>Ga0209507_1000005_pt1 | contig 800694 bp, 728 predicted proteins | sample AD_UKC028_MetaG_FD_184414 | JGI IMG/M metagenome (GOLD analysis project Ga0209507, IMG submission 184414) | Active sludge microbial communities of municipal wastewater-treating anaerobic digesters from USA - AD_UKC028_MetaG (SPAdes) (version 2) | ecosystem: Engineered > Bioreactor > Anaerobic...
GATCGTCAGGGGCATACACTACCATTAAAGCAGCTAATGACTTTGGTGTCATTATTGATGGTGGCGGGACACTTACTGGATTATATCCTAACGGATTGAGCTACGCGGTCATACAGGGGATAATTTTTCAAAATGGCGGTTCCAATGTATATCTTACTAATTGCGACCATGTAAAAATTTTAAAATGCGCTGGAGTTGATGCTGCCGCTGGGAATGTGTGTAATTTTAATTCAGCTGACGGTGATTATATTTTGTTTGAAGATTGCTTTTCTTGGGGGAGAGGCCGGTATAAGTTTCTGATTGGAGGAGGTTCAACATATACTATCTTGCGAAGATGTGTAGGGCGATATGATTATCATGATGCCGAGAATCCTCACGGAGTTTTTTCTTTTTATGGGGGTTCTTCGACTGATTGTTACGTGCAAAATTGTATTGCTGTTGATGGTCTTGCTGCTTCTGGTTATGGAACTACCGCATTGTATGCTCCTAATGGGTCCACAAGATTAACTTTTGATTCTTGTATTGTTCTGAATAATGGAGGTGCGGGCAATTTCTTTGAATCCGGAGCGACATCCCCAACATTGAAGAATAGCGTTATTTGGTATGGCACTTCAGCAGGTACGGCGGCTTCTCAATCATATAGTGAACCATCTAATGAAACCGTTATAAATTGCACTCTTGGTAGATTCCCATATGGAATTATATCAGCCCATACGAGCGTATCTAACAGTATATTCTATGGCATGACGAGTGATGCGATCTCTTGGTCTACAAATAATTATTGTAATTTGTATGGCAATGGTAATAACTATTCAAGCACAACCGGAGGAGTAAATAATGTTGTGTATTCGCCACTAACCAATGGTTTAAGATACCTCCCTAGAATAGAATCCAGTTCAACTCTTAAGACCGCTGGTTCATCTGGTGGTCAAATTGGAGCACAGATTATTTATCGTCTGGGTGTTTCGGGTACTCTTTACGGAGAGACTGGGTGGAATACGCTAACTGATGAGAATCTATGGCCATTTCCGAATGAAGATGTGATTCGAGAAAAAATGCGTGTATATAATTTGCATGATGTTAATGGTACTCGCGGTTTTTGCGCGGATGGCCAGACCCTCACCAAGTACATCTGGGAATATTTAGGGAATACCATCCCTCCGGAAATTTATGGTGCGCCGGCGACGCCGACGATCAGCACGAGTTCTTTAGCCGGGGGGACAACCGGGACAGCGTACAGCCAGACTTTAGCGGTTTCCGGCGGGACTTCGCCTTATTCCTGGACCGTTGCTTCCGGTTCGTTGCCTGCGGGCTTGAGCCTGAATATTTCTACCGGAGTTATCTCCGGCACGCCTTCGGCTGTCGGGACTTCGAGCTTTACCGTGCAGGTGATGGATGCCGAGACGGTGACTGATACCCAGGCGCTTTCTATCGTGGTCAGCGCTCCGGATTTGACCGCGCCCACGATTTCCTCAATCGCTGCGGGAAGTATTACCGGTTCAGGCGCTGCGATCACCTGGACGACCAATGAAGCGGCTACTTCGCGGGTGGAATACGGCACGAGCGTTGCTTATGGTTCACAGACTACTTTGGATAGTACCTTGGTTACCAGCCATTCGGTGAATCTTACCGGCTTGAGCGCTAATACTACCTATCATTACCGGGTGAAGAGCCAGGATGCGGCGGCTAATGAAACAGTATCCGCGGACAATTCTTTTACTACCGGTGGTTCTACGGATTACGTCAGCCCCAGCCCGGACGTAAACTTAACTGATTTTGAATCGGTTCCCGAAGAAGGGACAATGACCGTGAATATTCCGGTTGATCCTTCCACGGCTACTTCTGCAGCGATCATTTTAACTATTTATGACGCGGAGAATCCCAATGAAGGCAACTTCTATATCAACGGCAACGGAGAGACTGCGATTCCGTACGGCGATTCTTATGATTCCGTAGATCATACTTTTGCCCCGATCACGATTAACAAGTCTTATCTGGTGCAGGGCGATAATACCATCAGGTTTACCCATTTAGCTACCAGCGGATTTATTGTCAGGGATGTGACTATTCGTTTGACCTTTACCGGGTCAAGCGATACTACCGCGCCTTCAGCCGTCAGCACCCTGGCTGCTGCTACCGGCACGAACCGGGGGACGGTGAATCTGACCTGGACCTCGCCCGGGGATGATGCTGCTACCGGCACAGCCACCAGCTATACCATCAAGTATTCCACTTCCCAGATCACCAATGACGCGCAGTTTACCGCGGCTACGGATGTGACCGGTGAACCCGCGCCGGCAGTAGCCGGGACTTCGCAATCGATGACGGTTACCGGTTTGACTCCGGGGACGACTTATTATTTCGCGATCAAGACCACAGATGAAGCCGGCAATACCGCCACGATCTCCAATTCTCCCGGCGCGCAGGCTAAGCCCAATGTTCTTCCGGTTTTAGCTGCGATCGGCGCCAAGAGCGTGAATGAGAATGCCGCGCTTTCCTTTACTATCAGCGCTACTGACGCGGATGGCGACGCGATCACTTATTCTGCCAGCGGTTTGCCTTCCGGAGCCACGTTCACTGCCGGTACCCGGACATTTGCCTGGACGCCTGCGTACACCCAGGCGGGTTCCTATTCCGTAACCTTTACCGCCACTGATACCCAGTCAGCCAGCGATTCCGAAACCGTCACTATTACCGTAGCTAATGTCAACCGCGCGCCGGTATTGGCGGCGATCGGGGCAAAGAGCGGGTCGGAAAATACTTTATTGACCTTTACTTTGAGCGCTACGGATGCTGACAGCGATGCTTTGACCTATTCCTGCACTAATCTGCCTTCCGGATCGACTTTGAATGAATCGACCGGCGTGTTCAGCTGGACCCCGTCATATACCCAGGCAGCCACGTACGGGGCGGTGCATTTCGTGGTTTCCGACGGTAGTCTGACGGATACCGAGAATATCACCATTACCATCGCTAATACCAACCGCGCGCCGGTGCTTGATGCTATCGGTAATAAGTCGGTCAATGAAAACAGCGCTTTGAGTTTTGACCTTAATGCCACGGATGCGGATGATGATATCGTAGCTTACAGCGCTTCAGGTTTACCTGCCGGCGCGGTTTTCGACGCGGGGAACTTCAGCTGGACTCCGACGTACTCCCAAGCAGGCACATACACCGTGACTTTTACCGCGGATGATCTTAGCGGCGGGACTGATTCCGAGACGATCACTATCACTGTGGGCAATCTGAACCGCGTGCCGGTGTTAGCGGCTATCGGGAATAAGGCCGTGGATGAGAATGCGCTGTTGAGTTTTGTGATCAGCGCTACTGATGCGGATAGCGATACCTTGACTTATTCCGCCACGAATTTGCCTTCGGGCGCTACTTTTACCGCCGGGACCAGGACTTTCGCCTGGACGCCGGGCGGCACGCAGGCCGGTAATTACAGTGTATCTTTCAGCGTGACCGATCCTAACGGCGGCATCGATTCCGAGACGATCACTATTACCGTAGGCGATGTGAATGCTCCTCCGGTTCTGGCAGCTATCGGCGCTAAATCGGTGAATGAGAATGCGGCATTGAGCTTTGTGATCAGCGCTACTGATGGTGATGGCGACGCGTTGACCTATGCTGCCGCTAATCTGCCTTCCGGCGCTACTTTTACCGCCGGGACCAGGACTTTCGCCTGGACGCCGTCGTATACCCAGTCCGGTTCGTATACCGTGACTTTCAGCGTGGATGACGGTCTGGGCGGGACGGATTCCGAAGCGGTGGTGATTACTGTGGCTAATATGAATCGCGCGCCGGTGCTGGGAGCGGTGGGGAACAAAGCCGTGAATGAGAATGCGGCGTTGAGCTTTACGTTGAGCGCTACCGATGCGGACAGCGATACTTTAGTTTATTCTGCCACAGGTTTACCTGTCGGCGCTACTTTAGACAGCGCGACCGGGTCTTTTGCCTGGACGCCGACCTACGCGCAGTCGGGCAACTACAGCGTGACCTTCAGTGTCAGCGACGGCAACGGCGGGACGGATTCGGAAACCATCGGTATCGCGGTGAATAATGTCAACCGGGTGCCGGTGCTGGACGCGGTAGGCGCGAAATCGGTAGATGAAGGGGTAGCTTTGACTTTTACTTTGAACGCTGCTGACGCGGATAGCGATACTCTGACTTACGCGGCTGCTAATTTGCCTTCCGGCGCCACGTTTACCGCCGGCACGCGCACTTTCGCCTGGACGCCGGGCGGCACGCAATCCGGAACTTACAATGTGACTTTCAGCGTGGATGACGGCAACGGCGGCACAGATTCGGAAACAATCGCGATTACCGTAAATAATGTCAATGTCGCGCCGGTGTTGAGCGCGATCGGCGCCAAGAGTGTGAATGAGAACGCGGCATTGAGTTTTGTGATCAGCGCTACGGATAGCGATGGAGACGCGATAACCTGCGCGGCTTCCAATCTACCCGCAGGCGCTACTTTTACCGCCGGGACCAGGACATTCGCCTGGACGCCGTCGTATACACAGTCCGGATCTTACACCGTGACTTTCAGCGTGGATGACGGTTTGGGCGGGACGGATTCCGAAGCGGTGGCGATTACGGTGGCTAATGTGAATCGCGTTCCGGTATTGGCGGCTGTGGGCAACAAAAACGTGGATGAAAACGTGGCGTTGAGTTTCAGCTTGAGCGCCACTGACGCAGATAGCGATACTTTGACATATTCCGGTGCCGGGATGCCTGTGGGCGCGACTTTTAATAGTGCCAACGGAGCGTTCAGCTGGACGCCGACCTATACCCAGGCCGGAAGCTATAGCGTAACTTTCAGCGCCAGCGACGGTAACGGCGGCGAGGATTCCGAGGCTATCACTATTACTGTCGCGAATGTAAATCGCGTTCCGGTGTTGGCGGCAATCGGGGCAAAGAGCGTGGACGAGGGAACGGGTTTGAGCTTTACGGTCAGCGCGACGGATGCGGATAACGATACCTTGACTTATACGGCTGCGGATGTGCCGGCTGGAGCGAGTTTCACTGCCGGAACCAGGACGTTCAGCTGGACTCCCAGTTGTCTGCAGTCGGGTGTGTATACGGTGACTTTCAGCGTGGATGACGGCAATGGCGGCACAGATTCCGAAGCGGTGGTTATCAGCGTGAACAACGTGAATTGTCCGCCGGTGTTAGCGGCGATCGGCGCAAAGAGCGTTAACGAGAACGCGCAGTTGCAGTTTACGGTCAGCGCCACGGATCCGGAAGGCGACAGCTTAACTTATTCCGCGGCGGGATTACCGGCGGGAGCGACTTTTGCGGGTTCGACATTTACCTGGACGCCGTCATATAGTCAGGCGGGTTCTGCTACAGTGACGATTACTGCCGACGACGGTAACGGCGGCACGGATTCCGAAGCTGTGGTTATCAGCGTGGCGGATGTGAACCGCTCGCCGATCCTGGATCTGACCGGCAATAAGACGGTGAATGAGAACAGCGTTTTGAGTTTTGATATCAACGCGACTGATCCGGATGGCGACGTGGTGGCTTATAGCGCGACCGGTGTTCCTGCGGGCGCGGTATTCAGCGCGGGCAGCTTTAGCTGGACACCGTCATATACCCAGGCCGGTTCCTATACTGTGGTCTTTACCGCGGATGATCTCAATGGCGGGGAAGATTCGGAAACGATCACCATTACCGTGAATAATGTGAATCGCGCGCCGGTGCTGGCGGCGATCGGGAATAAGAGCGTGAATGAAGCCGCCGCTCTGGTTTTCAGCGTCAGCTCAACCGACGCAGACGGCCAGGCTTTGACTTTGTCCGCTGCGAACCTGCCTGCGGGCGCTACTTTTAACGCCGGGACCGGGGTGTTCAGCTGGACTCCTTCGTATTCCCAGGCCGGCGCATTTGCCGGGGTGCATTTCGAAGTTACCGACGGCGCGGCCACGGATAGCGAAGATATTACCATTACGGTGAGCAATGTGAACCGGGAACCGGTTCTGGCCGCCATCGGCGCTAAAACGGTGAATGAAAACGTGCAATTGCAGTTTACCGGTTCCGCGACCGATGCGGACGGCGATGTTTTGACTTACAGCGCTACCGGATTGCCGGCAGGAGCGACCTTCGCGGGTTCGACTTTTACCTGGACGCCGACGTACGCGCAGTCCGGGAATTTCACCGTGACCATCAGCGTGGCGGATACTAACGGCGGGACGGATTCCGAAGCGGTGACGATTTCCGTAGGTAACGTGAACCGGCCGCCGGTATTGGCTGCGGTGGGGAATAAGACTGTAGCCGAGAATGCGGCGTTAGGATTTACGGTCAACGCTACGGATCCGGACGGTGATGCAGTGACGCTATCTGCAGCGAATCTGCCTTCCGGCGCGACGTTTAACGCTGCGACGGGCGCGTTCAGCTGGACTCCGGGTTACGCGCAAGCCGGGGCATACGCGACCGTGCAATTCGCAGCCAGTGATGGCTCTTTGAGTGATGCGGAAACCATTACGATCACTGTTACAAACACTGATACCACACCGGTTTTAGCGGCTATCGGAAACAAGACGGTGACGGAAAATGCGGCGCTGTCGTTTACGGTCAGCGCTGTTGACGTAGATGGCGACGCTTTGACGTATGCTGCGGCCGGATTGCCGGCCGGGGCTTCGTTCGCCAGCCAGGCATTTAACTGGACCCCGGGTTATGATCAGGCGGGTACCTATACGGTGACATTCTCGGTGGAGGATGGGGCGGGCAATAGCGATTCCGAAGCGGTTACGATTACGGTGAGCAATGTTAACCGCGCGCCGGCGATGGCTGCGATCGGGAATAAGTCGGTGGTGGCTAAGTCCGAACTGACCTTTACCGTCAGCGCTACTGATGCCGACGGCGACGCGGTGACTTATGCGGCTTCAGGTTTGTCGGCCGGTGCGACGTTTAATGCCGATTCCGGTGTGTTCAGCTGGATCCCGACCAATGCCGACGCCGGGAATCATACCATTACTTTCAGCGCGACGGATGGTTTAGCTTCCGCTACCGAGGCGATCACCGTGGCAGTGGATGTCCTGGATGAAGAGCCGCCGTATCTGGATTCATTGAATCCGGAAGAGGGCGAAGTGCAGGTTTCGCGCGATTCCGACGTGTTCTTCTACCTGAAGGACGCGCTTAAGGGGGTCAATAAGGATACGATCAATTTGAGCATCAAGCGCGAAGGCGACGCCGCGGCGACCAATGTTATCGTCAACGGGGTAAATCAGCTCTCATCGTATCCGAATAACGTGATCCTCCAGAGCAGCAGCGGCAATTACGCGGTAAAGTACGATCCTCCGACCAGCCGCGACTATCGCTTTAAATACGAGCAGAAGATCACGGTGACAGTCAGCGGCCGCGACCTGGCCGGCAATCAGCTGGCGCCGTACACCTATGATTTCACTACCGCCATGCTGCTTAAGGGGCCGAACAAGAGGGTGAGTACCACCACTACGACTACGGCTGAACCTGCTCCGGCGCCGGCAGGCGGCGTGGATGGCGCGGTGCAGCCGCCGGCTGCGACCCAGGTGGTGAATAAAGATAATTCCTGTCTGGTGATGAATAAATCCAGCAACAAAGTGTATATGGTCTGGCAGGACGACGCCGGACAGATCTGGTTCAATAAATCCGAGGACCGGGGGGTGACTTTTATCCAGGATACCCAGTTGACCGGCGCTTTGACCGGAACGAACCGCAATCCGCAGATGGCCGTGGATGATCCTGGGAACTTGTATGTGATCTGGGAGAACGTGCAGACGGATAATTCGTCGGATCTGTATTTTGCCCGGCTGGATAATAACAGCGCTGCCTGGCAGATCGCGGTGATCCCGGCGGATATCGCGCTGGGCGTTGCGGCGAATCAGGCGCAGCCGTCTTTAGACGTAACTTCGAGCGGCACGGTGGTGATCGCCTGGGTCAACGGCGCTTCCGGTGTATATTATGCCCGGTCGACGGATCAGGGCGATAGTTTATGGAATCTGACTGCCGCGCAGACCAAACGGGTGGACGACGGGACTGCGGCGGCGTTTGCTTATCCGGAAATCAAGTTGAGCGTGAATAGTCAGAATAAGTATGTGGTCTGGAGCGCGGAGAAAAATAGCGAGCGCAATATTTATTTCAACGCTTTGAATAATCAGAATAATCGGGTTTACGCCCAGGATATTCAGATCAACGACGCGAATAGCGGCACTGCGGCGGACCGGCCGAGTCTGGCCATGCGGCCGGAAGTCGGCGGCGGCGGGCAGAAGGTGGGTATTTGCGCGGCCTGGGAAAATACCGGCGCTGACGGCGATACGGATATTTATTTCGACAAATCGGTTACCGGCGAGGTGTGGGGCGCGGATATTCAGGTCAACGAAGACGCGCAGACGCCGCAGGCGCAGAAAGAGCCGGCGCTGGCCATGGATGCCGACGGAAGTATTTTTGCGGTGTGGAGCGATTACCGCAACGGCGAATGGGATATTTATTACGCCAATTGCCTGGATAACGGGTTGACTTTCAAGACGAATATTCTGGTGAATGCCGATTCCGGCACCGCGGTGCAGGATAAACCTTCCTTGTACTTGAGCGCGGACGGCAACCACGTGTGCATCTCCTGGACGGATTATCGTGACGGTAACGGAGCGATCTATTTTAACCGCAACTCCTATGTGGATGAGGACACGACTGAAGAGTCTTTTGTGGATGATTCCGCCGGCGGGACGTTGACGGCCACCGGCAATGCGGATATTCAGCGGGCTTCGGTGGTGCTGCCGGGCAATGTGCTGGAAGTGCCTACGACCGTGACCATCACCAAAGTGGAATGCCCGCCGCCGGATGCCAACGAGTCGATCGCCGAGAAGGCGGTGGATTTCGGGCCCAGCGGTACGGTATTCAAACAGCCGGTAACGATCAAAGTGCCGTATACCGCGGCGGATATGAGCGCGGTGGGGATCACCGATGCGCGGCGGCTGCGGCTGTTCTACTATAACCTGAAGACGTTGATGTGGGAAAAGCTGGCGGATTCGTATGTGGATACTACGAATCAGCTGATCTGCGCCGAGGTGCTGCATTTCTCGATCTACGGCGCGGGAGACGGCGGGCCGATCGCGCAGGCTGCGACTACGGGCAGCTCGGCTGCGCCTGCGGGCGGCGGTGGTGGCGGCGGCGGTGGCGGCGGGTGTTTCATCGCTACGGCTGCGTACGGTTCGTATGATGAGCCTAATGTGAAGATACTGCGGGTATTCAGAGATAAATGTTTGATGACCAAAGAGTGGGGCCGGAAGTTCGTGAAGTTCTATTATCGCCACAGCCCGGCGATCGCGGATTACATTGAGAGCCGCGAAGGGCTGAAGCTGATGGTGCGCTGGGCGCTCAAGCCGCTGGTGCTGGCTGCGCGCTCCGCCCTCCGCTAAAGGGGACAGGTCCACCCAAAACGGCTCGTCGAGAAAATCGGACAGATGTGTCCCCTTTGAGATTTGCTGTGTCCCCTTTTAGGGACGGTGTGATGTGCGAGTTGTGAATGGAACCCCTGGGCAGTCTTCGTCCACGTTTTACTTTCCTTCGACTGACTGCCATTCTGATGCGGGGATGCTTCCGGGCAGAAGCATCCCCGGCTTTTTTTTTGAAGGACGCTCCCACAAAAAATGATTTACAGTACGGAATATAAGGTATAAAATACCAATATAAAGAGCGGAGTCCATGGATGCGGACAATATACGGTAGTGCTTAGGCAACTCTGAAAAAGGGTTGTCATTTTTTTTGATAGTCAGTATTTGACACGGTTGGCGCGAAATGTTGCAGCATTTGCATTACTGAAGTATCATTTGTTTTAATCTCGCAACAATAACTTATTGGTATGCTGGAGGTTATTGTTAAAGTAGAAAAAAGATAGTTTTCAGAACACTTAGTCAGTTCAATGGTTAGCGTAATAGATTAATAATCTTAAGCTTGTGTCAGAAAGACGGTATGAATTATGCTTATTTTAATGGGATGGGTTTTTTTGTGCCCAGAATAACCAGGGTGAAATTTTAGTCTATTCTACCTGGTCTGGTGGCGAATATGCTCCAGAATCTAAAAAATAAATAATGACAAAAGAAGATCGGTTCTTTCCCCGTATTCTATTTTGTACGGCAATTCTTGCTGTTGTTTCATTTATTCCTGCCTATATTTTTTCTGTTTCAGCCAATGAATCTGCCACGTCTTCCTGCCAGCATAATCAAGGAACTTGTTCCAAAGAGCCTCATTGTCCTGGAAAACCCAGTTATCCCAACCCTCCACCCGGTTGTCCCCAAAAGAAGTATTGCAGTCTTTATCCTATTGCGTTAAATGTAACAGTCATTAGTAATGCCAAGGTTGGAGACCGCATACCTGATATCCTTAATGAGGGTGGCCCGGGCAATCTGGGTTGGCTTAGCTGGAATGGTAATAATAGCACTGCGATGTTAGTCAGGAGCTTAATCCCGCCTGGCGCAAGCTTATTGTACAGAAATCCTTATGATGAGCGCGATCATGTAGTTTCTCAAGGAGACTGGATCAGGGGAATGCCGGGTGATCATAATGGCAGCGCAATACGGATTGCTCTAAATATGTTAAAAACCCAGCACGTAACTATACCCGTTTGGGATACTGTTAAAAAGCAGAAGGGAGAACTTCTGTATCATGTATCTGGATTCGCGAAGGTGCAGATAATTGATTTCAATTTAAGCAAAGACAAACGTATATCGGCGATTTATCTTGGCAAGGTGACGTGTGGTGACGAACAAAACCAATCTCCAGTTGCTCATGCCGGAGTTGACCAGCAGGTAGCAATTGGCAGTACTGTTACTTTAGACGCCTCGGCTTCTTCTGATCCCGATGGTGATAATCTTACCTATAAATGGGCTATTCTGACCAAACCAGATGAGAGTAGCGCTGTGCTTGTGAATGCTGATCAAGCTAATCCTACTTTCATCGCCGATAAATCCGGACAATATACTGTCCAGCTCATTGTTAATGACGGTAAAGTCGATAGCCAACCGGCTGCAGTTACAATAAGCACTATCAATCGTCAGCCGGTTGCTAACGCAGGAGAGAATGTTTCTGCGCAAGTTGGCTCTGAAGTGAATTTGGATGGCAGCGGGTCTAGTGACCCAGATGGCGATCTCTTAAGCTACCTATGGAGTATTACAACCAAGCCCCAGAACAGTAACGCGGTATTAGATCATACCGATATTGTAAAACCTTCCTTTGTTGCTGATGTAGGAGGGCAGTATACCGTTCAACTTATCGTTAACGACGGTAAACTCGACAGTGCTCCTGCTGTGGCAGTTATCAATACCTTAAATCAAGCGCCAATAGCAAATGCAGGCGCTGATGTCAATGTATTTGTCGGCGCGCTCATTAAACTGGATGGGAGCAATTCCAATGATCCCGATGGGGATCAATTAACCTATTCATGGAGTATTGTAAGCCAACCCGATGGAAGCAATGCTGTGTTGCTGGATCCGGCTACAGCTACGCCGTCATTAACTCCCGATAAAGCCGGAACGTATGTAGTGCAATTGATCGTAAGCGACGGACAATTGGACAGTGTAGCGACAATAATCCGCGTAATCACGGAAAACCGCTCTCCGGCAGCTAATGCCGGGCAGGATATGAGCGTTAATCTCGGGCAGGTGGTGATTCTGGATGGAAGCGCCTCCAGTGATCCTGACGGCGATCCGTTGACTTATATATGGAGTATTACGAATAAACCAGAGGGAAGTGGTACTGCTCTTGCCAATGCAGCTACTTCAGCACCATCAATGACTCCCGATTTTATTGGGACATACGATGTGCAATTAATAGTTAATGATGGTAAAGTTGATAGCTCGACTTCAGTTGTGCATGTTACAGCTATTTCCGTCAATAAACCGCCCGAAGTTCATGCCGGTGACGATGTGACAATTACTTTCTCAGTCGATAGAGCAAATCTCAACGGTTCCGCAAGCGATGATGGGTTACCGTCAGGCGGTACATTAACAGTCTTGTGGAGTGAGGTAAGCGGGCCAGGCGCGGTTACTTTTGAAGACGCGACGTCTTTAATGACCACAGCTAGTTTTTCTCAGGCTGGGACCTATGTTTTAAGGCTAACAGCCAGCGATTCTGTCCTTTCAACCAGCAGCGATATGACTGTAACGGTTACTATGGCTCCTCGGTGCCTTGCTGATCGCGATATACCGCCTCCGAGCGTCGATGGAAGCGGATCATGGGGATGGATCAACCAGGCTTCTTTGATAAATGCTCGTTCTGAACATACCGCGACACTTTTGCCGTCCGGAAAGGTCCTTGTTGTCGGGAGTAGTTCGAATGGAGGGGCGACTGCAGAGTTGTATGATCCGGCGACCCAACGCTGGACTGAAGTAGCGTCTATGCATTATCCCCGTTTTGCGCATACTGCGACATTGCTGCCTGATGGGAAGGTATTGATTACAGGTGGATGGTCAGGTTCGAATTCGTATGCTTCTGCGGAAGTTTATGACCCTGCAACGAACACGTGGGCGGACGCCGCGCCGATGAACTCTGCTCGAAGCTGGCATACGGCGAATCTGTTGAGCACGGGTAAGGTTCTGGTTGTTGGGGGGAACGCAGGGACGGCAGCAGAACTTTACGATCCCGCGACGGATTCATGGGCTTCCGCCGGTTCTCTCAGCTTGAGCCATGTAGGTCATTCAGCAACAACATTAGCGAACGGCGATGTGCTTGTCATGGGAGGCCGTCCCGTGAATAATGCGACCGAGATCTATCATGTCGCGAGTAATTCGTGGGAACGTTTGAGCGATGCTCCCGTGGCCTGTGCTTTCTACAGGGCGGTGCTCCTGCCTGGCGGAAGGGTCCTGGTTACCGGCGGGTATAACGATTCCCAGAGATTGAAGGCCGTGCAGCTTTTCGATCCCTCGGTGAACCAGTGGACACGGGTCAAGGACATGAGTGTCGAGCGTGCCGATCATGCTATCGCTATTCTTCCAGACGGGAAGGTGATGGTCGGTGGGGGGTACACCAATACGGATATTACCGATACTGTTGAGTTGTATGACGTTGTTGCCGATCAATGGACTAATGAGACCAGTTTGCCTTTAGCAAAAGCTTATTCCACCTGGACGCAATTCTCTGACGGGTCGATTTTGTCCGCGGGTGGATATCATGGCGGAGCTTTGTCCTCAACGGAAATTCTCGCAAAGGGGATCGCCGGATGGCGTAAGATTGCGTCTATGGGTTCGCCTCGATGGAATCATACTACCACGGCTCTTGCCGATGGCCGCGTTCTTGTCGCGGGCGGCGCCACGGTATGGAGTAATGCGCCGACCCAGGATGCTTTGGATACAGCCGAAATATATGACCCGGCAACATCTCAGTGGTCAGCAACGGGATTAATGAATTTCAAGCGTTTCCGTTTCCAATCGGTTTTGCTTTGTGACGGCAGAGTATTGGCAGCAGGAGGGTATGAAATGAATGGGAATAGCCTTGCTCAACCCACTGCCGAGATTTTTGATCCCGTAGCAAACGTTTGGACTAGAGTTGCTGATATGCATTATCCTAGAGGGCATGAAGCAATCGCGCTTTTGCGTGACGGAAGAGCTTTGATCGTCGGAGCTGTATTGGAAAACGGCGATGAGTTTATCACAAAGACCGCGGAAATTTATGAGCCCGGCCTTAATACGTGGATATTGACCAGTCCTATGCATGACGTGCGCGAGCATCCGCAGGTAACAACATTGAAAGATGGTCGGGTTTTGGTAACAGGGGGTGCTTATGTATGGTCAATTCCATCCGGGGTTGATATCTCGGCACAGTCTACCGCAGAGATTTATGATCCTTTGTCTGACCAATGGACATTAACAGCTCCGATGCATCGCCATCTTTCCGGCCACGAGTCAGTTTTACTCTCAGATGGCCGGGTAATGGTTATGGGTGGGATGAGTTATCCTGAGGGAGTGATTACCAGTGGTGCGGAGATTTACGATCCGGTCAGTGACACATGGACCGAAGTTGCGCCAATGTCCCAGGGACGTCTTGGTTTTTCTGCCGAGCTTTTGGGCGATGGCCGGATTCTGGTCACCGGCGGTGGATCAGCTAACTGGTCTTTGGCTGAGATTTATGATCCTGTGACTAATGTTTGGCATGCGATTCCTTCTATGTTCCAGGGGCATGGTTTTCTCTCTAATGGGGGAGCTGTTTTAAATGACGGTAGAGTCATGATCGCAGGAGGATGCAGCGGGTCGACCAGTGGTATAACCGAGCACGTCACTGGAGTCTTGTCGGAGGTTGAAATCTACGATCCCAATACCAGAAATTTGCCGCCGGCAGTAACCGCTGGCGCGGATCAAAGGATTGTTCTATCTAATAACGCCGTTTTGACCGGTACTGTCAGTGACGATGGCTTGCCCAGAGGGAATAGTGTTGCCGTCTCTTGGAGCCAATTAAGTGGACCGGCAGGTGTAAGTATTCTAGATCAACATTCGCAGGTCGCTCAGGCGAGTTTTTCGCAAGAAGGCACGTATGTTTTCCGGCTTACTGCTACGGATGGTGAATTGACCTCTTTTGATGAAGTGGTGATTACTGTTTTGCCTGTAGCTTCGGATGTTACCCCGCCTGATGTGTCGGTATCCGTCAGTCCTGGAAGCACGATCAACACTGGTGATGTCGTTCAGATCCGGGTCAGGGCTACGGATAATGTCGGTATTACCGCCTTGCAACTGACAGTTAACGGCAGCGTTTTGGCCCTGCAGCCTGATCCCCAGGATTCGGCTATTCAGCAGGCGAGTTTTTCTTCCGAAGTCGCTGGGGTTTTCACTGCTTTAGCAGTTGCCCAAGACGCTGCTGGAAATCAGGGCCAGGCTTCATTGCAGATCACCGTTAATGAGCAGACTACGCCTCCGCAGCCGCCGATAGTGGAAATTTCTTCGCCGGCAGACGGTGCACATCTTAGTATGACGCAGACATTCGTTGGAACAGTATTTTCGTCGAACTTGGTGAGTTACACTCTCGAATACTCGTTTGTCGGTGAGGATAACTTTATTACGTTCGCTACGGGGACTAATGCTGTCAATCATGACGTTCTGGGGATTTTGAATACCAATGTTCTAATGAATGGATTCTACGATATCAGATTGACTGCGACAGATGCCAGCGGTCTTACAGTATCAATTACAATGCGATACAGTGTCCAGAGTGATCTAAAGATAGGGCAATTCGGGTTTAGCCAGCAGGATCTGGTTATTCCGGTCAATGGTATGCCGCTATCCGTGATCCGGACGTATAGTTCATTGAATCCGAATGCCGGTGATTTTGGGTATTCCTGGACGTATGCCATCCAGGATATGAATGTGCAATTCAATGAGTATCGGTCTGATAATAACGTTGAGTCATTTAGTCAGCGCACGGGTGGAAGCCGGGATATTTCCTTGACTCTGCCGGATGGCCGCCGGACGACATTCACGTATAATCTTCAAATGGAATCTGTTTTCGGCACGCCGAACTTACAAACAATACGGCAGCTAGCGGTCTGGACACCTCCTCCGGGCGTATATGATACCTTGACCCCGATCGTATCCAATCGGCTGATTACTTTGTACAGCACTATAGAAAATACGAGAATTTCTTATTGGGAAGCTGATCCGCAGATGGGGAATATGGATGTTTATGATTTCCCGGCTTTTATATTGACAACGAAAGAAGGCGTTAAATATTTGATCACCAGGGAAGACCTCGGGAGCCATATGACGGACAGCGCTATTACGGTCCACGCGTATGGTAAAGCCCATTTGAGCAGGATTACGGATAGGAATGGGAACTGGACCGAGATAGCTGCTTCGCGGATCGACAGTTACAATGCTCAAGGTGTCAATACCCGTTCGGTCATTTTTCAAAGGGACAGTCAAAACCGTATTATATCAGTCACCGATCCTAATAGTCAGTCTAACGGTGGCCCGGCAGCAGTCACCTACGATTATGACAGCTCAGGGAATTTGTTCCACGTCAACCGTTTAGTCAGTAATGAGTCCGGTCATGCCCCGGTATATGAGACCACTACATTTCTATACCTTAATCCTAACTATCCGCATTACATAACCGATATCCAGGATCCGCGCGGGTTAACTCCGTTAAGGACTGTTTATGACAGCGAAGGCAGGCTTATTGGAACTATCGATGCTCAAGGTAATCAGATCAGGCTTACCCATGATATTGCCGGTCATAGTGAAACTGTATATGACCGGCTGGGAAATCCAACTATCCACACATACGACGACCGGGGTAATGTTATAGCTACCGTTGATGCGTTGGGCAATACGGTTGAATGCCAATACGACGATAACAACAATTTGATCGCAGAAATCGATGCTTTGGGCCACTCGACTATTTATACCTATGATGACCGGGGAAACCAACTGACACGTCGCGACCCCTTAGGCAATGTCACCACTTTGACGTATGATTCTTTAGGGAATATTTTAACAGAAACTGATCCGCTTGGTTATGTGACTGAAAATACGTATGATGCGCACGGGAATCTGTTGACGGTCAAAGATGCAATGGGCAACATTACGACTAATACGTACGATGACAACGGGAATCTGGCAACATCTACCAATGCGCTGGGCAGGACGACTTCTTATCAATATGATAATGCCGGGCATATGATTCAGCAAACTGACGCGTTGGGGAATGCGGCGACGTTTACCTACGATTCTAACGGGAATAAACTCACTCAAACCGTAAATCGCGTGAACGGCAGTGAGGCTGAAGCTATAACCACCCAATATGTGTACGATTCAGAGAATAGAGTTGTAAGAACCGTTTATCCTGATAGCACCAGCACACAAACTGTGTATAACAACATCGGTAAACAGGCGGCGGTTATTGATCAATCAGGCAGGCAGACGGCATTCGAGTATGATTCTACCGGTAATCTGGTGAAGACTACGTATCCGGACGATACAACTCAGACTTCAACGTATGATGTCAATGGCCGGCAATTAAGTACGACTGACGCTGCCGGCCATGTAGTTAGTTTCCACTATGACGCTGTGGGGCAGTTGATACGGACTACGTATCCGGATAATACATTCTCGACAACAACATATGACCCTGCCGGACGCACAATCGCGGTTACTGATGCCAAAGGCAACACCACGACGTATTTCTATGATAATGCCAATCGTCAGATTTCGATACAATTCGCCGATAACACTGCGCAGGCTACTGAGTATGATGCTTCGGGCAGGATGATCTCTAAGACTGATCAAACTGGCCTTCAGACCCGGTATGAGTATGACTCTTTGGGCCGGCTGATTAGAGTAACCGACGCGTTGGAGAATGTTACCAGTTATACCTATGATCAAATAGGCAATCAACTTACCCAGACAGATGCCAATGGGCATACGACGACCTTTACGTATGACGCCGTGGGGCATCGAATCAGGAGGACTTTGCCTCTGGGGATGTTCGAGACGTATCAGTATGACTCAACCGGACAGATGGTTCAGAAAACCGATTTTAACGGAAGAACCACGACGTACAGTTATGATATCATGAATCGTTTAGTCCAGAAGATACCTGATCCCAGTTTCGGTGCGCCGGCCATTTCATTTATTTATAATAGCTTGGGCCAGCGTATATCCATGAATGACGCGAGTGGCACGACGACCTATACGTATGATAACCGCAATCGGTTACTGACAAAATCTACTCCTGAAGGAACGCTAACCTATACGTATGACGTGGTGGGTAATGTCCGGAGTATACGATCGTCGCATAGTAACGGCGTTTCAGTTGACTACAGCTATGATGTTATGAATCGGCTTGCCACCGTTGCAGATAACCTGTTGCCAGATAATAAAGTGACGAGCTATTCGTATGATCAGGTGGGGAATGTGCAGAGTTATATTTATCCCAACGGGGTGCAGTCTGCGTATACGTATAATAATTTGAACCGACTGACAAATTTAACGGTGGCTCGATCTTCAACCCTCGCTTCATATACCTATACGCTGGGACCTGCCGGGAATCGACTTTCTGTAGCGGAGTCGGCTGGTCGACGGGTAAATTATTCCTATGATGCAACCTATAAATTAACCGGAGAATCCATTTCAGGTGATAATAACGGCGGCAATGGTTCGATATCATATACTTATGACCCTGTAGGCAATCGCTTGGCCCGGTCTTCGAGTGTTTCGGCTATTTCCAGCCAGGGTTTTACTTATGACGCCAACGATCGGTTGTCTATCGATGGCTATGATGCCAACGGCAGCACCGTTTCGTCAGGGTCAGATACTTATACGTATGATTTTGAGAATCGTCTCATCAGTTCTACGGCTGGCGGGGGCGTGAGATTTGTTTACGATGGCGACGGCAATCGTGTAGCGAAGACTTCGGGAGGGGCTACGATCCAATATCTGGTCGATGACCGAAATCTTACCGGATATGCACAGGTAATGGAAGAGATTGCGGGGGGAACCGTACAGAAGAGTTATACTTATGGCCTGGCGCGGATCTGCCAGAATCAGGGCGGCACGGTGAGTTTCTATGGTTATGACGGGCATGGGAATGTGCGGGTACTGACCGATTCCAATGGGGCCGTGACGGATACGTATGATTATGATGCGTTTGGGAATATGATTCAACATGTTGGAGATACTGCCAATATGTTTTTATATTCCGGTGAACAACTAGATTCGAATGTTGGCTTTTATTTCTTACGCGCTCGGTACATGAATCCTTTTAATGGACGATTCTTAACATTAGATAGTTACATGGGTGATATGTGGTTGCCATTATCGTTGCATAAATATTTTTATGCATATAATAATGCGATTAATGCTGTTGATCCCTCTGGTCAAATAACTTATTTGGATGTAATGTCGATAGATGACCTGATTGACGCTCCCATTTTTATTAAATCTAATAGAGTGAGTGATAAATCAATTATTATGAAGTCTAAGGCGAAAAGCCTTTTATCTGTGGTAGAATCGAGGGCTCAAGAATGGTTTGGAAGACCTTACGAATTTGGAGCAAAAGGTGATAAAGAACCTGATTACGCCATAGATTGTAGTCATTTTATTCAAAAGGTTTATAAAACACATGAATGCGGTACAGCCAATTATCATCTGCACAAAGACGAATGGGAGCGTTTAACAGCTTTAGAATCTTCTAAGCCCGAAGATTGTTTATTGCCTGCCGACATAATCGTATGGCAGGGGAAAAATAGTAAGGGTGATTATGTTGGGCATGTTGCTATTTGGACAGGATGGGGTGGGGGTGTGGCATTGCTTCATGCGAATTTGTCCTATGGCATGGTCTTACATACACCCAATTATGTTGACCAAATGTCCCAATTTACTGTTAGAAAGTACTATCGGTATATAAAAGCAAGGTAGCAAATGGTGAACAAGGGAACTGGTCCGACGATTTTGTCTCGTTGACAATAGTGGCAAAAGTGCTGGATCAAGGTACAATAGTGGACGCTCCTGAAGGTGTCACCCTTGCTGGTTCTGCCGCGTGAGGACGATCAGCTGGGGCACTCCCTCACAAAAAATGATTTACAGGTAGAGGGAAAAAGCAAAAATAGTTGTTGACAAATCCGGGAATGCTGGTACAATTATCAATGTAGTAAACAAAGATTAGAAGTCGAAAGCCGAAAAGCAAAGAAGTCTAGCCTTTCGGTTTTTTTATTTTCTACTTCGTTTACTATAATCTTAGAAGAAAAGGAGGTTACACAATGGTAAAAGGAAAAGTAAAGTGGTTCTCTAACGAGAAGGGTTATGGATTTATAACTCCTGAGTCCGGTAAAGATGTATTCGTACATCATAGCGTCATTCAGGGTGAGGGATATAAAACACTCACCGAGGGACAGGATGTTGAGATGGAAATCACCCAGGGCCCTAAAGGTGAGCAAGCTTCGAAAGTAATCAAGCTGTAATCTGAAGTTTTCACCACGAAAAATGGCTCGGCAGGAAACTGCCGGGCCATTTTTTTTTAAGATGGGCAAAGGGGACACAGCAAATTGCGAAGGGGACACATCTGTCCGATTTTCTCGACGAGCCCAAAAGGGTGGACCTGTCCCCTATTTCAGGGCGAGTTCGACGGATTGGACCAGGGTGTCAGTGGGCACGGGTTTGGTCAGGTAATCTACGATGTTGTATTTGACCGCTTCTTTCTTGATCTCGGGGCTGGCAAAGGCGCTGACAAAGATGATCTTGACCAGCTTGTCGAAACCGCGCACTTCCCGGGCGACTTCCAGGCCGTCGATCTTGGGCATGCGGATGTCCAGCAGGATCAGGTCCGGTTTGAACGATTTGGCCTGGTCGATGGCGCTTTTGCCGTCGGAAACAGAGGAAACTTCGTAATTGCGCTTGGAAAAAATGTTCTGTAAGGAATTCTGTGCGTCTTGTTCGTCTTCGCAGATCAGTATACGCTTCATTGGGCCTCCCGTAAAAGTTATCCACAGGCAGTCCGGGACTCCCTGTGGATAAGTGGTTAGAGGACCGGCGGGGAGCTGATGCACAGCGCCCGGGCTACGGTTGAGCCGGTGTTCTTCAATGTATGTCTCTGCAGGCTGGTGGAGTAGAGGCTGTCGCCTTTTTCTGCATGGCCGTCTTTTTTGAGCCGATATGTTTTGCCTTCCATGGAAACTTCCATTTCCCCGTCTAATACATAAATAAACCGTTCCACCTTTTTGATGGTTTCTTCCAAGTACTGGGATTCCCCGGGTTTGAGAGAGATAAAGGTGGGGAGCATTTTCTTGGCCAGCGGGATAGTAGTCAGGATTTCCAGGAATTCCAGATAGATATCCTGTTTAACATTTCCGGCGCGGAATTCCGCCGGTTCCGGCAACTCATTTTCCATGTAAGCGTAGAACTCGGATAGTTTCAGCCCGAATACTTCAGCCAGCTTGCGATGGCATTCTACGGTGCCGGTCATTTTTCCGGATTCGATCTTGCTCACAATGGCTTTGTCCACATCAGAGCGTTTAGCGAGCTCGGTAAGAGTCATGTTTCCGCGTAACAATTTCAGTTTTGAGCCGATGTCCATAACTTTCTCCATTCTCTGTTGGTGCCTGCGCCCGGTTTTATGTGAGTTGGCGCGGGTCTTTCGCTAACAGCAAGAAAAGCAGATAGTTATAACAGACATAAGAAATATAGCATAAACTGTGCAATTTGTCAATAAAAAATTGAAGAAAAATCACTTTATTTGAATGGGCAAGTAAAATATTTTTTGATTAAAAAGGCGTATTATTCATAACATATTGATATTAAATAACTTGATATGTTGAAAATAGCGGGAATAAAATTCAACAAAGTGTTGACAAGCGGGGATTTATATGTTATATTTTATGTGTAGCAACAAGAATGCTATTTGAGAAGTCAAGCAGGTAACCGATAAAGGCAAACTACTCGAAAGAGTAGGGCCCCGCCAGAAAACGGCGGGCCCGCTGTAAAAGGCGGGGCAAAGCTTCAGACCTTCACTGTAAGACTGGTGCACCCGGCACAATCGGAATGTGTGCCGGTGTTCTGTCTCTACAGAAGGTAGCTGGGCTGCCGAAGTTAACACGCTTCAAATTGAGCCTAATCTTTATACGATTAGGCTTTTTTATTTTTCAGGAGAATCTGATGAACAAAAAAACAATCTTAATCAGTCTGGTGGTTCTGGCGGTGATCGCGGTGCAGGTGTGTATCTTCATGGTCCGGCCGAAAGTCGTGGTCGCGACCGATGATGCTGCGCAATTGCACAGCGCGCTTATTGCGGAGCCAACGAGCACTGTGGCGCAGGCTGCGATTACGCCTTCAGCTTCAGTTCCGGCAGAGCCAAAGCTGGCTAAGGCCAGAGTTGACGTTTCCTCTATGCATCTGGAACTTATCGGTACGGCTCTGGGTAACACCAAGGATCCTATAGCGATCATCAAAGATCTGGATAGCAACCGGCAGACCATGTATAAAACCGGCCATCAGATCAAAGACGGTACCGTAGTGCGGATCGCCAAGGGCGAGGTTGAGCTGGATGTTGACGGAGCGCGTATGGTGTTGCGCACTGTCGACCGCAGGGCTGTTTTAGCCAGAGCTGTTTATAATGAATCCATCGTTGCCCGCGAGAACAACACTTTTGACGTCAATAAGCAGAATCTGATCAGCGATGTTTCTTCGATCATGGGTACGCTGTCCAGGATCAAAGTCAAACCGTGTTATGACGCCAAGAAGGTTATCGGGCTTAAAGTCGAAGGCGTCGGCCAGGACAGCATTGTCGCGCTGGCGGGTATCCGCGATAAAGACGTGGTCACATCCGTGAATATGCAGAAGATCGACAGTTATCAGAAAGCGCTGCAGGTGTTCAATAAGGTCAAGAATCAGAAAGAGATCAAGGTGTGCTTGCTGCGCGACGGCGAGTTTAAAGAATTTTCCTATTCCATGCGCTAATTTTCAGGTGCGTTTCCCAAAGGTGGTACCCTGCGACCGCAGGGAGTCCCTGTGGGAGGGAACGCCCGCATCAATTAAGGTAGGGTAGACCAGTAGTGCGATAATCGGGGGTGCTTCCCGGGTGGGAGGTAGCCCCGATTCTTTTTGGGGGCCGGCGTCGACTTCCGTATATTGACAACAGCCGGAAATATGCTATACTATCGAATCGAGGGGTCATAAGCCAAGGGGATTATGACCTTTTTTTATTTGTAAGTGGGCAACAAGGGGGGGAACGTGTTGAAAAAAATTTTCGGTATTGTTGTGCTCGCCGGCTTGGTGGTATGCGGTTTGGCGCAGCAGGGTATGTGCGGTTGGGCTGATCCGTTCGGCCGCAAAGGGACGTCGTGGGGCAATGCATTTAATTCTAAGATCCCGGTAACGCGGCCCGGAACTTTGTCTAAAACTCTGCCGATCACAAATATTTCCGCCAGTTACAGCTGGACTCCGGTAGGAGGAAAGGTCAGCAATCAGCTTTCCGCCGTATCCAAGTATGGCATGGTCAGCGTGGTCAACAATACCACGCATGCCTACACCAAAGAAGTCAATTCCCAGATATTCATCATGGATACCAAACATAACAACAGAGTGTATTATATCGAACGATCATCTTCCGGCGCGCAGACGTCCGAACAACTGACCCTGCAGAAAGACCCTGCTCGTTACCGGGCAGTGATTACCAAAGTGACGGATACGCTGCAGGCGGCGAATTATCAGAGCAAGAACGCGGATTTTAAGTATTTGAGCGACGCTTTGAATCAGCGGGCAGGCAGGATCGCGCCGGCGCTTGCGGACAAGAATATTTCAGCTGCGGTCAGTTATACCCCGGTCAGCTCCAAGGCTACCACCACTTTGAATGCGAAAGTGGAAAATGATCAGCTGGTGATCCAGCAGACGCATTATTTCCATTATACGAAAGAGAGCGCGGAAAGTACCTTCAAGTTCGATCTGGCTACCGGCAGGGTAAGTCTGCATAAAGCCGGTTATATGGGTAATGGGTACGAAGCTATTTACCGTGACGAGAATTCGCAGCGTTATAACGAAATCGTCGCGGACGTAAAGTCCTGGCTTTCGATCGGGATCAATTACGCTGATTCGACGAATGACGTCGGTTTCCAGAAAGCTCTGGATTACCTGAACAAAGTCAAGTAAAGTAAGGGGACGTTCCCCAAGGTACCACCCTCAAGGGTTTTACCTTGGGGAACGTCCCCTATCAGTTTTGTCCCCTTTAAAGCGTTTTCAAAATAATTCTGCCGGACCTTGAAATCCGGCCCGGAATAGGGTATATTTACAGTATGCCACGGTACTCAATAGTTTGGAACTATTGAGTAACCGTGGCGTTTCTTTTTTGGGGGAGAATAAAGGGGGAATCAAATGGAGAGATCGATAGTTCGCAGAATAATTGCTTTAGTCATAATTTCCTGCTTTGTTTTCGAGCAGAGCGGGTTCGCTCAGGTGGCGCCGCAGCTGCCCGTGCCCACGTATTTGCAGGGGCTGCAGCCGCTGGATAAGTTTCGCCCCATGCATTTGCGCTCCATGGCTTTTGATCCGGCTCAAACCCGTTTTTCTCTTCTTCTGGACCAGGGCGACAATCTGCGTCCCAGCACCCGGGCAGTTACCGATGCTACCGCTAAAGTCATGGAATATTTTCAGATCGGCTTGCGTCTTCCCAACAACAGCTTCTGGGTAAATTTACGGCCGGACAGTTCGCAGCGGGTCATTGATCCCGATCTGGAACGTACGGACCTGGGTAAGGTGTTTCTGGAGGCTGATCTTCAGCTCAAAAAAGATCTGGCGCAATTCACTGCTCCGGCTACTCCGGCAGGCAAAATGTACTGGAAAAAGCTCTACGCCAGAGCCGAGAGCCTTTTCGGCCAGGAAGACGTGACTATTCCTACCATGACCCGCCCCTGGATCATTCCAGGCGAGATCATTATCAAGCAGCAGGGAACCAGCGCGTACGTGTACAAGGCGACCATGCGGGTGATGCTGGAGCAGGATTATATCAGTAGCCGGGATGGCGCGCAGACACCTGCGGCGCTGGCTACGGCCGCGGCAATCGCCGATCCCCGGATGAAAGAATTAAACGCTTATTCCACGCAGTTGATCAAGGATTTGGTCCTGCCGCGTTTGAATCGCGAAGTCAACGCTTCCCGGCGCTATGCGGGATTACGCCAGGCGTTTTATTCCCTGGTTCTGGCGCAGTGGTTCAAAACCAGGATCGCCAGCGCGCAAGTCGGCGAGAGCGAAAAAACCGAGCACGGATATGCGCAGATGAAGCGTTTGATCGACAGCCGCGATCTGACCGGTTTGATCTCGAAACAGCCGTGCCCGACGCAGGACTATTACCGGCAGTACCGGAAATCGTTCGAGCAGGGCGAATATAAGAAAGAGGAAGCTTTATCCACTCCGCATGGGATGGTGATCCGGCGGTATACTTCCGGCGGAATTTTCGGGGCTGTGCAGCCGCAAACCGCGGGAGTCGCAGCCGAGACCGACGTTCTGGCAGTGGACCCGGTGACCAACGGTATCGGTTATGATCCGGCAACCGGAGCGATAGATATTAATCCTGAAGGTTTGATCAACGGACAGCAGGCGGAACCGCAGCTGAAAGCGCAGGGACCGGAAACGCCGGACGGAGGTTCGCTTTCAAGGGAACTCGATTCCATACTGAACAAAGATTATTTGAAACGATCAAAGATTTTAATGCTGCGCAAGGTGCATAAATTATCGGATCAGAAGATTGTTGAGTTCGTGCAGTCGTATTACCGTCTGCGTTTAGGCCAGACTATCGAGCGGCTCAAACCCTCTGACGCGCGCACGATCGCGGATGTGCTGGTGCGCCAGGGGTTCAGCCAGTATAAAGCGCAGCTGCGTTCTTTGCAGAAGGAAGTTCGCGCGCTTGAGCGCCCTTCGGCAGCGAGCAGGAGAGTCGGCGCGCCGGGCAATGGAGCCAGAGCGGCGCGAGTGCTGATGGCGATGGGGCTGGTGGCTACGGCAGCCGGCGTGGGTTCGATAGTGAACCAGGAATTAGCCGACGGGCAGGGTATTTCTGACCTGGCATTTATCCAGGATCAGTTGATCACCTTGATGCCGGATGCGGCCCAAGATCTGCTGACGTATTCTCCTTTTGCCGCGTCCGCGGCGATGATCGACACGTCGACGGTTCCGTACGGCGGGCCGTCCGTAGGCTGGGCGTCCGAAGTGGAGCCGGTGACCATGCCTGCGGATGTTAACGATAAATACCTTAATGTCGTGGTTAAAGCCAATGGTCAAGGAAAGGTGCGGTTTCAGCTTCTGGATAAAAATATCGTGGACGGAACGGAAGCCGGGCTTTCCGATTACATCGACGTGCAGGAAGGCGAAAATAAGATTGCCATCCCGCTGTCCGTCTATCAGGGGAAGGGCGTCAATACGGCCGAAGCGCGCGAAATCGTGATGCATGACGGCAAGAACTTCTGGAATCAGCGGGATGTCAATGATCCCGGTTTTTCCGCGCAATTCGATTCCTATGAATTCTCTCCCGATCCCATCGTGCAGGAATCCTTCATCGACGCGATCATAAAGTTCTTTTCGAATTTGTTCAGCTTCAAGATTTCTCTGTTCGCGGTTTCCGCGGCCAATCTTGATACGTCCGTGGGGCTGGATGGGGCATGGGATGTGCCGATCAGCTCCGGAAAAGGCTGGGGCGGGGCTGAAAGCGGGGTAAGCCGGACCGGCGATGCAGTGACCGTAGAGGACTCGCGTTCGCAAAACTGGGCTTCATTCGCGGTGGATCTGGGCGGAGTGGATGTGAGCAGCAAAGAAGTGCTGCGTTTGAAGATTACCGGTACCGGCGGAGAGAAAATCGCGATCCGGGTTATCGACGGGGCTAAAGATTATACCTCCAGCCGCGGGGCGCAGCGGATCACTCTCAAGCCCGGCGAGAATGAGTATACCATCGATCTGCAAAATTTCGGGTCCGATCTGACCAAAGTGGAGCAAGTGGCGTTCAATTTGGGAAAAGAAGGCTGGGGCGGTCAGTTGAATGAGAAGGCGGTGAAAATCACCATCAGCAGCGTCAAGTTCGATATGAAAGTCGCGCAGGTAGTAGCGGCGCAGCCCCAGAAAACCCGGGCGCCGGCAGCGCCTACCGCGGCAGTGACCGCAGCGCCCACGCCTGCGCCTGCAGCGGCGTACGAAAAATACAGCGCGGAGGCGGCAGCCGCGTTTTTCGATTCCACGGTGGAAGCGAAGACCGGATTGCCGGCAAGCTTCCAGCCTACAGCTGAAGATCTTGCGGCTATCCATGATCCTGATGAAAAGCGGGTGCTTGAAGACGGGCTGGTGATCTACGACGGAGCCGTCATTGCGGAGCTCATGGTGTTGCTCGGCAATATGGGCATGGCGGATAAGTTCATCACGGTACTCTGGGAAAATTCCCTGCCCGGGTATCAGAGGATTGTCGGCGGATACAACGCAGGTTCCGCCGGACAGGAGTTTGTGTATGACCCGGCGGATCCGGCTTCGGTCAGCTCGTATGAAAAAGGACTGCGGGGCTGGCGCTTCAAGATCATCGATCAGTCCGGGATGTGGGAGAAAAACGGGGTCAAATGGCAGCAATGGCAGCCGATAGCCGGGGAGAACGCCTGGGTGACTATGGCGGCGATGCAGGTGTACCACAAGAAATACGGCGCTACCGTTAAGGCTGACGCTACGGAATTGATGCTGGCCAAGGAACTCGCGCGGGTCGCCATCAAGATGCAGGCTGGCAACGGCGGGATCCGCATGGCGCCGATCGGGACCTGGAGCAGCCAGGAAGAGCCGGGAACCCCGGTTTCCGAGCAGGTGTGGTTATACAACGAGATCTCCACAGAAAACTGTATTTCCTGGTACGGCGCGTTCCGGATGCTCTTTCAGGTGACCGGAGATCAGCAGTACAAAACCGCGATGGATAAGCTCGAAGGATATTTTAAATCGGTTTACGATCCGGCGACCGGGACAGTGGCCCAGGGCATGCATTATAACGGCAACAGCTGGGAGAAAAACGCGCCTTTCGCTACGGATTGCCAGACCTGGCTTATCGCTTCTCTGGGCGTTTCCAAGGTCGACGCGATGTTCGGCGAGGGCGCTTCGTACAAAATGTGGCAGAAAACCCGGGAGACCGCGGGCGTATTCGATCAGAGAGGCAATCTGCTGGGCGTTGATTTTACCGATTTCCGGCAAGTGGGCCGGCCGGCGATGGTGAGCGTCGAATGGACTGCCGGCGCGATTACCGCAGCCAGGGAAATGAAAGCCGCGTATGGCGCCGCGTATCCTGACCGGGCGCAGTCATTGCAGAAAGATATCGATAGCATGCGCGCGCATGTAGAGACGCTTAAGATCGTGCGCAACGGGGTTACCGCGTATGCGTATTCCTCGGCCTACGGCGAAACCGGTCACGGCTGGCGCGCGGCAGGAAGAATGCCCAGCTCCGCTTCCACCGGATGGATGGCCATGGTGGACGCGAACGGGGGCGAGGGGTTCGATCCGTTCTTCCTGGGCGGCAAAAGCGAGGCTGCCGGCGTACCGGCAACTCCCGGCGCTACGACCGCTCCCGGCGCGCAACCGACCAAGACTCCGGGATTCAGCGCTGTTGCGGCAATTGCCGCGGCGCTGGGAGTGAGCAGCCTGTTCGCTGCATTTCGCAAGAAACAGGCCGCGAAGCTGGAAATCAAAAGCGAGGATGACGGCAGTAATGACGGTGGCTTAAGCTCAACTGACAAACAGGCGATCAATGCTTTATACAAAAAAATGAAAATTACTTATTTGACTCAGAGGCTCGATCCGGCTTATGAAAAAGGTTTGAGGATTTCTGCTATTGGAGAATTACATGAATTTGGCTATACCGGAGAGGCTTTAAGGCGGTTGTTGACCACCGAGCATGATCGTGACGTGCTGTGGAATGTACTCGTTGCATTGGAAGACAGTGATGTGCAGGGGCAGGAGATAAACGCTGCGGCTGTCCGGTTGATACGAATGGATCGGTATCGCATGATCAGTGATGGAGCTGCAAGTTTCCTGTTGAGAACGACAAGCGGAGAATTGGTGCTCATTGACCTGATCGACGAACTGGATATACAGACAAGGGAGGTTCTGTTGGATTATTTGAGTCGAAATAAAAAAAGTTCAACGACTCTGTATAAGACTTTGAAGTTACGCATATATGAACCACTTCTAAAAGATACGAAGAGGTCCGTAAAAAGACGGATCGAGGCGGTAAGAAAACTTTCCAATTTAGATTCTTCATTGTATCCGTTGTATTCGTTCAAGGAGATTATTCAGAATCCGGATGAAGACCGGGATGTGATTATTGAAACAGCCAAATCTTTGCAAGGTCGCATTCCGGATCGGGAGTTATTCGTTCCTCTGCTGCGATTGATCCGGACAGGGGACTCTAGGGTTGTTGAAAAAGCCGCCGCGCTATTGCTTCACTTAGGTGGAGGCATCAAGGTTCTGGAAGCGGAATTTGACCAGGGCAATCTGCCCGAGACGGCTCTGCGACCTTTGGTCGGCACCATCAAAACTTATTTTGGTGAGGATCTGGGTGACGGCGGCACTCTGGTGCAGAATCTCTTGAGCAGGATGAAGCAGTTGATGCAACAGCAGGCAGCCGGAACGCCGGCAGCAGCGGATCCGGTGGGTGGTATCGATATGCGCATGATGCCCATGCAGCAGCCGGGCGTGAATCCGGCGATGGGCGCAGGCGCGGCCGCGGCCGCAGCGATCAATCCGGTGTCTTTGCGGGAGCTGGATGCGCAGTGGCAGGCGATCGTGGAGCAGGTAAATCAGGGCGCGGTGCCCTGCAAACAATTGCAGGCGTATATGGCGGCCTGCGCGACTAATCCGCAAGCGCAGGATCAGCGTAAACAGGCCGAACAGTATCTGGCCTGGGTGCTGCGCCTGGAAGAAGACGCGGGTGTGAGCGTTTCCAGCGAGATGAAAGCAGCGTTCTGCGGCGCTTAAAAAAGGGGACACAGCAAAATTAAAAGGGGACAGTTCTGCCTGATTTTGTCGACGAGGCAAAAAGGGTGGACCTGTCCCCTTTTTGTGGTATAATAGCGGCATGAGAAATCGTAAGGCTTTCACGCTGATCGAGCTTATGCTGGTGGTGATGATCATTGCCACGCTGGCGGCTCTGGTCATCCCGAAATTCACCGGCCGCGCCGAGCAGGCGAAAGTCACTGCCGCCCGTTCCGACATCGTGGCCAATATCCCTACCGCTCTCGATCTGTACGAATTAGACAACGGATTTTATCCTACCACTGAACAGGGATTGGCGGCGTTGCGCACGCAGCCGACGAGCGCGCCGGTTCCCCCGAAATGGACCGGGCCGTATTTGAAGCGTAAATCTATCGATCCCTGGGGTAATCCGTATCTCTACGAATCTCCGGGCAAGCATAATCCCGACGCCTATGATCTGTATTCATACGGCAAAGACGGGGTCGAAGGCGGCAAGGACGATATCGGCAACTGGGAGGAGGAGTGAGACAATCAGGAATCTGCCTTTACGCAGATGCCGTCTCCTACGCGCACGTCAAGACCGGACAGGATGGCCGGGCTGTCCTTGAAGCAAAATCCTTCCCCAAAGATTACAAACCATCCGCAGAAAAGCTTACCCTGGTGATCCCCCGCAACGAAGTCCACTTGCGTTACCTTGATTTCCCCAGCGTCAATGAAACCGAGATCAGAAAAATGCTCGCATTTGAAGCCGCGGATATTTTTCCTTTCAAGCCCGAAGAGATGATCGTGGATTGCGCGCTGGCGGGGGAGTCCGCTAACGGGTATTCCCGGGTAATGCTCTGGGCGGTGCTCAAGGATGCGGTTGCGCAGAAGCTGTCGCGTTTGAAAGAGCTGGGCGCTGTTCCGGATGCGATCACGGTGAGCGCGGTTTCGTTGTTCAATCAGGCTGTGCGCGTTTATCATGACGATAAGGGTTATCTGCTGGTGTATGTGGACGCGGGTGCCGCCGAGATACTGTACATCAAGAACAAACGCCTGGAATTAAGCCGGGCGATCCTTGCCGCTGCGGGCACGCCGGCGCAGGAGAGTACGCAAGAGGAAATTGCGCGGGTGGTCGGCCAGACCATCGCGGTGCTGGCGGATCAGGAGCAGCCGCTGGATGAGTTGATTGTGGGCGGCGCATCGGAAGCTGCCGGATTAGCCGGCGCGCTGGAGGAGAAGCTGCGGCGCCCGGTGCGGCTGGATACTTCACTGACTTCGCTCGGCGGTCTGGCTGTCCCGGGCGGGATACGCATCAATCTGCTGCCGCAGGAGACCAGGCAACAGAAAGATAAGGCGTTGCGGGTCAAGGCGATGGTTTATTTTGCGGCATTGGTCCTTTTGAATATTTCTTTGCTGGGGAATATCGTTTTCGTGCGGTTGAAAGCCAAAGTGGAATATCTGGAATTATTGAAAAAGGAGATCAAGCGCATCAATGCCCCGGCTACGGCTTTGCAGCAGAAAATGCTTAAAGCCCAGGCCCTGCAGAAATATGTTTTCTCCGGCCGGCAGATGCTCAATGTTTTTGCCGAGCTGTATCGGGCTGCGCCGGAAGGGATACTTTTAACTTCGCTGGATATCAGCCAGGAAAAAGATGCGGGGAAGCTGGTGATGGCCGGACAGTCCAGAGATTCGGAATCGGTGCTGAAGTTTGCCGATAACCTGAAAGGTTCGGCGCTGGTCAAAAAAGCGGATGTGACCTATATTACCAAACGCAATCTGGCCGGCAGCCAGATCGCGGATTTCGAGATCCGCGCCGAGTTTTAACGGGAGTTATCCACAACCAGTCCGGGACTTTCCCGTTGTCCCAGTGTTGACTTTCGAGGCGGGACTCCCTTCGGTCGCCTGTGGATAAGTCGGGATCGATTAAATGAAGATGAAATTGCGAAAACAAGAATTGAGTTTACTGGCGATTTGGGTTATAATAATAGCCGCTGTCGGTATCGATCAGGGCGTGCGGCATTTCATCGGTAAAGCCGGCGGCCTGGATGAGGAGATCAGCCTCAATGAGGAGAAATTTATCCGGCTGCGCGGCATTCTCAAACAGGAAAAAGCAGTCGAAGAGCAGGCCGCGAAAGTCTTTGCCGGATATAAGGATATTCAATCTACGGACAGCCTTCTGCAGGAGGTTCAGGCAGTCGCCCGGAAGATCGGGGTCAACATCCTGAACGTGGTTCCTTCCACCAAGAATGAAGGCGGGCAGAAGGTTTTTTTGATCAAGATCGAAAGCCAGGACGACGTCGCCAGCGTATTGAAGTTCATCTATACGCTGACCGAAGAACTCAAAGGCGTGGGCGTTGACCACGTGCAGATCAACGCCAAGGAACGCGAACAGTTGCCGCGCATCAGCCTGTACTTACGTTCGACGGTGTTCTGATGAAAATAGCTTTGTCTCTTAAGAAAGAGTTTTTATTTGATTTGATCCCCCGGGCGAATACCGCGCTCATTGTTTGTGCGGCGTGCCTGGGCGCGTATCTGGCGTTTTCGCTGGTCCGGCCGCATGAATACAGCGAGTTGAGCCGGCGCATCTCCGCGCAGACAGGGAGCCAGGCCGGCAGCCGGTCTTTAAGAACGATGGAAGCCAGGCCGGTATTCGCCGAAGGGACCTTTAAGGCGAAATATCTGTTCAGTTCGGTGACTAAGAAAGCCGGAGAGCAGAATAAAAAAGACTTTCAGCTGCTGGGTATTTCCGTGGGCGCCAAGAATCTGGCGATGATCCGGGATACCCGGAACAATAAGGATTATTATTGCGCGGTGGGAGACGCTATCGGCGCATTGCGGGTCAAAGAGATTGCGCGGGATAAGGTGGTTTTGGAATCGCCTGACGGATTTATCGAGATAAACCGATGAGAAAACTATTCTACCTGATGCTGGTTGGTGCGATGCTTGGCTGCAGCGTCTGCGCTTTTGCGGTTGCGCAGGACCAGGCCGGCAAACCGGTTCAGTCCCAGGAGAAAACGATCACCCTGGACGTTAAGGAAATGGAATTGAGCGACGTATTGCGCATGATCGCCGACCAGAGCGGTTTGAATATCATCGCTTCCAAGAACGTCAAGGGTCTGGTGACCATCAATCTGCAGAATGTTTCGGTGGAAAAAGTTCTAGATGCTATCCTCAAGGTCAACAACTGCGGCTTCATCAAAGAAGGTTCGATCATCCAGGTGTATACGTTGCCTGAATTGAATCAGAAAGAGCAGTTTTCCCAGTTGATCACCCGGGTCTACCGCATCGAGCATATCAAGGCCATGGACCTGAAACAGACGCTGATGTCGCTTAAATCCGGTCGCGGCAGGATCGAGATCGAACCCAAGACCAACAGCATCATCGTTACCGATATCGACGACAATGTCCGATCCATCGAAGCTACGATCAAAGAGATGGATCGCAAGCTTGATACCCGGGTGTACCGTTTGAATTACGCCAAGCCCGCAGACGTGCAGAAGAATCTGCTTTCGATCATTCCCGCCACGGAAGGGGATATCCTGGTAGATGAGCGCACCAACAGCATCGTGGTTACTGCCGCTCCGGTGGTCCTGACTAAGATCGACGCTTTGATCCTTAATTGGGACCGCCAGATTCCCCAGGTGCTCATCGAAGCCAGGATCATCCAGATCACTCTGGGCAAGAACCGGTTCCTGGGCGTGGAGTGGCAGTATCAGAATCCGGAAAAACATACGGTAAACGTGGGAGTGACCAATCTGCCTTTGCCTACGGGCGTGACGTATGTGGACGCGTTCAAGATCGGGGTGCTGGCCGCGGACGATTACGAAGTGACCATGCGCGCGCTCGAGGGGACCAGCGACGTGGATCTGTTGTCCAGCCCGCGCATCGTGACGCTGGATAATACCGAGGCCAAGATACTCATCGGCTCCAGCGAGCCCTACGATGTGTTCCACTACGATTCCGACGGCAATGTCACCGGCAAAGAAGTCAAGTTCGTGGAAGTGGGCATCAAGCTGACGGTTACCCCGAAGATCTCCGATGACGGTTTTATCACCATGAATATCCGGCCGGAAGTCAGCACGCCGCGCGTGGGCACCGCCACGGATTCGCTGGCCATCGACACCACCGAAGCCACCACGGTGATGACGGTCAAGGACGGCAATACCGTGGTCATGGGCGGTTTGATCAAGGACGAGAAGCAGAAGATCGTGGCCAAGATCCCGGTGCTCGGCGATATCCCTCTGTTGAAATATATGTTCCGCAACACCTATAACACCACCACTAAAAAAGAGATCATTATTTTCATCACCCCTAAGATCATCGATCCGATGAAAGTCGAGACGGACCGCGAAAACTACGAGCATCAGGCGCGGGTGGACGAGATGCGCCGGTCGATGGAAGGGGTTAAGAAGCCGAAAAAGAAATGGTAATGAAATGAGCTTGAGAAAACGCGATCTGATCCTGTTATCGGCTTTATTCTGTTCCGTGATTTTTTCTCTCCACGTGGTCAGCCAGGTTAATTCCCGGCGCCAGGCGGATAAAGAATTCTCTCCGGCTATCGGTGCCGGAGCAAGGGTTGAGCCGGGAGAGAAGCAGGTTTCTTTTATCTCCGGTAACGCGCCCGCCGCCGTGCAGTCGGATTCTTTCGAGACCAAGCTCGAGCTTATCGGAACCATGATCGGGATCAACCCGATGGCCTTCATTTATGACCCGGCGGTGGAACGCAGCCATCTTTACCGCGTCAACGATTGCATCGGCGATATCAAAGTGGCCCAGATATTCTCCGGCAAGGTTATCCTGGAGCGCAACGGCGCGCAGCGCGAACTCTACCTTTCATCGCGCAAAGGCGTTTCGGTCGCCGGAGCCAGAAAAGGCGTTTCCCGCGATGAGACCGGAAAAGTGATCATCTGCAAGTCCGAGATGATGAATCAGGTGCTCCAGGCTAAGGACCTTCTCGCCAAGGTGAAAATTCTGCCGCAACCGGATGAAGCCGCAGTCAACCGGTTGAAAGGCTTCCGCATCGATAACGTGCCTTCGGGCAGCATTATCGAAGAGGCGGGGATCAAAAACGGCGATATCATCTGCTCGATTCAGGGCAGGCAGCTTTCCAGCCTGCAGGAAGCCTGGTCGATGTTCAATAAAGTCCAGGATCAGAATCACGTCGAAATAGTCTTGCTGCGGGATAACCAGCCGGTCACGCTCAATTACGAAATCGAAAAATAGTTATACACAGGCAGTCCGGGACTCCCTGTGTATAACTCATACGGATGAATCTGGGACAGATACTCACACAGCGGTTCAATCTTACCGCAGACCAGTGGCAGGCATGCCTCGACGAACATAAACGCAGCCAGGCGTCGCTGGTGCGATTGCTCATCAATAAGAATCTTGTCCCCGAACAGAACCTGCTGCAGGTCCTTTCCGAGCATCTGAACATTCCCCTGGTCCGGATTACCCCGGAAGACATCGATACGTCCTTGATCAAAGACATTCCCGCCAAGTTCGTGACCCATTATAATTTCATGCCGCTTAAAGCTGTCGGCGCCTCCGTGCGCATCGCCGTCAATGACCCGCTGGATGTGCTGGTTCTGGACGAGATCAGCCAGTTCCTTAAGCGTCCCGTCGCCGCGGTGCTGGCCAGCGAGAAAGATATTCTCGACGCGATCAAGAATTATTACGGCGTGGGCGCCGAAACGCTGGAAGCGATGGCCGGGGAAGCGGCCCAGCCGCAGGAACTGGAATTCCTGACCGGCTCCGACAATGCGGATTTGAAGGATGAGGATATCGATCCTTCGGTGATCAAGTTCCTCAATCAGATCTTCCAGGAAGCCATCAAGCAGCGGGCGACCGACGTTCATTTTGAGCCGTTCGAGAACGATCTGCGTATTCGTTATCGTATCGACGGCATACTCTATGAAGTTCCTGTGCCTCCCACGATCAAGCGTTTCCAGTCGTCTATCGCTTCGCGTATCAAGGTTATGGCGAATCTCGATATCGCGGAGAAGCGCCGGCCGCAGGACGGCAGGGTGGACGTGCGGATGGAAGGGGAAGTCTACGATTTGAGAATTTCGATCATGCCCACGCCTTTTGGAGAGAGTATCGGGATCCGCGTGCTGCCGCGTTCCAGCCCGGTGATCGGCCTGGAAGGATTGGGGTTGGATAGCGACGGGCTGGTTTCGCTGGAGCGGATGATCGCCAAACCCTACGGTATTATCCTGGTCACCGGCCCTACCGGCAGCGGTAAAACCACCACTCTGTACGCCAGTCTGAACAAGATTAATTCCACCGAGCGCAAGATCCTGACTATCGAAGATCCCATCGAATATCAGTTGGCCGGGATCACCCAGATGCAGGTAGAGCCGAAGATCAGTTTCACGTTCGCCAACGCTTTGCGTTCGATGCTGCGCCATGACCCGGACGTGATGATGGTCGGAGAGATCCGTGATTCCGAGACCGCGGAGCTGGCGGTGCGCACGGCCTTGACCGGGCATCTGGTGTTTTCCACCCTGCATACCAATGATGCCGCCGGCGGGATTACCCGTTTGCTGGATATGGGTATAGATCCGTTCCTGGTCTCCTCGTCGGTTATTCTGATCATCGCGCAGAGGCTGGTGCGGATGATCTGTCCGCAGTGCCGTCAGAAAATCCCGGATTCCGAATCGCTGGTACGGCAGTTCTTTCCGGATAAACCGCTGACTGCTGCGTTGTATCAGGGCAAAGGTTGCGAAAGCTGCCGTTTCACCGGCTATAAAGGCCGCACGGCTATTTTCGAGATGATAGTGATCAGCGATGAGATCCGGGAACTCGTTTTGAAGAAACAGCCTACCCATATCATCAAACAAAAAGCGGTCAGTCAGGGGATGAGGGCGCTCCGGGATGCGGGATGGGAGAAGATCATCCGGGGCGTGACTACCATCGACGAGGTGGTCCGGGTGACCCAGGAAGAAGCGTAAGCCGGATGACGATCTATGCCCCAGTTCAGCTATAAAGCCAAATCAGGCCCGGATCAGATCAAGAGCGGGGTTATCCAGGCCGAGAATCCCGAAGCCGTGGCGCGTAAGCTGCGCCAGGACGGTTTATTCGCTTTGAGCATCGTCGAGGTCAACCCGGCGCAGGTCAAAGCCGCGGGCGGAAGCAGGATCAATTCCGCGCAGTTGTCGGCGTTCACCCGTCAGCTGTCCAATCTGGTCCGGTCGGGGTTCCCTCTGGCCACTGCCTTATCCACGCTTTCCCAGCAGAATGCTCATCCCGGTTTAAAGAGGCTCATTGTAGATCTGCACGAGAGTATTCAGAAAGGTTCGACCTTTTCCCAGGCGCTGTCCGCCTATCCCGGCCACTTCAGCACTTTTTATATCAACATGGTCCAGATCGGCGAGTCCAGCGGCAAGCTCGACGAAACCCTGGAGCGGTTGGCGGATTTCCGGGAAAAAGACGATGAATTGCGCGCCAGCGTCCGCTCGGCTCTGACCTACCCGGCGTTCCTTCTGGTCACCGGCATACTCACGTTGTTCGTGTTGATGTCTTTTTTTATACCGCGGCTGGTCTCGATGTTTACCGATATGGGCCAGGCATTGCCCTTGCCGACCCAGATAATCATTCAATTAAGCGTATTCATGAACCGTTTCTGGTGGCTGATCGTTCTGGTTATTGCCGCTCTGGTCATGCTGGTGCGCGCCCAGTATAAACTGGAACGCAGTCGCTTGATCATTGACCGCGTGCTTACCGGTTTGCCCGGTATAGGCGCGGTGATCCAGCGCATGGAGATCTCCCGGTTCGCTTACGCTCTGGGCGTGCTTTTGAAGAACGGAGTTTCCATGCTCGAAGCGCTTAAAGTGGTGGCTCTGGGCGTGGATAACCGTTATCTGCGCGGCAAGATCGTGGCTTTCCCGGAGCAGATATCCAAAGGCAAGAGTTTAAGTAATTGTTTTCAGTCCGATACAATCTTCCCGGCGGTATTGATCAATATGGCCGCAGTGGGAGAGGAGAGCGGCAATCTCACGGATATGTTATTCCGCATCGCCGCGTCGTTCGAAACCGAGGTTAACCGCACTCTGAAAACCGTAGTGAGTTTGATCGAACCGATCCTGATCCTGTGTATCGGAGGAGCGGTGGTCGTGCTGGTGGCGGCGATACTGCTGCCTATTTTTCAGGCGGATTTCTTTGCGCAATAACCAAAGCCCGATAGACACAAGTTGAAAAATGGCCGGGGGTGTGGTATACTCAAGCAACTATGAAAAAAGATCTCGTTGGTAAGCTCGCGGTGCTGGCCATTCTGGTGGCGATCATTTACATCCCCACATTCATCTGGATGTTCAATAGCTGGAATGTGGCGGATTCATATTACAGCCACGGGCCGCTGGTGCCGCTCATCGCCATTTTTATTTTCTGGTTGAAACGAAAGCAGCTGAAATCATTGAAGATAAAGCCATCGCATGCCGGCTGGTTATTCTTGACTCCCGGGATCTTTATACAATTGTTAAGCGCTGTCTGGAGGGTTAATTTCACCTCCGGAATTTCTTTGCTCCTGGTTATCCCCGGGATCGTTTTGCTTTTTCTGGGGCCGTCAGTTTTGAGATTGCTCTGGTTTCCCATCGCCTTCCTGACATTCATGCTGCCTCTGCCTATGGTGGCTATCGCCAATATCAGCTTTAAATTGAAGATCTTTGCCGCGCAGATGGCCACCTGGATGGTTAACGCCATGGGTATACCGGCTATTCGCGAGGGCAGCGTGATCAAGACGCATAACGCTCATCTGACGGTGGAAGATCCCTGTTCGGGTATCCGGTCATTGATCGCGTTGATCGCTCTGGGCGCATTGATGGCTTATTTCAGCCGGCTCTCCCGGCCGAAGAAACTGATCTTGTTCGCGGCGTCGCTGCCGATCGCGGTGCTGGCAAACGTGATCAGGATCATTGTTTTGACCCTGGTCAGCGAGATATACGGCATGCATTTAGCCACCGGGTTCTTTCACGACATGATGGGATACGCGGTATTTGCTCTGGCTTTCTTCGGATTGGCTTTTGTAGCCAAAATCATGGAATAAACTATGCGCGAAAAACGGTTTTTTACGGTCGTTGCGGTTCTTGCCCTGACCGCTGTGGTAAGCCTGCTGGGGTATATGCCCGCGCGTTTTGAAACCGGCAGAGGGGTGAGGATCGCGGAATTTCCCCGCGCTTTCAGCGGATGGAATTCGGTGGATCTGCCGCTTGAACCCGAAGTGTACGCTTTGCTCGAAACCGATAATCTGATCATGCGTAATTACACCAATCCGCAAGGGGAGGTGGTGAATCTCTACATCATCTATTCGGACAATAACCGTAAGGTCGCGCATCCTCCGGAACTTTGTTTGCAGGGAGCAGGCGCGTCCATCGAGGGTAAGTCCGAGATCCGTTTGACCGATCAGATCAGCGCCACGCAACTGGTTCTGGGGAACGGCGATGCCAAAGAATTGGGACTTTACTGGTATAAAGCCGGCAAGCTCTATACCGGTAGCTATATCCGTCAGCAATTTGATATTGCCGTAAAAACCCTGTTCCGACAACCGGCTTCTATTGCCATGATCCGCCTGCTTGCTCCGGTTAAGCAATCCCCGGAAAAGACCCTGCAGCTTTTGCAGTCTTTTGCCCGGGAAATCCAGCCTTTATTGGACCGCTACGCTCCCTGATTCTCCTAAGCCTACCTGCTCCTGACGCAATGTTGATTCCCGTACAAATGTTGTTGATTATTGAGTAGAAGCGTAACATTTTGTTATATATTAAGTTACGTTCAAGACTTATGAAAGCGCTTTCAAAAGTGTTTACATTCTCATACATATTAAATATAGATAAGTATATAAACATTTCTAAATAATAATAAAATGGCCGGTATTCCTAACTTAATATCTACCAATGATTTAAAATTTGCATTTAAGCCGGAAATTAGAAAGTTGGCATGAAACCTGCTAATACTAAGGTGCTATGAAGAATATAATATCATTGATCAAAACTATTAAAGAAAATTGGAACGAAATCAAGCGGCAAGTCGAAGTGCATATGTTCCTGCAAAGGTACATCTCCCGCAGTCGTTCTCGCGTCAAATAATTTTATAGTTGAAAGAAGGATGGCAGGTATGGGCAGTCAGTTAAAGAAAATCAGTTTCGTGGTCATTCTCCTCGGGTTTTTATTCGTGCTCGAACCGGCGTTGAGGAACAAAGTCACTTTCGCGGTGCCGTTTTTCTCCAACAGCCAGGTCGATTACGAAAAGGCGCAGGATCTATTTGTGGAAACGCCGGCGATAGCGCCTGCGGCGCCGCAAAAGGGGCGTGCTCCTGAACCCGCAACGTTGATCCTCTTTCTGGGAGGGATCGGCGGGATCATGATGCGCTACGTGCGCTTCGGTTTTGCCAAGATCAAGCGGGTCATGGATCTGGTCCTTGCCGTCGTGGGGCTGACTTTAAGCGCTCCTGTGGTGATATTCGCGGCCGCGTTGATCAAACTGGATTCTCCGGGCCCGGTGATTTATCAGCAGAAGAGGCTGGGTAAGCACGGCAAGGTTTTCAAGATTTACAAGCTGCGTACCATGGGCTGCGACGCGGAGAAGAACAGCGGCGCGGTGTGGGCTAAGAAAAACGATCCGCGTATTACCCCGGTGGGACGCCTGTTGCGTAAAACCCGCATCGATGAAATACCCCAGCTTTTGAATGTGTTCAAAGGCGAGATGAGCATAGTCGGACCGCGGCCGGAGCGCCCTGAACTGGTTCGGGACCTGAAGGTCCTGATCTCCGATTACGAAAAGCGCTTGAGTGTCAAACCGGGCATTACCGGCATGGCGCAGGTTTTGCATAAATATGATGAGAGTATCGATGATGTTCGCACTAAAGTCAGCTATGACCTTATGTACATCAGGAATATGCGGTTGAGCACGGATTTGCAGATCATGGCCCGCACGTTCGGCGTAGTACTGACCGGTAAGGGAGCGAATTAATAGATGTTGTTTATTCCTAACCACGGGAAGAAAGGAAAAAAGTCAATGAAGAAGAGTATACTTGCGATGATTATGCTGGGGGTTGTGCTGACGGCGGGCAGCGCTTTCGCTTACACTTTCAATGACGCCACCCATGACAGCGTGGGGTATCCTAATTTCGAGCTGTTCGGGATGAATATCAATCAGTCGGGGTCGTCTTTGACCTTCGATATCTTTACCAATTATTCCGGCCAGCAGACCGTAGGCAGCTGGACCACCTATGCCGCTGACCTGGGTATCGATGTGGACGGCAATGCCAGCACCCTGGAATACGGCGTGGCATTCCGTAATAACGGAAGCTTGACCTCCGGCGAATTGTACCGGGTCAATACCGCTTATAACAGCACCTTGAGCAACGGCTGGGGAACCTACGCCGATGTGCTTAACGGCTGGTATACTTCGGATCATTTCGCGCCGTATCATCATTCCGGCGTGGGGTATATTTACAACGAGAACCTGCCGGTGAGCATCGCCCAGATCCTGGGCGGCAGTCCTCTGGCGTACGGCACCGTGGCCTGGAGTACGCCGCAGTCTGCCATGCCCTGGAATCGCGCCAGTGTTACCCTGGATGTTTCCGCGATCTTTTCCGACGCGGCTTACACCGGTAATCTGAATGTGTTCTATGCCGGCGCGACCTGCGCCAACGATTATGTATCCGGGAAAGTTCCTCCGGCAGTACCGGAACCCGCGACCATGACTTTGCTGGGCCTGGGAGCTATGGGCCTGGTTGGGCTGAAAAAGAGAAAAGCTTAAAAAAAAGCAAGGAGCAATGATGCGTTTGACAACGAAAGTATGCCTGATCCTGGTGAGCGTCATTTTTTATTCGGTTCTCTCGAGCGGCCTGGCTTTAGCCATCCCGGCTTTACAGGTTTATATTCCCGGAGCAGCATATACCGATTCGAGAGAAGAAAGCTGGGTTACGCAGGAATCCGCCTTCGAATTATGGGTGATCGCCGCGCAGCGGGATGTTGCCGACGTTTATCTGACCATGGCGGTTCCTGGCGGGCAGAATGGTTCGATCAGTATCGCAGCTCTGCCTGTGTCCGGTCCGGCAGCAGTTTTTACCCCTGTTTTGTCCGGTAATCCCGGATACGCCCCGCACGGCGTCTATCCGTCGCTTTACGCGGAATATTTTCTCGACGATATGCGCGTGAGCCCCGACCAACTGGTGTATAACATGGTCAATCCGGCAAGCGAAGCCGGCCAGTCCGGCAATATCGCGCGGTTTTGGGTGGAAGTGAACGGGTACGACAGCGTGCATTTCGACGCGCGCGGCGACGGCTGGAATAATCAGGGCAAAGCAGTCACCTGCAATCCGAATTCGCATGATTCTAAATATTCCGCAGTGCCCGAGCCGTTAAGCTTGAGCCTGCTGGGGCTGGGCGTGGCGGGTCTGTTCGGTTTGAGGAAGCGCAAAGCTTGATCGATTTTGTTTGTATATAGATGTTAAAATAACGCACCTTGAAAGGGGGTGAGTACGTTAATGCGAAAAGTTCTATTAGCAACAGTGGTAGGAGTATTGTTATGCGCTACATCTGCTTTCGCTCTGCCTTTTGATTCCAGCGGTTGGGTCAACCCCAATCTGAACGGTTTGTGGAACGAAGCTCAGGCCAGCGGGACCGCGCAATATACTTTCTACGTCGATAATCCGACTGTTTCGGTCACGGGTTTGTCTTTGCAGTTCGAAGGCGATATCTTTGACCTCTCACAGATGGATATTTCGGATTTTACCATGGTCGCTCCGGCAGGTTGGACCACCAGCATCTATGTCGAGAATTCGACATTGTACTGGTCGATGTCCGGCGGCTCGGCAGTTACTTCGGTGAATAATCCGATCACGCTCGACGTGGATTATGTTTTGCAGGACGCTAACCGGATGTATTTCGGCAATAATCAACAGGCCGGCGACGCGCAAGTGTGGGGCTGGAACGAAGCGCAGGGAGCCAATACCGCCTGGTCACAGAAGTATGCTTTGACCGGACCCGGGCCGCACCCGGTTTTAGACCCGGTGAATTTCAGCGGTGGTTCTACCGGCTCTGCAGTTCCGGAACCAGCGAGCATGATGCTTTTAGGTATGGGTTTGGCAGGGCTGGTGTCGTTGAGAAAAAAGGCCTAGGCAGCAACAGTTTCTCAAAACAACAGTCTGACAATGCCCCCTAGAGGAGCATTTACGTAAGTGCACAAAAAGGGGGCAGATCAGCGATGATTTGCCCCTTTTTTTACAATCAAGGAAAGTACGTGGCTAATGACTTCATACGAGGCGCACAATGAGGTGACGGCAAAAGCTTAATCGCTTTTGCTTTTTTATTTATGCGCATCTAGATTAAATCTGAAAAAGAAGGGAGGTGAAATAAAATGAAAAGAATGATCACTCTGATCGCGTTTGCAGTCACTCTGATGATCTCCACAGCGGCATTTGCTTTGCCGGTGTTGGTGGGCGATGTGTATGACGGAGCAAGCTGGGGCCAGGGGTTCTACGAATCGGGAGTCGGCACGTTTGACCAGGTGGAAGTTGCCTGGTTGAGCGGCGATGTTTTTGAAGCTCCTGCTTTCCGGAACTTCTCCAGCGCGGGTTGGGTTTCTTCCGATCCGTCCGCTCTGTTTGCTTCTGCCGTAGGTCCTGATGCGACCTATCTGTCGTTCAATCTGGTTTTCGAAGGTGTCCCTGCTGATACCTACAGGACCGGATATCTCTTCCGTGCCGCTAATAACGGTAGTACGTTGGAAGTGGCTAACGCGTCTTTTAACGGCAGTAACTGGACTATCACGGCTGCCAGCCAGACCGATTGGGACAGAGCAGTGGCAAGCAACAATACCGCCGCTGTTCCTGAACCGGGAACGATGATGCTCTTAGGGATGGGTGCACTAGGATTGGTAGGTTTGAAAAGACGGTCCTGACCTTCCCTGTATCTAGCAAGAGGGGGCAGTTGAAAGCTTGCCCCCTCTTGTGCATCATCCACTGTAACATATTGGTAAATAATTGGTTTTAACCTTGACAAAATGCCACGCAGGTGGTATACTTTTACCACTGTTTGTTTAAAAAAAGCAACATTAGGGAAAGCTATGAAAACATCCGCAGTGAAAAAGATCTCCCTGGTTCAGGTCTATGCCGATACGTTCAAGGCAATATTCAAGCGTCCCAAAGTTCTGTGGCCGTTTGTGATTTTTGCCGGGATTGAACTGTCGACTTTAATGCTTATCTATGCCGCTCCCAGAGTGCCTTTCAATAAGCTGCTGGCGCCGCCGATCCGCGCTTTCTGGGGAGAGCGTTTCCTGCATTATCCCGCTAATTTCCTGCTTATGCCGACGCTGAATTCTATTGTGAGGAATTTCCTTTCCGTTTTTATCGCATCTTTATTGACCGGCAGCGCGGTGTATCTGATCTGGGCTCTATATAAAGGAAAGAAGCCCTCTTTTTCCGCGGCATTGAAGCAAGCCGGCAGGAAGTATTCCGCTTTCCTGGCGGTGGTGCTGCTGACCATTTTTCTCTTTTTCGTTGTGCTTAAAATCATGGATTTTCTGCTGGTAAAGTTCTTTGTCGCCGGCCATACCAGCCTTTTGAAAATGGGGCCGAGGATCTGGTTCGGACCTTTGAAGGTGATCATGAATATTTTTGCGGGCATGCTCATCCAGGGCGTGCTCGTCTATGCTATCCCGATCCTGGCTATCGGCAATGATCATTTCTTCAAGGCGATCGGCAAATCCTGCGCGTTGTTCGGCAAGCACTTTTTCAAAACCCTGACGCTGTTGGTGCTGCCGTTTCTGGCGTATATTCCCATCGTGGTCTTGCAGTATAATTCCGCTTCTCTGGTCGATCGTTTCTTCCCCGAACTTATCCTGGGGATCTGTATAGTCGGGATACTCATCAGTTCATTGATCGTGGATTTAGTGGTCACGCTTTCGACCACGTTCTTCTATATAAGGGTTAAAGAAAATGCCTAGACGACTTTCTTCTCTGGTTGCCGTTTTACTCATCGCCTGCGCCTGCGCCGGCTGTATGGAAGACCAGTATTCGCTGGAGCGCGGTTTCTGGAAGATCAAAAAGCAGGCGGAACTGGTTTTCAGGAATCCGAAGGCTACGCCGATGAAGGAGGTCGACCGGGTCATCGGGCTGTTCGATGGTTTCATCGCCAGGTATCCCAAGAATGTTCTGGCACTATCCAGCGAATTTCAGGTCGCGCGTCTGTATCTGGTCAAGGAGGAATACGATAAGGGCAGGCAGCGTTTGAAACGGATGCTGATTAAGTACAAGAAGCTGCCCGTAGTCTGCTCCGAGATCCAGCATTTGAACGCCACGTCGTATCAGATGCAGGACCAGTGGGCGACTGCTCTGGAAGAATTCAAGAAAGTCTATCAGCAGTACTCTTTGACGCAGCGGGGGCTGGAAACGCCTTTGTATATCGGTTTGTACTATAAAAGCAAGGTCGAGCCGGACAAAATGATCGCGGCGCTCAATGAAGCGATCGAGCATTATTACTCCGTGATCCAGAAGTATCCGGAATCGGCGGCGGCTTTTCGTTCCTATGCCATGATCACTGCCGCCTACGGCCTGATGAAGCGCTGGCCGGAAGCAGCGCAGAATATATCGGTGATGATCGAGAAGTTCAAGGACAAGGTCCCGATGGACCGGGCGCTGTTTGATCTGGCCGTGCTTTATCGCAAGGAATTGAAGGATACTGCGCGCGCGCGGGCGGCGTTGCTGCGTTTGACCGGCGATTATCCCAAAAGCAAGCTGGTCAAATTAGCCAACGAGCTGCTCAAAACGCTTAAATAAGGATGCTATGTTAGCGGACGACAAGCACAACAGGGAACATCAGGTCAGGGAATTCCTGCGCGACAGCCTCAAGGAAATCATGGGCGTGTTGCGCGCGGAGTCGGGCTCGCTTTTTCTCTTCGATGACCGGACCAAGGAGCTTGTGCTGGAGTCCTATCAGACCCACGCCCAGCTTACCATCAATAAAGTCAAGTTCAGGGTGGGAGAGGGGGTCACGGGTAAGGTTGTGGAGAAAAAAGCGCCGGTGCTGGTCAAGGACATCGATCAGGACAACCGGTTCACCCGTAACGGGTTCAAACATTACCATACCAAATCGTTCATCTCCGTGCCCTTGATGGCTCCGGACGGGTTGCTGGGAGTAATCCATATCGCCGATAAATCCAATCGCGAGCCGTTCACCGAAAAGGACCTGGAATTCGCCACTACCCTGGCCCAGTACGCCTGTATTATCGCCTATAACCTTACCCTGGCCGAAAAGCTGCGCCAGGAAAAAGAAGAGCTGGATAAGCAGAAGGTGCTGCTGGAAAAATACGCCTCGGTAGGCAAGCTTGCCGCGGGCGTGGTGCATGAAGTCAATAACCCGCTTGACGGGATCATCCGTTTTACCAATATGCTGCTCAATCAGATCGAAGATAATTCGGTGATGAAAGAGTATTTGCTGGAGATCAAGCGCGGGTTGAACCGCATCGAGAACATTACCAAGTCTTTGCTGCAGTTTTCGCATCAGGTCAACAACAGCCACCGCCACACCGCGCCTATCAGCGTGCATGACCTGATCGAAGAATCCTTATCGGTATTCAGCGATCGGATCAACGAGGGCGTGCAGGTGAACAGAAATTTCGCAATGTTGAATGTCCGGCTGCTTGACCTGGGATTATCGCATGTTTTCATCAATTTGATCAAGAATGCGCTGGACGCCATGCCCGACGGCGGAACGCTGGATATCGATACCCGGGTCAATGGCGATTTTATACAGATCGTTTTTAGCGATTCCGGCACGGGAATGTCCGCCGAGGTAAGCGAACACATCTTCGAACCGTTTTTTACCACCAAGGCCAAGGATAAAGGTACGGGCCTGGGTCTGGCTATCTGTCGCGAGATAATTAACCGTTACGAGGGGACGATCGAAGTGCGCAGCGCCCTGAATGAAGGCAGCGCATTCACTATCAGTATCCCGAGAAAGTTCCTGCAGAATGTTTAATCCCGAAGAGCAAGCGCGTCATATCAATATCCTGGTAGTCGACGATGAGCCGCTGGTCAGACGTTCGTTAAGCGAGTTCCTGACTCTGGAAGGCTACACGGTCAGCTCCGCTTCCAACGGGAAGGAAGGACTGCAGGCGCTTAAAGAGTACGTGGCGGATATCATTATTACCGATATCAAAATGCCGGAAATGGACGGCATGCAGATGCTTGCGGAGGTCAGGAAGCATTATCCGCAGACGTCGGTCATCGTGATCACCGGCTACGGCAGCATCGAGAATGCGGTGGAAGCCATGAAGCAGGGGGCGTACGATTATATCACCAAGCCGATCATCGATAACGAGATCCGGCTGGTGTTGCAGCGATTGATCAGGCAGCAGCAGTTGATCGAGGAGAACATCAAGCTTAAGGAGCAGATTTCGGCGGTCCAGCGCGAGAAGTTCCTGGATATCGTGGGCAAAGACGAGAAGATGCAGAAAATTTACACGTTGATCGAAGCGATCGCCTGTACCCGTTCGACGGTATTGATTCACGGGGAAAGCGGCACCGGCAAGCATCTCATCGCCCATGCCATACATGATTTTAACGAGATGGAGCGCGGCAAGCCGTTTGTGGAAGTCAGCTGCGGCGCATTGACCGAGACGCTTCTGGAAAGCGAACTCTTCGGGCACGTCAAGGGCGCGTTTACCGGCGCGATCAAGGATAAGGTCGGGCGTTTCGAGCTGGCTGACGGCGGCACCATTTTTCTGGACGAGATCGACGCTTTTTCGCCGGCGCTGCAGGTAAAGCTGCTGCGCGTGTTGCAGGAAGGCGAATTCGAGCGGGTCGGCGAATCGGATACCCGCAAGGTCGATGTGCGCGTGGTCGCCGCCAGCAATCAGGATCTGCAGAAGCTGATCGTGGAAGGGAAATTCCGCAAGGATTTGTATTACCGCCTGAATATCATCAATATCGATATCCCGCCGCTGCGGGATCGCAAGGTGGATATTCCGCTGTTGATCAATGATTTCCTGGTCAAACATGCCAAGCGCGTGAGCAAGAAAATAGACGGCATTTCCAACAAGGCGTTATCCATGCTGATCAATTACAACTGGCCGGGAAATATCCGCGAGCTGGAGAATGTGATAGAGCGGGCGATCATTTTGAGCAAAGGGCCGATGATCACCCCGGAGGACCTGCCGGATTTCCTGAATCACAAATCGGCGGTGGAAGGCGAAGACGAGCCGTACAGGCTCAAGGAGGCAATGCGATCGCCGGAAAAGGATCTGATCATACGGGCGCTGGATTCGGTCGACTGGAACCGGAACGAAGCGGCAAAAGTTCTGGGGATCAACCGGACCACGCTGTATAAGAAGATGCTCAAGTACGGATTATTGAAGAATAAAAGACTGATCAATCAATGAAAGATAACGAAAAATTCACGCCTAATACCCTGCCCGGCTTCCAGGAACTTATTCCACTCGATGAATGGAACAAGATACAGGATACTTTTTCTTCGATCACTTCGGTCGGATTGCGCACTCTTGACGCCGAAGGCAAGCTGCTTTCAGTTTCTACCGGTCAATTTTCGCTCTGCGAGGAGCTTAAAGAATCCGCTTACGGCAAGGATTTGTGCACCATGTGCCTGCCGACATTCCTGGGCGGCAAATCCGTCGTCGATAAAAATTTAAGTTTTACCTGTCCGCCGGGATTCCATAATTTCGTCGCGCCGCTGCGTCTTGACCACAGCAAAGTGGTGGCGTACATCCTGATGGGGCCGGTGGTGCTGGTGATGCGCCGCCCTAAAGAGCATTACCGTCATCTGGCGGAAGAATTGAATGTTGATTTCGAGGTGCTATGGGAAGCGATCATGTCCACCCGGGTGATTTCGTTTACCCGCATGCAGTCGCTGGTGGAATTGATCAAAGAGGTCGGCGAATTCGTGCTGCGGCTGGCGTATGAGAGTATGACGCTCGGGCAGGAGGTTGTGCGCAACGCGACCGGCCGGTTCAGCAACCTTTTACAGGTGCTGCTGGATGTGGCCATACAGGTCAGCGGCGCAGATCTGGGCTCGATTATGCTCTTCGGAAAAGACAAGCAGGAGATGAGCATCAGAGTTTCCCAGGGATTGCCGGAAAACGTGGTTCGCTCGATCCGGGTTAAGGCAGGGGAGGGGTTGAGCGGCATGGCGGTGAAAGAAAACCGGCCGATGCTGGTGGATAATGCCGTAGCCGACAACCGTATCCGCAAATACATGAACCGGCCGTATCTGAAATCCTCGATGATCCTGCCGATTGCCGCTGACGAAAAAGTCCTGGGCGTGCTTAATCTGGGCGCTCTGGAAGTTTCCCCGATCAGCTTCGATAATGAAAAGCTTGACGCCATGAACAAGTTGATCGATCTGGCTACCGACGCTTTGTATATCCCCCTCAAGAAACACATCCCCAACAAATCCGACTACTTCTCCAGCCTCCTCTAAGGGGACAGGTCCACCCCCGAGCCTCCGTCGACAAAAACCGACAGATGTGTCCCCTTTTAAAAATGCTGTGTCCCCTTTAGTATCTATTTTGCAGAATAGCGCACCCAGCGGCTTTATGAGCGAATTTAGAATTTCAGGTAATGCAGAGGCATTACCGACCTGAAAGGGAAAATTCTACTGTGCGAAAAAAGCCGCTGGGTGTGCTAATTTCCTGGATCGATAAAAAAGGGGACACAGCAAACTACGAAGGGGACACATCTGTCCAAATTTCTCGACGAGCTGTTTGGGGTGGACCTGTCCCCTTATTTCTGGCGGCGGTAGGTGGAGGATGTCCCCTTATTTCTGGCGGCGGTAGGTGGAGGAGAGGATCTTGAGTTCTTCGCGGTATTTGGCGATGGTGCGCCGGGCGACGTTGAGGCTGTTTTTTTCTTTGATCACGCGGGCGATGTCTTCGTCGCTCAATGGATGGCGCTTGTCTTCTTCGGCGATCAGGTCGGTGATCAGGCTTTTGATCAGTTCCGATGAAACGGCTTCGCCGTTGGCGTCAGCTTGAGCTAGTTTGCTGGGAAAGAATTCCTTTAAAGCGAAGACCCCGCAGGGGGTCTGACAGTATTTGTTCATCACCACCCGGCAGACCGTGGATTCGTGCATGCTGATGCGTTCGGCCACTTCGCGGAAGGTCAACGGTTTTAAAAGCGAGATATCCTGCTTGATGGCTTCCTGCTGGATTTCCACGATGGTCTCGATGACCATGCGAAGGGTGCTTTTGCGTTTGTTGATCGCCCGGAGCAGCTCCAGCGCCCGGCGCAGTTTATTGCTCAAGAATTCCCTGGTTTGCGCGTCGAGATTCTTGTCTTTGAGCATCAGCCGGTATGAGCGTGAGATCATCAGCCGGGGGATGTTCTCGTGATTGATGATGATCTTGAGCTGACCTTCGTCATTTTCTTCGATAATGATGTCCGGGATGACTTGCTGCACGTCTTCGGTGGAATAATTGCGTCCCGGTTTGGGGTTGAGCCTGGAGATCTTCTGGATCAGGGGTTCGATCTTTTCCAGCGGTTCTTTCAACGCCCTGGCGATCCGGGAATAATTCTTGGTAGCGACGTCTTCCAGATGGGAACGCACGATCGCTTCAAGCAGGGGGTCGTCTTCTTTGGCCAGGCGCAACTGGATGAGCAGGCATTCGGGGATCGAACGCGCGCCCACGCCGGCCGGGTCGAACTGCTGGATCAATTCCAGAACCGTCTCGATTTTTTCCACCGCCATGCCCATCGATTCCGCGATGGTCTCCAGCCCGGCGCGCAGGTATCCGTTCTCATCGATATTGCCGATGATCTCTTCGCCTATGGCGATCTCTTCGGCGTTTGCCGCGGCGATGCCCAGTTGACGCAGCAGCACGTCCTGCAGGGATACTTTTTTAGTGATGAGGCTCTGGGCGAAATCGTTTTTGGCGTCGTTGTCTTTGCCGGTTTCGTTATTCTCATACGTGGATTTATCGGGATCGTCAGGGGAGAGGGTTTCGACTATTTTGTCCAGGTCTTCGGGCAGCTCTTTGGGGTGATCCGCTTCGGATTCGGCGCCCGCATCGCCTTCAGCGTCAGCCGCGGCGTCTTTGTCGGATTTTTCTTTTTTTTCCGGCAGCACCTGCTCGAAAGATTCTTCCAGCACCGGATTGTCCAGCATTTCTTCCTCGACCAGGGTTTTCAGATCGAGTATGGGCAGCGCCAGGATCTTCAGGGACTGGCGCAGTTCCGGGGCCAGCAGTTTTCTTAGTTCGAGTTTTTGTTTGAGTTCCATCTCGTGCTAACCTCGTGTGGGCTAAGTATATAGCTTAAGTATAGCACAAATTATTTATTTATCCAGCGTTTAGGGATTGAAAGCCTTTGCAGCATTGCCCGTCGCAGGTCTTGAAATGAGCTTTTTTATGAGGTATCTTTAAGCGGATCAAGTATCTGCGATCAAAGGGAGGGATTTGATGAAAGCGTTGAGTGCGCTTTTTTTGATTATTTTTTTTACTGCCGCTCCGGTTTGGGCGGCTACCAACTCTAATTTTTCTCTGACTACCGGGAACAAAACCATATCTCAAGGCGCTCTGCTCAAAAGCTCCTGGTCGCAACCCGCGCAGAAATCAATTGCGCCTTCCGGCTCGACTACTGCGTCCAGCCAGTTCAGTTTTAGCTCGGTATTTTCCGGGCTCAATCTGTCCGGGTTGAATTCCCAGCAGCATTTTTCTTTACAGTCCGCCAGCTTGTCCATCGGCGTGCCGCAATCCACGGCGATCGTTAAGCAGCTTAAAACCACATTTACTGCCCCCGGGATGCAGTCGTTGGTTACCGACAATCCGGAACGCTTTGCCCGGCGCATGGGCGCAATCAACAGCGTGGGGCTGGAAAATTTTACCGCAGTGTCCGCGTTTTTAACTTCCAGCCAGACCGGCACAGAGCACTGGCGCGATCTTGCGCAAAACCGTCCGGACCTGTTTGTCGATTCGGTAGTGGATATTACCGCTAGCGGCGGGGTAGATACCTATAAGCAGCTATGCGCTTCTTTTGACGCGTATGCGGGAGAAGGGTATACCGCTGAATATCTGGCCGGCGGGAATTCGCTGAATGCGGTAACGGGAGCCCGCGATGCCGGCGTGCTGGATTATTTTTCCTCGCTTGAATCCATGGGCGCCACCAGGGAGCAGATCCGGGGCGTGCTGGAGAAACGGGATGTGTCGTTGTTTCTTCCCGGAGATATCGGCACGTGTCTTGATGAAAACGGACTGGAGCGGGTAACTGCGATGACCGGCGATCTGGTTAAGACTTTCGGCTTGAATGAAGTGGTTGGGGCGATGCAAAATAGCGCTCTGGCTTTCTTTGGCGGTGTCGGTCTGGGACCGGAAATCGGCGTTTTTGACAATGCAGCCCTGCAAGAGGGAATACCGGCATTGGTTTCGAACCTGGTCAATCAGGGGTACAGTCAGGCAGACGCGGAAAAAGCGGTTAAGGATACGGGAATATTCGCTTTTTCCCGGTTCGAATCGGCTGACTACCGGGCTGTGCTGAAGAATTGTCTGGAAGCGGACGATCAGAGGCCGCTGGCAGTGATCATTGGTAATAAAAGCGATCATAACGGCGCATACAATAATAAGCAGGAATATTGGGGGCAGTTGCTGGATTCCGGGTATTATCGCGTGGTGTATTACGAAGTCGGTAATGAAAAGGAGTTCGCGCAGGCTTTAAGTTCGGCAACCGGCGATGGCCGGCAGCCGGCAGAGTTGATCATGATTTGCGGGCATGGCGAGCAGGATAGTGTGCGTTTCGGCGGTAAGTCCGGTTCTGCGGATGAGACGTTGACCCTGGATTTCGGTGATTTCGACGAGTTAAAAAAGCAGAAGAATGTCCTGAACGATAACGGCAGTATTATTTTGATCTCCTGCAATACCGGCAGGTTCGGCAGTGAAGAGAAGAATATCGCGAACATGCTGGCAGATGTTTTTCCGCAAGCGCAGATGGTAGCCGGACCGAAACACGAATCTAGGCTCAATAGCCTGATTTTTGACGGCCAGGGGAGGCTGGAAGACATCCAATATGATCTGACCACCAGATATAATGCCGCAGAGGAGGATCTGGATTTCATGAAATTGCCGAAACCCTCCGGTAGAGAAGATTACACGGGCGGCACGATTCAGCGCTTCCAGGTTAAGAAAACACCCTAGCCGCGTGGAACAATCACCTCCTAAGCAGAAGATCAAAACCCCGCTTTTCACAACCGATTCTTAATAAATAACTTACATAGCCGCCTAATTACAGATGGACCATGTTATTGGGTGTGTACCCAAAATAACCCTGGCGTTAAGTTTGAGGAAGTTTAATGAATTATTTTGTATTGTGCGTAAAGCTATGGATAGTCAAGGAAGGCTGCGTGAGAGGATTGTTTGAAACAGGGCACGGTTATCGGTTTGAAAGCGCTTTAAAAAAATATTTGCCGAGCCTTGAAAAGTATTGATTCATGGTGTATATTTTTAATGCACATTTTCCGATAAAGCCTGCCCGGGGGGGTGGGAAAGCCACGGTCGAAAAATAAGTTTGTTTGCTTTTTGCTGTTTTCGAACCTGGTTGCCGAAGAAAAGCGCGCAACCGGGTTTTTTTATTTGCATCGAAGGGAAAATGTAAGGGGGTGGGGGATGCAAAGATGCGCTCGCGCAATCGTTGTTTTAGCCTGTCTGTCGTTGCTGGCCGGAGTTGATGCGTACGCCGGCGGGATAAGCAAAGGCGATACAGTATTTAAAGACGGGGCAAGGATCGGAATAATTACCGCAGTAAACGGCAAAAGCGTTACTTTTGTCAAGCCCAACGGACTTTCCACTTCAACCACCACGGATAATTTATCGATCTTAGGTTTGACCATACGTAAGGCAATGGCGGAGGCCAAGAAAATTTCGACGCCTGCTTCCAGGGTTGAAGATAAGTTGTATTGCACGTCGGTTTCCGTTGTCAAGCAACCTTCAGGCAAGCCGGACGCCGTGAATGAAATAACCAAAGGCGGCAAGGCAAACAAAGCAATCGCTGTGCGGGTTGTTGGCGGCGATTCCGGGTCGACGATCAGAAGCGCCGGCGTTGATATAGAGATCAAGCCTTCGGAGCATGGCAATTACGACGTAAAGGCGTGTGAGTCCTTTAAGCAGGGTGTGATCGACAATTACGGCTTCACGGAGCAGGCCAAAGCGTATTTGCGCACTGTCTCGCTGGTTGTGGCGCGCAGCACCTGGAATTCATCGATTGACGGCGGAGCGCACTGGCATGTCGACAGGCAGGAAATCAATTCTTCAGGCTGGGGCGAAGAAGGCGCGGTGCACGAAATGGCCCACGCCTGGTATGATCAGGATAAAAGCGGCAGGCCCTGGACCGATAGCGAGTTGCTCCGGGCCACGCAGCGGCTCGCGGCTATGGATCCCGCGCGGAACGCCCGTTTTGCCGACGCCATAAAAGAGGCGCGCCAGTATGTCGCTGATGCCAGGCCGGCGTTCGAAGTATTTGCCAGTTTCGCCAGTTTCGCGAAAGCCAAGAACGGCGGAAATGCGATGCCCGAGTTCATGAATAAATTTTACGCGTCGCTTTTTGCGTCTTGAAACCGTTTTTTGACAAGCGGTCGTTTTTAAGAATGCAATCTTTCCGATAAAGCCCGCCAAGGGGAGCGGGAAAGCCACGGTCGAAAAGAGCATTGGGTTTTTGTCACCTCGAACCTGGTTGCCGAAAAAGATTGATGCAGGTAGTTTGTTTTTTGCAAAAAAAGGGGGGGGGATGAGAATTTTAGCTATTGCTGTTTTGCTGGTTGCGGTGTGCGTGTCGCAGGCGTATTGCGCGGATAAAGTGACCACAGGGTGTTCCTATGAAGGCGCGACCATGGAAGTTGCGAACTCTAAATATTTCAAGCCTGTGAGCAAGATTGTGCAAACTGGCGGCACTGCGACTCAGCAAATGGAATATGTGGGGCCTGCAAATAAGTTTAAAGACATAGTAAGCGTGGGTGTTGGTATTAAGGGCGCAGCGGCTAAGAAGGATTCGGCGCCTACTTCTAAACTTGAGGGAAAGATATATTCGGCGTCGGTAGTTAGCACTGCCAAGAAAGTCGCGGCGCCTACTTCTAAAATCGAGGGCAAGTTGTATTCTGCATCGGCGTCGGTAGTTAGCACTGCCAAGAAAGTCGCGGCGCCTGCTTCTAAAATCGAGGGCAAGTCGTATTATTATGCAGGGGTTCCTGCTGGACTCAAGGACAAGTTGGTTGCTTCATCTCTGACGGGTCCCGCTTCTTTTTCGCGCGTTTATTGGGTAAACGGAATAAAAGTTGAAACAGGGTGGAGTCGTTTGCCGCAGAAAAAATAATAGTAAATAGATCACAAAGAGCCGGACTGACAGGTATCGCTGGTCAATCCGGCTCTTTATTTTTGAACTCTTGACAAAGCGAGATAATGAGTATATACTCATTATTAATTATTAAGTCCCGGGAGGGTTTTATGGATGATCGTCAGTTTGCCCATAAGAAAATAATGGCCCGTCGTGGCCGCCCTATAAAGAAGCGCATGGTTGTCGGCAGCCCCAGAATAAGCCTGTTCAGCCCCAGGGGCAGGCCCGGCAGGCCGGATTATGTGCTTTTGGGGGTAGATCAATTAGAGGCTTTGAGGCTTGCGGATTACCAGGGAAAAGACCAGAAATCCGCGGCCCAGTCCATGAGAATATCCCAGCAGACCTTTAGTCGTATCCTTAAAAAGGCGCGCCAGGCCGTGTCGGATGCCATTGTTAACGGCAAAATTATCCATATCCAGGGAGGCGCGATTGTTCAGGAAATGGAGCCGAAGTCATTAAGGGAGTTCGTGGAAATCAAGCAGGGCGCACGCAATCAGCCGCAGAAAAGTAAACCCGCCAAAGAATACGAGCATCCGCAGTTAATCAAAGAGAACCCGTATCAGTTTGATTTCTGGAAAGAAGCACCAGGTAAATAGTCGGGCTCAAGAGACCCTTAGAAACGATTTTCTCGTCTATTAACCCAAAATTGATTACTTCCTATAATATATCTTATGTTAACTTCACAATATAGCGAATTTGCTTCAAGACTATGTTGATTTAGGGGTTACAGCAATAGTGAATTTGCTGTGAATAACTCGCTTTTGACTTACTTCTTTTTACTTGTTTTATTCGATCATTGCAGGCGTGTGCAATTCGATGAGAAAACTAAATCAAAATCAATTAGGCAGAAAGTTTTCTTAAAGAAGAGTAACCGGTTATGGGAAGAATAATCTTGCCGGGACGTGGGGAAATGAACGGGGTGAAGAGCGCTGCAGATCAACAGGCCTCTCCCCCGGTTTTTTCAGGTATGTCGGAAGGGAGGTTTTAATGCAGTTCTTGAGAGGATTGAATTTCCACCCCGGTGGTCTTAAGGAAATTCAGGGTTTTATTCAGCTCTTCTTTGTTGCCTTCCAGGATGACTACCGCCCATCCGGTATCCGTGGAAAATGAGGCTTCCAGGATGCTCATGGTTACCAGGAATTCTTTACAGAGGTTGCACAGGATGGGATCATCTTTGAGTTTGCCCGGGAAGGTCAGTTCGGCTCTTATTTTCATGTTTGAAGAGGGTTATGGCTGCTAGAACAGCCAGGTACATGAGTAAACCAAAGCCTATTGCCAGGACGAGATACCCCAGTAAAACCGGCAGGATTAATTTCAGGATTGTGGGGTCTAAAAGGTGTGCCCAGTGGAAGTTTCGTACGATTTCTTGCCAGTTGGATTGGACTTCCTGCCATTGCAAATGCATTATAGCAGATCCGACTTTGATTGACAAGAGAATTGTCAGAAAAGACAGCCAGGTGTTGGTGAGTAACCCTCCCAGAAAAGCCGCGGCTTTATTCACCCGGAATGCGGCTGCCAGCAGCAATGCGGCCAGAGGTCCGGTTCCCGGCAGAATACCCAGGAACGCGCCCAGGCCGAAGCCAATGGCGATGCGCTGCGGGGAATCGTTCATCCGGATCAGGCGCAGGTACAGGGCTTTGAAAAAGCGGATCAGCCTATTTTGAATTGCTTTCTTGGTTTCTTTCTTCATCCTGGAGCATTCTTTTGAGTATCTTGCCGGTTGAATTCTTTGGCAGTATGTCGCGCACTTCGATCAGTTTGGGGATTTTGTAGGCCGCCAGGTGTTCGCGCAGGAAGTGCGTCAGTTCATGGGAAGCGACTTGTTCGCCTTCTTTGAGGACCACGAATCCTTTGGGCACTTCTCCCTTGTGTTCATCGGCAATACCGATCACCGCCGCTTCTTTGACCTTGGGGTGCCGGTAAAGGACCTCTTCGATTTCCCGCGGATAGACATTCAGGCCGCGCACATTGATCATTTCTTTCTTGCGGCCGGCAATATAGACATAGCCGTCTTTATCGAACCGGGCCATATCCCCGGTGTACAGCCAGCCGTTCTTGAGCGTTTCCCGGTTGGCGTCCAGCTGCTGGTAATATCCCCGCATTACGTTGGGGCCCCGGACCAGCAATTCACCGATTTTGCCGGTTTCCACATCGCGCCCTTTTTCATCCACGATACGCAGGTCAATGCGTCCGGAGAGACGTTTGCCTATGGATCCGGGTTTACGCGTTCCATTGACCGGGTTCAGGGTGACTACCGGCGAAGCTTCGGTCAGGCCGTACCCTTCGATCAGCGGGATGCGGAATTTTTTCTCGAATCCTTGCAGCGTTTCTACCGGCAGCGCCGCGGCTCCGGAAACGCAGAGTTTAACGGGATTGAAAAGTTTGATCAGCGGGCTGTGAAATATGCGGGGCAGCTTGATGTTCTTGAACACGGTGTAGATCGAAGGAATTCCCACAAAGATGGAAACCCGGTTGTTGCGTATGGCCCGGACCACCCGTTTAAAGGGTTTCAGCGATTTCATGATCACTATTCTGGCGCCGATGAATAACGGCAGGTTCATGCATACGGTTGCGGCAAAAGAATGAAATAACGGCAGTATGCAGATAAACGTGTCCCGGGGCAGTATGCGTAAGGCTTGTGAGCAGTCAACGGTATTGGCGATCAGGTTGTAATGCGTCAGCATTGCGCCTTTGGGATGTCCGGTAGTGCCTGAAGTGTACAGGAGCACGGCGATATCATCCCAGCTGGGCGCTACTTTTTCCAGAACGTCGACGCGCGCGCGTTTGATGCGTTGCAGGTCCGGCATCCTGTCTTTGATCCGGGTGGTGGTGATGATATGCTTGAGGCTTTCCACGCGCATGAGCAGCTCTTCGGCCATTTCCAGATTCAACCGCGAAGTGATCAGGAACTCGGCTTCGCTGTTTTCCAGAATGTATCTGGCTTCGTCCATCTTGAACATGTAATTGATCGGAACGATAATGCCGCCGGCTTTGGCAATGGCGTAATAGCTGATCACGAATTCGGGACAGTTGTCCAGCAGTACTGCCACCGTATCGCCTTTTGAAATACCCATGCGCACTAATCCGGCAGCGATCTGATCGGTGGTCTCATCAAGGGTTTTGTAGGTGATCTTCTTGCGGCCGAAAATGATCGCGGTACGTTGCGGGAAACGTTTTGCGCTGGCGGTAAGGAGTTCTCCCAGATTATGCGGGTTCATGTACCCTCGGATTCTTTTTTGAATACGGATTTTATATGCACTCCGGCCAGACTTTCCAGCCCTCCGGCTTCCTGTATCCAGCCGTTGCCCAGTCCGTATTCTTCCATGATCTGCTGCGCTTTTTCGTATTCCTGCAGGGAAATCCTGCGATTAATTTCCGGATACTCTGCGGCTTTATAGTATGGCGTGTACTGGCTCATCAGGCTGACGTAGGTTTCGGTGGACAGCTCTTGAGCGATGAATCGCATTATGGTCTCCGTGCCGGATGCTCCGCCCGGCAGCACCAGGTGGCGAATGATCAAACCGCGTTCGATGATGCCGTTGAGGTCGAAAACGGCTGTTCCGACCTGTCGGAACATCTCTTTGACTGCCGCCTGGTTGTATGCGGGATAGTCGGGAGCCAGGGAATATTTTCGGGACATGGCGCTGTCCCCGTAGCGCATATCCGGCAGGTAGATATCGATGATGCCATCGAGCATCCGGATCCGTTCTGCCAGCTCATAACCGCTGGTGTTGTAAACCAGAGGAATGTTGAGCCCCCCGGGAATGGCCAGGAGCAGGGCATTCAGGATCTGGGGCAGGACATGGGTCGGGGTAACGAAATTGAGGTTATGGCAGCCTCTCCCCTGCAATTCCAGCATTATATCGGCCAATTCAGACGGGGTAAGTTCTTTTGAGCCTCCCCCCTTCTGGCTAAACTCGAAATTCTGGCAATAGTGACAGGCCATAGTGCAGTGCGAGAAGAATATCGTGCCTGAACCGCGGCTGCCGGATACCGGCGGCTCCTCTCCTTGATGGCATAAATAACTGTAAACCGAGGCTTTATCCGTAGTTTTGCAGAAGCTTTTTTGTCCTTTTAACCGGTTGATTTTGCATTCTCTGGGGCAGAGTCGGCAGGATTCCAGCATGGCTGTGGCTTGTCGGGCGATCCGGGCCAGTTGTCCGCTGGCATACGTTTCAAGATAGCGTGGAGTCATCGTTTCCGCATTTCCTCTTCCACTTGCGCGATACGTTGTTTGGTCGGAGGATGCGAACTCAAGAAAACCGGCGGCGCGCTGCGGCCTTTTTGAGCGGCATCAGTTTCAAGTTTGTGGAAAAAAGTCACGATCCCCAGCGGGCTGTATCCGGCGCGTCTGGTGTAACGAACGGCCAGCTTATCCGCCAGCAGTTCATCTTTGCGGCTGTAACCGAGATTGGCCAGATCAAAGACTACGCTCAACGCTTGAGATACCGGCAGTTGTCCGCTGGCGCCGGTCACGATACCCATCAATAACTGGAATCCCATCAGGCCCTGTAATTGTTTGACGCTATGCCGGGCGGCGATATGACCGATCTCGTGCGCGATCACTCCGGCCAGTTCCGCGTCATTGGCGGTTTGCGCCAGGCCGCTGTGAATATACACGTATCCGCCGGGTACGGCGAAGGCGTTCAGGGTTTTATCTTCAACTACCTGGAAGACGTAGTGCAGGTCCTGCCGGTCGGAATACCGGGCAACCCGTTGGCCGATGTTCCTGACCCGCGCCAGTTGCGCCGGATCGGTGGCGAACTTCATTTTCTTGTGCAGCTCGGCGTCCAGTTCTTTGCCCAGGGCGACTTCTGCCGCGGTATCCATGAACAGCGTCTCCCGGCGTTCGGTGGCCGGATTGTACACCGTAACGCATCCGCAGAGCGTCAGGCACGCGGTAAGCGCGATCAGCACGCCCAAGAGACCGGCGTTATTTCTGTTTGATCTGTAAAGCATAGAGTTCCCGTATGCGGTTGAATATCCGGATATACTCTTGCGTTTGATAATCCGGATAGGTCCAGGTCCAGGGATGGAAACTTTTATCCTGGTAGTGCAGGGTGATCTCGGCGAAGATGCCTTTGTTGAGATGGATACGGTGAACGTAATCTTTCGTGGAAGCCAGCACCAGCTTGGCCAGGTCGACATAGCCCGGGTCGATGTTCACGGTGCGGTTGCGGCCTTCGCAAAAGGAGCTTTCGATCCTGTTGGTGATGATTTTGATCTCGGAGAGTTTCTGGGAAGGGATGAGTTTTTTGAAGCTGACAAACGCGCGTTGGAGCGCAGCGCCGAATTCTTTCTCGTAATAGTGGGTCAGCGTGAACGGCAGGATGGCGCTTTCGTAATCGATTTCTCCAAATCGGCGGACGAGTTGTTGTCTGGCTCGCAGATAGAGCGTTTCTTGCTTGAAGATAAAACCTGCGATCAGTTTAACAGGATCGGCTTTTTGTATGATTCCCATTGTTCCAGTAAGCAGCTCGGGATGCCGTTGCTACTTCCCGGGGAGAATTTATGGTAAGAATTGATTAATATATTCGGCGATCCTGACTTTAGGCATTTCTTTGATACGGTTGAAAAAAATAGCCACGTTGAATCCGCCGCTGGCAGCGTCTTCGGTCCTGACGATCACGCCTTCGCACTCCACTTCCTTGTCGTTGCGTAATCCCCGTTCCTGTATGGGAAGGTTCATTTTGATTTTGACCCGGGTAAACGGGGGGACGTATTTGTCGATATGACAATATGCGCCCAGCGCGCTGACGTTCTGGGTGTTGCTCACGAAATCATAGCCGTTGGCGATGACGTTGATGGGCACCTGTTTGTTGATTCTGGGTGATATGCGTCTTTCTTTGAAATCGCGTTTTATCATTTCTGCTCACCTTCCTGCGGCTTGGATTTCGTGGCTTTAATCCAGCACTTTCTGGTGCAATATAACTTACCGTTACGATAATACCGTCTTAATTTCTTAAGGGGCTTTCCGCAGCCCAGACAGTTCGTTTGTTTTTCTTCGGTTGGTGCCTTCTGTTCGTCAGCCATGGTGCGTTACGCTCCTTGTTCTTGATGGGTTTTCATAGTGATATATTCCGAAAGGAATTTCTTTTCATTGTCGTCGAATTCAATGAAAGAAATGCCTGTTTTGAACCTGTCTGAATGTGAGACGGGTGAAGTCCAGACTACTTTTCCGATGGGCCGCAGTACCTTGGACAACAGCTTGATTTCCATGGTTAACTGCGTCTGTGGAGGCATGTATCGACTGTTGAGAAACGCGAGACCCCCGAGACTTATGTCTTCCAACAACGTGTAGTTGTAATCGGACACGCCTCGAGTTCGGTAGTGCAGCGGTTCTTTCAGCTTGACCCTTGGGAAAAGCCGTTGGTCTGATTTGTTATTCATAGTTAATTGTAAAGACCGTGGCTTTGTTGTAATACATAAAGTATAACATAAATTTTATGTATGTCAATAGACAAGCCGGTCGGCTTTTTTCTCTGTTTACCGTCGCAGTCACGGGTATGCGGGGCACTGCGATGAGAGCACGTTTTGCTCCGCAGCGTTATTCGATTTCGTAAGAAATAATGACGTTGAACGATAATTGCGGGTAATTCAGTTCTTTAGGGAAAGGCGGAAAGGGCGAAGCGCCGCGGACACTGCGCAGCGAAATATCCCGCAGGTAGTAACTGGGAGTCGATTTTTCGGGAATGAGTTTGACATCCCGCAAGAACCCTTCCTGGGTGATGACGAATGTCAGGTATGCTTCTCCTTCTTCCGTGCGGGCATAATTCTGGTAAGCGGCGCGCCGGATCTTTTCCCGGACCAGCTGGTAATAACCGATATAAGACGGGTTGTTCATTTTCGCGATATCAAGAGGCGGCAGGGTGACTCTCTTCTTGACCGCGATAATATCGGGCTTTATGGAAAGCGGTTTGAGGGCCGGTTCCTGGGAAATCAGGCGTTTGCTCTGGGCTAGCAGCGCTTCGCGGTCTTTGAGCGGCTGGGGTAAAGACTGTTTATCCGCTACTTTAATGCTGGGGCGGCTAAGGGGGTTCTTCCTGTCTATGAGTTTCTTTTCTATTTCAACGGGAAGCTGGGAATCCTTGACATACGCTATTTTCATGGGTTTGTTCTTTGGGGCGATAAAAAGGCTGAATTGCGGACTTTTGATAAAGACCGCGGTATGCAGCGTCGTGGAAAGAATCAATGCGGAAAAAAAGATCTTATTCGAAGTTAACATCCGGTAGGCCCTTTCTTTGACCCACTATAAAGCAGGCTGTCGGGAAAGTCAAGCGAAAACCAGGCTGCATTTCAGAAACTGTATTGCATCTTGATGAAGACACTGCGCTCCGGCGATGGATAATAAACCTTTTTGCCGGTCCCGGTGTTACAGGTGGCATATTCCGAGTAGCGCTTATTCAGCAGATTGTTGATCCCCAGCAGCGCCGTCACATCCTTGAAGGTATAGGCAATATTGGTATCCAGGGTAACATAGCCGTTCAGACGCGATAACACGTTAGCCTGGTCATTGATGAAATACCTCTCCCCTATGTAATTTCCGGACAGATTCAACTCCATCTGGCGCATCAAACGGTAGCGCAACCCCAGGCTGGCTTTGTGGCGCGGCACCAGCGGGATGGTTTTATTATTGTACACCCCTCCGTCAAAAACTGCCCGGGTGTAGGTATAGCTGCCGAAAAGCGTCGCCTGCGCCGCGAGACGGGCTTCGAATCCCGACTCAACTCCTTCATGCCGGGTTTTGTCGTAGTTTTTATTGGAAAAACTGGAATAGTCATAATAAAGTTCGTCTTTGAGGTTCATCCTGAATACGGTCAGGTCGGCTTTGATCCGGGGGCTGATATGGTGCTTGAACCCGATTTCATAATGCCTGCCGGTTTGCGGCTTGAGCGAAGTATCCACGCTGTGCGCGGGCCAGGTGATGGAATATTCTTCCGGGTTGGGAAATCGGAAACTGCGGCTTACGTTGATAAAAGCGCTGGAGTCCGGCGAATATTTATAGACCAGACCGGAATTGAAGGCTTTTTTGCCGGGAGTGACCGCGGTGTCCAGCGGATCTGTGCCGCCGGCGTTGTTGTAATCGAACTCATAGCGCGTTTTCTCGTAGCGGTATCCTCCCAGGAGAAACATGTTGCGGGTAACGGTCAACTCATCCTGCAGATAATACCCTGCGGAGATTTTGTTGATGTCGGAGAAGCTTTGGATCACGTCGGCGTAATCGTAATTGTTCGACGCGTAGTCGCTGCGGTAGTAATCCAGGCCGCAGATCAGGGTGTTTTCTTTTCGAGAGAACGGTTTTTTGATGATCAGCTTCGGGGTCAGGCCGGTAGTAGTGATGCGGTTTTTATAGACCGGGCTGCCGAATCCGCCGTAGAATACCCGCCAATAGGTGTCCATATCTCTTCTGCGTAAAGACGCGCCCACGTCGAACCGGGCCCAGTCGGTGAAGTCATAGGCGCCTCCCCCGTCGATAAAGGCGTCGGTTTCTTTGGCGAAATCATCGCCGTATTTAGAGGCGCGCCGGGATAAGGTTTCCAGTTCGGCGTCGGAAAGTTCACCCGGCAGGCCGTAGTCTGATTTGTGTATCCCGTTGCTCATGCGCAGATTCAATGCGGGGCTGACTGCCCAGGTAAAGGCGGAACTGAAATCGCCGGCCCGCGCATGACTGTTTTCGCGGTAACCGTGAGTGGATTCGCGGCTGGCGGAGAAAAAATAGGTGGCGCCGTTGTGCGCGCCGTCCAGGGAGAGTCTTTGTTTGTTGAAATCGTAGCTGCCGATCTGGGTATCGATGTGCCATGTGGGTTTGCCGACGCCGGTGCGGGTGATAATATTGATCACGCCTCCCGTGGCATTGTCTCCGTAGAGAACGCTGCCGCTCCCTCCCCGCACCACCTCGATTTTTTCGACGCGGTCCAGCGGGATCTGCGTCCAGTCAACGCCGCTTAAGTCGATTTCGTTGACTCGGCGGCCGTCGACCAGCACCAGGGTATTTTCCGGGCTGCGCTCTCCGAATCCGCGCATATCCACGGAAACTTTGGTGCCGTTACCGTACCAGTCGCGCACTGCCAGTCCGGTCTCGCTTTTAAGGATGCCGGGTATGCTTTGAGCGTTGGATTGTTCGATCTGCTGCCGGTTGATGATGGTGATCCCGGCGGCGGTATTGAGAATTTCTTCTTCGTAACGGTAGGGCGTGACTACGATCTTGTTCAGGCCGATATCGTCATCAGCGCCTGTTGAAGCGAACAGCGAGGTGCAACTGGACAGCAGACATGCGATTCCCAGAAAAACGCGTTGTGTACCCATTTTCTCCTCCCCAGAGAATACTTACCGGGATCAGGCAATAGACCGGGCTAAAAGGCGGCATGCTATAGCCTCTTTTACCGTTGCTGGGCAGCGCCTGGAATCAAACCAGGACTTCCTTTGCTTGTCCGGTGAGTGAACAAAAAACCCTTGACCTCTTCCATATGAGAAGTCAAGGGTAACCCCTATTTTACCCTTGGTCCGGCGCCAGGTGTGGTGTTCGATCGTGTACGCGTAAAGGCAGGTATTCTGACTTCCCTGCGGCTTGAACAGAACCTTCCCGGTTACCCAGTGGTTGTGTCCGTCCTGGTGTTTACAGACGTGAGTTCAGCCTCTGACTCTGAAAGAAGCGATTCCAGAGTGCAGGGTTACAGCAGCGGGACTGTGGCCGAATTCCCCTCGTGCTCAAGGAGTTCACGGCCTTCCCTTGCCTACAACGTTCATTTCTTCGAAAGAACGGAAGCTAATTTGCCGTCGCGGGTCAATTTTGCGATCAGCTCGTATGTGCCGAATAAAGCGAAACTATATATCACGGTCGCCGCGGTAAAATCGCGCAGGAACGGCAGCGCCATGACGTAGCAGTCGACCAGACCCTGCGCAGTACGGGGATACCATCCCATCAGCCATACGCCGAAGTTCGTGATGACGTAGAACAACAGCGATGAGGCTAAAGACAAAGCGGCAATGCGGCCGGCTGAAGGTTTTTGTTTCATGCGGTAACCCAAAAGCGCGATGAGCGCGAAGCTGCCCCAGGTAAACAGTACGGTGTTGTGCAGGCCGAGTATGACGTCGCTTGCGATCATCAACAGTAAAGGCACGAAGAACGATTGTTTCTTATTTAAATACGCTCCGCCGAATAAAGCGATGGCGGCGACAGGAGCGAAATTCGGTGCGTGGGGAACAAAGCGTAAAAGTACGCCGATAAGAATCAAGCTCAATGCTAACATGTTTAATCCTCCTTACAAGTGGGTGTGGAATTTCATTATAGGCTTACCACCGGTAGTGTCAAGTTAATTTTTGGTCCCGGCGTGAGCCTTCATCAGTGCTCGATCCCTTTGCGGGCTTTTATCCCCTGCCGGTAATAGTGTTTGATCTCTTTGATTTCGCTGACCAGGTCGGCGGCTTTGACGATCTGCCGGGGCGCATGCCGGCCGGTGAGGACCAGTTCGACTGATTTCGGCGCATGATCGATCAGGTTGAGTACGTCGCGGGTGCGCAGCAGCTTGAGCCGCATCGCCACGTTGATTTCGTCGAGTATAACCAGGTTATATTTTTTTGAGGCGATGATCTGATCGATCCGGCACAGGCCGAGATGCGCCAGAGCGATATCTTTCTCCCGGGGTTGTGAACGGATAAAACAACCTCTGCCGAATTGCTCCAGGGTGATCCCTCTGATTTTTTTGAGCGCGGTGATTTCGCTGTAGCAACGGCCTTTGATGAACTGTCCGATAAAAACGCGCTTCCCCGCTCCGATCGCTCGCAAAGCCAATCCCAGCGCCGCAGTAGTCTTCCCTTTTCCGTTGCCCGTATATACCTGTATCATATCCGCAGACGCTTTCCCTATTCGCATGCAGCGCAGCAATTTACAAAAATATTATTTGCAAGTTAGAAATTGGTTGATAAAGAATATTTTTGTAACTTTCTGTGCTGTAATCAATAAGGGAAAGCGTCTCCCTTAGTGCTGGAGGCCGAATTTGCCTATCAGCGGAACGAATACGCAGCTGGTAAAGCTCTCGCCGCGCAATTGCCCGTGGTCCTTATGGAAAACGGTCAGTGTCTGGCTGAATAGTTCTCCGATCGGTGCGACGATCAATCCGTCATCGGTAAGCTGTTTCGACAGCGGGTCCGGAACTTCGGCGGTTGCCGCGGTAATGATGATGCGGTCAAATGGCGCTTGCTCCGGCCAGCCCAGCGTCCCGTCGCCGACCTTGAATGAAATGTTTTTATAGCCCATCTCCCGCAGCAGCCGGTGCGCGGGTTCTGCCAGCAGCGCGTGGCGTTCGATAGTGTAAACTTCTTTTGCCAGCTCCGCCAGGATCGCCGACTGGTATCCGGATCCGGTGCCGATCTCCAGGATCCTCTCCGTGCCCCGCAACTGCAGGCATTCGGTCATCAGCGCTACCATATACGGTTGCGAGATCGTTTGTTTCTCGCCTATCGGTAAAGGATAATCCCCGTAGGCTTTTTCCCGCGCTTCTGCCGGCACGAACCGATGTCTCTCTACTTTCAGGAATGTCTGCAGCACCCGTTTGTCCTGAATTCCTCGCGGGATCAGCTGTTCCTCTACCATTTGTTTCCGTAGCGCCGGGTAGTCCATGATGAGCCAGAGATACTAACGGGATTTTTTATACCGCCGCACGAATTTGAAGAAACGAATAGTGTCGCTGATCGGATTGATATGGCTGTTTTCGCTTCTGTAGATCGTTTTGACCGGGACCGAATGAATGACAAAACCGAGCTTGGCGGTTTCAAACAATATTTCCGATTCGGTTTCGAATTTACGCGTGCTCAATTTTGTTTTCTGGAGCACTTCCTTCTTGATCAGGCGGAATCCGCACTGTGAATCAGGAATGCGCTGTTTGCATATTTTGGAGATCATCCAGGACATAAAGGTGTTGGTGATGACGCGTACCATCGGCATGTTCCTGACTGCCGCCATCCGGTTGCCGATGACGATGCCGTAACGGGGTTCTGCCGCGGCTTGCAAAAAAGCCGGAATGTCGGAAGGCAGGTGTTGTCCGTCGGCATCCATGGTGATCACAGCGTCAAAACCGTTGCGCATGGCGTATTCGAATCCTTTGATCAGGGTTGCGCCTTTGCCCAGGTTCCTCCCGTTGCTCAAGACGGCGGCGTCGGTTTTTCGGGCGACTCCGAGAGAATTGTCGGTTGAACCGTCATCAATGACCACGACCGGCAGGTTGAACCGGCGGATTTGATGGATCAGTTCTTCAAGGGTTTGTTCTTCATTGTGCGATGGGAGAATAACGCAGATTTTCATTCGATCCAGAATTTTTTGAACATGAACCATTGGTCCGGGTAGGCGCGGATGTAGTTTTCGATGATTTTTTTGTAGTTATTGATCACTTCTTCGATCGATTGCTGACGGTCGACTTCCACCGTTCTCTCAAACCGCAAAGTAAAGGTGTCGTCGGAATTGCGGACCATGAATCCCGGCACGATCGCCGCCCCGGTTTTAAGCGCCAGCACCGCCGGTCCTTTGGGCAGGTACGTGGCTTTCCCGAAAAAAGTGATCACTTCTCCGCCGTCGTTGCTGAAATCGCGGTCGCCCACCAGCGCGAGCATCTGGTTCTCCAGCAGGATCTTGAAGCATGTCCGGGCAGCTTTGCCGAAGGGGATCACCTGGATCCCTTTTTTCTCCCTCCGGGAATTAAAAAACGCGTTGATCTCTTCGGATTTGTGCGGCAGGGCCACTGCCCATAAAGGATAATCCATCTGCGCGATCACCGCCCCTCCCAGTTCCCAGTTGCCGATATGCGCGGTTAACAGGATCACGCCTTTTTTCTTCTGTATGGCTTCGTTGACGAACTCGATATTTTCCACCCGCACATTTTTTTCAATAAAGGCTTTATTCATCAGCGGGAAGCGGAAGAAATCGACCAGGTATTTCGCGAAATTCCGGAACATCTTCAGCCGGATCGCGCGCAATTCTTTGTCGGATTTGTCCGGGAAGATCGTTTTTAAATTCGCCCAGGTGTCCGCGCGGTCCTTGTCGGCAAAGATGAAATGCACGTCCGAGAAGAATGTCGCGACCGCATAACACAACTTAAGCGGCAGGCTTAACGCGATGGATTGGCCGATCTTGAATAACGAATAGCTGTACATGTCGGACTAAGCTACCTCCAGTATCAGTTTGGCGATATCCATGCTGGCATTGGGCTTGCTCAACGCGCCGGCGCATTCGGACAGCTGCGAAATTTTATGGGGATGTTCGAAGAGGTCCTGCACGACCAGGTCGATATGCCGCGGATGGTCGATTTTGATCGCAGCGTTCTTCTCGGTCAGGTAAACGGTATTGCTGGCTTCCTGTCCGGGGATCGGCTTGATGATCAACATGGGCAGTTTCTTGGAAAGCGCTTCCGACGTGGTGATCCCGCCGGGTTTGGTGACGATCAGCTGGGAGATCGTCATCAGCTCGTTGATATTGTCGACGTATTTGAGCAAGACGATCTTCTTGCCGTATTTCTTGATTTTCTTTTGCAAAGACGAGTAGAGCTTTTTGTTTACGCCGCAGACGATGATTTCCTGGAAATCCATCTCCACTTTTTCCAGCGCTTTGACGATGGATTTGATCGGACCCAGCCCCTGCCCCCCGCCCATCAGCAGCATGGTCGGCACGCGAGGGTCAAGTCCCAGGGAGGCGTACACTTTGTGCCTGTCTACCGGGGCGTTGAATTTGAAATCGAACGGTATGCCCAGCGGTTTGATCTTTTCCGGCGGCACTCCTTTGAGCATCAACCGGTGGCCGATTTCCTCCGACGGAACGACGTAAAAGTCGACATTGTCATAAATCCAGTAGGAGTGCGGTACGTAGTCCGTCAGGACCGCGATCAGCGGGAAATGGGCGTTATACATCTTCTTGTAATCCGCCACCATCCCGCACGGGAATGCCTGGGTGCAGATGACCGCGTCCGGATGGAATTTCCCGAACAGCCGCTGGAATTTCTTGGAATTCATCTTATGTATGGCGTCCTTGATCTTTTCCAGCCGCTCCTTGACCGTGGGATTGTCGTAGATCAGGTCCCAGATCATCGGGGTGCGTTTGATCACCGTAGTATAAATCTGGTTGACGACTTTTTCCGAAATGGGATTGGTATATCTGAAAGCGTTGATATTGAGCGTTTCTATATTCGAAGAAAGCGTGTGCAGCGCTTTCTCGATCGCCAGCGTCGCGCTGTGATGGCCGGATACCTCCGAAATATACATGAGGACGACGTTTTTTTTCTTGAGCATGCTACAATTTCCCTTCGCGGTACAATTCCACCATGGCTACGGCAACATCCGGATGGAACTGCTTGCCGGCTAGTTTCTCGATCTCGTCCATCGCTTTTTCCTGGGGCAGCCCTTTACGATAGGGCCGGTCCGAGACCATGGCGTCGTAGGAATCGGCTACCGCGATTATCGCGGCGATCAGCGGGATCTGGGCGCCTTTGAGGCCTTCGGGATACCCGGTTCCGTCGTAGCGTTCGTGATGGTATTTTACCCCTTTAACGCAGTTTTCCAGTTCCTGGATCGATTCCAGGATCTTTTCGCCGATGACCGTGTGCTCTTTCATCGTATTCCATTCTTCCGGGCTCAACGGTCCCTGTTTGTTCAGAATACTCTCCGGAATGCCGATCTTGCCGATATCGTGCAGCACGCTGGCGATTTCCAGGTCTTCGGAAAAAGCGTCGTCTATCAGGTCGGGGTATTTCTGACTGAGTTTATCGCTGACTTTCTGGCTGACTTCGCGCACCCGGTCGGTATGGCCGCCGGTATAATTGTCTTTGGCGTCGATCGCCGCAGCCAGGGCTTTGGTGATGTTCTTGAACAGGGCTTTTCTCTTGTCCAGTTCGTCGGTAAGATCTTTGAAAAGCTTGGCGTTGCGGATGGCCATGCCGACATCCGAAGCCAGCGCCACGAAGAATTGCATTTCGTCTGCTTCGAATTCGGTTCCGTCCTTCTTGGAGCCTAAGAGCAGGATGCCCAGCAGGTCATGCTGGAAATAGCACGGCACGCAGGCAACCGCATCGAATATCTCCATCTGATAGAGTGCGCCGCGCAGCAGGTCGCTGTTCTCATTCTTCACCAGGATATCCAGGATCTTCTTGGCTTTAGGATAAACGATAGTGTTGTCGCTTGAGAAAAGGGTGGCTTTTTCCTCGCTGAATATCCTGATCAGGGCATTATCATTATCCATCCGGGTGAAGCCTTCCGGAACTTTCAATCCCAGCGGGCCGCGGGATACTTTCATGATATAGGAATCGGCGATGTGGTTGTGCAGGAGGATATTGGCGTGGCTGACTTTGACCTTCTGGACGAGCATGCGCACGATCATCTTGATCAGGGTGTCAGGCTCATGCACCAGGATCATCGTCTTGGAGGCTTTTTCGAGTTCTTTCTTGTAATCTATGGACATGGTTTAAGGATTGAGGGCTTTCATCACCACCTGTTCGAGCTCTTCGAGCTTTAACGGTTTGTGCACGTATCCGCAGGCGCCCAGTTGCACACAGGTGTTATAGGATTCGTTTTCTTCCGGCCGGGTGCCGGTGACCATCACCGCTTTGATCGTAGCATCCAGCTTTTTGATCGCTTCCAGGGTTTGGATCCCGTTCATCCCGCCCATGCGGATATCCAGCAGGACCAGGTCAGGGCGGTCTTCTTTGACTTTATTCAGCGCTTCTTCTCCGCTTCCTGCGGTGCGGGTGTCGATTTTTCGCTTGCGAAAGAAATTCGCGGCAAATTCCCGCACATCTTCCTCGTCGTCAACAATAAGCATTTTCGGCATGGTTCATTTCCTCCCCGTAAGAAACCAATTATTCACTATACAACACAAACCCCGGTTTGTTAAGCGTTTTATTGAGACGCAGCCGCTGTGTTCCCGTTGACCGCTAACGGCAGCTCAAGGATAAACCGCGTTCCCACCTTATGCTCCGATTCGAAATTGATCTTTCCCTGATGCGTCTCGGTAATGATATTCTTGATCACGTACAGGCCTAAACCGGTGCCTTTGCGTGAAGAAACCTTGGTGGTGAAAAACGGCGTAAAAAGCTTTTTGATGTCCTCGCTCTTCACGCCCATGCCGTTGTCCTGCACGATGATCTCCATCATTTTTTCTTTGGGCCGCGCGGTAACGGTGATCTTGCCGCGGTAACCCGGCTCTTTCAAGGTCGTGCGCCGTTCCACCATGGAATCGTAGGCGTTATCGATAAAATTGAAGAACGCTTCTTCCAGCTGCACGAGGTTGCCTTTGATCTTCGGCAGGTCCTGGGGATAATTGCGGACCAGGTCGATCTCCTGCAGCTTGACTTTGTACTGGACCATGGTGATCGTTCCGTCGATGACCTGGTCGAGAGTCAGCGGCTCCAGGCCCTCGTCTCCTTTGCGGGTATACTTGAGGATGCCTTTGACCACTTCCCCTCCCTGCATGACATTGGACTGAATGCGTTCCAGCGCGGCGTTGATCTGTTTGATCATCTCCTGGATCTCGGGGGAGCATTTGGAGGTGTCGGTCAGTTTGATGGTATCGATGGAGTCCCCGGCGATCAAAGAAAGGGCGTAAAAACGGTTGTTGATCTGATGCGATAAGCCGTCGGCCATGGTGCCTACCGTAGCCATCTTCTCCGCTTGCGCGATCTGCGCCTGCATCTCTTTCGCTTCTTCATAGAACTGCGCGTTTTCGATCGCCAGCGCGGCTTGAGAAGCCAGGATCTGGAAGACATTGAGATCTTCGGGGGTATAGATCTGCCCGGATAGTTTATCGCCCAGCACCACAAAAGCGGTCAGTTTATTCTCCAGGAAACAGGGAATGACCACCGCGGCGTTGATCTTGCGCAGGTCCTGTTCCAGCAGCTTGAACGTGGCGTCGTTGGAATCCTGCATCTGGCGTTTGACTTCTTCGTAGACCACCGGTTGTTTTTTGGTGATCAACCAGGTGATCAGGGTATGATCGGCGGTCAGGGTGCGCGCCGGCTGTTCCCCGCGCGAGCGGTTCACCTGGAGAGCATATTCGTTGTTCTCTTCGCTGTGCAGATAGATCGCGGCGAAGCGGATACGCACGGTTTTGGTAATGATGTGCGCGATCAGGCTAAGCAGTTTGCGCAGGTTGCGGATACGGGTCATGCCGATCGCTGCGTGCTTGAGGGTATCCTGGTAGCGTTTCTGCTCGCGCAGCAACCTCTCTTCCGTCCTGCGCTGCAGGAAGATGTAAAAGAACGGTCCAATGGTGGCTAATGCGGCCATAAGAACCATAGGCAGAATCCACCAGTTAGCAGCTAATTTTGTTTCAAACCAGTTTCGATAGTAGCCGGCTAAAGCAAAAGGAAAGCCCAGTACTAGAGTATATACCGCTATAAAAAGTCCAGCGCGGGTTATTGCCAGTCGAATATCCAGGAGACGATATTTGATTACAGCGTAAGTAATGATAAAAGGATAAATAGCCAGGAAGATATTGGAAAAGGGATACATGGGACTGCCAAAGACACTGGAATAGACGCCATGCGGTCCCAACCAGCCGATAACTGAAGCAAGAATGAAATATTTTATTTGATTTCGAACAACGCCTTTTGAATGAATAAACTGGAGAATAAGCAAGGCAAACGAGTAGGTAAGGAAAATCCAGTAGAAAAAGATGTAAAAAACAAGATAGAGAATGTTCTTTTTGATCGGCCAATAATGTAAATAAAATTCGTTAAATGAGAACCGTACATCACCCAGAAAGAGGTCGTGTCGGGGCAAGAAGTTTATCACTGTGAAAGCGATGCCTATGGTGTATGCCAGGATAAGAAGTAATTTAGCATAACGCTGTTTAAGTTTAAGGAATGCATAGACGAAGTGATAATATACGACTGGAGTGAAGATGATACCGATGTGAGCTATCTGCCACCAGAAGAAAGCTTTGTCGGGTAGTTTTGCAGTTGAGAAACCGAACCCGCCAACGCCCCATAGGGCAATGAAAAAACAAAACAAAGCCCAAACATAGCTTAAACGTTTGTCTTTGCCTTTTATCAAAACGAGAACAATGAGTATTAAGCTGGAGATAATGACTATTAAAGATGAGAAACTGAATAGATTCATAGGTTTTTAGCTTATGGTAACTACGGTATTCTTTTTTCTCGGGCTTCTTTTTCCTTTACTTAGAGGATAACCTAATGTTAAAACAGCGACCATTTCGTCCTTGATCTTCAGCAGCTTATTAATTTCTTCTCGACAGAAAAGCGGCATATCTAGCCAACAAGTTCCGATCCCGAGATTCTCCGCTTCCAATAACATGTTTTGAATTGCCGCTGCAATAGCCGAAATTTCCGCCAGCTCAGCTTTTTTGAAGTATTCCTTGTTGAAGCGTTCGATAATTCCGGTGAAATCCTTGGTGTTATATACGCAGATCAATAATTTCGAATTAGCCATTGTTTTTATGGTTGGATAAAGGAGAAACGTGGGCGTATTGATGTCTTCGAGTTTCTTTTCAACCATGCGATTGATTTTTTTTATCAAAGCCACATTCTTGATTATTACGAATTTCCAGGGTTGAAAATGATGCAGCGCCGGTCCCCAAATACCCGCTTCGAGGATCTTTTTTAAAGCTGTTTGCGAAATCGGTTTGTTGGTATAGTGTCGTGTAGTGCTTCGTTGTTTCATCAGTTTAAGCACATCCATTTTTATTCCTCACCGTTTTTTCCGGGTTAAATAGAGCAATAAACAATTTAATTTCTTAATCCCGTGAGATTGATACCTGAAACCGATGCGTCCTAAAAGTTGTACCGTTAAAACTCCGGAAAGTTTCAAATTAAAGTTAAGCGACATGACGCTTCTTTTAAGAATATTTTTTTGAATGGGAGTTAACGCTATCGTTCTGAAAGCATCTGGTTGGATGCTGCGAGGATTTTTAAATTCCATTAACTCGCTTGCTTTTTTTAGAATGGATGAGATTGAAACGTTTCCCGCCGGGAATATGTGGTAAGTTTTGTTGTCTCCAGGGGCTTTCTGGGAGATTATGTACAGCGCCTTTACGGTATCATCGATAAAGACCAGATTTATCGAGAAGTTCAAGATTGGTAGAGCATCGAAAAGTTCGAGTTTGCACAGATTGAGGAATTGATAGACATTCTTGAACTGGGAAATCTTGCCGGTGCGGGATTCTCCTACGACCATGGCAGGGCGAAAGATGTCAACCGTGAGCCTGTTCCTGTACGAATGTGCGAGTTGTTCGGCTTCGAATTTGCTCTGTTCGTACGTGGTATTGAACTTCTGTCCGACATCGAGGTCTGTTTCCCTGAAAATACCCTGATGGGTGCCGGCAACATACGCGGTGCTGATGTGATTGACTTTGACCAGCGACGGGCAGGTGACGGCGAAGTCCAGCAAATTTTTTGTCCCGTGTACGTTGGTTTTGCGGATCTCTTCCAACGGCCGCCCGATTTCCGTAACTGCCGCCGAGTGGAATATTTCTTCGGTTTGCTTGCGCACGGTTGCGGCAACGGCCGCGTTCAATCCCAGTCGCGGTCCGGCGGTAATATCCCCCTCCACTACTACCAGATTGCGGCGGTGTCTGGACAGGACCTTTTTATCCCAGAACGCGAGGGCTTTCTCCACTCGCTGCCGGGCGGTTTCCTGCGCTTTGCCGCGGGCCAGGCAGAAAACTTTATGGCCGTTAAGCAGTAGTATTTTGAGCAGGTATGAGCCGATCAGCCCGGTGGCGCCGGTAAGCAGGACAGTCCTTTTGTGCGCCGAGCGGTGCCGGGTCATCCTGATTGTGCGAGGTGCGGATTTTTTCATGATCTGGGTTTGATGCCGAAACCGATACTGGCTTCGGCGACGACAGTCTCTCCTACTTTGGCTTTTGCTTCCACGATCCCGGTGTTGTTCAGGATCTTGACCGCTTCGATTTCGAAATCAACTGCGTCTCCCGGGAATACGGCCTGTTTGAATTTGACTTCCGCTTTGCCCAGGTAATACATGGGGTTCCGGGCGGCGATCTCCGGCTTGAGCGCGGCAAACAGGATAATGCTGGATTGAGCCATGGCTTCGGTCAGGATTACTCCGGGCACGACGGGATTGCCGGGGAAATGCCCGGCGAAGAAATAATCATTGATGGTGAACAGTTTTCGACAGACGACTTTTCTTGCCGCAGTGTCGATAGCGGTGACCTTGTCGATAAACAAGAACGGATAGCGGTGGGGCAAAATCTCCTGAATGCGGTCGATATCCCAGGCGTCCATATTATTTGATCCGTTTTTCCAGTATCGCGTAAACGTCGTTAAGGCAGCGGATGGTGGGAATTTCCTCTTCCGGGATGCTGATCTTGTATTTTTTCTCGATGCTGGCGACGATCTCCAGGGCCATCATGCTGTCCACTCCCAGGTCTTCCACGAATTTCGCATCTTCCTTGAGTTTGTCTTCGGGCAGCTCGGTGATCTCCGCGACCTTCTTTTTGACGTCCTTTTTGATCTCTTCGAAATTTGCCGCCATAACGTTAACCCTCCATGGTTGGTAAACTATTCCTTGAACTTTTTGATGACCAGGCACGAGTTGTTGCCTCCGAAGGCAAACCCGTTGTTTAAAGCGATGTTGATTTTCTTCTTGCGCGCTTTATTCGGCACGCAGTCCAGATCGCACTCGGGATCCGGGGTTTCATAGTTGATCGTCGGCGCGATGAGGTCTTCTTTGACCGTCAGGCAGCAACTGATCGCTTCCAGCGCCGACGCCGCGCCCATGGGGTGCCCGAGCATGGATTTGATCGAATTGATCGGGACCTGTTGCGCGCGTTCTTTGAGCACGTTTTTGATGGCAAGACATTCCACTTTGTCGTTGGTGGGAGTGCCGGTGCCGTGCGTACAGATGAAATCCACATCTTTGTAGGTCAACCCGGTTTCCTGGAGGGCTTTTTCCATGACTCTGGTCACACCTCTGGGATCCGGCGCAGTGGCGTGGTAAGCGTCGCAGGACAATCCGTATCCGAGGATTTCAGCGTAGATCCTGGCGTTGCGTTTTACCGCGGAATCGAGGCTTTCCAGAAGGAGTATGCCTGCTCCTTCGCCGAGCATCATGCCTTTGCGGTTTTTGTCGAACGGTTGACAGCGGTCCTGGGCCATGGCGTACAGACTCTGGAATCCCACGAAAGCGACATAGAAGAACGCGTCGGCCCCTCCGGCAAAGGCAAAGTCCAGTTCGCCGCTTTTGATCAGGTCAAAGCCGTAGCCGATAGCGTAATTGCCGGCGGCGCAGGCGGTGGGAAACATGTAATTTGCCCCCTGGGTTTTCAGGTGTAACGCTACATTTGCCGAGAGGTTGTTCACCGAAGCCTGAAGTATGCGGATGCGGTCGAGGTCTTTCAATCCTCCCTGCACCCAGGTGCGGATCAGCTCTTCCAGGGGTTTTTCTCCCATGGTCGTGCCCATGAATACGCCGGTGCGCGTTTTGGGCAGCGTTCCGACGCCGGCGTCCTCCTGCGCCAGGAGCGCAGCGGAGATCGCCAACTGCGAAGCCCTGCCCAGGAATTTGAGCTTGCGCTGCTGAATGAACTCTTCGGGTTTGAATGGCTTGGCTTCCCCTCCCCGGTGGCATTTGAAACCGGAAGTGTCGAAGGCGGTGATTTCGCTGATGCCGGACGTGCCGGCGGTCAGCGCTCTCCAGAAATCTTTTCTGCCGACGCCGATCGATGAAACCGGCCCCAATCCCGTGACGACTACGCGATGATTATTCATGTATTTTATAGGGTTTTATCCTGAACGTTTCAGTGGTTTCCATGACGCCGTCGCCGAAAGACCGTGCGTCGAATCTCTCTTTAACCCGGATCAACGCTGTCCCCTCTTCTATTCCGACCAGCGTGTAGGTGATAAATGCGTGATGGCCGTCCGAGAGCATGCAAGCCTGATCTTTGCGCAGCGTGATCTGGTTATGATCGTCTCCCGGCGTTACCAGGTTGCCTTCAGCCATCTGCCAGAAAAACAACCCGTATCCGGGAATTTGCTTTTCGGCGTCTTCGCTGTAATTTGCGTCTACCAGAGAAACGGAATCATCCGCATTGACGCGCAGTTCGGCAATGCCCCAGAGTCGTCCGGTTTTCTTCATATAATCGATATCGCCGTTATACTCCGGCTGCTGCGCGAGTGCCGCGCAGGAAATGGCGCCGTAGAATAAGGTTATGAGGATCCTCGCGAATACGGTACGCATGCGTTTACCTGCTGATAATGGCCGCGGCGTTATTGCCGCCCGGACCGAAATTGTTCACCAGCACCGTGTTGATCTTTTTCTGCCTGGCCTGATTGGGTACGTAATCGAGGTCGCAGACCGGGTCGATCTCCCGGTAATTGATCGTCGGTGGAATAAAACCCTGCTGGATCGAGCCGATCCCCGCGGCGATCTGCAATAATCCGGAAGCGCTGACCGTTTCTCCCAGCATGGATTTTGTCGCGCTGACCGGGATGCGCGCCGCCTGCGCGCCGAAGACCTCTTTGATCACCGCGGTTTCGATCGCATCCTGATGGACCACGGAGTTGGCGGTGGCGCAGATGTAATCGAGTTTTTCCGGCGCCAGCCGGGCATTCTGCATGGCTTCGCTGATAGAACGTTTCAATCCTACGGCTTTCGGGTTATATTTACCGCTGCGGAATGGATCGAAGAAGCTTTCTACAGCCGCTACCCGGGCGTAGATTGTCGCGCCGCGCGACCGGGCGAATTCCTCGTCTTCCACCACCAACACGCATGAGCCTTCCCCCAGGATGATGCCGTTTCGACGTTTGTCGAAGGGGCAGGATAGTTCCTCTCCTTTGATCCCCGCCAGGAACTCGAGTTTATAAAAGCCGACAAAGGTTTGAAAGAACAGCGATTCAACGGCAGCAACCAGCACGGCTTTGCTGCGGCCGGATTTGATCATATCCACGGAATATTTCAGAGCGTCGAGGCTGGCGGAATAGCCGGTCGAGACGGTGGCGTTGAAGCCTTTGATCCCGAAACGGATGGCGAGCTGGCTTGACGGCGAGTTGATCGTGGTGCCGGGAAACATCGCCGGGTTGACGTATTGCGGCCCTTCCTGCGCGGCGTCTTTGGTGAATTGAGAAATATTGAAAATGACGGACAGGGTGGTTGCGGTGGTTACTCCGACATCGTCGGTATTGTTTTCGCCGATCTGGAGACCGGCGTCGTCAATGGCGAGTTTGGTAGCCGAACACAGCAATCTGGTGCTGCGGTCCATATTGCGCAGACCTTTGGAGCCGAGAAATCGCTCCGCCTCGAAATCCGCGATCTCTCCGGCGGTGTGCGCTTTGAAAAAAGCGGTTTCGAACACGCTGATCGGCCGTATGCCGGACGTTCCTTCGCGCAGGGCTTTCCAGTAGTTTTCTTTGCCGATGCCGTTGGGAGCGATGACTCCGATCCCGGTTATGACAGGTTGCGCGTTCATGAGATGCTTAAGCCTCCGTCCATCACGATCACCTGCCCGGTGATATATCCCGCCCGTTCGCTGATGAGGAATTGTACCGCTTTGGCTACCTCTTCCGGTTTGCCGAATCGTCCCAGGGGGATCTTTGCGTTGAGTTTGGCTCTCAAGTCGTCTTTCAGCTGGCCGACCATATCCGTTTCGATGAACCCCGGGGCCACGGCGTTGACCCGGATACCATACGCCGCAACTTCCTTGGCCAGCGCTTTGGTGAAACCGATGATCCCGGCTTTCGAGGCGGCATAATTGGTTTGCCGCGGCATGCCCACCACTCCGGTAACCGAGGAAATGTTGACGATCTGTCCGGATTTCTGCTTGAGCAGCGTCATGATCGCCGCCCGGGATAAATTGATCGTGCCGATAAGGTTGGTGTTGATGACTTCCAACCAGTCTTCGGGCGCCATCATAGCCAGGGCTTTGTCCCGGATGATCCCGGCATTATTGATCACGATATCCAGCCCGCCGAACGTTTCTTTGGATTTGTTGACCCAATCCGCTACCGCGCCGAAGTCTTTGATATCCGACTGGAAAGCTTTGGCGCAGCTGCCCAGAGCGGCGATCTCTTTTTCCAGGTCCAGGGCTTCGTTAACACTTTTGAGATAGTTAAAGCTGATCTTTGCGCCCTGGCGGGCGAGTTCCAGGGCAATGGCTTTGCCGATGCCGCGGGTCGCTCCGCTGATAATCGCAGTTTTTCCTTTCAGGGTCATGTGAGATTTTTCTTAACTGCGCCGATAAATTCGTCGGTGCTGAAGGGTTTATAAATAAATCCGGCGACTTTGAGCTCCAGGGCGTTTTTCAGGCTTGCTTCTTCGACAAAGCCGGTGATCAATACTTCCGGAATAGGCTGTTTTCCGGCGTTGTTGCGCAGTTCCCGGATCTTCTTGAGCGTTTCGATGCCGTTCATGCCCGGCATTTTGATATCGGAAACAATCAAGTCGAAGTCCTGATTTTTGACCAGTTCCACCGCTTGTTCGCCGTTAGCGGCAATAGTTGCGGATAAGCCTTCTTTTTTAAGCAGTTTCTGCAGGCTTTTGGTGATCAGATGATCATCATCAACAATGAGGATCTGTTTTTCCATATCCTTGCTCCTGTTTGAGTTGCGAGTCTTATTATACCAGAAAACCCGGATTCGTGTTACAATTTTCGCCGGAGCGAAAATTTTATGTAATAAGCCTGGACAGGCGTTGGAAAGTGTGGGATACTGCTCGTTTATAAATCACCGTATTTCGTACTTAACCATCCCCCGCGCAGATCGCACCTAACGCTAATAAGGAATTGCGTTAGTGTGGCCCTGTGGCCAAATTGCGTTAGGGTTCCGCTCGTGCGGAAGGAGGTTCTATGTTGAAAGCTAAAACCGGCGATACCGTCAAAGTGCATTATGTGGGAACCATCGAGAACAATGTCGTATTCGACGATTCGTATCAACGCAAACAGCCTATGGAATTCAAGATCGGCGCAAATATGCTCATCCAGAAGTTCGAAGATACCGTCGTAGGTATGTCGATCGGCGAAAAACGCACGGTGAACATCCCTTCAGACGAAGCTTACGGTCCGCACAAGAAAGAAATGGTGGTTACTGTCCCCCGCAATCAACTGCCGGCTGATATTCAACCGGTGGTTGGAATGCAACTGCAGGTGAGCCAGGATGAACAGGTTTTTGCGGTGACCATAGCCGAGGTCACCGACACCACGCTTTCTCTGGACGCCAATCATCCGTTGGCCGGAAAAGACCTCACCTTCAACATCGAGCTGGTGGAGATCCTGCCTCCGGGAACCGAATGCCACGGGTCTTCCTGTTCCTGCGGCGGGCATCATTAAGTCAGGCACCGTTCCACCGCTGCCATGAATTCCCCGATATCGAAAGGCTTATAGATATACGCCGCTACCTGCATCTCCTGCGCTTCTTTTTGTAAATCGTCAGAAGCGTATCCGGTAATGATGATCTCTTGGGGATGCGCGCGTCCCTGAAGGGAATTGATCTCTCTGATCTTGCGGATAGCTTCCAGGCCGTTCATTTCCGGCATGCGGATATCCGCAACGATCAGATCAAAAGCCAGCCGCTGCGCCAGCGCGATCGCGGTTTTGCCGCTGTCCGCGGATTCCACCTCATACCCTTTGACTTTCAGGTATTTGACGATGCTTTTGGTCACCAGTACGTCGTCGTCAATTACCAGGATTTTTTTTGCCATCTGATTTATTTTTTTGCCCGGGGAATATCGATGGTGACGATGGTTCCCTTGCCGGTTTTCGATTTCACACGGATCATGCCGTGATGCTTGTCGATGATCGACTGGCAGATGGATAGTCCCAGCCCCAGTCCTTTTCCCACTTCTTTGGTGGTGAAAAAGGGATCGAATATCCTCCCGATGATCTCCTGCGGGATACCCCCTCCTTCGTCTTTGATGGAAACGTTCACCCAGTTTTGATCCTGGCTTAGTTCGATTTCGATGGTTCCATCCGGTCTGATTTGTTTGATGGCGTCGCGGGCATTAAGCAACACATTGGTGATCACCTGTTCCATTTCGTTATGATTGCCCCGGATCGGGTAGTTTTTGTCAGGAGCGTTGAGCACGGTTTTCACATTATCCTGCTCGAACTGGAATTTGAGGAACGAAACGGCGGTCGTGATCACGTCCAGCAGATTGAAATCGTACACCATCGTGGTTTCCAGCGGTTTCTTGGAGTACGTCATCAATTTCTGGACGATGATCTTGCAGCGTTTAGTGGCTTCTTCGATGATCTCCAGCGATTCTTTGGTATCGGCGTCAAGGTTTTCGCAGACCGCCAGCAGCATCTGGGCGTTGGTCAGGATCGCGGTCAGCGGATTATTGATCTCGTGCGCCACGCCTCCGGCCAGCGTGCCGATGGTGGCCAGTTTTTCCGCCTGCACCAGTTGTTTTTGCACGTCCATCAGTTGTTGGGTGCGCTGCTTGACCTGGTTTTCCATATTCTGGTACAGTGCAGCGTTCTCGATGGCCAGAGATATCTGGTTGGCCAGAACGGAAAAAACAGCCAGGTCATCCGGTTGGTAGGTATCTCCCCCGGCTTTGTCGCCGAGTATCAGCAGGTTTGCCAGCCGGTTTTCCAGGAAGCTGGGAACGATCAGCGTCGCTTTCAACGCCTGCATCTCCTGCGCGATATCATTGAACGGGGTGCCGGGGTTCTCTTCGGCTTTTCGATTGATTTCCTCTCGTATCAGAGGTTCTTTCAGATTTTCTATAAAGGTGATCAACGGGTTGGTCTGTGCGATTTCCGGGGGCTGGTCGGCGTACATATGATGACCGGCCAGGAGTATAAAAGAGTTTTTCGGAGTATCCCAGGTGTAGAGCGCTGCGTGCGAGACGTGGATGGTTTCGGCGATAGTCTCGAAAATGAACTCGGTCAGTTGTTCCAGGTTGCGGATGCGCGTCATTTCTGCAGCCGCAGAGCGCAGCGTTTCCCGGTAAGCGCGTTGTTTGCGCAGCAAAATGGCTTCCGCTCTTTTCTGCAGGTTGATGTAGACGAACGGTCCGATAGTCGCCAGGAACATCAAAAGAGTCAGCGGCGCCAGCCACCAGTTAGGCCCTAACAGGTGCATCAGCCAGTTTTTGCCGATGGTCACCAGCACCAGCGGGACGCCCAGTACGATTGCGTAGACGGCGGTAAATATCCCGGTGCGGGTGATGACCGCGTTGATCGCCATCAGCCGGTAGCGCAGAATGGCAAAAGTGATCAGCAGCGGATAAAAAACGAACAGGATGATCGGGTACGGCAGCAGGGGAATATTAAAGGCCAGGCCGAAGGTGCTCCCTCCCCCGATAAACCCGAATAACGAAGCGATGGCGACGTACTGGATCTGGAGGAATTTTTCTTTTCCTTTTGTGCCCGCTGATCGCAGCAAGAGCAGCAGCCCATACGTGGGCACAACCGCGAAATACGCCACAAAGAGCGCGGCCAGGGGGCCCAGGTCATCATAGAATCTGAACATGGCTTTCGCGGTCACATCCTTGATGAACCAGTGGCTGGACAGCAGGCTCAAGAAGATCACGCTGCCGATCAGGGCCAGGAGTAAATGTTTTTTGTGGCCGGAAACGGCGTTCAAGAGGGCGAAAACGAAATACAGGTAGCAGACGGGAATGAGGATTGCGCTGGCGTAGAGAATGTAAGCGAACCGCCAGGCCAGATTGTAATCGGGCGTGACCGCCATGATGAAGTGGCTTACGCTCCAGGTGCCGGCAGTCAGGGAAAGCAAGAACCAGGATTTATTGACGGAAGAACGGCTGTTCTTAAAAAGTACCCAGACGCCGCTGACGTAGCAGGCCAGGGCTCCGAGCAGGAAACTGATCGAAAAATAATTGATGGCGTTCATACCGTCCGTGGTTTTTACCGTGGCGGTGTAAACAACGAATGCGATGACAAATACTTCCCCAGTCCGACAAGCGTTTCCCAGGAGATGTTGATGCCGTGCTGGGGTTCCACGTGTATGTCTCCCAGGAATTCAATGCCGAGATAGATGCTTTCCTCGACGGCGGTTTCTTTGCCTTTAAAGGCGAAAATGGCGGCCTGTGAAGAGGAACAGAGCACCGGCGGATTCTCTGTCCCGTAGGTAAACCAGCCCAGGGGAATCAGCTCCGGCAGTATCTGTCCGTGCCAGTGCACCAGCGCCGCTCCCCGCTCTTCGAGAATGCGCGGGAAGTGCGCCCCGGGGTTGGTTGCTTTTATCGCCGCGGCATAAATGGCGTTGGCAACGCAATGCGATAAGATTACCCGGGTATCGAACGACGGCTTATAATCTTCGGTAATATCTATTCCCGGCGGGATCTCCATATACATCTGTCCGTTGGCCAGTCCGACTTTGAGGATATCGCGGTAAGGATCAAGCCGGGTTTTTTCCGATCCTGAACGGGACATCAGTACCCAGACCTGCGGGATCTCCAGGATAAATTTTTTGCGCTGTATATCCAGAGCCAGATAGAGTTGCTGATCTTTCAAAAAAAGGTCCCGCGCTATTTTTTTGCCGTTGGTGATGGTTTTTGCATCCTGGTACGCAACGGGAACGGGCAGTTTGACCGGCAATTGGCGGCAGATAAAGCCGTAACTCATGCCGGAACGCTCATCCAGGTGCAGGCTGGCGGCCCATTTGTAGAAATCGTTGCGGTAGGAGAATGAATCCAACCGGTTCATCGGCCAGAATAGATTGCTGGCGGCGAACGCCGGGCCGCTTTCCACGATATCCTTCATGAACGGTTGTAACGTCTGTGTATCCATGAAATTAAGATGCGTTTTGATCAACTTAAAATCCTGCAACTGGGGCGGGAATACCCGGGTGGCGATCTTGGGTACGAAATCCGAGAGAATGTATTCGCTGAACGGCCCGGAAGCCGGGTAGAATGATGAAAACCCGTTAAAGCTGAACATCATCCACTCCCGCGCATCGACGCAGATGATTACATTGCTCATATGCCAGGTGAACAGGCGCAGTCCGATCTGCATGAATTCCCGTCCGGAAAGGTGCGGTTGAAGTTCCTGCGGCCGGTCGAGAATGGTGACGATGGGATTATTGGTGAAACTGAAGGTATAGTCAATGGGCAGTTTTCCGGTTTCGCAATCGCCTGTGGCGAAGACCACGATTCCCGGGCGGATCTTTTTACCCACATCTTTGATCATGGTGAAACTTTGCTCGAACGGGATGATCTGCGCGCCCAGCCCTTTCAGGGTTTTCTGCAGGGCGCGGGCAAACGCCAGAAGCACCGCGCTGGCATTGGGCGCCGGCGGCAGAAAAGTGATTTTGAGCCGTCTGGCCATGTCCCGGGTATTGAGACAGCCGCGGCTTTTGATACCGAGGATCGTTTTAACCGCTTCCAGGCTTACATTCATGTGTGCGTTTCGATCTGTTTATTCTCCCAGAAAAAATCGCTCACGGTAAATCCATGTTTTGCGCCCAGGGCGCGGATCTCTTCTATTTTCTGGGGCATGATGTTCCCCCTGCCCGAAGAGAAACTCTCATATCGTTTCTCCAGGTCGAGGATGATGCCTTCGGCAAACGCGCCGTACACCGTGTTTTGAGACGGCAGTCCCAGGTCGACAGGGAAACAGAACGGCGATGGCGTCCGGGCCAGTCCGCCGGCAAAAATAAAAACATCCTCGCGCGTTTTTTTCTCTTCATGGTGAACGTTGCGCGGGTAACCGGCGTCGCAGACGATTGCGCCGGATTTGAACCATGTGAGGTCCAGGAATGACGCGGTGGCGCTGGCTACCGCGATGACGATGTCCGCATCTTTGACTGCAGCCCGGTTATCGGTAGATATCGCGATTGCGGCTTTGTGTTTTTTCTTCAATTCAGCCTGGGCGCGGGTCAAATTGGTTTTTTTGACTCCGGTAATGGTCAAGTGTTTGACTTTTTCCGCGAAAACCCGGCTGCAGGCGCTGCCGATGTCCCCCGCTCCCCCCACGATGGTCATCTTGAGGTTATGCAGGTCTTTGTTCTGCGCCGCGGCGGCTTTGAGCACGCCGTCTATAATCATCGCTGCGGTAAAGGTATTGCCCGTGGTTACCGGGATATCCAGTTCCTGGCTGAAATCGTGCTCGATGCGTTGCAGAATGATCGAAGAAAATCCGAACAGGCAGACGATACCCATGCCGTGTTTTTCGGCTATTTTGCAGGCGCGCACGACCTTGGAAAGAACGGCCCAGGAATCCTTTTCCAGCATATCCGGCATAAAGGTCGCCATAATGTAACAGCCGTTGATCGTCTGTCCGGATGCGGACCGGAAATCGGTGAAATCGTAGAGTTTGAACGACGGGCTGGTATGGAACAGCTGGCTGATGAATTCAGGCGACGGCATGGTGAATTGCGGATTGAGCATGCTGAAACAGGTTTCCAGATGTTTAAGATTATACGGATGGCCGACCAGGCCGACGCCGGCGAGTTTGTCGGTGTTGCCTTTTTTGTAACTGGAATAACGCAGCGAGATGAGCCGGTGTTCCAGCCCTTCCAGTATGGCCTCGAAATTGCGGGTGACCAGTTTTTTGAGATAGCCCTGAGCAAATTCTTTAATCGCCGGGATGCCCACCTTGAAAGTAATATCGACGGCGATGCGGGTGCCGTCCGGATGGTCCTCGAACCGCCATTCGCCGCTGAAATCCTGCAGGTCTCCTTCCAGGGCGCGAAAATAGATCCTGTTTTCTTTCAATACCAGCGTTTCTTCGTCGATCCAGTTGATGGTGATGTTATCCAGCTGTATCTTCCATCTGGTGCGGATGGTATTGTGGACTTTATGAATGATGCTGGCTTCTTTGATGCTGGGGATGTAGGCGGGGAAATCGGAAATTTTGGTGAGCAGTCTGATAACGCGCCATTTTTCGCTGGGAATGATGCGCCAGACTTTTACTTCCACCAGACCGTTATTCTGCATTAAGCATCTCCGAGATGGTAGTTCTGACTCTGTTGATACCCTCCTGCAGCTTTATGTCATCAATTATATCATCAAATTCCTTCAAAAGATAGACCGGTTTTCCGATTTTCACCCTGATGCGCACCAGGCGAGGTATGCGCGCGCCGAAAGGAAGCGCCTGGAAGGTTCCGCTTATGGCGCAGGGAACGATCGGGCGGCCGGTTTTATAAGCCAATACCGCCGCGCCGCTTCGGAATTCCTTGAGTTGTCCGTTGCGGCTGATCCCCCCTTCCGGGAATAAACCGACATTTTTATTCTCGCGCAGAAGCTGGATGGCAATGGGAGCGGAACTTCCGCTGGGTAGAGCGTCAAGTTTGCGGAAAGCCCAGCGAAAAAAACGATCCTTGAACAAGTCGCGAAGAGCGATGCAATAGATTTTGTGCGGGATGCAGGCGCCGATAACTACCGGATCAAGGAAACTGGTATGGTTGGAGACAATGATGAAGTTCGTTTTTTTGGGCAGATATTCGATACCTTCCACCTTGAGGCGGAAAAATATCCGGAGGACGAAATTAGAGGTGAATCTAAAGATAAAATACCACATGGGTATGATAGTAGCTTAGCTGTTAATCCGGAATCTCGATTTCAAACCCGTGCATGGCGGCCATATTGGCGATATCTTCCATTTTATCCATGTTGACGTTCTCTCCTAAAGAGAAATTCACGCATTTGTCTTCCAGCGCCAGCAGCATGGCTTCAGCCATGGGGGCGTAAATGGCGTGGTCCGGGATCCCCTGATGCAGGCTGATTTTCTGGCCGAGCGGCAGCTTGATGATTCCGCAGTCAAGCACGGTCAGATCTTTGCGTTGTCTGGCTTTTTCCGCCACATGTTTGAATACCGCGGCGTCGCAGAGTATCGTTTCGGGTTTCACGTCGTTCATATTGAACAGCACACTGGGGCCATTATAAGAGTTCAGGATGATATCCGCCTGTTTGATCGCTTTGGGCGTGTCTTGCTCGATTTCTATGGGGATGGTATTCGTTTTTCTAAGCAGATCACGCAGGGAATCGAGTTTTTCCGTGGGACCTCCCGAGAGAATGATCTTGCCCACGTGGTCCGCGAGCTTTCTGGCGCAGAGCGAACTGATGGTGTTTGTCGGGCTGAAAATGGTCAGGGTCGCCGTTTTTAAATGCAGATGCCTGTCTTTGGCCGTGCGATAAAGCGCTTCAAATATTGACCAGGCGCTGAAACTGCTGCCGCTGGTTATGGCGGTTTTGACATGTTTGTAGATCATGGGTTTTTTATCGGTTGCAGCCGAAAAATAACCGGATACCCCCATGATCTGGGCTTCTAGCTTCCGCGCCAGGTATCCCGCGGAAACGATCTTATCCAGTATGGTTTCTTCATCTGTTTCAAAAATCTGTTCCGGCGACATGGGGCAGCAGATCAGAAAACCCTGGATTTCCTTGCCGGAGGCGGATTTGAACTTTTTGATATGGAGTACTTTAAAATCTTTATTCTTGAGGAATGAGGGAACGACAGAATCCGGAAGTATGGTGGTGATCGGCCAGAAATGCTTTACCTGGCGCATGCTGGTGGGGTGAAACAAGAAGGCAAATGTTTTCATTTATCCTCTTGCCGCGCGGTTCCCAATAGATTCTTGCCCTGTTTTTTCGATTCCATGGTGTTAGAAGACACTTTTTGCTTGATCCAGGTTTCGATGTATTTCTTGTGGAATCTCCAGTCAGTTCCGATTTTAAAAGCAGGAATTCTTCCTTCGCGCGCATAGCGATGCACGGTAAGAGGGTGAATGTGCAGGTAATCGGCTACCTCTTTTGCTGTAAGAATCTCGTTGCTTTTGGACATACTCACCACCTTTTTTGACATGTCTACGATAATCATATGTATACAGATAAAATTATGATTTGTCAAGATAAATTTATCACAATAGTGGGCTTAAGAGGCTCCAGGAAAGACAAACCGGGTTCTGCAAGCTTGGGATGCGGCTTGAGAACCCGGCCTGTGCTACTTCTACCCTGAAGGTGCCGGGAAAGGGTTAAGAATGGTCTTTAGATCGCTTCCATTGTTGATGGCGGTTTGTTGGTGATGTTGTAGGTAACACTCACCACGCCCGGAACTTCAGTGACCAGGCGGCTGGCCAGTTTTTCCAGGATTTCATAGGATATTCTGGTAGGTTTGGCTGTTCTGGCATCTACGCTGTCCCAGGAGCGGACTTCGATCTGGTAGCCGAACTCTCTCTTTCCATTGCGCATCCCTGTTACCTTGTCATTATGCAGGATAGCCATGTGCTGGAAAGCGCCGGTGATGGTCAGTTCTTCTTCCACGATTACCGTGGCCAGGCGCACGGTTTCGATCTTTTCCGGGGTGACTTCTCCGATGACCCGGGCTGCCAGAGCCGGGCCGGGGAAAGGCATGCGTTCGAAGATTTCTTTGGGCAGCCCTACTGCTTCCGCCAGTTTGCGCACCCCGTCTTTGCGCAGTTCTACCAGCGGTTCAATGATCTTATAACCAAAAGCTTCCTGGGGATCGATGCCCAGTTGCTCGAATACATTATGCTGGCGTTTGATGCCGGCGGCCGTTTCTTCAATATCGGTCAGAATAGTGCCTTGCAGAAGGAACTTCGCTTTGCTGTCTTTGACCAGCTTACTGAATACATCTTTGTAGAAGGTCTGGGTGATGGCTTCCCGTTTCTCTTCCGGGTCGGTAATGCCTTTGAGCGCGGCGAAGAACTTCTCTTTGGCGTCAATGATCTCGACTTTGACTCCGTGTTCCTTGAAAATCGCGGCGATACGCTGCGGTTCATCCTTGCGCATGATGCCGTTATCGATGAAGTACGTTTTGAGCCGGTTGCCCAGGGCTTTATGGCCGAGCATGGTGACGCAGGAAGAATCCACGCCGCCGGATAAGGCGTTGATGGCTGTCCCCTCCCCTACGTTTTTCGAGATATCTTTCGCTTTGGTTTCGATAAATGATTTGGGGTCCAGTTCAGTAACTTTGATTTCCGGGTATTTCGCCATCATGTCCTCCGCATTTTCATCACAGGTGTTATTCCACGCCGTCGTGGATCAGCTTGAGTCCTTTCAGGGTCAGGTCCATATCTATGGTGGTAAAGCGCCGGCAATAGGGCGCGATCAGTTTGATGTTGCCGCCGGTGCCGATAACGGGTGCGGCGGTTCCCAGGAGTTTCCTGATCCGTGCGGTCAGTTCGTCTGTCAGAGCGGCGTAACCGTAGACGATCCCGCTTAACATGCTGTTGGCGGTGTCGCGGCCGATAAATTCTTCAGGTTTTTTAAGCAGGATCTTCGGCAGCAGAGCGGTTTTTTCTTCGAGGGTTTCCAGCGAGATGCGCATTCCGGGCAGGATCAACCCTCCGAGGTATTCTTTCCTGCGGGAGATCAGGTCGAAGGTGATCGCGGTGCCGAAATCGACTACTACTGCCGGCGCGCCATACAGCTTGACTGCGGCATAAGCGTTGACCAGGCGGTCCTGGCCGACCTGTTCGGGAAAACGGTAGTTGTTCTTGATCGGGACCTGAAGATTGCCGCCCAGGAAGTGCACTCTGGCGCCGGAGAAGTGTTTGAGCTCTTTTTTGAGGGCTTGCGTGGCGGCGGGCACTACGCTGGAGATGATGACCGCGTCAATGGGGCTACGGCGGAAAAGTTTGGCCAGGCACTGTCCGTAACGCAGCGGGTATGTGGGAGCGCTTGCGCGGGAAACCGGCCGGTTGTTTTTCTTGAAAATGCCGAAAGTAAGATTAGAGTTGCCTACGTCAATCGCCAGTAGCATAGATTAATTCTATCACAGCAGGCGTTTTTGGGAAAGGGATTTGATGCGGTCGCGCAGGCCGGCCGCTTTCTCGAAGTCGAGATTGCGGGCTGCGAGTTCCATCTCGTATTCCAGCTCGGCGATGTATTTTTTAAGTTCGTATTCATCTCTGGCTTCGCCGGTCAGTTCGGCCACGAATGTTTCGGCGTCAGCCATATCCTCTATCCCCTTTTTTATCTCTTTCTGTATACTGCGCGGGGTAATGTCGTTGGTCCGGTTGAATTGCAACTGGATGACCCGGCGCCGGTTGGATTCAGCGATGGCCTGTTTCATTGATCTGGTCACGGTGTCGGCGTACATGATTACCCGGCCGTTGAGATTGCGCGCGGCGCGGCCGGCGACCTGGATCAGGGATGTGGCCGAGCGCAGGAATCCTTCTTTATCCGCGTCCAGGATGGCGACCAGGGAGACTTCCGGGAGGTCCAGCCCCTCCCGCAGCAGGTTTATCCCGACCAGGCAGTCGAATTCTTTTTTGCGCAGGTCGCGCAGTATCTTCGAGCGTTCGATGGTTTCGATCTCGGAATGCAGATATTTGACTTTCAGTTTCTTCTCCTGGAGGAATGCGGTCAGGTCCTCGGCCATGCGTTTGGTCAGAGTGGTTACCAGCACGCGCTCATTTTTCTGCGCGCGGGATTTGATCTCTCCGGCCAGGTCGTGGATCTGTCCTTTGGACGGCCGGATGATTATTTCCGGATCGATCAGTCCGGTGGGACGGATGATCTGTTCGATGATTGTGCCCCGGCTTTTGGTTATCTCGAACTCCGCCGGCGTGGCGGAGACAAATACCGCCTGTTTGACGAGCGCTTCGAATTCGTCGAATTTCAAAGGGCGGTTATCCTGGCAGGAAGGCAGGCGGAACCCGTAGTCTATCAGGACGGCTTTGCGCGCCTTGTCTCCTTCGAACATGCCCCGGATCTGCGGGATGGTGACGTGAGATTCATCGATAACGATGAGGAAATCCCGGGGGAAGTAGTCTATCAGGCAATAGGGGCGCGAACCGGGCGGTCGTCCGGAGAGATGGCGCGAGTAATTTTCGATGCCATGGCAGTAGCCCAGCTCTTTGAGCATTTCCATGTCGTAGGTCGTGCGCTGCTCCAGTCGTTGCGCTTCCAGCAGTTTGTTCTCGCCGCGCAGGTACTTCAGGTGGTCCTGGAGTTCCGCCTGGATGGTTTTGATTGCGGCGTCTATGCTGTCCGGGGACGCCAGAAAGTGTTTTGCCGGGTAGATCGCGGTTTTTTCCAGCTGACGCAGGATGTCGCCGGATACCGGGTCGATCTCGCTGATCTTCTCTATGGTGTCGCCGAAGAAATCAATGCGCAGCGCGGTTTCTTTGTAGGCGGGAAAAACTTCCACGATGTCTCCCCTGACCCGGATGCGGCCGCGAATGAATTCATAGTCGTTGCGTTCATACTGGGTGGAGATCAGACGGGAGATACACTCGTCCCGGGCGACGCTCTGGCCTCGTTCCAGCACAACCAGCATGTTTTTGTAGTCATCGGGGGAGCCCAGATTATAAATGCAGGAAACCGAAGCCACGATAAGTACGTCGTTGCGCGACATCAGCGAACTGGTAGCGGACAGGCGCAGCCGGTCCAGGCGGTCGTTGATGGAGGAATCCTTTTCGATATAGGTGTCGGTGGCGGGAATATAAGCTTCGGGCTGGTAATAGTCGTAATAGGAGACGAAATATTCTACGGCATTGTCGGGGAAGAATTCCTTGAATTCGGAGTAAAGCTGGGCGGCCAGGGTTTTGTTATGGGAGATGACCAGCGTCGGCCGGTTGATTGCCGCGATAGCGTTGGCCAGGGTGAAAGTTTTGCCGGAACCGGTGACTCCCAGAAGGGTCTGGAAGCGCCTGCCGGAAAGGATCGATTCCGTCAGCTGCCCGATCGCTCTCGGCTGGTCGCCGCACGGTTTGAATGAGGAAACGAGTTTGAACTTTTCCATCCGGGACTCTCCCGCCATTCCTTTCATTCAGCCGCCGCGCGGGACTCCCTGCGGTCGCCTGTGGATAACTTAAAGTACGTCCAGGCTGACGTCTATCGAATCAACAGTGTGGGTCAGTTCGCCGATGGAGATGATGTCTACGCCGGTTTCCGCCACCTGGCGCACATTTTCTCTGGTGATGCCGCCCGAGGCTTCCAGCCGGGTCGTGGGGTGATGGCTTTTGGAGAAGTCGACGCCGTCGCGCAACTGGACCGCTTCTTTCATATCTTTCAGGTCCATATTGTCGAGCATGATCACGTCCGGTTTGAATTGCAGCGCGTGCTTGAATTCTTCCAGGTTCTCCACCTCGATCTCGATCTTGAACCCTTTGGGCACGCTGGGCAATTTATTCAGACCCTCGGTGATTTTCATGTGGCTGTCTTTGATGAGGATCATTTCATCCAGGCTGATGCGGTGATTGTAGCCGTCGCCGATGCGCACGGCGTATTTCTGCAGTTCTCGTAACCCGGGCATGGTCTTACGCGTATCGGTGATTTTCGCTTTAAGCGGTTCGACCAGATCGACATACCCGCGGGTTTTGCTGGAGATGCCGGAGAGCATGCCCAGGAAATTCAAGGCGACCCGTTCGGCGTGCAGTATATGCCGGGCTTTTCCGGAAATCTCCGCCAGGACCTTGCCGCTTTTGACTTTCTGGCCGTCCTTAACTTTGGCGTCGAACTTGATCTCTTTGTCCACCAGGTTGAATACGCGCTCCGCGATCGGCATGCCGCAGACGACGCAATCTTCTTTTGCCACGATCTGGGCTTTGATCGTTTTGCTTTCGGGAATGGTCAGCTGGGTGGTGATGTCCCCCTTGCCGATGTCTTCGATCAATGCGTGGCGGATGATTTGATCCACGTTGTTCATATTCAATTCAGTTTTTTTCTCCGAGAGGAAATGTTTATTCGAGTGCATGTTTCACCGCCTTTAGTTTGATGAGGGTTTCTTTCAGTTCCGCAAGCCGCTGACGCTCTTTTTCCACGACTTCCGCAGGCGCTCGCTCCACGAACGATGTATTGGCAAGGGTGTTCTCTTTGGCCTTGACGTCGGATTCCGCTTTTTTGATCTTTGCGTCGATCTTTGCCTTTTCTTTTTCCACGTCCACCACACCCTCCAGTGAAAGGGAAATATGCACATCGGATACGACGCTGGTGACAGTCGATTTCCGATGTTCCAGTTTTTCCTGCACGGCGAGAGTACCCAGCCGGCAGAGATAGCCGATGTGGCCTGATGCGTGTTCGATAAGTTCGCGCTTGGGTTTGGTGGCCGCAGCCACGACGGCATGTAAGTGCTGGGTGGGCAGGATTTCCAGGTCCGCGCGCATGTTCCTGATCGCGGTGATCACTTCAAGGATCAGCGCCATCCGCTGCTCGGTTTTCTTATCGATGAGCTGTTCCTGCAGATGCGGCCAGGATTGTTGCATGATCAATCCTTCCGACGGCTTCAGGCGCGACCAGATTTCCTGGGTGATGAACGGCATGAACGGCTGGATTGCGCGCAGGAATTTCTCCAGCACCTTGAACATGATCAGCTGGTTTTCCGGCTGCTTGATCTCGGGCTTGATGATTTCCAGGTACCAGTCGCAGAATTCATGCCAGAAAAAGCGGTACAGCAGGTTTGCCGCTTCGTTGAATTTATAGGTCTCAAGGTTTTTGTTGACCTCTTTAAGCGTGGAGTAGAGCCGGCTGATGATCCAGCGATTGACCAGGCTCATCTGTTCATTTTTGAACGTCAGGCACAGGTCGCGGTTTACCTGGCTGTTGTCCAGGTTCATCATCACGAAACGCGAGGCGTTCCATATCTTGTTCGCGAAATTCCTGCCCTGCTCGAAACGCTCTTTGTTCAGGAAGACATCCTGGCCCTGCGCCGTGATCGAGATCAGGCTGAAACGCAGAGCGTCGGTGCCGTATTCATTGATGATCTCCAGCGGGTCGATAACGTTGCCCAGAGACTTGGACATTTTTTTCCCTTCTATATCACGCACGGTGCCGTGAATATAGACGTCCTTGAAAGGAATATCGCCCATGAATTCGAATCCGGCCATGATCATGCGCGCCACCCAGAAAAAGATGATTTCCGGCGCCGTGACCAGCGCTGAGGTGGGATAGAAGAATGCGAGTTCCTCCCGGACATCGTGATCGATCCCCTGCGCATCCTTGTGCGTTTGTTTCGGCCAGCCGAATGTGGCGAACGGCCAGAGCCAGGAGGAAAACCACGTGTCGAGCACGTCTTCATCCTGGTATATATCCGTCGCTCCGCAGTGCGGGCAGGCGGCGGGTTTGACCGCAGCTACGATCAGTCCGGGGATGTGTTGTTTTTCGTGCTTGATGTTTTTTTTGCCGGTTGCCGCTGTCTGCGCCGGGCTGTCCACGCTCGCCGGTTTATAACAGGCGCGGCAATAATAAACCGGGATGCGGTGTCCCCACCATATCTGGCGCGAAATGCACCAGTCCTGAATATTGTTCATCCAGTTCAAGTAGACTTTGGTCCAGCGTTTGGGGTAAAAAGAGATGCGGCCGTCTTTGACCGCGGCGATTCCGGGGACAGCCAGCGGTTTCATACGCACGAACCATTGTTTGGAAAGATACGGTTCGATGATGGTGTGACAGCGGTAGCAATGCCCGGCGGATAATGCATGCGGTTCGATCTTTTCCAGCAACCCCTTTTCTTTCAGATCTTCGATGATCACTTCCCTGGCTTCGAAGCGGTCCATGTCTTTGTACTCGCCGCCGTTTTCATTGATCCGCGCGTCCGGATGCAGCACGTTGATGAACGCCAGCGCGTGCTTTTTTCCGGTCACGTAATCGTTGGGATCGTGCGCGGGAGTGATTTTTACGCAGCCGGTGCCGAAAGCCGGATCGACCATGTCGTCGGCGATCACCGGGATCTCCCGGTTCATCAGAGGCAGGAGCAGGGTTTTACCAACGATTTTCTTATAGCGCTTGTCTTTGGGGTTGACCGCCACCGCGGTGTCGCCGAGCATGGTTTCGGGCCGCGTGGTGGCTACGATGACGTATTCATCGGGCGCGTCTTTAAAAGGATAACGCAGAAAATAAAGATTTCCCTGCAGGTCGCGATGCGGTGCTTCTTCGTCCGCCAGCGCGGTCTGGCAGCGGGGGCACCAGTTGATGATGTAATTGCCCTGATAGATCAAACCTTTTTCGAAGAGGCGGATGAAGACTTCCTTGACGGCTTGCGAATAATCTTCGTCCATGGTAAAGCGTACTCTGCGCCAATCGCAGGAGGCGCCGAGTTTCTTTAACTGCCGGATGATGGTCGAACCGTACTCTTCTTTCCACCGCCAGACTTCTTCCAGGAATTTGTCGCGGCCCAGGTCCTGGCGTTTCCTGCCTTCTTTGCCGAGCTTGCGTTCCACCACGTTCTGGGTGGCGATGCCGGCGTGATCGGTTCCGGGCATCCACAACGGCTCAAAGCCTTTCATGCGGTGGAAGCGGATGAGGATATCCTGGATGGTGTTGTTCAGAGCGTGGCCCATGTGCAGGATGCCGGTGACATTGGGCGGCGGAATAACGATGGTGAACGGTTTCTTCCCCGGGGTAACGGTCGCGTTAAACGCGCCCGCGTCCGACCAGGCCTGGGACCACCTGTCTTCTGTTTCTTTGGGAGTATATGCTTTAGCGAGTTCGGTCAAGGTTGTGTTTTCCTGAATGTCGGTAAAGGGGACGTTTTTTTTCGCCATCTTTGAGGAGCTTGTATTCGATGCTGTCAAGCAGCGCCTGCCAGGAGGCTTCGATGATATTTTCCGAGACGCCGATCGTGTTCCAGGAGTTTCTGCCGTCCTGGGACTGGACCAGTACGCGCACGCGCGCGGCGGTGCCGGGTTTGTCGTCCAGCACGCGGACTTTGTAGTCCGATAACCGCATTTCTTTCAGCGACGGGTAGAATGCTTCCAGCGCTTTGCGCAGGGCGGTATCGAGCGCGTTGACCGGGCCGTCCCCGTCTGCCGCAGTGTGCTCGATTTTATCATTGACCTTGATCTTGATGATGGCTTCCGTGGTAACTTTGCGGTTTTTCTCCTTGTTGACCACTACCCTGAAATTCTGCAGGCTGAAGAACTCTTTGACCCCGGATAAGGCCCGCTTGAGGATCAATTCAAAAGAAGCTTCAGCGGCTTCGAAATGGTAGCCTTTCATCTCCAGCGATTGCAGGAGCGCGTGCGCCTTTCTGGTTTTGGGATCGTCCTTGGTCAGGTCAAGGTTCATATCTTTGGCCATGAGCAGGATACTGCTCTTTCCCCCTAATTCGGACAAGAGGATCCGGCGCTTATTACCGACCGCTTCAGGCTGGATATGTTCGTAGGAATCCGTGGCTTTCATTACCGCGTTGATATGCACGCCGCCTTTATGGGCAAAAGCGGAATCGCCGACATACGGCTGGTTGCTCATATGCCGGACGTTACTGATCTCACTGACGAAATAAGAAGCCGCGGACAATTTTTTCAGGTTTTCCGGCGGTATGCAACGCATGCCCAGTTTCAACTGTAGATTGGCGATGATCGGGATGAGGTCAGCGTTGCCGCAGCGTTCGCCGTAACCGTTCATCGTGCCCTGGACCATGTCGCAGCCGGCTTCCACGGCAGCGATGGAGCTGGCTACCGCCACTCCCGCGTCGTTGTGGCAATGGATGCCCAGCCTGACCCGTAATTTTGTTTTGAGCTCTCTGACGATTGCGCTGATCTGGCCGGGCAGCGTGCCGCCGTTGGTGTCGCAAAGGATCAGGCAGTTTGCACCGGCTTCCTGCGCCGTCACCAGACATTCCAGAGCATACGCCGGGTTATCTTTGTACCCGTCGAAAAAGTGCTCTGCGTCATAAAAGACGGTAACACCGTTGGCTTTAAGGAAGCTCACGCTGTCTCCGATCATCTTCAGGTTTTCTTCAGGCGTGGTGCGCAGGACGTCTTTGACATGGTAGAGCCAGGATTTGCCGAATATGGTGACGACTTTGGCTTTGGAAGCGATCAGTTCCTGTAAGTTCCTGTCTTTGGACGCGGCGATATCCGGCCGGCGGGTTGAACCGAAAGCGACGATAACGCTTCTATTCAGGTTCTTTTTCGCCATTTTGGCGAAGAATTGAGCGTCTTTAGGATTTGACCCGGGCCATCCGCCTTCGATAAAAGCGACGCCCAGCTCATCGAGTTTTTCGGCGATCCGGATCTTATCCATCAGGGAATAGGCGATCCCTTCTCCCTGGCTTCCGTCACGTAATGTCGTATCGTAGGTAATGATCTGGCGCATGCGCGCCTCCTTCTGCTTGTCTGGCTGCGGGTCAGCCTAACCCGAATTCCTTATGCAGCATCTTGACTGCGGTTTCTCCGAATTTTTTCTTAATGATACAGGAAATACTGATGTCCGATGTCGAGATCATTTCGATATTGATTTTGTTGTCTGCCAGGGTGCCGAACATCTTGGCGGCAACGCCGGGATGGGATTTCATGCCGATACCGACAATGCCGACCCGTGAGATGTCGTCGTCAAGCACCACGTCTCCCGCGCCGATGTCACTGGCGATCTTCTGGGTGAGTTTCACCGCTTTGGCGCACTGCGCTTTTCCCACGGTGAATGAAATGTCGGTTTTCTTGGTATGGCTGACGTTCTGAACGATCATATCCACGTTCACGCCGCCGTCGGAAAGGTTCTGGAACAGGTCGGCTGCCACGCCGGGTTTATCCGGGACGTCGCAAACGGTGATCTTGGCTTCGTTTTTATTCAAAGTGACTCCGGTAATCAATGCCTCTTCCATTCTATTGACCTCCTTGACGATCATGGTTCCCGGGTTTGTGGAAATCGAAGAGCGGACGTGCAACGGAACATTGAATTTCTTTGCGACTTCGATGGAACGCGCCTGCATGACCTGCGCGCCCAGCGAGGCCATTTCCAGCATTTCATCGAAGGTGATCGCTTTGAGTTTTTTTGCTCTGGGTTCGATGCGCGGGTCGGTGGAATAAATGCCTTCAACGTCCGTGTAGATCTCGCATTCGTTCGCCTGCAGCGCAGTGGCCAGCGCGACTGCGGTCAGGTCGCTGCCGCCGCGGCCGAGCGTGGTGATGTTGTGGTCCATGGTTACGCCCTGGAAGCCGGCAACGATCACGATTCTGCCTCTTTTGATCTGCTCGCGGATGCGTTCGGCGTTGATCTTGATGATGCGCGCTTTGGTATAATTAGCGTCGGTAATGATGCCGACTTGCGCCCCGGTGAAAGAAATCGCCTCAAAACCGAGTTTGTGAATAGCCATGGCCAGCAGGGCCACGGAAATCTGCTCTCCGGTGGATAGGAGCATGTCCATTTCGCGCTCTTCCGGCTCGGGATTGATCTGATTCGCCAGCTCGAGTAGTTCGTCCGTGGTGTCTGCCATGGCTGAAACCACTACCACCAGATCATGCCCTTCTTTTTTATAACCGATCACGCGTTTGGCCACGTTCTGTATGCGTTCCACATTCGCTACCGATGAACCGCCGAATTTCTGAACAATGAGTTTCTTTGCCATTCCTTCTGTCGCTCCTTTGGCCACAGGGCCACACCAACGCAATTCCTTATTAGCGTTGGGTGTCTGCGAAATGCCCTACTTATTACGCATGTACGATATCCCGACGCGGTATCGTTCTTCAGTTTCCAGTTTCCTGCAGTATGCCACTTTGCCTTTGACTTTACCGGCTTCCTTGTAATCGGCGAAAGGGAATTTGATCAATAATCCCACGACGCCCTCAATCTGTTTGTTGCAGTTGAAGGCGATGCCCCCCATATTGATATCATCGATGACATATTCGGTTTCGCCCGCAAGTTCCGCCGGCGAGGTGATTCTGCAGGTCATCTGCTTGTCTTGCGGAATCCTGATGCGCAGCCAGCGTCTTCTTTTGAGCCGCAGTTTTTTCTGCCATTCCTGCAGGAGCGTAAACAAAACAAGGCTTACCAGGATAGCTACCAGCACTCCCAACAGCACAAGCACGTTTTTCATGAACCTTTCCTCCGGATTGGTGTCTTAGGCGGAATCTGATTTAATGAAAAATTCCATCAGCTGGTGTCCCTGTTCGAATATCAAATCGGATTTTTCTGCTTCTTTCTCGCTGTAACCGGCGAAACCCCGCCCCGTTATTCCTTTGCCGAATATCCCGAAACAGATCGGGTCGGCGGTGTGGGTTCTTAACGGGATCGGCGTCGCATGGTCGGGCAATACCAGAATCCTGAAATTGCGGTTGTTCTTAAAGGCTTCGAGTATCCCGCCGACTATATACTGGTCAAAACGCTCTATAGCCAGGATCTTTTCGCGCAGGTCGCCGTTGTGCCCTGCTTCGTCCGGCGCTTCGACATGCACGAAAACGAAATCCTTCTTTTCGAGAGATTTGATCGCGGCTATCGCTTTGCCTTCATAATTGGTATCGTAATACCCGGTTGCCCCGGGTACATTGATGACTTCGAGCCCGATCATTTTGCCAAACCCTTTGATCAGGTCTACCGCGGAAATAACGCTGCCGTTGAATCCGAATTTTTCCTGAAAGCTCGGTAATCGGGGTTTCTTCCCCTGTCCCCACAGCCAGATCATATTCGCGGGGTTTTCTTTCAGGTCCACGCGGACGTGATTGATCTCCTGCTCTTCCAGTACCGACCGGGAGGCCTGCATCAGGTCCAACAGCGTTTGCGCGTTCTTGCCCGCGGGTAAATGATCTTTGATCTTCTTCCCCAGGATATCGTGGGGCGCGGTGCAGGCTACCTGATCCAGCCCCTGCAGCACGCCGTTCTTAACCAGCAGGAGATGCCGGTAGCTGATCCCCGGGTAAAATTTAAACCGCTCGTTGCCCAGTTTCTCGTCAATCGCTTTGATCAATTGCGCGGCTTCTTTCGAACTGATGTGCCCGGCGCTGTAATCCTGCATGGCCTCGTCGGCGATCGTGACCAGGTTGCAGCGGAAAGCCACGTCATTCTCTTCCAGAACGACGCCGAGATTCTCCGCTTCCAGCGGCCCGCGGCCCGAATAATACGTTCTGGGATCGTAGCCGAGAATAGACATATTGGCTACATCCGACGCCGGGGTCATCTTTTCCGGGACAGTGCGGATCTTGCCCAGGCGGCCGTTGCGGGCGATAAAGTCCATATGCGGGGTGCGCGCGGTCTCCAGCGGAGTCCTGCCTCCCAGTTCTTCTATGGGGTAATCTGCCATCCCGTCGCCGACCAAGACGATATATTTCATAATCCCGTGACCGTTTGTACCAGCGCTTCTATAACCGCGTTTTTGGAATTCAGTTTTTCAGACACTCCTGAAATCGTCACCAGCCAGGCTGCGTACCGGCCTTTGTGCGCGGTATTCGCCACCACCATATCCAGTTCAGCTGTTTCGAGCAATTCCTGCGCCCGCTTGATCAGTATCGCTTGCGCGGCGCCCGGCTCGAATTTGAAGCCTACCGCGAAACTCTGGCTGGCGAAACGGCTGATACGCGCGATCAGCTTGGGCGTTCTCACCAGCCGCAGCGTCAACTCCGGGCGGTCGGATCTTATTTTATTCACCGCTGTCGCCGCAGGTTTGTAATCCGAAACCGCGGCGGTATGGATTACCGCGTCGTACTTTTTCTTCAGCTCCGCGTCAAAGAGTCGGGCAAGCTCGTCAAAAAAACGGAATCGCCGCAGGGTAATACCGGCGAACGTCGCCGGGGGTTGCTGCGCAGCGGCCGGTCCGAGCAAGAGCGTCACCCGGCAACCGGTCTGCGCCAATCGGCGCGCCAGGGTTATCCCGGTTTCTCCGGATCCGGTGTTGCTGATGACGCGCACCGGATCAATGGCCACCCAGGTCGGCCCTGCGGTGATAAGGATTCTTTTCGCGCGTCGGTTCATCTAAAGGCCGATTTCCGCCAGGATAGCCTTGAGTTCAGGCTTGACCACTTTCGGTTCCTGAACGGATTTGATCGCTCTATCCGGGTCTTTGAGCCCGTGGCCGGTCAGGATACAGACGATTTTCCTGTTGCCGGGATCGCTGGAAGCGAAAAAACCTGTTTTGATCAATTTAAGCAGCCCGGCAATCGACGCGCAGGAAGCCGGCTCGGCGAATACGCCTTCTTTGACCGCCATAAGCTTATAGGCGTCGATAATTTCATTGTCTGAAACGCAGTCGATCAGGCCGCCGGATTCATCGCGGGCCGCCTCCGCCTGTTTCCAGCTGGCCGGATTGCCGATGCGTATGGCCGTAGCAATGGTCTCGGGATCCTTGATCGGGTGTCCCCGTACGATCGGAGCCGCTCCTTCCGCCTGAAAACCCAGCATTCTCGGCAGATGTTTGATCCTGCCGGCCTGCTTATATTCTTTGTAGCCTTTCCAGTAGGCGGTGATGTTGCCGGCATTGCCGACAGGTATGATATGGAATGACGGCGCGGTTTCCAGCGCGTCGCAAATTTCAAAGCTGCCGGTTTTTTGACCTTCGATGCGGAAAGGATTAAGCGAATTGACCAGCGTGATCGGGTATTTTTGAGTGATTTCCTTTACCAGGTCCAGCGCCACGTCGAAATTTCCGTTAACCTGCAGCACGATTGCCCCGTGTATCAGCGCCTGGCTCAATTTGCCCAGAGCGATGTGGCCGTTGGGGATCAGTACCACGCATTTAAGCCCGGCTTTAGCCGAATAGGCTGCCGCGGAGGCCGAGGTGTTTCCGGTAGACGCGCAGATGACCACTTTGCTTTTTTCTTCGCAGGCTTTAGAGATAGCCATGGTCATCCCCCGGTCCTTGAATGAACCGGTGGGATTGAGTCCCTCGTATTTAAGATACACCTGCCATCCCGCGCCGACCAGGGAGCTCAAATGCGGCGCCAGGATCAGCGGGGTGTTGCCTTCGTTAAGGGTCACCACCGGCGTTGTATCGGTTACCGGCAGATACGTCCTGTAAGCGTTAATCAGTCCTGTGTAATGCATAGTTAAATATCTTCGATCCGTATCGCTACCGAGGGTTCGTGAATAATGTTCATCTTGTCGATAATCGCCAGCGCGGTGCGCAGGTCTTTTTCTTTCGCTTCGTGAATGACCATGACAATGGGCACGCTTTTGGCGCGGCGACGCTCTTTCTGGGTGACCGAAGCGATGCTGATCGAATACCTGGCCAGCACGCCGGCGATCTTGGCCAGCACGCCCGGTTTATCCTGCGCCATGAAACGGATGTAGTAACGGGATTCGATCTCGTCGATCTTCCGCAGTTTCTTGACAGAAGTATCTTCTATGACATTCAACGTGGGACGAAACAGTCCGGCTTTGATGCCCTGGGTAAGATCGACCAGGTCCGAGACGACCGCCGAAGCCGCGGACAGCTGGCCTGCCCCCGGGCCGAAGAAAAGCAGGTTGCCGGCCAGGTCGGAAGCGACATGCATGGCATTGTTGACGCCATTGACGGAAGCCAGCAAATGCTCCGTGGGTATCAGGGTGGGATGCACCCTGACTTCCAGGCTATCCTCCTCTTTCTTGGCGATCGCCAGCAGTTTTATCTCGAAGCCGAGCTCTTTAGCGTAGTTGATATCGTAGAGCGAAACCCGGGATATCCCTTCGATAAATACGTCGTCCAGGCTGATCAACCTGCCGAATCCCAGGTAGGTCAGCAGGACCAGTTTATGCGCGGAATCGATCCCTTCGATATCCAGCGTGGGGTCTTTTTCGGCGAATCCTTTTGCCTGGGCTTCTTTCAGGGCTTCGTTGAACGAACAGTTGTCATCGGACATCTTGCTTAGCACGAAATTCGACGTGCCGTTGACGATGCCGAAAATGCTGGAAAATTTATTGGCCACCAGACCTTCGCGCAAGGCTTTGATAATAGGGATGCCGCCGCCCACGGAAGCTTCGAAATAAATGCTCTTGCCGTTATCGATCGCGGTGGCGAACATCTCTTTACCGTGTTCGGCCAGCAGCGCTTTGTTGGCGGTGACGATGTGTTTGCCTTTTTTGAGCGCTTGGCTGATGAACTCTTTGGCCGGATGGATACCGCCGATAAGCTCTACGATCACATCGATCTGGGGATCGTTGATGACCGCAGCAACGTCTGCAGTGAGCAGTTCTTTGGGGACGGCGACGTTGCGGCGGGAGGCCAGATCCTTGTCGCAAATCTGCTTGATGATCAGTTCGGTGCCGATCTTGTCGGCAAGCATTTTCCTGCGTTCCCGCAGGATCCTGACCACGCCGGAACCGACCGTGCCGAATCCGATAATGCCGATATTGATCTTTTTCATGACGTCGGCTTCTTGTCTTTGTTTACGTAATACCCGACCGTCTTGCTGATGATGCTGCGATGATTTTCGTCGATCGCAAGGAATTCGAGCCGGGTATCATAGATGAGGTCTTTGGTGATCTCTGTCGATTCGATGACCTTGCCGATCATCATGATGGGGTTGCGTTCGAACGGAAGGCGTATTTCGATGGCAAGGTGCATGCCCGATTCGAACTTGCGGCTGGTGGTCAACAACATACCTCCCAGGCTCATGTTCTTTGTCTGGGTAATGTCGGTGTTGTTGATCTCGTCGAGAACGCGATAGGAAACAATGAAGTTAGCCCTTATTCGGTCGCTTTTGCGTCTTTCTACTCCCTGATAGCCCATAATGCTCCTCCTTCTTGGTCAACACCCAGGCGATATATGTGCGCAGCATGCGTAGCGCTTTGTCTGTCACGTGTATGAAAGCTACTCCCGTCAGATGCGCTCCGGACAGCGTTTTTTGCGACGTTACCACGGTGCCCTGTAACTGCAGCGTCTTGCGGGGAGTATGAGAAAGAAATAACCGCATTCGAAGCGTTTGTTTGGCGGTAAGTTTTTTTTCCGTCAGGATGCAGATACCCGCTTCGCTTAAGTTCAGTATCGGTGAATCCATCCACGACGCCTTGAGTTCGTTCCCTCTGAAGGAACACACCGCGGTAATGGATTTTTTTATCCTGAATGATTCCCGTTTTTCCTTCTGCACCATCGGGTGATTTCCCGCCTGTAGTTGTACATGGTCGGGGCGACAGGACTTGAACCTGTGACCTCTTGAACCCCATTCAAGCGCTCTAGCCAAACTGAGCCACGCCCCGTAAATTTATTCCGCTTTTTTCTGCCGGGTCATCAGATCCACGACGGCGGCATGCGGAGATTTATTCTTATAAAGAACGAGATATACTTCGCGCGTGATCGGCATATCTACTTTGTGTTTGATGCTTAAAGCGTAGGCTGATTTTGCCGTCGGCACGCCTTCCGCGACCATATCCATATGGGAGAGCACTGTCCGGGGAGATTCCCCTTTGCCGATCTGCTCGCCCACGAACCGGTTGCGGCTGTGCGCGCTGAAACACGTGGTGACCAGGTCTCCCAGCCCGCTGATCCCGCTGAACGTTTTAGCTACGGCTCCCAGGGTGTGTCCCAGCCGGGAGATTTCCGCCAAACCCCTTGAAAGCAACGCCGCTTTAGTGTTGCTGCCGAAACCCAATCCGTCGGCAATCCCGCAGGCGATGGCGATTACGTTTTTCAGGCTGCCGCCGATTTCAGCCCCGATGACGTCGTCGGAGGTGTAGATCCTGAACCGGTCAGTCATGAATATATCCTGCAGGTGTTCCCGGACGCGCTTGTTGTGCGAAGCGATGACCGCGGTCGTCGGGATGCCTGCCGCCACTTCCGCGGCAATCGTCGGCCCGGATAAAACGCCCAGGTGCAGGGAACCCAGTTCTTCATGGATGATCTCGGAAATGCGCTTGAGCGATCCGATCTCTATTCCTTTGGTCACGCTGACAAACAACGCCTGTTTCGGATGCCCCGCTTTTTTCAGCCTGCGGAGAATCCCGCGGATATACTGCGACGGGATGGCGATGACGATGATGGTTTTACCGGCCACCGCACGGTCCAGATCCGCGGTTATATCTATCTGCCCGGGTATGGCAAAGCCCGGCAGGAATTTAGCGTTGAATCGTTTCTTGTCCAGCACGCGGGCATACTCGGGAAACGCGCTCCAGAGGCTTACCGAAAAACCTTTGCGCGCCAGCAGGATCGCCAGCGTCGTTCCCCACCCTCCGTCCCCTAATACGGCAATCGCGGTTTTCTTGGCCATGGTTTAATGTTTATCCATGAAATGGATCCTGGGGTAAATATTGGTCAGGTTCTTTTCTTCGCGCGTAATGATGTTGATGCCCACGTCGAATGTCCCGTCGTCTTTGCCTTCGATGCGCACGACTTTGCCGACGATACCGTTCTGGTAGACGAAACTGGTTTTATCCATATCCTGGCAGAACGACAGGTCGCTCTTATTGAATGAGAGCCAGAGAATATCGTCCATGTTCACTTTGTCTTTGATGTTGCACAACAGGCCGTTCTGGCTGACATTGACCGTGTATCCCTCGAAAAGTTTGGTCAGGGTCTCCTTTTTGCAGATCTTGTACGCCAGCGGCGTGATCAAGGGCAGACGGGGGAATTCCCTGCGTTCGCTACCGTTTTTATCCATAGGTTACATCCAGTCAGACGATCGTTTGGTGCGTCTTGTTGGTGCGCAATTTCGCCAGCTCCCAGCTGTATTCGTACAGGTGCAATCCTTTGCTCATTGCGACGATCTCGCCGTCCTCGACGCCGATTTCGTCAGCCATGTATTTCTTTACCAGCTGCAGCCCTCCCAGGTTGGACGGAAATCCTCCCCAGAGATCCCAGGAGCGGAAATAAAGATAGAAATGCAATTTACCGTAGCGCACCCGGGTATCGATCAACCGCAGGCACGGCGGATCGGTCAGCTTGATGTCCGAGGGCATGCCGATCTCCATGATCGCCTGGTTGGTGCCGAAGCCCTGGGTTTTGTAAATCTTGATCACCTCTTCGACCTGGTTGCAGTCCAGGGGCATCTCCTGGATCATTTCTTTGCCTGCGGCATTCTTCTGCTTGATCCTGACTTTCGGCTCGACCAGCCGTTCGCCGTAGGTGTAATCTTCGGTTTCGGTCTTGGTTCCGGTGAGCAGATAACTTAAGTAGCCCTGGATGTACTCCATGTCCGTAGGCGCCGGGATGTTCATGCCTTCAGGAATGATCGGGATGATCTGATGAGCGGGATGCTTGACGCGAATGACCGCCAGATCGAATTCCAGGCGGCGCTGTCCCTCATAACTGCCCCGGGTAATGGTATAAACATGCCCCTTGTCCAGGATGCGGCTCAAGGTTTGGAACCAGGCGTCATCCAGGTCGAATGAATCGATAAAAACCGGTTCGAGGAACTCTTTTTCGGACATGGTCGCGGGTTGGATTTCCCTCCCTCTTTTCATTCCGAGTTGAAGTGGAGCGGGAGAAGGGAATCGAACCCTCATATATAGCTTGGAAGGCTATTGTTCTACCACTGAACTACTCCCGCAAACTTGTTCGCGCGCCGGCATAAAAAGCCGTTTCGCGTTGAAGAAAATTCTTATGAGCGCGATGCTCATCAGCTCCCAATAGGGCGTGGTAATCAGCGGTTTGGACCAGGCATATTCGATGAATAATGAGAGCGCGATTACCACCAGCCACAGGCAGATGCCCGCGATTCTATAGGTTTTTTCAACCGCCGGGCGTTGAGCTTTATTCACCAGGTACAGCAGCGCCGCCGCAGTTACGGGAGCAAACAGTAAATGGATCCAGAAACTGTTTGCCGGGCTGGAGGGCCTGACCGGTCCGAGTAAAAGCGCCATCGCGATCAAAAGGATGTACGGCCCGCGCAGTCGTTCCGATCTCGTTCTCACATACGCGAAATCAACTGCCATAAAAAGAAAGAGCGATGCGATTAACCATTCGCTGCCGTTAATCCAGATTCTGTTTATCTGGAACTTGTCGGCCCATGCTGCAATCGTGGGCCAGAGTTTGGTGAAGAAAAAACGCGCCAGGATCGCGTACAACGCCACGATAAAAGCGTAGTATGCAGCACGCACCCACAGGTCTTTTCTCATCGTGCTCTGCCTTGTTGTTGCAAAAACTGGTGGACAGGGAGGGATTCGAACCCCCGAAGCGCAAGCGCAACAGATTTACAGTCTGTCCCCTTTAGCCACTTGGGTACCTGTCCACTGAAAGTCAAATTTTCAAAGATTTAAGCCGGCTAGAGGAATCGAACCCCCGCCCCGCGGTTTACAAAACCGCTGCTCTACCGACTGAGCTAAGCCGGCACGACTATTTCCGCGACGCGCGTTGCAGCGCTTTCGGCAGATAATCAATTATATCCGAAGCGATGAGGCTTAGCTGCCCTTTTGATCCGGCAGCCAGATCGCCGGCTAAACCGTGTACATACACGCCGTATTGCGCGGCTTCGAACGAATCCAGCCCCTGGCTTAAAAAAGCGGCAATAATTCCCGTAAGGACATCGCCGCTTCCAGCTGTGGCCATACCGGGGTTACCGGTCCTATTAATATAGAGTCGCTGCGCTCCATCAGAGACCACTGTCTGGTGGCCTTTCAGCACAGTTATACTATTATAATTAGACGCAAATGTTTTTGCAACTTTTTTTCTTAGCTTTTTTACCCCGGGTTTGGAGGTTCCCAGCAGGCGCGCCATCTCGCCCGGATGCGGGGTTACGATCGTCCCGTGCTTTACCCGCGTTTTCTTCGCTAAAAGATCAAGATGTCCGCTCAAGGCATTCAGCCCGTCCGCGTCCAGAATCAGCTTGACCGCAGCCCGCTGCACCAGTTTACGTATCAGTTGCTGCGTAGATCTGTTCTGCGACAATCCCGGACCGATAACCAGCACATTGATGTCTTCGAGAAAGCGCATCACCGGTCTGTACGCGCTCAAGCTCACCGTCCCCTCTTTTGTTTCCGGCAACGGCAGGGTCATCACTTCCCTGGGTTTGATCCTGATCACCGGATTGTTGATGCTTTCCGGCAAAGCCAGTGTGACCAGCCCGGCGCCCGCACGCATTGCCGCCCCGGCGCACAAAACGCCTGCACCGGAAAAACGCTTGCTTCCGGCCAGGATAAGGATATGGCCGTAATCACCTTTGTGGGAATCAGGCTTTCTTCGTCGCAATAGCGTGGGCAACAGCATAGTTCTTGACGTGGGATATGGAAATGTGGATGATTATACCTTTTGCTTTGTTATTGAGCACTTTGCACGACGGCCTTCCGTGTTTGTCATTGGTGATGCAAATGTCCTTAAAACCGATCCGCTGGTTGCCGACCGCTTTGAATACCGCTTCTTTAGCGGCAAACCTTCCGGCGAGATTCTGGAATTTACTGACTTTCGCTTCGCAATACGCCAGTTCGTCAGCCGTGAATATGCGGTGGGAGAAATTCTTCCCCCATTTTTCGATGGACTGGCGCAGTCGTTTGACTTCCACTATGTCTATTCCGGTTCCGATAATGATGGCAACCCTCCTATGCTGCGTTTCATCTGGCGCACCGCTTTTTCCAGCCCCACAAAAAGAGCCCGGCAGATGATGGAATACCCGATGTTATACTCTTCGATCTCTTTGATCCGCTTGATCTGTTTGATATTGTCGTAATCCAGGCCGTGGCCGGCAAATATCTCGAAGCCGGTCTTGCGCGCGTAGACCGCGGCGGCGCGCAGAATGCGCAGTTCTTTTGCGCGGCTTGCCGCGTTGTCAGCGAGCGCAAACGCTCCGGTGTGCAGCTCGATGCGTTGAGCGCCGATTTCTCTGGCCCTCTTGATCTGTTTGATGTCCGGATCGATAAAGATGCTCACCGGTATGCCGCCTGCTTCCAGGCTGCGAATGGTCTTCTGGACGCGAAGCGCCTGGCCGATAACGTCGAGCCCGCCTTCGGTAGTCAGCTCCTGCCTTCGTTCCGGAACCAGGGTGGCCTGATCCGGTTTGATCCGGAGAGCGACGCGGACGATCTGCGGATCGATGGACATTTCCAGGTTAAGTTTTGTCCGTATCCCGGCGCGCAGTTTTTTGACATCGGCATCGTTGATATGTCTGCGGTCTTCACGCAGATGCACGACAATGCTGTCTGCCCCTGCTTTGATGCAGGCGCGCGCGGCTTCCAGCGGATCGGGAGTTGTTCCTTTGCGCAGCTGGCGCACGCTGGCGATATGGTCGATATTGACTCCTAGGAGCGGCATAGATGTCAGGACGGGTTAAAAATGTTTTTCATTCCCCCGCCGATTTCCTCGTGGACATAGACCCAGGCCAGCACTGCCAGGATCAGAGCGATGATCTTAAGCCACGGATGATGCGTAAACCAGTGGGTAATGACGTGTTGTAGACTGATTTTTGTTTTAGTCATATTAGCCTTTTTCTTTCAGTATGTCTTTGAGCTTTACCAGCAGTTCTTCTTTGCTCAAGTCTTTATACAATTTTGATTCAAAGACCAGGGAGATGTCATGGCGTTCTTCGGAAACGATAATGATCAGCGCGTCGGTTTCTTCGCTCAATCCGATGGCTGCCCGGTGTCTGGTGCCGAACGCCCGGCTTAATTCCTGGTTCGCGGTTAAGGGGAACAGGCAGCCGGCTGCAGCGATCCTGCCGGCCTGGACGATCACCCCCCCGTCATGCAGTAAACTGTTGGGAGTGAAGATGGTCTGGATAAGATCGGACGAGACGTTGCTGTCGATAAGGTCCCCGGTTTCGATGTATGGTTTGAGCGGGTCGTTCTTTTCGATGGCGATGAGCGCGCCGACCCTGTTCTTGCTCAACGTTTCCACGGCAGAGCATAATTCAGTGAGTATCTGGTCGAGCTCCTGCTCTGCCAGCACCGTCTTGAAAAGGTGCTGTTGGCCCAGTCGAGCCAGCCCCTGACGGATTTCGGGTTGAAATAGGATCAGGAACGCCAGCATTGCCAGTGCGAAGAGTTTGGTCATCAGCCATTCCAGGACTCCCAGTTGCAGCTGTTGTATGACGAAAAAAGCCACCAGCAGGATGATCATGCCGCGCAATACCTGAATGGCGCGCGTGCCTTCGAAGAACAAAAGTATGTGGTAGATGACAAACCAGAGTATGCAGATTTCCAGCGCCGTTTTAAGATGCAATACCGTCATGATAAGTTATACCTCTTGGTTTGAATGATCGCCCGGGTTATCTTGAGCGCCTGGGCAGTTTCTTTAACGTCGTGAACGCGCAGGATATGAGCGCCGCGGGAAGCGGCGACAACACAACTTGCCACAGAACCGATTATCCTTTCCTGCGGCTGGGTCCCCAGTATCTTCCCGATGAACGATTTGCGCGAAACGCCGACCAGTATGGGCAGACCGAGGATCTTGAATTCTTCCAGGCGGGAGAGGATTTCCAGGTTGTTTTCCAGGGTTTTGCCGAACCCGATGCCCGGATCGATGATCAATGCGTCCTCGGGTATGCCTGTTTCAAGCGCTTTGCCGATCGCTTGTCTGAAAAAAGCCATAAGGTCGACGATCAGCGAGGTATATACCGGTTGTTTTTGCATGGTGCGCGGAGTACCCCGCATGTGCATGATCACTGCGCCGGCGCGGTATCGTCTTACCAACGCGCGCATGCGGCTGTTTTTCAATCCGGTGATATCGTTAACGATACTGGCGCCGTTTTCCAGAGCCGCGTGCGCGACTTCCGGTTTGCAGGTATCGATGGAAAGCGGGATTGCGCTGTGGCGGGCGAGAGCTTTGATCACGGGAATAGTGCGCCGGAGTTCTTCCCTGGCCGAAACCGCCCGCGCTCCCGGTCGGCTGGATTCTCCGCCGATATCCAGGATATCCGCTCCTTCGGCGGCCATGCGCAGCGCGAGTTCGCGCGCGGCATCAACCGCCCGGGGGCCGTATAACCCGTCGCCGCTGAATGAATCGGGCGTCAGGTTGATGATGCCCATGATCAGGGGTTTGGCTCCCAGCCGCAGGTTCTGCCGGGGCAAGCGCAGCACGAAATCCGGTTTTTCAAATCGCTTCAGGCTGTCGCGCAATTCCTGCCCTATGGTTGCCAGGCCGAACGGCTGCACGGCGAGTTTCTTGATCAGCGCTTCAAAATGAGCCCGCGAACCGATCAATAAGCAATCGGTTTTCCGGGAGCCGCCGGTCAATGCCTCTCTCGGCAGAGCGGCTTCGGCTCCCAGCGAGAGCATTTCCTGTTTTAAGATCGTTGCGGCAATGCAGGAGATCCCCCGGGCGCGGATGAGATAATGAATGGCTTTGGGCAGCATGATCTCGATGCCGTACGGGTCGACCTTGAGTTCGGTAAAGGCCTGATGGAGGCTATGCCTGTCCTTGATTGCGAGTATCTGTAGCGCCACTGTCGGTTTCTTCCTTTTTCTCCATCCCCAGCAGTTTTTTCACTTCTTCGCCGTCTAGGATTTCTTTTTCCAGCAGGGTAACTGACAGAAGTTTCAATTTATCGATGTGCTGCGTGAGCATTTCTTTGGCGCGCGCGTAACAGTCGTCGACGATGCTTTTAATTTCCTCGTCTATCAACTTGGCGGTATGGTCGCTGTAGTTGCGTTCTTCCACGATATCCCGCCCCAGGAATACCAGACCGTCGCGTTTACCCAGCGTAAGGTTGCCGAGTTTCTCCGACATCCCGAATTGAGTGACCATACGCCGGGCCATGGTAGTGGCGGTTTCCAGGTCGTTCTGCGCGCCGGTGGTGACTTCGTTGAGGTTGATCTCTTCGGATGCGCGTCCGCCGAGCATCATGGTTATTTCGGATAAAAGCTCGCGTTTTGTCCAATAATGCCGGTCTTCCAGCGGCGGCGTAAAGGTGTATCCGCCCGCCATGCCGCGGGGAATAATAGACACTTTCTTCAGGGGATTGACTTCCGGCAGAAGCAGCGACAGCAAGGAGTGTCCCGATTCGTGCAGAGAGGTGATCTCTTTTTCCTTCTTGGACATGATCCGGTGCTTCTTTTCCGGCCCCATCAGCACGCGTTCGATCGATTTTTCCATGTCGATCGTTTCCACGACTTCTTTGTTGTACCGCGCCGCCAGTAATGCCGCTTCATTGCACAGATTCGCCAGGTCGGCTCCCGAAAATCCCGGAGTCTGGCTGGCCAGTGATTTCAGGTCCACATTGGGAGCGATCTTGATTTTACGCGTGTGCACCTTGAGGATCTCTTCTCTGCCTTTGATATCCGGAAGGTTGACTACGATGTGGCGGTCGAATCTGCCCGGCCGCAGCAGCGCCGGATCAAGGGTATCCGGCCGGTTGGTGGCGGCAACCAGGATCAATCCCTTGGTGGTGTCAAACCCGTCCATTTCCACCAGAAGCGCGTTCAAGGTCTGTTCGCGTTCGTCATGACCTCCGCCTATGCCGGAGAAACGCAGCCGGCCCACCGCGTCGATCTCGTCGATAAAGATGATCGCGCCTTTACCTGAAGTGCTGGCTGCCCTCCGGCCCTGCTCGAAAAGATCCCGCACGCGGCTGGCGCCTACTCCGACGAACATCTCCACAAAATCCGAACCCGACAGGCTGAAAAAAGGCACGCCCGCTTCCCCGGAAACCGCTTTGGCGATAAGGGTTTTGCCGCAGCCCGGAGGTCCGACCAGCAATACGCCTTTGGGAATTTTTCCGCCGAGTTTCTGGAATTTTTTGGGGTCTTTCAGGAATTCAATGACTTCTTTCAACTCTTCTTTGGCTTCATCCACGCCGGCCACGTCGTTAAAGGTGACTTTTTCGTCGCGTTCCGAATTAAGCTTTGCGCGGATTTTGCCGAAAGACATGATCCGGCTCCCCAATTGTTCTCCCCGGGAAGCCATCATCCACCAGAACAGGATCAATAACAGCACCGGGCCGAGCGTATAAAACACGCTTGCCCAGAGCGTTTGCGCGGGTTTGACATTGAACAGTTTCAGGTTCTTGCGCATGAGATCAAGAAGGTCGGGGTCATTATCCGGGATCTGCAGCCGGAATTTTCCCACGGCTTTCGATTCGCCTTCGACCCTGTTCTCGGTTTTGAACAGCGTGACCGAGGTCAGGTCGTCGGGGCTGTCTTTTAACCGGCCGTAAAATTCCGTGTAGGTCATTTCTTTAGGGAATCCTCCCGGTACCGGCGCGCTGAATTGATTCAAGAGCGCCAGGAACGCCAGGATAGCTAACATCCATCCCCAGGGAAAATTCTTAACTAGCTTATTTCGCTTTGGTTTATGTTGTTTATTGCTTGCCATCGTATTCTCCGTGATAAGCTGTTTGGCCTCGGCTAACAGCGACTGACCCCTCTTATGCTCTCAAGAGTAACATATTATTATAGTTAGGTTTATCGTTAAAATCAAGGATTTATTGCCGTCGACGGATTGCGAGGCGGGTTTTCGCTTTGACCGCGTAAATGTTGCGAGGCAAATGCACAATGGCATTATCCGGACGGTTGCGGATAAGGTCTTCGATTTCCCGGATATGTTTGAAGGTGATTCTGCGCATATCCCCCTGGGTCCGGGCGATCGCCTGTCGCAGGACCAGCCGTTGCATGGCCGGATGCATCTTGAGCCAGACGGGGATCGCGATCGTCCTTCCCATCCGCTTCAGCAGTGCGTCGGCTTGTTGAAGAAGATAATCGTAGTCTTGACCGGCGCTCTCCGCGGTGTGGCTCATGATTTCTTTGACGTTGCGGTTATACTCTTTCTCCAGCAGCGGCAGTAAACGGTTGCGGATGCGATTGCGCAGATATATATCCTGCGCGTTGGACGAATCGCGCCGTGCGACAATTTTTTTCTTGCGCAGATAGGATTCGATTTCCCGGCGGCGAGTCTCGAGCAGAGGGCGGATGATGGTGTAACCGTCAATGACGCGCCTGGTCGAGATCGCTGATAAACCGGATAATCCGCTTCCCCGGAGCAGCCGCATTAACACGGTTTCCGCTTGATCGTCGAGAGTATGGCCCAGGGCGATCGCGGATGCTTTGATCGATCGGGCGATGCGGAAAAAAAACGCGTGCCGGGCCTTTCGGGCGTTGTCTTCCAGCGAACCGGGTCGCTGGAGTCGTTCCGGATTGAGTCGTTCGATGTGGATCGGGATGTTCAACTGTTCGCATACGCGGTTCACAAAAGCGGCGTCTGCGCGGGACGCCCGGCGTAAGCCGTGATCCAGATGCGCCACATGCAGGTTAAGGGCATAGTCTCTGCGCAGGGCATACAGACAGAAGAGCAATGTCAGGGAATCCGGCCCGCCGGAAACGCCGATGAGTACCGTCTGCTTTTTTTTAAGCAGCGCATGATCCTTGATCGTTTTTCTGACCTGGGTAATCAGCACGGGTAGATGGGGTTAGCGGAGGATTATGACAGTTTGTTCAGGAACTCTTCCATCCGTCTGCGGTGATCTTTTGTCGCCTCGGCAAGATTATACAACACTTCTTTCAGTTCCGGAGAATCGGTCTGGAAGATGGTAAAAAATTCTTTTTCCAGGAGTAAACTCTCGATCTTCAAGCTGTTGGTCAGCGCGTCTTTCACTGTTTTTGACTGTTCCTGGAACTGGGCCAGAATGGTTTCCAGCCGGCTGTAGAGCTCCTGGAGGCTTTCTTTGTTGAACCGTTTATCGTTGAACGACACCAGTCCCTGCTCTGCCTTGGCGTGCAGGTCGCGGATCCAGCGGGCATGGTCGATCTCTTCGGCGCCGATCTTGCCCCAGAATTCCCTGTGCTCCGGGAATTTTCGGGCATAGGCAAAATAGTGCCGGCTGATCATTTCTTCCATCCCGGACATGATTTCAGCGATATTCGATTCCATGCAACCGCTCCTTTAAAGGGTTAGTTCAGTTTCATAAAGAAAACAGGATACGCGACGATGAGCAGCACCAGTATCACGCCGATAACGACAAAAAGAATCGCCCACCATTCGCCTTGGTCCAGCGCTGCCGCTATCAGTCGAGCGACGCGGCTGCTGAAGAAGCCACTCATCTTGCGTATTATTGAACGCGGCGGATGCGCACGGATAAATCGCGCGCTTCCGCCGCGTCTATCGCCTGTCTTAGAACGACCAGTTCACGATGACCATGAATTCCAGCGGTTTCTTATTGCCGTTGTAGTTGGCAAGACCGACTTGCAGGCCGTCAAGGGATTTGGTATAGTTGACCAGGCCCAGCTGCAACCCGTGCATTTCTTGCGCGTAGTTGACAAAGCCGCCCTGGAACCCTTTGAACGTCCCTTTGGCGTAGTTCACCACGCCCAGGTTGGCGCCGCTGGTTGCCCCTTCAGATACGTTCAACAGGCCGCTCTGCAGGCCGACGAATCTGCCTACGGTATAATTGAACGCTCCATGCTGCCAGCCGTGAAAATATCCTTCAGTCCAGTTGACCAGACCCAGTTGCACGCCGGTCAGGTCGCCTTTGGTGATATTCAGCCAGCCGCTCTGCAGGCCGACAAAACGGTCGCCGCACAGGTTGGCGATACCGGATTGCAATCCATGGACATAGCCGTCATTGACCCAGTTGCCCAGGCCCCACTGTACGCCTGCGGCATTGCCGGTGGCTTTATTCACGCCCAAAAACGACAGCGCGAATCCGGTGAAATCGGCGTTGACCGTGTAAAAGAGGTCGAGGCTCACGCCCTTGATGGATGTATCTTCGGGCACCATCTGGATGGGATTGAAGAGCGATAACTGTAAAGGTTTGGTGTCCTGCGCGCAAGCCGCCCCGGCCATAGCCAGAACCAGAAGCGTAACCACTAAAATTCTCTTACTCATGCCCCCTCCTTGTTGATGGTTTTTTTTACGCATCTCCACACGCGATGTTTCTTGAGCCGGCCTCCTTTCTTTGCTTTTGATCTCTGAACCCAAAGCATGTTGAAGTCCGCTGATGCGATGGCAATTAGAAATTTATCGCAGGCTGCCGAGCAATTCGGAACATTTGGGAATATATTCCTTATCCATATCGCTGATCCACAGGCCGGTCTCATTACAATGGTCCAGATACGTTTCGAGAAGAACAACCGCCAGTTTTTCCTGCCCTGTTTTTATATACGATAAACCGAGATAATAGTGCGCCCGGGCATGCTCCGGTCGTATTCGTATCGCATTCTGCAACGGAGCTATCGCTTCTTTATACTTCCCCTGATCGTGATATGCCTGTCCTTGAGCGGCGAAAAAGTTGGATTCCGTTATTTTTCCGAGATCCGGACCGGATGAGCTTTTAATAGCGGGAGTCGGCGCTGGCGGTTGACTGCTTGAGTCCGGGAAAGAGGTCGTAACCGGTTTACTGACTTCGCGCGACGCTACCTCCGCTTTTTGAACCCTTTTTACCAGTTTACCATTGCGAAGAGGGATTTCGAGCAGGATAGTATCCGCCTCTTCGCCGATGATGTTCCCCTGTAAGGCGTTCCCGTCTTTCAGAAGAATAGTATCAGCGCGACAGGAAGCCGCCCAGCATACAAAGGCCAGCATGAACACAAGGAGACTTCCTGTCGGGCGGATATACAATCTACGCAATTTCAATATTTCACGAGAGGATCATTGGGGAATTGTTGTTTCAAATCCACAACGCCCACGTCGTACATGCCGCAACCGACGACATACGGTTTGCCGTCGATCATAGCCTTTTTCACAAATGCTATTTTAGAGTATTCTCCCGTTTTTCCGGGTTTTGGCCACAGGTACGCTACCCACCCTTCATTCTTTTCCATGACCAGTTTGTTCATCGCAACAATAAACTGGAATCCCCGCGAATCCTGCAGGCCGATAGTCATGGTATTCTCAAGATGCGGTTGGGTGGGGTGAACGATCATCATCCCGTCAAGATCGTGGATCCAGATATATCCCTGGCCGTTACCGAACCTGAACTCGCCGTCGGGATCCTTTATTTTAGCGAAGCCGCTTTTACCTTCTGCGGCCAGCATGCTCACCGCGTCATTAACTTTTTGTTTCACCAGTGTCATCGACATTTCTTCCGCCCAGCACCGGCTTAGTGAAAAAAACAAAACGGCACACACTACACACAGCAGCACTTTCCTAACCATGTATACCTCCCGTTTTATGATTATAAACTATTTTACAACCAGACGCGTTATTCTTCAAGACTTATTCTATGAAGGCGAAAGAAAAGTGGCGGAGAGTGGATTTAAACCACCGACCAAGCGGGTATGAGCCGCGTGCTCTATCAGGCTGAGCTACTCCGCCATAAAATTTGGTGAGATAAATATAGTACCACAAATTTCCCAAATTGCAAGGCCGCGCCGTCACTTTTTGGCCGGAGTCTCTGCTTTCTGCTCTTCCAGGATGATGTTGCCTTGCGCGTCGTAGTCGTGATATTTCATCATGCTGCCGTGCGGCGAGGAACCTGCGGGTGAACCCATCATGCCGGCCTGGGGATCGGCCATCATTTCGCTTCCATCCGATTCGCAGAAGGTTCTGGGGCAGCCCGGCATCATCGGCCCGCCCTGCATCCAGGGATGATGCGCTTTCCAGGCGCTCTTGCCTTTCATCAGGTGAAAAACCGATTTTCCGCTGACGGTCAGGTATAAGCCGGTAGATAGAACGATGGCCGCCGAAAGCCACAGGCAAACCAGCACGAATCTGCCGAAACGTTTGAGCGTTTTGTTGCCTGCTTTGACTTGCGCAAAGAGGACGAAATAGCTGATGGTCAAAAGAATCGTCGCAGGCACGATGCACAATAATCCGGTCCAGTTATAGTATCCCATTAGATCCTCCCTTTTTTCATAAGGTCATACATAGTATTATACTTCAAACATATATTTTATGAAGATTTTTTTGTGCTATAATACTGCCATGAGAAAATTAATGCTGGTTGGTTTGATGCTGGTTTGTTCATGCGGATGCGCTTATCTGGGTTATGTCAAAGACCCTTTTGTGGACATCCCGGTATTCACCCGGGTGGACAGCCGGATATACCGCGGCGGCAGGCTGAAAGCCAAAGGCTGGGAGCAGCTTTCTGCCGCAGGCATCAAGAGTATTATCAGCCTGCAGGGCGCGAGCCCGAAGGTCAGCCGGGAAGAACGTCTGGCTCTGGAGCGCGGCATGCGTTTCTACCATCTGCCCATGACAGTCTTCAAGCAGCCGACACAGGAACAGGCTGTACGTTTCCTGGAAATCGTGCTGGATAAGGCCAATCAGCCGGTATTTGTGCATTGCGACAGCGGCCGGGACCGCACCGGCGCCATGATCGCTTTTTACCGGGTGGTAGTCGATGGCTGGACGATCAAACGCGCTTATCATGAAGCGCGTCAATTCGGCTTCTTCCCCTATCACGGAGACGAAGCGGAGTTGAAAATGTTCATCCATCAGCTTAAAGACAAGCAGGTTTATTTTGAGAAAGCGCAAGAGTTACTCGCCGCGGAAAATCGGTAGTTGTCTGGCGTGCGCCTGTCTGTTGATCGCGCTGGGCGCGGGTCCTGCCTGTGCCCGCACCACGGAACACCATCTGATCAATATGGGCCGCGACGTGTTGAACGTAATCGCCTCCCCGGTAAAAGCTCTGCTGATCAAAGGGCCGCAAGCGGTCAAACGCATGTATGCCTATGAAGTCTATGAGCGCGAAAAACCCGAGGACCGGGGCTTGCTGCGTTATAAATTATTCGCCATCTTGAGCGCTCCTGCCGTGGAAGTAAAATCTCTCATTGATGGATTGGTGGAAAGCGTGAATTACGGCGGAAAATTCGGCAAAGAATTTCTCTCAATTCCCTTCAGCGACTAAAATTATTTTTCCCTGCCCGCTACTTTATAATGCCCTTTTTAAAACCTCTTTCTAACTCATTTATCAGCATACTGTTACCATGTGCATCCTTGCAAAGTTACACTTTTTAAAACAGGTTTAATAAGTCTTAACCTATTGGAAATAAAATAATTTATATGCTATACTTATAGTGATGAAAGAGATGAACAAAGAGGCCAAATATGTTTACGTTCAACAAGGTGTTGACAATATTTTGCGTCTTGATGATGGGGCTAACGCCTCTTCTCGCCTCTTTTTCCCACGCTCAAGAAGCGGATTCCATCTTCAACGATAAATACCTCGCCCAGCAGAAACCCGTCGAAAAAGGGCAGCATATCACCCGCTCGATCACTACGCCTTTGAAACAGGAACGCAAAAATTTCCTGCTGCGCTGGTTCACTTCCAAAGCCTACGCCGAAGCGAATAACGTGAATATGGACAGGAAGCGTATCCGTCAGGAATGGCAGCGCGTTCTCGGGCTGGATATATTCTATCCCTATTTTAAAGCGCAGGAAATCAAGGAAGTCGTTCAGGAAAAAACCCACGTTCAATTCTTCAACATGAAGGGCCGCGCCGAATTCGATGAATCAAAGCGCCAGGTCCGCTACATCTTCAAGAGAAAGTTCTAATCTCGCCGTATTTATTACTTAAGAGATAACAGGGTGTGCCACACAGGCAGGGAGACGATTTTTCTTCCGAAGAGGATCACCCCGACTGCGATCGCGTTGAGGGACGCGATCAGTACCACCGCAGCCGCGATGTCCTTGACCAGTTTGATCAGGATTTTGTATTTACGGGTGAACATGTCGATGGTCATTTCTATGGCGGTATTGAACATTTCGGCCATGAAGACCATGGTGATGGTCAGGCAGAGCGTTACCAGTTCCAGTCCGGTTAATGCGCAGTAAATGCCCAGCAGGAATGCGGCGATGCCGCAGAGAAAAATGATGCGCATGTTGCGGTGATACAGGAACAGATAGAGTAAGCCGTTAAAAGCCAGCCGGAGGCTTTCCCAGAAGCCATGGAACTGGAATATTCGACGGAATATCCGGTAACGTTTTGGCATAGTTATTTTTTGAAGATCACGTAGAGCAGCGCGAGAATCAAGAGGAACGAAACGAGATAAAAATCGTTGAAGTAGATGAAATCGAACAGCTTGTCCTTCAAAGTGTATTCCTCTGTCCGCGCCGGCACGGTCTTGTTGTGTTTCTTGAATTCCTCGACCTGGTGCTGTTTGAAACGGATATACACTCCCCCGACATTATAGGCCGGGATAGCTCCGGATTCGGCCAGGTCGATGACTTCTTTCTCGGTGATGTTCAACACGTGGGCTACTTCTCTGACCGTCAAGAGCTTGTCTTCCGCCATTCTTATCTGCCTATTTTTCCTTCAGCAATCCAGGCGTCGATCGCTTTGCGTTCGAACGTCCAATCGTTGCCCTGTTTGAGCGCGGGGATCCGTCCGGCATTGGCCCATTCCAGGATGGAATTCATCTCTACTTCCAGATACCGAGCGAGCTCTTCGGCATTAAGCACTTCCGCCAGCATAGAGCATTTTCCTTCGAATATCGCGCCGGATTCGATACTCAAGCGGACCGGGGAGATATCCCCTTCCACGATGGCGCCCGATTGGAGCAGTAATTCCTGTTTCGCGGTAATCCTGCCTTTGACCTTGCCGCCGATTACGACTGAATCGCCGCGAATATCGCCCAGAACGACCGCGCCCGGTCCGATAGTCAGGTTGCCTTTTGTTTCGAGATTCCCTTCAAACTTTCCATTGATGCGCAGGTTGACCGGGTCTTTGAAGGTGAGGTTGCCTTGCATGGAAGCGTCGACATCGAGTATTTTCCCTTCTTCTTTCTTCGCTTTAAAGGCCATTATCTCTTCCCCTCCTTATCTTGTTTCTCACAATCGTTTTTGAATACCGCAGACTCGAATCTGCGCAGAACGAATAAGACGATGAGAGTCAGAAGAGTTGTGGTGAGACTGGCGCTGTAAAAACCGCATCCGACCGCTAACCCGATAGCCGAGACAACCCACAGGCATGCCGCGGTGGTCAATCCCCGGACTTCAATGGTATCTCTTTCCCGGATGATGGCGCCGGCGCCCAGGAAACCTATGCCGGTGATGACCCCTGCTGCTATCCGGCTCGGGTCGAGGTTGGCGACATGCCGATACATTTCATATACGTACATCGAGGTGAGCATGATCAGGCATGAACCCATGCAGACCAGGATATTGGTGCGTAACCCGGCGTTCCTGCGGTTCATCTGGCGTTCGAGACCGATAAGTCCTCCCAATACTACGGAAAGGATCAGTCTGATGCTGACATCGGAATCAGTGAGCATGATCATGTCCTCGTTTGCGCGCGAGTTTATACAGATGATACCCCAGGCCTGCGACCATAGCGGCGTTATCCATGCACAGGGGTTTATCGGGGAACAGTACCCGGATGCCCCGGCGGCGCGCTTGTTCCTCGAATTTTTCCCGCAGCACGGTATTGGCTGCGACTCCCCCGCCGACAGCCAGCGTATCCGTTTTCTTTATTGTACAGGCTAATAGCGACTTGTCAACCAAAGTGTTGAGCGCGGCGTCCTGAAAAGAAGCGCAGATATCGGCAATGCGTCGGCGTTCAGCCGGGTGTTTCTGCGTATAATAGAGCACGGCGGTTTTAATGCCGCTGAAGCTGAAATCCAGAGGCGCTTTGGTATTTGAGCAGCTGAAGCGGATAGCCCGGGGATCGCCGGCGCGCGCGCGTTTTTCGATGACCGGTCCTCCGGGATATCCCAGTTGCAGGATTTTTGCGACTTTGTCGAACGCTTCGCCGCAGGCGTCATCCTGGGTAGAGCCGAGCAGCTTGAGGTCCAGGTAATCTTTCAGGTAGTACAGGCTGGTATGTCCGCCGGAAACGATCAGGCCGACGCAGGGGAACCGGACCGTGTTTTTTTTACCCAGAAAACAGGCGTAGATATGGCTGTACAGATGGTCGACCGGGACCACCGGGATGCCCAGGGCCAGCCCAAGGGCCCTGGCAAACGATATGCCGACCAGAAGCGAGCCCAGCAGCCCGGGTTTTTCGGTGAAAGCAATGGCGGCGATATCCCCGCGGCGCACCCCTGCTTCGTGGAAAGCGCATTCCGCCACTTCGCTGATGGTCTCGAGTTGTTTGCGAAAGGCTATCTCCGGCACGATGCCGCCGTATTTCCGGTGAAAGGCGACGCTTGATGAGACCACGCTCGAGCGGATCAGCTTGCCGTCGCTTACCACGGCGCATGCCGTTTCGTCGCAGGAAGTTTCGATGCCGAGTATATGCATAGTTTATTTCTGGCTGATCTTTTTGTAGATCTGCACGGCTTTGAGAATATCCACAGCGCGCATCAATTGCGTGTCGGATTTGAGATCGTCCTGCGGTTTTACCTGCGGCTGTTTGTTTTTGTCGTCAATGCGGTCGAAGACCTCTTCGCCCTTCGCCTCTTCTTTCTCGTCATCTTCGGTCGCGGGTTGCTGTTCTTCAACGACGATATCGGGAATGACCCCGTTGCCGTGGATGACTTTCCCCGAAGGCGTGAAATATTTGCTGGTGGTCAGGCGCAGCGCCGAACCGTCGCTTAACGGGATAACGGTTTGAACCGAGCCTTTACCGAATGATTTAGTCCCGACGATGATCGCCCGTTTGTAATCCTGCAATGCGCCGGCGACGATCTCGCTGCCCGAAGCCGATCCTTCGTTGATGAGTATGACCATGGGCAGGTCCAGCAGCGGCGACGCCTCCCGGCCGGTGAATTCCATGTTCTGCTGGGATTTCCGTCCCTTGGTGGAAACGATCAGTTTGCCGCGCTCGACGAATTTTTCGGCCACGCCGATGGCGGAATCCAGCAGACCGCCGGGATTATTGCGCAGGTCGATGATCAGCGCGACCATCCCTTCTTTTTTGAGCTTCTGCAGGGTTGTCGTCAGGTCGGCGACCGTGTTTTCCCGGAATTCCACCAGCCGGACATACCCGATCCCGTCGGAGAGTATGCGCGGGTTTTTTATATCCTGGATCTTGATCACGTCGCGGACGATTTTGATATCCAGCAGTTTATGTTCCGATTCTCTAAGGATGGTGACGGTCACCGGCTCGCCGGGTTTTCCGCGCAGCTTCTTGACCGCGTCGGTAAGAGTGATATCGCGGGTCAATTCTCCGTTTATCTTGACGATCCGGTCTTTGGCCTTGAGCCCGGCTTTCCACGCCGGCGTATCCTGTATCGGGGTGACCACGGTCAGCAAACCGTCTTTGATCGTGATCTCGATGCCCAGACCGCCGAATTTGCCTTCCGTATCGACTTTCAGCTCATTGTAGGTGTCCGGATCCATGAACTGGCTGTGCGGATCCAGCGCGGAGAGCATGCCTTTGAGCGCTCCGTAGATCAGATCTTTGGGTTTAACTTCGTCGACATATTCGGTCTGGACAATGGCCAGGGAGTCGGAAAACAGCTCTACCTGTTTGAAAAGGTCGGTTTTTCCTTTTTCCATGGCCGGTATGGTAATGGTGGAGATGCCCAGAGCGATTGCGATCAAAAGCGAGCCGACGAGGATCTTCCTAAGCATCAGTCAACCTCCGTTTTAGAATATCCTGTAGAATTTTGGGATTAGCCTTACCTTTGGTTTTTTTCATTACCTGGCCCACTAAAAACATCAGCGCGTTATCTTTGCCGGCTTTGAAGTCGGCCACGGACTTGGGATTCTCATTGATCGCTTCCGCGATCGGCCCGTCAAGCGAACTCTCGTCCGATACCTGGACAAGATTTTTCTCCTGGATGATCTGCGCCGGTGTTTTTCCGGACCGGACTACTTCTTCCAGCACGGTTTTGCCTGCCAGATTCGAAAGCGCCTGTTTCTTTTCCACCAATTCGATGATTTCCAGGAACGCTTTGGAAGAAATGGGCAATTCGTACGTTTGCAGATTGAGCGTGCCGGCGGTAGCAGTCAAAGCGCCGATATACCAGTTAGCCACCGGTTTTTTGTTTTTGTCCGGCCAGAGCTTGAATTTTTCTTCGCTATCGTCTGCCTTACGTTTATCGGCTACGAGAATTTCCGCATCTTTTTCAGTCAAGCCGGCATATTCTTTGAGGAAACGCAGCTTTTTCTCCTGCGGCAGCTCCGGAATGCTTTTCTTAAGCTCCTGGATCTGTTGCTGCGAGATGACGAATGGCGGCAGGTCGGGCTCGGGGAAATACCGGTAGTCTTTGGCTTCCTCTTTGGAACGCATCGCGATAGTCCTGCCGCTTTTTTCGTCCCAGAGCCGGGTTTCCTGAACGATCTGTTCATTGTTACCCAGCGTTTCTTTATGCCGCTCGATCTCGTACTGCAGCGCGTCTTTCACCGCTTTAAACGAGTTGAGGTTTTTGAGCTCGGATTTAGTGCCTAAACCCGTGCTGCCCTCCGGGCGGACGGAAATATTCGCGTCGCAGCGCAACGTGCCTTTTTCCATATCGCAGTCAGATACCCCGACGTACTGGATAATGCTTTTAAGTGCGGTGAGGTAAGCGTAGGCTTCTTCCGGCGTGTGGATATCCGGTTCGGTAACGATTTCCAGCAGCGGCTGGCCGGTGCGATTCAAATCAACGAGGCTTTTGTCTTCTTTGTGGATGAGTTTGCCGGCGTCTTCTTCCAGATGCGCCCGGCGGATCCCGATGCGCCGCGTCCGGTCTGCGACCGCGATATCCAGATACCCGTCCTTGGAAACAGGCAGATCATACTGCGAAATCTGGAAGTTCTTGGGTAGATCGGGATAATAGTAATGCTTGCGGTCGAATTTGGTGAATTCCTGCACAGTGCAGTTCAAAGCGATGCCCACTTTAATGGAATATTCCAGCGCCGTTTTGTTGAGCACCGGCAAAGCCCCGGGAAAACCCAGGCAGACCGGGCAAACCTGGGAGTTGGGTTCCATCCCGAATTCGGTGCTGCAGCCGCAAAAAACCTTGGTTCGGGTTTTCAGCTGCACATGCACTTCCAGTCCTATGACAGGTTCGTAGTTCATCGTTTAAAGCGCCGGTTTACGGGTATGCCAGTCCGTGCTCTGTTCGTAGGTATAGGCTACCCGGAAAAGCGTCTCTTCGGCAAAAGGCCTGGCCATGATCTGCAATCCTACCGGCAATCCTCCGGCGAATCCGCAGGGTACTGAAATCGCCGGTATTCCGGCCAGGTTGGCGGAAATAGTGTAAACATCCGAAAGATACATCTGCAACGGGTTCTCGGCTTTTTCTCCGATCTTGAAAGCCGGGGTCGGCGCAGTCGGGGTAATGATGCAATCGCAATCAGCGAATGCCCGGTCAAAATCCTGTTTGATCAACGTGCGGACTTTCAGCGCCCGCAGATAATAAGCGTCGTAATACCCGTGCGACAGGGCGAATGTGCCCAGCAGTATCCTGCGTTTCGCTTCTTCCCCGAATCCTTCCCCCCTGGTTTTTTTGTACATGTCGATCAATTTTGCGGATGTCGCCCGGAAACCGTACTGCACGCCGTCAAAACGCGCCAGGTTCGAGCTGGCTTCGGCGGTGGCCAGGATATAATAAACCGGTACCGAGAAATCGGTGTGCGGCAGGGAAATTTCCCTGGTTTGCGCGCCGAGGTCTTTGAGCGTTTTTATCGCTTCCAGAACGCTTGTCTTTACCTGCGTGTCCATGCCTTCGACGAAGAATTCTTTGGGTATGCCTATTTTCAGGTTCTTGACGTCTTTGGCCAGGGCTCCGGTATAATCCGGCACCGGCATGTCCACGGAAGTGGCGTCCATCGGGTCATGGCCGGCGATCGTATTAAGCAGCAGGGCATTGTCGCGCACATCCTTACTGATCGGGCCGATCTGGTCCAGGCTGGAAGCGAATGCGATCAATCCGTAGCGTGAGACGCGGCCATACGTGGGTTTAAGGCCTACTACGCCGCAGAGCGCCGCCGGCTGGCGAATGGACCCGCCGGTGTCCGAACCCAGCGCCACGATCGCCTCATCGGCGGCCACGCAGGCGGCTGAACCGCCGGACGATCCGCCCGGTACGCATTGCAGGTCCCAGGGGTTATGCGTGGCTCCGAAATAAGAGTTTTCCGTGGATGAGCCGAAAGCGAACTCATCCATATTCGCTTTTACCGGCAGGATCCGCGCGCCGGCTTCTTTGAGTTTGCGGATGACCGTGGCGTCATACGGCGGACGGAATCCCTCCAGTATCCGGGAACAGCATTCGGTGGGAATGCCTTCAGTGCAAATATTGTCTTTAATGGTGATCGGGATGCCGGCTAAGGGCGCCGGCGATGATGCGGACGCTGCCGGTTCGAAGTCCGTGCGGTCAAAGCGGACATAGGCTTTGACTCTGGCGTCGACGGTCTGGATGCGCTGTTTCAGCGAAGCGGTAATGTCGGAAGCTTTGATCGTTCCCTGCTCAAGCAACGCTTTGAGTTGATGAGCCGTGTTTTTGAAGAGTTCCATGATTTTATTCGATGACTTTGGGTACTCCGAAGAAATTGCCCTGCCGGTCAGGGGCATTGCGCAGGGCTTTATCCACCGGCAGAGACGCAGCCGGGACGTCCGGCCGCAGCACATTCTGCAGCGGCAGAATATGGCTGGTCGGCGGAATTTTTGAGACGTCCAGGGAGCTAAGGCGGTCGATGTGCTCCAGCACCGCCTCCAGCTGTTTGGAAAGTTTTTCCAGTTCGGCCGGGGTCAGTTCTATCCGGCTTAAATGCGCCACATAATCAACGGTTTCTTTGGATAAGGCCATAGGATTCTTTCGGGTAGTGATGAAAATCAATCATAGCATCGTTTACCCGGAAAGTCAAAAGAAAGATGGGCGTGCAGCAGGTGATCACTGCGGGACGCCGGTTTCTCCGATAAACAGCGTGGCTAAACCCAGGCCGCCGCAGCTGGGGAAAAGCGTGTTCATGCTGCCGCGCAGTCCCAGGAACCCGGTGCCGTCGAAAACCTGGTCGAGCTTGGTGATTTCGCTCGCGCTGGAAAGACCGTAAACGGAAACGCTGATGCCGTCGCGGATTTCATAGGTACCGTCTCCCTGCATGTCGAAATAACATGAATAGGTCCCGCTGGAAGCGAGATTCCACCAGACATAGTAATACCCGAATATGGGGCAGCCTGACGTTCCCGATGGTTTTGCCATCGGGCTCATGGCGAGTTTTTCCAGGTACGGGCCGTTCCAGCCGGTTACCCCGGGGTTGGTCATCATCGGAGAAGCGGCGGTGTTGATGTAATGGCAGGCAGGCCAACTGCCGACGTCGGCGTAATAACTCAACACCGCGGTTTTGATCGATTTCATATCCGATGCAGTCCGGGAAATTTTGGCTTTTTCGATGGCGCGGAAAGCGTTGGGAGCCACTACCGCGGCGAGAATGGCGATAATGGCTATAACCACGATAAGCTCGACCAGAGTAAAACCGCGTTGGTCAAAACAGTTCCTTTTTGCAGAGCGCATACTATCCCTCCTTGTAAAAGTATTGTATCGGCGATTGGGGAGTAAGTCAAGTCAAGAAATTAGTGGACAAATCGGGCAGAATAGGTACAATAACATCATTGATTTTACGAAAGGAGCAATGCGCAATGAGCAAAGGTTCTCTCTATACTAATAAGATTAACTACCACCTTAACAAAGACGGTGAATTTATTATCGAAAATTACAATTACGCCAAGCCTCTGGCGAACTTCTTTCCCGGCATTGCCGGGAAATACGGCATTCCCATGTGGGTTTTTTACGTCAACCGCGGGCAGGCGATCAACAGTTTCGGCACGGACGGTAAAGACTCCGCGATCCTGGAATTCCAGCCTGCCAATAAAGCCTGGCAGACGACTTCTCTCAACGGGTTCCGCACTTTCATCAAGCTTTCTCAAGCGAACAATGAAATCTTCTATGAGCCGTTCCACGACGGTATCGTTAACCGGTCTTTTGCGATCGCCAATCAGATGGCCATGTCTTCCTGCGAGCTGCGCCTGGAAGAATCCAACGCTACGCTGGGCTTAAAGACCACGGTAGAATATTTCACTATCCCGCAGGAGTGTTTCGCCGCCCTGGTCAGGATCGTCACCATTACCAATACCGCCCGGAAACGCCGTTCGCTGCAGGTGCTTGACGGCTTGCCGCAGATCATTCCCTACGGGATCGCGAATCTCTTTTTGAAGAAGCTAAGCCGCACCATCGAAGCCTGGATGGGCGTGGAGAATCTCGATACCGGCGTGCCGTTCTACAAGGTTGACGTGGATCCCATCGACCGACCCCAGGTACTGCATATCAAAGGCGGCAATTTCTATTTGAGTTTTGTCCGGGAAGGCAAGAAAGCCAGAATCATCAAACCCATCGTCGATCCGGATGCGATTTTCGGGCAGATCAGCGATTTTTCCTGTCCGCGCGCGTTCCTGGACAAGAAACGCTTTACCTATCCGGCCGGGCAGCAGACTCAATGCAAGACGCCCTGCGGCTTTACTCCCCTTTCCCTGGATCTGGCGCCGGGAGCATCGCAAACTTTTTGTACGGTGATCGGCCACGCCCGCAATGTCAGGGTAATGAACGCGTCGGTGAAACGCATTATCGCTCCCGGGTATCTGGAAGCGAAAAATCAGGCTAACAAACGTTTGATCGCCGAGTTGCAGTCGGATGTCGAGACCGGAAGCAGTTCCTGGGAGTTCGATTATTACTGCAAACAGACCTATCTGGATAATATCATGCGCGGCGGATACCCGGCGTTGTTCGGTTCCGGCGCCGACGCCAAGGTTTTTTACCTCTACTCCCGCAAGCACGGAGACCTGGAGCGCGATTATAATAAGTTCCAGATACAGCCGACCTATTTCTCGCAGGGCAACGGTAATTACCGCGACATGAACCAGAACCGCAGGTGCGATGTCTGGTTCAATCCCGGTATCAAGGATTTCAACATTATCACGTTTTTCAACCTGCTGCAGTCCGACGGTTTCAATCCTCTGGTGGTCAAAGGCGCGACGTTCAGCCTGAAAAATAAGGACGCATTCGCCGAACAGCTGCGCCTGATCGCCGCCGAAAAGGATATCGCGTTGATCCTGGGCTTACTGGAAAAACCGTTTACTCCCGGCCAGGTGATCATGGACATCGAGGAGCATAACTGTAAGCTCAAACTCTCCCACGACGACTTCCTCACCCTGCTCTTCAGCCATTCAGTCAAGAATCCGGAGGCTGATCACGGCGAGGGTTTCTGGATCGACCACTGGCATTATAATCTTGATCTGATCGAAAATTTCCTGGCGGTGTATCCGGAGAAGCTCAAAGAACTGGTCTTCGAGAAGAAAGTATTTACCTTCTACGATAACGATTCGGTAGTCCGGCCGCGCAGCGAAAAATACATACTGCTGGACGGTCATCCGAAGCAATTACATTCCGTAGCGCATAGTCCGGAAAAGAAAGAGTTGATCGGCGCGAGGCTTTCTTCGCCGCATACCCTGCGCACCGAATACGGCAAAGGCGATGTTTATACCTGCACCCTGATCAACAAGCTTTTCTGTCTGCTGGTGAACAAACTCGCTTCTTTTGACCCGGCCGGCGCAGGCATCGAAATGGAAGCGGATAAGCCCAACTGGTTCGACGCGTTGAACGGTTTGCCCGCGCTTTTCGGTTCATCCGCCTGTGAAACATTCGAACTCAAACGGCTGATCCTCTTTATCCGGGACGCGTTACGCGTTTCCGGGGTACAACAGTTCAGCCTGACCGAAGAAATATACGATTTCCTGCAGGGGCTGACTGCCGCATTGCGCGATTGGGAGCGCTCCAACGATAAGAATCGGGATATGCTGTATTGGGATGCCAGCGCCACCCTGAAAGAGGAATACCGGGCCAGGACTACCTTCGGCTTCAAGGGCGGTGAAAAACAGGTTTTTGCCGGAGATATGCCGGCGGTGCTCGAACTCGCTTTGAAAAAGACCGACAGCGGCATAGCTAAAGCGCGGGACGAAAAGAAAAGCCTTTATTACGGCTATTTCATCAATGAAGTCACGGCTTTCGAGAACATCGACGCAACCCGCATCCGGCCGACTCAATTCGCGCAAAAACGCGTTCCTTTGTTCCTGGAAGGGCTGATGCACGCCATGCGCCTGACCGAAGACAAAGAACACGCGCATGCCATTTACAAAGCGGTTAAAACCAGCGAGCTGTACGATAAGGAATTGCAGATGTACCGGGTTACCGCCTCCCTCGCTTCCATGCCGGAAGAAATCGGCCGGTGCACCGCTTTTACCCCGGGCTGGCTGGAGAATCAGTCGATCTGGCTGCATATGGAGTATAAATACCTGCTGGAGTTGTTGCGTCAGGGAATCTATGAGGATTTCTTCGCGGATTTCCGGAAAGTGCTTATTCCTTTCCTGAAACCCGAGCGTTACGGCCGCAGTATCCTGGAGAATTCTTCTTTTCTGGTAAGCAGCGCTTTTCCGTATAAACAATTGCATGGCAACGGTTTCGTTGCCCGGCTGTCCGGTTCGACCGTAGAATTCTTGAGCATGTGGTTATTGATGAATCTCGGCAGGCAGCCGTTCTTCCTTAATGATAAGCAGGAATTGAACCTGCGTTTCGCTCCGGCTTTGCCCGGATGGCTTTTCGACAAAAAAGGCAAAACGTACCGCTTCACCCTGCTGGGCCGCATTCCGGTGGTCTATCATAACCCGCTGTTGAAGGATGCCTTCGGCAGCCAGGGGGTAAAACCGGTTAAAATCACCCTTAACTATAAGGATAATAAGAGCGTAACTATCCTTTCCGATACCTTATCTGTCTCGTACGCGCATCAAGTGCGTAACCTGGAAGTTACCTCCATCAAAGTTGATTTGGCTTGATTTATAGGGACGTTCCCCAAGGTACCACCCCTGTAACCAGGGGTGGTACCTTGGGGAACGTCCCTAATATATATACCCGTGGGCTTGAAATCTGTACATTTTGTGTTATACTTAAAGTGTAATAAGCGAACTTTGACAGATCAGTTCCTACTGATAAAGGCTAACTAGCAGTAATGCTGGGGCGCAAAGCGACAGTTCTTCTGTTTGTGCAGAAGAAGGCTGCGTTACCAAAGAGGACGTATTCCTGAACCCAAGGATATCTCTCTTGGGTTTTTTTGTTCTCTACCCCGGTATTCTGCCTGTCTGCCCATTCGGGCAGACAGAACCTGTTGCCGGGGTTTTTTATTGAGAGGTTGCAATGAACGAACATGACGAAAAAAATCAGCGCGTGGTGACTTTTTTGAACCGGGATGAGGTCGATTTCCTGGATAAACTGGGCAAAGACGCTCTGTTTTCCAGCGGCTCCAAGCTCTCCCGCGCCAAGCTGATCGCCTGGTTGATCGATATGCTTAAAGGTTTGGGGATTGACGGCAAGGATCTTAAGTCGGAAAAAGATCTGGAAGCTCGGGTCCTGGGGGTGTTGAAACAGATTTCCGAACAAAAAGAAAGCTACCCGCCACGGTAGATGCGTAAGAAAGTCGAGGCCCTGGGGAGGGGAATATTTGGGGTCACTGGATTACCAGGGGTCAGCCTGGGATTGATTCAGGGGGCAGTAGATTTAAGCGTTACGGGGATGGGGTCCCCGACCACACCAGCCACGGTTAGCAATGCATGATGGACAGCCCGGAGGTAGGGCTCAAACTTGCAACGCCACCAGCCACGGTAGAGTTTCATTGTGCGAGAGCCATCGAAAGGTGGCTCTTTTTATCACTCAACTAAGGAGGAATGACTGATGCGTAACGTACTTCTGGCCGCAGTCCTGGCAAGTGTTTTGTGTTCTTGCGTATACGCTGAACAAGCCACTAAAATGCTGGTAGAAACACCGCCGCAGGAAACGATATTCGTCGCTGAAAACGAAGCGCAGGTGCCTGCTGCCCGCTATCCCAAATTCGCTGAATTTTCCGGGGATAATCCTAACTGCGAGGCGTATTTACAGACCGATTATTCCGGTTCGGGTGATGAAGCCGACGGAATCGCCCAGAACGGTTTGAGCCAGGCTCCCTTGAACCTGCGCAGCAAGATGGGGTCGGGATCCGCTACCGGCTCAAAGATGCAGTTTGTCTCGATTAGCGAACAGGGCAGCAACAAGCCGTTCGCCGTCGACAATTACCAGATCCCTGCGGAGTATCGCAAGACCGCCAAGCTGCTGATCAGCTGGACGGTGCGTATCGAAGGATGGGAAACTCCCGGCATGAACATCAGCCCGGGATTATGCAGCAACTGGTATGGAACGTCCATACAGGAATTCCCTGCCAACGACGTCAAGCTGGGGTTGTTCATTACCGATCATAATCAAGAAGTCCGCAAAGGCGCGGAAGGTTCTTTGACCATTCCTCCCGGCCCGCCGCAGGAGATTATTCAGGTTCCTCCTCCTCCGCCAAGCCCAAACGTGCCAAGCAATGATGGAAGCTCTCAACCCGCGAATTCTGACTGGGGACCGAACAACGGCGCGCCTCCCTTCGATCTCTCGGATCCGGTTATCAGCGGCAGTTACCTGTTGAGCCCTTCAGATTTCGAAAACGGGGAATTTCCCGAGGTCATCAGGCGTATAGAGATCAAATGGCAGAATCAGACGTCGCAGATTCTGGTTTCTCCGGCAAAAATGCGCACCCTTACGATCATGCTTATGCCGACGGGCAAGGAGAGTTCGGGGAATTAGGCGTGTAGCGGGGTTATCCGACCGCAATGCGAAAGAGCCGTCCTTAGCGACGGCTCTTTCATTTTATTCTATTTTTACATCCGTGGAGAAACTGGCATTGTCCGGCGCAAGATTAACCGTGAAGGACAGGTTGCTGTAGGCGGAGTTCTTGTGCTTGCGCACGTGGCCCAGCTCAACGGTCTGGGTAATGTTGCGGTCCCATAACGTTTTGGACCTGACTCCCAACTGTCCCCATTCCAGGCTATGCATAACGGCATTGCCGGTGACCGTGTTCCTGAAATCCGTTTCCACCAGGCTGTGCACGTGGCTGATCGAAAGGAAAAATGCCACTATGATTGAAGAAATAATGGTTAATATGCCTAAGAGTAATCCGATCATTTGACCACATCGGTAAACCAGAGCCGAAAACCGTCGATTTTGGCGATCTTTTTCGGCAATCCCGGTACCGCCTTTTTGCCCGTACTTTCAGCAGAAATAGTGACGACCAGAAAATCAGGCTCATTCTCGATCTCAGCCTCGAATTTCCTGCGGAAATATATTCTGGGTTTGAATTTGCCTTCTACCAGGATGAAATCAATAGATTGTCGTCCGGTCGAACTCACCACCGTGCTTAGCGGTCCGTCTGATTTGCGCAAGATCAGGTTGCCGCCGGTATCGATGCAATACCGGTAGAGAGCGTTATCAGTGCGGGTGTCGGGCGTAACGGCATTGATATTGTTTTCGCCTTCGAAAGCGAATTCGGTTTTCATTTCAGTTTCTTGATCCGCGGAGAATACCGAATCAGGGGCGATGGCGATGGCGCTGACACAGCGGCGCTGAATGTCGTCCAGTGCGTTGTTGATCTGCAGGTACATATTGTAGCGCTCCGCATAGACAGTAATCTGCCTGGAAGCAAAATTCAGCAGCGTGAAGACAGCGCCGACAACCACGACCCCCATGATCATCCCGATGATCAGCTCGATGAGGGTGAACGCTTTACGGTTTGTAGTCCCTGGCAGTCTTGGATTCATAGGCGACCGCATTTATGGAGATCTCCTTGAGTGTTACTTTGCCTTCCACGAGATATTTGTCCGCATAGAACCTGTTCACTGTGTTGATATCTTTGCACCATTGCACCGTCATCGTATGCGGGCCCGGCGGGACAGTATCCATTCCGAAACTGACGCTGATAAACGGCTGGGTTAAGATCGGGGTGCGGCTGACCGGCCCTACGGGAACGCCGTCAAGCAGAAAACGGGTCCAGATCGTAGCATGCGGCAGCGCCTGTTCGATGGTGGTTTTACTCGCTTTGACCACAAGATTGACCATGATCAGTAAATCCTTGGGGACTTTAAAATCAAACGTCAGCGCAGCCGGAGGAATTATTTCATAATCGCCGTTTCCGGGGACTGTACTGTCAGGCAGATTGAGCTGGGTGCGGGTCGCCTGAGAGAGCGCGAATTCGTTTATCCAGGCCCCCGCAGGCACTGCCGGGGTCGATGCGTCATCGGGGTCATATTCTTTATTGACCGATTCGGTATGGATATAGGGATACGGCATGGTGTTTTTCAGGCGGATTTCTTTCCGCGCACCGCCAGGATCGGCATAAGAAACATTAAGGGTCAGGTTTTTATAGGGGATTTCAACCGGGGTGGTGGGATTTTTCAAGGTGCCCGGGGTGACGTCCATGGTCCAGCTGAAAACCAGCGCGTCGCTATAGTCCGGTTCATTGAACTGCCATTGTCCCTGATACGTCCCCGGTTCCAGGGCCGCATCGTAATAGGACCTGGCCATGTATTGTTTCATCTTGAGGGCTGCAAAGCTGACGGCGCGGGATTTATACTCTGCCTGTTTGAGGTTGGTAAACCCCCCCACCAGCGCGGATACGACAAAAACTGCCACCAGGGAGAAGATCACCACTACGACGATGATCTCCAGAAAGGTCATAGCTTTTGTACGGGATGAAAGGCGCATGCTCATTGCCTGTTGCGCAGGATGATAAGTTCCGCCCAGCTTAATTCCATATGCATATTCTGGTAGTCTGACGGCGGGATAAAGTAATAGACGACAACGGTGTATTTTCTGCTGCTTTTAAGTTTATCTTTCGGCACGCTGGTCAATCCGTTGATGGAGAAGCTCGAACGCATCGAGCGGGCATGGAACGGGCTTTGATGAATAAGCGTCCTGCTCGTATCAGAGTCCGGGTCTCCTTCGAAGACTTTAATCATCGAATAAAAGAGGATATCCTTGAGCGGGTCGATCTCGTTGCGCAGAGGGCATTCGGCCTGCAATTGCCAGATGATCGATACTTTTTCGTTGCTCTTGGCTACGAAAGAGTACGTCAGTGCGGTCTCATCGATAGGTTCAAAACAGTGTTTGGCGGTATCCGCATTGGTAATGAACTCATTATATTGCCTGATAGTTTCCTGGCATCCGGGAAGCGTGAAATTGCGGCACTGTGTGTTATTGATACGGGTTTCGCAACTGAGGCATACCTGTATGCCCATGCCGTTGCACAGGTCTCTGCGGCAGCAATCCACTCCTCTGCGGCATTCTTCCCATTGTGTGGTGTAGTCGTGGCACGCCTGGACGTACTGACGGAAGTTCGCAGTCGGGGAATATTTAAAACATAAAGGTGGTTGGCAGTATTCCACGTCAGGGTCGATCGGCTCAGTCGGTTTAGCCGGCGGCGGATCTTTGGGATCGGGCGGCGGCGGCGGTGGATCCAGCTTATCGATGTCGTAATACGGTTCGACAGGACAGCTGCCTACGGTTGCGCAATTGATGTGGCAGAAGGGTTGCGGTTCGTAATCGTCTTCCGGGCAATACCAGAACCCGTCACGGCTTTCGCACGAGCCGTTGGGTGCCGGAGGGTTAGCCGGGCAACCGCGCTGCTGGCAGTGCGGTATACCTTCAGCGCAGGGATTGGTGATCGCTGCCGGACAGGTGACGGCCGGGCAGTCGTTGACGTTGAACGGCACATCCGCGCAGTCATATATGCTGTTTTCGAACTTTGTGCAACGCCGGTACATCGAACCGTCGGGATAGAAAACCAGGCAGCAATCAGGGCAGGACCGCCACAGCTGCATGCAGTAATTACAGTTCTGCATATCGATCAGGAACTGGTTTTTGCAGGCGGTCGATTCGTAGAGCTTTAACGGCGGGGAAAAATTCTTTCGCACGGTTTGCATCGAATGATCGCGGGGGATATATTTGATGGTGGTTTCTGATTTTTTTTCTGCCAGCGCATCATGAGCGCCTGCCAGGCATGCGCAAAAGAAAACAACCGCCATCGTGAGTCTCCGACCTGCGATAGCGGCTGTAGGTTTTCTCATCAACATGAACCCTCGGTGTGCGTTACGAGTATCTTCAATAAAGTACGCTGGTGGACTGCTGTTGATGAAAAAATTCTATCATAACCTTTCTCTTTTGCAAGCAATTAATTGAAAGTAAGCGTGTTATTTGTTGATCTTTATGTCCGAAGTCAGGCTGGTGTTGCGGAAATCCTGCTCTACCAGCCCCTGCACGTGCGATATGGCGAAGGTGCAACAATTTTCAGTTAATGATGATCGCGTTGGTGAACGCGGTCTGCTTGCCCTGTTTGTCGAACCCGAAGAAGCGTATGCGCAGTCTCTTGGCGATGAACTCGGAATTAAAGGTCATGGACAGGTAGGTGCCGTCCGCGGAGATCATCAGCGGGTCCAGGTCCCAGAACTCTGTTTTATCGTCATAGGTCACTTCCGCCCAGAAATCGTTGAGTTGTCCGGGATACAGGTGTCCCCCGCCCACAAAGTCGATCTTTACGTAGCCGGTAGAGTCCAGAGTCGCGGTGGCCGGGATCACGGGCATGGTCACCAGGGCCGGCGGGTTGTTCACGGTGATGGCGATGAGGTTGGACATGCCGGTTTGCACATTGCTGGTGTCGAACGCGTAGAAACGCATCTGCACTGTTTTATTGTGGAATTCCGGTCCGAATTCCATGGAGATCGACCTGCCGTCCGCCGCAAGCATTCCCGGATTGAGGTCCCAGTAATAGGTTTGATTATCGTAGGTCACCTGCGCCCAGAGGTCGCTGATCTGGCTGGCCAGGAGCGTGCCGTTGGAGAACGCGATCGATATCTTGCCGTTGACGTCCGTAGTCCCAGCGGAGGGTATCTGCGGGATGGCCAGGACGGTGGTCAGCGAGTGCACGGTGATGGCGATGGGATTGGAGAACCCGGTCTGCACGTTGTTCGCGTCGAAGGCGTAGAATTCCATGGTCACTGTTTTTCCGTTGAAATCGGGGGTGAACTCCATGGTCAGGGAATGCCCGTCTTCGGCGATCATCCCCGGATCGAGGTCCCAGTAAAGCGTCCGGCCGTCATAGGTCACCCGCGCCCAGAGATCCCGGATCTGTCCGGCGTCGAGCGTTCCGCTGGAAAACGGGATGACGATCTTTCCCTGATTGTCGGTGGTCCCGGTGGACGGGATGACCGGCATGGTTACACTCTGGGGGTTGGAATGTACGGTGATGGCGATGGGATTGGTGAATCCGGTCTGGACGTTGTTGGTGTCGAAGGCGTAAAACTGCATGGTCACGGTCTTGCCGTCGAATTCAGGCGTGAATTCCATGGTTACCGATTTTCCGTCCGCGGCGAGCATTCCCGGGTTAAGATCCCAGTAACGCGTCTGGCCGTCGTAGGTCACCTGCGCCCAGAGGTCGCTGATCTGGCTGGCCAGGAGCGTGCCGTTGGAGAACGGGATGACGATCTTTCCCTGGTTGTCGGTAGTTCCGGTAGACGGGATCACCGGCATACTGATATTCTGCGGGTTGGAATGCACGGTGATGGTGATGGCATTGGAGAATCCGGTCTGCACGTTGTTGGTGTCGAAGGCGTAGAATTTCATGGATACGGTTTTGCCGTCAAATTCCGAGCCGAATGCCACGGTCACGGACTTTCCGTCCGCGGCGAGCATCTCCGGATTGAGGTCCCAGTAATGCGGTTCGCCGTCGTAGGTCACTTCTGCCCAGAGGTCGTTGATCTGGCTGGCCAGGAGCGTGCCTTCATTGAACGGGATGACGATCGTGCCTTGAGTGTCGGTAGTCCCGGTGGCGGGAATGACCGGCATGGTCAGGCCCGTAGAGCTTGAATGCACGGTGATGGCAATGGGATTGGAGAATCCGGTCTGCACGTTGCTCTTGTCGAACGCGTAGAATTCCATGGAGACGGTTTTACCGTCGAACTCGGAGCCGAATTCCATGGTCAGGGATTTACCGTCCGCGGCGAGCATCGCCGGGTCGAGATCCCAGTAGTAGGTTTTACCGTCGTAGGTCACCTGGGCCCAGAGATCGTTGATCTGACTGGCTAAGAGCGTGCCGCTGGTAAATGAAACGACGATCTTGCCGGTCGGATCGGTGTTGCCGGTTGCCTGTACGGTCGGCATGGTCACTATCGAAGTCGACGGCGTCACTTTGAAGGTGAGCTGGTTGCCTACGGTGGTTTGCGCGCCGGTGGAAGCGGAATAACCGTACAATTGCATGGTTATCTGCTTGTTGTTGAATGCGCTGTCAAAGACCATGGAAAAGGTTCTTCCGTCCGAGGAAATCATCGATGCGTCCAGGTCCCAGTACTCGGTTTTGCCGTCATAGGAAACGATGGCCCAGAGGTCGGATAACTGCGACGGCAGCATCGGGCTGCTGAAGGTCGCGGTGATCTTGCCGTTGAGGTCGGTTTCCGCCGGAACGGTAGCCGAAGGCATGGTCAGGCTGCCGGATGATGAAACGGTGAACGTCACCGGGTTGCTGTAATTGGTCTGCGCGCCGTCGCCGGCAGCGTAGCCGTACAGTTCCATGGTCACCTGCTTGCCGTTGAATTTGGGGTCGAATTTCATGCTGAACGTTTTTCCATCCGGCGCGATCATCCCGGGAGCGAGCTTCCAGTACTCGGTTTTGCCGTCATAGGAGATCTTGGCCCAGAGCGCGTTCAATTGTTCGGGCAGTATCGTTTGAGAAAAAGTGACGGTGATCCGGCCGGCTTCGTTGGTTTGCGCCGGGGCCGTGCTTGCGGGCATGGTTACGGTGGAGGGTACATTGATTTTGAAGGTGACGTTATTGCTGAAATTGGTCTGCTCGTTCGTCCCCGCGCTGAAGCCGTAGAGCGCCATCTGGAACGTCGTGCCGTTGAATGAGGGATTGAACTGCATGGAAAATGATTTTCCGTCCGCGGCGATCATCGCCGGGTCGAGCTTCCAGTATTCGGTTTTGCCGTTATAGGTGACCCGCGCCCACAGCTGGCTTAGATCCGCGGGTAACAACGTGCCCTGGAATGTCAGTACGATCGTGCCGTTGGTGGTGGTAGTGTCGGGCGCGCTGACTGCCGGGATCGCGGCGTCGGCCGCTGCGGCAGCCGCCAACTCCTGGTTTTTCGTATCTACGGCGTTCTGATTGGCTGCTTCCAGTTCCGGGCTGTAAACGCCCATTTCTTTCTGGTCCTCCTGCTCCTGCGGCGTCGGGGCTGATTGGGCGAATACCGGTCCGGCGCTAAGGAATAGAGAGATGGAAACGCAGGTGAGAATGTGCATGGATAGTTTTTTCATGGGGCCCCCTTTTTTGACTTGTACACGCGATACTTTACAGGTACTATTATACCACTTTTTTAAACAAGTGATTAATAAAATAAAAAACCAGAACGACCCTTGGTCATTCTGGTTTAACGGCTGGTAACCTCCTTACCAGTTAATCAAGTATAGCATATTTCAGGGGCGGATGCCAGCAAGCGCGTCTTCCCGGCGGCATGAGAGCGTATCCGGCGGTTCTGTGCGCTCTCCCCTTGCATAAAACAACAGGGGCGCATCGTACGATGCGCCCCGAAAAAATCTATCAGGGGTGGTACCTTGGGGAACGTCCCCTCTTTTAGAACTTGTTGCGGTAGAACAAGCGGACGATGTGCTGGGTGTCGATGACGTCCTGGCTGCCGCCGTACGGATCTTCCGACTGGCTCCAGAAGAGCTGCTTTCCGGAAATGCCGTATTGCAGGATCAGCTTGCTGTTCTCGGTGGGCAGATAATACAATTCCGCGAAGAAATTGTGATGATCGCGCAGATCGGTGTACCCGTCTTGCAGACGCTGTACGTCTTTCCAGAGAGAATAGACGTATTTGGTATTCATTCCCCACTTCTTGTTGATCTGGTAGGTGATCTCGATGCCGGCGTGGTTCATGTTGCCGTCAAGCTGGCCGGCGCTCTCGAATTCATTGCGGGTATAATCCAGATAAATATTGAGTCTGTCCGTAGGATTGAGATCCACTCCCACCCGGAAAATATCGTAGAACGGATACGGCGGTTGCGGGAACAGTTGCTGGTCATAGACGAAGGGATTTTCGTCGCGGAACCAGGTGCCGTAAGCGTTATAGAGATATGAGGGCTGGGAGGAATTGAAAACCGCGCGCGGGAAATTTTCATAGGCCATGGTGTAATCGTTGGTGTGTTCCCAGATGCCGTGCGTGGTCAGCCAGTCGGTCCAGGCGTATTCCAGCCCCACGGATCCGGTTTTGAGATCGATATCCTTGCCGTCGTCGATGGGATCGGAAGACCAGTCGTTCAGCGGCCGGCCGCTGACGGAATCATAGAGGAACGGATCGATCCCCCCCTTGCTTTTGGGCATATCCTGGTAAATACCGAGCAACTTGGAAGTGAGGCGGTCGGTAATATGCCAGGTGACTTCGTCGCGTCCCACGCTCTCGATGTATTTTCCGTTGACGCTGTGCACGTTGCGCGCGTCAAAAAGGTTTTCCAGCCGGTCGACCCAGTTCGCTTCCAGGCGGAAACCCGCCGCGTCGCGTCCGGCGTCGATGCCGTCGCCGATAGCGAATGGCGCGATGCTGTCCCAGCTCAATGTGGGCTCGGACAGGCCGCGGTAGGTGTAGGGGAACGGCTTGCGGAAATGCAGATGCCTGGCCCAGAAAGCGTCGTCGCGGGTCTGGCGATACGAAGCTACTCCCGGTGAAAAGCCTTCGTCCATATGCGCGCCGTAGAAGCGGAATTTCGCCAGGAAATCGTCGCCTTTTTCCGGTTTGATCTGATTATATCCGTATTCCAGGTCGATGATGCTGTCCATGGGGAATCGCCCGACCAGGGAGAAATAATACGCGTTGCCTCTCTCTTTTGTTTTGAACTGATTGCTGGTTATGTCGAAGGTGTTTTGCGCATGCGCCACTTCCGCGGAAGCCATCAGGCCGTCCATGAACTCGTATTTTGCGTCTACGCCGGCAGTATGATTGCGGGCGTCGGTTTCGTCGTTCCGGTCCGGGTTGAATCCCATGCGATAGGTGTAGGTCGCGCCTACGCCGAGATTATCCGTGATCTTGGTTTTTGCCCGGGCGGCGGACGTAATATTGTCCACCTCGCTGTATTCCTGCCAGGGATTCTTGGGCGAAGCCACGGTCCAGGCGATGGATGAGGTATCGGTAGGTTTGAGCGTGGCGGAAAATCCGCGTAACAAAGTCAGCACCGTGGAATCGCTGTCTTGCGCTAAAGAAGCCAGGGAATCATCCCAGTACCCGCGGGTAAAATCATGGTTCGGGGTGCCGGAATTGTAATTGCCGTGCGTCCATTGCGATACCCAGGGGCTGACCTGCCACCAGTCGCGGTGATTGGACAGGCCCAGAGGATCGTCCGTGCTTAAGGCCTGGCTTTGATAAGCCAGCGGAAATACCCGCAGGTTGAAATTCTCGGTGGCGTATTCCACCCACAATTCGCGTAACGGCATGAAGGTGCGTTCGATTTCCGTTTCCGGGATGGTAAACGTGTTGCCCCAGGTGGACGTGATGGTCGTGGCCCGGACTTTACCGTCATGGACTTCGAGTTCGGGTATATTGAAAGAATCGCCGTTCTGCGTGGTGTGAACCGTCTGATTGACGATGCGGTTGGTGTTTCCCCAGTACTTTAATTCGATCTCGGCGGAATCCCCGGTGCTGCCGACCACGGTGAATTTTTTGCTCGTGCCGGTATAGCTCCAGGGGTCAAGGGTGACGTTGGTGTGGAACTTGAAGCCGAACTCGCTGGTGGAGTCGAGATTGAGGCGCAGCCGGTCGAAAATATACGGATCGTACGTATTAAAACGGTTATCATAAGCGGAATTGCTAAGCATGCGCCAGTTCAGTTCGCTTAAATTCTTGTTCGCCCGGTTCCAGATAGCTTCGCCGGAAGTTGCAGCGGCTGCCAGTTGCACTTCTCCGCTTAATTTGATCGCGGGTTGGGCTTGTTCGGTAGCGCGTCCTGCGAACGCTTCTTCTTCCCGGGGTTGATAACCGGCTGCAGGAGCGGCAGCTGCGGCGCCGGCAGTGTATGAAGGTTCGTAGGCAACTTGCCGGCGGGTCGCAGGAGCGGTGTACGAAGGCTCATAGTCTATTTCCGGGGTAGTTTCATGCGTTGTCGCGCGGGATACGTATTGTTTTTTAGGGTAAGCCGTACTGCTGGAAGTGGCATGAGTAGAGCTGCAGCGCTGGATGGCAGCGATATACTCCAGGGCGGTCTCATTATGCGGATCGACGATCAGTGCTTTCTTGAATTCGTGTAACGCCTCCGCGAAATTGCCTTTTTCATAGTATTCAATGGCTATTTCGCAGAGATAATCCGCGCCCAGAGAGCTGGCATAAGCTTTCTGGCCTAACGCCATTGGCAAGAGAAGAACGGTCAGGACTAGAACTGAAAATCTGCGGATATTCATTTGATAAACTCCTTTGCGCAGTAAGCGCCTGGCGGCGCGCAGTGTCTTTGCTTTTAAAAATCAAAAAACCGGTTGACCCAAGTTTAGTTCGAACCGGTTAAGGTGTTCCGTGGCGTGCCTGAATTTGTCCTCATCAGACTAACAACTTACCGAGGTTTATAGTAAAGTATAACCTATGAACTCTCCTTTGTCAATATTGTAACCGGTTGTGAATAAATAACTTATCACTCTTCTGTATATTTCATCAAGCCTTCCGGAAGAGCGGTCAGATTTATCTTGAGCGTATGCATGAAATTTATGAGATAAATACGGTTCTGGTATACTGCGTATACGCTTCCTCTCATCTTGCAGAAGAAATGTTCCCTTTTTTCCAGGGAGTTGCGCTCTTTGAGAATGTGTAAAGAAGGCGCTGTGGTCTCTTTGGGTTTTGACGGCACTTCCCGCACCACATAGATAAAATGTCGACGGATGATGGTCCTTAACCCGCTTTTATCCACCACTTCGGAGCAGGAAAGGACCTTTCTTTTCCGGTCCGTGGAAGTCAGATTTTTGAAGAGTAGGTCGCGCATGTCTTTTTTAGAAATGGGCCATGCAACCTTTCGGTCCCATGGCCCGCTTGAATTCCCCTTACCTGTTTACCGGAAATAACCATTATTTCCGGGTAGCTGATGGGGAACATTAAATACTTTATTAAAGATTTAACTTAAGTCTCAAAAAAAATTGGTTTTACAAGAAAAGTATACCCTATATTTTCGTAATTTCAAGAAAATCAATGGGTTAGATGAAAGCGCTTTCAAAATGGCAGGTAAAATTGTGCAGGTTATAAAATGAAAGTTTAGGATTTTTTGAAAATCAACGGCTTCTCTTCTCCCCGGATCAATCTGCGGAAATTGAGGGAATGACGCAAGAGAACGAAAATGGTGAGAATGAATCCTGCGGTTAATATAACTTTGGATTGTTTGAAAACGATCAGATAAACCGGTAAGCTCAAAGCGGCGATGATCGAAGCCAGAGAAACAATCCTGCTCGCGGCAAAAACCACGATCCAGGTACCCAGAAGCAGGAGTATGATCACGCGTAAGCCGGTTATCGCAGTGGCCAGGCCGATCAATACGCCCAGGGTAGTGGCGATGCCTTTGCCGCCTTTGAAATTTAAAAAACAGGTCCAGTTGTGGCCGATAATGCCGCTGATGCCTAAAAGGATCAAGATAAGATCCGGGTGGGCGGCGTGGGTACGATGAATCAAGGGTTGTGCGATCATCACGATAGGAATTATCCCCTTGATCACGTCCAGCAGCAGAACGATGATGCCGGGAACGGTTCCTAATGTGCGCAGGGCATTGGTGGCTCCCACATTGCCCGAACCGTGTTGACGAATGTCGATGCCTTTGAGCAGACGGCCGAAAATAAACGCGGTCGGGATGGAGCCGATCAGATAACTAACGATGATTCCGGGCAGTATCGAGAGCATAGAGTATCTTGAATCCTTTTTGGATGTAATCGATCCCTGAAATCAAGGTGAACCCGACTGCGGTCCACCAGAGCGCGAACGAATAGTTCCACTGCAGCAGCACCGCGATAACCGAGAGCATCTGGAAGGTCGTGGTCAATTTTCCCCATTTCGTCGGGATCACATCGATCTTCTGTTTAACGATAAAAATGACCACTGCGCCCAGAAGGATCAACAGGTCCCTGCTGATCACGATCAGGATAACCGGCAAAGGGAAATGCACGGGCAGTTTGATCAGGTGCAGGCAGATAAAAGCGCTCATCAGCAGCAGCTTGTCTCCCAGCGGGTCGAGAATCAGCCCTGCCTGCGATTGTTCTTTGGATTTTCTGGCCAGATAACCGTCTACTGCGTCGGAGATCACTCCCAGGATGAACAGGCCCAGGGCCAGGAAACGCAGATGGTTATTGCGGACGGTGTCGAGCGAAAAATAGACCAGGCAGGCGATGAAAAACGGGACGATCAGAATCCTGAACGTGGAAACTTTGTTGGCGATGTTCATCGTATCAATCGTATCCGCTGCGGCGGCCAGTAGATTACCAGGGCTTTGCCGAGCATATTGGCGTGCGGCACAAAACCCCAGTATCGGCTGTCCTGGGATGAGGCTGAATTGTCTCCTAAGACGAAATAGCTGTCCGGCGGTACAGTGATCTTTTTCCCGGGCTCCTTGAATTCGGCTTGATTATAGTAGTAACGTTTGCTGAATCCTTCTTCGATGAGGGGCTCGTCGTTCACGTACACCGTCCCGTTCTTGATCTCGACGGTATCTCCGGGCAGGCCGATCAGGCGCTTGATGAAGTCTTTTTTGGGCTCGAGCGGAAAGATGAAAACAACCACGTCCCCCCTTTTGGGCTGTCTGACCGCCGGTAAACGCAGAGAGGTAAAGGGTACCTTTGCCCCGTAAAGGAATTTGTTCACCAGGATGGCGTCGCCTTCAATCAGCGTCGGCCGCATTGAGCCGGTGGGGATTTTGAATGCCTGAATGAAGAACGTCCGTATGAACATCGCCAGGACAAAAGCGATCAGGATGGATTCGATCCATTCCATGATTACGGATTTGCGCTTTCCCGTTTTTTCGACGGTTGACTGCTGCACGTTATTTTTAGCCATTACAGTTTTAGTACCTCCAGAAATGCCTCTTGGGGAATCTCGACTTTGCCGAATTGCTTGAGACGTCTCTTCGACTGTTTCTGATGTTCCCAGAGTTTGCGTTTACGGGTTATGTCTCCTCCGGAACAGCGGGCAGTTACATTCTTGCCCACCGGGCGGACTTTTTCCGATGAAAGTATCTGGCTGCCTACCGTGGCCTGGATAGATACTTCGAATAACTGCCGGGGAATGAGCTCGCGCAGTTTCTTCGTCAATGCGTGCGCTTTGGTGTAGGCTTTTTCTTTCGGAAGCAGGGTCGAAAAAGCGTCGCAGACCACACCGTTCAACATTATATCAAGTTTTACCAGTTTTGTGGGAAAATAATCGCTGAACTCGTAATCGATGGAACCGTAACCCCGGGTCAGGGATTTAACCCGGTCGTAAAAATCGACGATGATCTCCGAAAGAGGGATATCGAAGGTCAGTTTGACCCTGTCCTCGCCCAGATGTTCGCGCGAGCTGAATACCCCGCGGCGCGATTTGACCATTTCGCAGACCGGTTCGATGGTATCTACCGGGATAATGATCAACAGCTTGACCATCGGTTCGAACGCTTCTTCGATTTCTCCGGGCGAGGGGAATTTCATGGGCGTGTCCACGTCGATCAACTCCTGCGCCCCCATTTTTTTGATGCGGTAGACCACGTTGGGCACGGTCAGAATGAGATTGAGGTCGTATTCGCGTTCCAGTCTCTCCTGCACTATCTCCATATGCAAAAGCCCCAGGAATCCGCAGCGGAATCCCGTGCCGAACGACTGGCTGTTTTCCGGTTCGAACACGAATGACGCGTCCGACAATTTCAATTTGTCCATGGCGTCGCGCAGGTTCGGGAAATCCGCGGGATTCACCGGATAGATGCCGCAGAATACCAGGGGTTTGAGCGTGCGGTACCCGGGCAGGGGTTTGTCGCAGGGGTTTTTCGGGTCGGTGATGGTATCGCCGATGATGATCTCGCGGGGATCGCGGATGTTCGCGGTGAAATAACCGACTTCCCCGCAGGTCAAAGCGTCCACTTCCGAGTATTTCAGGTCTTTGAACACGCCCAGCTCTTCGATCTTGTACAGGGCGTTGGAATGCATCAGCCGGATCTGGGATCTCGCGGAGAGTTTCCCGTCCATGATCCTGACATACACCACTACGCCCTTGTAGACATCGTAGCGGCAGTCGAAGACCAGGGCTTTCAACGGATGGTCCGTTTCTCCCGGCGGCGCCGGAAGCGCTTTGATGATGCGCTCCAGGATATCCTTGACCCCGATGCCCTGTTTGGCAGACGCCAGAATGATGTCCTCTTCGCGGAATCCCAGCACGGAAACGATCTGGGCTTTGATCCGTTCGATATCGATGCTGGGCAGGTCGATCTTATTGATTACCGGAATGATCTCGAGGTTGTTCTCCAGGGCGAGGTAATAATTCGCTACGGTCTGGGCTTCGATCCCCTGGCCGGCGTCGATCACCAGGATTGCGCCTTCGCAGGCTGCCAGCGATTTCGAGACCTCGTACGTAAAATCCACATGGCCGGGAGTGTCGATCAGGTTCAGGACATACTCTTTCCCGTCAGCGGCGGCATAATCGATCCTCACGGTCGACGCTTTAATGGTGATGCCGCGTTCCCGCTCCAGGTCCATATCGTCGAGCACCTGGTCTTTGACATGGCGGCGGTCAAGCGCGCCGGTAATCTCCAGGATGCGGTCAGCCAGCGTCGATTTGCCGTGGTCGATGTGCGCGATGATCGAAAAGTTGCGAATGAGTGTTTTATCCATCTTTAGTTATCCACAGGCGACCGAAGGGAGTCCGGGACTCCCTTCGGTCGCCTGTGTCTAAGTCGGTTAGCGGATTGTGCGGAGCATGGTTTCGACTACCTGGTCGATGCTCAACGTGGTTGTGTCGATGTACACAGCGTCTTCAGCTTTGCGCAAAGGCGCGCATTCCCGTGTGGAATCAATGGTATCTCTGTTCTTGAGGTCCGCGGCTACCTCTTCGCGGGAAACCCCTTTGATATTCAGGTTGATCAGATCTTTGAACCTGCGGTTTACCCGTTCGTCGAAGGTAGCGTCGATAAAGAACTTTTTTTGCGCTTGAGGAAAAACCGTCGTTCCGATGTCCCTGCCGTCCATGATGCAATCGTGCTCGGCGCCGAGTTTGCGCTGGAGGATCAGCATTACCTGCCGGACGCCTTTGATCTTGGCTACGTCGGAAACATGCTGGGTTACCGCCGGCTCGCGGATAGCCAGGGATACGTCTTTGCCGTCAAGCAGCACGGTGATCGGACCGTCCGGGTTGGGGATCAATTCGATAGCGGTTTTCTGCGCCAGCGCGGTCATCGCGGTTTCATCGCCGATGGCGACGCGTTGATCCAGCGCTTTGCGGGTCAATGCCCGGTACATCGCTCCGGTATCGATATAAAGAAAACCCAGCTTTTTGGCCAGGATTTTGGCGACCGTGCTTTTTCCACCACCTGCTGGGCCGTCAACGGCGATTATCATGCGAGGCGCTGCCTTTTCTGTTGCGCCTGCACGAGCAGGCGGCGCAGGGTTTTAGTGTCTGCGCGGGCAATTGCCAGCTTGAACGCCCGCAGCTGTCTCTCCATTGCGCCGATCGCGCGCACAATCGCGGATTTATTCGTGCACAGGATCTCTTCCCACACTTTGCTGTCCGATGCGGCGATGCGGGTCATATCCCGCAAGCCGCTGCCGGCATAAGCAAGCCATGCTGCTGGAACGGCGTTTATCAGCGCGAAAGCCAGACAATGCGGCATGTGGCTGACCGAAGCCAGTATCGTGTCATGTGCAACCGGCGTCAGCGTGCAGGTGCGGGCGCCCAGCGTTTCGAAGAAGCGTTTTACTTTTTTCAGCGCTGCGCGGTCAGTGGTGCGCACCGGGGTAATGATACATAATGCGCCTTTGAATAAATCGGCGCGGGCATTGGCTATGCCGCGTTTTTCCGAACCGGCGATGGGATGGCAGCCGACGAACAAGGGGAAAGTCCTGCTCAACGCGCGGACGATTGCCTCTTTGGTGCTGCCGGTATCTATGACGATACATCCGGGTTTGAGAACAGCTTTAAGTTTGTCCGCAATGCGGATAATCGTTTCCACCGGCGCAGCCAGGATTACCAGATCGGCATCGCCCATGATCGACAGGTTCAAGCTGCCGTTATCGATGGCTTTCATGCGCCGGGCGCGGGTAATGCTGTCGGCATGCCGGCTGACGCCGATCACTCTCCTGGCCAGTCCGGCGCGCTTTATCGCCAGTCCCAGAGAACCGCCGATGAGCCCGGTGCCGATAATGCCTATAGTGTCGAATGGTTTCATCAGATCGCTCTGTTGATTGCTCTGGCCACGGCAGCCAGGTCCTGCATCAACTCGGAAAACGTCGAGGGTTTCAGCGATTGAGCTCCGTCGGAAAAAGCGTCCTCCGGGTGGTTATGCACTTCGATGATCAAGCCGTCGGCGCCGGCGGCTATCGCGGCTTTGGAAAGCGCAGGCACCAGTCCCCATTTGCCTGCGGCGTGGCTGGGATCCACAATAATGGGAAGATGCGCCAGTTGCTTGACTACCGGCACGGCGCTCAAGTCCAGCGTGTTCCGGGTGGCGTCTTCAAAGGTGCGGATGCCGCGCTCGCAGAGAATAACGTTGAAATTCCCTCCGGAAAGGACGTATTCCGCGGACATGAGCCATTCTTTGATGGTGGAGGACAGTCCCCTTTTCAGGAGGACCGGCTTCTTGGTGTTCCCCACTTCTTTGAGCAGATTGAAATTCTGCATATTCCTGGCGCCGATCTGCAGGATGTCTGCATAGCGCGCCACCAGATCGACGTCCCGGGTGTCCATTACCTCGCTGACCGTGACCAGTTGCAATTCGTCGCCGACCTCTTTGAGATATTTCAACCCTTCTTCCCCGATCCCCTGGAAACTGTAGGGCGAAGAGCGGGGTTTGAATGCTCCGCCGCGCAAGACCGTGGCTCCGGCTTTTTTCACTTCTCTGCCGATTTCATAGAGCATATCCAGGTTTTCGATCGAGCACGGGCCGGCCATGATCGTCAGCCGGTCGCCGCCGATCCGGATCCCTTTGCCCACGTCTATAATCGAATCCTCGCGGTGCATCTCCCGGGAAACCAGTTTGAAGGGCGAAAGCACCGGCATGACTTTCTCGACGCCGGGGAAAACTTCCAGCGGGGTGACCTGCAGTATTTCCTCGGGGCCGATAACGCCGATAATCGTGCGTTCGGTTCCTTTGGAGATATGCGGTTTCAAGCCCAGCTTCTGGACTTTTTCGATAATATGCTCGATTTGCGCATCGGTTGCTCCGGGACGTAAGACTATGATCATGGGTTACCTCGAATGTTGCCGGCCGATGATCCGGGTCAATGTTCTTACAAAACGTTTGTTTTCCGCTTCAGTGCCGATAGTTACCCTGATGAACGTATCCAGGTGGTACTGTTTCATATCCCGCACGATCACTCCCTGCTTGAGCAGGGCTTTAAAAACCTCCCGGCAGTCGCGCTTGACGTCGATAAGCACGAAGTTGGTCACCGACGGCACATACGGCAGCCCGAGCGCGGTGCAGGAGTCGTAAAGGAATCGTTTGCCCTTGAGGGTTTCCCTGCGGATCCGGGCGAGAAAAGCGGTGTCGTCAAGCGCGGCTTGAGCTGCGGCTTGAGCTACCAGATTGATGTTGAACGGTTGCCGGGTGCGTTCAAGATAAGGGGTCCATCGCGCATCGGCGATAGCGTATCCGACCCGCGCTCCTGCCAGCCCGTAGGCCTTGGAGAAGGTTTTCATGGCGATCACGTTCTTTTTTCCGAGGTAAGCGATGCCGCGGGGATAATCTTTGACGTCGATGAACGTATCGTAGGCTTCGTCAAGCACGATGATCGTGGTGCGCGGCAGTCCGGATAAGAACGCGTCGAACGCTTTTTTGCCGACGTAGGTTCCGGTCGGGTTGTTGGGATTGGCAATAAAAACGAGCTTGGTCTTTGCCGTGATCTTTCTCTTGAGCGCGGCCAGGTCGTAGCGGAAATCCTTGAGCGGCACCGTCAGCAGTTTCTTGTTGTTGATCCGCGCGATGATCGCGTATTCCACGAAGGTGTTCTCGCTGGTGAGTATCGTCTCGTCGTCCTCGACAAATGTCTTGATCAGGATGTCGATAAGTTCATCGGAGCCGTTGCCCAGCACGATGTTCTCGGGTTTGATCCGCAACGCGAGCGCCAGCTTTTTTTTGAGGTAAAAACTCTGGCTGTCCGGGTAGCGGTTTACCTCTCCTATGGCTTTCTTCATCGCTGCCAGCGCTTTAGGCGACGGGCCGAAAGGATTCTCGTTGGAGGCCAGCTTGATCACGCTGGACAGCCCCAGCTCGCGCTTGGTCTCTTCTATGGGTTTACCCGCGACATACGCCTCTACGCTGCGGATATTCTTTCTTACCAGTTCCATTTTATTCTCCTATCGGGTATGAGCCGAGAATTTTGAGAAACGTACAGTTCTTTTCCAGTTCCTCGATCGCCTTGCGCACGCGCGGCTCGTCCTTGTGACCTTCCAGGTCGACGAAAAAGTAGTATTCCCAGGCTTTTTTCTTGAACGGCCGGGATTCGATCTTGCTCAAGTTAACGTGGTGTTTCTTGAAAGGAACGAGCATATCGTGCAGCGCGCCCACCTTATCTCTGATCGAGAATAACAGCGACGTTTTGTCCTTTCCGGTCCGGCCGGCCACGGTTTTGCCGATCACCAGGAACCGGGTGATATTATGCGGCGAATCCTCGATGCTGCGGGCAACCACGCGCAGATGATAGAGCTTCGCCGCGAGCAGCGAAGCGATCGCGGCGGATTTCTGTTGTCTGGCGGCGATCTGGGCGGCGCGGCTGGTGCTGGAAACCTCGATTAATTCGACCGACGGCATATTCCGCTGCAGCCAGAGGCGGCACTGGCCGAATACCTGGGGCATGGAATAAATCGTGCGGATCGCGTTCTTGTCGTGCCGCGAAAGTAAATTCTGCGAAATATCGAGGACGACCTGCGCGCAGATATTGAGGTCCGAATCCACGAACATGTCCAGGGTGTGATTGACCGCTCCTTCGATGGAATTTTCTATCGGCACGACGCCGTAATCGGCGTTGTTCTTTTCCACTTCGGTAAAAATATCGGTTATGTTATCGCAGGGCAGATACCGTACCTGCGATCCGAATCGTTTTAATGCCGCCTGATGCGTGAATGTGGATTCCGGGCCGAGATAAGCGATCTGGAGCGGTTTTTCCAGCGCCAGGCTGGAAGACATGATCTCGCGGTAAATAGCCTGTAACGCTTCTGCCGGCAGCGGACCGCCGTTGACCGCGGCGATCTTTTCCAGGACCTGTCGCTCTCTCTCCGGGACATAGATGCTTTTCCCCGAGCGAAGCTTCTGATGCGCTACTTTAAGAATAATGTTAGCGCGCTGATTCAACAGACGTACGATCCGGGTATCGGTCAGATCAACTTGTTTGCGTAGTTTCTCCAGTGACATGATGTTCCTCTTGGGTTTCCGCGGGTTCCTCGATCTTTTCGATCAGGGCGTCCTGCGTGCTGATTTCCGCTCCGGCCGGAACCGGAAAATTCTCGATCTTGGGAAGTTCTTCCAGCGATTTGAGGCCGAAATATTCCAGGAATTGCCGGCTCGTTCCGTATACTTTCGGCCGGCCCGGCGCTTTCTTCCTGCCCACCACCCGGATCACGTTACGTTCCAGCAGGGTATGCATTACCCCGTCGACATTCACTTTGCGCAGAGATTCGATATCCAGCTTCGAGAGCGGCTGCTTATAGGCGATAATGGCCAGTGTTTCCAGCGCGGATCTGGACATCTTGTCCGAATGCTGCGGTCCGCGGAACAATTTTTTCAAAAAAGTGGCGAAATGCGGGCAGGCGATCATCTGGAATCCGCCTGCGACTTCGTAGATGCGGATGCCCCGGTTGTAGCGCTCATAATCCGCTTTGAGTTCCTCCAGCACGGCGCGGATCTTATCGGCTTCGAGGTTGTCCAGCACCCGGCGGATCTGTTCGATCAGTAACGGTTTTTCGCTGGCGAAAAGAAGCGCTTCAATGACTGCTTTGAGGTTGTCCGATTCCATCAGATCGTCTTCCTTTGTTTGTATACTTCGTTCAAGAGTTCTTCAGTGCTGGTGATGGCAGGATTCAGTTCCTGCGCTTTCTTCATCATGGCTGCCGCTTCGTTCTTCTTGTATCCCAGCTGCATCAATACCGCCAGCGCTTCATCGGTGTAATCGGGAGCGCTGGGCAAAGCGCCTGCCCGGGTATCGCGCATCAAACCGAATTTACCGACCTTGTTCTGCAATTTAGCGATGATCTCCTTGGCGCGCTGCTGGCCTATGCCGGGTAATGATCTTAAAAAAGCCGCGTCGCCTTCATCGATGGCTTTGGCGATCTGCGAGATCGGCTGGTTCAGGGCGCGCACCGCTGCGCGGGGGCCGATGCCCGAAACCGTGATGAACGCTTCGAAGAATTCTTTCTCAATATCGTTCAAGAATCCGATCAAAACCGGGAAACTGCGCGAAGGCTCGACCTGGTAATAATGAAAGGTAACCAGCTCTATCGTGCCGTCAGGCCGGATATGATCCGGTAACCGCTGCATGCTGGAAGCGGGCAGCAGGACCTGATACGTCAGGCCGCTGTTCTCGATGAGCAGGTAGTTTTGTCTCTGTTCCACTATTTTGCCGCCGATGCGCGCGATCATACTGTTTTTCTGCTCTGATAATGAAAGGTAATGGCTAGCGCGAGAGCGTCGGTGACATCGTTATACCGCGGCACCGCCGGTAATCCCAGTAACGAGACCACCATGCGCTGTATCTGGGCTTTGGAAGCTTGTCCGCTGCCGATTACCGCTTTTTTTACCTGGGTAGCGGCGTATTCGACTAAAGGTTTGTTTGCCTGCGCGCAGGCCAGACAGATGCTGCCGCGGGCCTGTCCGAGCACAAAAGCGGTTGCGGGATGCTGTGCGTGCACGAACAGTTTTTCCAGGACAACCGCGTCCGGCTGGTAGGTGCGCATGAGCCGCAGCGTTTCTTCGTAAATGGTCAGCAGTCGCCTGGGGATGCTGTGTTTCTCCGATGTCCGGATTACCCCGGACGTTACCAGACAGCATTGTTTCCGGCTGCAATCGATGATCCCTATGCCGGTCACGCGTAATGCAGGGTCAATACCCAGTATGCGCATGGTTATTCCGCTTCGGCTTCAGCCTCGATCTTAGCCAGGATCTCGCCGGGAATATCAGAATTGTCATAGACATTCTGGACGTCGTCATGCTCTTCCAGCGCTTCGGTCAGGGTCAGCAAAGAGCGTGAATCGGATTCGTTCAGGGTGATGGTCGATGAAGGGACCTGCGTCACTTCCGCGGTCTCCCAGGCGATGTTCTTAGCCTGCAATGCGGCTTTCACCTGCTCGAGGTTCTGCGGGATGGAATAAATCTCATAGACGTCGCCTTCCGACCGCATGTCTTCCGCTCCGGCATCCAGGACGATATTCATCAGCTCATCTTCGCCGATCTTCGATTTGTCAACGGCAATATACCCTTTCATGCTGAACATCCAGCTGACGGAACCGCCGAGCGAACCGTTCTTTTTGGAAAGGATATTGCGGATTTCCGCGGTCGTGCGGTTTTTGTTGTCCGTGATCGCCTCGATCATTACCGCGACGCCGCCGGGGCCGAAGCCTTCGTACATGACCGTCTCGTACACGACGCCCGGCAATTCTCCGGTGCCGCGTTTGACCGCCATCTTGACGTTATCCTGCGGCATGTTATTTTCGCGTGCGCGGGCGATCGCCGTGCGCAACTTGGCGTTGGTGTCGGGATTCCCGCCGCTCTCGCGCGCGGCAACGGTAATCTCCTTGATCAGCTTGGTGAATATTGCTCCCCTCTTTGCGTCCGCGACGGACTTCTTGCCTTTATTCGTCTTCCATTTAGAATGACCTGACATGTGCCTCCTCCTTACGATAGGTAACTGGTTAGTGAATGAAGAAATGCTCTCAAGGCAAGTAGCGTAAGCCGAGTTCTGTCTGGAGTGGTTATTCCTCTCGACCCCGGGGTTACCCGCCGGGGCTTTAGCAGCCTACCCGAAACTGATAACGGGACGAGCCATCCCATCGTTTCCTATTCGGCCTTGCTCCGCGTAGAGATTGCGACGTTTCACTTCGGCCGGGGACGTTCCCCAAGGTACCACCCCTGGTACAGGGGTGGTACCTTGGGGAACGTCCCCGACTTATTCGTCTCTGTAGCTCTGATCCTCGCAGAAAACTCTGCGGGCAGGATGTTATCCGCTACGCTGCTCTCTGGAGCTCGGACTTTCCTCCCCGTTCGCACGGGGCAACCACTGCTACTTACCTTTGAGAACGTTCTGTGACTGCGCGCGTTGCCAGTTTATCCGCTCCGGCGTTCTCTTCCCGGGGGATATGGCAAACCGAAACATGTTTGAAGCCGGATATCAGCCGCGTTGCCTGCTCGAAGAGTCCGCGTATATGCTCGCTTTTGACCTTGTACTGGCGGTTGAGCTGCCGGCAGAGCAATTCGCTGTCGCTCTTGATGGTCAGCTGTTCAGCCTTGAGCAGCAGACTTTCCTCCAGCGCGGCGATTAATGCCGAATATTCGGCGATATTGTTCGTGGCGGTGCCGATGTACCGTGAGATCGTGCGTATCGATTGGCCGTCTTTAAGAATTATCACGCCTATACCGCTGGGCCCGGGATTTCCTTTCGAGGCTCCATCGATATAAATGTCGAGCTTATTCATGCGGGATAAAGAGAATGCGGTTGCAGACTTCGCAGGTAATGATCCGTTCGTACATCTGGATCATGTTGATCACCTGCGGAGGCACCAGCATGTTGCAGCCTGAGCAGGTGTTGTTCTTCACGGCGACAATGGCCAGCCCTTCGCGGTTTTTCAGGATGCGCTCGTACTGGCTGATGATCGTTTTGTCTATGTCGGGCAGAATCTCTTTGCGCTGCACGCCCAGCCGGGCGAGCTGGTCATCTATCTCTTTGATCCGTTGCTCGATCTTCTGTTTCTGCGCGTTAAAGACCCCCTCTTCCGCCTGCAGTTTCTTTTTCTCTTCCTCTACGGACGACCTGGAGCGTTCGATCTTATCCATGCTTTCCAGGATGCGGTCCTCGATGGTCGAGGCGTCGGCTTTGGCGTCGTTGATCTGGCCGAGCATGGCCGAATATTCTTTGTTCGTCTTAAGCTGGTATAACTGGGTTTGCAGCTTTTTGACGTTCTCTTCCTGGGTTTGCAGCTCGAGTTCCCGGTCTTTTTTCTCTTTCTGCGCGTCCAGGTAGCCTTTTTCCTGCGCGGCCAGGTTTTTTTTCTTTTCTTCGAAGGCGTTCTTCAGCGCTTCGATCTCGAGCGGTTGCGCCCTTTTCTCTTCAGTGAGATCGTATATCTGGCTGTCCACTTCCTGCAAGCGGACCAGCGTTTCCAGCTGCGATTTGAGATTAAGCTGTGCCACAGTCTTTCCTTTCGGTAGATGCTGCGTACAAATGGTGGGCGCAATAGGACTTGAACCTATGACCTCCACAATGTGAATGTGGCGCTCTAACCAACTGAGCCATGCGCCCGAATCTATTCAACCTCTATATGCCGAGGGCGAAATCAATCGCCGGACCCGCCATGTTCTTCTCTTGGGCCCAGGAGGGTTCGAACCTTCGACCAAGAGATTATGAGTCTCCTGCTCTTCCGCTGAGCTATGGGCCCCAAAAGCCGCTCTAACCCTATATGTTCCAGTTATATTTTAGAGTGAAATGCAGGATAAAATTATACTATCTTTGGAGGGATTTTGCAAGATAAAAAATCAAAAAAGGGTGGCGCGGCAGTCGCCACGCCTATCATGCTGCGATTGCTTGAGTTAACGAGTGGACACCCGCGTTCAGATAAAGAAGACTTCGAAAACGATTTTCCTAACTTTTATTGAATAATGGATTTTCGGTGATTAAAGGCTGTGAACGGATCTCGAGAAACTTCTCTGCCAGATCTGCATTGTGCGCTTTCTTTTCTTGTGCCGGATCATCCGGCAGTATGGTTTCTTCTCTCGTCAAAGGTTTACCGAATCCGGTCGATAGGTAACGGCCGTTGTCGGGGTTATCAGGGTTCAAGGGATCGTGTATATCTATGGTAACTCCTTTATCCCAGCAGCTGGAAGATTTGTACATATTGTATGTGGTTATGTTTCCATAAAGCAGCCGGGTATCTGCTGGTTTCGCAGTTTCGGCCCGATTATCTGCTTGAGACGGCTTGGGTGCTGAAATATCAGGATAAAAATTATAGGATTGAGCGCTGGCTTCTGTTTTCTGGTCGACGTCGGGCGAGTATGCGGTTGTGCTCTCTGATGCATGTGTCCTGATATACCAGTTCACTTCTTCCCGGGTGGGAGTATGGTGTATGCTTTCCCAGTATTTCTTTTGAGCGTCAAAAGACTCTTGTATACCATTGCTGGATTGGGCCTGCTGCTGATCGGCGGCATATTCCACCAGAGCCTGGGGCTTGCCGTAAGCTCGCCGCTCTTTTCTCAACACCATGTGGGCCCAGTAGGCGTCTTCTGTCATCGTGCCATCGGGATTCCTGGCATTTAACAATGCGATGGCTTCGTCCGTAAGTCCTCCGGCAGAAGTCCTGGGAAGCATTTGCCGGGCGCGCTCCATCTTAGCGACCACTCCAGCGCTTGTAAGCGTCCCGTCCGGTTTACGGGAAGCTACCAATGCCAGTTGTCCTTGCGAATCCCTTCCGGGGACCTGATCCGGTATGTCGGGAAATGGGGATGTTCTCTTGCTTTGCGCAGAAGGCGTTGTTTCGTGCGCGGACTTATCAGATGGCACGATTGGGCTTGTAACCGGATTTCCTTTGCGGTATTCAGCCAGGATGGCTTCGTCAGTTCTGATCGGGACATTGACCGGGTTGTCCTGATTATATTTGTCCAGCAGTTCATCGTCGGTGTAAACAACAGCTTTTGCGGGAGGCTCAAATGAACCCGCGCCGGCAGCCATGCACTCGGGATTTATCGGGAATTCGTTCGGGACATCGACTTGAGCCCATGCACTGGCTAAAGCGGCGTTAAACAACAGGATCAATGCCTGAGATAGAATTTTCATCCTTGCACTGCGCATCGACTCCTCCTTGGTTTACGGGAACCGTAAAATAAAAAAACCGGATCGCCTTTTCTTTTTCGGCAACCCGGATATAGTTCGGAATTCAAAACTATTTTACCGTGGCTTTCCTGGCCTCACCCCTTCGGTCCGTCTTTATCGATGCCTCTCCCCCCAAGGTTCGGCTTTATCGATAAGAATCGAGTATTACTGATTTAAATATGTGTGATTTAAGTTTACCCTGCGCGGCTGTTGTTTTCAAGGGCGTAGCGGATGGAATCTGTAAACGTTTTCTTGGGCTTGAAGGATGCAAGACTATTGGAAGGAAGGAAGCTCTACTTTGATCTTACCTTGTTCTTCGGGGTTGGAAACGACATAGCTGATACTGGAATTCAAATAGGATGACCATTTGTCATTTCGCCCCCTGCGCAGCGGGCCTAACGCGGATTTATCCTGATCGAGACGTTCATTCGTTTTGTTGAAAACCATCGAGCGGTAATACACCTGTCCGATAGTCAGGCTGTGCAGGAACGCATTATTCCGGGCGGCAGCCTTAATGTCGTATTCCAGCAAAGCCGAGACGTTGGTGATAGACATGAAGAATGCCGTGAGCAGCGAAATAATGATGATGAGAGCACTGACTACCAGTCCGAACATGGATTACCGCCTTTTAACGACGTCGATGAACCAGAACCTGACTCCCTGGATCTTTTCCACCGTGGAAGAAACCCCGAACAGATTCTTGCGTTTGCTGTGAGTGGTTACATGCACTTTAAAGAAATTCGGGCTCATCGGTTCCTCGGAACTGCCATCGACGGCAGGGGTGAACCGGAAAACGACATCCGCCTGGTATTTTCCTTCGATCAGGACTCGTTCGGTGCCGGTATCGACGTTCCGGATCATCAGTGCGCCGCGCAGACCGTCCGGGCATCTCTGGCCTGACGGGCATTTGATGTAATATTCATACCAGATATCGTCGCTATTCTCCTCGGGGGTTATGTTGAAGATGTTGCCCTGTCCGCGGAATTTGAAGTTATGCAGCTCTTCCGGTTCGTAACCCGAGAAACTGGTTTCGTTGTCGATCTCCACCGCGCTGGTGCAACGCAGACTGATGTCCTGCAAGGTGTTGCTGATCTGGGTATGCATGTTAAAACGTTCCATATACAAGCTTACCTGATGCGCGGTGTGCATGGTCATCCAGTAGATCGCCATGGCGACGGACGGCAGCAGGATCAGCGCGATGAGCATTTCGATCAGACTGAAAGCTTTAGCCGCTTTTTTACTGCGCGGCCCCGGTTGTGAAAGTCGTTTCTTCTCGTCGATCATGTCAGCGGCTTGCCTCGGTGGCGAAAACGGTCATATCGAGATCCCGCAGGTAAAAGGTGTTTTTTTCACCGTGCCTGAACCAGCGCAGCTCTATGGTATGCTTCTGTTCCGGCTTGACGTTGGGAATAGTGATCTTCTGGCAGTTGATGGGCTGCGATTGTATCGGGGCCCATCCGCCGTATTCGGTCAGCCCGTAAGGGACTTCGTCGAACAAAAGCAGCGTATGAATCGCATCCGTGGGAGGTATGCCCTCCAGCGCTTCCGGATAAACGGAAACGCAATAATACACCTGAATGTCTTTTTCCACCGCGTATTCGACTTCGATCTTGCTGCGGGGAACAACATGTTGCCAGCCGGGATGCCGGGGGTACTGGTACTCCGTCATCGGATCATCCGAAGCGGGGTAGTTAGCGACCTTGCAGGCGGCCGAAGGCGGGTACGGACAGTGATAACTCTGCCGGCTTAGATGCACTTCAGGATAGGGATACATGGCGGTCAGGCGTAACGCGCGCTGGCCGGGGCTCTGCCCTTCCATGGCAACCCGGTCGTACCAGGCAGTCACGGTGATATTCTTATAGGGGATCTTGCGAAAATCGGGAGTATTCTTTCCCTGCAGCATCCGGGTCTCTTCGGGTGACACGGAAATATTCCAGAAAGTTTTCAACCCGTCGATCCAGGACTGTTCCCCTGTTTCATTGCGCACGTAATCATACCCTCGCGCCAGAGTGCGTTCCATCTGGGTCTGCGCAACGCTCATGGCCCGGGAATCCAGTTCTTTGTTCTTGAGCATCTGAAAGCCGCCGCTCAAAGATACCACGATGATCCCGGAGATGATCACGGTGATCACCACGGTTACCAGGAGTTCCACGTAGGTAAGACCCGTTCTGGTTCGCATATTAGAGTTCTCGGTCCAGCGGCATAAGGGTAATGGTCATCTGCCGGCTGTTGGCCGGGCTGAAGACCGTCAGCGGCGAATCGTTTTTCCAGTAGATCTCGATAATCAGGCTTGCGGGAAGTTCGCCGTTGTAATCATCGGGCATGATCAATGCGCTGCCCGTCATTACCGGTTCGCAGGGCGGAGAAGGCGGCGGAGGCGGCGTAGATACATGGGTCCTTTCCTCTCCCGGCGGCATCGAAATCTTGGCTTCTCCCTTTGGGTTCTTCATATCGGAGTTGACGATACAGCGGGAAATCACCGAATATCCCTCGGGAAAAGCCTGGATCGACGTGCCGTACCAGGCCCCTTCGCAGAGTTTATTCTCGATCTCCATCGCCGCCGGAGAATTGCCGAATACCTCCATTGTCCAGGTTACGATGACCTTGGCTGTTTTGCGGTATTCTTTAGGGATAGCAAGCTTATATTTGAATTCTTCCACCGGCACGAAATCCGCTTCCGATTCTTGAGCGGCTTTGCCGGAAAATTTGCTCTTGAGATGGATCGGCGCAAGGCTCAACCCGTCCGTGGCCGTGCCGTTTTCGACTTTTCCTTCGTGTTTGGCAGCGAGGTATTCCTCGCATTCAGGCTGTGTTCCGGCCTCAAAACTTTTGAAATGAGGATAACGCGCTTCGTCAAGTTCGATCCGGGATTTACCGGTGATCTCCTTGACCTGCGGGGTAAGATTTGCGGTCATTTGAGCGGTATCCTTGGCCAGGGCCGTCCCGCTTACGAGCAACCACAACGATAAGAACACACCGACTCCCACTGCGCTTCTGTTCGATTGTTTCATTGTTTCCTCCTTTTATTCCTTGCCGGATGGAGTGACGTCATGCCGCTGGGCACGGTAAATTTTCAATTCGACGCCCTTCAACCATACCGATAATTCGGCTTTCTTCTGGTCATCGTCGAACATGGGAATGAAATAGCAGAGTTCGACAGTATATGTTTTGAACGGCTCAAGTCCGCCGTTTTCGGGTTTCTCGTCGAAATAAGCCGCAGCTTCGATAGAGCAGTTGCCCCGGAAGGAACGCTGATGATGCGAGCTGTAAGCCTTGGTCTGGCCGCTGGGATCGATGATCCTGACCATCGAGAAGAATTGCGGCGGGTCTATGGACGGATTATCTTCGGCATACGTGCTGACCGGGGTGATGGTTTCCACGTTGATCGACCAGATCACGCCGATAGCTTCGTTTTCGCGGGCGCTGAACATGAATTTCATGCTTTTACCGGCCGGAAAACCGTCAATATCGTCGATGGGCAGATAGTCTTTATCCGTCAAGCCCAGGATCCACTGGGTGTAGGCTTCTTCCACAAGCTTGCACTCTTCCGGGCTGGGTGCTGTCCGGCACGGGCTGTTCGCGCTTACCAGTGTATCGCAGGCAGATTCTTTGCAGGGAGGATTGCTGCCGGTAAACAGCGGTTCCCGGCAGCAGTTATAATCGCGCACGCATTTTTCCCATCCTTTTACGTCGCTGGAGCAGCGCGCGGCGCAGGATTTGAAATCGACGGTCGGCACGTATTTGTAGCAGAAGTTCGGAGAGTTGTTGCATTTCGCTCTGTCGGCCTGCTGGGAATCGTCGTAAAATTCGATACTTCTGGAACAACTGCGGATATCCGGGTTGTTCGGCGTGCAGAACCGCCTGGGGGCGTATCCTCTGCGGTCGCAATACCAGATCGTGGAATCGGAGGGATCGACTTTGCAATCGCCCTCCGGTTGAAAAGCCGGGCAGCCATCCTCGTAACAGTTGAACTGGCCGCCGCTGCAGGCGGGATTGCAATTATCGTTTACGTCGATAGGCGAACATTCGCTGGGACGGAAAGGTATCTGTTTGGGCGTGCAGTCAAAAGAGTAACATTTTTTGTGCGGCGTGCCGGCGCTGTCGTATTCCAGGCAGGTGTCTTCCGGACACCGGAGGCGCAATTCGTTGCATTTCCTGCAGGCTTTCCTTTTCACGAGTATCTCGGAGCCGGCAAAATCCGAATCCTGCAGCTGTAAATGCAAACCGCGGGCTACAGCGGAATTGATCGCGAAATCCTTGGGAAGATAATTGATCACGCGTTTGCCGCTATCTTCCGCGGTTCCGGCTAACGGCAAAAAAAAGACCATGGCCACAGCAAGGCACATGGTGAAAATAACCGGTTGAGTGCGCAATTGTCCCATACTGAAAATATAGCATATTTTTCAGTAATTACAACAAAAAGTCGCGAAATCAATACCCTTTAAGGGTTTCTTTGCGTACGTGATAGTTGATGGTATCGCAGAGATTTTTCCGGTCGCGTTCCTCTATTTCCTGAAATGCCACTCTGGTTTCATAGATAGAATCCGGAGTGACTTCCTGGCAGGCAAGCACCCTGCCTTTCACAAACACCGGTTGGGCGGTTATGGGAAGACGGATGTGCAAACCGAAAGCCGTGTCAGGTTCATACGGCCTGCTGGTGGTAAAACGGATCCCGCCCATTCCTATATCCCGGGTCTGGGAAACGTCGGTAATAACGAACTGGGTATTCTCAACCATTCCGTAGGAAACCAGAAAACGGGCATGGGCGCGGGGAAAGCTGCGTTTATCGGTGTGGGAAGTCTGTTGCTCCATTCGGTCCCTCCTTCCGGGAAAGCCTAATTCTGCGAATAATACCTGTTGATGGTTTTGACTATTTCCTTGTTCGTGGCGATAAAAGGCATAACGTTCAGATCGGAAAAATACCGCAATTCTTCGAATGCGCGGTGATTGAGAGGATTAGCCGCTGCCACCGTCAGATTCCGGCCGTATACATCGACCGGCATCAGGTGATATTTCCGGCAGAACCATTCCGGCACCAGCGCCACAACGTCGGGATTCAGCTGATAATGCTCTAACGGCAGGTACGGAACGCTGTACTGCGCGGTAAACGCCTGGATAATATCTTCTTCACTGGCCAGTTCAAGGCTCAACAGGATCTCGCCGAAAAAGTTATGGCCGTTCTGCGACAGTTCACCGCTGATCGCCAGGACCTTCTCCAGCTGAACCTCGTTGAGGATCCCCCGTTCCAGCAGGATCTCGCCCATGCGTTTCGCGGTAAGACGTTTCTTGAGATGGATCGGATGATCGGGTTTAACCATGAGTCTCCTCTCAACAAAAAAACCACGGTCTCTTAAAAACCGGTTACCCGGTTCAAGATTCCGTGGCTGTAGGTTGTAAGAACTATAGCATACGAACGCGCACATTTCAAGCCGGAGAGAAAATTTTTTCAGATCACGTCGTAATCGAGCCGGACTTCCTGATCGAGCTTGGAAAGGACCTGGTGGGAATCGAGGAAACGCGAAACTTTGTTGAACTGGCTTAAGCCCATGCCGGTATTCTCATGATGCACGGATAGAAAAAGCCTGGTTTTCGCCCGGGTGAGCGCCACGTAAAAAAGCCGCTGTTCCTCTTCTATACTGGAGTCGTCATTCAAAGCAAAGCTGACCGGCAGCACTCCGTCGATCAGTCCGATCAGGAACACGCATTCCCATTCCAGCCCCTTGGCGGAATGAATCGTCGACAAGGTCACGGGTTTTTCTTCATCGGGCAGGCTTGCCTGCGCCTGCGCCACTCCCCGGTCCGGAGGCTCCAGGGCGAAGTCGGCCAGGAAATCGCCGAGCGAGTCGTAACGCTGGGCGATTTGTTTGATCGCCTCGAAATCGTTGATGCGCTGGTTCCAGTCGTCGAATTTGTTCTTGAGTATCGGCAGATAATAGTCGATCAGCGTTTCCAGCTTGTCCGCGGTCCTGACCTGCGCATCTGAAAGTTTTTCCAGGGTGACGACCAGCCGCGCGATATCGCGGGCGAATTTATACTGTCTGGTCTCTTCGGGCAGCACGGAGCTCACCGCCCGGTTCAGATCGCCGGCAGCGTTGATCTTGTCCACGATCTTGCTGGCGGTTTTCGGGCCGATGCCTTCGATCAACTGCAGCATGCGCGCCCAGGAGAGCTCGTCTTTATAATTGGCGACGATCTTCAAATGCGCCAGAACGTCTTTTACATGAGCGGTTTCATAGAATTTCATGCCCCCGTACACCTGGAAGGGGATGCTGCGGCGGCTTAATTCCAGTTGTAACGGGATAGACAGGTACGCGGAGCGGAAGAGCACCGCCTGATGGGAAAATGCCAGGCCTTCGCTGCGCAGCTGGAGCATCTTGTCCGCGATCCATTCCGCTTCCGAAGAACTGTCCTGAAAAAATGACAACTGGGGTTTCTCCCCCTCCGTCCCTTTGGCGGAGAAAAGCTCTTTTTTGTACTTTGAGGTCATATTGTTGAGCACGGCATTAGCCACTTCCAGGATCGCCTGGCTGCTGCGGTAATTAGCCTCCAGCTTGAATACTTTGCATCCGGCGAAACGCTGCGGGAACTCCATGATGTTCTCGTGCGTGGCGCCCCGGAAGCCGTAAATGCTCTGCGCGTCGTCACCGACGACCATGCAGTTGCGGAATTTCTGCGCCAGCAGAAAGGTGATATCGGCCTGCAGCCGGTTGGTGTCCTGGTATTCGTCAACCATGATGTAACGGAATTTTTCCGACAGCCCCTCGCGGATGTTTTCGTTCCGGGTCAATAACAGCCGCAGGTAGATCAGGAGGTCGTCGTAATCGAAATAATTCTTTTCCATCTTGTAGCGCGCGTAGGCCGCCTTGATCTTTTCCATTTCCGGCACATATTCACAAAAATGCGGATATTCCTTCTCCACTACCTGGTCCAGAGAAAGGCTTTTATTAACCGACATGGAGAGTATCTTGCGCAGGGTGTCTTTGCGCGGGAAACGCTTGCTCTTTTCGTTAAGCCCGAGTTTACCCAGACAGAGATGAATGGCGTCTTCGGCGTCCGATTCATCGATGATCATGAAGGAATCGAATCCGATGTGCCGGGAATGCTTCTTGAGCACCTGATAGGCAAACGAATGGAAGGTCCCTCCTTCCACGTAACTGCAGCGGATGTCGTTGCGCGAAGCCCGGGCGAGCATTTGCTGCGCCGCTTTGCGGGTAAAGGTCAGAAGCAGTATGGCGTGCGGGGGGATATTCTGCTGGACCATATGCAGCACGCGGTATTCGATCACTCTCGTTTTGCCGGATCCGGCGCCGGCGATAACCAGCACCGGTCCTTCGATGGTCTGCACTACCTGTAATTGTGACGGGTTAAGTTGTTGCGTTATATCAATGGTCATGGTTTTCCTATGGTTATTTCATCGCCGGACGTCCAACCGCTTTCTGCGGCGAAGCCCGCCGGCACTTCCAGAACATACAACCCCGACTGCGAGGGCGTATACACCGGACACTGCGCCTGCGTGCAGGGCGGGACATCGGTTTTGATCTCGACAATCCGCAGGTTTGCGTCGATCCAGATCATATCCAGGGAGATGACCGTATTCTTCATCCAGAACGCATGATAGTCCTGGTTTTCGAATGCGAACAGCATCCCTTTGCCCCGTTCCAGTTTTTTACGGAACATCAAACCCTGGGCGCGGTCGGTAACGCTCGACGCAAGTTCGGCAAGAACACAGGTGTTTTTACAGCAGACCTCCACTGTTTCCTGCGCGCTGGCAGTCAGGCCGTTCAAGACCATGACTGCGACTACAATGATGAGTTTAATTTTTGACATGGTGGCCCAGTATACGCACGGATTCGACGATCAGGAAAAAAGCCAGGACCAGCAGCACAATGCCGGTAATGACCATCGGCTCGAAAGTAAAAGTCCCCCGCAGGAGTACACCCGTCAGCCAGGGTTTGAGCAGCAAAAGCAGCGAGACGATCGCCACCGCCGACATGAAAATCGCCGGCAGCAACGTTACCAGGAATTTCTTTTTCCCGCGGTAGAGCCAGATGCTCAATCCCAGCAGGGTCATGGCTGCCAGCAACTGGTTGCTCGATCCGAAGACCGTCCAGAAGAGTTTCCAGGCCGGGATGTTCGCTCCGTCGGGACTGGTCACTTTGCGCATGATGAACAACAGCGGCAAAGCCAGCGTGGCTATGGTGGCTATGGCCGCCCCCGCTCTGCCTTTAAGGCCGCAGAATTCCTGGAAGATATACCGGCCCAGGCGGGTGGCCACATCGAGGGTATCGAAGACGAAAGTGGCGAATGCCAGCAGCGCGAAATTAAAAGCGAAATCTTTCGCTATCCCCAGATTGGAAAGAAAAAGCGCGACGCCGTTGGCGAATATGCGATTGGGGTCCTGCAGCGCCTGCGCATCGGCCCGGGAAAGGATGACCAGAGTGGCCAGAGCGATCAGGGCGACGAAACTTTCCAGCAGCATGCCGCCGTAGCCGACTATCCGAACGTCTTTTTCCCGGGCGATCTGTTTGGATGTCGTTCCGGATGAAACGATCGAATGGAATCCTGAACAGGCTCCGCAGGCGACGGTGGTAAAGAGTATCGGCAGCAGCGGTAATCCCTGGGGCGTGGTCCATTGAACAAAAGCCGGATACTGCAGCAGGTACTGCTGGGTGAGTGCGCCGATAACCAGACCGATGAAAGAAACTCCGGCGGTCAGGCTCAAGAAAAATCCTCCCAGATAACCGCGCGGCTGCAGAAGCAGCCAGACGGGTATCACCGAAGCGACGAAACAGTAGATCAGCAGCAGGATATCCCAGGAAACGCGGTTGTCCAGCCCGAAAGCCGGCGGCAGGTGAACTGGAAAATGCGGGCCGAGGAAAATGCAGACCAGCACCAGAGGCATGAAGATCAGCGTGGAGACGACCAGCGGCAGTTTAAAACGGCGCAGGAATAATCCCATGAGCAAGGCCAGCCCCAGATACATCAGAGACGAAGAAGCCACCTGCGCGCCGTGTTCAGGTTCGATGAAGGTGCTGGCGGTGATATCGGTGAATGCGGTAACGATATAAACGATCGAGAACCACAGGAACGCCAGAAAGAGCGTGAAGGCTTTCCGGCTCATGTTTTCATGGATGATCTCGGCGATGGACTTGCCCTGATGGCGCAGGGAAGCCACCATCGCAGCCATATCGTGTACTCCGCCGATGAAAATGCCGCCCAGGATGATCCAGAGCGCGGTCGGCAGCCAGCCGAACCAGACGCCGGCCAGAATCGGCCCGACAATCGGTCCGGCAGCGGCAATCGCCGAGAGGTGTTGTCCGAGAAGATAGAATCTGTTGGTGGGGATGAAATCCTGGTTGTCCCGCAGCCGCACGGCCGGAGTGGCTCTGCGGTTATCCAGCCCGAACAGTTTGCTCAAGTAACGGCCGTACAGCTTGTAGCCGGCTATGAGTAAAACGATTCCAGAAAGTAGCAGTTGTAAGATAGTCACCTGAAATAAACGAGATTAAAATTCCCGTTCATGCGCCAGGCTCATATCCAGGAAAGTGCGCAGCCGCCGCGACCGGGTGGGATGGCGCAGTTTCTTCAGAACTTTGGCTTCGATCTGCCGGATGCGTTCGCGGGTAACCCGGAAAATGTTACCTACTTCTTCCAGCGTGCGCGGGCAGCCGTCATTGATCCCGAAACGCAGCACCAGGATTTTGCGTTCTTTATCGTTCAGGGTATCCAGGATCGCGTTCATCTCTTCTTTGAGCATGGAGCGCACGGCCGTGTTGGCGGGCGAAGCGACTTTCTTATCCTGGATGAAATCGCCGAAATGCGTATCTCCTTCATCGCCGATAGGCATCTGGAGGGAAATCGGCTTCTGGGCGAATTTCAAAATCGCTTTTACCTTTTCCTGGGAAAGGCGCATCTTCTGGGCGATTTCTTCAGGCGTCGGCTCGCGATCGTTCTTCTGCAGGAATACGCGGGTAAAACGGATGATCTTATTGATGGTCTCGGTCATATGCACCGGGATCCTGATCGTCCTGGCCTGGTCGGCAATGGCGCGGGTGATCGCCTGTCTGATCCACCAGGTGGCGTAGGTCGAGAACTTATAGCCGCGCTTATACTCGAATTTTTCCACCGCGCGCATCAGGCCGATATTGCCTTCCTGGATCAAATCCAGAAAAGACAAGCCCCGGTTGTTGTATTTTTTGGCGATACTGACCACCAGCCTCAAGTTTGCGGCGACAAGTTTTTCCTTGGCGTGATTGAACTTCAGGTTGGCCGATTTGATCAGCTTGATCTGTTCTTTGATCTTAAGGTACGGGCAACCGATGTTCTTCAGGAGCTTGCGTTTCTGCTCGCGGCTTACCTTCCTGGTGGAACGTTCCAGTTGTTCGTATTCCCTGACGGTTCTGTTGAGCGTGTGCAGTATTTTCTCGAAAACCGAAGTGGTAAAGTTGAATTGCGATATCAGGTTCGACTGCTTCTGGGGGTTGCGCGTCTTTTTAAGGCGGTCCAGAACCCGGCGGAACCGGCGGATGACGTTCTTGGGATCGGTATTGATCTCCCCTTTAACCACTTCTTCCGGATTCTGCTCGCCGGAAATCACTTCCTCCGCCACGCGGATAATGGCGGTATGCGCGAACTGCGTGCCCAGTACCGCTTCCTTGAAAATGCTTTCGGTCTCTTCTATCTTTTTGGCCAGCGTAATTTCCTCTTCCCGGGATAGCAGCGAAATGGATCCCATCTGTTTCAGGTACATCTTCACCGGGTCGTCCAGGGGAAAGACCGGTTCTTCCGGGGCGGGTTGTTCGATCAGGGTTTCCTCTTTGCCCGCCGCTTCAGCTTTGCCGGTGTCGGTGATCTCTTCTTCGTTCTCCACAACCTGTATATCTTCGTCGCCCAGGATATCAAAGATGTGGTCGATATCTTCGGATGAGGAAACGCCTTCAGGCAAAAGGTCGTTGACCTGATCGTAGGTCACGAATCCTTTTTGTTTTCCCAGCGAGATAATCTTCTCGACATCTTCTTTGGTGTAGGTCTTTTTTTTCATCGTTGTCATCCCTTCTTTATTAACATATGGAATTCTTCCATCAATAAGTGTAATTTTTTTTCGTCGCCTTCGGTTTGAGCCTCTTTTATCTGATCATGCAGACGCTGCTTGCGCTGTTTGAGCCGCGCGTCTTTAATGCGATTCACGCAATCCGTGGCAACCCGTTCTTTTTCGTCCAGAGATGTCTCCGGCAAGAACGAGGATTCGCAGATGAGCTGTTGCACATCGTCCGCCGCGAAATAATTGATCAGCGAGTTCGGTTCGAACGCTTTTCCCTGCGCCAGCATTTCATACATGATCTCGACGATCTTGCCGGTGCGCTGGTCGGAAAAATCCTCGGGCACCAGGTGCCGGTGGATCTGTTCGATCAGCGAAGTCTCGGCAAGCATTAACTGGACCAGCAATTTCTCCGTCGGGTTGACCGGAGCCGCCGCCTGTTTGCGCGCGCCGAATTCCGGCGCGTAGGGCGCTGCCTCGCCGAGCTTCTTTAATTCCTCGTACAGCCTGCTTTCGGAAACAGAGAGCTTCTCCGAAAGCTGTTTAATATACTCGCTGACCAGGATGCTGTTTTTCGTTTTCTTGAGCATCGGCAGCATTTCGGAAGCGATCCGCGATTTTCCTTCGGGATCTTTGCTGTTGAACTTCCGGCAGAGCGCCGTTAAACGGAAGTCGAATACGCTCTGCGCCGCGTCAAGCAGCGCTTCGAAACTGCTTAAGCCGTGCTCGCGCACATATGAATCCGGGTCGTACTGCGCGGGCAGCACCGCGATCCTGGCCTGCACTTCTTCCTCGACAAATATGTCCAGGCTGCGTAGCGCGGCCATCTGTCCGGCATTATCCCCGTCGTAGACCAGGAAAATATTGCGGGTATAGCGCTTCAACAGACGGACCTGTTGAGAGGTCAATGCCGTACCCAGCGATGCGACGATAGTGCGTAAACCGTGTTGAAAGGGAATGATGCAGTCGAGATACCCTTCCACCACCACCACGCGGTCTTTTTGACGGATCGCGTCTTTCGCACAGTGCAGCCCGAACAGGTGACGTCCCTTGACATAGACCGGTGTTTCGGGCGAATTGATATATTTCGGCAGCGACGCATCGAGTACGCGGGCGCCGAATCCCAGCACCTGTGATTTAGCATCGAGAATCGGGAACATCAAGCGGTTGCGGAAGCGGTCATACCAGCCGCCTTCCTGTCGCAAGAGCGCCAGCCCGGCTTTTTCCACCGCCGCGGCGGTGAATCCGTGGCTTCTGGCAAAGAGCAGAAAACGATCCCAGTCGTTGGTCGAGAAACCCAGTTTGAATTCCCGCGCCGTCGCCGGAGAGATCCCGCGTTTCTTGAGATACATCCGCGGCTGCGTCGCTTTTTCGTCAAAAAGAGCGTCTTGATAAAAACGCGCCGCAAGTTCGTTGATCCGGTAAATCTGGGTTACCGATTCCTGTCCGGCTGCGGAAATATGTTTTTTTTCCGGCAGCGTGACACCGGCTTTCCTGGCAAGGGTTTCCACGGCTTCGGGAAATTCCATGCGTTCATGCTGCATCAGGAAATGGAACGCGTTTCCACCCGCCCCGCATCCGAAACAGTGAAAAATCTGTTTGTCGGCCGAAACCATGAACGATGCGGTTTTTTCATGGTGGAACGGACAACATGCTTTAAAATTCCTGCCCGCCCTTTTCAGCGGGAAATACCCGGAAATAAGTTCGACGATATCGATCCGGGTAAGAATGTCTTCTAGAATGCTATCATCAAAACGCGCCATATCATTACGACCGCTCGACCCTGTTGAAGCCGGAGCAACAGACGATATCCAGCTTCCCGTGCTTTTCCACCCGGTCAAGGATCAGGTTCATTCCCAGGGTATCCGACGAAATATGTCCGGCAATGATAACGTTCAAGCCGGCATCAGCGACTTTTTTGAAATGCTCTTCGCTTAAATGCATGCAGACGATCGTTCTGACGCCGCGTGCAGAGAGGTGTTTATAAATGCCGGGATGGCCTTCCGTCCCGCCGGTCATTTCAACGAGTATCTTGCCTGCCGGCCGCCGGGCGCCGCCCAGGATTATGCGCGGTCCTACCCCGCGCCGGTCCGCTTGCCGATATTCCGGGATTTTCTCGAGGATCCCGAGAATATCGCCGGTAGTGCGCGGCCGCCGATTGCGCAGCAGCGAGACGATAAAAGCGTAGGCATGATTGTCCGCCGGCGTATGGCAGCACAGAAACGGTATGTCCAGTAAACGCGCGGCGTCGACTGCGCGCATATGATTCCCCGGCAGAACCTTGCGCTGCACTTCGGACTGACGTTCGGTCAGGAAAGCCTGTCCGACTGAAGTCGCCATGCCTGCGGATTCGAGAACGCGGACCTGCAGTTGCATCACCTGATAGAGGCAGGCAAGCGCGCTTCCCTGCGGATGATGCGAAAGCACTCCGTCAAGTCCCTCGCGGCGGCGGATATGATCCGCCAGGAGCAATTCCCCGGTATCAATATCGATGCCCACAAGCAATTTCTTGATTTCGCGGGACTTCTGCCCGTAGAGTATAGCCGAATCTCCGTACCCGCAAATGGTTTTCTTCTCCCGACGAGGATCCGCTGCCTTGCCATACGCGACCACGCGGGAGTACAGTGTCCCTAATTTCATATCTTTCCAATGCGTATTGCCGGAACGGTTACTTTCCGGACAATGTATCTTTTACCGCTTTATTGATTTTTTCCTGACCCCTGAATTTCGAAAGAATGGCGTTCCAGAACCAGCTGTAGGTGGCCGGGGCAACCCGTACCAGCGCCGGTCCAGTGAGAGAGCGATGCAGACTCTTTTTGAAGTAGTCACCGTGGACAAGTAGAAGCGCGTAAAGGACGAGACTGATGACCAGCACGCTTCGTAAGAACGAAAGAGCAAAGCCTCCCCACTTGCTGACGTCCGGTATGACTTCCATGGTAATAAACCGTTTCAGTCCCAGCCGCAGCAACAGAAAGAACACGTAACCCAGCGCAAACAGCACCCCGAACATGCACAGCGCCACGATCGGCAACGGCACTTTCTGCAGAATTCCGAACTGATGCATAACAGCGGCGGCGCCGCTGTAGTAATGCAAACTCAAATACAGGCCGAAGAGCGTGCCCAGTAATTTAAGCAGCTCAAAAGCGATGCCATGAGCCAGCCCCATGAGCACAATACGCACCAGCAAGACTCCGACCAGTATATCTATCCAGTTGAATTGTCCAAAAAATGCGAGTATCGCAGACATGATAAACCTTTAAGAGTCAATGACTAGGAATTTTTTAAAGTATACCATATAAACCCGGGAATGTCAAGAAAGCGCTTTCAAATAAATTTCATTCTTAGTCATTGTAAATAAAAGACTTAAGGCGTAAAACCGCTTTTAAAAGAAAACCCCGGACAGAGCGGTGCTCTGCCCGGGGTTTGATAGAGCTGTAAACACTGCGGAAATTAATACATACCACCCATTCCGCCCATCCCGCCCATGCCGCCAGCCGGCATCGCAGGCATCTTATCTTCCTTTTCCGGTTTGTCGGCTACCATCGCTTCGGTAGTCAGTAACAAAGCGGCGATACTGGAAGCGTTCTGCAAAGCGGATCTGGTTACTTTGGTCGGATCGATAACACCGGCTTCGATCATATCGACATATTCGTCCTGCGAACAATCGTAGCCGATGTTGGTTTTTTCAGTTTTGATGCGCTGCACCACTACCGATCCTTCCAGCCCGGCGTTCTGGGTGATCTGGCGCAAAGGTTCTTCGATCGCGCGTTTGACGATATCCACGCCGATTTTCTCGTCACCTTCGAGCTTCAGCTTGTCCAGAGCGGGGATACAGCGGATCAACGCCACGCCGCCGCCCGGTACAATGCCTTCTTCAACGGCTGCGCGGGTCGCGTGCAGAGCGTCTTCGACTCTGGCCTTTTTCTCTTTCATCTCGGTTTCGGTCGCAGCGCCGACATTGATCACTGCCACGCCGCCGGAAAGCTTGGCCAGTCTTTCCTGAAGCTTTTCTTTGTCATAATCGGAATCGGTATCTTCGATCTGCTTCTTGATCTGCGAGATCCTGCCGTTGATCGCCGCGGTTTTGCCGGCGCCTTCGACGATAGTGGTATTTTCCTTGTCCACGCGGACTTTCTTGGCCCGGCCCAGATCCTCGATATCCACGGTTTCCAGTTTCATGCCCAGGTCTTCGGTGATGGCTTTGCCGCCGGTCAGCACCGCGATATCGTCGAGCATGGCCTTGCGTCTATCGCCGTAACCCGGCGCTTTGACCGCACAGACGGAGATCGTCCCGCGGATCTTGTTCACTACCAGCGTGGCCAGAGCTTCCCCTTCGACTTCTTCCGCGATGATCAGAAGCGGTTTGCCGGCGCGGGCGACTTTTTCCAGCAACGGCAGCATATCCTTGAGCGACGAGATCTTTTTCTCGTGAATAAGGATGAACGGGTCTTCCAGCAGGCACTCCATTCTTTCCGCGTCGCTGACGAAATACGGGGAAAGGTATCCCTGGTCGAACTGCATCCCTTCCACGACTTCCAGTGTGGTGGCGGTGGATTTAGCTTCTTCGACGGTAATCACGCCGTCCTTGCCGACTTTATCCATTGCGTCGGCGATCAGGTCGCCGATGATCTTGTCGCTGTTCGCCGCGATAGCCGCGACCTGCGCGACTTCTTTCTTATCTTTGATGCTGGTGGAAAGCTTTTTGAGCTCGTCGACAACCTTCTCGACCGCTTTTTCGATGCCGCGCTTCAATCCCATGGGATTTGCCCCGGCAGTGACGTTCTTGAGCCCCTCGCGGAAAATCGCTTCCGCCAGAACGGTTGCGGTCGTGGTGCCGTCGCCGGCGTTATCGGACGTCTTTTCGGCGACTTCCTTGACCATCTGGGCGCCCATATTCTCGAACGCGTCTTCCAGTTCGATCTCTTTGGCTACGGTGACGCCGTCTTTGGTGATGGTGGGTGAACCGAATTTCTTATCCAGAACAACGTTACGTCCTTTGGGCCCGAGGGTGACTTTTACTGCCCGAGCCAGCTGTTCCACGCCGCTTAATATCTTTCTGCGGCCTTCATCCTGAAACAACAATTGCTTAGCCATGTCTGTCTCCTTTTCATGTGCTCGCGAGAGCGCTTATTTTACGATCGCCAGAATATCTTCTTCCCTCATGATCAACAATTCATCGCCTTCTTTGCTGGTGATCTCGTTGCCGGAATATTTTCCGTATAATACCTTGTCTCCGACTTTCACTTCCAGCGGCTGCACGGTTCCGTTATCCAGAACTTTGCCTTTGCCTACGGCTACGACTTCTCCCTGCTGCGGCTTTTCCTTTGCGGTCTCGGGAAGCACGATGCCTCCTTTGGTCCTGGTTTCAGCCTCGAGGGGTTTGATCACTACTCTGTCGCCCAGCGGTTGCATTTTCATTACGACACCTCCTTATGGTTGAGTATGTGTTTGGGATTGGTTTACCGTGGTTAGCAATCTTACCATCAGAGTGCTAATTATAGTGAAATTGCGCGGATTGTCAAGCATTTTTTTGGCAAAAAAAAGACGGTTCTATTTTTCAAAAATAGAACCGTCCCCTTTTTTGTAAGCTGGTAATACGTCGGAATTACTTGTTTTTAAAACCGTTCTCGGGATCCCAGGTATGCCCTTGATCATGATTGCCGAAAGGCGTGCTGGTATCGCCGCAGTCCGTACAAGAGGTATCCGATCCTCCGGAGCCGCCGCCTTCGGTATTGCCCCCGAATGGACCATAACCACCCCGTGGTTCATCGGTGAACGTGAACGGCCGGGCAGGCAGTATTGTTGCGCCTGTCGGTCTGGCACTTTCATAGGTCAGGTCCGGGACGTTGCCCGGATTGATGTACGTTGAACGCGTGCCGCGGTCAGGGGTAACTATTTCGTAGGTTGAATCCGGCACATTGCCCGGATTGCTGTAGGTTGAACGCATGCCGCGGTCAGGGGTAGCTATTTCGTAGGTCGAATCCGGAACGTTGCCCGGATTGACGGAAGGCCGTATGCCGTTATTCGGGGTGGCCGTTTCATAGGTTGAATCCGGCACATTGCCCGGATTATGGAAACTCCTGCCGGAAAAAGAGGGCATAGTGTTTGAGTACGGAGAACCTTCGAATGTATCCCTTTCGGCCAGAGCATCGCTGATAACCGTCAGACAACAGGCCAGCGTTGCACTGACTGCGATACCCAACCACGCCCGCACTTTGATCATGGAGACCTCCTTTAAACAGCCGGCTAAAAGAAAAAACCCTAAGGACACCATTTCCTTAGGGTTGTACTCGATGGTATGCCTTTGGTAGCGCAGCCTTCCACAACACATCCGATCGAGCACCTGGCGCAATCAGAATGTGCGCCAGTGCACTGCGGGTGCAGTGGAACTGTCACTTTGCTTCCGGGGCGCTTGCGCGTTACCCGGAAGTCCCGCCTGTTGATCTTGCGTATCTTTTCGCGGGACGTCCCCCGATCACTCGGGGTTTGCCTTTTTCAACGGGTTTCTACACTGACAAAAAAAGTATAGCACATTTGCGCAAAAATTCAAGTTGTGCAATTGGGCTCTTTGTCAACACAGTGCCGGGGGCGCGGGCAGGGTATTACTGAATGACTGCAAGCAGGTCTCCGGGCTTGACCGTATCGCCTTCTTTAAAGAAGATCTCGGTCAGGATGCCGGTTGCCGGGCTGGGCAGGTTGTACGCGGCTTTATCCGTGGTGAGTTCGACCAGGTCCGCTTTCTCCTTCACCTGGGCTCCGGGCTGGAAATACCAGAATGAAAGCGTGGCTTTTTCGATGGATTCACCGAGCGTCGGAACAATAACTTGTATCATGGCTCAATCTCCTGGTGATGAGGTTGACGATTTCAGAAATATCGACGGGATGACCCAGCACCGTTTCCATGCTGGTCATGCGGATATCCATGCCGCAGGGGCGAATGCAGGCGAATCCCTTCAAATCCGCGGCCGACACATTGATCGCACATCCGTAACCGGTGATCCAGTCGTGCACGGAAATACCGATAGAGGCGATTTTTTCTCCGCCGACCCAGACGCCGGTCAGTCCCGGTTTGCGCTCTCCGGTAATGGCTGACGCCCCCAGAATACCCAGTATGAACGCTTCCAGGCTGCGCAGATAATAATGCAGATCCGCTCTCCTGGTCCGCAGGTCCAGTACAGGGTAAACGCACAGTTGCCCGGGACCGTGGTAGGTGACATCCCCTCCCCGGCGCACCTGACGGACGGCGATGCCTTTATGCGCCAACTGCTCGGCATTCATCAACAGATTCTGCGGACTGCTGGAACGGCCGCAGGTGATCACCGGATAGTGGCGGCAAACTATCGCCGTTGCGCCGCTCGCGCGGCTGCGTACCTGCGTCCGGATTTCCTCCTGCATGCGTTCAAATACGGCATATTCGAGTAAGCCGGCGTCAAGAATCCGGTCGCAGCGGATCGGTTCGGTAAACATCACGGTCGGTTTTGCAGCATCTCTACGATGCTTTCGGATAAAGAAGGATGCGCCATAACCGTGGACTGCAGCTGGGAAACGGTTATGCCGTGTTGTACTGCCAGGGTTACTACGGCAATGAGTTCCCCGGCACGCGGGCCGATAATACTTCCGCCGATAATCTGCCGCGTATCCGGTTCATACACCAGTTTGACGAACCCATCTTTTTCTTCAAGAATACGGGCCATTCCTGAACCGAGGAAATCGAAAGTAACGGTTTGCGCTTTCCTGCCGTCGGCTGCAGCCTGCTCTTCCGATAAACCCACATAAGCGATCTCGGGATCGGTAAAAACGCAGGCGGGAATATGCCGTCGGTCCCAGGGCAGCGGTTTCGTCCCGGCGATCACGCTTACCGCGTGCCTGCTCTGGCTGGCTGCGGCATGCGCGAGCATTACCTGGCCGGTGCAGTCTCCTGCGGCATAGATCGAATGTACGCTGGTGCGCTGGTTTTCATCGACTTCGATCGCTTGTTTTTCCAGGCGCACACCTGCCTCTTCGAGGTTTAAGCCGTCGGTTAAGGGGCGCCTGCCGGTGCAGACGAGGATTTTTTCGTACGCGTCGGTTTTCAGCGCGCCGGCGTCAGTGCCGGTAAGCACGGTAATCCCTTTTTTTCTGAACAGGCTTTCCAGTTTCACCGCGATCGCGCGGTCGACTCCCGGCAATAATCGGGGCAGATATTCCGCCAGGGTGACGGTCACGCCTAAAGCGGCAAAAAGACCGGCAAACTCGCAGCCGATGGCTCCGCCGCCGACGATCAAAAGCGACTTCGGCAACGCAGGCAGCGTAAGAACATCGTCGCTGGAGAGTATTCTGTCATGGTCAAAGGGCAACGCCGTCAGTTGCGCCGGAACCGAGCCGGTGCAGATCAACAGCGCGCCGGCGTCCAGCGTTTGGCCGCCCGCAGACACGGAATGGGCGGAGAGCACCCGCGCGTTGGAACGGATGACGTGCGCGTCTTTGAGCAGATAGTCCATGCCCTGGCGCAGCTGTGTCACAAGTTTGTCTTTGCGTTCCTGCATCCGGGTAAAATTCGCCCGGGTCTCGCCCGTCAACTCGACGCCGAACATCCCGGCTTTGGAGCATTGGGCGAGCGTTTTTGCGGACTGGATCAGCGATTTGGTGGGTATACACCCCCGGTTTAAACAGGTCCCTCCGACCTCCGACTGCTCGATAAGGACTGTTTTCAACCCCAGGCTTCTGGCTTTGAGAAAACCGTTGAAGCCGGCCCAGCCTGCGCCGATGATGATCAGATCGTAGTTCATAGTATATATGATTGATGGAAAGGCGGCCGCGGCAACTGCGCTTGACGTTAACCGATCAAACCGCCCAGAGCCCGGATAGATTCGCAGGAAGTTTTGAACTGCTGGGCTTCCTGGGTGTTCAATGTAAGCTGGATTATTTTACCGATGCCGTTTTTATTGATAAGGCATGGAACGCCTGCGCACACGTCGTTTACGCCGTATTCGCCGCAGAGCAGAGTCGAAACACCGATGGTCGCCGACTGGTCGCGGACGATCGCGCGCACGAGTTCGGCGATGGCGGCGGACGGTGCGACAAAAGCGCTCCCCGTTCCCAGGAATGAAACGATCTCTTTGCCCCGCTCCACCGTGCGTTTGATCAGCTCGTCGATCTCGGCCTGCGGCAGCAGTTCCGCCAGGGGCTTTCCATTGACCAGGGTAAAACGCGGCATGGGAAGCATGGCTTCCCCGTGGCTGGCGATGACGCAGGCCTGGATCTGCGTGACCGGCACTCCGGTTTTCAAGCTGATCAGATTGGCGAAGCGGCTGGCATCGAGGCTGACCCCCATGCCGAAAAGGCGGTTCGGTTTAAAGCCGGTTATGCGTAAAGCGTACCGGGTCATGACATCCAGCGGATTAGTGACGATGATCACCACAGCCTGCGGGGCCAGGACCGTTATCTGCTCGCAGATGCCTTTCAATATCTCGGCGTTCTTTTTAAGCAGGTCTTCGCGGGTCATCCCGGGTTTTCTGGCCAGGCCGGCAGTCACCACGATGATGTCGGAATCCTTAAGGTCGCGGATGTCCGCGCTGCCGGTGATGGAATACGGCGTCTGGACCAGCGCGCGGGCGTCCTCCAGATCACAGGCTTTGCCGCGGGCCAGGCCGCTCACCACGTCGATGAGCATAATATCGCCGAGATTATCCTGCGCCATGCGCAGCGCGGCGCAGCCGCCGACATTTCCCGCTCCGATTACGGTTATCTTCTTAGCCATAGGTATGTTGCTTATTGTTTGAGTTTCCCGATGATGGCGTCGGCCATCTCTTTTGTGCCTGCCGCAGACGGATCGTTCCGGTCGGCTTTGAGGTCATAGGTGACATCCGTGCCTTCCTTGAGCACTGCCTGGACCGCCTGTTCCAGCCGCAGGGCCGCTTTTTCTTCTCCCAGATACCGCAGCATGAGCATCCCGGAAAGGATCATTGCGGTGGGATTGACTTTATTCATGCCGGCATATTTCGGCGCGGAACCGTGCACCGCTTCAAAAACCGCCATCCCGTCGCCGATATTGGCGCCTGGAGCCACTCCCAGCCCTCCGACCAGGCCGGCGCACAGGTCCGAAAGGATATCGCCGTAAAGGTTAGGCAGTACCAGAACGTCGAACTGATGAGGACGTTGCACCAGCTGCATGGCGGTATTGTCCACCAGGGCTTCTTCGAAAGCGATCCTGCCCGCGTAGTTTGCGGCAACTTCCCGGCAGACCTTCAGGAACAGTCCGTCGGTGAATTTCATGATGTTGGCCTTAGTTATCGCCGTGACCTTTTTGCGGTTATTGCGCAGGGCGTACTCGAAAGCGTAGGTAACGATGCGTTGCGTGGCATAGCGGGAAATAGGCTTGATGGAGATGCCGGAATCCTCGCGGATATGCTTTTTTGACGTTTTGTTTATTTGCGCGATAAGCGCGGCGGTGTCGGGTTTGCCTTGTTCGAATTCGATCCCGGCATAGAGGTCTTCGCTGTTTTCCCTCACGACTACCAGGTCGATATCCTTATACCTGCTTTTGACTCCGGCGTACGTTTTGGCCGGCCGCACGCAGGCGTAGAGGTCCAGAGCATGCCGGATGGCTACGTTGACCGAACGGAAACCCGTTCCGATCGGCGTCGTCATCGGTCCTTTGAGGGCGACTTTGTTCTTTTTGACCGAATCGATCACGCTCGCGGGAAGTAACTCGCCGAATTTTTCCAGAGCGGTTGAGCCGGCGATCGCTTCTTCCCAGCGGATCTGCACGCCGGTGGCTTCAACGCAACGCCTCGCTGCGTCGCTGACTTCCGGGCCGATTCCGTCGCCGGGAATCAAGGTAACAGTGTGTGCCATAGTTCTAAACTTTTAATTCGCCGTGTTTTTTGATGTAATTGACGACCCCGCCGTCCTTGAGGAATTCCTGCATTACCGGAGGCAGGGGTTTGATGGAAAGTTCGATCCCTTTGGTCCTGTTCTTGACCACCCCGTGGTCGAGGTCAAGTTCCAGTTCATCCCGGTCGTCGATTTTGGAAGTATCCGTTTCGATAAGGAGCAGCCCGATATTGAAAGCGTTGCGGAAGAATATCCTCGCGAACGACTGTGCCAGGACCGCGATGATGCCGGCGCCTTTGATGACCAGCGGCGCCTGTTCGCGCGACGACCCCATGCCGAAATTCTTCCCAGCGACGAGAATTGACTCGCCCGGCGTGATTTTTTTGTGAAAGTCGGGATCGATATCCTCCATGATGTGCTTGGCCAGCTCATTGATATCGGTAATGGAGAATTTGTAGCGGCCGGAAATGATGAAATCGGTATTGATATTGTCGCCGATCTTTATGCTGTTGCCCGTGAGTTTCACCGCGGCGGTTCCTTTCTCTAACGCTTTTACAACTGTTTGAATTCTTCCACGTTCTTAGCCTTGGACATGGCCACTTCCAGCGTGATCAATCCCTTATTATATAATTCTTTGAGCGTCTTATCCATGGTCTTCATCCCGTACTGGCTGCCGGTTTGCATGATCGTGGGGATCTGCTCGATTTCCTGCTCGCGGACAAGGTTGCGGATGGCCGGCGTGGCGACCAGGGTTTCGGTGACCAGACAGCGGCCGGTTCCCGACTGATGCGGGACCAGGAGTTGCGATACGATGCCCTGCAAACAGTCTGCCAGCTGCAGGCGGACCTGCTGCTGTTGATGAGGCGGAAAAACGTCGATGATTCTCTCGATGGTCTGCGGCGCATCCGGAGTATGCAGCGTGGCCAGTACGAGATGGCCGGTTTCCGCTGCGGTCAGCGTGGTTGAAATGGTTTCCAGATCGCGCATTTCCCCTACGATAATGACGTTGGGATCCTGGCGCAGGCAGTGGCGCAGCGCTTCGGAGAATGAATGCGTATCCGCATAGACCTCGCGTTGCTTGACAATGGCTTTCTTGTTGGTATAAATGAATTCTATAGGGTCTTCGATAGTGATGATCAATCCTTCGCGCTCCTGGTTGATCAGGTTCACTACCGCGGCCATGGTAGTCGATTTACCCACGCCGGTAGGGCCGGTGATCAGCACCAGACCGTTCGGCCTGCGGGCCAGCTCCATGACTACCGGAGGCAGCCCCAGGGATTCGATGTCGGGAATTTCGAGCGGGATGCGCCGGAAAGCCCCTTCAACCGATCCTTTCTGCTGATGCAGATTGACGCGGAAGCGGTCCAGGCAGGGCAAGGCCAGGGAAAAGTCGAGCTCCAGGTCGCGTTCGAACATTTCTTTTTGCGTGTCGGTCAACACGCTGTAAATCATCTTCTTAAGCACATCGCGGGTCAACTTGGCCAGGTCGGTGCGCAGCAGGCGGCCGTCGATACGCAACAACGGCGGTTCGTTCTCGGTGAGATGCAGGTCGGACGCTCTTTTCTTGACGCAGAGTATCAATAGCTCATTAATATCCATGCTGCCTCCCTTATCCTAGAAACTTTGTAGGGTCGGTGATCTTTCCGGTGATCGCTGATGCTGCCACTGTTGCCGGTGAAGCCAGATAGATGAACGCGCTGGGATTTCCCATCCTGCCTTTGAAATTCCGGTTTGCCGTGGAGATGACCACTTCCCCGTCCGAAGGAACGCCGTTATGCGTTCCCACGCAGGGGCCGCAACCCGGGACCACAACCGCGGCGCCGCTCTTGACGAACGTATCGATATAGCCCAGGCGCAACGCTTCAAGATAGATTGCCCGGGAAGCCGCAGCGACGATACAGCGCACGTTGGCGGCTACTTTTCTGTTCTTGAGCACCGCAGCCGCGACCTTCAGATCGGCGAGCCGCCCGTTGGTGCAGGTGCCGATAAAAGCTTCGTTTATCGTTACTGCTTTAACGTCGTCCGCATCCGAGACCGTATCCACATTATGAGGGACAGCGACCTGGGGTTTTAGTTTAGAGACGTCGAACTCCAGGACGTCCTGGTACACTGCGTCTTTGTCGGCGCAGACCGTAACGATCTTCTTGTTCGACGGAATATGCTGTTTGAACCAGGCCAGGGTTTTAGCGTCCTGCGGCATGAATCCCGCCTTGGCGCCCATCTCCACCACCATATTGCACATGGTCATCCTGCCGTCAATGTCCATGGCGTCGATTACCGGTCCGCAAAACTCTATTGCTTTATAGGTGGCGCCGTTAGCGCCCACTTTTCCGATGATGTGCAGAATGATATCCTTGGCGTAAATGCCTTTCGGCAGTTTACCTTTGACCACTATCTTGATCGTTTCGGGAACCTTGAACCAGTTCTTCCCGGTAGTCAGCGCCACTGCGAGGTCCGTCGAGCCCACGCCGGTCGAAAATACGCCCAGCGCGCCGTAGGTGCAGGTGTGCGAATCCGCCCCCAGAACCAGGTTGCCCGGGAGAATCGCTCCGGATTCAGGAATTACCTGATGGCATACGCCGCAGCCGATGTCGAACAACCCGACGTTATATTCCTGGCTGAACTGGCGCATCTTTTTGTGCACGCGCGAGACGCCCTCGTTGGGCGAAGGCGCGCTGTGGTCGATGACCATGCAGAATGCAGCGTTGAGCTTTTTGGCGCCGAGCTCTTTGACCCGGTCTATGATTATGGACGAGGTGCCGTCCTGCCCGAAGGTAAAATCAACGGCGCAAATGGCGAATTCGCCGGCACTGACCGGTTTTCCGGCGTGAGCGCTCAAAATTTTTTCGGCAATTGTTTTTCCCATGGGAATTTACAGTTTTTTAAGGAACTCGTCCAACCGGTTCATGCCTTTTTCGATCTGCTGCATGCCGGTGGCGAAACTGATGCGGATGCAGGTATCGGCGCCGAATGACTGGCCCGGGATGACCGCGACCAGCATTTCGTCGAGCAGGCGCTGCGCGAACGTAAACGAATCAAGTTTGGTTTTGGCGATGGAACAGAAAATATAAAAAGCTCCCTGCGGCTTCACGTAGGAGATCTTTTTCATTTTGTCCAGTCGGGAGGCGATGTAATTCCTGCGTTTTTCGAATTCAGCGCACATCGTCTGCGAGAACGCGTCCGGCATCTGCAGAGCAGCCAGCGCGGCTTTTTGAGCGATCGAAGTGGGGTTCGAGGTGGAATGATCCTGAAGTTTCCCGATCGCCTCAACGATGTCAGCCGGTCCGCCGAGGTACCCGATACGCCAGCCGGTCATGGAATGGCTCTTGGAAAGGCCGTTGACGGTAATGGTCAGATCGTAGATCTCTTTACCCAGCGAGCCGATGGAGACGTGTTTTTGACCGTCGAATATGATCTTCTCGTAAATCTCGTCGCTGACCACGAATATCTTTTGACTGACGCAGATCGCCGCGATAGCCTGCAGCTCCTCTTTGCTGTAAACGCAGCCGGTAGGATTGGACGGGCTGTTGAGGATCAGCAGTTTGGTTTTGGCATGGATATGCCTTTCCAGTTCGGCGGGAGTGATCTTGAAATTGTTCTCGGGGGTCGTCTTGATGAATTTTACCCCGGCCTCGCACAGATGGGCCATTTCCGGGTAGCTGACCCAGAAAGGCGCGGGGATGATCGCTTCCTCGGAACGGTTGAGCAGCACGAACAGGGTATTGAAGATGCTGTGTTTTGCCCCGCAGGAAACCACGATCTGCGACGTCTCGTACGCCAGGCCGTTATCCCTCTTGAATTTCTCGGCAATGGCCTTCTTGAGGTCGGGTATACCTGTGGTGGGAGTATATTTGGTAAAACCCGAGTGAATCGCGGCTATAGCGGCTTCTTTTACGACATCCGGCGTATCGACATCCGGCTCGCCGGCGGCAAAACTGACCACATCTTTCCCCTCGGCTTTAAGCTTATTTGCCTTGGAGGTGATGGCCAGAGTCGCTGAAGGATTGATTTTTTTGATACGTTCAGAAAGCCTGGTATCTATACGCATCGGCGTTAGAGCGAATCCCGTTCTTTCTTGAAGATGTTCCGTATTCCGCCCAGGAATTTCTTTGAAGGTTTCTTGGGCGCATCTTTGGTCTTCTCGGTTTTCTGCGGATGCTTTTCCTCGGCAGCGGGTTTCTCCGTCGCGGGAGGTTGAGTAGCCGACGGTTCTTTTCCTTCTTTGATTTCTTTGGCTTCTTTGACCTGCTTGACCTTCTTTTCCTTTTTCTTGAGCTCGGTGAGCTGCAAGAGCACCATTTCCGCGTTGTCGCCGCGCCGTTTGCCGACCTTGAGAATTCTGGTGCATCCGCTCGGAACGTTCTTGAAACGCGGGCAGATTTCAGCGAACAGCCGGTTCACCAGCGCATGGTCCTGGAGCAGATCGAACGCGCGACGTTTATGCGTGAGCGAATCTTCCTTGCCTAACGTAATCAGCTTCTCCACCAGCGGCTGTATCGCCTTTGCCCGGATCTCCGTCGTCTTGATGCTTTCATAGGTCAAGAGATTGCGCACGAGGCTTTTAACGGTGGCTTCCCGCCAGCTGGTGAATCTGTTGAGTTGATATTTTGTCTTACCGTGTCTCATCTGTAGTCACCTTTATGATTTCTTGAGTTTCTTCGGATCGATCTGCATGCCCAGGTTCAACCCCATGCCGACAAGCAGTTGTTTGATTTCACTTAAGGACTTCTTGCCGAAATTCTTGAAGCTCAACATTTCCTCTTCGCTTTTCCGTACCAGATCGGCGATAGTCTTGATATTGGCTTCACGCAGACAGTTCGAACTGCGCACTGAAAGCTCGAGTTCGGAAATCGGCAGGCGAAGTTTCTCGTAAAGAACCGCCTCTTCCTGGGTCATTTCCGGTTCCTGCTCTTCTTCTTCCGGCAGCTGCCCGAAATTGACGAAGATATCCAGATGGCGCTGCAGGATGTTGGAAGCGTACAGGAGCGCGTCTTTGGGGGAAATGGACCCGTTGGTCCAGATCTCCAGGATCAGCTTATCGTAATCGGTACGCTGTCCGACGCGGGTGTTCTCGACGTAAAAGTTGATCTTCTTGACCGGGCCGAAGATCGCGTCGATGGGAATGGTGCCGATGGCATGGTCCTCTTTCTTGTTGAGATCCTGCGGAACGTAGCCTCTGCCCCGTGAAACCTCCATTTCCATCGAGAACTTCGTTTCCTTGGTCAGGGTGCAGATGTGCAGGTCAGGATTGACCACTTCGATCGTCTCATCGGTTTCGATATCCTTGGCTTTGATCTCGCCCTTGGTGTTCTTTTTGATGGTGATGGTCTTGGGCACCTTGGAATGCGAGCGCAGGATGAGATTCTTCACATTGAGTATGATTTCGGTCACATCCTCGAGAACGCCCGGGATAGCGGTGAACTCGTGCTGCGCATTGGAGAATTTGATCGAGGTGACCGCGCTGCCTTCGATCGATGAAAGCAGGACCCTGCGCAATGAATTGCCCAGCGTGATCCCGTAACCGCGTTCGAACGGCGCAGCGGCGAATTTTCCGTACGTATTGGTATAGCTCGCCTCATCGCATTCTAATTTTTTAGGTAGTTGAAAATCTCTCCATTTTACTCCCATCGACTGCCTCCTTAAAGACCCGCCCTCTGGGCGGGGATTTAATCCCGACATCTTTGATTTGCCGGAGGCAAATCAGTCGGGATAAAACATCCTGTAGAGCGCCGACATTTTTGATTTGCCGAAGACAAATCAGTCGGGGTTTATCTCCATTACATTTACTTCGAATACAATTCGACGATCAATTGTTCTTCGATCGTTTGCTGAATATCCGTTTTTTCCGGCAGACGCAGAACTTTGGCTTTCATTTCAGCCGAATTGAATTCCAGCCAGGTGGGCACGGTGCGATCCTTGGAAATATCCAGGTTTTCGCGCAGCCCTTTTTTGGACTTCTCTTTGGCGCGGATCTCTATAGCGTCGCCGGTTTTGATCGAGAACGACGGGATATTGACCCTGCGGCCGTTCACTGCAACGAAATTATGCCGTACCAGCTGGCGGCTTTCCGCGCGGGAAAGTCCGACACCCATCCTGAAGATAACGTTGTCCAGCCTGCGTTCGAGTAACTGCAGAAGGACTTTGCCGGTAACGCCCTTCGATTTCGAAGCGATGGCGAAATAGCGGCGAAACTGCTTTTCCATGACGCCGTAGATCCTCTTCACCTTCTGTTTTTCCCGCAACTGGACGCCGTAGTTGGAAAGCTTGATCCTCGTTTTAGTCGGGCCATGCTGTCCGGGCGCGTAATTGCGTTTGGATAACGGGCATTTATCGGTGGTACATTTCGTCCCTTTCAAAAACAGCTTATCCTGCTGTCTTCTGCATAATCTACAGACTGCTTGCGTGTATCGTGCCATAGTGTTTTACTCCATCTCCGGGATTATACTCTTCTCTTTTTCTTTGGCCTGCATCCGTTATGCGGAATAGGCGTAATATCCTTGATCGACGTGACCGTCAGCCCGCCTGCCTGTAACGCGCGTATCGCCGATTCTCTGCCGGGGCCGGGACCTTTGACCAGAACATCGACGGATTTAAGTCCCATGTCTTTGGCTTTTTTTGCCGCATCGGTAGCGGCCATCTGCGCCGCGAACGGGGTTGATTTTCTCGAGCCGCCATACCCGACGATCCCCGGGGTCGACCATGCCAGGGTGTTGCCCTGCTTGTCGGAAATCGTCACGATGGTATTATTGAAGCTGGCCAGTACATGCGCGATACCAGCGGTAATACCTTTAAGGACTTTCTTTTTCTTCGGTGTCTTTTCTGTAGACATTGACTTTTACTCCTTGCGTTTTATTACTCTGCTTTCTTAACGATAGCGGAAGCGCCTTTCTTCGGGCCTTTGCGCGTGCGTGCGTTGGTGCGGGTGCGCTGACCCCGTGCCGGCAAACCTTTTTTGTGACGCATGCCGCGGTAGGTGCCGATATCCATCAGGCGTTTTATATTCTGCGAAATATCCCTGCGCAGGTCGCCCTCGACCTTATACGTGCCTTTCTGCAGCGTGGTAGTGATGTGCGAAACTTCTTCCTCGGTCAGATCCTTGGCGCGTTTTTCCGGCGGGATACCGACATCCTTCAAGATGAGCTTGGACATATGCGGTCCAACTCCGTACAAATACGTCAGTGCGACGTCAATCCGTTTTCCCTTGGGTAAATCTACACCTAAGATTCTTGGCACGTGTACTCCTCCTGATTAACTTCTTAAATGGTTAACCCTGTCTTTGTTTATGTTTGAGATTCTTGCAGATAACGCGTACAACCCCGCGCCGTTTGATAATCTTGCAGTTGTCGCAGATTTTTTTTACCGAAGCTTTTACTTTCACGTTTTTCCTCGCTTATTTTACTCTGAAGGTAATACGCCCCCGCGTAAGATCGTACGGGGACAATTCCAGTTTCACTTTATCTCCGGGCAGGATGCGGATGAAATGCATGCGCATCTTTCCCGAAACATGAGCCAGGACAAAATGTCCGTTTTCCAGCTCGACTTTAAAGACGGCGTTCGGCAACGCTTCAACTACCGTCCCTTCGGTTTCGATATGTTCTTCTTTTGGCATAGTTAGTACGCAGTAAGTAATTGCGGACCGGAGTCCGTTAAAGCCACCGTATGTTCAAAATGCGCCGAATGTTGCCTGTCCAGCGTGACCGCGGTCCATCCGTCTTCCAGAATTTCACATTCCCAGGTTCCCAGGTTGACCATGGGCTCTATCGCAAAAACCATGCCCGGTTTCAACAGCGGGCCCCGGTGCGGTTTTCCGAAATTGGGAATCTCCGGTTCTTCGTGCATAGCGCGTCCGATGCCATGACCGACGAACTGGCGGACCACCGAAAAACCGTTTCTTTCTACGCAGCTTTGCACGGCAGCGGCGATATCGGTGAGCCGATTATCCACCTGCATCTGCCGGATACCTTCGTTCAAAGCCTGTCTGGTTATATCAATGAGCTTCTTGATTTTGGCAGAGATTTTTCCCACACCGACCGTTACTGCGGCATCGGAAAAAACCCCCTGATGAATTATTCCCGCATCCAGACTGATCAGGTCGCCTTCCAGGAGCTTGCGCTCTCCGGGAATCCCGTGCACGACAACTTCATTGACCGATGTGCAAATGGATGCCGGATAGCCGCGGTACCCTTTGAAAGCGGCCAGTACCCGTTCCGTACGCATCAATTCTTCAGCGTACTCGTTGATCTGTGCGGTGGTGATACCCGGTTTGACGTATTCCTGCAGCTTGACCATGATGCGTGCCAGTATTGCCCCTGCCTGACGCATCAGTTCCAGATCGCTCGCGTTCTTGATGGGTATCATTGCACTGCTTATTGTGGTGAAATCAGCCGCACGATCGCCTGCAGCACCTGCTCCACGCTTTTATCCGCAGAAACGGTGCGCAGTTTCTTTTGCGTCTGATAATACTCTAATAACGCGGCGACTTCGTTCTTGTACACCGTCAGCCGTTTTTTAATCGTTTCTTCTTTGTCATCCGCGCGCTGGTACAGTTCTCCGCCGCACACATCGCAGATACCTTCCCGCTTGGGCGGCATATTCACGCGATGAAAGTTTGCGCCGCATGTGCGGCAAACCAGGCGGCCGGAAAGCCGCTGGATGACTGTTTCGTCGCTCACTTCGAGATTGAGCGCGTAATCGATGGTCATTGTAAATCCGGCGAGTATCCGGTCGAGTGTTTTCGCCTGATTGATCGTCCGGGGATATCCGTCGAGGATAAAGCCTTTTTGCACATCCGGCTGCTTGAAGCGCTCGGTGAGCATCTTGGTTACCAGCTCATCCGGCACAAGCAGTCCTTTGGTCATGTACCCCTGCGCTTCCTGACCGAGCGGCGTGTTGTTCGCGACGTTGGACCGCAGCAGGTCGCCGGTGGAAACATGCGGCAGCTTCAGCTCTTTGGAGAGCATTTTGGCATGCGTCCCTTTGCCTGCCCCCGGAGCGCCTAACAAAACCAGTCTCATACGCGGCGTCCTTTGATCCGGGCTCCCTTGATGAAACCCTCATAATGATGCATCACCAGGTGAGATTCGATCTGTCTGATGGTATCGAGCATGACGCCGACAATGATCAGGATACCGGTGCCGCCGAAGAATGAAGCGACCAGGTACGGAACTTTAAGCCAGGCCATAATGAAATCCGGGAATATGGCGATAATTGCGATGAAGATCGCGCCGGCGAGCGTGATCCTGTTCATCACGAAATACAGGTATTCGGCAGTCGGTTTGCCGGGTCTGATCCCGGGAATGAATCCGCCGTATTTGCGCATATTCTCGGAAATATCGATCGGGTTGAAAACGATTGCATTATAGAAATAGCAGAAAAATATGATCAAAAGCGCATAGATAAACGAATACACCCAGTGGCCGCGGGTCAAACCGGCGGCCCAGCCCTGAAAAGCGGCGTTGGGAATGAACGAAGCGATGGTCGCGGGGAACAAGAGCAGCGATTGCGCGAAAATGATCGCGATAACTCCCGACGTATCCACTTTCAGGGGGATAAATGTCGATTGTCCCCCGTAAATCTTCCTGCCCACTATTCTGCGGGCATACTGTACCGGGATCTTGCGGTATCCCTGGGTGATCATGATGACCGAGAAAACCACCGCTACCAGGAAAAACGCCATGATCAGCATTGTCGCCGGCTGGATCTGACGCAGCGACGGCCTGCCGGGAGACATCAGTATATACAACTGTCCGAACGCCGCCGGGATACGGGAAATGATACCTGCGGTGATCACCAGCGAAATCCCGTTACCGATGCCGCGTTCCTGTATCTGTTCGCCCAGCCACATGATGAAGATGGTGCCGGTGGTCAGGGTGAGCATGGTCAAAATGCGGAATCCCCAGCCCGGGAACATGACGATGCGTAATCCGTCGAAACGGGCGGGATTTTCCAGCCAGAGCGCGATGAAGAACGACTGGATCAGAGAAAGCACCACGGTGCCGTACCGGGTATATTGATTGATCACCTCGTAGCCGGCTTTACCCTCTTTGGAAAGCTTCTCAAAGTAAGGAATGACCGCGGTCAACAATTGCATGATGATGGACGAGGAAATATACGGCATGATCCCCAGGGCAAAAATGGTCAAACGTTCCATTGCGCCGCCGGAAAACATGTTGATAATGCCAAAGAGCGTTCCGCCCTGGCTCTGGGCCATGCGGGTAAAAAATTCCGCCAGTGCCGCCCCGTCAATGCCGGGCGTGGGAATAAAACAGCCGATTCTATAAACGATGAACAGTGCTGCGGTTATCAATAATCTTTTCTTCAGATCGGGAATCTTAAATGCATTTGTCAATGCACTAAGCATGTATCACCTCGATAGTTCCTCCGGCTTTTTTGATCTTCTCTTCGGCGGACTTGGAAAACGCATGCGCTTTGATACTGCAAGCCGATGTGAGCTCTCCCTCGCCGAGAATCTTGACCAGCTTGGATCTGCTCTTGACCACGCCTTTTTCCCAGAGCACTGCGGGAGTTATCTCTTTGATTTTCATGCCGGCCAGAGTAGCAAGATTGACGATCTGGTACACCGTGGGAAATTTGCTGGTGAACCCGCGCTTGGCAAACCTGCGGATCAAGGGGCTCTGTCCGCCTTCGAAACCGGGATAGGTGGCGCGTCCTGACCGGGACGTCTGCCCTTTGCTTCCGCGTGTGGACGTCTTACCGTGTCCTGAACTCGAACCGCGTCCCAGAAGCTTTTTTTTCTTGCGCGAACCCAACGGTCTTTTGAGCGAATGAATGCCTAATACTGCTTTCTTTTCCATGGTGTTATTCCTTGAGATTTTTCAATCCACCAATGGTCGCTTTGATGACATTGATGGGATTATTGGATTTCAGACATTTGGTTAAAATATCCTTTATGCCGGCGGCTTCGCAAATTGCGCGCACCGGGCCGGAAGCGATGATGCCGGTTCCTTCGGATGCGGGCTTGAGAAGCACTTTGGCAGCGCCGAATACGCCGACGATTTCATGCGGAATGCTCGATCCGTCCATCGGGACGGTCATCATTTCCCGTTTGGCTTTGTTGAGTCCCTTACGGATGGCATCGGCGACTTCATTAGCTTTGCCCAGAGAAAATCCCACATGTCCCTTGCGGTCGCCCACCACCACCAGAGCGCTGAAAGACATCTTTTTGCCGCCCTTGGTGACCTTGGTGACCCTGTTGATGGAAACTATCTTTTCGAGTATTTCCTGGTTGTGCTCAATTTTCATTTCGCGCATGGTCAAAACCTTTCAGATTGGTACGTTAAAATTGCAGGCCGCCTTTGCGCAGGCTGTCCGCAAAGGCTTTGATTCTGCCGTGATACAAATATCCCGCCCGGTCGAAAACGATTTTCGTTACGCCTTTGTCCTTGGCTTTACGGGCGAACACCTCGCCGAAATGCGCGGCGACCTTAAGATTACCGCCGGAGGCAAACTGTTTCTTGATCTCTTTGTCCAGCGTGGACAGGGACATGATAGTCACGTTTTTGATATCGTCGATCAGCTGGGCGGAAAGGTTATTTAAACTGCGATGTACCGCCAGCCGCGGTTTTTCTGCGGTGCCGAAAAGGGTTTTTCGTATATGCTTCTGCCGCTTGATCCTTAAAAATTCTTTTCTGTTTTCCATAGAGTCGATTCCTTAATTATTTAGTCGTCGCCTGGGCCTTACCGACCTTCTTGCGCACCTGTTCTCCAGAGTAACGGACGCCTTTGCCTTTATACGGTTCCGGCGGATAAACGGAGCGGATTTCCGCGGCGATTTCACCGACTTTTTCCTTATCGATACCGGTAATGACTACAAAGGTCGGTTTCGGCGCTTCGATCTTGATGCCTTCAGGGGCGTTGAACACTACCTGGTGGGAGAAACCCAGATTCATGGTCAGTTTTGTGCCCTGTACCTGCGCTTTGAAACCCACGCCGACGATTTCCAGTTCTTTCTTGTATCCTTCGACGACGCCTTTAACCATATTGGCGATCACCGCCCGCATCAGGCCGTGAAGCGCTCTGTCTGTGGAGATGTTGGACTGACGGCTGACGGTGACTTTCCCGTCGGCAACGGCAACCGTGATCCGCGGAGGAACGGTTCTGGAGAGTTTACCCTTGGGGCCTTCGACATTCACCGCGCCGTCGGCTACCGTAACTTTAACCCCGCCGGGCAGTGCTACCGGTTTGTTTCCAATACGTGACATAGTTATTCTCGCTCGTTAATTGTGGTGAAACGTTACCAAATGTATCCGATCACTTCGCCGCCGACCCGCTTTTCTTTGGCTTCCTTACCGGTCATAATACCCTGCGAAGTGGTGATGATTGCCAGACCTTTTCCGCGCAGCACATTAGGCACCCTGGCGGCCTGCACATGCTTGCGCAGTCCCGGCCGGGACACCCGCTGTATGTGGCGGATCGCGCTGCGTTTGTTGCTGTATTTAAGGTAAATGCGCAGCAATCCCTGTTTCTTATCCTCAATCGGTTTGAAGTTTTCGATATAATTCTCTTTCTTGAGGATATCCATGATCGCAGTATTCATTTTCGAAGCGGGTACATCCACGTTCTCCTTGCGCGCCATGGCGGCATTTCGAATCATGGTGAATGTGTCCGCGATCAGATCTGTTCTTGACATGTATACTCCTTTTCCAATGCGTCCGTACGATTACGGTAGTTTACCAGCTTGCCTTCTTAACCCCGGGAATAAGACCGCGCCACGCCAGTTCGCGGAAACAGATACGGCATAACTGGAACCGTCTCAAGAATGCGCCGGATCTGCCGCACACGGGACAGCGGCGGACTTTTCTCGTCGAGAATTTCGGGGTTTTCTTTGCTTTATTGATCCAAGATTTCTTTGCCATGAACTATCAAGGCTCCTTGTGGTTATTCCTTCTCCTTAAACGGCATCCCGAACAATCGTAGAAGCTCCCTGGATTGTTCCATGCTCTTCGAACCTTTAATCACGAACGTAATATCCATGCCCTGGACGCGGGTGATACGATCAAAATCGATCTCGGGAAAGATATGCTGCTCGGTCAATCCCATACTGTAGTTGAACTCTTTATCGAATGAATCGGTGGGAACGCCTCTGAAGTCCCTGATTCTGGGAAGCGCAATATTGAGGAAACGGTCCATGAATTCGTACATTTTGGTGCGGCGCAACGTTACCTTGCAGCCGACCGGATTACCCACCTTGACTTTGAAATTCGAAATAGCCACGCGGGCCCTGCGGATCAACGGTTTCTGCCCGGTGATGGTTGCCAGTTCCTCGACAGCTTTGTCCAGAATCTTAATATCGGTAAGCGCTTCGCCCACGCCCATATTGACCACGACCTTATCGACGCGGGGAACCGCCATCTTGTTCTTGAGTTTGAATGTCTCCATCATTTTGGGGACGATTTCCGTTCTGTATTTTTCAAGTAATCTCGGTTTCATAGGTTAGAGTACCCCTTGGCATTTTTTGCAAAACCGTTCCTTTTTTCCGTCTTTGGCTATCTTTAAGCCTACCCGCGCCGGTTTATTGCAGGATTTACAGACCAGCATGAGATTGGATATGGCGATGGGCATTTCGATATTCACGATGCCGCCCTGCTGATCCTGTCTGGTCTGCCGTTTGTGTTTCTTCGCGACGTTAATATTCTCAACAAGGGCTTTGTTGCTGGCGGCAAAGATGTTGATGATCTTGCCGCGCTTACCGCGATCCTTGCCGCTGATGACAGCTACAATATCGCCTTTCTTAAGCTTGAACATTAAAGAACCTCCGGTGCCAGAGAGATGATCTTGGTGAAGTTCTTTTCTCTCAATTCTTTCGCCACGGGGCCGAATACGCGCGTACCCCGGGGATTGTTTGCCGTATCGATAAAAACGATGGCATTGCGGTCAAAACGCAGGATGGAACCGTCCGGCCTGCGGATGCCGGCCTTGGTGCGGACCACCACCGCTTTGCCTTTTTCCCCTTTTTTGACTACCGCGTCCGGGGACGACTCTTTAACATTTACATTGATCACGTCGCCGACTTCGGCAATCATGCCGTCTTTTTTGCCCAGAACGCCGATCATCGAAACCCGCTTTGCCCCGGTATTGTCTGCTACGTCTAGGATTGTGCGTAATTGGATCATTTTATCCCGTCCTCGATTTCATGGGAAGACAGTTGAGCTTTTTTGACGATGCCCGAGATCCGGAACGTTTTTTCTTTCGACAGAGGACGAGATTGCACGATGCGGACTTCGTCGCCCATCCTGGCCTCATTCTTTTCGTCATGAGCCTTGAACGTTTTGTAGGCCTTGGTGATGCGGTCGTACTTCGGATGCTTGACCTTTCTCACCACCCTGACCACGCGGGTCTTGTTCATCTTATCACTCACTACTGTCCCGATAAGTTCTCTCTGCTTAGCCATTTTTCTTCTCTTTCTTGTCCTGCAGGATAGTCAGAACGCGCGCAATATCTTTCTTCACTGCGGAAAACAAATGCGGTTTTTCGACGTTACCGCCGTAACGCTGCAATGTCAGTTTATACTGTTCTTCTTTCAAAGACTTCAGTTTTGCCTGAAGTTCTTCGGTACTCATATTTCTTAGTTCGTTGGCTTTCATGGTTTATCCGTTTTCGCTTGTTCTCGATACGAATTTGGTTTTCAAAGGGAGTTTATACGCGATCAACCTGAAGCAGATGCGCGCATATTCCTCCGGAACGCCGCCGAGTTCGAACAGAACGCGCCCGCGCTTGACCACAACCACCCAGTGGTCGATATCGCCCTTCCCTTTGCCCATGCGGACTTCCGCAGGCTTCTTGGTGATCGATTTGTCGGGGAAGATCCTGATCCAGAGCTTTCCGCCTTTGTGCAACTGGCGTGCAAGCACGACGCGACAGGCTTCGATCTGATTGTTCTTGATCCAGCCGTTTTCCAGGACTTTTAGACCGAATTCGCCGAACACCAGCCGGCTGCCGCGGGACGCGATGCCTCTGCGGCTTCCTTTGAGCAACTTTCGATATTTGACTCTTTTAGGTATCAATACCATACGTTCGCTCGCTTATTTTTTGACGGTTTCTTTGGTCTCTTCTTTTTTTACATCCATAGCCGCAACCGCGCTCTTCTGCGGGGCTGCAGGCGCATACACATCACCCTTGTAGATCCAAACCTTGATGCCGATCAATCCGTACGTGGTCAGACTCTCTACCTGGCCGTAATCAATATCCGCCCTGAATGTCGAAAGCGGAAGCTTCCCCTGCTTGTAGGTCTCTACGCGGCACATTTCGGCGCCGTCAAGACGTCCGGCTGCGGTGATCTTCACGCCTTTGGCTCCCGCGGTCATCGACTGTTCGATGGCGCGCTTTACCGCTCTGCGGAAAGAAACGCGTTTCTCGATCTGTTGCGCGATGTTGAACGCGACCAGGGTAGCGTCCAGTGCGGGGTTTTTGATCTCTTCGATATCTATGGAAACTTCTTTCTTGCACATTCCGTTGAGCTCTTCGCGCAGGCGCTCGATATCCGCGCCGTGCCGTCCGATTATGATGCCGGGTTTTGCGGAATAAATACGCAGTTTGATCTTTTCAGTGACGCGCTCGATTATGATTTTTGCTATCGCGGCCAGCTTGAATTTAGCGTTGATGATCTTTCTGATCCGGTAATCCTCTTCGATAAACCGGGCGAATTCGCCGTGTTTGGCGAACCAGCGGCTGTTCCAGGATTTGTTGATTCCGATTCTCTGTAATAACGGATGAACTTTTCTTCCCATACTTCTCCTTAAAGTGATTTTACATCAAGCTCGATCTTGATATGGGCGGTTCTCCTTACTATAGGAGTCGCTCGCCCGAAAGCAGCGGCTTTGAACCGTTTCCACATCGGCCCGACATTGCATACCGCCTTGCTCACATACAGTTGTTCCGGATTGAATCCTTTGACTTTCGCGTTGGCGACAGCTGACGCGAGAACTTTGATCAGGTATTCTTTTGCGCGCTTATCGACTGTTTTCAAAACAGCCTGAGCGACAGATACATCTTTATGCCGTATCAGGTCGATTACCTGCCTGACCTTGGTCGGCGACATGCGAACGTGTTTGACTTCAGCTTTTGAGATCATTCCTTTATCCTTATGTCTTCTCGGCAGCTTTCTTGGCTTTGACGCCGCCGTGCTTTCTGAAAATGCGCGAAGGCGCGAATTCCCCGAGTTTATGACCAACCATGTTTTCGGTTACAAAGACCGGCACATGCTTTTTCCCGTCGTGTACCGCGAAACTGAATCCTACGAAATCCGGCGTTACGGTCGAACGGCGTGACCAGGTTTTGATGGCTACCCGGCTGTTGGAACGGCGCGCGCGGTCGATCTTTTCCAGAAGTTTTTCATCTACGAACGGACCTTTTTTGACGGAACGAGGCATGACTTATGTTCTCCTTTTCACGATGAATTTATCCGAATATCTCAACCCTCTTCTCGTCCTGTAGCCTTTTGTCGGCTGGCCCCACGGGCTGACCGGATGAGGGTTACCCTGTCCGGATTTCCCTTCGCCGCCGCCGTGCGGATGGTCGACCGGGTTCATCGCCGAACCGCGGGACTGCGGCCTGCGGCCAAGCCGGCGGGATTTGCCGGCTTTACCGAGACGAACTGCGTCATGGTCGACATTGCCGACCTGTCCGATACTGGCAATGCAATCAAGATGGATCAGCCTGATCTCGCCCGAAGGCAGGCGCACGTGCGCGAAATCGCCCTCTTTGGCCATGATCTGCGCGGAGGCGCCGGCGGTCCTGACGATCTGCCCGCCCGAACCGCGGTTGAGCTCGAGGTTATGGATCATCGTGCCCTGCGGGATGTTGCGCAGGATCAGGCAGTTGCCGGCTTTGATTTCAGCGTTCTTATCTTTCGATGACACCACTTCGTCGCCCACCTGCAGTCCTACCGGGGCGAGGATATAGCGTCTTACCTTATCGGGATACTCAACCAGCGCGATGCGCGACGAACGGTTGGGGTCGTATTCGATGGCGATGATTTTGCCGGCGACGTCGATCAAATCGCGCTTAAAATCGATCAAACGGTACATACGCTTATGACCGCCGCCGCGATGCCGGACGGTGATCCTGCCGTAACAGTTCCTGCCCGCGCTCTTCTTAAGCGGGGAAAGCAGGGCTTTTTCCGGTGAATCCTTGGTTATTTCCTTGAAATCCGGCCCCACCATATGGCGCCGGGAAGGTGTTGTTGGTCTGAATTTTCTGATTCCCATAGCGTTTACCTGTTCTTGATAGCGTTATGCGGTTTCTATTTTGTGACCTTCCTGTAATGTCACCAAAGCCTTTTTAAAATCAGGCGTTTTACCGATTTGATATCGCACGCGCTTGGGTTTTCCGCGCACGATGGTAGTGTTCACCGACTTGACTTTCACCTTATACAGTTTCTCAACCGCCATCTTTATCTCGGTTTTATTGCTTTCGTCCCGGACAAGGAACATATACTTGTTCAACGCTTCGAAACCGGTCGATTTTTCTGTTTTAAGGAAACCTTTAATGATTTCGTAGGGTGTTTTCATAGGCTTATTTCTTTAACCGTTTAACCAGCGCGTTCAATCCGTCGTTGGTAGCCAGGACCGCATCGCTGGTCAGAACTGCGTACGTGTTGATTTGCGCCGCGGGCGCTATATTCAAGAACCCCAGGTTCCTGCCTGCGCGGGATAGTTCGTTCTCCATCTTCGCGACCACCAGCAGAACTGTGCGCGTGCCGTCGCCGATCTTCAGGTTGCCCAGCATCCGTTTGAGCTCTTTGGTCTTGCTCGCCGCGATGCTGACCTCGTCGACGATCAACAGGTTGTTTTCCGCGGCTTTCGCGGACAGCGCCTGTTTTAACGCGACTGTTTTGATTTTCTTCGGGATCGAATAGGAGAAATCCCTCGGGTGCGGCCCGAATACGACGCCGCCGTGTCTCCAGAGCGGAGAACGAGTGGAACCGACGCGAGCGCGTCCCGTTCCTTTCTGTCTCCAGGGTTTCTTGCCGCCGCCGGAGACCTCGCCCCGGGTTTTCGTCGATGCGAGCCCTTTGCGCTGGGCTGCCCGATACTGCGCGATCACCTGATAAACCGGAGAAGTTTTAATTTTATCACTAAAAATTTTCTCGTCAAGTGTTATCTTATTTATTTCTTTGCCGTTAGAATCAAATACTGGTAACGTAAACATGTTTTATTGCGCTTTCTTTTTCTTCGCCTTCTTGATTATCACATAGGAGTTGTTATGTCCGGGAACAGCTCCTTTGATCACGAGCAGATTGTTCTCCACGTCAACTTTCACTACCCGCAGGTTCTGGGTGGTCACCTGAACGTTGCCCATATGTCCGGGCATATGATGCCCCTTCCATACTCTGCCGGGCGTAGTGGTCGAACCGATCGAACCCACGCGACGGTGAGTCGTGTGGCCGTGAGTCGCGGGGCCGCCATGCCAGTGCCAGCGTTTCATACCGCCCTGGAACCCTTTGCCTTTTGAGATTCCGGTCACATCGACAAAGTCGCCTACTTTGAACACGTCCGCTTTGAGCTCTTCGCCGACCTTGTATTCCCTGGCGGCTTCCTTGAGCACTTCGGCGACGAGTTTCCGGGGAGCGACATTGATTTTCTTGAAAAGCCCGAGTTCGGATTTACGCAACGCGTTTTCTTTCGCCACGTCGAATCCGACCTGTATGTTCCTGGCTTTTACCGCGAGTACCGGGCACGGACCCGCTTCAATGACGGAAACGCTCACCTTCTGGCCGTCTTCCGTGAACAGCTGTGTCATTCCGATCTTTTTTCCAAGTAATGCAGTCATTTGTTAACCGTCGCATCCTTTATCTTCGGTTGCTTTCAGCGCATGTATCACTTTCGTGATTCAACGAGCGGATGAGCAACGTGGTAAAAAGGAATGCTACGCCTTTACTTTATTTCTACGTCAACACCAGCGGGTAGATTGAGCTTTCTCAAAGCATCAATCGTTTTCGCGGTGGGTTCGAGGATCTCTATCAACCGTTTGTGCGTCGCCAATTCGAACTGCTCGCGCGATTTCTTGTCGATGACAGGCGAGCGCAACACGGTATAGATTTCCTTTTTAGTCGGAAGAGGCAAAGGACCGGCAATCTTAGCGCCCGTGCGCTTTGCCGCTTCCACTATCTCACCGGAGGCCTGATCTAACAGGCGATGATCGTAGGCTTTGAGTTTTATTCTGATTTTTTGCATAGTTGTCTGTTTACCCGATTAAGCGATAATTTCTGTTACTACTCCTGCGCCTACCGTATGGCCGCCCTCGCGAATGGCAAAACGGGATTCTTTTTCCATGGCGATAGGAGTGATCAATTCAATTTCCAGGGTGACGTTGTCGCCGGGCATAACCATTTCAACGCCCGTCGGCAGAGTCGCCGCACCTGTGACGTCCGTCGTTCTGAAATAGAACTGCGGCCGGTACCCTTTGAAGAACGGAGTGTGACGTCCGCCTTCCTCCTTGGTCAGGATGTACACCTGCGCCTTGAATTTGGTATGGGGAGTGATCGACTTGGGCGCAGCGATAACCATACCTCTTTCGATATCGTCCTTGTTGATACCTCTCAAGAGCAAGCCGACGTTATCTCCGGCCTGTCCTTCGTCAAGGAGCTTTCTGAACATTTCGATGCCGGTTACGACGGTTTTGGTCGGTTCCGGTTTCAAACCCACGATTTCGACTTCGTCGTTGAGCTTGACTTTACCGCGCTCGATCCTGCCGGTGCCTACGGTACCGCGGCCTTCAATCGAGAAAACGTCTTCGACTGCCATGAGCAGCGGCTTATCCATTTCTCTTGTAGGCATCGGGATGAAATCGTCGCAGGCCTTGACCAGTTCGAGTATGCATTTCGCGTCGGGGCCGTTGGGATCGGGATTCTGCATGGCTTTGAGCGAGCTTCCTTTGACGATCGGAGTCTTGTCTCCGGGATAGCCGTATTTGGTCAGGAGATCCCTGATCTCCATCTCGACGAGTTCCAGGAGCTCTTTATCGGTCACCAGGTCGACTTTGTTCAAGAATACGACCATGGACGGAACGTTGACCTGACGCGCCAGGAGGATGTGCTCGCGGGTTTGCGGCATGGGACCGTCGGCAGCCGAGACGACCAGGATCGCGCCGTCCATCTGGGCGGCACCGGTGATCATGTTCTTGATGTAATCGGCGTGGCCGGGGCAGTCGATGTGAGCGTAATGACGGGAGTCGCTTTCATACTCAACGTGCGATACCGAGATGGTAACGATCTTTGAATCGTCTCTGACGGTTCCGCCTTTGGCGATATCGGCATACTCTCTGACGGTAGCTCTACCCAGTTTACTCAATACTGTCGTAATAGCTGCAGTCAAAGTGGTCTTACCGTGATCGATGTGGCCGATAGTTCCGATGTTGACGTGCGGTTTTGAGCGTACAAACTTTTCCTTAGCCATTACCTCACCTCCTATGAGTTGTGTTTAGCTGCGTTTAGCGCTTGGTGTATATCCAGAAGTAATTTTCTCTACTATATGTGAAGGCACCTCGGCGTAAAACGAGGGCTCCATTGTATAGGATGCGCGCCCCTGGGTCAGCGAACGCATCACCGTCGCGTAGTTGAAGATTTCCGCGAGCGGGATGTCGGCCCGGATTGCGCGAACGTTCGCGCGGGGATTGATCGAAACGATTTTTGCCCGGCGGGAACTCAAATCCCCGATTACCGCTCCCATGAATTCCTCCGGGGTGGTCACTTCCATATCCATGATCGGCTCGAGCAGGATGGATTTCGCTTTGCGCAACGCATCGCTCAATCCCAGCCCGGCCGCCATTTTAAAGGCCATTTCCGACGAATCCACGTCATGGTACGAGCCGTCGACCAGAGTGACTTTGATATCGGTGACCGGATAACCCGCCAGCACGCCGCTCTTTGCGCCCTCGAAAACACCCTGCTTGACCGCCGGAATGTATTCCTGCGGGATGGCGCCGCCTTTAATCTTGTTTTCAAAAGTGATGCCGGTACCGGGAGTCTCCTGCGGTTCGACTTCGAAAACAACGTGGCCGTACTGCCCGCGTCCGCCGGACTGCTGGATGAATTTACCGGAGACATTGACTTTCCTGGTGATGGTCTCTCGATAGGCGACTTCCGGAAAACCCACCTGGCACTCGACGTTGAATTCGCGCTGGATCCTGTCCACGATGATCTCAAGATGCAGCTGTCCCATGCCGGACATGATCGTCTGCCCGGTCTCGTGGTTATAGGTGACCCTGAACGAAGGATCTTCATCGAGCATCTTGTGCAATGCCAGCCCCAGTTTTTCCTGGTCGTTCTTGACCTTCGGCTCTACCGCCTGCTGGATAACCGGTTCGGGGAAGCGCATCGCTTCGATCAGGATGTGATTGCCTTCGTCGCAGATGGTATCGCCGGTTTTTGTTTCTTTCAATCCCACCGCAGCCACGATATCGCCGGTAAAAGCCTGTTCGATGATCTCCTGGTGGTTGGCGTGCATCCGCACCAGTTTGGTTATGCGTTCCCGGGTGCGTTTCGTAGCGTTGTAAATGTATTTTCCGGAAGAGATCGATCCGGAATAAAGACGGATATAATTAATTTTACCTACGAACGGGTCGGTGGCGACTTTAAAGCACAGAGCGCAGAACGGCGCTTTTTCAGACGGATTGATCTCTTCGAACTCCGCTGATTCCGGATTGGTGCCTTTGACCGGAGGCAGATCCAGCGGGGACGGCAGATAATCCACGACCGCGTTGAGCAAAAGCTGTATGCCTTTGTTCCGGAACGCCGATCCGCAGAATACGGGAGTGAATTTATTGGCGATCACCGACCTGCGGATGCCCGCTTTGAGCTCCTGCGCGGTTACGGGCTTGCCGTCGATAAATTTCTCCATGATGACGTCGTCGGCTTCCGCGACCCGCTCCACCAGGATGTTGTAGTATTCTTCGACTTTTTGTTTCATATCTTCGGGGATCTCGACGAGCTCGATATCTTTTCCCATATCGTCTTTAAAGGAAGACATCTTTTTTTCGATCAGGTCGATGATACCCTTGAAATTCTCTTCTTCCCCGTACGGTAACTGCACTGCGGCGGCATTTGCGCCCAGCTTTTCGTGTATCTGCTTTATCGCTTCATAAAAGTTAGCCGCGGTGCGGTCCATCTTGTTCACGAAAGCCAGTCGCGGCACTCCGTAGCGGTCGGCCTGGCGCCAGACGGTTTCGGACTGGGGTTCGACCCCGCCGACCCCGCAAAAGACCACCACGGCTCCGTCGAGAACCTTCAGCGAGCGTTCGACTTCGACCGTAAAATCCACGTGGCCGGGAGTATCGATCAGGTTGAAGGTGCAATCCTTCCAGTGACAGGTTGTCGCGGCGGCGGTGATCGTGATGCCGCGTTCCTGCTCCTGGACCATCCAGTCCATGGTCGCGGCGCCGTCATGCACTTCGCCGATCTTATAGTTTTTCCCGGTGTAGAACAGGATGCGCTCCGACGTGGTAGTTTTACCGGCGTCGATGTGCGCGATGATCCCGATGTTCCGTAGTTTTTCAAGTTCGATTTTTTTCATGGTTCCTTATACGCTAGCGCCGGCTGTTTACCAGCGGAAATGAGCAAATGCCTTGTTTGATTCCGCCATCTTGTGCGTGTCGTCGCGCTTCTTGATCGCCGAACCTTCGCCTTTATACGCCGCGATCATCTCATCGGCCAGCTTGTCGACCATGGATTTGCCTTTTTTGGCGTTGGCGAAATCCCTGATCCAGCGCAAAGCGATCGAAACTCCGCGCTCCTGCTTCACTTCGATCGGCACCTGATATGTGGCGCCGCCGACCCTGCGCGGTTTGACTTCCAGACGGGGACGGACATTATCGATGGCCTTGTGAAAGATCTTGAGCACGTCGGGTTCGTTGAGCTGGGTCTTGACCTTCTCGAACGCGTCATACAGGATCTTTTCGGCGACGGCTTTCTTGCCTTCCTTCATGATCATATTCACGAATTTGCCGACAATCTTACTGTTGAACTTCGGATCCGGAACAGCTTCTTTTCTTATAACATGTCTTCTTCTCATGGAATCCCCTATGCCTATTTAAGCTTGGATTACTTCTTAGCCGGAGCCGCGCCTTCCTTCGGCCTCTTTGCTCCGTATTTTGAACGCGATCTGCGGCGTGCGTTGACGCCCGCGGAATCCAGCGTTCCCCTGACAATATGATATCGCACACCCGGCAAATCCTTCACGCGGCCTCCTCTGACCAGCACGATGGAGTGCTCCTGCAGATTATGGCCTTCGCCCGGGATATACGCGGTAACTTCGATTCCGGTAGTCAGACGGACCCTGGCGATCTTACGCAACGCCGAGTTGGGTTTCTTGGGGGTCATCGTCCTGACTTGAAGGCACACGCCCCTGCGCTGCGGGCAGGCTTTCAAGGCCGGGGATTTGGTGTTCTTCTTTTTCGCGAATCTTCCCAGTCGGATCAGTTGAGTGATTGTCGGCATACGTTTAAACCTTCGCTTTCTCTTCTTCTTTTTCTTGCGGTTGTTTCTCTGATTTTTCAATTCCAATTTTAGCTACATCTACTTCGCGATGGCAACGGAAACCCGTGCCTGCCGGGATCAAATGCCCGACAATGACGTTTTCCTTCAGGCCGTACAGATCGTCGTGTTTGCCCGACGCTGCGGCTTCGGTGAGCATGCGGGTAGTTTCCTGGAAGCTCGCCGCGGAGATGAACGATTCCGTGGTCAGCGAAGCTTTGGTGATACCCAGCAGCAGCGGAGTCGCCTGCGCAGGTTTATTGTTCTTCTTGAGCATCCGTGCGTTTTCCTTCTGGAACACCACCTTATCCACCTGTTGCATGGGCAGGAAATCGGTATCGCCCGGATCTTCGATGCGGACTTTCTTGAGCATCTGGCGAATGATGACCTCGATATGCTTGTCGTTGATCTGTACGCCCTGCAGACGATAGACTTCCTGGACTTCGTTGACCAGGTATTCCTGAAGCACTTTATCGCCGCAGACGCGCAGAATATCCTGTAAAACCACCGGACCGTCGGTCAGCTGCTGGCCGGCGTTCACCCGGTCGCCTTTGTACACATTGGGATGTTTTCCGTGCGGAATGATGTATTCGCGCTGCATGCCGGTGGCGGACTTGACGAGAATGACCGTCTGCCCTTTCTTCGTCTTGCCGAATTCGACAAAACCGTCGATTTCGCTGACGATAGCCGGATCCTTGGGACGACGCGCTTCGAAGAGTTCCGCAACGCGCGGCAAACCGCCGGTGATATCCCTGGTCTTGACGGTAGTACGGGGAATCTTGGCGAGATGATCGCCGGCTTCCACGGTCTGGCCGTCCTTGACCATGATATGCGCGCCGATCGGCAACGGGTAGAGCCCCATGATTTCCTTATTCGGGCCCAGGATAATGATCTGCGGGTGGAATTCCTGCTTGTGTTCGACCACCACCTGCTCGCTTAGTTTGGTTACGGGATTGTATTCTTCGATAACCGACACTTTATCTTTGAGGTCTTCGTACTTTACTTCGCCGCTGGTTTCAGTCAGGATCGGAGCGGTATACGGATCCCAGCGGACGAAAATGCTGCCCGTGTTGACCGCTTCGTCGTCTTTCAGCGCCAGGAACGCGCCCTGCGGGATCAAATAACGTTCCAGTTCGCGTCCGTCGGTATCGTTGATGCTCACGGCGCCGTTACGGTTCAGTACCACGAATTCTTTCTTCTTGGGAACGGTGCGCAGATTGTGATATTTAATGGTTCCTTCGTTCTTGGCTTTGATGAACGACTGCTCGATGGTCCTGGAAGCGGTGCCGCCGATATGGAAGGTTCGTAAGGTCAGCTGTGTGCCGGGTTCGCCGATGGACTGCGCGGCGATGACGCCTACCGCTTCGCCGTTCTCCACCAGTCTGCCGTTGGCCAGGTTCCGGCCGTAGCATTTGACGCACACGCCGCGTTCGGCTTCGCAGGTCAGAACGCTGCGGATACGGATCTTTTCAACGCCGAGTTTTTCGATCATCTCGGCTTTTTCTTCGGTAATTTCCTGCCCCTGCTCGACCACGACTTCGTCGGTAATGATATCGACGATATTATCGAGAGCGACGCGGCCGATGATGCGTTCGGCCAGACTGACCACCACTTCGTTGCCTTCGGTGATGGCTTCCACGGTAATGCCGTTGAGCGTGCCGCAGTCCATATCGGTAATGATGATTTCCTGGGCCACGTCGATCAAACGACGGGTCAGATATCCGGCGTCGGCGGTTTTCAAAGCGGTATCGGCAAGACCTTTGCGCGCGCCGTGAGCGGAAATGAAATACTCCAGCACGGTCAGCCCTTCTTTAAAGTTCGCGGTGATCGGGTTCTCGATGATCTCGCCCGAAGGCTTGGCCATCAGACCGCGCATACCGGAAAGCTGCCTGACCTGGAGCTTGGAACCGCGGGCGCCGGAGTCAGCCATGAGGAATATCGGGTTGAACGGATGCATTTCCTTGAAGAGCATGTCCGAAATCCTGTCGGTGACGTGGGTCCAGATGTCGATGACTTTGTTCGAACGCTCTCTGTCGGTAATGACGCCCTGGCGATACTGTTCTTCGACCTTGGCGACTTCCGTCCGGGCTTCTTTGATGACTTCCGGTTTGGCTTTCGGGATCACCAGATCGTCGATACCGATGGAGATGCCGCCGATGGTGGCCATTTCGAAACCCAGCCGTTTGAGGTCATCAAGCAGCTGAATGGTCCGGCTGTGGCCGAAACGCTTGTAGCAGTTGGCCACGATCACGCCGATATTGCCCTTGTTCAAATCTTTGTTCACGAATCCGAATCCGACGGGCAGTTCTTCATTGAAGATGACCCGCCCCACGGTGGTAGAAATGATCTGTTTGTTCTCGGTGCATTTCTTCTCGTCAAGGTTGAACACGGAATCGATACGGACCTTGATCTTGGCGTGCAGATCGACTTCCTTATCGTTATAGGCGATGATCACTTCTTCTTTGTTCGAAAAGATCAGTCCTTCGCCTTTGGCGCCGGGTTTTTCCTTGGACAGATACGAAATACCCAGAACGATATCCTGGGTCGAGGTGACGATGGGTTTTCCCTGCGCGGGAGAGAACACGTTATTGATCGACAGCATCAGAATGCGGGCTTCCATCTGCGCTTCCAGAGAAAGCGGCACGTGGACGGCCATCTGGTCTCCGTCGAAATCGGCGTTGAAACCTGCGCAAACAAGCGGGTGCACCCGGATGGCTTTGCCTTCGGTCAGCACCGGCTGGAAAGCCTGGATGCTCAAACGGTGCAGAGTCGGAGCGCGGTTGAGCAGCACCGGGTGATCCTTGATCACTTCGTCCAGGATGTCCCAGACTTCGATCTTGCCGTGACCGACCATCTTGCGCGCGCCTTTGATGGTATGCACGAAACCTTTTTCCTTCAGTTTCTTGATAATGAACGGTTCGAAGAGCTCCAGAGCCATCTGTTTCGGCAGTCCGCATTCGTGAAGCTTGAGTTCGGGGCCGACGACGATAACCGAACGGCCGGAATAATCGACGCGCTTTCCCAGCAGGTTCTGTCTGAAACGTCCCTGTTTTCCCTTGAGCATATCAGAGAGGGATTTCAGCGGGCGATTATTCGCGCCCACAACCGCGCGGCCGTGCCTGCCGTTATCCAGCAGCGCATCCACCGCTTCCTGCAGCATGCGTTTTTCGTTGCGCACGATGATCTCGGGCGCGTTGAGCTCAATAAGTTTCTTTAAACGGTTATTGCGGTTGATCACGCGGCGGTACAGATCGTTAAGGTCAGACGTCGCGAAACGGCCGCCGTCCAGCGGAACCAGCGGACGCAGGTCCGGAGGGATGACCGGCAGCACTTCCAGGATCATCCATTCGGGACGATTGCCGGATTTGCGGAAATCTTCCACGATCTTGAGCGTTTTAAGGATCTTGCGGTTGCCCAGGACCTCTTTTGACTTCTCCATCTCTTTGCGAAGTTTCTTGCACATCGCGTCAAGGTCGAGCTCTTTGAGCAATTCCTGAACCGCTTCCGCGCCCATCCGCGCTTTGAATTTGGAGCCGTATTTATTGACAGCGTCCTGATATTTCTCTTCCGACAAAAGTTCTCTTTTCTTGAGCGGGGTGGTGCCGGGATCGATGACCACGTATTCTTCGTAATAGATCACGCGTTCCATATCGCGCAGGGTCATATCCAGAAGCGCCGCCAGCCTGCTGGGAACCACTTTGAAGAACCAGATGTGGGTGACCGGCGCAGCCAGCTCGATGTGTCCCATGCGCTCGCGCCGTACGGAAGAACGGTCGACGGTAACGCCGCAGCGGTCGCAGGTAATACCTTTGAATTTGATCAGCTTGTATTTCCCGCAGTTACACTCCCAATCGCGGACCGGACCGAATATGCGCTCGCAGAACAGACCGTCTTTTTCCGGTTTAAGAGTGCGGTAGTTGATGGTCTCTGCTCTCTTGACTTCTCCTTTTGACCACGAACGAATAGTCTGCGGTGAAGCGAGCCGGATCGAAATGCTGTCGAATAAAATATTCTCAACCATTATTTTACCTTCTCCATACGGATATCCAGCCCTAATCCCTGCAACTCTTTCACCAGAACGTTAAAGGATTCGGGGGTTCCGTGAGTTAATCTCTGTTCGCCCTTGACGATCGCTTCATAGATGCGGGTTCTACCGGAGACATCATCGCTCTTTACGGTCAGCATTTCCTGCAGCGTAAAAGCGGCACCGTACGCTTCCAGAGCCCAGACTTCCATTTCTCCCAGGCGCTGGCCGCCGAACTGCGCTTTGCCGCCCAGCGGCTGTTGCGTAACCAGCGAATACGGTCCGATAGAACGGGCGTGAATTTTTTCGTCCGCCAGATGGATCAGCTTCATCATATAGATGTAGCCGACGGTTACCTTCTGGTCGAACTGAAGACCGGTGTGGCCGTCGGTAAGAGTGATCTTGCCGTCCTCGGGTAAACCGGCGGTCTTGAGCATGGCTTTGATCTCGCTTTCCTGCGCGCCATCGAATACCGGAGTCATCACGTGCAGCCCGAGCGATTTTGCCGCCCAGCCGAGCGTGGTTTCGAGAATCTGTCCGATGTTCATACGCGAAGGAACGCCCAGCGGGTTGAGCACGATGTCCACGGGAGTGCCGTCCGGCAAATAAGGCATATCTTCTTCAGGAAGGATACGCGCCACAACGCCTTTGTTACCGTGCCGTCCGGAAAGTTTGTCTCCGACCGAGAGCTTACGCTTGGTGGCGATGTAGATCACCACGCGCTTGAGAACTCCGGGAGGAAGTTCGTCTCCCCGCTTGACCTTTTCGATCTCCTGTATTTCCTCGTTGAGTAATTCCTGAATCTGTTCGTCGAAGGAAGCGGCGAGCATTTTGGCTTCTTCATTGGTTGAAAGATTGACCCGCTCCACCCTGGATTTATCCACGCCCAGCAGATCGCTCAAACGGCTGATCTTCTCGGTCTGGACAAATTCGACTTCCTGTTTGTAATACGCTTTGAGTTCCTTGATCTTGGCGAGTTCGCGCGACTTTTCTTCCTTGGATTTGCGGCCGCGCTCTTTACGCTGGAAAAGATGAACGTCCACGATATATCCTTCGACTCCCGGCGGTACGCGCAAGCTTGTATCGCGCACGTCCGAAGCTTTTTCTCCGAAGATCGCGCGCAGGAGGCGCTCTTCCGGGGACAGTTCGGATTCGGTTTTCGGAGTTACCTTGCCGACCAGAATATCGTTCGGTCCGACTTCTGCGCCGATGCGGACGATGCCGTTGGTGTCGAGATTGCGCAGGGTCTCTTCGGAAACATTCGGGATATCCCGGGTGATTTCCTCGTTACCCAGACGGGTTTCGATGGCTTCTATCTCGAATTCCTTTACATGCACGGAGGTGAAAATGTCTTCGCGCACCAGTTTTTCATTGATCAGGATGGCGTCCTCGAAGTTGTAACCTCTCCAGGGCATGAATGCGACCATCAGATTTTTGCCCAGGGCCAGCTCTCCCTGCTTGGTGCACATGCCGTCGGCGATGACCTGGCCTTTTTCAACGTGCTCGCCCAGCTTGACGATGGGGCGCTGGTTCAGACAGGTATCGGCGTTGGTACGGATGAATTTCTTGAGTTCGTAGGTGCGTTTGCCCACGGTAATGCTCGCAGAATCGACGGCATTCACTTTGCCGGACTCTTCCGCGACCACGACCGCACCGGAGTCATAAGCGACTTTACCTTCCATGCCGGTCCCGACTATCGGAGCCTCGGTGATCATCAGCGGCACGCCCTGGCGCTGCATGTTGGAACCCATCAGCGCGCGGTTGGCGTCGTCATGCTCCAGAAACGGGATCATGGAAGCCGCGACCGAAACGAGCTGGCGCGGGGAAACGTCCATGAATTCCACCTGTTTCGGCGGAACTTTGGGGAAATCGTCCTTGTAGCGGCACATGACGTCTTTTTCCGCGAAGGTTCCGTCGGATTCCAGCAGGACGTTCGCCTGCGCAATGGTTTTTCCCTCATCCTTGTCCGCGGTCAAATACTCGATCTTCTTGGTCACTTTGCCGTCTTCGGCTTTACGGTAGGGAGTCTCGATGAACCCGAGATTGTTCACCCTGGCGTAGGTGCTCAATGAAGCGATCAAACCGATGTTCGGACCTTCCGGCGTTTCAATGGGACAGATCCTGCCGTAATGCGATGAATGGATATCGCGCACTTCGAAGCCGGCGCGTTCGCGCGAAAGTCCGCCGGGCCCGACAGCGCTTAAACGCCGTTTATGGGTCATCTCTGCCAGAGGATTGACCTGATCCATAAACTGGGAAAGCTGGCTGCGGGCAAAGAAATCATGGATCTGCGTGGAAAAAAGCTTGGAGTTGATCAGCGAATGAATATTGAGGTTCTCCAGATCGCCCAGAATGCTCAAGCGTTCCCGGATGGACCGTTCAACGCGGCTGATACCGATGCGGATCTGATTCTGGACGAGTTCGCCGACCGTCTTGATGCGGCGGTTGCCGAGATGGTCGATATCGTCGATCTTTCCCGCGCCGTCTTTGAGCCGGATAAGGTATTCGATGACCCGGATAACCGTTTCCGAATCAAGGATGCGCTTCTCGATAGAAACATCCATATCGAGTTTGCGGTTCAGGATAAATCTGCCGGCGCGTTCCAGGTCGTAGCGGGTGGGATCGAAGAAAAGACGGAAGAACAGCGTTTCCGCCCCCTCTTTGGTAACCGGTTCAGAGGGGCGCATCTTGCGGTAGAAATCCAGGTACGCGTCTTCCTTGCTTTTAGTGTTGTCTTTTTTAAGGGTATTGCGAATCTCGGGGAAATCTTTGGAAAATGCTTTGATGATATCGTCATCGGAGGAAAAGCCCATGATGCGCAGGATCTGGGTCGCGGGAAAATTCTTGCGCCGGTCCACGTATGCCAGGATATTCTCGGTCAGGTCGTATTTGAACTCCAGCCATGCGCCGCGGTACGGGATAATCCTGCCGTAGAAAATCTTCTTGCCGGTGGGATGCGCTTCCTCTTCGAACGAAACGCCGGGAGACCGGTGCAACTGGCTGACCACTACCCGTTCGTCGCCGTTAATGATGAAACTGCCGGTTTCCGTCATCAGCGGGATCTCGCCGAAGTACGCATCCTGTTCTTTGATATCGTGCGGCGTGGTGAGCCTGAACTTGACTTTAAGAGGAGAGGCGTAGCTCAACGACCGCTTTTTCGATTCCGCGATATCATACTTGGGTTTGCCCAGGGCGTAGCTGACGAAATCAAGCCGCACCGACCGATCGGGGCTTTCAATCGGGAATATCTCGGAAAACACTTCCTGCAATCCCTGATTTTTACGCTCATCGGCCGGGACGTCGATCTGCAGGAATTCCTTGTAGGAAGCCGTCTGCAGTTCGAGCAAATCGGGCATATCGTAAACGTCTTTGAATTTGGCGAAACTTTTTCTTTTTATCATGACGCGCTCAATTCCGATTGTACGCGAAGAACACATGGCGGGACGCCTGATGAACTTCGTGTAAGATCAGATCCTCTGCCAACTATTTAAGCTCGACCTTTGCACCCGCAGCTTCGAGCTTCTTCTTCATATCTTCAGCTTCTTCCTTGGGAACTCCGTCTTTGATCGGCTTGGGAGCAGCATCAACGAGGTCTTTCGCTTCTTTCAGCCCGAGGCTGGTCATGGTTCTGACTTCTTTGATCACGGCGATCTTGTTGGCGCCGGCGCTTGCCAGGACCACGCTAAACGTTGTTTTCTCTTCGGCGGCGGGAGCTGCTGCCGCGGCACCTGCTCCACCAGCTGCAGGCATCGCCATCATCGGCATCGCGCCGCTGACTCCGAATTTGTCTTCCAGTGCTTTGACCAGCTCTGCCAGTTCAAGCACCGACATCTCTTCGATCGATTTGATCATTGTTTCCAGTTTTTCACTAGCCATCTTCCTCTCCTCCTCTTTTTCTAATTAGCTTTTTTGGTTTTGATTTGTTCAAGACAGCAGACAAGCGCCCGCATATTTCCCTTTAACGTCATCACCAGGCGGGTAATCGGTGATTTTAAGGTGAAAACGACCTGGGCGCGCAGAACGTCTTTCGTGGGCAGTTTCGATAATGCCTCGAGTTCCTTGGTGGTAACCATGCGTTCCTGCAGGAAACCGCCTTCGATCTTCAGCTTTTCGTTATCTTTCAGGAAAGTGAAGAGCGCTTTTGAAGCGCCGACCGGATCGTCCTTGTAAAAAATTATCCCTGCGGGGCCGTCGATAAGTTTAAGCACGTCTTCGCCGACTTTGTCCTTGAGCGCTTTCCTGGCTACGGTATTCTTGACCACGAAGAGTTCGGCGTTGGCGCCGCGCAGAGCGATACGCAGCGTACTCATTGCAGGGCTGGAGAGTCCGCTGTACTTGATGATAAAGAAGCTGTTGTTGCCCGCAATGCCCTGATGAATGCGGGTGGTCGACGTTTCCTTTACTAGAACGCTGATCTTTTTCATAATTATATCTCGACTTTCAGGCCCGGATTCATTGAGGAAGACACGAAGAGGCTTTCCACGAACTTCCCTTTGACGGTTGCGGGTCTGGCTTCGGTAATCGCATGGATGACCGATGAGGCGTTTTCATAGAGCGCGTCTTCGCTGAACGACGTCTTGCCCACCGCCAGGTGCATGCCGCCCTGTTTGTCCACGCGGAATTCGACCTTTCCCTTTTTGACATCCTCAATGGCCTTGGCGATATCGTTGGTAACGGTTCCGGTTTTAGGGCTCGGCATCAAACCGCGCGGCCCAAGGACTTTTCCCAGCTTGCTCAAATCTTTCATCATTTCCGGCGTGGCGATAACGCAATCGAAATCCAGGAATCCGCCGGCGACTTTATCGATCAATTCATTCGCTCCGACCAGCTCGGCCCCGGACGCCTTGGCGATTTTTTCATGCTCGCCGCGGCAGAACACGGCAACCCGGATCTTCTTGCCGGTCCCGTGCGGAAGCACGACGGTCCCGCGGACCATCTGCTCGGATTTCTTGGGATCTACATTCAGTTTGAAATGCAGATCGAACGAAGCGTCAAATTTCGGCTGCTGTAAACCTTTCAAAACCGAAACCGCCTCTTTAAGCGTGTATACTTTTTCCTTATCGACGTTCTTTTCCGATGCACTATAGCGCTTGCTTCTGTTTTTCATATGATTTATCCTTCGACTGCAATGCCCATGCTTTTCGCGGTTCCCACCACTGTTTTGACTGCCTGGGTCATATCTGCGGTATTTAAATCCTTGGCTTTCTGCTTGGCTATTTCCTCGATCTGTTTCATGGTCACCGTGCCGATGACTTCCTTGCCGCTTGAGCCCGAGGCTTTGGCCAGATTGGCCGCGCGTTTGAGCAGAACCGAAGTCGGCGGACTTTTAATGATAAAAGAGAACGTTCTGTCCTCATAGACGCTGATGACGACCGGCAGGATCAGGCCGTCCCTGGTCTTGGTCTGGTCGTTGAATTGTTTGCAGAACATCATGATATTGACGCCGTGCTGGCCGAGCGCGGGGCCGACGGGCGGCGCCGGATTTGCCTGGCCGGCGGCGACGTGCAGTTTAATCTGTGCGGTAATTTTCTTTGCCATGGTTACACTTTCTCCACTTGCCAATACTCTAATTCGACCGGAGTCGATCGGCCGAATATCGAGATATTAACTTTGATCTTGCCTTTATCCGGATACACGTCATCAATGGTACCGTTAAAATTCATGAACGGTCCCTCTTTTACCCGTATGGCTTCGCCCTTTTCGAAAATTATCTTCGGGCTGGGCTTGGCTTTGGTCTCCTCTGTCCTCTTGAGAATGGAATCGACTTCGTTCGGAGGCAGCGGGGTCGGTTTCTTGCCGGAGCCGATAAAACCGGTTACGCCGGGAATACCCTTTATGAAAGAATACGCCTGATCGTTCATCTCCATTTCAACCAGAATATACCCGGGGAAAAAACGCCGTTCGGTAACTCTCTTTTTCCCGGAGCGCACTTCGGAAATCTGTTCGGTAGGAATGACGACTTTACTGATATGCTCGGCAAATCCGCTGGCCGAGATCTTGGACTGAAGTATCGTTTTGACCCTGTCTTCAAATCCTGTTTGTGTATGAACGACGTACCAGTTTTTCATTGTTTTATTTGAAAATGACGCTCAAAACCTTGGAGAGCGCCAGATCCACCACTCCTATATATACGGTCATCAACGCCGTGAACACGAATACGACCGCTGTCGCCGCCAGCAACTCTTCGCGGGTGGACCAGCTGACTTTACTTAGTTCGACTTTGACTTCGCTTAAGAACGTTACTATCGGTTTCATAGGCGCTTCCCTCTAGGCTTTGCCTGGATTTACAGGGGCGGAGGGACTTGAACCCCCAGGACGGGATTTGGAGTCTCGCCGTTTAGCCAATTAACGGACGCCCCTAAAAGAGTTATTTGATCTCTTTATGTCCCGTGTGTTTGCGGCAAAACTTACAGAACTTATTGATTTCCAGCTTATCCGGATGCAGTTTTTTGTTCTTCATCGTAGTGTAATTACGATGTTTGCACACCGTGCATTCTAATGTGATCTGTTCTCTCATGCCCGCCGAACCTCATTAAGTGAAATTTAAGCTGGAACAGGGAATTGAACCCTGGACCCCGTCCTTACCAAGGACGTGCTCTACCAACTGAGCTATTCCAGCACGAATCGTTTTCCTGCTGTTTGAATAGGCTAGCTCCTTGCCTTGCATAAAGGTAAAAAAATCCCTACCAAGAATTTCTACAATTCTTGCTGCTTTTTGTTTAGCGCCTCTGAAGTGATTTTCCGACGATAGGCACCTGCAGAATTGGCAGAGGTTATAAATATACACTAATTCCGGTATTTTGTCAAATCTTTTTTTTGTTTATTTTAAATAAAATCAGCTGCGCGCAGCTGCCGACGCGCACTATCCCGGCCAAAAGCAGCGTCGCATGCAATCCCAGGGCGGGCAAGAGTATCGCTCCTGCGAGTATGCCGGCGAGCCAGCCCCCAGCCACGTCTGCGGCGAATAATTCGCCGGCAACCAGGCTTACGTTCGAGCGGCGCGCGGAAAGCGCCGCGCCGAGCGGAAAGATCAGGCCGAGCAAAAAACCGGCGCCCGCAAAGAACGCAATGAATATCCAGTACGGATACGCCGCCAGAGAAATCGTCCGGGCGAGGACGAAGGTGATCAGCGCGCAGAACAGCTCTATCGCTATCAGCAGGTTCAATAGCGCGGCGCGCGTTCGGCCGCTGGTAAGCCGCATCGCGGCAAATCCTCCCAGAGCGACTCCGGACATGAATACCGCGATGGTCAAGCCGATAGCCTGATAGAGCGTTCCATAGACGTTCTGGAACCGGAAGAGCAATACCAGGTTTATCACCATCGCCCAGAATCCGCTCTGTCCCAGCGCATACGCGAGCACGATCCGTTTGCGCGCGGACGGGAGTAAGCGCGCTCCCTGATACGCGATCCCCCATACCAGGAGCGCAGCCGCTATCCACACCCACAGCGGCAATGCGCCGGTTGCCGCGTAGCCCGAAGCCACAAGCGGAGAAAACCGGCGATTCCATAAACGCATGGCTTCGAACAATCCCACCGGTTGCGCATCGCGGTTTATCCGCCGGCTTCCTCCTGCCAGCGCCTCTTGCAGCCAGCGTTCTTTTTCCCGATCCAGCCGCGTCGCAAGATAGTCGGGCGTGAGCAACCCGGTCTCCAGGCCGCGCTGGCGCAGCCGCCGGGACACCTCTGCGGCCGTCAGATCGCTGATACCTGTATCGGCGCAGGATACTACCAGAAAGTAATCACCGGGAATAATCCGGGTAGCGGGAAACGCTGCGGCGGCATTGAGCACAACCCGGGTGGCGTCGCGCAACTCGGCGCTGATATAGGCGGGCGCGCCGGGAAGCCAGAAGGCCAGTATTCCGCCGGCGTTCAAACGACGTTCAAGCAGCGTGAAACTTTCCCGGGTGAACAGCCGGTTCGCGGTCAAATCCGCGCTCTGCCCCGCGCCGATCATGATCAGATCATACGTTTGGCCGGTCCGGTTGAGGAAACGCCGCGCGTCGTCGATCGTCAGGCGCACCCGGAGGTCTTTTAATCCCGGAAGCGCGACATCCGGGGCATGCCGCTGCGCCATCGCGATGAACAATGGATCAAGTTCGACATAGTCGATCCGCTCGACAGGCTGTTTTACCAATTCCGCAAGGATCCCTCCCACCCCCGCGCCCAGAAGCAGAACGCGCCGCGGATGCGCATGGAAACCGGCGGGAATATGGGCGAATTCTTCGACAAAAACCAGATCCGGGTGGGGCGAGGAGACAACCGGCAAACCGTTGTAATAGATCGTGGTCTGGCTGTTTGCCCGGGTAGCGGCGATAGTCGCGTAGTTGGAAGAACGCATTTCTACCACCGCCTGGCCGGGGAAGAGTTTTGTATACGAGAATTGCTGCAGGAAGCGGGGCGCGGGCGCCAGCAACACGGTCATAGCCGCCACCGCTGCGATCAAAAGGCGGCGGCGCCCGGGTTGGGAAAACCGCACCACAAAAAGCGCGCTGATCAATACGTTGAACGCGATCAGACCCCGGGCGATCTGGAAAGAGTTGAATGCGGATACCAGCGCAAAGGTGAAGATCAATCCGCCCAGCATGGTGCCTGCGGCTTCCCAGGCATAGAGCCGGGTGGTCCGGGCGGCGGGTGCGCGCGGCGCGGAGAATATTTCGCACGAAGCGGTGAATAAAGCGCCGTGAGCGTATCCTGCAGGGAACGAAACCGCCAGAGAGATACCTGCGATGTGCGCGACGCCGATGCCGGATCCGGGAGGGATACCCAGTAAAAACTTCGCCCATCGGGCGGCCAGCACTCCCAGCGGCAGCGCTAAACAGAAGAGGAATTGCAGAAGAATGAATACCGCAGGCCGGTTTTTAGCCCGGCTAAAGACGTATCCGGCGGTACCTGCGCCCAGCGCTTCCGATAACAGCCAGCCTCCCAGGATCAACCCCAGGGTTAATTCATTCCCGTAAAAAACACAGAGCAGTTCTCTGACCAGAACAGCCTGGGCGATGAGCCCGCTTGCGCCAATTATCAGGATTATGCCGATACTTGAGAAGGTCATGAAATAAAAGAGGGCGAATTGTCTTACGACAATCCGCCCTCTCACGCTGACAGAAGGTTACAGGCCTTTTTTAACCATCATTTCGGCCAGGTCCACAACTCTATTCGAATATCCCCATTCGTTGTCATACCAGGAAAGCACCTTGATGAAATCGTCCTGAATGACCTTGGTGCATAATCCGTCCACGAATGAGCTGTAATCGCAGTGGTTGAAATCAATGGAAACCACCGGATCCTCGGTATAACCGAGTATGCCCTTCATCCGCGCTTCGGCGGCAGCCTTCAGCGCCGCGTTGATCTCCGCAGCCGTGGCTTTCTTGGACAATTTAACGGTCAGATCCACTACCGAAACGTTCGGCGTGGGCACGCGAATGGCGAATCCATCGAGCTTCCCCTTCAATTCCGGAATGACCAGCGAGATCGCTTTCGCAGCGCCGGTGGAAGTCGGGATCATGGAAAGCGCGGCTGCGCGGGCGCGACGCATATCGGAATGCGCCATATCCTGCAAGCGCTGATCGTTGGTATAGGCATGGATGGTGGTCATCAGGCCTTTCTCGATGGTCCAGTTGTCGTTGATGACCTTGGCGATCGGCCCGAGGCAGTTGGTGGTACAGGAAGCGTTGGAAACGACATTATGCAGCTTGGGGTCGTATTTCTCGTCGTTGACGCCCATGACTATGGTGATATCTTCGCCTTCCGCGGGAGCTGAAATGACGACTTTTTTGGCGCCGCCTTTGGTGATATGATTCTCCGCGCCTTTAACCTCTTTCCCCTTCTTGTTCACTCCGTCTTTCTTGACCGTGAACAGGCCGGTAGATTCGACCACGATATCCACCCCGAAGTCCTTCCAGGGTAATTCCGACGGGTCTCTTTTGGCGAGCACCCTGATCTTTTTGCCGTTGACCACGATATCTTCGCCTTCGGCTTTCACATCCCCGGGAAAACGACCGTGGACGGAATCATACTTGAACAGGTGAGCGTTGGTTTTTGCGTCGAACAGATCGTTTACCGCAACCAGTTCCAGGCTGGAATTCTTACGTTCCAGGACGGCTCTGGCCACGAGACGGCCGATTCTGCCGAAACCGTTAATGCCGATTTTGACTGCCATGTGTTCCTCCTTGTTTCCCGACCAATTGATTTGTGTGATTGAGACGGGTGCCGGTCCCTTTATCAGGGCCGGCGGGTTGATAAGATTACACGGTGACTTCCCTTAATAATTTTGCGGAGCTTTCCGGCGGCGTAGGCACCAGGTAAAATCCGGTCCCCCATTCAAAACCCGCAACGCGGGTCAATTTAGGCATAAATTCCAGATGCCAGTGATAACTGTCCATATTGGTCGAATCCGGGTTGTTGATCGGCGACGTATGCAGAATGAAGTTATATTCCGGATTGCCGAACACTTTGCGCACTTTGGCGATGATGCCTTTGAGCATGACCGCCAGGTCGGGAACCGCTTCAAACGGCGTTTCGCAGAAAAAGCTGGTGTGTTTTTTGGGCATAATCCAGATCTCGAAAGGAAAACGCGAAACGAACGGGCAAAAAGCGATGAAATTCTTGTTTTCCAGCACGATGCGCTCTTTCTCGTCCATTTCCTGACGGATCATATCGCAAAAAATGCAGCGCTCCCGATACTCGAAATAATGCTGCGCGCCGATAATCTCTTCCTTTACGCTCTTGGGCACCATCGGCAACGCGATGATCTGCGTATGCGGATGCTCCAGAGAGGCGCCGGCGGACGGGCCGTAATTCTTGAAGATCATCACGTACTTGAATCTGCGGTCTTTTTCCAGGTCGAGCGAACGCTGCCGGTACATGTGCAGGATATTCGTCACCTCCTGGTCAAGCAGATCGGAGAGATCCTTATGATGATAGGGAGTTTCAATGATGACTTCGTGGGCGCCGATGGCATTGGACATGTCGTACAGACCAACCGGCCTGCGTTCCAGATCGCCTTCTATCTGCAACGCGGGAAATTTATTCGGCACCACGCGCACCTGCCACCCGGGAGAATTCGGAGGGGTATGATTATCCCTCACCGCCACGATCTCGGCGGGGGTAAGCGATTCGTTCCCGTAACAGAACGGACACGCGCCCGGACGCCAGCCATGCTGCTCTTCGTGCTCGTATTCTTCCGGTTTGATGGGAGTATCGGTACTGACGATCACCCAGCGTCCGGCTATAGGATCCCTGCGCAGTTCAGACATAGTTAAGGTTGGGTTATGTTCACTTCACGTAGAAATTTAGCCGCCGCTTCAGGGGTGGTCGGGCAGATATAAAATCCGGTCCCCCATTCAAAACCCGCCACTCGGGTCAGCCGCGGTGTGATCTCGATATGCCAGTGGTAATCGTCCGCTACCGTCTTCCAGTACCCGATCTTCTGCCGTCTGAACGGAGCGGTATGAATGATATAATTATACGGCGGATCGTTGAGCCCGATCTTGAGTTTCAACAGAACCTGCTTCATGATCGTGGCCAGGTCTTTACGTTGCCCTTCCGGAAGATTGACAAAATCGCAGGAATGTTTTTTGGGCAGGATCCAGACTTCGAACGGAAAACGCGAAGCAAAAGGCACGATCGCGATGAATCCGTCGATCTCCATGATCACCCGTTCTTTCTGGGCGATCTCCTGGCGGATCAGGTCGCAGAAAATGCATCGTTCGTGGTATTCGTAATAATGCCGCGCTCCTACCAGTTCCTCTTTGACCCGTTTGGGATTCACCGGTGTGGCGATCAACTGCGACCGGGAATGTTTGACTTTCCCGCCGCCGGCGGACCAGCCGTGATTTTTGAATACCAGACAGTATTTGAACCGCAGGTCTTTTTCCAGGTCGAGTATGCGGTTGATGTAACAGGTGACGACTTTGGCGATCTGATCTTCGCTCAAATCGCACATATTCGCGATATGCTGATTGGTCTCGATGACGATTTCGTGCGCGCCGATGCCGTTCATCACGTCATACAATCCCTGTCCCCGGCGTTCCAGGTCGCCTTCGATGCGCAAAAAAGGAGTCATGCTTGGTATAACCCGGAGTTCCCAGCCAGGAGTATTGGGCGCGGTCCCGCGCGGACGGATGGCGTAAATCTCTTTCGGGGTGGCGGCTTCATTGCCCTCGTCAAAAGGGCATTTTTTATCGCTGGGCGGTTCTTTGCGCGTTGTATCGGAGAACTGATCCGGTCTGCGCGCGCGTTCCGTAGCAATAATCACCCATCTACCGATGATCGGATCTTTTCTTAATTCAGGCATCTCTGACCCTGCATGCTTGAAATTACGATTAACGTTTGTGCTACAACAACTTAATCCACAAGGTGTAAATTATAGCACAGATTCATGCCTTTGCAACTCTTTTTTGCTAACTCTGGAAACGTTCGCCTGCGCAAACCTTATGGCCCGCAATAAATTCTGAAACGCTCATTCTGCGGCCGGCTTCGGCCTGCAATTCCAGCAGTTTCACCACGCCTTGCCCGGCAGCGACCTCAATCCCCTCTTTACTCACCCGCAGCACCTGTCCCGGCGCGCAGTCGGTCCCGGCATCAGCCGGCGCTGCGGCAAGAACAGCCTGGTGCACTTTGATCAGTTTGCCCCGGAAATGGGTAAAAGCCCCGGGCCACGGTTGAGCACCCCGCACCAGATTCACTATATGTTGAGCCGGTTGAGCCCAATCGATAAGGCCGTGTTTTTTGGTCAACCGGGGCGCGTAACTGACCTTGCGTCCATCCTGTTCGGTCAGGTGGTACTGATTCTTTTGAATGAGCGCCAGACCTTCCAGTAATAAACACGCGGCATCCAGAGAGAGCTGCTTTTCCAGGTCAAGGAACGTGTCCGTCCCCTGAATAGCGCGCGGTTTCTGCAGCAACACAGGTCCGGCGTCCATTTCGAGGATCACTTTGATCAGGCTATTGCCGGTCTCTTTTTCACCATGCATCAGCGCCCACTGGATCGGCGCTGCGCCGCGGTAACTCGGCAGCATCGATCCATGTATATTTATCGTCATGCTATGCGGAATATCAAGGACTTTCTGGGATAATTTCTGACCATAGGCAATGAGTACGAAAAGGTCGGCGTCAAGTTTCCGCAGATAAGCTATGGCGTCCGGCGCATTTATATCCGCCGGCTGAAAAACCGGCACGCCCAGCTCAATCGCGGCCTGTTTGATCACGGTCGGCTGCAGGTGTAGATGCCGGTCTTTGCGCTTATCCTCCTGCGTGACCACGCAGCAGACATCGAAGCCTTCCTTGATCATCAGCCGCAATGACGGCTCCGCATAATGCGCGCTCCCCAGAAAAACGATCTTCATCGCAGCCTCTCTCCTAAAAAACCGGATCGACATCCACCGTGATAATTATACCCGAATGTTTGAATTCTTTTAAGCGTAATTTTAAAGCGGCCGAGAGCGGCCGCACCGCTTCCGTCGATAAAAGGATGGTCCAGTAATAATAACCGCGCAGTTTGGGCGGCTGGCCGGGCAGCAACGAAAGCACGTTCGTTCTTCCGGGCAATGCGTCCGGAGACTGCAATCGTTGCCGCAGGGCTTCTGCGGCCGCACGCGCGCGTTCTTCATCCCGTCCCCTCACTTTGACCGCGACAAAATGCCGTACGGGCGGAAAAGCGAATTGTTTGCGCTGCCGCAGTTCCTCCCGGTAAAAGACCTCCGGGGTATTGTCGACCAGAGCCGTAAAACAGTAATGCTGCCGGTAATTCGACTGCACCACGATCCGTTTTTCGGTCAGCGCGGCCAGGCCGCACAGAACCGCAAAGGTCTTTTCCGCGGCCCGGAAATCCACGTGGTTAAGAGAATTATCCACTGCCAGCGCGCAGATCAGATCGAACGCGCGCTCCGGCTGGCGGATGACTGCCTGGGTGGCAATGAAAATATCGGCGCTCTCCCGCGCCCAGGGCTGCCGGACGTCTATTGCCCTGATGCGCGCTTGCGGGAATATCCGGGCGAGCTCGCTTTCTACTTTTTCCGTTCCCGCGCCGGTGAATTTGATATAACCGGATGCACAGGACGGGCAGATCGCCGGCGGTTGTCGGGTATAACCGCAGTAGTGGCAGCGCAGCTTCTGTTCCTGAAAATGATATACCAGATTAACCGCGCAGCGCGGGCATTTCAAAACAGCTCCGCAGTGATTACACACTGCCGCCGTAGCGAATCCCTTGCGGTTGAGGAAAACCAGAACTTTTTCCCCCGCTTGCACGGCGAGGGCGATCGCATCCTGCATGAATTTCGAAAGCACTATCGACTGCCTGCGGCTGACCGCCGGGATATTTTTCATATCGATCAATGAAACAAGCGGATAGGCGCGGCGGCGTTCCAGCGTACGCAGGCCGGCGAGTTTCTTTTTCGCCAGATTCCAGCTTTCCAGGGAAGGCGCGGTGCTGCCCAGGATACAATGCGCTTTTTCCAGAGCGGCGCGCATCAATGCCGCTTCCCGGGCGTGATAATGCGGAACCTGGTCCTGTTTGTACCCGTAATCCGCTTCTTCATCAACGATGATCAATCCCAGGCGGTTCACCGGAGCGAACAGCGCAGAGCGGGTGCCGATAACCAGGCAACGCGGATGACTGCGGATGCGCTCCCACACCCGCGCTTCCTGCGGCATGTTGCGGTGCAATTCTTCGACCGGTTGCGCGATGCGGTCCCGGATACGCATCAGCGCGGCCTGAACCAGCAGTTTATCCGGCAGGAGGACAATGACGGATCTACCCTGCGCCAGAACGGCGTCGGCTTGATCCAGATACAACGACCAGCGGTCCGTTCCCTCCCGGTCGAAGATCACTTCGGGCAGCGGGGGTTTAGCATCGGCGGTTCCGTGCGCCGGCACCGGCGCAGCCGGCTGGCAGGGACGTCCGAGACGAAATGCCGCGGGCAATGCGGTTTCGATAGCCTGTCCCCGGGAACAGCAATAATAGTCTGCAAGCTCTTCAGTCAGTTTGAGCAGATGACGGTCGAGCAACGGGTGCTCGTCGATAATGCCCAGCACGGGTTTCACCGCAGCTACCGCGGTTTTCCGGCGCACCCCGACCACAAAACCCACTTCTTTCTTATTGCGAAAATTGATCCACACCCGGCAGCCGGGCTGGATCGCCTGCCGCATCGTAACGGGAACGCTGTAATCAAACGGTCCTTCAACCGGCAGACCGAGTACCACCTGAACAAATTGCATCAATAATCTCCTCCACCGCATTCGGTTTTGCCAGCTCTTTCATGCGTTGCCGCTGCAACGCCAGCGCTTCCGGATGAGCGAGATAGTTACGGATAATGCGCTGTAACCGGGGTATGTCGTTGACCGGCGCGCCAATCCCGTAACGCAACAAGGTCTCGCTGTTGCCTGATTCCTGGCCGGGAATTGCGGCAATGAATAAAGGCGGCAACGATTGCACCAGTAATTCCGCAACGCTCAATCCCCCGGGTTTGGTGATGATCAGGTCGGCCAGGGACATCATTTCAGGCATGGTGTTCACAAAACCGAAAACCTGGACCCGGTCAAGCTTGCGCGCATTCAGACGTTTGAACAATTTCCTGTTCCTGGCGCAAACGACCAGCACTTCGCACTCGCCGTGCAAAGCGCAGGCGATTTCTTCCAGAGGCCCAATACCGAACGATCCGGTTACCACCAGGACCACGAAGGCCGAAGGAGCAATCCCGTACCGGGCGCGCAATGCCCGCCGCTCGAAAACCTGTTTAAAGACCGGGTCGACGGGAATGCCGGTGATGCGTATCGCGCCGGGGTTTACCCCGTAAGAAACAAGTATGTCTCTGGTATGACCGCTGGCCACGCAATAACAATCCGTGTGCCCGGCCAGCCAGAAAGGATGCACGCCGAAATCCGTGATCACGGTATACAAACGGGCATGCAGACGGTTCTTTCCTTTGAGTCGCGAAGCCACATCCGAAACCAGAAAATGCGTTGAGATTATCACGTCGGGGTTTTGTTCGGTGAGCCAGCGGGCGAACCTGCGGGCAGCCAGATGATTACAGCAGGAGTGCGCGGCCAGAGCCGCGGCGGCGAACGCAGGCGCGGACGTCAGATAAAACAGCGCGCCCCAGAGCCAGGTCAGATGCAGCACCAGGAAATCATAGCTTGCCAGATAAGCTTTTTTGAACAGGGGCAGGGAAAAATCCAGGCTGTCCGCCAGAACTACGGTATGCCGGGGGCAGCGTGTACGCACAGCGCCGGCAATAACTTCTGCCGCTTTTTGATGGCCGCGGCCGGCTGAAGCGTATGCGACGATAATTTTCATAAGTGCAGGATTATGTCCGCTGCGTCGGAGAGATCTTCAGCGGTGAAATCCGGGATCACCGACCAGGCGGGTTTGTTCTCCGGTCGCTCCCTGCCGGAAAACACCAGTATTGTTTTCATACCGGAAGCTTTGCCGGTTTCCACATCGATGAGAGAATCGCCGACAAAATAACACTGCTGCAGATCGGGAGTTCGTCCCTGCAGCGCCAGCGCCGCGAAAGCTTTTTCCACGTACCCGGTCCGGGGCTTGCGACAGGCGCAGTTTTCATCGGAAAGATGGGTGCAGTAATACACGCCGGAAAAGGTAATGCCGTCGCCGAGCTCGTCAAGCATGCGCTGCGTGATCGCGTCAAGCGCCTCCCGGGAATACATTTTTTTGGCGACCCCGGCCTGGTTGGAGATGATAAACAGCGCGCAGCCGGCGGCAGTCAGCCGCCGCAGGGCCTCCTGAACCCCGGGCAGGAGCCGGAATTCTTCTACGGAAGTCACATACTTATAGTGACCGGGATACGCATTGATCACCCCGTCACGGTCCAGGAATACGATTTTTTGCGGATTCATAGATTCATAAGCGATAAAAAATTAAGTAGGTTGATCGGTATCGGCCGTATGCCCGGGCATACGGCCGAAACTCATCAGCCGGTGCGATCTTTCCCTTGCCGCAGCATCTCGCGGTATTTGACGTAGCTCAAGAACTGGTACAAACTGTCGCAGTACGAGATGACGAATCCGTACATCCCGTCCTTATACGCCTGTTTGCGGATATAACGACGGAAAAAACGATCAACGGCCCGCCAGAGCATATGCCCGCAGGTCATCCTGCGATCGGTCTTGATCCATTTACGCGCTTCGAGCGTGGTCTGGCGGTTGACGCTGCCGAATAAATGCTCCAGATCGGGATAGCCTTTATGGATAATATCCGAATGCAGATGACCGGCGCGGCCTACGCCCAGGACCCGGGGATGGACTTCAACCTCTTCGTAGCGCATCTTGTCCCGCAAAAACAGCCGCACCTTGGGCGCCGGGTACCAGCCGCCGTGGCGTACCCAGTAATTGCCGAAAAAAGTACGCAGCGGGATATCGTAACAGTCGAACGCATCGCTTTTGATCACTCCGGCGATCTCTTCTTTCAATTCCGGGGTGACCGATTCGTCCGCGTCCAGGCTCAAAACCCATTTGTTACGCGCCTGGGCATATGCCCAGTTGCGGTGCACGCCTTCATTCTCCATTTTGCGGGTAAGCACTCTGGCGTATTTTCCGGCCACCGCGACTGTTTTGTCCGTGCTGCAATCGTCCACCAGGATAATCTCGTCCGCCCAGCCGTAAACGCTCTTCAGACACTCTTCGATCCCCTGCTCTTCATTCTTGGCAATGATCACTACTGATACGGCGACCGTTACAGCCATCAAACCTCCTTGAGCGTGTCCGCCACAAAAGAAATCTGTTCCGGGGTGAGAAACGGATGCATCGGCAAAGAAACGATCCCCGTGCAGACCCGTTCGGAAACCGGGAAAGCGCCGGCGCGGTACCCCAGCCCGGCATAAGCCTTCTGAAGATGCAGCGGGATCGGATAATTCACCATGCATCCGATCTGTTTTTCTTTGAACAGCGCCAGCGCCGCCGCGCGCCGCGGCAGACGCACCGCGTAAATATGGAAAACATGCGAGGAAAACTCCGCCCGGCGGGGTTTAAGCGCGCCCAAACCCCGTTGTTCCAGGCAGCGATCGTACAACGCCGCATTGGCAATCCGCCGGCGGTTCCATTGATCGAGCAGTTTCAATTTCTGCCGCAGGATTGCCGCCTGCAGAGTATCCAGCCGCGAATTATACCCCAGCACCACATGTTCATACTTGGTTTTACGGCCGCAGTCGCGCAGGCGATAAAGCTTGTCGAAAAGTTTTTTGCTGTCGGTAACGATCATGCCGCCGTCTCCCGCGCCGCCGAGATTTTTGGTGGGGTAAAAGCTGAATGCTCCGGTATCGCCGATAGAGCCGGCTTTCCGGGGCCGGCCTTTTCCGGATAAGCACAGATATTCTGCGCCATGCGCCTGGCAGGCGTCCTCAATGATCTTCAAACCGTGCTTGCGGCAGATGCGCATCAGCGGCTGCATATCCGCGCATTGCCCGAAGAGATGCACCGGGATGACCGCTCTGGTGCGCCGGGTAATGACCTGTTCGATCCGCTCGACGTCGATAGTGTAGGTTTTCTCGTCTATATCCGCAAAGACCGGCCGCGCCCCGGTTGCGGAGACCACGAATGCTGTGGCCACGAAAGTAAACGCCGGCACGATCACTTCATCGCCCGGGCCGATGCCCATGGCGATCAGGCTCAAGAATAAAGCGTCGGTGCCGGAATTGACTCCCAGCGCAAAGCGGCTGCCGCAGTAAGCGGCAAATTCCTGCTCGAACAAATGCACATCTTTGCCCAGGATGAAGTCGCCGCGGGTAAAGACGTCTTTGACCGCGCGCTCCACTGCCCCGCGCAACGCCTTATGCTGCCCGCGAATGTCTACAAAAGGAACGTTCATCGTCTATCCTTGAAATACGCCCTGTACCAGTCCACGGTTTGAGCAATGCCCTGGCTGAAAGTGGTGGCGGCTTTCCAGCCCAGTTCGCGGCGGATTTTCGAGCAATCCAAAGAATAGCGGATATCGTGGCCGGGCCGGTCGGCGACAAACTCGATCAAGGATGCGGGTTGTCCCAGCAGCTTCAGGATCGCCTTCACCGTATCGATGTTCCGGCGCTCCTGGCCGCTGCCGGCATTATAGACGCTGCCCGGTACGGCTTTCCGCAGCACCTGCCAGACGGCCTGCGCGCAGTCGCCGACAAAGAGCCACTCCCGGACATTCAATCCCCGCGCGTACACCGGCACTTTCTTATTCTGCAGGGCCTGGCGGATGACCACGGGAATAAGCTTCTCCGGATACTGCCAGGGGCCGTAATTATTCGAAGGCCGGACCACGACGGCAGGTAAACCGTAGGTGCGGAAATACGCCCGGGCGAGCATATCCGCGGCGGCCTTGCTCACCGAATACGGCGAATTGGGGTTAAACGGGGAATCTTCGCGGAATGTCCCTTTTTCGATCTCGCCGTACACCTCGTCTGTGGAAATGTGCACGAATTTCTTCACCGGGTAACGCCGGCAGACATCCAGCAGCACCTGGGTGCCGGTGACATTGGTGTCCATGAACGGCGTGGCGTCGGCAATGCTGCGGTCGACGTGCGATTCGGCGGCGAAATGCACCACGGCTTCCGGCCGCTCTTTTTCGAATACCTGCTTGAGCCTGCGGCTGTCGCAGATATTCACTTTATGGAAACTGATCGCCTGCCTGGCCGGGGCCAGGCGCTTGAGATCGCCGGCATAGGTCAGACAATCCACTACCGCCATCTTTGTGCCCGCGCGCGCGCCCTGACGCACGAACTCGCTGCCGATAAATCCGGCTGCGCCGGTAACCAGGATTTTCTTCATTTTGATCCTCGTTGTTTTAAATACTCGCGCACGCATTCATCCAGCACATCCTGGATCTTGCGCACGGTAAACCCGGTCTTTTCCAGTTTTTTCACCGACATCACCAGGTTGGTGCGCACTAACGGCAGCGCGCGGTAATCCATCACGTCATACTTGAAATCCGGAACGTATTTCTTATAGGTATCCATGAGCTGCGTATAGTATAAACCGTACTTGTTCACCGTATTGAATATCCCCCGGCCGTCGATCTTGATCAGATGATGGAGCATTTCGCAGAAATCCGGCACATAGGTCACCGAATTCGGGCAGTCGATCACCTTGCCGTATTTGATCAGTTTATCCAGGATATTCTTGGGATGCGGCCGGTTGTCCAGCGGAATGCGGATGCGGGCGATGAGAATATTGGATTTCCTGGCCATGATATTCAACGCCTGCTCGGTGTAGATCTTGGTCCGGGAATAATAGAGATCGAAGAAATCCGGCGCTTCCTCCTCGGTAACGGGTTTTTGCTTGCTGTAATCGAAATGATAAATGCAGCCGCTGGAAATATGCACCAGCTTGACTTTTGTACGGTACGCGGCGTCCGCCATGATGATCGGCACGAACGTATTGGCCTGCAACGTGCGGTCTTTGTCGATCTCGCAGTCGTCCACGTTATGCTTGCCGGTGTGGCCGATGCAATTGACGATATGCGTGGGTTTGTGCCGCTCGATCTCTTCGAGCACGTCGGCAAAACCGTTGACCCGCCGGTCGGTGATCGCCCAGCCGAACTGCTCGTGCAGCCGTTGGCCCATGAACCCTTTCCCGAAAATCAGAATTTTATATTTCATCCTCTACTCCAGTGAAAGCAGATAGTCGCCGTAGCTGGTATGGATCCCCGCGGCCAGGGCGCGCAATTGTTTTTTGTCGATATATCCCTGGCGATACGCGATCTCCTCGATACAGCCGACTTTCAAGCCCTGCCGGTCTTCCACGGTTTTGATGAATATGGACGCGTCGATCAGCGATTGGTAGGTGCCGGTATCCAGCCAGGCGAACCCGCGGCCCAGAGGCAGCACTTTCAGGTTACCTTCTTTTAGATACACGTTGTTCACATCCGTGATCTCCAGTTCGCCGCGCTTCGAAGGCTTGATGTTCTTCGCGATATCCACTACCCGGCGATCGTAAAAATACAATCCGGTCACCGCCCAGTTCGATTTGGGTCTGGCCGGTTTTTCGGCAATGGATTTTGCCCGGCACCGGGCGTCGAACTCGATCACCCCGTAACGCTGGGGATCCCGGACGTAATAACTCAAAATATACGCGCCTTTTTTCAGCGCCGCCGCCTGTTTGAGTATCTCGGTAAGGTCATGGCCGTAGAAAATATTATCCCCCAGGATCAGGCTCACGCTGTCTTTGCCGATGAAGTCTTCCCCGATAAGGAAGCTCTGGGCGATGCCTGCGGGTTTGGGCTGTTCGGCGTAACTGATGCTGATCCCCAGTTCACCCCCGCTGCCCAGAAGATCCCGGAAGCGCGGCAGATCTTTGGGCGTGGAGATCACCAGGATCTCGCGGATACCCGCGAGCATCAAAACCGACAGCGGGTAATAGATCATCGGCTTGTCGTAGATGGGCAGCAGCTGCTTGCAAACGCCTTTGGTGATCGGATACAGCCGTGTGGCTTTACCGCCTGCTAATAGTATGCCTTTCATACATACCTCATTTTTCAGGGGTGGTACCTTCGGGAACGTCCCCGTTACTTTTTTGAGACCAGGTAATCGCCCATGGCCAGGTAATCCAGCCCGCTTTCTTTGAACATCAACAAAGCGTCGCGCGGCGAACAGATCATCGGCTCTCCCCGGCGGTTGAGCGAAGTGTTGATCACCACCGGAACTCCGGATAACCGGTGAAAATCCTGGATTAACTGGTAGAACCGGGGATTGGTTTCCTTTTCCACGATCTGCGGCCGGCAGGTTCCGTCCACATGCACCACTTCCGGAATGCGCTCTTTCCATTTCAAAGCGGCTTTGAAAGCGATGGTCATGAACGGCGCAGGATGGTTCGACTGCAGGATATCCGGCGCAAATTCTTTGAGCAGCGATGGGCAGAACGGCCGCCAGTTCTCCCGGAACTTGATGATTTCATTGATCCGGTCGGCTGTTCCGCGGATAGTGGGATTGCCCAGAATGCTGCGATTGCCCAAAGCCCGCGGTCCCCATTCCATCCGTCCCTGAAACCAGCCCACGATCTCGCCCTGCTGCAGCAGCGTCGCGGCCTTGAGACAGATATTCTTTTCCAGGTGATACTCGTATCCGCAGGTGGATAACGCCTGTTCGATCTCCCAGGCTGCGAATTCCGGCCCCAGATACGCGTGGCGCATGGGCGCAATCCGTTCTCCCAGCCGCACCCCCGCATAGGCTGCAGCGCCCAGCGAACCGCCGGCGTCGCCGCTGGCCGGCTGCACCCAGAGATGCTTGATATACGGTTGTTCGAGCAGAATACGATTCATCGCCACATTCAGCGCTACTCCGCCGGCAAAACAGAGATTGCCGTGCATTTCGAGTTCCGGTTTCAGATACGCCTCGATCAAGCGCAGGGTGATATCCTCCAGAGATTTCTGCGTGGCGGCGGCAATATGAATATACGGTTCGGACAAACCGTCCCCCGTGCGTTCCGGTCCGAATTCCCTGACCATGCGCCGGGAATAAACTTTATCCACCCGGAAACGTTTCGACCGTTGCACCCAGACATACGCGTCGCTGCAATGATAGGTTTTGCGCGCGGCGTCCCAGCGGATCAAACGGCTCAAATCGGATTTAACCGGATCGCCGAACGGGGCCATCCCCATGACTTTATATTCCCCGTCGCCCCGCTCGAATCCCAGATAATCCGTCATGGTGGCGTAAAAATCGCCGAGTGAATCCGGCGCCAGTATCTCTTTGAGTTTACGGATATCCTTACCGGCCGCCGTACCCAGAAGCGTGGACGCCAGCTCTCCGCCGGCGTCGATAGACATCACCGCGGCGCGTTCCATCCCGGAAAAATAAAACGCGGAAGCGGCATGCGCCAGATGATGCTCCACCCATTCCAGCTTCACTTTGAGCGGATCGAATCCGCACTGCTCGAGGGTGCCGAAAATATGCTTTATTTCTCCGCGCAGTTCGCGCCGGTTCCGGAAGAATTTCTTGAAAGCCCGGCTGGGGCGGGTAAACATGGTTCGCAACAGGTACTCCACGCGATGGTCGCGCAGAGCGTGAAATGACCAGGGGAACGCCACGCAGTCGATATCCGACGGTTTGAGCCCGGCCGCGTCCAGACAAAATTTCACCGCATTGACCGGCATCTGGCCGTCGGCGTGCTTTTTCCGCGTAAAACGCTCTTCTTCTGCGCCGGCTATGACTTTACCGTCGACTAAAATGGCCGCCGAATGATCGTGTCCGAACGGCGCGGCCAGTCCAAGAATTTTCATGGGTTTCCTTATCTATGCTGTTTTTTGTTTTAACTGCTGGATCAGTCGCCAGAACCCCTGCGGTTGCGCGCCCCCGGCTTCATGGACGACAAATAAAAACTCCCGCCGCAACCACGGCAAGGCGCACATGCGGTTCATCATCTGGCGAGAACATATTATCATATCATATCTTTTTGTTTTTTGGTAGCGCAGATTGTTCAGGAGGTTGGCTGCCAGCTTGATCCAGAGCATCCAGCCGGGCGCGCGCTTCACCACGCAGTTCGTATGTCTGATACCGATAGCCGGATCGTCGGTGATCAAGACCAGCCGGTTCTGGTCGCGCAATAAAGCCAGGGCCGTTCCAACTGCAGCGGTCCGGCCGGAAGAGCGATGATCGGCAACCTGACAGATGCGTAGCGGTCTGCCCCACTTGCGCAGGAACATCTGCCTGCGCTCTTCAAACAGGCGGTCCATGCCCTGTTTGCCCAGCTGCGGGCCGAACGTAGCGTTGATATAGTGGCGGACAAAAGCCGCCAGGGCCACTTTGCAGATATAACCTTTTTTGACCGCTCGGACCGCAAAATCCCAGTCGTCGAAATACCCCGGGGAGAACGCTTCGTCCAGCCCGCCGATGGCGTTTATCACTTCGCGGCGGACCAGAAAACAAAAACCCCGGGCCCAGTCGGTCTCCGCGCTCTGACCGGCATAACGCTTGCGCAGTCGCGCCGCCCAGACGTCGAGCCGCGCGCCGAACCGGGCGGGAAATTCCCATTGAGGATTGACCAGCCCGACCGCCGGCGACTGTCTGGCCGCAGAGAGCATCTCGGACAGCCATCCCGGGAAAACCAGCGTATCATTGCTGATCACGCAGATGAACGGACGGTCCGACAAAGACAAGCCTTTGTTCACCGCCTTGATATATCCCTGGTTTTGTTCATTGCGGGCGATCCTGATGTATTCGGGAAACCGCTTTTGCATCGACGCCAGATACTCGAGCGTTTGCGGCTGCGTGCTGCCGTTATCCACAATGGTCAAACGGAAAGGCCCGGGAGTATGCGCGATAATACTTTCCAGGCAGGGACGGGTCAATTCAAGTTTATCGTAGACCAGAAGAACGATATCGCAATCAGCGGCCATGGCTCTTAAAGAATGCGGCAAAAGTCCGGATCACGTAATCGAGCATCTCCTCGGTCAACCCGGGATACACGCCGATCCAGAAAAGGTCGTTCATCACCCGGTCGGTAGTTTTCAGCGTTCCGGCGACCCGGTGCTTGATGCCCCGATACGCGGGCTGACGCAGCAGATTCCCGCCGAAAAGCATGCGCGTGGCGATCTTGTTTCTCTCCAGGTAGGTAACGATATCCGTGCGGCTGAACGGGGCATCTTTTTTTACCATCAGGGTAAATCCAAACCAGCTGGGCTCGGCCTGCGGCTCGTGTTGGGGCAGGACAAAACAGTCGCGATACTGCGAAAGCGCAGCATACAACCGGTCGAAATTCTTCCGGCGCCGGCTGACGAATGATTCGAGTTTTTTCAGTTGCGCACAGCCTACCGCCGCCTGCATATCCGTCAATTTTAAATTATACCCGACATGAGAATAAACATATTTATGGTCGTATCCCGGCGGCAGCGAGCCGAATGTGCGGCTGAAACGCTTGCCGCAGGAATTGTCCTGCCCCGGCGCGCACCAGCAATCCCGGCCCCAGTCGCGGAACGAAGCCACGATACGGCCGAGCAAAGGATCATCCGTGACTACCGCTCCCCCTTCGCCCATGGTGATGTGATGCGGCGGATAAAAGCTGCCGGTAGCCAGATGACCGAACGAGCCGGTGAGTTTACCGTCAAACCGGGCCCCGAGGGCGTCGCAGTTGTCTTCGATGAACCAGAGTTTGTGTTTCCTGGTCACGGTCAGGATCGCGTCGAGCGCGCAGGGATTTCCCAGCGTGTGCGGAACAAAGATAGCTCTGGTCTTCGCACCCACGGCTTTCGACAGCAGCGCCGGGTCGATATTGCAGGTGCCGGGTTTGACGTCCACAAATACCGGCACCAGACCGTACTGGAGCACAGGATTGAGCGTGGTGGGAAATCCGCAGGCAGTGGTGATCACTTCGTCTCCCGGATGCAGACGGCGCCTGCCCAGTTGAGACGAAGTCAAGGCGGCAACAGCCAGAAGATTGGCCGAAGAACCGGAATTGCACAAATACGCGCGTTCCCTTCCCAGATACGCGGCGAATTCCCGTTCGAATTCCTGCGCGAAGCGCCCGGCAGTCAGCCAGAAATCCAGACCGGCTTCGACCAGGTTCACCATTTCCCGCTCATCGAATACCCGTCCGGCATAAGGAATATAGGTCTGCCCCGGCCGCCATTTTTTTTCGGCGAAAGCCTGCTTATAGTACAGGCGCACTTTTTTGAGGATAGCGTCCTTTAATTTTTGCATTGCAATTCCTTTTTGAACAGCGTCAACCCTTCCCGCACTCCCATCGGTTTTTCGCTCACCGCGGCGCGCACTTTCTCCGTGCGCAGTCCGGCTTTGAGCGGCCGTTGAGCCGGCTGCTTGAAATCCGCCGTGGTCACCGGGATGATCAGGTCTTTATTCAATCCGAATACAGAACAGATCTCCAGCGCGAAACGGTAGCGATCGATCAGATCCGCGCCCACTACGTTAAAAATCCCCCGGCAGTCTGCGCGCACCAGTTCTTCCACGATGCGGGCCAGATTCAGGCCGTACGTGGGATTGCCGATCTGATCCCGGGGAACCCGGCGCGACTCGCCCCGGGCGAGCATGGAGACCAGGCTGCAGGCGAAATTCTTTCCGGCGGATTCGTTGCCGTAGACTACGGTAGTGCGGATGATCAAATAACGTTTGACTAAGCGGCGGATCAGCTCTTCCGCCTCCAGTTTGCATTGCCCGTAATAATCCACGGGAGCGGGCTGATCTTCTTCGGAATACGGACCCGCTTTTCCGTCAAAAACATAGTCGGATGAAAAGAAAACCAGTTTAGCCTTATCCGCGCACAACCCGGCGACGATCTGCGGACCGGCGACATTGACGGCGTACGCTTCCTGCTGATGGGTTTCGCAATAATCGACGTTGGTCAGCGCGGCGCATAAGAGCACGATATCGGGTTGTTCCCGTTCAAAAAGACGTTCAAGACAAGCGCGGTCGCGCAGGTCGACGGCATGGCTATGCGTAGCGCCCGGCTGTTTCTGGCGGGTCTCGACCACCGTGTAGCCCGGCCGGGCAAAAGCCAGCGCCAGATAATCGCCCACCAGGCTGGCCGCGGTGATCAGCAGCACGCGTTCTTGTTTAGCCATGCTTGAGGTCCCAGGAATAAGGAATATGGTTATTGAACGGGTCGAGGCGCACGATTTCTTTCGGGTCATGCGCTACCGTAGAGCAATTGGCCACGATCGCCGGCCTGGTGCCGATCCCTTTGAACCCGTTCCAGACCATCGGCGGGATTCGGATCAAACAGTAGTTGTCTTCGCCGGTGAAGATTTCCTGCACCCGGCCCTTGGTGGGGGAATTCTTGCGGTCGTCAAACAGCGCCAGTTTGATCATCCCCGCAACCACCGCGTAATTGAGCACCATTTTCTTGTGCAGATGCCAGCCTTTGACCGCTCCGGGATTGACTATGGAAAAATAGATCTCGCCGAACTTCTCGAAATGCGCGTCGTCGCAGCGCAGCATATGCATGATCTTTCCCCGTTCATCCGGGATCTGCCGCAACGGATATACTTCAACGCCTTTGATCATCTGTCACCTCGTGTTTATACCACTCCAGCGTTTCTGCAAGCGCTTCTTTCAACGGATAGCGCGGCTTCCAGCCGAGCATTCTGCGCGCTTTGGCGGAATCGAGATACTGATCCCTGATCTCGAATTTCGCCTGATTCAAAATGCGCACCTGCGGCTTCTTTCCCGCAGCGGCGTAGAGCGCCTGGACCATCTTGAGCACGGATAAGGGTTTCTCGTCGCTGAAATTAAACGCCTCTCCGGCTATTCTGCCGCTCGACATCTTTTTCGCCAGCAGCATATAGGCCAGGGCGATATCTTTGACGAAAACATAGTCGCGCACAAAAGTGCCGTCGCTGCGGATCAAAAGCGGCTTGCCTTTCAGCGCGCAGCGGCAGGCGTCCGGGACCAGACGCGAGAAATTGAAATCTCCGGGGCCGTACAGATTGCCGCAACGGGTCACGCATACCGGCAGCTTATACGTATGCCGGTAGGTAGCGGCCAGAAGATCGGTGCAACTCTTGGAAACATCATAGGGATGATCGCCCTGCAAAGCGAAGGTTTCCTTATACGGAAGCCGTTTATGCGTTCCGTACGCTTTATCGCTGGACGCCACTACCACCGACCGCACCGTTTCAGACTGGCGCGCCGCCTCCAGGATATTCCAGGTGCCTTTGATATTGGTGGCGAACGCCTTCACCGGTTTTTTCAGGCAATCGCCGACCAGCGCCATGGCTGCCAGATGAAAGATCGTCTCGATGCGATGCGTCCGGATAAGCCGCTCCAGGAGCCGGTAATTTTCCACACTCCCCTTTACCACCGTAATCCTGGCGAACTCCTGCGCAGTCAAAATGGTTTTTGCCCGGTGGGTCCGGATATCCAGCCCGACCACCCGCGCGCCGGCTTCCAGGAGCAGGCGGGAAAGCCACGACCCCAGAAATCCTTCATAGCCGGTAACCAGGACGCGCTTGCCCTTCCAGAAAGACTTTTTCATCACCACACCTTCCAGGGCGCTTTGCCCTCATCCCAGAGCCGGTTCAACAGATCCAGCTCGCGGCGGGTATCCATGCACTGCCAGAACCCTTCATGGAGGTATACTGCCAGTTGCCCGTCTGAAGCCAGTTGCTCCAGGGGTTCGCGCTCCAGATACACCTGGTCTCCTTTTCCGATATAATCGAAAATTCTCTTCTTGAAAATAAAGAAGCCGCCGTTGATGAATCCGTTGGTGGTCTGCGGTTTTTCGCTGAAACTGATCACTTTTCCGCCGTCGATAATAAGCTCACCGAAACGGGAAGACGGATGCACGCCGGTAACCGTGCCGATCTTCTTGCGCGCGCGATGGAACGCAAGCAGATCTTTGACGTTCACGTCGGCCACGCCGTCTCCGTAGGTGAGCATGAAACAATCGGAATCGATATACGGTTCGATCTTCTTGACCCGGCTGCCGGTCATGGTATCCAGCCCGGTATCCACCAGGGTTATCGACCAGCCGTTCTCCAGATGGTCGGTATGGAACTCGATGCTGTTCTTTTTGCCCAGGGTGATGGTGCAATCGTTATTCATGGCTTCATAATTGAGGAAATACTCTTTGATCATCTCGCCCTTGTACCCCAGGCAAAGCACGAAATCGGTGAAACCGTATGCGGCATACGTCTTCATGATATGCCAGAGTATCGGTCTGCCGCCGATCTCGATCAACGGTTTGGGCCTTAATTCCGTTTCTTCACTCAACCGGGTGCCTCTGCCCCCGCACAGGATAACCACTTTACAGTCATTCTTCATCTCGTATCTCCTTGACCTTGCCTGCGCAGAGTGCGCGCAGCCAGCCGGCTTTGACGCGGAAGCCCCGGCTGTTCAGATATACTTCATCGATGCGTTTTTTGCGTTTGGTCAACAGCAGCCAGAACGGGAACAATAAAAACCACAAACCGGCGCCGGACTTTACCTGTATATTACCATGCGCGCGCAGAACCTCAAAGTGTTGAATTAGCCGCCGCGGCACAACTACCCACAGCCAGTTACCCAGACGAGCGGAACGCAAACAGGCATCGCTCATCGCCTTGACCGCGCCCGGTTCCGGGTCCAGGATGAATAATTGCCGTTGCGGCCGGCCCCAGCGCTCCTCGAAGATCGCGCGGTTACGGGCAAAGAGCGCTTCCCGTTGCGTCCCTTTGAAAGTGGCGTGCTCGCGATGCCAGACATAAGCATCCCGGGCAATGGCGCAGCCGAATCCGGCTTTTCCCGCCCGGCGGCAGAAATCCGAATCCTCAAAATAACCGTCGGCAAAAACCTCGTCAAGATAACCGATACGTTCGATCACCTGCCTGCGGATAAGCATGCAGAATCCCACGCAACTGACCGCCTCCACGAACTCCCCGGATCGGGAAGCCGCTAAGGCCTGCGCCACGTCTTCCGGCGTCTGGCCTGGCTGCGGATACAGGCCGAACGTTGTGCTCATCGGATTAACCACTCCCAGGTGCGCAGAGCGCTCCAGTAACGAGATCATCCGCTCCAGCCATCCCCCGGTAACAATGGTGTCGTTGCTAAGCAGACAGACGGTTTTCCCGGTGGAGCGTTTTAAGCCGGCGTTGGCCGCGCGTAAAAATCCCTGATTGGGTTCGAGCCGCAGGATCTCCGCCGGCGTTCCCGGATGCGCCGTTTTCCACTCCTTGAGAAATTCCTGCGTCGGTCGATCGCTGCCGTTGTCCACGATGATCAGCCGGTCCCGGGCGCGGAAATGCCTGTCCAGACTGTCCAGGCAGGCACGGGTGAGTTCGATGTTGTTGTAAACGGTTAGAACGATATCGCAATCCACGCTCAACCCTTCAGCAGATGTACGACGGCGGCAAAAACCTCATCCACCGATATGTCGCTCAAACACTGTTTGTTACGTTGACAGCCGGATAGACGAAAATCACGATAACACGGCCGGCAGGGCAGCGCTTTGGTCAGAACGATAGTCCGATGAGCTTCCGGGGGATAGGGACCGTAAACTTTTTCGTCTACCGGCCCGAACAGAGCCACGATCTTCTTCTGCAAACCGTCGGCAAAACGCAGCGGACCGGTATCGTTGCCGATGAAGAGGTTGCAACGGTCGACCAGAGCGATAGTCTGCGCCAGCGAAGCGCCGGTGAACTCAAAGACGCGTTGCGGGGAACCGGTCTTCTGGAGAATAAAAGCAACGTCCTTTTTCTCTTTAGGCCCGGCGAAAACCAGCACTTTCGCCTGCAGTTCGCCGGTCAAACGGTCGATCAAAGCGCTGAAATGCTCCGCCGGCCAGCGTTTAACGCCCGCGTCTTTGCCGAACGCATCCCCTCCGCACGGCGCAATGCCGATCACCAGATCCGCCGGAGCCACAGCCAGGTTCTGCAAAGCGGCAGCGGCCCAGGATCGGCTCTCCAGGTCGGGCGCGACTTCCAGCCGTCTCACCCGCGTCGGTATTCCCGCTAATTCGAGCAGATCCAGATAATACTCGGCGACGTGTTTATCCTTATAGCCGTCGATGGAGCGCCTGCGGGTAAGGAATACGCAGCGGCGTTTATAATCAAGGCCCACGCGCTGCCGGATGCCTGCCAGCCAGGCGAAAAACCCGTATTGGGTGTTCAGGGAAAGGTCGAACGCCAGATCGATGCGCTCTGCGCGGATGTCGCCCACAAATGCCCGGAATACCCCCCACCAGCGCAGCCAGGACCGCTTCTGCGCCGCGACGAATTCATCGCGCTCATAGACAAAGGTCTTATAAACGAGCGGATGCGCTTTGAGGACGGCTTCGGTCTTGCGGTTACAGAGATAATAGATCCGCGCAGAAGGAACGGCATCTTTGATAGTGCGCAGCAACGCGGTCGAAAACAGCACGTCCCCGATGCCGAACGGATTGATCACCAGAAAGGATTGCGGTTGGCGCATGGACAAATTTATTTTCTGCGTTTCGAAAGAGTCTCTTCCAGCAAGGCGTCGATACGATCGATCAGGTCGTTGCGCTGCTGATTCGCCAGGTCTATCTTCTTTTTGATCGAACCGATGAACGCCAGCGTTACGTCTTTACGACGGGCCTGATCTTCCAGATGCCACAATTCGGTGTTTTTCTGCGCCAGACAGGAAATCGCTTCGGCTACCGTAGCCAGCTGCGGGATGCGGTTCATATCCGCCGCCGCATTATACATCTTGAGCTTTTCGTCGCGTAAAGCCACTCGGCCCGCGGCAGCAGCCAGAATGAACGTTTCGATCTCCCGCAGCATGCGTTTTTTCTGCCGCTGCACCAGCGCGATCATCCGCCGGGTATCGGCCGCCGGAAATTTGTTGGTTTTCAGACGCAGGCTTTCCTGCAAATGATATTCCCGCAAGTCTTTAATGGTCATTTTATCGATCAAACTTCCCAGCGTCTCGGCCATGCTCCTACTCCTTGGGTACCCTGGTATGAGCGTACCACCCGAGCGACAGCCCCATCATGAACCAGAAAAGGGATGCCAGGTAGACACCCACCAGAATGGATGAACTGACCAGCTCCGCGATCAAGACAGATATCACCATGATCAGGAAAGCGCAGTGGATCAGGTTGAACCGCCGCTTGAATTCGGCGATGATATGTTTGAAATAGACCACGAATATGGACAGAAAAGTCACCAGACCGACCAGACCGGTCTCCGCCATGATTTCGAGATACATATTATGGGGATGCGCATGCAGGGTAACGTCTTTATAGACCTCGGCAGAACTGACCATCTGGCGCATGATCAATTCACAGCTGCCCGGCCCGGCCCCGAAAACCGGATACTGCGTGAAAATGGTGAATGCGGCTTTCCAGATATTGATCCGCCCCCAGGTTCCCGGGGATATCGTTTCCAGCGAAAAAAGGCGCGTGCGCAAAAGCGGTATGAAAAAAACCACGCTGATATACGTGATCAGGATGATCAGAGGCACGGATTTCTTCTTATCGTTCAGGAAAGCAACGATGAGCACGGCCAGCGGCAAGGCTATCCAGGTGTTGCGCGCGTAATGATAGAAGAACGCCACCAGCACCGGCACTACCGCGAGAGTCGCCAGGAGACGCACCGGCACCTTGGCATGATAAATCGAGACCGCGATAAAAAACGGCAGGCTGTACAGGAAATAATCGGCCGCACCGAACAAGCTGATGGATCCGAAAGAGGTGAACATCCGGCTGAACTGCTTGGCCACCCAGACGTCGCGGATGCCGCCCAGGGAGACAATGACCACGCCGGTAAGGAACGCGATGAGCAAACATTTAAAAAACGGCTCGCGTTTTCCCAGATACGCGCCGAAATGGAAAAAAAAGAAATACGGAACATAGCGCCACAGCCATATCTCCTGCGCATGGTCGCCGCTGGGGCTGATAAAAACAGAGAGCGCCGACGAAAGCAGGAAAAGGAAAATCGGCAGGTTCAGCGGAGTGTTTTCCAGGAAAGCCGAGAAGAATCTCTTACCTGCGCGCAGGAGCTTGATCACGATGAATACCGACAAAGCGATACAGAAGCAGACTTTGGAGATTTTCTTGTCGATGATCCCCAGCCCCATGAAAAAAGCGAGATCGACAAGTAATACGTAGTCTAACCCCTGGAGTAATGCGGAGCGAAAAGACATAGAATTATGGTTTTCAGCGAACGGCGATGATATCCTTGAGTTTCTCGACAACCTTGCCGTTCTTCTCCCAGTGGATGATGGTGGTAAGCTCGCGAACCTGACGCCGGAGTTTGATCGAATCGAACTCTTCGGTCTTGCTGATGAATATCTTTTCGTGCCGGGTTACCCGGTCTTTTTCGTTATCCAGGAGCAGTTCCTCGAACATTTTCTCCCCCGGACGTAAGCCGATGAATTTCACCTGAATATCCTTGAACATCTTCATCCCGGACAGAGCCACGAGGTTGGAGGCGATGTCGGTGATCTTTATCTGCTGCCCCATATCCAGGATGAAGATCTCTCCTCCTTTGCCCAGGGCGCCTGCCTGCAACACCAGGCTTACCGCTTCCTGAACGCTCATAAAATAGCGCTTCACGTCCGGGTGGGTAATGGTGATCGGCCCTCCCGCCTCGATCTGCCGTTTGAACAGGGGCACGACGCTTCCGGCCGAACCGATGACATTGCCGAAACGCACCGCCATGAACTTGGTCTTGCTTTGCGGAGCTTTGGCCTGCAGGATCATCTCGGAAATGCGTTTGCTCATCCCCATGACGTTCATCGGGTTGACCGCTTTATCCGACGAGATAAGCACAAACCTATCCACCTTATAATGATGCGAAGCGTAGATCATATTCCGGGTGCCGAGAATATTGTTCTTCACCGCGGCCACGGGATTGAATTCCATCAGAGGCACGTGTTTATGCGCCGCGGCATGGAAGACGACTTCCGGCCTGTACCGGGAAAAAAGATCCTTGAGCATCACGATGTCTTTGATATCGCCGATGATCGTTTTGATGTCTATAACCCCGAATTGAGCCTGAAGCTCGACAGTAAGGAAGTAAACGTCGTTTTCGTTGTGATCGAACAGGATCAGTTGTTTGGGATGGAACCGGCAGATCTGCCGACACAATTCCGAACCGATGGTCCCGCCCGCGCCGGTTACCAGAACCACTTTGTTCTTAAGGTACCCGCCGATCTCCCGCTCATTGATCTTGACCGTCTCCCGGCCGAGCAGATCTTCCGGTTTGACTTCGCGCGGCTTGATCTCGATCTCCCCGTTGAAAATCTTATGCAACCCGGGCAGGATCTTGATCTTGACTTCGGGGATCTGACAGTGCGAGATCACGTCGCGGATGACTTCCCCGCTCGCCGAAGGGATGGCGATGATGATCTCATCGACCAGATGCTGCTTCACGATCCTGGGGATGTCAAACCGGCCTCCCAGGATCTTATATCCCTGAATGCGCAAATTCTTTTTCGAAGGACTGTCATCGATGAACCCGACCACTTCCACGTGCATCCTGGGATTGGCCCGGGCTTCGCGCAAAACCGTCACTCCCGCCTCCCCGGCTCCGACGATAAGCAGCCGCCGCTGTTTGATATCGATCGCCGGTTTGAATTTCTCGCGCAGCAGACGGGTGACAAAACGCACTCCCGCTACCAGGCAGGCGCAGAGTATACTATCCAGCAAAAAGATGGAACGGGGAAATCCGGTGGTATTGAAAATGAGGGTGACGCCGGTCATGAATCCGAGCGAGGAAAAGAAGTTGGCTTTGATAATGCGCCAGATGTCGTCAACGCTGGCATAGCGCCAGAGCCCGGAAAACAGACCGTAATAGCCGAATAATACCAGCTTGATCACGATCAGAATTGGCAGATTCCGCAGCATCACCCGCCAGTAATCCGCGGGGATACGGAAATCCAGGCGCAGCAAGAACGCAAGTACATACGCTGCAAGTATTAAAGCCAGATGGGCCAGAATGATCAAAGGCCGCCGGTATTTAAGCAGTAGCGATTTTGTCTCCATAGACTGTATATTATATAACAGAAATGCGTTTTGGCAATGATTATGCGAGATTAATGCTGCACACCTTCTTTGCGGGCCACTTTGATCAACGTCAGCAAAAGGATCCGGAAATCGAGGAACAGACTGCGGTGCTGCAGATAGTAGGCGTCAAAATCAACTTTTACCGGGATAGGCAGATCGTCCCTGCCGTTAACCTGGGCCCAGCCGGTTACCCCCGGGACAAGCCGATCTATGCCCAGACGGGTACGCAAAGCCACCAGGTCGTCCTGATTGAACAGGGCCGGACGGGGGCCGACAAAACTCATATCGCCCTTGAGCACATTGAAGAGCTGCGGTAATTCATCCAGGCTGGAAGTGCGCAGGACGCCGCCGATCTTCGTCAGATAATCCTGCGGCCGTTTCATCAGATGGGTCGCCAGTTGCGGCGTGTCCATGCGCATCGTCCGGAACTTCGCCATTTTAAAAATACGATTATACCTGCCGATGCGGTCGCTCCAGAATATGACCGGTCCTCGGGAAGTGCATTTGATCAGCATCGCGATGATCGCCAGGGGCACCGCGCCCGCCAGCAGCAAAACCAGGGCCAGCCCGATATCGCACCAGCGTTTGATCAGCGCATACATTCTTCCACCGTCCTGCGTATCCCTTCTTTAAGCGAAAACCGGGGTTTCCATCCCAGCAAAGCGATCGATTTCTGATTGTTCACGCACAGAGAACCCGTCAAGCGTTCCACGGCCGCCTGCTTGCGAACCATCGCCGCCAGGCAATTCAGCAGGAATACCGGACAGGGAAAAAGATGCGCCTTGACCTGTAAACCTGCGGCGATCAAACGGATCAGCTCCGGGGTCGAAAGATCTTTTCCGTCGCTTAAGAGGAAGAGTTGACCGGCGGCGCGCGGATGAACTAAAGACAGAAAAATCAGCTCGCACAGGTTCTCCACATACAGCATGCTGCGCCGGTTCTTCACCGCAGCCAGCGGTAAAGGAATTCCCGACTTGACCAGCTTGACGAGCTGCGCAAAGTTAGCCCTGACCCCTTTTCCGTAGACCAGGGGCAGGCGCAGGACAACCGGCTCCATCCGGCAATCATGACAGACCTGTAACAACGCCTGTTCCCCTTCCCACTTGGAAACCGCGTAGGGATCCTGCGGGGCGACCGGCAGTTCTTCGGAAAAATAACGCGTTCCCTCCGGCGTGCCCGATGTTTCACCGTTGACTTTGATCGAGCTGATGAAAACAAAACGCTTCACCCCCTGTTTCGCCGCGGCTTGAGCCAGGCAACGCGTGCCGAGCGCGTTTACCTGCCGGTACAGCGTCAGCGGCGCCGCTGCCCGCTCGTGCATCACATGAGCCCGGCCGGCCAGATGCACCACGCAGTCGACCCCTCCCAGCGCCGCAGCCCAGACAGTGTCGGCATTGATCTCGCCGGTTACCACCGTCTCGCTCGCACCCGCAACGGCAGCCGCGGGCAGTTGACGCACAGCCGCCCGCACCCGGAAGCCCTTCGAAGCCAGATGCACGCACAGATGTCTGCCGATAAATCCGGCAGCTCCGGTAACCAGAACCGTTTTGTTCGAACCTGCGACGGCGGCAGACGAGAAATTCTTCATAATTTTAACAATCCCCCCACATACCTGGCGATAGCCGGGCTGGCGGTCAAGCCCGGGGACTCTATTCCGATAAGATTGACGAAACCGGGAAAACCTTCGGCGCTTTCTTCCTGAATGATAAAATCGCGGAAAGCGTCGTTCTCGGTCTGCAGCTTCGGCCGGATACCGGCGGTATCAGGCACCAGATCCCCGGCTTCCAGAAAAGGAAGGTAGGTGACGGCGGCAGTCAGAAATCCCTGCGCAGCTGCGGAATCCACGCTATAATCTACGGAATCCCTTTCGATCGGAATATGATCGGGACCTAAACGCAGCGCCCCGGCAAGATTGACCGTAGCATGTATCCCCAATCCCAGCAGCGCTGAATGCGGTAATGGATATACCAGCCGGTTGACGTATGCGCTTTTCCGGTCGATCACGCGAAAATAGCGGCCTTTCCAGTAGTTGAGCCGGTACTTTTTCCGCTCCACGTCGAAACCGGCCATAGCCGCGACCTCGTCGCAGTTGAGTCCGGCGCAATTGACCACGCAGCGGGTGACGAAGTCAAAACGGTCGCCGGCGGCGTCGATCACCCCGATCCGATATCCCTGACCGGCGCCCTCGCGCCGGATCTCTTTGACTTCGGATTTAAAAGAAACGATGCTGCCGTACGCCTCGGCCTGCTCCAGGAAAACGTTCATCAAACTGTGCGAATCGATAATACCGGTTGCAGGGGAATGGATCGCTGCGTGGGCTTTGATATGCGGCTCCATCTCCCGGATTCTCTCGCGGCCGATGATTTCCAGTTCCCGCACCCCGTTGCTGCGGCCATTGGCGCAGAGCTTCTCTAAAGGCTCCTCTTCGCTTTTGTCCAGAGCCACGATCAGCTTACCGACGCGCTTGTGCGGGATCCCGTAGGCGGCGCAGAGTTCATAGAGCAGGCGGTTGCCTTCCACGCACAGCCGGGCTTTCAGCGAATCCCGCGGATAATAGATTCCGGCGTGAATGACTTCGCTGTTGCGCGAGCTGGTCTCCATGCCGAAAGCGGTATTCTTCTCCACCACCAGCACCGAAGAACAGCGCGACGAGAGGTGCGCTGCTACGGCCAATCCCACCACACCGGCCCCGATCACCGTGATTTCAAATCGTTCCATAATCAAGCATAGTAACGCTACTCGAGCAGTTTTACAAGCGATTTCAGCACCGCGGCTTTACCGAAATGCTGCCGGACGTAGGCGCGGCCGCCGTTTCCCCAGTCTGCCAGTTTACTCTTCTGCTCATACATCTGTTTGACCAGCGCCGCGGCCGTTGCGACATCCGCCGAAGTCGCGGACAACCCGCATCCCGCACTGCGGATCAACCCGTGAGCATCGCTTTCTTTGTGCAGGAACGCCAGCACGGGTTTACCCGCAGCCATGAATCCCAGGATCTTTCCCGGGACTACCGGGGTCCTGTTCTTCATGCTTAACACAACCAGACCCACATCCGCCGCAGAATTGACCAGGCCGGGATACGTTCGCGTGTCGACATAGGGTTTAAAGATCACGTTGGCGATGTTCTCTTCTGAAGCGCGGGCGATCAATCGTTTCTTCTCCGAGCCGTCCCCCACGAATAAGAACCTGATCGCCGGGAAATCCCGGACTCTTTTGGCCAGGTCAAGGATAAAATCAAGGTCCTGCGAGGGGCCCATCACTCCGGAAAAAAGAAAGACAAACGCATTCTGAAGCCCGTAAGCCGCGCGGTAATCCGGCGCGCCTTCGTGAGCGACGAAGGATTCCGTATCGATCCAGTTCGGGATAAAGTGTATTTTCGAAGCAGCCACCCCTTTTCGCTCTATCAAAAAGCGCACGCTGGATTCGGTATGCGCGGTCAGCACATCGCCGGCCGCATAGGCCTGCGCTTCCATCTTTTCAAAATACCGGATCAGCGCTCCGGCTTTCAAAATCCCCAGGTCAACGGCATTCTGCGGGAAGATATCCTGTATATTCAGCATAAACCGGCAGCCGCAGAGCCGTTTCAACTTTTTTCCCACCAGCGCCAGGGGCAAAGGCGGGCTATACACGATCACCCAGTCGATCCGCTCTTTGACCTGTTTGCGGATCGCCCGCGTAAAAAGTCCGGGCATGAGCAGCTGGGAAATCCCCCGGATAATGAAACTGCGCTTATACCCGGGGAGATTGCGCACGCGGATACACTTCACCCCCATCTCTTCGCTCGCCGCCGGCAGCGAGGCCGGCCGGACCCCTTCAGCGACATGCATGCTCGGCCAGGAGGTGACTACCGTGACCCGGTGCCCCGCGCCTGCCAGTTCGCGCGCCAGTTCCTGCATCATCAGGGAAATTGCGCGTATCTCCGGCGGATAGGTGACGGTCACCAGCACGATGTTCATCTGGACACTGCGCCTTTCTTCTGCTCAAGAGTATCCTGGAAAATCCTGATCAACTCTACGGCCGTGGTCTTCCAGCTGAACGACGCCGCCCGGCGGAAAGCCGCATCCTTGAGCCGGCTGCGCAGCGTCTGGTCCTGCAACACGCTTTTGAGTTTAGCCGCGATATCCGGCGGATTATCCGGAACAAAATATACCGCCGCCTGAAAGCAGATCTCCGGCATCGGCGGGCTGAACGAAGCGGCTATGGGTAAGCGGTTGGCCATGGCTTCCAGCAGAGTTTGCGGGCACGCTTCCAGTGTCGAAGGGAACACGAACGCCTCTGCCCGGGCGTACAGAGCGGCCAGTTCTTCGTGGCGCAGCAGCCCGGTGCAGACAACCTTATTCTGCAAACCGTTGCGCCGGATAAACGACCGGACGCGGCGGAAATACCCTTGGTCCAGGACTCCGCCGGCCATGACCAGCCGGGGCGCTGCCGGATCGGCGTCGCACAGGAGCTTGTACCCTTTGACCAGATTCAGCTGATTGGCGTAGGCCACGAACTTGGAGGCGGTCAGGATATACCGCTGATCATCGGCGAGACCCGGATTGACCGGCGCGGGTTCCGGTTCCGGCCTGCCGTTATACACCACAAAGGTTTTACGCGCTGCGCCCGGCGCAACCTCGACAACCCTCTTTTTGACCGCTTGCGAAACCGCCACAATTACATCCGCGCGACGTATGGAAAGGACGGTATTGAGCCGGCGGAACCAGGAAAAGAAATCCAGCCGCCAATCATTGCGGTAGCGTTGAAAACACAACGGCTCCATATTCCGGATAGAGGTGATCAGCGTACACCGGGCTCCGAAAACCGCGGCGTTCTTCGCGGTGAAAAGGATATCCGCTCCGATCTTCTCTAACTCGCCGGGAAGCACCAGTTGTTCCCAGAGATGCCGCAGCAATGCCAGCCGGGCGTTGAACCTGATCTGGTGAAAAACGAAATTTGCCTGGCGGACCTGGTCGCACAGAGGGTGGCCGGCCGGTATAAAAAGATGATATTCGTTGCGTTTATCCACTGCCGCCAGCGCCGGGATCAAATTGCGGAAATAGGTCACTCCGCCGTAACTCAAACCTGACAAAAGGGTCAGCGCTATCTTCATTTTTTGAGCCATGAGAACACCTTCCGCGCATCCAGCAGAAAAAGTCCGGGATTCTTCGCGTAGCCGCGGGTCAAAGCGCGCTTGAGCAATACGCGGGGAGAACTGTTATAGGCGTGCACGCTTTGCAGGATCTCACGGGAAAGTGCGGAGAAACGCTGCGGCGGGATCGTATCCGTTCCGCGGGAGGCCGGGCTCTGATGAGAATACAGAGCGTAATCCGGATGCTCCGGGATCATCCCTTTCTCCCGGGCCAGATCGAACAGAGGCGTGCCGGGATACGGCGTAAAAATGCTGATATTGGCCCAGTCCGGCCGCACTTCCCGCATGAAACGCACGGTATCGCGCACTTCCTGCTCGGTCTCGGTGGGGAACCCGAACATGAAGAAACCCGACCAGAACATCCCGTTGCGCCGCAGGATCCCGACCGCCTGCCGGATCTGTTCAAGGGTGATATCTTTACGGATCAGCCCCAGGACACGGGGATTGCCGGATTCGATACCGATATCGATCTTGGTGCAGCCGGCTTTTTTCATCAAGCGGATGATCTCGTCGCTGACCATGTCCACCCGGGTCAAACAGCTCCAGGTCAACCCGCGCGCTTCTTCGCGCAACGCCGCGCACAGCGCTTTAACCCGTTCTTTGTTCACGGTGAACGAATCGTCCATAAAAGTCACATTCTGCACTCCGTGCTGCCTGCGGATATGCCTGATCTCCCCCATCAGGTTAGCCACGGAACGATAACGCACTCGCCGCGTCCACATATTCTGCGAAGAACAGAATCCGCAGCGGTACGGGCAGCCGCGCGACCCCATGACCATATTCAACTGGACAGGCGTATAGGTCGCCAGATCGAGAAGAGCGTCGCGCGCAGCCATGGGCAAAGCGTCAAGATCGCCGATCAATCCCCGTTGCGCATTATGCACTATCCTGCCCGCGCTCTTATACGACAACCCGGCAATGGCGCCGAAGTTTTTTGCGTTCCCGGCGAGCGCCGTCAGCAATTCCGAAAAGGTTTCTTCTCCCTCTCCTCTTACCGCGAAATCTATTTCCGCCGCTCCCAGTATCTGATCGGCGAGCAATGTCGGGTGTTGCCCGCCGGCAACCACCACCAGCCCGGGCGCGATCCTGCGGGCAAGCGCTGCGATCTTGAGCGCGGAAGGAACTTTGGGGGTCATGATGCTGATACCCAGGACGTCCGGCTTGAAAGCGGCGATCACTCCGGAAACTTCCTGCCACACCGGATGCGCATCCGTCTCCAGCGCCTGCTTGTAACGGTTGAACTGTTCGGAAAACTTCACGATCGAGGCGTACTGCGCCTGCGGGTCGTGCTCGGCATGATACACCGCCACCGCATGTCCCCGCGCGCGACAGGCAGCGGCGATACTGGCCAGCCCCATAGGGTACCATTCGCAGCGAAAACCCGCAAACCGTTCATAGGGAGGTTCAACGAGTAATATTTTCATGAGCGCACATTCTTCTTCAGCCAGGATAACAACACGTAGACGGCCCAGGGCCTGGACCAGGATAAACCGGGTTGATGGTTTTTGAAGAGTTCCCACAGCCGGCGGCATTGCCCGATGTTCACACCCAGTTCTTCGGCTTGTTCGAACCCATAGAGCTGCTCATCTATCGGCTGTTTGAGCCGGTCGCGCATCCAGATTTCCCAGGGGAAGACAAATCCCATCTTGGGGCGCCGGAAGAGCTCGGGAGGCAGCATGTCCGCCATTGCCCGGCGCAAAAGATATTTCGCCGGACGCCGCGCTTTGATCGCCGGACAGACCTGCGCTATCGCGGCTACAAGCTCATGATCGAGGAACGGCACGCGCACTTCCAGGGCGTGGCTGTTACTCATGAAATCGCAATCGCGCAAGAGCATGTTTGCCAGATAACCGCGCATCTCGAGCAAAGAAACGGCGGAAAAAAGATCCAGTCCCCGCACCTGCCCGCGCAGGCTTTCGGCCACGGCGTCCTGAATACCTGAACGCGGCCCCCTGCTCGCTCCATCTGCCAAAAGCGCATGCCTGGCTGCCGGAGAGAACAGCTGACGCAACACCGCATAAAGTTCAACCGGATCGGCTTTTGCCTGGAGTATCCCGATGGTTTTGACTGTGCCCACCCGGAACATATCTTTACCCCCGGGCAGACGCCAGAACGGCAACCAGCCTGCCGCGGCGGAAAACAAACGCGCCCAAAACATGCGCTGGAAAGTGGAATAACCGCCGAATACCTCATCCCCGCCCTGACCGGAAAGCACGACTTTGATTCCTCTTTGACGGACTGCCTGCGAGATGAAATAAACGTTGATCCCGTCAATAGTCGGCTGATCCATGGCTGCGATTGCCCGGGGAATGATCTTGAGCACATCGTCCTGGCTGGCCTGTATCCGGGTATGCTCCGGACAATAGCGGCCGGCTACAAGTTGAGAATACCTGGCTTCGGAGAATCTATCCTCGGCGAAAACGACGGAGAAAGAACGCAGTCCGGCTTTGAGCGTGCCGTTGGCCAGCGCGGCGATAGAGCTGGAATCGATGCCGCCGCTCAAAAACAGCCCTACAGGCACGTCGGAAACCAGATGCGCTTCAACGCTCTCGAGCAGACGTGCCTGGACCAGCGCGACGGCTTCCCGCGGGTCGGTGATCGAACCCCTCTCTTCATCCGCAAACGGCTGCCAGTAGCTTTGAATCCGGCAGGTACCGGATTTCAGATCAAAAATCAGCAGCGTTCCGGGCAGCAAAACACGCACATCCCGGATCATGGTCAGGGGCGCCTGTACGGCGCCAAAAGCCAGGTAGGAATCTACCGCCAGAGGATCGATCTGCCGCGCCACCAGCCCGCTGGCCAGCACCGATCGCAACTCGGAGGCGAAAACGAAATGTGCGGCAGGCGAGCACGAATAATAGAACGGTTTGATCCCGAAGCGGTCCACGGCGCAGAAGACCACCTCCCGCTGGGTATCAAGCAAAGCGAAAGCGAACATCCCGCGCAGCTTCTCAAGGCAGCCGGCCGCCCATTCCTGATAGGCGGCGATGATCACTTCGGAATCGGAATGCGAAACGAATTCGTACCCTTTTTCTTCCAGCTCGCTGCGCAGCTGGCGGTAATTATATATTTCTCCGTTATAGGTCAGCCGGAAGCGCTGCTGTCGATCAGCCATTGGCTGGTGGCCGGAAGCAGTGGTATCGATGATCGCCAGCCGCCGGTGCGCCAGGCCGCATTCCCACTCCTGATTCCCCGCACACGCAAGTACATCCATCCCCCGGTCGTCCGGCCCGCGATGCGCCAGAGCCGCGGACATCGCCTCCAGCCGCGATTTCTCGAATAATCTTTTTTTTGCGATTATACCGGCTATTCCGCACATGCGATCATAGTGTGTTAACCCTTGCTTTCGGGCTTATGCGAGAGATGGACCAGCATGAAGTTGCCGAAGCCCAGGCAGCGCAGGAAGAAATTCAAAATCAGTTGCGCCTCGGCAAAAAACCGTCCGAGATACTTTTCCGGCCCCATCTTCTGATGATCAAAGACCACCTGCTGCCGGTGCGAAATGAACGGCATGTAATCCCTGGGCAGCCAGAGAAAGGTTTTTGATCTGATCTGAATGGAACGGGGCAGCGCCGCAAAAGATTTCCTGGTCAAACGGTCCGGACGATACCCCGCACCTTCCCCTTCCGCCCTGCGCGCCAGGTTCAATCTGGCCAGGAAATTGAGGAAAGGATTCGTGGTCGGCTCGACAATAATAACGTTCTCGAACGTCTCTGTCAGGCTGGACACGAGAGCGTCTATCCGGTTGCAGTGATGCAGACACAGGAAGGCGACTGCGCAGAACGCGCGCGCGCGGGGAGAAAAAGCCAGATTATTGAAACTGCAGGAAAACACCAGATCAGGCTGCGCGGCCCCGTAATTCCGGAACACCGCCGGTATGAGACGAAGTTCGAATTCCGACAGGTCGGTCACCACGCACTTTTTGCACGCAGGATAGTGCGCGCGTATATATGCCGCCTCGTTGCCTGACCCCGAGCCGATAAAAACCAGGTTCCGGTAGCCCCCGGCGCGAATGACCTTGAGCACCTCATCATATAAATGGCGCAGGAAACGGGAATCATACGGATGAGAATACCGCAGTTTAAACGACTGCAGCTTGACATTCGCCGGCTTGAACAGGTTATTGTCCCGGCTTTCCGCCAATTCGGTACGTTCTATGGAACGAGTAAACTCGTTCATGCCTTTTTCTTCCCCCTCGCAACGAGACCGTTGTAGCCCTTTTCAACGCTGACCGCCGTTAGACCGGCGCGAGCGAACCAGCGCTCGACGCTGCCGCTGGTTTGCGGAAGGTCAAACGCCGGAGCGTACATATCGAAGGTATCCAGCAGCGCCCATTCGCGATTCAGCTCCGCGGACAGGCCGAGATGACTGTATTCAGCGATAGGCAGTAATCTGGCTCCCAGCGGCCCCAGCATTTTTCGAAAAACGGCAGCCGGAACGATCATCCGGTCCACCCATTTTTCCATCAACGCGTATAATCTCTGCCGGTCCATCCTCCTGAACAGCGGCCGCAGGAGATATTTCCAGTGCATCAAAGAAACCAACGATTTTCTGTAAACATCGATCACGATCTGGCCGCCGGGCTTGAGATACTGCGCCAGGCCGGCGAACGCCGCAGACGGATCAGGAGTATGCTGCAATACCCCCAGACAGAGAACCTTATCGAAAGAACCTTTTTCCAGAGGTATATGATAGATGTCGGCCTGAAAAAGCAGAAGATTTGATGCCTGACCGTTATTCTCCCGGTTGGCGTCAACTGCCCGGCTATAGTCGAAAGAATACACCTCGGCGCCGGTCTCCAGCAGTATCTGGGTGAACCTGCCTGCGCCGGAACCGGCTTCGAGCACCCGCTGGCCGCGCAGATCCTGCGGCCACCCGGTCTGGGCGAACAGCCTGTCCCGGGAAAAATGGAAACCGTTGAATTTATCGAGCTGCGCTTTGCGATGGCGATTCCATTGCAGTCCGAACGAATCGCAGTAATTCCCGGGCTCCACGAAACGCGGTATGCCGTTGACGACCGGGAACTCCCGCCGGCAAGACGCACATTTCGGAAAATCGCGAACGTCGGTCAAACCGCCGCCGCACCGGGGGCAGCGAAAAATATCGCGGCTGTCCGCCGTTGTTTCAGTTCCCTGCGCGTTCATAGAGATAATATGCTCCGTCAGTGGCGACCTGTTTCCATTGCCGGGTATCTGCGGCTATGGAAGCGAATTCGCTCTCATCGATAAAAGCCGGGCTCCGGCTGGAGAGGCCGTTATTGGTCGAGTCAAACAGGATATAGTCGGCGGTATACGCGCCGTCTTTGCTGGTCAGCATGGGAAAGAGCATCACGCCTTTCTGGCGATACAGCCGCGGAGCCAGGAATTGTTGCGTGGAAACGATCGCGTTTTCGGGAATACGTTCGACGAAACGGTTAACCGCGAGATGATGGCCGGTAACGGCATACGCGGAATAGTGAAAATTCTGGGTGCGAAACGGCGCCGGCCGCACCCGGGCAAACCAGAATTGCAATGACAGCGGCGATGGTCCGAAAAAGACGCCCGCGGTAATCACCGCGGCCAGCAATGAAAAAGCCAGAGCGTAAGAAGTTTTTTTCAGGGAGGCATCCCCCCGCTGCCAGCGCCGCACCGATAGCACGAGCCGGGGGAACGCTTTGATCGATGCATAGATGATGAAAGCGATCCCGGGCGAAAGATAATACAGCATATACGACGAGTGCACCGTGGATTCGCTCAATAAACCGATGGCTGCCTGCGGCAGGAAAGGCACCAGCGCGGACAGCGCAAACAAAGGCGCCCCGGCCAGAGGGACAAAGAACATGGCGATGTTCATCAGTTTTACCCCGCCCAGCATGCGCACCAGCGTCTGCGCGGGATGCGACACCATATATCCGGCGACGTCGGCCATCGACGTCCCCATGCCGCTGAAGGATCCCATGGCGATATGGGCATACTCGCCCGCGCGAAACGCCGGCATGACCAGCCGGGTAATGATCAAAAATCCGCCGAGTCCGGCAAGAGCGGTCGCTATGCCGGTTAAGCGGCGACGGGACCAGATACTGGCATAGAGACCGAAGAAAAAAACGGTTAATCCCACCTCTTCCCTGACCAGGACCGCGGCCGCAACCATTACCCAGTACAGGAGATTCTTTCTGGCTTCCCAGGCATAGAGCATCCAGAGAAAAACGGGAATACAGAACCGCAGCATTTCGAATTCATACAGCACGGTATACTGAAAGGTGGGATACCAGAGCAAGAGCGCCACGACTGCCCGGGTGAGTATCCGGTCTTTGAGCATGACCCTGGCCAGCTTATACAGAGGGATCGCCGCCGAAAACAGTAACACCGTATTCAGCAGGATAAGCGTGACCGCCGACGGGACAAGGAAAAACGCGCCGCCCAGCAGATAAATACCCGGGACAAAATGCACGGAAAAATAATTCGCGGTGCCGGGGGCGAAGAACGCATGACTGAAACTCACCGGCAGGCCGTACACCGACAGCGCATGCAACAGGCTCAACCAGTGGGAAAAATCCGCATACAGATGTAAAGAGAAATATTTACCGAGCTGCGCCAGGGGGATATACAGCGCTGCGATGAAAACGGCCGACGTTACCCTGCGCAGCCTGACAGCGCCGCGCCCGGCGCCGCAGCGCAACGCTGCCGCCGCCGCCGCAAAAACCGCGACGACCCCCAGACCATAATACGCGATCAACGCTTTCACGGTATCATATCGTTAGACCATCTTCCCGGTACGAGCGGGCGATCTTCAGATGATAATCCTCAGGCTTATGCCTGCGGAACGTGCCTTTGTCCAAACGTTCGAGCAGATCGGCAGTCAGCCGCTGCGAAGCTTTGCCATCGCCCAGGTTATGCTTCCATTTCTTACCGTACAGATTCTCGAATTTTGCCAGAACGGTCTGACACGGATACTCCTCGAAACGGGCGGGATCGAATTTAACGCTCGATCTGCAGTCATAAACCTGAGGCCGCTCCGTGGCCTTGCGCATTTGCACAGACGGCACCTGCAGCACCGCGGTCTCCTCTACCACCGTTCCCGAATCGGTGATCACTCCCCGGGAATGCGCCATCAGGATGAGCATTTCGGTATACCCGATAGGATCGACCATGATCACGTTTTTAGGCAGTTTGAACCCGTATTCTTTGAGCACTTTCTGAGTACGGTAACTGGCGGTAAAAAACACTTTGCGTTTAGCTTGTCCGACCAGCGTGAGGATATTCTTGAAAGACGACTTGATATGCACATTCTCGCGGCGATGGCAGGTCATCAGGTAAAACTCGCCTTTTTCGATTCCGCGCCTGCGGAAGAATTCCGGAGAAGCCATGCGGTCGAACTTGTCCTGTACGTCGAAATAGTATTTATTAATCACATCCACGATCAGATTCGTAGTCAGCACGATACTGCCCGGATTAAGCCCCTCGGCGATCCCCTGCTTCTTATACTCCGGGAAATAGGTATAGATGACGTCGGAAAGATGATCGATCACCGTACGGTATTTCTCCTCCGGCATGCGCCAGTCGTATGAACGCATGCACCCTTCGATATGCACAATGGGGATATTCTGCTGCGCCGCAGCCAGGCTGCCCATAACCGTGTTGGTATCTCCCAGGAACACCACGGCCTCCGGCTTGAGCTTAGCCAGTACCGGGCTTAAGCGGGACACCACCGATGCCACGACTTCCGCGTCATTCGAGCCGGTGGCTCCCAGCTCGATATCCGGGGGAGCGACGTTCAGGTCCCGGAAGAAAACGTCCTTGAGATTATCCGAGTAATGCTGCCCGGACCAGATGAATACGATATCATGTTTTTTCTGCGCCCTGATCTTGTTCAGGACCAGCGAAGCCCGGATAACGTCGGGCCGAATGCCCAGGATGATCGCCAATTTCTTCTTAGCCATGCTTGTTCCTTTCGTAGTGAACGAGTTCCCTGATCGCATCTTCCATCGGCCTGGCATGCCGGACCAGCTTCTGCAACGAACGGAAACGGGAACGCAGGATGCGCCGGACCGTGCCGTTGCCCTGCCGGACCTTGATCAAGGTGATCTTTTTCTTTAAAACGCGCCGCAGGATCTCCAGGAGACGGTACTTGGTCACTGTTCTGTTGGGAGTAAAATGGAATACCGCGGATTTCTTCCGCAATGACGCAAAAGCGCCGGTGACCATTATCTCCCGGCACAAACGCGCAAATTGCAGGGTGGTGACCCCGTTCCAGTAATGATTGCTGTACCCCCGGACCCGGGCGCCTGCAGGCAATCCGGCGAACCATTCCCATAATCCGCCCTTTTCGTGAGGACTGGGACCCAGGATCGAACAGCGGATAGTGAGGAAGTTGTCCGCTGTAGCTTCTCCGGCCAACTTCGTCCTGCCGTAGACGTCCTGGCAGTCCGGCCGCGACCGTTCGGTATAGCCCGGTTTGGTCCCCCGGAACACGCCGTCCGTAGAAATGTGGATGACCCGGCAACCGTAACCGGACGCCGCTGCGGCCAGCCAGCCGGGAAATTCCGCGTTGATCGCGCGCGCCCGTTTGACCGATGCGGCATCGCTCTCGTCGATCTTATTCGCGGTGATACCGATGCAATTTATGCAGTAATCACATCCCCCCGTCTTTTCGATCAGCCGGGCGAACCCGCGCGGACCATCCAGGACATTAAAATATCCGGCCGCCCGCTTATCGTCCATCCGGGTGCCCGCAACGCGCAAACGGCGATCCTGCCTGAGCAGCCGGTATACCATCTGCCCCAGCATTCCGGTTTTACCCAGCACCAGGACCCGCAGCTTACTTTCCGACAATGCTGACCTCCGGAAGCGGCACGATGAATGAACCGCCCTGTTCGAGATAATCAACCCTGCGTTTTTTGACTTCGTTGATGAAACTCCAGGCGAACAAGAGCGCATACTCGGGAAACGCACCCTGTGTAACGGCATCCCAGGGTTTGATCGCCACATGCGTGCCCGGAGTGTAAAAACCGTGTTTGGCCGGCGCGTCATCCACCACATAGTCAAGGTATTTACCGTCTATCCCGCAGAAATTCATGATCGTGGTGCCCCGGCCTGAGGCCCCGTAGCCGATAATGGTCTTTCCTCGGCTCTTAAGATCGTTCAGGACCCGCATCAGGGCGGTGCGCGTGCCCTTGACTTTATCGCCGTACCCCAGGAACGTTTCCGCCTTATCGTACCCGCGTTTTATTTCGTCCGCGCGCATCTTCTCCACCGCCGGGCTGACCGCATCCGTACGCTTGCCTTTATTCCGGGCATAGAACCTCACTGCCCCGGAACGCACGCCCGGAGTGAATTTCGTGTCGAACATCTCCATACCGTACGTCCCCAGAAAATGATCCAGGGCTTTGAGCGAATAATAACTCATGTGTTCGTGGTAGATCATATCGTACTGCATTTCTTCGATCAAGGTGCCCAGGTAATACACTTCAAAAATGAATACCCCGTCATCCTTGAGCAGTTTTTTGACCCCCTTGATCACGCTGATCATGTCGTCTATGTGAGCGAAAGAATAACTGGAGGTAATGGCGTCGAAACGGCCGAATTCCCTGCTGATCCGTTCGCCCACCGCTTCGCAGAAAAAATCGTTGATCACGGTGATGTCCTTGCTCTCGATGGACTTCACCACGTTGGTCGCCGGATCGACGCCGACGGCTTTGACGCCGAGTTGCGCGAACGGTTTGAGCATCACCCCGTCATTGCAGCCGATCTCGAACACCGAAGGGTTCTTCCTGTCCTTAAGAAAGCGCTCGGTGGTTTCCCGGGCGAAATCAGCCAGATGGTCGACCAGCGTCCTGATCGCCGAAGAGAAATAAAAATAGTTCTTGAAGAGGACCTCGCCGGGGACGACGTTGCTAACCTGCAGCAGACAGCACTTCCGGCAGAAATTAAGTTCGAGCGGATAGAACTTCTCTTCGGAAAATTCGGTGTCCTTCAGGAACCCTCCGGCCAGAGGCACGTTTCCGAAATCCAGCACTTTCACCAGATCCGTGCTTTCACAAAACCTGCAGGTGGTTCTCTGGGTAAACAAGCCCAGCGGTCTTTTTTCTTGCGTCTTCATGGTTGTCCTTTCCGGATTAAACAACTGGCCTGCGCACCCGCGCGCTCTTCAAAGCATAGCGCAGGTATGCGGCGTATGTTTTCAGATCGTACGTAAAATGTGTTTTGCCCTGGCCGGCCGTCCGGCTGGTCAGGACGTAGGGGATTTCGGCGTACGAGCGCGCCAGCGGCTTGACCAGGAACAATTCCTCCATGATCACGGCAAAACCGTTCTCCGTAAGCCTGATCTTTGCCAGGAGAGAAGTCTTCACGGCGCGGAACCCGTTAGTCAAATCATGCAGCGGCACACCGGAGAGCAACCGGGCTACGCTGTTCCCGCAAAAGGAAACCAGACGGCGGTGCCAGGGCACGCCGGAAACCCCGGCGTTTTTCCCGTACCGGCTGGCCTTGATATAATCTACTCCTTCAAGCATGCGATCGTAAAACGCGCGCAGATACCGGGGATGATTGGTCAGATCGCTGTCCATGAAGAGCACATATTCGTAACCGTTATCGATGGCAAACGCTATCCCCGTGCGCAGGGCCGCGCCATAGCCTTTATTCCGCGGGTGGACGATAACCGTAACGATATCCGGGGACGCCGCCGCGCATTCTTCAAGCAGCGCGCGCGTGCGATCGGCCGATCCATCGTCGACCAGGACCAGCCTGACTTCAGCCGGCAACGACCGGACGCCGGCCAGGATCGTCCCAACGCTCTGCCGGGCGTGGCGTTCTTCATTATACATGGGGATAACGATACAGGCGCGTTTGATCATCTTAAAACCAGCTTACTCCCAGCCGATGCATGCAGCCCCGGTACAGCAGCCAGAGATAGCCGATGCCCTCTTTGTACAGTTTAAAATCCCTGCTTAAGGGGATATCCTTGAACGCGGAAACCAGATACGCGACGCGGCCGCGGGCCAGCAGGGCTTTAAAGGTGATCTCGGGAGAAATGCTGAAACCGTTCTGGGTCAATCCCAGGGCCTGCAGGAAGACCCGGTCGAACATCTTGAAGCCGTACGTGGAATCATTGATGTTCAAACCCAGCATGACCCGGGTCAATCCGCGGTACACGGACTGATACAATTTGAACCGTAACGGGATGTTCTTCCCGTTACCGGTATGCGCGTACCTGACCGCCTGCACCACCTGGAATCCTTTGCGGATCTCAACCAGCATGCGCGGGATCATCCCGCTATCGTCGTCGCCGTGCGCGGAAAGAAGCACGGCGTACTGGCTGGTAGAATACGCCAGGCCGAAGCGCACCAGCGCGCCGTAACTGCGTATGCCGCCGTTGAGCCGCAGGAAAGTGAATTTTATCCAGGGGTATTTTGCGCGCACGTACGCCACGATATCTTCGGCCGCAACCGCCTGTTCGTTGGCCACCACGATCAGATCGATATCCGCGGGATTGGTCATCAGATACCCCGAAAGCTCGTCGATCAACCGGGGCAGCCGGTCGGTCGAATAAATACACGGCACTATGATGGAGAGCTCGTTCATACGTTTAGATATTTTGTTTGATGACTTTTCCCAACGGAGAATTATATTCCGAGATCAACGGCTTCAGATAGAGAAAATTCGAGAACCTGCTCACAAAGGAGTTTTTGACCCGCCCCTCTTCCAGGATGGCTTTCAATTCCCGGATCCCGTCCTCCAGGGAAAAACGGGGTTTGAACCCCAGCTCTCTGGTCGCCTTGGCGCTGGATACCCGGTAATTACGATTATCCTGGAACATGGTATCGCTGGCCTCGACGCTCATGCGGGGGAAGAATTTCTGCAAACGCCGGGACAGTTCCAGAATAGTGGTATTTTCCGCCGCCAGATTATATATCCCCTTTTCTTTCCTGTCCAGACAGGCGCAGATAGCCGCGGCGGCATCGCGCACGTGCAAATGCGGCCGGTACTGCTGGCCGCCGAATATGCTGATCCGGCCGTGCATCACCGCCCGCATCACCAGGGTATTCACCACCAGATCGAAACGGATGCGGGAAAAAGCGTCGCTGACCCCGAACAGAGTGCCCAATCGGAAGATCAAAGCATCGGTATCTTTCAGGATCATTTCCGCCTGGAGCTTGGAACGCGCGTACGAAGAAAGCGGATTCAAGGATGACTTTTCGTCCAGTTCTCCGGCAGCCGCGCCATAGACCGAACAGGTGGACATGAAAATGATCTTCCCGCCGAAAGTATCTTTCAGGAAACGCAGGGAATCGGTATTGACCTGGCGGGTGAATATTTCGCTTAAACTGCAGGCGGGGTCTCCCACCAGCGCCGCCAGCCAGATAACCGTATCCGCCCAGCGCAATGCTTCTTTAAGCCTGGCGGTATCCCGGATATCCCCGTACACGAACGGCACATTCTTGCGGTAGGTTTCCTCGTAAAGCAGCAGGTCATATACGCGCAGCTCGTGTTTCGAGCCGAGCAGTATATCGGTGACCGCGCCTCCCAGGTAGCCTGCCCCGCCGACGATCAGAATTTTCATAGGAGTGCTCTTTTATCGTTCAATGACCTGCCAGGGATCCCAGTATCTGGCGTCGAAACGGAAATCGTCGCTTTTGCTCTCTTCAAGGGTTGACGTCGAGAAAAAGATCAGCCGGGCGTCTTCCGAGAGATTCATGAATCCGTTGGCGTACCCGGCCGGAATGTACAGAATCGACGGTTTAGTCGCCGAAAGGACGAAGCGCTGGACGGGAAGCTCCCGGGAAGGCTTCTCCCAGTTATCGATCCTGACCGCGGCGACTAACGCCGAACCGGCCGCCGCGAAAACGTATTTAGACTCTTTCTTATGCCCATGCCAGGCCCTGACAAAATTCATGCGATGATTGGCAACCGCGTAAAAACGTTTGACCTGGGAAAGATCGAATCCGTTAACGAACGAAACCGACCCCCGGTCATCGACAAACACTTCCCCCTGGATCAATCCCGGTTCATACATCGTATCACCTCCTGTAAAGAAAATATTATACTTTTTCCCCTCGAGATTCACAAGCGTTATCTTTGCGGGAAGCCGCGTACGTGATGCTCATAACCGTCCATAACCACGGATGCATCCACAGATAGAACGTCTGATGCCCTAAAAGCAAACCGACAAAAAGCGAAAAGAAAACCGGCAGCACGTAATCATCCTTATGGCGTAACCAAACCGCTTTTTTCAGATTGGAGACGCATGAGCCAATAATGACACACACGAGCCCGATCAGCCCGATAAATCCGGGCAAACCCGTTTCCGCGAAAGCGTTGATGAAAATATTGAATATGCTGGTAACGGAATGCGGCATGGCAGCTTTATTGAGGATCCGTTCACGAAGCGGCAACCAGGGAAGAAAGTTTTCATCCAAAGCCTTATTCCGGACCCGCTCGGAGTACCCGTCGAAAAACCGGGCAGTTTCGCCTATGCCTATGCCGAGGAAGGGATGGTCCAGGCCCATGACTATTCCGGCCAGTACTCCCCTGGCCCGGATCTCGAATGACCCGGCCACCATCGGCGCTGCCCAGCGGTTCTTGACCGCATTCGCGGTGGTATCTACGACTATCAGATCGGGCGGGCTCGGAGCGCCGGTTTCGCCGGGATGCACCAAAGCGGCAGCCTGCATGGTCTGCTGCCGCTTAAGAATGAAAAAATTCCGTATGGTAACGATATTCAGCAGAAAGACAAAACAAACGATAAAGACCAGAAAAAAAACCCCGGCCGGTATTTTCTCTCTGGCGGGCAGCAGGAAGATAAGCAAAAGGAAAAACACCATGGTGACCAGATGGAATATTTTTACTGCCGGCAGGATGCTCACAAACAGCCAGAGGCATATTCCCGCGCCGAGCAGGACACGCGTTGGGGCATGTTTTTCCCGCAAGTAGACCGCCAAAAGACCGGCGCCGCACAGGATCAAAGCGTAAGCAAGATACTGCGCGATCTCATTGCCGACGATAGAATGCTGGAATCGGGTATGAAAAACCAGGTCATTCTTCAGGTAGATCGCCAGACTGTGCACTCCGAGAATAAAAGAATCAACCGCCAGGCACGCCAGAGACGCACGCAACAGATGCCTGTCCCTGAGCACGTTGGTCAGAAAGAAAACCAAGAGGCTGTACGGCACCATCAGCAGCGCCAGGATCAGGCTTTGACGGACATCCGCCGCCCCCAACACGGAAGTGAAATTAGCCAGCGCCACCAGCCCCAGGAAAAAATACAATCCGGGAGCGCGCATGACCTTCGTTTGTTTTTTGACCACCAGCCTCATCCAGAGCACGAATCCCAGCAGAAGCAACACTTTGGTCGCTTTGAACTGAAAAACAAACCCGCTCAGCGTGAACCCGAAAGCGTTGAACGGCAGGAACAGCGCAAACAATAACACGCAGATGTTGATCACCCGGCGCCGGGGATCACGCAGACAACTGGAAACATCGCTCAATAACGTTGGTAGCATATCAGCCTTTCCGTAGATATATCTGCTCATACTGTTGCGCGACCCGTAAAAAATCAAATCGCGCTTCGATACAACCGAGGGCGCGCGCAGTGACCTGCTCGGAAAACGCCCGGTTATCCAGGATCCTGTCGATCTGATCCGCCAGCCTCTGCTCATCTTCCGGCGGAAAGAGCAAGCCGTTGTACCCGTCATCGATTATCTCTTGAATGCTGGGGATGGCGGACGCGATCACCGGCAGGCCGCTCGCCATGGCTTCCAGCAGAACATTCGGCATCCCTTCGGAATACGACGGCAGCACAAAAACGTCGGCCGCGCGATACCACCTGGCCACATCGGCGCTGGCGCCGGCAAAAACAACTTTGTGCGCGCTGCCGCAGTGCGCAGCGAAATCAATAAGTTTTTTCCTTAAAACGCCGTCGCCCACGATACTCAGGAAACAGTCGTGTTTAACCAGCGACAAAGCTTTGATCAGGGTGGCAACATTCTTTTCCGGGCCCAGCCGTCCGACAAAGAGCACCATATCCCCCTCCGGCTGAACCTCCAGGAGTTGCGCGCGCAGCGCCTCTTTCTTCCCGGCTCCTGCCAGGGAATAACGCTGCCGGTCGATGCCGTTGGGAATAGTTACCACCCGCTTGAATCCGGCTTTTTCGGATTCGCGCCTGGTCTCCTCATTCACGCAAACGATGGTCGCTTTGCAGCCGTTGATCAAGTTTACCAGCGTCCTCCAACCCCTCAGCGTTTTCAGAACCGCGATATCGCCGGTGGCATTGCCCGCCCCGTTCTTGACCACCACGGTCTTATTGCGCAGCACGCAGGCGGCCAGGCCGGCGACAACTCCCGAAGTGTAGATTTGATGGGCATGGATAACCGAATATCTGCCCTGGAGCATCACTAACAGGGAGACGCCGAACAGCGCATACAAACCCGCATTCAGAAAAGCGCAACCTTTCAAGAAAGGGATCCGCACCACCCGGATCCCCTCGATCCGGCCGAACAGGGAGAGTTTTTGCCGGCGCCAAACGTCGGTATAGGTTGGCGAAATAAAAAAAACCTGATGGTCTCTCTTCTTCAACACAGCTGCCAGCTGCAAAGCCTGGCGTTCCATCCCGCCGGTCTGCGTATCGATATTCGCGATCAAGAAAACGATCTTCATACTAGTAAGCGGCCTTCCCGGTTTGCTCCAGAAGCCTGCCATAGAGCATTTCGTATAATTCGGCGGTTCGTCCCATCGAATAGCGGCTTTCCGCCAGATGCCGGGAGTACAGTCCCATCGCTATCGTCTCTACCGGATGGCGCAAACAGTACTCCATGGCGCCGGACAGCGCCCTTGGTGAATGGATATCGCATAAAAAACCGTTACTGCCCTTCAGCACGCCCGGCGAAAAAGGTTCCCCTTTATCGATCAGATCGGGATTGCCTCCCTGATCGCTCAAGATCAAAGGCAACCCGGCAGCCATCGCTTCCAATGCGGCGTTGGATAACCCTTCGGTCAATGAAGGGAGCACAAAAACATGCGCCCCGGACAGGAAGCGGCTTACAGCGCCGGTCGCACCGCAAAAGCGCACCGATCCGCCCACGCCGGCGGCGCGCGCTTGCTGCTCGAGGCGCATCCTCTCCGGTCCAGCGCCGACCAGCAGCATCTCAAAAGAACCTGCCCATGCTCTCTGTAACTGACGCGCGCTCTCGATCATTGCCGCCGCATTTTTCTTGGCCGTCAGACTACCCACAAAAACAAAAACCGTCTTTTCGGCAGGATGATGCGCAATCTTCTCGCCTATCTCAACGCCATTGGGGATCGACGCAATCTTATCTTCCAGTACGCCCGCGCTGCGCAGATCGGTTTTTACCGCAGCGCTGGTAGCCACGAACACATCCACCTGTCGTTTAACCAGACGTTCCCCGATGAACCCGGCTAAACCATCCTTTTTGAGCATGGCCAGGTCAAAACGGACGCCGGAATTGGCGATCTTGCACACCACGGGCTTGCGCGCTATTTTTTTCGCTACTGCCGCTGAAAACACCGGCCACAGTCCCTGATGCACATGCATCAGCTCAAAAGAAGCCGAAGCGCGAACAAGCTCATAGGCCATTCCATAGCGGCATAAACCGCCCAGTCCCGCTATCTTCTTATCTTTTACCACGACAACCGGATAGCCCACACGGAAAACCTCGACCCCTTCGACGGTATCCCAGCCGGGACGCGCGGGATAATTACAGGCGGTATACACGCGCACCTCATGCCCGCGCTTCAGCAGCTCTTTGGACAATTTAAGGCATTGCCGCTCCGCTCCGCCGACGATCGGCGCGAATTGACCGATAACCATCGCCACTTTGAATCTGCGCACTGATCAGGCCTCATTTCTGTAGAAGCACGGTCCGGATACCGCCCTTGTCGCACACACAGGTTTCCAGGTCCTGCAGCGAGACTGTCGTATATATCCCGCGGGTGCTGAAATCGGTTTTTATCACGGTTTCGGGGGTATACCCCATCGAACGCAGCACCGTCGTTTTCTCGTCGGATGAAGCGCAATAAACAGGTTTATACCCTAAAGCGAAAAGCCGCTGCAGTTGTTTGCGCATGTTATGGGAGGCATCGTTATACTTGCTGATGTGCGTCTCGAAAAGGATCATCGCTGAAAAACCGTCTTTGACCACCGCTTCGGCGATATTCTCGAAAACTTCGACTTCATGCCCCTCGATGTCCATGCGGATCAGATCGATCGAGCGCTTATCGACGATAAACGTACGGATATCCTCGGTTTTGACGGTGATCGAACGATTCGTGCGATTCTTAGACTTGACCGCGCTGTTGGCGGAGCCGGGATGGAACGTGTTCAGGTTGGAGAGTTCCGAAAGGAAGAATTCCGCTTCTCCCACTTTATTCGATATCGCCAGATTGAACGCCTGTACATTGGCCGCCTTGTTCAAAGCGATGTTCTTCTCCAGGATCGAGAAATTACCGGGAGAAGGCTCGATGGCATAAACCATTCCCGTGGGACCGACCAGACCCGCCTCCATCATCACGTAGTATCCCAGATTAGCCCCGATATCCATCACGGTCATTCCGGGTTTAAGTATCTTCTGCAGTATATAGCGGTGTTCCATTTCCCGCTTCCCCAGAAGAACCAGGGTTTTGGAAATACCCCGGTCATCGAGATCCAGGAGCATGGAGTAATCGAAAACCCGCCGTTGCATATACCGCCTGCGCAGGATATGTTTGGAGACCCCGTACCGGGCGGCCGAAAAGAGCATAGTCAGGCAATCCGCGAAGCCGTAACAGTCCATGGTGCTGCGCACAAAAGATAATTTACTCACGCACAACTCCTTTCAGGTTCCTTTATTTTGAGATAACCGCTTCTTTGAATGAATGCCAGACATAGTCGATCTCTTCGTTATTCAGCAGAGGATCAACGGGAATACTGATGACCTCGCTGCAGGCTTTTTCTGAAGCACCCAGCTCCTGCCAAACGGAACAGCGCCCCTGAAAAACCTTCATTTTATGCAAAGCTACGGGATAATACACTGCAGTGGCTATTCCGGCGGTTTTGAGCCTCTGGGCGACGTCATCCCTTTTACCGTTCTCTATCCGGATGGTGTACTGATTATAAACATGTCCGGCCGGCGCCGATGAGCCCGGCAGACGCACTCCGGGAATACCGGAGAGCGTCCGGGCATACACCGCAGCCACAGCCCGCCTTTTGCGATTGAAATCGTCCAGGTACGCGAACCGGGCCTGGAGCACAGCCGCCTGCAGCGTATCCAGGCGGGAATTATACCCGATGTGATCGACATTATATTTATCTCTTCCCCCGTGCTTGGTGAGCATACGCATCACTTCCGCCAGATGCGCATCCCCGGTCGCAACCATGCCGCCGTCGCCGAATCCGCCGAGATTTTTGCTGGGAAAAAAACTGAAAGCGCCGGCCGCGCCGATAGTGCCCAGCTGTTTACCCCGCCAGGTGCCTCCCAGCGACTGCGCCACGTCCTCTACCACGAATAACCCGTACTTTCCGGCCAGTTCCATGATCTCATCCATGTCCGCGGACTGCCCGAACAGATGCACCGGCAGGATACCGATGATCCGCTTGAAGGTGCCGGAGGCCAAACACTCCCGGACCTGCCGGGTGTCGATGTTGAACGTCTCCGGCACGATGTCCACGAATAACGGGGTGGCTCCCGAGCGCAGGATGGCGTCGCCGGTGGCGGTGAAAGTGAAGGGCGTGGTAATGATCAGATCCTCTTTCTCGAAATATTCTTTTTGTTTCAGGGTAATGGCCAGGGCCCGCAACGCCACCACCAGCGAATCCGTTCCGGAAGCGGTTCCCACGGCATGCGGCAGCCCCAGATAGTCCGCCATGGTTTTCTCGAAAGCGCCGACCCGGGGACCGAGTATCCAGTGCTGCTCTTCCAGAGCGGCAGCCAACGCCGCATCGATCTCTTTTTTCATCAGCAGGTACTGGCGTTTGAGATCAAGTAACGCAACGGATCGCTTCATCGGGACTCCTCGAGTTGAATGCCGGTTTTGTTTTTCAGGTATGTTTTTGAACAGCCATCGCAGACAGCCCTCTTGCCGTCCTTAAAATCGAGCGTTTTGCCGCACTCGCAGGCATACCCCTTGAAAACCGCGGGCACGCCGGCAACTATCGCGTGATCCGGCACGTCTTTCTTGACCACGGCGCCGGCACCGACCATGCAGAACCTTCCCAGCGTAACCCCGCAGACTATGGTCGCATTGGCCCCGATAGTCGCGCCTTTTTTCACCAGGGTAGGGAGAAATTCATTCTTTCTCTCCACGAAAGCGCGCGGCGTGTACACATTGGTAAAAACGCAGGAAGGGCCGCAGAACACTCCCTCCTCCAGCGTCACCCCTTTATACACAGACACATTATTCTGGATCTTGCAGCCGTCGCCGATAGCGACCTGCGGACCGATCATTACGTTCTGGCCAATGACGCAATTTTTTCCGATGACCGAACCGGAAAGAACATGGGAAAAATGCCATATGCGGGTCCCTGCGCCGATCGTCGTTTCCGGGTCGATGCACGCGCTGGCGTGCGCGGTATATCCTGTTTTATCCGTTGGTATCATTTGTAAGCCCTTTCTCGGCTGCTTCCAGCACGCGTAAAACCCTCATTCCTTCATGCCCGTCTGTGCGGGGCGTTGTCCGGGCAGCGATACAAGATAAAAAATGTGCAAGCTCTTCCCGGAGCGGCTCTTTCTGCTCTATGGGCACTACCAGTCGCTGCGCCTTTCTGGCGACCGGCAATGTCCCGTTATTCTGCCAGTCGATCACATGAGGGAACAGACAAAGTTTCTCCTCGCTCACGTCGTCAAACACCGCCATGGATTTCGAACCGACCACGATCAGTTTCTGTTCCTTGAAAGGATGCAGCCAGTTCACGAATATATGTCCTTTGATATTCCCGGGGAAGTCCAGAACGGTGATGGTGGAGTCATAGACGTCCCTGCCCAGGCAGCGCGCTCCGGTGCAGCTTACCTTGACCGGATCCTTGCCGATGAGCATGAGGATGACGGATATATCGTGCGGAGCGAAACTCCAGAGGATATTCTCCTCCGTCCGCAGCTTCCCGATATTCAAACGATTGGAATAGATATACTGGATATCCCCTAATTCTTTCTTCTCGATCAGTTCTTTGAGTTTGAGCACCGCAGGATGATACTGCAGGATATGCCCGACCATCAGAATGCGGCCTTTCTGTTCTGCCATCATGACCAGTTCCTGCGCTTCGGCCACGCGCAGAGCAAGCGGTTTTTCCACGTACACATCCTTGCCGGCCTCAAGGCATCTTTTTGCCAATCGATAATGCTCCGCCGCCGGCGCGGCTATGGCTACCGCTTTGATCTCATTATTGCAGACAACAGCTTCGAAATCCGCAGTCACTGCGGTACCCGGATGTTTCTGGCGTATCGTTTCCAGCACCGCGTCAACAGGATCGCAGACGGTATGCAAAACTCCCAGATCGAAAAAATTGCGCGCCAGATTGATCCCCCAATAACCGCATCCCGCCAAGCCTACAGTTTTATCCGCCATGGTTATTTCTCCAGATATCCAGATACAACAAAGTATATAACAGATGCGAACGCTCACCTGAGCCCAAACAGCTGTGCAAAACCGCATCGAGTAATTCCCCACCCTGCAGAGCAGAAAGCGGAGCCTCCAGCCTTGCCCCATAATTCTGCCGCATAACCCTGATCCTCGCACTGTTTTCCCACATGGCAAGAAAATCCGGTTTATTCAACGCCGTCGCCGCAGCATTGCCAAAATTCTCAGCGTGCGCGGGGAACATCAACCTGCGCGGAGGAAGATGTTTCAGGCAGATCAACCATTCGTTTATCGCGGGATGCGGAAAGATCGGCATCATCGTACAGGCCAGCGGAATGTTCCGGGTCGGACGGTAGAATCTGCGCATCGCCATATTGAAAAGCCGGCCGTTCAGTTTTATTTTCTGGTCGGCAAGAACAGCTACTTCTATGCTCGTCCGTTCGGTAAACATCTCGAACGACTGAAAATTATGTATATGCGTGGTCAGGTTCGGATTCATCTTATTGCGCATGAACGGCCAGATATTGCTCCATTCCCAGGCCGAACCGTCAGTGCGCAGTTTGCCCCACTCCTGCTGAAGCTCCCGCCGACGGCCGGCCACCTGCTCCAGAAGCTCCGGTTTGATCAACCCTTCGAACCTGCGCAGGTACTGCCTGCCTCCGGCGAGCTTCGCCGGATCGGTACGATCGAGTTGCTTGACCGTTCCCAGATGCCTGCCGAAGAAACGGATCACTCTGGCATTGGCTTCATGCAGTTTAAGCAGACTGTCCGACATATACCCGCCCAGCACCGCGTCAAACCCGAGATCAAGTATCTTCTGTTTGAACCCGACGAACCCGCCGCGCAGAAAGCTGAAATGCGGGCCTTCGCTCTCCATAAACAGCGGCAGCGACCGTTCGAAGTAATCGATGTCCCGGAAAAGGATCTCGTGTTTGAGCCCGGTGGCTTTAGCCACTTTCCGGGCGATCGCAAGCTCGGTATTCTCATCGTCGACAAAAGTAACTGCCGTCGCCTTGATCCCCAACTCGGCCAGTATACCGGCAAGAGCACGGGAATCCGTGCCGCCGCTCAAGAATAGCCCCACTGACGCGCGGCCGGCAAGTATCTCCTGGGCTTCCGCAAGTATCCCCCGCTCCAGCCGTTGCGCCAGGCCGCGAATATCCCGGGCGATCCGCCGGTCCGGACAGCTTACAGGCTGCCAGTAATTACCTATCTCAATATTCCCGGTCGCAGTGTCAACAGTCAAACAGCTGGCATACGGACATTCCAGCAGCCCCTGATAAAACGAATACGGATAACTGATGCTCTTCTGGGTCAGATAATCCGCTATAGAAACCAGATCCAGCGTTGCCATGGCCAGAGAGCGGGCCAGCGCATCGATGTCGGTAGAAAAAGCAATCTTGGCCTTATTCCTGCCCTGAAACATCTGGTAGGAATTACCCAGATCGATGATCAGCCAGAGTTTGTTCTCCCGGGCAGACACGGCCGCCAGGCAGTAATTCCCCTTCAAACGGCTGCCCCAGGAGCGGATATCCGGCTCTTTGAGCAGTTCCCGCAGCAGGCTGACCGAACGCTCGCTGCCCTGCGCGAGAATCGGTTCATCCCCTGCGTTGCCCTGACAGGGAGCATACAGCCGCGGCGCGCCATTGATATATACCGCAAGACCGTTTTTGGTCTTCACCGGCCCGTACCCCCGATAATGGTTGGCGCAGGCAACAACAACTTTACCCGACTCCAATTCTACCGTCAACATATCGCCGCCTGATGCTGTGTTGCCGCCAAGTTGCGTGAACGCAGCCAGAAATCAAGATACAGCATGGTATACCGGATATGAAAACAATCCACTCTGCCAATCGCAGGATCGAGAATTTCGGCCAACGCGGGGCTGCCGGCAGCGCGCAGCTGCTTTTCCAGCGTATCCGGCGTATACGCTTTCCTTAACGACCGCATCCCCGGGCTGATCTCCCAGAGTTTTAAAAAATCCTGATTGCTGCGCTGCGTAGCCAGGGGATTGGTGATCTTCTTATGCCCGATACGCCTTAGAGGCGCGGGAAGAAAGTGTTTCAAGCCGATAACGAATTCGTTAATCCGGTAATTTCCGTACAAAGGAAGCATGGTCACGGATAGAGGAATATCACGGAAAGGCTTGAGCAGCCCGAAAAACGCCCGGTTGAACAGCCTGCCGTTTAGTTTTATCTCCTGAGCTGCCAGCCTGGCGACCTCTGCCACATCGCGATGCGTGAATACCTCGAAAGAATCATACTGGCCGATATGCGTAGTCAGGTTGGAATTATGCTTGTTGCGCATGAACGGCCAGATCCTGCTCCACTCCCAGGCAGATCCATCGGTCCGGATCTGCTTCCACTCTTCAAGTAATGCCTGCCGGCGCGCCGCCACTTCTTCAAGCAGTTCTTCGCGCAAGATTCCAGAAAAACGCTTCAGGTATTCCCTGCCTCCCGGGAAATGGGTTACATCGCGACGGTCGATATGCTCGAGCGTACCCAGATGGCGCCCCAACAGGTAGCTGCCGAATGAATTGGCTTCATGCAGTTTAAGCAGGGTATCAGACATATACCCGCCGATAAGCGCGTCAAATCCCCTGCGGGCGATCTCGTCACGAAAGCCAAAAAACGTGCAGCGGATGAAATTAAAATGCGGCCCTTCGGCTGCCAGGAATGCCGGCATGGCCCGGGGGTAATAATCCGCATCCCGGAATAACAGCTCGTGTTTGAAACCGGCTCTGCGGGCCACTTCCCCGGCCAGATCAACTTCGTTGTTGCGGTCGTCGCAAACAGTCAAAGCCGTGGCCTTGACGCCGCGCTGCACCAGCAGGGCAGCCAGGACCCGTGAATCCAGACCGCCGCTCAAGAACAACCCCACGGCATTCCTGCCGGCCAAAGCCTCATCGACCGAACGCTGCGCCGCAGCATACAGCCTCCGGGACAATCCTTCCATATCCCGGGAATCCTTCGACTCTTCGCCGCTGCGCGGCAGCCAGTACCGATATCTGGAGACCTCAGGTTTACTGCCTAATGCCACGCGGATACAGCAAGCAAAATCCGCCTCGGCAATGCCGCGATAGAACGTATACGGAAAGGCAATACTCTTCTGGATCAGATAATCGGTTACGGAAACCAGGTCAATCGCATCCTGCGTTCCCAGTTCAGCCGCTAAACGATCGATATCGGTGGAGAAAACCAGCCGATCCCCTTGAGCACCGGTAAACAGATGAAATGAATTCCCGATATCGGTTATCAAATTCACGCTGCCCGGCGATTCCACAGCGATCAGGAAATTCCCGCTCAAATGGTCGCCCCAGCGCGCGTAATCTGCAACCTTGAGCAATTCCCGCACGATAAGCCGCGAACGCTCGTTACCCGGCGCGGCAATGACCTCTGCGGATTGCATCCCCGCGCAGGGCACATAGAGCGACGGCGCCCCAAGCACATGGATGCGCAGCCCCGAATACGTTTCCACCGGGCCGTACCCCCGGTAATGATTGCGGCATTCGATACGACAGGACCCGCCGTCAATAGAACAATGCAGTCTCATCCGGCGCAAACCTCCTCAAGCAGGTTCAACTCGTACTCGATGCGTTGTTCCCATGTCGGGACAGCCTCAGCAGCCCAACGCAACGCTTTCCCGGAATATTCCTCTACCGTTGCTGCTGAATCCAAAAGCCGTTTCAGCGCGCCGGCAAGATCGGCGGCAGTATCCTTACGGGATACCCGTACGCAGGCGTCTGCGGGAATGATCCGTTCGGTATCCGCATCCACTCCGTCTTCGCCGCGGCCGAGCATGAGCGTGCAGCAGCCGGCAGCCATGGCTTCAAGCACGGTGTTATTGAGATTGCCCAGGCGGTTGAGGGAAACGAATATTTCATGCGACATATACGCTTCCATGATCCGGCTGTGCGCGACTTTCCCGGCAATATGCGCCAGGCCTTCCAGTCCCTGCCGGCGGATCTGATCCCGGATCAGTTCTTCGCTGCCCCCGTAACCTACTAAAGTCGCCTGGAAATCCCTGCGGCCCGCGGCGAGCATCCGCAATGCGACCAGCAATTCCTGCGTGCCTTTCTGGTCCTCGAAACGCGCGACAAAAAGAATGCGCATCTGCCCGGGTGCAAATGCCCGGCGCGCGGGGACATCCGCCCTCTCCACTCCGTTGATCAGGTACTGTTTGCGCGCGCGCGGGTGCGCGAAACCTTCCAGCAGCGGGCGGATCGCCGACCCGTCGATGCTGGCAATAATGCAGGCAAAACGGGCGCGCATAGAGCCATAAAACAACGGATGCTTAAACCGATTCCAGCGGTTACGGAAGAACGGATAATAGATCGCCGCACCCATCATCCGCAAAGCCACCGAAAAACCGCAGAGCGTTAAAAAAGCCCCGGCCACTTGCGTAGCCCGCACGCAGTACACCAGCGCAGGGCGCAGTTTCCAGGCTAGACGCACGCAATAAAAAAAATGTTTGATGTCGTTTAACAGGCAATCCAAACAGCCGATACCCGTAAAGCGGACAAACGGAAGCGCGACAAAACGCACGTGACGGAATCCGTCAACGCAAATCCCCAGCGGCTTACGGGCATGCTTGAATTGGCCCGGCTCGCCGCACACCAGCACTACCGTGGCCTCGATGGACTTTTTTTCCAGGCCTTCGATCAGCCTGCTGATGGTAGGAGACCCGTACGGAAGCCATCTGCCGTTTTCCAGCTCGCGCAAACCGCTGAAGAAGCGTAAAAGCAGAAGATAACGGCCCTGCCGGCCTGTCATCCCATCAATCTGCGAAACCGGTCGCAAAATTCCTCCTTGCCGCTTCTGCTGGCCAGCACGCGTTTGTATTCGTTCTGGGCGTTACGCGCTATCCGGGCGGCGCCGGCAGGATCCCGCTCCACGCTGTCCATCTTTTCCTGAAAATCGCTGAAATCCCATTTAAAAGGGATATACATATCCTTCTGCCAGATATCCGGCCAGGTTTCCAGATGGCTCATATCCTGCTTGATCAAAGCCGCACCGCTGATAGTCAGCTCGAAATCACGGTAGCAGACTTCTCCGTAACCGAACGGGCTCAACCCTGCGAGGGCGTGCTTGATTTCTTTGAGATATTCCGGCCTGGCGATCCGCTCAAGCGGAATCCGTCCGGCAAGCATCTGTTGGATGCGCTTGCGCGGAAAGGCCACGGTATCCTTGGAATAGGAGCCTCCCAGCCTGCAGGTAAATTTGAGCGGCCGGTCCGTACCGGGCGCCACCCAGCAATTCGAATAGAACCGGGGAAGAGCGTCGCAATAGAACAACAACCGGGCATACGCGCTGTTCAAGAAACCGTAATCGGACATCCCCAGATTCCAGCTCGCTTTGATCTTGCACAACTGGTCTTCCCGGGGAATACGGTTCAAATGCGGCGGATCCTGTTTGCTGTCGGCGATCCCGAAACGCGCATGGTAAAAATCCGTAAAGATGCGGGAACCGTAGTGCGGCCGCAGATACTGCCGTTTATCGCGTAAAACCTGGCACTTCAGATAGGTATCCACGTACGGGAGCACGTCGAACTGGGTGGTGCCGCTGCTGTCCGACAGATCCATCCAGTACACCCTCTCGCAATACCGGCGGCAATCCTGCAGGAAATGGAAGATCCGCCCCGGGTCAACGCCCCAGTCGTTCCTGAAGCGCCGGCTCATTACGCATACCGCGAAAGCGCCTTTCTTCAGCCGATCAACGTCCCTGGCGTATTCAATGCGATAGCCGTCCCCGGCAAAATCGCGTTGATGATATTTGACCGGAAAAACAAAAGCCAGCTCGTTCCAGTTATATTCGCCGGTGCCCAGAATCACAATCCGCTTCACAATAATTCTCCTTTAGCGAACGTCGCGTAGAGCGTGCGGAATTCCGCGGATTTCGCCGAAAGCTCATCGAGAGACCCCGACGCTTCGATCCGTCCTTCTTTCATCACGATCACCGCATCACAGTATTTCAGCGTGGTATAGCGGTGCGCGACAATGATCATTGTCATCTTCCCCATCAGGTTTTTAAGCGATTCGTTGAAACTGTTCTCGGTAACCGAGTCGAGAGAATTGGTAGCTTCGTCAAGGATCAGTATGGTCGGCTCACGATAAAGCGCCCGGGCAATACCGATCCGCTGGCGCTGCCCGCCGGAAATGCGCACGCCCTTATCCCCGATCTCGGTTTGCAGCCCCAGCGGCAAAGAAGCGATGAATTCGGTGAGCTGGGCAATACGTACGGCTTTCTCCATGCGTTGGGCATCAACCTCTGCCCCGAAAGCAATGTTGACCGCAATCGTATCATCGAGCAAAAATGTCTGCTGGGGCACGTAGCCGACTATAGAGTGAAAATCGTTAAGGTTCGCTTCTTCCAGCACCTTGGCATCGCAGACAATCCGGCCGCTGGAAACAGGCAGAAGCCCCAGCAGAACATCGACAAAAGTGCTTTTACCTGCGCCGGAACTTCCGATTATCCCGAGCGAACTGTTCTTGCCGATACGCAGGGATATATCGCACAGCGCCTTGCGGTGTGCACCGGGATAAAGAAAATCGATATGCTCCAGAGCAATACTCTTATCGAACGAGAACCGGTGCCGGCCCGCTGCGGCACTACTGCTGCCGCGTTTGCTCTGGCGCAGAGCGCTGCTGATAATCTCCACTCCAGGCGCATATTTCTTGATCATGCCGATAGAATTGAATATTTTGTCTGCGGAGGGCAGGAACTTCTGCACCGTGAGCGCAAGCAGGCTGATCACCGGCAGCGCCGATGCAATACTGCCGCGCGACGCAAGCAGATACAGCAGGGTCAAGAGCAGCAAAGCGAAAGCGCCGAGATTCAGGATCATTCCGGGCAAACCGGCGATCATCTTCAGCCGTACGCCCAGGCGCGAGCCGATGGTAAGCGCCGATTCGAACTTCGACATAAAATACCCTTCGGAATGACAAACCTTGATGTCCTTGAATCCCCCCAGTATCTCATACGTGGATTTGAACATCTTCCGGCTGCATAATTCGCTTTCCCTGCCGATGGCAGAAATGCGTTTACGCGTCGTACTGATGATACCGAAGGTCAACAGGCTGATGCTCAAAGAAACCAGCAGCACCAGCACCGGATCCACCACCAGCAGCAAGAGCACCAGCGTCAGAGACACGATGCTTTCAGTCAAGAGGTTAAGGAACGTGCTGATGCTCGAGACCACGTTCGAAACCTCTTCCAACAGGTGTTTAGTCAGGACTGCGGTGTTGACGGAGAGGAATTCAACGTAGGGCATGCGCACGTATCCTCCCAACAGCTCCATGGAAAGACGGTTGCGCAGATGAGCGGTAAACAGGCTCTGAAAATAAAGGTTCGCCGCCGATACCAGACCTCGTACAACCAGCACCACGAAAACGCCGCTTCCCAGAAACAGGAAAAAGTGGCGCTGCGACGTAAAATGCAGACCGGAGTAGATCCGCGCGAGCAGCCGGTTGCGCTGGATCAGTTCCGGATCGGTCAGCAGAGTGATATAGGAAAAAATCGAACTGAATCCTGCGAGTTCCAGCAGCGCCAGCAGGATCATCAGCAGCATCAGCCCCAGGAACATTTTCTTTTCCCGGGCGCTCAAAAACGAAAAAATGAATTTTATCAGTGCCATAGGTTAATACTCGAATTGGCTGTTGGTAAAACGATTAACCAGATCATAGGTATAGCTGTAGCTTTCTTTGCGGAAATACGCGTGCACTTCATCCTTGTCGAACACCGCCCGATTATTCTCGTCCATGCGGCAGACGAACATCCGCACCCGCCGGAGGAACTGCTCACGCACATCTTCGGATAACAGGTACGGATGCGGGGTGAACAGGATCACGGGTTTATCGGTTTTCATCACCTCGACCAATGACCCGCCGGTAATGTTCTCGGACACGAATGCATCCGCGGCGCAACCCCGGCGCAGCATTTCGGTAAGGGGCGTATCCATGATCTCGACGGAACCTCCGAACATTTGCGAAAAGAATGCGGTTTGCTGCTTCAGGGCCCGCGATTTCCGGTGAAATTTCACCACGACCTTCAGCCCGCAGGCCAGAAGTTCTTTGACGATCCTGACTTCCAGATCGAACCGCTGGATCTCCGAGAGCAAACCGACGAAAGTGCGATCCCCGCTGAAACTGCCCGACAGGAACATCACCCGGCGGATACGGCCGTAACTGCCGGATCCTGTACGGTGCGCGCCGTTATCGGGAAGGACTTCCAGCGAAGCAGTCGGTTGCCTCTTCAGCGCTGCCGCCTGCCGCTCCCGCCCGATCCGCTCTGCCTGCGTGTAACAGAAGAATGTGGACGCGGTAAGCTGCTCAACCAGCCAGTAACCGGGAAAATCCACCCAGAAAAAACCGCCGCCGTGGGGAAATGCGCACACCGTGCCGCCCTGCGATTTCACCGCGGTGGAAACGACTCGGGTCGAAAAAGCCCCCTGGGTGGCGGTATACAGCCTGCGCACCCTGCCGGTCAAAGACTTTTGTTTCAATACGCCGATCGTGCCGGCGATGAACGCGACGCTGTAGTCGATAAAATCCTTGAGATGCTTTTGCGCTTCGTCGGAGACGGTCATCGGCATCGCTGCGTCGCGGAAATAACCGAATATCTTTCCACCCAACACCGGCTTGACCGCCACGGGAGCCTCGAAACGGTCAAAAGGCGAAAACCAGTCATAGGTTTTGCTCCGGAAGAACCGGACGCCGTTCATTTTTAGATACGATTCGACGGTAATATTGGAATTAAGCAATACCTGCTGCGTCGGTCTCCACAGCAATTTTCTGATCGCGTACTTGGCCAGGGTTTTCGGGTCGGCGTAGGATACGGGCCGCTTGACAAAGAAACGGGCGTCCAGGCGCGTGCCGTTGATCAGCCACGAATAGAAATCTATCGGGCTGGGCGTATACTTATCTATGCGCTCGCCGCGTTGTTTGAAACCGTCGATCACCCTTTGCGACATATACACGGTAAAAAAGTACAAAATCAGATACGGGACGAACACCCTGATGATCTCTTCCTGCAACTGGTCGGTCTCGTTATCGATCAGAGCGATCCCTGCGGCGACCAACCGGTCATAGAGCAGGTCTTTCTCCGGTTCCGCTACGGGCCAGAAAAAGCTTTTTTCAAAAAAAGACGGGTCATTAACCGACGCCAGATTGATGAACATATTCAGGACACCCGGTGCAGCAGCTTCCACTCGCCGTCGACCTTCTCCCACAGATGCGGCGAACGCCAGCTGTCGATCACTTCGTTAAAATAGTCTTCGGTAATGTCGCAATACTCGAGGAATTCCTTAAAATGCCGTTTGGGAAATTCTCCGTCGTATTTCTGGACGAGCTTCACCCCTTCCTCCCGGGTCAGATGACCGTCCCGGATCTCGTGCGCGGAATCGCTGGTCGCCCTGCCGATACCGAATTTGATAAAAGCCAGATAATAATGGTACCCGTCGGTTTTATCGTCAAGCGAAGCATATTTGGAATAGGTTCCCTCCGACCGGACCGGATTGGCGACAAAACCGGTGTTCTTGGAGCAATAATAGTAATTCTCCTGGGGCGTCCACTTCTTGTAATAACCGTAGAACGTGATCTGATTCTTGAACACTTCCATCTCTTTGACGCCGGGCGGCAGGTACGGCTGCAGGTCCGCCTCGCTGATCCCGTATTTGACCAGGTCTTCCGGCCCCAGACCGGAGAACCCGAACTTCTTCTGGTCGGCCACCGGACGCGTGGGCGTGAACGCGCTCTTCATATCCCCGCCGTACTCGCCCTCGGCGTTCTCTCCGTACATCACTACGGGAATATCGAACTTTGCCGCGATGCGCAGCGGGAAATTGGTCTGACCGTAAATGAACGGCTGGAACGGATCGCCGAGGATCTCGAAAGCGAGCTTCGTCAGCTTGCGGTGTATCCTGCCGTTGGGGGTGCCCAGGATATTGTCCAGGCCGCCCACCTGGCACATCGCCTGGAAATTCCTGAAACCGATATCGGTATACAGATGCGGGGCCCAAGTGACGGTGAGCACATTCATCCCGTAGTTGTATTTCAGGTCATGCGCGATAAAACCCGAGTCCTTGCCGCCGCTGGCAGCGACGAGCACTTCATAACCGCCGTCTTTGCGTTTGAGTTTGCTCAACATCTCGCGCAGCTCGGCTTCGCGCTGGTTCCAGTCTATCCGGGTCTTCTTGATATCCGCGAACAGACACGCGGAACATACCCCTTCCTCATTGAAAGTGATCCGCGGCCGCTGGTTGGAAATAGTGCAGCGTTTGCAGTATTTAACCTCCCGCGGAAGATTGTACAGCTTGATCACGTCCTTCTTCTCGACCATGCAGTCCTCCTTTAACGATCTCGTCTTTGAAATTCCGATAAATGCGCAGCCCCATGCCGGCGCTTTTCTCCGGATGGAATTGAAAAGCCGTCACCGCGCCCTTCCTTAAAGCGCTGCAAAAAGCGGCACCTCCGTAAACCGATTGCAGGATACTCACGTTTTCCTGCGTCTGAACATAATAGGAATGCACGAAATACATATATCCGCGGTCGGGTATCCCGTTCAGGATCGGATCGACGCCTGTTTTTCCCTCGGGCAGAAAAACCCTGGACCAGCCCACATGAGGAATGCGCACTTTTTGTCCGGCAGCATCGACGCCGGGAAAACGCCTGACTGCGCCCCGGACAATACCCAGTCCCCGGGAAGCGCCGAACTCATCGCTGGAATCCAGAAGCAACTGCATGCCCAGACAGATACCCATCAGCGGCTTACCCTGCGCGATAAAAGACTTGATCCCGGATACCAGGCCGCGCGCCTCGAGTTCGGTCATGGCATATCCGAAAGCGCCTACGCCCGGCAGGATCGCGCCCGCGGCATTCGAGAGTACCCGGGGATCGGAAGTGATCACCGCCTTCAGGCCGACGCCTGCGCAGGCCTGCATCACGCTGAATAAATTACTCATGCCATAGTCGATTACGGCTATGTAGCCGCCGGCAGGTTCTATCATCTTGGAAGAGACTCCTCCCCGGCGGTGCAACGCACCTCCAAACCGGCGGCCTCCAGGCATTCTTTGATCTGCCCAATGGAAGCGCAGGGATTGGTCGCAATCCTGTTCACGCTGGCTAAAAATTCGCGGTTACCTTCACGGTTCGAAGACACTTCTATGGTATCGATATAATGCTGTACGAAATGGTAATGCAGCAATGAAGCCACGGCCACGGCGTCGGCATGCCCGTCCTGTACTGCCGCGACGGCGTCGAGCGGCCGGCCGGCGCCTCCGCAGGCGATGACCGGAATGGAGACGGCGTCCGTTACCATCCTGACCAATTCCAGATCGAATCCCGACCCCGTGCCCTCGCGATCCACGGAAGTCACCAGCAATTCGCCGGCTCCCAGTTGTTCCGCCCGGCGCGCCCACTGCAGGACTTCCAGACCGGTATATTCCCTGCCGTTGTCCGTATAGGCCAGGTAAGCGCCATCCAGCTGTTTGATCGCTTCGATGGAAATAACCACGGTCGAAGAGCCGAATTCCCGCGCCGCCCTGGTGATCAGGGCGGGCTCGTTGATGGCCGCGGTGTTGAATGCCACCCGGTCGGCGCCCGCTCGCAGCACTGCCCGCATATCCGCGATGCTCCTCAACCCGCCGCCGACCGTCAAAGGGATGAAGGTTTCTTTCGCGGTTTTGGCGATAATATCGTGGAGGCTGTTACGGTTATACAGGCTGGCCACGATATCCATATAGAGCAGCTCGTCCGCGCCGTTCTCATAATAATACCTGGCGAACTGCTCCGGCGTACCCAGCACCCGCAGCCCTTCCAGATGAATACCTTTGACCAGATTAGGCCCTTTTATATCCAGCCGGGGGATGATCCTTATGCAATGCGACATAACCGTATGATCCTTTGTTTTCTTCCATCCGGAACTGCGCGCGGGCAAAATCTTCCGCGGTATCTATATCCACCGAACGCTGCGCCGGCATCTTGCAGGCGTACGTACCGGGACCGAAGAAACTTTTAGCGCGCAAAAAATACTTCCACCGCGCGGCATACACGGCGCCGTTAAGCCGGTATGACTCGGGCAATCGCTGGCGATTCGCATGCCGGGCCCGGGGATGGATAAAATGCGCCATGTTCCCGTCCGCGGGCAGGACGTTCATCCACCAGTGCGGATGTTCCGACCGGCATACCGAGACTACAGCCTGGACCCCGGGCAGGTAGAGTTTGCGCAGAGCCGCGTCTATGTCCAGCGGAAGCCGAAGCGGCGAGGTCGGCTGAAGCAATACCAGAGCGTCGAACGTCTCCCCCCCGCGTTCAAGCCAGCGCAGCGCGTGCGCCAGAGCTTCAACGCTGCTGGCAGAATCGTTTGACAGTCTTTTCGGGCGCAGGAACGGCACATCCGCCGCGTAACGCCTGGCCGCGGAAGCGATTGCCGCAGAATCCGTGCTTACCAGAACCTTATCGATGTATCTCGACGCTTGCGCGCACCGGATGCTCCAGGCGATGAGCGGATGCCCGCATAACGGCATGATATTCTTGTTCGGCAGACCTTTGGACCCGCCGCGCGCCAGAATGATCCCCAGCACCGACTTTCCTTTATACATAGTCTTCTTCCCTGACCGTCAAACGATCTCTTTCAGGATCATGAATGCCTCGGCGTAGTCAACCCCGGCGGTGGACCCGCGGAAACAGGCCAGCGCGCGCATATTCTTCAGACTTCTGGGGAACGGCGCCTTTTTAAGCTCTTCTTTGTAAATACGCATGATCTTCAACTTTTTTTCCATGAACCGGCTGATATCGGAAAAGGCTGTCGGCACGAACACTTTCTGACGTATCGGCAGGGCGAATTCGGTCTCTGAAAGCGCCTCGTAAGCGAGAACCTGCCGTAACGAAAGCAGACGAAAACTCTTGGTGGCGCTTAACACGGCTTTCAGGGTGATCTCGTGATCGGAATGGACATCGTTGATGAACGGCACGTAGAGGATGTCCGGCCTGATTTTCTGCACTACCCCGGAAACGCATTTAACCAATTCCCCGCGCGCCACGCAATCAAGCCTGGTGGTAGGCAGATCCAGCATATGCACCTGTCTGAAGCCGTATGCTTTTGCCACCTGCCGGATCTGGCGCTGACGCCGGGCGACAAAACCCCGGTCAAATCCCTGTTCCTGCGAAACGTTGGTCATGATCAACCAATCCACGGCATCCCCGGCGCAGATATGCTTGAGGATCGTGCCTCCGCATCCCAGAGTCTCGTCATCGGGATGCGCTGCAACTACCAGTACCCGTTTCTTTTCAGGCTTGATAGACGTAGACAAACACACCTCCCCGGTCATGATGCTCCAGCGGCCCCATTTTCTTCTTCTCCAGCAGGGTAAAACCCGCCGAACGCATTTCCTCTTCAAACATCGACTCGTGGCGTTTAAAATCACCGACCATATCCAACCCTGACTTCAGGGCGTTATTCTCCAATTCCGCCAGCTGCACCCTGCCCTGGGTAAGGGCTTCGGCAATAATGAAGTTATGGTACCGGAATAGTGAAGCCTTGCGCTCCAGGTCATTGGAAAAATACGGCAGTATCTCTCCTCCCATTATATAAACGCCGCCTTTTTTGAGATTATTGAATATGTTTTTGGCGAAGAGAAACCGTTTATTGTAATGGATATGGTCGTGGGCAAAGGTTGAAATGACCATATCGTACTCCTGTGGCTTGCAGTAAGTGGAGGCGTCCCCGCGGATGACATTGACCCCGGCCAGTTCCGGATGGGAAGAAAGGATCTTGCAGCATTCGCTGTCGATATCCAGCGCATCAAGTTTTACAAAGGGGAATTTAACCAGCTCCAGCGAACACAACCCGGTGCCGGCGCCGAGCTCGAGCACGCGCACGACCTTCTCCGCCTTCCTTGCGGAAGCTTTCGGGGGTTTCGAACGGGCCTTGATCTGCGCCTTGATCTCATCGATCATCTCGACGTAATACGGATGGCCCCTCTCTATATTGTGGTAGGTGGGCAGGTCTATATAACGCGACATCTCCAGGAATATCCGCTCCGATCCTTTGGCGGGCGTAGTTCCGGTGACCCGGGCAAACTCCTTCTCGGGGTCGGTGGAATAATGCAGCGCGTGTGATTCCAGATCCAGCACGGTCGAAGAGACAGTCGAGAAAACGCCGGAGCGCCAGAGGCCGTCCGCATGCTCATCCTCGCGGGCGGTAAGCATCTGGAAGATATCCTCGATGGAAACGGCAGCCTTGATCTGCTGCTTTGCCGACTGCATGCGCTTATACGAACTGGGGTAATCCTGGCTCTTCCTGGGTCCGTGTTCGAGAGTAAGAAAATGGTTGGTGATCACCGTATCCTGGGTCAATACCGTCAGATGGGATTTTCTGCCGTGCACCTCCAGATGCAGGGCTTTCTCGGAATCGGCGAGCAGGATATTGTATCCCATGAAATCCGCGCCGGAATCAAGCAGTTTCCGGGCAAGCTCGTCAACGCCGCGCGCCTGGGGCAGGAACCGTGAAAGCATGATCATGGGATTGACCAGACCCGCATTCTCCTTCTGGGACTGCAGGCGGGCTTCCTTATCCTTGCCGGACATGACCAGCGCGGTCCAACGCGGAGTATTCACCGCAGCGCTGGCGAACGCGCAGCCGTAGCGGTTGATCGCGACGCTGTAATAATCCGCACCTTCGGTCTTCACCGCCAGAAACGCCGGGCGGACAATGACCACTTCGTCCGTCGGCGAAGCCTTATCCCGGTTCTTGAAAATGAGCTTCAGATTCCTGTGATAGCCTATCGTGCACATAGATCCCCCTTTAGTGGATTAAAACAGGTGTTTTTCCTTCATCCGGTCCCAGGTCGGCATGGCACGATGCGCCGATCCTTTTACCAGGTACTGCTCAACCAGATACGAAAATTCCAGCTCGGGATCGATATTCCCGCGGTAACGCAACCGGTGCAAATTATCCATATCCAGCAGGATCTGGGCATCCCTGGGCACCAGCACCCCGAAGAATACGAACGGTATGAACTTTTTGTGCGCCTGCGAATAGAGCGAGCTTTTCATGATCTTCTGCGCGATCAGGCTGACGCGATAGGCGTACAGCCAGCGAAAGGCGTCGATGGTACCGCTTGCGCCCAGAACGATCAAACCGGGCAGAACCGGGAAAAACTCATTCTGGCAATATCCCATGATCTGATGATAGGTATACGGCGTGTCCGTATCGTAAATGACCACGGTCAGCCCGCGCGGCCGTATCCTGCCCGCGGACTTGCGCACGATCAAAGCTGTTACCCGCTCGGAAAGAATAGCCGCGATCTCGTTATTGCGCACCGGCGCAAGGATAATCTTCTGGCGGTAATGCTGCATCCGTGGCTTACTGATGTCGGCCAGGACAAGGCTCGATTCCAACTCTTCACGGTACAGATTGAGCCCCGCGAAACAACGCAGCCGCTGAAGGCAAGCCTTGAAATACCCTTCCCTGACGTTCGGCGGATAAGCGGTGATCTCATGAGGGTCGACCAGGGTGCTGCCTACTTTAAAAACAGCGTCGTCATAGCCCATGCTCAATCCGAACGCCTGGGAAATGATCTTGGAGCTTAACACCACGCCGTAATACAGCCCTTCCCGGATCCACTCTTCAACGTCTTCCACGATCGCCGAACGCACTGTCTGGGCGTATTTGTCATGCAGAGAGATATATGAATCCGCGATAGAGGCTTCCAGCTCCTCGATAGAGGAAAGCTCAAGCGGCCGATCCATTTCGCAGGGAATGGTCAACGAGGAGATCGATGTCCCCTGAAAAAGCGAATCGTTCTCGGGAGAGCTGTACCAGGCTTTAAGCTCTTCCGTCCTCACTCTCGACATGAATGCGGCGAAAGCCCGTTCTTTCTGTTCCCGTGCGGCTTTTTTGTAACGGGACAGCCCTCGCGAAGCGGTGCGGGAAAGCCGCGCTGTCCAGGCTTCCTGTTCCGGCCGGAGAGCGATCGTGCTGCCGGTCTTAAGATAATCTGCAAGCGTCATCATGGCTATACCTGGTCCGATCTTCGTTCTTCGTACTTCTTGCGGGCGACCAGCGCGGAAGCGATCAGTTCAAGATCCTCTTTCGTCCTGAAATGCTCCCTGCGCAAAGGCTCCGGCAGAAGCGAAGGATCGATTTCTTTCTTCTGTTTGTACGCCTCTATGTATTTGCCCGTATTCTCAAGCATGAATTTGATATTTTCTTCGCCGTACCGCTTCAGAAAAACCTCTCCCCATCCGTTGCCGAATTTCTCGCAATAGACCGAACGGATCTGGTCCGGGAACAGGGTCATGAACCCGATATCCGGACGATGCTTGACCACCTCGTACATCATGGTATGGGCCATCTCGATGATCTTCTTCTTCCAATTCTCCCCTTGGATCAGATACGGCAGGCGCACCTGGAAATCCGCGGCAGGCACCATTTCCATGCCATAGGCGTTATCCGCGACAAAACGCTGTTCCATAGGCGAACCGCGGGTCAGGTCGAAGGTGGCCAGGGTGATGGTATGGATATTCCGGTTCTCGATGATATACCGGGCCATGTTGTGCCTGGCCTCATCCGTCTCACCCGGAAAGCCCACCAGGATGAAGCAGAAATTCAGTATACCGGCCCGGGCGGCCAGCGCCAGCACCTGGTCCGAATAGGATGTCTCTGTTTTTTTGTTCATATTCTTAAGCACCGACGGGTCGTTCGATTCCAGCCCCCAGTGGACCTTACGGCATCCCCCCTCGAAAAGCTGCTTCATCACGCCGGGCTCGGTAAACGCCTTTTCCAGGCGGGCGAATGTTTCCCATTTCGCGTCGATCTTGCGCGCGACTATCTCCCGGGAAAGAGCCAGCAGCAGCGCCGGTGACGAGGTATCCTCCATAAACTTGAAATAGGTCGCCTTCCTGCCGTAACGTTTCTGCGTCTGTTCCTGGATGGTCAGGATATCTCTGATGACCTCGTCAACCTTTCTCACCCGGTAATAATTCGACCCGAAGGGAATGGCGCAGAATTCGCAGGTGCCGTAGCAGCCCCGGGTAGTCTGCAGAGGAACGAGCATTTCCGGATAGAGGTACTTATCGAACTCGATATCGCTGAAATCCGGCGACGGAATCTCGGCAACGCCGGGAGCATTCTTTTTCCTGTCCACGGTGAACGTCGCTGCCCCCGCGGCTGCGATGTTGACCAGCGGGATATCTTCACCGCGGATCACCCGGCGATGAATATCCAACATGGTATTCTCGCCGTCCCATAAAGCCAGATAATCGAAATAGGAGCAGAGTTTCGCATGCCCGAGCATAGTATTGTAACAACGGGTAACGATCTGCCCGCCCATGACAATGACCGTACCCGGCATCTTCTCGCGCAGCAGCGAGGCCAGAGTGAATGCGGAAATAATCTGATCCTGGAAGGTAATGGCGATGCCCACGATCTTCGGCTGCAGGGGCATGATCTGATCGGCGATCAGCCCTTCATAGAAAGCGACAAAGGGATTGGATGCACGGTCACCGAGGCTTGCCACCACGCTGTCGAAACGGGTACGGTCGTATTTCAGGCTGACCGAACGCAAGCTAATATCGAACCCCTCGAACTGTTTGCTCTTCTCCCAGAGGCGTTTTTCGATGGCGTTATAGTAATTGAGTATGCGGATGGGGTTCTCGAAACACTGGTCGATATTCAGGCGGACCTCATTGGTGTCGAGATCGCCGAGCAGGTAATGGAAGAACTGGATATTGCTGTCGATGACCTTAGCCTGGAAGCCGTGCGCGGCCAGGAATCCTTTGAGCAGGGGCAGATTGGCCTGCGGATGCAGCGGGCTGGAAACGGGCGTATTGATCAGGACGCTATCGTATACTGTGGGCATGCTTCATCTCCTTCAGAACACATCCGATAACAACAAAGACGGTTTAATCTCTTCATACCGGCATCCGGGATGCTCGGCCGGGAACAGGCACATCCGCTGCGGGATGCCGACAGTGCCGCAGGCCTGCAATCCGGACAGGGAACAGACATCGAGGTAACAGCCGGGAACGTTGACCCGGGAAAAACCCAGTTTGCGGATTATATCACGCAGCGGCAGCAAAGTCCAATCCCCTTTGAAACGGATGTCCAGCAGGTCAATGTTGCCTTCATACTCCTTGCAGGTCAACAGGCATTCCGGTATCTCAATGATCTTCATCCGGTTCACCTCGCCCCTCCAGTTCAAGAACTCCGGGTCACGCGGAAGATCAAGACCAAAACTACCCCAGGAGCTCTCTCTGCGGCCGTCCGGCTCCGGCTGATCGGAAATCCGGAACTGATGAATGGCGTATTCCCGCACCAGCTTCCACCGCAACAGTTTGACGAAAGGCTGGAAACTGGCCTGGTTGGGAAAACACAAACTGAACGCCCGCTGATCCTTCACGTACGCATCCATCCAGTCGAGCAAAGACTTGAACAATGCCAGTGATTGATATTTCTTGTGCACCATCACCGCGGTCTGGAGGAAGAAATCGATGCGTTTTCCGGATGCATCCTCGAGCTGCTGCGGGATCAGCCCTCCGTGCGCGACCAGAGCGTCGCCCTCAAAAAAAACGAAAGAGCGGGTTATGCCCGGAGGCGCATTAAGATAATAATGCTCCCAGGCTGCCTGGTCCATGCTGCGGCCGAAACACTCCTCGAAAAGCTTCAGGAAGCCGGCGCGAATGGACAGCTGACCCTCTCTGCTGTCGCACAGGCTCATCCGTAAGGAACTGTTGCTGGTTACGGCAACTTTGCTCGTCATAGGCTCTTTCAGGTCAGCGCCCCCTGGAAATACATCTCCCGGATCCGCTTCCTGTCCAGCTTTCCGTTGGTATTACGCGGCATATCCTGCACGAAAAAGAATTTCTTGGGCACCATGTATTCGGGCAGATGCTTCGCCAGCGCGGCCTTGATGGCTTTACTCTCGATGACGGCATCGGCGGCTTTTTCGCAAACGCACACCAGCAGTTTAGCGGATTGAGAATCATCGACCAGGCACACCGCTTCTTTCACGCCCGGGAAATGACGCACCTGCACCTCGATATCCATCAACTCGATCCGGTATCCGCTCAACTTCACCTGGGAATCAACCCGCCCTTTACAGAAATACTCTCCTTTATACTTCTCAACGATATCGCCGGTGTGATACCAGCGGGTGCCGTCAATGACCTCAAAACGATGCGCTTCCCTCCCCGCCAGATACATCGGCGTCAGCTGGCAGCCGCTGATAAGCAACTCGCCGTCCGCGTTGAGCCGTATTTCATTACCCAGTAAAGGCTGCCCGATCGGCACAAACCCTTTTTCGTCAAAACGCGCCAGATCCGCGGGCGAACATTCATGGTAAAAATTCTCGACGCCGGTCTCGGTCAAACCGTAGAAATTATACACCTTTTCGCAGCGCAGGTTTTCCAAACAATAACGCAATACGTCCAGCCGGAACGGCTCGCCGCAGATAAAGCTGATGTGAAAGTCGTTCTGAATGACCTCTGCCGGCCGCAGTTTTTGGATTCTGGCTATCACTGAAGGCACGGACGACCAGACCGTCACTTTGTTCTTCTGGAAATGCGCTACCGGAAAAATCCTTTCCTCGTCTTTCTTGATCGGTGAAAGCGCGCTGCCGGTCAGAGGGGCGCAAAAAAGATAAAAGATCGAAATATCGAAAGCGAAATCGTGATAATCGGAAAAAACCTCGCCTTTCCTGAAGGGGATGATCTTCAGGGCGTTATCGATGAAATTGATATAATTCTCATGCGTCATCGGCACGCCTTTGGGTACGCCGGTCGAGCCGGAGGTGAACATGATATACGCCGAATCGTTTTTCCGGAAATCGAATTTGGTAAACGGCGCTTCGGCCTCCCCCGCAGCCATCTCATTGATGTTCTTGAGCGCGACGCTATGACTTTCGGCGTACGCGCGGAACTCTTCCGGCAGCGGCGTATTATACAGGACCATGTCGGGCTCGAGCAGTTCCATCATTCCCTGCAGCCGCGGCCAGGGGTAGCCGGGGGTGATCGGAACCCAGATATTGTTGGAAAGGATGACGCTGTAGATGGCGGCGTACACCTCGAACTCCTTATCACCGTAAATCACGATCTTTTTCTGGGTGCATCCGTTTAGATGCGCATTGATTTTTTTCATCACGGCATACATCTGCGCGTACGAATATTCCTGCTCGAAATACCGGTACGCCGGCGAGTGCGAAGCGCTGATACACGCGTGCAGACGCTGATAGAACGTTTGTGTCATAACAACCCTCTCTCTTCAAGAAACTTCGCGATGGCGCGGACACTGGTAAGCCGGATGATCTCTTCCGGCTCGAAAACGACCTTGTACTCCTGCTCGAGCGCAGCCATCAATTCCATATGCCGCATGGAATCCCAGAGATCGACGGTCTCGATCGTATCATCGGCCGCAATATCATCGACCAGCAGGGCTCCCAGCAGGATACGCTTAAGCCGCGGGTCCATCATCCGTTTGGCGTCAACCGCGTCATTCATCTTTTGTCCCGGATATCAACCAGTGAGAATTGGTGATGCCTTTAGCTGTAATCTCGGAATAACCCGTTTCCAGACCAGAGAACATCTTAAAAATGCTGCGCACCGCGCTTTTAGTTTTGGCTGCGGTGATAACCGCTCCCGCCTGGTTCGACCCTGCGTTGGCGTAGACGAACGTATTTGCAGCGATGCGCCTGCCCCGGGCAGCGCGATCTTCTTTATAGGTCGGGAATGTGGCCAGCAGCCTGCCGGCGGGTTTAAGCACCCGTTTGATCTCCAGCAGCGATTTCTGCAGCCCCGCGTGATCGTTGTAAGAAAGCACATGCCAGGCCACGACGACATCGAAATAATCATCGGGAAAAGGATAGCGGTTATCGGCAATAACGCTCAAACGCGCGCGCAGACCGGCACGCTTGAGTCTATTGTGCGCAATCTTGACCGCGGACGCAGAAACTTCCACTCCGTAACAGTCAAATCCTTTCTCCGCGGCAACGAGCAGATTATTGCCCGAGCCGAATCCGACATAGAGCAACTTTGCGCCTTTGAGGCCGCCGCAATATCTGTTCAGGGATACCACAAAATCTTCGCAGGGGTATTTCAACAGCGCGCCGGCGCCGCCGGTTTTATAGATCGCTTCCCAGATATCGGTATTTGTCCGGAAGGTTTTTTTCATCAATAGGTAAGATCTTTCGCCAGGAGCTCCCGGCGGGTCTTCCTCATTTTTTTAACGGTTGTCACGATCCGCTCGGACGCATTCCCGTCACCGTATACCGGGCGGCAGCGCAGCAATCGGGCGCGGTAATCCGCATCGAAGAGTATCTTCTGCGCGATGCGCCGTATGCGACCGGTATCGGCGTCGACAAAAACGACATTTCCCCCGTTCATCCTGTCCTTGTTCCGGTTGCCCACGTTGATCGCCGGAATCTTCAAAAATCCGCCTTCGAGCAAAGCCATACTGGAATTCCCCACGATCAGATCGATGTTCCGCAAAAGATTGACGAATTCGATCCGCGGGATATTACGCGTGATCCTCACGTTCGGCAGGCGGCGCTTTTTGTCTATTTCCGCGATCATCCCCCTGCTGCCCATATCGCTGTTGGGATAACCGATGATGCAATTGACCGGCAGTTCAGCCAGCGCATCGAGCGTGCAACGCATCTGCGCCTGACCGGCCGCCGCTTCGCCGCTGATCACATGCTGAATGACGTATACCAGCGGACGGTCGCTCTCTTGAGCGGGAAAACCGAAATAACGCACGACGTCTTTCTTTTGCATCGCGGGGATATCCTTGAAGCGATCCAGCCCCGGGTCGCCGGCATTGATCACGCGCCACGGCTGCTCTCCGGAACGTATCAGCCTGGCTTTGTGCGCCTGGTTCATGGTAAAATGCAACGCGGCCATCCTGGAGGTCGCGTGCCGGACCGGCTCATCGACATCCCCGGCAGCGGGAGACGTGCGGTCGCCGCCGCACAGATGTATCAAAGGAATCCCCAGATAGGTGCAGACCATACCGGACACGATAGCTTCTTCCCGGTCGCCCACCACCAGAACAAAATCCGGGTCTATGCGATTGAGGCTGTCGCTTAAACCGGACATCAGCAGCGCCGCGCTCTTGATCTTTCCGATCTCCTTATCGCTGTCGATGAGACTGTACAAACGGTCCGCGATCCGGAAACCGTCCTTTTCGATCTCTTGGACCGTGAAACCGAACCTCTCGGCGAGATGCGCTCCGGCGGCGATGACGGAAACGTCAAACGTTTTTTCTTTGCAAAACCGTTTCAACACGGGATACAGAATGTCGTATTCGGAACGGCATCCCGTTATGGCAACAATTTTTTTCAACATAAGCGCTCCTTTACCGCTCATATGCGTATGCGCTGATCCTTGATGAACGCCCGTTTCGCGCGCAAACCGATGACGCGATCCCACTCGGAGGCGCTTACGCCTCCGGCCGGACGTTTGCAGGTGATATTCTCGGGAGTAAAACGCTCTCCTTTTTGTATGGCCCGGGCCGCGACGATACTCCTGCGGCCGGTCCTGCGTACAAGCATTTCTGCGGGAACGGGTTTTTTAACCCCGTCCCCGATAGCCATTTCCACGCTGCGCACCGCCTTCACCAGCGCTTTCAATTCTTCCGGCTCAAGAGAAGCGGCGTGGTCCGGCCCGGGGAGAGACCGGTCCAGAGTAAAATGCTTCTCGAGCACGCTCGCGCCCAACGCCGCGGCGGCGATAGAGATCTCTATGCCCAGCGTATGATCCGAAAATCCCACCGGCAACTTGAACATCGAGCGCATCTGCGCCATCGCGGAAATATTAACATCCACGGGCAGCGCCGGATACTGCGAAACACAGTGCAGAAGCGTGATCTGCGGCCGGACAGCGCCGGCGGCTTGCACCTTTCGTATCCAGCCCAAAGCGGTCCTGATCTCTTCCACATAACACATGCCTGTCGACATAATGATCGCCCGGTATTTCCCGGCGATCCGTTCGATAAGCGGCTTGTTGGTAACCTCGCCGGACGGGATCTTGAAGATCTTCATGCCTAATGCGCCGAGAAAATCCACGGATTCCAGATCGAACGGCGTGGAAAGGAAATCGATCTTCTTCCGCGCGCAATAACGGAATAACGCTTCGAATTCGCGGTACGACAACTCCAGCTTACGCAGCATCTCCCGTTGCGGCTCGTCGGACCGGGTATTGAGCAGCTGATAACCCGACTGGGGAGACCGCGCAATGACCACGGCATCGGCTTTAAAGGTCTGGAATTTCACCGCGTCACATCCCGCCGCGCGCGCCGCATCCACCATCCGCTTTGCCGCAGCCAGGGAACCGTTATGGTTCACGCCGGCTTCGGCGATAATATAGACTTTATGCCCCATTCTTTTTCCGTTCCCGGCAGGGATTCCCGAACGCCACGACGCCGTCTTTGATATCGTCTACCACCACGCTGCCTGCTCCGATCACGCAGTCTTTGCCCACCGTAAGCTCCTGAATGCACACCGCTCCGGCCCCGATATGCGTGTTAGAGCCCACCGTAACCGCTCCGCTCAAAACCGAACCCGGGGCGCAATGCACGAACGCGCCGATCCGGCAATCGTGGTCGATGAGCGCGCCGGTATTGATAATGCAGTGTTCACCGGTGATCGTCCCGGGCCCGACCACTGCCCCGGCGGCCACGAATGTCCCCGCCCCCAGCGTCGCCTGCGGAGAAACGACCGCCGCCGGATGTATGACTGTCGGGAACGCGAAACCCGCGTCCGCGGCGCGTCTGGCCAGACGGATCCTTAGCGCGGGATCGCCAACGCTGCCCACGGTGATCAGCCCCAGGCGGATGCCTTTTTTCCGGCAGGCTCTCAAGCAGGTGTCGTCGCCGATGAACGCGACGCCGCTGATACGCGAGCCGATTTTGTCCTTTTTGTCGAGAATGCCCTGCACGGACAACGAGCGCGAAAGACGTATCGCCTCGAGCACGACTTTGCAGTGGGTCCCGCCGCCGATCAGCACGACCTTCTTCATCCTATTTCTCCGCGAACAGCCTGGACATCTCGTTCAAAGACTGCCAGTTGCCCATATCCAGCCACGATTTCTCCGAAACCGGATACACCCCGATTTTCTTCCCTTTTTTGATGCAGGCGTTGATCAGATCGGTAATGTGATACATCCTGTTGCGCGGGATGTATTGCATCGCTTCTTTCTCCAGCACGTACATCCCGGTATTCACCAGCAGATCGTATTCGGGCTTTTCCCGGATCTGCTTGAGTAACCCTCCGTTTTCGATCACGCATATCCCGTAGGGAATGGTGTAATGCTTCATGGACACGACCAGGGTGATGAAATTCCTGTTCTGCGCATGGAACTGCATGATATCGAAATAATCGGCTTCGATGAGCACATCGCAGTTAGTGACGAAAAAAGACGACGCGATCTTATCGCGCAGCAGATACAGACTTCCCGCCGTGCCCAGGGGCTTGGTTTCCTGGATATACCGGACTTTATACTCGTGTTTCAATTCGGCGAAATACGCTTTGAGGATGTTCGCCTTATAATTCACCGAGAGATGGAAATCGTCGCAGCCGTATTCCACGAAACGTTCTATGATCAGCTCGATGATCGGTTTGCCGGCGATGGGCATCAGGGATTTGGGCAGATAACTGGTGACCGGCGACAGGCGCGTCCCTTCTCCTCCGGCCATGATCACCACCGGCGTGCCCAGGATCCGGCTTTTGCGGAATTTATTATTGAACAGGTCGAGCCAGGAGATCGCCGAGACGACTTCGGAGCGGGCATTGAGCACCGGGATACACTCGATCCCCTGGTTAAGCATAATGGATTTAGCGTCCTCTTTATCGTAATTCTCCGCCAGCACGTGCGGCCGGGTGTTCATGATCCGGGCAATGCGCTCTTCGAGCGAATTGCCTTTGAGTATCCAGCGCCGGATGTCGCCGTCGGTCACTACGCCCTGCAGCCGCTCTTTCTTATCCACGATGAACAGGACCTTCTGACCGGTCGCATCCATGGTTTTGAGGCCTTTTTTTACCGGCACATCGCCCGACAGACAAACCGCTTTTATATTCTCCATACCATCATCCTCTCGATCGTTTAATGGCGTCGACGACCGTTGCCACATCGTCGCTGCTCAAATCGGTGCTGCAGGGCAGATTCACCACCCTCCGCCAGAAATCCACCGCGCGTTCCACGCCATAGGCGTGGCAGCCGCGAAACGGTTTCTGCCAATGGTTCAAATACCAGATCGGCCTGGTCTCTATGTTTTTACGCGCCAGGACCTGCATAAGCCGATCCCTGCTCAAAGGGAAACGATGCTTATCTATGATCAGGGAATAAAACCAGTAATTCGGGCTGGTCCCTTCGGGGGTATCCAGCAGGCTCAATCCTTCAACGCCGGACAACGCGCTTTTATAGAGCAGATAGTTCTTTTTCTTTATCCGCTTAAATCTCTCCAGTTTGCGCAGCTGCGCTATCCCCATTGCCGAAGACAGATTCGTAAGCCTGAAATTGTAGCCGATTTCGTTATGTATATAACGCACCGGATCGTCTTTGGCCTGCGTGGTCAAATATTTGCATTGTTGCGCCAGTTTCTTGGAGTTGGTCACGATCATCCCGCCGGCGCCGGTGGTAATGATCTTATTGCCGTTGAAAGAAAACACTCCCGCATCCCCTATGGTGCCGGCGAATTTCCCTTTCAAGGTGCCCCGGTTATACGCAGACCCCATAGCCTCGGCCGCGTCTTCGACTACCCGCAATCCGTAGCAGCGTGCGATACGCATGATCTTATCCATTTGACAGGGATTGCCGAATACATGTACCGGCAACACCGCGCGGATGCGCCTGCCTGACCTGCGGTTCTTCACCCCTTTGGCAGTACGGACGCACTCTTCCCGCAGAAACCGCTCCAGCTTCACCGGATCAAGGTTCAAATAACCGTCGCAATCCATGAATACGGGCTGCGCGCCCAGATAACTGATCGCGTTGATGGGCGCGATGAAAGTCAGCGCGGGAGCGATCACTTCATCGCCCGCCTCGACCCCGCAGAGCTTCAAGCTCAAAAAAAGCCCCATGGTAGCGTTCACGCAGGAAACCGCGTACCGCGCGCCGGTATAAGCGCAGATCGCGCGCTCGAATTCTGCCACGTAGGCTCCGGCTGAAGAAACCCAGCTGGTCTCGATGCAGCGATCGACCAGGATTTTTTCTTCCCGGCCCAGGTTCGGAACGGACAACGGTATAAAACGCGCGTTTTTCATATTATATATGGTATTCCCCGGCTCGGTACAGATGTTTGTTCTCTTTGAACCAGGCAATGGTTTCAATCAGCCCCTGCTCCAGCGTATACGCCGGCTTCCATGCCAGCAGATTCCGGGCTTTGGCGTTATCCGAACATAACCTCTCGACTTCGCTTCTGGCCGGCCTCTTCCTCCTGCCGTCGGATTCAACGGCGATATCTGCGTGCAGGAGCCTGGCGATCAGCTTGGCCAGGTCGCCGATACTGATCTCGGAACCGGTGCCCAGATTGACCACTTCCCCTACCGCCCGATCCGTCGCGGCCGCTTTAACGAAACCCGCGACCGTATCCCGGACAAAAGTCAGATCGCGGGTGGGAAACAGCGAACCGAGCCTGATTGTGCGCGCTCCCTGGACGATCTGGGTAATGATCGTGGGGATCACCGCCCGCGTGGACTGGCGCGGGCCGTAGGTATTGAACGGCCTGACAATGGTCACCGGGAGGCCGAAGGCGCGGTAGAACGAAAGCGCCAGGAAATCAGCTCCGGCCTTGGTCGCGGCGTACGGCGATTGCGGATTGACCGGATGAGCCTCGTGTATGGGCACGAACTGCGCGGTGCCGTAGATCTCGCTGGTCGAGGTATGCACGACCCGCTTCACCCCGCTGTCGCGGGCCGCCTCGAGAATATTCAGCACTCCTTTGACATTGGTATCGATGAATGATGCCGCGGCTTCATAGGAATAGGGAATGCTGATCAGCGCGGCAAGGTTAAAAACCGCATCCATCCCTTTGACCGCCTGCCTGACCCGGTAATTGTCCCTGACGTCGCCCGGGACGATCTCTATCCTGCTGCGGGTCTTTTCCGGAAGGGTATCCAGCCAGCCGCAGCGGTTGAACGAATTATACAAAACCAGGGCCCTGACAGCGCAGCCCTGGCGCACCAGTTCTTCCACCAGATGGCTGCCGATAAACCCGTCGGCGCCGGTAACCAGGACCTTCTTATTCTTCAGAGTTGATTGAGCTACCACGTGACTACCGCCTTTTTTTAGACATCAGGAATCCGGCGAATTCCAGATCCAGCCTGGTGTCGATGTTCACCGATCTCTCCGCGGGCATGATATATGCCAGCACATCCTTATCCAGCAACGCTTTGTCCAACACCGCACGGCGGGAAAGATAGATCGCTCCGTTAAGAGCGTAAGCAGGTTCAAGATCCTGCCTTCTCGCCAGACGCACGCCCGGAGAACGGTCGATGAAATTATAAAGTTTACCTTTGATCACGCGCTGGACCTTGCAGGGATGCGGATCATCGATGAGGGCAACGCTGACCAGAGATGCGGCGCGGGAGCGCTGCAGCCAGGCAATGGCCTTCCGTATATCCCCGGCGCTGCGTAAAGGAGCGGTCGGTTGCAGGACCGTTACCAGATCGTAGGCAGCGCCGCGGCAGCGTTCCATCCATTCCACCGCGTGTTTGATCACCGGATACGTCGCGACACAGTCGCCCGACAGTGACGCAGGACGCAGGAACGGGCACAGGGCCCCTGCTTTGATCGCGATATCACGGATACGCCGGTCGTCGGTGCTCACCACCACATCGTCGAATACGCGGGAGGCCAGCGCGGCCTTGATGGAATACTCGATCAGGGGTTTTCCGCAGAGGATCTGAATATTCTTATGCGGAATGCCCTTCGAGCCGCCCCGGGCGGGAATGACTGCGATAATACGCTGTTTCTTTGACATACTCGCCCTCAAAAAGTGATCTGCTTCTGGATAGTGAATGCATGCGCCGCAAGAACATCAGCGATCTTGCTGCCCGCGTTTCCGTCGCCAAAAAGCAGATCCCTCTCGTATTTACCATGCCTGATCTGTTTCCTGACCGCGGCGACGATGGAATCGGCGTCATATCCCGCGTCTATAACGTTCTTGCCCCGCTCCCTGCGGTTCTGCCGCGTCCCGATATTCACCGCGGGCACCCCCAGGAACGCACCCTCGCGCAGGGCGCTGGATGAATTCCCGATAAAACAGGCGCAGTTGTTCATCAAGCATGCGTAATCGGCTATCTCAAAATTACGGTAGAAATGGACATACTCCGGCTTGTCGGTTTCGCGGAAAACGCGCAACGCCTTGGAGATATCGTCGCTGCCGGCGTCAACATTAGGCCAGAGCCAGATCGTCGGCATCTTCAACGTGGCGACAGCTTTGATCGTTTCCCCGATCTGATTGAGCGTATCCGCATATTCTGTGGTCACCGGATGCTGCAGGACCATTAAAAACGGCTTGCGCGGATCGATGGTTGACCCCACGCCGCCGTATTTCTTAAGGACGTCGATGCGCTTGACATCGGCCTGGCAGACAATATCGATTGAAGGGCATCCGGTCAGATAGATACTCGCCGGATCTTCTCCCATTCTGACCAGACGGTCTCTGCTCAATGCGGTAGCGGGAAAATGCAGATGCGCGAGTTTGGTGATCGCATGGCGCACGCTTTCATCTATCGAGCCGGTGACTTCTCCTCCCTGGGTATGGGCCAGCGGAATATTCATATAGCTCGCCGCAACCGCCGTGGCCATGGTCTCAAAACGGTCTGCCACGGTCAAAACGATATCCGGGCGCAAATTCTCGAATATCGTGGCCAATTCCATGATCGCCAGTCCGGTAGACTTAGCCATCGTGGTAGGATTCTCGCCCTCAATAATGATGTACACCCGGGAATCGATCTTAAAACCATCCTGCTCGATCAGCTCAACGACATTGCCGAAGCGGTACAGTAGCGCCGATGCCGCGACGACCAGCTGCAGCTCGAGACCGGGATGTCTTTTGACGGCCTGCAGCACCGACTTGATCCTTCCGTAATTAGCGCGGCTTGCCACAACAACACACACTTTCCTTTTCATCTATTGTCTCCCCATCTGCCGATGAACATCTGGCGCGATTTCTTCTCTTCTTCAGAAAGACCGGGATTCTCCTGTCCCAGCAGAACCTCGCATTCACGGCAGAACTGTGCTATCTCACGAAGCTCGGCGGGCATTGCTGCCACTCGCGAGAACACATTTGCCGGATCCCTGCGCAGGGTAAAATGTTTTTCGATCATGCATACCCCCATGGCTGCGGCAACCTTGCAGGCAACCGTACCCTCGGTATGGTCGCTGTAACCGATATCCCGGGAGAAACGCCTCAACCAGTTGATGCGCGCCAGGTTCGCCTGCTCCGGAGGCGCAGGGTATACGGATACGCAATGCATCAGACAGAACGGGCCGGATCCGAGAATAGCCGCGGCTGCCTCAACTTCCCGGGGGAAAGACATACCCGTGGAAAGGATGACATACTTGAACCGTTCCCGCACCCTGCGCAGCAAAGTAGCGCTGCCGACGTCCGTGCTCGGCACTTTAATCATTGCATTATCGATCTTTGCCAGGAAATCGACGCGGGCCACGTCAAAACAGGAAGTCAGGAACCCTATTCCCGCTTTCCGGCATTCCTCCAGCAGGCGATAATGATCTTCATCCGACAATTCCTTGGGCTTCATCGCCTCATACGCAGGGTTCGTCGGAGACATGTTCTTTATCTGCCATGACTGGAACTTGATATAATCGGCGCCGGCTTCCCTGGCCGCCCAGACCATCTCTGCGGCAAGCCGGATATCGCCCCCGTGATTGGTTGCCGCTTCCGCTATAATAAGAATCCTGCCTTTCTGTAAACCGTCCATCACCCCGCGGCCCTCCTTATTGTCGACTGAAGATCGTTGGTGTCCAAACGCGGCAGAACCATCGTGTCGTCCCTGTCCAGATCCGCGATACCGGGCTGAACGCCGAATCCGAGTTTGAACCCTCTCTCTCTGACCAGCGAGAGCGTAGTTGCATTAAACCCGCCGTGCGGATAGCAAAAAGACCAGGGCCGCGGCACCTTCAACCGGACCAGCCAGCCGACAGAACGATCGATCTGTTTTCTCTGTCTGTCCCTTGACAGCGTATTCAGCCAGGCGTGCTCATAACCATGGCTGCCGATATGCATCCCGTCATCACGCATGCACGCTATTTGTTCGAACGTCAAATATAATTCTCTGCTGAAAGCAGATTCGGCAACGCCGACATATTTGGCGAAAAGCCTGTCGAGTATCTCCCGCCGCGCTGCGGCAGGAAGAGCAAATTGCAGCAGCCTCTTCACCAGCATCGTTTGAGCGTCGTCAAAACGCCCCGCAGAACCGTATTTTTCGCGGTAATATGTCTCGGGTCGAAATGCGTATTTCGCGCTCAATCCACGCATCGCGGCAAAGACTTCCCGCAACAAAGACCCCATGGGCACGCCGGCACCGCGGATAAAATGGATTTTATTGATGCCCATGACTTTATTCTCCGCGATAGGGCCGAACGGAACGTAAAAAGCTCCCGCCATGCCGTATTTTCGCAAAAGCGGAAAAACAAAGTTAAAATGATCGCTGTACCCGTCGTCGAAGGTCAGCAGGGCGGCCTTTCCCGGCAATCGCCGCTTTCCCCCGGTCGCGCCCACCACATCCCCGACAGACACCACCGCGTGATGTTTCCGGAGGTACTGCAGTTGTTTCTCAAATAAAGACACCTCCAGCCCTTTCAGGCCGGGATAGCGCGAATCGCCGATCGGGCGGACATAATGATACTTTATGACAGTCAGTTCTTCATGCATTCGGTCGGTCCTGATCTCCGTCGGCTTTACACAGACGGATAGTGCCCTGATACGAGGTAAAGAAATGGACTTTCCTGTTTTTCCGCTCAAACGGTTCGAAATAATGCGGGATCACCACGTCTGACCGGGGATCGAGCAGCGTGAAACCGGCGGCAGACATGATTTCGTCGTCGACGCCGGAAACCAGAAAGTCGATATACTCATACCCTTTCTCCTCCATCAGGCGGCGAAGCGCGCCTCCCGCGAACGAAAGGCCGGCAGGCTGCCCTAAAAGATCGACGATCCTCAAGCAAACGGCATTCTCAACGCGAATGCTCCGCGTCACCAGCACTGTCCGGATAGCGCTGTCTTTTTCAACGCCGTAAAGGCTGTATGAGTAAAAAGGATACTCGTAATACCTCTTGCGGATATAGCTGGCGTCCTTAAAAGGGAGCGTTTCACGATGCTCTTCGGCATCAAAGGCTTTTCCGAACGCGGAAAATCCCGGCAACTCCCTCAAAACACACCCGACATCGCTTCTCCCGCGGACGGCGCTTCTGCGGGTTTCAGGCACAAGAGCGATGCGAAAATCGGACACGTGTTGGTTGAGCATGTAATACTGGTCCATGCATCCCGTCCTGTACCCCATGAATTCCCATAACGGCAGCGTCTTCGGGTTAGCGCCCAGGCCGGAAACGGAACGCGCTTTCAGCTCGCGCTCAAGAAAGTTGACAAGTTTCAGTCCCAGCATCGGATCGCCGTTGCCTTCGACAACCCGCCAGAGAGCCGTAAAACAGTCTCTGCAGGCCGCTCCGTCAGAATACAGGACGAATCCCAGAATCCCGTGAATGGCCCGGTCGGCGCAGCTGCGCGCGATAACGAACTGCAGTCTGCCGTCCTGAAGATACTGCTGCCGGAAAACCTCACGGTTGCGCGCGAGTATATGATCGGGTTTCCAGTAGGCCCCGATGAATGCGACGATCTCATCCTCATCCCCCAAAGCCGCGAAAGACACCGCATGAAGGTTTTTCATGCCGCACTTCCTGCGCCGCGCTCGCAACGCCCTTTTCTGACAGCTTCGGCCAGACGCAGGAAACCGGGATGCTCATCGCCGATATCACCCTGAAGCTGTGCAGACACGATACTGTTCGTCGCCTCCTGAAGCGACCGGATCCCTGACGGCGAAAATCCCTGGTCTGCCAAATAGGCGATATGCCATAGATTCGTATCGGCGTCAACGAACACGCACCCGCGGATACGGGAAAACATCTCCCTCTTCTTGGCAGCCGCCGTCCTGTAATCCATGGTGCCATGTTTCCAGTTATTCCCTTCGCCTTCCAGACCGTACTGCGCGCTCATCCTGTGAACGGGAGTGTGTTTCATATAATAGAATTCTTTCAGCGTGTAATACGTGAGCCCGGTATTTTCTATGAACGACACGTTTTCCTCGATCGTGCGGTCAGTTTCACCCGGAAAGCCGATGATGAACGCTCCGACGGTAGTGATACCTGAACGCGCCAGCAACCCGATCCCCCGCCGGAACTGGTCGCTGGTGGCCCGCTTGTTCATGTTGGCAAGAATGGCGTCGTTGGCGGACTCCACTCCCAGGTACACACCTTTGCATCCCGAATCCTTCATCAGGCTCACCGTCTCCTCGTCAAGGGTTTGAGCGCGCAGAAAGGAAAACCACTGAAAGCGGAATGAACAGAGAAGCCGGCACAATTCCTTGAAGCGCTGCGGCGACGCATTAAGGGTATCATCGAGAAAGATCAGGGTATCCACCCCGGGAATACCCTGGATACTGAGCAAATGGCGTTTCACCGACTCCAGCGACATGGTCCTGAATCCCCTGGCAGTCACGGGATAAGAACAGAACGCGCACGCATAGGGACAGCCTGCGGACGTCCGGAACGGCATCGTCCTGTGAATAAAAGGTGCCTCTATCCGGTCCCAGCACGGTTCCAATCCGTCCAGCACCGGTTCGTTCCAGCGGGACGGGGTCGAGAAAAACCGTCCCGCAGCCCCGCCCTCTTCGATCCCCAGAAGTCCGGGAACGGACTGGCAGCCCCGGTTATCCTTGAGGGCACCCACAAGCTGCTGCAAGTCGGCTTCCGAGTTGAATCCGTGAAGGACATAGTTTATACCGAACCGCCGCATCGTCTTCTCCATACCGGATTCGTCTCCCGACAACATCTGGGCGTTCACAAACGCTCCTCCCAGCAGTATCCTGGCGTCAGGATACGACTCTCTTATCTTCTCGGTGATCCTGCGCACCTGCCGGAATGAGAGATAAAAGGTCGTAGAGATACCGATAAGCGGAGGACGGACAGCCGAACCGTACGCGCCCTGAAAAAGGTCCCATTCCGCGTCAAAATTGTTGATAACCTTGACCCTGAATCCGGCTGCCGTCAAATATGCCGCTATGTGCAGCCCGCTGTAACCGGGAAGGTTCCAGATACTCAACATCTTCCTGCGCTGCCCGTATCCGGCATCCTGGAACGACAGCCCATCACGCACGCAGTTGAGCAAATCGATATGAGAATGCAGCTTCCCGCGATAATGCACCATACGGGGAAAAACAAGGTCGGCGTACAGTTCCATTCGCTCCCGGGGCAGATGAGAGAACTCGATATACTCCACCGACTCCGACTGGGTTATGAGTATGAGATCGGGATTATCCATGCACAGCCCTCTTCTCCGGATCCCGCAGGCCGACCTGAAGTACTGCCCGGCAAACGCATTCTTTCCGTCCGTTCAGTATCCTGGCTTTGATCTCCACGCAGCGCAGCGCTTCGTTGCAATGCGTGATCTCGCCGCTCACGGTAAGCTTATCACCGACGAAAACAGGCCTGGCGAATTCGATCTTCGCCGACTGGAGCAGACTGTGTTCCCCGGGCAGATACACTCCCACGAGAGTCGAGAGGAAAGACGCCGTTAAGAATCCGTAGACCACCTGCGCCTTATAGCCGCAACGTTGAGCGTACTCCGCGCAGGTATGCAGCGGATTGACATCTCCGCAGACCGTCGTGAAACTATCCATTGCCTTCTGCGTCACCGTTACTTCGAATGTCCCGCTCATGCCCACCGAAAGGTCTTCAAATAAATACGATCTCATGCGTTCTTCTTCCGTTCGATAAGGTCGACCATGTCTCCCACGTTGCGCAGATCCTGCAGCTCGGACAGCGTGAATTTAACCTTGAATTCCTTTTCCATGGCAATGACCAGATTAACGTTCGCCAGGGAATCCCAGTCCCCGATGTCCTTAGCCGAAGTCTCCCGGACGATCACCAGCGCCGCATCGTCAAAACAATCCCGGAATATCCCGTTAATCAGCTCAAGGATGCGTGACTTATCCATGCGTCACCTCGATAATGGCATTTTTATCCGCATAGGCAGCGGGCACGTCGAACTTCCAGACGCTCTCTTCTCCGGCCTGGCCGGAAACCAGGGAAAATCCCAGGTCGCGATAAAACAAAGAGACCATTTTGTTCTTTTCTGTCGGGACATACCTGCCTATGACCGTAGACACGCCGCGCCTCTGACACTCGTGCACCAGAGCGTCGAAAAGAGCGTACTCCATCCCCCGGTTGATCACGCGGCAGCTCATCAGCCAGAGCTCGATGGAAAGCACGCATTCATTGATCCTTCCGGCAAACACGGTCACCAGGCCGCTTTCTCCGAACTTGTCTTTCAGCCTGCCGTAAAGGGTGATGGCATCCGGATCACTGGCCAAGGCCTCAATTTCAGGCAAGGTAACGCGCCTGACGGTCAGATTGAACTGGTTGGTCTTATTGACCAGCTGGGCGATACGGTCCAGGTAGATGCCGGCGAATGGTTTGATCTCTGCCTGCATGGATAAAGAACGCAGGAATTCTCCCTGATCGCTGAAAGCGGCAGCCGCGGCCTTACGTTTGTCTTCCTGCGCATAGACCGCACTCCTGTCCACATCGTCGGCACCGATCCACAACGGCTCGAAATAATTATTCTTATCGATCATATCGGCAAAAAGACAGATATCCTCCCCGACTTCCGGCACGCTCACCGCAGGCAGGAATGTTCTCACCGCCTCTCGTTCCACCGGGTCGTCATCAATGAACACCAGACTGTCCTCGCCGATATTCAGCTCACGCGCGATAGCGCGGATATTTTCCGGCTTCGGGTCCCAGTTAGCCTTGATAACGGAGAAATCATCGGGTTTGAGGACCGCGTCAGGATGATTCAACCCGGCTAAAGCATTCGAGAGGTCGTTCTTGGAGCACACGGCAAGCAGAATGCCGCGCTCCTTAAGTCTTTTCAGATACCCCTGAAACTCCAGGAATGCTTCCCCCAGGGGAGTATCTTTACCCAAAGAGATCTTATTCACTCCATCCTCTCCGATCACCCCTCCCCAGAGAGTATTGTCCAGGTCAACCACGACGCATTTCCTGCTTTTGCCGAACATGGCCTGAATGATCGAAGCGAGGTTATGGCAGAAATACGGCATAGCTTCATGGCTCAAAGAATACTTATACGAATGCCAGAACGGCCTGTCACACCAGCGCTCCAGACCGATCCAGGAAGAAAGATACTCTATATCGTTAATGAACACATTCCGGCGGTCGCGCGCGTACCCGGCAAACTCCTGATTAAGACCAAGGATAAATCCTGTCCGTCCGCGGTGGTCAACAGCATCCCTGTTGCCCAATACCCTCAAAGGAGGAAGTTCAAAATTATTCTGCACCACGGAACAGTGATACGCCTCATGCACCTTCTCCCAGAGAGCCCGGAACCGCGCAAATTCCTTATCCAGTTTGCTGCGCACCTCCTCTTCGCTGTCCCGCATGGAAGGGAAGAATTTCACGTTCGACAGGTTTGTATGGATAAAGACGACATCCGGCTTGAACTGCTTCAACCTGTCGTTATCGAACAATAATTCGTGTTCGAACGCACCGTACGCAGACTCATAGAATTCAGGCTTGATGCCTTGATCCAGAAGGAACAGCTCCAGCAGGTCGATGATTTCCCTGGTCGTTGATCCCCCCATCACGGCAATCCGTTTTCCCACAAGATCCCGGCGTTCTTCCAGCAGACGTTTGAGCTGCTTCTTCTTCCGAAAAATGGTATCGGCGTCGAACGGAAAAGCCAACGCGCTTCTCATCTGCGCCCCTCCGTAAGGCTTGCTCCGACTATGGAAGCGATCTCTTCGCCGCAGGAGACTGTTTCTACGCAAAAGCGGCTGCACGCTTCCTGCTGGCTCCGTTCCATGGCGGCCGTGAAAGCGGGATCATCCAGACGCTTAAGAAAACCCGCCAGCTCTTCCGTAGTCCGCGCCCGGACATTGCCGCCAATGATCTCATACATATCATCCTCATATGCAGTTTCGAACAGGTGATAGGAAATAACCGGCCTTCGCAGCCTCATCGCCAGGAATCCCAGGGTCGACTGCTTCTGGATGACTGCTTTTGACACAAGCATTAATCGGGCGTTAAACTCATCGCCGGAAAAACCGGTCAGCAGCCTGGCGCGGTCGCCCCGGGGCAGAAGTTCTTCCCGGAAACGATCAAGGGATTCCGAGCGGGTTTTAGGATGGAATTTGACCACACAGCACGCTTCGGGAACCGTCGCATAGACCGTCCGAAGAACGTCCATAACTTCGCGTATCTGTATTTCAGAGAACGAAGACGGCGAAAGAAAAAGCGAGAATATGCTCCCTGTCTGCCTTACGCCAAGTTCTTGAAGAAACAATCGTCTCTGATGGTCGTCAAAAGACGCCACAAGACCGGGGAGAAAATCATAGTTCGGATTGCCCACTACCCGCACCCGTCCCGCACCAACGCCGAACGCAGCCAGGTTCTCCTTGATCCGGGGGCCGGTAACCGTCACAATAGCTTTTCCGCTGCACCCCATATAGTAATTCCTGCCGCGAAATCCCATAAGCCGGTCAACCAGCAGCGACCGCGGGAACCGCACCACAACGCCGTTCACTCTGGGCAGCCACCGTTTCCCGGACACCTTGTCCAACAGAACATGCCCGAACGCAAGCGGTTTCCTCAACGAATCCCGCTTAATGGTGCTGGCGATATCGATATACTCGGTAGTCGTATGGCACGTCAAAGCCGGCATAATGCGGCATATGGCATACCACACCGGCGTATTGTCTGCAGGCACAATAGCGAAATCATACCGGCGTTTTAACAGGGCAGCCCAGATCCACGCGAATCCCCAGAGCGCGGCGTTGAATATTCCCCGGCCCGTCCGGGGAAGCAACAACCCGACGGGGCCGAAACCACGCACGACCTTGATACGTGGGTCGATCGTCGCATACCTGGAGAGCACGCTCGCGTCGAACGTCACCACATCCACAGAAAACCCCTTATCCAGCAGCGTTCGCACAAGCAGGCTGAAATAATCGAACAGGTAGTATTCGTTGAGCAATGGAATAACGATACTATTCCCGGCCAAGGATGGCATGTTCCTTCGTCTCCTCCCTTACGACGTTCATAAACCGATCCAGGCTTTTTCCATCCGTGTACCCGAAATACTTGATCAGCATGTTCTCATCAGGCGGCATGAACGACGGCGGATTCTCGATCAGCGACGACATCAACGAGGAGAACTCGTCAGCTGACCGCGCGACCTTGAAATCGGAAAGAAAATCACGGAATACCAGCGTTTCGGGATACCTGTCGGCGATCTCATCAAAGAACGGAACGATAACCGGTTTTCCGGCGATCCTGCCCTCAAGTATCGTCGTGGAATTCAGCCCGATAACCAACATCGATTTGATGATGAGGTCCTGCGCCGACTCCTCATCGCTGACGATCCTGAGATTGGGCAGGCGGTCAGGATCGTTTCCCGAACGGATCACGGCACGCCGGATATACTCCTCCCAGACCTGTTTCCATTTCACCTTGATCACAAAATCCAGATGCGGGTACCGCGCAGCCATCCCGGCAAATATGCCGTGAACATGATCAAACAATTTGGCATATCCTTTGGTGCCATCCGGAGAAAACTGGTACTGAAAATCGACCGTGGGCATGCCCGACGGCGAATGTCGGAACGAGAACAGGGTGACGGTTCTCAACTCCTGCGGGGTCTGACGGGCCTCATTCACGCGCTTCATGAAATCATCGATCCGCAACGCCCCGATGACCGCGACATCCTGCTCTGCAACGATCCCCATGCCGGTCAGGAACTCTTTCATGTAATGATTGTACACACATATTCTGCTCCCCATGAAAGGGGATTTCGCGTCAAGCAACTCGAACTTCTTATTCACCACAACCGAGATATACTCATCTTTCATGCATTCCTTATGCACATCGATGAAAGCGATAGCTGACCGTCCGCACGCCTCAGCCAGAAGCTTATTCTGCATGTACATATGATTGGTGGTCACCAGACAATCGATCTTCAGGGCTGCCCTGATCGCCTTGAGAAGACGCGCCTGATAACCGACCAGCTTTTCTTTCACGGCGAGCTGTCGCCCTTGAAAACGATACGCGAGCAAACATTTATTCTCTTTCTCCCCGAAGAACAACGAGCTGATCCAGTCACGGACTCCGCTGGGAAGCTCATACAGCTGGCAGCGGCGGGATAGTATGCGCAGATCCTCTTTCCACCAGCGTTCGCGGTCGAGAACCAGGAGAACCGCTTCAGGCCCCGGATGATCATTAAGCGGTTTGATTCGCTGCCGCACGAGATAAACGACCAGCGGGAAACACGGAGCGCTGCGCAAAACAAGCCTGACCAGGCGCATGAGCGGACGTCCCGCTTTCCTCACACAATCCACTGTATTCTTTGGCTCAAACATGCTATTTAACCAGGAAGAAATTAACCTTCTTGTATTTAACGCCTGCAAGATCAAGCATGAAAATGACGCACGCCTTGATAAAACGGACAACATTTCCCTGGAGGAAAGCCGCCGGTTTGAACAGGCGGTAGAAGAAAAATGTCTTCTTTTCCCTGAAGCCGCTTTTCCGGATCAATGCAGAGAAGTGTTTTTCCGTCAGGTAATTCAAATGGTCGATATGATAACTTTTCCTGAGGATTTTTAACAGTCTTTTATCCTTGATACCGGATTCATTTTTCAAGAACTTCAGCTCTTTATCCAGAGGCATAAGAGGATTGTTGATAAAAAGCATGCCTTTTTCATCAAGGAGCTCATGCATCAGCCGCAATTCAGCCTGCGGATCATAAAAATGTTCTATCGCCGACTGGCAGACTATCGCGTCGAAGGGAGCGAACGCGAGCAGCTCCTCCCTGCTCCTGGCAAAATGAACAGTGAGCGGGTGCTTTGTTGAAAGAAGGTCGGAGATATTCAAAGGGAACTTGGGATCGTATGAGACCACCGTGTCAAATCCGCCGCATCTGGCGAACATCGAAAGCATGGACAGAGAAGAACCGAAATCGAGCAATGAAATGCGTTTCTTCCCCTGCGCGGCGCAATGTTTCAGAAGGACCTCGATAACCGCCCGGGAGTAATTCATATGATCGACTGAATCGAAGGTAAATATTCCTGAATACCGCGCAACATGGTTCTCCATCGCCTGGGCACTGATGACCGTATCAAACTTGTCTTCATCTGCAATAAAGACATCCCGGATATAGTTACACCGGCACGATGCGCACTGGACAATCGTTGATGTGGTATTCTCCTGCCACTTGATCTCGTCAAGCTTCTGCTTTCGGACATTCGACAGGAAATCCGCAGTAAAAGAAAACAGCGGTTTCGCTTCATCCTTGCCGCAGACGATACAGTTCCTGATGGCATGGGTTTTCTCTTTGTTCACGCTCTTGGTAACGGCTGTCGAGGTGTTCTGCATTCAAAACCTCCTATACGCTTTCAGCGGCAGTCTTGATCGCCGGATACACGGCTTCCCGGGCTCTGCGATAATCGTTCTCCGTATCGATCTCGATCCATTGCAGCCCCGGACAGGCAAGCGCGTATACCGGATGGCCGCTCTGCCGGGAAGCGGCAAGCACGCACTCTTCGTAGTGATAGTTCTTCTGCCCGGCAGCATAATCATTCTCTGCCCGGACGAAAAGCTTTTCCAGGAACTGCGCCGAGAACCTGGAAATACCCACCAGTTCCCCGATAGCGGCTTCGGCCTGCAGGGCCGGCAATTTCTTTCCCAGGGCAGTCACTGCCTGGTCCCGGTTGACGCAAATATAGACTTCGTCGCCGGAACCGCTCAAGGGTGCGGTCAGGATGACATCCTGATGCCGGCTGGCAAGCAGGACTTCCAGCGCCCGGCTTTCGTAGAGCAGATCCGATTCCAGCAGCAGAACGTCGTTCTTGATCAGCTCTCCGGCGCGGGAAAAAGAATACATGCTGCCCGTGGCAGCGAAATCCGGATTTACGGCGTAGGAAATGCGCATTCCCTTATACGCTGCGCCGAATCTCTGCCGGATGAGCTCCTGGCAGAAACCGGCCACCAGGATCACTTCCTCGATGCCGGCTTTACGCAGGTTATCCAGGGAATACTCCAGCAGAGCTTTGTTTTCGACAGGGATAAGCCCTTTGGGCAAATGCTCGGTGAGCGGCCGCAGCCGCGTGCCTGTGCCCGCTGCCAGGATCACCGCCTGCATACCAGCTCCTTCAATACGCAAAACAACCTCCGGATATCTTCATCGCTGATCGCGCCCATATTCGCGATGCGGAATATCGACCGGGAAAGATTACCCTGACCGGCGTAGATGACAAATCCTCTTGCGCGCAGACGGTCGTGTACCCGGGCATAGGTCAAGCCTTCAGGCAGATAAAATGCCGTCAGGATCGAGGACAGGCTTCCCCCACTCAAATACTCCTTAAGCCCGATGCTTTGCGCGTATTTCCGGATCACCGCTGCCCGCCTGCGATACAAAGCGATCCGCGCCTTCACCCCTCCCTGCTGCCGATATTCTTTCAGGGCTTCCTGGAACGCCAGAAAAACCTGAACCGCATGGGTAAACGGCGAGGAATCCGCCTCCTGTTCGCGGAAATAACCGGCCAGATCCAGGTAGAATGAACGCGGACCCGCCAGTCCCGGTTGAGCGAAAAGTTCTTTGCGGGCGATCACAAAAGCTGCGCCCGGTACGCCATGCAGGCACTTGTTTGAGGAAGCCGCGCAGGCAGCTATACCCCATTTCTGAAATTCCATATCTTCTCCGCCGAAACTGCTTACCGCATCCACCAGGAAGATCTTGCGGTACTTACGGCACAGAGAGCCGATCCCGGCCAGATCATTCAACCTGCCGGTAGTGGTCTCGTGATGAATCACGGCGACGTGCGTGATCATTGCGTCGGTGCGCAAAACGGATTCTACTTCCGCCAGAGGGATCTGCGCTCCCCACGCATACTGCATGGTAAAATGCGCGATGCCGTAGGCTTGCGCCATTTTACTCATCCGCTCGCCGTAAACCCCGTTGGCCAGGATCAGGAGCTTCCCCGAGGCGGGTACGAAACTGGCGATCATCGCCTCGACCGCAGCCGTTCCCGAACCGGTAAGCACCACTGCCGAGTAGCGTTGCGCGGGCAGACCGTACACTTTCAACAGGCGCTTGCGGATATCGGCCTGCACCCGGGCGAAATCAGGCTCGCGGTGGCACATATCCGGCAAGATCAGGGCTTTGCGCACTCTTGAGGTCAAATTTACCGGGCCGGGATTGAGCAAAACCAATCTATTCGTCATTAGGCCTCCCTCCACCGCCGGGTGGAATTCCCACTTTGTTACCGTTTTGAACTCCGCAGGTGTAATTGCAGACGCCGCAGCACCTCGTGCGGTTTGATCGTCGGCCTGGGCAGATCTGCGGGCGCATCCTGATTCACCCTGGCCAGAATGAAAGTATCCTTGGTGCGTTTGTGGGCCAGCCGCAGCGCGGCCTGAAAATCTTTGAGCGTATCCACAGCCATTACCTGCTTGTATCCGCTGGCAATAGCCACCGCGCACAGGTCAACCGAGGATGAAAGCGTGGCCTGGCCGCCGGTAGAAAGGTAACTGGCGTTATCGAAAACAATATGCGTGAGATTCCCTTTGCCGTAACGGCCGGCCATGGGCAAAGCGCCCAGATGCATCAATACCGCGCCGTCGCCGTCCAGAACGAAAACCTTCTTCTTTAGATGCACCGCCGCTCCTAAGCCGAACGGCAATGCGCACCCCATGGAACCGACCATGTAGAGCTGATTCGGACGGTCGTCGATGGCGTACAACTCGCGCCCGGTAAAACCGGTGGTAGCCACCAGGACTGAATCCTCAATACGCGTCTGGCTGACCAGCGTCTTGAGCATCTCATAGCGGCTGATCCGCGGCGTAAGGCTGCCCGGCGCAGCAGCGGGGGACGCGCTTAAAGATTTCCGGAATTTCAACGCTGGTTGCCTGACGGCTTTATTCGGGCGGATCACGCCTTTTTTCAGGATCAAAGCAAAAGGCAATTGTTCCCGCTGCATATACCTGCCGGCTTTATCTACTACAGCCGACAGCTTATCCGCGCTGTCAGGAAAATACTCCCGGGCGATGCCCATACAATCAAGCATCTCACCGGTGATCCTGCCCATCAGCTCATGCTGCGGCTCGTCATGCTCTCCCGGCTCGCCGCGCAGGGTGATCACCAGCAGCACCGGTGTCTTGAAGATAGCGTTAAGCGAAGTTAAAGGATTGACGGCGTTGCCCAACCCGGAATTCTGCATCATCACCACCGCCCGTTTGCCCGCCAGATGCGCGCCGGCGCAAAAAGCCACGGCTTCTCCCTCGTTGGAAGCGGCGTAATACGCCGCAGCGCGAGGGTCAATAAGACGATCGATCAGGGGCGTCAGCAAGGAACAGGGCACTCCGCTGTACACGGAGAAACCGTTCCTTGAAAAACATTCTATGACCTCACGAGCTTCAAGCATCTTACACTCCGCCGGTGAATTCCACGGCTTTTTCGATATCCTGCAGATGGTTCACATCCAGCCAGTGGCCGCGGATATACAGGACAGAGACCGGACGATGGTCTATCACAACCAACCTGTTGAGCAGATCGGTCAGGCTCAAGTTCCTGTAACAAGCCTGTTTCTCCAGGTTCCGGAAGGCCTTTTCTACCCATAGCTTTCCCTTACCCTTCACGATCATCATCCCGATCCATTGGCCGCTGCATTTTTCCGGCGCGTCTTTTCCGCGCGCGAACATGCGCACGAACTTCGCCGGCTTCAACAGGATTCCCTGGGAATCGGCGACAGAGCAGACAACGTAATCACCGCGCGGGTCCTGCCGCATCCTTTCCGCGCAGGCGGAATCGACAACAATGGTGATCTCGTCGCCGGTCTGAAGAAGCTCGCGGATGACATAATTGCGCACCAATACATCCCCGTAAGAAATAATCGTTGATTCTCCGAGCCTGTCTTTAACTTTCCCGAAAGACAGTAGATCGCGGCTTGTTTCAAATCCGGGATTGTGGACGAGTGTAACATTGGCAACTGCAACGGTCCTGGGTCTGTACCCTGTAACTACGCTGATATCCCTGATCCCCTGCTGGCGCAGGCTTTCCACCAAGCGTTCCAGTATGGGCTTGCCCGCAATATCCAGCATGGCTTTAGGCTTATCTTTGGTCAATTCTCCCAGTTCTTCGCCGCGGGAAGCTGCCAGGATCAGCGCATTAGTTTCGCGCGCCGCCGGCAAGAAAGCTTTTTCCGCATCCAGCAAACCGGAAACATTCTGCATCTGGAAAATTTTTTGTACCGAGGCAATCCGGTCTTCGATATTGACCGGGGACTCCTGCCGTTTTATCTCCTGGGCCGCATCCCGCATCGCGGCCAGGCTGGCGCGCAAGAGATGATTCCCCCAGATGACCATGTGGACATCAAGTTTGCGGTATAAAGAAACCGGCGTATTGTAATAAGTGGTAGGAACTATGATTAACGGGCAGTCGTGATGATGCTTCCATTCGCCGGCAAAAGCGATGATTTCCTGGGGATCTGTTCTCTTGCTGTGAACCAGGATAGCATCGGCCCCTGCCTTTTGGTAGGCCTCGGCCCGCTTGAGCGCTTCGGACAAACCTGCGCCCACGATAAAAGCCTCGGTCCTGGCCACAATGCAAAAATCCTTGTCTTGCTGCGCGGCTTTCCCGGCTTTGATCTTGCCGCAGAACTCCTCGATATCCGCCAGCTCCTGGGAAGGGCTGGCAATGAAACTGTTGGTCTTGGGAAACAGCTTGTCCTCAATACAGACGCCGGCCACGCCGATCTGCTCCAGCTTCCTGACCAGCCGCTGCATATTGTTGAAATTGCCGTAACCGGTATCGCCGTCAAGCAGGATCGGAATATGGGTAGCGTCGCTCATGAACTCCAGGATATCCAGCACCTGGGTCCAGCTCAATTCGTTGTTATCCCGCACCCCCATGGACGCGGACAGGCACAAGCCGCTGGCCCAGATCCCGGGAAAACCCGCCTCTTCCACGATCTTGGCGCTCAAAGCATTATGCGCCTCCAGTAAAAAAGACAGCTTATCGCTCTTGAGTAATTTCTTCAGTTGGCTGGTTTTCCTCATATTTTCGCCCTCAAACGCTGCCAATCTTTCTTAAACCGGAAATATTCCTTCTCTTTAATGCTCAAATACAGCCGGGTTAAACGCAACATTTCATTGAAACCTTTTTGTGTCAGAATGTAGTTGATCTTGGCGATTTTTTGCGGATGCGTGGAAAAATGGTGAGCTTTGATAAAGCCTTTTTTGATCAGTTCCTTAAGCAGATAATTGGTCTTGCCTAAAGAGATGCCCAGCTTGTCCGAAATGCTGCGCTGGGTAGCGGCGGGATCGGTCTCTATCGTCTTGATCAGGGATAAAACTTCTTCGGAAGGGTGCTGTTCAATCATTGAACATATGCTACCACAGCGGCGGGAAAAGTCAATAAAAATCGGCCGTTTCAGGCGTAGCGTTTGAGCACGGATTCGATGCTGCGCACCAGCGCGGCGGGGTTCTCGATGAGGTCGGTAGCCGACCAGGCGTCCATGCAGTATTTCTGCATATAAGCGTAGGGCAGATAGCCGTAGCCCCGGTCCGCCCAGGCGCGGCTCCAGGAATTCTTGAATGTGAAGAGTTTGCGCCGCTCATCGTAGCCGACGATGCAAATCGCGTGACCGCCCACGGGTTCTGCCGCGGCAGCCGGCATGGATATGCGGCCGGTGCGTTCGACTCTTTTGGTAAACCAGTTATCGAAAACCTGCACTCCGGCCAGGAACGGACCGTTGACCAGGAGACTGCGTTTCATTTCGGCGAGACCGCGGATACGCGCGTAAGCTTTGATGCGGTACGTTCCGGCGCGTTCATGCGCTCCCCGCTTGTGATCGTCGGTCTGATGCGGCCGGTACGGCCAGTACGATTCCGGACAGACGCCGTTCTTGAGCAGGACCTTCATCGCCACGCGCGGATAGGTCCCTTCCTCCTCGGGAATACCGTCGAGCTGTTTGCATAAGCTATAGACATACCGCGGGGACAGTTCAACCAGCCGCTTATATTCTTTTTTATCCGCGTATTCCTTCACGCCCACTACCGAAGCGAACGCCACGCAGGTTCCCTCGCTGCCCTGGTCGCGCACCGGCGTCATGAGCGCGGTATAATCCACCTTATCCGGGACGCGTATCGCCGGCAGAACCAGCCCCATGGGGATATCGCGCAGGTCTCTGACATCTTTGCGGCAACCCAGTGCGTACATCGCCTTCTCTCCTATTTTTTCTTGCGATAACGGAAATAAAGGGTCACGCCCACTATCAGTATGGCTAAGGTCACGCTGTTAGCCAGTATGATCACGGCATTCCTTAAATGCAGACCGTACAGAAGCCACAAAAGAATCCCGATAACGAACTGGAACAGCGCCAGGATGCTGATATCCCCGACCGACTTGGTCTTGTATATCTTGATCACCTGCGGCAGGAACCCGAACATGGTCAGGAACGCCGCCCCGAACCCCACGATCTGCCAGATCATACGCTCTCCTTTTATAAGTTATACACAGGCCATCCGGGACTCCCTGTGTATAACTTCAGAAGGGAATGGTCAGGCCGGCTTCAGCGCGCTTCTCCCGGCGCGCGGCTTCCAGCCGCAGGAACATCTGTGCGTCGAGCTGTTTCAAAAATCTGCGCGTGAGCACCAGCCGCATACCCGTATCCTGCCCTTGTTTGTTCTTCAGTTGAAACTCCAGAGAATCCCTGCGGCTCAACGCGATCTGCGCCCCGAACATGCAGGCCTGCACGCGCGCCCGGCCATAGTGTATCTCAAAAGTCACCCCTGCGCGACGGTCGAACTTCCAGGTACCCAGCAGCGCTATCAGACGCTGCCGGTCCTCCGATCGAGCCGCGCCTATGCCGATACGGTATTTTATCATATTCCCGGACGGATACAAAGTAGGCGTTTCCAGGAAAACCTTGAAATCGAATTGCGAATGGCTGGACGCGTTGAGAATATAACTGATGCGCCGGGCGCTGTGAATACGCCAATACCCGGAAAATTCCAGGCAATGCTCCCGGGTGTCCTGACGCGCCAGATCGGTCCTGACATAGCGGTATTCGATCTGCTGGTTGGCATTGACCTGCCAGGCCCCCTGAAAAGTCAGCGTATCCGGCTTTTTTGTCCGGGAAACATAGAAACAAAGCCGGTTGGCGGCATCAGACCCCCAGTGCCCGCGCAGCTGCAGCAAACGCACGCTCGACTGTTGCGCGCCCTGACCGCTTTTGATCGCAAAGATCAGCTTGTCCGCCTCGGCGCAGAGTATCTGGCCGCGCAGCACCAACTGGCCGCGCTGCCGCGAAGTTTTCTCATCCAGCTCCAGGTGCAGGTTATGTGCAGCGTCAAGTTTCCAGCGCCCGGAAAGCGTTATTTTTTGCGGCAGATCGAACTCGCGCCGCCAGGCGGCCGGCTCATTGAGCCAGTACACCAGATTATTATGCCTGTCCGTGGAAAAACAGCCGTGAGGCGAGAGAATGCGACGGGGAATTGCGATGCGCAAACGGTTATCTGAAGTGACCCGATATCGCACGTGTGCAGCCTTTCGAAAATCAGGCGACGGGAATGGTCCGGATAGTCCGGGAATCGATCTCTTTCTTGAACCAGCTGATGGTTTTCTTCAACCCCTGTTCAAAGCTGACTCTGGGCTGCCAGCGCAGCAGCTTCCGGGCTTTAGTCAGGTCGGGCCGGCGTTGCCTGGGATCATCCGCCTGTGCCGGCAGATACTCGATCTTTGAGCGCGAACCGGTCAAAGCGATGATCTTTTTGGCCAGTTCCAGCACGGTAAATTCGTAGGTAGTCCCGAGATTCAAAGGCCCGGGGTAATCCGCTTTCATGAACCGGACAATGCCTTCGACCAGGTCGTCGACATAGCAAAACGAACGGGTATAGCTGCCCTTGCCGTACACGGTCAGGGGCTGGTTGGTCAAAGCCTGGTAAATGAAATTAGAGACCACCCTTCCGTCGTTGAAACGCATGCACGGACCGAAGGTATTGAATATGCGCACCACATGAACATCCACGCCGTGTTCCCGCTTATAAGCGAAAGCCATGGCTTCCGCGGCGCGTTTGGCCTCATCGTAACAGGAGCGCTCTCCGATAGGATTCACATGCCCCCAGTATTCTTCCGGTTGAGGCGAGATCGCCGGGTCGCCGTACACTTCCGAAGTGGAAGCCAGGAAAAATCGCGCATGTTTTGCCATGGCTATCCCCAGGCAGGTATGCGTGCCCAGAGTACCTACTTTGATGGTTTTGATGGGATGTTTGCGATAATCGACCGGAGAGGCCGGCGAAGCAAAATGCATCACCCAGTCGAGTTTCTGGTCAAGATACAACGGTTTGGTGATATCGTGGCGGATAAGCGTGAACTTCTTCTTGTTAAGCAGATCCTTGATGTTATGCTCGGATCCGGTGATAAAATTATCCACGCAGATCACCCGGTGTTTTTCAGCGAGCAACCTGCGGCAGAGATGCGAACCCAGGAATCCCGCTCCGCCGGTGATAAGAATGTTCATTTACGCTCCCCTGCCGACGCACTTGTAGATAAAACCCAGATCCTTCATCTTCTGCGGATCATAGATATTGCGGCTGTCGATGATCACCGGCTGACGCAGCAGGTTCTTGACCTTTTTCAGGTCCAGCTTTTTGAACTCATCCCATTCGGTCATCACCAGGATACAATCGCTGTTTCTGGCCGCGTCATACGCGTCTTTGCACAGCTTGACCCCTTTTAACCCCTGTTTCGCTTTTTCCATGGCCTGCGGGTCATACGCTTTGATCAACGCCCCTTCGCCCTGCAGCAACTTGACCATTTCCACGGCGATGGAATTGCGGATATCGTCGGTCAGCGGCTTGAAACTCAACCCCAGCACCGCAACGGTCTTGCCCTTGATGATCCACAGAGCGTCCTGCATTTTCTTGATCAACAGTTTTTTCTGGTCATGATTGATCTTGCGCACCGCTTTCAGCAATTCGAAATTGTACCCTTTGGATTCCGCGATATAGATGAATGCGTCAAGGTCTTTGGGGAAACAGTTGCCGCCGAACCCCGCTCCGGCGTTCAGGAACTGCCTGCCGATGCGCTTGTCATACCCCATGCCCTCGGCGACCATCTCCACGTCCGCGCCCACGCGCTCGCAGATAGCGGCCACCGCGTTGATAAAGGAGATCTTGGTGGAAAGGAAGGAATTGCAGGCATGTTTGATGATCTCGGCGGTGGTGATATTGGTCACCAGCACCGGGCATTTGATCGGCCGGTAAAGCCGGCGCATCATTTTTTCCGCGCGGGAACTTTCCACGCCGATGACGATGCGGTCGGGATGCAGGGTATCGCTCACCGCATGCCCCTCGCGCAGGAATTCGGGATTGGAAGCCACGTCGAAATCCGCTTTGCCTTTGGAGATCCGCTCGATGGTCTCTTGGATGCGTTTGTGCGTTTCCGCCGGCACCGTGCTCTTGCCCACGATCACTTTATACCCGTTCATCACTTCGGCGATCTCCGCGGCTACCCCTTCCACGGCGGAAAGGTCCGCGCCGCCGTTCGGCAAAGGCGGGGTATTCACGCAGATAAACACCACCTCCGAATGCTGCGCGGCTTCTTTGATGCTGGAGCTGAAGATCAGTCTCCGGGCTTTCCTGTTTCTGGCCACCAGTTCTTCCAGACCCGGCTCATAGATCGGCATGATCCCTTTTTTCAGATTCTCCAGCTTCCGCTTATCGTTATCCACGCAGATAATGGTATGTCCCAGTTCGGCCAGGCAGGTTGCGGTAACCAGTCCCACGTACCCTGCGCCGATGACCGCAGCCCGTTGCATAGTCTCTTTCATGTTTTATTTCCTCCCGAAATCGTCCTTTAAGCGAATGATATCGTCTTCTTCCAGGTATTTCCCCGCCTGCACTTCCACGATCTTGAGCATCGTGTCTCTGGATGGATTGGCCAGCCGATGCGTGCAGGCCACGGGGATATAGGTGCTCTCATTCGGATGGAACAGGCACTTCTTGTTATCCCGGGTGATCTCGGCGACGCCTTCGACCACGACCCAGTGCTCGGAGCGCTTGACGTGATACTGCAGGCTCAAAGCCGCTTTAGGTTTCACTTCCACTAACTTCACTTTGAAACCGTCCCCCATATCCAGGACGGTATACGTGCCCCAGGGACGCTTGACCGTTTTATGGGCATAATGTTCCTGGCGCTTTTGCTCCTTAAGCATATCCACGATTTTTTTGACCTGCTCGGTCTTATCCTTGCGGGTGATCAGCAACGCGTCCGGCGTATCCACCACGATCAGGTCTTCCAGGCCGATGGTGGCGATCAATCTTTTTCCCGTGCCCAGCACCGTCACATTACGGGATTCCAGATTGACCACGTCGGCCTTAAGCAGATTCCCCTGCTTATCCTTTTCGCTGACTTCATCCCAGGCCTGCCAGGACCCCAGGTCGGACCATTCCAGCCCTCTGGCCGGGAGCATGATCACCCGGCGTGCGCGTTCCAGGATGCCGTAGTCGAAAGAAATCGCTTCGATCTTCTCCCATACGCCGGCGATATCGGACACGCCGGAGATCAGGGAAAGCTGCTTGAACAAGCCCGGCAGATGCGCGGCGAACTCTTTCAGGAACACGGTGGACGAGCCCACGAACATCCCGCTGTTCCAGTAATAATTGCCGGCCTTCAGGAAGCGCCGCGCTGTTTTCATATCGGGTTTTTCGCAGAACTTATCAACGGTGCACACCTGTCCGCCGGACTGGCGGCGGCAGCTGCCCGCCTTGATATAACCGTAACCGGTTGCCGGACGGTGCGGCACAATCCCGAAAATAACCAGTTCTTCGGCGCAGAGAGACAACGCTTTCTTGAGCAACCGGAGAAAAATCCGGCTGTTCTTGATCAGATGATCGCAGGGCAACACCGCGATTCGGGCATGCGCATCCAGGTTATGGATCACCTGCACGCTGACGCCGATGGACGGGGCGGTATTCTTTCCGGTAGGTTCATAGATAATATTTTGTTCGGGAATGTTGTGCCGGGCGGTTATTTCCAGAAGTTGATGGCGGTAGAGTTCGGAGGTGGCGACATAGATATGATCCGGCCGGATCAAAGGCTTGATCCGCAGGATGGTCTGCTCGAAAAGACTGGAATCCCGGTGCAGAGAAAGGAACTGTTTCGGTTCAAGCATGCGGCTCTGGGGCCAGAACCTGGTGCCGCTGCCTCCGGCCAGTAGCACCGCGTAATTATGGCGATCCTGCGCAGACATAGTCCCTCCTACAAGGAAAATTTAGCACCCTTGATCCGCTTGAATTTTTTGGGTGTATGGCTGATGAAAGCGTTGAAATGAGTGAGAAAGTCGATATACGCGTCCACCTCGTTCTTCTTCCGGATGCGCAGCGCTCTGGCCGCAGACAAAGAGAGCCGACCGCACTCTTTTTTCAATGCGCCCGATCGCGCGCCGCGCAGCAATTCCTTTTTTTCTTCATTTTTTAGTTTTACCATAAGCCTCGTAGAGTTGCGCATAGCGCGACTGCAGACCGAACAGGGTAAAATAGTCCTTAAGCAGCGTCCAGTCCAGCTCCGGGCCGTACTGCTTGATCACCGCGTCGATATCCGCCATATCGCGGAATTCGCGGCTCGCATCGTTCTTGAAGGCCTGGATCTTGAGCCCGATGATATCTTCCGGCGTCAGCACTTTCAGCGACAATTCTTTGCCGAAGGCGGATTTTTTCACCGCGCGCCGGAGCATCGACGTGGAAATTTCTCTGAACGCGTGGATAAAGTCGATTTCGCCGAACAGTTTTACCGGCGAGACGAACTGGGAAACATTCTCGCTTCTGAATTCCAGGTTATATCCGTGCTTTTTCATCACCCGGTCGATCTTGTCCAGATCTTCCTTGTGCGCCAGGAAATCGATATCCACGGTCGAACGGGAAACACCGTACAACCCCAGAGCGAAGCCGCCGATCAACGCGTAACGCACGCCGGCGGCGTCGAAATCGGTAACGATTAACGGAAGAACTGTCTTGAAATCCATATCAGACGATTTTGAGGAACCGGCGCGTGCCGACTTTTAAAATGCCGGGCCGCTCGATAACCGCGGCTTCGTCGGTAATTTTGACTTCGCCGCATTCCACCGCTTTTTGAGAGATCAACCTGCGGGCTTCATTCTTGCTTTTACACAACCCGCTCTCCACCAGGATCTCCACGAGCGACTTTGGGCCGGCGAGTTTATATTCCGGGGTATCCTGGGGGATCTCTTTGGAAGCGCCGAACACGCGGCTGAACTCCGCGGCGGCGGCATCGGCGGCGGCTGCGCCGTGGTACTGGGTAATGATGGATTTGGCCAGCCTGACTTTCGCTTCTTTGGGATGCAGCTTCTTGATCTCCGCGACGTCCTCATCGGTCAGGAGCGTGTAATATTTGAGCATGAGCTCGTCGGAGATGGACATGGTCTTGCCGAACATATCCCCGGGTTTATCGTTGATGGAAATATAATTCCCCAGGGATTTACTCATTTTATTGACGCCGTCTACGCCTTCCAGCAGCGGCATGGTGATGACGGTTTGCGGTTCCTGCTGGAAGTCTTTCTGCAGTTCGCGGCCCAGAAGCAGGTTGAACGTCTGATCGGTGCCGCCCAGTTCTATGTCCGCGTGGAGGAAAACCGAATCGTACGCCTGCAGGATCGGATACATGAATTCAAGGATGGAAACGTCCTGGCCGGCGTCGAGGCGTTTTTTGAAATCCTCGCGCTGGGCCATCTGGCTGACGGTAACGTGCATGGTGAGGCCGAGAAAACGGGCCACGCTCATTTTTTCGAACCATTCCGAGTTAAAAACAACGTGCACCCGGTCCAGGTCAAGGATCTTTCCCACCTGCGCCTTATACGTCCTGGCATTATCGATGACTTCTTCTTTGGTCAGGGTTTTGCGGATCTGGGAACGGCCGGTGGGATCGCCGATGCGCGCGGTAAAATCGCCGATCAGAAAATACACTTCATGGCCCAGTTCCTGGAACTGGCGCATCTTGCGCAAGAGCACGGTGTGGCCCAGGTGAATATCCGGCGCGGTCGGATCGAAACCGGCCTTCACTTTGAGCGGACGGTTCTCCTTTAACGACAACTCGATCTTCTTGACCAGTTCTTCTTCACTGATCAAATCGATCGCCCCGCGTTTGATCACTTCCAGTTGTTTCTTCGCGTCAACCATAGTTAATAAGAGGAGTTATCCACAGGCAGTCCGGGACTCCCTCCGGTCGCCTGTGGATAACTTGCAGAGGATTAGAGTTTAGCGGAAAGGCCGATCTTGCCCTGTTCCACGTCAACTTTGATAACTTTGACCTGCACTTTATCGCCGGGCTTGAGCTGCTTCAGGCGATCCTGCTCGATCTCGTTGGTAAAAACCAGCCCTTCGATCTCGTCGTCAATCTTCACGAAAACGCCGAAATCGGTGATCGAAACCACTTCGGTTTCCAGCTGCGTCTCCAGCGAATACTTGCCGGCGATCTGCGGCCAGGGATTATCCTGCAGCTGCTTCAAACCGAGCGCTATGCGCTGATTCTGGCTGTCCACGGACAATATCACCACTTCGATCTTCTGCCCTTTCTTGAGGATATCCTGCGGATTCGCGATGCGCTTGGTCCAGGAAAGGTCCGAAATATGGATCATCCCCTCCAGGTTGCTGTCCAGCTCGACGAACACGCCGTATTTGGTGAAACTCTTGACCTTTCCCTGCACTTTGGTGCCTGCGGGGAACTTGGCTTCGGAATCGATCCAGGGATTCTGCTCGAGCTGCTTGATGCTCAAAGCGATGCGGCGGGAATCCTTGTCAACGGTCAAAACCTGCGCCTCGATCATGTCGCCGATAGCGAACACTTCGCTGGGATTGGCGATCTTTTTGGTCCAGGATATCTCGGAGATATGGATCAGGCCTTCGATCCCTTTCTCCAGTTCGACGAACACGCCGTACGGCAGGATGTTGACGATCTTACCCTTGACTTTCGTGCCGGCGGTGAATTTATGTTCGATATCCTGCCACGGATCGGGCAACCGCTGCTTCAGGCCCAGGGAGATCTTGCCGGAAGTGCGGTCCATATTCAAGAGCATGACCTCGATCTTATCGCCGACAGCCACGATCTCCGACGGATGCGAGATCTTCGACCAGGACATATCGGTAATATGCAACAGGCCGTCCACGCCGCCCAGGTCGATGAAAGCGCCGAAATCGGTGATCGCTTTGACCGTGCCGGGATAATTCTGCCCGATCTTGAGTTCGCCCCAGATCTTCTCGCGCAGAGCTTCCTTTTCTTTCTGTATGGCTTCGCGGCGGGAAACGATGATCCCGTAACGCAGCTTGTTAACCTTGATGATCTTGAACTTGAAGGTGCGACCCAGGATATCCCGGTCCATCATGCCCTTGAACGCGGACAGCGAAGCGGGCAGGAAACCCTCCATGCCCATGATCTCGACGATAAACCCGCCCTTGACTTTCTTGGTCGGGGTGCCTTCGATCAACTCGCCGTCAACGGAATGCTTGACGATCGTATCCCAGCCCTGCATGCATCTGGCCTTATCGCGCGAAAGCGAAATCAAGCCGGAATCGTCTTCAATGGAATTGACGAAGAAATCGACCTCATTGCCGACAACCAGCTCTTCCGGTTTGAATTCAGTGGAAGCGACGAGCCCTTCGGACTTGAACCCCACGTCCACCAGGACTTCTTTCTGCTTCAGGGAAACGATCTTCCCTTTGACGATACTCCCTTCATTGATCAGCTTGATACTTTCATCGTACAACTTTGACATTTCGCTTCTTGTATCTACGGACATGACAATGCCTCCTTAAATGATTCTATGGTTTTATTCTCCGGCCCCTGAAGGCCGGACGGGTTTTGTTTTTTTCGATCTCTGCTGCTCTGGCACAACCGGTGGAACTGTTTGATCCCCCCTATCTATGATGTATTTTTTTGTGCTCCCGGCGCAGCTGCATCACGATGTCTTTTACCAGCCAATCGGGTGCCGAAGCGCCGCTGATCACTCCTACGCTGCCGCATCCTTTGACGAACGCATGCGGACAACTGCTCGGTGACTCAACCAGATATGTCTTTGCGTTGCTTTTCCGTCCACAATGAACCAGCCTTTTGGTGTTAGCACTGGAGCGGGCGCCTATAACCAGCACCGCATCCACTGTTTCCGCTAACTGTTTCACCTCCTTCTGACGGTTTGCCGTATCCAGACATATCGTATTAAACATGTGCACCTGGCTTAAATCGGGGTTCCTGGCCAGGATCGTCTCGACCATTTTGAAAAATTTATCTTTCGACTGGGTGGTCTGGGAAATAATGCCTATTTTCTTGCCGGCAAAAGCCTGCGACCTGATTTCGGATTCCTCGCTGATGATCCGCGCGCCGGGAGCGCGGTCTTTCAAAGCCTTGATCTCCGGATGATCCCGGTCCCCGATGATCACCACGGTCAATCCTTCTTCAAAGAGCTTCTTGCATATGGCATGCACGCTCGCCACATACGGGCACATTACGTCGATAAGCTTGAGCCGTTTATGCAACGCTCTTTCCAGGATGCGTTTCGGCGTGCCGTGTGTGGGCAGTATCAATATGGCGTTATCCGGAACGCTGTCTACGCTGTGCACCACCCGCAAGCCAAGCTGCGTCAGACGGTTCACTTCCTGCGGATTATGGATCACCGATCCCAGAGAATACACCGCCGCCCGCGAATCCTGCAGCGTCTTTTCGACGATGCCGATGGCTCGCCGGACGCCGGCGCAAAAACCTATATGCCGGGCTAACTTGACTTTAAACATGACAGTTGCCTGATATCTTCCATGATCAGATCGGCTATCGCCTGATGCGGCATCCCCCGCTCCACCAGACGCTGACGCCCGAACCAGACGCGAATGGGATGCAGCTTGACTTTTGAAGCCCCGGGAGGCAACGCCACGCCTGTTCCCCGGACAAAAACCGGAATTACCGGCACCTGCAGCTTAGCGGCCAGAAACCCCACACCTTCCTGGGCCGCGCCCAGCCTGCCCTCCGGTTGCCGCGTACCTTCGGGGAATAAGAGCAACCCGCCTCCCCGGCCTACCCTGCGTATGGCCTGCTTGATCGCGGAAAGATCCGCGCTTGCGCGTTTCACCGGAAAAGCGTTTAATCGCGCGATATACCAGCCGAAGAGTTTATTCCTGAACAGCTCTTCCTTGGCCATGAAATGCACCTGCCGCGGGCACGACGAGGAAACCACTATCGGATCGAGATTGCTCATGTGGTTACTCGCCAGAATGAATCCGCCCGAGCAGGGAATGTTCTCCATCCCGAATATCTTAAGCCGAAAAAAAACCCGTAACCACGTGCGACAGAAAAACGTCGTCAGATTATACAGCATTTTTGCGGATCAGCTCTTTGCCGAATTCCAGCATGCGTTTGGACTGCGCCAGGCTCTTCGATTCGGCGTAGATCCTGATGATTGGCTCGGTCCCGGAAGCCCGCAGCATCAGCCAGCTTTCATCCGAACAGATCAGTTTGATGCCGTCGCGATCGTCGATGGCGACCACCGGTTTCCCCAGCACCTCTTTAAGGCTGCGCGCCACGTCGGGATTAAAAGCGCCGGCCGACTGAATGCGCAAAGAGTCGCGTATATAATAGTATCTGCCGAACTCTTTTTCCATCTCCTGCAGAATTTTTAGAAACGATTTTTTGCGCTGGACCATCATTTCCATCAGCAGCATTCCCGCCAGCGAACCGTCGCGCTCCGGGATATAATTCTTGAATCCCATACCGCCCGCCTCTTCGCCCCCCACCACGATGTTCTCCTTTACCATCAATTCTGAAATATATTTGAATCCGACCGGCGTATCGTACAGTTTCAATCCGAGCTTATCGGTGATCTTATTGATCAGGTTGGTGCCGACCACGGTCTTGACCACCCCGCCGGACATTGCGCGGTCCTGGACCAGATGCAGCATCAACAATCCCAGGATCTTCTGGGGGCTGATGAATTCGCCGTTACCCGCGATTGCCGCGATACGATCCGCGTCTCCGTCAAGCACCAGGCACAGATCATACCGCGCTTTTTTGATCTTGCTGATGGTAGCCTGGAGGTTTTCCGGGATCGGTTCGGGACGCAAACCGCCGAAAGACGGATTGTGCTCCTGGCGCACGAATTCCAGTTTGATCGCCGTGCCTTTGAGCACTTCGGCCAGGAACCCTTTGCCGCTGCCGTGCATGGTATCCACCAGAACCCGGAATTTCGCTTTCCGGAATTTCTTCAGATCCACGTAACCGCGCAGGAATTTCACGTACGCTTTGGTCATATCCACCTTGACCAGCGAACCGGTGCCGGTGGACTGCCGGGCAGGCGGATTAACTATAAGCTTTTCCACTTCTCTGGTCACGTCGGTGCCGGCAGCCCCGCCTTCCGCGGTCTTGATCTTGATACCGTTATATTCCTGCGGATTATGGCTGGCGGTGATCATCACGCCGGCGTCAAGCTTTCTCTGCTTCACCGCGAAACTCAATGTCGGCGTGGGCACGCCCTGGTCGGACAGGATCACATCGATGCCGTTGGCGATAAAAACTTCGCTGCACAATTGAGCGTAGACGTCGGAAAGAAAACGCATATCGTAACCGACGGCGATGCCGAGTTTCTTGCCGGGGTTGCGGCCGATGTAGAAATCGGCGATCGCTTGCGCGACCCTGCGCACATTGGCAAAAGTAAAATCATCGCTGATCACCCCGCGCCAGCCGTCAGTCCCGAATTTTATGTTCACCTGTTCGCTGCACATTTCAGACTCCTTATCGCTGCACTATAGCTTTTCGCTTTAAAGATGTACGAACCTGCGGCCAGGATGTTCGCCCCGGCCCCGACCACCTGCGCGCCGGTCTGCGCGTTAATCCCGCCGTCGACCGCGATATCGCCTTTAAACACTTCCCGCACCCGGCGGATCTTGTCGATCGCTCCCGGGATGAATTCCTGTCCGCCGAATCCCGGATTAACCGACATGACCAGGACGAAATCGACCAGCGGTAAAGCCGGCTTGACCCGGTTGAACGCGGTCGGCGGATTGAGTGAGATCCCCAGCTTTACCCCGGCCGCGGCCAGCTTCCTGCGCAACAATTTCAATTCGGCGATCGTGACCGTTTCAATGTGCACGGTCAGCATATCGCTTCCCGCTTGCACGAACGCGTCGGCGAATTTCAAGGGGTCTTCGATCATCAAATGTACATCCAGCGCCAGAGAAGTGACTTTACGGATGTCTTTGACCACTGCGGGCCCGATGGTAATGTTGGGAACGAAATGGCCGTCCATCACATCCACGTGCAACAGATCCGCTCCGGCAGCCTGGACTTTCCTGATATCCTCCGCCAGCCTGCTGAAATCGGCGGAAAGAATCGATGGAGCGACGAGTATTTTCATACGTATAATTTCCGTTTGATGATATAGGCGTATACCGCTTCAGGGAGCAGATAACGGAACGATTGCCCTTTCTTGATCCGCTGCCGGATCTCGAAAGCGGACACGTCCACCGCGCGGGTCTGCACGGTCTTGATGTACGCGGGGATCTTGGCCAGCGGGTACCCGGGCCGCGTTGCCACCACGAATTTGACCATGCGGATCACTTCCCGCAGATCTTTCCACTCTTTGAGATACCGCAAAAGATCCGAGCCGGTAATAAAATACATCTCGTCACGGGGATATTTTTTCTTAAGCTGCCGCAGGGTATCGATGGTATAGGACCGTCCCCGGCGCCGGATCTCGATATCCGACGCGCAGAAATGCCGGTTGCCGCGAATGGCGTCCTTGACCATACGGTACCGGTCGACCGCAGCGGCGATATCCCCGTTTTGCTTGTGCGGCGGGATACAGGTCGGTACGAAAATTACCCGGTCCAGCTTGAGCTTCTCCCTGGCTTCTTCAGCCAGAATAAGATGTCCGATATGCACCGGGTTGAACGTGCCGCCGAGAATGCCTGTCTTCACTGGCGCACCTGCCCGTTGCCGAAAATCGTGTATTTATAGGTGGTCAGCTCTTCCAGGGCCATGGGCCCGCGCGCATGCAGTTTATCCGTGGAAATCCCGATCTCCGCTCCCATGCCGAACTGGTAACCGTCGGTAAAACGGGTCGAGGCGTTCACGTAAACGCAGGCCGAATCGACCCGGCGCAGGAACTCGAGGGAATTCTCATAGCTGCTCGTTACGATGGAGTCGGAATGATGCGACCCATAGGTATTGATATGCGCTATAGCCTGATCGATATCGTCAACCACTCTCACCGACAGTATCAGATCGGAATACTCGGTGCGGTAATCCTTCTCCGTCGCACGCCGGGTTCCCCTGACGATCTTGCAGGTCAACGGACAGCCCCGTATCTCCACGCCGCCTGCCTGGAATTTCTTGATCATTCCCGGTAAAAAACGTACGGCGACATCTCGGTGCACCAGCATGCATTCCATAGCGTTGCAGACGCCGGGACGCTGGCACTTGGCGTTATAACAAATATCGATGGCCATATTCAGGTCGGCCCACTCATCGACATAAACATGGCAGATACCCTTATAATGTTTGATCACCGGAATACGCGAAAGCTGCACCACCTTGCGGATCAGCGATTCGCCGCCGCGCGGGATGACCACGTCGATATAATCGTTAAGCTTCAGCAGATAATCGACCGCTTTTCTGTCTGCGGTAGTGATCAGGTTGATCATGCCCGGCGCAACGGCATGCTTCTTAAGCACCGCCTGCAGCACGGAAAAGATCGCGATATTCGAATGCATCGACTCGCTGCCGCCGCGCAGGATCACGGCGTTGCCCGCCTTAAAACATAAACCCACGCAATCCGAGGTGACATTAGGTCGAGATTCATAAATGATCGCCACCACGCCGATCGAAGAGCGGACTTTGTGTATCCAGAGACCGTTGGGCCTGCGCCGCGACTGGATTACCTCGCCTACCGGATCAGGCAGGCGCGCGATCTCTTCCAGCGAGACCGCCATATCTTCAACCCGCTTTCCGTCAAGCGCCAGACGGTCGAGGAACGCCCTGGACTGCCCGGCTTTGCGGGCCGCGGACAGGTCTTTTTTGTTCGCCCGAAGCAGCGCATTTTTGTTGGCGCGCAACGCCAGCGCCATTTCCGTCAGAACGACATTCTTGGTCTCGGTGCCGAGGGTAAGCGATTGCCGGAAAGCCTGCTGGCTTTCCACGGCGATACGCAGTATCTCTTTCTTGATATCCATCTTGACCCCCTACAGGATAACGATATTATCGCAGTGGATGATCTCTTTATCGCAGCGATTCCCTTTTACCCGATCGAGCTCTTCTGCGGTCACGCCGGTCTTGCCGCGGGCAAACTCGCTGCCGGACCGGTCACAGATCGAAACCACGTCGCCCGACCTGAAACTGCCGCTGACCGCGAAGACTCCCACCGACAACAGGCTTTTCTTCTGCAGCAGAGCCTGCTGCGCGCCGGCGTCGACCGTGATCGTGCCTTTAGGTTTGGTACTGAAAGCCATCCAGCGGTCGCGTTCATTCAACGGCGCGTCTTTCGGCAGAAACATCGTGCCCTTACTCTGCGGAGAAAGCGCGATAGTCCGCAGAATATCTTTCGTCCTGCCGTTGGCGATCACGCAGGGAATACCGGAATCCACGCTGATCCTGGCGGCCTTAAGCTTGGTAATCATCCCGCCCACCGACGTTTTCCTGTCCGTAGACGTGGCCAGGGACAATACCTGGTTATTGATGTTGTCAACCAGCCGGATGACCGTTTTTTTATCGCGGTCAAGCAGCCCATCCACATCGGAGAGTATGATCAGCAGATCGGCGGAGCAAATACCGGCAACCAGCGCGGAAAGCTGGTCGTTATCCCCGAATTTGATTTCATCGGTGGAAACCGTGTCGTTTTCGTTGATCACCGGGACAGCGCCGAGCTGCAGCAAAGTGGTCAGCGTATTCTTGGCGTTCAAATACCGGGTGCGGTCGGAAAAATCCTCCCAGGTCAATAGAACCTGCGCGCAGGACAGCCTGCGCCGGTTCAACAGCCTGCGGTAAACATCCATCAGTTCGTTCTGGCCGATAGCCGCCGCAGCCTGCAGAAAAGCCAGCTCTTTCGGGCGGGACTCCAACCCCAGCACGGTCATCCCTAACGCGATCGCGCCCGAAGAAACAACCACAATCTCCTTGCTTTCTTTCCTTAAAGCGGCGATCTGGCCGCAGAGACCTTCCAGCAACCGGAAATCAAGCTTCTTCTTCCCGGGGTAAAAAAGACTGCTGCCGATCTTGACCACGATACGCCTGCACGCTTTTTTTCGCGGTTCCATAGTCTTCATAGCCTGTCCAAAATCGCCGTACGCAGTTCTTCCAGCCCTTTTTTTTCAAGCGCGGAAATAGGGAGCACTTTATGCTTCACGCTTTTCCTGAACCGCGCAAGATTGGCCCTGGCAGATTCCAGATCCATCTTGTTTGCTACGATAATTTGCGGCTTTTTAGCCACCTGGACGCTGTAAGCTTTAAGTTCCCGGTTGATCACCCGGTAATCATCAAGCGGGTCCCGGCCTTCGAATCCGGACATATCGATCACGTGCACGAGAAGCCTGGTGCGCTCTACGTGACGCAAAAATCTGTCTCCCAGCCCCTTGCCCTGCGCGGACCCCTCAATCAGCCCGGGAATATCCGCGACCACAAAGGATTCATCCATATCGCCGCACACACCCAGCACGGGAAATTTAGTGGTAAAAGGATATGCCGCGATCTTGGGAGCGGCGTTGGAGATCGCGGAAATCAATGTCGACTTTCCCGCATTGGGAAAACCCACCAGCCCCACGTCGGCGATAAGCTTCAGGTCCAGCAGCAGCGTGCGCTCTTCGCCGGGCTCGCCCTGGGTAGTCTGGCGGTTTTTACGATTACCGATACCGCCCTTACCGCCTTTGGCGACTACCAGCTCCTCCCGGTCTTTTTCAAGAGTGCCCAGGATACAATCGGTTTCCAGCTCTTTGACAATGGTCCCGCAGGGAACCCGGATGATCACCGGCTCGGCGTTGCGTCCGGTTTTCTTTTTTCCGGAGCCGTGCCCTCCGTGCTTTCCCGCGAAATGCCGGTTAAACTGAAAATCCATCAGGGTGCGCAGATTTCTGTCGGCCCGCAGGATGACATCAGCGCCCCATCCGCCGTCGCCCCCGTCGGGAAAACCGCGCAGGTTCCACATGTCGGTATACGTGCTGGTGCACCCGTTTCCGCCTCGGCCGCCCTTCACTGTAATCTGAACGCTGTCAACGAACATGTCGATCTACAAAAGGACAATTATGCGCAGATTACGCGCACACGATCTTTTTGATCTCCAGTTTGGTCAACTGCTGACGATGCCCCTTGGTCGTATGAGAAGATTTTCTTCTGCGATATTTAAAGGTCACCACTTTATCGGCCTTGATCTGCCTGACCACGGTCGCCTCAACAGAAGCGTCCTTCACATACGGCTGGCCGATCCGGATATCGTCGCCGTCAACTACCAGCAGGACATCCTTGATATGAAGCTTGGCGCCTTTTTCGGCTTCCTGCTTCTCCACATCGATAATATCGCCTTCTTTGACCATTTGTTGTTTTCCGCCTAAAGCAATCACTGCGAACATAACGATCCTCCTTGCCTACGAAGGCAACACCGGCGCATATTCCGATTGCGCCGGGTGTGACCCCGTAGTTCATTGTTTATAGCAGACAAAATTTCCCTTACCCTTTTCTTAGCAAATCGCACGGAAAGAGAATTTAAGCAGAAGTATAACCTATTATTATACAAGACTATCAGGAGTGGTCAAGCATAATTTTAAAACAACCGGCTTTGCCGCCGAATTGGCAGCAAAGCCGGGAAAAAAGCTGATTTCAGAGAATTCAGGTGATCGCGATGTCTTCGATGCGCAAAGCCGGGCTGGGATTAAGGTTAATCCTGGTCCGATAATTATGCTCCACCTGCTTGAGGCTTTCTTTATTCTGCGTAAGTTCATCGACCACAGCGGGATGAGCGGACAGCTCTACCTGACGCAAAGACTTTCCATGCAGGTGCTTGCGCAACTCTTTCAAAGCGTAGATAGCCATGGTTTTAGGGGATTTAACCTTGCCCTTGCCCAGACAATACGGACAATCCTGGAAAGAAAGAGTTTGCACCGTATTATGGATCCTTTCCCGGGTCATTTCCACCAGACCGAATTTGGAAATACCCAGGACGTCATATTTAGCCCGATCTTCGCTCAAGGCTTGTTTGAGCACCCGTAAAACCTCCCTGCGATGGCCCTCTTTCTCCATATCGATGAAATCGATCACGATAATCCCGCCTAAATCGCGCAATTTCAACTGGTGCGCCGCTTCCACCGCAGACTCACAGTTGATCTTGAACGCAGCCTCCTCCTGATCGATCTTCTCTTTGAATCCGCCGGAGTTCACGTCGATAACCACCAGTCCTTCCGTCGGCTCGATGATGATATACGCCTTGGATTTAAGGTAAATCTTCTTCTCAAAAACCTTGCTCACCTGTTTTTCCACGTCCCGTTCCCCGAAAAGGTCGGGACCGCGGTAAAAATCGACCTTGCGGCGCAGATCGCCCATGAAGGCGCGCATGAAATTATGGATGCGGTAGAATTCCGGCTTCGAATCCACGGTAAGCTTATGGAAATCCGCGGAAAACGAATCCCGGATTACCCGCAGCACCAGATCCAGCTCTTCGTAAACCAGACACGGCGCTTTTTTCCTCTTGTACTGGCGTTCGATATTGCGCCACATCTTGATCAGATAATTAGCGTCCCGGATCAAATCCTGCTTCGCCTTACCCTGGGCGACGGTGCGGATAATGAAACCGATGTCATCGGGCAGGTGCGCTTCGCGCAGGATCTGGCGCAATTTCTTGCGCTCCTGCTCCTCCTCGATGCGACGGGAAACGCCGATGCGGTTATCCAGCGGCATAACAACCAGGTAACGTCCCGGTATGCCGATATGGCAGGACAGACGCGGCCCTTTGGTCCCGAATGATTCCTTGACCACCTGCACGAGCACTTCCTGCCCCTTCTTGATATTGTTAAACAGTTTATTGCGCGGCGGCCGCTGCTGGTGATGCTGCCCCTGTTGCGGCGGCTGACCGTTCTTGTCCATCTGATCATCGAATTCATAGGATCCCTCTATCTCGGTCAGATAAAGAAACCCGTTCTTGGCCATGCCGATATCCACAAAAGCGCCGTTGATCGACGGAATCACCGCGCTGATGATCCCTTTGTAAATATTGCCCACGATGGTTTTATCCTGGGGGCGTTCGATATAAAACTCTTCCATGCGGTTATCATCGACAATAACCACGCGCTTTTCTCCCAATTCCACATTCACGAAAATGTCTTTTGCCATGTTGCTCCTTTGTATCGTTAATTTATCCCGCCCACCGCGCAGTCAAAATGCTGATCCCCGCCGGCAGTTGCCGCTGCAACCGGGTTTTGAACTCTTCCGGACGCACCAACTCCCGCAGCACGATCGTGGCTTCTTCTGCTTCGCTTTCAAGCCCCAGTTTCAGAGCACGTTTAATGCTCAATTTGGGATGCGGACTGAACCCTTCAGTTAGCTTCAACGGCACATCCGCGCGGCGCAGCGCTCGAATCAATAAGCGCATCAGATCCAGATGCGATATAAACTTCATCCTCTCCTTCTTGGAGAAGGTAAATTCTATCTTAAAAACAACCTGTTGCATATGACCTGTCCTTTAATAGGGCTACATTAGTTTACACTAATACCCTGGTTTAAGCAAGCATAAAAACAATGCCCGATCGGTATTCGATCGGGCATTGTCATGCGTAACCAAAACGATCACGGAACGCGCGCGTTATTTCTTCGATTTTTTATGAGCTTTCTTAGCCGGCATTGCGGGCTCCAGATTATCCTTCATCAACTGCTCAAGGTCCGAGGAAGCCGGGATGGGTTGCTCCTGGCCTTCCCTTACCACATGGGGAGTGATGAAGATCAACAACTCCGTCTTGGTCGTCTGGTCGCTCTTGCTGCCGAATATCAGGTCAAGAACCGGGATCTTACCCAGCACCGGGATACCTTTCTTGGTCTTGAGCTTATTCTCGGAGATCAATCCGCCCATGACCAGGGTTTTACCGTCCTGGATCATGACTTTGGTCACCGCGCTGCGGGTGGCGATAACCGGCCGCTCCCCGTTAGGACCGGTGGAACCGATCACGGTATCCACCGAAGGCCTGATGTCCAGGGTGATAAAATCCTTCTCGTTGATGTTCGGGGTAACCACAAGGCTGACTCCCACTTCTTTATCGTCATAACCGGAGATGACCATATTCCCGGTTTCTTTGCTGAACTCGTATTTAGGAATCGGCACGACCGTACCGACCAGGATCTTGGCTTCCTGATTGTTCAACGCGGTGATATGCGCGTTGGAAAGGATCTTGGTATCGGAACGCGATTGCAGCATCTCCAGCACTACCTGGAACTGCGAAAAATCCAGCGTGCCGAACGAGAACGCGTCGGTCTCCACGTCCGGGAACCCCTTGGCCAGACGATTCATCAAGGTTTCCGTGGTAGTGGAACTGATCAGGTTGCCGGCATCGTCATAGGTGTTGGTAGTAACGCTGTCCAGATGATCCGGAACCAGCGTGTGCGGGAATAATTTCGAGCCGCGGCCGGTCAGATCGTTAGTGAACGGGAACGTGGTAGGCCGTTTGGAACCGCTGGCGGCGATACGCATATTCCAGTCGATGCCGAGCTTCTCGGCATTGCCCAGAGTCGTTTCGATGATCTTAGCTTCGATCATGACCTGCGGCGTGACTTTATCCAGGCGCTTGACCACTTCCCCGATCTTGATCACGTTCGACTTGACATCGGTGACGATAAGGGTATTGGTCCTGCTGTCCAGGGATATCTTGCCTTTCGGACCGATCATTTTTTCCACCGCGCCCTTGACGTCGCTGGCTTTGGAAAAATTGATCACGAAGGTCTGCGTATCGAACGGCTCGTTCTCCTGCGTCTCCGCCCTGACCTTGCGCTGCTGGGAAAGCTTCTCCAGCGTCGATACCATGATGACCTGATCGTTAAGCCACTCATAATCGAAACCGTTGGTCTTAACGATGGTATCCAGAGCCTTCTCCCAGTAGATCTCGTTGAGCTTGATGGTAATCGTGCCCATCACGTCCGCGGTGGCCACGATATTGACCCCGGCTTTCTGGGCCAGGATCTTGAGCACGCTGTGAATATCCGCCCCTTTGAAATCGAGCGTAACGTTCTTCATCGCGCCCAATGTTTCCTTGCCCGGTTCGGGAACAGCCTGGGGCGACTCCTGCACAACCGCCTCCGCAACCTCCGGCTGGTCAACCACCAGTATGGTCTGGGCATCCTGGGCATGCCCGACTCCCGCCGCCCAGATAAAGAGTATCAGTGCAATAGTAAGCTTTTTCATGATCAATCCTCCTTTTGAAGTGTTATCACCTTGGTCTGACCCCCTCGGATGAAAACAACCCGATCCTGCTCGATAGACAGGATCTGGTACCCTCCCACTTCATCGCCGATCTTGACCACTTCACCATTGACGATCGCGTACGAAAGATCGTATTTGTCATAGATGATGCCTTCGAGAGACAACGCGCCTTCAGCCGACACTTCTTTCTTTTTCTCCGGCTGTATGGCCCGTCCGTCCTGCGTCAACAGGGGAATAAAAGGATTACGCTTGCCCTGATCGTCATAGACGGATTCCTGGGCGTGCGCCGGGAAGCTGACCCCTCCCGCGCAAACCAATGCCACGGTCCAGAGATATATACGCCTTCGCTTATTTTTTAACATGTGTTTTAAGCACCAGATTGACCCGCTGTTTCATTACATCGGAAACGTCGCGGGCGATCTTCAACTCGTCTAAATACAATACCTGGTCGGAATTCTCGACCTGGCTGATGAACCGGGCGATAGTGTGATAATCCGACTCCAGGTCAAGATGAATGACCACGGTTACTACGCCTTCCTGCTGCGACCCGGATTTACCGCCCCTGGTCGCAAGCTTAACCCCTTCCTTTTGAGAATCTATCTGCATCACCTTGATGCTGTTCTCGGCGGCGACCGACGAAACATACTGCAGCAAAGACGGCAATTCCCGCTCCGAGATGATCTTTTTGATCTTTACATTCTTCTTGTTCGACGCATCCTGACGCATCTGCGCCAGATCTTTATTCAGCTTCTGCAGATCCTTCTTCAGGGCGATCACCTTCTGCCCGCTTTGCTTGATGCCGTTGATCTGCGCTTTCATCACAAAAGCGACATCCAGCGCAAACAACAAAGCGCAGGCGGCCAGCACCGCAATCAGCTTATTCCTGTCTTCAAATATCTCGTTAAGAGAAAGTCCCGCCACGCTTGCTCCTTATTTCTTTTTCTTTTTCCCGGACGCGGAAGATTTTTTAGCCGGCGCTTTTTCGGCTGTCGCCACCGTCCCGGCCACAGAACCGTTGAGCACAAATTCGACGATTTCCGTAGAACCGATGGTCCGCCGCTGCGCAGTACCTAATTCCAGGCTGTTGAAATCCTTGATGAAAACCGTATCTTTTTTCAAGGTATCGATGAAACCGTTGATCAACTCCAGTTCATCGATATTCTCCGAATACACCGCGCCCTTGAGCACGAATTCCTTGCGGTTGAACAGCAGGTCGTTGAACCATATCCCGTCGGGAAGATCAACGCTCAACAGATTCAACTTCCGGGAAAAAGTCATGGTATTCGCCGTCAGCAGCCGCATGATCGTTTCATCAGCCGTCGATGAGGTGTCTTTCAGCCCCACCAGCTGTTTGCGTTGCGGCTCCATGCTCTTCCACTTGGCATTCATGGCGGCTAAACGCACCGACCGGTTGGCCTGGATGATCCCCAGGCACAGATGCACCAGCAGGAGCGCCGCCGCAATCAAAGGAACAGCGTATACCGCATACAGGAACTGCGGCGGTATAGCCGCGGTCTTCTTGCTCTTTAATTCATCGGGGAGTAAATTTATCTCGATCATAGTTGTTATCCGCGCAGGGCCAGGCCGATAGCCACAGCGAGCTGCCCCCCCACGGTTTGCACCTGTTTAGCGTCCAGTGTCGAAGCGATAGCGATCTTACGGTAAGGATCCCAGTTCTCCACCGGCATCCCCAGATACCCCATCATCATGTCCTTTACCCCGTCATACAGACTGGCGCCGCCGCTGATAAAGATTTTCTCAACCGAAGCCACGCTGCGGCTCTCGTAATAATCGAAGGAGCTGCGGGCCTCGTGCGCCAGCTTAGCCAGCACCGTTTCGATGACGCCGGCGATCTTTTCGGAATGCTGCTTATCCGCGCCGGTCTTGGCGGCCTCGGCCGTCTTGAAATCCACCCCCAGCGCTTCGGCAATGCGCTGGGTAAGATTATTGCCGCCGATAGGGATATCGCGGCTCAACGCCGGCTGCCCCTGGTCCAGGATATTCAGGTTGCTGGTGGCAGACCCGATATTGAGCAAAGCGATGCTCTTATTCTTGACCGTCTCGTCATCAGCGTAATTGAAATTGAACGCGTTGATCAATGAAATGGAATCGATCTCAACCACGTTGACATCCAGCCCCACCGACCGCAGCAGCTTCAAGCGCTGCTCCAGTAAATCTTTCTTGACCGCGGCCAGAAGCACGCGCATCTTGTTATCCGGCAGGTCATCCCGCAGGATACAGCCGTCGATATTCACATCCGCGGCGGGAAACGGGATATACTTCTGGGCTTCGAATTTTAAAGATTGTTTGAGTTCTTCGGATTTAAGCTTGGGGAAATCAACGTAGCGGATAATCGCCTGCTGTCCGGAAAGCGAAAAATTGACCGTCTTGATGTCCAGTTCCCGGATGATCGCGCGCAGCGTCTCTTCCATGTCCATCTGGTTTTGCGCCAGATGGAAACCGCACAATTCCACTTTATCTTTGAGCAGATGCAGCTTGGCCACTTTAACCGTGGAGAATCCGAGATTCAACCCCACGGCGTAACGGTCAACGGCTATTCCGCTTTTGAGTTTGTCCAGGTAAGGCTTAAGGAATTCGAGTGGAATAGTCTTCATAGTTTAAATGTTCAATGGTCCCGTCTGCGGTTGCGGATCGTTTTGCTCCTGCACCGCGGGCTTGCGCTTTTGCGGCGCTTGAGGCTTGATCTCTACCGCCTGCGTCTCAAGCTCATCTTCGCCGGAATCAGCGCTTTCGTTTCCCCGCTCGCTCTGGTTGATCAGAAAATTGATCCCCATCATCACCAGAACGAAGAAAGCGAAACACAACACCACTATTATAATCTTTTTTTTATCCATGGCAACCACCTTATTCGACTTCTCTCCAGTACGTGCGTTTAGTCAAACCGTCCGTCGGTTCGATATACGAAGTAAAATTATCCAGGTACGGGAAATACGGCGGCGCCATCCCCTGCAGCACCCGGTTATCGTAGACAAAATTACGGCCGTAACCGTGAACATTGGTGGTGCCGGAGAATTGCCCGAATGCGCCGTAAAAATCCGTGATCGCTCCGCCCAGAAGCGTAACCACCCCGCGCGGGTCTCCTTCGTCATAATCGGTCACGGTGAATATCCCGTGCGGAGCCATGACCACCCCGTGAATAACCAGATCGTCGGGAGCGCTGGTGCCGATCTCCACATCGCCGCCCCAGGACAATATGCCCAGCAAATTGGTGAAACCGGCGCAGCTCAATTCATTTACGTCCGCGGTTGCGGGATCGTCAGGCGTAAACTCTTCATAGGTCAGATTATCGTCGATCACGATATCGCGCTCCGCGGAAACGGTTACCTGGGTGTCTTTATCCACCACGCCGGACAACCCCTTGATGTCGTCATTAACATAGATGAGTATCCCTTCATCACCGGTTCCGTCGGGAACTCCGGTAAGGATATGGGTACCGGTGGAATCGACCACCGTGGTCTGATTAGTGGTCGTGTTGACGGTAATAGTCGACGTGCTCGCGCCCCGGACGACGGTATACTGCGGATTGCCGCTGCCGTCGGAACCCAGGGTGATATCCGGGTTATCCGAACTTTGCCCCTGATTCCCCTTGATATAAATGCCTCCGGTCACTGCAGTGCCGTCGGCGCACGGAGAAGCGGGATCATACGGCGGCACATAGACGCCATAAGAGCTTGCGCCGGGTTCACTCATCGTTCCCAGAGCCGCGCTCTTCAATTCATTCTGCGTGATCGAAGACGGCAGATTGATCAGATCTGCGCCGCGGGTAAAGCCGGTGTCGAACGTCGGCAGATCATGACAGTCTTCCCCCTCGCAACCCACCGGATACCGGTCGGCGTCAACTCGCTTGGAATTACCGTTGTTGTAAAAACGGGCATCGTTAAAATTCTGCGTTACTTCGTCGGTAAAGGTGCCGGAAGGGTTATTGGCGAAACTGAAGCGCTCATTGGTATGCACCGGGCCGCTGAATCTGGTGTTATTGGTAAACCAGACGGTTGTCCCTGAAGGAGTGCCGTGATGGCTGGTAAAAAGGGCAAATTTGGCGAAATTATCCCTGCGCACCACGACGTTGAATTCGCTTGACGGCGACAACGCCACGGTACGCGTCAGATACACATCGTCGGCGGTATTGCTGGTATTGTCGGCTCCGTCATTGAGCAACTGCGTTTTGGTCGTGCATTCCACCTTATACCTGAAAGGGAAATCGCAGGTTTCGGCGACGTTATTGCAGCAGTCGCCGCCGACGCAGGTACCCGGCAACAGAGTGATCGTGGCGCTGATCACCGGCACCAGCCGGGCCTGGCCTCCCGCAGGAGTGAAATAATCCACCTCCGCGCCCAGATCTTCAGGGGTCATGTTCAAGGTAAGCGTAGCGTTGTTTTCGTTATCCGTAAACGCGGGGCTGCCGGCGAAGTTCACCACAAAACCGAGCAGATCCGCGCTATACGGCGTATCGAACCGCTGGGTGAACTGATTCTTGGGCACCGCGCTGACATTATCCCGGAGCACCGTAGTCAGACGGCGACGCATCTCGGCAACCGCGTAATTGGCTCCCGCTTCCGCCAGATTCAGGGACTGGCCGGTATACCGTTCGCTGTTGACGCTGCGCTTTTCGGAAATGATCGAGCTCAAATACACGCCGGTCAATGCGGCAACCACCGTCATCACCAGAGAGGCGATGACCAGAAGGATACCTTTATTGTTCTTCATTAGAACTCTCCTTCCTCGGGCCATTCAGGTTCTGCGGTGCCGCTGGTAAACTCATTGCGTAATTCGATATCCGTAGTGACATTGTATTCCTGAAACTCGACCTCATCATCATTTGTTCTCACTACCAGCGCGAACCGTACGCGCGGGCAGGTCGTACTTACCGTAGTAGATCCGAACGTAGCGCAATCGCTGCTGGCAAACCACTGCGCGTTCTCCACGTTATCGATAAGCGTCGAATAAACCAACTCCCCCTGCTCTCTTTTGAGCAGCTGATTGTTCACCTCGTCGAAGCGGTAGACCACCCAGCTGGTGCCGGTATAATTCCCGTCAGCGTCGAACAACGGCCGGTAGAACAGGGTGTAATCGGAAGAATTGCCCAGATCCGTGTTCGAGATACGCACCCAGCTGGCCTTGGACTGGCGCATCTGCTTGGCCAGATCGATAATGGCCACGCGCGCCTTTGCCTGATAATCGATCTTGGCCTGCCCCCTGGTCCAGTACGTGTCGGAATGCATGAGAATGAAGAGCATGGCGCTAAGTATCCCCGTGAACAACAGCACCACCATCATCATTTCCACCAGCGTAACGCCTTTTTTCTTTCGAGCGCGCTTATTCATGTTTAATCCGTATAATTCGCCACCAGCGTGGCGGTCTCCACCTGGGAATTCAGGCGGCCGTTAATACCGCCGTACATCGCGTCATCTTCCCCGCTATCCAGGACGCCGTTAAGATTCTGGTCTTCCCCGAATACGCGGTTGCGACTGCGAAACGCGACTGCCGCGCGGACATTTTTCAGATCGGTAAACGCCGTCGCGCCAATAGTGGCGTTGCTGATCTCCAGTACGCCGACCATAGTGCCGGAAGAGAACGTAGAGCCGTTATAAAAACACTGATTCGAACAACTGCACGCGCAGGTGCAGGCCGAAACATTGCTTAAAGAACAATCCGGACAGCCGGTTGCCGGCGTCGCGCACGTATTTAACCGGTTGAACGGGGTAGCTTTCACCTCTTCGATCTTGGACATAAGCAATCCGTTGGACCGGGCAAGATCGCGGGAAAGATCGGTCATGGTCAGCATATTAGTATACGTCAGCAGCATTCCCGACAACGCGATCGCCAGGATGACGGCGGCGATCATCACCTCCACCAGCGTAAACCCTTTTTCCGATCGTGCAGCCTTTTTTCGGCGCATCCGTCAACCCCTTATTCCTTCTTATCGCAATCCTCGGACACGATTACCCCGCCGGTGGTAACGGTAAATTGTTTCGTCCCGCTTAACTGGCATTTTACCGGCTCCGCATAACAACTGTATCCCGAAGTCTCCAGCCGCGGGCAACTGAAGCTGTACCCTTTAACCACCGATTCGGAAACGTAGTCCTTATCTATGTACGCCGGCTCGCTTTTTAACAACATCGAAATAGACGAGGGATACGAACTCAAATGATCCCGCGAGTAATTCTCGATAGCCGTAGACATCAATTTCAATGTTTCAAGAGCGTTCGCCTCATTCTGCGCGCTGTTGATACGTATGATCTGAACGATAAAAAAACGCAAAAAAAGAGCGATACACGCAATAATCAGTATGAAAGTAAGAAAGCCTTTGCCGCTTTGTCCGCTCATCTATGGTACTCTACTCTAAAGCCGTTATTAAAAAACTACCCGCACCGGTGTGGTCAGGTGCGGGTAGTTTGTCTTCACAGATGCATGCGTTTACTCAATCGGATCCTCGGCTGAACCGTCCCAGGGAACAGCAGTCTGGGCTCCGGGATCAGCTGCGCGGAGAACTCCCGATGTGTCGACATAGAAGCACCTGACGCCGGTTGTACCCCAGGTGACCGGACAGGATGAAGCCGTGAATCCCTGCCAGTTGCCTGCGCCTACCGTAGCTTCGTCAATACCGGTAAGTTCGAAGTTGTAACCCTGTTTGGTACCGGCAGCCAGAATACTGTCGATGTACGGAGGTGTATCGTCGTCAAGAATAGCCAGATTGGTCGGGTATCCCTGATGCGAAGAACGATACGTATGAGCGCCGGATGAGATCGTCTTGAGTGCTGCGATCGCTGCCGATTCATTCGCCGCCAAACGGGCTCTAAGCAAGTTGGGAATTGCTATAGCCGCCAGCAACGCGATGATCGCCACAACGATCATGATTTCCACGAGCGTAAAACCTTTCCTATTCATGTTTCTTCCCCCTTTCTAAGATATGATTACAGGTTGCTGCTTCTCTATAACCTTTTGTCTAATAGACAGATGACTTACAATGCCGTAGCTCGGTAGAGGTTATACAGCAGCATGAACACCTTGACTCTTTTATATCACCCCCTTTCCGTTTTGTCAAGGAAAATATGTTTGGTTTCAACAACTTAAGATATAAATTTGTTTAATTTCCTCAACACTGCTCCCCTCCGGTCAAACCGGAGGGGTTCGCTGGAAACAAAACGGCCTTAAGGTAAAACCTTAAGGCCATCTTAATAGTTTTACCCTCTTTGGCGGCTAGGCTATCCGTATGCGCGAATACCAGGCGCATATGGATCCTTCGGCTTTGCTCCGTAGCCGGCCTTCGGCCGGATACGAACCCGCCAGTCTACGGCGGGGTCGCCCGATTACTCGGGTTTTGCCTTTATCAGTAGGATAAAGATCTTTCTAGCTAAGCATAGCACATTCTACCCCGTTTGTCAAAGATCGAACCTCTTGATCGTCGAGCTTTAAACAAAAGAAAACATTCGCTACTCATGGTGAGAGGGTCAGTCTCAAACAAAGCATACCATAATTTTAGCCCTTTGTCAACTCATTGTTGATTTTTTATCAATTGCGATTAGAATACTTCAGGCGGGTTTAATTAGCGCCGGACTGACGCCTTTTATAACTTTGTGAAATGCTGAACTCGGTTTCGGGGAAAGCCTTAAGCCGGAAGATCAACCAGATAGAACTTCCTTCGTCACGATCAACGCTATACGAAACATCCATCAACCAGCAATGCAGATCACGGGATAAAGTGAATTCCTGTTCGCCGAATCCTTTCTCCAGCGAATCGGTATCGCGCAACTGATAACGCTGATACATAAAAAACTTCCATTTGGGGGTCAACCGGTAATTAAAACTGCCGGTGATCTCATTGCCCCCCTTGCGTTGATAACGCTGTCCGATCCCAACGGAACGCTCCGGGCCGAAATCATAATAAAAATCGTAGTTGGCGCCGGAAAAATAATCATACCGGTGGGAATAGGTCGCGTCGGCATCAAAACGCACACGCGTATACGGCTTTATTTCCAGGTCGCCCGTAATATCGCCGAGATAACTGCCGGCTAGACCGCCGGATTTAAAAAAGTACTGGCTGGCGAGTTTAAAGTACGCTAAATCCACGGTGGATTTGTTGCGTTTGGTCTGCAATCGGTTATCCAGCTCCAGCAACGCGGAGTTGCTTCCGGCGATAGCGTCAACTGCGTCGAGCTGCTTTAACCGGCTGGTCGGTTCAGTCGGCGTATGAAGATAGTTATAGCCGACGGTAGGCGTGATCACATGGCGCAATCCGTTGATATCCAGACCGAAGGCGTTGCTCTGCACGTCGAAAATCCGGTAAAATTTCGTGCTGACATCGGCCCCGGTAAGGAACTGATTACGCGGCGACGCCCACATATCCCGGTTGTCGATATCGCGGTCATACAGCGTCTGGCGCATACCCGCATACGGAGTGAGGTTGAAAAAAGCCACCCGCGACGGCAAAGAAAGTTTGTTCGTGGTATCCAGCCGGTTCATGCTCACGTCCGCGCTCGCCGGAGAAGGAACCGCGTTTTTATAATTCAGGCTGGAAAAAGAACTGGAATCGCTGAAATAAAACGGGGTCTGCCCCAGCTGGATACTGGGCAGGCTGTAGTTGACTTCCGGCAGCTTCTCCAGCTGGCTGTACCAGCGGTTGACGCGTTTCTGCACCACCGTGTCGATGGTAGAATAACCGAAGGACTGATGCAGCTGCGTGTAGGATAACGGCAACGCATCCTTCTCGTATTCCCGGTAAAAATAATCCTTGAGAAAATTATGCTCGCTGCCCAGATTCGCGCGTTTGGAGTCGGTGATCCGATAAAACTCGGTAGTCAAGCTGGTGGAATCGGCTATCTGCCATTGATGACGCAACCGCACCAGGGAGCGTTCGAATTCTCCGGGCTGGTTCTCAAGCAATTCCCGGTCGCGTTCCTGGGTATAATAAAATTTGTAATCGCCTTTGCCGTAATCTTCGGTGCGGAAATTCGCGCCCACGCCTTCCGACATACCCAGGCGGCTGCGGTAATCGAGATAGATCCTGGCGTCAAGACCGGGCATCAGGTTCGACCGCCAGGCGGAAAGCAGGTATTCGCCCCAGTCCTTGCTGCGCCCGGGCACGAATCGCACATGCATAAAAGGATCTTTCAAACTCTGGCTGTAATAAGGCAGATACGCGATCGGCAGGTTTTTGATCCGCACCGTGTCGGAATAGGTCTGGATCTTCTCCTGCGGGAGTATGCGCACCCGCTTCATCCGAATGCGGTAATCCGGCTTGTCCATGGAGCAGGAAGAGACATAGCCGTCGTAGGCGATGAATTCGTCTTCGTTGACCATCTTGATCTCGCGGGCTATCCCGTAAAACGGATCCGACACAAAGGTGCCGTCGATCGCCTTGCCGCTTTTAGTGTTCAGATTGTAATACACCTGGCTGCCTTCCAGACGGGCCTGGGGATTCTCGATGCGCACCGTTCCTTCGGCAGTGACGTCCTTGGTTTGGGTATCCACGGTAATCTTATCGCTGGTCAGGGTGGAATCCCCATATTTGACCACCACATTGCCGGTAGCCGAAACGTGCTGCTGATCGGTCGAGTATTCCACGGTGTCGCCGTTGACGGTAACCGGTTGTTCCAGCCGGCCGGCGCCTTTGTTAACGTCCGCGGCAAAACTCGAACGAACGGCGCTCTCCCCGATGCAGAACGCCATGAGAATAGCGATTGAAAGCGTGCGAAACAGATGAGTGTAGTGTGTGGGCATACCCGTGAATTATTTCGGGACTTTTTTCCAGTCTTCCAGGAACCGCTGCACCCCGATATCGGTTAAGGGATGCTTGATCAACTGCTCGATCACCGCGAACGGGATAGTGGCGATATCCGCGCCGATCTTCGCGGCATCCGCCACGTGCACCGGATTGCGCACCGAGGCGACGATGATCTCGGTCTTGAACCGGTAATTCGCGTAAATCTGCTTGATATCCCGGATCAGGTCCATCCCGGTCTGACTGATATCGTCAAGGCGGCCGATGAACGGGGAAATATAATCCGCGCCGGCCTTAGCCGCCAGCAAAGCCTGCGTGGCGGAAAAACACAAAGTAACGTTGGTTTTGATCTTTTTCGCCGCAAGCACGCGCACGGCCTTCAATCCCTCCCTGATCAGAGGGATCTTGATCACGATATTCGGGGCGATCTTCGCCAGTTCCGCGGCTTCTTTGCACATCCCGTCAGCCTCAAGACTGATCACTTCCGCGCTGACCGGCCCCTCCACCAGCGAGCAGATCTCTTTGAGCAACGCCTGCGCCGGACGGTTTTCTTTGGCGATCAGGGTAGGATTGGTGGTTACACCGTCTATCACCCCCAGGAGCACCGCTTCCTTTATCTGCGCCACATTCGCCGTATCGATAAATATTTTCATGGTTAGCCTCTTTCGAACAATAAAGCCGCTCCGATCATGCCGGCCTCGTTACCCAGTTTAGCCTTGACCACTTTCACCTGTTTTGCCTGCACGATCATAGCCCGGATATAAATCGTCTCTTTGATGGTATCGAACAGAATTTTTCCCGCGTTAGCCACGCCGCCGCCGATAACGATGCAATCGGGATTCAAAAGATTCACCACTCCCGTCAGCGCCACTCCCAGCTTCAGGCCGACTTCCGACCACAAAGCGATGGCTTTACGGTCGCCCCGCTGCGCCCGGCGGCTCAACTCTTCCAAAGAAATCTGACGCTTGAAAACGCGTCTCGCCCGGGACAGGATCCGTTTGTTGCCCACGTACGCCTCCAGACACCCGCTGCCGCCGCAATTACAATCCGGCCCTTCCTCGTTCACCGGCATATGGCCGATCTCGCCGGCGGCAAATCCCGAACCGCGGTACAGCGCCCCGTCGATGATCAACCCTCCGCCCACGCCGGTACCCAGCGTGATACAGACGGCGTTACGGCTGCCGCGGGCCGCGCCGCGCTTGAATTCCGCCAGGGCCATGACATTCGCGTCGTTATCGATGCGCACCGGCAACTGCAACGCCTTTTCCAGTATCCGCTCCAGAGCCACATCCTTCCAGCCGGGTATATTCGGAAAGAAATGCACCACGCCTTTTTCCACGTCGATCGGCCCGGGAAGCCCCATCCCCACGCCGACAACCTGCTCGCGGGAAATGCGATTCCGGGCGAGTATAGCCCGCACGGAACCGATTATCGCGGCGATAAGCGCATCTTTATTCCCCAGCGCAGTGGTGCTTAAAATATGACGGTTGATACAGCGAAGGTTTTTATTGAAGAGGGCGATTTTAAGATTGGTCCCGCCGAGATCGATACCGATGGTAAAAGTTTTAGCCATGCACTAATTGTATAGTAGAGTCGGTTTTTTTGCAAGCATTAAATCGCGACAAACAAAAAAATGCTTGTGCCTTTCGGGTAAACCATGTTATTATTTACCCGTTAATAGCACAACCACCAAGGAGACCCCATGCGCATACACGTGCCACTCTGTTTACTGTTGATTTTAGTGTCAGCGACTTCCGCTTGTGCCGCGGCGAAAAATGAGGAAACAGTCACCATTACCACGTACTATCCCTCCCCTTATGGAGTGTATAACGTCATCCGTCTGCATCCTGACACCAAAGCCGAAGGTTCGGAATGCAAAACCGGTGAATTATACTACGAGAACATGGGGACCTCTACCCGTCCGACCGGATTGTATTTCTGCAACGACACCGAACGCTGGGAACGCTTAAACTATAAACCCCAGTTCGAGCTGGGCGGAATGTATCAAAACGGTGAATATCCATCCGCCACATCGACCAACTGTCCAAAAGGTCCGGCGCAAAATTCCTTCACTCCGTCTCGCAACCCTTGTTGCGAACACGTCAATCCATTGAACAACAACCAATGCGGCTGCCCGGAAGGATACATTGCGGTGTGCATGGACGACGCGATCGAACCACAGGACACTGACGGACGCGACCGGCGCGACGAGACCTGCTACTGCTACAAAAAGAACTTCTAAACAGAAAGCGCTTCCAAACCGAACCGTCTCTAACTGACTGATAAAATTAGAGTTACATCACGGCTTGTTAACAAAGTCAATATCTGGCTTCCAGGCCTTGAATTCCTTCTTTCCCCCTGTTACACTTAATTGGAGTTAAAGTATTCTTATCGAAAAGGGCTCCGGGGGGATTACTGGGGGCCAAAGCCACGGATCGGTAAGCATTATTCTTTTATGCGTTTCGATAACCGGGTTGCCGAAATAAGAATCAGCGGCGACGCGGTTTTTTCATTTCTTACACAACAGCTCATCTACCTGGGGGGGGGAACGATGCTGACACGCTGCCTGAAATTTCTTTCTGCTTTCCTTATTATCTTCAATCTGGCAATTCCGGCAAGTTACGCTGATTTCGCGGTAGCGCCGTATAAACGCTATCCGCTGGCTTCAGGCCGCTCCGCTGCGCCGGCAACTCCAACTACTCAACAACCGGCCAACGCTGTGACACCTGCGGTAACTCCCGCTGCGACCCCGGCGCAATCAACGCCGGCAGCGCGGACAAGTACGCCTTTTGTGCGCTCAACCCCCTTGCAGACGAAACAGCCCGCGACTACGACCGCTCCGGCGGCTTCAAAATCGTCCACTTCACCGGCGCCGGTTGTAACTCCCGCGACGCCCCCGGCGCAGTCAACGCCGGCAGTGCGAAGAACCACTCCATTCGTGCGCTCCACTCCCTTGCAGACTAAACAACCCGCGACCACGGCCGCTCCGACTACTCAACAACCGTCCAGCACTCCTGCGCCTGCGGCAACTTCGGCACAGACAACTCCGGTAGCACGGACAAGCACGCCTTTTGTGCGCTCGACTCCCTTGCAGACGAAACAGCCCGCTACCACGGCCGCTCCGGCAGCCCAACAGCCAGCGGTGACTCCGGCGCAGACAGTTCCGGCGGTTACTCCCGCAGCAGCGCCAGCCACACCGGCTGTCGCGGCTAATCCGGTATCCCTGATCCCCGCTTATCAAAACCCGACTCCGGCATTCGGAACCAGACATACAACTGCTGCAACTACAGCTACCAGCCTGGCGCAGATGAGCCCGGAGCAACAGGCCAGTCATATCAACTCTTTATCCGGATATGACGCCGCCCAGATGCTTGCCCGGCTCGACCAGAACCAGCTCAAACAGGTCATGGCCCAGCCCGGACTGAAGACCGACCTGCTTTCTAAAGTCAGCCCGTTCATTACCCCTGCTTCTTTTGCCGGGCTCACTCAATCCATGAACGCCGAGCAGATTTCCGCAGCCCTTTCCGCTGCGCCGCTGAACGCGGAAACTTACGCAAAAATACTGGAAAACTGCCCCCAGGCCGCGACTGGAATGAAAACATTGATCAAGTCAGACCCGAATAAAGCTTTAAGCGCCATTACGGGGATGAGCGTAAACAAACAGGGCGAAGTATTCAGCCAGCTCGACAGCAAAGATATCGCCGCACTGTTCAATGCCCGGACTTCCGACGGCTCGGACCCCAGGGACAACTCCGATCTTTTCGCCCGGCTTTCCCCGGACCAGCAAAACAGCGTGTTGAAGGAATTGAGCGCGGTTAACCCGGCGCTGGCCCAGAAATACCTGTACGCGACCACCCAGTCCCTTACCAGAGGCACCAGCGAAGACGCAAAAGCCAAGCTTTCCGGCGACAGCGCATCTTCCGTTGACCATCCCGGATTGCTGGTAAACGATATGAACCCGGATCAACTTAAAGCGCTTCTGGGCGTGTGTCAGCCCGGAACTCTCGGCGCGATCCTGGCGGACAGCAAACTGAATACGGCGACCCGCAAACGCATCCTGGATATCATGAAAACCAGCTTCGAGAAAGCCGGGAATATCGAACAGACCGTGCTCTCTGCCAATGCCAACAAAGTTCCGCAGGACCCGCAACAGTACCTTTTCGATCTGGCCTGGACAACCTACTCCACGCTCGATCCGGAAGGCGCTAAGGAAGATTTGAACTCGATCCAGTCCGCGGTAACCGGCTACAACCAGCGCCGCCAGGAATCGGTATTGAAACAGATCGCCGGAATGGATACCTCACGGGCAGGCGAGCTTCTGGCGCAAACCGACATTTCGGTAGCCCAGACCGCGCAGTTGATCATGTCCGCCTCCGGAGAGCAGAAAGCGAAGCTGCTGTCCGCGCTGGAACAATCCGATCCGGAGAAGGCAAAAGAAACCAAAACCATGATCAGCCGGATCGAGGAAAACAACCGCAAAGCCGCGCAGATAGAGAAAAACAACGAACAGGTGCGCAGCACCCTGAAGAAAGTCGGGCCGTCACCGGTAGCCGACTATTTCATCCGGAAAGGCAGTTCCGAACAGACTATCGGGGAGCTGGCCCTGATGGACCAGAAATTCATCGACCAGACCCTGTCTTTGATCGAAAAGAAATCGCCCAAGACTGCCGCGCAGGTGCGCAAAGACCTGGCCGCATACCGGCAAAAAGCTTCTGCTTCGACCACCGTAGATCAACACCTGGACAATCTGGTGAAAGGCTCGGCGCAGGATGCGGCGCTTTTCATTGCCGCGCAGACTCCGGCAAACGCTAAGAATATTCTTTCGGAACTGGCCAAACGCAACGCATCGTTTGCGGAAGCAACCCTGGCGCAGCTCAAGAAGGTTGACTACCAGCTTGCCGACGAAACCCAGAAAAAAGACACCCGCCGCCTGACCAAGAACGAACTGGGGCAACCCATCATTATCGACGGAGAGAACGTCTATCAAGTGGAAGAGCTTTCCGACGGCACCATCCTCACCCACAGGAGCACCGGAACGGTCAACAACACGAATCTCGGTAAGATCAACGATTCTCCGCAGAATACCGAGCTGGCCGCGGGCGTTAAGCCAGTCGATATCGACCTGCAGAAGCCCAGGATATACCTTACCGGACAAACCGCCACCGATAACAGCGTAACGATCACCCCGGGTTCCGGCAGCTCTACTCCCAAGGACGCCTGGTACGATCCGGTGAACAAGCGCTACGGCGACAGCACCAGCATCGGCAGCACGCCCAAGCCGGAATGGAATATCAAACGGGAAATAACCTATGACGGGATCGGCAAGCTGACCTTCAAAGGTCAGCTTGACCCGCAAACAGGCGCGCCCCTCGACGGAACAGAGATGACCGACGAGAAAGGGCACATCTTCACCGCGGTCACCAAAACCAGCCCGACTTCAGACAAACAGGTCGCCATCCCCGTGCAGACAACCTACCATGCCGGGGACAATCTAACTCTGACTGACGGAACCGAATTGACTTTCAAGAGAGATACCCGGGTGAACCCGGGAATCGGAGAACTGCCGGCAGGCACGGAATTAACCGACAAAAAAGGCCGGCTGTTCGCTGTGGCGCCGGTCACCAATCCGGCCACAGGCAACCAGGTCTTCACCTACCAGCAGATAAGCTATAACGCCGGAGACACCGTTGAACTGAAAGACGGGACCACATTGACCTTCAAACAGGACACGATAGCCGACCCGAACACCCTGAAGTTCAAAACCAATGCAATACTCACGGATAAGGACGGAAACTACTGGGAAGCCTTCGGAACTGTGACCAGCTTGCAATTCAAACAAATCAATCCAGCGACAGTTGAAAAAGACTGGAAGGTGTTCGACCCGGCAACCGGACGTTTAGCCGGTAAATAATTCCACTTTATTGCGCCCGGATTTTTTGGCCTGATACAACGCTTTGTCCGCGTTATCCAGCAATCCCGCCAGCTCTTTACCCTGCTGCGGGAACAATGAGATCCCGACACTCACCGTGACGTCTATCCGCTCGTCATATGCCACTACCGGTTTGCTCTGTATGCCCGCGCGGATACGCTCCGCCACGAACAACGCCCCCTCTTTATTGGTTTCGGTCAAGAGAATGGCGAACTCCTCCCCCCCGTATTTACCGATAAGATCGACCTGACGGATGTGCGCTTTGATCCGCTGCGCGACTTCCTTGAGTATCGCGTCCCCTACCAGATGGCCGTAATGATCGTTGATATCCTTGAAATGGTCGACATCAAGCATCAAACAGGCGCAGGCATAATTAAAAGCCCTGGAACGGGATAATTCCTCCGACGAACGCCCCCACCAGTACCTGCGCGCCGATACCTGGGTCAGTCCGTCGATAGTGGCCATCTCCTGCACTTTCTGATACAGAATGGCGCGTTTCATTCCCAGCAGGAATTGCTGGGAAAGAATGGTGAATTTATCCCGGTCTTCCCGGCGTACCGGCGCGACGACCAGATAATTCATCAGCTGGTCTTCCAGCCGCAGAGGCACTATCGCGTATTCCTTGAACGCCGCCAGATCGGCGTCCGCGGGAACGAACCGGCAGTCTTCGACAGCCAGCATTTTGTGCAGCTTCTCCTTAAAAACCGAAAACACCTTATCCTGATCGAGATGGCTGCACAATTCCCGGGTGATATCGTATAAGGTCATGGTCTGCTCCAGCCGGTTGCGTAAATCCATGTTCTGCCCGGTAAGCTGATCGTATTCCTGCAGCAGCCGCTGATAATCAGCCTGACGCAGCTTCCCTTCGCGCTGCGCCGACAGCACGCGCCTGGCGAAAAACCGCTCCAGCCTGAAATAGAGAAGCATGGTGAGCAAAACAAGGATCGCAATCTGGATAAACATGCTAAGCTCCGATCACCAAATTCCTGCCCTTACTTTTGGCTTCATACAGGGCGCGGTCCGCTTTCATAAGCAACTCGATCTCTTCCTGCGCGTCATGGGGAAATTCCGCTACACCCACGGAGATAGTGCACTGATTACGCTGCCTGCGCAATAAGAGCTCCCTGGCGGCAACCGCTTTGCGCAGGTTTTCCGCGATCTTCAACCCGGTATTCTTATCGGTATCCGGCAGCAATACGCAAAACTCTTCTCCGCCGAACCGGCAGACTACGGCGGGTATCTGCGCGAGAGCCTCGCTCACCGCTTTACTGATGGTTACCAGCACGATATCCCCCGCGGCGTGACCGAACGTATCGTTGAGTTTCTTGAAATTATCGATATCCAGCATCAGCAGGCAGAGCGAGCGCGGATGCCGGTACGTTCTTCGGCATTCGGTCTTAAGCATCTCCAGAAAATACCCTTTATTGAACAACCCGGTCAATCCGTCATGAATGGCCATGGTCCGCGCGTCCTTGTACAGCTGCGCATTCTCCAGAGAAACCGCTCCCAGCTCCGCGATGGTCATGAAGAAACGCAGATCGTCCTGGGCGAAGAAACGCTTGTGCTGATGCTCAAGACGGATCAAACCAATGACCTTTCCCCCGCTGATCAGCGGCACTTCGATCAACGAAGCGATCGGGCGCGGGTCGGCGCGGCGCACTTTATCAGCGTCGAAGCGGAAATCCTTGGAGATATCCTCGACCAGCAGCGGACTGGCGTGGCGCAGCACCCAGTGATCGAAACTGTCCCCCTCCTTGGCTTTGATCACGATCGCGCGTTCGTCTTTAAGTGTCTTGAAGAGGACTAACTTCTGGGTTGAACCGTCGAGCAGATATAACAGGCACTCTCCCTGATTATCGGCCAGCAGGAAGAACGAAATTGCGCAGAGCTGCTCGGCAACCGCATCCAGGGAAAGCTCCTGGTTCAGCAGTTCGATGATACGTTTAAGATTTTCGTAGCGTTCGATGCGCCGCTGCAGGAACTGGGTGTTCGCGCGCTCCTGCTGATTGGATGCCGACTGAACATTGATGTTCTCCTGAACGCCGTCACCGTCGAGTTTGAGCTTATAGAGTTGCCGGGAATTTCGCTGGGCGAGCCAGATGACCGCGGGGAGATTGCCCAGATAAAAAACCGCCAAAATGCCGGGGCGGAAAAAACCGAATCGAGCGGCAACGACAGGCGCGACGATAAAGAGGATACTAAAGAAAAGCAGGAATGCGACTGTGTGGAGGGATTTTTTATTGATCTTTACACCTAAACGATGGTTTCTTCGGTGTCCTTATCAAAAAAATGGACCTTGCTCATGTCGAATACCAGGTCCAGATCTTCGTTCACTTTCGGGCGGTCATGCGCGCCCACCCGGGCAATAAAGGTATGCTTGCCGGTAGTCAGATAGAGAAAAACTTCCGATCCCATCGGTTCAACCACTTCGCAGGTAACCCGCACGATATTCTCACCGGGCGCTTCGGAGACGAAGAGCTTGTCGTAAATGTCCTCCGACCGGATGCCGAAAATGATTTCCTTGCCGGCGTACGGCTCCAGGCGTTTAAGCATCTCCTCAACCACCTGGACTTTCAGCTTTCCTTCGTCGAAATAAACCTTATCCTTGACCCTGACCAGGCGGCCATTCATGAAGTTCATCGGCGGCGTGCCGATGAATCCCGCGACGAACTTGTTGCGCGGACGGTCGTAAATGGTAATAGGATCGGCGACCTGCTGGAGCACGCCGCTCTGTATCACCGCGATACGATCGCCCATGGTCATAGCTTCGGTCTGATCGTGGGTGACATAGATAATGGTGGTCTGCAGACGCTGATGCAGCTTATGGATCTCCGTGCGCATCTGCACGCGCAATTTTGCGTCCAGATTGCTCAAGGGTTCGTCGAATAAAAAAACCATCGGCTTTCGCACGATGGCACGCCCCACGGCAACCCGCTGACGCTCGCCGCCGGATATTTCCCGGGGCTTGCGATTCAACAGATGCCTGATCCCCAGAATATCCGCGGCTTCATTGACCCGCTGGAGGATCTCGGCTTTCGGGTACCGGCGCAGTTTCAGGCCGAAAGCCATATTCTCGAAAACGGTCATGTGCGGATACAAAGCGTAGTTCTGGAAGACCATGGCGATATCGCGGTCTTTCGCCGGCACATCGTTGACCATCTTATTACCGATGTAAACTTTTCCCTCGGTGATCTCCTCCAGCCCCGCGATCATGCGCAGGGTGGTGGATTTTCCGCACCCGGACGGTCCGACCAGGACCATGAATTCCTTGTTCTCGATGCCGAGATTGAAGTCATGCACGACCTTCATCCCGTTGGCATACACTTTGGATACATTCTGAAGACTTACCTGCGCCATGATCTCCTCGCTTCACAATGCACCAGTACCCGGAGAAAAAATCAATACCGTCAGCCGGTAAAATCGATCAACTGACCGATGCGCTGCTTCAATTCTTTGCGGTGGACGATCATATCGATCAATCCGTGCTGCAGCAGGAATTCCGACCGCTGAAAACCGGGCGGCAGCTTCTGGCGGATAGTCTGCTCGATGACGCGCGGCCCGGCAAAGCCGATCAACGCTTTGGGCTCCGCCATGATCACATCGCCCAATCCGGCAAAAGACGCCATGACCCCGGCCATGGTCGGATTGGTCAACACCGACACGTGCAGCAAACCGGCGCGATGATGATATTCCAGAGCCGCCGAAGTCTTGGCCATCTGCATCAGGCTGAACATGCCTTCATACATGCGCGCGCCGCCTCCGGTGCCGGAAACGATGATCGCCGGAAGCTTCTGTTTGGTGGCGCTTTCGATGGCCCGGGTAACTTTCTCTCCCACCACCGATCCCATAGTGCCCATGATAAACCGGGAATCCGTGACCGCGATCACTATCTTTTTGCCGCTTAAAAAACCCTCTCCGCTGATCACCGCATCTTTCAAACCGGTGGCGGCCTGATCCTGCGACAGCTTTTCCTTATACGTCTTGGGCCCCTTGAAATCGATGGGGTCCCCGGAAATCATATCCTTGTCGTATTCGACAAACGTACCCTCGTCGATAAGCATCTTGATCCGCTCCGGCGCGGTGAGCAGGAAATGAAAATCGCATTTCGGGCACACTTTCAGCCCCTCGTCAAGCGCTTTGTTGAAAAGAACTTCCCCGCAGGATTCGCATTTGGTCCACAATCCGTCGGGGATCTCTTTCTTCTTGACCCGGACGATGGTATATTTGGGCTTACCGAACAGAGCCATACGTTCGTCTCCTTACCGTTTAATCTTCATGCGGGTTGATCACCAGTCCCGAAATGACTTTGGGATAGAAATACGTCGATTTCGGCGGCATCTTCTCCCCTTTAAGCGCCACCGCTACGATCTGTTCCATCTTGGTAGGATTGAGGAAAAAGGCAATAAAGGAAGAATCCGTATCGGCTTTCGTCAGAAGCTCGTCCTTTTCCGGGATAAACGCCACGTTGCCTTTTTCCGTGACATCCAGATCAAGGATCCTGCGCAGCACCAGGGAATTAAGGATGGAAACATCCAGAGACCGGTATTCCGGCGGCTTATCCGTGATCATCTTGTCCAGGACTTTCACGTTCTTGAGCCGCAACAACCAGTGCCGTTTGTGATTATACATCCCGATCACATGCTCGGAACGCCCCGCCTTCTCGAGCAGGAAGAAGAATCTGGTGCGGTCCTTGATTTCCTCCACGAAGAAATGCTCGTTGAGCTGCGCGACTATCGCATTCATGTCCGGCCGGGCAGGCATCTTTACCAGACGATGGATGGGCAGTATGGTCAACCCCGACGGGTCGATATTAGTAAAATACGCCATGATATAGTTGAACGGCTCTTCGCCTTCGATCTTTTCGAGATGTTCCTTCATTTCATTACGATAGGTGCTGGCGACCTCATAACGATGATGGCCGTCCGCGATAAACATGTTCTCCTGCTCCATCTGGTCGGAGATCTTCTTGAGCACGACCGGATCGGTGATCTTCCAGAGCCGGTGCATACTGCGTTCGTCGTCCGCGACTTCGATGAAAGGTTTTTTGCTTTTGACATGCTTGTCCCAGAGGAACGGCACCAGCCGCTTCTTATCCGCGAAGACGACGAAGATCGGGCTTAAATTAGCTTTCACCTGACGCAGCAGGCGCAGGCGATCCTCTTTCGGCTCGGTATGAGTATGTTCATGACCGAATACCGACGATTTTTTTTCTTCGAGGCGCAACAGGGCGATAAAACCGAAGCGGACTTTCTTCTCCCGTTTGATCCAGTATTCATGGCTGTAAAAATACAGAGCCGGTTCAGCCTGGCGCTCCAGGATGCCTTCTTTACGCCATTGTCTGAAGATCTCCCCGGCTTTCTGGTATTTATCCTCGCCGGGCGCATCCTTGCGCAAAAGAACGTGGATGTAATTCTGGGGGTGACGCTCCAGCAGCGCGTCCTGCTGCCTGGGCGAAATGATATCGTAGGGCGGACAAACGACATCGGCGAGAGACTTGATCTTTTCCTGATTGTAAGTTAATGCGCGAAAAGGAGCGACTTTACTCATCGCAGGAATAAACCTCCAGCCAGGCCGCCCAGGAGAGAACCGATCGTATCGATCGTCAGGTCAAATCCCGAGCAGCTTCTGCTATATACGAAAAGTTGATGAAATTCGTCGGTTAATCCGTAACCGCCGCCAAAAATGACAGTCAGCACCACCAAGCCGGCGACAGTATAACGGTTGGTCGTACTTTTAAGGGCACGGTAAAAAAAGAGCCCCAGTAGAAGATAAATTATACCATGAAAGATAATGTCTTGAAAAGAGAATAAACTCGGGATAGACGTACCGGGCAGCGAGGATGCGGTGAAAATCGCGGCCATGATCAAAACTACCGGCCCCCAGAAGACCATCCACCAGCCCGCGCCTCTCTGATACGGCTTTACGGCGGTATTACTCTGATTGTTTGCTGCAGCCACGGCACCCTTCCTTCTGTTTGGGGCAGGATTGGACAGCAGCATCCGCCTGGGCCTTCGTACTTTTAGCGGGCCTCTTGTAATCGGTAGCGTAGAACCCGGAGCCTTTGAAAATAATCCCCGCGCCGGCGCCGATCAACCGCTTGATCTTGCCCTTGCACTGCGGGCAGCTCTTGAGCGGCTTATCGGTCATGGATTGAAAGGCCTCGAAAACATGGCCGCATTTCGTGCATTCGTAATCGTAGGTTGGCATTGGTTTATCGGGGACGCGCCCCTCTCCTTATCTGAATGTTTTCTTGATCTTCTCGCCGAAACTTTCCCTGGATGCATCTTCTCCGGATAGACGCGCGAAATCTTCGATCAACTTACGCTGTTCGGCAGTCAGCCGGGTAGGAATATCCACTTCCACCTGAACCAACTCGTCGCCTACCCCGTGGCCGTGCACATCCGGAACGCCTTTTTCCTTGAGCCGGAAAATCTTGCCGCTCTGCGTTCCCGGCGGGATCTTCATCGATACTTTCCCCTCCAGAGTGGGCACATCCACGTCAGCCCCCAGGATCGCTTTAGTCACGCTGATCGAAATACGGGTGATCAGGTCGTTGCCGCGACGCACAAAAACCGAATGCGGCTTAACCTCGATGATCACGTACAGGTCGCCCCGTCCGGCAGTCCCGGCTTCTCCTTCGCCGCGCACGCGCAGATTCGAACCGTTATCCACTCCCGGCGGCACCTTGACCCGGATAGTGCTGGTTTTACGCTGCCTGCCTTCGCCGCCGCAAGCAGGACACGGTGTCTGGATAAACTCGCCCTGCCCCCGGCATTTCGGACAGGTCTGCGCCAGCTGAAAGAATCCGCTGGATACGACTACCCGGCCGGACCCTTTACACTGGGTGCAGGTGATCTTTTTGGAACCGGGTTTAGCGCCGCTGCCGCCGCAGGTCTCGCACATCTCGTACCGCGGCACCGTGATCGATTTCTCCACTCCCCCGGCCGCCTCTTCCAGGGTGATCGAAACGGTTATCTCCAGATCGCGGCCGCGCCGCGCCCGCGGGTTTTGCCTGCCGCCCGACCGGCTGCTCCCGCCGCCGCCGAAAATATCGAACCCGAGATCCCCGAAAATATCCTCAAAGATACTCCCGCTGAAACCTCCGCCGCCGCCGAAAACGCTGGAGAAATCCGCGCCTTTGAAAATATCTTCATAGGCGTATTTCTGGTCGATACCGGAATGACCGTATTGATCGTAGAGCTGGCGCTTCTGGGTATCGGAAAGAACCGCGTACGCTTCCGAGATCTCCTTAAATTTCTCTTCCGCTTCTTTTTTCTGCGCCGGTTCAACCCGATCCGGATGGAATTTCATCGCCAGCTGACGATAAGCCTTTTTGATCTCATCGACGCTGGCGGACTTGGCGACGCCCAGCACTTCGTAGTAATCTTTCTTCGTAGACATATTCTTCACAAGATCAGCTAACAGGCTTTCCGGGGACAGGTTATTACTCGCCCGTTGTAGACGCGCGGGCGGCGTCATAATCCTTATGTCCCCTGCAAGCCTGTTAGCTGCTCTCCTTAACCTTTATTTGATGGGGACGTTCCCCAAGGTACCACCCCTGGTTCCAGGGGTGGTACCTTGGGGAACGTCCCCGATTTTCATTTCTCCTCTTTGAACTCGGCGTCGATGACGTCGTCGCCTTTACCTTTGCTTCCGGCGCCGGACTGCTGCTGCGGTCCGGATGACTGTTCCGCTTCGGCTGCGCCGCCCGGCTGCGGACCTGCGCCTGCGCCGCCACCGGCTGCGCCGGCCTGCTGTTTGGCAGCCGCCTGCTTGTAGATCTCTTCAGCCAGCTTATGCGACACTTTGGTCAGCTCTTCCATCTCTTTTTTGATGCGATCGGTATTCTTGTCCTTGATCGCGCTCTTGAGATCGTTGAGCTTGGCCTCGATGCTCGCCCGTTCCTCCTGATTCACCTTATCGCCGTAATCCTTCAACGACTTCTCGGTGGCGTACGCGAGCGTATCGGCCTGATTGACCAATTCCACCTGTTCCTTGCGTTTGACGTCTTCGGAGGCGAATTTCTCCGCATCCTTGACCATCTTGTCGATCTCTTCCTTGGACAGTTTCTTGGGAGCGGTAATGCGGATGGATTGCTCTTTCCCCGTGCCCAGGTCCTTGGCGGAAACGTGCACAATACCGTTAGCGTCGATATCGAAGGTCACCTCCACCTGCGGAATGCCGCGGGGCGCCGGAGGAATACCTACCAGGTCGAAACGACCCAGTTCCACATTGTCATCCGCCATCTGGCGCTCGCCCTGCAGGACCCGGATAGTCACCGCGGTCTGGTTATCGGACGCGGTAGAGAACACCTGGCCCTTGCGGGTAGGAATAGTGGTGTTGCGTTCGATCAAACGGGTGCAGACGCCGCCCAGGGTTTCAATGCCCAGCGAAAGCGGGGTCACATCCAGAAGCAAAACATCCTTCATCTCGCCCTTGATGATCGCCGCCTGGATCGCCGCGCCCATAGCCACGCACTCCATGGGATCGATGCCGCGTTCGATCTTCTTGCCCACGTAATCCTCGACGAATTTCTGGACGATAGGCATGCGGGTCGGACCGCCGACCAGAATGACCCGGTGCACGTCCGCGGGAGAGAGTTTGGCGTCCTTCAATGCCTCTTCCATGGGCTTGCGGCAGCGCTCGATGATCGGCCCTACCAGCTCTTCCACTTTCGCCCGGTTCAAAGACATGGTCAGATGCTTCGGCCCGGTAGCATCGGCAGTGATAAAAGGCAGGTTGATATCCGTAGTTACGCTCGATGACAATTCGATCTTGGCCTTTTCCGCGCCTTCCTTAAGCCGCATCATCGCCATTTTATCCTTGCGCAGATCGATGCCGGTCTCTTTCTGGAACTGTCCGGCGATATAGTCGATCAACACATTGTCCATGTCCGTACCGCCCAGCTGCGTGTCGCCGTGGGTGGATTTGACTTCGAAAACGCCTGAAGCCATTTCCATGATGGTCACGTCCAGGGTTCCGCCGCCGAGATCGAACACCATGATCTTCTGTTCCTTCTCCGATTTTTCCAACCCGTAGGCAAGACAGGCTGCCGTAGGTTCGTTGACGATCCTTAGGACCTTCAACCCGGCGATCTCCCCGGCGTCCTTGGTCGCCTGACGCTGGTTATCGTCGAAATACGCCGGACAGGTGATCACCGCTTCTTCCACCTTGTCGCCCAGGTAGGCTTCGGCATCCTGCTTTATCTTCTGCAGGATAAATGCCGAAATCTGCTGCGGCGTATAATCCTTGCCCATCACCTTGAAGTGATAATCCTGCCCCATCTTGCGTTTGGCGGCATAGATCGTGCCTTCAGGATTGATCGCTGCCTGCCTGCGCGCCGGCTCCCCTACCAGCCTCTGACCATCCTTGGTGAACGCCACATAGGACGGGAATGCCTTTCCCGACGCCACGCCCGCGCCTTCCGCGGAAGGAATGATCACCGGCCTGCCTGCTTCCATCACCGATGCCGCTGAATTCGAAGTCCCTAAATCGATTCCGATTACTTTAGCCATGGTTAACCTCCTCGTTACCAGCCCCCTCTTGTTTGGGCTGCGTTTTTTTACGGGACACCTGGACCTTTGCCGTCCGAAGCACCCGGTTACCGATCATATATCCTTTTTGCATCTCCTCCACCACTGTATTTTCAGGCAGGTCATCCCGTTCAACCTGCATTAACGCCTCGTGCACATGCGGATCGAAACACTTGCCCTTCGACTCCATGCAACAGACTTTATTCCTGCGCAGCATGTCGTGCAGCCGCGACAGGATCATTTCCACGCCTTTTAAAAAAGCCGTGAAATCCTCGTGCTTTTGCTGCGACAACTCTATACTGCGTTCCAGATCGTCTATGCTGTTGAGCATCTCGCAGAGTAATTCCTCATTGGCATAGCGGGTATATTCTTCACGGTCCCGTTCCCAGCGCTTGCGCGCATTCTCGAATTCCGCCTGCAAACGCACCAGCTTATCCCAGTTCTCCGCGGCTTTTTGAGACTGCTCTTTCAACTGGTCGTACTCGGCCTGCGTCAGGGTAACCGTTTTCTGCGCTTCGGCGCCGCTTTTTTTCGCTGCTTCCTGCTCGTCTTTCTGATTTTTCTTATGTTCGTTCATATGCCACATACCGGTTAAAATTCGTCGAGTAACGTATTGAGCGTATTGGAAATGAACGCAAGCGTGGAAACCGTCTGTTCATAGCTCATCCTGCGCGGCCCCAGCACTGCGATCTTTCCCTTCCCCTTCTTCCCCTTGTGATACGAAGAAACCACCAGCGAACATTCCTCGCTGATATTCGGACAGGATATCTCTCCGCCTATAAACACGGTCAGCGGCTTATCCTGGTCCTGATTCAACAGATGCAGCAACTGGCTTTTCTCCTCCAGCAAATGCACCAGAGCCTGCAATTTGGCGTTATCGTGAAACTCCGGTTCCTTGATGATATTGCTCAAGCCGGTGTACAGGATGCGATCGCGCCATTCCGAAAAAGAAATGATCGCGGTATAATGGGTCAAACGGGCGATCATCTCCGAGGTCTTCTCCAGGACGTCTTCAAAAGAACTCAACCGCTTTTTATACTCCGAAATAATGCTTTCCTTCTGTTCTTCGGACAGGCTGAATTCGCCCATCAGGAAATCCACGTAATAGCGGTACCCTTTGTCGGTAGGCACCCTGCCCGCGGAAGTGTGCGGCTGATAGAGGTAGCCGTGCTCCTCCAGCTCGGAAAGGATGTTGCGTATAGTGGCCGAACTCAACCCGAAAAAGTTCATCAAATCGTGCGAACTCACGGGGTTACCGGTCTGAATATACGCGCTCACCGTAGCCGCAAGCACCTGGTTGTTCCTTATGGAATGATCTACTGTCCTCACCATAACCCTATAATTTTAGCACACAATTACCTGCTGTCAATGGCGATCTCCCCGTTCTTGACCTCAACCGCAACAGCGTCACCGGCTTTGATCTTTCCTTTAAGCACATCGAGAGCCAGAGCATCAACGATCTTCTTCTGGATCAACCGTTTAAGCGGCCTGGCGCCATAGGCAGGGTCAAACCCTTCCCTGGCCAGAAACGCCACGGTCTTATCGCTAACCTTCAAAACCACATTGTTGTTTTCCTTGAACCTCCTGGCGATCAACCCCAGCTGGATAGCCACGATTTTTTCCATATCCTTCTGGTCCAGATAATTGAATACTACGGTCTCATCGACCCGGTTCAAGAATTCCGGCCGGAAATGAGACTTGAATTCCTGATCGATCTTACGTTCCATCACCTCCCTGGGTTCCTCCCGGTTCAAAAGCTGCGTCCCGAGATTGGATGTCATCACTATCACCGTATTCTTGAAATTCACCACCCGGCCCTGCCCGTCAGTCAATCGGCCGTCGTCGAATATCTGAAGCAGCACATTAAAAACATCCGGATGCGCCTTTTCGATCTCATCGAACAGGATCACTGCGTACGGCCGCCTGCGCACCGCCTCGGTCAATTGCCCGCCTTCCTCGTAGCCCACGTACCCCGGAGGAGCGCCGATCAATCGTGAAACCGAGTGTTTTTCCATATACTCGGACATATCGATGCGTAGCAGCGCCTGTTCATCGTCGAAGAGGAACCAGGCGAGCGATCTGGCCATTTCGGTCTTGCCGACGCCGGTCGGTCCGACAAAAATGAAGACCCCGGCCGGACGATTCGGATCAGCCAGCCCGCTGCGCGACCTGCGAATGCACGCGGATACCAGCTCTACGGCGTTATCCTGGCCGATCACCCGCTCTTTAAGCCGGTCTTCCATCTTCAGCAGTTTTTCGGTTTCACCCTCCATCAATTTAGTCAAGGGGATACCGGTCCATTTGGAAACAACCACGGCAATATCGTCCTCATCCACTTCCTCTTTAAGCAGAGAGCCGTTACGCTGCAGCTGCGCCAGTTTTTCGCCGGAAGCTTTTAACCGCTCTTCCAGTTCCCGGAGCAGTCCATACCGTATCTCGGCAACCCTAGCCAGGTTGGCGCCTTTCTCGGCGCTCTTCTCTTCTTTCCTGGCTTCCTCGATCTGTTCCTTGACCCGGCGTACTTCCAGGATCAGATCTTTCTCTTTGCGCCACTTTTCGGTCAGGTCTTTGCTCTGCTTGCGCAACACATCCAGATCTTCTTCCAGAGCTTTCAAGCGTTCCAGAGAAGCCTTGTCCTTTTCCTTCTTAAGCGCCTGACGCTCGATCTCCAGCTGCATGATCCTGCGATCGATTTCGTCGAGCTCCTGCGGCTTGGAATCAATCTCCATGCGCAAACGGCTGGCCGATTCATCGACCAGATCAATAGCTTTGTCCGGCAGGAAACGATCGGCAATATAGCGGGCGGAAAGCCGGGCTGCGGCGATCAACGCCCCGTCCTTGATCCTTACGCCGTGATATAATTCATAGCGTTCTTTCAACCCGCGCAAAATGCCTATAGTATCTTCCACCGACGGCTGGTCGACGTACACCTGCTGGAAACGGCGCTCCAGCGCCGCGTCCTTCTCTATATACTTGCGGTATTCGTCCAGGGTAGTCGCGCCGATACAACGCAGCATGCCCCGGGCTAGCGCCGGTTTGAGCATGTTCGCGGCGTCCACCGCGCCTTCGGCGGCTCCGGCGCCGACCAGAGTGTGCAGTTCATCGATAAACAGGATGATCTGGCCGTCTTTTGCCTCGACTTCCTTAAGCACGGCTTTCAGACGATCCTCAAATTCTCCCCTGAATTTCGCGCCGGCCACCAGAGCGCCCATGTCCAGAGCGATAATGCGTTTATTCTTCAACCCTTCCGGCACGTCTTTCTGGGCAATACGTTGCGCCAGGCCTTCCACTATCGCCGTCTTGCCGACGCCTGCCTCGCCGATCAACACCGGATTATTCTTGGTCCGCCGCAGTATCACCTGGATCACCCTGCGGATCTCATCATCGCGCCCGATCACCGGGTCCAGCTTACCCCGGTTCGCCATTTCCGTCAGATCGCGGCCGAATTTTTCCAGCGGCTTGTATTTTTCCTCCGGATTGGCGTCGGTAACGTGCTGCGCTCCGCGAATTTTGGCCAGCGCGGTCAGCACTGCATCCTTTCCTATATTCTGTTGCTTAAAAACCTGCGCAACTGCGCCGCCGCCGTCAAGCTCGGCGAGAAGCACATGCTCGCCGGAAATGAACTCATCCTTGAGCTGCCGCGCCTCATGCTCGGCGTCTTTGAATAATTTATTCGTTGCCGGGGATACATACACCTGGTGCGCGCCGCTGACCCGGGTGAATCCGTTAAGAGCTTCTTCGACTGCCTTAATCAGGCTGAACGAAGATATGCCCAGCTCATCCAGCAGCATCACCAGAACACTCTCGTCCTGGCGCAGCAAAGCGTAAAACAAATGCTCCGGCTCTACCTGCTGATGCTTCTTTTCTTCAGCCAGGGCGATCGCCTGCTCCACGGCTTCCCGTAATCGTTGAGTCAATTTTTCTATCTTCACCTGGCGTCCCTCCGCAATCTTAGCAGTCATATCAAAAGACTGCTAACAACAAACCAAAAAAATTTAACCCTCGGACTTACTCTCCATCTCTATGATCAACTTCACTCCGCTAACATTGACATGCCGGACTTCCATCAGATAATGCACATACTCCAGTTGCCGGACATCGCGATGCGAATACAACCTGATCTTTGTACCCATCCTTTTCGGTCTGACCACTCCGGCTTTATCCAGCTGGCGTAAGGTCCAAACAGGAAGACCGACCAGCTTGCTTACTACACTGATCACATACACAGGTTCATCCGGACTTATACGCACTTCATAGATTCCCATCTTTCCCCTCTTCTCTTATCACACTAAAAGATTATCATGATCTAACTAAATTGTCAAGCATTATTTGATAATTTTTATTAGATTATCTAACTGACTAAACGGACTTTATTTCTAAGTCCTTTTCGGAGAGAACTTTATTAAAAAGATGTTTGGGGAGATTTAATCGAATCTGAACGCCTTTTTGCAGATACTCGACCTCGATCACTTTACCTTGAGTATAAAACCAGTGCACCAGATCCATCCGACCATGAGGCACGACTATTTCCAGAGACACCATTTTGGCGGAGAAATGCTTCTGGATCTCCTCCAGCAGCCTGTCGATATGCGCCCCGTTGAGCGCGCTGATGGGAATCGCCTGCTTGAAATCCTCCTGCAGCCGCAGCAACCAGGCCTGGTCAGCCAGCAGATCTATCTTATTCAGCGCGGTTATCATCGGCTTATCCGCGTAGCCCAACTCCACCAGCACATTCATCACCGCGGCATAATGCTCATACACCTTAGGATGGTTGACGTCGAGCACATGAATAAGCAGATCGGATTGAGCCACTTCTTCCAGCGTTGCCTTAAACGCTTCGATCAAACCATGCGGCAGATTATGCAGAAAACCGACCGTGTCCGAGATGACTATCTGGTCGCCGTTAGGCAGCTTGAAACTTTTAGAAAGCGGATCCAGCGTGGTAAATAAACTCCTGCTTACTTCCTGCCCGGCGTCCGTCAATTTATTCAGCAGCGTCGACTTGCCGGCGCTGGTATAACCTACCAGAGAAACCGTGGACACCGCGTTTTCCTTGCGCCGCTTGCGCATCAACTCGCGATGCTGCCGCACGCCCCGGAGATCTTCCTTCAACCGTTCGATGCGCTGCCGGATCCTGCGCCGATCGATCTCCAGCTTCTGCTCGCCGGGACCGCGGGTCCCGATGCCGCCGCCCTGACGGGACAGGATGAGCCCCTTACCCACCAGCCTGGGCAGTAAATATTGCAGTTGCGCCAGCTCTACCTGCATTTTGCCTTCCGGACTCTTAGCGTGCTGCGCAAAAATATCCAGGATAAGCTGGGTGCGGTCGATAGTCTTGCAGCCGATCGCTTCTTCCAGATTACGCTGCTGCGTGCCGGAAAGGTCGTGGCTGAAAATCACCGTATCCGCGACCGTCTGGTCGACAAGCATGCGGATCTCTTCGGCCTTCCCCTTTCCTATAAGCAGGCCGGGCGTGGGACGATCCACCATACATTCCATAGCGCCGGCAATCTCCACGCCGGTAGACCGGGCCAGCTCGTCCAGCTCGACAGACAGATCTTCCAGAGACCAGCTGCTCTTCTCCGCTTTCAGCTTCATCGTAACCAGCAATGCTCTTTCCATGAAGATATTATAGCACAAAAAAGTCCCGGGGGGCAGCGAACTGCTCTCCGGGACTTTGAGCAAATGTTTGCGTCGTTAACCGGGCTGCTAATTGCCGTTCTGCGGCCAGACCACAGGTTCCCATTTATTTTCGTTGGTCAGGCCGAGTAGAACATTATTTATCACCTTGTACTGATTGCGGAACTCTTCCCGCATTCCGCCGGGACGATACTCCACCGTGTCATCGGCGCTCTTGAACACATCGAAGTATCCGTTGTCGTCGAGATCTATGGCGCCGACGCCGCCATACAGATGATAACCCGCATTCCAGTTTATCGCATCCGCCGCGGGCTTGCTCACGGCTGCCGGAACTTCGATGACTGCCTCGCCTGCGTCCGACACAGCATACTCCCCTGCGGTGCGGGGATTGAAGTTCTCGTTGGGCAGATCGTAGTACGTCCCGGAACCGTCAGGATCCACGGCGATCACCGAGCCCGTGGCGATCATATAATCGTGCGAATTAAGGACTGCGTTCATATCGCCGTATTTTATCTGCGCCGCCGGATACTGCTTGCCGATGGTATCGAGTATTGCCTTAGCGTCGTCCGGCTGCATCGAATTCAGGATATCGTAGGCCTGATCGAGCTGCATGTCTTTCGGATTAGCCAGGATCTGAATTGCCAGGTCCATTCCTCCGCTTGTCGCCTGGCTTTTGTAAATCCCGGTCATTACCGTCCCCGCCTGTGCGGGGTCCATCGTACCCAGAACCCGGGCGACCTGGCCCACGTCCACTTTGGCCATCGCGCCCATCACCTGCGTCACTTGAGCGGTATCCATCTGATTGAATATCTGCGCTTTTTCGCCGGCATTAAGATAGGTGCTGCCCATCACCGAGGACAGCTTACCCGTATCCATCTGATTGCCCACTATTGCCGCCGCCACCGCAGGCATATTCTTTATGGTATAAGCGGCGCGGTCGGTAGGCAGCGCATTGAATGCGCCCGCAACCAGCGCGGACTTGTTATCGGCAACCAGCTGCGTGCTCACCAGGGCATTGACTTTGGTGTCGAGGGTAACCATCAGCCTGGCGGTATCGCCCGCAGTAGTAAAAGCGCTGGCTTTCTGATAGGCGTTGCCTGCAGCCAGCTGTTGGCCCGAGCTTAAGGAAGCAGGCGAGGCAAACGTCTTGCTGCCGGTAGACACCTGCTGCTTGCCGCCGCTATCGACAGCCTGGCCGGTTTCGGAGCGGGTCCAGACCCCGTTATTCCAGTAATTATAGGCCCAGGCATTCCCGCCTGCGCTTGCCGCTGCCAGGCCGCAGAGCACCGCGCAGAGCAATACTACCGAACTGTACTTTTTCATAACTTCTCCTCTATCGCTGATATACCTGTCGAACTCCTAACCTTAAAGCCGGTAGTATCAACTCGCTGGATTCAAATCTTTAATATTCACCCTGTAGGGTTCAGCCGGATGATACTGATTCGGCGTCCCGTCTTGATTGTGGATCGAGTAAAACGCATCCTGCGCCACTTTATTCCATCCGATCAGGGAAGCTTCCCAATTCAACGCGGCATTCCCCATCCCGACACCGACAACCTGCCCCTCGTCATTGACAAACTCCACATCGTTGATACCTATAAGACAGGTTGTGTTGATCTGATCCATCGGGAAACCGATCGCGCCTTCTGCCTTATTGAGATCATGTATCCATTGATAGGGATTCGACCATTGGCCGAACGGACTGATCGCAGAATTGGTGCCGCAGAGAATGCTGGCGGCGCGGATTTCCGCAGGCGTTTGGCTCAAGGAAGTACCGGTCAGCAAGGTATTATACCCATTACCCGAGGCAATCTCGAAGTTGCCGTTAAGCAAAGCGACGGGATCAATCCCCCGCATCGCGACATCGCCGGGAGAATCCACATACGTGACCGGGGTTATATTCCCGGAGGCCATCTCATTTTCGGATAGGTTCTTGGCCGCTACCTGAAACTGCGTACCTGCAGACACATCCTGAATAAGAACAGTTCCGGTGCCCGGAGTGGTGTAATCCAGCCGCAGGTTGCCTTGCGCATCGGCCGTTGTCGTTCCCATCACCTGTGGCCCAGTACCCTTGCCGTTATCAAAACTGACCACAACCTGTCCGCCGGGGGTCAATCCCGCGGCCACGACATTGTAGTTATCCAACCCCGCGCTCAAACAAAGGATATTCGCATTATCTGCCGATTGGGAAACGCCATTGAGACCTGGCGCCGCCGCCAGGGCATTACCTCCCTGCAAAGTCTGGCTATTGGCTCCCGGAACAACCGTTATCTGTTGCGGCGTGCCGGTATTGGGATCCTGGCCTGCATATACGGGCGCGAGTTCAGTCATACCTCCCGCTGTGGCAGTCGTGCCGAAAGTCGGGGCGGAAAGAGTGAGCCCGGCATTGGCAAAATCCGCCTGGCCGATGCTAAATCCCGGATTCCCGTTATTCGCGCCCGCGGTGACCCCGACCACCTGCCCGTTCTCGAAACTAACGGTTAAAGGAGCGCCGACAGTGATCCCCAGGCCGTTCTGTCCGGTAGTGGTCTCATTATTGTACATTGACTGGCCCAGTCCTCCGGGAAGCATTGCCTGTACCCCATCCCCGTAGGAGAATGTTCCGCCGCCGGTATAGCTGGGCGTCGACAGTTGCGCGGAAACCTGGCCGGGAGCGGTCTGTGTGATGGTAGCGAAGGTATTACCGGTAGTCGGATTGGATAAAGTGATCGAGGTGATATCCCCGTTAGCGGCATAATTGAAATTGCCCGACGAACCCGTGGGCGCGTTCAAATTGCCCATCGTGGCGGAAATGTTCATGCTGAATGTCGTGCCGCCAGGAGCAGTGGCCGTAGGAGCAGAGGTAAAGCTATTATTCCCGGTGAGCGTGGCTGAAAAAGAACCTGCGCTGGCTGGGGTGAAACCGAGCAATGAGGAAACGTTGCCCAGCGTACCGGATGACGGCATGGTCAACGAAGAAGAAAATGATCCTGGATTACTGCTGATTCCGGGCGAATTCATGGAAGAGCTGGAGAAGCTGGGCACGCTCATTCCGGACATCGTTGAAGAAAGGGTAGGATTATTCGCGGCAAAGGAAATTCGCGCGTCAGCCGCGTGCTGCGAAGCCGAAGGACCGGTCCCCAATCCGGGACTGCCGGAAAAAGAAGCGCTGCTTCCCGGGCTGCTGAAGCTTGGAGATGAACCGCCGGACATCAGATTACCGCTGGTATCATGCGTCCCGTTGGAAGCAAAAGGACAGGGATCCGAAGCATCCCATACAGCGGCATGAACAGGAACCGCAAACACACAAAACAAAACACTTGCTACCAACAACAAACACGCTTTGTTTCTCATACAGCCTCCTCGTGGTTTAATCGTTATTCGCATTAGACCTCGAGTAAGGACGGCCGTTCCCCATCAAACTAAATAAGCCTGATCCCCCCCACAAACGTCTTACTCCCCCTTAAAACAAAACAACCGAGTTGCACTATCCAGGCAACCCGGCTATCGAATATAATTTATTTCAGGGTTTTTAAAAGACCTTAAAATGAACTCTAACTAATTTCTCCCGTATTTCCCCTGAAACAAACTGCGTGTTACTTTCGACCCGTGGCTTTCCGTCCCCGCCTTACGACGGGTTTGGCTTTGTCGTCACAAGTATGCCATATCAACTTCAGAAATTCAAGTCTTTGTTCCCGACTTTTGCTTCCGTTTACGCTACCAAGATCAAAATCAGGCTCGAACACGCTTATCAATGGTCCTGGAGGACAGTTACCTGTCCTCCAGGACCTTGACCGAACATTCTCTCGAACGTGCCTGATTGTCTGTTTGCTGCTTTACTTCTCCCCCTCCCTTGTTGTGGTGGTGCGGTTAATTCAAAGGTGAAATGCCGATCGTGCTGTACTGGCCGCCGTAATAGCCGGCCTCAATGATATTATTGTGGTCTCTGACCCGGTCATTCACCACGCCCGAGCCCGAACCCGGTATCATCATACCCATCTCGTCGTAATGCGCAGTATTGATGGTGAAGAACGGATCCATTACGATATAGTCCTGCAGCTTAGCCGCATCCATCATGCTCCCGGGAAGCGCATTAAAGGAAGCCTGCATATCCACTTTATCTTCCATAGACAGGCCAAATCCCTTTAAAGCCTCGGTGCTGACATAACCGCAGAACACCTCATCCCAGCGATTATCCACGTAGGTCAAACCGCCGCTGGGGGTGGTGAACAAGGATCCCTGGCCGATGACCTGCGACCAATTGTTGATCGATACCGGGCCGTAGAGCAAGTTGCTCATATGCTCCTGGGCCGAGCCGGAAAGATTGGTCACCACCTGCGAGGTAACCTGACCCTGCCCGTACGTTTCCAGAGTAGAGTCGGCAGGAGACACGCCTTTGATATCGTAGGTCTTGCCGTCGGCAGTCTTCAGATTGTCCACAAAATTCTCGGCAGTGCTGACTTCGTCGATGGAGCGAAAAGCGACCACGCGCTGATTGCCGGCCATATCCTCAACCACAGCCCAGACATTATTGCCATAATGCTTGGTCTCGCCCTGATTATTGGGCTGATCTTTCCAGATTCCCGGCAAGGCGCTGATCACCACGCCATCGGCGGTGGCAAACCACTTCTCCGGGGAAGAGCCGAATATCTGCGCGCCGTCCTCATCATGGAAAGAAAGCACCTTGCTGACTCCGGACAGATACAGCGTGCCCTGATTGTCGACAATGGTCAAAGGCGCCAATCCCTGCGGCGCTGCCGAAGTCTGCGCGACTGGCTGTTCCTGATCAGAAGCCAGAAGCTGACCTTGAGCCTGTTCCTGGCCTGAAACTGCCTCTTTGCTGCCAGCCATCGGATCAATGCCTGTTGCCGCCAGGGAACCGGCGATCGGCGTTGCCGCCTGCAACAGCGCGCTGTCTTCGCCGAAATTCCTGCCGTCAACTACCATCTGGACCAGCTTGCCGTCCTTATAATTCATGGTGAGATCCGAACCGTCTTTAATACCCAGGGCAGTGGCCACTTCCGACTTATCACCGATGCCTGAAAAGATCATGTATTCGTTATCGTTCATCTTCATCCTGCCGCCTTCGGTAGCTTCGGCTTTCCAGGTGGAAACCACGCTACCTGACTGGTCGCGGCCGATCGCGCCAACAGACTTGAGATCGCTATTGACAAATGAGATCTCCACGAAGTTATTCCCGCCCACGCTTGCGCCTTCGGCAGCGCTCATCTGAACGAACACCTTGGTCCCTTCAGTCACTTTTGCCGGGAACGCTCCGTCGAGATTGAAGGTGGCGCTCTGGTTGTTGAAATCGAAAGTTATCTGATTGGCGCCGTTCCAGACGCCGGTGGCGCCCAGAATGCCGGTGTTGCTGTTATAGAACAACCCCTGGCCGTTGGTAATCGTATCGGGACGGGAAGTAGAAATGGAAAAAGTGGGATTATTGAAGAAGCTTCCCACCGCGTTGGAAGAGCTAAGAGCTATGGATTGGGTGCCGAAAGAAGAACTGGTGATGGGATTAGTGGTTACGGAAGGAGTCGTACCCCATTGAGCCCAGATGTTGTGATCCGGACCGCCGTAACTCCACATGCCCGTACCGCTGACCACCGGACTGGCGCTGATAGCTGCCGCAGGAGTTGACCAGCTGCCGCCTCCTCCGCCGCCGTCAATACTCACTCCGCCGCCGCCAAAAACGCTGCCGCCCATGGTTTCCGACATACCTGAAGGTGCCAGATCTGCCTGATACGAACCCGGCGCGGACTCCGTAACCCAGCTCGCGCAGACCGGCATACACAGCGGAACAGTCAAAAGAACAACTGCGAAAAACATACTTCCTGAAGCCAAGGAATGAAATCTCATCTTCCCCCTCCCCGTATTTAAGGGCCCCCCACTTATCCCTTGCGCTCCGGATTGAGCGACTTAGTAGACAACAAAAAAACCGAGTTGCGCTTGTTCGGCAACCCGGCTATCGAATAGATTGTTTGAGGGTTTTAAAAAGAGTTTAAGATCAACTCAAAAAAAATTTCTGTTCCCCATTCCCCCAAAACAAATTGTCAGTTACTTTCGACCCGTGGCTTTCCTTCGGCGTGTTCATGCTGCGTTTCAACCGAACTCCCGTCTGGGAGGTCCCCGCCTTACGACGAGTTTGGCTTTGTCGTTCAAAGTATGCCATACTTAACCGAGGTTTTCAAGAGTCAAAAGCTAACTTTTGTTTCTTTTTACAATTTTTTGCAAAATCACACTTTTAGCAATACCCGGCCCGACCTTCACCCATACAATCCGCCTGTCCTTACGGAACCAGGTCATCTGCCGGCGGGCGTAGCGGCGGGTATTGCGCTGCATCAATTCTTTTGCGCCCTGCTCATCCAGCCCGCCCTCAAGATAACTTTTAACCTCCTGTATGCCGATAGCGCAGGCAGCAGTCCGGCTAAGCTTTTTCTTCAAAAGCCTCTTCACTTCCTTGACCAGCCCCTGATCGAACATTTCCTCTACCCGCCGGTTGATCCGCTCATACAAAATGTCGCGATCCATATCCAGGCCGATGATCCGGACATCATATTCTTTATCCAATCCTTTGCGGGTTTGCTGCAGCCGGGAGATGGGAACTCCGGCTACCGCAAAAACCTCCAACGCCCGCACAATACGCTTGGTATCATTGGGATGGATTTTTCGCGCCGCCGGCGGATCGACCTCTTGCAGTCGAGCGTGCAACGCCGCGCTGCCCTGCTCCCGGGCCTGCTTGAACAACCGCGCCCGCACGCGGGGATCTTCGGTCTTGACTTCAAATATCCCATCCACCACGATCGACATATACAATCCGCTGCCTCCCACGAACAACGGGATGCGGCCGAGGTTGATGATCGTTTTGATCGCTTTGAGCGCTCGGCGGCGGTATTCGGAAACATTGAATTCATCTTCGGGACTGACTATGCCCAGCAGATGATGCGCAACAGCAGCGCGCTGCGCGGCCGTGGGTTTCGAGCTTAAAATATCCATGCCTTTATACACCTGCATGGAATCGCAGGAAATGATCTGCGCGCCGATCTTTTTCGCCAGCGGAATGGAAAGACCGGTTTTGCCGACCGCAGTCGGTCCGACCAGAAATATGACTTTCGCGCGTTTCATAGGTTATTAACCGGCGACTGAAAGGAGTCCCACGAATAAAAAATTAAAGTGCGGTGGGAGAGCTCCCGGACTGCCTGTGGATAACTACGGCAGGATCTTTGTGGGATAGCCTTTTTGTTTGAGCACTTTCTCTGCCGCAACCGCTTCATCCCGGGAAGCATAATTGCCCACCCGGACCTTGAATATGTGCCTCGATCCGGATAAAGCTTCCGCCACGATGACCGCGTATCCCTGCCGGCTCAACTTCTCCGCCAGCTTACCGGCATTGATTTTGCTGGTAAATGCGCCCACCTGGATCACGAAAACAGGCTTCTTCTCATTTGTTCCCCCAGCGTCCTTGACGGCCTGGGACACGGCCGCCTGAAAATCTTTCTGCATCGCGGAATTTATCACCTCTTGAGTCACCGCCGGCTGGCTCGTTTTTTCCGCTACCTGTTTTGCCGCTACCTGATCGACGCGCTGCTGAACATCGGCCCTGAACTTCGTCCGGGGATGCTCCGAGGAAAATTGCTTTAACAATCTGTCCGCCCTGGCATACTCGCCCAGAGCAATGGCCGCGTCAACCGCGCCCAATTGCGACTGTTCCAGAAACGGGCTGCGTTTGAATTCCTTGCCGATGATATCGAAAATATCCGCGGCGCGCAGCGCGTTGCCGTCCTTGAGATAACACACACCGAGATAATAATACAGCTCGTCCAGCCGGGAGCTGCTCTTGCGCGCGCCGGCAAGCAGGCTTTCTCCTTCCCTGATCGCCGCTTTGTATTCCCCCTTAAGAAATGCGATCTTGACCTTATCCGGATTCAAACACCAGCCGTTTTGAACCGATAGCACCCATACCAGCGCCAGCAAAACCAAAACGTTCCCAGATCTGCTTGAATTCATTTCTTCCTCCTGGAAATTGTTTTCTGCAGGTCCAGTATCAACGCGTGCCTGCGTTCTTTTTCCGCTTGCTCCACGGTATCCGCCCAGGCATACGCCTCGGAATGCGGGCGCGGAGAGTACTTAAAGATGTACGCCGATTCGAACTCGACATCTCTGACCAGATCGACGGTTTGCTGAAAATCCTCCTGCGTCTCTCCGGGGAATCCCACGATAATATCCGTGCTTAAAGCGCCGCCGGGGACCAGCTTCCGGTACTGCCGCGCCAGATCGAGATAATACTCGCGGGTATACCCGCGATTCATCCGTTTGAGCACCGCATTCGAACCGGCCTGAAAAGGCAGGTGCAGGTACGGCTTGATATTCGCATATTCGGCCATCACGCGGAATATTTCGACCGTGGTATCCCTGGGATGAGACGTAATGAAACTCAACTCATCCACTCCTTTAAGCTGCGCAACAGTCCGCAGCAGCGCGACAAAATCGCCCTCATCGCCGCGATACGCATTGACGTTCTGACCCAGCAGAGTTATCTTGCGCCTGCCGCCGGCAGCCGCCTCCTTGATCTCGCGCACGATCTCTTTATACGGCCGATTGCGCAGGGCTCCGCGCACGAACGGGACCACGCAATACGCGCACATATTGGAACAGCCTTCGGAAATGACCACATACGCCTGCTCCGGATCCTGGCGGTATCCGGTATGGTAGATCTCTTCCGGCCGGGACTCGGCGTCGGTCTCCCAGACCTTGACTTCATATAATGAAGATCCGCCCGATTGCTTCCGCGCGGAAAATAACCGCTCCAGGATCGCGGGGATTTTGGCGATATCCGCGGGACCGACCACAAAATCCACTGCCGGCGAACGCTCGAACACCGCCTCTTTGTAATTCTGGGCCATACATCCCACAAGCCCCACCAGCGGCTTCTGCTTCGGTTTCTTACCGGCCGCGGACTTCCGCTGCGCGCGCGAGCTTTTGGTGAGCCTGCCGATCTCGCTCCAGACCTTATCCTCCGCATGCTGGCGCACCGAACAGGTATTGAAGATCACCGCGTCGGCATGCTCGGCGGACTCTGTCAGCGCGTAGCCGGCCTGCTTGAGCAACCCGGCGATCACCTCGCTGTCGCGCACATTCATCTGACATCCGAAGGTGCGCAAAAGTATACGCTTTCCATGACCCGGCTTGCCCTCGGATTTGCCTGTATTGTCGTCGTTTCGCTCTTTTTCTGCCATTTTAGCCCCTCTTCATAACACATTTTCCAAGGTTCGTTAATCTCGACCTTGACGATCTCTTTGTTTTGAATGTAAATGCCCTTGAATATAATCCTCATGAATGTTTTGATGAGATAGTCCATTTTCTCGCTGTTTGGATTGCTCCGCAGGCAAAGCAAAAAGTCCTGCGTTGCCTTGACCAAATTCACTGCATTGCGCTTTTCAAGAATCTTGATCTGAATCGCCTTCACATCCTGTCGGAGTTTCTTCTCCTCGTTTCTCAAAAGCTCGGCCCGATCCTTGTAGATATCAATATTGATCTTGTCCTCCGAGAAGACCTCGTAAAGCCCTTTCTGTTTCTCGAGATTTCTGGCAAGATCCTTTTCCTTGCCATCCAGCTCTTCAATGATCTTATGCTCCGGCTCGGTGGCGCTAAGTTTGATGACGTCGCTCAATTCTTCAATAACGTGCAGGTTTTTGCTGATAGTGTCAATGATATCCCAAACCTGCTTAGTAAGAACATCGGCGCGCACAGCCTTATTCGAACAATTGACATACGATACGCCCAGCGCCGAACACGCATACCACGGCCTTCTCATTTTGGTGCGGTGATTGCATGTAATCATCAGCCCACGGTAATTGCGGCCGCATTCGTTACATTTAACCACACCGGACAAGTGATACACGTTATTCCGGAAACGGACAACCGCATTCGTCCGGTTACGCGCTAAAAGTTTCTGCGCGGCATCATGCATCTCTTGCGTGATGATCGGCTCGTGGGCGTTTGGGACCTCGATCACCTTTGACGGATCATTATTCACGTAGCAATAGCCTTTACCCTCGCCATTCTTCGTCTTGCGCTTCTTATCGTAATGCCGCCGGTTCCACGTGATCGTGCCCAAGTAAACCTTGCTATGCAAAATGTCCGAAATAAACTTGCCGTAAAATCTGCCGCCCTGTCTTGCCGAAACTCCAAGATGATAATAATGTCCGGCGATCTGCGCGGTACTCTTGCCGCCTAAATACTGATCGTAAATGTCCCTGACAATTTTTGCCTCTTCCGGATGAATCTCGAGCTTCTTGGTTTCTTTATTGTGGCGATAGCCATACGGCGCAAAGCGTGCGCCTTGCCAGTGGCCGCGCTTAACACCCATGACCATGCCCGGGAATACACGCTCAACCAGACGATTGCGCTCAAACTCCGCACAAGAACCCAACATTTGAATCGCCATCTTACCGGCGCTGGAAGTCGTATCAAACGGCTCGGTCGCTGATTTATACCCAATGCCGAGGTTTTCAAACTCTTCGAGCAATCCCAACAAGTCCTTAAGCCGACGACTCAATCGATCCTGCTTATAGACCAAGACCAGATCGAACATCTTATTGCGCGCATCGAAAAGAAGCTTTTTTAGCGCTGGCCTGTCCATATTCCCACCGGAAAATCCATCGTCCATGTAAACATCTCTTCCGGAAAGACTGCAAACAACATCCCAGCCGAAGTTCTTCGCGTATTGCAAAAGATAATTTCTCTGCACCTCCAGCGAAAAACCTTCTCTCGCTTGATCCTCTGTGCTAACTCTCGTATACAATGCGACTTTCACTATTCTTCCTTTAGCGTCTCACGCCATTCTTTAATCTTGGCGATACACTCGTCCGTAAAAACCGGCCAGTCTTTGTAATCGCGTTTGGGCTTAACCCAGCCCTTGCGGATCCAATTGATCATGGTCTGCCGGTGAACTCCCAGCACTTTTGCCGTCTCTGTCATGGTGTAAGTTTTCATTTGAATATCCTCATCGATTGGGCTTCAGTATACCGTATTATACAACCCTATACAAGCGGTTTCTTCTCAAGGTCATAGCAATTTAGGAACATCCGCGACAACAGCTCTATTCCCTCATCAAACGATTTATGCGCCTCTTGGATTTCAGCACAAGACAGTCCCCGGATCTTTAGCTTTATCTCTAAAGCCTCCCAGCCCCGCGAGGTAACTGCCTGATCTTTATTCGTGCTTACAACCTTGCTCATCTTCCACTTCCCAATAGGACATTCGGACATTTTTCGTGTCGTATGATGTCCGGTTTCACTGACATACTGACATGACTCGTGTCAGTGAATGTCAGTCAAAACACCCCTCAAAACCCTCGAAATACCCGAAAATTGACGCTTTTTCCGCAAAAAACACCTATTTTGAACCCCGTAGACCCTATTTTGACGTTCTCCCAATAGCCACATATGACATGACATCGATTTTTGAAATTTTGTATCACTGACAGAACGCGCCTCGCCCGACCCTCGGCCGACACCCCCTTCCAAGGACCCGTAGACCAGCATCGAGCTACCAGTGACAGCAATGACATTTTTTTCCGCACTTAAACTTTTACTTACCACACTCAATCACCCTGCTCCTTACTCCTAATCTACGAACACAATTAATAAAAAATCCTGTCATAATCGTCATAGCTGTCATTAGAAAGGCCGCTCCGAATAATCAACCTCACCCTCCCTGCGGACGCGTATGCCGTCCCACCGGCGAGACGCGCCGCAACGCCCCTTATTGATAGCGGGATATTGACGCAAGAGCTCCCGGCCAAACATGATCTTGCTAAGCGGCCGGTACTCGCTCTCCAGACACCATTCCCGGTAAGCCACATACAAAGCATCACTGCCTATATCCGCCTGAGCGTCCAAGACACACTGCTCCTCCACAAAGATGATCACGTTATTGTTCTCCTTGCGATAGGCGTCCTTCACGGTCTGCATCGAGGCGCTCTCCTCGAAATACCCGCGCTTCCTTAAACGCGTAAGGCCGTTAAGCGACCACAAGAAAATGCCGTCCAGCTCACTGGCCACGATCTTATGCTTTAACTTTGGATCGCGTTCCTCTATTGAAAACTGCCGGTTAAACGGAAGGATTAAAAGCCGCCGGTAATACCCCTCGGTCTTATCCCCCACGCGCGGCATGTTATTGGTTGAGAAAAGAAGCTTGCAGTAAGGTTTGAATTGAAACGGCTGGCCGTATTTTTCGTCAGCGGAGATCGTATCGCCGGTCACGATCGCCTTAAACATGTTGTCATAGACATTTGTCTTGGCATTGGTTTCAAGACTGATATTGACCAGTTTGTCCCGAAGCCGGGCTATGTAATGGGAATCGTTAAACTTCTCAAGCGGGATGGATGAGCAATTGTCCTTACCGATAAGCTCCTCGAGCACATACAAAACAACGCTTTTCCCATTGGCCCCCTCGCCAAACAAAAAGAGCGCCTTTTCATAATCATTGTCCCGGGTGAGGCAATAGCCGAAATACTCCTGCAAAAGCATGATCCGGGCCGCGTCGCTTTCGAATATCTGATCAAGACTCTTCTGCCACAACAAACACTCGGCGTTTCCGCGATATGTCACATTAAGCTGGTTGATGGAATAGACATCCGCCGAATGCGGCAAGAGCTTCATCTTGTCGATGTCATAAAGCCCGTTTTTGACATTAAAGAGCGTGATGCCGTTAATGATGTCCGGCTTGATGAAAGTCTCGGTCTTAAGCGCGACAAGAACATTGCGAAGCTTGCTCGCTGAAAACCCGGCCCCGCAAGCATCCTTGATCCACTTCTGCACCTCCTCAACAAAAAGCGGCCGGTAACACCCGCCTTTGTATTCATAATAGGTGTCAGCGAAATTGATCAACCGATGATGCTTGAGAATTTCGTCAGCGACCTCATTGGCGTTAACCTTTCTGGCTATAAGCAGGCTTGGCCGCGACGACGCATAAACCTCCCCGCAATCATTCACCGCCTTTTCGATAACCGATTGGCCATAGGTCCGGCCGTCACCAAAATGCTTCTCATCCCACTTCGGCCGCATGAGGCCTGACTGCCGGAATAACGCGTCCATCTGCCCGGCGTCTTTGCCTGTCCAGAAGGCTAGCTTATTGCAGAGCGCCAGATCGGCTTCACTTTGAGAGGGATAATCGTTCTGCCATTGGCCGGAATAAAGCCGCTGAAACCTCTCCGCGTCTTTACTCTTGGCGATTAAGGAAAAGATGTCGTTAGCGGGGGCTTTATCTACAAACCGGCTGAATATGTCTTTAAGCGCATCAGTGCACTCGTTAAGTTCAGCCGAATAATTTTCAAGGCGTTTACCGGTAACGGTAAAGAATCGGCCCTTGGTATAAATCTCCAAGCCGATCTTTGAAATCTTGCAGGCCCGGGCGATCTTGCCCTTACAAAGAATATGAATACCTGTGCCGCTTGGCGAATACTCCGAATATGAATCAAGCGCCTTAAGAATCTCAACTGCATACGGCGCGATGGCTCCGTCTTTGACGCAGTGGTCAATATCCACGCCCACATACGGCGGCTGGAATACAAAGCCGACTCCCGCATAGCCGCGCTGAAGCGCAAGATCGCTTGCGGTCGTAAAGTCCGTCCATGTGCTTGGATCGTTTGTTTTGGCAGGACGTCCGGTAAGGACGTTCATCGGAACCTTGTCGGTGCGGTCTTTATTGTGCCTGAGCTGATAACCGACCCAACAAGACAGTTTAAGCAATTCCTGAGGAATAACCTCTTCGATCTTTCTCTTCTCTTTTCTTCTCTCGTCTTCCATCGTTACACTCCGTTTTGAAATAGATAATCTTTAACCCTTCGGTAACAATCAAACAGCTTGCGCGCCTCTGAATCGGCATAAAAGTCCTCGCAGGCCTTATGAACAGCCGGGATGTCGTCAAACAAGACACGCTTAAGCCTCCCCGAGCCTTCAATACCCCGCATGGCAAACCCGCAATACAGTAAATACGTAGCCAAATAGAGATTCCCTGCTTCAAAATGCTTGTTTTTCATGTTTTCAATGCCTCCTACTAGCTACATACGCAAAGATTTGGAAAACTGACGGAAATATTTTCATTTTTTTCGACCCTCTACTAGCTACATACGACGTTTTTTGTAAAACTGCCGGAAATTTCTTCACTTTCTTCACTACTTTCGCTCCCCTAAGCGTATATTCCGGATTTTTCCGGAAAGTGTCGGGAATATTTGTCCCCTCATAGGTGATTACGCAAAATTTCCAAAAGTGTCGATGCTTTTGGCAAACTTTTTTCACCTTCCATAGGTAAAGACGACATTTTTTCCAAAGTGTCGGGGCCCTCTACCGTAGGTATTACGTTTTTAGGTCCAAAATTTAGCATGATCCTTCAACTTTCCTTCCCAAGGCGTATATACAACCTTTTTTGTCAAAGTGTCCCACCCCTCACCGTAGTTATATGCTTTGGAAGGCAAGATTTCGCATCCCCCACATATGAACACGCAAAAAATCGAAAAGTGTAATACCCCCAAGCCCTCCCATAGGTGATTACAGAAAAAATGCGAAAGTGTAGGGGCCCTCACCTATGTACACGCAATTTTTTTCAAAGTGTCGAACTACCCTTCTACTAACCCATACAGGAACTTTCCCGAAACTGGCGTAACTATTTGCGCCTAAAAAAGAAAAAGCCACTTCCGGCCAATTGACTGGAAATGGCTTTTCCCGCACAGGCGAAACAGTGATCAGCTGTCTCGTAAGTCTATTTTAATTTTATAACAGCGCGAATCGTTCTCAAGATGGTCGTTACCAAGATATGGAATAAATCGCGCTTACGATTCCATCATATAACAACGCCAATCTTTCTCAAGGGGGTCGTTACTACAAAATAGCAAAAATTCAGAGAGGGTTAAAAGCGGGGATTTTGAAACTTAATCTTCATGCTCAAGCGGCTTTTCCGGGATCATATCGTAAACCATGGTCTGGATCTCATATTCAAACCATTCCTGAAACACCTTCCACGACCTGTCCTTTGGCCACATCTCAGGATCCGTATACCAGCCGCCAAGCTCGTGCTCAAATATTTCTACGCAATGCTTCTTCAGAAACTTTTCGAACTTCTCATTCTCCTCATAGGCCGGGATCAAATACACATGCTTTGAATCAAAACCGTCGGTCTCAACATCCTCCGGCTTCATCTCATGTTCCGGCCCGTCATACTCCTTGCTGGTGTAGACCAACCAGTCAATGAAAGGCTTTTTCAGCTTCACGATCAAAGCGGCGCGGTTGATGTCGGGAAAATATTGTTCCATTTAGCTGATCGGGTAATTTAGTTTTATCCACTGATCAATTTTCTTGTTAACACTATGCATAAGGTGCTCGGCTAAACCAAGTTTCTTAGCAAGGACTTGGCCAAACAGCTTGATAATTTTTTGAGGTGATCCACGTTTCGCCAATAATCCTATAATTAGATACAAATATCTATCCTTGATTTCATCGGGCAATGTCTCAATAAGTATCATCTTCATAAAATCTGTTAACACTGCAAATAACGACTCAACGGATGTTTCCTTGGAATCAAGAACGACGACAGCCATGTCAAATGCATTGCCTGACTGTATCTGGAAATTATCTTTTTCTGCATAATAAAAAAGCATTTTTGCGGATATAGAAAGATAAAAATAACCAATCTTCATCAATTCGAGTATTTTGTCGCAGTAGTCGTTTTCGGCCAGGGCTCCTTTTTGCAGAGCAACTGCAAGAAAATTCTGAATGCCAAAAGATTCGATTTTATGCTCGTTGCGAATTAATTCTCTGAAGAAGACGTCATCACAAAACAATGGTATTTGTTTTTCGACGCACGATTGGATCGAATATATATAGGGCAATCCCAGTATTTTTTCTTTACCTTTAAAACTATCATCCAATGGATGCTCTAATCCTATTGTTTTGAAATCCTGCGAATTTCGTATTTTTTCAAGAAAATCAATTTTCATTTTAATATTTTCAGCAGAGATTTCTTGTCGAAAGGCTTTTCCTTCTCGCGAGAAAATCGTTGTTAGCCCCTCGTCCTTGCTTTTGCTTAACTCCATAATCTCCATATCCAGCTCATCAAGCGTGGCTTTAAGAACATACACTTCGGAAAACATCTTCAATGGCAAATACAACAAATCCAAAAAGCCTAACGTAAACAATGCGATCGGCTCAATGATGGCCTTATTAGAATTAAGAACGATCTCCTGCTCTTTTCTTTGCTCAAGAGCACTTCCGTTAGCACAATAAAGCTTAGATCCTTGACCAATAAGTGCGCCCCAACAGACGAATAGGCTCCTTCCAGAAAAAGCAGAAAGCGCGCCAATGGTAATATTTTTTGATAAATACATTTCCATTATTTTCGTTGATCTGTCCGATGCTTTACTCAACATATCCTTCAGTCTTTCCGGACTAGCTTCAACTTTCCAAATTGCCTTATTATCAGGGAAAGAAATGTTAAAGTTATCTAAAATATTCTGGAAGGCTTTCACGTATTTACTTTTAATCTCAACTATCTTGATAACGTCATCTGCACCGTATTCATTTTTAACTATTATTTCGTCCATAACCCTTTTCCCGTAAAGTGCCTTGCCCAAACCGGAATCCTTATATAGCTCGAATTTGGCAATCGACGATTTAGGATTTGCAGTAATCAAGTATTCTTGATCGTGTCCATTCTTTTTAATCTTCACAAAGAAATTTTCGCGAACAGTTTCGGAATCTAACATTTCGCTCTTTTTATCTTTTCGGCTTGTAAACGTGTAAATATAAAACAGTTGGATCTCCGGATTATTGAAATCGATTTCCAACGCTTTAAATAATTGCTTTATAGCTTCGTCATGGTTTTGGATTTTTAAGAATGCTCTCGCCAAAATGAGGAAAGAATCCTTGTCTTCAACTTCATCTTTAACCTCAGATAGCAGTTTTATTCCCGCATCCTTTTCCTTTCCTATATCAATCATGACTTTGGCATAATTAAGTTTATGACGAATATTCTTTGGCTCACGCTTCGACAGTTCGAGGTATAAAGACATAGCGTCATCTAGTTGATCCATTTCCTCATAAATGGCCGCTTCCAACTCGAACGTAAAAGGAACAAACTTTCCTGATTTTCTAAGATTTTGGCAAATAGTTAAACATTTCTCGAGGTTCTTGCTTCTATGCTCTTTTGATTTGTAAAGACAAATTAAATAATCCCGCAATACATCATCAAACAATGACTCCGAAATAAATGTTTCATATAACGGTATCGCCTTATCATATGCCCCAATACTTTTAAAATGCCTCGCTAATTCGATTTCTGCTATGTTTTTTTCTAACCCAACAGAGTTTTGTCTTGCTTCAAGAGACAACTCTTCAAACGCTTTGACATTTCCTTGGCTTCTTTTCAGTTCTGCCTCTGCCAGCAGAATTCTTGGATTTCTCCCAAACTTTAAATAGAGATTGTCGACTATTTTTTGTGCTTCATCATAAGCCGCTTTCTTGCTTAAACATTCAATCATGAGTATCCCGGGGATAAGATCCTTTTCAGCCTCACCGTCATAATGCTTTCTTATTGCCTCAATGGCCTCATCTACCTTGGAATCAGGACGCTCTAAATAACACGAAACTAAAATCGGAAAGATCTCATCTTTGTTGATACCTTTTTCTATCGCACAAATAAAATCTTTAATCGCATCATCTGGTGATTTCCGCAAGGTATTAAGCCGCGCACGATTTGCATAGGCCGCCGCACTATCCGGATTAAGCACGATCGCCGCATTGATATCCTCAAAAGCTTTTGTAAAATCATCTAATATTATCCTGACGCTGGAGCGATTTATATACGCGTCTTCCAAGACGCCCTTCTTTTCTGAATCTTTTAATAAATCAATCCCTTTACTTAATAGCCGTTCCGCCTCTTTCAGCTCTTCTATATGTTCTAGCAAAAGCCCAAATCGCCAAACCCTTTCCTTCATGATTGACTCAAGCAGATATGAGCCAAACGAGAAATAGTTTTCGGCAATACCCGGATCAGCATCAATGGCACTTTGAAAATATTGCTTAGCATTTTTCCTATCGCCTTTATCGGCATAGGCTATTGCAATATTCAACAATGCTCCGCTATCTTTTTGGAATCTTTTATCTATATTCATCTTCCACCCTTCTCGGCATAAAGCTCAATAGCCTCATCAAGGCGTCCACCGGCTCGCAACAACATGGCTTTAAGATTGATACAGTCATTATTATCCGGTTCCAATGAAATTGCGGCGTCGATAAACGGCAACCCTTCCAACGGCTTATCATCAAATAGACTTGCAAGCGCTCTATTCTTGCAAGCAATCACGGATTTTTTTCCCAAAATATCAAATGCCAACTTAAAATTAATAGCGGCAGATTTTCTATCCCCCAACGCCGCTTGACATGCTCCCAAGTTGTTATGAACCTTAAACCTTGCCATAATAGGAACTTGCCCATCAGATTCAAACGCTTTTAACAGCCCTTCATATATGACCTTTGCCGTACCAAATTTTTCCTTGTCTAATAGGATTTTGGCCTCATCTATGTTTTTCTTATATTTTGAACTGGCTAGTTCCGCATCGCTATCTATCGCCAAAACTGCCGGTGGTTCTAAAGACGCGCTTTTCTTTGCTTGAGATGCAACGGCGCCTAGAACATTATCCTGTTTGAGTATCGACAATATTTCGTTTACACCATTAAGGGTTGCTTCTGAAGTTTGAGCGCTCGAAATAGGAACATTTTCAGATTCAGGTAGCGTTGCGCCAAAGTGCTCAAGAAATTTTGAAACAATTTTATTAACTGTGGCTTCTGTTTCATTCCCAAAGTCAGCGCCACAATTAATCAGGCTTTGGCGCAGTTCTGCGGTAACAATTTTAGGATTAGTTCGGTAATTAGTCTTAAGCAATCTAACAAGTTGGCTGTTCTCGCCGAAAGACGATCTCAACAAGTAATCTATCGATTCAATTTGCAAATCAATCCCTGTCTTGCTGATTGAAATACTTATGCTCATCAGCAAGGGATCCTTCTTAAAAAGCCACTTTAACGACTTATCTAGCCCATGCTTAATCGCATGCCCAATAATCAATTGCTGCAACCACAAAAAATTCATCAGAGTCCTCTTTTATAAAATCCGCGATTATTTTAGTGGCGTGGTACATGTGCCATCGCTATCGGTACGAAATACCTTAGTGCTATTTGTCCTATATCGCTGAAGGGCTGTGTTACTAGGAAGATTATCAAAAACACCTGACTGAGTTGAAATAATCGTATCTCTGGGCGATACGGCTTTTATAAAATCCAAATTTGCACCGTTCTCAGAACCATGATGACTTGCACGTAAAACATGGCAATTAGATAGCTTCCAATCGGCCATAATGAGTTCGAGCTCAGAATCAGATGCATCTCCGCAGACTAAAAAATTATTGGCAGGACTAGAAACCCAGACGACAAGACTTGCATCATGGCACTCTCGTGTTTCATTATTATTTACATTCTTTCGTGGCCCCAAGACAAGGAATTCACAGTCGGAAAACTTTTTTCTTACATCTTTCGTGCAAGTAAACCTTTTTTGATTATCCGGTACCAGTGCATCCTTCAGCTTGAGGTATTCATTCCAATCATCTAACGACAAGGAATTATCCCCGTGCCTGCGTTGATATGGGGATCCCCAGAATTCAGCGACAGTGAAATTACCTACCAAATCCTCCATCCCCAAATAGTGATCGTGATGTGGGTGCGTGATAATCAGCAAATCTATATAAGTTTTCCCGATAGTCTGTTTTAAATAATTGGCAATGTTTGTTGGTTTTGATGCTCCGTTACTGAAACGTCTATACCCGCAATCTATAACAACAAGATCATTGTCCATCTCAAAAATTGCGCAATCCGCACACCCGACATTTAAAAAATGAGCTTTAAACGACACTTCCTATACTCCTATCTTCTTTAATAGGTTTTCAGCATTTGAGTCCATGTATACTTTGGGCGTTCCACCAGTGCCCTCAAAAGAAATCAAAATATGATGACCATTTCGCGTGCTTACAGAAAAGCAATCTTCGGTCTCCCCGTCAATATCAACGCTTAACCCAGAGGCCCCTTCTGATGATTGGTATCTGCTGTCAATCGATCCATCTTTATCGTCTCCGTGCCGCTTATCAGAAATCACAACCAATGCAGGTTTATTGTTTTTCATAGAAAGAAACAAGTCTTCAGAAAATCCCGATTCTAATCCGTGATGTGGTGCGATGAGAATTGACAGGCCGTAATCTTTTAGCAACTTCTTTAATGATGGCTGGTCACCAGAAACAGAGTGCCATTCTGGATGTTCAGAACTTTTTTGCCTGTCGAATATCGTGTAACGCTTTTCAAGCCCTTTCCCTTCATTTAATAAATGTTTTAGGCAATCAGGTGTTATGTCACCGGGAATCAGCATCGTATGGATTCCATGTCGATAAAAAAGCACTAAGCTCGTCCCATTTCCATAATCTTGATCATTTTTAGGATGAAGTTCATTTACAACTGGCGGCCTCACATAGAAAAGACCGTACTCGAGATTTGGAACAGACCGCGAAGACTCATAACAAATTGTTTGTAGTGGCAATGTCCTAGAAGAATAAAGCTCTTTGTATAGCTTTATATTTTCCTCACTCCCCTCAGGGTTCTTTATTCGCTCCCAATCAAGCGCCTCGGGTTTTGCGGAACCATCCGTCTTATCATGTGGACAAGTATGGAGAGAAGAATAAAAAAGCGAGTTCTTGCCATCTTTTGATGCAAGCGAGACTATTTCCGAAATATGATCTGCATGCGGATGCGAAAGAATTGTTTGGGCAACCTTGCATTTTTTGTAATCATCGAGATGCGGGATTACGTGCTTAGACAGAAATTCGGTGGGGCTGAATTCTTGGCTACACCCAAAATCATATAAGATTCCTTGGTTCAAACCTGTCCGGATAAAAATACTTAATCCACGACCAACATTGAATACCCAAATAAAACTTTTGATCGTTTGGGCCCATTGAGGGACTTTTGCCATATGCTCACCTTATTCCTTGCCAAAAACAGCCGCCGAAGCAGATTTATTTTCACGCGAATTTAAATAGCCTATCCCACTGAATAGTTGAATCGCGCAGACCAAAACACACGAAATCGCTATGGTTATTATTGTTTGCCCAGCGACATATAAAATTACCGCTAATAATGCTGAATTTAGAATTCCCACAAGATACAGCCACCACGATTGAGAACTTAAAATATTGAAGAAAGGCGGCTTTGCGCAGTTGGTATACATTTTACTTTTGTTCTCAAAACCCAAAGGCTTGGCTGAAAGGAATAATCCCCGCTGTTCGTTGATATACCGCATACAAAAAACAAAATAAACCCTATTCCTGACGATCAAAAAGAACATACAAAGACCGAATATAAAAGCAATAGTCAACCCAACAATCAACGCGGCTTTTATATCCAACCCCTTGTCGATGGAGTACTGATAAAGACCGATCGCGATACCAGCAATTGTCGTATAAAATGTTGCCAGAAATTTAAAAACATCCACTATCTGCGCATCGTAATATCTGACTTGGTCAAAGCATTGATTGAAATCATTCTGCAAGAAATCGACGGCCGCTTTCTCCAGCTCCGTATTCTTATCATTGCTCATAACGCCTCCTCTAAATTTATCCGCGAAAACTTCATACAACCAGCTCCCCGCGGAAGGCTTTGGCTAAAATTGACTGCTCGAGCTTGTCCGTATAGCTTTTTGACTTGATATATCTCTCGACAAAACCATCAAGCGCACTGAAGCTCGATTTAACTTTACTAACGATCTGATCCTGCTCCGCTTTAGGCGCAAAAACAAAAGGCAATTCTCTGACTCGTTGACAATTAAGGGCCTGCGGGCCAGACCCACTGCCAAAACTTCTGTTATTTTCATATTGATAATGAAACCAATACCAAAGATATTCGGGATTTACCCGTCCATGGGCTATTTGAACGGCCGCAATGTTCTGATTTATTGCGGCCTCAATATTAAGAATTGCAGATTGCCCTCTAGTTTTTCCCTCACCTATCATCGCTATCAAAACTGTACCCGTAGGAAATAATTTACTTGAGCAGTTATCCAATCCTTCCTGCGTTATCCTTTCGCGAGATGCGCTAATTTTATTATTTCGCACTTCTCCAGAACTTATCCATGGTATTGAACCATTCCAATATTTGGTAATTTTTCGCGATGGAGTGCTCCCGTTGTTTACAACCCCGATAAACCCGATACAACACGCCACCCAAGAAGAAGGAAAATTGAACTGCTCTTCATAGCTCGCTAAAGAAATTTTAGTAATTTCCTCAAAGTTTTTCTTTTCGCGGTTTGTTATTTCTGACTTTAGAATAAACTCTCTTATTAAAGCGAGGTCATCTTCAGCGTTTAACGTGTTGTTTTCTATCCTCCACGTCTTCGTCAGCTCACCGGAGAAAGCCGCGGCAAGGACAGATTGACGAAAACGACTCAAGATCACAGGAATTGTGTCGAGGCGGGATTGGGCGTCTTTGACTTTTGCCAGCAGACTATCGAGCTTGTCTGCAATGCTCTTTTGTTCTTCTTCATCGGAAGGAAACGAAATCTCGGCAGTCTTAAGGAAATTCTTGTTGATATGCTGAAGCCCTGTACCAGTACTGGTTTCAAGAATAAAGTTCTTGCTTCTCCGTATAAAATATTCAAGAAACTTGGTATTTAATCCATTTTTAGGCGACAAGACAGCCATTGTGGAGCCAACTGCGCCAGTCATTCCGCTGGCACATTTGCCTATACTTCCATCCCAAACCAGTAAAACATCCTCTTTTTTTGCTCTGGGTACTTTGGGATCATTGGTAAATGACCGAGCCGGTTTACCCTCTAATTCATCAATTAAAATATAAGGATCATATCCTTTCTTTTCATGGCTGATGACGGCGGCAGGTTTTTTCCCTTTACGAGAAGAAACTACATCCTTTAATGGACTTGAAATCCATCCCTTGGGCAATTTATTCTCCATTACTCTCCAGCTCCGCTACGATTTCCTTGAGGCTATCAACAACCGTTTCAAGCTCTGTAATAGCTTCTGATGCCAAGACCTGCGGCTCCGGCAAGTCCTCCGGATCATCTAACGATTCATCCTTTAGCCATGTTATATCCAGTTTATAACCTCGATCCTTAATCTCCTTAATATTGAACCGGTGAAAACGGCCATCAACGCCCGAATCTGTTCGCTTGCTTTGGCCGTTGGGATCCGTGCCATAGCACTTCTCAAATTCTTTGAAATGTTCAGAGGTAAGCGGCCGGTCTTTTTTGGTAATCCCGGGCACATTGGAACGGCCGTCAAATATCCAGACATTCTCCGTAGGCAAGCCCTTCTGGAAGAAAATCACGTTCGCCTTGACTCCTTGGCTGTACGGCGTAAATGTTCCTCTGGGCAGGCGCAAAATCGTGTGCAAGTTGCAATCCTGCGTCAGGATCTCAATCACCTCTCCGGCCTTGTCTTCAAAAAGGCAGTTATCCGGCAAAACCATAGCCGCACGGCCTCCGGGTCGTAGCACATTCACGACATGCTGAATAAAGTTGAGCTGTTTGTTGCTCGTTGAAATAGTAAAATCATCTCTCTCCGGAGCTTGATTCGCGCCCTTGGTACCAAACGGTGGATTCGTAAGAATGCAATCGTATCGTGTTCCTTTTAACGACTCATAAATTGAGTCGCCGAGGTAAATATCCGCGTGAATTCCGTGCAAGTATAAATTCATCAAAGCAAGGCGGCGCGGCCGGGCAACAAGCTCTGTGCCAGTATAAACTTTCGTTGTGATGCGCTTGGCATCATCCCGCTCAAGACTACCCTTGGTTTGCTCCATCAACCACTCGTAAGCGCAAACCAAAAAACCCCCGGTGCCTGCCGCGGGGTCATGAATAATAAAATCCTTGGACTTGCGAGGATCCGGCTTCATGCATGTGACGATTGACTGAATAAGAACGCGCGGGGTGAAATACTGACCGGCCCCCTTCTTGCCTTCTGATGCGGACTTCTCAAGCAATCCTTCATAAGCGGCCGCTTTGACATCCACATTCAAACTTGTCCATTCGATCTCATCGATCAGGTTGATAAGCTTCTTTAAGTTGACCGGATTCGCAAATTTCGAGATCGCTCCGGCATAAATATCCCCAAGCGTGCCTTTTTGTTTGCCGAGGCCGCGTAAAGCATCCACATAAAAATCAGTTAAATCTGTTCCGGACTTCTCGCGCAAGACTGGCCATGAATATTCCTTAGGAATATCCGCGCCTTTCTCCTCCGCCATTTTTAAGAACAGCAAATACGTCAGCTGTTCGATATAATCCCCGTAATCCACACCGTCATGGCGTAGCGTGTGACAAAATCCCCATAATTTTCCGACTACATCGCTCATGTAAGCACCGCCTCATTTATCTCTTTTAAGAGTTCATCCAATTTGCCGTCAAAAAGACGGTTGAGTTTTGAATAATTCATTCCCTGTCTTGTAAAAATGGGCAAAGTATCGATATCATCCTTCTCGATGAGCAAATTAGTCACCAAGTGATAGCGAATATGCTCAAGCCACGCGCCTTGCGCTTCTGAAAATTGATGCTTGGCTTTTATCTTCGACAAAGCCCGATCAACACGGCTTTCAACGGTTAGAAGCTCGTCATTTTTAGCCGCATGCCTGATAATAGAAACGATATCGGCGAGCTCCTTGTTATATGCCCGGCGAAGGTTGCGCTCGTTAAACTTATCAACCAGATTATCCGGTCTGGTAGCCAGCTTCTCGCGTAACGCTTTAAGCTCATCCGTATGGAATTCTTTTGGCTTATTGAGCAGAATATCTATGGCGTCGATGTGTTCGGGATTCTTCCGGACAAACTCCTCAAACATCGCCAGATAATCGGCGGGCTTAAGTTCTTTACCGTCAGCCGCCCTGAATGTGACCTCTGAAGTGACAAGATCCTCTGCAGTTTCCGCGATGACAAATTCTCGCTTGGGCCTCTGGTAATTTTCGCAGATATGAAGAAACGCTTCGCCCTGAAGAATCTTGATCGTCCCTGCCCAATTCTTGGAGAGTTTATCCTCCAGAGTCATGGCAAAATCAGCGATGTCTTCACCGATGATATAGTTGAATTCGTTCCTGCTCTCTTGCGTAATGTTCTTTGAAATACGCTGGAGCCGCTTGGATAAAACCTTGATGTTATACGCCCGGTTTTGATTATCGGCGATCGCCTGCACGATTTCGCGGATGGTTTTTGAGGGCTTAACCGGAGCTTCAGCAGTGATGCTGGTTGTCTTCTTAAAATACTCAAGCAACGTACCGCCAAAGCAATCAAAAACGGTGAAATGGGTTTTATTGATCTCCGGGCATAGACGGGTGCCGCGGCCCATCATCTGCTCAAAGAGGATTCTTGATTTTACGGGACGCAAAAAAACAATATTTTCTATCTTCGGCACATCAACGCCGGTCGAAAGCATATCAACAGTCACAACAATGCCGGGATTCTGTCTGTTTCTAAACTCCCTGATGCGCTGAAGTGGCCTGTCAACTGTTGGACTGCCGGTTATCTTCTGAACAAATGAATCGCCACGGTTAAATTCATCCCGTAATATCTCAATCAATTGGTCGCAATGTGACGTATGCGGTAAATCATTGTCCGCGAAAATTAAGGTTTTGGGGAAATGCCCGATAGATGCTTCTTGAGCCAACAGGTATTTTTTGAGCTCCTGTACGATCTTTTTATTTCTGTCGGGCGCCGTCCACTCTGCCTCGTTACTTTCAGGCGCAAGGACACGCTCATCCTCGAGCACATCGAAAACCAACTGGCCGGTCTTAGTGTCTTTTAGCCCGACCTCTTCGCCTTCCTTTAAGAAGGCCCCGTTGAATGTAATATCGGATTTGATCGCAACCGCATCATAATCAACCAAGAAGCCTTCCTTTACAGCGCGTTCATATTCGTAGCGGAAAACAACTTCCTTGAAGAAGGCGGTTGTATGCGCCGCGGGCGTAGCAGTTAACCCAATCCTAATGCCATCGAAATGCTTCAAAGCTTCGCGCCATTTGCTTTCTTCCTGCGCGGTATAGCCACGATGGCACTCATCGGCTATCACCACATCAAAAGCATGAATCGGGATATCCAGCTTTTCATCCGCGTCAGATTCATCATCTAAATCGCCGGTTGATTGCCCAAACATACCGTCTTTACCGAAAAGATTAATGCCCATGCGCTGAATGGTACAGACATATACAAAGCTATCTCGACTTTTCGGATCTACCAGATACTCGGTAGGTAAAACTTTGGGATCATATTTGAGATCCTCATCCAGATCCTCGCGTCTGAAACGTTGGCTGTAAACCTCATAACATTTGTCAAACTTGAGTCCCGGCTCTGCCTCAAAGCTCGCAAGCGCGGTCACCGCCTGAGCCGCCAGCGCGCGCCTATCCACAAGGAACAAAATGCGCTTAGCCAGTTTTGACTTCATCAGCCGGTATATCAGATTAATAATCGTGAATGTCTTGCCTGTGCCAGTTGCCATGGCAACAAGCATGTTGCGTTTTCGGTCAGCAATAGCCTGTTCAATCGCTGAAATGGCTTCAATCTGATATGGCCGCAAAAAGCGATTGTCTATTGCGTTGCTCTTGAGCCACGCTTTTGCGGCATCTTCGTCCCTTGAAAGTAATTCCTCTAAAGCATTAGGCGTGTGAATCGCAGTAATCTCGCGGGAGCGGTTCAACGGATGGCGCAAATCCTGAAACCAAATGATCTTGCCATTCGTGGAATAGATAAACGGAAGATGATACTCGCCAAATGTAAAAGGACTATTTTGAAATCCCCGGGCATATCGCTGTGCCTGTTGAAGCACATTTTGAGGCCCAACCGAAACTTTTTTCCCTTCGACCGCCGCCAAAGGACGCTTGTCATGAAAGAGAGCATAATCACAAGGGCCTGTTTGCGTAGGATATTCCTCGACAGAGCCATGCCCATAATGCTTGCCTTCTTCAAAAGGAACGATCGGCCCCCACTTTGAATTGAGCAGGAGCTTGTCGATATATTGTTTTCTTGTTCTATGTTCGTTCCAATTTTGTTCAGACATACTTTCCCTTATTTGTAAGCGACCAGCTCGCCGCTATCAGCGAAGCTGTGATACTGGTTATCCCCTATAATTAAGTGATCGAGCACTTTGACCTGCATCACATTGCCTGCCTGACAAAGCTCCCTTGTAAAATCTCTGTCTTCCTTGCTGGGTTTCGGATCCCCGGAGGGGTGATTATGCAGGCAGATGATTGACACAGCGAACTTCTGCAGAGCGCAGTGAATAATCTCTCTAACTATCGGCATCGCACGGTTAACTGTTCCGGACGCCGTATCTGTGATGTCTATAATCCGATTGTTTGAATCGAGACAGACGACCTTGAAGACCTCTGTTTTGAGGTCGCGAAGCTGTGGCATGACGATATCCACAACATCCTTGGCAGAGGCGATCTTCTGCTTCCCGGTGGACACATCATCCTGTCGATAGCGCCGCCCGATTTCAAGCGCGGCCTGAATATGGGCGATCTTGGCCCCGCCTAAGCCCTTGAACTCCTTCCAGTCCCGGGCGTCGGTGTGAGCCATGTTGCGAAATGTACTGAATTTCTTGAGTATCTTGCGGGCGAGGTCAATGGCGCTGGTGCCAGCGGTGCCGGTACGAAGAAGAATGGCCAGAAGCTCTGAATTACTCAAAGCCCCCGCACCCTTTTTGAGGAGTTTTTCTCTCGGCCTGTCATCCTCCGGCCAAGACTTTATGCCTGATATTTTTCTTTCCTTCACCATTCTTCTCTTCTCTGTTCTTCTCTTGAAGATTCCGCACACACTGTGTGCAGAATTTTTTATAACTGATTCGGCAATCCACCGTATAAATCCTTTGATAACTCCGATTGCCAGTATTCTTTTGTATCAACATCCATAATCGTCAGCTTGCCCGACCATCCTGCGCCGGTGTCCAAATCCCACACATTGCAAACATGAATCGGCTCAAGCGTTCTATAAAGCTCTGTTGTCGTATGTCCGATAAAAATGTCGTCATATTTTGTGATCTGGGCTTCCCGTCTATAATTAGCCGCCTCCCAAGCGTCTTTGAGTAAATCCCTGTCCCACACAAGTACCTGAGCGCTATTTTGTTCCAATGGCAAATCCGGCACAAAACCAGCGTGGACAAAAAGCTTATTCCCGACCTCCAACCAAAGATGTCCGCTTTTTAGGAAGTCGATATGCGTCTGCGGCATAGGCCCGCTGTTATACGAAGCCATGGTCCGGTCACCGCCTTGCTTCGTCCATATCTCCGGCTTGTCGCCTCTTAAGGCCCAGTCCAGCGCCCACTGATCATGGTTGCCAATGATCAGATCGCAATACTTGATCTTTAATAACTCATCGATGCACTGCCTGACATCCGGATACCCATCGCAAACATCGCCCATCACGATCAGGCGGTCTTTCTTATAATCGAACTTTGAGCGCTCAAAGCACTGCATCATCGCCTTGTAGGCGCCGTGGATGTCACCGATGGCATAGGTCTTCATTCCCATCCCTTCGGAGATGTCCATGTCTTATCAAACGCGACATTCTCACTAATCGCTATAACGGGCTCGATAAGGAAACGCTCTATTTCTTTGGCTGTAGCCGATAATGTTTCCGGCGCGTGTTGGATATCTCCCTTTTTCACAAAAGCGTTCCAGAGCGTCTGCCTGTCGGATTTCTCATCGTAAATCTCATCAGCAAACAAAGGTTTATCATTAGGGATATCCGTCTTTCGATTGTTAAAGGTTTTCTTTATCGCGCTGGCGATACTTGCCCCCTTAAATTCAAATTGCCTCGTCATAAGCCAGATATCATAAAAGTCTTTCATTCTACTATTCAACAACCCGAGCTTGATCATGGCTTCAAATTTTTCACTGATCACGCTCTCTTGAGGGTATCCGTTTAAGTGCGGTTTTGGAAAATCCAAAATTACCGGATAATCAATGACCTTGGTTTTTGGATACACGATATCGCCAAAACCCACGTCAATCTGCATTGGGATTTCCGCACGATCTAAAAAGCCTGTGAATTTCACGCGCACCCCTTCATAGTCCGCGTCTTCCTTAATCTTCACCCCTTTGACTGTTTGGGAATCAAACTTAAGCCCATCAGGATCCACGCTTGTTTCGCACACGTCTTTCATCACTTTTTCGATGGTTGCAACCTCGTTATCAAAACGGGCTAAGAAATCAATATCAAGAGTTGTGCGCCTGTCAGGTATCTGCCATACAGCGAACAAAAGCGCGCCCTTCAGGATAAATTTATCAGCATATTTTGATTTGCTGAACCGGTAGAGAAATCTTTCCATGCCGTAATACTGCATTACTTCCGCGAAAGGTCGATTTGTTTCCTGCGCTTTATTTTTAAGCCGAGCCTTGATTGAGGCTTCGATATTTTTTAATTCTTTTTTCATAACATGGTCTCAAGTATAGGTTTAATAATTCTGTCAACGCGGCAAATTTTAGCATACTCCATAATATCCTTAGGTTTGACATGTTTCTCGGAAACAGCTATCTTAAGCGCTTCTCGGGCCACATTTGTTCCAATTCGGTTGCGAAACTTGAAACAATCGGCCACGGTCTTCGCAAGACTGTAAATCTTAACTGGGTGCCCTTCAATCTCGTGTTTCTCCACGCCCGCCTTCCATGTGTCGGGTGAAAAGCTATAGAATTTTACAGGGGGATATTTTATTCTGTTCGCGCGTGATCCTGTGGGAATAGCTATATCCACAAACCGAGGTATTTCATTGGTCGCCCTATGGAAATATAGCGCGGATACGAGACAAATCACGCCCTTTGAGGTTTGAAGCGATGCGATGACATAATCTGGGTGAGATCCGATAGTATCCCCCACGAGCCTATACAGCCCCTTTCCTATTTTCTCAATCTTCTTTTCTTTTTCATTTTTCTTGATTACATCGGGATGAAATCCAGCTTTTCGAATTGAAGAAAAGCGGGCCACTCCCCCATGTATCTTGAAATATTCAATTATTGTGTCTGTCTTTTCTCTCATTATGCCTCCGTACTTTATGTCAGCAGATGTGCATAAGTATATACATTTAGTCCGCTATTGTCAATGATTTTCTCAAGCCTTAAAAACATTATCTAACTATGGATGTGGAATTTGCCGCGCCGATTGGCAAGGAATAAATTGGAGTTGCGAGCCTACCCCTCCCACATCAATAATATGCCATAACATGATTTAATGCAGATAGTTACAGATAATTTTTGAAGGCTATTTTGTCACAAATACTATATACTTTTTGTGACAAGATCTTGAGGCTTAATGTTCACTGTTTAGTGAACATTAGGGCCTGAGTGAACATTAACGCTGGGCAGGTTTATTACATTTCTTGTAACATTCGCGCAGATTAAATGTCCACCGGGCTGAAATGTCTACTATTTACGAGACATTTCGATTTAGTGGACATTTACGTGTCCATCCATGTCCATCAAAATGCCCTTTTTGGACCCTCCCGGACGCCCGCAGGATACCCCTAAAACCGCCCATTTTCCGACGCTGGGCGCTTATTTAGGCCGGGTTAACCACTTATGCCCAAACCCTAAAAGTGATGGACATGGACATCGATTTTTTTGACCACTATCACTGGCTCCTTGCGCCTCGCCCGACCCTCACCCAAACCCCCCTCCAAGGACCCGGAACCGCCTCCAAACATAAAAAAACCCTATGACCTCGCTTTTTAAAACGACCATAGGGATGAGTTGTTATTACAACAGGTTTTGAGACTTAAAGACGCTCTCTATGATCGTCCGGGCAGTCTTGCCCGATGGATTATCGCCTCCGATAATATTACACGCGAAAACGTAGGTCGTACCGTTATGCTCAAGAAAGCCTATAAACCAGCCCAAGTTCCATTTCCCATCCGGCCCCATGTCAGAGCCGGTCTTGCCATAAAGCGTTCCTTTATCGGTCTTCTCTGCCTGCATAACATCGCGCAGTATTGCGATATTCTTCTCAGAGAATGGAAGCTGACCGTCCAAAAGCTTATTCAAAAGAGCAACCTGCTCATCCGCGCTGATCTTGATGGATGTAGTATCCGGACGCGGAAGCCAGAAAATATCGATCCCTGATGAAATATCCTGTGAGCCGTAGCCGATCTTTTCAATATATTCCTTCATCCGGGCTTCGCCTATTTCCCGCGCCAATATCTGATATGCAGGAACGGCCGACACCCGAAACGCCTCACGTAGCGTTAAGTCCTGATTCCACCCTTCTATATCACGCTTCACCTCATCCCACTTATACCACGGCTCATCAGCGTCCTTGATAAGCCCGAGCTCCAGCCCGATAAGAGTGTTGTAAATCTTGAATGTCGAACAGGGCGCAAGGCGCTGGTTAGCGCGCGCGGGATTAATATTGACCATCTCACCGGTTGCGCGATTATAGATCACTAGAGCCGCGTCATATCCCTGTAAAAGAGACCTGTCGATCTCTTGAGCAAACGCAACCGCGCTCATAAGCAAAAATCCAACGATCAAAGCGAATTTTTTCATCATGCCCTTTTATTCCCCGACTACCGCCTCTGCCAAGCTCCTCATCGCATTACTATAATCCTGCCACCGGCCAGCCGAACGTATGGATATAAACTTTTCTCAACATACTCTACAGAATCTGCTCAAGTATCTCTGCCGCGTCTTTTACGAGCTTCGGGCAAATAGTACCGACAAGTTTTTTCTCTTTTATGGCGTTCATTCCTTCGGGAGTACTCATATCATACCCCAGCAGTTCCTTGCAGACGATAGATCTGTTGCGAGCCTTAAAACCATCTACAAATTCTTTAACCACCGCATAAACTTTATCCTTGGAGTTCTTGTCTACCGCATATTTAAGCCCGATCACCATAAATGCGCCGGTTACAGCTCCGCAAGTTTCGCCCATCCTGGCCATCCCGCCGCCAAAGGCCGAAGCGATTTTAAGCGCGGTTTTATTATCTATCCCCAATTCCTTGCCGTATGCAGAAAGTATCGCCTGCGAGCAGCTGAATCCCTCCTTAAAACAAAAAACCGCATCATCAACCTTTTTCATATCATGCCTCATTGCTTCATTTCTTTAGCTTTGTCTCCGCAAGGATACTTTTGATCATCCGCTCCAGCAGCACATTAAACTGATCAGGGGCTTCCAGCATGATGAAATGGCCATATCCCTTCATCAACGACATTTCGTATGACGGCACAAGTTTTTTGTTGCCGTCGACATTGGTCGGCCACAGGTCGGCATTCACGCTTTTCAGCGGCACGGTCAGACCTTTAATCAGCTCCGGATCCGACACCTTGAAATATTCCTTCATCGAGCTCAACGCCACCGTTTGCGGAGCCGATGACATATCCCGGGCGATTGTGTCGACCAGAGCTTTATCGGCGTTGGCCGGGAACATGCTGCGGACAAATTCCTGCACTTTCGGCACGAAATCCGCGGCGATCGGCTCATAAATACTGTTTTTCACTTCGTCTGGATACACCTTGCCCAGGTCCTCAAGGGTATCGACCCCGACCAGACCGATCACCCTTTCAGGCGAGATCTTAGCCGCATACAGTATGACCTCGCCTCCCATGGAATGCCCGACCAGAACCGCTTGCTTCACATCGAGTTGCTGCAATACTGCAGCCACGTCCCGGCCGAATGCTTCCGTGGTATAGACCTGCCTGCCGAAACCGGAATTGCCGTGACCGGCCAGATCGACGGTGATCACCCGGTATTTCTTCGAGAAATACGGGATTTGATTGTGCCAGTATCGGCTGTCGCAGCTCCACCCGTGCACAAAGACCACCGCCGGGTCAGTTGCCGGACCGTACACCGCATAGGCGATCGGCACGTTGTCCGCGGAAAGAACATTGGCCATCGGCTGCGTACGCGCAAGAGGCTCACAACCGCACGTGCACAAAGCAATGATAAGAACCATAATCATATAACGAGCGAACCTGATCATATGCGTTACTCCTTTTTTCATTGTTTCCTCATGTTTTGTTTTTGGTAATCCCTGGCGGCGAGCTATTGGATCGAAAAACCGCCGTCAATCACCAATTCCGCACCGGTTACATACCCGGATTCATCCGCAGCCAGGTAAAGAATCCCCGCAGCGATCTCTTCCGGCTTAGCCATCCGTTTTAACGGCGAATTCTTAGCCATAATCTCCATCGCTTTTTCGTCGCCCCCGTGGGCGCGAGAAAATTCATTCCACCAGTTCGATTTCTTCCAGATCGGCGTATCCACGGCTGCAGGATGCACCGAATTGATCCTGATGCCGTCGCCGGCCGCAGCAGATTCCAATGCGGCTGACTTCGTCAAAAGGCGTATCCCGGCCTTGCTGGCGCAATATGCCGCGGCCCCGGGAGCAGCGACAATCCCCGCCACGGAAGACACATTAATGATTGCGCCGCCCCGCCCGGCCTTCCTCATCATTTCCAGAGAATATTTCAATCCGAGAAAAACGCTATCCAGATTAATCCTCATCACCGTCTGCCATTCCGCATAAGACATCTCCGTTATCGTCCCGGCAAATCCGATGCCGGCATTATTCACCAGCACATCCAACCTACCGTATTCTTTTTCGACTTCCGCAATTAACGCTCTCCAGGAATCTTCGCTTGTCACGTCGTGCTTAATGAACCTGCTCACGCCGCCTTTATGCGCAATGGAATCCGAGACCCTCTTGCCATTCTCCATATCGATATCCGCGATTATGACCGAACACCCTTCCCGAGCGAAAAGAACTGACGTTGCTTCGCCGATTCCGGAAGCTCCTCCGGTAATAATGCACGCCTTTTCGGCAAATTTACCCATTATCTCTTCTTTTCTTTTTCTTTCATTGTTTACTTAGCGGCCAACAGGTTCAGTATCTCTTTTTCCCCCGCCTTTTTCAATCCTTCGATAACTTTCTTTTGCCATTTCGGAATCATGGAATTAAACATCCGTTGAATAATCGCTGCGTCACCTTTATGCAACAATGCCTTCAAAATATCCACAGCTGTATTCCTGTCTTTTATCGCTTTTTCCTCCTTAAATCTGCGCTGGGAAATAATAAGCTTATGGAGAGCAAAAATGGCAGGATGGGGCATTGAGATATGAAAATCCTCGACTTTGATTGTAATTAAATTATCTGCGAGCAGATTCAAGAATCTTAGCGCAACTGCATTCATGCCCAACTTTTCCAACAAAACCGGCTTGTCCGTACCTTTGCCTCTTTCCGGAACGAGGAACTCAAGCAACAAATCAGGATGATCAAGCTTGATATAGCCTTCGCTCCCTTTTAAAATCGTCACAAAGCCTAAATCTTTTAGAAGCTCGGGAACATTTACGGCGTGCTTTATCTTAGAGGGATTATCGATTAGAAAATCGATATCTCGAGTTCGCATGGCGGCTTGATCAATGTAAGGCACGTTATTAAAATACTCTTTATAGAAATACACGCACCAGCTGCCGATAAGAATCAGCTCGTCTAAAATTCCTTCCTTATGAAATCTTTTTAAAATTTCAAAGCATAAATCAGATTGCTTCTTTTCCACGTAAGGAACTCCTTAAAAATCTTATTTGTTTTTTGACTTGAGCTAATAATTTCTTGTACTTCGCCCTTAGCTCTTTAGCTTCTCCATATTTCTTTTTTTCTTCTTCAGATATTTTTCCCTTATAGATATACTTGACCTTTCTGTCTATCCTTTTTACTAAATAATAATACTCGTGCCCCCTGATTCTTCTTATTGCAAGGCACCCCTTGGGCAATCCACTCAATGCCGCTTCATATTCCTTCTTCATACGAAGAGAATTTTCAAGCTCTTCTGCCAATACACCTTTTATCACGCCTCTCATAATTCCTCCCATTACCCAACAGACTACGTTAGAATATAACTTGTTGGGTAACCGATGTCAAGAAAAAAATTACCCAACGAACGGCGATATTGCGCATTCTGTTGGGTAACAAATATGCATTTGTAAAATCCTCTTTTCATGCCACTGTACTCCATTGCGCTCCGCTATTTTTCCGCGACCACGAGCATTTCGAAATCTTCCGGGGTCAGCTTGTCTTTCCTCGAAAAAGCCCCGAGTTTCGCGCCGAAGATGTCGATTTTCTTGAACCCGAGCGCTTTTAAAAGCCACGCTATCTCGCTGGGCACGTAATAACGCTCGTTACACGTAAGCTCCCTTTTATTGCCGGAATCGTCCTCAAAAACAACGGTGTTATGATCCCGGAAAGTCATCAGATCAAAGGAGCACTCCTTACACTGGGACTGGCCTTCTTTCTGCGCCGACTTATAGAAATCATTGACCGAATGGAACAGCGGAAACAACCCGTTTAACGTAGTAAATATGAATTTGCCTTTTTCTTTCAACGCCTTCGTCGCGTTTCTAAGTATCTCGAAATTCATCTCATCTGTTTCCATAAGAGAAAACCCGCCTTCGCACAACATAATCGCCAGATCAAATTCACCGTCAAACGGAAGATTGCGGGCATCTTGTGTTTGGAAGTCGATGGTCAAGCCTGTCTCCTGTGCTTTTTCCCGTGCCCTTTTGATCTGATTCTCGGAAAGGTCAACGCCGGTAACGTTGTATCCCCTTTTCGTAAGTTCAATCGAATGCCTGCCTGTCCCGCATCCGACATCAAGTATTCTTACATTTTTGTTATGCTTTAACTCCTGTTCAATAAAATCGCATTCCCCAAGTGTCCCCTGAACAAAACACTCTTTATCGTATTTCTGTGCATAATTTTCAAATAATGCTTCGTACCATTGTTTCATCTGCTATCCTTTCCTCTGACTATTTTCCCGGGACGTTTTGCCCGTTCTTCACCCACCCATTATTCGCAAAAACCCCTTAACCCTCCCCTTTGTGCCGGTATTTGATCACCCGGACCTTCTCGAGAGTGATCAACCCCTCTTCGACCACCTCGTCCAGGAACGGCAGCAGGGCAGTGAGTTTCTCTTCCGTATCCACGATTTCAATGACTACCGGCAGGTCTTCGGACAAACGCAACAGTTTTGCCGTATGCATCCGGCTGTCCGCGCCGAAACCCATGATCCCCCGAACGACCGTCGCGCCGGCCAGATTCAGTTCCCTGGCTTTAAGCACGATCTGCTCGTAGAGCGCTTTGCCTTTATAGTGATCCGTCTCGCCGACAAAAATTCTCAACAACATGCCATCCTGCGGCAGGTTCATGAATCCTCCTATTTATACAAACCGATCGCCAGCCGTGCCAGTCCATACCCGACGAACACCAATCCGATACCCAGGACATTCGACAGAACGATATTCAAAAGCGCGATGCCGCGCTCGCTGTCCCTGATCAGATTGAAATTCTCCAGAGCGAAAGTGGAGAATGTGGTAAACCCGCCCAGTATCCCGATAAAGATACCCATCTTGATATTCGAAGACACAGCCGCCCCTTCGAACAATCCCCAGAGAAACCCGATCGCCAGCGAACCGGAGAGATTCACCACCAGCGTACCGACCGGAAATACTCCGCCGGAAAACTTATAGTCGAGACCGGAGACGAAGTATCTGACCATCGATCCGAGCGCCCCGCCCAGGCCTATATAAAGAAGTTTTATCGTCATTTCTGCTCCGCATCGCTGCGCAGTACCGCCAGATTTTTCTGCAATTCTTTGATATCGGGCTCATCGGCAAGCACCAGAAAAACATCGCCGCCTTCGATAACCGTCGAACCGTTAGGAACGATGAATTTTTCCCCGCGGGAAATGAGCACTACCAGCGCTTTCTGCGGAATCTTCAAATCGGCGATCTTCTTGCCTGCCGCATCCGAATCGAACGGGACGATCAGATCGGTCAGGGAAGCATCTATCCCTTTCATCTGCTCGAATTCGAGCGGATAACGCCTGCGCGCTCCCAGAGGCGCATTGACGCCGAGCAGCCTGGACACCATCGGAATGGAGGTGCCCTGAATGAGTACGGACGCCACGACCACGAAAAATACCACATTGAAAATCAAATGCGCCTGGGGTATGCCCGCCAGAAGCGGGAACGTCGCCAGGATGACCGGCACCGCGCCGCGCAATCCCACCCAGGCGATCATCACCTTTTCCGGAAAACGGAAGTTGAACGGCAACAGGCAGACAAATATGCTCAACGGCCGGGCCAGAAATATCAGTATAACGGCGATAAGCAACCCGCTACCAACCACCGGAACGATCTGCGATGGAAAGACCAGCAAACCGAGAGTCAGAAACATGGTGATCTGCATCAGCCAGGCCATGCCTTCGTGGAAACGGATGAGCGACCGTTTCTGCACGAACTCTTCCCTGCTCATCATCAAACCCAGAACATACACCGCCAGAAAACCGTTGCCCCGGGTCAGGGTGGTCAGGGAATAGGTCAACAGGACCAGGGCGATGGTCAAAACCGGGTATAATCCTTCGTATTCCAGCTTGATCCGGTTGACCAACTCGACGCACAACCGGGACATCGCATACCCTAAGAGCAGCCCGATGCCCATATCGAGGACGAATAGCGGCAGCAACTGCAGGAACGACGATCCGCTGCGGGTAATGATCCCCAGAAAACCAAGGGTCAGAAAAACCGCCATAGGATCATTGCTTCCCGATTCCAGCTCCAGAAGCGGCTTCAGATGCCCCTTCAGGGATATCTTTCTTAACCGCAGCACGCTGAACACCGCCGCGACATCGGTGGAAGAAACGATAGCGCCCAGCAACAATCCTTCGGCCAGGGAGAATTTGAATATACCCATGGCGCATACGCCAACGATCAAAGCCGTCATTACCACTCCGGCAGTAGATAAGATCAACCCGGGGAGCAAAAGCGGCTTGACCGTTTTCCAGGTCGTGTCCAGGCCTCCGGAGAAAATAATGAAAATGAGCGCTACGACGCCGATGGATTTGGCGATACGGTAATTATCGAAATAGATCCCGCCCAGGCCTTCGGAGCCGGCCAGCATGCCGATGGTTAAAAACAGCAGGAACGCGGGAACGGCAAAGCGGTCGGAGAGCTTGCTCGAAACTATGCTCAACAACGCCAGCACTGCGATCCAGAGTAAAATCACTTCGATGGTAATAGGCATTATTAGAGTAGTATCAGGCTTACGGCCATGATCGCCATACCGGCGAATACGCCGGCAATAGCGATGTGATTGCCTTCCCCGCTGGATAAAGGCAACAGTTCGTCAAAACTGATGAAAACCATGATCCCCGCGACAAATGCCAGTGAAAAAGACAGAAACACGACGGTCAGAAACGGCATCAGCAACAAAATGGCCAGAACCGCGCCTGCCGGTTCGGCAAAACCCGCAAGAAAAGAATACCAGAAGGCTTTTTTGCGGCTTTTGGTGGCATAATAAATGGGCATGGCTACGGAAATGCCTTCCGGGATGTTATGTAACGCTATGGCGATGGCCAGAGCGATGCCCAGCTTCAAATCAACCATAGCGCTCATGAATACCGCCACGCCTTCGGGAAAATTATGAATGCCGATGCCGATGGCGGTGAAAATACCGGCGGCCATGAGTTTTTTGTCATGCGTGTCCTTATGTATCCTCTCTTCGATATACTCATGCGGAACCAGGAAATCGATGAGCATCATCAGGAGAATACCGGCGAAAAAAGCGACCTGCCCTTTCAGAAAACCTATGGTGCGAATGGAAGCGGGCAAGAGCTCAACCAGAGAAACATACACCATGACCCCGCAGGATACCCCCAGAAAAAACCGCAGGTAACTTTTCTTGAAATCGCTGATAAAGAAAGTCAGCAAGCTGCCGATCACCGTAAAAATACCCGCGAGAAAACTAAGCAGCAACGGCATCACAACCTTGCACGTAATCATAATGGACCCCTTGGTCAATTCACGGTTACTTACTCTCCACTGCCTGACCGACAGGAAGTATCGCCACTATTTCCGATAACTGGATATACCCTTTGTCCGGCTTAAAATCCGTGGTGTATACCACCAGAAACGGCAAACCCTGTATCGAGGTGATCTCCAGGACTTTCACATTCTTGACCAGGCGCAGCCGCTCCTCGCCGCCGTAAAAATACACGTCATAGCGGGTATCGGCGTTAAAAGGAACCGACTCTTTGTCCGAAGCCGCTCTGCCGGTAGAGATCAAACCCAGAACTACCGTCGCGGCAAAAACCATGCTGATCAGCAAACTTATTTTTGTGCTCATGGCCTTTTGCATCTTCCCCCCTTTTTCCTGACAGAAGGCGTTTCTACCGCAATTCTTCTTTCAAAATATAATAGAACGCTTCCCGCGCCTGGCGCTCGATCCAGGGCTTGTGTCCGCACGACTCAAGCTGGATAAACCGGAAATCCTGCACAACCGCAGTTAAGGGTTTATTCACCCCTTCAGCCGGATGCGGATCATGCTCTCCGTGTATAGCCACGACCGGACACTTGATCCGGCCGGCCAAACGCAGCAGCTCTCCGCTGGAACGCAACCGGTCCGCCTGCGGCCAGACGCTTTGAAAAATATCTTCCCGGAAATCCACGCTCGTTCCTTCTTCCGGTAAAGGATCGAAGGCATCGGTCCGGGAGAACAGGGCGCCGAAACGCGCGAATGCCGAATTTCTGTCCTCGGCCCTTCCCTTATTCAGGATCACCATCAGTTCATCCGCTTCCGCCCGCTGGCGTTGATCCAGGCGCTTGAGCCGCGTATCCATGATCCGGACGGCATACCGTTCCTCGAACGGTCCGCTGCTCACCAGAATAAGTTTCCTGACGCATTGGGGATTCCGCTCGGCGAGCAAACAACTCAACCACGCTCCCCAGGAAAAACCCACCAGGATGGCCGGCAGACTCGCCTGCGCCTGCAGGGTATCGCGTAACTCTTCGATCTGCGCTTCTACCGAACACGCGGTCTGCAGCGGCTCTAACACACCCCGCTCCCCGGAAAGTTCCCGCGCGACCGCGGACATCTCGCCCGCCGCTCCCGGCCCTCCGTGAATGACTGCTACAGAATAAGGAGCATCACCGTATGTTCGCGCCGGCATGGCTTCACGCTCCTGCTTTCCGCTTGCGTTTTTTTATGAATTCAACGATCAAATCAGCGCTTCCCAGAAGGAAAGCAATGATCAGCCAGACCACAATCTTCGCATCGATCTTTTCCCGTTCCACTAAAAGCTCATCTTTCATGTGGAAGGCGATAGCCAGAAAGACCATCCAGATGATCAGTTTATATTCCTGGCTTTTATACCAGCGTTTGAAACTGAATCGCCATTTATCTCCCTTGCGATAAGGAAAGATAGCGGGAAGAAAAGCCGGGACTTTCTTCTTGTAATCCAGATAGGAATGCTGGAACTTGTCTTCGAGCATCCGCTCTTCTTTTTTCATCGTGCGGGTATAGGCGATGACAAACATGACGAAAAACACCGGGCCTATCCAGTACAATTTAAGCATCAGGATAAAACCGGCCAAGAGAAGCATTGTGCCCAGGTACAACGGATGCCGCACAAAAGCGTACGGGCCCGAAGTGGTCAATTTCTCCAGTTTGATGGCGTAGCCGTTAGCCCAGCTGCGCACAAGCAGCCCTGCGATAATGAAAACTATCCCGACGTTCATCGACCGTTCGCTGGATTCGGCAAAGATCACCGCCAGAACGCCGAACGGATAGAGAATGGCAAAACGCAACTTGAAGAACCGCTTCAACCGATTTGAAACATTCATAGGTTCTCCTCTTTGGCCGGGAACGAAAAAACGAAATAGATGGCGATGAGAAAATACAACGCCAGGGAAATATACGTGTGCACCCAGGCCATAGCCGCGGCGATGGTGTAGCTGACCGGACCGAACAGGAACGCGAAAAGTATCCCTTTGCGATACCGCTTAAGCGAAATGTTCTCTTTGAGCAAAGACCGGTGCTTAAGACCATAGAGCCTGGCCGCGACGAACGCCGTTCCCGTAACCGCCATCACCAGACCATAGAAAGCGACGGCCAGCGGATTATGCGGATAATCCCCCAACAGCGCGGTGGGAAACGGCACAAAACAAACCCACAAGAGCATATTCACATTCATCCAGAAAAGCCCGATATTGATCCCTTTGAACATCTCGAAAAGCCGGTGATGATTCATCCATACGATGCACAACGTCAGAAAACTGATCACCCAGCTGACGAATTTCGGCATCAGCAGCATGATCGAACGCAAAAGCTGCCCGGCGGAATCCGCATGTTCGATATGGGGGACCTTGATCTCCAGGATCAACAGCGTCACGATGATCGCAAAAACTCCGTCGCTAAAAGCCTCCACGCGGCTCTTGGTGAACACGCCGTATTTGAATAGTTTTCCCATATGTTCCTCGGTCACAGTTGCTCTCCTTCCTGAAAAGTCCGCACCAATTTTTCCTTGCGCCGGCGCGTCAACCGTTTAATCGCTCGTTCCGCAAGGATCGCCGGCTTGAAATAAGCGAACCTTTTCGCGTAAACCAGCTCTACCGGCCCTTTGCCTTTCAAATACCTGGCGCCGCGGCCGCTATTATGCAGCTTGATGCGTTGTTCCAGGTCTTTGGTGCTTCCGGTATAATACGCGCCGCTTGCGCAACGCACGATATAAACGTAAAAACCGCCGGTTTTCTTAAAAGGCTTGCGAACCCTTGTTTGTTTTCGGCCGGGTGCGGTCATACTCAACCTGCGGGTTTGAAGTGGTTATTTCACCAGGGACTTTTCCAGCTTGAGAGCGAACGCGCGCGCTGCCTGCTGACCGCGGGCATCCGGTCGTCCGGCGCAGGTAAATTCGCCGATTATCCGGGCGCTTTTACGCGCCAGACGCCTGCGCAGCGCGGCATGCTTCAGCCAGCCGAAACCCCAGCCTCCGGTGGAAAAAATAAAAACTTTTTTCCCGGACAGCGCCAGCCGTTCGCTGCACTCAAGGATCGCCCGGTGATGGCGCCAGAAATGAATACCCGCGCCTAACCCGATAACGTCGGCTCGAGCGCAATCCGCCGGCAGAACTTCTGCTACAGCGCGCAATTGCGCATGCAACGATTCTGCAAGGGCGATTGCGATTTTTTCGGTATTTTTGAGGGGACCGGAATGATAGACGATTAAGCTGTTCATAAATGTTGATAAAATTCCATCATCCGGGCAATGAGATCTCGGTGAGCGTCGTCAATCGCCAAGAATTCTATCCGGGTATCGTAGGTGACTCCGTCGGCGCCAGGAGCAGACTCGACTACCCTGCCGATCAAACGCAACGGCTGCAACCGGGAAGGCCAGGGAACTTCCAGAACCAGGCTTACTCCCCGCTGCAGTTTCCTTTCGGTGGTCAACAAAAATCCCCCGATGCTGGAATTCTTCGTCTGACCGGGCTTGAGATTCTCGATCACTCCCAGCACATGGTAATTAACCGGTATGCCGATTTCTTTGCGCGGGAACTGCCTGCGTTCCCGGTTTGAATAAGACATCGTCCGCTCCCTAGGGAAGGTCGCCCCGCTTCTTGCGCAGATTATATTCCACAAATCCCGCCAGCACTTCCTGAATCCGGCTCGGCGGCGGCACTACGAAAAAATGCGACATGATCGCATGCGCCATCTCATGGCCAAGCACGGAAATGGAAATATCCGGATACGAAACGTAAATAGTGCTTTTTTCATGGTAATAAATCGCCCGCTCATTGAAATCCGTATTGAAAATCTGCTTGAACATCGCGCTTAAACTGGCCTGATCCGGCATGAGCCGGATAGTCCCGTGGAAACTGTACACATGGATATCCAGGACGTCGGAAATCTCCGTATAGAGACCGTCGATACTGTCCGCCAGGATAGTCTTTAAATCGTCGCCGGGCGTTCCCGCAGCCGGCTGTCCGAAAAGCAGGTATTCGAAATTAAGTTTGGTCAGTAACGCATAGGCGTCCATATCCCTTTCGCCGTAAACCGAAAAGTATTTGGATTCCACGATCAACTGCCCCCGGGCTTCCTGCGCGCACGCGTTCGCGGCGACGCACACCGCCCAGGCCAAACCGACTAAAAGTGTTGCGATTTTTCTCATCGGTCCTTTTGAGATCAAATCTTGAAATAATTGAGCACTGCCTGGACATCCTCCAGGCGCCGGGAGAATTCAGGGCTGTCCTGGGGACCAACACAATAATTCTTATCCTTCAGGAAACCTTTCAGATCGTCGCAGCGTTCTTTCAATTCCGAATGCTTCTGACGCATGGTCAAACACATCATGCTCAAGGACTTGGCCAGATCTTTCAACTGATCCTTATCGCGGACGGTAAACGAGACATTGAGATTTCCGCCGGTGAGCAAGTCGATCTCTTTTTTGATCCGGTAAAGCGGTCCGGCGATCTTATGCGACGTCAGCAGGGTCAGGAGGAATAAAACCACGGACGAGACCAGCGTCACTCCCAGCAACGTCAGCATCACTACCGGCAGGATAAAATCCGAGGTGCGCTTGACCACCACGCGGGTGTTTTCGATAGCGACAGTGGTCGAATTCATCGAGAAGAACAGGATCAGCCCGCCGATCGCCAGCGAAGATAGAATGACTATCGTGCAGAACCGCAGGATGAACCGCGCCTGAAAAGCCCGGTCAATAAAGTACTTCCTACGTTTATTTGCGCTATTTGCCATGATGCTCCCTCCTGGTTACTGCTGCTCGGGCAGGTTCAACAGTTTATAATCGATCTCAACAGCGGTCCTTTTCTTCAATTCATCTGTCCAGCGCTGCATAGCAAGCCGCTGTTTAACCTTAAAAAGCAGGATCTTGATCTGATCGTATACCTGGGCCAGCTCTTTATCGGGAAAATCTTTTTCCTTGTGCCGCAGATAATACTCCTCGATCTCCTTATCATCCACACGCACCCGCACAGAAACCTCGTTGACTTTACGGGCAAGCATCAGCTTCAAGAGAGATTGTTCCCAGAATAACTGCAGGTCCTGTAAAAATTGCGGGGCTTTATCCAGACCGAGCTGTTCAGCCTCGATCAGGATGAGCTTGCGGGTGACATACGTGTCCAGGAACTCCTTGCGATCTGCACTCTGCCCCCGGGCTTTGCGGAAAGCCGAAAACGACTCATTGAATTCGGCGGCGGAAATCCCGATATCACCGATCTTTATCGCGGGTTTAGCCTTTTGCTCGCAGCCACAACAGGCTGCTACGACAATAGTTAACAAAACAACCGGCAACCTTCTCATAGGCCCTCCAGGTTAATATTTCTCTTTAGCAGTATTATACTCTTTAATCAATAGAAAGCAAAAGAAAAAAAGGGGACGTTCCCCGGGGTACCACCCCTGCGATCCGCGAGCGTCCCTGGATAAAAAAACATCCGGCAGTCTTGTTCTGCTGAACGAACAAAACTGCCGGACGCGCTTATCTATCGTATGAATGTCTGCGGCAAGCAGACACCTGCTCCCTATTTCTTTTTCTTCTGATCCTCTTCGGTCACAAAGTACGGAGACAACGGCCGGTTCATCCGGATATTATTCGAGATAAACTCGTACGCTCCGGCATCCAGACCGAGATCGTCAAAAGCGCCTGTGTCCGTGGGAGTCAACGGCCGATACCCGAAGAACGTAGTCGGGGTTGCCGGTTCGAAGGACGCCAAACGGTACACATTCAGTATCTCATAATACGCCAGCACTTCTTTCATTAACGGGTTGGACAGCTGGTTTAAAGGTATCACCGGCGGTTCGGGTTCCGGCTCGGGCCCGCCCTTCTCGCTGAAGTTCAAGGTCAACCCGGCTTGCGGAGTAAAATCTTCGCGCACATCGGCCGCGGACTTCGAACCTTCCAGCACCTGGATACAGACCTTCAGGGGATTATCCGTCACCAGCGCTTCTGCCCCCAGCAGCGGAGTTTCCGGCCAGACCTGAAGCGGACCTTCGTTCAACGCGGGTTCATATCCTTCGAGCGGACCGAAATAATCGGTATCCATATCATTGTACAAGACATTCTTGGAAGGCAAACCAAGCGGGTCGAACGCGATCGAAGGAACCACTCCGGTTACGGACGTTACGCCCGGACGGACGATGCCTTCAATACCGCCGGACATATCCGGATCCTTAGCTCCGGGATCGGCGAAATTACCCACACCGATCGTCCCTTCAGGAGCGGAGAAATACGAAAAACCGCCTGCGATCACATTCGGACCGGCGGAAATACCCATTTCGAACATCGGGATACCGAATACCACGGGTGTCAGGTAATCCAACCCCTCTTCGCCCACATCGGAAATATCCATCAGATAACTCGCCAGCACCTCGCCGAACAATTCCGGATCGCCGGTATCGTGGAATATCATTTCGTAGAGATCGGCGAGCACTTCGCCGGCATTACCGACCGTCTCGCCGCTGATCCCCGGCCACCATCCGGTGCCGGCATAGATCGAACCTGTCCGCGATTCCAGGAATACTCCGCCGCGCGGCGCGATCACCGAATTGACCAGCATATCGCCTTCGCTGGACACGTGCACGATACCGTCGCGAGCCGCCAGAGACGCCCCGACCTCGATCAACGGCAGAAATGCGGGGATCTCCTCTCCTCCCTCGTCTTCGTCTTCATCTCCGTCGCCGAAAAAATCTCCGTACACAGGCGCATAGAGGCCGATCTCCAGCGCATTCGCTTCATCGATAAAGATATCGCCTGCGCAGTAGGAATAACCGGTAACGATATTCACGTCGGTTTTGATCGGCGCATCGGCGGTGCCCATATCGTATCGGGATACCATCCCCAGCCAGTTGGCGGTGACCACGCCGTTGCTCAAAATCGAACCCAGGATATCGCCTTCATATTCGAACCAGCGGAAGGATCCCGAATACTGATCGAGAATGAGCCCCAGTTGCAGGAACGGGTCGTTAAACACCATGGTCTCCAGACCGAGCGTCGCCGCCAGCACGGCATCCGCGGTGATATCGCCCATGGTGATATCGCCGAACAATGAACGCAGCAGAACCGCTCCGCCATAGGTATACTGCGCGCCGATATCGAAGGCCGAGCAGAAATAATCGGATAACCAGCTTTCCGCCAGACCGATCAGATCCGCGCCGCCCGCTGCCACAACGTTCGCCGCGATCAAGTCGGTACCCGACTGCATCAGTATCCCGGCAACAGAGGTTAAACTGGCTGCCGAAACCAAACCCTGGGTGTTGATCAAACCGCCGGCGAGCAATGCCACTCCGACAGGACCGTTCTCGCTGGAAGCGCTGATCGTCGAACCAGCCGCGGTATTGATATCGCCTTTAGCCAGCAAAGCGATTCCCGACTCGCCGTTGACTTCCTGCGCGGCGATCATGCCCGCGTCAAGATTGATATTGCCGAACGTATTCATCACCACCACTGCGGTCGCCGGAGTGACCAGGCTCCCCGCTTCGGCCAGGATCAGACTCTTGTCTCCGGAGATGTTGATATCGCCGGCAAAAGGATAGTTGATTTCATAGGTGCCGAACGGGGAATTGAACTCGTCCGACTCTTCGTAATTCTGGAAGAACACGCCCGCGAACCCGTCGCCTCCGACATGCGCGACCACTTCGCTGTCGACGATATTCACGTTGCCCTCGCGGGGATAGATGTACACCTCGGCGTCGCCGTCGTAATCCACCAGCGCATGCACGTGGCTTTCATTCTCGATAGTGATATCGCCCATCCAGGACTGCAGATCGATCTCGGAAGCGTCATCGCCCCAGCCGGCCTGGGCTATGACATCCGTGCCCTGCGTGCCGCCGACGATGATCGGGCCGTTGCGCGCAAGGATCTCGATGTTCGCCTGTCCGTTCATTCCCACCGTCGCCAGGACATCGGTATTGAACAGGGAGATCCCGTTGGTCTCGGTTTCATATTTGGAATACAGACCCGCATCCATGTACACGCGCGAACCGCCGTCTTCGCCGATACCCTCGCCGTACACGTAGGCTTCAACGATCGGGATCGCGCCGGTTTCATCTCCCACGACGATGCCGCCGTTATTGGCAAACAGATACGTGCCGGCTACCCCGTTCCCCAGCACCACGGAACGCAAAGTGCTCTCTCCGGTAACTGCCAGCCCGGCATACGTATCCACGGAAAGATACGCTTCCCCGCTCATATCCCACGGACTGTATCCGCCCGAAGACAGACTGCCCACGGACGCTTCGATATTGCTGTCATTCATGTTCGCTTCATACGCAGAAACGGAAACCAGCGCTCTTTGCAGTTCATCCGGCATTTCGGAATCCCAGCCGTTTTCGATATGCGAGACGATATCGGCGCCCTCCAGAGTCACGCCGGAGCCTTCGAGCCATACTTCGGAAGTGCCGTACCCTGAAACCTGCGCCTGTATCGCGCTATCGGTCAGGTTAAGACCGCCATCCGCGTAGAGAGAAACATAGGCGCCGCCGTCAACTTCGGCTTCCACGCCGTTAAGCACGTACGCGTCTATATCGCTTTCCAGAATGTCGATGCTACCCGCATTAAGATGTATCGAGGCATTGCCCTGGTTCCATACTTCGGAATAGAGAAATGCTCCCTCGACGCTCAATTCGTCATACGCATTGAGAGATACCGTGGCGTCCGCCAGGCTGGTGGTATACGCCTGGATCATGCTGCCGCTCAACACCCGCAACGAACCTTCCGCCGCAGTCAAGTTGACGCTGGCAGGCGCTGAACCATAACACTGCGCCAGAATAGTTCCGTCCACGGTCAGGTTGCCGCTGTTCACCAGCAGGTTGATCGATTTGTCCCCGGGAGCCGGGCCGGTGGAAGACATATCATGCACCAGGGTATCCCCGTTGGTAACGATATCGATGACACTGCCCGTAGCCTCGATATTCTCCAGAGTCACCCCGTTTTCTTCCTCGATATATATATCGCCGTCAGACACTGAAGCGGTTAACGTATCCACATTGGTCGCGACCCTGGCGTCCGACAAACCGATCCCATTGACCGCTTTCAAGTCCGCGCCGGGCGCGGTGATCAACCCGCCGCTGATAGAACCGCGGGCATCCGCGCTGAACTTTCCCATCGCGGTAATATCCCCCAGCAACAAGTCGTTGCCGGTAATGGTGATATCGCCGCTGTTGGCGCTGGTGGTCTGGATCAAACCGGAATTATGATAAAAATTGCCCAGTTCGCCCGCCGGCAAAGGACCGACTCCGGCATTGATGGTCAAACTGCACAGATGCGAAGAATCTTCATAAGCCGTGATGTCGGCGTTGACGTAAATATCGCCCTGATCCCAGATCACGACATCCGAACCCAGCAACATACCGCTGTTAATATACATAGCGCCGGTGGTCCCGTTAATCCGGAGCCTCCGGGAATTGATATCTGCGCCCAGCTGCGCGCCTTTAGACTCTATCGACACTTCGCCGCCCTCGGCATCAATCGCGCCGTCGACCGCGATTTCCTGATTCGCCTGCAGAACCACCAGGCCGGTGGAATCGTCGATGGCCGTCGCTTCGATAATCCCGTCCGTATTGATGGCCTTGTCGAAAATCCCGTCCAGGGTTTGGGCGGTCAAAACCACCTTGCCGCCGTTGGCGCTCAAGGTGCCGGAATTCCTTACCGCGTCAGCCGCGCCGGAAGGATTAACCAGCGTTTCTTCATCCACAACCACATTGATGAATCCACTGGGGTCAAGGTTCAAAGTAACCGCGTTGCCGCTGGCCAGCGCGATGCTGCCCAGGCTGGCTTCGATCACGCCGGTATTCACCACGCTCGAACCCAGCAACGCCACGTACCCGCCGGGAGCGGAAATATATCCCTGATTGACCACTTCTCCGCCCGAGCCGATGAACGAATATCTGCCCGCCAGAAAATCCGCGTCGGCGATATTCAAAGTAGAAGCGACCAGACCCGCGGTATCAACCCGGGCTCCGGCGCCGAAAAGCACTCCGTTGGGATTGACCAGGAATATCCGGCCATTGGCAGTCAACGTGCCCAGAAGTACGGACGGATCAATCCCGACCACACGGTTCAAAGCAATACTGCCGGAATTAGGCTGGTTAAAATGCACAGCCTCGGGTTGAGCGATGGAGAAAGAATTGTAATTGGCTATCAAACGGTCCGTAGACTGATTGACCGTCAGAGTATCGGTTTGAGAGCGATCGAAGGTCGCGCTGCCCGCCACCACCTGCTCGCCTTCAGGCAAGCAATAGCCGTGTATCGGCCAGCACATAAAGGAAAATAAAACCAGCAAAGAAACCGGTTTTTTGATCAATGTGAACATGTGTGCCTCCCTCTTTAAGGATAGTTTTAGAATTTGGTGCGCACCTCGATCCAGGGATGAGCGTGATCGCCATCCGACGGAGTCTTGTGCCCTATGGGATACCCGATTTCGATACGGGCGGAAATATTATCTTTTAGATTAAAACGCCAGCCAAATCCCCAGCCGCGCAGCGTTTCGTGTTTCTTATCGCCGGCTTGCGGACTGCGGATATGCGTGGTGCCCCAGTCGAAAAAGACGACAGTGCGCAAAACGGTATACAATTTTTCATCCGTGGTAAAAGGCACTGCCCAGTCCTTGGGCAGGAAATAGATCGGGAAGGAGATTTCCGGCGATGAATACAACCCTTTATCCCCGGCTTTCTCGGCGGGAGGATACCCTCTGACGCTGGTAGCGCCGCCGATCTGGAATTCTTCGGAAGCGACCAGTGTGTGATTGGAATACTGGGCGTTGTTCTTCCAGAGCAGCGTCATCTCCAGGGGCAGCCGCTGCAGGCGGTAATAGTTCAGTATGCCTTTGGTGAAAGTTCCGCCGGAACCGACGCGGGAAGCATTAGGATCTTTATCTTCCATGCCCCCGAGTATATCGGAGAAACCCTGATTGATTTCCGGGCTGATGATATTCCTGCCCCAGAAGTCGGCAATATCCAGATCTGCGCCGACCTTGAGCATGCGCACCTGATCGCGGGAAGTTTGCGCGCCGGCGAGGAAGTTGCGGATGCGCTTATAGTCGAATCCCAGATTCAAACGCAGGTCCATGGTCTGGCCGTGGATCAGGCTCTGGCTCAAGAATAAACCGTAGATCTCGGCTTTACCCTGCGCGTTGACGTCCTTGAATTCTTTCCCCAGCTTAAGCTGGCTGTTCACCAGGTACGCGCCGACGCTGGTATCCCTGGAGATCGGCAAACCGTAGCGCGCCTGTTCCAGATGCATGCGGTTGGCCTCGGCCATCTGACCCTTCAGATATAATTTGTCATCAAACCCCAGCAGGTTATTATGCTCCAGCACCAATGCGTATCTTTTCTTGCCGATATACCGGGAACCGAAATTATCGAACTCGAATCCGGCGTGGATGGGCAGTTGATCGGTCACTTCCACCACCACATCGGTAGTACCGGGGGCAGTTCCGGGCATAAGCGTAGCCCGAGCTTTGCGGTCGGGATGTTCGTTGATATAGATAAGGGATTTTTGCAGCTCGGAATAATCGAAATATCCGGAAGGCTCGACTGAAAGACGCTGCTCGAGCAGCGATGATTTAAAAAAACGGTTGCCCTTGACTTCAATTTTCCCCAGCTTGCCTTCCACCACCCGAATGACCAGATTGCCGTCAGTAATGGTCTGCGGCGGAATATAAGCGCGGGAAGTGACATACCCCTTTTTACGGTACTCGTCCGTGATCAGATCCGCTATCTTCTGTATCGCCCTAAGTGTAAGAGCCTGCCCTTCATAGGCGGCAACGATGTTGCGCACCTCGTCCCGGCCAAGCAAAGTTGCGCCTTCGACCGTGATCGTTTTGACCATGGTTTTCGGACCGCTTTCATCGGTAACGATCTCCGCTTCAGCCGTGCCTGCCGGAGCGGCTTTTTTAGTCTCTATCTTTTGTTCGAGCTCTCGCGCTTTCTTGATATCTTGATCCTGGCGGGTTTGTCCACCTATGGTCTGCGATGCCGGAGGCTGCTGGCTGTAAGAAATACCGGTAAGAACAAAAACAGAACAAATCAAAAGAGCCGCGCTCCCGATTAGCACCTTGGCAGTTCTCATAGTCTCTTCCTTTCGTTTAATGTTGTTATCCACCAGGGTTCTATAGTAGCTTAAAGACAAATAAAGTAAAGTGGCCGTTTCCACTTTTTATTGACTTTCTTCCACTTGAATTATTGGCGTATCCGACTGCGGTTGAGTGGGATTTAAACCTGCTGAAAACGCTTTCAATATGACAATTGTAGCATAAAATCAGCCAAAAAACAAACTTATTTATAAACTTTTTACTAACCACCGGCTTAGCCTGAATTATTCGAAATTCTAACCATCACCCTTGACAAGTTGGCTTTCAAAGGTTATACTTGCTTTATGAAAGCGTTTTCAAACCAAAGGACAAAAATGATCAAACAATTACGTCTTGCCCTGCTCTCTTGCGCCGCGCTGGCGTGCCTGTCCGGTAACCTCAATGCATCAGAGCCTTTCTACAGGATGTGGATGACCGATGCGGAAAACGTGGTCCCCACCGAGAACGTCGAGGTTTTCAACGGCACTACCCCCTGGGTCTACATCCGCTACATGGGCGACCGGAATTCAGATGACGTCATCGGCCCCGGAACCATCAAAACGTTCTGGACCTGGGACGGCACACCCGTTGATATTACCTATAATATAACCACTTCCGGGAATAAGAATGACTTCTGGATCCCCTTCAATGAGACCTCATTCGGAACAATGGCCGCCGGTAACTGGACAGTAACGGCAACCTCGACCCTTTTTACCTCCGGTAAAGTCAAAACTTACTTTGATTCGAAAACCTTCAAGCTCAACCCGGTTCCCGAACCGATCAGTTCATTTCTCTTTCTCACCGGCGGTTTAACCATGGCCTTTGGTCTTAAACGCGGCAAAAGGAAAAAATAATGATAAATAAACTCTTTACTCTTCTTTACGCTTTTGTTGGCCTCCTGTTTTTTCTTACCAGCCAGGCGCTGGCCATGGAACAGATCGCTCCGGAACCGGTGAGCACCACTCTTTTTCTGACAGGCAGCGGAGTTTTGTTCGTTGCCGCGAGGTTGCGCGGAAAAATAAAAAAATAAGATTTTTCCTTCCCGGGGGAGGCTCTGTCCTCCCCCTCTTTTTTTTCTACTCTGACCGCCTTCTGAAACAAGAAGAAAAAAGTCAATAAAAAGTGGAAAAAAACTATTGCTTAATTCGGCTTTTCTGCTATTATAGAAGCAATTAGCGGTCATCACTGATGGATGACAAGTTCTTTTTTCCTAAACAAAGGCAGGTCGATATGAAAAAACTGATCGTTTTCTTGTTCTGCGCCATCACGTTCGTTTTAGCTTTATCTTCTTCGGCTTCCGCTATAACCGCTGAAGTCAGCGATTATTTCCAGATCATGATGACCAACACTCCCGGCGTTGTGCCGAGCGTCTCGCAGGAAAACTTCGACCTGGGCGAAAAACCCTGGCTCTATTTGAGCTTCTATGATGGCGTGGGCTCGTTCGAGGATATTGGCTTCAGCGTGACCGGTTCATTCTGGACGTTCGAAGATTCGGATCCGGCAAAGACCTATCTCAAAACAAAATTCGGCGACACCAACGACCTGTGGATCAGCTTTTCGGACAGTTACTGGAATTCCATCGAGAAAGCCGGGAACTGGACCGTGGAGGCATTCTCGCTGGTTCAGGCAATACAGGACGATGTCAAATCCGCTTGCGGCAACTGCTGCAACTGGCAGTCCTTCAAAGGCGAAATCGGATTCAAAGTCAATCCCGTCCCGGAGCCGATTTCCACCCTGCTCTTTCTCGTTGGCGGCGGCACACTGTTCGCCACCGGCAGGCTGCGCAAAAGCTAATCGGGGACGTTCCCCAAGGTACCACCCCTGCAACAATTAGCAGGATGTACATCAAAAAAAAGGAGGCGTCAGCCTCCTTTTTATTTATAGATCCATTCAGAGAAAATTGATAACCATTGGCCCCCTCAAAAGGGGGAGCAATCCAACCAGGAGGTAATTAATGTGTAAACGTTTGTTTTTCGTACTCTGCATTTGCGCAACGATTTTGTCTCTTTCAACCCTGGCTTTCGCCAAGAACCCCAACAGCAACGGCGCAGATAACGGCGGCGGCAACGGAATCGTGGACATCTTCATGACTTCCGATTACGATGTCTTCACCCCGCAGCCGAGTTTCCACGAAGACGAAACTCCCTGGCTGTACTTGAAACTTCAGGATTCGGTTACCCAGGTCACCGGCAACTGGTGGTTCTGGAATAAAGGGAACCAGGATTGGGCGGCCTCCTTTGATACCGCCAACCTTGATCCGCTGGTATGGGAATCCCATTCGTCCGACAATAGCGACGGCACCAAGAACCTCTGGCTGACCAGGCTGGATATCGATGACGCCGTGGCGCATGATCAGTGGTGGCACATCAACAACGTGCACACTTCCTGTCCTAATGGCGGCGGATCGACCAAGTACCACGTTACTCCCGAGCCTATCAGCTCATTATTGTTTTTGATCGGCAGCGGCGCGATGTTCGCCGGCGCGCGCATGCGTAAAAACCGGGCGTAACCCTGACGGATCATCTGCCTGAAGCAGACAACTTAACAAGAAGGACGCTTCCGTACGAAGCGCCCTTCTTGTTTCCTGCAGCAACAGCAGCTCCTACCCTGCCTTCATTCTCCTCGCAACACCCAGCACGCCTGCGCCCAACCCGAACAACACCATACTCACCGGTTCAGGCGTAGTCGTCACTTTCAGGTACGGCCGTAATTCCCGGCCGGTATATTCCGATGCATAGAACCGGGCGTTCAACTCGTTATTCATCGCGTCCAGATTATTTTCCAGGACAAAGCCGTAATTCGCGCTGCCCTGGGCCCAGGCGTTCAGAGTCGGTTCTATCCCCTTCCATTGCCGCCAGCCCTCCACCGGATCGCCGATCCCCAGAGAGCTTACGGCCACAGCTTCATAGGCCGGTCGGGTATTCCAGGTAATGCCTGATTCGCTCCACGCCTGCGTCACCGCGTGCAGGTTAAGCGCATCCCCGGGTGAATTCGTTCCGGAATACTCGTAGGCGAACAACGACGCGGACTTTATTGTCTGCCCCCGCAATACGCCCAGGTCAGCCTCGCTGAACTTAAGATACGCTTCAGCCAGGCCGGAACGGTCCCGGACCGTCATATACGTATTGTTACCGTAATTAACCTCGGGGCTGGCGTCATTCACCCAGGCATCCTCTGACGGCCAGAAGACGTACTCCTGGTCTGCCTGCGCTTGTCCCGTCCAGACCGCGCACCAACAGACCAGCCACACCCACAATCGCAGCTGCTGCATCGTTACCTCCTTGCAAAGAGGTTAGCCGGACGCAGCGCTCTCCTGCGGCTCTGCGTCTCATACTAATAGACGCAGGCCGGCCCGAAATCTAACAACAAAAATTATCCACAGGCGACCGCAGGGAGTCCCGCCCGAAGAGTATCCCCAGTGACAGTGGGAGAGTCCCGGACGGCCTGTGGATAACTTCTACGGGTTTGCCTGGTAATCGCGGTAATTGGAATAAATTTCGGCGAGAATCCGGTGAGCCTGTTCTTCCAGAAGGATCGGACGCGCGTCGTGGAATAAACTCTGATAATCCGAGTCGCGGATAAGCTGATATGCCCCGAACACAAAATACACATTCTTCATCTGCTCGGGATGATCCAGGAACCACTGCATTTCATGAGAAGTCACCGATCCCTGCTCCACCTTGCTGTCCCCGAGAACAGCCTCGGGAACAAAGAACACGATCGGCCTGCCTTCAGAGGTGATCTCATTCAAATAACGGGTGGTATGATCTTCCCGATCTCCGTAGCGCCGGTCATATTCGGACATCCATTCTTTTAGATCTCCGGCTAAAGCCAGGGCTGAATAATCGTCCTGGGAATGGTACGTAGTGATCCCCAGCGCTTCCCCGTCCCGGTTGCGGAAGCTCGCCAGATTCTCGAGATAATCATATATGGATATGACCCCTGCGGATTTTGCGCGCATAGCTGCAATCTGCGCCGCAGACAAACCGCTCAACTGCACTTCCCGCTCAAAATCCACCGGCTGCAGGATCGCATGATCGGCCTGCGCCAGCCGCTGCTGCACATAATCCGGCCGGTTTTCCACTTCGATCCGGAATAACGCGCGCCCGGCTTCGCTCTGGGCAAGCCTGATGAGTTGATCCTGCGACAAAAGCGACTTCAGCTCTTGAGAGCTCTTACCCGAAACCTGCAACTGCGCCCGTATAACATCCGGGGCCTTTCCGGTCAGCTCTATAATCGTATTGATCGCCAGATTCCTGTCTTCTCCGGTGGACGTGAACGCCTGCTCGACAGCCACTTTGGCTAACGGCGTTATGCCGGGTATCTGCGGCACGACGGTTGATTGTTTAACTTCCGCGCGCCCCTGATTTACCGTTTCTTCAAGCCTGGCGATCTGCGCGCTGATCTCCGCGTCGATCTTCACCGCTTCTCTCTGACCGGCTTCGGAGCGGATACTCGCGGCATTGCTCACCGCTCTTCGCTGCTGCAACTGCTTCAACCGCGCCAGTTCCCCTTCCGCCTGTTTCACCTGCGCTTCAGTTGGCCCGCCGAGGCAGGCGGCAGCAATACTTCCGGCCCTTTCCACAGTCACCTCAACACCCTGATCTCTCAAAGCTTTCTGCATCTGACTGGCGAGATCTTTACCGCTCAAAGAAGCTCCGGACATTTGCTGGGCTATGGTATCGATCGCTTCATCGCTAAGACCGCGCAATGGATTGTCAGGATTGCTGCTGGCGCGCACGAACCGGATACCCCGGTCAAAAATATCTCTGCGGTTTTCTAATTGCGGACGATACGCTGAAGAATAATAATCAAGCACATTCTTATGTGTACCGGCAAGAATAGCTTGTCTGATCGCATCCGCGTTCTGCGTAAGATGCGCATAGAAATCGTCCGTAACCACTCCGGACAAAGAAACATAATTTTGTGAAAGTGCGGGATTTTTCTCAATCATATCTTTCATAGCTTTACTACTTGCAATCAAATTACTGGTCATGCGACGGGAAATATCCATGGAGTCGACCGTGGAAAGATAATCCGACATCTCCCTTTCGACAAAGGTATCCAGCTGCGCCCTGTCTACATTTTCGCGGAGTTCCTCCGCTATCCCGGAATAAACAAAATCCGCCCAACCCCGGGCATCGTACTTCTGCGTTAATGGATTGGCACGCATATCTTCCGGGAAAGCATTGTCGAAATCGGATAAAGCGATATGTTTTCCGCTTTCCCTGCTGGTGACCGTTATTTCAGCGAGTTTTTCCAGATCAGCCAAAGGGCTCAAAACATTATACAGAGACCTCTTGGTCCCGATTTGCTTCAGGACATTATTGATCTGATGAGGATCCTGCGCGTGCAGATACATCTTAAGCATATCGCTCACCGGAAAAGCCTTCGCTCGGATCAGCGTTTCCTGATCACCCATAATTGTTCCACCAATCAGCCAGTTTATCTTAATGAAAGAACCTCTTCCTGTTTTCATTTGTCCGGAATCTACAAATGCGGAAATTTCGTTAAGCGCATCTTGAGTATCCTTGTTCTCGAGCGATTGAGGACGCTCGCCTATCTGCCGCACAAAACGCAATACCGCGCGATAATCAAAATCTCCGCTCTTGGTCAAGCGTAAATTATTGTTAAGAACGTCCTGCTTATAGCTTCCTCCGGTCTCATCGGTAATTTTCCAGCCTCCTTCATTATCACGATAAATACTCAACCGGTCCAGGGTAGCCGCTTTATTTCTTATCCCGCTATACTGGGACTCCACCACATATCCTTCCAGATTGACGATATCGGCATGCACTCCAAAGGTTTTCTCGATCTCCTGTTTAAAATCCCGTAACGCGCCCATCTCATCTTCCGTCAACACCACGTTGGCTGTTGCGGAAGGTCGCACGATAAGGTCGATATCGGAATAACCGTTGTCCTGTTTGCCGCCAAGCACCATTCTGCGCGCCGTCCCTCCGCCAAAAGCGATCTCCAATCCTTCGAATTCCGCCCTGGAGGCAATTTCTGCGATCATCGGGCTGATCTCAATTGAAACGCTGCTCTGATCCGGGAACCGCGCATCTGCTCTTACGTTACCGGCTTCAGGCTGTTGGAATGAAGGAACATTTGCGCCATTGAGCCCTGCGCGCCCGGCAATTGCCGTTGCCATATTCTGCAGGACCCGGTCCATCTGCTCCGCCGACACCTCGATATTCTGGCGCACCGCGCCGCTGGGCATCTTCTCATTGATCCCGACATTGACCCCAAACACGGATACATCCGTACGATCTCCGCTATTGACCACCGAACCTTTGGAATAATACTTACTGAAAAAATCGCCATCCCTGGGCAAGCCCAGAGAATCTTTATAAAATTGTTCCAGCACTCCGATCATATCCTTAGTATAAACGTTGCCCTCGTATTCTTCTCCCAGAAAACTCTTGCCGTTCGCATTTGGTTTCTTGAGATTAATGAAGTTATCATGCAGAGTTTGCGCAAGTTCCTGCGCATCCCGCTGCCGGGTGACCGGATTGTTCAACCGCTCGCACGCGGCTTGCGCGTTTTTCTGCGCGAAGGCCGAAAGACGCTCGATTTCCGGCCCGTCGAAATGCCTGCCCATATTCTCGTTCATCCGGTCGAACGGGATATCCTTATCGCTCAACCAGTGTATCGCGCCGTCCGATCCTTGAGTGCCGACCCTGACATCAAAAAGGTACATGCTGCCGTCCCGCTCAACCCGATACACGCCGTCAAGGTCCGGCAGTTTGACACCGATAAATGTGACGAACACCTCGTTGATTTTCTCCGTGATTCCGGCTGCATCCTTTGCGCCCCGGATATACATTGTTGTGCTGGAGGCGTAATCCATGTGATTATGGAGCAAAGATTCCAGCGCGCCTCTCACATCATTTTCCAGAAGCGAACGTTGCTGCGCGGCATCCCTATCCCCGGCAGGTGCTATCCCTGCGCGCTGCGTGATATATTCGCCCAGATTTCGCAGGATCCTATCCATAGCCTTACGGTCCAGGTTCGTGGTCCGCACCACGCCGGCTGCGGTCATCTCAACCTCGCCGACTGTAACCCCCAGAATGCCGGTCGTCTGGCGATCTCCAACATTTACCACCTGCCCCTCATGATTAAACTGACTATTCAAAAGAAATCCATTTCCAGCTGGAGGTAATCCCAATTCTGTTTTATAGACCTCTTCTAAGCGCACAAGAACATCGGTAGGATGGACGTTTCCACGGAAGAACTCTGGCTTACCGGCATATTTTTTCTGGAAATCACTTTCTATCTGCGGCAAAAGAGTATCTACGATTCTATCTCTGAATTGCGGACTCTGCAGATTGACCACCGCTTGCTGCGCTGCCGCCACAACCTGCGTTTTCATCCGCTCAAGAGACGTGCCGCTGAAAGTTTCCGCGATATTCTTATTCATCGTTGCAAAATCGATCTGGGCATCCGGCAGCCAATTGATCCTGCCATCAGCCTGTCGTTGCCCGGACAGAACGTCAAATACATAAACATCTCCTGTTGCATCAACACGCATTAACTTTTCATTGAAGCCGTTGATGACCCCTGAAGGTAAACGAACTGCGTTAAGCAATACTGACTCTATTCTCCCGACCGGGTCAACCGACGGTTCACGCAGGATACCGACTAACCATTGCCCGGTTTTATTGTTACTATCCTGCAGAGTAACCAGTCTGTGCTCCAGGTCTCTTTCTATCGGCAATGACGTTTCTTCCGGAACCGGCGCCGTCGCTCTGTTCAACAGCCGGGAGGCTATAGACTGAACTCTATCCATTATCGAAGTGCCTTCTGCAACGGAGTTTTTCTCGACTCCAGCGGCGCGCGGAACAATCGGCCCGCCCAAGCACAAGGTAATGATGCCGCCTGCTTCAGACTGGGATAGCGGCGTGCCGCGCTGCTCCATATACTCCATCAGCACCCGCTCATGCGTGCCGTAATCCGCGCGGGTCAGCCTCGAAGCGAGATCGCCGATCTCTCCGGAACTCAGATCCTTCAAGCGCGAATTCGCCGTCCCCTGTTCGAACTCCAACCCTCTCCTGAACACATCGTTACCCGAATTTTTCTTCTCGCCCGGAGACAGGCGCATCCCGGCGCCGGAAGCCCTGTTGATCACCTCTTCTATGGCGAAATATATCCCGCTGCTGGTCCCGATCATCTCGTAATAATTCTGTGCCGCCCGCCCCAGAGCCGGATCGAGCGCGTTCGCTCTTTCCGCCAGAGCCGCGTACTCTTCGTATTTGTGCGACCATTCCCGATCCAGGGAAATTCCCGGAGACAGATTCTCGCCGATGAGCACGTCGCGGGTATCGCGCACATACGGCTTCAGCGCTGCCACAAAATCCTCGATCTGCTGCGCGCCCGGCCGTTCGCTTAAATACACGGTAACCGGATCATACCGGTCATACCAGTGTCCGGCTGTTGCGGGAGTCTTGTACCGGTTGACCAGTTCCGGGTATTTAAGCATAAATCCGTCCAGGGACTCGATCAGCCCTTCCTGCGCCAGGGCATTGACGGAAAAACGCCAATCAGTTCCCGAGATATCCGCAGTATCGCGATCAGCCGGAAGCCGGTAGATGAACCCTTCGCCGGCATAGGTAGAAACAACTTCCTCTCCATTGACCAGACGCGGTTTAGACGCTCTATCGGCTATCGCAGGATCCTCGGAAGGCCGCGGGTTGTAAGAAGTGTGGCGCGCAGAGGAATACAGATCGCGGATAAAACGGCTATACATGCTCTGCGCATTATGCGGAACCCCGTATGCCTGGGACATATAATCGTAGCTCCATTCCGGGTCGCTCCTCGATCTGTCGATATAATCGCAATATTCCTGAATCGCTCTTACCCGGGCTGTCTGGTGCTGCGGATAATCCGCTTCTGCGGATAAACTGTTGCTCCATGCCTCTTCGGCTGTCTGCCTCTGCGTCTTAATCACGGCCGGTTTATCTTTAGCGGGGGCGGTCTGCGCTTGCTGTTTGCTGCCGGCCGCCTGTTCGCCGCCCGCTGCCTCTGACGCGCCGGCAGGCGCCATTTCGAGATCGATCAACCTGTTTGTTGCCGGGATAACCTCGGGCATGCGCCTTTCATTGTCGACCTGCTTTTGCGGCTGCGGCTCGGCGCTTGCAGAAGACGTCCGACTGCCGGAGACAGGCCGGTTCGACAATGCCTCGTCGTACGCTACCCGCGCCGAAGTATCTTTGCCGATGCGCTCGTACGCCCAGTTGATGTCGATCATTCTTTCGGAACCTGCGGGATTCACGTCCGGGTGATACTGCTTGGTCTGCGCGCGGTAAGCTTTGTTTATTTCGGCCGGAGTTGCATCCCGGTTCACCTTGAGAATATCGTACGCCGACTCGCCGTTGCGATACACCTCTGCGTCAGTCGGCCGCACTGCCGAATCCGCCGGCCGGTCAAGACTGACGCTGCCGCCGTAGCGAGGAATGGCGAAGAACGGCAGCCAGCCCAGCAATTGGGCGTCCTGTTCGGTCATACCCAGCGTAGATTGCGTGACATCGTTGAAGAGCAAAGCGTTGGTCCCGGCGGTAAAACCGCTGAAGAACACCGCGTCATCCACGCTGCGCAGGAATGCGCCGGGCGTGGTCGGGAACATGGTCAGCCAGCTCTTCTGCACCGCGCCTTCTCCGGCGCTGGTCAACTCGCGTCCCAGAAGCGTTCTGGCCGTGCCGCGAAAATATCCATACGTCCCGGTATTTTGCGCCCACCGGGCGATACGGCCGGTACCCGCGGGATCCCATGTGGATGTAGTCAATCCCGCGACCTCGGTCAACGGACCCAGCCATAAGCCGGTATCTTTAGGAGAACTCGCCGCGCTCAACAACAGGTCCTGATACCAGGGCAGGCCTTCTTCGCCGTGCGGCCCGATCATCTCATCCGCAGACCAGTCGCCGGTGGTCAAACCCTCCCAGACATTGCCCAATCCCCAACCCACGGTATGGAACACCGGACCGACGAACACGAACGAACCCGCGCCGCGCAAAGAATCCGCTGCCAGCGTTTCCGGAGCCAGCGCATACGCGCCCAGCCGGCTGTCCACTCCCAGCAAATACCTGCCGGCCATCTGGCCGGTGCCGGATTCCGTACCCAATAAATAATTACCCGCTCTGCCGGCAACGCCGGTCAATCCCAGTCCCTGCAATCCGGCGCTGAAGATAAATCCCTGGCCGTAGCCGTGACGCGCCGACTGCACCGTATCTTCCAGACTCGAAAGTCCCTGACCGCTGATCAAAGAATAGGCGTTATCCGAAGCTGCGGACACGCCTGCCCAGACCGCTCCGGAACGGGCAGCGCCCTGGATCAATTTTCCTGCCTGCATACCCCGGCTGCCTGCGGCGAAAATCTCCTCACCTGCGCTCGACAACGCTATGCCGGTTTCCGCGGTGCCTCCCAGAATATCCGCTACCTGCATGCTCCGGGAGCCGATAGCCAGCGCCTCGTCGCCGATCAACGGGCTGACCAGCGTCAAAACCAGCGCCGCATCCGATGCCAGGTCCATCCAGGTATACGTCTGGGGTGTGAAAGTATAACTGGCCGTCGCCAGCGGATTTTTATTCACGCCGGCAGACACTACGGAAGACTGCCCGGAAGCATTCGCTGTTTCAGTATACGCATTCCATTCGGAAGAATCGATAAAAACCGAGGGGATCGCTCTCAAAGTAGTGATGCTCAACGGAGCGGGAATGCTGTTGATCAGCCCCGCGTTATACGCTTGATCGCCGGAATTAAGCAACGCCGGATCGACCGGGTTTTCATCGAGATACTGCTGCACATTATCCATTACGGATTGATCCACCACTGCGTTCATCTGGCCGCTGATCGTCGCTGATGCGCCCGCCCAGCCCGAAGCCAGACTTACCCAGAAATCGCCTTCAGCCTGGCCGAGCAGATACTGCGCGACTACCGCTTTATGCTGCCGCTGCGCGCCGGTCTCTTCGGGCAGATCATTCCAATAGGTATACGCGCCCATCACGTCCGCCGCCTGGCTGTCTGACGGGCGATAGCTGGCCACGAATTCTCCCTCGGCATTGAGCTCGTACCCCAGGCTCTGCGTCACCACGCTGATCTCATTGGGCAAAGTCACCAGAGAGCTCGGCTTGAGCATATCCGGGCTGACCCAGCCGGTGCGCTGTTTTCCGCTGCCGTCGGTATAGGTAACCATCACGTTGCCGTAGATGAAATTGAACATCCCCGGGTCATCCTGGATCGCCTGCTGGCTCACCGGATACATTTTGCTGCCGTCGCTGCCGGCAACCGTCACGTTCACCGTGCCCTGGTACGTTCCGGGAATAGTGGTCGAGAATGAAACCCCGTCAATGCTGATCACGTCGGGATTCAACGCGTTATTGGCCGCCTGCGCCCCTTCCTGCATGCCATTGGCCCAGCCGCCGGTGATACCGCCGATAACCGCAGCCAATCCGATGTTCAGCTGCTCAACCAGCCCGGGAGCGCTCTGATGCCCGACCATAGAGGCCACGTTGCCCTGCGCGTCGAGAGTAATAGTCACCTGCTTACCGGGATCCTGGCTATCGGTCAAAATGATAGTCGTATCGCCAATAACTTCTATCTCGGTCTGGCTGCTTAGAGCCATGGATTGTCCGTTGATGTTCAAGTACTGCACCGGGGCGTCCGCTTCAGTGGACCGGCTCACCGACACATGCTCGGACATAGCGGCGACCGAATAGTCCGTCCCATTACTGCTCACTACCGCTCCCTGCGCGTCTGTGGAATAAACGATAGCCCCGGAAGGATCCAGGACCACGGCATGGCGATTTTCATCATACTGGCCGGCAAGCTTACCCTGTTCATAAACCTGTATCAGCGTCCTGCCGTTGGCGTCCGTGGTGACAAACTCGTAATTCTGCGCGTCCAGGTAATTCCGGTATTTTCCGGAAGCGCCGGTGGAATCCTGAACCGTCCACGGCGTGCCGTCATCCTTATACAGCGTGGTCACCGTGCGAGTACTGCCGTCGGGATTAGCCAGATACGTATACTGTTTGAACGGCACGAACTGTTGCTGGCCGTTGGCGTTGGTGATGGTATACCCCTCGGTAACGCTCTGGGTGTGCTCTGCGCCGACAGCATCGTAACTTTTCACGGTAATACGATCAGAGGTGCGAATAGTCGTGGTCCGGCTGGCCGGATCGAAAATCCCGGCAGTCAGCATATCGTTTATATTCCTCGCGCTTTGATTGATCTGATTATTGATCTGCTGCATGGTCCCTGCGCCGGTTCCGGGAATTGCCGCCGCGGCCTGCAGTATGCCGATAGTGCGCACCTCGGCATTAACGTCATCGGCGCTGTAATATCCCGCTGGCGTGGCCATGCCCTGGGTCTGGCCGTTGACGGTCAATATTCCATCCGTAACCACATAGGCCGTTCCGTCCTGGCCTTGCAGGGTCAGGGTATTTCCGTCGGATGTCGAGCCGGCAACCATGATCTTACCCAGGCTGCCGTCGGCAGTGCGCTGATAATATGCGCCGGTGTTCTTATCCTTATAGAGCTGGCCGCGGTCGTCGACCGCGATCATGGTCGTGCCGGAACTTGAAGCCAGCGTATCGAGTACGGACTGGGGCAGGGACTGTCCGGTCTGACCTTCGTAGGTGCTCTGGAACAATAATCGGATCTCTCGATCGGAAAGCGGCTGGCCGATGCTTTCCTGAAAAGCTATGGTCTGCGCGACAGCCGCAGCCACGCCGTTATCCGCAGGCTGGTTGAGGATCGGCTTGAATGCCTCGATCTGCGTGCCGTCCGGATTCCTGCCGCCGGTGGCTGAAAGTATCGCCAGCAGATCCATAGTCGCTCCGGTATCTCCGGCATTTGATCCCGCGATCAATCCCGGCAAAACATAATTATCCCGGTAATAGGGATCATCCAGAGCGTTCTGCAAAGGCTTGAGGCTTTCGATGGTCGTGCCGTCGGGATTCTTGCCGCCGGTCACCGCGTAAACATAATTAAGCTGCTGCTGCGCGCCGACGTCGCCTCCGGCAGCTTTTTCCTGCAGATCAGGCACCAGGTAATAATCCCGGTAATACGGGTTGTTGGCGTCTGCGGCAAGCTGGCGTTCCTCCAGCGTCGGTTCGGACCGGGCAGGAGAACGGGCTTGCTGATCCACTGCTCCCCAGGACATAAAACCGAATGAGTTTCCGTTGTAAGACCATCTTCCCTTACCGAGCAGCCCGGCGCTATCTTTGCGGATGGTCAGGGCGGAGCAGGATGCGCCGATCTCCGGGGTCTGTCCGGGAACCAGGATCGCCTGCAGCGGAACGTAAAAAGTCTGATCATCGGCGCTGAAGGTCACATTCGCATAGCGCACGAAATCCGGGATGATCACCTGCCCGTGTTCGTCCGTCGCCGGATCGGCGCTTAATCCCATCAAACCGGTTATTTCTTCCATACCGATATCTGCCGCAGCCAGATCGCTGGACTTGACCACTTTCCAGGTCCCTTCCTCTCCTTCGAATGGAGACGGCACGTAGACCGCGGAATAAACCAGGCCGGTGACATCATATTGCTTGCCGTTGATGGTAGCCGTACAGGTTTGTATCTGATCCGCGCCTTCATAATTATTGGCCTGCCAATTTGAGACGTTCGATTCGGACAGAGCTACGGCGCACGCAAGAATATCCTGGCTGGGCGGCAGCTGATGATACGTATAGGTATACAGCCATAAAGCGGCGTGCTCCAGCTGCGGAGTCCATACCAGAGGATTGTCTAGAGAAATGGTAACACCGGCCGGCGCCTGTTTGGATTCGTCTATTCTTACTTTAGCCACGACTCCGTTGTCGATACTCACCCAGGACTGGCTGTTGCGGTCGAGAAAATTCACGTTCTTCGGTACTGTTCCGTCCGCGCCGAGGCTGAAATCCGCGTTCGCGGTAAGCACCGTACCGTCGGCAAGGCCGAAGGCATCGCCTTTTTTATAGCCGGTCTGCAGGAATTGGCCGTCGGCTTGAGCAACCCATTGCCGGCCGTTGGAGGTGAATGCGGTGCCGGCAGGGATCACCCCGTTGGCTGCGTTAAAATCTTTAGCTGCGGTAAGGACGGTTTTGTCGTTCAGGGTGATGGTGTCGCCGGCTTTATACGACGTCTGCACGAATCCCACTGCGTCGTGAATGGTATAGTCCTGCATGTCGCGCGGACCATTAAGACATGTCCAGGTCCTGCCCTGCTCGTCGGTTAACACCGTTCCCGAAGGCATGGCGATACTGCCGGCGCGCGAAACCGCCATCGTACATGACTGGGTGGCGGTCAAAGTAACTCCTTCGGCTATTTCGAAGGTATCTCCCGGTTTGACGGTCAGATTGACCATTCCGCCTTCGGTGGACGCCCATTGATTGCCTGCGGCATCCACGTAATTGGAAGTTTTATTATTCCCGGGTTGCGAGCGTAGCACGGTGCCGTCGACAAGTGTAATAACCGCAGTCCTGGAATTCCCGGTTTCCGTGGAGGCTACGGCAACCGGCGCGCGCAAAGGCATATCGGCCCAGGCGATGTTGCCGGATCCCGGAACGATATTCCCCACGCCTGCCACGCGCAGGGTTCCTTCGATATTCAACCCGGTTGTTTTAGAAAGAAGCGCATCGGGAATGCGGGAATCGGCGGTCAACACAGGATAATCGCGGAATGCGGTTGCGGGAGAAACGGTATTTGCCGGATCGGCTGCGTCCGGGTTTACTGCCGTGGCTTTGCCGAGCATCCGGGTGACGGTTTCCGGCTGCATCTGCCTGATGATCGCGTTTGCCTGCTTCAACCCGAGATTCTCATGCTTGAGCAGGCTGGCGCCGATAGCGGTCTCCACATGATCCATGGCCGGACCGGCCTTTTCCGCCTGCATCGCCTTAAGGATGGACGCCGCTCTGGGCAAACCTTGATTTGCCGCCGCGACGCTATTTAATACTTTACCTGCGGTTTCCGGCTGAAGAGAGTTCATCATCTCTCCGGCCCGGGACAGATCAAGCGTGGGATCGGCGATAATCTTTGCGATCACATTCGCAGGCATCCCCTGAAGGATGGACGCGAGATGCTGTTTATCGTTTAGCAGCTCCATCACCGACACCGCTTTGGGCGTTTCGACCGAAGCGATGAGCATTCCGGCTATTTGAGTATCCATCTGCCCGAAAACTTCCGCCAGCGCCGGCGGTTCGAATGATTTGCTGTTGATAATGTCTACCGCGTTCTGCGTGCGCATATTCTCCAGAATAGTCGCGGCCTGTCCCGGATCGGTCATCTGCGCAAGGATCGCGGCGGAATTGCCGGGTGTGCCGGCGGCAAGGATATCCGCGGCTTTGTTCGCCCTGATCTCTCCCATGATCCGCGCGGCCTGGTTGTTCTGGACCTGCCCCAGGATAGCAGTGGCGGTATCAGTGGTAATCGCATCGTTATTGAGGATCGACGCGGCTTTCTCTGCGGACAACTGGGTCAGGATCTGGCCGGCCAGTGCGGCGTTGCCGGATTGCGTCATGCTGCTGATCACCGCGGCGCCGATCGCCGGCGAAACGGAACTGATCATCGTGACCTGCTGGGCCATGGACGCCTGTCTCATCGTGGCCAGGGAATTCAGCAGATTGACGTCGGCTTGATTTACTACGGAATCCGCATTGAGATCCATGCTCGCGGAAACCACACCCGAATTGACAGAACTGGTAAATGTGGAGACATCCGCGCTGTTGAACACCGCGTTGCCGTCGAAATCGAGCTGGCTGGTGAGGGTGGAATTCGGCTGCCAATTGCCGGTGCTGACCAGATTATACGATGATGTGTTCATCACCGAAGAAAATGCTGTATTAGAAAGTGTGGCACTGGAAACCGTGCCGGTCTGGACATTGGACAGAATATCGCGGTTAAACGATCCTTCGATGGTTGACCCCGCGCGCGTAGCAAAATCGAATCTATCGCTCATGATGCCTGCGTCCGCTGCCGTGGGCATAATGGGAGTAAACCCGCCCAACGCTTCCGAAGGAATTACCGGTTTAAATGTATCGGTTATGCTTACGCCGGCGAATCCCGCATCGGATAATCTTACATTAGCGAAACTCGAGATCGATTCAGAAGGAATACTTGGCTTGATAATATTATCCGCCTTATAAGAGTCGAGTATCGGGCTTGAGTAAGAAATCGGGCTGTCCGTGAATTTGGAGGCCAGGGAACTGGGGCTGACGAAACCCGAACCGGAGTAAGATGGAATAACGCCGCCGGTATCCCCGCTTCCGGAGGTCTGATCGGAAGAACTGCTAAGCTGAATCCCCAGGGGGCCTTCAAGCGCGGAACTGGAATACTGGATAAAAGGATTAAAGGTGAGCAGCAACGATAAAAACAGGCTGCAGATTTGGCGTAATGCTCTCATGCTTTCTCCTGATCGCTGAAAATAAAAAACCCAAGGCAGCGATACCTTGGGTGAAAAAAACGTTCCCTTTGGTAACGCAGCCTCCCGCTGCATTTGGCAGCGGGACTGTCGCTTTGCGCCCCCCGATTACTCGAGGTTTGCCTTTATCAGTAGAACTCTTCTTCTACTTACCTATTATTACTATTATATTTCCAACATATTAAGTATAGCACATTTTTGCTAAATTTCAACCTTACCAATTGCACAATTAGCAGACGTTTTCCCCATCCGCATGTGGCACATTGACTTACAAAGATATTGTTCCGCACCGCCAAATTGACGCATAAATAATATTTTTGTAACCAATTGCCGCACATGCGGATGGGGAAAGCGTCTGCGGTTAAAGGTTCAGGTCTCCGTAGCCGGGCATGGAATCTAGAGACTGATAAAGCTCTCGGCATGCGCTAAGCAATTTTTCCCGTTCCGCCGCATTCAATCCCGATTTCTCAGCCTTGGCCGTCAACTCGCTGACGGTTCTAAAAGCAAGCTCGGTTTGCGGCGCGCAAGCGCCCTCCGCCTGCAACTCTTTGTCTAAAGCCGCGTACCGCTGGCGATAAACCCCAAGGCTCGCAGCCAAAGGATGCGCCTGCCATTGCTCCGGAGTTAAAACGATCCTGTTCCGCTCACTGTTTTCCTTATCCAGCTTAAAGCTGGTTTGCTTGAAGCTGGCGGACATTTCGTTGCCATAGTGCCCGATCACTTCCGGTCCGTTGCCATAGAAAAACCAACTATTCGCGAATTTCGTCAACGCCCGCACATACCTTAACATTTCATTCCGTTGTTCCGGAGAATACATCCCGGGATTCTCGGCGAGGAACTTCATCACCGGCCCGACAACGGTCTTTCGTATATCCCGATAAGCAGCGAACGGGTCATTTCCGTTCCCCAGCTGCAAAGATCTGGGAGTTCCATGCCCGCCGATCACCAGCAGATCGATAGATCCCGGTTCATTGGAATTTTTGATCCACTCCACGGCCTGGGTCAACGAATTGACTTCTTTGGTCCTTACTTCATAGCCGGAACTTTTCAGCTGTTCTTCAAGATCCCTTTCTTTGAATGCTCCATTATGATCGGAGGACGGCGTAAGGATCACCGCGATCTTTGTTTTTGCATCTTTTTCGATTGTTTCCCTCGCCGCTGTTCCACCCGCGACAAAACATTCCCCATCCCTTTTCACCGGCGCGCCCTCCATACGAACTTCCATTACCCCGTCATAATGCACCGCATAATTCACCTTGTCGATCGCGCCTTTGTCACTGAAGTCTATCCGCATACTGCTGGAGGAATGCTGGGCGCCGAATGTCCGGCGGTCACCCAGGGCCTTGGACACTTCTGTCGCCAGATTGACATTATCGCCAGGCGTTACGGCTCCCGTAGAACAGCTGTTCAATATAATATCTGCATTCTCTTTCAAATACGGACCGATCTCCTGCAATTGCGCCACGTTCTCCAGGCTCAATTTCGCGTCTTTCATCGACTCGCGCATCTGCTCGACGATATCCGGGATATGCCGGGAGATGTTCTCCAACTCCGCCTTACTCTGCGCAGACATCCCCAGCTCTTCCGGATAATGCTCTTCGAAAGTCCTTTCCCTGGCGGCTTCGGAGCCCGGCTTCTTTTCCGGCGCCGGCAGCAGATCATCAATAGCTGGCGCTTTAGCGTGAGTTTCCCGGTCAAAGGCAATCGCGTCCTCGGGACAATACCTGATCCACTCCCTCATCTGTTCCGCTACGGATTCTGACGCAAAACTGTATTCCTGCCGTAATTCCTTCGCTTTCTCCTGCCAGGCATTGATCTCATACAACTCATGTTCCAGCACCCGTTGATTAGCGGCATGCTCGGCATCCACATAAATAACCGCCTCACCGTACACCCTGCCCAGGCCGATATGCGCCAGCTGACCGGTTTTTTCGAGCAATCCTTCGATCGGAATAACCCGCGCAGCCGCACCGCAGCCTTCGGCTAAAGGATAGTTCTTAATATTGGTTTTGTCCGCAAGCAGATCGGCTGGCAGATTGGCCTTAACATGCTCGTTTACCGCGGTATGCGTAGCTTTTTCCGCGCCGCCGGCAGCGAGATTGATATCCACTTCGTTTTGCGCGTCATCAGCCGCTTGCAGTTCCCTCCGACCGCTGTTTTCGGGGATCAGGTCTTTCTGCAGACGGATGTAATCGCGAATATCCAGCAGCTGATTATACGTTTCTTTGGCTTGCTCCAGCGCCTTCTGCCCCTTCTCTTTATTCTCGGCTTTACGCACAACTTGCAAAGGAGAAGCAGCCACCCGGTCCAGCTCTTTAATCGAGCTCCCGATCAAATCAATCTGACGGTCGAGCTCTTCGAGCATGGATTCGCATTCCTGGCGGTTGATCGAACGCAGGTCAATGCGGGATTTCAGTATCCCTTCCGTAAACGGCCTGTGGATCTTTCCGATTTCCCACAGAATCTGGTTAGCCCGGTACGCGCTGGAGGTTCTGTCTTTCACCCAGTTTTCCGCCTTTGCCCCCAGCCATTCCTGCGCGTTGAGGAAACGATCCAGGGCGCTGTCGCCGATATGCTCCCACGGCCGGTCATGCATCAGATTCGGACTTGCAGACAACCCCAGGCCGTACGACATTGCCCCGGACGAATACAGATTAAAATGCTTAACCAGCCCTTCCGCCTTCCTGAACGCCTCTTCCACCGGAGTGAACACGAACTCATTCTCCGAGATCATCGGCAGCCAACCCCAGTTCTTATCCTGCACGCGCACGCCCATCGGGCCGAAATCATAATCCTGGCTGACCTTGATCTTCGCGGGATCTTTCTGCTGAACAATCAGAGGAAGCAATTTCGGTATCGCTTCAGGCGAAGACACCTGCACATCGATCTCCCTGCCTTCGAGAAGATTATCCGGGATCTCGCCGAACAAGTTCTTCACATCGAAAATATCCTGCAGATGCTCCAGGGAAATCTCATACTCTTCGGTAACACTGGAATAATCTTTAGCGGGATCGTACGGCCTGGATCCCGGGTCAACCGTCTTGATCAGGAAATAGGGATCGCGTCCGGCAACAAACTGGATATCCACCACGCTGCCTTCCATGCCGCGCTTGCCACGAGAGAACGCATACGCGTACAGCTTCATCGCCAGCTGGGCTTTCTGATTATTATTCAATCCGTCGAAGTTGTTCACCACGAAATCGAATATCTTCTTCTCGTTCTCGTTGCGCCAGGTCCTCCAGTCGTCATTGACTTTCTCTTCATACTGCACCCTGACCGACGCGCTCGGCAACTGCCCGCCGGACTCTTTGCCGATCTCGGTCAAACTGGTGGAATCAGCTGTCATTTCGGCGTTCTTTTCACCACTCTTGCCGGAATGTTCCACCTCGTTGCGCGGAAAATGAATGATCCCTTCCACATCGAATCCCTGGTCCTTCAGATCGATGTAACCCGAGCGCTCCCCGGGTTCGGTAGAGGCGATCACGGAGTTGGAAATGCGGGTGATCCCGCTGAATCCGCTGCGGGCGCTGAATGCATCCCACCCCTTCTGTCCTTCGCTGATCCCTGCGACAATGCGATGCTCGATCCCGTGGTCCTGGAGGCTCTGCGGGATCTGCGCGGGATCGTTGATATGCGCGTAGCCGGTGATCGCAACTGCTTTCGCGCCGGGATTCTTCTCCAGGAAATCGGAGATGTATTCTCCCATATATTTACCGCGATTCACCGCTTCCTCCTCGGCTGTCCATTCTTTCTTGCGCATGTCTTCGGGCATATCCATGAAGACCACATCCAGCCCCGCGTCTTGAGCGGCTTTGATCTGCTGCTTAAAGCGGTGCGATAAGCGGGTTCTCATGGCGATGACATCTGCGTCCTCGACTTTCAAATCCGACTGGATCTCGAAAATCGCATGCGTGGCGCCCGCATCCTTAAGCGCCTGCATCTGCCGCGCAAAACCCCGCTGCAGCCCGTTATTTCCGTGATTGGTATCTCCGATCACCAGCGCCCTGACGCCCTGCATCAACTCTGCGTAAGGCACCTGCGCGCGCCAGCCCTTCTCTACCAGCGCGCCCCAGGGCGTATCCGTATGCATCCAATCGTAGAGGCTTTTTGGATTATTCATCAAAATACTGGTAAACGCGTTTTGCCTGTTCGGCTCTTGTTGCGCGCGGCCGATCAATCCGCCGACCGCATCCTTGATCCTGGTCAGAACGGAGCCTTGCGCTTGAGCCTCTTTGTCCGGCACTGTCGGAAGGTTTGCCGCTGGGCCGTCGCTGGAGATGATGAAATCCGCGTCCCCGGGCGCGGCCTCGCAGTCCGCGCTTCTTTTTTCCGCTACATAGCCATTGCCGATCGTTCCCGAATCTCTGGAAATATCTCTCTCATACACATTACCCAGTATGAACGGCAGCATTCTTTTCAGCTCTTCACTCGGCCTGAAATGTACGCTTTCCTGTACCGGTTCCTCATGATACGTATATTCGATATCTTCTACCGCACCTTTGTCATCGAATTTCAACCTGAATGAAGCGGAATCGTGATGCGGAGCCAGGACTTTCCTGCTCACTGCAGCGCTGATTTTGTCCGCGAGATTCTCGCCCTCTCCTGCGGTGCTGCCGGTACTGCAGCTTTTCAGAACCACCAAAGCATCGTCAGCCAGGCGATCGCTGATCTGGCTCAACCGCTCGGCGTTATTGAAATCCAGGGACATCTGCGCTGTTTTGTAAAGATACTCTTTCATCCCTTCGGCCAGAACCGGATAGTCGGTTTTCATCTGCCGCAAAGCGCTAAGAGCCTGAATGATGGATTGCTGGCGGGCATAGATCGCCTGATAGCTTTCAGAAGCGGCAAAATAATCCGCCTCCAGCGGCTTTAAAGCCGCGTACCCGTCCAAGACCCGCTGCCATTTGGCATCGATTTCCGCCTGGGATTTGCCCTCGGATAACGCAGCATCATGCTCCCTATGGGCGTCTTCTATTACGCGCCTCTGGGCAAGCAGTTTATCCATTGCGGATTCCTGCGTTATTCTCGCCTGCGCGGCAGGAGCTTCGATCTCTTTCAATCTTTGCTCCCAGCTCTGCGTTTCTATGCCGGCCAGGGTCTTTTCGACGGCAGAGATAAATTCCTGCACCCCTCCTTCAAGATACCATTTTGCTCCGGCTACGCTGTTCAACTCACCCACGAGAGCTTCGATCTCTTTCTCCTGGTCGGCAGAAACAAGGTCCGGATTTTCCCGGACCAACCGCTGCAAAGACTGCTCCAGGGACTGCACTGCCGCATAGGTCTTTTTGAATATCTGACTGACCTTATCCCTGCCGGCATCCATCCAGTCGGTAAATTCCATTCCCTGCTTGCCGCCATGGCCGCCCAGAAGCAATAGATCGGCTTTCTGAACGAGAGTGGACTGTTTGATAAAATCGATCGCTTCATCCATATCTTTGACCACTTTGTGCGCCACGTCGTAACCGCGATCCAGCAGGGCCTGGACATGGTCATAACTCCCGGCAAAAGCGCCGTTCCAGTCGCTTTGCGGCAATACCACCACCGCTTTTTTCTTCGCAGGCTCTTTGCCTTCCGCGCGCAAACCCTCGTTGTGAAATTCCTGCGCTTTCTGCGCGATTTCCCGCTGGCGCTCGGCGCCGGCTTCTTTGTCGTTCATCCACTCGCGCAGCTTATCGCCCAGTTTACCGTCGGCGATATCCCGATCGGTAACTATGCCTTTTTCTTTGGCGAATTGCTTCCAGGCGTTCAGTTCCGCGAGCTCATGCCGCGCCTTGGCCTCGTCGCGCGCGTAAACCGCGTTCTCCCCGCGGCCGGCGTGGTCAGCCTCGAAACGGCCGTCGATGATCACCAGCGTCCCGTCGGCTTCGATGCGCAGTTCGCCGTGTTCAGTCTGTATGCGGCCGCCGGCCTTCTCGACGCGCGCTCGCAGATCGAAACGGCCGTCAGATCTTTTGCCCGCGCCGATCTCATTACCCAGCGTATCGATGGTCTGCGCGATCTTTCCCGCCTCATGATACGCCTCGTGCTGCGCGCGGGTCGAACCGCCGTTATTCCCGCTGGAAATGGCCGGATCAAGAAGCGTATCCGCGAGCCCGTTGACCATGCCTTCTAAATCATCTAACCCGGGCAGCCGTTCCACTTTTACAAATTCTTTTCCGATATTCCTGCTCAGATCATCCACATTATTCCGGTCGATCGCAGCTTTAAAAACAGTAATAATGCTCTGGCCGTTTTTGGCCGGATTGAAATTGGCGCCGACGCTCACCAGTACTTGTTTACCGTCGCCGAAATCGGTCATGAACTTGACTTTATCCTGGCCGGGAACCATCCAGCAGTCGCCGCGCTCTATGGCTTCCACCGTTTTAGCCAGCATATCCTGGGCAGACATCTCATTGCGCGCCAGCACATGTTTATCCACGGCATGGCTCATCCCGTACGGCTTAACCCTGTTTTTCTTGCTCGATCCCTTGCCATTGAGCTCGGTAAGTTCGGCTGCCTGTCCATCGGAAATCCCCGGTTTGATCGCCACTTCGAATACGTCCCCGAACTCATGGCCGAACTTCTCTTCGATCATTTCCCTGGTCAATTCCGGGACTCCGATCGTGGTCACGGCGGTCTCCGCCATATCCAGTATATCCTCATAGATTTTCTTATACTCCCGGCTATCCTCCCCGAAAGCATCTCTGGCCTTTCTCAACTCGGCTATTTTGGCGTCGATATCATTCTTTGCCTTGTTTAATCCGGATGCCAGATCATTGATGCCGATTTGGGATCCGACAACCGCGTCTTTCAGGCTGAAGGAGAACTTCGCCCACAAACTATTGGTATAAAATTCGTCTTCCAGCTTGGCGGCCGTTTGCTGTCGTATTTCCCGGGCCTCCTGCGAAAGGGTTTTGTCATTAAGCCAATCCTGCATCTTACCGCCCAGAACGCCCTGTTCGATATCCTGCTCTGTGGCGATCCCCTCTTTAACGCTGAATTCCTTCCAGGCGCCTGATTCCGCAAGCTGCTGTCGGGCTCCCTTGATATCCGCGGCATACACCGCATTCTCATTCCGGCCGAAATGATCCGCGCCGAAACGTTTGTCGATCATGACCATCGTGCCGTCGTCTTCTATGTGCAGAGAACCCGTAGCAGTTTTGATCGTTCCGCCTGCAGCGTCGATCAAAGCCCTGAAGTCGTACTTATTGTCGCTGCGCAGCTGCGCTTTAAGCTCCGCGCCGATCGAGTTGACCACTTCGCCGATCTTGTTCTGCTGGTGGAAAAGATCATGCTCGATCCGGGAAGAGGTATACAGCGGATTATAAGAAGGATTTTGCTTAACGGTTCCCGTGTACCGCGGCACCATCATGAAGGGGATCCAGCTCAAGATGCCGGCGTCCTGGGCAGTGATCCCCAGATTGTCCCGCGTCCAGTCGTTGTTGAGCGCGGCGTCGGTCCCGGAGGTCAGTAACGAGAAAAACACCGCGTTATCAACGTGGTTATAGAGGCCGTCCAGGGTTCTGGGCGTATCCAGCAGCCAGTTCGGACGAGCAGCCAGTTCCGCAGCAGTTAATTCCGCGTCGGTTTTGATTGCGGCTTCTGATGTCGCAAGCCGGACATCCGTGCCTAGCGCGGTTTTCAGCGAACCGCGCAGATACCCGTACTTGCCGGTGTTCGCCGCCCAGCGCGAAACCAAACCCTCGCCGCCCGGATCGAGCACACCGCTGGTAGCGCCGAATATTTCCGTAGCCGTGCCCAGCCACAAACCGGTATCTTTGGGAGAGCTTGCCGCGCTTAAAGCCATATCCTGGTACCAGGGCAGGTTTTCTTCGCCGCGCGGGCCTTTCATCTGCGCCAGGTGCGGATCCCAGTGCAGATTCAATTCGCCATTCTCATCGAACAGGAACGACTCGCCGAGTGATTCCAGGCCGGTGCCCACCGCGTGGAATAACGGACCCACGCCGATAAACGTAGTTGCGCCGGTCAAAGAATCGGACGCAATCTTGCCGGGGACCTCGGCATAATTCTCCACAATCTTGAGCGTATTAGCTCCCCAGCGGGTCAATGTGCCGTAATTCTTAGGCGCTGCCTGCACCGTATTGGCTAACTCGCCCAGGCGCGTAGCTTTAGAAAAAATGCCTGCCCCCTGAATTACGCCGGAGAACAGAAATCCGCTGCCGAACCCCTGTTTGGCCGATCTGGCCACCTGATCCCACTTGATCTCTTCGCCGCTGATCGCCGAATAAGCGATATCCGAAGCTGCGGACACCCCCGCCCAGACTGCGCCGCTCTTTGCCGCGCCCTGCACGAACCTGGCTGCGTTGAATCCTTTCTGCGTATCTGCGATACATCCGCTTAACGTCCCCGCCTTACTCAAAAGACTTTCCGAACGCACGGCAACGGTTAACGCCTCTTCGGCTGCGCCAAGTTTGGCAACCTGCCCCAGTTTCGCCGCTTTTGATCCGATCTGCGCTATCTTGCTGCCCACGGCAGCTTCTTCATCCCCGGGCCAGGGAGTCAACGCGGTCACGATCATCGCTCCCGTAGATACCGCATCCAGCAGAGCGTACGTCTGCTCCGTACGGGTTAACGAACTCATCGCGTCTTGCGTGGCGGGCAATTTCTCGCGCATCTCATCCGTGGTAAAATAAATCTTTTCATCCTGCCCCGCCGATGCTGACGTAACCTGCTGCGCCTGCGGCCCCTGCCCCAGATACGCGTCCCATTTGTCGGTCGCAACAAACGCCGACGGTATCGCGCGCAGATCGTTGATCCCCAGCGGAGCGGGCAGGCCGTTGATCCATCCGGAAGCTATATTCTGTCCGGCAACATTCCTGTATTCCTGCGTCTGGTACGCTTCGGGATGAGCTTTAAGATAATCCTGCACTTGCTGCAACTGCGCCTGTTGTTCCCGGGTATCCGCTGCGCCAGGCATGATCTTGCCGATGATCAAAGCAGCGGGAATAAAAGCGCCCAATGCGCCATTGACGCCTGTCCGGACCGCAGACTGTGAATCAGCTTGAGCCAGTATCTCTTCTCCTTTAAGCGTTTTTTCCACCGAACCATCTTCCAGTTTGTTCCATTCATTGCACTGCTCCTGGAGCGAAGCTTCTTCGATCTTTGGGCTCTCATACCAGTAGGTCATCGAGCCGTTCTGGTCGATACCGCAGCCGATGCGGATAGTAGACGTACTTGACTGCGTGGGCATATCCACGATGCTCTCGGAAACCGGCCGCAACTCCTTGCCATGGACATACCCCGTCTTGACCTGGTCGTTTTCGGTATAGGTGACTTTTTCTTCTTCGCCGTATAGCCAGCTGCTCACCGAATCCAGCAAAGGCACGTCATGCAGGTCAAAGAAGCCTTCGCCCTTGCTATTGAGTATCTGCGACTGGGAAACAGTGTACGTCCGGTTATCCGCTCCGGTAACTTTCACCGCGCCCGGCGTTTCGCCGGGAGCCGTCTGATAAAATACCTGGCCGTCTATTTCGATGCTTTCCGGGTTGTGGAATGCGTGCTCGGCCTGCAGCGTCGGCAATGGATCCCCCGTCACCAGAGAAGTGAACCTGGCCACGCCGTGCTGAATGACTGCCAGCGGCGAGGTCTTTCCGGACACGACATCATCCCAGGTGTAATCCGCGGTATTGACCGGCGTGCCGGAAGTCAATTTTCCCTGATCGTCGACGGTATACATCATTTTCTTGTCGTCATTGGCGCCGTCGATTACCATGATCGTATTCCCGTAAACCTCGACTCCGGCATTGGCGGGCAGAAGCATGGAATTATTCCCGACCGTAATTGTTTGCGTCGCTGCCCGGCTATCGGATTCTGTTGAAGGATCCGGCGCGCTATCACGTGCAGTAAGCGCTAAAAGACCTGACACTATCGATGTGGAACCGGCATGAGCGCCCGGGAGGCTTTTATCAGCGCTGCCGGCAAGCCCGGCGCATAAAGAAAGACCGGCTGCGCCTAACCCTGTAACCGGGGCTGCAGTCAACGCTGCAGTCAAAAGGCTGCCGCCCTGCGATAAAGCATTCTCCACCGCGCTTGTTGATCCGGATGCGGAATCCCGGGACGCTGCCCCCGCGTTCAGACCGGTCCAGGAATTAACCGACTGCGTCAGCGCGCCGGACAACGAGCTTACTGTGGAACTCGCGGAAGTGGCGACAGCGTTCAAGCCGGCGGTAACGGCATTAGCTGCGCCGCCAAGGAAGTTTCCCGCTGCCTGCGCTGCGCCGTTTACCGCACCCCCGATCGCGCCCAGGATATCCAGGCCGGCGCCGGAGATCTCCTGCATCTGCTCGACAGAAAGCTGCACGCCAACCGGCTGATCGCAAGTCAATGCGAACCCGGTCCATTCTTTTTCGAATATTTCGCGGGACAGGCGGGTAACGTGGTTATTATCAGTGTAGGTCACGAACGAGTCATTTGCGCCGATCAGAGTCACATAATGACCCTGTCCGTTACCCAGGTCGAGATGCACAATGGCCGGATTATTCAGCGCGGTCAGCTGATCATAGGTCATCTGGGTCCCGTACATGTCCAGGCCGTATTGCCGGGCGACGTTCTGAATACCGAACATGCTGGTCTGGCCGTTCTGGGTATACGGTTCAAGATTCCGCGCAAGGATAGAAGAATCTACGCCGGGCAGGAACAGGGTCAACGATTGCACCGCGCAATTATACTGCACGGGACTAAACGAAGCGACTGCCGCGGAATTGGAAAAACCCGGTGTGGAAAAGGCCGGCTGCAGGGAAGAAACCTGCGGAGCGACAAAACTCCGCAGAGATGGCGGGCTGAAACTGCTTAACGCGCTGGCTGCCGGTTGGGTGAAGCTCGGGCTGGAGAACGAATTCGCCGGCTGGGAAAGAGTAAGGCTGGCAGGCTTGGAGAAACTGATCCCCGTTGATTGCAACTTGAGCCCGGAAGATGAAGTTGAGGTTGATGACGAAGTTAAAGTCGATGATGTGCCGCAAGACGGAGCGCTGAAATCGAAAGCCTGGGCGGGAATGGTTTGATTGGAGATGAAGCAAACGAGAATAAAAATACTAACACAACGAAAACCGACTCGCTGTATTCCGTGGCTTTGAGGGAGCATGAGTATTCCTCATATACTATGCTCCTCCTTATTTGTGAGACCCCTTCCCATGAGAGATTCTCCCATAGGTACTACAAGTGTACCCCAAAAACCCCTCATTTCAATACTTCTACGACCTACTTTCGCAACCGCTTTCAAACCCGCAGACGCTTTCCCCATCCGCATGTAGCACAAAGATTTACAAAAATATTATTTGGCACCGCTAAATTGACGCATAAATAATATTTTTGCAACCGACTGCGGCACATGCGGATGGGGAAAGCGTCTGCGATTACAATAAGGCTATGAGTTCTTTCAGGTCTGATGGAGTTGAGATAGCGCGCTCTTCTTCCATCTCCAGGATCGCGCTCACGCAATCCACCACCTGCTTTTTCTGCTTCAAGGCATCCTGCCGGCCTGCACACGCCACCAGCAATTCTTTCATTTCCCGGCAGGGCATCTCGCCTTTAGCCATGGTTTTGCGGATATCCGCCCAGCGTTGATCCAATTCCGCCAGGCTCAATCCGGCCAGTGCTCCGGCAGCGGCTGCGTCAATCGGCGCGACAGCCGGCAGCGACTGCACGGGCAGCGCCCGCATATCGATACCGCCGAGATCCGCAGGCGCCTGGGCATTCTCAACCGGCAATCCGCCATTCAGCAGGGCTTTCTCAACAGCCAACCGGACATACTCGTCCAGGATCTCTTCTCTGGACTTGCCGCTGTCGATCAGCGCCACCAGCATGGGGAAGAACGGCTGATTCCAACTAAGTCCGGCAAGTTCGCGCATCACGAACTCACTACGCCGCCCATAATAAGCCAGCGGAGCGATCATCTTATAAATACTATACTCTTCAATGCCCGCAGCTTTTCCCTGAAGCATCAGTTCGTTCGCAGCCTGCAGGCCGCCTTCCACCTTGATCAACTTACCGAGATGATTTTCTTCACGTTTATTCAACGCCTGTTCGAATGCGGCGATAGCGAAGAAACGTTCTTTTCCGCTATCCCCGACCAGTTGTTGATTGACCACATCGGCATTGAAATCGTTGCAAAGCGCCTCATACACCACCGTAGACATTGCTTCGGAAGCCAGGTTAACCTCGGGATGATTCTTAGCTGCGCTGAACACCGCCACCATCATCCTGGCCGTTTCCGCGCGACGGCGCGTACCGCTCAAACGGAAGATATTGGCGTCAATATTCAATGACAGCGGATACGCCATCCCGGGCTTGAATCCCGCTTCTGTCATCAACGGGATCAATTGTACCAATTCAGCGCTGAATGCTTCGGCCTCCCGGACGGAAAAACTCCGTTCCAGCGTGCCCCTGAAAATGCTCTCCAGAATGTTATTAGTCATCACTGCATTGATGCCATTTCTCCGCATGACCGGCAGCAATTTGATGACCGCCTCTCGCATTTGCGCGCCTTCTTCAGGATGCATAGCCTCAACAGCGACGACGATTTCATTGATATCATTCGGCCCCAACCCCGCTCCGGCCAGTTGCAGAATCAGCCGGCCGTTTTTCTTCAATACCCCGGCGCTCTGTTTCAAACCCTTAAGCCCCTCAAAAACAGACTTGAATACGGCGTACGAACTCTCCTTCTTGCCGCCGTCAGTACTTTCCGTTGTTGCAACCTGCCGCTTCCAATCTACAGCTGCAAGAACTTTGCATAGATCCAGCTCGTAGCCGGCCATCGAAACCACATCATCGACCAATCCACTGGTCTTAGCTTCCTGCACTTCAGCCTCATCGGGACCGGCTGCCACCATGAATTTCAGCGGCCGCCGCTCTCTGCCATTGGCCCGATCAAGCTTGTCGAGCTGGCGGACAAACCAGCTTCCGTTTTCCTTGATCAACTTCGGCATCAACTCATCGAACTTTTCCCAAAATTCGTCTTCGCGCATCGCCCGGGTGAACTCCGCTTCGTTGCGATCGAGCCCGAACCGTTCGAACTGCTTCCACGTCCCGCCCATCGGGAAATCGTTATCCGAGATGACGATATCGATGCCGCCGCGCTCCTGCGTCACCGCCTGATACAGGCCGAATGCGGTATAAGCGTCGCCGGCGACAAAGATATTTTCCGGTTTCACTCCGATCCCCGCCAGTAATTGCTCGATACCTATCTGCCAGTCGATTTCGTCTATCACCACCAGAACTTTCTTATCCCGGATCTGCTCGCCGATCTTCTCCGCCACCAACGGCACCAGCACAGTTTCGACCAGAGGCCGGTACATATAGGAAGTAGTCTTTCTCGATTGCTCGACAGCAGCGATCGCTTTATCGAGAGTAACCGGCACGGTTGCCCCGCTATGAGATAAGCGTCTTGCCTCTCCGGTCAACCTGTCTGCTCCGGCGGCAAAAGCTGTTTTGATCCCGCTAACGATCTTCTCGCCTGTCGACATTTCCTCCTCGAAAACAAACCCGGCAGCTTCAGCCAGGTCCCGGACTACCATGGGAATGGTAATCTCCATTCTCGGTTTGCTGACTATCGCCGCGATCATTCCCCTGGACTTGGCCGCCTCGGCACCCGACTCTTCCGGATCGGCGCCGGACGTCCAGATGATCGGGATATCGATCCCCTGCCCTTTGTTCACCTGCTGAATCTGATCAGCCAGCCACAAGCCATCTTTCTCCAGATGCTCGGCGCTGAACGGCATGCTGTGGTCGGTGCTGACCAGATCGAATGCGCGGCCCTGCGCGATCGCTTCCCGGTACTTCTCCAGTGCTTCCACCGGATTGCCCGCTGTTTCTATATCGGAAAAACCCAGCGAACGGTACATAATGGAAACGAGTTCACGCATTGCTTTTTCATCATCCACCACCAGGATACGCTTATCGCGCGCGTATTCCCGGACATCCTTTTTGACCAGTTCAATCAAACTAAAACTCAATCTATCGTATTCACGCTGATTGCGCGTTTGCATGGCGAGCGTATACGCATCTTTTATCTCCTTCGCGCGCGCGCCGCCGTCGCCGGGAATTTCCGCCACCGCTAATCCGTCCAGTGCCGACTGTCCTGCCGCGAATTCTTCCAAAACGTTCTGACGCTGGAACAGCTTATGTTCCAGGCTCTTGATCTTCGCTTTGCTTAATTTCATCCTTCTAGCCAATCCTGCGTCGCGGACTCCGCCCCTCATCCGCTGCACTTCCATATCCGCCAGACGCTCTTTTTCTTTAAGAAGGATCTGCTGCCATCTGGCATAGTTCTTCCCGCCGTCCAAAGAACCGACCAGGAACACGTCGTCGGCAGCCGGAATAACCCGCTCATTGCCCTTGTACTGGCCGTTGGGATCAAGGCCGTCTTTTCCGACAATAACCAGCCACAACCCGATATCCTTGCCGTCCCTGTCGACGATTGCAGCGGTATCATAGACTTCGCCGCCGTTAACCTCGGCCTGCATCCAGCTATACCCGTTCATGGTCAGGACACCGAGATTTTCCAGTTCGTGAAGCAAAGCGAAGCGGATTTCCTGCCTCGTATCTCTATTAACCGCTTCATCCGTATATACGTTAATAAAGATATTGTCGCCTTTTTTAAGCTTCGACCAATCGATGGTCTGATCTTTACCGGCGTACTCTTTAGCTTTTTTTACCGAGATGACCGGATCCTTGATGCCGTTTTTGGCCAGAATACTCTCCAACTCGTCTATAACGTTCACTTTGTTGGTATAGAGCAGCGGCGACATAAACTCTACCGGTAACAGGAACGACGCGCGATTAAGGATTGCGCCGGGCTGTTCAAGAGTCAACCGGTCCTCCTTCTCCTCTTCATCAGCCTGAAAGGACCCAATAGAATAGTCTCTTTTGAGCATGCTCATGATATCAGGCAGTTTTTGATTTATTTTGTGGTTAACATAGCGGCCTGCAAGAAACACCCCGACGATCCCGGCGAAGACGCCAAAATACACCGCAGTAGCAACACCCAGGAATTGCATGATTATTAAAGCCGGAATAGCAACGAAGCCGAACCCATAAATGCTGGTTGCCGGAAAAATCCTCTTGCCCATGATATATTCCAGCAACTCGACGTCCGGAAGATTGTCCATTTGGTTCCTGAACAGAACCTCGTTGACAGTAACAATGTCCAAGTCCTTTTCGGGGATGCTTCTCAACTCCTTGATCACCTCGTTGACCGGCCGCGAATTCCTGTCCAGGGTTTGATCAAGGAACAGGTTCGTCCCTATTTCGCGAACGAAAGCGTCCAACGCCAGATATCTTTTGGCACCGGTGAATAAAGAATACGCACCTACCAGCACCAATGGCACCCCTGTTATCAGACTGCCGATGGTTGTGGCAGTCAGCAGCAGAAAAGCGCCGGCACCGGCAATCGTCGTATACATCCCGAGAGCAAGCATAGATTTCTTCCGGGCTTCGGCGAACAATGCTCTTAAGGCAGTGAGGCTGCGCGCGCTGTTAAGCCCTTTCCTCTGCATGTCGAATACGGTTTTGTATACTTCATGCGCGGGATATTTGTCCGCTTTAGCGTCGATCCCGGTGAACTGCTCTTCTATCAGCTTGTTCTCCTGTATCTTCTTGAGCGTCTCTTCTTTCCCGCCGTCCTGAACCTCGCCTTCCACTTCAGCCCTGGTCTTTTTGAACTGATCGTTTACTCGTTCAACCGTCAGATATCCGCCCAGATAGACAATCCCTGCAACGCACAATCCCAGCACCACCCCCAATACGCCCATTATCGGCGAGATCATGCCTACCAGGACAGCCCCTATCAATCCGCCGGAGGCAATCACAGGCGCTGCGGCAAAACCGCTCCAGAGCATCTCACGCGTCCTTAAGAAGCCGGCATATCTTTCGATCGCCCCGGGTTCCTGCTTCAGTTTATTCACCAGGAACCTGAATTCCCGCTCCATCTTTTCCCTATCCCTGCGCAGGATATCGGCATAATAGGCTTCACGTGACGGCTCTTTCAGCTTGTGCCTGTCATAATACCCTTCGTCGAAATTATATACGCTCATAATCGCTTTCATCTGCGCGTACACCCGCCGGTTGCCGCCGTCGCTAGTTCTTTCGTCTGCCTCGTCAACGATCCGGCCGTCTTTTTCCCGCGCAAACTTCTCCGCCAGCTCGACAATATCCTTAACGCCGGCCTCGTCCATCGCGCGCTTGATCCCCTTGACTGCGGATATGACCATGGCTTGCGAGAAAGCGTCGTTGGAGTAATCTCTCCAGGCAGGATCAGGATTTATTCCGCCTTTATTGAGGATGAGCGTTCCGATGCTTCGTGCATGTCCTAAAACCTCTTTTTGCCAGCGCACGTAGGCAGCCAGGCCGAAAGCCGTCACCGCCCCGACAGCCGCGACCAGGCCCAGGGGATGCGCGATGAACATCACGAACCCTGCGGATCCCAGCACGCCTAAACCGATCAATCCCGGGATGCTGTATTTCGCCCGATCCTGTCTTTTTTGCGCGAAGGCAACGTACTCCGACAGCTCCTGGTCGGTATACTTCTTCGCGGTCAGATAGTTCCTCGCTCCTTGTGCGGCTTGATCGATCTGCCCGACGACGTCGGACTCTCGAGACGCATTGCTCTGCAGCAGAATAAACAATCGTTCGAGCTCGTCAGTAAGCGCGTTCCAGCGCTTGCGGGTTTCGGACGTGATTGTGATTGAAGACGCCTTCAACGTGCCGCCGTCGACGGCTTGCGGATCAACCGCATCGGTCATCGACGCGGGGATCTCTATCCTGGTCACCCCGGTAACGACATCCTTGGTCCTGTTCACTTTCCCCGCCCAATAAAAACTCCTGGCATACGACCGGTAGCTTTCTCCGGTCAATCTGCCCCGGATATACCCATCCGATATATACCGCGACCCGCTCGAGTACTCGTCATTGGCCAGGATAACTTCCATGCGCTGTCCGTTATTCAACACTACCGTAACCGGGACCCCGTACAGAGCGACGGATTTAAAATCCAGCGAAATCTTATCCCAATCCGACTTTTTCAGGAGCGCTCGTTTAGTGTACGTTCTGGGGCTCATCAGCTTGATTACCGCCGTAAGGCTGGAGCGCTGGCGCTTTTCCAGTTCGGGATTTTCAGCCATCGTTTCATAGATCTTGACCGCTGCCGGCCGGAACATGGCCAGCTCAACCAGCCTGTGAATGAGCGTTCTGAAAGTTTCCGCATCATACGAATCGGTTCTATCGATGAAATCCCACTTATCCCCGAAATGCAGGTGATCGTATCTCTCGCGCACATCCCTTTCCGCCGCTTCAAACGCGCTGTCTATACGGTCCTGAAGCGAGCCGCCGTCGTTAACTTCGGCGGACTGCTCGTCAGACTTCTCCTCCGGCGGGGCCAGGAACTTAACCGTCACCCGGTACTTGCTGGTCGGCGAGCTTATCTTGAACGTTCCTGCCGGCGATATCAGGATCAGGTTATCAGAGCCTTCTTCCAGATAAATCTTCCAATCGCCGGTATAGCTGATCTGAAAAGGAACGACATATTCTCTCTGGACCTTGTCGGTTTCGGTAATCTTCGTTTGCTTGACTTTATTCAGAGAAGAAATGATCAGCGTCTTTTTACCGTTATCCCTGTACCAGACAATAGTCCCATGCTTACGGAAAGGCACAACCAGCAGATCAGCGCGCACCGCCTTGTATAACTCATCCAGCGCTTTGCCTTCCGCGCTATTGCCCTCCGAGCTATTTTCGAATTTTTTCGCCCGGATAGCCAGACCGCGCAGAACGTCGGCTGCGCGTATTGCATCTTCGCGACTATCCACCTCCGCCAGCTTGATCTCCTGCGCCTGCGTCGCATCATCCCCGCCGTCGTTACCGGCAGCATCATCGGCAGACGCGTCTTCTGCAGTCTTCAACATCAGGGCAATACCGCGCGCGCCTATCATCGGGTCGGATTCACCGGTCAAAGTACCCATTGTAAGCATGGACCTATATTCATCGGACTTGACAGGTTCCCGATACTGCGCATGATCAACGTGAACCATAAGAAACGGCGCCAGGGCGTTCGCTTTCCGGTCTATCCCCGTGATCGCTTTAAACACGTTGTCGTAAATCGATTTGCTGTCGAGGAACGCATACAGAATAGAATACAGCTTCATTTGTTCCCGCGGAGACCAGTTTTCGTTCACCACTTCATTCCACGTCTTCCCATAGGTGATAGCTTCCGCTGCAAAAAATATCTTGATCCGCTGGCGGATAGTCAACCCGTCTTTTACCATTAATCCGCCATCCATACCCCTGAACGAACCGGGACCGTCTCCCCGCGCCGGCGGCTCCACTTCGCCCATGGTCCGCAGCACCTCGATGGCGTCGCGCAGTTCCATAGCATAGATCTCTGAGCTACGCTGCGCAACATCCTGCGGTTCCACCTCAACGGCCAGAATATCCCTTCCACGATGGATCACCGGCAACCCGTCTTCGTCAGTCTGGCTACCGCTGATATACAATCGCTCCGGCATCAATTCGAGGTATGGCGTGATCGCGGTGCGCTTGAATGCCGGCTGCATCTTGATCTGCGCAGCGACCTGCTGCAGCTGGAGATACTCCCGCGCGCCCGACTGCTCGCCACCGCGCACTTTGGCCAGGCCCCAGTCCCACAAAGCCATCGCCCAGCGGTCATACAGCGAGACCTCGCTTGCCAGTTGTCCGCCGTCGTTGTCCGTTTCGCGCGCCGGGATCTCCATGCCCACAATCCCGCCGACTGCGCCGGTAGACTTGCGCTCATGACCGGCCAGATAAAAAATATGGCTGCGCGGCTGCTCTTCTCCGGCATATTTCCCGAAGAAGCCGTTGTTGGTATAGCTGGTCCTGTTAGAAAGAATTACTTCTTTTCTCTGGCCGTTCTTGAACACCACGGTAACCGGAATGCCGTACCTGCTCACCAGGCCGATGTCTTCAGCGACCAGATCTTTTTCCGCAAACGTATCGACCTTATTCAGAAGGTCCTGAACGGAATAACTCCTCGGCCGCAGCAATTCGACCGCCTGCTGCAGGACAAACTGCTGGCGCTGGCTCATGCCGCCTTTTTTGAGCATCCGCTCATATTCTTCTACCGCCGCAGGTTTATACAATGCCAGGTCGATCAGCCGGTGGATCACGGTCAATTCCTTGCCCTCGCTGTAATGCTTGCGCATGGATTTATACATTTCCCGGTCGCTGAAATGCAAAGTGCCGAATTCCCTGTCCAGTTCTTCTTCCGCCGCATCGAATATTATATCGATACGGTCTTTGATCGTTCCCCCGTCGTTATCGGCGTCGCGCGCCGGGATCTCCATGCCTACGACCCCGCCGATCGCGTCGGTTTCCCCTTTGAAAGGCTTGCCTCTCCAGTACAACAGCATCATCCTGTCGTGCTCATCTCCGGCGTACTTCACATAGAACTTACCGTTGCTCAACCATTCCGGCCCGTGATCATAATGGCTGTTGTACAGAAACACTTCCTGCCTCTTGCCGTTCTTGAAAATGACCGTAACCGGAATACCGTAATCGCGCACCATACCCAGGTGATCGGCCATTTCCCGCGATATTTCTTTCTTGCTGAAATCCACTTTCCCGTACACCCGCGGAGTCAAAAGATCAACTACTTTGGTTAATGCCGCCCGGTCGCGCTTATTCGTCCCGGGATCAGCCAGCAACTCTTTGTAGAGGTCCAGCGCTTCCGGGATAATGATACCCATGGTCACCAGCTCACCGATAAGCAAGCGTTCGATCTTATCCCGGTACTCGTCAGACAAACTCATATAGAAATATTTTTCCCGGTTATGCAAATTATTGTACTCCTGCGCAAATTCCTTATCCGCGGCTTCGAATACGCGCCGCACCCGGTCGCGCATCCGCTGCCGAATCGTCCCCCCGTCGCTGGCCTCCGAATTGAGGACTTGCTCGGCCGTCGCGTTAGTTTTCGCCATCTGATAGGTAAAAATAGCCGGCAGCCAGGCAAAAAATGCGGTGGCGGCGAGGCCAATTTCCAGGCTGTGAGTGAACAAACCGCCAAAAATTCCGCCTATAGCGATGAACAATCCACCTATGATCATGCCTATGGCCATCATCCAGTTTTTGGCCCAGTAGAAATTACTCTTACCGCGGGATCTGGAGTAAGAATCACCGGCGGTATCGGTATAAGCGTTCAACCCACCCACCAGGTCAGGCGCATGTAAAATTGACGATATCAAATAGAACATTCCAGGATACAAGCCGAGAATGCTGGCTGTGATAAAATCCGTAAATATTTTAGTCGTGGCCAATGACGGCACAGCCAGCATACTTACCACCAGTGCAACCGGCAGAACAAAATAAATCAGCGGATACAGGTAATACAGCCTGGAGAGCGTTTTAGCTTGCGCCTTCAGGTCGTCCATTGTCGGCTTTTCTTTGCCGCCGTCCGGAGTCTCCTCTTCGCCGGTAACTTCCTTGAGCACAGAGCCGTCGCGGCTGACTTCCATCAGATTATCTTTCAGTATTTCGACCTCTCCGGCCGATGCGCTCGCAGGATTCGCCTGCCCTATGCCGGGCAATGCGTTCTGCCCTGCCCGCAGGCTCACGCCGCCGCTGAAGTACTGCCGCACAACCATTCCCCTGCCGGTGCTGACGGTTTCGCTTAAATTGTATTCGCCCTGCTCAAACGATTTCTTGTAATCGCGGTAATACTGCTCTTTCGACCAGGCCTTATGAGAAATCACGCCTTCGAGATTCCGGCTGTCGATACGCGAGATATACCCTTGCGCGCCTTCCAGCTGCGTCTGCGCACCACCCGGTCGCGCCCCGTAACGCTGCTTGAACCATTGCGCCAGGATCAAAGCATAATACACCTGGCGTAACCCCGCGTACTTGCGTGAAGAATTGACTTCGCGGGTCAATTTCGGCAGGATCTCCTCGCGGATGATCGCCGAGGAATATTCGTTAAGCTGCTTCAAACGCGGATCATCGAATTGATACTGCGTGCCGGCGATCCAATCCTGCTCGAGCATGACTTTCAGCGATGCTTTAAAAATATACGCGCTGGTCTGATTCTCGCGCACCAGTATCTCGCCCGGAACGATCCAGGGCCGGGTAATGGTGGGAATGCTGACTTGCTGAGCGCCGAACAGCTCTTCGGCTTTTCCATACAGCTTATTCCAGTAATTCCTTCCCTCGCTGGTCTTAGGCGAAGTGAATCTGGCCATATCCTTCTTCAACTGCAGGTCGGCTGCCAGAAGGATGCGCCCGGCGTCAGTCTGCGCCAGATACGGATCGATAACCTGATCCGCGTTATCCGGCCGCAAATTCACCCAGAAGGACGTATTCGGCAGAGCCAGACCGATAGTGAAGAATTTCATCAGCTCATCGGTTGCCAGCTTGACCTCTTTAGGCTTGAGCTTGCGCGCGTCACCTTTGTCCAGCACGAGATTGAAATCGTGTTTGACCTCATCGAAGCGCAGGCTGCGCAACTGCACCGGCCGGAATCTATCCGGCGCGACGTACCCGTTGATATACGCGGGCACAGGCATCTGCGGCGCGACCTGGGCAAAACCGGATTGCTCCAGGACCAAAGCCAGTACCAGGGTGATGGCGATTGTGCGATTGATCATCTTGAACATCTTTTACTCCTTTTTAAAGTTTCAATTAAGTGAAAATAAAAAACGCCGCGATCTTTTTAGAACCGTGGCGTAATTCTAACAGAAAATTTGTTCCTGTGTTTGAAAACGCTTTCAGCTTTTTATATAAATAAGTATACCCTATAAAAAGCTAATTTTCAAGTGGTGGGCGCTCCCTTATCCCCTTGTCGCACAAGGCTTAAGGGAAACGCCCACCTGTCTCCCATTTATGATATTGCCAGTTGGATAATTTCCTTCATTTCACCGGCAGTAGGAAGCGCACGCTCCTCTTCCATTTCCAGTATCTGCTTGATGAACAATACCGCTGTATGCATCTGCTGCGTTGCATCTGCGCGGGCATTACATACCGCGACGAATTCTTTCAGCTCCCGGTACGGCATGGAGCCGGATTTCACTTTCTCCTGAATGTTCAACCATTTGGCGTCTAGTTCGGCCAGCGGCATCTTCATCGCCTGCGGCATTGACTGCAGGATCTGCGCCGGATTGACCGCGCCGATCACCGCCTGCGACTGGATCGGCAGAGCCCGGAAATCCACGCCGCCGGTGTTATCAGGCGTCTTCTTGGCAGCGGCAGCGTCCGCTACTGCCTGCGCCGGGCCGGATTTCAGCAGCGATTTAAGCTTTTCAATGATCGCCGTAAATCTGCCGCCGTCATTTTCTCCCAACTCATTGAACAAAACCTTTTTAGCAGGTTCATTCAACTTGTCGATATTTTCTTCGATCAGCGCATACACAAAAGGCTGGTCTCCGGCCGCTTCCAATCCTCTTTCGGCGATTATCTTCTCTTCCGCCTTTGCGATATGCACTAAAGCTTCGGCCGTCTCGTCAAGATCATACCGGCCGTCTTCGAGTATACGCCAGAGAGCTCTGGCTTTGAGAATATCCTTCCCGTTATCGTTATAGTCCCAAAGAAGTTCCGCAATTTCCTGAACATTATTTTTCGTTTTTATCCCGGCCTGATCCATCACCAGCAGCAAAGCGACTTGAGCTTTGATGCTGAACGGGGCAATTTTACCCAACGCTGTTATCGCTTCAGAAACTCTCTTTACTTCGCCCGATTCAGGAATATAATCCTGCTCTCTGCTGAAACGGGTCAAAAGCATCGGCACGTACAAAGTGAGACCAAGCTTCTCCTGGACGATTTTACGGCTGACGTCCTGACTGTCTGTTCTGATTATCCTGCTATTGATCAAACCTAAGGTCACTCTGGCGGGTTCGCTTGAGGCAAACTCGTCAAGTCCGGTCACGGCGTCGATACGCTGTTTCAATGCCCCGTCGGCCTCGATGTCAATGAACAGACGGAGCATCCCGATGGTGAAAATGATCTTATTCTTCACATATTCTCTGGCAAAAGGATCTTTATTTTCGATCCCTTCCATCAGATTTGCCAGATACTGCGCATACTGTTTGTTTTCCAGCATATAATTCATATCTTCAATTTCGGCAATGAGAGGCTCGCCGACTAACGTGCGAAGCTTGATCGAGATATTTTCGTTAACCAGCGGATCTTTTCCGCCGTCGAGGTCGTCCAGGTCCAATCTGGCAATAGCATTACGGTACACAGCTTGCACTGCTTCGTAATTACTGCTGCTATTTTCTATGACGTCGATTTCCTCTCTGATGTTTCGCATCTGGCCCGCAGTCCTGTTCGCGAGCGACATACTGCCATACATCGGCATGTTTCGCAAAGACCGATAATTCGCCCGCAGTTTTTCAGTTTTCTTATTTGCATCATCAAGGGCGCCGTCTATATTCTTAATCATCTGTGTGAAGAAAATCTTCAATCCCGCGCTGTCCCTGCTTTCTACAAATTGTCTTACTTCCCTCAAATCGACCGTGCCGTTTGACCCCTCTTTCATTTCCTCAACGATTTCGGCCTTGAATCGATCGATCTTCAGGTCATGCGCCAGCGCATCCGCGAAGGCCTTGAGCGCTGCATTGGTCTCAAGAGGATTGTTGGATTCGGCAAAGAATGCATCGTCTTCCACTATGCCCGCGTTGATCAATCTTACCAGTTCTTCAGCAACCGCCTCGCGGATTCTCTGCGCATCCCGCGCCTCATCCGGATCATTGATCAACTGGTAGAACGTTGACAACGCCGGACCATTGATCGACTTTTCACTTCTGAATATCGTTCCCAAAGCCCGCACTATGGTTTCCCTTAAAGAAACGTGGGCGGCCGATTTTGAACCCAACAACAAAGCTGTGATCATTTCAGCTTTCCGTTGGTCGTTAGCTTTCACCAAAGTAACCATATCATTAACCGTCTCGGTCAAATCGGATATCGTACTATTCTTGCTGGCGAATCTAGTCAGCGCTATGCTTGAATTCAATGCTAAAGAATCGATAACAGCCGGATTCACGGCTTTCAACGTTTCGCGCAAACCTGTCAGAAAAGCAATGTTATTCATTAACCCTTCATAAACAACTGCCTTTTCAAGAATGGAATAATCATTGTTTGCTACGGCGATCATCGTTAGCGCTTCCGCAGCAATAGCTGTTTCCCCCTGCGAGCTGCGATCAAAGTTCGCGATGATGAAATCAGCTGCCGGGAGATAACCCAATTTACCGAGTTGCTGAATAATTTCAATCTTTTCTTCGAAATCCATCTTTCCATAAGCATTGAACTGCTTGGTGAGCTCCTGGAACCTTGCCATTTGGACCCGCCGCTCTTTGGTCAACCCGCCGTCAGAGACCTCGCCATTGATCTCGTCAAGTTCAGCCAGGGCCAGTTCGGCCTGCTTGCGCACTGCCATGGACTCCTGGTCATTTTCGTTGTAATTATTATTCAGAACATCATGCAGAACATCTCTGGCGTACTGCGTGTTGATCCGTTTTAACGCCCAGATCGCTTCCCGCTTGACTTCGAGAGACGCGATAGCGCCTTTACTCAAGATCGCCGCCAGGCTCTGAACAGCCGCCACAGGCTCGAACCGGAACAGATCAGCCACAGCCCGGATCGCGGTAATGCGCGTTCTTTCCGCTCTGGGATCCGCCCTGTAGGTCTCTCCCTGTCTCACCTGCATCGCCGCAATCACCGCCCGCAGAACATCAACATTGCCGACTTCAGTCAGCTTCTGGATCGCTGCCCTGCGCAACCCCGTAGACTTGTTCTGCAGAACATCCAGCATCGCGTACATAACTATTTCAATATCACCGCTGTAGTCCTTTAAGATGTTAACGATATTAAGCTTATCGTGAAATTCTCCTAATGTTGCATTGCGCTGATTAAGCTCCTGATTATAGAATCTGATCTCGACATCCTGGACCTTCGTTCCTCCGTCAAAAACGTCCGCGTCCTGTTCAATCGCCGAAGCTAAAATCGTGAATAAAGCAGCAACTGCAGCTTCTTTGGCTGCTTCATTTTCGTTATTACTGCCTATTATCCTGACCATCGACATGGCTTCATCTAGATTACTATCCACTGCGGTCTTTTCACAGGCTCGCGTGACCAGGGAAAAAGCGCCCCAGGTGTAATCTGTCCTCCAATGGCTCCAGGCAATCAAACCTATACCCATAAAAGCAAACTCTGGTTCAACCGGCCCCATCCGGGTATACAGATCGGCAAACTCCGAGAGGCCCATTTTAAGTTCGGGAGTCACTTCCACCTTGGACTTCCCCGAGGCAACATCCCGGAGAAATACTGCAAACTCCCTGGCTTCTTTCTGCACATCGCCTATCGTGCCTTCATCAGCCGCTCTAATATCGTCAATGCTTAAATATCTAAAATAAGTCTTCGAATTCTGCTTTTTTAAATTCTCGATTATCGTTTTATTGGTAGTGCGCAACGCATAGTCCGCATTATCAGACAGTCGTCTGATTGCCAGATCAAGAACTCTGTCGTCTGCGATATCTCCCACAAAAGCATCGTAATTATTCTCGATCAGCTTGATATCATCGCGGAACATCCTGGTGATGCCTGCGTAGTGTGACGACGCTTGTCCATCTCCTTGAGCGATGAACTGAATAATCCGCAGGCCTCTTTCCATCTGGGGTATCAATTCCCTCACGACCTTAGCGCTGCCGCCGTCGGCTACGGCTTCAGGCTGCACGGGTAAGCGAACGGTCTCCAGATCCCTGGCGAAACGATTGAGGTTTTTAATATTTTCATTGAGCGTAGCTATACGCGGTTCAAACGTTCTCACCTGCTCCAACTGATCGTTTCGCTGATGAATATAGGGCGCCCACTCTTTAACCTGTTTATCAGACGGTCTTTCGCCACGCCAAGCAGCTTCAATACTATCGGCAATACGCTTATTCTCCTGGGCCGACAATAACAGTTGCTGTTTGTGCTGAATCGTGAGATCCAATTCATCCTGCAAAGTCTGAATAAGCTCGTCTACGAAATTGATAAGCGCCTTCTGGTTCTTGATTCCTTTCAATTCGGCACGCTGATCGGCGGTAAATTCGACGGCCTCTTCGATCCGGCCGGCGAATTTCTGCACCTCGCTCTTAGCGTCGAAGATCAACCCGAATTCAGCTGCTTTAAGGATGTCCAACGTTAAATCCTGCAACGCCAGATCCCCGTGTTTAACCGCAATGCTCTTTATAATTTCTTCTTTATCAGACGGGAAATATACATTCAAACCGTTGGTCCAGGCCAGATAACGGATATGCTGCTCAATATCCGCATCTTTATCCTTCACCCGTATCGTCTGGAGATTAGGCTTAACCGCCCTTCCTTCCCACAACGAGAGCTCCCAGGCATACTTACCGGTCAACAAATCCGGCAACTCGCGAAAATAATACGGAGATTCCCAATCATGCTTGCCGCCGTCATTGAGCTCCGAAACATGCACGACTTCGCCTGTGTTTCCCACACTTCCGTAGTATACCTGCCCTTCGAGATTATTCTTGGGTAAACCCAGCTGGTTGGCGCGATCCATATATATTGCCGCCAGCATACTTGCTTCTTGATTAACACTCGAACTGAAAAGCGCGTCCTTAACGCCCATTCCAAAGACTTCTTCGAACGTTCCTTGAATTGTTATCTGCACATCCTGGGCTACTTCGTGAAAATAGTTGGTTTCTTTGACCGTAAACGTTTTGCCTTTCAGATTCGCCGGCTTGCTCGCATTCTCTCTGCCTTTACCGAATTTGGCAAATTCAACCGCGCTGTCCTCCTTAGCCCAGGACAGCGGTTTGCTGATATCATCTTCCGAGACCATATCCGGCTTACCGAACACCTTGAACTCCACCGGCTCGGTGCTTTTCGCTGCATCTAAAGTCAGTTGGGGAATCGAAGTCCACGCATCTTCAATAGTATCGCCCATCAGCCGTATTGACTGAATAGTATCTTTATAGATCGGCGCGAACTCGTCGCTGTCAAGATCCTTGACATACAGCCAGAACGGAAAATAATCGTTGTTCAAATATTCGAATTTACAATCCCACTCGACGCCGTCCTTGAAAACGACAGTGATCTTTTGCCCCTTGAAAGGCTCAACCAGTTTAGCCTGGACGGCCAATCCGAAATTCTCCATTGACAGCCCTGTCCGCAATCCCGATTGCAACTCCTGGACGGAAGGCAAGCCGGCTTTTTTGACCAGGCGGTCAAGGAAAAACCGGTACATTTTATTGCTTAGTACGATCGCGATCACACCCGCGCCCATTGCCGCTGCGAAAGCCAAAGCGAATCCAAACGGCATAAGCGCCGCGCCAAGCACTATAATCGTCGCCGTAGAAACGGCCGCCGAATACTTGATCGCTTTATCTTTCAGATCTGCGAGTTGAGAATCCGAAAGCTTATCCTTCAAATTCCCGCCGTCTCCGGTTTCCATTCCGTCATTCCTCAGCGAGGTTTCCGGCGCATAATTATCTATTATTTTGTCTGTTACCCCCAACAATCCGGTAAATACAACCCCACCCAGGACAATTCCCATCGCATATTGAGCCAAGCTAATATTCGGGTTAGCGATCATCATATTACCGGCCAAGAATGAGCCAAGGATCATCCGTCCCGGGAAAGTCAACACCAAATAGTCGGTAATCTGACGCACTATTTCCTTACTTACTATTTTAGTCGCCATCCATATCAATGCGTCATATGCGAGGCCGCCCACGATACTGCCCATCGCATAGTGCGCGAGAGTATTTGTCGGATCAGTGATCATCGATAGGCTCATAAGGGTCGAACCAACCAGAAAACGTCCGGAGTGAGTAACGGTTAGAAAATCAAAAAGACTCCGGTATACTTCTTTGCTTTTGCGATTGCCGCCGTCCGGCGAGCCGACCAGGAACACGTCGTCGGCAGCAGGAATCACCCGCTCATTGCCCTTGTGCTGGCCGTTGGGGTCAAGGCCGTCTTTTCCCACAATGATCAGCCACAGCCCGATGTCGTTTTTGTCGCGATCGACTATCACTGCAGTGTCGTAAACTTCTCCACCGTTGAGCTCCGCCTGCATCCACCTGTACCCGCTCATGGTCAGGACGCCCAGATTTTTCAGTGCCTTAAGCAATTCAAAACGGATTTCCTGCCGCGTGTCGGCGTTCACATCCTCATCCGTATACACGTTGATATATATATTGTCGTTTTTCTTAAGCTTCGACCAATCGATCGTTTGATCCTGGCCGGCGTACTCCTGGGCTCTTTTCACCGAGATAACCGGGTTCTTGATCCCTTTTGCGGTCAGCACCCTCTCCAGTTCGTCGATCACGTTGACTTTGTTCGATTCAAGCAGCGGAGACATAAACTGTTTAGGCAGTGTGAACGACTCGCGGTTAAGAATGGCGCTTGTCTCTTGCAGCGTCAACTGTGCTGACCCTTCTAAATCAAGCGGATCAAGTTTAAAATATTTAGGATCTGCATAAGCGATAAATCCAAGATATCGTCCCACCAGAGTATAAATATTTCTGTCATTAGCGAGGGACGCCATGATTTCCATTCCCGCAAGAATAGCCTTGGCTTTCTTTGCACTGGCTTGCGTTTCAAAAAGTCCTTCCTCACGCAGCATCTTCTCTGCCGAAGCGACCTTGTTTGATGAATCCCTAACCCGATGAGCGCAAGTACTCACAATTTGAGCAGCACTATTAAATTCATCTTCATTTAGTTCATGCTCAGTCAAAACTTTAACGATTGCCTGTATCTGTTTTTCGATCTGCTTTCCATAAGAGCTTAGACTATCCCTATGCACGTCCAAGTGCGATACGCTAGCCAAGTAGTCAGACACAAACTTAGCTCTCTGCGCCGAAACAACAGTCAGCCGGGCTTCCTTCTCCTCCTCTTCAGCAGCCTGATTGGGAGCAAAATAATACTCCTCTTTGAGCATGCTCATGATATCAGGCAATTTTTGATTTATTTTGTGGTGAACATACCTGGCTGCAAGAAAGACTGCAGCGATCCCGACAGAGACACCCACCATCACCGCCGCAGAGACGCCCAATAATCCCATAGTCATTAAAGCCGGAAAGGCAACAAAGCTGAACCCAAAAATGCTGGTTATCGGGGAAGTCCTCGTGCCCATGATATACATCAACAAATCGATATCCGTCCGATTCAACATCTTGTTCCTGGACAAGACTTCTCTGACCGTACCGCGGTTCAATTCCTTTCCGGGAATACTTCTCAACTCCTTGATCACCTCGCCGAACGGCCGCGAATTCTTGGCCAGGATTGGATCAATGGTCAATTGCGTCCCTATTTCGCGGACAAAGGTATTCAATACCAGATACCTTTTAGCCGATAAAAATAATAAAAAACCGCCTATCAGAAACATGGGTACCCCTGCTATCAGAGTACCGCTTATAGAAAGGAAAGCGCCCACCCCAAGAATCATCGTAGCCTGACCCATTCCAAGCGCCGATTGTTTCCGAGCTTCGTCGAACAATGTTTTTAAGGCAGTGAGGCTGCGCGCGCTGTTCAATCCTCTCTCCTGCAATTCAAATACGGTTTTGTATACTTGATTCGCTGAATATGACTGCGCTTCAGGCTTGATCTCGTTGAACTTCTCGAAAATCTGCTGATTCTCCGCATCTGCTTTCCCGCCGTCCGGCCCCTTCTCATCCTGTGGGGGAGCCTTAAATTCTTCGGCGACCCGGTCTCTGGGCAAAGCTGCGCCGCCGGCTTTCAGAGGCATCTTCGACACGGCAAGTGCGAGTTCAGCTTCGAGCCCATCATCAATAATCCTGCCGTCCGGCTTCACTTTGATCAAACCTTCTTCGAAGCGGGTGCCGGCAGGAATTTCTACGGTCGGACGGGAGATCGCTTCGTAATTCTGCGCGCCGCCGGCCTTCAATGTGAAAGCTGACGGATCTATATCGGCAAACCTGATGCCGCCGCTGAAGTACTGGCGGATAATCATGCCCGTGGGAGTTGAAACAGTCTCGCTGATATTGTATTCGCCCTTCTCGAATGATCTCTTGTAATCATTGAAATACGTGTCCCTGGACCAGGCTTTGGCGCTGGTCAAGCCGGTCAGGTCGCGCTGGTCGATCTTTGATGCGGCGCTGCCTTCCTGGCCGCGGTATTTCTCCTTGAACCACTGCGCCAGAACCAGAGAATAATACACCTGGCGCAATGCGGCATACTTTTTCGACGAGTTGACTTCGCGGGTAAGTTTCGGAAGGATCTCTTTACGGATGATCGCGGAAGAATATTCGTTGAGCTGCTTGATCTTGGGATCGTTGGACTGGAACAACGCGTTGTTGGGAAGCCAATCCTGCTCCAGCATGACTTTCAAAGTGGCTTTAAAAATGTAAGCGCTGGCAGGAGTTTCGCGCACCAGGATCTCGCCCGGAACAATCCAGGGGCGGGTGATGGTGGGAATGGTAATGTCCTGACGGCCGAAGATCTCTTCGGCTTTGGAATAAAGTTTGTTCCAGTAATTCTTCCCCTCTTTGGTCTTGGGGGAAGTAAAAGCAGCCATGTCTTTCTTCAGCTGCAGATCGGCAGCAAGCAGAATACGGCCGACTTCGGTTCTCTCCAGCCAGGGGTCGATAACCTGATCTTTGGCATCCGGGCGCAAATTAACCCAGAAAGTGGAATTCGGCAGAGCGATCCCTATATTGAAATAGGAAACCAGTTCTTTAGTGGTTAGTTGGACCTGCTGCGGCTTGATCTTGCGCGCATCGCCTTTGTCCAGAAGCAGGTTGAAATCCTGGCTTTTCTGGTCAAAGCTGATGCTGCGCAACTGCACCGGGCGGAATTTGTCCGGGGCGACATAGCCGTTGATGTATGTCGGAATGTTGAATTGCGGAGCGACTTGAGCGAAACCTGATTGTTCAAGAACCAGACAGAAAACTACTGCGAATGCGACAATGCGTTTTACTAATTTGAACATGGGAGACTCCTTCTCTTTGTCTCCCCTCCCCCACAACATTGTGTTTTAAAAAAAACCCGGTTTTTAAAAGACTCTTTGCTTGCGCAATAGAGATCGATTAAGAACCGTGGCGTAATTCTTAATTGACTAACTAACTCCTGATTGTACTAACAAGTATACGGATTACTGGACTGATTACAAGACGAAATATCAATATTATTGAAACCGCTTTCAAAACAGCAGACGCTTTCCTCATCCCAATGCGGCACAATGCATTACAATAATATTCTATATACGCCAATTCTTAAGCCGGTAATAATATCATTGCAACCTATTGCCGCATTTAAAGATGGGGAAAGCGTCTGCTAATAGAGTTGTTTGTGGGGGAGGCGGTGCCAGTCGGAGAAAAGCTGACGGCATTCTTTGAGGAGGGAACTGCGCTTGAGGCAGATCGAGCTTTTGCCCAGCGACTTCAACCTGGCGCTGGAGACTTTGAATTCGTTGAAGCCAATCTTACTGGCATCGGCGATATTCGTGCCGTACACGATCTTGCCGATCCTGGCCCAATGAATCGCGGCAAAGCACATCGGGCAGGGTTCGGTGGTGGTGTACATCACGCAATTTGATAAATCGAACGAACCGGCCAGCTTTGAAGCTTTGCGGATAGCGTTGATCTCGGCATGGCAGGTTGCGTCGTTCTTGAGCACGGTGTTGCGCGCCACAGCCAGCACCCGGCCGCGTTTCACAATGCAGGCGCCGAACGGCCCACCTTCCATGGTCTTCAGATTCTTGCGCGCTTCTTTGATCGCCAGAAGCATGAAGTGCTCATCGTTTTTCTTCATGCTCATATTCTCGCATATTCCCGCTTCAAATCAAGCTAAATCCCGGACTTATAAAATAGCCAGAATTTCCTTCATTGCCGGCGCAGTGACCACAGCAGCGTCCTCTTCCATCTTCAATACTTCCATGATCCAGCTTGAAGCGCGTTTAAGACTCTCACAGGCGTCTTTGTTTCCGCCGCAAGCCTTAATATAGGAACGCATTTCTGCGTACGGCATCTCGCCGGACTGCGCTCTGGCCTGGATCGCCTGCCACTGCTGATCCAGTTCCCGCACGTTTACCTGCGCCACAGCCCCGGCAACCGCTTCAGCCGCTACTCCAGAGCCTGCAACCGCAGCCGGCTGCCCGGCCACCACAGGGATCATCCGGAAATCCACGCCGCCGAGATCTTCCGGCGCCGCAGGTTGAACATCATCCACCGCTGCGTCCTTCAGCCCGCCATCCAACGCATCGCCTTGAGCCAGCGGTTTCTCGATCTGCCCCAGAGCCTGCAACACGGCTACTGCGTCGCGCAATTCCATACTCGCGATTTCTCTGCTGTAATCCTTATACTCTTCCAGCGTAAGCTCTTCCTTAGGAGACAAATCCCTCCCCAGCACAACTACCGGGTCGCCGTTGTCATTCTTCAAGGTCGAGCTGATATACATTCTCTCCGGAAGCAATTCCTGTAGAGGCGTTTTAACGGTTTCTAAGAATTCGCGGCTGCCCGTAATTTTCTTCGCCACTGCTTCCAATTCCCGCTGCGCGATCGCCACGCCGTCGACTTCCCCGCGCACCCGGGCCAGGCCTAATGTCCACAACGCCTCCTGCCATTGTTTACCCCATTGCTCCTGCTGCGCGATCCGCTTCTGCAAAGCCGCGCGGTAATCCTTCAGGGACCGCAGATGGTAAAATGAGATCTCCATCCCGGGGTGCCGAATATCGGCGAACAAACGCAAAGCCTCTCTGCCGCTGAAATTCGCCCACCATTTATTGAATGCCGGCTGTCCGCCGATCAGATAATCATCCTTCTCTATCCCGCGAGCAGCCACTAGCTCGGGCAGAGACAGGAAAACGTCATCATCCCGGATTTCCTGGATCAACAGGACTAATTGCCTGCGCAAATTAAAGCTTTCCCAGGGTATATTCGAGTTATAGTCATGCTTCAGAATCTCTAACTCGCTCGTCACCTGGAAGATGCGGTCAATAACCGCGACCTGCTCCCGCAATCCGGAAATACCGGCTGTCTGGCCGCCATCCGGACCGTCGACTGCCGCAGGAGCGTTATGCACGGCCACTGCCGCAGAATGCTTAAGCCCGCTCAAATCTATAATCTCATGCTCGGATCCGCTGGTATAATACGGTTTTTCATAATGCAGGAACTCGCCCACCGTCGTCTCCAGAGCACGCAGCTTCCCTTGCATCGCGTCGCCGCCCAGCATTTTCGCTCCCAGCTTCACGTACGACACGATTTTCTGAATCCCGCGGTCGCCATACCAGTAACGGCCTGCGGTATCAGTGATATAAACTTCTTTGCCGGGCACCTTATGCTTGGCAAGATGGTAAAAAGAATCATGTAAAAGCTCGTGCCACTGCGCGCCGCCGAGCTTGCTGTCGATGCGCCGCAGCAATTCCCGATCCTTCTCTCCCATACCCAGGGCAATGGTAACCAGCAGCCAGTTCGTCCGCAGGAATATAGCGGTGAACCCGTATTCCCTTTTCTGCTCATCATACGAGTACTTCTGATATCCGGCGGCCAGGTCAACGACCTGCGGCAAGAATCGCGGATCCGCTGCCCCGCTCTTCATGAAACTGACCGCGATATCCCTCAGCGCCAGCAACACCCCTTCCTGGACAAACCAGAACTGCCTTTTCTCTTCTATCCCGGCAACGGTTTGCGTGAACAGATCGAGCACAGCCTGCAGGTCAACGGGATAGCCCTGTTCCAGCCGCTGCGCCACCACCTCGCCTAACGCCCGCGCCGCCTCATTGCGCACATCCTTGTCGTTATCCGCCTGGCGGATCCAGACAGCCAGCGCATCCTGCACTGCCGCGCTCTCTTCCTGGGTCAGCGCGATCACCCCCTGCTCCAGGATCATGCTGCAAAGCAGCCGATCGCGGGCATTCGTCGCAAACTGCAATTTCATAATCTCTTCCCGCAGGTCCCGCACGGATTCTAACTTGGAATCCGGCCCCAGAGCCCGGTTTGCCGCCAGCAAAACCTGGACTGCCGGCAACACGCCCCAGCGCGAAGGATTTTCATCTTCGCCCTTAAGGCTGTACATCATTCTGCCTACCAGCTGCCACTGTCCCAGCCTTCCTGCGGTTTCCGCGAGTTTCTTGAATCCGTAAATCGAATCGCCGTCTTCAGGATGCTCCGGACCGTATACGGTCCAGCGAGCGCCCAGATGATGCATCTTCAGCAGGAAGTCCGTGATCGTTTCAGCCATGCGGTAATGCCCGAACTCCATACAGGCCATAGCGGAGAAAAACAGCACTTTCAACGATTCCCGCTCCGCATCATGCCCGCCCAGGATCGATCCTGCCGTCCGGCCATCTTCCAGCAACTTCATCAAGTCTTTGATCCTCTTGAATGCGGACTCGTCCTGGCGCCCGTTCAAAGCCGCGGCGATATCGATATATGCCCCGGAAGGGATCTGAATGGGACCGCCAACGAATTTTTTCTGCAGCCAGTCAGCCTGTTTTTTGATCGCATTCAACCGGGCCCCATAGCGGTCGAAATACCCCTGCTCTCCGGATTTCTCGGCAAACGCGATGACAATCTCGCTGACCATTGCCGCAACGGTCTTCTCGTCGATCGCCACCGATTCCCAGCCTGCTCCGGTTTTAATGCGTTGCAGCATCGTTCTGGTCAACTCATATTTGCGCGCTGCCGAACGGTTCTCTTCAAGTCCGGACGCTCCCAGGAGGATGCGCAGCCGGCCCGACGTCGAAGCAGACGCCTTCTCGGCATAATCGGCGAAATAATCCCACCATTCCCGGCTCCTGAAATATTCGCGCAGCGAAACTATCTGCTCGACCGTCACTCCCTCATACGACCGGGCAAACCAGCCGGCGATAGCCATTCGTTTTTCCCCGCCGTCCTGGACTGCGCCCGCGGTATCCACGTACACGTTGATACGCTCGGACCCGTCCGTCCCGAAATCAGCCACGAATACGTCGCTGTCGCCGTTATAGATCTTCCAGCGCCCGATGCCGTCATATTCGGCTTTCACCACGTTAAAATCAGTTTCCAGCCTTTCGCCCACCTCATAAAAGAAGGTGGACAGTATGTGCTCGCTCAATTTGACGACGCTGGTCATCTCGCCGCGAGGCGTGCGGGGAAAAACCGAGCAGAAATAATCGATAAAACCGGTAAACTCGCTTTCCAGGAAGCTCTTCATTTTCAAGGCGAGCTTCTGCACCCGGCCAGCCGCGGCCGATTTGCCGCCGTCAGGATCATATGTTTCCAGCTCGCTCTTATGCACCATCTCCTGGCTGCGATGGCCTTTATGGAATATCGTGCCGATAAAAACCTCCGGCTCCTGGGGATCGTCCTCCGGCAGCCGCTCGGTTTTCTTTCTGTATACATACATGTGCTCCATCATCGTTTTGGGACCGGCGACATACCATCTTCCCAGTATTTCCTGATGCGGCCCGTCGATAATGATCACCGGATTCGGGGTACCGTAGACGCGCTCAAAATAAACGGAATCCCCTTTGATACGATATTCTTCGCCTTTGGCGATCCTGCCGTTATCCCAGCTCTGCGGCGGGGTGTTCCTCAATTCTTCCAAATCACGCTCGACATCCTTGAGGTACGCTTCCAGCTCGGCGAGGTCTTTCTCGATCTCCGGCTTATCTTTCTCCGCAGCCTCCGCGATCCTCCGGTTAAGGATATCTTTACGCTGGTTCAGCGCGACAATCGTCGCTTCCAGGTTCTTGATCTTCTGATCCCTGCCGCCGTCTTGCCCCTGTTTTCCGCTTTCATTCTGCCGTTGGTTGCGCTCGATCGCCTGCAATACCGCATCAGGATCGCGCAATTGCAGATCCCGCATCGCCGATACGCGGTCAGTAAAAGGCATTTGCCAGAAAGCCCGGCCGCTGATCACCAGGGGCCGCCGGTTCTCGTCGGTCCTGGTTGCGCTGATATAATACCCGTCATCCGCGATGCGGGCCCCGCTCATGATCGGCGCGGTGTTGTTGAATTCCCTGGTTGCGCGTATTCCCGCAGCTGCCAGCCCGAGATCTTCGCGCGCGGCTGCATTCAGCTCATCTTTGACCTGCGCGTCCGCAACAGCAGCGCTTTTCGAGGCCTTGACCGTCAGATTCCATTTTTTGCGCAGGGTCAAAGGTTTTTCGCCGTTTGCGGCGTCCCTCCCGCCGTCGAGCGACTCCTGCGCCGAGGCAACCTCTTCCGTTGCTGTTGGCTGCCCGCTACCGGCAGGCTGCGCCGTCTGGCGCTTAAAGGCGAAAAACGCAAGCGCCGCGGCAACCGCGGTCCCGATCCAGGTGAAACCCGGGGCTCTGGTAGGCTCCGCTCCCACCGGCTGCTCGCTTTCTTGCGTGATGGAAGAAGGCCCGACTATCGGGTATTCATCTGCGCCGGCGGCTTTAAAATACGGACGGTGCTTTTCCATGACCCCGTCGATCGTATCCGCAAAAACAGCCGCGCTGTACATCTCCTGAAAAGTCGGCTCATTAACCACCCAGGGCTTATTGCCTACGGCAATATCCTCGTAAATGTCATACAGGCCGGGGATACTCTTGTCATCCCGGGCAATGGACGGACCATCCACTATCCTTCCTTTCATCTGATCCAGGCTCAAGCGCCCGGTGTAGAAAAGCATATCGTGCGGATTGCGCGGGGAAGTCTCGGAATACCCCATCATAAATGAACGGCCATAGATATTCCGTCCTTCGACCACCGAGCTCCAGAGATCGTACGCGGCATTCAGGTACCTGCCGTCATAATTCGCTTTATCATTCCGGAACGCCAGTTCATCGATAACCAGCAACCAGCGGGTTTTATCCAGCTTATTCCTGGAAGAACCCCAGGCATAAAAATCGTGTTCATCATTCAACCCGCCCAGATGATAGGGATTCTGCCGGGACAATTCCAGCAGCCGGTTGCCGATAGTGATCATATGGCTCTGCGCCGTGGAACGCGCACCCTGCAGTCCGTATTTCCCGACCAGCCCGTCGGACATGAACGCCAGTTGCGTCGCGGCGATATTATCGTGACGGTCCCCTTCAAAAACGATCCATTGATGCAGACTGGGCATATTATTGGTAATATAGTCGGCAAGGAACTTCGGTTGGGCGTTTGCCTCTGAACCGGCGGCTTGAGCATATATATCGGGATAATCATAGGACAGCTTGAGCAGTTCGGTAGCCGCCAGGATACGCTCGTCCATGTCGATGCCGTCTTCCGGACCGTGCAGCGCGTACGCGCCGACTTCCCGGTGTTTGACCAGGAATAGCCAGGCCTTGACTGCCGCTTCGGAGCTCTTGACCGCCATATCTTTATCACCATGCTGGGCGTAGACATCCGCGGCAACGCACATGGCCGCGGCATACTGACCGGTGACCGCGGTAGAATAATTGTTTTCGTCCAGATCCTGGATCACCCTATCGTGTTTGGTATAATCGTACTGGATATCCTTGCTCCAGCTTTCATCCGCCTCGTCGCGGTACACCGCGCCGGCGTATGAACCTTCCTGCGCCTGCATCGCCAGCATCCAGGGGGTCTGATCCATGATCAACTGCTGTAACTGTTCTTTATGCGCCGGGCTGAACACGCTATCTTTCTGCACGAAACCGCTCCAGACGTTATACATCATGGTCATGTACCACATGGACACGATAGAGCTGGCTTCCGGAATCATCGTATGCGGCATGGCGTCGATAGTCTTGATCGTGTTCTTATTCTTATCGACGATTTTGACCGCGCGGGGAAAATCTTTTAAATTCTTGGTGCTGGTATAACCGTAGGAAGAAATAAGCATCCCGGCTGCGTCCTGGAACGGGTCCTCGACCACGCGGAATGAACCTGATTTGAGCAACTGGCCCGAAGGAAGTTCCAGGACCAGGTAATAAACGCCCGGATCAGCGATCTGCGTGCGGGCAAGATAGACATATTCCCGGGCGAATGAATCTTCGCCCATAAATGAGAGTTTCGCGCCGGTAGCGCCGCTTCCATCCTTGCCGGGATACACTACTCCCTGTTCATCGATAACATAATACCGCGCATCCTTGATCGAAGAGTCCATCTTCCCCAGTTTCAGTTCCGGAGTGGGAAACGATATGTAGATCTCCTGGTCCAGTCCGTATCCGGCAACCGGCATCTGCTCCGGCACCTTGATCAACGGCGCGGGCAGCGAATATAACGATTGGGCGTTTTCCGCGGCGATATCGGCTGCGAAAGGAAGATTCTGGGTGGGAGCGGCGGAAGCCGCAAAAAGGGAAATAGACATCACATCGTGCACAGTCGTCGAACTCAAAATCGAACCGACGGAATCCGCTATGCTTTGATGATCTTTAACCAGGTCTTGCGCGAGATTTCCCAACCCGGCTGCTCCCGCCACGAGTAAGGGGACAATAGCCGCAGCCGCCGCCTTTTCCGCAGCGGTAGTCAACGGCGAACTTTGCGGCCTGACGATCATTCCGCCGGCCTGCACGGTTTCCAGCACCGCCTGTATCTGGGGTGTCGCCAATAATTTGAGCGCTACTTCTTTGTTAAGTTTGTCTAATTTAATATTGTATAACTGGTTGTACAGTCGCGCAACGCTGTCCGTCAATTGACGATCCGCAGCATCCTCTTTCGTCTTCTGCAAGCGGCCGCCATCCGGTAATTCATTATCTTGATTCAACGCTTTCACTTCCGGCTGATGGCGGTAAAGGAATCCCAGCAACGCTTCTAAGGCGTAGAATCCTGACAGCAACGCAAAAGACCAGACCAGCCAGGTTGGATTGGTTATAAACAGCTGGGAATAAACGGCGACAGCGGCTGATCCCGCAGCCATAAATGAATTTTCGTACCGGTGGCCGGCCGAAAGGATGAGCATACTTTCAAAAGAACCGTGCACTGCAAACCGCAGAACATTGGATGTTAAGAATAGGCTTAGCAGTATCGCCGGAACCAGATAAACGCTGTGAATCGCATACAAAACCGCTGAAGCCAGAACAGAAGCTCCCGTCAAAACCACCATGACTCGAGGAGAAAACACCTTCTGGAGCGCCGAATTCTGACCCAGGCGGGTTGTTACCGGATACGAGAGATTTTGATCTACCCGGTTATTATAACTTCCCAGCGCGCTGTACACCACGCCGAGCGCTCCGAAAACTACACCCAGCAGAGCGGAATTCAAAAGAGAAACGCCGGTCCAGGCCATTAGCCCGGCAAATGTAATGCCGACCATGGCGCCGTAAACAAAGTCTACTTTGTCAACCAGCGGTCGTTCCTTCGCTAACCGGATCACTTTGCCGCCGTCCGGATCGGGGATAAATTCCGCTTCCACTCCGGCGCCGGCTGCCAGCAATTCCTCTCGCGCCAGCAAGTTCCCCTGGTCGGTGATAATCGTCATCACGCCTGCTGTGCCGGTTGGGCTCCCGGCGCCGATCGCGGCATTCTCGGCTATTGCCGCGAAAGTCTCGCCGCCGCTGAAATACCTGCGGATCACCATTCCCTGCGCGCTGCTTGCCGCTTCCTGGATATCGTATTCGCCTTTCTGGAATGAAGACTGGTATTGCTTGAAGTAAGCTTCTTTCGACCACGCTTTACCCGACATCAGCCCGGTCAGGTCGCGGCTATCCACAGATTTGATCAAATCGTCCAACGGCCCGGCCGTTGTCTGCCCGGGTATGTGCTTTTTTACGGCGACGCGCAGCTTGAACCACTGCGCCAGCACTAGAGAATAAAACACCTGCCGCAATTCGGCATAACGCCGGGATGAATTCACTTCCCTGGTCAAGCGGGGAATGATCAGCCGTCGCACCAGATCCGAAGAATAATCGTTAAGCTGTTTGAGCCGGGGATCGTCAAACTGATAACCGGCGGCCGGCAGGTGATCCTGCTCCAGCATGACTTTCATCGTGGCTTTATAAACATACGCCCGGCCCTGGTATTCCTTGATAATAACTTCTGCCGGCACGATCCACGGTCTGGTCACGGTGGGAATAGAGACCGGCTGGTTGCCGAACAACGCTTCCGCTTTCGCGTAGAGTTTATTCCAGTAGGCGCGGCCTTCTTGGGTAGCAGGCGAGGTGAAACGCGACAGGTCTTTCTTTAACTGCAGATCCGCGGCAAGCATGATCCTGCCGACTTCGGTTTTCTCCAGATACGGATCAATAATGTTCCGGGGAGAATCCGGCCGCAGATTAACCCAGAAAGTGCTGTTGGGGAGGCGCAGCCCCACCTGGAAATAACGCATCAATGTATCGGCGGTCTCTTCGATCTGGTCCTGCTTGAGCCCGCGGCTATCGCCTTTTTCCAGAAGCATGTCGAAGGCGTTACGTTCGGCGTCATACCCCAGAGAGCGCAGATGCATCGGCCGGAACTTCTCCGGGCTGATCAATCCGTTCAAATACGCCGGCACAGGCATTTGCGGAGCTACCTGGGCAAAACCGCTCTGTTCAACGACCAGAGAGAAAATTATCAAAAACGAGATCAATCTCTTAACCATCTGTACATCCTCCAATAAGAAAAAAACCACGACAACTTGATAGCTGTTATCAAGTGCCGTGGCATACATTACGTAAAATATCCTGATTTTCAAGAAGTGTAGCACATAAACCCTGATTTTTCAAGGTTTACGGGAGAAAATATTGCTAAAAGGAAAAGGCTGGACGGTTAAGTCCAGCCTTGATCAACACATTTCGCTTTCCCGCTATAGCAAATTATTTGAATAATTCCTCGATTTCTTCTTTCTCAATGTGGTAGGGGCTTCTTGAAACCAGCGTCGAATCTCCCGCGCCGCCGGCTACTACCCCGGTATTAACCGGTCCTACTGCCACCAGAAGTTCGCTGCGGTCTCCGCCGCCGCCGGCTACCACCCCGGTATTAACCGGTCCTGCTGCCACCAGAAGTTCGCTGCGGTCGCCGCCGCCGCCGGCTACCACCCCGGTATTAACCGGTCCTGCTGCCACCAAAAGCTCGCTGCGGTCTCCGCCGCCGCCGGCTACCACCCCGGTATTAACCGGTCCTGCTGCCACCAAAAGCTCGCTGCGGTCGCCGCCGCCGCCTGCTACCAAACCAGTGTAGTGGCTCCCGCGTCCCGAGACCAGATTAGCGTTTCCGGCAGCTCGAAAACCCGCGTGCGTGCTTTGTTCCTGAACTTTCCCTTTCCCGCCCGCGCTAAGCACGCCTTCATAATCCGCAAAACATACTCCCTGAAGCAACATCACCCCGAGGATCACTGCTATGAACATCCGTGTTTTGGTCATCATGTCGTTTCTCCCTTTTTTGCCTGCTTGAGCTCATTATCAAATAAAAAACCCGCGTCGCCTTATTCTTATTTCGGCAACCCGGTTATCGAATACAAAGAAAACTTCTCTCGACCCGTGGCTTTCCTCACTCCCTTTCGGGGAGATCGGCATTATCGATAAGAATGTTCCTGGTGTTATATCAAGAGTATACCATGACTATCGCGTTTTTCAATATCGCCGGCCATTCAAAATGAAAGCCTTTTCAGAATCGGCATAGAAAAATTGGCAAATTTTAGTGAAAATGCTATACTTTTTTTAGCGTGTAAGCCGAAGTTCAATAAACTTGCTATTAATCAAAATTTTGCTAAAATATGACCGAACAAGTAGTTGCAAGAATTTTACTCACCTTGTTTTTCCTGCTGGGCAGGTGCCTGACTACTGCCCTGGCCGCAAGTTTATCTGATTTCCGGTCAACACAGAGCGTTATACCCTCTACCAGCTACAACCGGCCTTCGCTGCCCGCAGCAGCCAGGGCAAGCGTTGCTACCGCTAAACCGGCGGTTCCGGCCAACGCCGCAATCACCGCGAGCAAAAAACCGGCTATGACCGCAAGCTCTGCCCCTGCAGTCTTTAAACAAAGTTCCACCGGAATAATCGCCAGTTTCCCGGGCAGCCCGGAATTGGGCAACTACGCTTATTCTTATGATCAGGCTATTGCCGCCAATTATTTCCTGGCGAACAAAAACTATTCTGCCGCGGGTAAAACTCTGACTTTCTATGAAAAGATCCGCAAGGATTGGAAGAGCTCCTCCGAAGGCCAAAACAGCCCGGGAGTAGCTTTCCAGAAAGCTTTCAATCCCGCCAATGGCACGATCAGCGATCCGGTCATCGCCACCGGTCCCAACGCCTGGCTGGGAATTGCCGCGCTCAACTATACCCAGGCGACCAAAAAAAATACGTATTTATCCCTGGCCAAAGACATCGGCACCTACCTGGTTTCCCTGAATCAAAATGACGGCTATCAGGGCATCGTGACCGCTCCCGGATCCTCCATCAGATCGACCGAGGAAAATATCGACACTTTCGCTTTTTTGAACCGCCTCGCTTCCGCCACCGGCGATTCGACATACCGGACTGCCGCCCAAGATGCCTATACGTTCGTAAAAAGCATGTATAACCCCGCGACCGGATATTTTAACGCCGGCATAAACGGCAATACCGCGGATACCCGGTTCGCCACGGACGTGCAGACAATGGCTATACTGACTTTGGGCGTGGACGGATTAGAGGAAATGGGCGTAGACGTGGAGGAATTACTGGCGGTAACCGAAGCCCAGGGCGCGGTACAAACAACGTATACTAAACCCGACGGCGCCACGGTCAACGTTACCGGATTCGGTTTTCAGGGCGGCGACAATAAGATTTCCGTGGAATGGACGGCGCAGATGATCGTGGCCTATCTGGCGGTCAGTAAAGAATATGCTGCCGACGGCAATATCGAAAAAGCGCGCTATTACAAAAACCAGGCGACTTTCTATCTTACCGAACTTAAAAAGATGTCATCGGACAACGCGCTTCCCTATGCCACAGCCGCCAACAGCCCGACCGGATTCGGCTGGGACACGCCCACGGGCAGCGTCTCACTGGTAGCCACCGCCTATTACAACCTGGCGGTTGCCGGGGACAACCCCTTCACTCCTGAATCCGACAATCTCTGGAAATAAGAAACGACTACGTCTGGCGTTTTAAAAAAAGGACGCATCTTTCGATGCGTCCTTGATTTGTTTTGCGGGGATGCCCTTGCGGGCGCCTGTCGCTTATTTTTTCATTTTGCGGCGAACCGCAATGACTGCGCCGCCGAGACCGAAGAGCAAAAACGAGATCGGCTCGGGAACCACATTCATCTTCAGAGTAAGTTTCGGGCGTAAAGCGGAATCGCTGATAAAATCCGAAGAACGGAAATCCATGAGCACCTGATCGCCGGCGAAATAGCTTCTCACCAGCAGACCGTTGTTGGAATCAGGATTGGTAATCCAGTTCTGAACCAGCGGTGTGATATCCAGACTCTGCCAGCCGTCCTGCGTTACATACTGATGGACCTCGTTGTCATAATAGAATCCCGGCTGATTGATCCAGGTAACATCCATTTCGCCCCAACTGCCGCTCAAAGAGTTGACTGCCAGCTTATGCGTTTGCTGCGACTGCAGGCCGGAGTTGAACATATAGAGATCCATGGTCGCGCGAATCAAAGTCGCTCCTGCGGGAAGCTGCGGAAGATCGAACTGGATCAATCCTCTGGATTCGTCGAAATCCGAACGAGTAACTTCCATGGCTTCCCAATCGCCGAAATTCAGATCATCCAGGGTTTGATAGATGGTAGAATCTTTTCCATCCTGCGGTCCGGGCTGAATGGTAAAATACTGGTAAGTGGAAGACGAAACAGTGCCTGCGCCGTTGGCTAAGGCAACTGCGCCGGAAAAAACTACCGAGAAGATTAAAAACATAAATAATGATTTTTTAGTCATCGCGCCTCCTGATTACGAACCGTTAGACGTATCTTCCTTAATATTATACTTCGGTTGGGGTATGGAAGGTTACGCTATTATTATACTCCGGCAGGATCTTCCCAGTCAACAAAAATCTGCTACTTTTTCTTATTCAGACGGCCCAGCTTCTCCTGGAGAAAACCCATGGGGCAGACCATGCACCAGCCGCGATGCTTGAAAGCAATGCCCAGGATAATCGCAACCACGGTGGTGATCAGGCACATGCTCACAAACACCGCCCCTATCGCCAGCCAGTTGCCGCCGGCGCGCAGAATGAGGTAGATGAAGAAACAGATGAACATGACGAACACCAGCCAGCGGAACCAGGCACGGGTGAGAAACCCGGGCAGCGGCTTATTCCGGCTGAAATGAGACATCACCAGGTCCAGAAAAGCGCCCCGCGGGCAAAGATTCCAGCACCACCATCTCCCCTTAAACAGCGCCAGGGGAAGGAAAAACAGCATCATTCCCAGCACCAGATAACCGAATACCGGGCTGAAAAATCCGCCGATAAGCACCAACGGCAATAACCAGATCATGACCAACTGTGACTTTTTCACGGTTTCAGTATACCTCACAAAAAAGGACAGGTCCACCCTTTTTACCTTTCGGCAAAAACAGGTGATCTGTCCTCTTTTGCGCTTCTCCTCCCGTGGTGCTACAAATCTATCTCCAGCACTTCATTACCGGCATACACGATCTTCAGATCGACTCCCGGCTCATAGCCGTAATATATCGTCGCTGATGTCCCCGCGGACTGCACTGTGGAAACCTGGGCGGCGGAATGCCGGTCGTTGGTCAGCTTGATCGCTTCTTCGAGCTGCCCCAGGCTGATCGTTTTATTCGTATCCGCAAGTATCCTTTTGATATCCTCGCCGCTGCAGGCGCTTTTCTCAACGGTAATCGCCTTGCCCAGCTGCGCCATTGCCCCCAGCAGACTGTTGTACGCGTCCGAATACACCTGGGCGCCGGTCATATTGGCAAATTCATTGCTGCTTGCCGGCTCATTCTGCGGCTGCGCGTATTCCTTGTTTGCCCAGAGTTTATATTCGGCTTTCTGCTGCTGGAAGGATTCCCAATTCCGCTGGTACATTTCTTTCATCTGGAAAGTCGGGATATCCTGCGCAGAGGCAACCGCGCCGTCAGAAGACTCGGCAGCAACAGAACCGCCTGACGGCGTATTGTTAACCGGGGTCAGTTTCCCGGAAACCGGCGCTGCCGGAATGCGCTTATTTGCGGCAAATCCCGGCTTGAATGTTCCCGGCGGATTGACCGGCGAGGGCTCCCCGAAAACAAAAACCCGGCAGCCGGATAACTCCCAACCGACAGCCAGGGCGCAGCACAACGCGATCTTCAGTATGGTATTCATCTCTCCCCCTTGTTTCCGGAACCGTGATAAAAGCGATCCTGTGGCTATAAAACCAGCGCCAGGACAATTTCCCTGGGAGTTTCAATGGCGTTTTCTTCCTGCAGCCGCATCACCCGAAGCATGCACGCGCGCAACTGCTGCTTATACCCGGCGCACTCCGGCCGCAGGGCGCAGGCAACCAGGCACTCTTTGACCTTCTCCGCCGTGGGCATATGCCCCTGCCCGATCATTTCGCGCATCTGCCGCAATTCGGCGGCTACGTCCACCCCGGCTGCGTCGATCCCCGCGCCTGCGATCAGCGCTTCCAGATCGGCTTTGCCCGCAGCAGCCGGCAGGTTGCGGAAATCGATACCGCCGCTGTCGGCCGGGCCTGACCGGGGTTCCTCGTCCCGGCGCGATCCTTCCGCGGTTACCTTTCTCACGGCAACGCGGCGCTTTTTCGAAAGCTCATCCCAGGCCGCTTTGATCTCTGGATTATCCGAATTCCCGATTTGCCGGGCCAGCCAGGCTTCGCTGGCCTTGAACAAGCTGGCCACGAACTGCAGGCTGCCCAGGTCTTCCAGCGCGGCAATGATCCGGTCATCCATGCCGATGACCGCGTCCGCGCTCAATCCTTTTTGCCTGCGGATCATCGCGTCCCATTTTTCCCATAACACCGGATTGCGCGCGAACACATCCCCCATCATCGCCGGCGAGAACCGCTTGTCCGCGGCATACACCGCATGCAGCGAATCTTTCTTATCGAGCAGATGCGAGAGCGCCCAGGCCCGCTCGGACAGCGCCTGATACACCCACAGCGCTTCCGTATCGTCCTCATCCCGGCCGGCGGAACGATCGGCCATTTCCGGCGAGCCGAGACGGTTCGTTTTCACCTCGATCCCGCTGCCCAGGGCATCCACCAGGCCCGCGCGCATTTTCTCCAGCCTCTCTGCCGCAAACTGCTTCAGGCGCGCATCGTATGCCCGTAACGACTCCACGTCCACGCCGATGCTCACGCCGTCACCCTTGACGCGTTCCAGGAACGCATAATTCTCCCCGCGGTCTTCGCCGATAAACGCATTCAGCTCTTCCTGGTTCATGGACATGATCTGGCTGCGATGGAACGGAGTGGGCTCTCCCTTGGCGGAAAAATTTGTCACTTCCTCGGCGGCGGCAATGCGATGCGCTTGCTGCCCGTCGAATCCCTGCTGCTCCCAATAGATCTCACGGCGCTCATGGTAAAAAGCCTCGGTAATGATCTCGCTCTCGCCGGTCCGGCGGGTGCTGTAGATATTGCTGACCACGACGATATAGGTGCCGTCGGAAGATTTAAAATGATACGCCGGAGTGCGCGGCATATCCGCCGAACTCCAGGAGATCAGCTTGATCCGATAGGGACCTGAACCCATATCCGATTTATGGCGCGCTTTGATCTCGAACCGGCCGTGCAAATGGGTAAGGTCCTCTTCTTCCTGCGTGCCGATGCGCTTGAGCCGGCCTCCGTCGGGCCCGTCCTGGCCGCCGTGCGCAGTCCCGCTGTCAACAGCCACTGCTGCGCCTGACACCCGGCCGACCAGTCCCGAATACAGCGAATTCAATCGATCACCGCGACGGTTCAACCACAGCATCAGCCGCACCAGCGGATGCAGCCTGGCTGAATCCGGACGAGCGAAGAAATCGTCGAGGTTCACTATCGATCCCAGGGTTTCCACGCGATCCAGGAATCCGCCTGCCCCCACCAGCCTGAATAACGGCAGCAAGCGCTGCAGGCGCAACCGGTATATCGCGCGCAAGAATGTAAGCTGCGTTGGCGTGAGTAAAGGGAATGTAGCGTTCGACAACCACCGTTCGAGCCCGCCGGTATGCGAAGAAGACACCGACGGACGGATCAAGTCCCGGAAATTCGACCAGACCTGCTGCGACATGCCGGAACTGCTAAACGGTATAGTTTCCCGCCTGATCAGATCGCTCCAGTTGTTGGAGAGCCGCCGGCCGGACATCTCGTCAGTCCTTGCGAAAAAAGTCTGCACCATGTCCGAAAAAGCCCCGTGGGAGGTGTTGGATAACGTATCTATCGGAGGCAGGCGCAGTGAGCTGATATCGATGTCAGGCAATCCCTGCAGCATATCGTCGAGTTGCGCCATCAAAAGTTCTTTGCGCGCGCGCAAGGCCTCGCGCTGCTTTTGCTGCTGGCGCTCGTATTCTTCCAGCCATTCCCGGTTCAAACGCTCGCGCGACTCCGCAATTCCCCGGATACGGTCCAGGGTCCTGTCCAGAAGGCCCCGCAGCTCGGCTGCAGCTTCCGGATTATTTACCTTGATCGGCAGCAGATCTCTTTTCCATTCCGTAGAAGAACTGATCTGCTCGAACTTTTCCACGTTCATTCTATAGCGCCGCAAAACCCGGCCTAATTCTTTCCTGAATTCCGTCCAGGCCGCAGCCAGCTCTTCGTGCACTCCGTTGAGGTCAGGGGTTACCGCGGATTGCGCCGCGCTCGCGCTCAACATCAGCGCCAGTTTTTCCACCGCTTCCAGCAGTTCTTCGAAACGCGCCTGCGCCTCCAGCCTGCCCGCATCGTCCTCCCGGGTCTGGAACATGAATACCCGCATCTCCAGCCGCGATTGGCGGTTTTCTGCGGCCTCATCGCCTGCGTCATGGCTGCGCATCACCGAAGAAAAATCGTTATGGATGTTCGCCTCGGGCTTCTCAAAACGCTCGACCGGCGAGAAAATCATCCCCAGCAGATTGGCGATCAGGCGCGCCTGGTGGTTATAATCGCCCACTCTTTCTTTGGTCCCCTGCGGCAGGCCGATGCTGATATGCACCGGGAAATTCCCGTTATCCGGGATCAACCCCAGCGTGCGCAAATACCGCAGCTGCATGATCTGCGCGCGCGCGGAACGCGACGGACTGAAGGCGTATTCGATATAACCGTCGCCGCCTTTGCCGACATTCAGCAAACCGAGGATTTCCCGCGCCACCGACCTGACAAAAGGAATGTTGCCGTCCACGAATTCGGGAAAAACTTCCAGCTCCATGCCCATGGATATCGCCGGCATCCCTGCGGATTCTCTAAGATATGCATCGAGATACGCTTTCAGTTCGGCGCTCACCTGCTCTGCGGAACGGCCTTCTTTGAGCATCTCCACAGCCATGATCACCAGCATCGCGCGTTCGCCTTGGTAGATGTAATTGGCGCCGGCCGGAGCGCCCGCTTGCTCCGGATAATACGCATCGATCATCAACCGGCCGACCAGCTCGCTGGCTGCGCGCAATACCGGCATTTCCGGAGCGATCCGGTCGCGGTAATTGAGCATCACATGAGTTACGGTTTGCAGCTTCTCCAGGCCTTCTTTGTCCATAAAATTAACGTCGAGCGCCAGATCGGATTTGAGTTTATCGATAACCTCCGGAGGAACTTCTTTAAGCGCCAGGAGCATGCTCACGGCTTCATCGAGATTCTCCAGGAACGCGGCGTTGATCGTGTCCGTCCCCACCAGGTTCAGGTACGTTCCGAAATCGCTCGCCCCCACTTTGAAGAGCACGTCGCTCCACAACCCGACGCTCTGGGCCAGGATTTTCAAAGGATGCACCCGCTGGGCCACGGATCGTTCAAGCTCGGCGACTTTAACCCGCAATTCGGAGATCGCGCTGTTCACTGCCTGGCGCACCCGGCTTCCGCCATCGGAGCCCTCGGGATCGCCGATGCGGAAATTGCCGTGCGAAGTGCCGGTATCGAAAGCAATGACATCTTCCGAGACGCCGCTGCTGCGGATCATGAAAGGCACCTGCGGTTCGAACAAAGAAAGCTTTATGTCTCCCAGCCAGGCCATCAGCCGGATCAACGGATGCACGTCGGCATCTTTGAGCCAGCCCAGATCAGGCAGACGGATACGCCCGCTCAACCCGCGCAGCACATCCCTGACTCTGCGCGTATCCAGGGCCGGCAGATGGAACCGGCCGGGACTATCTTCGAGGTGGTCTTGAAGAAACAGTGGGCGTATATCTCTTCTGCTCCGATAGGAAAAGTCAGGCCAAGACCCGATTGAATGATTGGGATTCCATTCTTGCTCCATTGACCTTTCTTCAAGAACCCTCATTTCCGTATTTTCGAAAAGCTGTACCGGCGCGCGCACCATGGGATCCCGCACGCCGCTTTGCAGCGCAGCCAGAACGTCTTTCGAGCGGCCTCTTAAAGCCCGGCTATCATTGCGCTGCTTTGCTTCATAATTTTCCAGCCACTCGCGGTTGAGCCGCTCGCGCTGCTCCATGATCTCCTCGAGCCGCGCGGCTGTCCGGTCCAGCAATCCCTGCAATTCCCGCATCGCTTCGGGTTTGGCTGTTTTGAACGGCAGAAGAATCTTTTTCCATTGTTGAGACGAGCGGATCATTTCCAGCTGGTTGGCATTCCTGCCGTATTTTTGCAGGATCAGATCCAGCTCCGCGCGGAATGCGCTCCAGGCTTTGGCCATTTCTTCGCGGGTTCCTCTTGTTTGCCGGTCGCCTTCCTGCGCAGAAACTCCTGCGGCCAGCAACAATCCTAATCTGTCCGCCATACTCAGCAGAGCCTTGAACCGCTCTTGCTGCTCCTGCGCGACCTGCGCATCCTCCCCGGTTGACTGGAACATGAACACGCGCATCTCCAGCCGCGCCTGTTCATTCTCCGACATTGCATCCCCGGAGGCGTGGAACCTGATCACCTCGCCGAAATTATTGTGAACATTCGCTTCCGGCGCTTCAAACCGCTCCACCGGAGAATAAACGAGGCCCAGAAGGTTGGCGATCAAATAGATCTGCTCGCTGAAAGCCGCCGGAGGCAGCTGGGTGCCTTGAGGCAAGCCGATGCTGATATGCACCGGAAAATTCCCGTTATCGGGAATAAGCCCGAGCGAGCGCAGATACTCCAGCTGCGCGATCTGGGCCTGCGCCGAACGCGACGGGCTGAAGGCGTATTCGATATATCCGTCGCCGCCTTTATTCACGAAAAGAAGGTCCAGGATGTTTTCGGCGGTGCGACGGACGAACGGGATGCTCCCGTCTACGAATTCGGAGAACACCTCAAGCTCCATGCCCATGGAAACCGCCGGCAGATCTTTGAACGTCGCCAGATATTCCCGGAGGAAAATCTCCAGCCGCTGCCGCACTTCTTCTTCGCTCAAGCCCTGCTTGAGCATCTCCACCGCTTTGACCACCAGCATTGATTGCTCGCCGATGTACACATAGGGCAACCGCTCCCGAGGCTCTTTAACGTCGTCGAGCAATTGCAAATCGGTTATCATTTCCGAAACGATATGGCTGGCGCGCTTCAAATAGGGCAATTCCGGCTCGATCCGGTCGCGGTAATTCAGCATCACCCGGGTCACCGCCTGCAGCTTTTCCAGTCCGGACGTGAACAACAGATCGATGCCCATCTGCGACTCGATCTTTTCTATGGTTTCCGGAGAAACGCTCTGCAATTCCAACAGCAGCTTCACCGCTTCATTGAGGTTCTCCAGGAACGCTTCGTTCATATCATGTGCGCCGACCACGCGCAGATACCTGGCGAAATCTTCGGCCCCGATCTTGAACAGAACGTCGCTCCACAACCCCACGTTTTGCGCCAGGATCTTCAGTGGATGGGCTTTCTGCGCAATTGATTGATCCAGCGCGGAGACTTTTGCGCGCAGGCTCCAGATTGCGTTGTTCACCGCCTGGCGCACCCGGCTTCCGCCGTCGTTGTCGGCCGATTCATCGTCCTGCGCGACGGATCGCTCCGGCTCCAGGATCCGACCGCTATGCAATCCGGCTTCGTCGAGGACCAGCGCAACCGCGTTGTCGTCAGGAGCTTCAAGCGCCGGCGACTGCACCACCGTCATCTGCGCGGCAGCGGCCTGGCCGACCACGCCGCCGCTGAAATACGTGCGCACCGATAAACCGGCCCCGGAGCCGGAACCGCTGCGGATGGTCTCCTGCTTGCGGTATTCGCCCTGGCTGAAGGACGCGCTGTACGCTTTGAAATAATCCATTCTGGACCAGGCCGTTCTTGATTCCAGCCCGGAGAGATCTTTCGTATCTATGCTGCGGGCCAGAGCCGGAAGCCCCGACGCAGACGGCTGGCCGGTAATGCCGGCGGGCGCTGCGCTTGCGAATTTCGCTTTGAACCATTGCGCCAGCACCAGAGCGTAAAACACCTGGCGCAGCGGCGCGTATGTGCGGGAAGCGTTCACCTGACGGGTGAGCTGCGGCAGGATCAGCTTGCGGATCAATGACGAGGAATAGTCGTTGAGAGCCTTGAGTCGCGCGTCGCTCGGCGCGGCGAATGCGGGATCTTTGAGGTAATCGCTCTCGAGCATCACCTTGAGCTGCGCTTTATAGATATACGCTCCGGCGGGCGATTCTCCCACTATGATCTGGCCGGGAACGATCCAGGGCCGGGTGACCGTGGGGACGACCAGATCAGTGCGCCCGAACATCTCTTCGGCTCTGGCGTACAGCTTGTTCCAGTACTGGCGGCCTGTCGGGGTGTCCGGATGGGTCAAACTGGCCAGGTCTTTTTTCAACTGCACGTCGGCTTCCAGCAGGATGCGGCCGACTTCCGTGCGCTCGAGATACGGATCGATGATCTGATCGGGAGAATCTGGGCGAAGGTTGACCCAGAACATGCCGTTGGGCAAAGCCAGGCCGGTTTTGAAATAAACCATCAGCCGCGCAGCTTCGTTGTGCATCGCGGCGGGCGCAACCTGCTTGAGGTCGCCTTTGTCCAGAATGATCCCCATGCGGTTATTCGGCGCGTCGAAGGACAACGAGCGCAGCTGCACGGGATGGAATGTATCGGGAGTGGAAAAAGCCGGAGTATAACCGACGGGCGACACCTGGGCGAAGCCGCTCTGTTCGAAGATGAGAGATATGCAAATACACGCAGCCAGAATTTTTTTAAGCATGAGCTTCCCCACTGATTAACTTTAAAAAAAATCCCACGGAAATGAATCGCCAACTGACGATTCATTCCGTGGCTATTATAAGTTTACCCCACGCCAGGCCGTTTTCAACCCTGAACCCGCCACTTCCTGCAACCGCTTGCAGCCAACCCGCAGACGCTTTCCCCATCCATATACACCACAATGAGTTACAATTATATTATATCTCGCCCAATTCCCGGGCAGAAATAATATCATTGCAATGTATTGTAACACAACAGGATGGGGAAAGCGTCTGCGGGTTGGCTGGCTGGATGAAAGCGATTACAAAATAATCTCCTGCTATACTTGAAATAATACTATTCACCGGTTATACTTGCGTAGAAACAAGTATGTGCACAACCTTATCGAAAAGGGTCTGAGGGGAGAAACAAACAGACCAAAGCCACGGTCGTTACAGGTTTATTGGTGCTGCATTACGACACCGGGTTGCCGAAATAAGGTTACTTTCGTCAAGCCGGTTTTTAATTTACAGTGGGGACTCTGGGGAGAGACCATGAAAAAACTAAGCCTTTGCTTTGCCTTTCTGTTCCTTTTCAATTCAATTTGTTTTGCGGGCTGGACCACATCCTACGACGGAGGAAAAACTTTCGTCGATTTCTACGGCGGCGCCAGCAAGACTTCCGGCAGCACTCCGACTGCCACCGGTGTCAAGCAAAGCACCAGCTCTACGACATTCCGTCCGGCATCATCGCTGTCCGGCACTACAACCACCTTTAAACCAACTTCCTCTTTCTCCCTGCCCTCTAATCCCATTTCATCGGGCAGCCTGCAGTCCGCTTTGTCCAGCGCCAACGCCTCGCGCGCGCCGGTCAGCTTGAGTTTTAATACGAATAAAACCGTTGCAACGGTCAGTTTGCCGAACTTCCAGACTACCGCGGCCGCTCCCATCACTTTCACCGGCAGCACCATGCGCAGCGCCTCGGCTCCCGGCACTACCTTTATTATCGGACAAGCCCAGGGCCCGAGCACAACTCCCGGCGCCGCCGCCGCTCCGATGCAGGCAATGATCGTGGGGATCGACGACGCCACCCAGACCATTACCGGCGTGTACACTTCCACTGCCGCGTTGGAACAGAACGGCGTTTACCAGAGCGCGGACAACACTCTGTATAACGCCGCCAACGGCCAGATGCTGACCTTCTCGCAATCGAATCAAGCGTCCGTGGACGCTTCCGCAGCCGGCGCGCCGCAATCCGCCGCGACATTCGCATTGTGCCAGGGAGCGATGACTCCTTACTATGATTTAAACTCGGCAGCGGATTCCACTATAGATATACAGGGTAAAGCCGTTTTTGCTCTGGGCAGCGAAACGTTGCTGGTTGAATCCGGAAAGCTGGCTTTCACCGCCGATGCAGCCGGCAATACGAGCATTTCATTTATCGGAACCCAGTCAGTCCAGCAACTTGATCCGACCACCCAGCAATGGATCACTCAATCCTCCACCCGGGACGCGCAGGTGCAATCCGGCGTGCCGCAGGCCGGCGGCGAGACGATACAGGCGCTGACCGTGGATATGGGCCAGGGGCAAGGATTGATGATCAAAGGCGAACAGCAGAACCTCGCGCTCTTCGCCGATTCCAAGATCACCCAGATGGAAAACGGCGCGCTGATCATGAGCGCGGCCAAAGACGGCCAGATATATACTGCCACAGTCACCGTTGACCCGAACAACGCCGAAGCCCAGGTGTACAACGGCGTTACCTATATACCGGCGGTGCTGGCCAATATCACCGTCACCCCCGCCGCAGGCCAAACAACTACCGCCGCGCCGACAGCCAACGCGATCACTACCGCAACCCCGGAAGCCGCAGTAACCGGCGCAGATATGAGCCAATATTCAAAAGAAGAATCCTTATATATGGACAGCGTGCAGCTGCGCGATGGCCTGCTCGCCGAGATCAAAGCCAAGTACGGAGAGGAAAAAGGCGCAAAGATCATCCAGGCTTTCGAGTACTACGAAGCCATAGCCGCGCCCCATCTCGACGCTTATTACAACAAACCGGCAACCGACGAATGGTTCAATGCCAAGGATGCGATACACGCCGCTCAAGTCACCCTGGCAGAAAAAGTATCACCGTACGGAATAGAAATCGATACTCGCACCGGATACGAAACCGATCCTATCTGCACCTCGCCGGTGATGAAAGACGGATTGATCCAGCAATATCTGATCGCCGACGAATCCGCCAACCGGCTGGGCAACGTCATTACCGCCCAGGGGAAAGCCGTCCCGGACACAGCCCGGATACAGCAATACGCCGCGGCAAAATCCAGCCAGCCCATGGACATGGGCAACATGGGAGACATCATCTGGGCGCTGTCGAACGAGGAAACACGGCAGCAGATAAGCGGATGGGTCCAGGGATACATGCAGGCCAATCCCGGCGAACCCGCGGAGATGGAAACCTTCAACAAAGCGATACTCCAGAACCTGCCCCAGGAAACGCAGACCGCAATCACCGAATGGGTGCAGGCGGTTCGCGATTATGAAACCGTACGCAGCCTCGATCTCTACTATGATGTCACCAGCGACGGCGCGCAGTTCGTCAACCAGGGCACCTACGACACCCAGGAAGCGCTGGATACCCAGTTCGTCAAGCTGGTGGAAAAAGAAGGCGTGCTGCGGGAACAAATCGGTCTGGACCCGGAAACCATGAAGCAATGGCAGTTGAGCGTGGCGCACGAAAAACCTGCAACTACGGAAGCGGGCGAAATGCCCGGAGCCGTCCAGGCACGGATAGACACGTTTATAAAAGACCGTTACGCCAAAGAGCGCTATTCGCTGACAGGAGAATATCTCAAACCGTCGGCGATCCAGAATAATTTCGACATGCCTGACGGGGAGTTCAATGAGCGGGTGCTGGGGATCCCCGAAAAAGCCAGGGTCACCTCCTTCGACGGCAAAACCGGCGAGATCGCTTACGAACACAATGGTTCGACCTACACCGGAAAAGTCGACATGAATAGACAGTTCAATGTAAAAGACCCGGACATCGACACGGCAAAGATCGATCCTGCGATACTGGGATTGCCCGATACGGCGAAGATCACCTCTATAGATAAAGACGGAAAAGCACATTATACGATCGAAGACAATAAGCTGGTTACTGACGGGTCGTTCAACATACAGGCGCTTGAATCGAGGATCAACGGCACCCTGCAGTATGTGGGCAAGGACAATTTGCCGGGGTATGCCTGGAACACCCTGACCGGGAAATACGAGCCGATGAGCGATGCCAGGATCAAGACGACTGCCGGCATTCCGCAGCAGGCCCAAGAGCTGAAGATGAACGTGATCGACGATAAAACCGTCGAGATCAAGTATAACCTTGGCGCGAGCACCTACTCCAGAACCGTCGATGCGGACAAGCTGTTCGTTGCCGCGCCTGTCGTGGAAAAGCCGGGAAAGCCGGTCTGGCAGTACGCGGGCAAAGTACAACCGGCGAATCAACAGAGCCAGCCCGACGCAGTATCGGCGAACGATAGCATTGAAATAGCTCCCCTGGGTTATGAAACCTATAAGTCGGTTAAGTATACCGTTGAGAATTACGCGACCCTGTCGCAGATAGCCCGGATCGGAAAAATGCCCGACGGCACTGCGATCCCCGAAGGCTTTACCATAACCATACCTGCCGGGGACAGATCCGGTGATTACCGGTGGAACGCCACCACCCGAACCTGGTCGCCACTCTAGCAGACGCTTTCCCCTATTCTTTGCAGCAGAATAGGTTACAAAAGTATTATGGGTAGGACGTTATATATAACTATATAATATCCTACCCATAATACTTTTGTAAATCGATGCAAGACTAGAAGTTGGGGAAAGCGTCTGCGTTATTTGCCGCAGTTGGCTTTAGCCGCACCTTTAGCGCCGTCGGGATTACATTTTATTGTGTCACCGACAGGAGCAGCATCTCCGCCCGGAGTATACGGACGTATAAAATCCGGCATTTCCTGCCGCGCCGTCCTGAAAGCCGCGATGCGCTGTCGCAATTCAGCCCGCAATTCGCTGAAGTTCGTGGCTACCGCTTGAATGTTGAATGAACTCTGATAAGGCGTTATCTTGCCCTGCAACGGCGAAGCATTGAATTTACCCTGCAGATCTTTACCAACCTCTTTCAACGCCGCAGAAACTGTCGCCGCACCGGCCGAACGGAACCTGATCCCAGCCGCAGCCCTCGAGAGGCTTGAAGCCTCTGCTAAAGCCGAAGCCGCTCCTTTCAACGAACCGTAAGTCGTTTTTTCGCGATCCATTCCCTCAAACAGACTATCCAGCATAAACGCCTGCGCCAGCACCGGCGTCGCCAGCAAGCACACCGCCACAACCACAGCTACCAATCTTTTAAGATCCAGCATGAGAACCTCCTTTGTTAGTTTTAATCCCAACTATTAGTGAGGCAATTGCCGAAGCTGTCGTAATTCGATCCTTCCGACCGGGACTCACCGAACCCTGCCTGACCGTACCCCTCGAGCGCCGAATAATCCGCGCCCGAATCATTCACAAACGCGCCGTTGCCTTTATAGGTATCCGCCGCGGCTACCCCGGGCTGGGAATAGTATTTGTTCACTTTTCCCGTGCCGAAATCGGTAAACACCGTATGCACCCTGCCATCGGCGTCGGCATACCGATCTTCGCGAACGAGCGTGGTCTGCTGCGCGGGAGTTCCTGTGTAAAAAGATTCTCTCTTAATACTGCTCAAGATCCCCACGTTATGCGGGTTTGCCTGCGTTGGCGACTGTGTCTGCGCCGATTCCCGTCTCACAGCCTGGACCAATGTCTGATTCTCAAGAAGAGCGTTAGCCGCCTGCGAGTAAATGTTCGCCGTCGTATGGAAAGCGTCCGCCGCCGCCGAGAGAGCATCCGCCGCCGGCTGGAGAGCCTGCGCACTCGAGCGAAGAACACCGGCTGCCTGCCGGATCGCGAACTGCCCGGCCGGAGTATTCGCCGCCTGCTGCACCGCTGACCGGCTGAAATTCCCAACTGACTTCGCGTTCTGCGTATAGAAGTTGGAAAGCGCGCTCACCGCAGTGAATCCGGTATGCCCGGATCCAATCGTTTGAGAACTTTCTCTGCTGCCGGTGGAACTGAAATTTAGCGCGTACGCCGGGCTCACCGCCGCTGCCAGCGCCACCACACCGACAACTACCGCTGCTGCCGCCAAACCCCACACTGAAGTTTTTGCTACCATTTCGGCCCCTCCTCTTTATGCTTTCGTTCTTTTCTGTTACAAAACAAAAAACCGCGTCGCCTTATGCTTACATCGGCAACCCGGTCATCAAAATCTACAACCCCGATTATCTTGTTACTGCGCCGCTAACCGCGCCACTTCAGTCCCTCCCCCCTGCATGACTTCGACCCGTGGCTGTCGATCAAGTCATCCGGAACTTATTGCAAGTTTAACATAAAACAGCCGTTTTTCAATACCGCCCCGGCCCACTTCTGAAAATGCTTTCATTGTTGCTTCAGTCGCTTTTATGCGCTATACTATTTCCATGCTTCCGGAAACCCAAACGCTTATTAAACAACGTTTCCGCAACATCCAGCTCATCGGCGGAGCAATCCTGGCCGGAGTGGTTGTATTAACCGTCGCCGGGTTCCTGTATATCGTCAAACGGACACACGTACCTGACGACTCGCAAATCAACCCCGACTTCCTGGAAACCCTTTACTACCTGCCTTACGCGCTCACGCCCATCCTCATCGCAGGCATGGCCTGGTTCGGACGCCTCATCCCCAGCCTGCTGCAGCAGCAAAAACCGTACAAACTCGAAATTCTTCTGGGAAAGATCCAAACGTTCTTCTTTATGAAACTAAGCGTCATCGACCTGCCGCTTTTCTTCGGATTCCTCTACGCGCATCTGACCGGACGGTTCACCCATCTGATCATCTGCGGCGGAATCAGCTTCTTCCTCGGACTGCTTTTCTTCCCCCGCTACGAAGACTTCGAGAAGATCGTCTCCACCTACACGCCCTCCGCCCGCCCCACCTACTCACCTTAGAAAACAGAACGACCTTACAGCAAGGCAAGCACTTCTTTCATCTGCGGAGAAGTCTCTACGCAGGCGTCCTCTTCAACTTTCAAAACTTCGGCTATCCAGAGTGAAGCCTTCTTCAGATTCTCGCAAGCCTCTTTATTCGCGCAACACGCGCTGACATACGCGCGGATATCCGCATACGGCATCTGGCCGTCGCGCACCTTCTGCTGCAGCGCCGCCCATTGCCGGTCCAGCTCCCGCACATTCAAGACAGCCACAGGCGCGCCTGTCATTGCCGCCGCATTCGCGCCAGCCGCGCCCACCGCCCCGGCCGCAGGCATCACCACTGAAGGAATCGCGCGAAAATCAACGCCGCCGACTTCTTCGACCGGCGCAGCATCTTTCTGCGCGCCGCCGTCCTCTCGCAATACCGAGAACAACAGATCGCCCGCTTCATTCCAGCCGGTCAGCCCTATACTCAAGATGATCGTATCCATGAACTGCTCGTAACGGGGATCCTGCTTCAGCCTGAAGAGCAAGTCCATATCGCCGGAAGAACCTTTGATCCCCAGAGCCAGGATCGCCGCCCGGATAACTTCAGGCTCCTCTTGCCCGATACCCTTTACCAGGTCCTTCAACGGCTCATTCACCGCTTCAGGGAACTTGGCCATGCCCAACCCAAGCGCGATCGCATCGCGGTACTGGTTGTAAGCGGGAAAATCGAGCAGCCGGCGCAGGAACATTGCCGAATCGAACCCCGCGTAACTGCCCAGAGCGAGGATCGCGCTCCTGACTGCAGAAGGCTTGACCGCCATATCCCGCCCGGAGCGCGCAATGAACTCGCGCAGCGCTTTCTGCGCCTCGCCGCTGCGGGTCAATCCCAGCGCCTGCACGATCGTATCCTGATACCCGGCAAACCGCTGATTATGCAATGCGTCCACCAGCGCATCTACGGCGCTCGACCATCCCAGCCTGCCCAATCCCAGCAACGCGGCCCTGATCCGCGCGGAGCGGGCGTCCTCTTCAACGAACGTCTGCGCCAGCGGTGCGAACGCGATCATCGCCCCCCGGCTGTGCTCGACGTGCTGCAGAGAAACCCCGATCGCCGTCAAGGACTTACCGTCTTTATTCTTGTCGCCGCCATCCTGTTCCAGCTCGGACGCCGGTACCAACGCCTGCGTCTGCTCCGGCGCGGCAGCAGCCGCTTTGTCAGTCCACGCCGCCAGAAACTTCTCCACGCACACGCGCTTGCGCCCCTCTGTCCTGCCGGTAACGAATCTGCGCACCAGAATCAGAGCCTCCGGATTTGCCTGGGCCAGCTTGATCAACTCATTCACCACCCATTGCTCGGTGTCAGCCCCGTACCCGGCATTGCGCATATATTCGGTATCCACTACTTCAGCCTGACGGATACTCTCCTCGGCTTTGTCGAAAACCGCCTGGATTTGCGCCAACAACCCGCCGTCATTGTCTCTGCCGGAAGCTTCGATCCGCACATTCACGTGCTTGGCGGCGTCAGCCGCGAAAACCGCAGTCAAAACGCCTCCGTTTCTCATAAACATCTTCCATTCCGGAGTACTGACGCTCTTGACCACTTCGATGCCGAACTCCTGCCTTAACTGCACGCCAACCTGCTCGTAGAATCCGATCATATAATCTTCGCTGTATTGAATGGTGCGCATGATCTCCAGCCAGGAAGTTTTCGGATTAAGCGTATGCCAGTAATCCACGTACTGCGCAAACTCCTCTCCCATGTACCCTTCAAGCTGGCGGACTAGATCCTGCCCGCGGATCATTTCTTTCAACTTCCCGCCGTCGGCGCCCGCAGGATCGCCCGCCTGCTCATCCGCGCCAGCCTGCTGCGCAGTCTGCGCTGTCGTTCTTTGCGCATCAGCCGCTCCGGCGGGCAGCATCTGCCTACCCGCGCGCGCCAGATCTTCCGGCGCCGCGAATATCCCCGGATACGCCTGACGCAGCAGATTCAGGATCATCCTGTACTGATCATGCTCGAAGATCGACTTATTCTTCATCAGGGCCTGCTTCAAAAACGGCAGCAGGATATCCTTTATTTCCGGATGCTTCATGATCGCTTCCCCGGCCTGCCCGACTTCCCTGTAGTCCAATCCGATCTCCGCCGCTTTCATGAACATCTTTTTGATCTGCTCCCGGTCGACGTCCTGATCGAGCATGATCATCGCCGAGCTCAATAAAGGCAGACCTTCGCTGAAAAAAATCCCCCGCTGCGTCATCGCGCCGCGCTGGAAAGCGTGATTTTCCCAATCCACGGCTTTGCTGCTGAACGCCGAAGCTCCCACCGCATCCAGATACAGCCCTTTGCCCGCAAATATCTTGCTTGCGGTCAAAGAAGCTTCCTGGGTAAAATCCTGCATTTTCGCCAGGATCCGGTGCACTGTTTCCACGTCGCCGCGCCGCGCCGCTGCTTCAACCATCTGCTGATACCCATGGTCGCGCTCATCGCATCTGAAATGATCCGGATCGTGCCCCCAAGCCGTCCATTTCTCCACCCGGTAGGTCTGGTCGATGCGGCGGACAATTTTCTCCGCTTCCTCATACTGTCCGTCCAGCGCCAGCTCGAAAATGGTTCTATTGACCATCCACCAATCCAGACTTTTTTCGTGATCGAGGCTGCGGGCAAACGCCGACTCTGCGCATTCCCGAAGCAACTCATCCCTGGACTTGCCGAAATCGACGCCGCGCTCCCGCATCAAAGGCAGGAAATCCGCGACCACCGCATCCAGGTGATCATCGCTGCGCAGGGAGAACTGCCAGGCCTCGCGGTAAAACTCTTCCGCCCGGGGACGCTCTTCCCGAGCATAAACAATCCCCGCTATCTCAATGAACACTTTCCGCGCGTGCTCCGGCTCAAGCGAGCGAGCCCACTGTAAAACCTGCCGCTCGTACGCCGGCTCGACGAACAGGCCGGCCAACAGCTCCCGCGCCTCTTCAACCGACTGCGCGCTAATTTCTTGAGCGATGGCGAAGGCTCCGGCGCGGTCTCCATTCTGCAGATACCCCTCGCCGACCTCGGCCAGATCTTCCAGCCTTTCCTTGAGATCCGGCGTAGCCAGCGCCAGCGTGCGCAAATGCGGCAGCAAAACAGGATACTTTTTCAGAGCGTTGATCTCATGCCAGCTTGTTATCAGGCTCAAGAAGCGCGGCTCGGTCAGAGAAGAGGTTTTTTCAGTGATATCGATAAGCTCATTGATGATCCGGACGGACAATTCCGGATCCTTGTCTGCGAGCTCCTCAAGGAACTTTCCCAGCAGCGATCCGAGTCTCTCCAGGCTGTATCTCTTTCTTAAACTTTGACTGGCTGCGGTCTGGCTGCTTTCCCGTACAGTCCTGCGTCCGCGGCGCATGATCCCGGCCAGCCGGTTCTTCACTTCTTCCACCAGCCCCGATACATTGCCTGGCTCCTCCTGCGTATCCTCACCGGCAGACAGCAATGCCTCCACCCGTTTGTCGACTGCTTCCAGCGCTTCCGGCGTCAATTTCCCTGTCGCTGTAAACATATCCGCATAGCCGTTATCGCGTTGAGCGTCTTTATCCTCGCCGACGTAAATCTTCATATTGCGGATCATCTCCAGCGCCCGCTGTCGCAGCTGCGGATAGGGGATCATTTCTTCCATCAATGTCCACAACACCGCGGTGGTGCGGTCGTCTTCGTACAATCGCAGCGCGTTTTCGTACGCATTCTCCAGCAACTCCACCCCCAGAGCAAATGTCGCCGGCGATTTAAGCAGCTCTCCCGCGAATTCCGCCTGATGCTCCCAGGTATATTGATGGAACTGCCCGGCTTCGCGATAGTCAATAATCGTCTCCCGGAACATCTCCTGCAGGGTAGCGCGGTACAACCGCTGCGCTTCTTCCAGTTCGGCGCTATCCGTATTTTCAATGCCGCCGTCGTTAGCTTGCGCATCATCGCTCTGCGCGTCTGCGTCTTTTTGCGCGTACTGCGCATGCAGCGCCATATAACGGTCAAAACGCTCTTCGATCCTGGGGATCCGTTCGGTTACGCCCCGTTCGACTTCAACCTTATACTTATCTATATCCATAACCAGCATCGGATAATTGATCTCGTCTATCTTCCTGAACAACTCCGGATGGTCTTCGCCCAGCGTCACGCCCAGATACGTGAGAACCCCGGCCATAAACCGGTAATTCTGCCGGGTATAGTCAAACAGCCTCTCGCCGTCCTTAAATTCCAGCTCGCTGATCGCGTCCAGGTATTCGACCAGCTTTTCCACGCTCGCGATATCCTGATCGGTCTTCTCCTTATCCAGGCGCTTCATCAGTTCTATGAGCATATGATGGATATTCGGCAGAAGATAAAATGTCAGCAGATTGACATAGGGGTCTACTCCGCCGCGCCGCTCCACTTTGCGGTACTCCGCGGGCGCGCGCTCGATAGTTTCCCGCATATTCTCGATCTGGTCAGCGATCGAAACTTGCGCCGCATCGTTCCGGCTGTCCCCGCCGTCGTTATCCAGTATCTCTGCGGCAACCCAGGGCGCGTAGAGATCATTGACTGCCGGTCCGTCGAGCGCATCTGCCGTAGTGCGCTTACCCGCTCCCGAAGCCTTCCCGTATATGGCCAGGTACCGGTTCAGATACAGGCCCCAGACTTTACCCTTGCCGGCAAAACGGATCACATCCAGCGTATATTTTCCGTTAGGCGCGGTCCAGACGGTTTCTCCCGTGTCGGCGTCAATGCGCTTTATTGCTTCGTCAAGTATCAACAGCAGGTCGCCGCCTTCAAGTATCCGAATTTCGTGGAATTCCGATCTTAATCCTTCCTCATGAATAATCTTACTCTGGCCAGCTTTATCCGTCATCGAAAGCCGGTGCAGTGTAAAATCTTCGTGGAACTGATAATCATAATACGAGCTGATCAGCTCCAGCACCCAGGTAGTACCCCGGAGAGCGTCCTTATACACTTCCTGCGCTCCTACGCGCCCTTCAGGGAAAGCTTTGAACGGCCCCAACCGTCCTTCTTTTTCCCTATAGGCAGCAGCCTGCGCTTCAGACATCAATACCTCTCCCTTGTTTTCAACCCGGCCGTCTTCGGAGATCACTACCCTGGTATATTTACGCGTATTCCGGCCGAACCTCAGGCGCTCAAATAAATTCAATTCACCCTGCTTGCCCTTGCTGAAAAGAAATTCCATCTGGCCCGAATGATTCTCGATAATCCCCAGAGGATATCCCAACCCGAGAGACGCAAACTTTCTCATGTCGATAATCTTCAACAATTTAAACGTACTTCCCCCGTCGCTGGATCGCTCATCGCCCTGATCGCCGGTAACCGCGCTGTCGTCCTTCGCGGCCGCGGCCGACGGCCGGGATTTGTTCTGCTCCAGCAGGTCCAGATACGCCTCATACGCCTGCATGTACCTGTCGGAAGCCAGAGATAGTTTTCTCAAGTTCCCGTGCGCTTTTACCGCAAAAATGATCATGACCGCGGTAGATACAACTGCTGCCACCAACAAAACCGCGCTCACCGCCGGTATAATCGAAGCCAACACCATGCCGCCGAACAAAGTTACTATTGTCGGCAGCGCGCCGTACATATACGCGCGGCGCAGGTCAGCGCGATAGCGTAATACGTACGCTTGTTGAGTCTCCCGCTCCTGCTTCATCGTCACTTCCAGCCTGGTTTTCTCCGTACGATCAATTCCGCCGTCAAGCGCGTCGGCTTCCTCCTGGCTGATCTCCTGCAGTTCGTCGATATGCACCAGCGAGTACACTCTTCGCTGACCGGCGAAAATATTGCCGGCAAACACCATATCCTCTTCGGGAAGATCCCCCTCCAGCCCATGCTGCTTGACCGTTTCCTTATATAGTGCCGCAGCGGGATTAAGTTCATTCTGCTCCGAGCCATACCATCCTTGCGCCGCTTCCCGGCTCGGGCCGATTATTTCCACCACCGGATTGGCGCTGCCGAAATTGTGCAGGTAATATTCGGGATGCTTGCTGTTGATGCGGTATTTCCTGCCCTCAACCACTTTGCCGTCAGCCCAGGTGCGGGGCGCGGGCTTTTCCCGCTCCATCCTCTCCCGGTCTTCCAGCTCTTCCGTCATTTGCTTGAGCAGATGACGGGTGTGGTCGAGTTCTTCCTGAAAAGCCGGCTTCTTGCTCTCCCTGGCACCCTCAAGCTGGGCTTCCAGATCAGCGCGCTGACGGTTGAGCACTTCAAGGATCTGTTTGAGCTCCCGGATGCGCTTGGCATTCTTCCCGCCGTCGACGGTTGCCGCTTCCGGCCGGACAAGCAGCCGTTCCTGCGCCTCGATCGCGCGCTGCCAGAACGGCAGCCGCACCGCCATATCCGCCACGATCAGGTTCACCAGGTGGATGTTCAGTTTTCCTTCGGCCACTGCGGCATACAGCTGCTCGACGTATTCCTCGATGGGCGTTTCTTCATCGAACGATTTCAGGTCGACATAGGAATCAAGGACTTCTCCTCTGCGGTCTTTCGCGGCCCTGGCGATTTCCTGCGTAACCTCGATATAGCCTTGAGCTGTCTTGCCTGCGGAAGCGAACAGGCCGCCATGGCTAAGATACACCTTGCCGTCGTCAGTCTGCATCATCATGTACTTGTACGCGTCCGCGGCTTTCACGCCCACGGCGTACAATGAAACATCTTCGCCCCACATATCTTTGACCGCTTCCGGCGAATAGGTATCGACCAGCCATTTGTAGATGCGCTGGTGGATATCCCTGACCGCTTCCACTTTATCCGTCACGCCCGCGGAATCCTGGGCCAGCTCGAAAGCAATGGTCAGCTTGATCGCGCCGCTGCGCAGGTCCTGCGCGCTGATACCTTCGAGGCCGTTAATAAGCTGCCGTTCGACTGTCGCCCACTGGTCGTCCAGCGTGGGATTGCTGGCCAATTCATTGCCTACGAACAGAGTTACCGGCACCGGCGTTTTCCCTCCCGCAGAAAGCTTGATCAGTTCTTTCAGGCGCTTGTTGATCAGATGGTCCACCAGGATTGCCGGGTCTTTGCCCGGTTCGGCGCGGCGCATGAATTCGATCACTTTTTTGCGCCACTGCACGTGCCCGAGAATAGTCCCCACCAGATCCGGAAGGCGTTGTTTTAACGCCGGCAGCAGCACCATACGCGGCTGCACGCCCACCCAGTTGGGTTCGCCCACCACCATATCCTGCAGATCCAGGCTCAAACAAATGCTGTTCCCGCCGTCCTGATCGCCAGACTGTCCGGAAGCTTCCTGTCCTGTCCGGGCAGTGTAGCGGGAAGCCACGCCGGCTTTCAAAGCCAGAGCAGCGATAGTGCCGGTAATCGAGGCTTTTAAAACCTCAAGCGACGCCAATCCGGAGGCAATAATTGCTGCCGCGGAAATCCCTATAGCCCCGGCAAGAAGGACCATATTGGAAATAAAACACGCGGCTGCGATCGCGCCCAGCGCGGCAAAACCAATCAAGGCGGTGGTCAAATGATTGAAGGTGCGCGCGCGGTTGAGCTGATGGGTAACATAATTCTGCACATCCTCGGCGTAAAACTCATTTTTCCACAGATAATGCCGCGCCGGCTCAACGACCTGGGCGGCGGTAGCCGTGAAATCCGGCGTGGTCACGTCAGTCTTTCCGAACAGGCTAAGCAGCTCCCGCGTGAGATTGTTCCAGCGCTCCAGCGTCCAGCGTTCGGGATTGAGCGGATCCTCGCGATGATCGTACGGTTCGATTTTGACCATCTGCTTGCCGAATAAGCCGAACTCTTTGACGATCGTAATGAGAAATTCGCCCTTCACCCCGCGCACGTTGCTCCTGAACTTATTTTCCTTTTCAGTAGCGAAGATTTGAATCGGCCCGTTGTTGTTGAAAGAGAATTCGTCTCCGGCGTTGAAAGGATCGGATTCGCCGATAAACGCCGCCCCATCCGCATACCGGACATACCTACCCATTTCTTCGAAGTCTTTGACCTCGATCAGTTCGCTTACCGCCTCGAGGTATTGTTTGACCAGAGGATCATACGTGGGCACGATCAACCGGACGGTCTTTTCTTCGCCCGGTTTTCCGTAGGCGCTGATCACCGAGAGAATATCCAGCGCGCGCATCGCGTCTTTATACGTCTTGATCTGGAACCCGAAATACCGCCGGCGCCCGCCGTCTTGCCCCTCTGCCTCATTATCTTGCGCTTTTTTTCCGTAACCGGAGTGCAGCCAGTTACCGATGGACATAACCAATGACGGCATGCTCATCAAAAAGAAGAATGCAAACGCGGGCATAGCCCAGAATTGAATAAGGGATTCCAACGGTTTACCGGGAGCGATGAGGTCCGCCCCCAATAATGGACCCGCGCCAAAGGTCAAGGCCGCTATAGTGGTTATGCCCAAAGACACGAACCAATCAGTTACAGTCTCAAGTTGAGTTACGCCGCCGATACCGATGGTCAGGCCGACGCTTCCGGCAATTGCCGTTATTGCCAGCCAGAGCGGGATAAAGCCGGCGAAAAATGCTACCGCCACCGTCACTGCCAGACTGACACCGGTAGACACTCCGATCTTAGCGCGCAAATCCCCAAACAATGCGTTCCCTATCCCGCCGTCGCTGTCGGTGTTCGAGGCAACTTCCGGTCTGCGCCTTTCCTGCGCAGCCTCCCAGGCCGCAGCAGTGATATAATAAAGCGCGTTGTCGTTGAACGAGCCGGTTTTAAGCAGAAGATACTCTTTACCGTAGAGCTTCAACAATAATTTTCCGCAAATAATCATATCCCGGCGGTACGCGTTGGGATGATACAGAAAACGCTCGACTGCCGACCGCTCCGACGCCTGGTTAAATAGTTCGGCCAGCCGTTCGAAATTATCGTCCAGGAAATTCTGCAGCATAGCCGGATGCGCAGTCTGGGCATAACAGTTCTTAAGGATATTCGCCGCCTGCAGCTTGACTTCCAGCTCGAACCAGCGCATGGTCGCGATGGCCAGCGGGAAATTGCGCAGCTTCTGCGCCAGAGTATACGGCCTGGAGAATATTTTCTCCACCGCTGCCACCACTTCATAGTCAGCGAGCGGATCCAGGTCGATCTTCATCATTTCCTGCAACCCCTCATAGATCCTCCAGTAGCTGTACGTGCGGGAACGGCCGGCTTTGAGCACGGCGTCTTTGTGGTGATACATCACCGCGCTCTTGATGCCCGGATCAAAGTGAGAGTAGCGCGTCTTTTCACCGGACGCTCCGCCGTCATTCGCTTCATCGTTTTGCGCATCAGACGTATTCTCCGGAGCGGCCATCAATGATTTCGGCAGATGCTCGACCACAAACAGCCCGGCGATAAGCCCGACTATTGCGCTGACCGCCGAACCTACCATGAGAAAAGCCCCGAAGCCGGACGAATCGGCTGCATACGGATAGAAAAATCTCATATAGGTCAGAACCGGCAGAGCCATGCCGCCCACAAAACCGACCAGAGGCGGGATAAGAACCGCCAGGAATCCCGCGATACCGCGCAAAGCTCCGGTAACCGCAGACCTTGTGCTTTTTTGCCCGGGAACAGTCGAATCCGCCTTCAATACCCCGCCGTCGTCTTCATTTTGGGTATTTGCCTGACCGCCGGCCGATTGAAGATCCCGGACTTCGGTCTGCGCTGCCTGTGGCAGCACCCGGATGCGAACGGGTACGCCGCCGTTGATCGCCAGATTATACTGCTGCGCATTACCCAGCACGCTCAAAATCGGCGGCTCGATCGCAGTGTTGGCTTCCGCCGCGGGCAGAATAGTCATCACTGCCTGCACGCCCTGACGCAAAACTCCCTGAACACTTTCTTTCACAGATAACAATAACCCGCCGCTGAAATACCTGCGGATGACCAGGCCTCCGGGGCCGCTAACGGTCTCCTGTTTGTTATATTCGCCTTTCTGGAACGACTGCTGATACTGCTTGAAATAGGTATCCCTGGACCAGGCTGCGTGCGAAACCAGCCCGCCAAGGTCCCGGCTGTCGATCGCCTGCAGCAATGCGCTGCAAGCCTGCGCGCTCTGCCCGACCTGCGGCCCTGGCTGCTGCCCACTCTGCCCCGGCTGCTGCCCGGCCTGCCCGTTCTGCGCCTGAAGCCGCGGCGCGTAGCGCTGCTTGAACCACTGCGCCAGCACCAGCGAATAAAACACCTGCCGCAATCCGGAATAACGTTTCGCGGAATTGACCTCGCGGGTCAGCCGCGGGATGATCAGCCGGCGCACCAGGTCCGAAGAATACTCGTTCAACTCTTTAAGACGCGGATCGTCAAAGGCAAAGCCGGGAGCGTCCTTGAGATAATCCTGCTCCAGCATCACTTTCATTGTGGCTTTATAGACATAAGCGCCGTCTTTGTATTCTTTAATGATGATCTCGTTGGGAACGATCCAGGGACGGGTAATGGTCGGGATGGTCACTGCCTGCCGGCCGAAAATCTGCTCTGCCCGGCTGTATAATCTATTCCAGTAAAGTTTGCCTTCCCGGGTATCCGGAGAAGTAAATCTGGCCAGATCCTTTTTGAGCTGCAGATCGGCTTCCAGCATCACCTTGCCGATATCAGTGCGCTCAAGATACGGATCGATGATCTGATTCGGCGCATCCGGCCGCAAGTTAACCCAGAAAAGATTGTCCGGCAGGCGCAGGCCGATCTGGAAATACTCCATGATCTTCGCGGTAGACTTCTTGATCTCCGCTTCCTTGATCTTCGCGGCATCGCCCTGTTCCAGGGCCAGATCGAACGCATTGTTCTGCTGATCGTAAGCAAGCCAGCGCATGTGCATGGGCCGGAACTTGTCCGCGCCCACCAGGCCGTTGAGATAGGCCGGGATATTCATATCCGGCGCTACTTGAGCAAACCCCGACTGTTCGAAAACCAGACTGAAAATTATGGCCAGCGCGATAATCCTGTTCATCATCTTTAACATTGTTAACTCCTTTTAAAAATTAAAAAAAGGGAACCCGCGGTCATTCCCCCGAATCCCCTGAAAATAATCACAAAAAAAACCACGGAAGCTAATATCTTGGCTTGAAAGCCTCGAGATTAGAACCGTGGCAATGCTTAATGAAAACGTTTACTTACCTATATATCAAGAAGTATACCCGATAATCCACCCCTTGTCAAGGGGACAGGTCCACCCAAAACCCTCCGTCGACAAAAACCGACAGATGTGTCCCCTTTCAAATTTGCTGTGTCCCCTTTGGCCGACTCATCCAGCCGGCCCGCGCTATTGGTCTAAATATTTAAATTGACTGACTTTCGCCTGGAGATTCGGCTGATGGATCTCTTCCTCAATGATCGTCTTGACTATTTTGCCGTCCTGATCCTTCTCCACAGTCACTTTCTTATGATACCCCGTGAGCGTGGTGCAACCCGCTAAAAAGATACAACTAACCGACACAACCGCCAGTACCCGCGAAAACCGCCCCATTAAGACCTCCCTCTCATGCGCCCGCCCACAAACATCGCTCCGCCGCCGATCAAAAACAACAGCGTCGCCACCGGTTCCGGCACCACGCCGACCGGCCGCAGCTTACCCAGGCTTTCTCCGGCAAAACTATACGTCTTGCCTTGCAACCAGGGATTAGCCGTTGCATTATAGTAAATATTGCTGTTTCCCGTGAAATTGTTCACCTGATAGGTCAGATTCGCGTCGTCAATGACATAATCGATGCCGGCGATCGTGGTGACATACAAAGCGCCGTATTGCGTGCCTTCAGCGTCCAGCGATCTCAACGTGAACGTCCCGTTGCCGAAATCCACATTTCCCCAGGCGAAATTGTTCAGATACGCGGTTTCCACGGGTCCCAGGTCCTGGCTGTTGAATACCACCTCATGAGCTTTATTATCGAACAACAAGTTGGCGCTGCCCGTTTTCCAATCCGCATTCATTGTGCTGTAAGAAGCAAACTTGCCCGCGACATTGAACTGATCGTCCACGCCCGCGCTGATATACCCGGCGCTTTCCACGATCAGATCCTGACAATACCAGGCCGACTGGGCGCTCTCGAGTATATTAAAATTCCTCAACTCGCCGTTAACCTGCACGGCAGTATCCCCGGCCTTGACCGTGCCATAGTTGTGCACGGTGCCGCCAATCACCCGTGTGCCCTCGCCGCTCATCTCAAGCAGCGAGCCGGGAGCGTTGGCAACCGCAGCGTTCAACGCGCCGCCTCTGTAATAGAAGCGGTCGTAATTGTTAATCGTCCCCGCATTCAGCGTGCCGCCGCTCAAATCGTACAAACCGCTGCTGGTTCCGTCGGGCGTTGCGGAAACCCATACGTTGCCGTTGACATTGACCTCGCCGCCGCTCTGGCGGAACTCGCCCCGGCCGCGGTTGCCTACGACCAGATCACTATTCTCCACATGCAGTTGCCCGGTGCCCGATAACGTATACAGACCGACGCTGTTATCCTGACGGGCAAGCCACAAAGGATAATCAGTCATGATCACCGTGCCGCCGCTTTGAATAACCTCGCCTGTCCCCGCCCATTCGCCCAAAGCCATACCGTCGGCGCGGAACTCCCCGTCAGCCATCTCGAAAATGCCGTGGCCGGTCGACCCCGCTCCCAGATACACACCGCTATTCTCGGCGTTAAACTCGCCGCCGTCCTGATAAAAATATCCTTCGCCGTTGGAACCAATGAAAACTTCCGACCGGTCGTCATTCAAATTCGTCGCCAGATACCCGTCGTACAAATAATACTCGCCCCGCGAACCCGCATCGGCGCCCAGGACCAGATCGCCATCCAGAAGATTATATCCGCCATCCTGCACAAAAGTCCCGTTGCCCTGAAAGCCTATGATCTCATTTCCGCCTATATACTGCTGCTGGCCGTCATCGTTCAATAGCGCCTCGCCGAACTCATCCACCAGAAGCGCGGTCCGGCTGTTGAGAGATCCGCCGTACTGATAATACGCGCCGTGACTGCCGGCCACGTCGCCGATCACCAGATCCGAGAAACTGCCCTCGCGGACTTCCCATCTTTCCTCATCTTCATTATACACCGCATTATCGCCGATGATCTCATGCATTCCGTCATTCTGAGAGAAAAACGCGCCCGGCGACCAGGTCCCTGCCGAATCTTCGACTTCAAACCCGGTTGATGAACTGGCGATCACCTCATGGCCCACAGTCAGGAACGCGTCTTCGCTCCAGGAATCCAACTCGTACGAACCATTGCTGTTGGACGCGACACCCAGTACCAACCCTGTGATCACTTTATTCGTCCCGCCATACTGATACACACTGCCTGTGCCCTCGCTGCCGACCACCATCTCCCTGCTCTCCAGCTCGCCTGCATTCAAAGAATACGTCCCGAACGAACCATTCAAATCCCCCAGACGCAGCTGATTGCCCACTGCAACCCGGCCGCCGCTCTGATCCACAAAACAATCCGTATCAAACCCGAAATACGCGTTCTGATGAACCGTCAAGTCGGCATTCGATTTAATATCCAGCTCCATGCCGTAATCAATTAACAGAGAATTCACATTCTGATTGGAATCTATCGCAACATAGCCCCAGAACGGGGAACCCAGAATGAAAGCTTCGTCATCAGTGAACGGCACGCCGTTCGGATCCCAGTTGTCGGGATTTTCCCAATTGCTATCAGACCCATCCCCGCCGTCCCAGTAATAAGTCGTCTGCGCGAAAGCTGTGCACGCTATCAAAACTCCCATCAGCACCAGAAAAACTGTCTTTGAAAAACGCATAGAAAACTCCTTTTTTAGCGGGTAAACAGAATCCTACACTTAATTGTAAGCATATTCCGTGCCAAAGATTAAAAAAAGTTCATACTAATTCACGCCGTAACCACGAGCTGCTCAATGCGTTAAGAATGCGCCTTCCAAGACCTTCTATGGCTGGAAGCCCGGTCCGATTCCATTGTTGCCGGCCTTAAACACAAACAGAGCGCCCGACCCCACCCGGCGCTCTATCACTATGCAGCATCAACCCTTTAGCGCATGATTAATATCAACATAAAATCAGCCCAAGCTGAAAAAAGGGGACAGGTCCACCCAAAACCCTCCGTCGAGAAATTTAGACAGATGTGTCCCCTTCTAAATTTGCTGTGTCCCCTTTTTAGTTCTAGGGAACCCCACACACCATCTGATCCAGAGGAAGCTGTTTAATCTTTTCTTTCATCCGTTCCACGAAATCCTCACTCCCTAATATCGTCCGGCGCGAGAAAGATTTCTGATTCATCACCCTGGAATCAAGCACAAAATCGCTGTAAGTCCTTTGCCGAGCCGCCGGATCGCTGCCAAGCCGCTCATACAACGGATCCATGCTCACCAAAGGATCCTTCTTCCCGGCAGCGTACACATTATAACTGCTGAATCCGTATTCCTCGGGATAGGAAACCAACTCTCCGCGCACAGGGTTCAATTCCACATACTTGCCGCACTGCACCAGATAATTCTCCGAATCGACAATGATACTCTTATACCGCCCCTGCCACAAATGCCCGATTAAACCGTAGCGCTTGCGAAAATACTGCATATAGGACAGGTTCACCTTCTGCATAAAAAGCGCGACATTCGACTCCATCTGCGGCCAAAGCAGCAAATGCACATGATTATTCATCAGGCAATAGTGCAGGATCTTGATAAAATTATTCGCCCTATGCTCCAGCAGCAATTTGTAATAATGCCGCTTATCCTCCCAGCAATGAAAAACGAACTGCTTGCCATTGCCCCGGCACATCACATGCAACCCCGCTCCAACCACGATGATCCTGCGAATCCTCGGCATCTGCTCCTCCTCCTCACATAAGGGGACAGGTCCACCCAAAACGGCTCGTCGAGAATTTTGGACAGATGTGTCCCCTTCTAAATTTGCTGTGTCCCCTTTTCGAGGACGAGATTAATCAGTCTTGAATCCAATCTGCGGCTTCGAAACCGGTGCCGACGATTTGGTGACAGGCTGCGCCGGCGCAAGCAATAATTGCTTGATAGCTTCGAAAATCGCATTGATCCGCTCATCGTGCTTATCCACTCGCCGCCCCAACGCTTCAAGCTTTTCCGCCAATTCCCGGTGAGTCAACAAGAGCTCGCGCAACTTCACAAACGCCCTCATAATAGCAATATTTACCTGAACAGCCCGCTCTGACCTCAAAACGCTTGAAAGCATCGCCACACCCTGTTCGGTAAAAACATACGGCAAGTGTCGCCTGCCGCCCCAACTTGACATCGCAAATTGCGATTTCAAATTTATTGCTTCTTCCTGGGTCATCTGAAACATAAAATCATCCGGGAATCTATTACGATTCCTTTTAACCTGCTCATTCAACCGCATCGTTGCAACACCATACAACTGCGCCAGGTCCCGATCGATCAAAACCCGCTTACCCCGTACCACTAAAATTCTTGCTGCCACGGCTTCCACAGAAAATTTCCCTTCGTTCATAGGCACACCTCCCTGGGCAAGGGGACAGGTCCACCCTTTTGCGCTCGTCGATATTTTCGGACAGATGTGTCCCCTTTTCAATTTACTGTGTCCCCTTTTACCCTAATAGACGCCATCGCCGCTCAAATCTAACAAAAATATTTTTAACCCAACACACTTTCAATAACCGCACACAACCACTCCCCCCTAAAAAAGGGGACACAGCATTTTCGAAAGGGGACACATCTCCCCCTTTTTCTCGACGAGGGCTAAGGGGTGGACCTGTCCCCTTTTCCGTGGTATAATTACTGCATGTTCAATTATCTGATCTGGGGATTAGTCGCCGCGCTTTATTCGCCGATCATCTACCAGCTTTACCGCAACCGCTGGGAAATGATCGACTACACCCACGCCTACTTCATCCTGCCGGTCTCTCTGTGGCTGATCTGGCGCAAGCGCAAAGAACTGCGCCAAGCCGCCCGCGCAACCGCCGCAAGCCGCGCCGCCGCCCACGCCCGCACCCCCAAAAAGGCCGCGCGCTCCGCATCCTGGGGTCTGGCAGCCCTCATCCTGGGCGTCCTGTTCTTCATCTTCGGCTGGCGCTGGGATTATCTGTTCATCTCCACCTTCTCGCTCATCCTCACCGGCTCCGGCCTGGTGCTTTATCTCTACGGCTCCAAAACCGCCAAACTGCTCAAGTTCCCCATTCTCTATCTTTTGCTCATGGTTCCGCCGCCTCTGGGCATCCTGGACTCCATCACCCTGCCCATGCGTTACGGCATCTCCGCGGTCGCCGAATTCATCCTGCGCTCATTCCACGTGCCGGTAGTCCGCGACGGCCTGCTGCTCAACGTCGGCGGACAGGAAATATTCATGGGCCAGCCCTGCTCGGGATTCCGCTCCCTGATCACCCTGATCTCCCTGGGCCTGGCGTACGTGTACATCTGCAAATCCACGCGACGCACCAAAGCCATACTCCTGGCCTCGATCGTACCCCTGGCTTTAACCGGCAACCTTATCCGCGTGCTTTCGCTGTGCCTGGTCACCTACCACTTCGGCCCGGAGATCGGCCAGGGCTTCTTCCACGATTTCAGCGGCATCCTCATGTTCATCGTGACCATTTCCGGCCTCATCGGTCTGGAAGCCTATTTAAACCGCCCGCGGGTCACGGAGGAGGAACGCTAGATGAAAAAAGCCGCCCCTGCCCGCGCCGCCGCCCCCGCCGCGCCCTTCAACCCCAGATACCTTATCGCCGCCATCCTCATCTGCGCGGCTATCGCAATCAGCTTCGCCATACCTAAACCCAAATACCAAAGCCTCAACGTCCTTAAACAGATCTCCATCCCGGTAAACTTCGGAGACTGGAAGGGCAACGACATCGGTCAGCAGCTCGACCTCAACGACGACCGCTACCGCTTCATCTCGGACATCTTCGCGCGCACCTACACCCGCGCAGACGGCGCGCAGCTCATGTTGCTGATCCTCGACGCAGGCAACTTCCACAATCCCAAAGTCTGCTTCGGCTCTTCCGGCTACAAAATCCGCGAGCTTCCCGACACCCGGATCAACGCCGGCAAACGCTCTTTTGAAACCACCACCCTGCTGATGACCAAAGATCCGGAATCCACCATGCTCATCTACTGGCTGTGCATCGATAAGAAAATAACTTCCTGGGCCGGCCAAAAAACCAAAGAACTCTGGTTCTCGCTCTTCAACAAAAAGAAAGCCGGACTCATGGTCCGGCTCGACGTTCCTGCTCATCCTCAAGCGCCCGAAGCCTCCGCGGCTTTAGCGCAGCAATTCGTTACTGAACTATCAACTCACCTTTCTGAAAAGGACCTGACTCTCATATTCGGCGCCCAGTAAAGGGGACAGGTCCACCCAAAACCCTCCGTCGACAAAAACAGCCAGATGTGTCCCCTTTCAAATTTGCTATGTCCCCTTTTCCTTTTCCAACTCACTCAACTCAACTCAATTCACATCAAACCTCGGTTTGGGCGGCTCATCCGGAGGCGGCTCAATGAGTTTTTTGATCGTTGTGAAGATCACCTGAATATCAGTTTCATGCATTTGATACTTCCGCTCTAATTCTTCAATTTTCTCCGATAACTCTTTGTGCGTTAACAACAGTTCTCGCAGCTTCACAAATGCCCGCATAATTGCTATATTTACCTGGACTGCACGTTCTGAACGCAGCACACTCGATAACATCGCCACACCTTCTTGAGTAAACACATACGGCAGGTATCTGTGCCCACCCCAACTTGAGGTCACAAATTGTGACCTCAAGTCTACAACCTCTTCTCGGCTAAGTTGAAACATAAAATCTTCAGGAAACCTCTTAAGATTCCTTCTAACGCCTTGAAGCAAAGCTTTCGTCTTCACACCATACAGCTCCGCCAAATCCCTATCCAGCATCACCTTCTTCCCTCGAATCAACAGAATCTTTGCAGCCACAACCTCCACCGAAATTTTCTCTTTTTTCATCGCTCTCCCTCCCTTCATCACTAATAGACGCAGAGAGAAGCGAAATCTAACACAAATCTCCAGCAACTTATCTCCACCCACCTATAAAAACAAGTAGGACATGGGGACACGAACGAAAAGGAACCAGGTGCCGCGAGGTAACCCCAACAAGAAAAGCGCATATTTCTATGCGCTTCCTTCGCCTCCTGATTCAAAAGGGGACACAGCTTTTTTCCGCCTAATTGTCCAGATACTTGAACTTGCTGACTTTGCTCTGCAGGTTCGGCTGATGAATCTCTTCTTCGATCACCGTCTTGACGATCTTGCCTTCCGCATCCTTCTCCACCGTGACTTTCTTGTGATAGCCGGTTAACGTCGTGCACCCGGATAATAAAACCGCAACCAACACCACAACGATAGCCCTTAACACTTGAGCACCCCCTTTCGCATTTTATACCGCAACACCATCCCAAACAACTTCGCCCCATCAATGAAATACCGTTTAAACATCCTGCGCGGCTCCATGAACACGCGCCATAACCACTCCAGATGAATAGCAATCATTATTTTAGGCGCCCGCCGCACATATCCGGACAGAAAATCAAGATACGCTCCCACGCCCATGCATAACCTCGGCTTTAATGCCGCTCGATGCTTATGAATCCACTTCTCCTGTAAAGGAGCACCCATGCCTACCAGCAGAATATCCGCCCCGGAATTATTGACCTGTTCCACCACATCGTCATCATTCGCAAAAAATCCGTTGCACACTCCCGCAACCTTTAATCCCGGGAACCGATTAGTTGCCATTTCAGCGGCCTTCCGAGCAACCCCCTCCTTGCCCCCCAATAAAAACACCGCCAATCCCCTGTTTGCGGCAACACGCAAAACAGCAGGAGAAAACTCCGTCCCGTTGCAATTATCCAGCATCCTGATCCCCAGTAAAGAAGAAACCACCCCCAATCCGATCCCATCGGGCAACACCAAATCTTTCCCGTTCAGAATGCCCCGATATGCTTCATCTTTCTGCGCTTTATATAAACAATCCGCATTGAGGAAGAAAATCGTTCTTTTGGCAGACGACTTGTTCTCGCCATTCCCAAGTATATCTTCAGCAATGTTTACGGCTTCTTTAAAATAAAGGTTATCGTAAGACACATTAAGCACTAAAGCTCGATCTCGCTGTTGCACTCCCACAGAGTGCCTTTTCCCCATAAAGTAACTCTTGATCAACAATCCCAACAAAAACAGGCCGCTTTTCGCATATCTTCCCAGCATCAGTTGAGGATCCTGTGCAATCCTCCAGGTCCATTCCAGATTCAATTTCCGCAGCAACACCGGCGCCCGCTTCAGCCTACCGCCGGGATAATCCATCCATCCCCCGACGCCCAAACAAAGCCGGGGATTCAACTGATCTCGATGCTTATTGATCCACTTCTCCTGTAAAGGCGCGCCCATGCCCACAATCAGGATATCCGCACCCGACCGATTAATCTCTTCGATAACAGCCGCATCATCGCTAAAATATCCGGGATGCGCACCAACGATCTTTAATCCGGGATAAGCCTTAACCAGATTGTCGCCGGCTTTCTTCACTATTTCTTCCTTGCTCCCCAATAAAAACACCTTATTTCCGCCGAAAGCCGCAGTGACTAAAACCACCGGCGTCAAATCAGACCCATTGCAATTTCCACGCGATTCAGTTCCCAACGACGCGCTCAAAAGCCGCAGATAAACACCATCCGGCAAAACCAGTTCAGCCGAATTCAGGATCTTAGCATATTCCTCATCGTGCAACGCTTTGTACAGATAATCCGCATTGAGAAAAAACACCGACTTCTTGCTTTTTCCCTGCAAATAATCCTTAACCGTATTCACGGCTTCCTGGAAAGTCAGATTATTGTAGTTGATCCCAAAAACGTCGGTTTTGTGCATAGCTTAAATTGAGTCGAATATACTCCAGCAATCCAAAGCTCCGTTAACGATCTTCTTAAAACTCTCCAATGAATCATCACGCTCTATCTTAGTGCGTTTCAAATCAAACAACTCGCAGCCCGGATAATTTATTCCATTGATCGCGCTGAATGCGCATTTATATCCTGCTTCCTGCACGATTTGCCGGGACAGTTGGTTGTAATGCCTTCGCAAACCATACGGATAAGCAAAGAATTCGATAGATTCGGATAAAACAGCTTCCAGATCAGCCTTGCAACCGACAATCTCTTCTTTCATCTGCTCCAATGGCGCCCTAGACAGCAAACAATGCGTGCGGGTATGGCCGCCGAACTCAATCCCGGCCGCACGCATCTCTTTTACCTGGTCTTTGGTCACAATTCCCTTATCTGCGGTAGTCAAAAAAACACATCCTGGCACATTGTTCTTCTTTAACAAGGGAAAAGCATTATAGTAAATACACTCGCGCCCGTCATCCATGCTCACCGCAATTACCGTGTTTTTCAATTCCTTCTGCCCGGTCAAAAACTCATACGCCTGGCGCAAAGAAACAATCTCGAAATTATCTTTCAGATACTTCAGCTGATCTTCGAACATGCCCGTAGAAACGCTATATATGTTCGAAGCAACGTCCTCCACGTCATGATACATCAACACGCGCACGCCCGGCTGTGTCAGCCTACTCTTGTCAATTTTGCCCCAAGCAGCGCACCTGCGCCTTAACCAAACCTTGGCTTTTGTTTTTAACATATTACCCGCGAATGTGATATAATGATTCCCATGAAGAAATTCATCTTCCTATTATTAATCATTATACCCCTATTCTGCCCCTCCATACAAGCCCAAACCCAAGAAAATGAAGATGGTGAGTGGTATCCCTTCTATTTTCCGGAGAAACTCGATCCCGACTCTCCCATGAACATCGGTAAGCTGGTTTTAGACGCCCCTGCCGGAAAACACGGTTTCTGCAAAGTCAAAGACGGCCATTTCTATTTTGAGGACGGAACAAGAGCGAAATTCTGGGGCACTAATCTTTGTTTCAACGCCTGTTTTCCCACCAAGGAACAAGCAGAAATGTTGGCCACCCGCATTGCCTACTTCGGCTTTAATGCTGTCCGTCTGCATCATATGGATTTCTATTTCGAGCCCAAAGGAATCTTTGAAGACGTTTGCCCGGCCTACAAAGACCCGCAGATGAAAAGAACTGGAGTTTTGAGCAAAAAACAACTCGACAAGCTGGATTACCTGATTTACCAATTAAAAATTAGAGGCATCTACATAGATATGAATTTGCTTGTGGCTCGTCATTTCACGGAAGCGGACGGAGTCAAATTTGCAAAAGAACTGGGTATGGCGGCAAAACCGGTTTCCATGTTTGATCCCAAACTTATTGAACTGCAGAAACAGTACGCTAAAGACCTACTCACGCATTATAACCCTTACACAAAACTACGTTACTGCGACGATCCGGTAATCGCACTTATTGAAATTACCAATGAGAACTCAATTATTGGGTCCTGGCAAGGGAATAATCTAAACGGAACCCTCTTGGGTCTAAAAACCAAGGGGATTCCCGATTATTACTCCCAGCAGCTTGATATCAGCTGGAACAAATGGTTGGAGAAAAAATACTTAACAACTGAGCATACTATTGCCGCCTGGGAGGATACGTCCACCCATCCCGCCCAACTACAAATGATTTTTCTGCCTTCACTGGATCAATGGAAAACGGAACAACACAGTACAGCTAAACTATCTAAATCTGTAACTTCAGAAGGTGTAACAATTAAGGTAAAAACTATCACAAATACCCCTTGGCATCTTCAGTTTAAATCACACATTGATATTACTAAAGATAAAAACTACATATTAAACTTTACCGGATACAGTTCTAAACCAACAACCGCCGGTTTGATTTGCCAACAAACATCTCCGCCATGGGATAATGTAGGATTGGCTGAAAGTATTATTTTCACCACAACCCCACAGGATTTTGCCATACCCTTCACAGCAACTCAGAGCTCAACAAAAGCAAAACTGGCTTTTCTCATCGGCTACGACACTTCGACAATCTATTTATCCAATATCACTCTGACAAGTGCAAACAATTTGCCATTGAAATCGGAATGCGAACCTACCGATCACTTTAACTTTCCAAGACCTCTCTACAAATTGCGATTTTTTCATAATAAAAAAATCATCAAAGACATTGCTTCTTTCTATGCTGATCTAACAAAAGAGTACATCGACCAAATGTTATCCACACTACGGACTGACATAGGTATTAAAGTGCCAATCACAGGCATCGGGGGCAACATTCATGAAGAAAACATTCCCGCAATGCAAAACTGCGACTTCACTGATCATCACACATATTGGGACCATCCCAAGTTTCCACACAAACCTTGGGACAGGAATGACTTTGTTATCGAAAACAAATCAATGCTTCAAAATCCTTCATTGGGCATGATAGGTTCTATAGATAAATACCACTTCGATAAAACTAAACCATATACCATAACTGAGTGGAACCATTGCTATCCCAACAAATTTGCTTACGAATCCCCTATCCTGATAGCACTCCACGCAAAACAAAAAGAATGCGACGCATTATTTCAATTCGCATTCAGTCACGGCTGGGAAATAAACTTCAGACTAGATACCATTCAAAGCTATTTCGATATTCTTTCCAATGCGCAACAATTACTACTTTGCGGTATGGGCAGCTTCATCCACCTATCACAAGATACAGCAGACCACTCACTTAATAATGGCATCTTGCGGTTCAAATCATCCGGCATCGAGGGATACTGCGGGTCTATTGCCAACACCCCGCTGTACTTAAATGCCCAACCAATAATTTCACGGGACAACGGCGCGATTATTATTTTAACTAACAGTCAACAGTCAACCGATGCTTTATTCTCAGTCGGCGAGATTAAAAATTCGAACAGCGGCTGGCGCAATAATAAATTCATCTGGGGGGCAAGACCAACACTAATGAAACGCATCAAAACAAAGCAAACAGCGGAAAATTCAGCAAAGACACAACTACCTTGATATCAATCAGCCATTTTTTAACAAAAATGCCGTTTGAGTCCACAAATTACCTTTTGCGCTCAATTTTCGATATCTAGCATACGCATTACCACTAACCCTCGGTTTTTTGTTAAAAATCATTCCAAACCGCCTAAAAGATAGCAAAAGAACAAACACCATCTTCAAGAAACAACGATGTCGGATCCCCTTCACCAAATAAACAGGCGTTCTAACACAAGTTTCTCTTACCGCTCCCCAGAAAGGGAAATATCTCCAGGCGACCCATAAGCTATTACGTAACCGTCGACACTCGTGTTCAGAGTTAAAGATTCTTTTTTCAAGTGAAATACGGTGGAAAACTTTAATTTCCGGACAATACAATATTCCAAATCCGGCGTTTAACGCTTTAAGGCTCAACTCAGATTCCTCCCAACTGAAGAACAGATCATCCCAATAAAATCCAGCCTGTTCAAAAACTTCGCATCTAATCGCATGTCCACAACCGCAGAATGTATATGTTGAAAACTCCTCATCCTGCTTTTCCATAAAGCTTTTCTGATATACCCACGAACCCATGTCTAGTTCTTTAGTATGCGAATTGAGAATCTTAAATCCGATTATCCCAATTTCAGGATTAGCTTTGAATTTACCAACTATTTTGCTCAAAGAACCGTCTTCAAAACTAGCATCATTATCCAGGAATACCAAGAACCGCCCCCGAGCATTAGCAACACCGATATTGCGACCTCCCGGAACTCCCATGTTTTTATGCAAACAGATCAACTTGACTCCTTGGGGTACAAAATCATGCTCCAACATCTCAATAGTGCCATCAGTAGAACCTTGATCAACAACAATTACTTCATAATCATTAAAATCCTGTTTAAAGAGGTCATTTAAGGTCAAAGCAATATCATGCTTTCTGTTCCAACTAAGAATAATAACACTAATCAATTTCGACATTCTCTTTAGTCCCCTGGATCCACCCCACAAAGAAACCTAATAACGCTGCCCAATCCCTTACAAGAACAACAATCGGCAATAAAAAATAAGCCTGGGGTATACTTTTGATTTCGACAAACCATTTCCAATGGTTTTTAACAGTTAATCCAATCCACAAAATAAAAACCACACATCCACCCCCACCCCAAATAATGGTATTAAAAATAAAGGATAAAGTACAAAAAAGCAGAATAGCAAAATAAAGAGCCAATTTTCTTAGATGAAAGATTAAATCGACTTTAACTTGTCCTTTCCCTTTTGCATACTGATAATATTGTTTAAAAAAAGCACCTATTGTTGAACGAGGTCGCCAATAAATTTTAGCTTTTTCATTTATTACTGTCTTAAAACCGGCTTTTTCAATTTTTTTAATAAACAGATAATCCTCAGCTGTTCGCAATGTTTCTGGGTACCCCCCCACCCTCTCCCACACATACTTTTTAAAAGCCATACACGCAACATACGGCCACAATTGGATTGGATAAAATACAGCAACTGAACATTTCTCGAAAATTGTTTTGCCATCAGGCAAACGAATTCCATATACAACATCAACAGACGGATCTTCAAAAAAAGGCCTAACCATCTCTTCAACAAAAAAATTATCAAAAGTGCACCCTGCATCAGTTGAAACAATGAGTTCACAACGAGCGGAATCAATAGCCACATTGCGTCCACGTCCAGGCAACGCACAGCTTACGGAAAGCAATTTGACAGGCAAGGAATCCTTGTATTCATTAATAATACTCATCGTATTATCGCGAGATCCTCCATCAACAATAACAATTTCATTAATCAATAAGGATTGCGATTTCAATCTTTCCAACAGATCTCTCGCAACCTTTTCTTCATTCTTAATTGGTATCACAACTGCTACTAAACTTTCTTTAAAGTGTTTCATTGTGAATCCTTTTTGAAGATACAACACAACTATTTGTTTGGCATTTCTCAGCTAGCGCCACAATAACAATAAAATACGTCAATGTTGAAGCACTGCGAGATAGATTATCGGAGAAACTTACAAGAAGATAAAGACACGAAAGTATTGTTACCGTCAAGGAGAATTGTCGAACAATATCATCAGAACTATTCCTGAAGACCTTGTAATTTCCAATAGCAAGAGAAATATAAATTAATATATACAATATGCAACCGGGAAGGCCAGTTTCCACAAGTAAGCGAACATAATCATTATGGGCATAAACTGATTTCATCTCGGGAAACATGCCTAACCCGACTCCCATAACAGGGTGCTCGTAAAAAAGCGGTAAACCTTCATTCCAAGTCTTTACTCTCCAAGTCCAAGAATCAGTATAATAGCCATGAGTTCTACCATGCCCAACATCTGCAAATCGCTGAATAATAAGCGGAGAGAACAAAAGAATAATTAATATTAACGCTCCAAGAATTTTGAATCGATATTCGCGCACTAAAACAGCAAGAATGGCACACCCAAGAATTGCTGCTAGCCAGGCAGCCCGAGTAAATGTCAACAGGAGAAAAATAGAATAGATAAGTAAAAGAATTAAATTAAACGCGCTATTAATTTTAAATTTGTTATAAACCAGATTAACGATTAAAACAATCATAATAGTTAATAAAAAGAAGGCAAACATATTTGGATGCACAAAAGTACCATAAATTCTTTTAAAACCAGCATCTACAATACCAACATCCTTCCCGATCTGCCAGATAGAAAAAAAGATAGGTAAGATTGTTGCTCCTACAAAACTAATAAATATCTTTCTCAATTCACTTTTATCAAATAAATGAAAAGAAATCAACCCGATCATAAGCAAACCAACAAAACGAAGAAGGTCTATAAAACTTATTACAGGCTTGATCGAAAAGATCGAAGAAAAAGAACAGAAAGCAATAAAGCAAATTAAGAGTCTAAAACTCCTGATCTTGAAAATATTTATTTTCTTAAACAACAGGAAAAATATCGAAACGATAATCACTGCTACAGTCATATATGAAGCGAGATTCTCTGCGCCAACACCAAAACTTATTCCCGACTTCGAGAAAACATCAAGAAAACTTCTTATGAAAAGATAATACAGCAATCCCAATTTGAGGTTTAAGAATAACAACGCAATAAAACCTATAATAAAAAAAGAACTGATAAGTACAACAAAATTAAGCTCATTAAACAACATCAAAACAGAAAAAAAGAGAAAAAGAGAAACAGACAAAACAACCAAACTTAATGCTCTATGCATAAATTGCCTTTCTGATCAAAATTAATTTATAGATTAATTACTTAATAATTCCTGAAGCAATTTGCCGCTCTTGAGAGATTCTTTTTTAAAATTATCAACTCGTTCTCTTAAATATTCAGATATTGAACTTTGCTGGTTCCAAAGCTCCAATATTTTATCGTTAACATTTTTCAATTGGAACTCGGCGAGATTTATATAGTAATTCAGAGAATTAAAAACATCGCTATTAATGCCAACAGATTTCAAACTATACCCCAAACTCAAAGTAGGAACACAAGTAGAAAAAGCTGCAATCGTTGAGTGTGTACGCGTTCCGACGAAAAGTTTGCATTTACTTATAACGTACTTTACCTCATCAGCGGCAAGATCTTCATCAATTAGAATTACCCTAGGATCCTTCTGAAAAAATCCTTTTATTGCTCTCAAACACGTTAAATCATTATCATGGTCACTAGTCACATGCGGTATTAATAAGACATTACACGGGATTTTACTCAAGACAAATTGAACAATTTCAATACAATATTTGACCCAAATAGCGAAATTGCCCTTAGCAGCATACTTAGCAACCAGAGGGCTAAAATTAAAACCAACAAAATGACCTGTCAAGTCTATATTCATTCTGGATAAATCAGGCATTCGCGGCTCCATCATAAACGCAGGATCAGTGACTTTATAAACGTTTTCCTTAAGCCCTAAAGAATGGCAATAATCAATCGTTTTGCTTTCACGAGCAAAAATAATTGTACGTCTCAATTGCTCAGCAATGAACCTTTCATACACGGGATCCTGCGTAAAAGGACCAATTGAAGCACCCCAAATAATTATCGGTTTCCTTTTTCGCAAAACAAAATCATTCAGTCTAAGAAAGAAATCTGGTCTTCCATAATCCAACGAAAAATTATCTCCCCCAATGGCTAAAACTGCTTGGCTTAAAGCAAGGTCATTACTTATTGTTCTAAAAATAACATCTTCATAAAGAGATTCTGACACTCTTTCCAATATTCGCTCAGCAGCCCATGGAAAAGAAAACCTTCTTGGCACCAAATATTTCGCGTGCTTAATTTTACCATTGTTTTCACGAACCACTTGTTTCCGATATTGCGCGTTACTAATGAAATTACTATAAACGAGAAATTGAGGATCCTTATAAAAATGAGACAGAATCGCGTAAGTGCCCTTCACAATCGCTTCACATCCGCGATTTTCATAAGGTCCATTGCCCACAAGAACAAATCGAGTATTAGGGTCAGGCATGCAACCTCACTCCCACAAAAAGCTTAACCAATCGAATAAATTCTTTAACCACAACTTTACAAGACGGCGCACCCAAAACGGACATTCCTGTAACACCAGGGCAATTACCAATCAAATTAGCATGTAAAGGATAACAAATTCGCTTGGTTCTGGTATTGATGGTAAAGGCATTCAGAATTGCTTGTAAGCGAAGGTTGTCAGCATGGATTTTCTTCGCGTCCACTAAACCATCAACTATCTGCTTACCCTTATCTGAACGGATTATCATTACGTTTGTTCCAATTGTATCCCCTTTTTGCTCGGGTAACCAAGCATCACCAAAGGAGATGTCCGAGAAATCGCCGAAGAAATCCTGACAACAATAGCAGGCTAAAGGAGTAAAATATCCGGATCCAAAACATGTTGCCCACGCATCAGTAGACAATTCACTGATTTCATGCTGATTGTCAACTTTAATCTTAGTTTTCCCGGGCCACCCATCTCCTCTCCATTGAAAATAAGTAACCTGTGAAGCACTCACTTTATGCTTTTTTAAATAGCGGCTCAAAGCTCTATAAGAAGGCGCTTGATTACAAAACAAAGCAAGAATTAAGACTATAGACTCTTTTAAAACTTTGTCATGCGACATTGCCTTACGCAATGCAATTGCATGACACGGTAAACATACGACAGCTACCTTACGAGGATTCCTTTTAAGTTCAATTATTGCTTTATCCAGCGACACAGGACAATACTTTGAACCTTTTGCATTAAAAATTTCCTCTTCGGTCGAAGCAATAAAAGCTTCCGCCCGGACCTCTCTTCCGTATTTCAAGCGGGTAACGACCACACCATCAACAACTTTATTTCTTAACAATTCAATCGACATTGTCGTTACCAGCCCACCGGAAGAACAACTAAACCTCAAATCACCATTACCAGAATAACCTTTATAAATAGCTTGGAAATTGCCTATTAAGGCATTTTCAGGAGCTTGACCAAAAATCGAAATATTAAGTTCTTTATGATCAAAACCAAATCCCGGACAGACTTGCTGGCACTTGCCGCAAAATATACATTTCGTCGTATCTAAAACTGGATAATTAATGCCTTCGGAGGTAACACGAATAGTAATTGCTTGTGTCGGACAAATACCCGCACATACTCCGCAGCCGCAACACATAGCTTTAGATAATCTATCAAAAACAGAATTGGTTTTCATGCAAAGGTAGAAAATGAGGACACATCATTCGCTATGTCCGTAGTCTTTAGAACTTTATGTTTGTAGACAACATAGTATGCTGAAACGACCCTAAAGACCCAGGATACTAAAGCCGCAAGAGCTGCTCCAGCCAGCCCCCATAAAGGAATTAAGAAAAAATTTAAACAAAGATTAAAGAAAATTCCCAATATGCATGTCCCTAAAAACAATTGCAGCAAGTTTTTCGGTAACCTTCCACCAATAATGCCAGCCGGAATCGCATATAAAATCCGAAAAAATCCTGCCGCAATAAAAAAGACTAACAAATGGGCTGAATGGTCATATCGGCCTTTGAAAAACCAATGCAGCAATGGCTGACCGGCAAACAAATATCCAATACAAACTACTATGGCGAGTATTCCAGCTTTAATTGAATCATTTTTAATGGGACGAGAATTATCTTTTGCATAATGCGGCATCATCACAAACCATAAAGCGGTAGCAACTAACTCGAACCCTCGGGTTACCGTTATAACCACTACATAATCAGCTAATTTCGAGAAACCAAGCATTTTCGAGATAAAAAATTGATCAACCTGAACCATTACGGTATACGAAAACGTAATAAAAAAAAGAACTATCCCCTCTTTTACAAATCTGGCGGAAACAGCTTTCTCTCCCGATGGCAAACGATGTGTTACTAGATTACCTAAAACAAAAGTACTAAAAAAGATCAAGGTATAAACAAAAATAAGTCCCCAAAAGCTAAAAATCTTAAAAACAAAACACATCATTGCTACGCAAACAGAGAAAAAAATAGAATTTGTTTTACTTAAAAGCATTGACGAAGAATACCTGTCTTGAGACCGTAACAATGCCGAGTAATACTCGGTCCCAACCGCTGCCACGACCGCAAAATAAGCAAATAACATTTCCTTCTTTAAATGATACATAAGACCGACAATAATACAACCTACGGCTGCAAACAAAGATGAAAATAACAAGCACGATCGAATAAACTTTTTCCAGTCATATTCTTTAATGTTCTCTCTATTAAATACGCGTATTATTGCCATATTCTGACCGAATAGTAATAAAGATGATAACATAATAACAACGGTATTAATAAATTTAAACCGCCCGAACAAATTCGGGGGCAATAAACGGCCCAGAATAACATTGGTCAACAGTTCAGCAATCGCTGCCACTCCTAATATAATAGACACTGAACCGACTTTTTGGATTAAACTTGATTTCATTGATTATACCCTTATTCCTTACTTTATTTCCTCAAACAACTCCCCATTATCATACTCCGCCGGAAGCACCAGATGCGCTGGCTTGCCGAACAGGCAGTCGCCTTCCTTATAAAACCCTTCGGCGATGAGCTCGGAGCAGACAAACCGCCGCTTGCTGCTGAAGAGCCGGTGCAGCCCCTCCCCTATGCGCGTAAACAATAGCGACAGCGGGAACCAGAAGAACTGCAAAGTATCGTAAGGCAGGTTGTTCATGGTCGCCCACCAGAGCGCGACTTTGTAGCGCTGGCGCTCGGACTGGCCGCGGCGGCGCAGGTGCTTGATCTGTATGCCCTTATCCAGGTAGGACTGCTTTAGATTGACCAGGCGGGAGCGCGGGATGCCGGCTTCGATGCAGGTATAACCGCCTAAACAGCCCAGCACGTGAGTCCATTTGCTGCTGTCGCCATAGCCGGCCTGAACCTGCGTTTTCTCGATAAGCTGATTGTGTCCGGCGACCAGGATCACATCGCCGATCTTGAATGAGTCGATAGATTGCTTCGTCGCTTCGCTCCTCGCAATGACCCTACTCCGCTCCTCGCAATGACTAACGCACCAGCTTGAGCAGATAATCCTTATACCCGGCGTCCATATCCTGGGCCAGCTTTTCCAGCTGCTCCCGGTTGATGTATTTCATCCGATAGGCGGTTTCTTCCAGGCAGCCGATCTTCAACCCCTGCCGCTCTTCGATCATCCAGATGAAACGCGATGCGTCGCCGATGGAATCGTAGGTGCCGGTGTCCAGCCAGGCGTAGCCGCGGTCAAGCAGGACGACTTTGAGCTTGTTCTGCTTGAGATAAGCGGTGTTGACGTCGGTGATCTCCAGTTCCCCTCTGGCCGAAGGCTTGAGGTTCTTGGCGATCTCGATGACCTGGTTGTCGAAGAAATACAACCCCGTCACCGCCCAGTTGGATTTGGGATGCCGGGGTTTTTCTTCCAGGGAAACCGCGTTGTTGTTTTCGTCGAATTCCACCACGCCGTAGCGTTCGGGGTCTTTGACCGGATAGGCGAAGACTACCGCGCCTTTGAGATCGAGCATGGCGATCTTGAGATGCTCCACCAGGCCGTGGCCGTAGAAGATGTTGTCGCCGAAGATCAAACAGGTGTTATCCTTGCCGATGAATTTCTCGCCGATCAGGAAAGCTTCGGCGATGCCTTTGGGAACTTTCTGCTCGGCGTAGGTGATGTTGATCCCTAATTGCGAGCCGTCGCCGATCAGGGCGTTGAACTGCTCCTGCGCGCCGGGCGAGGTAATGATGAGGATATCCCGGATGCCGGAGAGCATCAAAGTAGACAGCGGATAATAGAACATCGGCTTGTCGTAAAGCGGCAGCAAAGGTTTGGAGATGATCTTGGTCACCGGGTGGAGCCGTTTGCCGCGGCCTGCGGCGAGGATTATGCCTTTCATACGCGCGTCCTTTTTTGTGCGAGCATCCTCTTCAGTGTCGATTTAGGCAAAGCTGCGTTGAATCTGCGCATTTCTTCCAGCCAGGCGAGCTTTTGGGCGGCAGGCACGCGCAGCCAGCGTTTCATCTTCTCTTCTTCGGATTCCCAGCCGTAACTCATTATTTCTTCCCTTTCATGATTCTCTTGAGCTTCTTCAGTTGCAAGATGTCGAATGTATCTATCTGCCGGGCAGAAGCTCTTTTCATAGCGATAAGATCATCTATCCCCATCACCGGAAGCGCTAAGCCGGACACTTTTACCCGCCGGGCGCGCTTGAGCGCTTCGGCAAAAGGAACCGGCGAATCCACAATAATATCTATCTCTTTCAATTCGCCTGGTTGGTAGTAATTGATCGCCTTGAGATTCTTCTGTTTGATTAACGCGGCCAATGCCGCCGGATCCAGCGCTTTTATGTCGATCGGCTGCTTCAAGCGGTATCCCAGAGAACGTAAGATGCGGTCAGCTTCCCGCAGAGTCTGCGGATCGATACCGATCAAAAGATCCAGATCAGCGGTTGCCCTGGACACACCCAACAAATTGAGCGCGATGCCGCCCACGATCACATAATCGAATTTCTCGCGCTGGAATGCTTTGAAAACATCCTCATAAATGATCATACGCCCTTGCCTTTTCCTTCAGCTTCCCTTGCTTACCTTGCGCCCCTCACACCCAGTTATAGATTGCCCTGGGGATGAAGAAGGTGCGGTTGTTCAAAATGATCCCCATGATGTTGGCTTTTTTCTCGGCCAGCGGGAAGAGCGCGTTGCGCACCACCTGCTTGCGGGTCTTGCCTTCGTCGACCACCAGCAGCACGCCGTCGACCTGACTGCACAGCAAAATGCTGTCGCGATGGGTCAGATCGGGCGCGGAGATAAGCACCAGATCGTAGCTGCGCACCACATCCGCCAGAAGGGTATTCATGCGGTTGGAGTCGAGCACGGTGACCGGGTTGAGCTCGGTCTTGCCCGCGGGAAGCAGCGCCAGGTTCTTAGAGATGGTCTGCACGGTCTTCTCAAAGGTGACTTTTTCCTCGATCACGTCGACCAGCCCCGGCGCGTTCTCCTTCTGCTTGTTCTCGAATTTCTTCAGGGTGAGCTGGCGGAAATTGGCGTCGACCACCAGGACTTTGAGCCCCCATTTCTCGGCGAGCGAACGGCCGAGGTTGACCACGATGTCGGCAGCGTCTTCGCCGTAGGCGGCGGTGGTGAAGAGCAGCGATTTGAGGTTCTTGTCCTTGGAGATGAGCAGGATCTGTTCGGCCAGGGTATCGAATGATCGGGACTTGCCTTTTTTAGGGATGAAACCCAGCGAGGGCAAAGCCAGGTAGCGTTCGACTTCCTGCGGCGATTTGAAGGTCTGGTCCATGTATTCGAACATGAACGCCAGCATGCCCCCCAGGAACAGGGACATGAAGATGGCCAGAATGATGATCAATCCGCCGGACGGACCCACGGGCCGCAAAGGCGGCAGGGCCTGTTCGATGACTTTGACGCTGGCCGGGCCGATAGCGTCGACGTCGTTAGGCAGAAGCTGGCCGCCGAAGAGCATTTTCTCTTTGGGCCGCTCTCTCTGCTCGATCTTGCTGATGCTTTCCTGGATCTGGACTACGGTGGAATGTTTATCGCCGTATTTGGTCTGGAGCTCGGCCACCTGCTGTTCCAGGTCGAAAAGGATATACGCGCGGCTGACCACGTTGGCCACTGCCGCGGCGATCATCGGATCGTAATCGCGATATTTGATCAGGAAGAGATTGGTGTCGCGGATAGGCTCGATGTCGATGCGGGATTTAAGCCGTTCCAGCGCGAGGAACGCCAGCTGGCGGCCTCTGGTCTGGTCGTCGAGGGCTTTGAGCTTGGCGGTGAGCATTTTGCGCTCGAGCTTCAGGAGGAGCGCTTTGAGCGGAGTTGCGGCTCTCTCTTCCACTTCCATGGGCAGGAAATTCTGCAGGGAGCGGAATTCGATGGTCCTGCGCAGCACCGGGAAGGATTTGACGATTTCCGCCTGGGTCAGCGCCGCTTCCATGTTGCGGCTGCCCAAAAGCTCGCGATAGTAGGGCGATTCGACCTGTTTCTCGGCGGAGATGAGCATCTTGACCTGGGCTTCGTATTCCGGGGTCCGCAGCATGTTGCCGATGATCACGGTGATCATCACGGTGATAAAACAGGTGATGATCACGGCTTTCTGGCGGAAAAGCACGCGCAGATAATCGCGCATGGTTGTTTCGGGTAATTGCTCGAGCTGTTCCATATGAATCCTCCCTTTAAAAGATACGATTAGAAAACACCTTGCGAGACGACCACGATGTCGCCGGTTTGCAGCACCAGGTCATCGTCGGAATTACCGTCCATAACCGCTTTGATATTCACTTTGATCGTTTCATAGCCGGGCTTGTTTGAGCGCGGCCGCAATACTTTGACGTGGGTTGAGCCGAATTTGGTAAAACCGCCGGCCATGGAGATGGCGCGCAGGACCGTGGTGCTGCCTTCGAGCTGGAAGGTGCCGGGCCGCATCACTTCGCCGTAGACGAAGAATTTATGCGAGCGGGCTTCGCGCAATGAAACCGAAACCACCGGGTATTTCATGTAACCGTCGGAAAGACGGTCCTGGATTTCTTTCTGGATGCCGGTCAGGGTCAAGCCGTTGACTCTGACGCTGCCCACGTAGGGGAACGAGATCGAGCCGTCGGGAGCCACGGAGACGGTGACCAGCAGCTTTTCCGGCTGGAGCACGCTGATATCCATGATATCGTCCACGCCGACCACGTATTCCGTGCCGGGAGCCATATCCGGGCTGGAAGCCGCGGGCGCTGAAACGGCGGACGCGGGGACTGCGGGTGCCGAGGCTGCGGGCGCCGGGACCGCAGGCGCTTCATCCTTGGCCGCTTCCGCGGCGCATGCGACTGACGCTCCGAAAAGTAACAGTATAAGACCGGTTAAAAACTGTTTCATCACTCCTCCTTTGATTAGAAACTTATCCACTCAATTAGTCGCTACGCGATGCAGCAACTCTGAAATAAAAGTCTGGTATTTTACTCCCATTTTGCGCGCTTTTTCCTTGATGTTCCTCAAATCCTGGCTGTTAATGCGGACATTGAGGACCGCGTCTTTTTTTCTGGCGGCAAGAGATTGAGCGATCTGGTGAAACTCTTCCGGAGTTACGTTCACGAATTGATCATTGATCAAGGCTTCTTCGATCTCTTTTTCTTGTGCGGGCAGTTTAAGTCTTCTCATTACGCAAAACCTCCATAAAACTTTTTAGCAGGTTCCAGGAAAGCTTACGCATGTATTATAACATGCATACAATTGTATATACAAATCTATTTCTTTTCTTCAATTGAATGCGGCTTTTTCAACGCCCCCAAAAAAGGGGACACAGCAATTTGCAAAGGGGACACATCTGTCCGATTTTCTCGACGAGCCGTTTTGGGTGGACCTGTCCCCTATTTCGCGCCGACTGTCCCCTATTTCGCGCCGATGCCGAGGATAACCGCAGGCACGGTTTTGGCGATGATCTTGGCGTCGAGCCACAGGGACCAGTTGTCGATGTAATCCAGGTCCAGCTTGACCCATTTGGCGAAATCCACGATCTGATTGCGCCCGGAAACCTGCCAGAGGCAGGTGATGCCCGGCCGCATGGAAAGCCTGCGGCGGTGCCAGGCGTCGTATTCCTTGACTTCCAAGGGCAACGGCGGACGCGGCCCCACGGTGCTCATATCCCCGCAGAACACGTTCCATAATTGCGGCAGCTCGTCGATGGAAAACTTGCGCAGGATGCGGCCCAGCCAGGTCACCCTGGGGTCGTTTTTCATCTTGAACACCGGGCCGGTCATCTCGTTATGCACGCGCAATTCGTTCAATTTCATCTCCGCGTCTTTGATCATGGTGCGGAATTTGTACAGGGTGAAAATGCGGCCGTTAAGCCCCACCCGTTTCTGCCGGAAGAATACCGGCCCCGCGGAAGTCACTTTTATCAAGAGCGCCACGATCAGGAAAAAAGGCGACAGCGCCACAAGCAGGACGCCGGCAAAAACAAAATCGAAAACGCGCTTGATCAGCAGATGCCAGAGTTTATCCGGCGTGGAATCAAAGGTCAACAGGGGAAATTTGCCCAGCTCCCCGACTTTAGCCCGGGAGAACTGCATCTCGAAATAATCCACGGCCACGTGTATCTTCAAACCTTCCATTTCGCACAGATAGAGGATATCCTCGATCTTGTTCAGCCAGGAACGCGGGATCACGAAAACCACCTCATCGATCACCATGCTGCGCAGGATCAGGGGCATGTCCTTGAAGGTCCCCAGGACTTTCACCCCTTCCACGCTCTCCCCCTTCTTGCCCGGATCGTCGTCGATGATGCCGGCGAGCTTGTACCCCCAGGAAGAATGCTCCTTGATCAACTGGATGAATTGCTGGGCGCGTTTGTTGGTGCCCACCACCAGGAGATATTTGACGTTGAAGCCGCGGCGGCGGATCAGGCGGAAAAACAGGATGAGAAATATTTTCGAAGCCAGAGTCAACACCGTGGCGATGCCGAAGACCAGCAGGATGAACGCGCGGCTGATCTCATGCAGCCGGAATAAATAGATCACGCTGGAGTAAAATACGAACCCCACGAAAGCGGTGCGCAGCACGATCAGCCAGATATCCCAGAGCGGCTTGGTGCGAAAGGATTCGTACATTTTGAACCAATAGAGCAATCCGCTCCAGGTGAAAACGAACAGCGGCAGCAGGCCGACGTATTCGTTCAACGGATGGATCATGCCCATGCTATCGCTCAAATAACCGCGGAATTCGAAGCCGATGAGGAATGACGCGGCGGCAATGAACATATCCACGAAAACCGCTGTTTTTCTAAGCATTGAAATGCGTTCTTTAAGCATCTGCGATTGTTCCTTGCGCTATGAGATTAAAACAATACGGTCAGGCCGCAGGTCACGGCGTTCTTTTCGTAGTCGCGGGTGTCGGAGTTGGAGTCGGTTTGAGAATATGCATACGAGACGTTGGCTTTGATGTTGTCCGCGACGTCATAGACCAGGCCGACATTGATTCCCTGGAACGTGTCTCTGACGTCAACCACGGTATAGGTGCCTTCGCCGTAAAAAGCGTTCACCCCCAGACCGAGCCTGCGGAATATCTGGTTGCCCAGGCCGGCGGAAAACTGCCACTGATTGAAAAGGTCCTGGGTGGATGAATTGGTGGTGTATTGTTTGGAATAGGAGATCGAAGCCCGGGTAGTGGCGTCTAAATCGTCGGTCAGGGTGACCTGGAAGAACGGTTTGACGTAATTCCTGTTATTGAACGAACGGATGAAATCGTAGCCGGTTTTTCCGTCGAGATAAACCTGGGAAGTGAAATAATGCCTGCCTCCCGCGCCCAGGGAATTGATGGTGGCCGACGCGCCGGGATCGAATTCGCGCACCGCGATATCGTAGGAAATCGACCCCTGGGTTTTGGAACTGAAGATATAATCCCCGGATACCCCGAAGCGGTTATAATAGGAATCGCTCATGTCGTTGCGGGAGTAATCGGTGATCTCGTTGGCGTAACGCAGCGAACCGGTGAATTCTTTGGTGAAATCGCGGCTATAGGAGGCGTTGAATCGGTTGCGCAAATAGCTGTACCGGCCGGAAGTGCGGCCGAATTCGTCTTCGAAGCTGCTCGGCTCTTCGGCGTGGGTAAACGTATCGCTCAAGCTGAAACGCTCGTAAGGATTGAGTTCCCGGTTATACCGGGCGTTGATATGTTCGGAGGTATTGTCGAAATCGCTGTATTTATCGAAGAACTGCTGGTTGATCCGGGCGGTAAAGGCCAGGTTCTGGGTTTTGCCTTCATAGGCGGCGTCCAGGCCGACCGAAGCGGTAGTGATATAATCATCCTTCTCGTTGGTCTGGGCGTAGGTGATGTTGTCATCGTAGGAAACCGACAGCGAACCCAGGGCTTTGAGATCCCAGCCATTGATCAGATACGCGTGCGCGCGCGCCGGGGCGCAAAAGCAGCAAACGACAGAGCAAACGGCAGTTACGATAAGGCTGGAAACGGCACTGCGGCGGAAGATAAAAAAACGGCTCAAACGTGGTCGCACGGTTTCCGGGAATCCTTTCTGGCGCTTAAGGCATTAAGGTACAATAAGTTAATTCATAAAGTAAACAATGTAAAGTATATCATACCATCAGGCTTATTTCAAGCAAATAGAAACAATTCCCGGTTTCGGGCTGCGCAGGCTGCCTCACGCAGGTTTTCCCGCGCAAGCTGCCCGTACCTTCTCACGGGATCATTGTTTTTGGGAGAGCGTTTGGCTGATGCACTCAATGAGTTTCTGGGTGGTGACCGGCTTGGCCAGGAACGGACGGCCGCCGATGTTGCCTTTCTGGGCCTCTACCTCTTTGTCGCTGACGATCGCGGTGAGAAAAACGACCGGAATGCGGGAGAGTTCGGGATCGTTCTTGAGTTCGGCGAAGATGTCCACGCCGCTCAAATCCGGCATGATAATGTCCAGAAAGATCATTTCCGGCTTGAATTCCTTGATCACCGGTATGGCCAGGAGCCCGCGGGATTCGGTACGCACTTCGAAATCGCCGGCCGCTTCAAGGTTCAATTTGACCATCCGGGCAAAAGATTCTTCGTCGTCTATGATGAGAATTTTACGCTTGGCCATGGGCAGCCTCCTTACAGCTTAAGCAACAGCACCGTTCGCACCCCGCCGATGGGCCGGTTTTTAACCACGATGCTGGCATTGTGCATATCCATAATGTTTTTCACGATGGGAAGGCCCAATCCGGTGCCTCCCTTGCCCTGCTTGGTGGTGACAAAAGGGAAAAAGATCTTGTCGATCATTTCCGGCGGTATGCCGCTGCCGGTGTCTTCGATCTCCAGCACCACCACCGTATCCTTGAGCGCGAAATCCGCCGCGGGATCGACGTCTTCGGGCGGGACTTTGGAGAATTCCCTGACATTGGTGCGCAAGGTCAGGATGCCTCCCGAAGCCATAGCGTCGACGGAATTCATCACCAGGTTCATGATCACCTGTTCGATCTTGATCCTGTCCACGTTCACGAACAATTGTTCGTGCCAGAATTCCTTGACCACGCCGATATGGAACTTGCTGAATTCGTGCTTCATCAGCAGCAGCGAATTCTCGATGAGCTGGTGCAGATTGTGGCGGCCGAACTGTATTTCCGACACGCGCGAGAAATCCAGCAAACCTTTGATGATGCTATCCGCGCGAACCACGGCTTCGCTCATGTAGTTCAAAGTGGAAGCCACATTCTCGTTGTCGGAACGCACGGTGCGGTAAAGGTATTCTATTCCCTGCAGGATGATCGCCAGGGGATTTTTGACTTCATGAGCCACTCCCGAAGCCAGGCGGCCGACCACCTCCATCTTTTCGGAATAGACCAGTTGCGCCTGGGTATCCTTGACCTCGGCGTAAGCGGCCATCAGGTCGCTTTCGGCTTTTCTGCGTTCTTCGATCTCCCTGGTCAACTGCTCGTTGGCATCGATAAGTTCGGCGGTGCGTTCGGACACGCGCAGTTCAAGTTCGTCGCGGACCCGGCGCAGATCGTCTTCGATACGCTTGCGCTCGATGGCGTAGCGGATGCTGCGCACCAGCAACCGGCTGTCCACCTGGCCTTTAACCAGGTAATCCTGGGCGCCCTGGCGCACGGCATTGATGGCGAACGTCTCATCGTTGATGCCGGTCATCACGATAATAGGCATCTGGGGAAACGCGGTGTAGGCGTTCAAAAAGGTCTGGAATCCGTCGGAATCCGGCAGCATCAGATCGAGTAGGACCACGTCGAACAACGTGTCTTTGAGCCGCTGCAGACCGGCGGCAAGGGTAGTGGCGATTTCGATTTCAAACGGCTGGTTGGATTGCTTGAGCAGATCGGAGAGCGTGACCGCGATGAGATTATTGTCCTCGATCATCAAAACCCGGATGGTTTGATTGTCCATAGTGGTTTAGATTGTACCACAAATTCTACGGCTGCACAAGGTTAACTAAAGGCGCGAGCGCATCTACGCCGCTTTTGCCGCTGTAATCGGGTTGAGGCGGGTCAGCCTGGTACAGAACACCCAGAGGGATACGTTCTCCCCATTCCAGGGATTTAGTCAACGCCCAGACCAGGTCCGCAGGCCGGTAATCCGGCTGCGCGGCCGCCTGATAAACCCGCTGGGAGTACCACTCATGGGTATTCTTTTTATTGAAGGTCACGCAGGGCTGAAGCACGTCGATCAGCGCGAATCCCTTGTGCCGGATGCCGGCCAGGATCAGGCCGGATAGAGATTCGCTGTCCCGGGAAAAACCGCGGGCGACAAACCCGGCGCCCGCGGCAATAGCCAGAGTCAGCGGCGAAAGATGCGCGTTGATCACTCCCCCGGTCTGCACCGCGGTCTTCAGACCTTCATCGGTGGTAGGCGAAGCCTGGCCTTTAGTCAGGCCGTAGATCTGGTTGTCGTGCACGATCACGGTGATGTCGATATTGCGGCGGATGGCGTGGATGAAATGGTTGCCGCCCTCGCCGTAACAATCGCCGTCGCCGGTAGTAACCAGCACGGTCAATTGCCGGTTGGCGATCTTGATCCCGGTAGCCACCGGCAGCGCCCGGCCGTGCAAACCGTTAAAACAATTGGCCTTGATATAATGCGGCAGCTTGGCCGCCTGGCCGATACCGGAAACCAGCATCAGCTCTTGAGGCGGTTTGCCCAGTTGAGCCAGGGCTTTTTTTACCGCGTTAAGGATGCCGAAATTCCCGCATCCCGGGCACCAGGCTATTTCGTCTTGAGTTTTAAAATCCGCAGTATCCATATCAGGCAATGAGTTGATGAAAAAGCTCGTCCACGGTAAACGGACGGCCGTCGTATTTGAGGATCGAATCGCTGACTTTGATCCCGGTTTCCCTGCGCAGCAGTTTCGCCAGTTGCGCGCCGGCGTTATTTTCCACGGTCACGATCCGGCGCGCGTCGTTGAGCAGATACGCCATTTCCTGCGCGGGGAACGGCCAGACCTGCGGCAGATGAATGAAACCCACGCGCTCCCGGCCGGAACCGCCGGCATGAGCGGCTTCTTTCATCACCCCGTATACCGAACCGCACCCGATGAGGATAACGTGCGCTCCGGCGATATTCTCGCTGACCGGCTTTACCGCTTCCTGCGACAATAAACGCATGCGCTTATGATAGCGCTTCTCCACCATGCGCACGCGCATCAAAGCGTCTTCGGTGATATGCCCTTCTTCATTATGCTCGTCGCTATCCGCGTAAACGGGGTCCGCGACCCAGGATGGGACTGCCCGGGGGGAAACGCCGTTCTCGGTCAGCGCGTAGCGTTTATAACCGGCGACTTTTTTCGAGGCTTCGCGGGAAATCAATCCCCGCTCGATTTTTACCCCGGGATCAAGCGGGGCGATATCCCGTACCGAATCCGCCAGCAGCTGGTCGGACATGATGATGACCGGGACCTGGAATTTTTCCGCGGTATTGAACGCTCTGGCCGTCAGGGAATATAACTCTTCGACGGTGCCCGGGGTATAGATGACGCGGCCGAATTCCCCGTGACCGGCGGCAAGGATGAAATCCAGATCCGCCTGCTCGGTGCGGGTCGGGAATCCGGTGGCAGGGCCGGGCCGCTGCGCGTCCAGTATCACCAGCGGGGTCTCGGTCATGCCCGCCAGACTTAACCCCTCGACCATCAGGCAGAACCCGCCGCCGGAAGTCGAAGTCATGGACCGCACGCCGGCGAATGAGGCGCCGATGACCATGTTCACCGCGGCGATCTCGTCTTCGGCCTGCTCGACGATGATGTCGAATTCCTTGGCGCGCGCGGCGATCTCGTTCATCACCCCGGTAGACGGGCTCATGGGATACGCGCTGTAGAATTTACAACCGGCGCGTATCGCGCCTAACGCCACCGCTTCGCTGCCGCTGACCACCGAACGCTCCCGGGTATCGCCGGGTTCGACCGAATACAATCCGTTTCTTCTCTCCCGCCCGGCAAATTCGTACCCGGACCGGGCGCAGGCGATGTTTATGTCGACGATCTCCGGAGACTTATCGCTGAACGTACCGCGCAACGCTTTTTCCACGCAGGAAACATCCAGCTCCATGATCCCCGCGATCATTCCGCAGGCTACCGCGTTGACAAAAATATCCTTGCCCCCTTTTTCCATCGCCAGATCGTATAAAGGCGCGTCGAGGATCGCCCCGGGCACCGTCTCCGGCAGGTTTACCGGCCCGAATTTCTTCTGATCCGCGATAAGCAGACCGTCCGCGGCCAGCGCGGAAGCGTGCAATGCGGGACTGGCCTTATCCAGGCAGACGATGATCTCGCACCGGGAGCGCGCGGCGTACACGGGTCTGGAGGAAATACGTATCTGGAAAAAATTGTTTCCGCCGCGGATGCGGGACATGAAATCCTGATGCGCGAAAAGGCGCAGGTGGGCGTTCTGGCACATGAGGGACAGGACCTGGCCGATGGTTTGAGTGCCCTGCCCGGCTTCCCCGCAAATACGGATGGAGAGTTCGCTAACCATGATCTTATTATACCTCTTTTTCAGGCAAAGGGGAAACCCTGCGTTTGCGCGCCAGCGCATAGATTGCCACCGGCAGCGCTATCGCAACGAAAGCCGCGGCGGCAACTATGATGAACCCCGGCGAAAACAGCTCATGGTACGAATGAACCTCGCCCAGCCGGCTGCCGAAGTACGCCGAGATAAAAGCCCAGGGAATGCTCCCCAGCAGCGTGGCCCAGAAATAATCCCTGAAGCGCACTTCCAGCAGGCCGCAGCCGTAATTCAGCACTTCGTAGGGAACCAGGGGAATGAGCCGGCAGACCAGCACGGTGATGAATCCGCGCTGCTTCAGGGTCTGGTCGAGTTTTTTGAGTTTGCCCTTGAGCATTTTTTCGACGAAAGAACGGCCGGCGTAGCGCGCGATGAAAAATGTGCAGCTCGAACCTGTCACTGCGCCCAGGAGCAGACATGCCGCGCCCCGGAGCGGGCCGAAAGCCAGGCCGGCTGCCAAAGAAAGCATGCCGATAGGCGGCAGGATGGAAATGGTGTTGAGTGCATACGCCAGCACGAAGACCGCCATGGCGCCGTGGCCGAATTGCCGCAGGTAAACGCGCAGGGCTGCGGGATTGAGCTGATGGATCTGCGGCCAGAAGCGGCGGATCAACCACCAGGCAAGCAGGACGCAGCCGGCCAGAAGCGCCAGTTTAGCGACGAACGCGAGCGTTTTTCGATTTCCGAAACGGGAAGCGGTCATGTATGTTTTACCGGTAGATGATAAGGATACAGGCGGACAGCCACAGGGCCAGGTTGATCTGGATGGCCCGGTCCGCGAGCAGGATGCGCGTGGGATCTCCCTCCTGCGCTTCCAGCCGGGTCAGGTACAGATAGCGGAATAAGCCGAAAAAGACAAAGGGGATGGTGACGATCATCCAGTGCGAACCGATGCGGCGCACGGTTTCGTTGTCGATGGTATACAGCACATAGACGACCGCGATCGCGGCGGCGGCGATGGTGATCATCTGCTCCAGCAGAGGCAGGTCGTACTGCTCGAGCACCGAACGGTGATGCTGATCTTTTTCTTTCAGCAAGCGCATCTCCTGCTTGCGCTTGATAAAACCCAGGAACGATGCCAGCAGTACGGTCAACAAAAGTATCCAGACGGAAACCGCGACCTGGGCCACGATCGCGCCGGCGATGATGCGCATCAGGAAAAAAATCGCCAGGCAGGCGACATCCAGCAGAAATATTTTTTTCAGCACGGTCGAATAGAGCACATTGAGCAGGATATACACGACGATGACCAGACCCAGCAGCATGGAGCAGCGAAAAGCCGCTGCCAGGGCGATCAGGGTCAACGCGCTTGCTCCGGCCACTGCCACCCGTCTGCGGATCAATCCCGCAGCGATCGGGCGCAGGCGTTTGACCGGATGCACCGCGTCGGCGCGCATATCGATGACGTCATTGACCAGATAGGCCGCGCTCGAGGCCAGGCAAAAGATCCCGAAAGCCAGACTCGCGTTGATATTCTCCGGAAAACTGAACAGCCTGCCGCCGAATATCAGCGGGCAGAAAACAAAAAAGTGTTTAACCCATTGCTGGGGGCGCAAAGCGCGTAAGAAATGATAAATGTGCTTCATCGGTAGATCGCGGTGAGCATGGAGATGAGAGTAAAATTATTGTATCCCGCCAGGATGATCAACCCCATGCACAGGATACGCAATGCCGTCCGGTGCTTGGCCAAACCCAGGAATACCAGCATCAGGAGCAGCAGCGTAACATTGCCGCTGTAGGTGAACAGTTCTGCCCGCCCGTAGGAGTTGACGCCGTAGAAACAATGCAGCAGCACATTGAACCCCAGGCACAGGGATAATCCCGTGATCACCGGAGAACCGGATAAGCCGGACACGCCTCCCCGATCGGCAGCTTCGAATTTACTCATCTTATCCGTAACCTGCTGCACATTGACCGCCAGGCCGCTTGCCAGAGCAGCCAGCCAGAAGATCAAAGCGGACATTCCCAGCGAGCCGAAATACCATCCGGAGGAAAATGACAGCGCCGGATATATCCGGCCGGGCGCGAGCAGGATATCCGGAACAGGCGCGACCACATTGAAGATGAACAACTGGCGGATGACGTGTTTAAATGTCTCCCAGGGCTGCTGGAAGAGAAATCCCGACGCGAATCCCTGCTCGCCCAGGATCTTCCAGGAAACAAAGATCTCGCTCGACGAGTAGATCAGCTTCTGCGCCAGTGACAAAAACAGGCTGATACCGAATACCGCGGCTGCCCAGAGCAGTGCGCGCGCCAGGCGATGTTCCTTTTTATCTACCGCCAGCGCGACAGCCAGACAGATCCCGGTCTGCATGAGATTGGTTACAGTCACGCCGAAGGAAAAAACACCCAGCGCCACCCACAGGGAAAGATTCACCCGGCGGGAGCGCGCCGACTGGAGAAAAACCAGATACGTCGCGGCCAGGCTGCACACCGCCCAGGCCTGCGTATCCGGCACCGCACCGAAGAACAACTGGCTGAAGGACAGCCCGAAAACCAGCGTTGCCAGGAATGCGTCGAGATAGAAAGTCACTATCCGGCGGAAGATCAAAAAAGCCAGGACTGTCGCCGCCCCCCCGCATCCGGCAGTCAACACTACTGCCGCGCGCGCCGACGAATGCAGCGCCGCTGCCAGCGGCACTCCCCAGGGATGTACAAGCAGCGCGAACAACGGATGCACGAACGCGCGATGGAATTGCGGCGCGGCGCCGGCGATAGTATCGATCACCTGCGGAGCGTCGAGCTGGAACATCAGGTTCTCCGCGCTCAAAGCCATGCCGCGCTGGAACGCCATCCCGAAATACAGATACACCAGCCAGAATACAACGCCCGTGCTCACGCAGGCCGCGGCGACAGGCAAAGTGCGCGAGAGGGAAAAAGGCAGCGCGGCATTGAGTTTTCGCAGCAGATTGATCCTCTCCTGCCGGGCGCATTGTTTGATCGCGGCGAGATTACGGATAAACAGGAACAGATACGCGGCTGCGCCGGTAAAAAGTATGCTGATAAGAAAAAGGTAGGATTGGGTTTTGCCGTAGTAATACGCGAGCGGATGCGCGCCCCGGTTGTGGAACAACTGCGCCGCCGGACCCGCGCCGGAACCGTCATAGATCTGGCGCACCAGCAGGCGGCCATAGGAAAAATAAATGATCCACACCAGGAAGAGAAAACCGCCTACGACGCACAGGAATGCCGGCAGGGTCAATTGCCGCGCCGCGGATTTACGTTCGGTAACCATGCGTCCATTATACCACTAAAAAAGAAAAGAGAGCTCTGATTTTGAACCCTCTTTTGAGAAACGCTGCGCTGCATGAGCCGGATCGGCGTTACCGCCTCTATTATGCCGATCAGGCAACAGTCACTTTTTTCATTTTGGTGAAATAGATCCCCAGCCGGTGCGAATGATGATCCTCGTTGACCACATTGGAACGCACCTCGCCCAGAGCTTCCATCGGGCCGGAAAGCTTGACCACGTCATTATCCACTTTGAGCAGAGTGAAACGCATGGACAGGATAGTGGAAATAGGAATATCTTTATCCGTCAATAAAGCCATCCCGGTCTGGCTGATATCGAGCATCTGGGCCTGGATATCCTGGCCGCCGAGCATGACTTTGGTGGTAGACGGTTCATTGGTCCGGTAGACTACCGTGCAGTTCATGCGCATGCGTTTGCTGGTTCGACGGTCCGTGCCGGAAAAAATTCTGTTCATAATAAGCGCTCCTTTCGCAGCGGGCGAAACTGTCGCCACGGGGCGTATGCCGGCGCAATGCACGTTAGCGCCGGGCACTATTTGCTGTAGAGACAATAGTCCTTACATTGAAAATAAGCATTATCTATACCAAACTCGCGCCTGGCAGAAAATATAATCAGCAAGTATATGAATTATAAAGTGTTATATCAAAAAATCGGCGAGGCTAAATTAAAAGGATTTACGCGAAAAAGCCGGAAAAGTTGAATCCCGGCTACACCCTGTTGATTTATCCAAACAAGGGGACATTTAGGTGCGACACCGCTACATCTGGGTGATGGCTTCCTGGATCATGGGCATGATCCCTTCGATCTCTTCTTTAGTCAGCCTGCCGAGTTTGGCAAAACGGTAGTTGCCTTCCTGATCCTGATTTTCGCGCACGATCTGAAGCTTCTTGGGGCCGTTATTATAGGAATACACGCTGACCACGATTTTCTGGTTCTCTTTGGTCCAGGCCTTGGAAAACAGTTGTTCGTCAAGATTGCTATCGTAAGGCATGCTCTCCTCCTCTTAGTAATACTTTGCTTGTATTATACCTCTGCCGGCTGAAAAAAGCAAGAGGCTGGGCGTTTAACCCAGCCTCTTTTTCAAAAGGGGACACAGCAAATTTCAAAGGGGACACATCTGTCCGATTTTCTCGACGAGCCCCAAGGGGTGGACCTGTCCCCTATGCGAGGAGTTCGGCGGCGAGCGAGACGTCTTCGGTCAGGACTTTGTCGATGTCGAGCAGGATCTTGACCTTGTCGCCGATCTTACCCATGCCGGTGATAAAATCCGTGTGCACTTTGTTGCCGAAACTCGGCGCCGGCTCGATATTGTCCTGGGATATATCCAGCACCTCGCACACCCGGTCGACGGCGATGCCCATAAGCGAATTGTTGACGTTGAGCACGATGATGCAGGTCTCGTTGGTATAATCGTGCTTAGGCATCCCGAATTTCAAACGCAGGTCGATCACCGGGATCACTTTTCCGCGCAGGTTGATCACGCCTTTAACGTAATCCGGCACCTGGGGGACCGCAGTGATCTCCATCAGCCCGATGATCTCGCGCACTCCCAGGATCTCCAGGCCGTACTCTTCATGTCCCAGGGCGAAGGTGAGGTATTTTCCTTCCTTAGCCAGGGCCTGAACCATAGTATTGGATTTCTCATTGCTTGGCATGTATTCCCTCCCCAGGATTAGAAGCCTTTAAAGTTTTTGTCGTCGTCCAAAGGAATAACTTCTTCCGGCTTGAGCACCTTCGGCGATTGTTTGACATCGGCTGTCTTGGTAGTTACGCCTGCCGTCAAAGGTATATGCGCCTGTTTCTTGCCCGCGGCTGCCGCAAGCTTCTGCGGATGAGCGGCCGACAGTCTGCGCTCGACGGGATGCGCCGCCTGATGAGTGGTTACCAGGGTGGCGTTGGCTCCGTCTACGACCTTACGCAGTTCCTGCACCATACCGCGCAGCGCGTCTGCTTGAGATGCAAGCTCTTCGGATGCGGATGCAGATTCTTCGGCCGCTGAAGCGTTCTGCTGGGTAACCTGATCCATCTGGGATACCGCGTTGGTAACCTGACCGATGCCCTCCGCCTGTTCTTTACTGGCAGCGGCGATCTCGGAAACGATATCCGCGACTTTTTTGGAACTGTCGGTAATGCTCTTTAGGGAATCGCCGGCCTTCTTGACGATATCCGTTCCGGCCTTGACTTTGTTGATGCTGTCTTCGATCAAACTGGCGGTATCTTTGGCGGATTCCGCAGATCTGCGGGCCAGGTTACGCACTTCTTCGGCGACCACAGCGAACCCTTTGCCATGCTCCCCTGCGCGCGCCGCTTCCACTGCCGCATTCAACGCCAGAAGGTTGGTCTGGAAAGCGATCTCTTCTATGGTTTTGATAATCTTGGAAATCTTATCCGACGATTCGTTGATCTCGCCCATTGCCGACTGCATTTCCGACATGGCGGAATTACCCTGCTCCGCGGAAGATTTCGCTTCTGCGGCAAGCTGGTTGGCTTTGGAAGCGTTGTCCGCGTTCTGTTTGGTCATCGAGGACATTTCGTCCAGGGAACTGGACGTCTCTTCCAGCGAGGCCGCCTGTTCGGTAGCGCCCTGGGAAAGCTGTTGCGAAGCCGAAGACACCTGGTTGGCCGCCGAAGCGGTCTGCTCTGCGCCGTCGTTGAGGCTGTTGACGATGCGGTTGATCGGACGGGTTATAGCCAGGGTCAGCGCCACGCCGATAAAAATAGCCAGCGCCAGGCCGATAATGATGAAGCTGATCATGAGCATCGAAGCTTTATTGCTCAAGGACGTATTGTCGTCCGACGTTTTCTGGCCGCTTGCGATCATCAGATCGATGAGTTTTTCCATTCTCTGCTGCTCGACTTCCGCGGTCGTTTTCGCGTCGCCTACCAGAAGGACATTGAACTCGTCCTCTTTTCCCGCGCGCTTGAGGCTGACCAGCTTATCCAGGTTGGCGCGATAGGCTTTGCGGGAATCCACAAAATCCTGATTGGCTTTTTTGAGCTCTTCCGTATTGATGGATTGCTCGAGCCGCTCGACGCTTTTGCTGATGACGGCGGAAAAGCCTTTGATCTGCGTGTCGAATTTGACGATTTCTTCATCGGTTTTAGCTTTGGCCATGTCCCGGATGGCAATGCGCACATTCAAAAAAGCGGACGAGATTTTCTGTAATTCGGCGATGGGGATAGTGATATCTTTATAGAGAAGCGCACCGGCTTTGTCTATTTTCTTGATGTTTACCACGCCGACCATACCTATCGCCAACGCGACCAGCGCCACTATTAGGAAGCCACCCAGCAATTTCACACCGAGTTTCATGTTCTTAAGCATGCCGTTCCTCCTTAGACGTTGAATAAACAGAGGCATTTTTCCTCAATACCTCCGATATACATTGTACTTATCGGTTAGCGAAGGCAATACTTTAGAGTAATTTTAAAATAAATCATGGCGAGCATTGCAGCAAAGCAGGCGGGGTCAAACGGCGGATTACGATTTTCTCGAAGCGGAAGCGTTCTTTTTCTTAAGTTTATCTCGCTGAATCTGCAACTGCGACTCCAGCCGGCGCAGGCGCTCTTCCGGCCGCGCGTAGCCGAGCATTCTGCACAGAGCGTAATTGGCATAGGCGACCGCGCCGGACAGATCCAGAAGCGCAACGATGTTAAGGCAGGCTTCGGCGGCTGCATGGTAGAGACGCAGCGCGTCCCGGTCTTTCCGGGTCTGGGCGACGTTCTGCACAAGCATGAAGGTAACGGACTGCCCCTCCCATACGCAGGAATCGGCTTTAATGATCACCGGCAGACAGTGCTGCCCTTTCGGCTTCATCAGCGCTTCCGAGGCGCCTTGAAAGGCCTGCTGGAGCAACTGGTTGAAATCATGCGCTTCGAAAAGGAATGAGATATGCAGATTGGCGAGTTCGGCAGGTTTGTATCCGAACAGATGGGTCAGGAACCGGTTGGCGAAAAGGATCTTCCCGGCTCATGGCTTATTGTACAAAAATTCTCTTCGCCGCACAAGCGAATTATTCCGGCTGCGTAGCCGTTACGCCGGGCTGGGGAGCGACGCGCAGATTGGGGTAGAGCACGACGATACTGATGCGGCGGTTACGGGGATCTTCGGGATCGGCTTTGATCACCGGGCGGGTCGCGGCAAAACCCGCGACCATGCTGATGCGCCGGATGTCCAGACCGGATTTCTCCAGCTCCAGCCTGGCCGACGAAGCGCGGGCGGTGGAAAGCTCCCAGTTAGTGTACACGCTGGAAGGGAATTCCAGCGCGTCGGTATGGCCTTCGATCACGAGTTTGTTATCCGTTTCGTTGAGATTCTCGCTCAAGGCCTTGAGGATCACTTTGCTGTTGGGGTTGAGTTCCGAGCTGCCCAGCTGGAACAGGGGTTTTCCCTGATTGTCCATGATATCGATGCGCACCCCCTCTTCGGTCAGGGTCACCTGCACCTGTTCTTTAAGATCGCCCAGTTTATGTTCGATGGTTTTTCTCAACTTGTCGCGCAGATCCGAGGCGCTGACCACAAAAGTCAGCCTGGTCTGCGTCGAGGAATGGAATAATCCCGGCTGCTTGCGGTTGCCCCGCAGATTGCCCTTCTCGTCGAAAATAGTCTGCCCCAGTTTCTGGAATATCGCGCGGTACTTGAAGTACCCGGCGATCTCGGAACGCTTCTCGCCGGTAAGCATCGTGGTGACCAGCCACATCACCAGAAAAAACGCCATCATCGCGGTCATGAGATCGGCATACGCGACTTTCCAGGCTCCGCCGTGATGGCCGCCGACCACTTTTTTCACCCGTTTGACGATAATCGGCGCTTTCTGATCGCTCACTTATTTACCCTGGCCTTTGACCGCGGTTTCCATTTCGCTGAACGACGGCTTGACCTCGCCCGGTATGGCCCGTCTGCCGAATTCCACCGCCATCAGCGGAGCTACGCCCCGGGCAAAGGCGATCAGCGCGGCTTTGATGATCTGCAGATACACCCCTTCCTCGCGAGCCTTATGCTCGAGATTGGTGGACATGGGGCTGAAAATACAATACGACCCGAAGATCCCGAAGAACGTCCCCAGCAGCGCTACGGCGATATGATGGCCGATGACCAGGGGCGGCTGGTCGATCTTGCCCATGGTCAGAACAACGCCGATAACCGCGGCGACGATGCCCAGACCGGGCAACCCGTCGGCGATCCGGTTGACCGCGTGCGACGGCTCCAGGGCATGCTCGTGATGCGTGTCTATCTCCAGGTCGATCAGGCTCTCCAGTTCGAACGGGGGGATATTCGCGCTGACGACCATGCGCACGTTGTCGCAGATGAACTGCACCAGCTCGTGGTTTATCTTATATTTTTTGAACAACTCGCTCTGTTTGGGATTCTCGATATCGCCTTCCACGGAGAGCGGCCCATCCTTGCGGATCTTGGAGAATAAACCGTACAATAAAGAAAGATAGTTCAGATAGGATTTCTTATTCGGCGGGACGGCTGTGAACATGGCCGGAAGATTCTTGAGTACAGCAGCGACCACTCCCGGGGGATTAGCGATAAGAAAAGCGCCTATGGCTGCGCCGAAAATGATCATCGCTTCCACCGGCTGGAATAGAATCGCCACGTTCCCCTTTTCCAGTATGTATCCGCCGACAACCGAAAACATGACCACAACGATCCCGATAATCACGAGCATAGTTCAGCCTTTCCCGTTAAGCCAGAGCTGGGCGCTTTTTGCGAATACCGCGACTTTCGCCGGAGACACGCTCATCACTCCGCCGGTGATCGCCAGCTTCTGAATGGTTGCGCCGGTAGTGATGCGGATGTTACCCTGCAGCAGCTGCGCGACCAGCGGCGCGTGGCCGGGGAGTATCCCCATCTCTCCGGCGTACGCCGGCACGGTCAGGAAATCCGCGTCCGCGGAAAAAACCATTTTCTCCGGCGTGATGATCTCTACTTTGATGCCAGGCACGCTTCCCCCTGCAGGCTCTTGGCCTTTTCTCTGGCTTCTTCGATGGTGCCCACCATATAAAACGCCTGCTCCGGCAGGCCGTCGCATTTGCCTTCGGCCAGTTCGCGAAAACCCTTGACCGTATCCTCGGTGCTGACGAATTTCCCCTGCATGCCGGTAAATCCTTCGGCGACGAAGAACGGTTGCGAGAGGAATTTCTGGATCTTGCGCGCGCGGCCAACCACCTGCTTATCCTCATCGGACAGCTCGTCGATACCCAGGATTGCGATGATATCCTGCAGTTCCTTGTAGCGCTGAAGGATCTTCTGCACGCTGCGCGCCACCCGGTAATGCTCTTCTCCGACCACCAGCGGATTGAGCAGGCGGCTGGACGATTCGAGCGGATCCACCGCCGGGTAAATCCCCAGCTCCGCGATCTTGCGCGAAAGCACGGTGGAAGCGTCCATGTGGCCGAAAGCGGTGGCTACGCCGGGATCGGTCAAATCGTCGGCAGGCACATAGATCGCCTGCACGCTGGTGATGGAGCCGTGTTTGGTCGAGGTGATGCGCTCCTGCAATTCGCCCATTTCCGTGGTCAGGGTCGGCTGGTAGCCGACTGCCGATGGCATTCTGCCCAGCAGGGCCGAAACTTCCGCTCCCGCAAGGACGTACCGGAAAATATTATCCACGAACAGCAGCACGTCCTGATTCTCTTTATCGCGGAAATATTCCGCCTGGGTCAGCCCGGTCAGGGCCACGCGCAGGCGCGCTCCGGGCGGCTCGTTCATCTGCCCGAAAACCAGCACCGCTTTATCGATGACTTTGGAATGGTTCATTTCCAGGTACAGATCGTTCCCTTCGCGGGTGCGTTCCCCCACGCCGCAGAATACCGAAACGCCGCCGTGATGCTTGGCCACGTTATGGATCAACTCCATGATCACCACGGTCTTTCCCACGCCCGCGCCGCCGAACAGACCGACTTTGCCGCCTTTTTTGTACGGCGCCAGAAGGTCGATGACCTTAATCCCGGTCTGAAAAACCTCCTGTTTGGTCTCCTGATCCACCAGGGCGGGCGCCGGCTTATGGATGGGCTCCCAATCCTGCGTATTGATATCGCCTTTATAGTCGATAGGCATGCCCATGGAATTGATCAGCCTGCCCAGGCAGGCCTTTCCCACCGGGACCGATATGGGCTTGCCGGTATCGCGCACATCCATCCCGCGATGCAGACCTTCGGGCGTGCCCATGACGATCGCGCGCACGATATTATCCCCCAGATGCTGCACCACTTCCACGATCAAATCGATCTTTTTGCGCTCTCCCCCGGCGTCGTATTCATGGGTGATCTTGAGCGCGTTGAAAATCGCCGGCAACTGCTCCGGCGGGAATTCCACGTCCACAACCTGCCCGAAAATCTGCACCAGCTTACCGGTATTCGTCATTTAAGCGCCTCGCTCGTTCCAACTATCTCGGTTAATTCACGGGTGATGATCCCCTGACGCATCTTGTTCATGGTTAACGTGAAGGATTCAATAAGTTCCTGGGCGTTCTTGCTGGCATTATCCATCGCGTTCATCCGCGCCGCGCATTCCGCGGAAAGCGATTCCTGCACCGCGCGGAATACCTGTGACTGCACGTACTGCGGCAGCAGATTCCGGACCAGCTCATCCGCCTGCGGTTCGAATAAAATCTTGGCTGCGCCGGCGCCGGGCTGCGCGTCGGGCGCGGCGATGGGCAGGAGCCTGCGCTGCACCACCTGCTGTTTGATCACGGACTTGAATTCGTTGCAGATCACGTCTACCTGCGCCCGGCCGTTGCGCGCGTACCATCCGGCGATGTCCGCGGCGATGGCGGTGGCGGCATCGTTGACCGACGGAAAACCGGCCAGCGAATATTCTTTTTCCGCGATCATGCCCAGCCGGCGAAAATGCTCCTGCGCCTTTCTGCCGAGCAGGAAGAGCGAGACGCGCCCGGCTTTCAAACAGCGCAGCGTTTCCACGGCCCGGCGCAGAATAACGGTATTGAAACCTCCGCATAATCCCTTATCGGAGGTAATGACGAGCAAACCCATATTCACCGCCGGTTCGGCGCGCGCCGGCCCGTACGCCTCAAAGAAACGCAGCCACGCGCCGGCCTCCGGCTTCTGCGCGTGATCGCTGATGAATTGCGGGGTGGCCAGGCCGAAGAGCAGCTGCTGCAGCCCTTTGCTGTAATACGCGCTGTCCTGTACCTGTTTCTGCGCCCGCGCCAGGCGCACGCCGGCGATCATCTTCAGGGTCTTGGTGATCTGCTGGGTGGACTGCACGCTCTTGATCTTGGTCCGGTACTCGCTTAATGAAGGCATGTGCTCAATTCCCGTTGAACATATTCTTGCATTCTTTGATCGCCGCTTCCAGCCGCGGCCGCAATCCGTCCTCGATGGTTTTGCGCTCTTTTATTTCCGCCGGGATTTCCGGATATCGCTCGTCGATGAACTGGTAGAATTTCTTTTCGAACTCGCGGATCTTTTCCACCGGCAGATCGTCGAGGAAACCGTTGACGCCGGCGAAGATCATGCAGATCTGTTTTTCCACCGGCAAAGGAGCATACTGGTTCTGCTTGAGCAGCTCCACCATGCGTTGTCCCCGCGAGAGCTGCGCTTGGGACGTCTTGTCCAGCTCGGAGCTGAACTGCGCAAAAGCCACCAGTTCGTTGTACTGCGCCAGGCTCAAACGCAGGTTCCCGGCCACCTGCCGCATGGCTTTGATCTGGGCGCTGCCGCCGACGCGGGAAACCGACAAGCCGACATTGACCGCCGGCCGCACGCCGCCGTAGAACAGACCCGCCTCCAGGTAGATCTGACCGTCGGTAATGGAAATGACATTGGTGGGAATGTAGGCGGAAAAATCGCCGGCCTGGGTTTCGATGATCGGCAAAGCGGTCAGCGAGCCGCCGCCGTTGCTGTCGGACAGTTTACAGGCGCGTTCCAGCAGGCGCGAATGCAGGTAGAAAACGTCCCCCGGATAGGCTTCGCGTCCCGGCGGACGGCGCAGGAGCAGCGAGATCTGGCGGTAGGCCTGGGCATGCTTGGTCAGGTCGTCATACACGCAGAGCACGTCTTTTCCCTGCCACATGAATTCTTCGCCGATCGCGCAGCCGGCGTACGGAGCGATGTATTGAAGCGGCGCGGGATCCGAGGCGATGGCGGAAACCACGATGGTATACTCCATGGCCCCGTTATTCTCCAGGATAGTGATGATCTGCGCGACGGTCGACTGCTTCTGGCCGATAGCCACGTAAATACACACCGGCCGGTTCGGCTCGTTTTTCTGGTTGATGATGGTGTCGATGGCCAAAGCGGTTTTGCCGATCTGGCGGTCGCCGATGATCAATTCGCGCTGCCCCCTGCCGATAGGGATCATCGCGTCGACGGCCTTCAACCCGGTCTGCAGCGGAACTTTTACCGGCTGGCGCTCGATAACCCCCGACGCCACTACTTCGATAGGCCGGGACCGGTCAGTGCGGATCTCTCCTTTGCCGTCCAGCGGTTCGCCGATAGGATTGACCACCCTGCCCAGAAGCGCGTCCCCGACAGGCACCTGCATGACCCGGCCGGTGCGGCGCACCTCATCCCGTTCGCGCACGAGCTTTTCTTCGCCGAAGAGGATGCAGCCGACATTGTCCTGCTCCAGGTTGAGCACCATGCCGAAGACATTGTTGGGAAATTCCACCAATTCGCCGTACATGACGTTCTGCAGACCGTGCACCCGGGCGATGCCGTCTCCCACCTGCAGGACATAACCGACTTCCTGCAATTGGAACGTCGACGCGTAATTCTCCAGCTGCTGACGGATCACCCTGGTAATTTCCCTGGTATCGATTGACATAGTCTTATCCTTTACGTTGAACGGCGAGATGCAAACGTTTAAGCTGATTTTTTATGCTCGAATCAATGACCTTGTCCCCTACGTGCACCACCATCCCGCCCAGCAACTCCTGTTTCACGCTGAACTCCGCGACCACTTTTTTGCCCAGCAGCTCGCCCACCCGGTGCATCAGGCGGGCTTTACGCTCCTCGGTAAGAGGCTCCGCGCTGGCCACCCGGATCTCCTGCAGGCCGTTTTCCCGCTGATAGAGCGCGCGCAATTCCCCGATAATATCCGGCAGGAGCGCCGTTCTCTTGCGATCGATCAATAGCTGGGTGAATCTCTCCACTTCCGGGGGAAGCTTGTTGCCGAAAGCATTGTTCAAAAGAACTTTCTTCTCCCCGGCGCTGAAACGCGGGTGCTGCATGAACGCCGACAGGTCGGGATTCAGGATAAAAAGCTCCCGGATCGCCTCAAGCAGGACGAACATCTCCTGGAAGCGCTGCCGGATAAACGGGTAATACGCCTGCGCGTAATGAATTGCCGCTGTCTGTTTTCTCATTCTCCATGCACGTTCAGGTTACCTTCTGCAGTTCCTTGAGCGTTTCCTGGAACAGCCGTTCCTTGACTTCCGAGGTTATGGACTGGCTGACCAGCCGCTGCGCCAGTTCCAGGGAAATCTCGGAAATTTCGTTATACGCCTCCAGCAGGAGACGGTTGTTATCCTCCTGCACCGCGTTGTGCGCTTTCTGGCGGATCTGATCGGCTTCCTCATGCGCCTTACGCAGGATTTCATCCCGCAGCTTGCCGGCTTCCAGTTTCGCCCCGGCCAAAACTTCATCCGCCTGCTGCTGTATGCCGACGAGCTTACGCGAGTACTCCGCTTCCTGCTTTTTGACCGCTTGCTTGGTCTCTTCGATCAGCTCCAGGTCTTTCCGGATCGTCTCTTTGCGCTGCGCCAGCAGCGCGCAGATGGGTTTCCAGGATATTTTCCACAGGATGCCCACGGCCAGCAGAAAAGTGATGATCTGGGCAACCAGAATCCCCGCATTGATCTCAAGCATGGTTTTCCTCGCTGTTTAATGCACCAGCAGCTTGGTGAACGGGTTGACGAATAAAATGATGATACCGATGAAAAGCGTATACAATACCAGCGATTCGATGAACGCCAGACCGATCATCAGCACCATCTGGATCTTCGGCGTCGCTTCCGGCTGACGGGCGATGCCGTCCAGAGCGCTGGTAATGGCCTTGCCTTGCGCGATACCGCAGAGAGCCGCGACGACGGCCAGCGCGAATCCGGCCACGATGATGGAAACGCTGAAATAATTGACGTACGCCGGCTGCGCCAACTGTTGCGCCGCCCCGGCGCCGCCTTCAGCCGCCCAGGCAACCGCGCCCTGCGTCAACAACGCCATACAACAACCCGCGAGTTTCTTGACCATGTGTCCTCCCTTTGTTTAGTGTTCCTCGAGTTTGACTGCGCTCGCAACGTACGAGACAGACAGAACCATGAAAATAAGCGCCTGGATGAACCCGACCATCAAACCCAGCAGCAGGATGAACGGCCGCAAGAACAACGGCCCCAGGCTCAATCCTTTGACGATGAGTTCCTTGCCGAAAAAGAATTCCAGCATCAGGAAAGCCAGTATGCCCAGCAGGATCTCCTTGGCGAAGATATTGCAGAACAAACGCAAAGCCAGCGAGAACGGCCGGGCGAAATTACCGATCATCTCGATGATGAACATCAATCCGCGGATAGGAAACATATACCAGGGAAGCGACGGCCCGAAGAAATGCTTCAGGTATCCCAGCCCCTGCCGGCGAAACCCCATGAAGTTATAGTACACGAATACCACCAGCGACAGGCCCACGGTAACATTCAGGTCCGAAGTCGGGGAGATCAGGCCGGGGAACAAGCCGATAAGGTTGCCGACAAAGATGTACAGGAAGATCCCGATAAACAAAGGATAATACCGGACCGCGTCATGGCCGATGGCGTCGTCGATCATGCCGGTAATACTCTCGAAACACATTTCAAAGACCGATTGCAGCGCGTGCGGTACCCGCCGGGCGGTTTTGAGCACCGCCAGCGACGCGACCCCGATAGCCAGCCATACCAGCCAGGTCATCAGCAGGCTGGTGGGAATGTTCGCGATATGGTATTCGATGCTTTCCGGAACAACCGAGCTCATACACTGCGCCTTTCTCTCGTCTTCTGCGACTGAACGGCCCTGCCGATCAACCAGACCGATACCGCCAGTCCCGCGACCAGCCCGCACACGATACCCCAGACGTTCACCGCAGCCGGTCCTACCAGCAGCCAGAAGGCTATGCCCATCGCGGCAAACCGCAGGAAAGGGTTTTTGAACAGGTAACTCGTCCAGTGCCGGCGATAAACGGATATCGCCGCTTTCAGACCGATGATCAATAAAAACAGGTCTGCCAGACTCACCAGAACGCCCGCGATCACGCCGGTAAACAGGTGGGCCCTGCCCAGAACCATACCGCTGGCTATCAGCAACACTGCCAGGCACGCCGCACACCGGGCAGCCCGCAGCTGGATATTATGTATCATCGGAAAGCTTCTTGATCTCTTTAATCACCTGCCAGAAACCGGCAGCGATACCCAGGATGAGAAATACTAACGTAAAAAGCGGCGAACTGCCGAACCGCTTATCGATCGCCAGCCCTATGCCCAGCCCCAGCGCCGTGGCGACGATCATGGTAATGCCCAGCGACGAAAGCGACCAGAGCTGCCAGGAAGCGTTTTTGCTCATCGCGCCACAGCGCCGCAGTTCACATCGCCGCAGCGCATGGTATTATCGATGCAGGAGATGAGCTTGTGGGCTTCCACCGGCTTGGCGATGAAATTCCTGCCGCCGATCTCGCGCATCAATCTGGATCCGATCTCCTCTTCCGTGACCAGCGCGGTCAAAAACAGAATGGGCACGCTTTTGAGCAATTCGTTGCGCAGCAGCGCGTCGGCGACGTCCGGACCGGACATGTTCGGCATCATCACGTCCAGGATGATCAGATCCGGCTTATTCTGCTGCGCCAGGGTAAGACCGGTTTCTCCGGTATGCGCGATGCTGACCTGGAACCGGCCGCTGCGTTCCAGGATCTGCTTCACAAAAAAACAAAAGTCTTTTTCGTCGTCGATCAAAAGGATTTTCTTTACTTCTGCCATGCTTCCTCCTGCTGCGCGGGTTGGCCCGCATAGACTGGTAGTTTGATCAAAAAGGCGGTGCCTGTGCCCACCTGACTCTTCACTTCGATCGAACCGCGATGGCGCTCGAGGATCATGTGAGAGATACTCAATCCCAGCCCCGTGCCCTTTCCCGGTTCTTTGGTCGTAAAGAACGGGTCGAAAATGCGATCGAGATTCTCCGGCGCGATACCGGTACCGGTATCGCTGACGTTCACCCCTGCCCAGGACGCGCCGTCCGACTGTTCCTGCGTGACGCATACGGACAGCCTGCCGCCTTTGGGCATGGCGTCGATACCGTTCAGGAAGAGGTTGAAGAAAACCTGGCGCAGCATGGTCACGTCCGCCTCGATGAGAACGGGCAGCGGCGGGAACTGCCGCTGGATCTCCACCGCGTTCAACGACGCCTGATGTTCGAGCAACCCCGCGGCTTCGGCGATCAAAGCGCACAGGTCCACCGCTTTGAGCTCGAGTTTCGAGGCGCGGGAGAACTTAAGCAGCTCGATGATGATATTGTTGGCGCGCAGGATCGAATTTTTCATCTTCTCGATCGACTCGCCGGTCATCGGATCGTCGTTTTTCATCGTGCCCTTGAGGAATTCCAGCCCGCTCATGATGATGCCCAGCGGATTGCGGATCTCGTGCGCGATGCCCGACGCCAGCTGCCCGACGGAAGCGAGCTTCTCGGTCTGGATAAGCTGGTCCTGGGTGGCGTGCAGCTTCTTGATCGTCTCTTCGAGCATCTCTATTTTCGCCTGCAGATCGTTGTAGAGCTTGAAATTCTCGATGGCGACCCCGCCCTGGCCCGCGAGCACGGCCAGCAGGGTATATTCGCGTTCCGTAAACCCCTCTTCGCTTTCTTTCTCGCAGATGTTCATCACGCCGAAAGTCGTGCGCTGGGAACGCAGCGGCAAGCTGGCCAGCGGCGGCGTATACAAAGACGCCGGAGCCATGTCCGGATGGCTCTGCATCAATTCGTCGAACGACTCCCGGCTGTTGATCACGATCGGCTTGCCTTCCCTGATCACTCTGCCGGGAATGGTGTTCTCCACCTCGAGCTGCGCGGGCGCCGATGCGGCGCCGTCGCCGTTGCCGCGCACCGCTTTGACCGTCAGTTGCCGGCTGTGGTCATCGAGCATCAACAGCGAACCTTTTTTCGCCCGGGTAATGGATAAGGCCGAATCGAGTATCCTGCCTAAATAAGCGTCGAGGTTCGATTCGCTGGTCACCGAGCGGTTGATTTCGAACAACGTGCGCAATTCGGTGGCTTTGACGTAATCGATCGCGTACGCCTGCTTGCGCAGGCAACGCTCGACGGTCGAGACCAGTTCATTGATGTCGAACGGCTTGCAGATGAAATCGAACGCGCCGATCTTGAGCGCTTCCACGGCGGCTTCGATGGTCGGATAGCCGGTGACCAGGATCACCTCGATGTACGGATTGGTGATCTTGATCTGCTTGAGCACGTCCGTGCCGGTAAGGCCGGGCATCTTGAGATCGGTCACCAGGAGGTTGAAGGCATTGGTCTTGAGTTTTTCCACCGCGACGGAACCGTTCTCCGCCGTTTCCACCTCATACCCTTTGTCGGTGAGAACTCGTTTGATAAGCTGGATGATGATGTCTTCGTCATCCGCGATCAGTATCCGGGGTTTTATCATCATGCTCCTTCAAAACCGCTGGAGTTGCGTACCCATTCCTTGAGCTGCTCGCGCTCGAATCTCCATTTATGCATCACTTTTTTTGCGGGCAGACTGCCGTCTTTGAGAAGCCGGTATACCGAACGCTTGCTCAACCGCAGAAACGTTGCCGCTTCGTCAAGAGTCAGAATTTCGACGTCCTTATCAAGAACAAACATCCCATCCTTTCTGTAAAGCCCCCCCGGCTTTACTTCCGGCCGTTGATACTGCCGGACAGACGATATCCTTCCTGCGCAGCGCGCCAGGCGAATAGCAGTTAAACTGCCAGTAATATCACTGTGTTACCGTTATTATCGGCCTGGCCTTGAAAAACTTTAATGCGTGAAAAAAAAGGGATTTACGGGGAAACCGGCAGGAGGATGGTGAAGGTAGTCCCTTTTCCGACGACGCTCTCAACGGAAATGGAACCTTTGTGATTCTCGATAATGCGATAGACGATGGACAGCCCCAGACCGAGACCTCCGCTGGGGGATTTGGTGGTAAAGAAAGGGTTGAAGATGCTTTCCATCTGTTCCTGCGGGATACCGCAGCCGTTATCCGCGACCTGCAGCTGCGCCGCATGCGCCTGCTGCAGCCCGACGGTCCTGACCAGGATCTCGCCCGGCTCCGGCCGTTTGACCGACTCGATGGCGTCGCGCGCGTTGGTAATAAGATTGATCAATACCTGCTGCAGCTGGTTGAGGTCGCCGAGCACGTGCGGCAGATCCGGCTGCAGCTCGACGCGCATCCTGATATTGTGCACTTTCAACTGCGCCTTCAATAAGGAAAGCGAATCTTCCACCGCCCGGTTAAGGTCGCAGGCCTGGACTTTAAAATCGGTCTTGCGGGCGAAGGAACGCACGTTCTGGATGATCTTCTCCATGCGTTCGGTCTGATCCACGATCTTCTGCAGATCCGCGCGGACTTTATGCTGCGGCTCGATATCCAGCAGCGCGACCTGGGCGAAACCGCGTATGCCGGTCAGCGGCTGGTTGAGCTCGTGGGAGATCCCGGCGGCCAGCTGTCCCATGGCCGTCATCTTGCTGGAATGGATCAGCTGCTGCTGGGTGTCCTGAAGCTTCTTGTACGCTTCCTGCAGCGCCTGCTCGGCCTGCTTGCGCTCGGAGATGTCGTTGGCCACCACCAGGGCCACGGTGATCATCCCGCTGTGATGCTTGAGGGGCTGAATGCTGGTCTGGTACCAGCGTTTCCGTCCCCCGACGATTGTTTCGCTCTCGCCCGTCATCCCCTGATCGGAATCGATCACCTGCTGCACCCATTTAAGCTGATTATCCGCGTATTCCTGCGGAAAAATTTCGTGCATGGTCTTACCGATGTAATCGGCCGGCTTGCCCCCCAGTTCTTTCGCGCCTTCGTTATTAAGGAAAAGCACCACTCCGTTACGGTCGACGGTTACGATAGCCTGCTGCAACGACTCCACCAGAGTGCGGTATTTCTCCTCGCTCTCCCTGATGCGGTTCTCCATTTTGTGCTTGTACAGAGCGGTCTCGATGCCGCTGACGATCTCCCGCTCTTCGAAAGGCTTGAGTATGTATCCGTAGGGGCCGGTAAGTTTCGCCCGCTGCAGGGTCTCGGCATCGGCATAAGCGGTCAGGTACATCACCGGGATATTGAACCGGCCGAAGATCTGCTCCGCGGCGTCGATACCGTCCATCGCCCCGTCGAGCATGATATCCATGAGCACCAGGTCGGGTTTAAGCGCTTCGGCTTTGGCCAGGGATTCTGCCGCCGTGGCCACCGCGGCGACCACGTCGTAACCGATGCCGCGCAAACGCTCGGCAAGATCCTTGCGCACGATCCCCTCATCCTCGACTATCATCAAACGTGTCCCGGCCATGGTCCTCTATCCTCGCGCGCCCGGCGCGCTTGGTTATTTGAAGCGTATCTTGAACAGCGTCCCTTTGTTGCGCAGCACTTCGAACGTGCCGTTGAGCTGCTCCACCAGGGTAAGCACGATCTGCAGCCCCAGGCTCGGCGTTCTGTACACATCCATCCCGGCAGGCAAACCTTTGCCGTTGTCTTCGATGGACAAAGTATATGTTGTATCAGGTTCCTGCCTGAAGTCAATACAAATTTCCCCCTGCCGGGAATCGCTGAAAGCGTGCTTGAGCGCGTTGGACACCAGCTCATTCACGATCAACCCGCAGGGAATGGCGTGATTCACCGTCAATGTTATATTATCGACCACATTGATCCTGAACTTGATTTTTTTCGTGTCCACCACATAGGACGCGAACAACCCCGCGGCCAGGTCATGGATATACTTGGTAAAATCGATCTTGGTCAGGCTTTTGAGATAATATAATCTCTCGTGGATCAATACCATGGATTTGATCCGGCTCTGGCAGTCTTTGAACATCACCCGGTCATCGGGGTCCTTGAGGGATTTGGACTGCAGATTGATCAGGCTGGAAACCACCTGAAGGTTATTCTTGACCCGGTGATTGATCTCCTTAAGCAAAATCTCCTTTTCTTTCAGCGCGGCGGTCATGCTCTCCTGAATCCTGACCCGCTCGCTGATGTCCAGCGCGGTGAAAATCATCCCTTTGCTCCAGTCCGACTGATCCAGCGGCACGGAACTCAAGAGCACGTTGATTACGACGCCGTCTTTGCGCAGCCAGCGGGTTTCTACCGTGCCCATCCCGGTCTTTCTGATCTGATCGTACTTGACCCTACCCACGAATTCGTAATCTTCCTGCGCGGGATACAGCATCCGCGCTTCGCGACCGGTCAGCTCTCCGGCTGCATACCCGGTCATCTTGCAGAAACAGTCGTTGACCTGCTGAATCACCCGGTTCACCACCAGGCCGATACCGATGGGCGCGGCGCGGAATATGCTGTTGAGTTTGTTTTCACGCTCGCGCAATGCCTGCTGCGCCAGTTCCATTTCGGTGACGTCCCTGACTGTGGCCAGCAGACAGGCCTCTCCGTCGATCACGATGCGTTCGGCGGAGACCGAAGCCACGAACGATTCCCCGGATTTGCGCCGCTGTAAAATGCGCATATGGGCGGCGGCGCTGTCTAAAGCCTGCAGCAGACGCTTGCGATCCTGATCGTCTACCCAGATGCCCAGTTCCACCGACGTTTTGCCGATCGCCTCGCTGCGCGAATAACCGAAGATCTTCTCCGTCGCTTCGTTGGTTTCGATGATGCGGCCCGTTTCCAGAGAGCTGATGGTCATCCCGTCCGCGCTGGAGTGGAAAGCCTTGGAAAACTTTTCTTCGGACAACCGCAGCGCCGCTTCAGCGCGCTTGCGCTCGGTTATATCGATATTGGTCCCGATATACCCTTTGACGCTGCCGTCGGGATCGCGCCATGATACCGCGTATCCCAGGACGAAAGTGACCTTGCCTTCCGGGCTGCAGAACCGGCATTCCAGCCCCCATTTCCCTTCGGAAGCGACCAGCCGCGGCCACTCCTTATCGATCAGGGCGCGGTCATCCGGATGCACCCCCTCGAGCCATCCTTTGCCCAGGGATTGCTCAAAGGTCAATCCGGACATCTCGCTCCAGCAGCGGTTGACATAGAGGCAATCGCCGTTCTGGTCGGTCAGATAGATCGCGATCGGCGATTCCTCGGCCAGGGCGCGGAAGCGTTCCTCGCTCTCCCGCAGAGCCTCCTCCGCGATCTTCAAGGCGGTGATATCCTCGCAATACACCAGCCACCCGCCGTCTTCAAGCGCTACGGTGTGAAAAGAAACGATTTTCTGGCTGCCCTCCCTGCAGACGATAGGAAAAACGCGGACATGTTTCATCCCCGGACGCATTGTCCGGGTATCGCTGATCCATTCAGCAACGACCTGCTTCCGGGCCGGCTCATCCGGGAAAGCCCGCTTGAACCAGGTTGCGCCGTCCGGGAGATCCTCCAGCGAATAACCGGTGATCTCGGTAAAACGGTTATTGACATACGACAGCTTGCCCGCCAGGGTGAGCATCATGATGCCCAGCGGCGATTGCTCGGAAAGCATCTCGAATTTCCGGTGCTGCGCCTGGACCAACTCTTCCATGCGTTTACGCCCGGTAATATCGGTGAACATGGCGAATGCCCCGCCGAACCCCCCGGCTGCGTTGCGCAGCGGAGTGGCGGAAACCAGCATCCAGCGCACCGAACCGTCTTTGTGCCGGAACCGGCGCTCGAACCGCGCGTCTTCTCCCTGCACGCTTAAAGCTATTTTCTCCCGGTGATCATCCAGATCCTCCGGAGCCACAAAATCGGCAAATGGCTTGCCCACCATTTCCTCGGGAACAAGCCCGAGCATATCCGCCATTTTCTGATTAACAAAGGTAGTAATATACTCTTCGTTCATACCCCAGATGCCTTCGTTGGCGGTCTCGACAATGCGCCGGTAGCGTTCTTCGCTTTCGCGCAACGCCGTTTCGATGTTTTTACGCTCGGTGATATCGCGGCTGATCCCCTGTAAGGCTACCATCCGGCCCCGGGGATCGCTCAACAGGCAGAACCGGGCTTCCAACCAGCGCAGCGAACCGTTCTTGTGCCGGACCTGGAGCTCCTCGGTATAATACTGCGATGCTTTGCCCCGCTGCCGGGAATGCTGCTCCCTGATCTCCTTGAGCCGCTTGCGCAAATAGGCGTACGTCGCCGGGGTGATCACATCCTTGAAATCGGTATTCATCGCTTCTTCGACACTGTACCCCAGCAGCGTTGTTACCGCCGGGCTGACGAACGTATGGCGCAAACGCGTATCCATCACCCAGACGATATCCCGGATATTCTCGGCCAGGAACCGGTATTTCCGCTCGCTCTCTTCAAGAATGCGGTGTTCGGTTTTGCTTTCGGTGATATCCCGGATGGATTCGATCGCGCCGATCTTATTGCCTTTGGCGTCATAGAGAATCGCGGCTTTTGCCCAGAGGATCCTCTTCCTTCCCTGCGGCCGGGAAAATTCGGTTTCGGCGATAAGCGTGCCGTTCTCCCGGCGCAGCATGGTATAGAATTTCTGCTCGATCATTTTGTGCTGGCGTAAAACCAGATCGATCAGGATCGGCCGGCGCTGACCGTAGAAAAACAGGGCGTATTCGAAATTTCCTTTTCCCAGGATATCCTGGGCTTTGACGCCGGTCAACTCTTCGATAGCGTGATTCCAGGCGATCACCGTTCCTTTTCTATCTATGGCAAAGGTTGCGTCCGGCAGGAAATTGATGATGTCCAGCAGGCGTTGCTGGGAAGACCTTACCGCCGACGCGGCTTTGCGGTGCGCGGAAACATCGGTGCCCACCCCGAAAAAATAATCAAATTCGCCGTCAGCGCGGAATACCGGGCTGAACTGCCATTCCACGTCTATCAGTGCGCCTTTTCGGGGTTGAAGGCTGCAGGCGAGTTGATACGGACGCCGGGAACGCAGCGACTCTTTGAAGTTTCGCAGGAAATCCGGGCGTTTTTCAGCGGGAACAAATGTGTCGACGAAAGGTTTGCCCAGGGCCTGCTTGCGGCTGCAGCCCAGCGCTTTCAGCAGCATATCGTTCATCATCGCCACCGCGCCGGCGTGGTCGAGCACGAAAAAGAGAACCGGGAAAGCCCGGACCAGGCTGCGGGAAAAGTCGCGTTCCTTGATCAGCTGTGTTATAGCAAGTTTATGGTCGGCTTCGAGCTTCTCCAGCTCAAAGAGACGGCGATGCAGCAGTTTTAATTCGCGGATAAGCGTCCTGTCTGAAGGCGGTGAGGATGGATTGGCTGGGGGGATATGTTCGGGCATAGGTTAACAAAAAAAGCAACTCTCCTCCATGAGTAGTTGCCTGACCCTTACGTTGTTGTTCCAAAATGCTCAAGTGTGTTTATTATATCACCGCGCGCACGCATCGCCAAGCACTATCTCGATGCCGGCGCGGGCGCAAAAAAAAGCAGCGGATATACACCTGCTATCCCCTGCCGGTTACATGAAACAAATCAGCCGCGAGCGTGTACCGTCTACGGCTCTCCCAGTTCTTCCAACAGCTTTTCTGCAGTCCTGTCCGCGACTTCCGGATTGAGATACTCTCCCTGATCGATCTTCGCCCGGGCTTCTTCGACTTTCTTGAGATCGACATCAGGCATGTTCTTGACTATGTGCGTATAGCGTGCGACTTCTGCCGCGGATAAGCCTTCTTTGGAAAGCATGAGTTTGTCCTTAGCTGGCGTTTCTTTTTTTTGGGCTGCCTCAATGCTGTTCTTTGCAGAATCTATAGATGCATGCGCTCCTGGTTTGACCCGGCGCGACTGGTCTATTCCCTGCGGATTTATCTTGTGTATCATCTTTCTTCCTCCATTTTCAGTTACGGCACATTTCGCTGAAACTTTAGCACTTTATTGCAATTTTTACTTAATAAGTTAAAGTGTAACTTAATTATTCTCAATATGATATGTACATGCCCCTGCCCTGGCATGGCTTTATCTCTGCCAACAATTACCACCCGGCTGCAGCTAATTTTTTTTCGATCATTGCTGCTTTTGCGACGCCAGAACGATGTCTTTCAGATAAATCTCGGTTTCCTGACCGGCAGGCGGCTCTGACGTCAGTTTGACGAAAACAATGGCGTTGCCGTCGACTCCATCCTTGAGAATGTCCTTATCCAGGACGATCTCTTTCCAGTCTTTACCCAGGTTCACGGAAACCATTTCCACCTTGTGCGTGGTCCAGCGGTGGATATCGGTAACCCCGACCTTCAAGACCTCATCCCCGACCTTGCCCTTCGCCTGAAGAACGAGTTTATTGTCGCGCAGACTGACCGGATCGGCAAAATTGATCTGTATTCCCACCCAGCCCAGCTGATTTACCGGCAGGACTATTTCATTGGAGCCGGTAACCCGGGTGTTGTCCCGGGCGTCGCCGAAAAACTCGAACCCGGATATGGAACCGATCACTGCCGCCTCCTGCTCGTTGGTCTGCGTCACCAGTTTCTTCATTAACGTGGGGGTGATGCGATTCTTCTGGCGCATGGACAGAGAGATCCTGGCCTTGGCCGGCGGATTAAGGATAATATAGGTTAACGGCAGAATAACCACTACCAGAGAAGTCAAAGCGATGAACCCGGCGAGTTTCCATTTATCCATTACGCGTAAATCCTCCCATCCCATTGCCGCACTCATACCTTATCCCCCAGCAGATGGTCAATTTCTTCTTTGGTTAACGCGCTGTCATATACCGGCTGCCTGCGCGCTGGCCTCCTCTGCTGACGGCGGTCGATTTCGGGAATTTCTTCTTTCTTGTAACCGAACAGACCGGGGAACTCGTTCTGCATATCCTCCGCGGTGAAAAAGTGCGAACTCTCCGACCACATACTTGCCCTCCTTTGTGGAGCTTACGTTTTAGCCCTTAACAATATCCACAAAAAACTGATCTCTTCGTCGCCCAAATTCTTGATGTATTGAAATCGCGGCTTGATCAGATACATGCTGTCTCCAGGCTCAAGCTCGAATGTTTTATCATTGACCGCAACGCCGGTTTTCCCGCGCACCGGTACGCCCAGCATCTCATCCGCTTCGGGACAATTCTCGCAGGCGATCGTCTCGGCTTTCTTCAGACGCATGAGAACCGGCAGCATCTTGATATTCAAAACGCTTGACGCCAGCATCTCATAATTCGGCAGCGCATCCGCGGCGAAAACTTTATTTTTATCCTGACGCTTGAGAAAAACGAATTCCCGGGGTTCTTCTTTCTGAAAAAAATAACCCACCGCCGTTTCCAGCGCTGCGGCGATTTTGGACAGGGATTCGACTGACGGCGATGACATGCCGTTTTCAAGCTGCGAGAGAAAACTGGCGGTAAGATTGGTTTTGGCGGCAAGTTCTTTGAGCGGGATGTTCTTGGTCTGTCGGAGATGCCGAATTCTGCGGCCTATATCTTTCATACGCGACTTTTCCTTACAGCGCTATGGTCATTGCTGTCATGGGAATAGCTATGAAAAAACTACAAAAAAACTACCCAGGCTTAGTTGTGCTGGCACCACCCACCGCAACAGCTTGTGTAGTTGAGTCTAATTAAACTTAGTTAATTTTAACTACATTATCAGAAATTGTCAATACTTATTGCAAATAATATTGTTAGGACGTTAAGCGCCGATCCGGGCTTACGGCAGACCGAAACGGCAACCGCAATAATGCTGGCGGTAAAGCTGGTGGGCTTTGGCGAAATCGATAGTCTTCTTGAATCCGTCTTTCTTCTTGAAATTATATTCTTTATAGGCCGCGGGATCGATCTCCTTTCCCAGAGCATTGATCAACTCCGCGTCTTTATGCGGACTGATGGAAAGGGTGGTAGCAATCTGCATGATTCCCATTTCCTGCGCTTTGCGGCTGGTCGCGCGCAGACGCAGGGCGAAACAAACGCTGCAGCGCCTGCCCCCTTCCGGTTCGCCCTCCAATCCGGTAACCGCAGTATCCCAGGAATCAGAATCATACTCGCCCTCGACAAGCGCGATCCCGAAGGTAGCGGCTACCTGTCGCGCCACCGCCAATCGCCTTTCGTATTCCTCTCGGGGATAAATGTTGGGATTGTAGAAATAACCGACCACCTCCATCCCCTCTTCCTGCAGCGTTTGTATCGCGGCGCTGGAACAGATACCGCAGCAAATATGCAAAAGTATTTTCATCCGCTCTCCTTAAAAAGACACGGTCATGCCGTCGCGCGCCGCGACGACATCCAGATTCAATTCCCGCGCCAGCTGCTGCGACAGCAACTCCGGTTTCGCCTTAAGCATGGTCATCCCGAAATGAGTCAGAATCGTCTTCCGGGGCCGCAACTCTCCGAGCAGGATTTTTACTTCCTCGATGCTCAAATGATCCACCCCGGGCCGGGGATGCAGAAGGATCACGTTGATAATCAGGATATCCGTCCGGTAAAACGAGGTCAATTCCGGGAAGAAGCGGGTATCGGTCATCAATCCGACCGTGCTGTTCCCCAGGGTAAATTTCAAACCGTAGGTCTGCGCCGGATGGACATGCGGCATGGAGGTTTCGAAAACGAAAGCGCCGATGCGGAATTGCCCGCGGGGTTTGAGTATTTCGATTTTTTCGGGGAACGGACGCAGATACTGAAAAATGACCGGATCGCCGTCCAGCGCGTCCTGCGGCGCACAAACCACGCCCCGCTTCTTGAACCCGCCTTCGGTCATGGCCTCGATGATGACATTGACGTCGTTGGCATGATCGATATGGCGGTGCGTCAGGATGACGCCGTCGAGCGCTTCGGGATTGAGTTTCGGCCGGCTCTTGATGCAGCGCACCAGACTGCCCGGCCCGGGATCAACCAGCACCTGTGTACCGGCGCAGGAAATCCATAAGCCGCCGGACTGGCGCAACTGCTTGATCATCACGAATCGCGCTCCGGCAGTGCCGAGAAATTTTATAAAATCAGCCATAGGTTTGATGGGGACGTTCCCCAAGGTACCACCCCTGTAACCAGGGGTGGTACCTTGGGGAACGTCCCCTTATTTTAGCCAGAGAGAGCGCAATTCCCTGTTGATCGCCAGCATCGAACTCTGGCTGATCTCCGCTTTACCGGCATCCTTGCCGGCAGAGCCGGCCGCGCGCTTGTGCGCCACTGCCGCGAATTCCGCAACCTTCAGGACCTGCGTGCCGGCGGACCGGGCAAAAAAACGGACTTCATTATCGTCGGAAACGACCAGCACCGTTTTGGGATGAGCCGCCGATTCCACCAGCCGCTTGATCCTCTCGTCCGCGCTCTCTTCGCGCGAGAAGAGGATCTCCAGAGCCGGATCTTCGATGTGCGCGCTGCCGGCGGCGGGAAACCCGTCGAAAACGATGGTGATTTTGTTCTTCCGGCTGCCGCAGAGATGCCGCTCCCGGATGCAATGGACCAGCGCCCGGGGTTTATCCGCGCCTTTGAGCACTCCTTCAAACACCCGGTGCCGGACGAGATTGTACCCGTCTATGATGTAATGTAAAGACATACGTGATGCCCCCGACAGCCGCCAGCACGAGCATAATAAAAAACCCGAGCAGCGACATGGCAAAAGCGGCGTTTCTACCCAGGCCCGCCTGGGCGAAAAAGTAAACCGTTAACGCGTCCCGCAAACCCAGTCCGCCGATGGAAATGGGCAGCATGGTCACCGCGCCGATGATCGGAACGAATACAAAAAAATAGATCAACCCGATATCGAAACCCAGCGATCTGCAGAGCAGGTAACTCGTAAGCGGGGAAAGCAACTGCACGCCCAGAGAGATCAGCAGGCTTAGCCCCACCGCTTTCTTCTTGTGGCGGAAAATATGCGTATGGGTATGGATGCTGCCGAGGGTCGCGCGCAGCGAACCGGTGACCGGGGAAGCAAGCATGGCGTTGATCTTACGGTAGAAATACGAATTGAACAGCACCAGCAGCAGGCCGGCTAACACCGCGGCGATCACCGCGACGCTGACATACACGCTGCGTTCGGTAATCATCGAGGTCCCGGCGATCAGGGAGAGTATCGACACGATAACCAGCCCGCCGTAACCGCTCAATCGATCGACCAGCGCGCTGGCGACCACTTCCGGGGTCCTGCGGGTGGAAGCGGCCAGGTCAAAACTGCGCACCACATCTCCCCCGATCGACGAAGGCAGGAAGATATTAAAAAAAATACCGCCGGCATACGGCGGTATTAATTGCTTGAGCCCCAGATCGATCCCCGCGGCTTTCAACAATGTCTTCCAGCGCAGGAAACAGAGCATATAGACAACGACATACAGGCCGGCTGCTCCGGCAAAAAGCAGCTTGTCGGCCCTGCGCATCAAGCCCAGGAGACTGCGCAGATCGACCTGCCGCAACAAAAAAATCAGCAACGCGAGGCTGATCACCACCCTCGTCAGGAGTATCCCTGCTTTCTTGAGGGTTTCCATGCGCCCTCCCCCCGACGAGCGCCTCCCCGACCGGCTCATCGATCGGAGAGTTCTTTGCCGGTCAATTGTCTGTACGCCTCGAGGTATTTCAAGGTGGTCTTGCGGATGATATCCTGCGGCAACGAGGGCGCGGGCGGCGTCTTATTCCAGTCCAGCCCCTCCAGGTAATCCCGCACAAACTGCTTATCGAAACTGGGCTGGCCCTTCCCGGGCGCATACTGCGCCGCGGGCCAGAAACGCGATGAATCCGGCGTCAGGACTTCGTCGATCAGGATGATCGCGCCGTCTTTTTCGCCGAATTCGAATTTCGTATCCGCGATGATAATACCGTGCGTCAGCGCGTAATCGCGGGCCGTGGAATACAGAGCGATGCTGGTCTGCCGGAGAAAATCCGCGGTTTTCTTGCCGACGGTCTTTTCAACATACGACTGGTTTACATTGATATCGTGGCCCTTTTCCTCTTTGGTCGAAGGCGTAAACAGCACCTCCGGCAAACGCGCGGATTCGGTCAGCCCCGCCGGCAAAGCGATGCCGCATACCGACTGACTGGCGCGATATTCCTTCCAGCCGGAACCGGAAAGATATCCCCTGACCACGCATTCAACCGGCAGAGGCCTGGTTTTCTTTACCAGCATTGAACGGCCGGAAAGCTGATCTTTGTATTTCTTCGCCGCCGCGGGAAATTCCTTGACGTCGGCAGTGATAAAATGATTGGGCACCACCCCGGCGAGCAGGTCGAACCAGAAACAGGACATCGCGGTCAGGACTTTTCCCTTGGAAGGAATACCGCTGGGCAACACCACGTCGAAACAGGAGATGCGGTCCGTAGAGACCACCAGCAGCGTATCGCCCAGATCGTAGACATCCCTGACCTTTCCCCGCCTGAACAGCTTGATATCCGTAAACCGCGTTTCCAGCAGCACTTCTTCGCTCATCGTTCCTCCCTACACCGGCCTGTTCAAACGCATGCGCAGGCCTTCGAATTCATCCCACAATTCCTGCGGGAAATCGTTCTTGAACTCCTTGAAGAATTTCTTCACCCTTTCCAGCTCTTCCAGCCAGGCTTTACGATCGACCATCAGCAGTTTTTCCAGCGATTCTCTGGGCAGGTTCAAACCGGTCAGATCGATGTCTTCGATCTTGGGGATATAACCGATCGGAGAAGGCAACGCCTGCAGCTTATTCTCGCAGCGGGCGACGATCCACTCCAGCACGCGCAGATTTTCCCGGTACCCCGGCCAGAGGAATTTCCCCTTTTCGTCGATCCGGAACCAGTTCACGTGAAAGATCCGGGGAGCCGCAGCCATCCGGTAGCCCATGTTCAGCCAGTGCTTGAAATACGTCGCCATATTGTACCCGCAAAACGGAAGCATGGCCATGGGATCGCGGCGCACCTCGCCCTGTTTGCCGTACTGCGCGGCGGTGCGTTCCGAAGCCATGGTCGCGCCGACAAACACGCCGTGGCGCCAGTTGAACGATTCATAGACCAGCGGAGCGAGATGCGCGCGGCGACCGCCGAAGATGATCGCGGATATCGGCACGCCGTGGTGCTGCTCCAGCCGGAACGATGCCGAAGGGCACTGGTTGATCGGCGCGGTGAAACGGCTGTTGGGATGCGCTCCCAGAATCGGCTTCCCCTGACCGTCGAGCATTCCCGGTTTCCAAGGTTTTCCCTGCCAATCAATGCCGCGGCTGGGAACTTCTCCGTCTGCGCCTTCCCACCACAGCGTTCCATCCGGCTTGAGCAGGACATTGGTAAAAATGGTGTTCTTTCTGATCGTTTCGACCATGGTGGGATTGGTATGCGAATTGGTCCCCGGAGCCACGCCGAAGAATCCCGATTCCGGATTAATCGCCCAGAGCGCTCCGTCCGAATCCACCCGCATCCAGGCGATGTCGTCGCCGACGGTCCAGATACGGTAACCTTTGCGCTTTAACCCTTCGGGCGGAAGCAGCATCGCCAGGTTCGTTTTACCGCAGGCGCTGGGAAACGCGGCGGCGATATAGGTGATCCGACCGTTAGGCTCTTCGATGCCCATGATCAGCATATGCTCGGCGAACCATTTCTCCTTGAGCCCCATAAAACTGGCAATGCGCAAAGCCAGGCATTTTTTTCCCAGCAGGACGTTACCGCCGTAACCGGATCCCACGCTCCAGATAGTATTATCCTGGGGAAAATGCAGGATCAACCGCTTGTTCACATCCAGATCGGCCAGCGAATGCAGGCAGCGGGTAAAATCCGCGCCTTTATCCAGTAATGCCGTCACCGCAGCGCCGGCGCGGGTCATGATGAGCATATTCAACACGACATACCGGGAATCCGTCAGTTCCACGCCGATCTTGCTGAATGTCGAGCCCACCGGTCCCATGGAAAAAGGAATGACATACATCGTCCGTCCCCGCATGGCCCCTTTGAAGATCGCGCGCGCTTTCTGATATCCGGCGCGCGGAGCCATCCAGTTGTTATTCGGCCCGGCCTCTTTTTTCGTGCGGCTGCAGATATAGGTCAAGTGTTCCGTGCGGGCCACATCGTTGGCGTTGGTCCGGTGCAGAAAACTGCCCGGCATTTTTTCTTCATTCAGAGGGATCAGCTCTCCCGCGGTCACCGCTTCTTTTTCCAGACGCTGCTTTTGCTCGGCCGAGCCGTCAATCCAGACAATATCGTCGGGCTGGCACATATCGGCCATTTTTTTGACCCACGCTTTCAGATGCTTGTTGTGGGTGGGGAATTTCTTGACGTTGTACGTGTGCATGTCGCTACCTTCCTTATTGCTTTAACAGATATGCGTGAACGGCATGCGCAGCCACTGCGCCGTCGCTCGCCGCGGTCACCACCTGGTATAAACTCTTTTCCCGGCAGTCGCCGCAGGCAAAAATCCCTTCGCGCGACGTTTTCATTCTCTCGTCGGTTATGATAAATCCCGTCTCGTCCATGTCCACCGCCCCCGCCAGAAAATCGGTGGTCGGCGCAATCCCGATAAAAACAAAGACTCCGTGGCAGGGAATCGTCTGTTCCGCGCCCGTATGCACGTGTTTGACCAGCACCCCTTCGACTTTTTTGTCGCCCAGGATCCTTGCGACTTCGCTATCCAGGATAAACGAGATTCTGGGATTCCGCTTGACCTGCTCCTGCAGTATCTCCGCCGAACGCAAATGCTGCCTGCGGTGGACGATGGTCACTTTGCTGGCAATACCCGCCAGGTAAAGCGCTTCTTCCAGCGCCCGGTCGCCGCCGCCGACGATTATCAATTCTTTGTTCTTGAACAGCGGACCGTCGCAGGTGCCGCAATAGGAAACCCCCCTGCCGATCAACAGCTCTTCTCCGGGCACACCCAGACGTTTCCAGTGCGCGCCGGTCGCGATAATGATGCTGCGGGTCTCGAAAACCGCGTCTTCGGTTTCCACGGCATAGACCGGATGAATGGACTGCGACGTCGCCCTGATCCCGGAGACCCGGACAGTCTCCACCTTGACGCCCAGATCGTCGATCTGGCTTTTAAAACGATCCATCAGCTCTTGGGTGCCGATCCCTCCGGGAAATCCGGGGAAATTCTCGATGGTCGGCGAAAGCAGGATCTGCCCGCCGGGAACCATCTTTTCCATGATCAACGTATTGAGCCGGTACCTGCCGGTATACAGAGCCGCAGCCAACCCTGCGGGTCCGGCGCCGATAACGATCACATCAAACATAGCACAGTACTCCGTAATAGTGTTTCCGGCAGGAAGCCGTTAGAGATTCTTGATCTTTTTGCCCAGCAGCGCTTTCTTCCACATCGGCACATAATCGACAATCAGCTTGCCCAGAAGATGGTCTATCTCATGCTGCATCACGCAGGCCAGCATGTTCTCGGCATCCACGACCACCGGACGACCGTCTTCATCCAGCGCCTGCACGGTCACCTTTTTCGCGCGTTTGACTTTCACCGAGATACCCGGGCAGCTCAAGCATCCTTCTTCGATCGCCTGACGCCCTTCCTTTTTGACGATGCGGGGATTGATCAGCTTATACAGCCCTTTGCCGATATCCACCACGATCATGGAAATGTCCAGCCCGACCTGCGGAGCAGCCAGCCCGATGCCCGAAGATTCATACATCAGCCGCGACATCAGGGAGAGCATCCGCTTATGTTCGGCGGTGACCTGTTTCACCGGCTTTGTCTTTTTGCGCAGGACCGGGTCGCCGATCGTTCTAATCTTTAATTCGGTTTCGTTCATCGACTTTCACTATAGCTGGTTTGACCTTTCGCGCCTCGAGATCCTCAACGAGCGCATACGAAAGAATGATCACCTCATCGCCCACGCAGGCGCCGCGCGCAGCCGGGCCGTTCATGCAAACGATCCCGGACCGCCGCTTTCCCTCAATGGCATAGGTTTCCAGGCGGATCCCGTTATTGACGTTAAGCACTTCGACTTTTTCGCCCGGCAGGATCGCCGCCTTTTCCAGCAGCGCGGCATCCACCGTAATGCTGCCTTCATAATAAAGATTGCTCTCGGTTACCCGGGCGCGATGAATTTTCGATTTCAGCATTGTCCTCAACATAGACCTTCCTTCTGTTATTTCAGCGCCCCGGCCAATTCCCGCCCGAACTCTTCCGAAGCGAACGGGCCGGCGCCGGTGATCACGATCCCGTCGCGCTGCACATCCGCACCGGTGTAGATGGCGCCGTATTTTCTGATCTGGCCTTCCTCGGAAGCCCAGACGGTTGCTTTCTTATCTTTGAGTACCCCGGCGCGCGCCAGGATAACCGGCGCGATACAGATAGCGCCGATGATCTTCCCCTGCGCCGCAGCTTCGCGGACCAGCGCGTGCGCAACCGGATCATCCCAGTATTGCCGGGCGCCGTTGCCGCCGACAAAAACCACGGCGTCATAGTCGCCGGCGCGCGCATCAGCCAGCGCGATATCCGGCTGCACCACCGCGCCCAGCTTGCCCCGTGCCGGCTTGAGACTGCTGCAGGCGGTACTGATTGCGACGCCCCCCCTGCGCAGGATCTCCTTCGGCTGCAGATACTCTTCGTCGCGAAAATCTTTTTGCGCCAGAATCAACAGCGCTTTCTTCATTGTCTGAACCTCGGACGCTCCACTACCTGGCCCGGATCGCGGTCACAGCCACGCAATCCACTACATCCTCGGCCGAACATCCCCGGGACAGATCGCTGCAGGGATTCTTCAATCCCATCAGCAACGGACCCAGGGCCCGCGCGCCGGCCAGGCGCTCGGTCAACTTATAGCCGATATTCCCGGCATCCAGATTGGGAAAAATCAACACGCTGGCGTTTCCCGCTACCGCGCTGCCCGGAGTCTTGATTTTTGCGACGTCCGGCACGATAGCCGCGTCAAGCTGCAATTCCCCGTCAACCAGCAGATTCGGTTCCATCTCTTTGAAGATCTTGACCCCTTCGCGCACCCTGTCTATGGATCTGCCTTCCGCCGACCCCTTGGTGGAATAACTCAAGAAAGCGATACGCGGCTCCAGATCAAGGACTTTTCGGGCCAGCTCCGCGGCGGCGACGCCGATACAGGCCAGCTGGCGCGGATTCGGATCGGGCAGAAGACCGCAATCCGCGTAGATCAACGCGCCTTCCGGCGCGTACCGGTTATTATCGAACGCCATGACAAACGAGCTGCAAGCGATCATCAATCTCTCGTCTATGCCGATGCAATGAATGCCGGCGCGGCAGACGTCGGCGGTGGTATGGCTGGCGCCGGCGACAAAACCGTCGAATTTTCCTTCCCGCACCATCATCGCAGCCGGGAATAACGGATCTTCAAACATCTCCCGGGCCTGATCGAGCGTAACACCTTTTGACTTGCGCAGATTATAGAAAAACTCCACGTAACGCTCTTTGTCCTGCGGCGCGACCATTTCCGGCGTAAGCAATGTCACGTCGGCGACGCCTTCCGCTTTGATCATCTTGAACGCTTCCAGCACGCGTTTGTCCTTGTACTCCGGCAGAACGATCTTTTTCTTTGCGTTCCGGGCCCTTTCGCGAATCTTGCGTATCGCCTCCATACTCACATCCCCCTTACGATTGTATCGATATCCACGTATTCGTTGATCAATTTTTCCACCGTGCGGATCTTACCTGTATCTTCAGGCCGGATCTTTACCGTCAGATCATGCACCGACGAAGAAACCGTATAGGTATCCTGTTTGGCCAGCAACACCGAGATACCGGACTTGGCGAGCATATCCATAAGAGGTTTGTCGGGAGTTATTCCCCCCGAAAGGATCATGCCGTTGAGCTTTATCCTGTCTTTGTCTTCATCGCGAAAACAACTTAACGCCGCCATGATCATATCTTCGCTGTCTCCGGGAGTGATCAACAGGCTGTCATCAACGATATATTTCAATGCGTTGGCAGGCCGCATCGCGCCGATGACCACGCGCGAAACGTGATTCTTGATATACTCCTTCCCGCAGAGCACGTCGAAACCCGTTTCCTCGACGATCTGCTCGATGGTCGGATAGGACAGAGACGGAGTGAACGGAATGACGCCCAGGACCTTGATCCCCTTGCGCTCCAGCCCTTTCCGGACCAGATGACTGATCTTGTCGTATTTCTCCGGGAGCACCTTATTGATGATCACGCCCAGCAGCTTGACCCCCTCTTTGTCGAAGAGGGCTTTATTCAGGATGATCTCGTCGATCGGTCGGCCGACCCCGCCGGAAGAAATCAGGATCACCTTCGACCCTAAAAGCCGGGCGACCGTGGCGTTGGAATGGTCAAACACCGAACCCACGCCGGCATGGCCGGTCCCCTCGATCACCAGCAGATCCTGGCGCTGACTGACCCGCTTGAAAGAGGCGGAGATCTCTTTGGTAATAGCTTCTTTATTCGGCTTGACGATATACTTTTCGGTAAAACCTTTTTCCACCGCGATCGGGCTCATGTCCTTGAGCCCCGCTTTGATCTTGCAGACTTCTTCGATGAGCACCGAATCCTCGTCGATCCGCTGCCCTTCTTCTTCGAGATAACGCTGACCGATCGGCTTGATGAATCCGACTTTCTTGAAGTGCTCCTGGAAATTCCTGATCAGGCCAAGAGAAACAGTCGTTTTGCCGTCATTCTGTTTAGTGGCAGCGATAAAGACTTTCTTCATTTATCAGAGGTTTGCTTCGATGAGTTTTTTGAGTTCGGATTTACCCAGCGCCCCCACCACCTGCTCCATAACCTTGCCGTTCTTGAAGAGCATCAGCGTAGGGATAGACATGATCCCGTACTGGCTGGCGACCTGGCCGCTTTCGTCGACATCAAGCTTGCCGACCTTCACCCTGGTGTCGTATTCCCTGGCCAGCTCTTCGATCAACGGAGCGATCATCCTGCAGGGACCGCACCAGGTAGCCCAAAAATCGACGAGAACCGGTTTGTCTGAACCCAATACTTCCTGTTTGAAATTGCTTTCCGTGAAATGAACGACTCCCATGGCTTTAGGGGGGCAGGCGCAGGGCTTGAACAAAGTAACCGCAGCGGTGCCTCGTGGTTAAGGGGTTAATACGAATTTTCCGGCTGTATGCTTGGATTTATCCTTTGGCAAGTATGATATAAATTATCACAAAACCCCCCCCTTAGCAAGACTTTTCCACAGGGAGTCCCGGACTGCCTGTGGATAAGTCTCTTGCCCGCTGCCGGAAGAAATTTTTGAAGCCGCATCTTCGATAAAACTGCGATAATCTTTGTCCGGCGCCAACGGATCCATCAGATCAAGAATCGCCGTTTTATCACAAATCGGCTTAATCCGTTGTTGGATTAAACGCGGGCTACGGACGTATTCAGCATAACTTGACCATAAATAGCGTTCCAACCCGTTCATCGATCCCGCGATATCCAACGGATTCAGGTGGATATATCGGGAAAGATGCAGCAGGTAATCGTCGTCTTTCACCGTTTTAGACTTGAATCTTCCCTGGAACACATGCCCCACATGTACGTATCGCTTGTTAAAATACATAGCATAGCTGCCGCTAAGCTTGTGCATGAATGTCGAAACAACGATATCCGCATTCTGACGAATGATGAAATGCAGATGGTTAGGCATCAACGCATAGCAAATAATGCTCATCTGGCACTCGCGGCTATACTCGATCAATTTTCCAAGGAAATATTCGCAATCGTAATCATCGATAAATATCTTCTTCTTATCGTTCCCTCGCGTAAAAATATGCGAATACATACCACGAACGAATTGCACATTCCGGTATGGCATTCTACCTCCTTCCGACTTAATCCATCAAAGTTATCCACAGGCAGTCCGGGACTCCCTGTGGATAATTAGCGCAGGTGGGAGGAGAAATAGCCGCCGGTCAAAGCGTCCAGGTACGCGGCGAGTTCTTTCAGACGCAATTCTTTCTGCGACGCTTTACGCTCGTCCTTACCCTCGGCCTCTGCGCGCTCGATAACCGCGCGCACATATTCGAAATACAGCTTGGTTACCTGCTCCAGAACATCCTCGCGCAGTATGACCAGTAACCGGGAACGCGTGTCGATGGACGTCTGATCGGACGACCAGACCAGATCCCCCATATCCCAGGTGAAGCTGATATCCCAGCCCAGCGCATCCCTGCCTTTGCGCAGTATATCATCGCCGTCTTTCGTGGTCGAGCCTCCTTCCCAGTGCCATAATTCGCTGGCGTCCCGGTCCAACCCCAGCCTGACCTGCGGCAGCCACGCCCTTTTCGCCGCCTGCCTGCGCCAGCGCGTTATCTTTCCCATATCCACGTCCGCGAACCTGATCGCCGCCTGCTGCACATCGCGCACGTCAGGAAGCCCGCGCATACTCCTGTCGCAATCCACCGACACCTCCGCCTGCTCCGCTGCCGCCGGACCGCCGGCCTGCGCGCGTCCCGGAACACAACACAACCCCACCAGCGCCAGAACGACCGTACGCATTCTCATCCCGTCTCTCCTTTGTTGACCGCGTTGCGCCTTTACTGCTTTCCGTTAACAATAGACGCGCAAAGAAGAGAAATCTAACAACAATTTTTCAGCCTGGGAACTCAACGTTACTTGAAGATGCTTGGGAGGTTCGAAACGGGGATAATCGAAAAGAATTAACTGTAGTAGCGGGTGCGCATGCGGATAGTGCGCAAAACAAGCGGAATAGGTTTGAGCGCGGTTGTATCCAGATTGATCCCCACGCGGTATTTATGCGGGCCGGCAAGCGTCATCCATACCGCCTTGCCGCTGGCATGCACCTCTTCGCCGTTATCCGGCATGCACAACGATAGTTCTATCGGATGGCCCAGCGGAATTTCCGTATCGGTCATCAGGCCGATACCCGTTGCGCTGATATCAAAGGTATGCGCGGATAGTTCCTGACCGGTGGCGAGATCTTTTTGTTTGGTGAAAATCGTTACCTGGAAACGGGGAGCTCTTCTTTTATCGATGATATGCGTGGTCATCCACTCTCCTGATCGAGGCCCAATAAAAAAGGCCATGGGTTGAGGTTACAGGCGAACCTCCAGGCCTCCATGACCATAATGATCTTACTGACCCCCCACTCCATATTTTCATTCCACTGTAACTATAACCCGGATTCGGGGGTATTTCAATACCATTTCCGCGGTTTGATGAAAACGGTTTCAGGCGGGGGCGCGGCGGCAGCTAATTGTTGTCCAGGCTCAAGAGCAGGTCTTTTACCGTGGCTTCCTCGGGAAAGCCGGCGCTTTTGTAGATCTCCTGCGCCCGGCGCAGGAATTCCCGGGCTTTGTTTTTCTGACCTCTTTTCTTCGCCAGTAAACCCAGATCGTAATACACGGCGGCCGACTCCAGCCTGGCGTCGATCCGGGAAGCGATGGTCAGCGCCTGCTGAAAGAACTCCTCGGCCTTAAGCGGATCCTCAATCTCCATATAGAGCTCTCCGATCATGGAGTAATCGACGACCATCGCCGGCTGGTTATGCTGCTGAAGATCGATGTTCAATCCGCGGGTATAATAATCGAGCGCCCGGGCATAATCCTTCTCCTGCAAAGCGATCTCCCCCAGGTTGAAATAATAGTCGCTCAATTCTTCTTTTTTGTTCAACCGGTTGAAAATTTCCTGGCTCTTGATGTAGAACTCTTTTGCCGCGGCCAGATCGCCCTTATTGGTAAACACCAGCCCCATATCGAAATAATCGCAGGCGAGATTATACTGATACGCGTACTGCTGCGGCCGTTGCCTGTTTATCTCGGAACTTTTGGTCAGCAACTCCAGGGCTTTGTCATTTTCCCCTTTATCCATATGCCAGACCGCTAATTTACGCAATACGCCGGATTCGTTGAGCCGGTCATGGTGCTGACGGCTCAAATCCAGGGATTTCGTATAGAATTCCAGCGCCCGGTCGTACGCGCCCTGCTGCTGATACAGCCAGCCGATCATCGTATATGCGCTCGAGACATTGGCAAACGCTCCCGCCCTGATGCTTAACATGGCATATTCATAATAGTACCGGATGGCCTGAATCCGGTCGCCTGAACGCACCCGGGCTTCCGCGGCCAGAGGATACGCTGCCAGGTACGACGGCTGGGCACGTATCAGTTTCAAAGCGGCTACGGCAGCCCGTTCGTTTTCGCCGCGCGCAAGCAGGGATTTCGTCCGCTGTACGGCAAACCAGGCGCCCGGATGCACCGCGGCGATACTGCCATACACCGCAACACAGGCTACGGCGATCGCCGCGACTAACGCGCCCCGGATGATCCGCCGGCGTTGACGCTCAAACAGCGCCAGCGGCGTCTGCCGGACCGCAGGCACAACCGCCCCGGCCTTGCGCAGAAGCACAAAGCTCGGATCGCCGTACAACAGATGATTCGCCCAGAAAATCGAGTGTTTCCCGTATTCATGGATCAACTTGAGCCGGCTCAAACGCATAGCTTCTCCGACGGACAGCGATTTGCTCAAACAGGCATAGAACTGCCTCGCGAAAACCAGGCTCACCGGATCTTCCACCCGCTGCAACGCGCCGATATAATGCCGCACCCCGGAAAACAGAAACGCGGACGCCAGGCTGTAATTCTTTTGCTGGTAATCCGGATCGATTGTCGTGCCTTCTACCCGGGCGGACTGACAGGCGTTCGAAAAGACCAGGGACGGAAAAACGATGCTTTCCGCCATGTTCAGGATATCGCCGGTAGTCAACCGGCCGTCGGAAAGCACCCACCCCGTCGCTTCGGGATGCTCCCGGTCAAATTCGCAATGACCGGCAAAATGCACGATATCATACTCCCGCAGGTTCTTTTTGACGTACAGCGTATCGATGGAAGTGGATTTGAAATCGATGCTCAACTGATCGCGCCGGCTGTCAAACCGGTTCTTGATCGCGATCCCCTCCCGGTAAGCCGCGGCGAGATCCGCGGTGGGATTGGCCAGGATAAGCATTTTGAGTTTCCCGGAACTGCTGCGGTACCGGGGAATGTTCTCTTCGTGACGGGCGCGCAGCAGCCTGCCGGTATTGAACTTCAGACAGAGGAATTCCGCGCCGTCATACAATAATTCCCAGGGTATCTGCACCAGCTCTTCGTCCAGGAAAAGCACCAGGTCGCGGCCCGGCGAATTCCTGAATTTTTCCTTGATGCTGCGGGAGAGCAGTTGCTCCCAGAGCATCTGTCCGGATTTTTTCAACCTGCCCAGCAGCCCTTCATCAAGCATATCCCTGCGGTTGGACTTGCTTAAAACGTCCGCCACTTCCAGGCACAATGTCTCGATTTCCGGGAAAGCGACCTTGCACTGGCTGTAGCGTTTGATGGTCAATGTGGCCGCTTCGCTCTGCTCAAAAGCGCTCATCTTCAGGATGTTATCCTGGCGGATTATTTCAAAAACCAGCGGGGGGATGTCGCGTTTCATACTCGTATGTCTGCGATAATCGAAGCGAGCTGCTGTTTCGGGGAAGTGATCTCAACCGAATACATCCCCGGGGGAATATTCTCAAACACTGCCTTTGCCGTATCCGCGAGTTTCGATTCCATTTCCAACTCGTCTTTGATCAACGTCACCCGGCAGTCATTGATCGGCTTCTGCGTGTTCTTCTCCCGGATAAGCACGCTTAACGTGCAGATCTGCCCGGCCTTGTGTTCCACCTTGACCTCCAGCCGGATATCCTTGAAATCCTTGAAGAGCACCACTTCTTCCTTGAAATCCCCCACATTGCGGCTGCGCAAGGTCGCGCCGGGTATCAATTCCTGCCCGAAGAGCAGATCTCCGGTAGTATAAAGCAATTCCAGCGCCGCGTCCTTGAGCAGCACCGCGATTTCCAGCACCGAAGCGCCGAGATGCTGATAGATCTGTTTTCTGGCCCGCTCCAGAACTTCAGCCGGAACCTCCTCCAGTTCCGGCGCCACTGCGGATAAAGCGATGGCCGCGGAAAGATGCTCGCTGCAACGGCTGCAGGCTCCGATATGCTCTTTAAAACTCGCCTGATCCTGCGTGGAAAGCTCCCCGGCAAGGAAGCCGACGAACATTTCCTCGTCAGGATGACTTTCGTCTTCATGCTTATGGCCGTTGAGCCAGTGTTTATGCGCCATGCGGATCACTTCCTCCAGTTTATCGCTCATCCAGGCACTATCCCTTATTAATAGACACCGGAAAACTATATATCTAACAGAATTCCTTTTCCTTTAAAACATTCCTTGAGCCTGGAGAGCAACCGTGACTTGCGCATATCCAGAGCCGCGCGCGATACCCGTAAATGATCCTTGAGCGCGTCCAAGCTCATATTAGCGTGAAAATGCAAAGTAAGGAAATATTTCTCTTCACTCTCCAGCCGGTCGATACATTCCCGCAGGGCCAAAACCCGCTCCTGATCAATCGCTTCAGCTGAAGCCGGCTTGCCCGGAGCAACCAGCAATCCGGGTTCCACCAGCGGCGGCTCCTGATCCAGCGAAACCATAACGCGCCGGTCGCGCAATGCCGACAAGCTGTAATTGATCACCACCTGGCGCAGCCAGGAAGCCAGACTGCAACCATTCAATCCCCGGTAACTCTTTAATTTGTGAAAATTACGATCCAGTAACAGAAGTATGATTTCCTGAAATAATTCTTCAACGAGGGTTTGCTGACAGGGATAGCCTTTCAAACGCAAAACACTGTGGATATAATTGTAAATCAGGCGGGAATACCGTTGCAGGAATTCATCCCAGGCTTGCTTCTGACCACTGATACAGCGCCGGACAAATCCTCTGTCATCCATGGGATTATTATACCACTAAAATCGACTTATGAAGCTCTTTTTTTAATGCTTTTTCCTTAAAATAACCAGGATGGCGGAATGGGGAACTACGATATATTTGGTAGTGTCAAATTCGATTTCGATACCGGCGTTACGCAGGAAAATACAATAATCGCCTTCCTGGGCCTGCAGCGGGAAATATCTGGGTTGGGCTTCGGGAGACTGCCAGGGCTCGAGATCCACATCTCTGGGATCAGGAACCGGATACCCGGGACCGATCTTGAAAATCGTGCCGGTTTGCACCTTCTCCTTCTCTTTGATCCCTGCGGGAAGGTATAATCCGGTATCCGTGCGATCCTGATCGCCATCCGGCAGGATCAACACCCTGTCGCCGACTAATATCAGTTCTTTATCCATTTGGATCTCAAATCACACCTGCGGCAGTTGTTTCAAAGCCCGCTTGATCTCGGAAACCGGATGAGCGTAATTCTGCAATTCGCCGCTCAAATATTTATCGTACGAGGCCAGATCCAGGAACCCGTGGCCGCTTAAATTGAATACCACACACTTATTCCGCTCTTTTTTGGCTACATCGATGGCCACCTTGATGGCGTGCGCGCTTTCCGGAGCCGGCACGATCCCTTCCGACTTGGCGAACAAAAGGGCGGCCTTAAAGATATCCAGCTGCTCCACGGCTACGGCATCCACGATCTTATGCGCGCACAGAGCGCTGATCAAAGGCGACGCGCCGTGATAACGCAATCCTCCGGCATGGATCCCGGGCGGCATGAAATTATGGCCCAGGGTGAACATCTTGAGCAATGGAGTCAGGGAAGCGGTGTCGCCGAAATCGTAATGATACACGCCCTTGGTCAGGGTGGGACAGGCGGACGGTTCCACGGCGATGATCTTGAGTTTGTTGTTCTTGAGCTTATCTTTGACGAAAGGCAAAGCGAACCCGCCGAAATTGCTCCCGCCTCCCACGCACGCAATCAGGAAATCCGGCTTGTCGCCGGCCATGGCCATCTGCTTCTTTACTTCCAGGCCGATCACGGTTTGATGCAAAAGCACATGATTGAGCACCGATCCCAGCGAATAATTGGCGTCTTTGTTTTTCGCCGCTTCTTCCACCGCTTCGGAAATGGCCATGCCCAGGCTCCCCTGGCAATGCGGATCCCGCTTAAGAATGGCCCTGCCGCTTTCAGTCTCCTCGGAAGGAGAAGCGATGACTTCCGATCCCCAGATATGCATCAGGGACCGGCGAAAAGGTTTCTGATGGAAACTAACCTTGACCATGTACACCCGGCACCCCAAACCGAACGCGTTGCAGGCAAAGCTCAACGCCGCGCCCCACTGCCCGGCGCCGGTTTCGGTGGTCAAACGTTTGATCCCTTCTTTCTTGTTGTAATAAGCCTGCGGAACCGAGGTATTGGTCTTGTGGCTGCCGGTAGGAGAAACGCTCTCATCCTTATAATAGATCCGGCAGGTAGTCTTAAGGGCTTTTTCCAGGCGCAGCGCCCGCTTGAGCGGAGTCGGCCTCCAGAGCCGGTAAATATCCCAGACCTCCTGCGGAACGTCTATCCAGCGCCGGCTGCTCATCTCCTGCTTGATCAGCGCCATGGGAAATATCGCACTCAAATCGGAAGGCTGCAAGGGCTTCCTGGTCCCCGGATGTATCGGCGGCGGCAATTGAAACGGCAGATCGGCAGCTACGTTATACCACTGGCTGGGAATATCTTTCTCGAAAAGAAGGAACTTGGAACGCTTCATCTGAACTTTCTCCTTTGTTAAGCCAACCGTTCTAGACAACCGCGCAACCGGCTTGTACCGACCGACCGGTCGCGGTAATCATTTCTTTCATCTGCAGATTCAGGCTGTGCCGCAGCAATTCTTCCAGAGAAAGCGGCATGACCACCGACCAGTTGTCCGGGATCACCGTTCCGGGCGTATTGATCCGGGACAGATAGGGATCGCCCTTGAGTATATCCCCCATGAACAGCCAGTCGGTAATCAGATTGACGCAGAATATCGACTGGGCCTCCAGCGTTCTGCGCATGATCGCGAAAACGATCTCGCGGTCGCATTTCTCGCGCATCGGCCCCTTCAAGCGCAGTTGCTGCCAGAGCTTCTCTTTTTCGTGAAAACTGTTTTCGTACATATCGATAAAATCGCGCACCTCTTCCGGCTTTTTCCCCAGGATCGCAACCAGCGCCCCGACGGAAGTAACCTGTTCCGACCAGCGCACCCGTCCGTGGCTGGAGCGATGCAGGTCGAAAAGCTTTTCGCGGATACCGTTATATTTGATGCCGCGTTCGCAGCACAGGCGCACAAAAAGATTCTCGTCAATGGTCCCGGCCTCGCACTCCCACCACGCGGGCCAGTTGGTGGTATCGTGGGTAGAGAGCATGCTCACCGCCAGCGGACGGTACTCCTCGGGCGGAAGAAAATCATGACGCACGTTCCAGTCCTTGATCCAGCGCTGCACGTCGTTGCCGGGAATGGCGAATTCCTTCAGGGTGCTGGTGCAGACCGGCGGGATCACCCCGAGGTCTTCCGCGCAGAGAAGCATCCGGGTGTTCTCGAGTATAAACCGCAGAATGCGCTTGCCGTGCTCCTCCCAGCGGAACTCCTCGCGCGGATCGAAAGCGCCATTCAACCCTTTGTTGTCCAGCGGATCGTTCTTGGGGATGCTCCAGATGCGAAAAAGCCCCACCACATGGTCGATACGCAGGATATCGTAGAAATTTTCCGCGTAAGCGAGTTTTTCCTTGAGGTACCGGCCTCCGTCTGCGAATATCGCGTCCCATTCATACGTAGGCGTGCCCCAGCGCTGCCCCTTGGCGCAATACATGTCCGGCGGAGCGCCGGCGACAAAATCCATCTTGAAATAACCCCGATGCGCCCAGACATCGGCGCTGTCCTCGGAAACCAGAATGGGCAGGTCGCCTTTAAGCAGCACCTTGCGCGAAGCGGCGTACTCTTTAGCCTGGGACATCTGCCGGAACAACTGCCATTGCATCCAGCTGTAGAAAGCGATCTCAAAAGCGTGCTCCTTTTTAAGTCCGGCCAGGGCCTGCGTGTCCCGGTTGCGAAACCGCTCCTCCCAATCCCACCAGGCTTTGCCGCCCTGTATGAATTTAAGGAAACAGAATAAAGAAAAATCTTCCAGCCAGTAACTGTTGACCTGGCAGAAACGCGTAAAATCTCCGGGCAGCGATTCCCCCACTTCGGAATAGAATTCCCACAGCAGGGATAATTTAGCCGATTTGATGCGGTAATCCAGGTGGGACGCGCCGGTCGGGAACGCGCGTTTAAGATCCGCGGCTTTATCCAGAAGCTCCTGGCCGGTGACCTCTTTGATGGCGCCCAGGGACAGATACATCGGATCGAGAGCGAACGAGCTCAACGAATCGTACGGACAGAATATCGGACCCACTTCGTTCATGGGCAAAAGCTGCAACAAGGTATTGCCGGTCTTCTCGCACCAGTCGATCAAAAGCTTGAGGTCCGCGAGATCACCGACGCCGGCGCTGTTCTCCGAATAGACCGAAAACAGCGGCACCACCACTCCCGAACGGCGTTCAGTCCCCACCCTCTTCCATTTATCCGCGGAAAGCGACTGCAACAGTTTCTCTTCAAACCGGTAAGCCGTCATAAGCCCGTCCTTTGTTCAAGGGATTTGATCCAAATCATCCTTATTATAACAAGTATGCCCCGGGGAGTCAATCCATCCCGGCAGCCGCGGTTCAGGCGATACCCAGCACCTGTTGCGCATTGCGGCAGAGTATCTTCTCTTTGAGCTGCGGGGCGATGTCCAGCGCGCGCAGGAACTCCAGGTCGGACCGCTGGCCGGCGATGGGGAAATCGGAACCGAAGAGCAGCCGGTCAGGCGAATGGAGTTCGAGCATGCGTTTGATTTCTTTCGGCGGCAGAAATGAAAAAAAATACGAAGTGTCCAGATAAACGTCTCTGCCCAGCAGATGCTTCTCGACCTCCGGCCAGAGCCTGAACCCCCCGAAATGCGCGGCAATAATGCGCAGCTTCGGGAAAGACTGACGGATCTTCCAGATGCGGTCCGGCGAAGAACGCACCAGGAGCGTGCCGGACAACTCCTCGCCGCAATGAAAAAGCACCGGCAGCGCAAGCTCCTGCAGCAACTCATAGACCGGGAAAACGGCCGGGTCGTCCACATAGAAATTCTGGAATTCCGGCTGGAATTTCACGCCGTCGCCATGCGCGCGGATCAGGCTCAATTCCTCTTTCCACTGCGCGTACCCGGGATGCAAAGCGGCGAAAACGCGGATGCGCTGCGAGCGGACGCCGAACAGCCAGGAATTGATGGAACGAACCTGCTCCGGACGTGACGCCACCGCGCAGATCACGCTGACGTCGACGTTGTTGGCATCCATGGAAGCCAGCAATCCGGTAACCGTCCCATCTCCGGCGAGCCTGATCTTGAAAAAAGATTCCAGCGACGTCTTCGCTTTCAACGCCACCTTATCCGGCCAGGCATGGGTATGTATATCGATAACCATTTAGAACTCGTGCAGTTCTTCATCCAGGACTTCGAATCCTTCTTTTTTGAGCACCGCGCGGATCTTCTTGATATCCTTGACCTCCACGCAAAAAACCGCGCGCTTATTCGACTCGATCACGAATCCGTAGGCGTCGAGCACGTTGACCTTATGCTTATACAGCAGCTCGGACAGCTTCAGGAAACTGCCGGGTTTGTCCTTGAGCACGATAGCCAGGATCTCCTTCAGGGCGCAGGCAAACCCTTTATCCGCCAGAACCAGGTACGCTTTGTCCGGCTGATCCACGATTAATTTCATCAACCCGTATTCCCCCCGGTCCTGCAGGGTCATGGTCCGGACATTGATACGGGCCTGGCCGAGCACTTCGGCCACGCTGCGCAGCCTCCCCGGGCGGTTTTCCACAAAAACGCTCAATTCTTTCGCCATGCATCCCTCCGCTTATAATTTCTGACGGTTATCCACCACTCGTTTTGCCTTGCCTTCGAATACCGGCAGGCTGCCCGGTTCATGAAGTTCCACGCTGGGGTGGATGATGATCGAAGCCCGCAGCTCTTCCCGGATCTTTTCCTTGAGCCGGTCGATCTCGTTGAGATCGCCCCTGAACATCTTGGAATAAATCTCCACCTGGACGATAAGCTTATCCAGGGTGCCTTCTTTTTCCAGGCGGATCATGTAATTGGTGCCCACCTGCGGGATGCGCATGATCACTTCCTCTATCTGCGAGGGGTAAACGTTGACCCCGTTGACGATAAGCATATCGTCGGTCCTGCCGGTAATGCGCGAGATACGCCGGTGCGTGCGCTTGCAGGCGCAGGGGCCTTTATGGATGCAGGCGATGTCGCGGGTGCGGTAACGCAGCAGCGGGGTGGCCCGGCGGGTCAGGTTGGTAAAAACCAGCTCCCCTTCTTTCTCATCGGGCAGGGATTCGCCGGTGCGCGGATCGATCACTTCGACGATATACACGTCTTCCCAGACATGCATGCCCTTCTTTTCCACGCATTCGAAAGCCACGCCGGGTCCGTTCATCTCGCTCAAGCCGTACGAATTATACGCATCGATATGGAAAAGCTGCTCGACCTTCCTGCGGGTATTCTCCGAATACGGCTCCGCGCCCAGGTAGGCTTTACGCAGCTTCAGATCCTTGATCTCCATGCCGGCTTCCGCGAGTTTGGAATGCACGTGCAGCATATAGCTGGGCGTGATATGCAGCACGGTGGTGCCGAAATCCTTCATCAACTGGATCTGACGCTTGGTATTGCCGCCGCCCATGGGGATAACGGTCATGCCCACCCGTTCAGCGCCGTAATGCAGTCCCAGACCGCCGGTAAACATGCCGTAGGACATCATATTCTGGAAGATATCCTGTTTGCCGGCGCCGGTGGCCACGATCGAACGCGCCACCAGATCGGTCCAGGAATCCAGGTCGGCTTTAGTGTGATAAATCACTGTCGGGGTACCGGTAGTACCGCTGGAAGTGTGCACCCTGACCACGTCCTGCAGCGGCACTGCCAGCAGGCCGTCGGGATAACACTCGCGCAGATCGTCCTTGGTGGTAAAAGGGATCTTCTTGATATCCTCCCACCGCTTGATCGCATCGGCGGAGGCAATGCCGGCTTTCTTCAGACGGGTACGGTAGAACGGCGTCTTCAAAGCGAACCTGACGGTTTCCTTCAAACGCGCCAGCTGAAGTTTTTTCAAACTCTCCCGGCTGATCGTCTCCATTTTTTTATCCCAGAAGGCGGATGTTTTCATAGCGACCCTATATCTTTATTGCTCAATACCCGGATACCGTTCTTCTTGAGCACCTCGATGGCTTTATCCGCGTCGTCGAACCTGAACACCAGAAGCGCTTTGGCCGTGGCCTTAGCCAGAAAAGCGTACATGTACTCCACGTTGATGGCATGTTTGGAGAGCACTGCCAGCACGTTCGCCAGTCCGCCCGGCTTATCCGCCACTTCGACGGTGACCACCTCGGTAATATTGGCCACAAAACCGTTGCTCTTGAGCAGCATGGTCGCTTCCTGCGGTTTGTCCACCACGATGCGCAGGATGCCGAAATCGTCGCTTTCCGCCACGGTCAAAGCCCGGATATTGATCTCGTGTTTGCCCAGAAGCGAGCACACGTCCGAAAGCCTGCCCCTGCGGTTCTCCAGGAACACCGAAATCTGTATCAGTTTCATCTTAACCCTCCTTGCCCACAAGGGCAACACTTGCGCAATTTGGCCACAGGGCCACACTAACGCAATTCCTTATTAGCGTTAGGTGTGATCTGCGCTACACCATCCTCTTATCGATTACCCGTTTCGCTTTGCCTTCGCTGCGTTCGATGGTCTTGGGTTCGACCAGCCGCACCCGGACGAAAACGCCCAGCACGGACTCGATCTCCTTCTTGATCTTTTCCTCCAGCCCGCGCAGCTTCTTGATCTCGTCGGAAAATATCTTTTCTTCCACTTCCACCAGGACCTCGAGCTCGTCCAGCTCCCCGGCTTTACGGTCGACGATAAGCTGATAATGCGGCTGCGTTCCTTCGATCCCCAGGAGCACGTGCTCGATCTGCGACGGAAACACGTTGATGCCCCGGACGATGATCATATCGTCGGTGCGCCCCATGATCTTGCTGATGCGCGGAGAGGTCCGGCCGCATTTGCAGCGTTCATATTTGATGCTCACGATATCGCGGGTGCGATAGCGTAACAGCGGGATCCCCTGTTTGGTGATCGTGGTTATCACCAATTCCCCGCGCTGGCCGTCTTTGACGTCCAGCCCGGTCTTGGGATCGATCACTTCCGGGTAGAAAACGTCCGAGAACAGATGCAATCCAGCTTTGTATTTGCATTCCTGGGCCACGCCCGGGCCGATGACTTCGGATAACCCGTAAACGTCGGTTGCCAGCATATTCCATTGCGTTTCGATCTCTTTGCGCATGGATTCGCTCCAGGGTTCGGCCCCGAAAACGCCGATCTCCCAGGAACTCTCCGTGGGTTTGAGCCCCAGTTCCCTGGCTTCCTCTACCATATACAAAGCATAACTCGGCGTGCAGGCAAGGATGCGCGGTTTGAAATCGGTCATCAGCTTAAGCTGGCGTTTGGTCTGTCCGGATGACGCAGGGATAATGGTCAAACCCATTTCCAGAGAACCGTAGTGAAACCCCAGACCTCCGGTAAACAGCCCGTAACCGTAGGCAATCTGGATACGGTCGTGCGGTTCGGCGCCCGCGCAGCACAGCACCCGCGCCATCACTTCTCCCCACAATTTCAGATCGTCTTTGGTGTAGCCGACCACCGTCGGGTTACCGGTAGTGCCGCTGGAAACATGGATCTCGGCCAGATTGTGCACGGGAGTGGAGAATAAACCGAAAGGATAACTGTCGCGCATATCGTCTTTGGCGGTAAAGGGCAGCTTCTTGATGTCGTCGATGCTTTTGATATCCCTGGGCGTAATGCCGTAAGCGTCCAGTTTCGATTTATACAGCGGGCAGTTCTTATAGACATACGCCACCGTGTCGTGCAAACGCTCGGACTGTATGTTCTTAAGATTGTGCGCATCCATGCATTCCATCTTCTCGTTCCAGATCATAGTCCCTCACCCCTTCCTGCTAAAAATACTTTTTTGTTCTCTTCGGGATTCTTACGCGCCAATACCGCATCTATCGCTTTAAACCAGGATCCTTCGCTCAAAGCAAGGTGCCTGGACAACGCGCCCAGGATAAAAACGTTGATATACCGCTTATCCGCGACCGAACCGTCAGCTCTGTCCAGCTCCGCGGTCAGATCCACGCCCCGGGGTTTAAGAAAAACCCGCAGGCGCAGGGATTCGTCCCTGTAATAACTGACCAGAAAATCGGCCGTTCCCCGGGGGATCAGCGGAGAATACACCTGTTTGCCGAAACGCAGATGCGATTCCACCGACCCGCCGCGCTGCGCCATACCGTGCACCTCGGATTTCTTGACGTGGAACCCTTCAAAAACCGCGGCCCACCCGCAGATCTCCGCCGCAACCAGAACGCCCTGGCCGCCGGTGCCGCAGAAAAGAATATTCACCGTCCCGTTATTTTTCACCACGCCTATCCTCGTTTCACCAGCGCCTGCGCCGGACACACCTGAACGCAGACCGCGCAGCCGGAACAATACGCCGCATTCAGCTCAATGAACCCGTCATCGGTTTTCCGGATCGCCGGGCAGTTTACCGAAAGGCAGAGCAGGCATTTTTTACACGCCGCTTGCCGGTATTCCGGAGCCGGCTGGCGCGAACGGTCGATCAGTCGGCAGGGAAAACGCGCGATAATCACCGAGAGTTTATCTTCCTGCATGCGCTGACGCACCAGATTTTCCAGATTGTTTAAATCGAACGGATTGACCACGTCCACGTTATCCGCTCCCGCCACGCGACACACGTCTTCCAGGATGAGCTTTTTGGTCGGTTCGCCTTTTATGGTTACTCCGGTAGCCGGATGCGGCTGGCTGCCGGTCATGGCAGTGGTGGAATTGTCCAGGATCATGATCAGGCCGTTGACTTTATTGTACGCGGCGTTGATCAGGCCGGTAATGCCGGAATGAACGAAGGTCGAATCGCCGATCACCCCCACCACATTTTTCCCCAGGCCGCGGCTGAACCCCTCGAAAAACGTTATCCCTCCGCCCATGCAGATGCAACTGTGCAGGCTCGATAAAGGCGGCAAAGCCCCCAGAGTGTAACAGCCGATATCTCCGGTGACCACCGCCTTTACTTTCTTGAGCACGGTAAACACGCCCCGGTGCGGGCAGCCCGGGCACAATACCGGTTTTCTGGCGCTGGAAGGCTCTTCCCGCTTCTCTTTACCCTTGACGATCTCCGGGATGAATTCCGGCCGCAGCTCACCGATCCGGAATGACGGATGTTTCGCTTTAACCTTGATCCCCAGCATACGCAGTTGCTCTTCCATGAACGGCTCGATCTCTTCGATCACATAGAGTTGTTTGACCGAGCGGGCGAATTCCCTGATCCGCTTTTCGGGAAACGGAAAACTGAATCCCAGCTTCAATACGGAAGCGTCGGGATACATCTCTTTTACGTAGAGATACGACACCCCGGCGGTAATGAAACCGATTGTACGCGTCTTCAGCTCAACGGTATTCAAAGCGGTTTTTTCGGCGTACGCCTGCAGCTTAACCAGGCGTTTCTCGAGATCGATATGACGCAGGTAAGCGTTGCGCGGGACCATCACGTATTTGGGCACGTCGATCTTGAAGGCTTTAGGAGGAAGACTGGCGCGGGGAAAAATTTCGATGTTCTCTTTGGTGTGCGCGACCCGGGTGGTCAGGCGGATCATCACCGGGGTATCGAACTCTTCGCTGATCGCGAAAGCTTTTTTGACGAAGGCTTTGGCTTCGGCCGGGCTGGACGGTTCCAGCAGGGGTAGTTTGGCCACTTTGGCGAACAAGCGGGTATCCTGCTCGTTCTGGGAAGAATGTATGCCCGGATCATCAGCCACCACCACGACAAACCCGGCGTTAACTCCGGTATAGGCTGAAGTCATCAAAGGGTCCATGGCCACGTTCAAACCGACATGCTTGGAGGCGTATAACGAGCGCAAACCCGCAATTGCCGCGCCTAAAGCCACTTCAAAGGCGACTTTTTCATTCACCGACCACTGGGACTGAACGTCGGGAAAACGGGAAAGATATTCCAGGACTTCCGTAGCCGGAGTCCCGGGATAAGAAGCGGCGTGGGCCAGACCGGATTCATAAGCTCCCTGGGCCAGGGCTTCATCGCCGGAAAGAAATGCTGTATCGGGGGTTTTGTTTCTGCGCATAGGAACTCTATTATACTATCGCGCGGAGAATTTTCCAAGAAGATTTAGCCGAGTTATACACAGGGAGTCCCGGACGGGCTGTGGATAACTTTGAGTTATCCACAGCCCGTCCGGGACTCCCTGTGTATAAGTTCATCAGAACTTGTATTCCAACTGCGTTCTCACGAAAACCGCCGGATCGGCTTCCTGGGTATAAAATGTGTGATTCGGCAGGAAATAATCCGCCATCACATACCCGGTCAGCCTCTTGTTGAAAACATAATCCAGCTTGGTAAGGATCAAATGGCCTCTGGTCTGGCCTCTGCCGGTAAGCGAATACGCGGCGCTGGCAGTCACCAGTTCATTGGCCCGCAGCAAACTATAGCTCACATTGAATTTCATTTTCGCCGACGGGACGACAGTTACCCCGCAGCGCAACATTTCCAGGTTGGTCCAATAGGAATTACCCGATTCGCCCTGGAAGGACTGTCCGTACAGTTCCGAATACAGGGGGAAACGGGAGAATAACGGATTCCAGCCCTCGTTGTCTACCGTGCTCTTCTTATCGCCGGACAGGTAAGCGAATCCCGCGGTAAGTTGCGGCTGCCATTTGGCATCCTTGAAATCGCGATCCACGAAGAAATAACCGCCGGTAGCATTGCGGTCATCATCGCCGTAACTGCCGTACTGCTTGGCCAGCTGCAGGCGATAGGTCCAGGGAGCGACGGTATATTTTACGAACGCGCCGGGCGTGAAGATCCGGCTCTTTCTGGACTGCAATCCCGAACCGTAATCGGCAGCTTCTTTTTTATACATAAAATACGGCTCGAAACTGACATTCTCCCAGCTTTTGTTCTTCAGGTAAGCGACAAAGCCGTTCTCGTCGGTCGTATTCAGGGCGATCGGGGTTTTGTCTTCGTTGAACACCGGCAGGAAAATATCGTCCCGGGGATTGTTGATATACACCAGGTCCAGGACATTCTTCTCATCCACGGTCCAGCTTGCTTTGATCGCGTTGAAATAGAACGTTCGCGAACCGTCCCCCGGATTGCCGTCGCAAATCATGAAGTTCTCGCCATACTGATTCATGAGATCCTGGCGGCCGATGCGGAACGTCCAGGGAATGCCCGCCGGTCTCTTCAGGTCGAGATACAGATTATCGAAAATCACTTCATCCGGATCCCAGTGGTTATGCCCGTTGTAATACATCTTGCGGCTGGTCGCGCCGGAACCGGATCCGAGCAGCATGTAGGCCTTGTTCTCGTTGCTCAACTTGACAAACACGCCGGCCAGGTCCTTGAAATCCATCTGCCCCCAGACGCTGGTTTTGATACGGAAGTAATTACGGTCCCCTCCGTCGTAATACGTATTCTCCATATCGCGGTTGTTCTTCCAGTACTCGTGCCGCAATCTTTCGCTGAAACCCCATTTGTACTTGAAATCCTGCCCTTCGGCCCGCGCCGGCGGCACGAGGAGCCCGCCGAGGACGCCGAGCACACCCAGAACCAGTAGAATTCTGCGCATCATGCGACTACCCCTTTCATTTGTTTTTCTCCGCGCCCATATGCCGGAAACACATTTCCAGATGATCCTTGGGCAGTTTTTTGGTGAACAGGCTCACCAGGATCGCGGTGAGGAAAGAAACCGGCAGAACCACCACGATCGGATCGACCACTGTCCATGGCTGTCCGGTCAAGGTAGTCTTGTTGAAGATGAACTTGCACAAACCGATCGCCGCCGCTTCTTTTTCATGAACAAACAACAGCCAGAAAGCCGTACCCAGGAATCCTACGGCCATGCTCGCCACTGCGCCGGCCCTGGTCATACCTTTCCAGAATAACGCGCCGGTATAACTGGGCAGAAAAGCGCTGGCGCACAAGCCGAAGAATATGGCCGTAGCTACTGCGATCACTCCCGCAGGTAAATGATAGCCCAGGATAACCGTGACCACCACTCCGATGAGGATCCCGATACGGGTAACCCCGACCGTATATTTGAACGTCTTGCCGGCCATCAGGGACTTTTCGATAAAATCCCTGCCGATCGCCGTGCCCAGAGTATGGAACTGCGAACTCGAGGTGGACATTGCCGCCGATAACAAAGTGAGCATGAACACATAGACGAACCAGGTCGGCATCGATGCATTGATATACGCGGGAATGATCTTGTCGATATTACCGCCGGCCACTGCCACCGAGATCTTGCCGAACGCGGGGTTGTTCAAAAAATAGACGTTGGTCAACGCGCCCACCACGAACGCCACGCCGGTCATCGCCAGAATAAATAACCCTCCCACGCCTACTCCGCGATTGATCTCTTTACTGCTCTTAACCGTCATGAACCTCACCGCCAGCTGCGGCTGGGCCAACACGCCGATCCCCACGCCCATGACGATCGTCGATACCAGCGACCACCACAGATCCGATCCCGGTACCGGCATCTGCGTCCAACCCAGATGCCCGATAGCCACCAGTTTCGCCGGAACCTTATCCGCGATCGCCGTGAGCGCCTGATGCGCTACCAGCACGCCGCCGAGTCTGACATAGGTAAAAACCAGCAGGATGGTCATGCCCACGAACATGATCGTTCCCTGCAAAGCGTCGGTGTACATGACGCCCTTAAGACCGCCGGCAAGCACATAAGCGCAAATGATCAGGGTATAGATAAGCACCGCGACATTGTAATTGATGTAGTTGGGAAAAGTGGCTTCGATAAAACGCGCCGCGCCGATCAAAACCGCAGCCGCGTACAACGGCATGAATAAGAAAATGATCAAACCGCTGAAGCCCTGAATGAAGGTCGATTTGAACCTGCGGCCCAATAGTTCCGGGAACGTGTGAACGTCGAGGTTATGCCCGATCTTCCTGGTACGTTTGCCGAATACCACGAAAGCGATGAATATCCCGACAAAGATATTCAGGAACGTCAACCATAACAGCCCCATGCCGAACAACGCCGCCGCGCCGCCGAAACCGACGATAGCCGACGTACTGATGAATGTCGCGCCGTACGACAAGGCCATGACTACCGGATGAGCTTTTCTGCCCGCCACCATGTAGTCAAGAGCGTTCTTGGTCTTGCGGTAACCGTAATACCCCAGGGAAGCGATAGCAAAAAGGTAGACTACAACGATAACAGTCAAAAGGAATATGTTCTCCATGCGTCCTCCCGGTAAGATTTAGAGTTCTTCCTTGGATTGAGATTCATCCTTTACCCACTTCATATCTTCCGGATACACCGGCTCATCGCCTTTATTCCAATTGACCGCGCCATAGACCAGACAGATGATCACGCTGACGATACACAGAACATACGCAAGCCATACTCCTGGATCTGGTATTCCCAGCATACCCACCTCCTTGAGCGCTTGACCGAAAGGTCAAGCGCGAAACCCCGACGTTTAGATTTGGCCGGAATGGCTTTTTGATTCCGGACAAATCTGTCGGGGTACATCGGTTTACTTCCCCGCTTCAGGCTTCGCCGCTTCCGGCACCGCCATATCGTATGAAAACAACGTATACCCTTCCGGCAGCTCGAATATAGACTCCGGCTGCTCCGCTTTGACGATATTGCTGTACGTAATGCTCCAGGCGTTGTCCACCGCGGCGGTCTTTACCGGGATACTGGATTCTTTCGCCACCCACAAAAACACCGTCTCCTGCCCCTGGCCGCTCTGAATGACCAGTTCGAACTTATCCGCCTGCATGTCGCCGACCGCCTCCGGACCGATAAGTTTCCGGCTAAGTTCACCGGGCATCTTATCGCCTGAAATCACCCCGTCGCTGGGCCGCAGGGGAACTTCCATGTAGATTTTCTCATTCGGCAAAAGCATCCACCCGACTTTTTTGTCCATCCGGGTAATGGTGATGGCTTCGGGCATCTCCATGCGCATTTTATTCTCTTTGATGAACATTTTCCCGGAAAAATCCCCTTCTTTGCTGGTGGTGGTGAAATCCGCGGAATACTCCGCGGCTTGAGCTGCGGCCACCAGGACTGACAGAATGAACAAAACACTCATCAGCGTTGCGCGAATCCTCACTTCTCCTCCTTTGTGTGAACGACTGTTACTACGCGGTTAGTCAAAACTCCTATACCCTGAATGTCTACTTCAATCCGATCCTTCGGCCGCATCGGTCCTACGCCCGGCGGCGTGCCGGTTGAAATTACATCGCCCGGCTGCAACGTCATCACTTGAGAAACGAACCGGACCAGATACTCTATGCCGAAAATTAGCTCGCCCGTGCCCGAATCCTGCCTGGTCACGCCGTTCAACCGGGTCCGGACGCGCAGCTGGCCGGCGGGCGGCCGGGTTTCGATCCACGGGCCTATCGGGCAGAACGTGTCGAATGACTTGGCCCTGGTCCATTGCCCGTCGCGTTTCTGCACATCGCGGGCGGTGACATCGTTCAGGCAGGTATACCCCAGGATATACTCCTTGACCCGCGAGCGAAGGATGTTCCGGGCCGTCTTGCGGATCACCACTGCCAGTTCCGCTTCAAAATCGAGCCGCTTGACCCGGCGCGGATACACGATCGCGTCGCCCGGCCCGATCACCGCGCTGGCCGGCTTCAGGAAAATCACCGGCTCCTTGGGCAACGGCATGCCCAGCTCGCGGGCGTGATCGCGATAATTCAACCCCACCAGCACGACCTTTGACGGAACGACGGGCGATAAGAATTTGACCTGCGCTAACGGGATTTTTCTGCCGCTGAATTGCAGAAAGGTAAAGGGCGGGATGCGAAGAACTTTCACCGAAGAATCATCGACCATTCCCCAGGAAACGCTGCCTTTATGGCTGAAGCGGACTATGCGCATACACCTACCGGATCGGATTAAACAATCGCGCGGAGCACCTCTCTGACCGGTTGTCCCGGACGGATGCCCAGCCTGCGCGCTGCAGTGGTGCACGAAAACACCGTGGCCTTCAGAGCGTCGGCGACGGATGAAACCCCTTTGATCTTGACCGCCGCATCCTTGAATTTTTCCGCGGCGGATTGATTCAGGTAACCGCACATCACGTATCCCCTGCTGCCTTTGAGAACGATGAGATGCCTGGCGGCCAGCGCAAGATCAATCGCTTCTATTTTTTTGGATCCGACTTTGACGAAGGTATGCTTGATCATAACCAGCCGATCATGGAAAAAGCGCAGATAGTCTTAGCGTCGACGATCCGGCCCTGTTTGAAAAGCCGGCGGATCTCCTGCCGGGTCTTCACGCAGACGCGGATGACCTCGTCCGCTTCGGGCTGCACCGCACACGGACGCAGCCCCTGCGCTTTGAAGATGGTGATCTTCTCCGTGGAATACCCCGGCACCGGCAGGATAGAGCCTAACCGGGTCAAGGTGCGCGCGCTATAACCGGTTTCCTCGATGATCTCCCTCCGGGCGCAGGCAAGCGGGGATTCACGGTCATTGAGCGTTCCGGCCGGCAGTTCATAAAGGTACGCGCCGACTACCGGACGCAATTGCCGGATCAGGATGACCCGATCGCGGCCCAACAAAGGAACGATCAGCGCGGCTCCGGGATGCGTGATGATCTCCAGCTGCGCCACATACCCGTGCGGCAGCCTGACGGTCCTGCGCGTCAGCCGCAGCAGCCTGCCCTTGAAAAGGACTTCTTCAGAGCGCATTAATATTTGAAATATTCCGGGGGAACGCCCGATGCGATATACTTGACCGCTTCGATGATGCAGACGCGGATAGCTTTCTCCATCGGCGTGTTGGCGTACGCGCTCAATCCTCCGCCCAGCACTACGGAATTCACCATACCCGCAAAAAGACCGCCGGACATATCCGTGGCCTGGCCCTGCACGCGGGTCGCCGCCAATACTTCCGAAGTGGAACTGTCGATGATGCGGATATCCAGAGCCATATGCGCTTTATTCATCGCCCCGCCGATCACCGCGCCCAGCAGCGTTTTGCCCAGCTTCCCGCCGCCGCCGAGACCGGCTGCGCCGCCCGAAGCTTCCGGCTCGAATTCGGTCACCGCCGCGGTAACGATCAGGTCGGCGGTCTTGATCTGCCCGCGCTGTACCCCGCCCGGCTGGGCAGCGCCGGAAGCGGACAACTCCTGCTCCTGCATGATTGCGTTGAGCACCTGGCGCTCCATCACCCGGAAACGGCTGCTGTTGATCAAAGCCGTGACCAGCATCTCGCGCAGGCCCGAGCCGATCTCATAATCGGCCTTAGCCGCTTTCACGTCGAAATCAGCCACGGCGATACGCGCTTTGGGCCCCTGATAGGGCGGCATAGCCTGGGTGCCGGCGGTGTTATCTACCTGCGCCGTCGGCTGCAGGCCGGCAAAAGAAGACGCAACCATCAGAAAAATGAAAACTGCCGTTAAAACTGCTTTACGCATCCATTCCTCCTTTTGTACATCAGTTCTGACAACAGGCATTGACCATATAGAAAATTCTTCGATTAGCGTCGTCGGTATAGCGTAAACTGCCCCGGGTACCGTTTCCGTCGTCGATCAAAAGATCGATTTTCGGAATCAATGACTGTTGTGACGCGGAAAATTCGCCTTCGTTCAAACCTACGTTTATCCCATTATAGGGAAAGGCGCCGGTTGACGGATTATAGCACGCCGCATCCATCTCATTGTCATAACGATACGGCGCTACCCAGGGAGAAACCGCTCGCCCCTCAAAATACGGCCCGTTCCAGCCGGCGAAATTAAGCACGTTCCTGGCAATATCGGTATTCGACATCAATACTCCGGGATTGGGAGTATTGGGGTAACCCGCAGCCACATATTGCGCCTCGGAAGGAAACCTTCCGGTATCGCTATAAAAAGCAAGCCAGGCGGTCTTCAGGTTTTTGAAATCGATCGCCATTTTGGAAATCTTGGACTTTTCGATCGCCCGGAAAGCGTTCGGCGCCACGATTGCCGATAGAACTGCGATAATGGCGATAACCACGATCAATTCCACCAGCGTGAACCCGCGCATCCTGCGCATCCAGCCTCCTTCTTGCCCCGCTTACGGCTTTAAAAGAACGCTTCACATACAGTTACATTGTAGTACGCAGGCATGAAAATTCAATATATTTTCTTCAACTGCGCGGCCGGAAAATAATGCTCCAGGATATCCCGGTACGACTTGCCTGACTGCGCCATACCGCGCGCCCCGGCCTGGCACATGCCCACGCCATGGCCCCATCCGCCGCCGTAGAAAACGAACTGCTGCGGGTTGCCCTGCGTATCCAGCTTCATTTCCACCTTGAACATGCTGCTGCGCAGGTCTCCCAGCGCCCTGCGGATCTCCAGTTCTTTATCGATGACACAGCTGGTTTTGTCTCCGACGATCTTGATCGTCTGAACATGCCCGGAAACATTGCGCCTGACCGCCAGTATCCGTTTAACCCGGCCGACATCCCTGGCCGGGCTGTTGTTCCTGCGGACCACATCGTCCATTTCCTGCGCCGAATAGATCCGAACCCAGCGGTAATTGATATTACCGGCATATTCGGGCAAATCGCAATAAATCCCCTGCGGCGGCGTTTTCAACCAGTTATCCAATTCCCACGGCGACTGCGGGAACGAAAAGCCGCACTCCGCTCCGGCGTCGGGAGTTCCCTGGAAATACGCGATAGGTTTGCCGTCCCCGAATATATTATTCTGGGTGTGACCGCCGCAACAGCCGGAATAAACCGCGTCGATAGGCTTATTCGCATACGTCAGCACCATGCCCCAGGTTTCGTCAACCGCCAGATTGGTCGCTTGATTCTCCCATTCCACTCCGGCATAGGCCTGGCAATGCACCTCGGCGCAGAAATCGAACCCTTCTTTCCTGTGCCGCCCCAGCTTCGCCAAAGCTTCCGAACGCGCGGCGATAGCCTGGGCCTTGAGCGCTTCCAGCGGCCATTTCGCCGGCATTTCGGAGGGAACCACGCTATATAAATATTCCTCTACGGTCACGGTATTGAGCAAACGCAGCCGTTTCTCCTGCGCTACGACCGTGATCGTTCCGCGGTAAGAACGGTCCTGGGCATCCGCCCAGAACGTCTCGTGGCCGAAAGCGACATTGAGAATGGTAATGGTCGACTGCGGCTGTTTGACCGCGATGGTCAACGGGCCTTCAACAATCAAAGGATCCGCCCCCTCCCGGGTAACGCGCAGCTGCTGCCCGCTTTCAGCTTTCAAAGTATAGATCTGCTGGGCCAACCCGTTTTCAAGCACTTTCGCCGCGTCCCGACCCGAGAGAGTAAACTCGCCGGAACAGGTAAATTCCACCTCGGATGCGGTTTCCAGCAGCCCCACGGACACTGTCCGCGTTCCGGGAACCACCGGCAGCGGCTTGACCAGAACTTTAGTCCGCGCCCGCTCTGCCAGATGTTCCTGGCGCACCCTGGTAAAGTAATCCTTGCCTAATTGCGCCCGCACCAGATCAAGCCGTTCCCGGGCGGCTTTGTTCGCAGGCTGCAGCGCAACCAGTTTGTCATACGCTTTGAAAGCGGCCTTGTAATCGCCCAATCGAAAAAGTATATCCGCCCAATAAGCGTAAATGCCCTGAATGCTCGCGTCGATGGCGTTGATCGCTTTATATTCCTTGACCGCTTCAGCCAGATTCTCTCTGCGGTAATACAGATCCGCCAGCGACAAGCGCGCGAGGAGATTATTCTTATTCAGCGCTACCGCCTGCCGCAGATACTCCTGCGCCCGGGCGTCGTCTTTCTTTTCCAGACAACACAACCCCAGAGTGATCAATACTTCCTGATCGAGCGGCGCCGCGGCACGCAACTGTTCCAGGATAGCGCACGCTTCATCCATCCGGCTGTTCAGATAATACATCCGGCCGAGCAGCTTCAAGACCTGCGGCGCGTCGGCAAAACGCTTGCGCGCCCGCAGCAGCACTTCGATACCGCGCTGATGATACCCCAGGTCTTTGAAAACCGTAGCTAAATTAAGGGTTGCTGGTAAATCGTTATTGTCGGAGAGCTTGAGATAAGCTTTTATGACCTGGTTGAACGCGCCCCGATTATACGCTTCGGGAATTGATTCCGCTCGTGCAGCGGGAAAGGAATGCACTCCGGCAAGAAAAAGGAATAAAATGGTGAAGGCGGGAGTCTTCATCGTTTCCTATTGTATACTAATTCTCCGCGATTAGTAAGTAAATTCTGATAAAAAAAGGCCCGGTATCTATAACGATACCGGGCCATGGGTTGGACGGTTACTTAAGCTGCTTTGACTACGTTGACTGCCTGCTCACCTTTAGGGCCTTTTTCAATCTCAAACTCCACATTGTCGCCTTCCTGAAGGGATTTATACCCCTCGGACTTGATCGCGCTGAAATGCACGAACACGTCGGCTCCGGATTCCGGGGTGATGAACCCATAACCTTTCTGATTTGAGAACCACTTCACTTTACCTTTTGCCATGGTACCACTGCCTCCTTTCACAACGGTTAAACATTCGGCCTAAAAACAATGAAACCGTAAGGTTAGACTACCTGTATCCTTACGGTTTCAGAACTTCTAGACCTTACCATCACTACAACTGCTATGTCGGCCACAGTTTAGCACAGAATGCTGTTTTGTCAACAGCTTTCTCGTCCCGTCCGGGGCGCGAGCTGCGCATAAACGGATTACTTTTTTATATACGCCTTGATGATTTTCTGCTCTTTGACCGGACGATCATTGCCGTCGACAGCGGTGGTTTCGATCTTCTGCACCACATCGTAGCCGGCAGATACCTCGCCAAAAATAGTATGCCGCATGTTCAACCAGGGCGTGGGCACGGTGGTGATAAAAAACTGGCTGCCGTTGGTATTCGGTCCGGCATTGGCCATAGCCAGGATACCGGGTTTATCGAATTTCACGTCCGGCCTGACCTCATCCTCGAAGGATCCGCCCCAGACCGATTCTCCGCCCCTGCCGGTGCCGGTAGGATCGCCTCCCTGGAGCATGAAGCTCTTGATCACGCGGTGAAAGATAATACCGTTGTAATAACCTTTCTCCACCAGCTTGGTAAAATTCTCGCACGCCTTGGGCGCGATTTCAGGTTTAAGTTTCAGTTCGATGTTGCCGCCGGTCGTTTCCAGAACCACGACCTGCGCCAGCGCTTTCGACGCTCCTGCATTTCCCGTAGCCATGAGCACCCCCGCAATTAATACCGCACAAACCCGTTTCATGAATGTCCCCTCCTGTTATTTCTCCCCTGCTTTCAACGTAATATGCACCCCGTCGTTCCACGGCCACAACATCACAAACACCACCCGGCCGTTGACCTCCCCGCCGAAAAGCGTCTGTTTGCCCATAATGCCCCCGAATTCCTTGATGACTTTGTCGATAGCCGGAGGGATCTTCTGGTCTGACGGCCAGAGAGCCGGGCCGAACAATTCTTCAAGTTTTTTCAGAAAATCGGGCAACTGCGCTTTCACAAAAACACCTTCAAGATACGTATCCGATTCGCCGCGCGGCGTTTCGAATCCGATCTTCAACATTTCGGCTTTTAATTCGCCGAACTGAACAGTCCGTGTCATGCCGCCCCCTGCGCTTTCTTTTTTTCCTTGTCTGCGCGCTCGGCCAGCAACTTCTGGACCAGAGCGTCAATCTCCGATTGTGACAATTTGCGATCGCTCGTCGCGGGAGCGGCGGTTACCGGCGCCGCAGGTTTAACCGGCACCGCAGCGACCCGGATGTTCTGACCGGCCTGTATGGACCGAAGCTCATCCACAGAAGCCATGGTCCTGCCGATCACCACCACCGGACTCGCCGGAACAGGCTTTTCCGCCTGGCTGGCGGGAGTCTTGCCGAAAAACACGCAGATACACTTTCCTTCGGGCCAGTAAGCCACATCCCCCACGTTGACCTGCAGGGTGGAATTGAAATCAGAAGCGAGTATCCCGGTTTCGAAAAAGATCTCGTCCCCCCACCTCCCCACCTGACCGCTGATGGGAAGATGCTTGACGATTTCCTGGGCAGTCAAAGAAACCCCCAGTTCCGCCATAAAACTGCAGCTCTGCGTGTGAAAGGATATCTGCATAATGTTTTATCTTACAGCAAAATGTTCCACTATTCAACAAAAATGCATAAAAATCTGCCGGCTTTTTTCTTGACTTGGAATTGAAATCGTGTAAAATAATTACACTATTCCCCCTTAGCTCAGTCGGTAGAGCGAGTGGCTGTGGAAATCCCGCTAAAGCGGGACGAGCAATCATAGCTGGGGTGACAATTTGACAAAGCGCGATACACGGAAGTATCAAGATCGTCGCCAATATTTGATTGCCGCAGTGCAAAAGAGACGAAAAAAAATTCGTCTATTGGCAATTGAATATAAAGGCAATCGCTGCGTAATATGTGGATACAGAAAATGTATCGACGCTTTGGAGTTTCACCACACTAATTCTTCTAAAAAAGACTTTGGCATCTCCGAAAAAGGCTATACACGGGGTTGGCAAAAGATCAAGGAAGAGTTAGACAAGTGTACCTTACTCTGTTCAAACTGTCACCGTGAGCTACATGCTCAAATCGCAGCTTCCGCGGGAAACCGCGGATGAAACTGCAGGAGAATTGCTGGAAGCCCAAACGTAAAGACGAGGGTAATCAGCAGCCGAGCCCCGCAGATAGCGGGCACCAAACCAACCGATTGGTTTGGGTGCCCCGCCCAAAGCGAGGAAGGTTCAGAGACTATGCACCTGCTGCCTAAAGCGCAAGCCAAGGCAAAGATATAGTCCAAGTCCGAGAGTAATTTCGGGATACTTGTAACCACCAGGTCCGAGGTTCGAGTCCTCGAGGGGGAGTTAAATTTGCCCTGCTGTTTCTAACGAGACAGCAGGGCGATCTATTTCCAGGCAAATTTAACGGAGGAATCGGGGACTCGAAGAGAGCCCCGCTTATGAACTGCGACGGACAGGAGCAGTGAATGGGGCGAGTGGCCGACCTGGAGCGGACGCCGAATCCAGCACCCCTTCCGAAATATCGGCGGCCGCGTAAGGCGCCGAGTCCTCGAGGGGGAGTTAAATTTGCCCTGCTGTTTCTAACGAGACAGCAGGGCGATCTATTTCCAGGCACATTTGACGGAAGAATCGGGGACGCGAAGAGCGCGCAGATTATGAGCTGCGATGAACAGGAGCAGCGAATGGGGCGAGCGGCCGCGAAAGGGGCCAAGTCTTCTATTCTTGTTGTTTTTTTGAATCCTTCTGAGGCAAATTGCCTTTGATAATAATATAAACAAAAAAACATGCAACTGCACCTAAAAGCGCATAAACAACCCAATCCTGACTAATGTTCCCTGTCATAATAATATCCTTTCAATTCTGTTTTTATTTGTTCATCTTCTTATTCAAAATAGACATGAAAACGAAGAAACCAATTATCGCGGCAACCAGAATGACCAGAGCTAGTATATTCGCGTTTAATCCGGACATAAACACCTCACACTGTTAAAAAGCACCCGAATTCTTAACTTCCGGTTTTGCTTTTCTCTTGTTCGGACTTTTCGGTTTCCTGCTATTCATTGTTACGCATAGTATGGAGAATATTACAGCCAATCCCAAAACGCCTAATTGTTGCAGTATGATTTTTGACATTTACATCTTACCTTTCTTCAGCCAACCGGCAGGTTTCCGCGGTTGTCGTTTAATCGCTACAAATACACCACGTCTTCAAGGTGATACAAAGAAAGGAACAAAAGCAGGTACTCTTTAAGGTGCCTGGTAAGAAGAAAATTGTTCTTGATGTGTTCCTTGCCGTTCTCACCCAGTTTCCGGGCATATTCCGGATTATTCAGCAATTGTTTGACGGCGAAAGCAGCCCCATCTATCGAACGGCACAAGAGGCCGGAATACTTGTTTTTGATCTGCAGGGGGATGCCGCCGACGTGCGAAGCAACGACCGGTTTTGCTTTCCAGAGCGCTTCAGAAACAGTCAAACCGAATCCTTCACGCAGAGATTTCTGCAGAATCACGTCAGAGGAGCGCTGCAGGGCATTTACATCGATATCATTCTGCGGAAGAAGCAGAATATGTATATCCTTGTCCTTGCCTGCGCGTTCCCGGACTTCTGCAAGGACTTCAACGCTTTCCGGGTCGTCAGAAGCGGTCCCCCCGGCAAGAACAAGACGGCAATCGATATATTTCTTTACCCGTTTATATACTTCAATTACTCCCACCGGATCTTTGAGCCTGTCAAATCTCGAAACTTGAGTTATAACCGGCTTATCCCGAGGGATTTCGTATTTCTCAAGCACTGCTTTTATGACCTCTTGCGGCAGTTCTTTGTTCTTATCGCTTAAGGGATCTATAGAAGGAGAAATAAGAAATTGCCGCACAGGCAACGGCCGAGAAAAAGCCGGAGCAGAGAAAACCGCGGCGTCATAGCGTGGAATGAATTCCATCAATAAATCCCAGACCTTTTGCTGGGGATCGGAAACGTCAACGTGGCAACGCCAGATCCACTTGTTGGCTGCCTTTTTAGCGATCAAAGCAATAGGCTGGGGATCGTGGACGAATACAATATCCCCACTGATGTCCAATTCAGCGATATTACTTTGGCTTGTCTGCATAAAAATCTGCAGATCATCTTCCGTGATATTCTCGGCTTTACCGTGCAAGGCATTATGGAATTTTTTAGTGACCGCGAAAAACTTTTCACCGCCTTTGATGACATCCCAGCGAGCATCGACGCCCAACTCTTTCAAGAACGGGATCATCCTGGTTAATATCTCGGCAACGCCGCCGCCAACGGCGGTGGAATTGATATTCCGGATTACTTTGCCGTGGAGCCTTTCCGCGATAAGCTTAAGATCATCGATTATCGGTTGGCCTACGATTGGTATATAATCATTAAGATTTGCCATATCCCGACCTGACTATTGAAACGATTTTTTTGCGTAATTCTTCCATGGTGTAGGTGTACGGATCGAGGTTAGATATCTCATCCGCGATATCTCTACAATCCAGCGCGTCCTCTATCCAGTTCGAGAAATCATTGGTCGGCCGTTCAAGCCTCAGTCGCGCCTCAAAAACATGGAAGTAGATCGAATCAACGGTTATCTTTTCCAGGATCCCTACAAATTCTTCCAGGTTGTTCGCAACATGGGCAGTGGGAATAATGAAACTGATCGACTTGATGAAATGAAATTCCTCGCCCGCTCCGGCGAACCTCAGTTTAGCCAGCGGCTTTTCTGTCAGGTATGTTTCGATAGTCTCCACGAACTGCTCGCGCAGGCTGCGGATCGTGGAAAACTGCACCGTGTCAATACTGGCAAGCCGTTCAGCCAGTTCGTCTTCTCCCAAGACCTGTCCGACCCAATAAGCAAAATCGTTCGGCGGCTCAGGCGAAAGATATTGGTGCTGCTCCAGAAAACGATGAGTATGATGATAAATGCAGGAACCCGGAACCTTTTTGATCAATTCAAGCAGTTGCGGCAGGACCGAAGCACGAAGACCGGTTAATTCGGTGAGGTTCAATCGGGTGTGGAATCTGAACGGTTGTTTTGCCTGCTGCAGCGTATTCATGACAGTGACTTTCTAAGTTGAACGATATTGCTTAAAAGATCGTTTACTTCGTCCTGGGTATTTAAAAAGTACTGCGCTGCGCTGCCGTCATGCGCTCCGACGACAATGGTTATGCCCTTATCCGCCAGAACGCGAAATGCGTCCTCGTCAGTTGCATCGTCACCACAGTACAGCGCAATGGCAGCATCATCCTTAACCACAGGTCGCCACTTTTCAATAAGCCACAGCGCAGCCTTCCCTTTATCCCAGAGCACCGGGGGCCTGATCTCGAGCACCATTTTCCCGCTTCTGACCTTGATCATGTTTTTCATGCTATAAGGAAGCACTATCGCGCGCGCCTTATTGCGCAGCTCGATGATTCCCTCTATATCGACGAGGCGGAAATGAACAGACAACGTAAGCCCCTTGTCTTCAATGAACGCTCCTTTATAACTATTTATCACGGCCTGCAATTCAACCTTGACCGCCTGCAAGGTTTTTAGATACGCGTCACTGATGGTAACCGAGTGTCGTATCTCCGGGCCTTCGATTTCCAGACCGTGATTACCGATATAAACGAGACTTTCAATCCCGATTTTCTGTTTAACATCGGTTAATGCCCTGCCGCTTACGATGGCAATTCTACATAACTTCTCCTGTGAAAGCGACTTTAACAATTCCAACGTTTCCTGTGGCAGGTGAGCTTTTTGGGGGCTTGCAGCGATAGGCGCCAATGTTCCGTCAAAATCAAAGAACAAGAGCATTGCTTTTGCGCTGATCTGATCCTTTACGGTTTCCCACGCTGAAAATAAATATTTCATATTATACTTTCTTTAGCGCAGTCAGTTCCGTAATGATGTTTGCGGCCCAGCGAAAGACATTGTTCTCACTGACTGTCCTGCGCATATTCTCCATGCGTTTCTTTTTCTCTGCGGAAGGCATTTCAACGGCTTGGCGGATGCTGTCGGCAAAATCTTCAATGGAATAGGGATTGATCAATACCGCATCCGTCAATTCCCTCGCCGCACCGGTAAACTGACTTAAAATAAGGCTGCCTTGCAAGTCTCGTTTTTCAGTAACGTATTCCTTGGCCACAAGATTCATGCCGTCGTGCAAGGAGCTTACGATGCAAAGGTCAGCCAAGGCATAGAAAGGCGCTATCTCGTCAGCCGAGAAATATCGTTTCAAATACAAGATCGGCTTCCAGTTGCCGTCAAGATATTTCCAGTTAACCTTTTCGACCAATTCGTCAATCTCCGCGATAAGGTCGTGGTAGCGTTTAATATGCGTACGGCTGGGAGCGGCAAGCTGAACAAACACAAACCTCTTGCGGTAGTGCGGATATTTTTCCAGAAAACGGTCAATGGCAAGTATCCGCTCGACAATACCTTTGGTGTAATCGATACGATCGACCCCTAAGCCGACAATCATGCCTTGCAGGTTAAACTCCTGCCGTAATTTTTCCATCTGCGATTGAGTATCATGATTTACAGCGCCATGATCCATATGGCCATTGATACTGATGGGAAAGGCGCGGACAAAAGATTCTATGCCGAAACGCACGATGCTGAATTTTTCCGTATCCACCCTTGATTCCAGAAGCCTGTTTGCGGTATCAAGAAAATTATTACAGTGGTTCTGGACATGAAAACCGATAAGGTCGCACCCCAGTATTCCTTCGAGGATCTCTTTCTGATAAGGACATATCTGAAAAGCTTCCGGCGTTGGCCAGGGGATGTGCCAGAACAAAGCGATTTTCGCATCCGGGCGTTTCTCTTTTATCATTTTGCCGAGCAAGGTAAAATGATAATCCTGGATAAAAATGAACGGGCTCCGGGCCGGCAATTCCTCTAAAACGCTGTCAGCGAATTTCCGATTCACCTTCTTGTACATCAGCCAGTCTTCTTCGCGGAATATCGGCCGGGTGTGGGTATTGTGACAGAGCGGCCAAAGACCTTCGTTGGAGAAACCGTAGTAGTATCCGTCCTCCTCTTGTTTGGAAAGCCAGACCCTTTTGAGGATATAACGATTATCTTCAGGCGGCACGCCCAATTTGTCTTTGGAATTAACGAATTTTTTATCGGCATTACCGCTGCCGTGCGCGATCCACGTTCCACCGCACGCGCACAGAATCGGATGAATAGCCGTGACGACGCCGCTTGCCGGCCGGATGCATGAAACAGTGCCTTTCGCCTCATCCATGACGTGCATATACGGCTCCCGGTTAGAAATGACAAATAAGGCATTGTCTCCTAATTTTGCATGGATGAGATCGCGCAGCTTAACTTCGGTCCAAAGCTCGTCTTTTTGCAGACGCAGGGAAGCCTCTTCTGACATTGTCTTGCGGGCAACCCGCAGGCTCAATGCAACTTGCTCGACTTCACTGGCCAGTTTTCCCAATTCACCTTTTTCTTTAATAGGATGTTGAGCGTCGGTTTCGCCTTTTTGGAAATGCTTGAACCATTCTGTCAGTCGCAGCACCGGGAGCACAAAAATCTGCTTATGCAGGAAAATCGAGATCAAAACGATTAAGACAACCAGAATGATCAGGGTACTGCTTATCCTGCGCCACAATTCAGCCAGCCGGCTAAATACATAGGAAGTATCATGAATAACTTCAACCAGACCGATGAGAGTCGTGTCTTCCTCAACAACCGGAAGCACATAACTGTATACCGTATATTCTTTAAATTGCTCGATCCCGCCACGAGGCTCCTTGGTCTGGATAACCTCGCGTAGATATGTCTTTTGTTTTTCCTTCCAGTCAAGAAACCTGCGGGTTATAGCAAACACATTTCCCTCTTTATCGTAAATAACGCAACCTTGCAGTCTCTCCCGCGTTTGGAACTTCTCAACCAGGTAATTGGCATTCTTTAAATCATTATTTTCAAGAACATGTTTAACTGATAATTCCATGCTCTCGGCAATAGACTTTGCTTTGCGCTGAACATCATCAATAAGTTTCTCTTCTTCAAACCGCACCTGGATAATACCAAAAACAGTAAAGGCTGCGGCCACAATGATCAAAATTGGTAAAATAAAAAGTAATATCCGTCTCATAGCGCACCTCTTTCAAACAAAAAAAGCCATCCTGCATTTACATGCAAGATGGCGGCCCGACCATCTATATCCTCCGGAGGTTTCCCACCGAACCCATTGGTCAATTTTCTGATTATATTATAAGATGGCATGAGCTTCATGTCAAGCGGTTTGCCGCACCAGTGGGTTTTTATTTTTTGCCTGCGGCAAGCGGGCGGGGCCTAAAGCTCTCTTTTCTTACATGCGTGAATAGTATTTGGCAAGATTATTGGAATAGTTCGATGCTCTAATCCATGCGGAGCCAAATGTACCCCCGCTGTCCATTTCTGAACAGCGGGGCTTTCATTGTGGGCACATTCAACGGAGGAGTTTGACTTCTCAACCCGCTGTGATAGAATATATTGCAGCGGGTTTTTCTTTGGAGAATAATACTGGAGGCGCATTATGAAAACAGGAAAAATACTTATTGCTGCAGTGGTAGTTTCATTATTCAATGCGATTTTTTCAGGAGTTACCTGCGGATGGTTATTTAATTGGGTATATAAGCTCGAGCCGACAAATGTGTGGAAGCCGATGGCTGGTCCGCCCGGGATAGAGCTTTATACCGGAGAATTCCTGCTCAATATAATTCTTGTTGTTGTTTATGCGTTACTCCAAAAAGGTATTCCGGGGAAGAATAAATTAATCAAGGGGCTCGTTTTCGGATCATGCGTTTGGGCCGTTGGTATGTTACCCGGGATGTTTACAACGTACCATTTTATGACCGTGGCTACCGGCGTTGTCGTTTACTGGACCGTTCTCGGTTTGGTTGCAACACCGCTTAAAGGCCTGATGATTGCTGCCATATACGGCGACTAATGCATACCCCTCCCTTCGAACTTGGCCCCATTCGTCCCGTGGACGAGGCTGAAAGCCTGCTCATCCGCACCACGCGCGGCTGTCCCTGGAACCGCTGCGCATTCTGCGTCAATTACAAGGATATGCAATTCTCCCTGCGCTCGCTCGACGAAATAAAGCGCGACATCGCCGCCGCGGCACAGTACTACGCGGGCGAGACTTTCGAAACATGCTTCCTGCAGGACGGAGACAGCTTCCTGATGAAAACCGCCGAACTGGTGGAACTGCTCTCCTTCCTTAAAACAACCTTCCCCACCCTCAAGCGCATCAGCAGTTACGGCCGCGCGCAAACCATGATCCGTAAATCGGCCCAGGAGATGCAGGCCATTTGCCTCGCCGGTTTAACCAAGCTTTATTGCGGTATGGAATCCGGCTCGGACACGGTACTGAAAAAAGTGAACAAAGGCGTAACCGCCGCGGATATTGCCGCGGCCGGCCGCAGGGCCAAGGAAGCGGGAATGTCTATTTCAGAATTCATCATCCTCGGCCTGGGCGGACAGGAATTGTGGGAGGAACACGCCCGCGAAACGGCCGGGGTTTTGAGCGGGATCAACCCGCACTTCATCCGGGTCCTTACCATCGGAGTCAAGCCCGGCTCGGGACTTGAGCGGCAGATGGAAGCGGGCGAATACACCCTGCAGACCGAGAAGAATATCATCGAAGAACAACGCTTGCTCATCGAGAATCTCAACGGCATTACCAGCCACTACGCCAATCACCATGCCGTTGACCTGCTGATGGAGGCCCGGGGCCAATTTCCCCGGGACAAACCCCGCCTGCTGGCGATCATGGATCGCTATCTCTCTTTGCCGGAGGAAGACCGCCTCAATTTCACCCTGGGAAAACGGCTGGGCATCTACCAGCAACTCGACGACATGAACTCCGCGCAATTGCACAAACAGGTGGCCGCCCGGCTGCGCACCCTCCGCGCCGACTATCCCGGCCGGCTGGAGGAGATTTTCCACGACCTGCGCGCCCAAATAGTCTAAGGAGCATGTATGTTGGTCCCTGCCGAACGCATAATAAATGCAAACCTGGTAACGAAAAAACTGGGGCGTTGGCCGGACTTCCACGATTTTGAGGTTCTACATGTTGATATGGACCGTTCAGGTCCATTTATTACGCTGGACATTTATGGTTTCCAGGTTCATAAAGAGATCGATGCAAAAGGGCATTTTAAGTTAACGAATAAATGCATTATCACCATTCGGTTTAATGAGGTCTCTGATGTCCTATTCGAAGATTTTAACCATCAAAATGTTTTATCCGGTCTGACGTTCGCAGATGCGGGCAGCGAAGTGAAAACAACGCTGGGCTTTTGTTACGGCATCGGCGGTTACATAGTGAGCAAAACTGTGGAGGTTGTAAAAGTTGAACCGTACGCGTTAAACGAGTAAGAAAGTTTTAACCAATAAAGGAGGCCGTACATGGTGAATAAGATGATGTTGTGGGCAGGTGTACTGGTGTGCGTATGCGCTGTGGCGACTGTTGCCGAGGCGCAGCCGTCCAGGGCAGCGAAAGCCAAACACGCGGATAGAAATGACGACGGCAAAGTCGATAGAAAAGAATTACACATGGAGCAATCCTGGCAGCAGCGTCATCTCGATAACAACTCCTCCCCTGTCCCCGCCAGGCTTTCAGATAAAGCCCGCGCCACTACCGTGGTTGAGCAAAAATACGATGCCAACCAGGACGGCGTGCTGGAACGGGCGGAAGCCAGACAAATGGTCAAAGACAGATACGAGATCATCAAAACGCAGGGTAAAGCGAAAGTCGATTCCGCGATAGAAACGCAGTATGATGTAAATCACGACGGGGTTCTGGATAGATCAGAGGCAGCTGCGATGATCTCCGAAAACAACTAGGCGATTCCTCATGTTCTCGCCAAAAGCATTGAATATCATTTTGAAGTGCGTCGGGTTTATTGTGTGTATAACGATCCTGATATTGATATACTGGAGAAAGCTTTCGATATTCTTTTGATCGGCCATGAACTTGAGCCCTGCTTCGGGCACCCAGGCCGCAACCACACGGGTGCCCTATACGTATACTCTTCGAATTCGACAGAAAACCTCTTTATTTCGAACATCCGGCAAGGATCATTTCCTGTTATCATCCCGCTGAACTGGAAAAAGCGTTCCGGGAGGTGGAAAGCGCCCTCAAAAAAGGATTCTGCGCGGCGGGATTCCTTGCTTATGAAGCAGGGTACGCTTTTGAAAACAGGTTATGCCAGAATAAACGCTACGCGTTCCCCCTCCTCTACCTGGGCTGCTATGAACACCCCGTCCGATCCAGCAGCGTTGCCGGGGATCCCCGCGACGCATATTCGCTCACCGATATCACCATCAATACCCCGCAGGAAAAATACCGCCGCGATATCGAGCGCATCCGCAGGCATATAGAAGCCGGCGATGTGTACCAGATCACGTACTGCATCAAGATGCGCTTCGGCTGGGCAGGAGATGCGTTCAGCCTTTACCGGGCTTTGCGCAGAACGCAGCCTGTTCCGTACGCGGCATACCTGGACACGGAACAATTCAAGATCTGCTCCCTCTCCCCGGAGATGTTCATGCAAAAGTCGGGAACAGTGTTGAGAACAAAACCCATGAAAGGAACCTGGCCGCGAGGCGGGAATTTCTTTTCGGATGCGCTTGCCGGCGCGCGCCTGCATTACGACGCGAAAAACCGCGCCGAGAACCTGATGATCACCGACCTGTTGCGCAACGATCTGGGCCGGATCGGCACAGACATCCGCGTACCCGGGTTGTTCGAGGTGGCGCGATATAAACTGCTTTACCAGATGACTTCCAGCGTGACCGCGCGCGTGCCCGTGGATATTCCGCTCTTGCGCATTTTCTCATCCCTCTTCCCTTCCGGTTCAGTGACCGGCGCGCCTAAGATCCGGGCAATGCAGATCATCCGGGAATTGGAAACCGAGGAACGCAGGATTTACACCGGCGCTCTGGGATACATACTTCCCGACAGGAACATGTTTTTCAACATCCCGATCAGGACGCTCTTGCTGCACGAAGGCTGCGGAGAAATGGGCATAGGCGGCGGGATCGTCTGGGACTCTACCGCTCAAGGCGAATGGGACGAAGGGATGCTCAAAGGCAGATTTTTGAAAGAATGCGCGCGCTGAATGCGGCAGTTCACTCCATGAAAAAGGCCCCGCTACGCCAGTAGCGGGGCCTCGATCAAGCCAACCTGCCGACAACAACCGGGGAATGCCGATTAAAACCTGTAGGTTACCCCGAATGAAATAACGGGATAAAACTCGAACTCGTCCAGTTCATCTTCCAGATCCGCCTTTTCCCGCGCCAGATTCGCCTGGAATGCGGCATTGGCGGCCAGTGTCCCGTCGGTAGTCACGCTCAAATCCGGGGAACCCTGGAACATCACGCCGATATCGAAGTTAAACGACCAGTTGCTTTCCGTTCCGAAGGGGTTGCCGTAACCTATGCCCAGATACGGAGCAAGCGAGTTAAAATCAAGCTCGCCCTTGAGTGTCCCTACTTCCGCGGAGGTGTAGGTTACGCCGCCGATATCGTAGGTGCCGGCTGTCGTCGCTTTCAACTCCAGGCTGTTCTCATTGGCCATACAGCCGCCGGTCACGCGGAAACCGTTATCGAACGGGAACCAATCGACCAGCCCCGCGAAGGTCAGAAGCTCGAGGTCGAAGTCATAGTTGATATCGCTTTCCTTGCCGTCGTAATCGTATTGAAAAGTATTGGCTCCCGCCCTGACGTTGAAATGAGGGGTGATGTTGACGATCCCTTCCAGCCCCCCGCCCAGGGTACCGGCTTTGGCCGAAAGCGCTAACCGTGAATCCGCCGCAAAGAGATGCCCTGCCGCGCACGCAAACAGCAACGCCACTACCAAAAACGCAACACATTTGCTTTTCATAGTTCGCTCCTCCTTTAGCTGTATTATAGCGCCGGCGCTTAACCGCTGCAACGAATAATCGGGAATTTTGAAATAAGGGGAGCGAACGGTTATAACTGTTCGCGCAGGGGCGGATGATCCAGCAGACTGCCGTAATGGAAAATAACGCACTCTCCTGCGCCGGTATCTTCACAGGCGCGCATTTGCCGGCGGAACGTTGCCGGCGCGATGCCCAGGACATAGGCGCCGACCGCAAAATTGAGCTTGCCGGGATCGCTGACCCGTTTTCTGGCGTCAGCGAGATATCTGGCAAATTCGTTTGCGTCTGCGGAATACGTCATCACGGTCACGAAATCCACCAGCCCGCTCTCCAGCCAGGACGGCCATTCCTGAAAAGCTTCCTGCGAAGCGCGCACGTACGGAGCGCAGCCGGTAGCCGATACCTGCATATCCGGCCTTTTGGCGCGCACTTTCTTTACCAGAAGCGCGAGGAGTTCGGTCACCTGCCGCCGCTTCCAGGCCTGCCATTGCGGGCTCTTCTCCGCTACCGTTGTACAACCGGTGGCTTTTTTAAACCGGTCGACATTGATCCTGGTAAAACCATAAGCGGGATTTTTATCGGGATAACGGATGTAATCGAACTGTATCCCGTCAAGAGCGGGATAGCGATCCAGTATCTCGTCGACCAGCAACGCGAGTTCTTCGCGGACGCGGGGATCTCCGGGTTCGAGAAAATACTGGTTATCGATTCTGTAATCTTCGAGACTGGTCTTTTTCTTGAGATTGCGGGTAAGGATATCGCAGCCGTATTTCTTGAGCAGCGGAGCGTTCTTATTGTTGGCAAGACTCAACAGGTTGACCCAGGCATGCACCTGGATCCCGGCGGCATGTGCCTGCTCGATCAGCAGCGCGAGCGGATCCTGCCCCGCGCTTTTCAAACACCGCTCATACGGAGAGGGATCCCCGACTTTCGAGGGAAACCACGCCTGGTTAGCCCGATAGATCTGCACAAAAAGGGTTTTTACCCGATCCTGCCCGGCGGTCTCCACCACCCGGCTGATCTCTTTGCGCCCGGACAATACCTGGGGCGTCTGCAGCACGGTTACGAACATGCCCCGGCCGTGCGGCTGTGCCTGCGCGGTCTGCGCAAGGCAGAAAAAAACGAACACCGCGAGCGCCAGCCCCCCGGTCCGCGCCGCGCGACGCAGCATCAATCGGCTTTCAGCCAGGCGAGCGCTTCATCCATGTCGGAGAAGGCGCGCACCTTATCCCCGTAGTTGTTGCAGAGAACTTCAAAGAACTTGAACAATTCCATTTTCTGCGAAACGACAATCGCCCGCTTCCAGGACTGATCGATGCCGATATTGCGTATCATCTCGCGGATGCTGACGATTTCAATCTCGGCAAGATCCACCTGCGCTTCCCTGAAATCGCTCAATAACCGCTCATTTTTCCTGGTGGCTTTGCTATAGACTTCTTTGACATACGCGCCAACCTGCATATGATCAACCTGCCCCTTGAAAACCCCGCGCAGGCAGTTGTTCTGCTGATCGTAATAAACGTTGAATTCCGCCATCCCGCCTCCAGTGATAGTATTATCGACTGTATGATCGAAAGACTTTAGCGGGGATTATACCATAAAACAGAGAAAGATTGAATAGTATTTATGTTTGCGCTATAATAGCCGAAAAGGAGGGGATATGTCTTTTATCAAAGAGTTCAGGGAGTTCGCAGTAAAAGGCGATGCGGTGGACATGGCGGTAGGTATCGTTATCGGCGCGGCGTTCGGTAAGATCGTCACCTCGCTGGTCAACGATATCATCATGCCTCCGGTCGGGTTGCTGCTCGGCGGCGTCGATTTCAAGAATCTCAAAGCCGTGATCAAAGCCGCGACGCTCGATAAACCCGAGGTCACGCTCAATTACGGGCAATTCATCAACACCGTGATCGACTTCATCATCGTGGCCTTCTCCATCTTTGTCGCGGTCAAGATGATCAACACCCTCAAGAAAAAAGCAGCCTAGAAAGATTTAAGAAAATCCGGTGACCGCTTTCCTCGCTTCGTTCTTCTTTGTTGTCCTGGCGGAGATGGGCGATAAAACCCAACTTCTGGCCATGGCTTTTGCCACCCGTTACAGCGCATGGAAAGTCCTGACCGCTGTTTTCCTGGCTACGGTGATCAACCACGGCCTGGCCGTGGCTGTAGGCCATTACCTCACCGTGATCATCCCCCTGGAGATTATCTCGCTGGCGGCAGCCTTCTCCTTTATTCTCTTCGGATTGTGGACCATTAGAGGAGATACGCTGGAGAACGAGGATAAAAAAGAAAGCCGCTTCGGCCCCATCGTCACCGTGGGGGTGGCTTTTTTCCTGGCGGAGATGGGAGATAAAACCCAGCTGGCCACGATAAGCCTGGCCGTAGAATATCAGAATATGGCCGGCGTGCTCATGGGCACCACGCTGGGCATGATCACGGCAGACGCCATCGGGATCGTCATCGGGATCGTACTGCGCAAACACATCCCCGAGAAAACCATCAAATGGATCTCTGCCGTTATTTTCGTTTTGTTCGGTCTTTCCGGCATCTATAAGATCATTGCGCAACGCCTGCCCCCGCTCCTCACGCTGTCGATCCTGCTGGCCATAAGCGCAGCCACGGCTTACGCCGCCTATCGCATTAAAAGCAAGCAACCCTCATCACGGTAATAAACAGGATTTAGAATCTGGTGCAGGTTTTGATCTGGAAGAAATCGCCGCGGGTAGTATTTCTCGATTTAATATCGCGCAGATAGGTGAACGTCACTGCGGCAAACGGCAGGCGCACATAGAGATCGGCGCCGGCGGAAAACATTTCCCGCGCGCTGCCGGAAACTCTCACCCCTCTGTCTTCCTGCGCAGCGCTTCTCATCCAGCTCAACGACGGTCCGACCTTGCAGCCTTTGCTCAAACGGTACCCCAGGAGTCCCTGCAGATGCAGTTCATTCCCGGGAGCAATCCGGGTGCCCGGATTCTCGGTGCGGAAAAAATATTTGGCCGCGGCGTCCACGCTCCAGGCCCCCATCTGTTTAAACAGAAAAACGGCGGGCTTGATATCATATTGATGCGATCCGTAATTCACGGCTTTCGCGGAATCATACGCGCCGGTGGGGAATTCCACAAAGAGCATGGGCAGAACATCCGCTTTCCTGATGGGCAGGAAGCATCCGGCGCCCAGGTTGATATCTCCCACACCGCTGCTCGATACCTGATACCGCCCGCTGCGCACGCGGCCGAAAGGCGCGAAACCGGTCAGCACCAGGTCGCCTTTATAATAGCAGACCCGCAGCAATTCTTCCAACTTGCTGTATCCGTAGCCTTTGAGCCCGGCATTCCCTTTGCCATCGGCAAACGTATCCGCGTCATAGAAAGAGGTGTATGAGAGCAGATACAGCCCCTGCGTGCGCGCGCCGTCGTAAAAATTCACCGCCGGGGCGACAGACGGCAACAGGAACACCAGCGCCAGAATAATCAATAGTTTGCTCATCAACATCGGCTGCTCTCTCCACGTTTCGGCGGGACGAACAAAAAACCTTGCCAACCGCTCTGTCCATAGTAGAATAGTAGTAGAGTGATTAATTGTCAAGGAGATATTATGAAATGGTTGACAATCGTTCCCTGCGCCGGTATCATCGTGCTGCTCTGCGGCAGCGCTCCCTGCCATAGCCAGGACAACGCGACGGAGAACCAACTACCGGCGATACTGGTGGAACAGGAAATAAAACGCATGACCGGGACCGTAGCCAAAGTCTCCTTCGTCAACTCCGAGATCATGATCACCGGAGAGCTGGGATATATAACGTTCCGCGTTCCGGATAACATCTCTATCATGCGGGGTTCGAAAGAGATAGACCTGGAGGACATCGAACCCGGGGAAACGGTCATGGTGCAGTACGAAAACCCGGAACCCGGCAAATACATCGCGGTTTTCCTCCGGGCCAGCACCGGATCAAGCTAAACCGGAACGCGCGCCGCAGTACAACCTTCCGGCATCACCTACCGACGGGTCATGCATGATCGAAATACGCTTTGTCTTCACCTCGTCTTCTATCGGGCAGGCGGAACTGCTGCGCTGCGTTTTGCTCAAACGCGGACTGGATGCGGCAGACATCGTCGAAACGCTCCAGAAAAACAGATGGTTTCTTTCGATCTTCTCCCGCTCGCCGGCTCAAGCGGAAAGACTGATACGCCATATCCGCTCGCTGCGGCTCAAGGGCATTGCCGTTTCTTCCCTGCGCTTGCGCGACTGCGACTGGAAAACGCAGTGGAAAAAATACCTCAAACCTTTTAATATCACCCGGGATATCCGGATCGTCCCTTCCTGGATGAAGAACGCGCGCATCCCCCGCGGAAGCCGACCGGTGTACATCGATACCACGTTCGCTTTCGGCACCGGACTGCATGCTACCACCCGCATGGTCGCTCGTTTCATCGCCGCGCACCCGGCACATCTGGAGCGATTCCTGGACATCGGCACCGGGTCAGGGATACTCTCGATCATCGCCCAGCGATACGGAGCGGCAGATATCCGGGCTATCGACATCGACAGGCAATCCATAAAAACGGCGCGGGAGAATTTCCGACTGAACCGCTGCCGTCCGACCGCGCTCACCACTGTCGATTTCAAAGATTTTAAATCCCGGCAACGGTTCGATTTTGTGGCGGCGAACCTCCTGACCGAGGACCTTATCCGGCTGCAGTCCAGACTGAACGCCTGCCTGCGTCCGGGAGGACTGCTGGCCGTCTCCGGGATCTTCGCCGATAATTATCCGGTTTTCCGGCGCAAATTCAAGCCGGCGTCCTTGCGCTGCCTGCGGGTGACCCGGGACAGGAAATGGTACGCGCTGCTGTTCAAAAAATCGTGATTGCGGACAATTTCGCTTCGAGGTAAAATAAATGCCATGAAAACACAACGCCACCTCCTGGTTACCAGCGCCCTTCCCTATGCCAACGGCAGCATCCATCTGGGGCATATGGTCGAGTACATCCAAACCGACATCTGGGTCAGATTCCAGCGGCTGCGGGGCAATGAATGCTATTATATGTGCGCCGACGATACCCACGGCACGCCGATCATGATCAGCGCCCGCAAACAGAATATATCGCCGCAGGAGTTGATCGAACGGATGCACCGGGAACATACCCGCGATTTCGCCGCCTTCCGCATCAGTTTCGACAATTATTATTCCACCAATTCGGAGGAAAACCGGGAGCTGGCGGAATACATTTACCGGCAGGCCCAACAACTCGATGCCATTTACGCGAAGGAAATCGAGCAGTATTATTGCGAGAAAGACGGCATGTTCCTGCCCGACCGCATGATCAAAGGCACCTGCCCCGCCTGCAAAGCAAAAGATCAATACGGCGACGCTTGCGAGATCTGCAGCGCCACCTATGACCCCACGCAGCTGATCGAACCGTTCTGCGCGGTCTGCGGGGCAAAACCGGTGCTGCGAAAATCAACGCATTATTATTTCAAGCTCTCCGCGTTCACCGATAAGCTTAAAGCCTGGGTCGCCGGCGGCCACGTGCGGCCGGAGATCCAGAACAAACTCCGGGAATGGTTTGACCAGGGGATCAAAGACTGGGCGATCTCCCGGGACGCGCCGTATTTCGGATTCAAGATCCCCGGAACAGAGGATAAATATTTTTACGTCTGGATGGACGCTCCGGTAGGCTATATCGCTTCCACTAAAAACTGGTGCAAAAAGAATAACCGCGATTTCGAAGACATCTGGCGCGGGAACGGATTCGAGATCCACCATTTCATCGGCAAGGACATCCTCTATTTCCACACCCTGTTCTGGCCGGCGATGCTTATGGCGGCGGGTTTTTCCACGCCGACCCGGGTGCACATTCACGGGTTCCTGACAGTCAACGGCGAGAAAATGTCCAAATCGCGCGGCACCTTCATCAAAGCCGCGGATTACCTGGCCCATCTGGACCCGGAATTCCTGCGTTACTACTACGCTTCCAAGCTGGGCGCGGCCCTGGATGACCTGGATTTGAACCTCACCGATTTCGTCAACAGCGTAAACTCGTATATACTGGGGAAAGTGGTGAATATCGGAAGCCGGCTGGGAAAGATCGTGAACAAAAAGCTGGATAATAAACTGACTTCGATCGATCCGGCCGGAGCGCTGGTGCTGCAGGAGATTCGAACGGCAATCCCGAAAATAACCGATTACTACGAAACGCTGGAATTCAACAAAGCCATGCGTGAGATCATGACCCTGGCGGACAAAGTCAATAAATACATTAACGATGCGGCGCCCTGGGAAACCGTCAAGACCGATACCGCCCAGGCGGCAAAAGTCTGTACTGCCGGATTAAACGCTTTATACCTGCTCACCGGGTTGCTCAAACCCGTTCTGCCCCGCATCAGCGAAGGCATAGAACAGTTCCTGAACGTCCCGCCCATCGCCTGGGACGCGTTTGACCGAAAGATCACCGATCACACCATCAACGAATACACGCACCTGGCTGAACGCATCGACCTTGCCGCGGCGCAGAAGCTCGTGAGCACTACTGCAGGATAAAGGGATCTTCGGTGCCGTTGGCGAACTTGCAGTGCAAAGGATAGCACTCCGGCCCGATATCAAGGCACTCCAGCACATAATCGCCGATCCGTTCCTCCCCCACTTTAGAACCGGACAAAGCCATGAAACTGGCCTCCTGTTCCCGCAGATTGCAGAATCGCCAGATCATTTCCCTGCTGCTCATACGCACCTCCTTGCGCAGCATCCAAACAAAAAAGCGCGCCTTTTTTGAAAAAGCGCGCTCAACCTCTTTACCCATGGAATCGCATCGCCACCTCCATGTGGCTGAATCGGCTCTATTCTACCTCCCTGACCGCCTTTGCGCAACAGATTATTCGGCTGATGACAGTTTGAGTTCGCCGAGCAGGAATTTGATCGCGCAATGCGCGATAGTCAAACCGAATATCCCGGGAACCGTCGGCAAACTTCCCAGCTGCTTGCGTGCGCGGCCCCGCGCATAGGCTTCTTGCGTCGCGCTGTCTCCGACCGCCTGTTTAAGCCGCGGTTCCTGCGAATACACGCAAAAGATCCCTTTGTGTATGCCGTATTTACGCAGGCGCTTGCGCAGCTGCTGCGCCAGGACACAACCGCGCGCCTCGAATAAATCGCCGCAACGCACCGCAAACACATCCGCGCGCAGCGCCGCCCCCATCGAAGAAATCACCGGAATACGCCGCTGATACAAATACGCCAGCGTCTGGGTCTTGGGATTCAAAGAATCCATGGCGTCGATGATCAAAGCCGCGCCCGTATCCGCCACGCCGGCGATGGTCTGACCGTCCACAAACAGATCAGCGGTTTCGACCCGGCACTGCGGATGAATATCGCGGATACGCCGGGCCGCCACCGCTACTTTTTTTTCGCCGACAGTGGATTCAAAAGCCAGAAGGTTGCGGTTGATATTGCTCGGGCGCACCGTGTCGAAATCCGCCAGACGCAGACTTCCCACCCCTGCCCGCGCCAACGCCTCGACCACATAGCTGCCTACTGCGCCCAATCCCAGCACGGTTACCGAACTGGCGTGCAGCTTGAGCAGATTGTGCTTGCCGATAATCAATTCAGTGCGTAAAAAGCGTTCCATTTTCCCAGACGGCGCGGCGCAAATCCTCTTCAGAAATATTTTTCAGCTGCGCAACCGCAGCATACCCTTTGTGCAGCAACGCGACATACTCCTGCGCCGTTTCCTGCGCGCCGGCAGGGAGCATGTACGGAAAATCCGTTTCTATGAGCAACCGGTCCAGCGGGACCAGCGAACATAATGCCGCGGTTTTCTCGCCCCCGGACAGCAGGAACCGCAGTGAGAACGACACGTACCCTCCCAGAGAAAGTACTTTTTCCAGATCCGGCCGGGTGCCGGAAAATGCGTGCACCATGAAACGCAGTTGCTTATGCTTGCGCGCATCCAGGACGGAAAGCAGCTCAAACCAGGCCCGCAGACAATGGATCGCCGCGGGCTTACGCATTTCCACAGCCAGATCGACCTGCCGGCCGAAAATCTGCTCCTGAACCTGCATGGGTATACCTTGGCGCGCTCCGTCCAGGCCGATCTCGCCCACTCCCGCAGCATCACTACTTAGGAAATTCCGCAGTTCTGTCTGCCAATCGCCCAGTTCTTTCCCGGCGTACCAGGGATGCACTCCGTAGAAAGCGCAGATACGCACGTCCTGCAACGACAGCGCATGCAACCGCTCCCAATCCAGGGGGCTGGTAGCGCAGCAAAAAAAACGCTGCACCGCGGCTTGCCGGCTTGAGAAAAACAACCCGTCAAGATCAACGGTAATGTCCTGGAGATGGATATGCGCGTCCTGTAACATACCATTATTATATGCGCCGGACCGCCTTTTGACAAATAGTTTGGCTTTTTGTTTGAGAAAACGCCGGAAAATTGTATAATAGGGCTATCGGTCACATGTGAATGCGGAGGTACGCCATGTTCAAAACCTTTGTGTACGCCATAACGGCTATCGCGTTACTCATAAACGCGTCCGGCTGCGTATTCCTGCTGGTAGGAGCGGTGGGAGCCATCGGTACGGCTACCTGGCTGGAAGGAAAACTTTCCCAGGATTTCAACGTGCCGTTCGACAGGATGATCACGGGAGTGAAAAAAGCCCTGGCGTCTTTAAAGCTGGAAGTCGCTAAAGAGACCAGGAAAGAAACGGTATGCCAGTTGATCAGTAATTATTATGACGGCAGAATGATCTGGGTGGATATTCACCGGATTTCCGACAACCTTAGCCAGGTGGAAGTCCGCGTGGGCGCTATGGGCGATCAATACGAAGCGCGCAAGATCATGGGTAAAATACGCCACTACGCGCATTAGTAAGGAGCTGGCCGGTTTATGCGAATCCTCGCTTTTCTTCTCACGCTCTTGCTGCTGCAAGGCTGCAGCCTGGTCGCCTACCGCGAACAGATAAAATTACTGCAGGACATATCCCGCGATCAGGCGCAGATAGACGCCGCGCTGAAACAGCAGGAAAAACGCTTCAATCATCTCGCCTCCGACGTCAAAAAAAACCGGCTGCGTAAAGGGCTGCGCCAGGAAGCGATTATCGCCGCTTACGGAGCGGCGGTATTCTGCGAAACGATCCCTTCTACCGGCCCCGACAGCGCTGTTTCCCGCTGCATCTACCGCCCCGGCCCGGTCAGGATATTCTCGGATCTGGTCTACCTCTATTTCGATGAGAAACTCACCCTGGTGTCGGCGGAATTCAGCCCGGCGGAACTGCTTTCGAAATAACTTATTTGACGGTTATTTTTTTCCAGCTGGAGACTTTGAGGTTGGAGAAATAAATATAATTACGCACGCCCGCTCTGGAGGAAGGATACACCCATACTTCCTTTTTCTGGGCATCTCTGAACTTGTTTAAAGGCATGCCCAATATCCGTTCCACGGTGATAAAATCGATGTCCTTTTTCATAAAATCCTTGATCTTCTGATCCATATCCGCGGACACGACTGCCGCGACAGGTTGAGGTTGCGCAACAGGGGCGGCTACCGGTTCAACGGCCTGCAGCTGGGAAGGAACGCCGGTGGTCTCCTCACTTACCGATCCCTCGATAAAGACCGGCTTGCCGGTAACCGGCTTGAAATTCATTTTCAGCGACGGGGAATCCGCGGCGGATTGCTGCGCTTCATCTATCGGCGCCGCTTCGGGTACCATATCCGGACTTTTTATCTTCTCTTTGAGCGCGGGCATATACTCTACAAGCTTTCCTTCCAGCACGATAAACTGTTCCTTGAGCGCCTTGATTTTCTGTTCGAAATCAACCAGTTCTCCGCTGGGCGATAAACCCATAGAATAAAGCTGCCGATACACGCCGTACATTTCCATCAGCGCGGCATAAGCATCCGTATATTGTTTCGACAGCTTGCTCACATCCCTGATCCCGATCTCGATCATCCCGTTATTGATCTCCAGCTTCTGCAACGCTTCCTTGGCGGTCTTCAGGAACTCGCTCAAACGCTGCTCGAATGCCCCCCGGTCATCCAGACTTTCCTTCCAGCGCCGGGAAATCCCTTCCAGAACGGCGAAAGACAACTGGGTATTATCGATCACTTTGGAACAAACATTCACAAAGCGCTCATCGCGCTCGCACAGTTGAGCGGAATAGGTGATCTGTTTTTTCTTGGCCAAAAGATTGGAGAACAGATATCCGCCCAGGAAACAAAGCATCCCGAACGTGACAAACAGGCTGACGATCACCACACTGATATATCTGTTGTTCTTGCCCATCCTGATATCTCCCTGAATGACAACTATATACTATCCCCTTTTAGACTAGCATATTCCATGCCAATTTCCCCCGGATTTTTAAAGATTGATATCGGACTAATTCATTACACTACAATATGTTATATTAAAGACTATACCGGCAATCTGTCTTCCGGGCAATTGGTGGATTTTTGTTCACATTCGTATTCAAAATGTTGCCCGGCCGTCCTGATTTAGCACAAAGAAAAAGGCTCCCGTTCTTCTCCGGGAGCCCTTTGTTCACCATATGCCGCGTTACGCCGCGCAGATTACCGAGTATGTAAAGCGATCAATAATTCTCGGCAAGGACCTCATAGAATGCCTGGGGATGTCTGCAGGCCGGACATTCATCGGGCGCTTCAGCGCCTTCGAAAACATAACCGCAGTTAATGCAATGCCAGGTAGTCTTGGCTTTTTTCTTGAACACTTCGCCTTTATCGATATTGGCTGCCAATTTACGATAGCGCGATTCGTGAAACTTCTCGACTTTCGCGATCTGCTCGAAGGACCGGGCGACTTCTTCAAATCCCTCTTTACGGGCAACCCGGGCGAAATCCGAGTAAAGCGTGGTCCATTCCAGGTTCTCGCCGTTTGCCGCAGCTTCCAGGTTCGCGCGGGTGTCCTTGATCATCCCGGCCGGGTAGGCAGCGGTAATTTCCACTTCCCCGCCTTCCAGGTATTTGAAAAACACCTTGGCATGCTCTTTCTCATTCTCGGCGGTCTCCAGAAAGATTCGCGAGATCTGCTCAAATCCTTCTTTCTTGGCGGCGCTGGCAAAATAAGTATACCGGTTACGCGCTTGAGATTCGCCGGCAAACGCCTTCAAAAGGTTCTTCTCGGTTTCACTCCCCTTTATCGATTTTCCCATCGCAGTTTCCTTTCTATCCTTCGGTTTTGATCATTTCTTTACCGCAACACACCAGCGTGCCGCCGCCGACTTTAGTCACTTCCACTTCATTTCCGCACACCGAACAACGGTATTTTTCTCCTGTTTTTTTAACCGCCATGGCATCACCTCGGTTTTATGCTTAGTCTGGTTTCTGCAGAATGGAATCGATCTTGGAAATAAGTTCCTGGGGAGCGATCGGTTTAGCCAGGAAATAATTCCTTCCGATCTTCCCGCCAGCCTGCGCGTCCAGCTCTTCTTTCTTCAGCAGGGCGGTAATGAAGATGATCGGGATCTGACTGATAGGCTGAAAATCCCTGATGCTCTGGGCGACCTCGCCGCCGTCCATAAGCGGCATATTGATATCCAGCAACACGATGTCCGGCCGGTTATTCTTGGCAAGGCTGATAGCAGTCTGTGAATCCGTGGAAGTAATGACCTCGAATCTGCCGCTGCGCTCCAGCATGGATTTGGTGAACGCGCAGATATCCTCTTCGTCGTCAATGATCAGGACCTTCTTTTTATCCGCCATCTAACCTCCTTGTCCACAAGGGCAACTCCAACGCAATTCCATTTAAGCGCTGGGTGTAACCTGCAGCGAATGACCCGCTGCTGCACGGTATAACTATCCTTATTTTAATCCTTCAGGCCGCCAAACTCAAGGTATATTTTTTTACCATATCCGACGGCTGATAGGACAATTTCGCTTTGCGCAAACCTTCGATCCCCAGATCCTGCTCCATGTTCACCGTGACCGCGTCCGCAGCCTCATGCTGCAGGAATTCGTTGAAAATGGTCTGGTACAGTCCCGGCATTTCCCGCGCCGCTTTCAGGATATGGATGACCAGCGTGTCACGGTTGAGCTTTTCGGCCATACAGACCGCGCAGATAGCCCCGTTCACCCGGATGGCGCCTCCCCGCACCCCGAGCGCGCCGTAATTATGCAGGATATCCTCCATTGCCAGCCGCTCCGCTTTGAGGCTCTCCATCTTTTCGCAGTCCATCTCATGGCACCAGAAATCCTCGAAACGGAAACATTCCGCGATATGCTGCGTTCCGATGGCGAAGTATTCATAGGCGTAGCTGGATTTGAATTTGCGGATGAGATTACGTTTGCCGTCGTATTTACGCCCCTGGAGCTTGACCAGGTCGTCAGTCAGGTATTCATAATCGGCATTATCCGGATCGAACATCGTTTTCACTCCGTGCGTACCCTCAAACAACTGTTTGATATGCTCCGGCACGCGCACGAAAGCGTTGCCGGTGGCGCGCATCAAATCCAGCATCGTGGCCGAAGTATCTCCGTGGCCGATGAGCGGATAAAAAACCTCTTTCCCCTTCCAGCGAGCGGTCAAGACCAGGAAATCCTGATAGCCGGACAGACGAAAACCGTAAAAATTACGCCAGCCGAAAAGGTTGGTAAAGGTATACTCGGAGATATCCGGCTGCATCCGCTCGAACTGCCGATCGAAGAGCGTTTTGTCGGCTAATTCGATCCGGCGATAATCGGGGAATTCCGGAACCGGGATCATGGCTTTGTTCTCCTGTCAGTTTGATAATCTATTTGCACAGTGCCCCGAACGGGCAATAGCCGCATACATGTTCGTCCGAATCATCCGGAGTGAAATCCACCGCCGGATCGAGTATCTCGTTGAGGATAAAACCAAGCGCGTTCATATATTCTATCATCAGCCGGTCTTTATCGGTAAAATCCCCTTCCGTGCGCAGCAGGCTCACCAGACCGAGCTCTCTGGTGCCCGTTTCGCGAATAGAATACAAACAGGCGTTGGTGCGCTGGCCTTTGAACTTCCGGTCCAGGAAATACAGGTATAAGGGCAATTGAAACGATTTGATCGTGTCCCTGATCCAGGCCCGGTCGAACTGCACGGCGTCGAAATCGATGCCGCTTTTAGGCAGAATATGCTCGACATCGCCGGTTTTATAGTCGATCACGGCCACGGTGCCGTCAACCAGGCGATCGATGCGGTCCACCCGCGCCTGGAAAGCGAATTCCTCTTTGCCGAACGGGATGGTCCCGGTGAATTTCTGTTCCAGCCCCAGTACTTGCAACACCTGACGCTTGCGTTCATTGGCCAGAAACGCCTTCATCCGCACGTCCAGGATCTCTTTCAGCAGGAAGGAATCCGATCTCATCCGTTTGGACAACCGTTCCTCGAACCGTTTGTCCATCTCGGCGAAAAAGAACTTCTCGAACTGTTTATTGATCACCGGCTTCCTGTTCAGGAACTCTTTATAGGTGTCCTCCAGCAGCTCGTGGATAAACGTACCGATGTCCGCGGCCTCCGGCTCATCGAGCAAATCGTCTTTTTCCTGCAAACCCAGCACGTACCGGTAATAGAACTGCAGCGGGCACTGCAAATAGGCATTGATGCTGGAGGCGGAATAGGGTAATCCGCGCAAGAATTCCAGCTCTTCTTTTTTCTTCTTGATCGCCACTTCGCGCGGCTGCATATCCACGCAGAACTGCCCCCGGGAAACCGCAAGCACGTCCAGTTTACCCTGGGCCTTTTCCCGTTCCCAGAGTAACTCTTCGATAAACCGGCTGCGTTCGTTGCGCGCCCCTTCTTCATATACCAGGAAAACCTTCTGCGCCGAAGATATCAGCCGGCGGAACTGGTAGCGTTGTATCTCTTCTTCCTGCTCCAACTGGTCCAGCCCGAGCCTGACCATGATCTCGCGCGGGATCAACGGCTGGGTGATCTTCAACGACGGCATTTTGTTCTCATTGGTATCGATGACGATCACGTTCCCGAAGTTCAGAGAACGCGTCTCCATCAATCCCAGGATCTGCAGTCCCTTGAGCGGCGAACCGGAGAAGTTGACCATCTCATTTTCCAGGCTGTTATGGAACACTTTGAAAAGTTCTTCCTGCTGGAAGGGTTCGGCGCCGAAAGACGCCCGGCTGAATTCTTCGCGTATGCCCATGATCCGCTCGACGATTTTCAGGTTCAGGGGATAATTGTTGAGGAAACTTTTTTCCAGCAGCGCCTGCAGCAGTTGCTCCAGAGACGCGGCGAACGCCGCGAAGGAAACCAATCCTTCCCACTGGTGAAAAAGATACCGGTGCAGTTCTTTTAAAACGGTTTTGAGCTCTTCGTGGGTGACGCGCACTTCCATATGCCGGGTTTTCGCCAACGCCAGATCATAGACCTCGCGCGACGCTTCCACCTGCCGCGGATCGATGAACAGGCTGCCGCCGAGCTCGGTCTCTTCCATCCCGATGATGATCTCTTCGACTTTATGCACCAGTATCCTGGTTACCGCCGGATCGTTATTCGCCAGACGCAGGTTCTTGACCAGCGGATGACTTAACGCCCGCAGGTAATCCTTGGCGTAATACTGTCCTTCCTTGCGGGTCTGCTGCGCGCGGGCAATGCATTCGAACAATGAATAGAGCGGGCTGCGTTTAAGCGGATAGCCGAGAGAGACGTTAAAATCGGCGACCAGGCTCGAGACTTCCGAAACCAGCGGGATCAGGCTGTTGGCATCCGGCAGGACGATCACGCTCTGCTCTGAAACCGGCACTTCTTTGACGATATCCCGCACCAGGCAGACTTGCGAATGCAGATCGAATCCCGCCTGAATAGATAAAGCGTAATCCGGTTGGCCGGCCGCTGCCGTTTCAATCGGCCAGCCGGTGCGCACGGCCAGTTTATCCAGCACCGGCCATTCCCTGCCGCCCTGGAATACCAGCACCGCTTTGCTTTGGTTCCTGACATGCTGGATCAACTGTTCCTGCGTTTTATGCAGGTAGAAAAAATTACAGAAGAATATCTTCTCGAATTCCTGTAGCTGCGGCTGCTCTATCGCGCCGGCCATTAAATACCGCAGGCCGCGGGACAGGGTGTTCTGCCGCTTCAACGCCGCATGATACGCATCGCGCAGGAGCAGGATATGCTCCAGGAGCTGATTGATGTCTTTGGGCACGTCATACCCGATCTCGGCATTAAGCTGTATGTTCTGTATCTTATCCGCGCCGATATCTTCAAGATCGAGCTGCTCGATGAACTTGAGGATCTCCCGGGCCCAGGGCAGGAATTCGGCAAAACTCTCCCTGCGGCGCAGGATATCCGGCGTCTGTTCCCTGACCAGACGGTACATCAGAAAACAGGCCTCCAGGTCGTTGATGCGCGCGAAACTCCCGCTGTGTTTGAGGGTATAGTCGACGTATTCATCGATGGAAAAGAAACGGGGGCCGAAAAAGCCGCGCTTGAGCCGGCGCGAGAGCTCCTTCTTGAGGAACATCCCGGGCCGCTTGCCGCCGAACACAAAAGCCAGCCGGCTGATATCCCGGTTTTGCCTGATATACTCGGCATCAAGCAAATCAGCCAGCCGCTGGATCAGATTGTCCGATAGTGCGTAGGTTATGACGTCGTTCATCATGGGGGATCAAGGTGTTCGGGCTGTCTCGCTCAGCACCGTTCGGTTTTCCCCACCGAGGAAAACCTCACTTGGAGAAGCTGCTCGCTCTCACCGACTTTAAATAGCGGGTGAACCATGGCCGCTCGCATCTTCTACATGCTGAGCGAGACAGCCCGAACACCCTTATAGAACTTGTTCAACACTCATTTCATCCAGATACACCAGATACCCGCTGATTCTCCGTTGCGGGTATATCTGGGCCAGGATCTGGGCGTATTCGCGGATCTGCTTCCGATACGCGTCATCCGTCGCGCGGGCGCTTTTATAATCCACGATAACGATCTCTTTTTCTCTGACGATCAGCCGGTCCGTGCGTTTGGTGTTGCCGAAGCCGTCGACCATTTCGCGTTCCCGGAACACTTCACCGTCCGGAACGTCGAAAAACGCTTTGGCCCGGGGATGCTCGACCAACGCCTGAATAGTCTGCTGCGTTGATTCCCAGTCCTCAAAATAAGGGTATTCGGTCTTCGCCGACTCAAACGCAGCCGCTATTTCCCTTCGCGCGGCTTTACCGGCGAGATTACCGATACCGGCAAGGGCGAAATGCAGAACATTGCCGCGCGCAATGCGCGCGTAATCCTGCACCCGGCCGATCTCTTCGAACTCGTCTTTCAAGAATCCGATCCAATCGCGGTACCGGGACACGCCCAGATGCAGAGCGTGCGCTTTCTTCTTCTCTTTTTTGGGCGGATACGCTGCAGCCGCCCCGCATTCACGTTTTTCAGGGGGAATCAACAGCGAAGCGATGTTGAACTCCCGCCCGGCTCTGGGACTGACAAAAATGTACAGCTCATATTGCGCCCGGGTAGTAGCCACATACAGACTGTTAAGTTCGTCTATAAAAGCTTTTTTGTATTCTTGGCGGTATTTCAGTTCCAGCTCCGGAGAATACCGGGCATACTCCGTTTTGAGCGACGTTAAACCGAGATGATCATCCCGGCTGTCGATGACAAATGAGGCTTTGCGGCTCTGCCCGGCGCCGATCTTGACGTTGATCTCGAAAAACGGGATGATCACCGCCGGGAATTCCAGCCCTTTGGCCTTATGGATAGTCACGACCCGGATGGAATCGCTGGAAGCCACATGCACGAAGAGGTTTTCCGGAAGTTCATCGGCGAAATAATCCAGGAACCGGGCGATGTTCTGGTTGTCCTCTTCCTGCTCCTTGATCACTTCCAGGAATTTCATAAAGAATCCCTGGGCCTGCGGAAAATGCTCCAGCACCTGGAACTGGCGCATAATGGTGATACAGAGCTCATAGAGCGGGACGAATCCCACGGTCTTGAAGAACTCCTCTATAAACCGCTCCCACTCGCCGGGAAATTCGTTGCGGAATACCCGGTACAGGTAGGGGCGCTGTTGATGGCGTTTGCCTGCGCCGGCCCTGAACAGAAAATCCCGGATGGTTTGATGGGAGATCCCGCTGACGCCGGCGAATATCTCTCCCAGGATAAATGTGGCGAACGCCAGGTCATCGATAGGCGAATTCAGGAATGTCAAAAACGCCGTCAGCTCTTTGATCAAAGAGTTCTCGCGGATATTCAACGTTTTCTCGGACTCAACGGGAAGCTTCTTCTCCAGCAGCCAGGAGGTGATCAACTCCACGTCGGCATTGCTGCGGCACAAAAGCGCGATATCCCCGGGCCGGAAACGCCCGCTCAACCCGTCCAGCAACCGGTACACTTCTTCCTTGATGAACGCCCGGGCGTCCTGGCCGTTCTCCATCTCCACCGGCTTGACCTGGACGAAACCTTTATCGTATCTCTCTTTATACTCCTGATGCGAACCGCTGAAAATAGCGCTGATCTCGGCGCTATCCGCTTCGCTGAATCCGATGCTGTTTTTCTTGTGTTCGGAGATTTCGGCGATCATCCGCCGGATATTGTCGGGAGCGAAAACCGCGTTATTGAACTCCACCACTGCTTTCTGCGAACGAAAATTCCGGAGCAAAGGATCGGAATGCACATTGAAAGCGGCAAGCTTTTCTTTCAAATAATCCATCAGGGTCACTTCCCCGCCGCGGAACCGGAAGATCGCCTGTTTCTTGTCCCCGACATAGAACAATGACCCGCCCGTGGATAAAGCTTCTTCCACCATCGGGTGCAGGTTGGTCCACTGCAAAATACTGGTATCCTGGAATTCGTCGACCAGAAAATGGGTGAACTGGGTGGCCAGACGGTAATATAATTCCGGCACGGTCACGCTGGCCCCGGCAAAAAGATGCTGCGCCTGGCTGTTCAACTCCGAGAGAAACATGATGTCGTCCTCGCGGCAGGCCAGTTTGAAATTCTTCTCCACTCCCTGGAAGATATCGATATACGGATTAAAACGGGCAAAGGCTTCCCACTGATACAGCTGCGGGATCCCGGCCTTGATCCTGGCCCAGAGTTTTAACTGTTTTTCGGAAGCCTCGCCGTTTTTGCGCAGCGGGAATTCTTCCTTGGAAAACGGGTTAAAGAACTCGTCGATGACATTCGCGTCCACCGCGTCTTCGAACTCGTTCTGGAACTTGCGCCAGTAGGTCCCGTTTGCCTCTTCGGGAAAATCCGCCTTAAGCTTGAGCATCAGCTCTTTTATTTCCTCGCGCTTGGCGCGGATCTGGTCGAAGCCTTTGTCATACTTGGCGAACCCCAGGCCGAAATTATTGCGCGCATTCAAAAGCAGCTCCATGATCTCCAGGATGTCCTGCTTGGGGAACCAGGACTTGCGATTCTCCAGGTGCAGGTAATTCTGCAGGAACTGGTGGAACTGTTCCCTGACGCCGGTATCGCTGTGCGCCTGCTCGATCAATTCATCGAGGCTATAGGCCAGATGTTCCCGGTAATCGTTCTTGATCCGGAAATCGCTGGAGAGATCCAGCTTGAAAGCGCAGCCGGAAAGGATGGCGTTGATAAAACTGTCGATGGTCTGCACCTGGAAATAATTGTACCTGCGGATGATCTCTTCCATCACCAGGAACGCTTTTTTTCTGGCCGGGCACTCCTCCACCCCCAGCTTGGAAAGCAGATTCGCCTTATCCTTATCTTCTTCGAACTGATCCAGAGCCAGCTGTTTCAAGAACAGCAGGATGCGCGCTTTCATTTCCAGACAGGCTTTGTTGGTGAAGGTGATGGCCAGGATATGCTTTAAAGGGATATCTTCGAGTTTGAGGTGCGGGTCCAGTAAAAGACGCAGATACCGCGCCGCCAGGGCGTAGGTCTTGCCTGAACCGGCAGAAGCCTCGACTACGCAGACTTCGGGGAATTCAGGACGGCTTTCCTGGAGTGATGGGTTATTCCTGGGCACTGTTCTTGTCTTGAATTACGTCGATATGTTCGGAAGGCACTTCCTGGACTTTATTCAGCTTGGTGGTAATGTTGCGGGTCTTGGAAGCCGCTTCCTCGATGATATTGCCGGCTTCCTGGATCTTCTTCTGGGTCCGGTCGATGATCTCTCCGAACCTGGTAAATTCGGCCTTGACTGTGGCCAGCATCCGCCAGACTTCGCTGGTGCGTTTCTCGATAGCCAGGGTGCGGAATCCCATCTGCAGGCTGTTGAGGATCGCCGCGATCGTGGTCGGACCGGCCACGATCACCCGGAACTTCGACTGCAGCTGCTCGAACAAACCCGGGATGCGCAACACTTCCGCGTACAGACCCTCGGTAGGCAGAAACATCAACCCGAAATCCGTGGTATGCGGAGAATCAATGTACTTATCGCGGATATCTTTGGCCTGCAGTTTGACCCGCTCTTCCAGAGACCGGGAAAACTGCTTGATCAGTTCGAGATTACCCTGATCCTGGGCTTCCACCAGGCGCTCGTAATCCTCTTTGGGAAATTTCGCGTCGATAGGCAAAAGCACCGTTTCTTTATCTTTCCCGGGGAGCTTGAGGGCGAATTCCACCCGCTCGTTGGTGCCTTTTTTGGTCACGCAGTTCCGGAGATACTGCTCCGGGGTGAGTATCTGCTCCAGCAGATTGCCCAGCTGAATTTCTCCCCAGGTCCCGCGTGTCTTCACATTAGTGAGCACTTTCTTCAGGTCGCCGACGCCGGAAGCCAGAACCTGCATCTCGCCCAAACCTTTTTGCACCTGCTCCAGCTGCGCTCCCACCAGTTTGAAGGATTCGCCCAAACGCTTCTCCAGGGTACCCTGCAGCTTCTCATCCACGGTCTGGCGCATCTGCTCCAGCTTGGCGGCATTGTCTTCCTGTATGGACTTGAGCTTTGATTCGATAGCCTGGCTTTGAGCATTGAGCTGGTTGAACTGGAGGCTGGCGATCTCGTTAACCCGGGAAACCACCGTGTTGCTGAAATTGGTCAGCGCATTATTGACTTCCTGGCGATTTGCCGCGATCTCCTGCCGCAAACCCTGCTCCAGGCCTTTATCCTGCGACTTTTGCAGCAGCAGATAGACCAATAAAGCGGTATTGACGGCAAGGATGATCAAAAGTGCAATAAGCATAACCCGAATATCAATCCATTTGCGAAACGGAGTCCTGGTCGAATATAATGTCGTTGGGATAGGCGGCGGCAATGTCGCTTTTGAGAATATCATACACGCCGCAGCCGATGACGAATTTCCTCCCGTCCTTCACCGCAAGCTTGACGAACGAGATCTTGGGATCTTCTTTAGTCTGGCCGGGTTTAGGCCACAGATAAATTACCCAGCCCTCTTTGTATTTTTCCGTCAACTGGTTCATGGCGACGATAAAACGGAAATGCGAAGAATCCTGCAGGTCTAACTGATTCACGCCTTCCATCGACGCTTTGGTGGGATGCATGAGCATAACACCGGTGACGGCATCATGTACCCAGATATACCCGTCTCCACCGCCGAACCGGAATTCCCCTTTCGGGTCTCTTAACTTCGCGAACGCGGCTTCCCCTTCCTGTTCCACCAGCTTCGCAGCCGCGTACACCTTCTCTTTAACCAGCTGCACCGTCAACTTCTCTTGTGCTAACCCGATGCCGGACGTAAGCAGACACAATCCAAGGGTCATGATGAAAAGATCGGCTTTTCTCATATCCCCTCCTTGGATAAATACGCTTCTATTGTATCACCCCGGACATGCCGGGGCAACTGGTTTCGAGCGCGTCAGGGGTGGTACCTTAAGGAACGTCCCCGTTTATTCGACTTTCACCAGCGTGGCGGTGACCTCGGTGAAACGCGGGCCTTTGATCACCGCGAACAAGGGGAACCGCTCTTTGGCGCTGGAGAAATAAATATCGCTTTTGCCCTCGTCTATCTTCCTGCCTTTAATCGAGGGAATGAGATTGATCTTGACCACAAAAGCCCTCTGATGTTCGCCGCAGAAAGCCGGGACTTTGATGAATTTCTTGGCGTGAATCACGCCTGTCAGTTTATAATTGAGCTCGTTATTCACGCCGTTAAATTCGATCTTATCCCCGACTTTCACCACCGGCAAAAGCATCAGATAATAGTACGCGGTCACCACATCCTGCACGTCGGGCGCGATCTTGAAATCTTTCCGGGAATTATTCAGGAAGTTCTTGAAATACGCGTTATGTCTTTCCTGGTCGAAATCGATGGCCGCTCTCCGGCTGTACGACCCCTCGATGACCGCGGCTTCGTGACGCAGAGTGTGTTTCTTTTCCACATCCATATAGGAAACGAAATGGTCGTCGACCTTGAATATCGCCGAGAAGAAGAAATTCGTCCTCATCGTCGATTCCAGGACGTAACACTGCCGTCCGTTGAAATTCCGGATGCCCTTGATGGTATTGACCAGTGTCCCCACGGGAATACCGAGCCATTTGATCTGGTAGGTCAATCTGGCGCGATCGGGCAGGCGCAGTTCTGGCTGCTCAATAACGATGTTCCTGGCGTGGCGGCCGGAAATTGCCGGGTTTTCAACCGCAACGGTGCTCACGCCGGAAGACGAAGCGCATCCGGCGACAAGTATCATTGCCGACAGGAACCGGAATTTCCAAATGCTGGCAGGGGATTTAAGCATAGCTTACCTTGTGTGATGGCTTATTATACCATTAGCTTTTCAAGAAGGTAAGTTATTTAACAATAAGGATTGACATTTTGTGGAATTGATGTATACTTATCATTGTAGACAGTACGAACAGTAGTGTAGTTGGTTGTTGCTTCTGTAGTAGTGTCGCAAGAAGGGCGCCAGTAGAAAACTCGGCGCCTTTCTTGTTTTTAGCGGCCCGGCGGGCGTTTACCGAAAGGTTTGCCGCGTCCTGCGAAAGGACGGCGGGGCTGCGCATCTTCCCTCTTCTTCCACGGCTTACCTGTTGCGCTGCGTTTCCACGGTTTGACTTCTTCACGCCTTTTCCATGGTTTGACCACTTCATCGCGTTTCTTCCAGGGTTTGACTGCTTCATCGCGTTTCTTCCCGGGCCGGGATTCTTCTTTCTTCTGCCACGGTTTAGCCTGTTCCTCCCTGCCTTCCCGGGGTTTTGACTCTTCGCGCCGCTCCCAGGGCTTGGCGTAACGGTCCGCCGCCTGCTTACGAATACCCGCAGGTTTGGCTCTGCGGGGCAGCGGTTTGAATTCACGCCGGACAAAAAGCTTTCTCTCAACCGGTTCCGGCTCTGTTTTCACCTTCGGCACCGACAACATGACCTTCAGGGACCGGCCCATCAGAGTGACGCCGTTCAAGCGAACGATCGCCGCGTGCGCCTGCGCCGTATCCGGCATCTCCACGAAACAGAATCCCCGGGATTTGTCCTTCCTCTCCTTCATCACCACATTGACCGCGCTTACCGCGCCGAAAACCTCGAACAGCGGACGGATATGTTCCGCCCTGGCTTCAAAAGGCAGATTACCCACGAATATTTCCATAAGAACTCCTTTGGCGTTATCCGCGTTGAACTCACATCCGGATATAAAACAAACGGGCTGGACCTGACGTCCAGCCCGTTAAGCGATCTCTGCATCGCTGCGATTATTTCTTCCTGCCGAATCTTCTCGCCCCGGCCATAGTCAATCCGCCGATACCGAACAAAAGGAAGGATACCGGTTCAGGCGCCGCGGAAAAATTATCAAAATACGAAGAAGCGTTATGGACGATGGTCGTTCCGCCGCTGGCCCATCCTTCCAGATAAACACCCAGGGAAGTAACATTCGCAGGAACGGTAATATTGATCTTCGGTCCGTTGCTGCCGTAGAGTTGCAGACGGTTCAACGCGTGATCATAGGCGGCGAATAATGTGCCTGTGCCGCTGGTGTTCGTCCGCGGGAACCAGCCTGCGCCTCCGGGTGCCCCGTCCGCGCTCACTGCCCAATTATAGGTCAGGGTTTTCGTCCCGTTATTGACCGCCGGGTCTACGGTATTCTTGAAACCGATCAGCGCCTGAAAATCCACATCTCCCGCGCCGACATCGCCGGAGTACAACCCCATGTTCATCCCGGTGCCGTTGTTGGCGCTGACCTGATGGAGGAAGTCGACCTGGAAAACCATGTCCCCGCTTAGATCATACTGCCAGGTGGAAACATATTTGTCGGTAATGTACTGGCCTTCGTCCATTTGCGCGCCGTTGACGAACCAATCCAGGCGCTGATTCTGTTCTCTGAAGGTAGCCGGGTCATCTTCGAGATAAACATGCTCCCAGAGACCGGTATCCATCACATTGTCGTCGAAGTTATCATCCCAGGGGCTGGCGGCACAAACCGGCGTCGCTGCTGCGGCCATACCCAGCAAACAGGCGACCAGGACCATCAACGCCAGGACTTTTTTCATCGCACCCTCCCGGGGGAAAAAATCAGACTGAACGGGTAAGTTTTTTCTTCGCTCTTCTGGTTGCGGCAAGCGTCAAAGCGCCGATGCCGAATAACAGGCAGGAAACCGGCTCGGGAACCACGTTGACGTTAAGATAGGGAAAATGACCTTCAGGGCTTTCGCGGGATTCAAAGATATGGAACGGCTCGTTACCGGTCAATACCAGGGAGAGATTCCCGCCCTGCGCAGCCTTGGCAAAAGAAGTTACATTCCAGGAAACCCATCCGCCGTCCGGCTGGTTGATATACGTCCTCGGGCCCTGGGTATTGTTCGCGAAATTCGGCGCATTCTGCCAGGTAATGGTGGATTCGCTCCAATCCTCGGTCTCGCGATAAACGGTGACATTACCCTGATCGGGATTATTATAACTCCAGCTATCATCCACCCGGTATAACCAGAGATACGCCCGGTCGATATTGGAATAACCGCTCAAATCGAATTTCAGATAAGAACGGGTGAATTCTGTCCCGTCAATAGCCGGAGGATCGGCTTCATAGTTAACCGTAGCCCCGGCCCATAATTTATCCGGATGCGTCGTGCCTTCGGCCTCTGTATAATAGAAGCTGTCGGTAAATGCGTCTTCGCTGGGCGAAACATGGGTTTGCGCGAAAACCGGTGCGGAAATCGCGAATACAGCGATCAAAGCCAGGATCAGTTTCTTCATTTTGTTCCTCCTGATTGAATAAGGGCAAAATAATACTCTACCTATATATAGAACAGCACTAATCGTGCCAATAAAACCATCCCAATCGAACAAACTGCAGTAGTTGCGTAAATCTAACTCCGGCAAAAGGTTATTACTAAGGAGTCCATCGATCAGTTAATCTTCCGTCCATGTTTCAACGGGAAATTGTTGAATTCAGGAAGCAGTGTAGCCAACAATGTTTTCATGAGGAAACAGCGTCATTTGATGGGTAATAAATGAAGTATAGCACAATCCTGACCAAAAGCAACCAAAACTTCAGTTAAGCGCCGGCATACAGCTGATGACGCTGTTCTTTGATCTGCTCATTGGCCAGGTAATCGTCGAAACTCATATGCCGGTCGATGCAGCCCCTGGGAGTGATCTCGATGATGCGGGTAGCTACGGTAGAGACCAGCTGGTGGTCGTGCGAGGAAAACAGGATCGTTCCCTTGAACCGCTCCAGGCCGCGGTTAAGCGCGGTGATCGCTTCCAGGTCAAGATGATTGGTCGGCTCATCCAGGACCAGCGCATTGGGCTGCGCCACCATCATCCGGGAAAGCATGCACTTGACCTTCTCCCCTCCGGAGAGAACGTTGACCGGTTTTAAAGATTCTTCTCCGCTGAAAAGCATGCGGCCGAGGAATCCGCGGATGAATTCCTGGTCGGTATTGGAAGAATACTGGCGCAGCCAGTCCATCACGCTTAATTCCCGGTCGAAATAAACGGTATAGTCCTTGGGATAATAGGCGCGTTTGGTGGAAAATCCCCATTTAAAACTACCGCTGTCCGGCTGCAATTCACCCATGAGTATCTGGAACAAAGTGGTCTTGGCCAGATCGTTCGGGCCGACGAAAGCGACTTTATCTCCCTTGTGAACGGTAATGTGCAGGTTGGAGAACATCACCTGCCCGTCCACGCTCTTGGTAATACCGTCGATATCCAGCAGGTCGTTGCCCGCTTCCCGCTCCTGCTCGAAATTGATATACGGGTATTTGCGCGAAGACTGGCCGATATCATCGATGGTCAGTTTCTCCAGGATCTTCTTGCGGCTGGTAGCCTGGCGGGATTTGGAAGCGTTGTTGGCAAAACGCGCGATGAATTCCTTGAGCTCCTTGCGCTGCTCCTCTATCTTTTTGTTCTGCTCGCTGCGCTGGCGCGCGGCCAGCTGCGTGGATTCCGACCAGAAGGAATAGTTGCCCGGGTATATCTTGATCTTGCCGTAATCGATATCGGCGATGTGCGTGCAGACGTTATCCAGGAAATGCCGGTCGTGCGAGACCACGATGGCGATATTCTCGAAATTACACAGGAATTCCTCCAGCCACATCGCGGATTCCACGTCCAGATGGTTGGTGGGCTCATCCAGTAACAGGATATCCGGATTGCCGAATAACGCCTGCGCCAGCAGCACCCGCACTTTCTGGCCGGCTTCCAGCTGTTTCATCTGCACGCCGTGGAATGCCTCTTCGATGCCCAGATCGCTCAATAGTTTCCCCGCGCCGGATTCGGCGTTCCAGCCGTCGAGCTCGCCGAATTCGTGCTCCAGGTCGGAAACGCGCATGCCGTCCGCGTCGGTAAAAGGCGTTTTCGCATACAGCGCGTCCTTCTCGATGGTGATATCGTAGAGCCGCTTATGCCCCATGATCACCGTGGTCAGCGCGGTATACTCGTCGAAAGCGAACTGGTCCTGCTTGAGCACCGAGATGCGCTTGAGCGGCGGCACGATCACTTCGCCGGTCGTGGATTCGATCTCGCCGGAAAGGATCTTCAGGAAGGTGGACTTGCCCGAGCCGTTGGCGCCGATCAATCCATAACAGTTCCCGGGCGAAAAAACGATGTTCACCCCGGAGAAAAGCTTGCGCTGACCGTATTGTAATGAAACGTTATTGACGGTAATCATGGTACGATTGTTCTCTCTTGGATTATTCGGGCTTCGCCTTGCCGGCTTGAGCAGGCAGGATCACGATCTCCACCCGGCGGTTTTTCTGTTTATTCTCCGGGGAATCGTTGGGAGCCACGTTACGGAACTCGCCGTAGCCCACCGCGGACAGCCGCTGGGGCCGGACCGTGCCCTCGTTAACGAGGAAATGCAGGACCGCCAGCGACCTGGCGCAGGAAAGCTCCCAGTTTGACTTCCAGCCGGAATACTGGATAGGATCGTTGTCGGTGTAACCTTCCACCGCAACGTTTGAGGCGGGAACGTCTTTGTTCAGGACTTCGGATACTTTTCTTAAGGTCTCTTTACCCAGATTCTTGATCCGTTCCTGACCCGGATCGAAAAATATTTCCGAAACAAAGCTGACTTCCAGGCCGCGTTCGGTCATCTCCAGCTTGGCCTTATATTCGCCGATCTCTTTTTTCAAAGACTGCTCCAGGTTGAGCCTGGCCTGCTCCAATTCCGAGATCTTACGCTCTTTCTCGACGGTAATAACCTGCTGTTTATTCAAACAGGCGTCTTTCTGCTGCTGTAATTCCTGCACCTTGACCCGCAGATTGGCGACTTCCTGCTCCAGGTCGTCGGACTTGCGTATTTTATCCACATAAGCGCAGCCGGACTGCAGCAAAAGAACTATCATGCCCGGAACGATCAAGCGTATGCGCATACTCACCTCTTCTAGATAACAACAATGAGTTATTTTAACACACGAACGGGCGGCAAACAATAATTTTAGACTTTTTGTTTTCGAGGCCTTGAAATCCGTGCAGCGATGTGATAAACTTTAAGTGGCTTAGGGAAACTCATTAGTCGGGTAAAATGCGGGATCTAGGTTTTTCCTATCCCAGGGGGCGAGATTACCCGAATGGTTCTAAGCCACTCATAACATCGCCCCCTACTTAACTCATTCCAGAGGAGAATTCGCGCTCCTCTTTTTTGTTTATCCGGCCCGCACTCACCAGACTCCCTGATGGATCATGAAACAGGCATTGAAAGTCACGTTCATCCCGTACGCCTTCGCCCGGGAAACGGCCTGGTCGGATTCCGAGCCGGGCTGCATCCAGATTTCCCCGATCCCCAGCTCTTTACATTCCTCGACCACGCGCTCGGTCACCCGCGCCGGAACCACCGTAATCACCAGTTCCGGGCGCCGCGGCATATCTTTGAGGCTGCGGAATACGGTTCTGCCGCACACCTGGCCGTCGGCGGGATTGACCCCCTCGACCAGATAACCGGCGTCCAGCAGGCTTTTGAAGATCTTATACCCGAACTTATCCTCCTTCGAGGATACCCCCACTACCGCGATCAATTTTTCCTTCATCGGCTTCATCGATCCACCTCCGGGAAAAATACCTGCGGGTGATCAAAAGCGACTGGACCAAAATGGAAACATTCATCGACCACCAGACCGCAGCCGCACCCAGCGAATAATGCACTCCCAATAGATAGGCCAGAGGAACACGTACCAGCCAGGTGCTGCAGGCCATGGCCAGCATCACGCTTTTGGTATCCCCCGCGCCGTTCAAACCGCCTCCCAGGATAACGCTCCAGGCCATCACCGGTTCAAAGAGCATGCTGATGTATAAATACGTCATCGTGGTCCGGATCACGGTTTCATTGCGGGAAAGGAACCCGGCAAATAACCGGGCGTTGGCGATGACGATCAGCGTCATCGCCACGGCGACAACCACGCCCATCAAAGCGGTGACGATCCCTCCCAGAAAAGCCTGATGTTTTTCCTTCTTACCCAGAAGATTGCCTACGACCACGGCATTGGCCATATTGAAAGCGAACACCGGCAGGAAGATCATCGACTCGATACGCAATCCGTTGGTAAAAGCGGCCAGGGTCTCCACGCTTTTTTCCGGCAGCGATCCCAGGATAATGAACAAGACCATCGCCCCGAATTGGAAGAATACCTGCAGCAAACCGGACGGCCAGCCGATGGCGAATATCCGTCCCGCAGCCCGGCGGCTGAAAAGCACTTTTCCGGCGACAAATCTGCGCACCGCGGCATAATTAATCACGCAGCCGATGCCGGTCGAGATCAGCGTGGCGACCGCGATCCCTCTGTATCCCAGCGGCGTGTGCAAGCCCAGAGCGAAATTGAGGATGACATTCAGCACGCAGACCACGAACATCGTCCACAATGAGATTGTGATCCGTTGGCAGGCGCGCAGCACGGCGTTGGTATTGATCAGGATATAGGAAAACGGCATACCGACGCAATAGATGGAAACTATCGCGTGCGCCTGCCCTTTGAGGGAAGCCGGAACGTTGAGGCTGTAGACCAGCCAGCCGGAGCACAGCAGGCCCAGTACTCCCAGGGTCAGCCCGGTAGCGATGGCGATCACCAGCCCGGAGTCGATGCTTTCCCGCAGCTCCCGCTCTTTTCCGGCGCTGAATTGGCGGGACGCCACGGCAACCAGACCTACGCTGATAGCCTGACCGATGATCCCGAAGATAAAAAACAACTGAAAGGCCAGACCGTAAGCCGCCTGCGTTTCCTTGCCGAACCAGCCGGCGACATAGATATCGGAAAGACCGACCACCGACATGAACATCATGATCAACGTCATCGGCCAGCAGACTTTCCAGCTTTCGGAAGCGAAAACGCGGAAGCGTTCGCTGCGCAGAAAATGTACGATTCTATCGATCACACGTACTCCGTTGTTTACCGCGTTGCTGGAAAGGACCGGGGCGGGCCAAATAAAAAACCGGTTTCAGGCTACGCTTTACCGACGTTCACCAGCCGTCCGAACCGGTCTTATTTCTGTTTATACAATCCGATCAATTCCGCCCGGGCCAGGATATGGCGCTGCATGGCGGATTCTATGGCCTGCTTGCCTTGCCCCTCGGGCAGTTCGAGCTTGATATCCAGAGCGTAGAGCTTGAAGAAATAGCGATGCGTTCCCGACGGAGGACACGGCCCGCCGTAGGATTGTCTATTGAATGAATTCCATCCTTCTATACCCGGGACGCTGTTTTCGGCAATTCGGTCGGTCGGCGCGATATCATATACTACCCAGTGCACCCAGGTGCCCACCGGCGCGTCCGGGTCATCCACGATCAAAACCAGGCTTTGCGTGCCCGCGGGCAGATTTTCTATGGCCAGCTCGGGATTGACATTCATCCCCTGGCAGGTGTATTTCTCCGGAATAAGCTGATTATGCCCGAACGCCGGGCTGAATAGCTGCAGGGGATCCTGCGCGGCTGCGGGCGCGACGGAAAACCGCAGGCACAAACAACCGGCCGCTATCGCACCAAACGCAATTAATTTTTTCATACCGCTCCTCCCGGTCATCAACGCTGCGAAGGAAGTCCGGTGTTAGCCGGAACACTGGCGTTGCCGAAATACATGTTGCTTACGCCTTTCCCGGCGCCGAGCATGGGCTGGACAATCCTGGTCCAGGCCAGATACAGCAATCCGGCGACAATCAACAGGAATAAAAGTTTTTTCATCGCGACTCCTTGCTGACGAGTTAACGCACCATCATGGCGATAAAACTGACGATCAGAATAACTGCGATAAGCAGGAAAATTATTTTCGGCTTGATAAAAAACCTGTCGTGCTGCAGGCTTTCGCCGCAATACAGGCACAACAAAGCGTCATCATCGTAGATCGGTTTGCGGCAATGGGGACAGATGCGTTCAGCCATGCTTGAAATGCTTCAATTCTTCTTCCAGCCCGTGGGCTTTCGCCCGTTCTTCTCCGAGGAACCACTGGGCGTCGGAGAGCTCTTTCATCAGGCGGCTGTTCTGTTCGCGCAGCTTCAACAGTTGCTCTTCCTGTTCCTGCATGCGCTGCTGCGCGCCCTGCAGCATGGCTTCCTGCTGCTGGCGTTTGGCCTTTTCTTCGCCCAGATACCACTGCGATTCGCCGTACTGATGTTTGACGTTCTGCAGTTCGCTCTCCAGATGCTGGATATGGTCGTTCTTGGCCTTGAGTTCGGTCTGCATCGCGCCGACATCCTGCAACAACTGCTGGACATTCGCGATATTATTATCCTGACCCATCGTCCCCTCCGGTTAAAAAGACAAAAGGCATTCCTCATCACGGAGAAAATGCCTTTCACGCTCTCATCATTTTCGCATAGTCAGCCTCTTCTTAACCTCATTATTGTATACCAACCCGCGGCGCGACTCAAGGAAAATCTCATTTTCCGGAGCCCGTACCGCCGCGTCAGCCCCTTGCTTTGGGGGGCGCAGCGCGCTTACGAGCCTTGCGCAATGGAAACGATCTTTTCCAGTACTTCCTTGCGCTTGATCTTGCGGGTAGCGGTCTTGGGAAGCTCATCGAAATAGAGCATGAACGCGGCGATTTTCTTGTATTCGGCCAGTTGTTCGCTTAAGCCTGCAAGTTCAGCGCTTATCAGCGTTTTTATCTGTTCGGGATTATCCCGCGCTTCCGAAGCGAACGCATCCTTGTTGGGAACGATCACCGCAAAAACTTCCTCGGTGCCGGCTTTCAGGCCTTCGGTGGCTTTGCGTCCAAGCACGCACATCTCTTTGATCAGCGGGCTCTTGGACATGACTTCTTCCACTTCTTCGGGATGCACTTTCTTTCCGCCGCCCAACACGATCATATTCTTGATCCGGCCGGTGATGAACAGGAAGCCTTCTTTATCCTGATAACCGATATCGCCGGTATGGAACCAGCCGTTTTTGATCACTTCGTCGGTTTTTTCCTGGTTCCTGTAATAACCGCGCATAACATTGGGTCCCTGAACCAGGATTTCGCCTTCCTTACTTTCCGGCTCGCCTTCAGCGGCAGGCACAATCTTGATCGTCACGCCTTTAAGAGGTATCCCGACCGATCCGTATTTCCTTTCTTTGAAGGTGTTCACCGTGATCACCGGCGAGGTCTCGGTCAACCCGTACCCTTGCAGGACATTGAACCCCATGGCGCTGAAATCCTCTTCGACTGCCGGATCCAGCGGCGCGCCGCCGGAAACAAAACAGCGCAGGTTCCCCCCGAATTGCCGGTGCACTTCTTTAAAAATCAGCTTGCCGATGCGGATATTGAAATTCAGCAGGAATTTGGAAAACGCCAGCATCCGGTAAAACATCCGTTTCTTCGCTTCCGGCAACGCTTCGGCTTTCTTGATGATCCCGCCGTGGAACATCTTGAGGATCAACGGCACGCAGATCATCGTAGTGGTCCCGGTCTCCTGCATGAGTTTGATAATAGTGGTCGGTTTAATGCTGTCGCAATAGGTAATGCAGGCGCCGGTATACAGCGGCGCGATCAACCCGCCGGTCAACTCCAGCATATGATTTAAAGGCAGGATGGACAAAAACTGGTCTTTCGAGCTGAATTCGACATAATCGTTGAGCGACATCACTTCGAACAACAAATTCTTGAAAGTCAACACCACCCCTTTGGCCACCCCGGTGGTTCCGGAGGTGTAGACGATAATCGCTACGTCGTCCGGCTGGATGTCGCGATGGGCGACTTCCCCCGCCGGGACCTTGAAATCTTTGATCGCATGCACCGCGGTATCGGCGGTATCATCGAATGAGATGACATGCTTGAGCGCAGGCAACCGGGGCCGCAGCGCCTTGATCCGCTCCAGATAATGGGCGGAGGTGAACAGACATTTTGCCTGCGCATCGTTGAGGATGAATTCGATCTCCGCATCGCTCAACTTCGCGTCCATGGGCACGGTAATCCCGGCGCAGGAAACGATGGAGAAAAAAGCCAGCGACCATTCCGGCCGGCTTTCGGAAAGGATCGCGACCCGGTCGCCCCGCTCCACTCCCATATGTATAAGCGCGTATGACGTATCCGACGTCCTCCTGCCCAGCTCAATGTACGAGATAGACTCGAACGCGTCGCCGCGCTTGATCCGCACTGCAGGAATATCCGAGAACCTGCGGTTGATCGCCACCAGCAGTTCGATAATAGTTACGTTTTTAAGACTGGCTTTGCGCATCTTCCGCCTCCGCATGTCTATGCCTGATGTTTTCCGCAGGGACTCCGAAATAAATCGACCGCGGTTCCACTTTGGTGTTTTTCAACAGAACCGCCCCCGCGCCGATAATGGCATTGTCGCCGATCTCGCAGCCCGGCATGACCGTGCAGTGAGAACCGATCGTCACATTGCTGCCGATAATGACTTTCCTTAATTTCAGCCGGCTCCGCTCGACGATATGCCCGATGATGATCGCGCCGCCGCCGACAACGGTATTGTCGCCGATTTCGACCAGCGTGGCGTCAAAGATCAATTTAGAATTGATCTGTACATTCTTCCCCAGTTTCGCTCCGAGCAATCGCAGCAGCAGGTTGGCGAACGGCGTTAATAAGACAAAATCCATGAAGGTGAGATTGATCAACAGGTAGAGCGTCCCCAGGAAAGCCCACTTGACCGCCTGCCAGGAAAAAATGGAATATACCCCCTCTTTCAGGCGCAGGCCGAGTATGAACCGCGTCAATCCGACGACCAGGATCAGGGTCAGGCCGAAGATAATGAATCCGGCGCTGACCGCCATGCCCAGAAAAAGCAGTCTTAATAACGGCTGCATCGGCGACGACCATGACCAGACCTTGAAAAGCAGCGCCAGCGAAGGGACCAGCGAAACCCCGAAGAAAACCGTGCCCATCGCGTACATCAACAGTGAAAAAATCAACTGTCCCAGCGTCAGTAAAAACGATTTCATTCTCCCTCCTTGAGGGTGGCGCGCAACCAATCCTTGATTAACCGGGTCGTTTCTTCTTTGTTACTGCGCAACAGGAATTCGGCGTGGGAACCGTTTTTAAGCATCGCCAGTTTCTTGGGCGAACGGGTCTGCGCGTACAGCGCGCGCGAGTGCCAGGGTTTGACCACCCAGTCTTTTTCTCCGTGTATATACAACACCGGCATGCTCAACCTGGCTGCCGACTGCAAAGGCGATTTTTTGCGTAACCAGAACGGCCCGACCCGGGCTCCCCGCCCGGCCCTGCCTTCTGCGGTAAATAGTGTGTAGAAGAGATCGTCGCGAGGATTCAACTGCCAGAATTTGTAGTCGATCTTCTTGACTTCGCAGGGAGAACTGACGCAAATGAGCGAAGCGATTTCGTCGCTGGTATCGGCAAGGACGTTGATGCTCACCGCCGCGCCCAGAGAAAAAGAGATCATCGCCGCCGCCGCATAAGCGCCCCGGACGGAATCCAACACCGCCCGCAGGTCGCGCCCCTCCCGGCTCGTCCAGCAGAACAACCCGCTGCTTTTGCCATGGCCGCGAAAATCGAACATCAGCACGTCGTATTCTTTGATCAGCTGATCTTTAAGCCACAGCAGAAGCCGGGAATCCTTGCTGTTGAAAAAACCATGGCAAATGATCACCAGTTTGCGGTGGCCCGCTTTATAATGCGCGCAGGCGATTTTCTGCTTATCCGATGTTAATAAGATGCTTGACGATTTCATCAGGATCGACTCTCAAGTAACCTTCGCGTTCCAGCTCAAGTTTAACCGTAGAGATCTCTTTCATCAATTCCTGCACCAGTTCCTGCTGCACTTCGAACTGGCTGGAATCGATGGGCTTGCCGAAGCGTATCTCGATGGGGAACGATTTCATCTTTTTTTTCGAAACATTCCAGGCTTCATAAGCGCCTTCGATCGCAAAAGGGATAATATCCGCATCCGCCAGTTTGGCGATCATCGCCACGCCCATCTTCCCCTCTTCCAACCGCCCGTCGGGAGTAATGCGCCCCTCGGGAAAAATGCCTAAAGCAAAACCTGATTTTATGAGGTTGACCGCGTGCTTGATCGAGTCCTTGTTAAACCCCCCGCGCTTGACCGGAATATATCCCATCCGGTTAAGCACCCATCCCCAGGGCATGATCTTGAAGCTGTTATCGGCGACCATGAAGTACACCCTCCCCGGGTACGCGCTGGCGACGATGATCCCGTCGAGCACGCTGGTATGATTGCCGGCCAGGATAACCCGGCGCGTTTTCGGAAGATTCTCCAATCCCGTAACTTTCAGGCTGAACATATACCGCATCATCGCTTTGACCGTGAGCCGGGTAAGCTGATATCCCCAGCGGCGGTTCTCGCAGTAAATCATGAGGAAAACCGCCAGGCTCAAAGCACCCAGGCCGGTGAAGATATGCGTCACCGGCGCGACCTTGATCAGCCATCCCACCACCAAAAGCGAAATCAGGAATACGGCGTTGGATATCGCCGCACGCACGGAAAAAATCTTGCTCCTGATCTCATCCGGGCTGATCCGGTTGACGATGGTATCCATCGTGATCGGCAGGATCGACGCTCCCACGCCCAGGCAGAATAAAATAAGCAGCGAGGTGTAATAACCAGGAGCAACGAAGAAAAGACTCAAAAACACCCCGATGATCAGAAACGACACGTATAACGCCCGGTTGAAATTGACTTTGTCTTTGCGCTTGTACAGGATCAAAGCGCCGAGAATCATTCCGAACCCGAGGCTGGAAAGCAGCCACCCCAGCCCGATTTCGTCGATACGCAGGTGCTGCGAACCGTAGTTCAAAACCAGGATATAGCCGAACGCGCTGATAACGGCAAACATGTTGCTTAAGGAAATCTGGTTGCGTAAGACCTTGCGGCGGCGGATATATCCCAATCCGGTCTTGAAATCATCGATGACGCCGTTGAAAGTAAGCGCCGGCCGGCCTTCCTGCTGCGGTTGCGGGCAGGACACCTTGAAGATCAATACCGCGGAAGCGAAATACGCCGCCGCGTTGACGAAGAACCCCGCGGTTGCGCCGGTTCCTTTGATCAGGGATCCGGCAATCAATGTTCCGACCAGCGTAATCACCGTCCCGGTAGTCGCCATAATGGAATTGGCTTCGACCAGATCGTCTTTAGAAACGAGATTGACTATCAGGCTGGATTTGGCGGTAGCGAACAATGCGGCGAAAGCGCCGAGCAGAAATACAATCGGCAGGATCACCAGGCTGCTCTTAGCCATCGCCCAGATAACCGGCACCAGCGCCACCAGCACTGCCCGGAGGAAATTCGCATTGATCATCAGCTTTTTGCGCGAAAGGCGGTCCGCGATAACGCCGAACAGCGGCCCCAGGAGCGTAAAGGGCAGCAGGGTACAGAACGTGATTAACGCCACTTTACTCCCGTCATCCCGGGCGCTGAATAAAAGCACGCTCAACAACCCCATCTGCGTGATTCTGTCGCCCAGAGAAGCGACGATCTGGCTGGTCCAAAGAAGCTTGAAGCTTTTATTCTCCGCGATCAGCTTGAAACGCATTTATTCTCCTTCCCGATTGGACCGGGGCGCGTCCACCGGTTTGACTTTGATAAAAGTATCGATGATCGCCGACTTAAGCTGATTCCCCCAGTCAACGGCGTTGCCGACGACAGACTGTGAGAGCTCCGAAACCTTCTTAACCGTCCCCTTGATGATCTTCTGCGGCAGGATCACCGCATCTTCGACTTGCACTGTCTCGATCTTTATCCCGCGGTTGATCTTATCTTCCAGCGCGGACTGCAAGGGTTTCAAATCGATGCGGGGATTATCCAGGGAGGAATGCAGAGTGAAATCAAGCAGGATCCTGCCATTATCGAGATTCCGGAAAATATCCAGCAGCAACCGCGCGGTTTTCTCCGGCTTCCCCTGTTCTTCGCCCGGGGCTAAAGGAAGAAAGCTGTGCCGGACAAGTTCCAACCGGCAATCCGCGGCGACCCGATTATCCGCTCCGGAAATATCTCCGGTAAAATCGAAAACCGCTTCTTTGAATCGCGCTTTAGCCAGATCAATCTTACTTTGATAATAAGGATAGAAGAATATCCCGTCAATGCCCCGGAACGCCACCCGGGCCCGAATGTTTTTCGCCTGTTGATCCAGCCAGCCGTCGATCTTCAGAGAACCGGGTTCTGTCTCGGGCCAGCACACCTGCGCGTTGATAGCGTAACGGATAATGCCCGGCGAGAGCGACTGCCTTAAACCGGTGATCACGGCATCAATACGCTTGACTTGAAACTTTACCTCCCGGGCAGCTACTGCCCGGTCGGATAGTTCGATCTCGCCATCGCGAATGACGATGTGATGAGCCGGCACTATCGACAGACGCAAGCCTTGCCGTTGCTGTTGAGAAACAGGCAGACGTTTGATGAGCACGACCGGTTTAAGCGCTTCCACCCGGGTGAAATACGGATTGCCCTTGAACAAACTGGAGAAAACCGGTTCGACATATAACTGCTGCACGCGAAAACCATCTCCGATAGCCAGATTGTTCAAACGAAAAGACAGGGGGAATCGGTAAGAGACAGACTGAAGAGAAATTTTCTGGCGGGTAAGTACTTCCAGTTTACGGATAAGCAGGAATCTGCTCGCTTTACCCAGGAAGAAAAAGGAACCCGTAAGAAGCAGCAGTAGTACTATGCTTGCGATTGTTCTTTTTCTCATATTTGACAGGCGTTTTCATAATTCTATCATATCCAATGGGTTGCGCAATATGAATTTTAAGGCCGCGCTTTGTTCCCCGCACAATGCAACTAATCTTCCGGAGAACCCGTACCCGGACGATTCTGGCTGGGATAGGCAAGAATCGGTTTAGCCTGATCTTCTGCCGACACATTAAGCGTACGTTCATACGTATTATCCGGCGAGTCGGCTTTCAAGATATCCCTGATCATCGGCTGCCGCCGGGCGCAGGAAACCAGGCTCAACAAGATGAGCGCCATGAATAGTGTGGTGATCGATCGTTTCATACTCTGGATTATAGCACAATTCAAGCGATTCGTGGAGGTTTTGCTTGGCGTAACGCACCGTCAAGAAAGCGGTTGCAGAACATCCCCGCCAGAGGATTGAATTGGCCGGATTGCCATGCTATCCTTTAGCCGGCTACGAATATCTTACCAAGGGGGAGAAAAATGAGAAAATCCGTTTTAACGCTTCTGGCGTTACTGGTAGGATTGTGCGGGACCGGTTCAGCTGCGCAGCAGTTCGGCAATCCCGGTTCAACGCAATCCAAGACCATGCCGGCAGGAAATTACGGCGGCAACAGTTTCAACAAAGCGTCGGCGGCAGATGTACAGATCAATACAACCGCCGAAGGCAGAACACAGATCATCACCCGCACTCCGCAGGCGTTCGTGGAACAGATCAAGAATGCGATCGTTTCTGCCGGCGGCACGATCACCCGGGAAGCGCAGACGTTCCTGGACAAAGTAGCGAAGATGGATAGTGAGAAACCGAATCTGGCGCAAATGGCTTTTGACGCTCCCAAAGCGATACCGATTCTGGATTATTTCCATACGGGAGGCAGCCAGACCACGGCTACCATATCTCATCGCGACATAATTTTGCAGGAGTAAAATAAAGCCTCTGCTATTTTATTTCGACGGAGGCGGCGGGATCGAAAGGATTGGTGCGCAGGGCCAGCGAAAACAGATACGGATAATCCGTCTGCAGGTGGCTCAAGTATCCCAACCAGTCCGAGATGAGTTGCAGATAGGCGCGCTTTATATCATTGGCCAGATGCTGATAATCCGGCTCCGGCAGCTGCTTGAGCTGTTTGCGATGACCGAGCTCTTCGGTAAGGTGGAACACCGCCCAGAGCAAGGTAGTGAAGGATTCGTTTTCCAGCAGGCTGGGGTTTTCCAGCAATCTGACCAGGAATACGCGCTTATCCAGGAGGAAGCATTTTAACTCTTCCAGGCTCGAGCGTTTGGCGTCGATGGAACAGGCGTAGCGCCTGACTTCAGCCCGCAGCTTCAGGAATTCCGCAGTCGTCCAGTCCTTCCGCACCACCAGTTTGCGCGCCAGGTCGCCGCAGCCGGGGTCAAAAGCCGAGAGTTGTTTGAGCAGCTCCCCTCCCACTTCGCTGTAGAAAGCGCCGACCACCATGTTCAACTTCTTGAGCAGATGCTGTTTTTCGCGGTACGCCAGGAGTTCGTGCAGAATGAGCGTGACCATCAGCACTTCCACGAAGACAAAAGCGATATCCCCGACCAGATACAGGACGATATGATGAAGATCATGAAATATCCGGTAATGGATATAATACCCCAGCGCGGAAAACGCCACGAGGACGATCCCGAGCTTCACCTGCCAGGTAAAAATGCGCATGAGGAATTTTTTCATATCGGTCATTGTAACACGTTTGAAGAAAAAAGCAACGGGGACGCTGCCGTGGTCCGCTAGAGGTCTTTGATCAAAGCGTACTTGCCGGCGCCCAGCAGTATGAGCGCGACGCACGCCGCGGCGAGCACAAACACGAATTCATAGCCTCCGTCGGAAAGAAAGAACCCTTTGGAGAGATGAATTTTCCAGGCCGCCACGCACATGACCGCCAGCAGTAAAAATGCCGCTCCCCGGGAAAAAACGCCCAGCAACACCAGGAGCCCGCCGGCGAATTCCGCGTAGGCAGCGACATACGCCCAGAACATCGGCGGCGTCACTCCCAGAGATCCCAGGAACTTGGCAAAACCCGGAATTCCCGGTCCGCCGAACGCCCCGAACACTTTCTGTGAACCGTGCATGATGAAGGTGGCGCCCACGGCAACGCGTAAAACAAGAATAGCCAGACTGTGCATCATAGGGACCTCCTGGTTAACCGATTCAAAACGCCGAGCTTATTTCTCAACCCGTAACTGCGGTAAATACACATTATATAATGCAGCGTTGTCGCCAGCCGGCCGCGCACTGCGCGCCCGAATACCGCGCCGCAGGAATTATTGTTGGCCATGGGAATGATATACCCCTGGTCAACCGGTCGATACGGCTTTAACCGCTCTCCCATCTCGATGTGCATCAGATTACGCGCGGCGTGCGCGCCTTGAGTGAGAGCGAATTGCACTGCCATACGCAGGGGCGCGCCCCGGTAAGAAACCAGAGCGGCATCTCCGGCCACAAAGACATTGTCGCGCAGGCGCAGAAATCCATCCACCTTGATACGACCCTGCGGATTCTTCTCTTCCGCCAGACTTTGAATAAAACCGGCGGTCTGCACCCCGCCGGCCCAGAAAAGCATGGCGCGCTCAAAATGTTCTCCGCCGGAAAGATCGACGGTTTCCCCCTGCGCATCCCGGATAGTGGCATCAGTGCGTATCTCGATCCGCATCCGCTCCAGGTTCGCTTTAACAAAATCCTTCATCCATGACGGCAACGGCCCCAGGATAGACGGGGCGCGCTCCACGACCACGATACGCCGGAAAGCTCCCTGCCCGGACGCAGCCTGACGCTGCGTCAACAAGCGCAGATTGGTCGCCACTTCGATCCCGGTATAACCTCCTCCCGCGACGATGAATGTTTCCGGACGGCGCGCGGCGAGGCTCTTGCGGATCGCCGCCGCGTCGGATACGTCGTCGAGCTTAAAGGCGACTCTGCTCAACGATTCATTGCCGTAAAAATTGGTCTGTGAGCCGCTGGCGATAATCAGATATTCGTAATCGAAATCCGTGCCGCTGCAGAAAATCTTGCGTTTCTCCAGATCCAGATGCTGCACATCCGCCTCGGCGTAACAGATCCCGTAGCGCTTGCACAGATTTACCAGAGGATACGCCAGGTGGCGGACAGACAAGCCCCGGCCGATCGTGTCCGGAAGCAACGGCAGGAAATTAAAAAACGCCCCCTTATCGATCAATGCGACTTCCAGTCGCCTGCAGCAGGATAACGCTATCGCCGCCTGCACTCCGGCGAACCCTCCTCCGATGATCGCGACCTTCTTCGCTTTGCCGCGTTTAAAACAACACCGGGTGATCATACCGCTCTCCTCATCTTCTCCACTTCAACCAGGCGTCGATGAGCAGGACTACGCTGGTCGCTGTCTGGATAATGATCGTCAACTGCGAAGCCCGCATGCACAGTCGTTTATCCTGATAGTGCCGCTTGACTATCCGGCCGGCTTGCCACGCCAGCGGGATCATTCCCAGCGAGCTCATGCTGAACACGCCCGCGTTCCCCAGCAGGCAATTAAACAGGATATAGAGATAGGCCAGACCGATCAACGCATAATAAACGATGAATGCCTGCGACTGGCCGGAGATGCTCACCCAGGTTTTCTTGCCGGCTTTGCTGTCCTGGGGGAAATCCGGGATCTCATTGACAAAAAGTATCGCCGTAGTCAGGAATCCGAAAGGCAGCGCGAGAAGGAAACTTTTGATCGAGGGGAACACCCCGGTCTGGATAAAAAAACCGCCCATCACCAGCGCCGGACCGAACAGGATGAAAATCGCCACTTCCCCCATTCCGCGATAAGACAGCTTGAACGGCGGCGCGGAATATGCCCGGGTCAGGAACCCGATCGCCAGAAAATAGCCTGCAACCTGCGGCGAGCGCAACACAAAAGCCAGGGCCGCGACGCACAATACCGCAGCAATGCCGAAACCCCGGGCAACCGTACGAAACCAGCGTTCAGGCAGCAATCCCTGCTGGATGACTTTGGAACCGCCGAAAAAAACGAACCAGCGCGTATCCTGCCAGTCCAGCCCGCTGCGCGAATCGGCATAATCATTAAGCAGGTTTGCATACAGGTGGGTGCATATCACCGCGCCCAGACCAAGCACAAACACGGCCGGGCGGAACCGGTACTCCGAAAGAAGCGACCCGTAGATAAACGGCAGAACGCTGGCTGTCATGAAGGGCAGGCGCAGCGCGCGCGCGATCAATCCGAACCGGGAAGATCCTGCCATATCAATCTTTCTCTTTGTCCACGCAGATGAAATTGCAGGAACCGCTCTTGATATCCAGAGCCAACTCATTCCGGGGATCGATCTCCAATGCTTTGTCCAGGTAAGCATGGAATGTCTTCACATCCCCCCGCAACTGATATACCTGCCCCAGACGTACATACGCGTCGGCGAACAGGGGCTCGAAAGTGATGGTGCGCTCGAAATATTCTTTAGCTTTATCCAGGTCGCGGCCCAGGAATGCCGGCGAGAGCAGATAATAACTGCCGTATCCCCACCACACGGAAGGGCACTGACTGCGCAACCGTTCGGCCCGGCGCAGATTGGAAAGGATCTGTGATCCGTTGATCACTTTAGAGAACGGGCCACCATAGTAAGCAAGCACTCCTTTGGCGCCGGCGTAAATGACATAGGCGCGGGCGTAGTTACTGATATCCACGTTTTTCGGCCCTTGCCGGATCACCTGCAGGGCCAGACGTTCGCAGGCGCCGAAATCAAGCTGGATATATTTGATATAGGCTAAGGTCAGATACGGCGGGGAATAGTCCGGATAGTCCCTGATCAGATCCGTGAGAATCGGGACAGCTTCGGTAAGTTTATGTTTGCGGCGCAGCAGCTCCGCTTGAGCCCAGCGCACTTCCGGCAGCCCCGGGCGCAAAGCCGCCGCAGCGGAAAAAGCCTCCTGCGCCAGGCTATCGTTATAGCGGTTCAGACACATCAACCCGAATATATAATAGTCGTCAACCGATCCCAGCTGCGGCAGTGTCCGGGGAAGGGAATAGTTCTCATCGAGGGTACGCCGGTCGGCTTCTTCATGCAGCCGTTTCCACTGCAGGGACGGGACAGAAGCGGCGATCCCGGAAGCAACCATCGTCAGCACGCAACAAAAAACAAAAATCCCAGAAACAAGCGCGCGAGCTTTTCTGGGACTGCCATTGTTCACAACCCCCTCCCGGTTTACAAGACGCTGGGAATCAGAAATTCAGCCGTTCACCTTTAAGTATTCTGGGCAACTCCTGGGTATCGATGCGCATGCCGCCGTCATGCTCGATCACGATGGTATAGATCACGCCGGGAACGAATTTTGTGCCCGGCGCTTCCACCTGCGCATTCTTGATGCCCACGCTTTTCGCCTGCCTGGCATCCAGAGCATAGTCCCAGAACTTCCGCCAGAGCCTGCGCTCAAGCGTTCGATCCATGCCCTCAATCCGGTACCCGGAAGGGACTTCGGCGATTTTATTCAGCTCGAAAACCTCCGCCCGGTCTCCGTTCAAAGCGAATACCTTCATGAAAACATAGGCGCTTTTCCCTTTGAGCGGATGTCCGCTCTTGACCAGAAAATCGTCAAACCGGATCACCAGAGACTGGAACTGGATGATATTCGCGGAGAAGGTGAAATATTTCGGCGGCAGCGGCCGCTGCGCGGCGTCAAACTCCATGAACTTGATGGTGGTCAGCGTTTTGCCGGTCTGCGGCGAGGTTTTAACGTCGGAAACCAGCACGTGCGCGACGCGCGAGTCAGCGGTCAGGCGCTCGATAATCTGCTTCAACGCTTTCTTCTCGTTGATCAGATTGAACAGGAATACCGCTGCCAGCGCCGCTATGATAATACCGATGCCGTACTTGACTGCTTTTCCACGATTTCTCATATCACAGGAATTCCATCTCGTAGTCGATCAAATGCACGCTGTAATACCGCTCGACGAAATTGACGATCTCCGAAAGCACGCTGTTCATATGATCGCGGCTCTTCTCTACGCCCACTACCGCCAGCGCGGCCTTTTGCCATTTATCCCCGTCTTCAAGCTGGGCGACCGCGACATTGAATTGCGTTCGCAGCCTGGCCTTGATACTATGCATGACCATCCGCTTCGATTTCAAAGAGTCGCTTTCCGGAATAAACAACGAGATATGCAGGATTCCGACCGTCATACGCGCCAGCAACTTCTGATTCAGGAAGACTTAACCGAGGGCTTTCCGGACCTTTTCCAGCAACTCCTCGAACGTGCAGGGTTTGATCACAAAATCACAGAACGCCATAGATCCGACTTTTTTCACCATTGCGTCGTAGGTCAGGTCCTTACCGGTCATGAAGATTATGGGAATGCTTTGCAGGGTTTCATCATCTCGGATCGCCATAGCCACGGTAAACCCGTCGGTATCGGACATCACGATGTCCTGAATGATCAGGTCCGGCCGGAACCGGGCCGTTTCGGCAAGCACTTCCTTGCCTTTCGAGACCGCGCAAACCTCGAAATTCTCTTTAATCAGCCGCCGGGACAGAACATCAAGGATCTGTTCTTCATCATCAGCAATCAGGATTTTTTTCGCCATAGTCCCTCCCTGTTGTCTTACGTCGATCAACCCGGATCAATTGCCGGAAGAGGTCTGATTCTGCGCCGCAGCCTTGACCTCGGCACGGATCTCCTTCCGCAGCGTTTTACGCTCGGTCTTTTGCTCTTCCTGATGAGACTTGAGTGCAACCTTCTCCTGCGCAGCGTATTCCTTGAGCTTGGCCTTCTTCTGTTCCTGGGTCAGCGAAGTATCCGCGGCCACCTGTTCGAGATACGCCACTCTTTCGGAATACCGGGCATCGCGGAAAGCGGTATTCTCCTGATACTGGCTCTCGAACGTGCTGACGAGCTCATCTTTCTGCGTTTGAGTGAGTTTCGTATTATTCGCCAGAGCCCGGGTCAACGCAGCTTTGTTCTCCTCATGCTGCTGCGCGGTAAACGTTTTGCGATCCTGATACTGTTCTTCCTGATGTGTCTTCATCGCAGCGTGCTTGTCGTCTTGAGACATGCCTTTGAGCGACTGGCGGAATTCCTGGTTTTCCTGCTTTTGTTCCTGCTGGAAAGTTTTGCGTTCTTCTTTTTGCGCCTGACGCTGCGCTTTTACCGCTTCTCCGCGCGCCCCTGCCAGGCTTACCGCCGGCAAGCATAAGCCTGCGGCAATGCATACCGCGACACCGATACGTTTCGCCACTTGTTGCCTCCTTCGGATAATAGACGGTTTACTTATTAAGGTTCAAATCGACTTTGGGCGCCTGTTTTTCCTGTTCGCCGGCCACTTCGAACAGCTCCGCGTTCTTGAACCCGAACATTCCTGCGATGACATTGGTCGGGAAAGACTGCTGCGCAATATTGAATTTAGTGGCGATATCGTTGTAGAACTGCCGGGCAAAACCGATGCGGTTCTCGGTAGAGATAAGTTCTTCCTGAAGTTTCGCGGCATTGTCATTGGATTTGAGCTGCGGGTAACTTTCCACCAGAGCGAATAACTGACGCAACGCGCCGGTAAGCATATTTTCCTGCACCGCTTTTTCGGCCACTCCCTGCGCGGAAACCGCTTTGTTCCTGGCTTCGATGACTCTGGTCAGGGTCTCCTGCTCGAATTTCATCACGCCTTTGACGGTTTCCACAAGATTGGGAATAAGGTCATATCTGCGCTTTAACTGCACGTCTATCTGTTTCCAGCCGTTGAGCGTTTCGTTCTTCAGAAGAATGAGCTTGTTATAGGAAAACGCCACCCACATGAAGCTGATACCGATCAGCACCGCCAGGATTACTGCCGCGATCATTGTAGAACCTCCTTGTCCACGGGGACAACACCGGCACATATTCCGATTGTGCCGGGTGTAAAGAATACGCCTTCATCCACTCTTATTTTACTCCAAAACCGACGTCAGGCAATGAAAATCCGCAACACGTTCCAACCGATCAACGCGACCAGCGCCCAGAACGAAATCAGGTGCAGGATGCCGGTCGCGACATTCGCCTTGCGCAGGATCTGCACGTCTTCAACAAACATGACTTCACAAGCACCTGCGCCCTGATCGGTTCGGGAAAGGCTGGTATTCCAGGTGAATTCTTTGGGGTCATAGGTGCCGCCCTTGCCGGTCAGCCGGGCTTTGACATTGACCAGCTTGCCTTTAAGCATCACCTGATCCCCGACCACGAGGGATTTGACCAGCCGGCGCGGCTGTTTTTCCTTAAGCAATACATGCGTGTTCGCCAGGCCGTTAAAGTCGAAAGCCACCTGCCCCCGCCACTGCACCGTGCACCAGCGGCAATCCTGGGCAAATTTTACCGAACGCTCCTGGTGCACCCGGTTCTTGACATTGGAGCCCCAGATCAAGCAAAGATCGTAGGGAAACAACTGGTCGGTCTTATTGATGCTGAACACCCGATAGTCTTTCTTGCTCACTACCAGAGCGTTGATGGTATAGTCGGCCACCGGCATCAGCTGATAGGCGTATCCGTCCGCCTCGAATTCGATCAGCTTCGGCCGGGGAATACTTTCCTGCCAGGGCTCTCCCAGCACCGCCGGTACGATCTGCGAAACGAACCGCGCATTATTACGGAACAAACCGGTAATGATCGCGGTACAGAACAATACCAGTAACACAATACGATTAACTTTCGAAGACATGCGCAGCCTCCGGATCAATAATGGTATTTCCTGCTTCTGAATACGGCAAAAAGGATCATTCCCAGGCTCCAGAGCACCGCCAGAAAAATCCCCGCCGGCAACCAGGCAGTCAACGAACCGGGAATGCGCCACCCGGCAGCGACCTGCTGTGCGGGTAAAACTCCGGGCAGGACGATCCGGGTAACCCCAATCCCCAGAAGCATGCCGTAGATACCGACCCAGTTGACGATATTCCCCTGGCCGGCTTTCCATAAGCTTCCGATAAAACAGCCGTCGGCAAAGATAAATCCGACGCCCATCAGGAAAGAGCCGATCGCCAGCAACCGGCTGTTACCGACATCCGTTTCCAGAGCTGCAGGTTGATACCACCCGGCTGACAGCCCCAGTTGATACAGCGCCGCCAGGCACATAATCGTGAACAGGACGGTCTTCCAGACATAGGAGGACCGGGCAATGAACCATTCTTTAAGCATGCTGGACATACAGACGGTGCCGCGCTCGGTGATCGCCCCGAAGGCGATCAACAGCAACACCGCTGCGGCCAGCGCATGCTTCTGCGGTAAGGCAGCTCTGGCGAACGACAATTTGACTGCCAGCATCGCCAGGAATATCGCCGCGAACGCATAGAAAATGATCCGCTGTCCTTTCTTTTCCTGCAACCCGCGGGGAATGAAAAAATTCTTCCTGGCATCCGCGGTCTTCAGGGTCAGATACACGAAAAACCGCGAGCCCAGGAACCCGCCGGCGATCATACAAAAAGCGTAGATCCAGCCTTTAGTGGCCATAAACGCGGTCAGGTTGAAAATACCGGCCAGGTTGAACAAAACCACTGAATGCACGGACATGGCTGCCAGCACCGCCCCGCACCCCATCACCAGCCCTCCGCCGAAAGCGAAGAGCAGCGGCTCATAGGTCAACGGCGCGCGGATATCGAAATCACCGGAAAGAAAAGCGCTGATATACGCGCCCGCCAGTATCAAACCAAAGGTCAGGACCGGGCTTTCCAGCAGCCGGGTCACGGCGGTGGCCTGCGGGGTAAGGAACTGTCGATCGAATATCCAGAACACGATCAACAGCATAGCCAATAACGGCCCGGTGATCAGATAAGACCAGTGTCTAGCCGGTTGTACGCTCATACTTCTCCAATGCCGCGGGGATAGCCTTGATAAATTCGGCGATCTGGGTTGCCGGAGTGCAGCGTATCTCCTGACCGATACGCCGGTTCAAAACCAGCGCTTTATAGTCGCCGTCCGCGATCCGGCAATAACGAAAAGCCGCGAGCATCCCGGTTATCGTATCGCCGGTACCGCCCACAGCTTCCATGGCCGGGATACCGGGACTGCTCACCTCTTTGACCTTACGGCCATCCTGATACAGATAATCGATTGCGCCTTTAACCACGGTTACCCGGGCGGTAGTCCGCTTGCGATAAGCCGTTTCTACCAGGGTTTCCCGGGACAGCCCCTGATCGAGCAATTCCTGCCGGACATACAGCGGATGGGCAGCCTGTTCATCCGCCAGAAAATACAACTCTCCTTCATCCGGAGTGAACACGTCGAACTCAAAAGCCCGGCCGATGGTCTTGAAAAGATACATCCCTCCCGCGTCAGCGATCAGTTGAGGTCTCACCCGTAAAGAACCGATCGCGTCCAGGAACGGTTTTCCGAACACGACTTTGGGAAACATATAATGCAGCGCCACGACCTGCGGCGCGTAATCCTCAAGATGCGCGCCGGCGTGTTCGAAGATCAGCTGCGTTCCTCTGCCGTCCGCGCGATCGCCGCCGAATATGCACACCGGGCTTTCCTGTCCGTAAAAAGCGCATACCCGGGCTGCCGCCGCAGCCATCGCCGCGGTACCGCGTTCGACCGGCAGACAGCTATCTCCCACATACAAACTGTTTTCCTGCAACCGGCATTTTCCCGCATACAAACCCGTGTCCGCGGGAACCGTCCCGATCAACACTAACATGGAATGGCCGCCTTCTGTTTAAGCGCGTCAAAAGCGATCTGCAGCAAATACGTGCATAAGCTGTTGCCCAGCGCGATAGGATCAGCCGCTTCTTCTATCTTACACCGGCATAATCGACCGGCGACATAAGGAATGTCCGGACAACCGCCGCCGGAGATATTCACGATACTATGCGTCGTTTTATCCATGGTGATCTTCATATTCCCGGCCCGGGCCATCAGATATCCGTCGAGCTCCACGATCAGCGTGCGCTTGAGAACGTCCGGAAGCATCTCTCTGGTGGAAACGGTCCGCGCAGGAATGAATCCCCGCTGCCGGATCAGGGCTTCCACGGTTTCCTGTTCCAGCAGGTTGAACTCTATCGCCAGATCGCAGCCGACCCGGAATTCAGGCGGCGGAGCGATCAACCGGACCTGGAAACCTTCGGTCTCGAGAAATTTATGCGTTTTGATCACTTCCTGGACCGTACCGTACAGCAGCACGCCCCGGGGCGCGGCGAATGCCGGCCGCATCAATCGCTTGAGCCATTGGATGAACACGTTTACCTCACCAGGCAGAAAATGAATCCGGACACGCAATAAAAAACGAACGTATAGATCAGGTAATACCCGAACAACCGGGCTTTAAGCAGCTTATGCAGCACCAGGGCCGTCGGGAAACTCATTCCCCCCCCGGACATGATAAAGGTCATGACCACACCCGGATGCAACCCTTTCTCGACCAGCGAAAAACTGATGGGCGCCAGCACCGCGATATTGGAATACAGGGGAAACCCGATCAGGGCTGCCGCGGGGATGGTCATCCAGACCGGATACCGGTTCAAAGACTGCACGAACTGCACCGGAATATAATTATGGATCACTCCGGCAATGAGCGCGCCGGCTAACAGAGGTATGAACAGGCTTTTAAAAAGCCGGGCGGCAAAACCGGCGCTGGAGCGTACGGACGTCCCGGTCTGCGCCGGGGGCTTGCCGATGGAAGGGGCGATCTCTCCCTCCATCCCGAGCCAGCGCACCAGCATTCCTCCCAGCACGGAAAAGAGCACTACCGTCGCGATGTACACCAGGGTAAACTTGAAACCGAACAGATACGCGATCAACGCCGCGCCGGATATGCTCACCAGCGGAGACGCCAGCAGAAACGATACCGCGATATGGGTACTCACTCCTGCCTGGAGTATGCCGGTAAAGAACGGAATGGTGGTACAGACGCAAAACGGCGTCACTGCGCCGATCAAGGCGGCAGCCAGATTGCCCAGTCCGAACCATTTCCGCTGTAAAACCAGCGCCATCCGGTCCACGGCGATCCAGCGCAGGCAATAATGGCATACAAAAGCGATGACCAGGAACAAAACGCTCAAGGCGAGAAAAAACTCCAGGATATTCCGGATCATATCAGGCATGCGCGCGCGGCCTCAAGATATTATTGTAGACGCAGAAAGGGATCAGTCGTCCATCCGTCTGCAGAACGTGAATACAGCATTTTTTAGCCCGTTTAAAATCAAAGGTATACGCGTCCATGAACGGCTTGACCATGATCCTGATCACATTGTCCTTCAACTCCTGCAGGATATGCGGGCTGAAAGGGATCCCGCATACGCAGGCGAAATCCTTAAGCACATCGGTGGAGTTAAAGGTAGCGGAAGCCGACCAGAGACCTTCCAGAGCTTTGCGCAGCAGACCGGCGGGACTGGCAATGATCCTGTTGCAAAAATAATCCAGATATTTCTCCACATCGACCTTACGGGTGACCGGCGTAACCCGGCCCCCTTTAATGAACGCATAGGTCAAACTGCAGCAGGTCGGATGCGGACAGGGCATGGGCACGAAATCCGACACACGGAACAGCCCCTGCGTCTGCGCGTCGATCGCCTTGACCACATCCGGCAGGGTCAAACGGTCCAGCGGATCGAAAACCAATCCGTCCTGCACGAAGATGATCGGTTGAAAGGTGATCCCCCGGACAAAACGGTTTTCCACGCCGAAGCTGATGATCCGGCCGATCTGATCTTCATTAACCCCCCGGGCCAGCGTGGTGACCAGCGTGGTGGGAATATGATATTTCGCCAGCGCATCGAGCGCCTGCAATTTGAGTTTGAGCACCGCGGCGCCGCCGCGCAGTTTCTGGTAGATCTGCGGCTCGAATCCGTCGAACTGAAAGTACACTTCGATATTCGCGTCAGCCAGCTCTTTGACGAATTCCCGATCCTCCACCATTCTCACCCCGTTGGTGTTGAGCATGAGATGCCGGATCCTTTTGGCATGCGCCAGTTTGATCAGAGAGAACAGCTCGGGATGCAGGGTAGGCTCTCCTCCGCTGATCTGCAACACCTCGGGCCGGCCTTCATAATCGAGATAGCGGTCGAGCATGAAATTCGCGGTCTTCAGATCGAGATAGCGCGCCGGCCGGCTGCCGCTGCCGGCGTAGCAGGACGGGCAGGATAAATTGCAATTGTCGGATACTTCCAGCAAAGCCACGCAGGTATGCTGCTGGTGGTTCGGGCAGATCCCGCAGTCATCCGGGCATCCTTTAGCCGCCTGGGTGGCGAACTGCCGCGGCTTCTTCCCGGGCTGATCGTGCGCCAGGCTGCGCTGATACATCTGCGCGTCGGAAGAAACCAGCGATTCGAACCTGCCGTGCTGTTCGCACCGCTTCGTCATCAACACCCGGCCGTCAACCAGCACCAGATCGGCATCCACGGTCTTCTTGCACACCGGACAGATGCTTTGCGTCCGGTCAAGCAACCCGGTCTTCAGGACGTGCGGGGATTGCGGGATAGGATTCATAATCGAACCATCGAGCAGGTTCCGAATACGATCAGCGGGAACAGAACGATCGCCGCGCCCATCGCGATCGCGATCCCTCTGATCACACCTTTCCAGCTCCTGTCTTTGCGCCAGGAGGCAAAAACCAGATACAATGCAATCAGCGCCGCTGCACAAAACAAGGGGATCCCGGCAGGCGACCAGGAAAAGATCACGATCCCGGCAATCAACGTCACATATCCTCCGGCGCCGACAACGATCAGCCATCCGATGATTTTGAGCAGGAACTTCACGGCATCCCGCCTGGTATCGCCATTTTCAGAAGACATCCTGTCCTTCCTTTCTTTATGGTCACTAGAACACTCCGGGAATCAACATCCGGATCTTCCTGCAATAAGCGCTGTACCCGGGCAGTTCCCGGCGCAACAGCTCTTCTTCTTGGCGCGCCCGCCGGAGATAGATCAGGAATATCAGGGGCAGTGCCGCGGTAATAAGATAGTTCGAGATCAGCAGCCCTGAACCCGCGATCACCAGCATGATAAAAAAATACATGGGATGCCGGACAAAGCGATACGGACCGCGGGTGACCAGCGTATGACCTTCTTTTACCGCGGCGGAAACCGCCCAGTTGCGTCTCAAGAATAAAATGGACACCGAATAACCCGCGGTGCCGCAAAGCATCAGGATGAGCCCGGCGCACTGCAGCCAGGCAACGGCGGGAAAGGTTCCCATTGCCCGGCGATAGGTGAAACAGGCGAAGACGATCAGGTAAGGAAGCGCAACCAGCGCGTTGGTGGTCAGATCCCCTTTGCGCTTGATCGCGCCGGTAAAAGCGAGGTGAGCGCTCACCGCGACCAACAGCAGAAAGAACCAGCACAACCTGAAAATCGTTTCCGCCAGAGCGACCGGGATCATCGATCTACTCTATGCTCTTGAGCATCGGCCATATCAGAGAGTCCATAAAATCCTTTCTATCGTACCAGTAGCCGGTAAACGTGCGTCTCTGGGCAGCCCGGCCGGTCCCGTAGGTGGTTTCTATTTTCACTCCGTCGACCGTCTCGGTCAGATTCATCGGCAGGACAAAGAACACGAAAAAGATCTGCCCGTATTTCTTCTTATAGAAAGAAACCTTTATCTTCAGCACAACGCCTGCTTCGGACGGGGAATCCGCGGGGCTGAAACCTTTGATGATGAATCGCTGGTCGACCTGGACCTTGAACGCCTCATAGAACTGCTTGCGTTGCTTAAGTAACGCCGCGTCCCCGGTAGTGAAACCTTTGCCCTGCACATAGTTGACAAAGTACGTTTTCCGGGGAGCATGAATCACCGGCCCCCCATTGTCAACGTTATTTTCAGCGGTAAACGTCAGCCAGGCGCAACCGCTGGCGATGATGTAATATCCGACAACCAGAATGATGATCCCCCAAGCCAATCGTCTGAACACAGTTCATACCCCCCTGTTATCTGCCAAAAAGGCCGAACACCCCTGCGGCGATCGGCGCGAGCAGACAGCTTCCCACAAGCGCCAGCGGGATGCCGATTAAAAAGATACCTAATCCCAGCCAGATGAGCGGAAATTTAATGCAGACCACGACTATCCCGGCTATTTCTGCCGCAACAATCGCAAACATGATCACGCCTGCCGGGCGCACTAAGAAGCTCAAAAAAGAATTCAGGATAGCGTTAAAGAGCAGCAGGTCGAAGGTATAAAGCGCGGGCAGAAGAAGGAACCCGCACGCCACGATAAAGATTTTTTTCGACGCGAGCATATCAAAGAGTTTATTCCTCATCTTTTCGCTCCCATGAAATCCACCAGCAGAAAAAAAAGCTGCGGGAACAATAGACACGTGCCCAGGATAACTAACGGGACAGCGACTAAGAACAAACGGACCCCGTGCATGACCAGGGGGGATTTTTTATCGAGGACAAAAAGCGCCACCGGCTCCGCAATCAGCGCGGCTGTCGCAAAAGCGCCTCCCAATTGTCCCCACCAGGATCGCGAAGCGAAGAAAAAATTCATCAGACGGACCAATACGAGAAAGCATGGAATACCCAGGAATCCTGCCAGAAAAGCGCAATACTTTTCGAACGTGCTCGCAGCGGGAACCTCATTTCCCATATGCATTCTCCTCGCGTCTTTTTTCGATCTCCTGCAGGAAATATTCCCCCACCTGGCAAAGCACCGCCAGGCTTATCCATTGCGCGATGCTCAAGCCCCCCCACCCGCCGACCTGGTCGGCGCGCAGGAATTCGATCATAAACCGGAAAGCCGCGTAGCTGAACAGGAAGATTTTAAAAAGATCCCCTTCAACCGCGATCCCGGTGCGCAGCTTCCAGATCATCAGAAATAATCCCAGGCTGAATATCGACTCATAGAGTTGCGCGGGATGGCTGGGAATCCCGTTAAAACTCACCGCCCAGGGCAGATGGCTTTCCAGACCGAAACAACAACCGTTCAGGAAACAGCCGATCCGGCCGATAGCTATACCCAGGGCAACGCCGGGCGCGAACAGATCGCCGGTGGAACGCCTGAAACCGATGATCCTGCGGGTGATCACCACTCCCAGGTAACCGCCGATCAATCCGCCTACCAGGGTCTTTCCTCCCAGTTGCGGCAGCAAGATCGCCAGCGGATTTCGAGTAAAGAAGTCCGGGTAAACGAAAAAAGCCGATCCCAGCCGGCTTCCGATCAACGCTCCCAGCAAAGAACCGAACAACACGTGCAGCACCGGCTCCAGCGGATACTGTTTCCTTTTAGCTTCGAGATAAAATAAAAAAGCCGCTGCCAGGTAAGCAACGGCATTACAGATCGAATAGCTCAATATGCGCGTACCGAAAATTGTGATATGCGGGGCCATAGTTAGATTTTACCTGCCGAGTTCTTGACCATAAAGAAAAGCGGAATAGCCATAAGTTCCAGGGCTACCGAGACCACGATCAAGGACGGCCGGGAAACGTCATATAAGAAGCCCATCGCCGCGCTGCCGAAAAACATGGCCAGGCCGTAGCTGGTATTGAAGATCCCGTAGCCGGTACCGCGTTTTTTAAGCGGGGTCAGATCGGCGATCGCGGATTTCATGATGGTTTCGTGCGCGCCCATAACCACCCCCCAGAGCAGAACGGCGGTAATGGCAAAAGCTGCGTTGGTAGTAAATCCGAGCACCGGGATGAGAATGGAAAAAACCGGGATCACGATCAACGTGAACAAACCGGCTTTCTCATTCTTCATTCTGGTTTTGAGAATATCGTACCCCTTTCCGATAAGCAAAGCGACCACGCCGTCTATCGCCATGGCCACAGCGTAGAAAAACGGGATCTGGGCGTCCGGCAGCACATTCTGCGCCTTCAAATGATAGCCGATCAAAACGAAGTTCACGAATCCCAGGGTAGCCACAAATGAAAATAAGGTATACAACCAGAAAACCGTAGAAAGTTTATCCGGCTCCCTGGGTTTGTTCAGGGCGACTTCGAGTTTGGAGGGATCGGGAACGCGCAAATAGGCGATAATGACGCACGCCATCAGCAGGAGAAACGGCAGCCAGAGCAGGCCATAACCTTTCTGGTAATCCGCGACCGTCTTATTCCCCCGTCCCAGCCAGACAAAGAGCACGGTGAAGATCAAAGGACCGACTGTGGCGCCGATCTGATCCATGGCTTCCTGCAGACCGAAACCGAAACCGGTGCCGACCTGTTTGCTCGCCTGGGAAACGATAGTGTCTTTGGCCGGGCTGCGGATAGCTTTACCGATGCGCTCGAGCACGATATACACGGCTACCATCTGCCAGATGCCGGTCAAAGACATCAGGGGAACGGTAATCAACATGCCGTAACCGATAAAAGTGAAAATCCAGTACGCTTTGGTCTTATCGGCAAAATACCCGGATACCAGCCGGATGGCATATCCCAGGAACTCGCCGATCCCGGCGACCAGACCGACCAGCGCGGCATTGGCGCCGATAGTCTTAAGATACGGGCCGTTGACGCTGCGCGCGCCTTCGTAAATGATGTCGCCGAACAGGCTGACCAGGCCGAACATCAGGATCAAATGGATCGCGGACTTTCTTTGCCGTAAAACCTCATCGGTTTGCGTTGCCATAACCGCCTCCCGCCCTCGCCCCGCAGTTATCCACAGGGAGTCCCGGACAGCCTGTGAATAACTTGACGTCGAACTTGGCTTTGCATCCATTATAACTCATATAACGGATTTTTCCAAGGACTGCCCGCTCTCCCCAGGCCCGGTCATGCACTCCGCCGATAGACCAGGCGATCCCGGCATAACCGTTGGGATCCCGGCCGTCGAGCTCATAGCGGTCGTTAAGGTAAATGGCGATACGCTGCGCCTGTTCCGCAGAGCGCGTCCACTCCAGTATTTTCTTGGCCCAGTACATACGCAGATACCCGTGCATCTTTCCGGTCAGGCGCATCTGCCGCTGGCAGGCATTCCAGAGCGGATCATGGGTCCGGGCCTGATCGAACTGCTCCTGCGTATAGAGATATTCCCGATGATCCCGGCGATGCGCCAGCAGGGTTCGCTTCGCCCAGAGAGGAAATCCCCGCGAAGTATCGTAATCGTCATTGTAGAAACAGAAATTGTCGGATAACGCCTGCCGGATGATCAATTCCTCCAGAAAAACCTCTTTGGCTTCTTCCGGCGCCCTGGCCCGGCGCACTTCCCGGGCCACTCGCTGCGCTGAAATCTGACCGAAATGCAGATAGGCGGAAAGCCCGGACTGTCCCTGCAGATTCGGATCATTGCGCGCCTGCGGATACGTCGCCAGGCCTTTCCGGATAAATCCGCTCAATTTCTGCGCCGCCGCCTTTGCTCCCGGACGCAACCCGGAAACCGGCGCAACCGAGCGGTCAACGGGCAATGATCTCAAGATATTATCCCAGGGAATCTGCGCCGGCTTCAGGGATACCCCGAACGGATGTTTCTTGAGCTGCGGGAACTCTTCCCAGAATTCCGGCGTCAGTCTCCAGATTTTCGGGCGGATGGTATACGCGCCGAATTCCTGTTTTGAAGACGCCAGCCTGCAGGGTACGATATTATGCGCGTCGACTTCATAACAGCCTATACCGATCCGGCGCAAAAGCGCCGCTTTCCAGCGGCGTTTGACGCGTAAAGGATCGAAATCCGTGACCAGGCAGCCGGCTTTCAATTTCGCAAGCAACCGCGGGATCTGCGCGTCAGGTGATCCCTGGAGCAGGAAAAAAGCAATGTGTTTTGCGTCGAGTTCATCGGCGGTTTCCTGCAATCCCTTGAGCATGAAATCGTAGTGCCGCAGCGTGGCGCCGAGGAATTCCGGCGCCAGACAGAAAACCACAGCCAGCGGCTGTTTTGTTTCCCGGGCTCTGGTCTGGGCAAACAGTAACGCCCAGTTATCCGCAGCCCGCTGGTCCCGGCTCATCCAGTACACCACCGGCCCCGGCGCTGTTGACGCATTGTTCAGTTTGAAAACTCTTTGCTGATTCACTCGGCACCCTTGTTCATTCCGGACTCACAACGTATACCACGCGCTTTGTTTTTTGAGTATCCCCTCTTTGCGCAGCGTTTTCAGGATACGCTGCGCCCGGGGCTTGGCGGAATCCAGCTTGCGGATCAGGGATGATTCCGTCATCCGGGACTGCGCTACCAGCAACTTGATGACTCTGCCCCGCAACTGCCGGTCAGAACCGGCGAATTCGCCTTGCGCGGAATAATGCGCGCTTTTCCGGGAGGGGTTGGCGAACCGCTTTTTTAAAGAAACTCCGTAATCCATCAGCGCGGAATACCAGTGATGCGCGTTTTTCCGGTCCAGAGCCTGCTCAAGAAGCGGCAGGATCTCGTCATCGCGCACGCAGGAACAATCATTGAAAAAATGATGAATGAAAACGCTGCGTATGTTGGTCTCGATAAAAAGCGCCGGAAAGTTGAATGCGAACGCGCTGATCGAACTGGCTGTGGCCGGGCCGATACCGGGAAGCGCGTCCAGAGACCGGATATCCCGGGGAACCTTGCCGCGGTGTTGCGCAATGATCTCCTGCGCGATCCGCTGCAACGCCAGGGCGCGGCGGTTATATCCCATCCCCTGCCAGACTGCCAGCACCCGGCGCAGCGGCGCTTTAGCCAGTCGCTGTACGGTGGGAAACGCTTTGACGAATTCCCGGTATTTGCCCTGCACCCGGTCTACCTGGGTTTGCTGCAGCATAATCTCGGAAACCAGAATTTTGTAGGGATCGCTTGTTCTTCGCCAGGGCAGGTCGCGCCGGTGTTTCCGATAATACGCGTATACGGTTTTCCGGAACCGCGCGATTTGTGTCGGGCTAAGGTTTTTTTTCGGCATGCTGATCAGGTGCTGTCGCGGGTGGCGATAAGATCAACGCCCAGGTTAAGGAAATTGGCGGCTATGGTTTCCCCGGAACGCACCGGACGGCGCAACCGCATGGCTCTGACCGCCTGCATCGCGTCTGTTAACCTGGCTTTGGGGATCGGCCGATCGGTGCGCACCGGGAGCATTTTCAAAGACAGGCCTTCGCAGACTACCGCCGACGTCAGGATGCGCATCGGGTTCTGAATCTCTTCAACGGCGTATTTTTCGCCTCTGGGACATTTATTGCCGCTGACTCTGGTAACCGCGCACCCCTGCCAATCCACGGAAAGAGTGCAGCCGACCGGACATTCTATACACACCAGTTCTTTGGTCATCGTCTGCTCAAATAAATTGCGGCCATGCGGCCGCAGAGTTCGCTGTCCGCGGTCACGGAATCCGCCAGGTCGTATACCTTGAAAGAGTTCCCGCAAACAAATATACCCGGCACCGAAGTGGCATTGACGGCGTCCGATATCGGCGAATTGGTCCTGTGATCGATGGCCACCCCGGCCATCTCGATAAGCTCATTCTCCGGGATCAACCCCACGGAAACCAGCACCGTATCACAAGCGATCTCGAAGCGGGAATCGTCAACCTCATTGAAAGCATCGTCCACGCGGCAAACCGTGACTTTCTCCACCCGGTCCTTGCCGTGGATGCAGGCGATCTTGTGATTAAAATAAAGCGGGATATCGAAATCCTGCACACATTGCACGATGTTGCGCTTGAGGCCACGGCTGGTTTTCTGGATCTCGATCACCGCCTTGACCTGCGCCCCTTCCAGAATAAAACGCCGGGCCATGATCAGCCCGATATCACCGGAACCGACGATGACCACTGCCTTGCCGGGCAGGAGACCTTCGATATTGATCAATTTCTGCGCCAGTCCGGCGGAAAAGATCCCTGCGGGCCGCGTGCCCGGAATATGCACCATTTCGCGGGTTTTCTCCCGACATCCCGTAGCCATAATCAACGCGCGAGCCTGAACAACCTCCATCCGCCCCGGCGTAATATACGTCAGGACTTTATCTTTGGTCAGATGCACGACGAATGACTTCAGGCTGATCTCGATAGCCGGGGTATTCCTGATCCGATGGACGAAACGGCCGGCGTATTCCGGACCGGTAAGAATTTCTTTGAAATAGCTGATCCCGAAGCCGGTATGGATGCACTGGTTGAGTATTCCTCCCAGATACTGGTCGCGCTCGAGCAAAAGGATATCCCTGACCCCTTCCTTATGCGCAGTTAAAGCCGCAGCCATGCCTGCCGGCCCGCCGCCGACGATAACCAGGTCTCGCTTCTTCATGGCTGCCCCCCTTCTTGCGCAGCGCCGCCGGGGGGCTCCTGCGCGCGGTCGCCGACTACCAGCGCCGAGCCGGGGCCGCGCTTGCTGATCGCGGTCAGGGGAGCGCGGGTTTCTTCAGCCAGGATCTTCATCACCCGGCTGGTGCAGAAACTGCCGTGGCAGCGTCCGGCCTGGCAACGGGTGCGGAACTTGATGCCGTCGAGCGTCCGGGCGCCGCGCTGAATGGCTTCACGGATCTCTTTGGCCGAGACCATCTCGCAGCGGCAAACGATATCGCCGTAAGACGGGTCCTTGCGGATCAACCGCTGCGCGCGGTCGAATCCTGCGGAAAAAAGATGCACGGTCTTTTTGCGATAGCGGTGAAAGAAAAGTTTCCTGCGCAAAACCAGCCCGTGTTTACGCAATAATTCGACGACATAGAGCGCGATGGCCGGCGAAGCTGTCAGGCCGGGTGACTGTATCCCGGCAACCGTGATGCAGCCGGCGGCGGCATACTCATGGCGGATGATGAAATCGTCGCCTGCCACCGGACGCGCGCCGGCAAAATATGCGATGATATCCCTCTCGTCGATAGCCGGCACCAGTCTCTTGACCGAAGTGATCACTTTACGCAAACCTGCCTCGCTGGTGGACACATCCGATTTATCGTCGGTATCCTCGGCAGTCGGGCCGATCATGGGATTACCGTCGGAAGTGATGATGACCAGGGTCCCCTTCGAAGCCGGGGAAGGTAAAGGAAAGATCAGATGGTTGGTCAGGTTCTGGCGCTTTTTATCCAGCAGGAACTCTTCGCCTTTACGCGGTTTGATGGTAAAATCGCGGATCCCCAGCATCGCGGCAATCTCATCGGCGAATAAACCGGCGCAATTGACCAGGTAACGGCAGGCATAGGTCTGTCCGGCGGCGCTGATCTCGAAATGGTCGCCTGCCCGGGTAATCCGATCCACCCGGGTGCGGGTGAAGATCTCCACGCCGTTGCGTCGGGCGTTTTCGGAAAGATCGTAGGTCCAGCGATACGGGCTGATGATGCCGGCGGTAGGCGCGTAGAGGGCGGCAATGATCTTATGGCTAAGATTCGGCTCATTTTCCCACAGCCAGGAGCGGTCGACGAGTTGCAAACCGCCGACTCCCAGTGCCTGGGCGTCGAGCTGTATCTGCTTCAGACGGGCGATATCTTCAAGCGTAAAAGCTACGATCAACTCTCCGACTTCCTTGAAATCGACTCCCAGTTCCCGCGAGATACTGCGCACCAGCTGATTGCCCTGCACGCATAATCTGCCCTTAAGCGAATGCGGGGCATTCTGTGTGCCGGGATGAATGATACCGCTGTTGGATTTGGAGACGCCGAATGCCAGCTCTTCTTCCTTCTCCAGCAACGCGATCCTTAGTTTGTAACGGGAAAGCTCGCGGGCAACTGCCGTGCCCACCGCTCCCCCGCCTATCACCACGATATCATACATCTTTCAATCACCTGACTTATCCACAGGCAGTCCGGGACTCCCTGTGGATAACGTGCGGGAAACGGCGTCGAGCCAGCCCTGGTAGTATTTCCGGGCAAGCGCGGGATTCATTTTCGGCTTGAACACCCGCTGTTTTTTCCAGCACCTTTTGATCGCATCCGCACTCTTCCAATAGCCCACTGCCAGGCCGGCAAGATACGCCGCGCCCAGAGAAGTGGTCTCGATCACCTGCGGCCGGATGATCTCTATGCCCAGCATATCCGCCTGGAACTGGCAAAGAAAAGCGTTCGCCGCTGCCCCGCCGTCAACTTTCAACGCCCGGATCTTCAGCCCGGAATCCTTGCGCATCGCCAGCAGCACGTCTTGCGTCTGATAACACATCGCCTCCAGCGCGGCCCGCACGATATGCGCCGCGCTGCTGCCGCGGGTCAGCCCGTACAGAGCTCCCCGCGCCTGCGACGCCCAGTACGGCGCGCCCAACCCGACCAGCGCCGGCACGAAATATACGCCGGCATTATCCTCAACCGATAGCGCCATCCTTTCCGAATCAGCCGCCGCGCGCAATAATTTCAACTGATCGCGCAACCATTGTATCGCCGCTCCGGCGATAAAAATCGCCCCTTCCAGAGCGTATACCGGTTCGCCCCGGCGGCCGCACGCCAGAGTGGTAATCAACCCGTAGCGGGAAAACGCGCGCCGTTTTCCGGTATTGAGCAACATGAACGCGCCGGTACCGTACGTATTCTTCATCTGCCCCGGCGCAAAACAGGCCTGCCCGAATAACGCCGCCTGCTGATCGCCGGCCATTCCGGCGACGGGGATCCCGGCAGCCAGTCTGCCGATCCTGACCGTTTTTCCGAACACTCCGGAAGAGCTTTTGACCTGCGGCAAAATCGCAGCCGGGATGCCGAACTTGCGCAGTATCTGGGGATCCCAGACGCGCTTCTCGATATTGAAAAGCATGGTGCGGGAGGCATTGGTAAAATCCGTGGCATGCACGGCGCCGCCGGTCAGGTTCCACAGTACCCAGGTATCGGTCGTGCCGAACAACAGCCTGCCCTGTTTCGCCAGCCGCGCGGCGACAGGGACATTCTTGAGTATCCATTCTATTTTTGTCGCGGAAAAGTAGGCATCGATGGGCAAGCCCGTCCGGCGCCGGAACCACGCCGGCCCCCCCGGGTCTTTTTTCAATTCCCTGCAGCGCGCGGCGGTCCGACGGCACTGCCAGACGATCGCGTTGTATACCGGCCTGCCGGTCCGCTTATCCCAGAGCACGGTGGTCTCGCGCTGATTGGTAATCCCGATAGCGGCGATCTCCGCTGCGCTCACCCCGGAGAGCACTTTCTGCAGGCAACGCTCAACGCTGTTCCAGATCTCCCGGGGATCGTGCTCGACCCAGCCCGGGCGGGGGAAATACTGCGGGAATTCCTCATAAGCGCTGATGCGCTTTCTGCCCTGTTTATCGTACACGACCGCCCGGCTGCCGGTAGTCCCCTGATCGATGGCCAGGATATATTCCATCAAGCCCTCCTCTTCTCGATCCACTGCAGCACATCCGCGAACATCTTTTCCTTATCCAGGTCGATCGATAATGCGTGGAACATCCGTGGATAACGGATCATGGTTTTATCCGCGGACGGCAGACCGCGGAATATCCGTTCGCTGAAACGAGTGCTCACGATGGAATCCTCTTCCGGGAGCAGGAATACTGCCGGTTTTGTCATCCGTTGCAGACAATGCGCGGCCTTCAGTTGACCGAGAAGCACCTGCCATAACAAGCGGGCAGAGACCAAACCATGCTCGCGGGGATCGCGCTGCATACCCTCCAGGCACTGTTTATCCCGGGTAAACATGTCCGGCGCAAAAGGAATTCTGAACTGTTTTCGTGGATTGAAAATGAGCGCGAAAAATACCCGCGCGTAGAGGCTCAAAGGAAGAGAAAGGTTACTTTTGAAAGCGGGAGAAATACAGATCAGCCCGTCGCATATCTGCGGATGCCCGCAGACAAGCAGAAAACTCAACAACGCGCCCATACTTTCGCCGACCAGAAAACATTTCGCACCCGGATGTTCCTCATCGATGATCTGTTTCAGCCGGAGCAGGTCCCGGTAATAGGTTCGGAAAGAATCGATGTCTCCGGGCAGCTCTTCGGAACGTCCGAAACCGCGCAGATCGATCGCATACGAGTGACAAGCCCGGCCGGCGAAGAATGCGCTCAATGCGTCCCAACGGCCGCTGTGGCCTCCCAGACCGTGCACCAGCAATAAAACTACATTCGCAGAAGTTGAAAGGGATTCTTTCTTTTCGTAGATGATACCCGTGGCCTGATCCTTGATCATCATATAAGCGCAGTCTCCCGTTTATCCTCCCGCAAAAACCCCCAGGCTCTCAAGCTGTTTGCGCAATTTCTCGATCTTCTGCTCCCTGGACTGAATCGCAGATTCTTTTTCCTGAAGCGCCGCGCGAGCGCCCCGCAATTCCGTTTCCTGCTGCGCGATAAGCTGTTGTTGCTCCAGGGTCTTGAGCCTCAACGCCTCCAGTTCGCCTTGAGGACAAAGCGTCGTAGCGCACCCGCAAAAAACAACACAGACGATGATAAAAAATAAATTGAATATCTTCATAGTGACTTATTATACCACAGCTTACCTGAATAGCCAGGCAAGAAAAAGGACTCGCCCGCGACCGGGAAGAGAAAAGGGCTCGCCCATGATGGGCAAGCCCCGGGGGGAACAACAATCTCGCGCGGGTGATCGTTGCCGGCTATTTCTTCTTCAGCACGCCTTCGATCGCCACGATCACATCCAGCGGATTGAACGGTTTCTTCAGACATTTCTGTATACCGCAGATATTCAGCAACGGCACATGCTCATCCTCGCGGAAAAAACCGGTCATGGCGATAATCGGAATACCCATGGTAGCGGTGAATTGCCGTAATTCATCCGCCACCTCGAACCCGTTCATATCGTTCATCTTCAGGTCCAGCAGGATAACATCCGGTTTGATGAAGTTCGCCTGATGCTGAACCAGATCGGCTTGCGCGGTCTCAAAAACCTCGTAACCGCTTAACATAAGGGTTTCTTTCAGCTCTTCAAGAAATTCTTTATCGTCATCGACTATAATGACTTTTCCTTTACTCATCTGGTCTGCACCGCTGCAGTAAGTATTGCTCCCGCATTAAAAACACAGAATGACGGAGGGATGAACACTTCAAAAACAGATCCCTCACCCGGCGCGCTTTCCACGCTGATAGCGCTGCTGTAACCATGCATGATCTCCCGGCAGATTGCCAGGCCCAACCCGGTTCCTTTACCGATGCTCTTGGTGGTAAAAAACGGTTCAAATAGATTCTTACGCACCGACTCGCACATCCCCGGCCCGCTGTCCCGGAACGCGATCCTGACTCCTCCTTTGTCGTTCCAGGTTACGATCTCCAGCGTGCCGCCGGTAGACATGGCATCAAGCGCATTCTTGATAATATTGGTAAATACGTGACTTAATCCCTGATCGATCACCAGCGGCAAAGAATCCTGATACTGGCGGATAATCCGGTAACCGGGGTTTAACCGGCCCGAAAAAACATCCAGACATTCCTCAAGCAGTTTATGGACATCAATGGGGACCCTGGCCGCTGCCCTGCCTCCGGACAGTAACTGCATGCCGCAGGAACGTAAAGAATGCGCAATGGTGCCGATACGATTAAGACCGCTTTTGATCTCAAGCATGTATTCCTTCATCACCGAGCTCGGCGACACTACCCGCAGGAATGCATCGGCGAGCCGGCAGGCATGGCGCAAAGGCGATTCAATGGCTTCCACAATACCCGAAGCCAGCTTGCCCACAGAAGCGAATTTTTCCAACTCCGACTGTTGCCGATGCAGCTCGAGTTGTTGCCTGCGCTGGTCGCCCAGATGCATGAGATCGGCGACAATCCTGCTGGCGTACGCGCACATCAGTTTGGCGAATTCGAAATCAGCTTCGCTGAAAGCCGCGGCGTTCGATTTATCGCCGATGTTGATGATGCCGATGAGATCGGTATCGACACACAGCGGTATGGAAATAAAAGAACCGGTATGGTAATGGGTGAAACCGTTGCGTTTGAACCGGCTGTCCTTGGCGATATCCTTGACCAGCACCGGGCGGTTGATCCTGCCGACGGTACCCGCTACCCCCTCGCCGATGCGCTGACGATGCCCTTTGATACGCAGATTGACCGAATTATAGAAAGAATCCAGCACCAGTTCTTCGTTATCCGGATCGAATACGAAAAGAGAACCGCATTCCGCATTAAGCCTGGCGATGAGTTCCTTAAGAGTGCCGTTCAGAAATCCGCGTACCAATGCTCCGACGTCGTTGTTCTGACATACCGTCATGACCGTTATCCTACCGTTTACGTATTGCGTGGGATTGAAAACCGCTTCGAAAGGATTACTGCTCCCGGGCTTCCTTAAGCAACCGCTCGATCTGATATATAACGTCAAGCGGATTAAAAGGCTTTTGCAGATAGTTCTGCATATTGAAAAAACTCAACAATGAGCCGTCTTTTTCCTCGGTAAAGTATCCGGACATGACCAGGATCGGTATCTTCTTTGTTTCCGGAATAGCCCGGAGTTTATTGGCGACCTCGAAACCGGTCATCCCCTGCATGCGCAAATCCAGCAAGATCAGATCCGGTTTTATTTCCGCAGCCAACCCGGTGGCTTTGGTCGAGTCCCTGACTTCCTTGACTTCATACCCGCTCAAGAGGAGAGTCTCTTTCAGTTCTTCAAGGAATTCCTTATCGTCATCCACCACCATGATCCGTTTCTTCAATGGTTTAGTCGCCTGTTTCTTGAGAAGATCCATTCCAACCTCCCCCGATGACGGATAATCAATTGCGTTGCGCATTACGGTCTCTCCTTTTGCTATTAGTATAAGTTCTCTCCCTGAACTGTACATTGCTTTTTTACGCTTTTTACTGACTTTTTTCCACCTTTTCCATTTAACAAAAAAGGAACTCTTCTTTGAGTTCCTCGACGGAAAAACGCGCTTGACGCCGCTGTCCGGCAGTTATCCGAGCATAACCTTTAATTTTTTCAGCAATGCCACCACGTCAAACGGCTTATTCATGAAAGCGTCGGCCAGACGTAAAATTTCCTTGCCCTCCGTATCCTCTTTTTTGTCGAGCGCTGGAATACGATCATCTTCACTGCGGAACATCGGCCGGCCGGTGGTGACAAGGATCTTAAAAGGGACGCGCCGCGATTTCAGCGTGCGCAAAACATCAAGTCCGCTGACTACGGGCAGTTTTAAATCAAGGATCACCAGATCGAAGGCTTCTTTCTCAAGGATCTGGAGCGCTTTTTCGCCGTCAAAAGCCGTTCTGACCAGATACCGTTCTTCTTTGAGCAATTCGGCGATCTCTTCGCAGATCTCCTCATCGTCATCAACCAGCAGGATTCTTTTCATGTATCGGACCTTAAACTGTTTTCACTTCCACCGGCAGGCTTATGGTCACCGCGGTGCCCTTGCCTTGCTCGCTCTCGATCCTTACTGTCCCGTTATGCAAACTGACCAGCTGGTGGCATACCGTCAGCCCCAGCCCCGTACCTTTCGACTTGGTGGTAAAAAACGGTTGCGATATTTTTTTCAAGTCATCCGGACTGATCCCCGAGCCGTTATCCCGGAAAGTCACGGTAAAGTATCCCCGGGGCTTATATTCGGCGGTAATGCCGATCTTCCCCTTCTTCTCCGGCAATGCCTCGTAAGCGTTATTGAGGACATTGTTGAACATTTCCCTGACCTGCAGCGGATCCGCCTTGATCGTATCGGCAGGCTTACAGGTACACTTCAACTGCACGTTCACTTTGGCCTTGGGGAAACGCTCGCGAGCCGCGGAAACGCATTCCTGCAGCAGCTCATGGATGGCCACCGCCTGATAGTGAGGCGTTTTAATCCGGGAATAACTTAACAGATTATTGATAATCTGGTCGCTCTCCACGACTTTTTTCTCGATGTTGACCAGGTGGCTCTGCAACCGGGCATCGCGGGACTTGCGGTTGATGTTGTACGCGGCAGTGCGGATCGCCGCCAGCGGATTGCGCAGCTCATGTGCGATCGTAGCTGCCAGCGCCCCGATCTCGGAAAGATGTTTGGCGACCGCCAGTTCTTTCTGCATCCCCAGCAACTGTTCGGTCTTGTCATTAACCATCTGCTCAAAAGCAGCTTTGTCGTTTTTCAGGATCGCTTCAGCCTGTTTCTGCTCGGTAATATCCCGGATGGTCTCGATAGCCCCGACCATGTGGCCGTCGCTGTCATACAAGGGCGACGCCTTCGCCCAGACAAACGCTCCTTTGCCGTTATACACCTGCGGGACGAAAACTTCGGCGAAGAGGATGTTTTTTTTGCGTTTGATAAAGCTGTATTTCCTCTCCATCTCCCGATCGGTCCTGCCGATCAGGTCGATCAGCATGGGCCGGGGTTTGCCGTAGAAAGGTACCGCATACGCGTATTCCGCCTTACCGATGATCTCTTTCTTGCTCAAACCGGTCATCTCTTCTATAGCCTTGTTCCAGGCAATCACCTTTTTTTTCTTATCGATAACCAGCGTGGCATCCGGCAGGAACTCGATGATATCCTGAAGCTGCTGATTGGCCAGCCAGAGCTGTCTTTCGGCAAGCTTGGCTTCGGTATTCTCCAGGCCGTAGATGCGGATGTGCGAACCGCCCGGCACGGAAAACGACGATTGTTTGTACCAGATGCCGTTTATCTCTACATCGCGGGTGAACGGCTGGTTCCGGGACAGCTTGACCTGCTCGGACAACCAGGTCAAGCCCGCCAACCAGGGATGCTGCGCGCCCAGAGAGACCAGATCGGGGAATAGCCGCTGCGCAGCAGGATTGAGATAATGAATATTCCCCGCGGCGTCGACTTCCACGATCGGATTGAAGTCAAGCTGGGGGAACGTGGCCAGCCAGGCAGTATGCTCCTCTTCTTTCTTGCGGCTGGTGATATCCGTGACCATGGCCAGAAACCCGCTGTAGGTATTGTTGGTTTCAAACAACGGCGAGGCCGAAACGATGGTCCAGAGATCGCCGCCGTCCTTCCTTTTGAGCCGGAAGTCGGTGCGAATCCTTTCTCCGCCGGCGAGCGTCTTCAGGAAAATCGTCGCTTGCTGCTGCGACTGTTCGTCCAGAAAACCGAAATAATCCTTACCCATAACCTCGGAAACCTGATAACCGAGCAGATCCGCCATGCGCTGGTTGATGAACACCACCCGGCGCGCGTTATTCACCAGAACGATACCCTCCAGCGAAGTTTCCACGATATAGCGATACCGTTCCTGGCTGGCGCGCAACGCCTCAAGCGCATGTTTATGCTCGCTGATATCCACTCCGGAAGCGATAATGCCGTTTATGCTGCCGTCGGATCTGCGCAACGGCTCGATAGTCAGATCATACCAGTAATCCTTCCCCTGATACGTCAGACAGACTTCTTCCCGTGACCCCCGGCCCGAATCAAGAACCCGCTGTTTCATCAGACGCAGACGTTGCGCCTGTTTCGGCGGATACAGCTCGTCGTCGCATTTGCCGATAAGCTCATCCACGCTTAGCTGCTTATTGGGATTATGCACCCAGGTATAGCGCAGGTTGCTATCCTGGCTGAAGACGACGGTATGCGCGTGGGCAATGCCTACCCGTAAACGCTCCTCGCTCAACCGCAACGCTTCTTCCGTAGCCCGGCGTTTAGAAATATCCCTTCCCACCGCCAGCAAACTGTAGAGCCGGCCGTCGGCATCGCGCAGCAGCTTTACTTTCATTTCGAACCAGATGGTCGAGCCGTTCTTATGCACCATCTCGTATTCGATGGTAAACATCCTGTCGGCGGGCTGCGCAGGATCCCGCCCCGCGGCAATCATTTCGTCCTGCTTTTGCCAGGCCAGGGTCAACGAAGCCGGAGTGAATATCTGCTCCGCGGTCAACTCCAGCGCTTCCTGCGGGGTATACCCGAGCAAACGCTCGATGGAAGGGCTGACATACCTGCAGCGCATGTTGAAATCAAAGATCACGATCAGATCGGTGATATTGTCCGCCAGGAAACGATACCGGCGCTCGCTCTCCTGCAGGGCCTTTTCACTCGCTTTCTTCGCGGTGATATCGTGGGCAATCTCGAGTATCGCGATGGGATCGCCCTTACGATTCCTCTGCAGCGCCCAGCGGCTGGAAACGATGATCGGCGTGCCGTCTTTGGTATGATGGATCAGTTCGCCTTCCCAGCGGCCGGCCGCAAAAAGCTCGCTATTAACATCTTCAAGCGTGCGCGGGAACCTGGTATTAAGCAACTCGTGGGAATTGCGGTCCATCGCTTCTTCTTTACTCCAGCCGTATTGCAACTCCGCGCCGTGATTCCAGAGCACGATATGCCCGTCCATATCGGAGATTATGATCGTATCGTCCGCCAGATCAAGCAGCGCCACCAGCTCATCCAGCAATTCAGCCTGCTGTTCCAGTCCCACCAGGATATGCTCCGGCTTGACCGAAGAGTCCTCTTTAGCGTGGTGCTTGCGGGCGTTGTTGGGTTTTTCGCTCATGTGCGTTTCTTGGTTTTTTTGCGCTTCGTCCGGAACTGCGTGGGGGTAAGCCTGGTGAATTTTTCAAAAATGCGGATAAATGATTCGGGATTACGATACCCCAGCCGGTAGGAAATCTGGTCGACAGTCAGGCCGGTCCTGGTGAGCAACTCCTGCGCCCTGTGCACTTTCACCTGGAGCTTGTATTCGTTGAAACCGACGCCGGCGTGTTCCTTGAAAATCCGGCTTAAGTATTTCGGGCTCAAGCAGACGGTGCGGGCGACATCGTTAAGAGACGTTTTCTTTTCGGCATTGCGGCGGGCAAATTGTTTAGCGCGCTCGATCTTTGCATGAATATCCTGGCTATCCCCGATAGAACCGCCGCCCCCCGTCAACAGGCGCTCGATGATCTCCTTGGTTTTATCGATATCCAGCGGCTTCTCGATATATTCATCGGCTCTGCCCTTGAGCGCCTCGATAGCCACATCCTTGGAGCTGTAACCGGTCAGCATCACGATCTTGAGGTCCGGGGCATTCTTTTTCATTTCTTTGAGCACATCGGTCCCGCTGGCGCCGGGCAACATCACATCCAGAATGACCAGGTCGATCTCATTCGGTTTACGCAGAAGCGATAACGCTTCCGTTCCGCCGGAAGCTTCAATGACCTTATAGTGCTCCAGGCACTCCTTGAATTCGCTGCGGAATTCCCTGTCGTCATCAACCAGCAGTATCGTATGCGGCATCGGACGGTCTCCTTACAAACAAAAAACCCGGGCGCTGACCCGGGAATATACTATTTTCCTTTTTATCTGTTTTTTCATACCCTCGCGACTCCTAGGTATGATTATAGCACAACTTAAACGATGCCCCAGATATTTTTCTTGTACTGATCGAGCATCCGGTAGGTATTGAAATTTGCGCCGGCGATAAGGCAGTTGATCATATAGTCGAGCCATTTGGAAGAGAAATCGATCTGGCCCTTGTTATTGGTTTCGTAATACAGCTTGACCATTTCTTCCAGCGCCGCATACAGCTGTTTTGCGTCATCGACCATATGCAGGTCGCGCTCATCCCCCACCACTCCTTCCGGATTGACGTATCCGAAGATCTTTCCGATCCCTTTATCCGCCGCCTCTACCACCCATCCGTCCAGCGTGCTGATCTGCACCACGCCGTTCAAAATAGCCTTCATGCCGCTGGTGCCGGATGCCTCAAACGGCGGCAGGGGATTGTTCAACCAGACGTCGACGCTGGAAGTCAGAATCCTGGCGAGACTGATCTCGTAATTCTCCGGCATCATGATCTTGAGATAATCATACGCATCCACCAGCCCGTCCACCTTATCCAGCATATCATTGATGAAGGTAAAACCCAGATTATCGCTGGGATGCGCCTTGCCGGCGAAAATGATCTGAATGGGGCCGATCTTCTTGGCCAGACTGATCAATTTCTTGACATCCTGCAGGATCATGCTCGGCCGTTTGTACATCGCCACTCTCCTGGCCCAGCAGATGGTAAAAATATCCGGGCTGAATTTCCATTTCTCAAGAAGATTGCACAGGTCGATCTTATTCTGCTGATGCGCCTGCCAGACTTCGCGGCGAAAATCCGCTTTGTCCCGCAAACCGTCGACTTTGGTCAACGCCATGGGATTGGCTTTGATATCGCCCAGGTCCGCGGCGTATTTCTCGAAAACCCCCTTAAAGCGGTCGGACATCCAGGTATGCGGATGCACGCCGTTGGTCACATGCTGGATCTGCTCTTTATACCTGGGGAACTGCAGTTGCATGACTTTGCCGTGGTTCAACGCCACCGCGTTGATCCGGGAAGCGATATTCATCGAAAGCAGCGTCAGGTTAATCGACCCTTTGTCTTTACCGAAGGTCTCGCAGATCTCGAAATCCTCTTTGCGCACGACACGGCTCAAATCCTCGGGAGAAAACCGGTCATGACCGGCCTCGACCGGCGTGTGACAGGTATACACGAAATGTTTCTTGAGCGCGTCAACCTCCGCGCGCTGCAATCCCCGGGCTTTTTCCACAAACGCGAAAACCGCGTGTCCTTCGTTAAGATGGAAAAGATTGACGTTGTAGCCGAGCTCGCGCAGCGCCGCAACCCCGCCCATGCCCAGGATAACCCGCTGCATGATCTTGATCCAGACATCATCGGACCGATAGAGCTGGTCGGTAAGATGCCGGATTTTCTCGTTATTCTCCTCTACATTGGCATCCAGCAGAACCAGAGGGACCACGGCATCGTGCTTATAGCTGTAGACGTAGTATTTCCACAAGCGCAGGTACAGGTCTTCATTGCGCAGGGAGATCTTGACTTTGTTCTTCAACGGGATCAAGCCGGGATACGACGTCAGGTCCCAGGTCATCCGTTCCGGCATCTGGCCGTACTTGAACCAGAATTTCTGCCGGAAATATCCGGTATTCCAGAGTATACCGATGGCCACTACCGGAAGCTTGTAGTCCGCCATGGTCTTGACCGTGTCCCCTGCCAGCACGCCCAGACCGCCGCTGTAAATCGGCAGGTCCACCAGCGAACGCAGGTTCAAGCTGAAATAATAATCCGCAAGGCGGCAATTGGAGAAGATTTCCTGTTCCTGACTCTTATTCTTGGGATCGATAGGGCGGGCGGAAGTGAATTTATTATAAAAACTGGTGGCCAATCCGTATTCCATGGAGAAATACGCCAGACACTTATCCTTGGGAGAGATCAAACGGCGCTCCGCCTCGACGATACTGGAGAGCGGCAAACCGAAATAGGTCGCGTCACCGATATCCCCGGAATACCGTTCTTCAAACGCATCTACTTTGACCAGAGAGAGAAATTCGGCAAGCAGCTGCTGCTGTGTCACGCAACCCTCCATGCGATTCCTTGGTTTAGCGAACAGCTAAGGCTGTCGACTATATAGTTATCGGCATAGGTACGGTTTTTTGAAACTAATAATTAACAAACCTCCATCATTATACGTTGCCCCATCCGCTGCGTCAAGCATTTTGCAGACGTTTTCCCCAACTCATTATCCGGCGGGAACTTACAAAAGTATTCCGGTAGGCTCCGGGTACAGCAGGATTACTTCTTTTTCAAAGCCCGATCGATCATGGCTTTCAATTCCGCATTATCAAACGGCTTGGTAAGATATCCGGCGTAACCGGGAATATTCTTTATCCGCTCCACCATCTCGCTGTCGGCGAAAGCGGTAAGAAAAATCACCGGTCGATACGTACCTGCGCTCAACTGCGTCGCCGTATCCACCCCATCCAGAGAGCCCTTGAGCCTGATATCCATCAGCAATACATCCGGCTGCTCCCGGGCAACATACTCAAGCGCTTCTTCTCCGCTGGCAACCACTCCCGCATCAAATTTCCATTGCTGCAGAGTATACTTAATGCTCAACGCCACAACGGGTTCATCTTCAACCACCAGTATTTTTCTCCCGGCACCCATCGCCTGCCACCTATTCGCTCTTCATGACTATGCTGTAACGGGTACCTTCCCCGCCTTCCATATGGGCAATACCCAGATTCGTCGCCAGCGTAGCGACCAGCTCCAACCCCAGAGTCTTGGCTTGTTCCAGCTTGAAATCCGCGGGTAACCCCACGCCGTTGTCGGAGACGCTCAAAACATAATGTTCCCGGCTATCCTTGTATAACGTTATGGTGATCGAACCTTTCCTCTGATCCGGAAAAGCGTATTTGATGGCGTTGGTCACCAGTTCATTGACGATCAGGCCGCAGTTGATGGCTTTATCGATGCCGAACTCGATCGTGTCATCGACATCCACCGCTATTGCGATCACCCGCGGGTCAATACCGAACGAACCGCTGATCGTGGCTACCAGATCAATGAAATAACCCCGCATCACGATGCGTTCCAGATTCGCCGCTTGATAGAGCTTTTCATGCACCAGCGCGATAGACCGGACCCGGGCAAAATTCTCCATCAGCACGCTCTTGAGCCGGCGGTCGGAAACTCTGCTCGCCTGAAGGTTAAAAAGGCTGTTGATAATCTGCAGGTTATTCTTCACCCGGTGGTTGATCTCTCGTAAAAGGATCTCCTTCTCCTTCAGAGAAGCTTTAAGCGCATCCTCCGCCTTTTTACGCTGCGTAACATCATCATACACCACTACCAGTTCGTCGGACGGTAATTTATAGACATAATTCTCTTTCCAGCCGGATACCCTCTCATCCTGATATAACGTCACGGGAAGATGCTCGGGAGTGCCGGTCTGCCAGACGCGTTGCAATACTTCCAGCAGGCCGAATTGTTTCACTCCGGGAAAAACCTCGGTAACTTTCCTGTCGATGCAATCGCCGCGCGCAATCTCTTCCGTCTTTTCCGCAGCTTTATTGAGATCCTTGAATACAAAATCCCGGCCGTTATCCACCGCAGCATAGATCGCCGCGCAACTGCCCATATTGGCGAACAATTCGCGGAATTTATATTCGCTATCCCGCAAAACATTTTCGATCAGCGTGCGCCGGGTGATATCGACCGCGGAAGTAAACAGGTATTTTTTTCCATCCGAGAATGTAACGACATCTACGGCGAAAAGCATCCTCTTGATTTCTCCGGATCGAGCGCGCAAATCCACCTCCACGCACTCCTTTCTCCCCTGGGTCAAGAAGTGATCAATGACTCTTTCCCGATCAGCCGGACTGATCCAGATGCCCAGCTCAAAAGAAGTCTTGCCGACTGCTTGCGCTTTGGTATATCCCATCACCCGCTCAAACGCGGCATTGACGTCGATGTACCGACCGGTTTCCACCTCGGTGATAGCGGCGAGCGAAGGACTGGTATAAAAAACAGTCTTGAACTTCTCTTCCGAAGCTTTCAGCGACAATTCCGCGGTCTTGTGATCGGAGATATCGCGGGCAAGAGTGCCGACAGCGATGATCCGCCCCTTTTTGTTTCTTATGGGATATTTGCGGTCGATCAGCCAGATATGTTTCTTCTTCAGGAACACCGATAGTTCCAGAGAAACCGGCTTTCCGGTTTTCAAGCACCGTCTGAATTGATTGTTGAATTTTTTCGCCACTGCGGGAGGGAAACAATCTTCGGCTTTCTTGCCGATGAGGTCGCCGGGTTCCAAGCCAAAAGTTCCGGCGCCGTTAAAATACACATAGGTGCCTGCGGGATCCTGAAGAAGGATAATAGAATCGGTATTTTCCGCCAGAAGATGCAGCAAATGCCGGACAGGCGCAGCGCTGGTGAGGGTGCTCTTCGCGATCTTCTTTTTGACCATACGGCTGGTTATTTTCCGCCGGAATATTCTATGCTGTCGATCATGGATTGAATGCGCGGCTGGTGTTCATTGCGGAAGAGAAACGAGAGAATCACGCTTCCCTTTTTCCCTTCCGGGAACAAAAATACCTTCTCCTGGATGAACCCTTTGTAATTAGGGTCTTCGGTAACAAAGTAAAACCCTTTATAGCGCGGCTTATCGATGGTCCCGCGGCTTAGGATCTTGCGGTTGGCATCGAAATACCCTATGGTCTCGGCCAACTCGGAGTCGGGATTGGTAAAAATGCTCCAGTATTTCTTCCTGGTTGCGGAATCGGTGGTGGCGTCGAACGATATCATCACGATCTCCACCGGTTTCTCGTTGACGTTGACGAACGCGGTGTCCGCGATATCGGCGTTCTCCACCAGGAAACTTTTGTCATGCTTGAATTCCTCTGCGACGCGCATGGAAAAAGCAAAACGCTGCATCTTGAATGTCCCCGGGACATCCTGAGCGCAGACGCGCCCCCCGAGAATCACGCCCAACAGCAGACAACCGGTTAACAGAATCCTCTTCATAGGTATCCTCGTTTTGAACTCTATTTTACTCCCCTCCAAGCCGTATTTCAACCCTTAACTTCGCCGATATCCTCATCCCACAGAGCGGGTTTCGTTTTGATAAAAGCGGCCATAAGCTGCCGGCACTCGGGCATGTCCAGGTTGATCAATTTCACCCCGCAGCCGCGGGCATAACGCTCGGGGCCTTTAAAAGTACGGTTCTCCCCGATAACCACCAGCGGGATTTTATAAAGAAGGATCGCCCCGGTGCACATGGCGCACGGTGAAAGAGTCGAATACAACACGCATCGCCGGTATTCACCGGCCTTGAGCCGGCCGGCATTTTCCAGACAATCCATTTCCGCGTGCAGGATCGCAGACGTGCGCTGCACCCTGCGGTTGTGCCCCCGGCCGATAATCCGGTCGCCTTTAACCAGCACCGCGCCGATAGGAATGCCGCCTTCGCGCAAACCCTTTCTGGCTTCTTTGAGCGCTTCGCGCAAAAAAAAGAGATGCCGGGTGGTAGTATTCATATACGAGTATTATACAACTAAATGCAGCGGCAGGCAGAAGAAATTTCGGAAGGCGAGAATTTTAAAGTACGCGCGCGCTCAACGTTTATGGAAACCGCCGGACCGGCGATGCTGGTCAAAACGGCCGCGGGAATGCTGCGAAGGCCGGTGCTGCCCGCCGGAATGATATCCGCCCGGACGATGCGCGCCGGACAAGCCGGCAGTGAACTGCTCCGCGGGAATATCCTTATGTTTGGAAACCGGCAAAGTGACCCGGATAAGCTTTTCGATATCCTGAACTTCGGTTTTCTGATCCGGGGTGGCAAACGATATGGCGTGCCCCTTATGGCCGGCTCTGCCGGTGCGCCCGATGCGATGCACGTAATTCCCCGCGTCTTCCGGCAGATCATAGTTGATCACCAGCTCTATTCCGGTCACGTCGATACCGCGGGCCGCGATATCCGTAGCTACCAGCACTTTATAAGAACCTCTTTTGAAACCTTCCAGTGCTTCCCGACGCTGGTTCAGGGAACGGTTGGAATGTATTTCAGCGGCGTTAAAACCCATCTCTTTGACTGCGCGGGCGATTTTGCGCGCGCCGATCTTGGTCCGGGTAAACAACAATACCGCGCCGTGATACTGCGCCAGCACCTTGCCTAAAAGCTTGATCTTCGATTCTTTCTTAACGATAAAAAGCTCCTGGGTAACCAGTTCCGCGGCAGTGCCGGACGGAGCGATCTCCACGCGCACCGGCAATTTCATATGCCCGGTAGCCATCTTCATGATCTCGGGGGGCATGGTGGCGGAAAAAAGCATGGTTTGCCGGTTTTTCGGCACGACTTTCAGAATCTTATCGATCTGCGGAGCAAACCCCATATCCAGCATACGGTCAGCTTCATCAAGCACGAGCATGGTCACTGCTTCCGGAATGAAATGCCATTCCCGGATATGATCGATCAGGCGGCCGGGAGTAGCGATAACCACCCGGGGATTACGCTTGAGCGCCATAATCTGATCATCCATGGGCGCGCCGCCGATAAGACAGGCGGTTTTGATGCCAAAAGGATGGGCAATGCCCCGTATAGCTTCCTCTATCTGTATGGCCAGCTCTCGTGTCGGCGCAAGCACCAGGCCAACTCCTTTAGTCTGGGCTAAGAACTGCACCATGGGGATGGCAAAAGAATGGGTCTTGCCGGTACCGGTCTGGGCAATGCCCACTACATCTTTACCTTCAATGGCAATAGGAATAGCCTTCTGCTGTATGGGCGTGGGGGCCTTAAATTTAATATGATCGAGTATTTCCAGGATCCTGGGCGCGATCCCCAGGCCGTCAAAACCGCTGACGTGCGGTAAAACTATCTTTGGAACTTCACTATTTTGGTTCATTCTTCCTCCATAAACAAAAATACCGTAAAGGTTAGCGCTCTGTCTTCCTTTACGGTACTAAGACATCTAATCTTTCTTACTGTACTAGTATACACTATTTTACCGTTTTGTCAACTAAATTCTTATTGACTGCCATTTTCCAGAGCAACCATGCGCCGGCAGTAAAACAAACCAGCATGGTCACTACGGCTACCCCCCTGATCCCGGTGGCAATCGCCGTATCATATTGCAGAACATTCATTTCGCTCAATAAATACTCCCAGTCGTGGATCACGTTATCCCCGCCAAAAGGGGTCACCATGGGTAATTCCAGGCGGCGGGCATCCGCCAGATAGGTGGCGATGTAAAATAGATTGGTGGATATCCAGCCGAAAGATAGAGCCATGCCGAAAAACTCTTTCTGGCGGTAAAAATTGAATATGGCGAAGACCGGAATGGCCAGTTGAAGGATAGTGCCTCCGGCCACCCCCATGGTCTGCCCCAGAGGCATGAACACCAGATGACCTAATTCGTGAATACCGAGATTGATCCCCCCCAGAACGCTGGTGTAAACCGGGTCAGCCAATTGCCGGAACAAAACATAGACAAAATAGACCAGTAAAGGCAACCGGGCCAGCCAATTCTTCCCCCGGCACCACTCTGCAGCTTCATCCAGCAAATTTTCTACAGATTCCCGCAAATGAACCTCCGGTTATTATCATAAACCATTATACTGCCAAGAGTTCTGCAAAACAACCAATTATTGACAAAAAAAACCCCGCCATGCGCCATCAAAACGCATGAGCGGGGTTTGTTTAAGGCAATTTATAACTTCACTACATTAGTAGCTTGTTCGCCTTTCGGACCTTTGGTAATCTCGAATTCGACTTCCTGTCCGTCGGTCAATGTCTTGTACCCTTCTCCAACGATAGCGCTATGATGTACGAATACATCGGCGCCTGACTCGGGAGTGATAAAGCCATAACCCTTTTGGTTCGAAAACCACTTCACTTTACCTTTTGCCATTCTACTTCCACCTTCCTTTCTTCAATAGTGTAGTAAATTAAGACAAAAAAACCGAAAGGCTAGCAATCTACTCCTTTCGGTCCTAGACTTCTAATCTTCATTTACTACAGTGATAAGTATACCATTCTCCGGCTATTTGTCAACTTTTATTTATCAAAACAATTTATGCTCTTTAAAGCTGAAAAAAGCCTGCCTGGCGACAATAATATGATCCAGGACTTCAATGCCCAGGATCTCTCCGGCTGCAGCCAGGCGTTTATTCACCAGAATATCGTCTTCGGAAGGCTGGGTATCTCCTGAAGGATGATTATGCGCCAGAATAACCTGAACTGCCAGGCATTTTACCGCAGGTTCAAAGACTTCCCGGGGATGGACCAAACTGGCGTTGACCGTGCCCATGGAAATCACTTCCCGATGTATCTGCTGATTACGGGTATCCAGGAAAAAGATCACAAAATGCTCTTTCTTGCTCTCCCGGATATCTCTCAAACTGTCAAAGACATCCTGCGGCGAGAGCAACTGCGCGATCCCGGCTTTCTTATCCAGAAAAAATCTGCGGCCCAACTCCAGACAAGCCAGGATTGAACAGGCTTTTGCCTGACCAATGCCTTTCACCTTACGGCATTGTTCCAGGCTGATCCGGGAGATATCCGGCCCGGACAAGAACGCGCGTAAAGCCGCTTCTGCCAGCCCCAGGGCGCTTTTTCCGGGACACCCGCTGCGCAGAATGATCGCTATCAGTTCGGTATCGCTTAAACGATCCGGACCGTATTTGACCAGCTTTTCCCGGGGACGGTCGATCGAAGGTAAATCGTGGATAGTGATGCGTTGAGCCGGCATGATAAAACCTCCTTTCGCGCATAACGCTTTTACTCTAATAGACGCAAAAAGAGGCTGAATCTAACAGTTTTTTTTAAAAGGCAGGTTCTAACGATTGAGTATCCAGATGAAATAATTCAACACTGCGGCAAAACCGACCCAGGCCAGATACGGCACCAGCAGCAGCCCCGCGGGTTTGGAAAGGCGGTAAAAAACAATCACCATGGCCAGGATCAGGGTCCAGAGCACCCAGATCACTGCCAGGCCGCCCAGAGGCCAGCGCAACCCGAAAAAAACTCCCGACCAGACGACGTTCAAAGCCAGTTGCACCATGAACAACGCTTTAGCTCTTCTGGCTGCGACGGAAACAACAGGATTTTTCCAGATCAAAAACAGGGCTACCCCCATCAAAAAATAGAGCCCTGTCCAGACCGGAGCGAAAATCCGGTCAGGCGGAGTAAACGCCGGTTTGCTCAACGCAGCATACCATCCGGGTATGGCCGGTTGGGTGTAGAGCGCGCCGAGAAAACCCGCCAGCTGGCAGATAAAAATACTGGCGATACATTTCGATCTGTTATTTAATTGCATACGCCTACCATGCCAGGATCACCGCAGTCAGGTCATCGTACTGCGGCGCCGATCCCTGAAAACCGTTGAACTGCGCTTCCATGCCGCGCAGCACGGCGTCGCCGTCTTGACCGCGTAACGCGTAAAAAGTTTCTTTGAGCCGTTCGGTGCCGAACTCCTGCTGTTTCCCGTTGCGGCCTTCTGTCCAACCGTCGGTATACATGAACAGCCTGTCCCCCGGCATAACCTGTCGCCTTACGGTAGTATAGGCACAGCCGGGCATCAACCCCAGCGGAGCTGCCGAAGCCTGGCATAATTCTTCCAGCCGGTCAGCGGCGCCCGTGGTATACAGCAGCGCCGGGTGGCCGGCGCACGCGCCTTCCCAGAAACCTTCGCGCCCATGCACGATCAGGTATTGCCCGGTGACAAATCGTCCCTGGAGCAACGCCACCAACTGATCGTTCAACCGGGAGAGGACCTGCGCAGGATCGCGGGAATCTTGGGCCAGGACCCGCAGCAGGGAGATCGTCTGGGCCATGATCAACGCCGCCGGCACTCCCTTACCGCTGACATCGCCGATGAACACCCCGTAAGTCGATTCATCCAGCCGGATCACATCGTATAAATCGCCTCCCACGAATTTTGCGGGTTTGAGGAACGTGCGCAGCTGCGCCGCCCCGATCTGCCGCAGGTCCGCAGGCAGAAAACTGCGCTGGATGGAAGCGGCGATCTCCAGCTCCTTCTCCAGAATTCGCCTTTTCTGCGTTTCTTCCAGGAATTTCAACAGCAAACCCGAGACGTACACTGCCGCGATACCGGCAAGGGGCGTAAACAGATCGATGAAGATGCCCCGCCCAGAAAAAAGCCCCCAGGCAGCGCCGGTAAACAACGCCGCCAGTCCGATGCAGAGCAAACCCGCCTGCACCGGCGCCGCGATCAAACATATCCACAGCGCAGCCAGGAATACGGCGCCGGCAATCAACGCTCTGACGCCCGGACCGGCCCGTTTGACAAATGCCTGGCGCAGAATAGTATCGCAGATGCTCGCCTGCGCGCCGACCATGGGATACACCGGCTCCAGCGGCGTGCCGCGAAAATCGGAAGTTCCGGTGGCAGTCAGCCCCACAAAACAGATTTTATCCTTGAATACGTTCAGATCGAGGGCGGCAGGTTGATTATTTTGACGGGCGACATAGGCTTGAAGCACATCGCGATAGGAATAATGTTTGAATGTCTCTTTCCATCGACCGGGGAAATTCACCCAGAAGGCTCCCCTGGCATCCACCGGCGCGGGGATCTGCGCGGGCGGTTTTCCCAGAAACCCGGCAGCAGCCGCTAATCCCAGAGAAGGCCAGAGAACATCCGCCTGGCGGACAAAAAGCGGAACTCTGCGCACTTTGCTGTCGGCATCGACAAAGATGTTGATCTGCCCGATCCCGGCGACAACCGGTTCAAGCGGCGCCGCCACCGCAGACAATGTTCCAGTGGCCGCGGGAAGACCGGCCCCCTCCCGGAGCGAAAATGCGACCGGCAGGATCACCCTGCCGGATTTAGACAATGCGTCTATCAACAAAAAATCGTTTTTGCCGGGTTCGCTGAAAAGGATATCAAAAACGATAAGCCTGGCTTTGCTGCCGGATAAGATCTGGATCAAGCTCGCATGAAACGTCCGGGGCAACGGCCAGCGCCCCAGTTCTTTCAACGTGGAGTCATCGATTTCGATAATCGCGATTTCCGGACTGACTGCCTGCCTGGGCCGGGAACGCATCAGCCAGTCATAACCGATCATCTCCTGTTTTTCAAAAACCCCGGTCACCGCCGCAGCGCCGATGATAAGAACGCCGGCAGCCGCAACCGACCACAGCCAGGCGCGCTTCACAACCCGCCTCCCAGCCGTTTAACCATGCGCACCCCGCTGCCCTGATCGTAGAATTCAACTTCATCCATCAGCTTACGCATCAAAAACACCCCCCGGCCAGAAGGCCGATTGACGTATTCCCTGCGGGTAGGATCCGGCAGATGCAGGAAATCGAAGCCCTTCCCCTGGTCATGCACGTCCATCGCCACCTGACGGCTGTCCGCTTCTATATGCACGCTGACCTGCCGGCGTGGATCGGAAGCATTGCCGTGCCGGATAGCGTTGGTCAACGCTTCTTCCAAAGCCAGCCTGATATTAAAAGCGTCTTCTTCCTGACATCCCAGCGCGCGGATCTTGTGGATCATTCCGTCGATAAAAGGCGTTACCATCTTCAGGTCTGAAAACAGCAGTTCATCGGCACGAAAAGAGTCTGTCATGGGAAAGTTTATTCCAGCGGTTTGCGGGGTTGGATCGTTCCTTTTTGCACCCCGTCGAGAAATTTATCCAGGTACTGATCCGCTTCCTGCAGACTGGCGAACATCTGCGGCGTAAGCACCTTCATCGTTTCAAAAACCAGCTGCACCTTAGGCTGCATATTCACCAGAGCCACTGTCCCGCCGCGCTCCTCAATGGCGAGCTTGATCCGGAATACCGCGCTCAAACCCATGCTGCTGATATAGGTCACCTGGCTCATGTCCAGCACCAGCGCCCGGGCAGCGGGGATCACCGTTTTAACCCTGTCTTCGAACTGCTGATAGGTCTGCGTATTGATTTCGCCCTTCGGGGTCAGCTGATAAATACCTTTCTCATGCTCCGCGATCGTAATATCGAATGCCATAACCTCTCCTTATCTTTTCCGGCCGCCGCCCCCCCCGCTTCTGGGTGCTTTGGCGGGAGGCGGATTCTTAGGCGCTTGCGCATTCTTAGCCGGTTGAGCATCCTTGACCGCCTGCCCATCCTTGACCGGCAGGATCATCTTCTGCGCAGCCGGGCTGTCTTTGATCTGCTGTTTGATCTCTTCGGCCTGCTGCGCGCGCGCGGGCTGATCTCCGCTGCGCAAAGGTCTGAACCCTTCGCCGGCGGACTGCTTGATCCGCTGCTTGAAATCCTGGCGGTTGAAAGCCGGGCGCTGCTGCCGTTTGACCATCGCTTCGCCGCCGCGCCGGCGCACATCCTGTTTCAGCGATTGCCACTGCTGCCGCCGTACCCCGGATACAGGCCGCATCTCTGCCGGCCGCTGGAACTTGCGCACCGTGGTCATTTGCCCGGGCTGAATGGGAGTGAACTGCTGCGAAACCTCGCCGCTGGACTCGAAATGACGCACATACGGCTGGCTGTCCACAGCTTCCACATCCGTTCCGTCCGCGGTTACTTTGGTCACCCAGTCCGTGCCTCTGGCGCCGGAAACGGCAGTGGGAGTGCGGATCTCGAAAGAGCTTCCGCAGGACAAAGCGTTCACGGTGGCAAAAACCTCGCCGTCAGTCATTTCGAGCTTCTCATCGACGGACAAAGTCAACCGCACCGTGGTATATTCACTCAAGCGAACAAGATTGGTATTGTCTTCGTTAAAAGCGAGCTCCGCCGAAGACGAACCGCCGGTCTTGAGCGTATCCCCGGCTTCCAGGATCATCCCCTCTTCGGCCGGAGCATATCCGTCGGCTTCTTTGAGCAAAACTTCCACCGTGCCGCTCAAACTGGTTATTTCCGCCTGCTGCGCGGTCTGCGCCCGCACAACGTCACCCGCCGGCCAACCGCCGCAGGCCGTCAATAAACCAACGAAAACACCTATCCCGCAGGATAACAAAGCCGTTTTTCTCCGCATCGGTTTCTCCCCTCTGACGTCTTATCTTGAGATCTTAAGCACTTTGTAGCGCAGGATACCGGCGGGGATCTTGATCTCCACGATCTCGTTCTCTTTATGCCCGACCAGGCCTTTGCCCACAGGCGACGTGACCGAGATTTTGCGCTGCTCGAAATCCGCTTCCACCTCGGACACCAGAGTATACTCCAGTTCATCCCCGGTATCGACGTTCTGCAGCTTTACTTTCGCGCCGATGAGTACCTCGTCGGCGGAAATGTTCATGTCGTCAAGAACGTGCACGCGGGAAAGCTTATATTCCAGCTCGGCGATGCGCTGTTCGTTATGCGCTTGCGCCTCTTTTGCCGCGTCATACTCGGCATTCTCGCTCAAATCACCGTGCGCCCTGGCTTCGGCCAGAGTCCTGGCGATTTCCCTGCGTTTGGCATTCTTGAGAAATTCGAGCTCTTCCAGCAGCTTGTGATACCCGTCCTTGGTCAAATATATTTCATCCATTCTTTTGACTCCCTGTGTGTTGATCTGCGTAAACTTCCGTAGTGCGTTCATTATAGCACATTTTTGAGCGGTTTACGCATCTGTTAAAGCAAATCCGTCCTGACATAATAGATCTGTCGGCCCAGAGGTTTCCGGGTATAATGCTCAAGCATAAAGCCGACCAGTCGCTTATACCCGGAGGCAGAGATCAGTTTTTTCTGATACAGCTCAAGGAGAAAGTCTTTGTGTTGATACCGGCATTGCACCACTGCCGGCCGGCGCTCCAGGACCTGCGTAACCAGATCCTGCCGGACAACGTCATCCCGCACGATCTTGAAATTCCCGGCAAAATAATACTGCCAGGCGGAATAAAGCCTGGTAGTGTCGCGGGCAAAGATCGGATGCAACGGCATAATGACCAGACAGGAATCCCCGGCGCAATACTGCATCAAGCGTGCGATGGTCCGCTCATCCTGGAAATAATTATCTTTATGGCACGTCCACAAATAAGCGGCGTTGGGGATCAGCAACGCACCTCCCAGTATCCCCGCCAGCAATGCGCGAGCGGATCGCGACTTCACCCGCTCCATATACGCCGGCACATCCATGGCGCAAACAGCGATGGCGCACATAAAAAACCAGAAAGACAGGTAATAGCCGGTGTTCACCGTCGAGGTGGTAGTCAACGAGCTGACCGTGCTCAAGCAGAAAGCCAGCAGAACGATCAGCGACTGATGGTCGCGGCGGCTGCGGGAACGTTGCCACAGCAGATACGCTCCCCACCCTCCGGCTGCTGCGATAAGCAGCGGAAAGACAACCTGGAAAACCACGATCTGACGGTTGAAGCCGAACACCCAGAAGAAAAATTCCCGCAGAATCCCGCGGCTGACGAGTATGGAAACCAGCGGGACTATCCCCGCGCATACACCGCAGATATACGCCGCGACCTTCTTCCAGCGGTCTTCGGTCCCGCCCAGAAATACGGCGAATAACGGCAGAAAGAACAGAAGGTATTGTTTGATCATGAATGAAGCGGCCAGAGCAAACGCGATCCCGGCAAGAAAGCTCGGGGTAATCCTTTTTCCCGGAATATCCAGGCAGAACCAGACTGTCGCCAGCAAAAACAGACTCATCAGGCTATCCGGCCGCAGGCACAGGAAACGCGCAAAGATCGCCACGCTGGAAAGCGCCAGCAGATAGATCGATACTCCGGCTTGCCGGCCCCAGGCTCTGCGGGCGATCTGCCAGCCCAGAGACGCATTCGCCGCAAAGATCACTCCCTGCGCCAGACGACTGATCGGGAATACCGCTGCAGTGGCGGGTGAATGCCGGACTGCCGGCTCCAGCAGGATCCAGAAAAACGGCGAATGGTGCTGCCAGAAATCCTTAAAAGGGATCTGTCCCTGCGACATCAACCAGGCCAGATGTAAATGCACGGCTTCGTCGTGATCCAGCTGCGCGATCAACGCCCAGATCAACAGTATGCCCAGGTTAATCGCAACCAAAGGCGCCGCGGACAACGAAGCGTTTTTCCTCAAACGCGCGTATGCCCATAACCCGCAGATAGCGGCGCACACGACAAAAAAGAACAGGTTGATCGATGAACCGAAACGCACCCCTAACTCAAACAGCATAGGCTTCTCCGGGTTTGACCTGCCAGAGATCATGGCCGGCCCCGAGAATATTCTCCGCCGCCAGTAAACCGGTGAGCACCGAATGATCCATACTGTTATAATGAAACATCCCGAACCTGCCGATAGACTGGAGGTTGGCGAATCCGGACAGATAGCATTTAAGCTCCGCGAGGATACGCTCGTATCCCAGAGCGTAAACCGGATAGGCTTTGGGCACCCTGACCACTAACGCATCCTGGATCTGCGCCGGCCGGGCCAGCTTGATGGTTTCCAGTTCCCGTCCGGCCAATGCGATCAGAGCGGCATCGCTTTGAGACCAGAAATCGTCGGCCTCGTCGCAGAAATATTCCATGCCCAGCGAACTGGTATGCGCGTCGGCCAGCAACGCCGGGCTCCACTGGCGGAAATTCTGTATCCGGGCGACTTTGACCTCCTGCGAATGGACATAGATCCAATTATCCCGAACCAGGTCTTTTTTCTTGACGATAACATACACCAGGATCAGGCTCCGGTAACGCAATTTGCCGCACATCTCCAGGAGCTGGCGGTCAGGCAGCGGATCCAGTCTCCAGAGCAGATCGGTAATGGGCATACTCGAACAGTAATCGCTGCCCTGATGCTCGACAACAGTGCCGGTGAGACGATCCTGGCAAACAACCGAAGTGATCCTGCGCTGCGCGTGGCGCACACGCAAGACTTCGTGATTAAGCTGCAGCTGCCCTCCCTGCCGGCTGAATTCCGAAGCGGCAGCCTCATACATCATCCCGGCGCCCAGACGCGGGTAATAGAACTCGCTGATCAGCGAGGCCACGGCATGGCCGCGATTCGCCAGTAAAGCGTTGCGTAAAGCGACCGGCAATGACATCCCCGGAATACGCTGCCCGGCCACATCCGCGGAGAGCTGTTCGCCGGAAAGTCCCCAGACTTTCTCGGTATAATCCTTGAAGAAAATATCATAGAGTTTCCGGCCGAAACGGTTGGAGACCCAGTCGGAAAAAGTCGTTTCCTGCTCACGGCGGGCCGAGAGGCGGCTGTAAAGGAAACTCAACACGATGATCAGTGAATGGAAGAAACCCATGCGGGCAATCACGTCGGGAATGGAGATGGGGTATTTCAGGAAGATGTCCCGGTAATAGATCCTGGACTGCCGGGGAATGCTCAAAAAATCATCCTTGAGCAATCCTCTCCACCAGTCCAGCACCTGTTTGTTCTTGGTGTAGAAACGATGACCGCCGATATCGAAACCATATCCTTTGTACCGGACCGTCCGGCTGATCCCCCCTACGTGCGCTTCCTGTTCCAGGATCACGGTCTCAACCCGGTTTTCGCTCAAGCGGTGGCCGGCCGCGAGACCTGCCGGTCCTGCGCCGATAATCACGGTCTTTTTCATACTCTTATACTACCCAATAAGCGGGCTTCTGACAAGCAGATTTTGGTCAAAAAGAAAACGCCGGCTGTTCAAGCCGGCGCTGATTCAACACGCGGATCACGCTACAGATTTAGTTTCCTGCATTCTCTTTCTGCTTCTCGTCAAAGGCCTGGAAGAACTCCAGCAGGTCATTGTGTCCGACGAGCTGCAACTGACCGTCTTTGAGCTCATAGGCGTCGGCACCGACCGAGAACTGGTCGAATGCGCCCATGTCCGTTGAAGTAAGCGGATGGTAGAAATACACCGATCCGATGGTAGAACTGAACTGATAGGTATCCAGATCAGCCACATTCGTCACTACCGGCTCATAAGCCATAATATCGCCGACAGGAGCGATAAACTCTTCCTCCTCCTCGACCGGCTCGGGTTCAGGAATGACCGGCTCTTCTTCATCGGGAATGTCGTTGAAATAAACGATGCCGGGAGCGGCATACACGGTAATAGCGTCCGGCGTGGTCTGCTCACGAACGCTTCCGGTCAACGCCGCGCTGACGCCTTCGATCTCGCCGTATGATATCAGGTACAGAGCCCCTTCGCCGGTAATGAGCACGTCGAGCGGATTGTCCGTGGTGCCGATGGAGCTTTCGGAATAAATGATCTCATAATCCGGATATTCGCCGGTATACGAATAGCTGCCGCCATAGATATACACGGGACCGGCGCTGGTAATATGCGCTCCTTCGATATCGCCGGCAATGATCGATCCTCCGGCGATCAGGTACAGCCCGGACGCCGCGCCGTTAATCCCGGCGTTAAGAATGATATCCCCGGCAGCGTAAAGAGTCTCCAGGTTATAGTATGCAGCAAGGCCGGTTTCAGGAGTTTCTACGGCGATATCCCCTGCGGTGGAACGAATGCTGATCCCGTCAAGCCCGTCGTCGTCGCTGTACAGATACGCGCCGAACGCGGGTTCCTCTGCGTCCCCGCAGAGAATGATTTCGCCGCTAAAGACGATGTCGCCGGCCGATTGAAGCGAGAAATATTCTGCGGTCAGCGCAGGCATCCCGTCGCCGGTATCGCTGTACAGGCTGCCGTAGCCGTTAAGGTTTTCATCCGCGTGCAAAACGATCTCCTGCGCCTCCAGGTTACTGTACAGGTACAGATCGCCCGCGGAATACAGATAAATATATTCGGTTCTCGGCTCGAGATCGTAAACGGTCAGGGTTTCTTCCAGGGTGGAGAAAATTGAGATGGATAACGGTTCCGCATCTTCAACCGGCGTATACAGCTCTAACGTCGCGCTTGCCTCATCCAGCGTCAGATAGAACGATCCATCCGCGCCTTCGCTGACGTAGAAATCATTGGCCCCCTGGAAGGTGTGGCGGAAACCGACCAATTCGAGATACTCGCCGGCAAAGCGCAGCTGGCCTGATCCATCCTGATCGCTGTCGGCAATGGCAGTGATGGAATCACCCATCAGGCTGTTATACGAAATCAAATCTCCCTGCGCCTGCAGGCTAAGACCGCCGAAGGTTTCAAACGGGATCTGCGCGTTTTCTGCTATGGCTTCGGAGCGCACCGGGAAATCATAACCGTCCACATCGATCTCGATATCTCCCCCGGCGACCACGCTTACCGCTCCCGCCTGGGCTGTGGCTGACGCCGCAAGAGCTACTGCGCCCTGGCCGGTGGCCTGCGCCATTGAATACACCTGGGATGCGCTTAACACGCTGAAATCTCCGCCTGCAGAAATCTCCAGCGGACCGCTGACAGCCGCAGCCGTATCCATGGCGTAGGCGTACGCCGTAGAATCCAGCCCGGAAACCAGGTCGATAATGAAGCTGCCGACAGCCGAAACCAGGATCTCGCCCGCAGTGGCATCGGCGGTGTCGCTGGCCGGCACGTCCCCGCCGACATAAGAAGTACCTGCGCTGGCCAGGGTATACACGTGAGCGCTGTTAAAATTAATAGACCCGTTGGTGAACAATCCCATATCTCCGGAAACCGCCGTTGCTACCGATCCGCCCATGGCTGAAGCCGAAGAATAAACCGAAGATTCGCCGGCGATGGAAATCCCGCTCTCCTCGCTGAAAGAACCGGCGTCCAGGACTACTTCGCCGCTGGTCGCTGCCGCAGCGCCCTCGCCCCAGGAAAGCGCGCTGGCCGCGGAATAAATGCTGCTGATGTTGTCCATCCCGGAATCAAGGTAAATGCCCATTGCCAGGACGCCTACGTCGCCGGAGGTTGCGCCGGCATCTCCGGAAGCCTCGGCAACAGCCGAGGAATAAAGGCTGCCGGCGATCCCGACCGTGCCCTCTTCGGCGAACAAAGTCACGTCGCCGGAGAACGCTTCCGCGGAACCGTTGCCATAAGCCGTAGCGCTGGAATTGATGGTTTGATCGAGCTCGATAGCGCCGGTCAGAGCGGTCACATCCACGTCGCCGGACCGGGCTGTCGCCTGGTTGAAAGCGTCTGCGGACGCCGAGGTGTACGCTTCTGCGCCGTTAAAGAGCTCCACGCTGCCGGCTTCGATAAGGATATCGCCGGACTCGGCGGTCGAATTATAGGAAACATCCGCGATAGCGCGGGTATTGGGATCAACGCCGTCGGAACTCAATGTCCCCGCGGCAATCAGGCTGATGTCGCCGGAATAGGCTACTGCTTCGTCTCCCTCTCCGGTTGAGGCTTCTGCCAGGGATGAGAGGAATCCTTCGTACAGCGAGATCGAGCCGCTGGCGCTTTCCAGGCTCACGTCCGAAGCGTACGCGTATGCGTAAGCGTCGCCTTCGGCGGTTGCCCAGGAAGTGAATGATGCGGTCGCCTCATATTCGGGATTGCCCTGGGCAGTGATCCCGTTGTAACCGTATACGCTCACGCTGCCGGCGTAAGCGTAGGCCTGCGGGTATTCGCCGCCGGAGGCATAGGCTTCGGCGCGGCTGTTGAGGTCCGGAGACCCGAGCAGGCTGAAAAGACCGTAGCAGGTAATATCGATATTCCCGGTAGAAGCGTAGGCGTATTCCCGGGCATAAGCAGCGGCATTGGACTGCGCCGGGGTATAGGTCAATTGCATATCGCCGCTGGAATACAAGGCAACGTCGCCTGCGGTCAGGCTCACCGAATCCGCTTCCACCACTTCGCCGTAGAGCGAAGCCTCGGAATAGATCGAAGCGCCGATGCCGTTCAATGCGCCGTAGGCCGTGATCCAGAGATCGCCGGATTCAGCTTCCAGGGTACCGGTGCCGGCGACCGAAGCGATCGAATATACCGAAAATTCGGAAAGGGTATAATTGCCGTTGATCATCAGGTTCAGATCGCCGGAATAAGCCTGGGCATCGCTTGCGGAAGCGATTGCCGAGGAATAGAATGCGCAGGTCTGGTCCACTGATCCGGCTTCGATGTTCACCGAACCGGAAGAAGCCCGGGCGTACTCGCTGCCCTCGGCTTGCGCGGACGAATAAATATCCTGATTGACGTCCAGGAAATTAGAAGCATCAATGGTTACGTTGCCCGCGGTGGCGTACGAATAGGTCCCGCCCAGGGCCTGGGCGTTGCTGTAAACGTAACATTCGTTCAGATAAACGTCGTAGCCGGCAAGATTGACGTTGCCCGCGGTCACGCTGGTGTTCAATGCGGGATATTCGGAAATGACTTCGGAATTGGCGTAATAGACCCGCAGGGTCTGCCCGGCATAGATCGTCACATCGCCGGTAACAGCCTGAAGCAGGTTCGGGAAGGTTCCGTCGCCGCTGGAATAGGCTTCCGCCGTGGAAACAGCGGCGTTCAGGTTGACCGATCTATACCAGCTGTGCACGTCGATATCGTCAGCGGTGGCATACGCCTCCCCTGCGTCCAAACGGACATCCGCGGAAGCGTTGGACTGCGCCGTGGAAGGTATCTCGATATCGCCGTCCTGGGAGGCTACGGTAATCCTGCCGGAGACCGATTCCGCTCTCTGGTAGGCGTAGGTCCGGGCCTCGGAATTGAGGTACTGTTCGGAAAGGGTGATATCTCCGCCGGCGTCGATGGTTATGTCTCCGGCCAGGCCGTAAGCCTGGGCAGCTTCTCCCTGCGCCGAGGTGTCCGCGTACACGTGTGAGCCGTTGGAAAGAGCGATCGCGCCGCCGGCGTCGATCATTACCGCCAGATACGACCATTCATAATTGTTGTAATCGTAATATTCTGCTCCCGCGTAGGCCTGGGACAACGATCCGGGCTCGTTGGGCATGCTGGTCTGGGAGTCGGAGGAAGAATACACGTCGGTCATGCTCAAGTCGATATTCCCGCTGTCCGCGGAAAGAATTACGCTCGAGGAATTGGCCAGGGCCCGGGAGCCGGCGGAGGCGTGCGCGTACGAGTAAACATCTGCGCCGTATCCTGATCCAACCGAAGATATCCCGGCATTGCCGGAAAGGGTAACCGAGCCGCTGGTGGCGATAGCCGTGGAACCGGACAGGCCGTTATACACATTCGCATCGGCCGAGGAAAAGATCTGAGAGCCTTCGATATTGTTCAACAGTCCGCCGGCGCTGACGCTCACATTACCGGAAGTCGCAGTTGCGGTTTCCGATCCCGACGCGCGGGCTTGAGAGGAAATGTTCGCCCAATCCAGGGAGATGTTGCCGCCGGCGATCAGGCTCACCGCTCCGGAAACAGCGGAATTGTCGTACGCCGGACCGGATCCGGATGCATACGAAGAAATGTTGACGCCGTAATTAAAGGTAATCGCGCCGCCGGCATCCAGGGTGACATCTCCGGAGACCGCATTCTGCACCGGCTCGCCTTGGCCGCCACCCACTGTCGAACTGATGCTCACCTGATTGTCAACCAGGATATCCCCGCCTGCGGACAGATAGATCGATCCGCCCGCAGCATCGGTGAAAACATCGTTGTGAACAGTAAGGCCGGCCATTGCCTGCACGATAATATTGCCGCCGGCGTTATACATGCCGTCCGCATATTCGTCGGGATGAACAATCTGCAGATCGCGGTCATTGGAGATATAGATATCGCCGGAGCCGAGGTTCTCCGCGGCGACAGCCTGCACGTTCAAAGCCGCATCGATGCCGCTGGCCGCGGAAAGCATCGCGGCGCCTGCTGAAACCCGGCCGGTTCCCGGCTGTATCAACGTCTGACTGTAGATCTCGAAACCGGAAAGCGCGCTGGCGTACACCCTCACATCGTCAATAGCGCCTTCAGTAAGACGCGACCTGGCGCCGAAACCGCCGATCCAGAAACTCGCGCCCGTATCGACCGTGCCTTCGGGAACCGCGAATTCGCTGCCGTACTTGACGTCATCGTTGAATATGTAGAGGCTGCCTTCCGTGCCGTCGCGCACCATGGATACCTGATACCAGTTATTGTCATTAATCGCTATGGCGCTGTTGTCCATATCGTTATTCACCCAGCTCTGCAGGGAACCGTTCAAGGTCTCCAGCGCGTAACCGGTGGTGTAGAGCGGGCTCAAAGAAGCGCCCAACAATCCCACATTCTTGTCGCGCAGCTGGGTTCCGCGATACCAGCACAACAGGGTAAACGGCTCCGCGCCGAAGCCGAAATCAGTGCCGATGTTGAAATAGTCGTTGATCCCGTCAAAATAGAGCGCCTGGCCATATATGCCTTCCGGAACGATATCCGGGGTACCGCTGGCGTAAGCGGAATAACCGTTGCCGCTGACGTCCTGGGCATAATAATAGGAATAATACTGGTCGAAATTCCAGTAAGCGCGCAAACCGTATTCTTCCACTTCCAGGTTACGGCGGATAATCGCGCCGTTATCCGCCCTCAAATAGACCGTTGCCAAATCAGGAGCGACGATATCGGCCAGGGTATTCAGGATGATCCCGTTCTGTCCCTGGGCCTCCAGATACACATCGCCTTCGGAAATGATGCCATACCGCACCCGTATATCCCCGGCAGCGTATATAGCCGTTTCGGTCTGTGCGGCATAATTCTCCGCTACCAGCACCACCAGGTCTTGGTCGTTATACAGATAAATGCCGCCATATCCTTCATTATACGCTACCAGCTTATTGACGGAAATTGCCAGGCCTTCCTCTATATTATCACCGATACCGCCATATGCTTCCAGATAGAGCTCATCCGCTTCAATGCAAACCCCTTCATCGCCCTGCAATAATTGTCCGGAAGAAGTCAAAACCACCAGGCCGGGAGAATAGATCTCCTGGATATAAAGCGGCGCCGAATCCTGCTCGATCCAGATATCGCCTGCGGAAGATTCCGGGTTGATCGTAGCCCGGACATAGCCGACATTGGTCAATATGGGGTTGGCCATGGTTCCGATACCGGAACCGGCCCGCATATTAAGGAAAGCTGTCCCTGTTTCTGAAGTGGCGGAAATTACATATTCTCCGGCATTGTAAATCGCGCCAATGCCCGGATCATAGGTAGTGTCCCATTCATACCAGAAATATTCTTCGCCTTCGGAAAAACGCTCGTGATCGGCGTAAAGATTGAGGGTGGAATTGTAACCGAGGAAAATGTCGCCGGTGATGGTGATATCTTGCCAGGCATCAACCGTGACTGTGGTGTATTCACCGATGGTACCGCTATACTCGTTGGTGGCAGGGTCTAATAATGCATTACCGGGGGTAAATCCCGGAGGCGCCCGGCCGTTTAAAATGCCGTAAAAGCCCAATTGGGCGAAAGCGTCTACCCGCGCGACGCCGCCGTTACCGGAAACCGCGCCTGCGGAAAAATCTATTACTGCGTTCTTATTCACGAAAGTGTTGCCGTTTTTGGAATCGACCAGGATCCGGCCGCCGTTCCCGGCCAAACCGACTGCCTGCGCTTCCGTAACGCTGTTTTCATCCAGAACCGTCAAGGTATCGCTGACAATACTGATCTCTCCGGCTGTGCCCTGCTCCAGAGCATTGGCGGAAATGATACCCTGCTGCAGAATTGTTGCGGCTTCCAGGGCTATTTTGCCGCCATCCGGGCTGGTCGCGCTCAAAGCATCGGCTACGATCCTGCCTTCCGGGGCATTGGTAATCCCGGCATCGCTTACCTTAATATGTACTTGTGCAGCTTCCAGGGTACCGCTGTTGACTACTGGCGCCCCTTCCGCTACCAGTTCGATCACCCCGTCCTTTTCCACCAGAGAGGTTACTTTCACCAAACCGGTGTTATTGATGGCGTAATCGAAAACGCGATTGAGCACTTTAGCGGTCAAAATAACTTTGCCGCCTTGAGCCAGGATGGTGCCGCTATTCTTGACCGCGGAATCGATCCTCCGGCCATCCGGTCCGAATAACTCTTCCTGCACAGCCTGATCGATCGCTACGGAAATGGCGTTGGAATCTTCCAGCGACAAAGTCATCTTTTCACCGGAAGCCAGGACCACGGTGCCCAGATCAGCCTGGATCACCATTCGGTTATCCACTGCGTGTCCCAGCAGACAGACATAACCGCCGGCCTGCGCGGTGATCGTGCCCTGATTGATGATGTATCCGGCTTTACCGGCTTTGCTGAAAACGTAATTGCCTTTCAGGAAATCTTCATTGGAAATGTTCAAGGTCGAAGCGACCAATCCGGCAACATCAACCTGCGAACCCGGTCCGAAAACAATCCCGTTGGGGTTGATCAGGAATACTTTTCCATTGGCGCTCAATGAACCCAGAATGCTGGAAGGATCACCGCCAACCACGCGGTTCAGCGCTACCGCGCTGGCAGAAGGCTGCGCGAAACGCACTGCTTCCTGCGCGGCAATATTGAAACTGTTGTAATCCACAATGAGTTTATCGGAAGGGGTAGTGACGGTCAGGGAATCGGCTTGAGAACGATCAAAGGTTGCGCTGCCGGCAACCACATTCTCGCCTTCAGGCAAGGCATAAACAAAAGAACAGCAACTTAAAAGGATGCTGGTTGCTGCTATCAGTATTCTTACATGGGTTTGTTTCGGCATTCAGAGGATTGAATCACTGACCGTGGCTGTAAGTGACTCGCATTGAAAAGGTTTTCTTCCTACTCTAACTTATAAGTAAGTATACTCTAAAAGTGCTGATTTGTCAAGGAAAACCATTAAAATTGCTTGGATGCTGAAAGCCAGGGATGGAAATGATCGCCGTCCGACGGTGTTTTAGCCAGCGGCCAGGCCAGGTCAACCCGCAGGGAAAAATCCTCCGGCAGGGTAAACCTGAAACCGAAGCCCACGCTGCGCAGAGTGCCGCGTTTCCTCTCTCCTGCCTGGGGATTCTTCAGACGCACCCAGCCCAGATCATAGAAGAGCGCAGTTTTGAAAGCATTGTAGAATGTTGCTTTGGAGAAAGGAACCTTTAAATCTTTGGGACAGCAATACGGCGGAATGATCCATTCCAAAGTGGAAGTGAATCCCTGATCCCCGACATATTCGCCGGAAGGATACCCTCTGACATTGGAGATGCCGCCAATCTGCATCTGCTGGGAAGCAGCCAGGACATACGGGGAAAGCTGCAGCTGATTTTTCCACAAAACCGCGGTGGACCAGGGAGCTTTCTGCAAATGCAGCAGATTCGCGGAATGCTTAAGGAACTTGCCGCCTGCGCCGGTTCGCGAAGCGCGGCTGTCTTTAGCTTTCAAGCCGCCCATGATGCCGGAAAATCCAAAATCGGATTCGGGAGAAAAAATCGTTCTGCCGCCCCAGGGATTGGAGTAATCGATATCAAAACCCAGCTTCGCCCAACGCAACCGGTCCCGGCTCTGTTCGACTCCGGCCTGAAAGTTGAACGAATCCAGATAATCGAACCCGGTGTTGAACGTAACCGTCAGATCGTTGCGGCTTAACATTTCGTACATGCCGAATATTCCGTACATCCGGCTTTTTCCCCGGGACTGTAAAGCCCGGTATTCCTGACCCAGGGCAAGTTTCGAGTGGGTAGCGTAGACGCCCACTTTTGTCCGCGGATTCACCGGCGCCAGGTAACGAGCGGCAAGCAAACGATAATCTTCCGCATCAGCCAGCTGATACTGCAAAGAGAAAATGTCGTCAAAACCGAGCAGATTGTTATGGCTTAAGGTGGTGGAATAACGGTCTTTGCGCACATAACGGGAACCGTAATTGTCCCAATCCAGCCGGGCGTGCAGAGGCAATCGGTCGGTCACCTGCAAAACGATATCCGTGGACCCGGGGTCTTTTCCCGGGACCAGCACTGCTTTGACCTGGCGGTCGGGATGCTCATTGAGCTTGGAGAGGCTTACCCGGAGATCGTCATAGTTGAACGGCTCTCCCCTTTCAAGGATGATCGCCTTGCGGATCAGAGCGGATCGAAAAAAACGGTTGCCCTTTACCTCCACATCCCCGGTAGTTCCCTCTATGGCCTTGATCTGCAGCTCGCCGCCTTCGATTTTCTGGGGAGGCAGGTAGCCGCGCGAGGTCACATACCCCTTACTGCGGTAAGCGTCGGTAATCAGATCGACCACTTTCTGCATATCCGCTAAAGAAATCTCTTTGTTCTCGAACGGAGCCACGATATCCGCGATTTCCATCTGGCTTAAGAGAGTAACGCCGGTAACAGTGATCTTCTTGACGAAAGCCTTTTGATCTTTGGAAGGCAACGGCTGTGAAACTACCGGCTGCTCTTCTATGACCGGAGCCGCCGGTTCCTGTTCAATGCGTTCCCGCAGAGCTTTCTCCTGCTCGATCTGACGTTCCTCCTGCTGGACTTTCTCCGCCTGCTGGGCAAGAACCAACGAAGGGAATAACAACGTCATAGAGATGATCACTATGCCGATCTTTGATCTGTTCATATACCCCTCTCTTTTTCTGGAAATAGATCCTGCGGCCTGCCTGCGCCCGGAAGAAAGCAGGAGTGTAAATTTCGCGTATATACGTATTTTATCATAGACTTTCGTCTCTGCAATAAATTATTATTCTAACCGGTCACCAAACGTTGTGATGATTTTTTGCTTGAATTTTAACGCAATTACGCTACAATACAAGTATGTTCCTCTTTATCCGGCTGGTACTGGCGCATTTCCTGGGAGATTTCCCCTTTCAGTTCGACACCATTTACAAACTGAAGTTCCAGGGGATCAAAGGAATCATCCCGCATGTACTGATCATTGCCGGCTGCAGCCTGTTGCTCTCCTGGCCTTATCTCAACCTGCCGCTGATGTGGGTCTTTATTGCGTTTGTCACCGCCGTACATTTGATCGAAGATTCCATCAAACTGAATTTCGGGACTAAAAAGTTCAGCTTCTGGGCATATATCGTCGACCAACTGGTACATGTGGGCACTATCGCGCTTTTGCTGCTTACCGATCTCAAGCATCTTCCCCCTCCGGCAAACCAGGAAAACGTCCTGGTGCGGATCTATACCAATAACCATCTGATGCTTTTCATCATCGCGCTGATCGTGGCCACGTATAACGGGCATTTCCTGATCCGCTGCTTCAAAGACACCTTTTTTACCCGAGTAAATCAATGTTATATGCACGAAAAATGGTTCGGGATGGTAGAACGGGGAATGATCGTAGCGCTCTTCTTCGCTCGGGTGCCTCTTTTGATCCTGCTGGCAGTTAGCCTGTTGCTGCGGCCGCTGGCCTACCGCCTGCTCAAAAAACCTCTCTCTTTACACTCCTGCTTCATATCCAGAGCGGATACCGCGTTGAGCTGGACGGTGGGAATGCTCACCGGCATAGCCCTCTGGCTACTTCAAACCCACTACCCGGTATATTGAAATAGGTTTGGCCTTACCCTTGACCGAGATCGGCTCGAGTTTTTCCACGTTGATCTGGTCCTTGACCTGCTCGTAGGTACCCTCGCTTATGATGATCTCGTCTTTGCTCGCCGCCGCGCAAAGCCGGGCGCCCAGGTTCACATTATCGCCGATGACCGTGTAATCCATGCGCGCGGCAGACCCCATGTTCCCCACGACCATATCCCCGGTATTGATCCCGATCCCGATCTGCAAAGCCTGTTTCTTCTCCTGATCCCACTTTGTCTTGAGCCCCTTCATCTTTTCCTGTATCTCGATGGCGGTGCGCACCGCCATCAAAGCGTGGTTGTTGACATGCTGATTGCCCGGCGCCCCGAAGAACGCCATCAGCTCATCTCCTACGAATTTATCCAGCGTGCCGTTATACTTGAAAACCACATCCACCTGCTGGGTGAGGATCTCGTTGAGCATGGCCACGACTTCTTCGGGTTGATGCGATTCCGAAAACGAAGTGAATCCTCTGACGTCGGAGAAGATGACCGTGAGCATCCTGCGCTCCCCGCCCAGCTTCAGGCGGGAAGGATCATCGAGCAACTCGGTGATGACCGCGTCGGAAAGATAATGGCCGAAGGCGTGTTTGATCCAGAGCTTCTCTTTCTCTTCGGTAAAGAAACGGAAGCTGGTGATGGACATGAAACCGAAGACGACGATGCCCGTCGGCCCCACCAGGTCGATCCAGAGCCCGGCAGTGATAAAAAGATATAAAGCCAGCAGGAAAAAACCCACCGCATACCCCAGAACGATAAGCAGGCTCTTCCAGAGTTTAAGCAGCGAGCTGAACCCTACCACCAGAGCGGTGAACAGAAAGATCAGTATGCGCGGCAGCGCCGACTGCCGGACGATGAAACGCTCGGTGAGAATGGTATTGATCAGGTTGGAGTGCGTGCCGACCATGGGATAATGGTCCTGCAGCGGGATCGGACGCAGGTCATGCGTGCCGGTGGCGGTCAGGCCGACGATACAGATCTTATCCCTGACTATGGACGCAAGCAGATCTTTAAGCTTCTGCGCGTCCTTGCGCCAGTAAGCAAGCTCTTTTTCGGTCAACGCCTCTCCCGGCTGTTCCAGTCGCCGGCGGTTCTGCTGCAGCTCCAGGATATCGCCATACGATACATGCTTGAAGGTGGAATCCCAGGTGCCGTGCCAGTTCACCAGCATGCATCCCTGTTCATCCACCGGGATAACGATATCCTTGATCCCGGGATGAAAACGCGCTCCTTTAAAAATGATCCGGTTCCTGCCGATTTCCACCTTCTTTACTTCCAACCGGTCAAGCAGCGCGGCAACGGTCAGCTGGGGCAGGATATTGTCATGGTAGCGCACGAATAACGGGACCTTGCGGGTGACCCCGTCCAGATCAGGATCGGCATTGATGAACCCGCTTCCTTTCATCCTCTCCGCGAAAAGACGGATAGGGACATTCAATCTTCCGGACTCTTTTTTGAACGGCCAGCGGTCAACGGGGATGTCCGCGGCGAATCTTTTCACGAAAAAATCCACCAGTTTTTGATGTTCCACTTCCCCCTGGACGATAATCTCTTCGGCGTCAAACAAAAACCACCCGTAGGTTTTCTCCATCTGATCCAGGATATCCTCAAACGAACTGTCCGGCTGCTTGCGCAGCAGCTCGCGCGCTACTTCTTCAAGCAGCATTCTCCTGGCTTCAGGAAGCTTTTCTCCCACCATCTTGATATCGATGCCCAGATGCGCGGCGGCTTCCCGCGCGGAGAGATCGATTTTCTTCAGGAGCAATTCTTTCAGTTTGGGGAACGGGAAAGCTTTGACTTCGTCGAAATAAAACGGCAGGTAGGTTATGGCAGAACGGTAGATAGCGTCGTTGAACAGCGCGTCCTGCTGCGGGTCATCCTTGAATTCTTCGCTGAAAATGACATCCCAGAGCACCTGCTTGGCGCCGCATTCTTTCAAGAAGGACGTCAACTGGGCGTGATAGCTCCTCGGCCAGGGCCATCTGCCTACTCGATCCAGACTTTTTTCGTCTATATCGATGTGCACGATCGGCCCCCGGGTAGGCATCGCCCCCCGAAGGATAAAACGCAGGTCTAACGCTTTGAGTTCAAGAATCTGGTAGGCCCTTGACTGTAAGGAAAGCAGCAGCAGGCCCGCCACGCCGAGCGCAAAAGCAAGGCTGACCAGTAGTTTAATGCGGGTTTTCTTATTCACTACTCTCTCTAGCCTTCTATGCCATTAGAAACGGTAATAGGTGGTCAAGGCGATCAGTGAGCCGGAATAACGCTCTGAAGGTTCGTTAGAGCGATTCTGCCGATACGTATAGCTCAAACCGAAGGTCGTGGCTTTATTATACGCGTAATAGAGCGCGGTATTGATCAGATAGGTCTTGTCGCGCTCGTGCGCGCCGGCGTCATTGATCAACGTGCGGCTGCGGAAATCACGATACTGCCGGGAAGCCGAAGCATACCCCGAAAACTTATCGTTAAAAATATGGGTGAACGCGGCGCCCAGCCGGTATGAATCATAATCATAGTAATTCAGGTATTTATCGTTGGAGTTATTGTTGAAATACTGGAAAGTGAGCTTCAGCATGTCTTTGGTGAAATATTTACCGATCTCGTAATCGACGGTATTGCGCACATCCTTGCGGTTCTTGGTGGTGACCAGAGCGCTGGTGGTGCGGTTATACCTCCTGGAATAATCGCGGTAGCTCAATCCATAGCCAAGGGTTTGGAACATCTTATTCCCCAGCATATGCTTGAGCTTGCCGCCCAGTTCATGCTCGGTGTAATCATCGACTCCGGTCTGGATATATTCGATGGAGTCAAAAGCGTAGCCGCCGGACAGATTCAGATTTTTTGTCAACGCGTGATCGATCTCGCCGCTGACGCCGTTACGGATGACATCGAGCTTGCTTTCTCCGGCGTACATCAGGTTCATCACTTCATAACTCGCCGTTACCCCGGTTTTCTCGGAAAGAGAGCTGACGAACGTCCCGCGCAGGAACTGCTGGGTATACATATCCCCTTCCCGGCGGCTATCCAGCCAGGTATTGTTATCATAACCAACGGAGACCGCGGCCAGCCAGCCGACCATGCCTTTGTCGATAAGCGTCTGTTTCGGCTCAAGATAGATCTTCTTATGCGGCTCCAGATACATCTGTTTCGTGCGCGGAGTCACTTCCTCATCGGGCTTATCCTGCGCGAAACCGGCGGCAGGAATAAGCGCCAACCCCAGGATTACCATTAGCGACTTACGATACATGCTCTTCATTGTCCCTCCTTAGAAAAATCCGGGTTTAATACTGCGGCTCTTCTTCGATAACCGTACGCAATTCTTCGATCTTCTTTTCGGTATTGGAATCGTCGGTCGCTTCTTTCAGGGTATCGACGACTTCTTCGATCACGCCGGTCTGCTCGACTGCCTCGGCCGCTTTCTCCTGCACGGTCTCACGCAACCTGCGTGCGCCTTCGGATTCGACGCGCTCCCTGCCTTCAGCGCGCGAAGTCAGGTCTTCCTTGATATTATCGAACCGGTCGAATTCCCGCATGCTGATCTGGCTCAAAGCTCCCGGAGATTCAAAACGGTCGATAAAGGTTTTGAACCCCTGCGGCAGCATAATATCCGAAAGCTGGTTCTTTTCGGCGTCGAATGTTTTGACAAACACCGTGTCTTTATACGCGGATACCTCGTCGGAATCAACTTCGCTGTACACCATATAGCTGGATCCTCTGACGCCGGCTACCGCGGAAGGCGTGGTGACTTCGAAGCTCAACCCTTCCTTAATATTCTCCATGTTGGAATACACCCGGCCGCGGGAAAGGTTCAAACGGTCGATCTGATCGTCGGATTCGGTATTCAGGACCACCAGGGTCTTTTCTCCCAGACGGATGGTGTTCTTTTTCTCCGCATCGAGAGCGATATCCACTTCGGAACGCCGGGCGGTGCGGATAGAATCGCCGATATCCACTTTCATGCCCTTTTCCAAAGTCTTCCAGACCCCGTCGGTTGACGACATGACCTGGACGTTTCCCTTGACATAGATAGCTTCGGCTGCCTCAACCAGCGCGGCGCCGCAGAACAGCCCGCATAACAGCATTGCGCCTGTAACCACTTTCTGATATTTTTTCATGCCTGCCTCTCCCTTTTATACGCCTATTAGCGACATTCCATCCAACGTCATCGATCTACTTTAGAATCCTTTGGTCACACACCACCAGATATGCGGGGAATCGCCGTCTTTCGGCTCATCTTCCGTAAGCGGCCACCCTACATCGACGCGGGTGGACAGGCTTTTGTCGGGAACGGTGAAGGTAAAGCCAAAACCGGCGGAAGCCAGTTCAACGCGTTTTGCGTCTGTAGGCTGCGGATTCTTCAACGTCGCCTTAGCCCAATCCATAAACGTGAACAGTTTGATCGCATCGTACATCTTGGTCTTGGAACCCGGGACGTTCATGGAGCGGGAAACGCCGAACGGCGGAAAAGTAAACCCGGCCATCAGGGATTGCCCGGAGTCTCCGGGAGCCTGGGCGCGGGGATAACCGCGGTCGTCGATAACGCCCATGAAACCGCCCACGCTGAACACGTTCACGCCGGTCAGCGACTGGTTGGAAAGCTGCCAGTGGCCCTTGGTGATAAAATCGATCCCGTTGAAAAGCTTCTGCCTGCGGGCGATCACCAGGTGATTCTTCTTGTAACCGCTGCCCGCGCCCTTGACCGAAGTAGAATCGTCCTCGCGGGTAGAACCGCCGAACAGCCTCGGGATGCCGATCTCCAGGTCATTGCTGATCACCCATCTGCCGTATTTATCCGCGCGGTTGAAATCCAGCCCCCACATAAGCGCACGGAACAGATCGGAACTCTGCTGGCGTCCGTATTTCCACCAGTGGATATCCTTCTGGACATAGCCGTATTGCGAACTCAATTCAAAATCCGGCTGATCGACCAGGGACTGATAGAACCAGAAATACCATTTATGTGCGTGCTTCTCGAAATCCGTATCCGGGTTGTCCGACCCGACATAATCTTCCTTCTTATACGGCATGTAATACAGTTCCAGCTTCCAGTTCCGGTTCAAGGGAAGGAAGTAATCCGCGTCGTAAAGCTTATGCGTATTACCTTCCGTCAACTGCGCCTTGAAGGTAATGGAATCGTCATGGCCGGTAAGGTTATTGTTGGTGAAGAATGTCTTGTACCGTCTATAGTTGATGAATTCCGACCCGTAATTATCCGTCTGCAGGGTTACGTGCAGGGGAGATTTATCTTTCACGGTCAGGGTAATATCGGTAAATCCGGTGGCGACATTGGGATCGCAGGTAAGCGCGACTTTGCGGTCCGGATGCTTGTTCATCTTATACAGATCGTTATTGAGCTCTTTGAAATTGAACAGGTCGCCTTCCTGCAAGCCGACCTTCTTTCTCAAGATCTCTGTGGAGAACGTCTGGTTGCCTTCGATAATGATCTTGCCGGTGCGGCCTTCCGAAACCTGTATCTCGAGAATTCCCGCAGAAAGCTTGTCCGTATTGACCACGCCGAAAGAAGTGATGTAGCCTTCGCGAGTGTAGGCGCGGGTGACCGTATCCGCGACCATCTGGATCTGCCGGGCGGATAGTTCCCTGTTTTCATACTCCGCCTTGAGCTTGTTGATCGCTTCCGGGGCGAGAATGGTCGAGCCGACCACCGAAACTTCGCTGATCTTCGTCTTGCCGGCGGGAATGACCGGTTTGGGCATCTGGGCTTCGACGCGCTGTTTAAGTACGATCGCCGGAGACTTAACCCTCTTGCTTGAAAGACTATCGGCTATCGCCTGCGCCTTGGGACCGTCCTCATCTCCTCCGTCTACGGCGAATACCGCAGCGGGAATTGCCATGACCGCGAAAAACAGGGTGAGCGCAAAAAACAGTGAATTGCGTAACCATTCTTTGTTCAGCATGGATACATCCTCCTTTTACAAGACGCCAAACCTACATACGCACAGGTATATAGGTATTATGTTAAAGACTCCCCGTAAAATTGTCAAGCTAATACTGCGCTCTTATTTTTCGTTAAGCTTTTGCGAAAAATAGTTGATAAAAATGACCACAAAGAGCACGCAAACCATTAATTGCGCCATGACCACTACCTGCCCGGCATGATCCCTGGCGGTGATATCCCCGAATCCCACCGTGGTAGTAGCCACAATGCTGAAATACAAAGCGCCGATCGCATCCACCGGCCGGGAAAGCAGATCATACGCCCGATAGATCACCGCGAAACCGAAAGCGATCTCGGCGTAATGCAGAAAGATCAATACCAGCGACCGGCGATAGGAAATTGCCGCGGAATGGACGTCCGCAAGGAAGATCAAATGGAGAATGTGCACCAGCGTATCGCTCATCAGATACACCACCAGAAAGATCACTGCCGGCGATTGATACCCGCGCGTAAACAGCACTGCCAGGGGGAAGAAGAACTTGAGAACCGCATAGACCTCGACTGCCAGCCTCCGGCCGCGGCTCCCCCACCGGCCGAAAATATCGCGGATGAGCAAAACCGGATACAAAAACTGGATCGCGCACAAGAACAGACGCACCAGCCGCTCCAGACCGTAATTTTCCTCGTTCCAGACTTTCTTGAGGAACTTCCACTGCTGGGCGTAGGCTTCCGCGAGCCGCGGTTCGCCGCCTGAAGCGGTTGCAGGATTCAAAAAAAGTTTAAGCAACGTTTTATGCATACAGCGTGAGCCTAGTTCTCGGAAATAGTGTAATACTGCATTTCGTCATCCGGAGTAAACCATTTGCCGTCCGCGCCGGCGGAAATATACTTTTTATCCGTGATCTCCCTGCCGTCGTCGCTGTAAAAGTATTCCTTGGCGGACGAGACCGCATCATCACCGGTAAACCACTGCCCATCCGGCCCCTTACCGTTCTTCTCGGTATGATACTCCACTGCCCGGCTCAACCTGCCCTGGCTGTCATACTCGAAACGGTGGTATTTCTCCAGCTCTTCAGGCACGTACTCCTCATCCCGGATGATCAATCCTTGCGGATTATAGGTAAACGTCATCACGCGGATCTTTTTATTCCTGGGATCGAAACGGGTGATCCGGGTTTTCTTGCCGTCGGCGTCATACGCATACGCCGCGGTAAACTGCTTATGACCTGTAGCGTCAAAACCGAGCTCTTTTTCCAGCTTGCCGTTACGGCCGTAACGCATCACTTGATAGTCCTGCAGTTCATCATCGGCGGTAAAAGCCGCGGCATCCTTACCCGGTTTAAAGGTTGACTTCTTGAGAACAACGCCTTTCGCGTCCAGATCTTTAAGGTAATAGAGATAGACCTGGTCGTCCTGGGTAAACATCAGTTTATCCGGCCCGGCGATATACCGGACTTCCTTTTTCACCAGCGCGACTTTCGGGTTGATCATCCGCTCCTGCTTGATATCGGCGATCCCGGTCTTCTGCACCGTAAACCGCTCTTCCTCGACGTCGCGGATTTGAGCGTAGCCCTGGACCGGCGCGCACGCTATCCAGCTTACCATTCCCAGGCACAGCATTTTCATCAGTTTTATATTCATCGTACACTTCCTATTTTTCCGGCGCGCTGAATACCGCGGGCGTATTAGCCGTGGCGAGCGTCTTAACCACGCGAAAACCGATCACCTGCCGGCTCAAATGATCAAAACTGCGATACCGGTTATTATAGACGTCCGGCGTCAATACGCAATCCATGATAAAGGGACGCCCCATCTCTTTGCGGTAACCCGGATCGAGAAGAAAACTTCCGCCCCGGACTACCCGCGCCGCACGGAAATCCTTGAACACCGGCAGATTGAAGAATAATACCTGACCGGGACCCGCCGGCGCGGTCTGCCGGGCTTCGCCGGCGTAAAAATCGTTATACCAGTCGTTGCACCATTCCGCGACATTACCGGCCAGATCGGCGATACCCAGTTTGCTGTCGCCTCGGGGAGAATACGAACCTACCGGCCGGGTATCCACATCCACCGGATTCTTCACCGTATGCTTGATATTCGCCAGCGTATCTTTGGCCGGAGCCTTTCCCCAGGGATAGGGGCGCCGGTCGTTATACGTAGCCGCATATTCCCATTCCGCCTCCGTAGGCAGACGATAACCGCTCTTGCCGTACACCTGGCAGGACCAGTCGTCAAGATTATATAACGGAGTCAGTCCTTCTTTTTCGCTAAGCATATTGCAGTAGAATGCCGCGCCGTACCAGGAGACCTCGACCACCGGAAAGGTCTCCTTGCCCGGATGCGGCGCAAACTTTCCGCCGGCAAAAGTGATCTGGGAATGCTCGTCGAACACATCCTGGTATTTCTGCGGAGACTTACTCACGCCGCGGGCTTCTCTTCTTTTAGCGGTCTCGGATAAGGCCGCAGTATCCAGATAGCCCCTGGCCAGGGCGTAATTGAGCATGTCCGCGTAGTTCTGATTGGTGACTTCGTATTTGCCGATGGCGAACCCATCGGTCAGCTTCACCTCATGCACCGGCTGGGCATTATCGAAAGCGCTGCTGCCCATGGTAAACGCGCCTGCCGGGACCTGCACCATGGTTAACGGAACATTCTGCGGCTCTCCATCCGCCGCCAGAGCCTGCGCCGCGATAATCAGCGCAACTCCCATCAAAGTTACAGCTATCATACCTATTTTTTTCATGGCATCCTCGAATAGGAACGTTCTTGTTAACGCCCGGCTCTTAGAAACCCAGGCGGCATCCTGAATTCTTCCCGTCCTCCGACTTGGGAAAATTTGCCGCAAAGCGCAGAGAGATGCGCAGATATTTCGGTGCGGGACTCGACCACACTCCGCCGCGGTTGCCCGCGCCTGCGCCGTCTTTACCCGGCCAGTTGGCGACATTGGCGAAACCGTCTTCGGCCAGAACTCCGTCGCCGTGCTGCCCGTCATAGATGCGGCCGAGCTGATGGCCGATGGTAATGCAGCGTTCCCACACGTTGCCGGAAAGATTGTGTACGCCGTAAAAAGAAGCGCCGGCATTGACCCTGGGATCGATACCCGCGTGCTGACTGTTCTCGAAAAGCTCGCCTGAAACCGGGCCTTCGAATCCCGGATTATCCGGAACCGTCTTTTTACCTACATCAAAAGGAGCGATGCCGCCGCCGAAACAGGCGTTGACTGCGCCGGTCTGGGGAACCTTCTTCTCCACACCGGAACCGTCGGCGCCGTCAAAGGTCTGGGCGCGTCCTACCAGAGGCGAATCCATATCCACGCCCCAGGCCAGTTCGTTAACCAGCGGTTGCCCCGGGCCGCGGGCTGCTTTTTCATATTCCAGCTCGGTGATCGGCCTTAAACCCGCCCAGTCGCCGATCGCGGTAATATTCGACCAGGACATGAAATTGACCGCGCGGGCCGGAGCGTAGGTGTAGAATTTCACCGGCTCGGCGGTCCCATTGCCTTTTTTCGCCACCACGATGGCGTTACGCAGATGCTCTTCTTCACTGTTGGTCTTGACATAGTAATTCTTGATCTCGTCGCCGCTGATATCCGATTCCACCATGCTTTGCTGCTGCTTACGGGTCAGCGTATTCACAAAATTGCAGAACTGCTGGGAAGTCAATTCGTATTTCATCACCCAGAACGGATCGAATCCCTTGGGGAATGTCTGCGGCACGGTGAACGGAGTATCTTCGCGGCTGCGGGGATTGTCCTGATCGCAGAACAACGCGCCGTCGACTTTATCCACCAGGATCGGCTCTTCGGATTTGATCAGATAAGAACCGTTATTAGGATAGGTATACAGGGTATTATCCGGGCCATCCGGTCCTTTGGGGTCGCCCACATAGAACTTGCTCCGGGGAATATAGACCATTTCAAAACCAAAAACCTTTATCGCGGTCTTTTTTACCTGATCCGCGGTCAATCCGTCTCTGGCAAAATCCCAGACCAGCACGGCATTGCGGGAAAACACGCTGCCGCTGCCTTTGGTCTTGAAAATGAATGCGCCGGTCTTCTCTGCCGGGATCCACAGCCCCAGATCCGGATTATCCCCCGGAGAGAACAACGCCGGCGCGGCGTCCACGCCGTTGAACGCTTTGCCGCTGGCGCTGGTCAAAGACACGTGCTTCCAGGTCCGGTCAGGCGCGAGGAACTTGGCAAACACCCAGACTCCGTCGCAATTCGTTTCGTTCTTCCAGGAATTATCCCAGGAGAGATTAAACTGCACCTTGGCGGCTTTGCGGTCGGTATTGATCTCGCTGACCATCCCGTTATCGATCTTCAAATGGCTGGCAAAAGCCAGCATCGGAACCAAGAGCATCGCTGCAACCAACAACACCAGCTTTTTCATACCATCTCCTTTGTTATGGGGACGTTCCCCAAGGTACCACCCCTGGTTACAGGGGTGGTACCTTGGGGAACGTCCCCTTTCATCAATGACCGGGAACTTTAACCGTTTTGTATTGCTCGAACCCGCCTTTGCGCGCGCTTTGCATCGCGCTCACCAGACTCCACACCGTAGCCACCCCCAATCCCGCGGCCAGGAAATTGAACTGCGACCTGAACACGTCCTGCCCGGGAAACGCGGAAGCCGCTTTCAAGATCACCGGTGACATAAACTGGCCCAGATAAATACCACAGCTGACCACAGCCATGGAGAAAGCCCGGGAAGTATCACCGGCAATACGCGCCACGCGCAAAAGCAGCAGCGGCATCAATATCCCTGAACTGAACCCGATACACACCATCGGGATCAGAACCGCGATCAGAGAACCGGCCTGACCCAGCAAAGCATAACCGATGGCCATAGCCACAATGCCCACCACCGCGCAATACGGCCCCCACATGCGCAAAAGCATGGCCAGTATCACGCCGGAGAACACGCCGACCATGGTCATGGTCGACAGAAAGAACCCCGATATTCCCGGCCGGCCCAGGCGTTCCGTAGAAACCACCAGACCGTCAGGTATTCTCGTTACCACGAATTTTCTCGAGCGATCCTGGATCAACCAGGATTTCCCCGGCTCCTTGACCGCAAAAGAAGCCCGTTCAGAAATCATGATCCCGTTTTCTTTAAAGGACGTCCGCACCGACTCGGCAAGAGTTCCCGCAGCCAGGCTGGATTCCAATTCAGCCTTATCCTTGAAGAGCGGAGTAACGCTGGTGTACATTTTCTGCTGATTTTCGATAAACATCGCCAGATTGGTCGGCGCGGCATAGAATGCCACCATCATCAGAGCGCCCAGGAATGCGCACCAGTAGATCTGCCAGGGCAGAGTTGCCTTGGCCGGACCGCCGGTTTGTTTGACCGGAGGCTCGGGCAGCCAGAAGAATACCGTAAACATGATCACCGCGGACAAGCCGTAAACGCCAAAAGCATACCGCCAGCTGAAACACGCCAGCCAGCCGGATAAAAGCAAAAATATCACCCCGCCGAAATGCGAAACCGATCCTGAAAGCCCCATCATCTTCGCGCGTTCGGCTTTCTCGTAAAAATCCGCGATCAGGCTGATAGACAAAGGAATGATCAATCCCACGCCGATGCCGAAGATGCCGCGGATGATCAACAGCTGGGTAATGGTGCGGGCCAGCCCCCCGCCTACCCCGCCCAGAAAATAGATGAGTAAGCCGACGAGCAAAATGGTTTTCTTCTTCATTCTGCCGGCGAGCCAGCCGCCCAGCAGACTGAAAGGAATGATCAATAAAGACGGCAAGGTCAGCACCAGCTTGATCATGGTGATATCCGCAGCGGGAAAAGCCTGGCGGATCTTAGCCAGCGCCGGAGAAATGGCCGCGGAAGCCATGACCGTCAATAACGAGATCGAGAGTATGCTTATTCTTACCAGCAGATTGTTCATCTTTTTTCTCCTTTATAAAGACCTGGCCAGTTCCTGGCCGAACTCCGCAGCCGAACCCGGTCCGTCGGCAGTAATGATCCTACCTTCCCGCTCCACCGGCTTAGAGGTATATTTAACACCTTCGGCTTTCAATTGATCGGCCATGGTGGGAAATACCGTGGCTTTCTTGCCTTTAAGCAGGCCCGCCTTTGCCAGGATCATCGGCGCGATACAGATAGCGCCGACTATTTTACGTTTTCTGACCGCGTCCTGCGCGAGCTGCTGCGCTACCGGATCAGTAACGTATTCTGCGGCGCCGGCGCCGCCGATAAAAACCACCGCGTCAAAATCACCCGCCGCTACGTCTTTGAGCAACATATCCACCCGGGCTTTGGCGCCTTTCATGCCCACTGCCTCTCCCAGCTGGGTGGAAGCCACGGTTATGTTAACCCCTTTTTGCAGCAAGATAGCGAACGGCCGGCTGAACTCTTCTTCCTGGAAATCTTTGGCGGCGATTATAAATACCGCCTTTTTCGGTTTGGTTTCAGCCCGGGCTCCGGAAAACAGGGAAAAACACATCAAAAAGGCCATGACAAAACTAAGCGTTTTTTTCATCTGCACTCTCTTTTTTTTGTCTTACCTGATGGTGCGTACCGGCCGAAAAGGATACTTCCCCTCTTTCTTGCCGGCGTAATATCCGTCGTAACCGAACTGGAAATTAACTCCCCAGCCGAACGTATCCCCATAGGTGGTCGACGACCAGTAAAATCCCAGAGGCGCGGTTTTGGTGCCGGGGAAATAATTCTTATGGAACCAACAGCCGTCTTTAAAGGAAAGATCCATCAGCGATCCGATTTCGCGTATCGTAGGCAACCGCCAATCCTTATACCCGGCCAGCTCCATATCCTGGCAGAATTTCATCGCTTCTTCCCAGTTCAATTCCGGACCTTCGTCTTTTTTCCACATCAGATTGGAATTAAGATCCGTGACCGTACCGTCGCCGTTATCTTTGAAATCATAGGCGTTGATGATCCCGAAACGCCTGCTGTAGCCGCCTCTCACCGCGCGCACCGGATAATAGGAGGTTTTCAAATAGCAGATCGCGCAGCCATAAGCAAAATAAACGCCCCAGCCGAATATCGGCTCTTTAACGTCGGAATCTTTGGACCAGTAGAATGCCGGCAGGCAATCCAGGAAGAATTTCGGGTCGCAAGCCGGGATCTGTCCGTTGTAATCCACGATCATGCGCAGCTCTTCGCGGGAAGGCAGCCGCCAGTCGCGAAAACCGCCGAAATTTTTTTTGTTGAGTTCTTTGACGTAGGTAAAAGCGTCTTCCCAGGTATAGCTGTCGCCGCCGAAATTAACGTCATGCGCTGCCGGTGACTTGACCTCCCAGATCAGGCCGGTATTGTTATCTTTGACCATGCGCCAGCCTTTTTCCCAGGTAGCTTTGTCCGAAAGCAGCCGTCCCTCTGTCCCCAGCTTGCTGAAAGATAACGGATAGATACTGTAAGAACCATCCTGCCCGAAATAACGCTCGCCGGGTTTGGGCGCTTTGATAATATCGCCGTTCTCGGTATAACAGCGCTTCTGGCCGGAATCCGGGAATTTGAACTTCACCTCCTGCGCAGCCGCGGGCTTGTTCACGTTGCGCACTGCCCGGAAAAGAAGCTTGGCGTTCTTGGAAGCGTAATACCCGTCGTAGCCGAAACAGAAATTAGTCACCCAGACATAAATGCCTTCATAAGGAGTCGAGGAGAAATAATGCAAAAGCGGCGGCTTCAATCCGTCCGCCGGAAAGAAATCCTTGAAATACCACCAGCCGTTGGTGTAATCGAGGTTCAAAATGGTGTTCAATTCTTTGAGATTGGGCATGCGCCAGTCGTCGTGGCCGGCTAAACGCATTTCGCGGCACACTTTCAGCGCCGCATACCAGTCCATGCGTTCGTTCTCGCCCTTCTGCCACATCAGGCCGGTAATGCCGTCGGTGATCGTGCCGTCGCCGTTATCCTTGAAACGCGAAGGATCAGCCACTCCATACTTACGATTCGCTCCTCCCCTGACTGCGCGCACAAACCGTTCGCTCGACGGCGTATAGCAAATGCCGCTGCCCAAGCCGAAGAACAATCCCCAGATAAAAGGCTTCTGCATATTATACGGATTAGCCGTCCAGTACAGATCGCTCTGGGTATTGGGAAAATAATTCAAGTCAACCGCCGGATTCGTGCGGCCGTAATCCAGGATAGTGCGCAGTTCGTCTTTATTGGGCATGCGCCAGTCGGAAAAACCGCTGTACTTGGCCTTGTTGAGCTTCTTGATGTAGGCGTCGCCGGCCTTTTTCCAGGAATAACGATCCGCGGTATAATTGACATCGCCTTTTTTGGGAGATTTAACTTCCCAGACCAGGCCAGTATTGTTGTCCAGCACGCAGCGCAGCCCGTCTTTCCACTCTGCTGCGTCTTCAAGCACCTTCCCGGCCTTGCCCAGCTTGGTAAACGACATGGGATTGACCGTGAAGCACCCATTCTGTCCCCAGAGTTCATCCCCGGGCTTGACCTCGATCTCCAGCCCCTGCTTATCGAAACATTTGATCGCGCCGGCATCCGGCATCCTGAACACTTTGGATTCTTTCATAGAACCTCCTGAACATGTCATTGCGAGCCCCGCAGGGGCGAAGCAATCTACAATTTCTTATACAAATCCTCGAATTGCGGATTCATCTGGGCGATCAAATCAAGTTTCTTTTGCCTCGATCCACCCTTGATCTGCTTTTCCCGGGTAATTGCCTCGTAGATGTCATCAAATACTTCATAAAAAACCAGTTTGGTCACGTTATACTTTTTAGTAAAACCTTCAAATTTTTTCTCTTTGTGTTCATATACCCTTTTTTTCAAGTCGCTGGTTACGCCGGTATAGAATACCTTATTATTCCAGTTAGTCAGGATATACACACAACCTTGCTTTTCCATGCTTCAGATTGCTTCGTCGCCCCTTCGGGGCTCCTCGCAATGACTTTGACTTTGCTCATCGCAATGACGATTTCACGATTCCATCAGTTCGACCAGATTTCCATCCGGATCTTTGAGGAAGAAATACTTTCTGCCGTCGGCAAAGACGCGCAGGTCCGTGGCTAAACCCACGCGCGCTTGCTTGAATTTCTTGAAAGCGGCTTCGATATTTCCGGTTTCCAGGGAAAAATGTTTGACGCCGAGGGTATGCAGATCATTATCCAGCGTCTTTCTGTACTGCGGCAGCGGTTTGCGCTTCTTGAACTCGAAAAGCTCCAGGGTCATATCTTTATTCTTGAGCAGGACGATGGTCATGCCTTTATCTTTGAAGCTGTAGCGTTTGCTCACGCGCAATCCAAAGTGCTTCTTGTAGAAAGCCGCGGATCGAGCAATATTCGCAACGCTTAAAGCTATGTGTCCAAGTTTCATATGCCATTCCGAATGCTGCAAGACTGTTCGCACAGCCGCAATATTGACGGGTGATTTGGCTTGGTTGAACAGGGCGTACGGAAATTCGAGCGGCCAGAGTGTCCCCGCTATAACGTCAGGGACGAGCGAGAATTTACGCCGAGTGAGTCCGTCTCGGTGGGACGGACGAACGTCCCTGCGAAACCAAGACAAAACAGGACCCGTTAATATTGCGGCTGCTCGCTACACCTTGCCCAGCCCGAACGGCGGATACACTTCGGACTCGACCACCACGTCGATGATCGCCGCCTTGCCGCAGGCCAGCGCTTTCTGGAACACCGCGTCGAAATCTTCGAGCTTCTCCACCCGCGCGCCGAAGGCTTTGCAGGCCTCGGCGTATTTGACGAAATCCGGATTGGTGAACTGCATGAACGCCTGATCGTTGAACAGGTTCAACAGGAATTTCTTGATCACGTTGAACTCGCCGTTATCGAAGATCACCCAGATCACCGGGATATTGTACTGGATCGCTGTCATCAACTCGAACCCCGCCATCTGATACGCGCCGTCTCCGCAGCCGCAGACCACAACTTTATCCGGATGCGCGCATTTTACGCCGATCGCGCCGTTGACGTGGCTGGCCATGGGACCGAAGCTGCCGGGATTCTGGTAGATCTGATTTTTGGTCAGGTGCATGTAGCAGTTGAGCCACAACATATGCGCTCCGGCATCGCCCATCACGAACGAATTCGCGGGCAGGTTGCGGGAGATCGCTTTAGCCAGATCAGCGGGATGTATCTTGGTCCCCGGAGCCTGCACCGGCCGGTCGAACCAGAGATCTTTTTCAACTTTTTTAGGAGCGACGGTTTTGACTCTTTTGCTCAACGCTTCGGTCAAAGCGATGATCGCCGGCCTGGCGTCGCTCAACACCGGGTAATCCGCTTTATACACTTTGTCGATCTCATGCCGGTCGATATTGATATGGATGAGGATCTTGTCTTTGAACAGATCCGGTTTGAACCCGAAGCTCCAGTTCTGGGCAAAAGAATTACCGATGGCCAGGATCACTTTCGCTCCCATGATATATTTGTTGGCGCCGGGATCTCCGGAGGTGCCGAAGATGCCTACATTCAACGGATGATCCTCGGGAATCAGGCCTTTGGAATCCATGGTCGCGCTGAAAGGTATCTGGAATTTCTCAACCAGCGTCTGCGCTTCTCTTTCCCCATGGCTGCGCACCACGCCGTACCCCAGCACCGCGCAAATCGGCTCGTTGTTCTGCAGCGCTTTAGCCAGAGCATCGGCTACGGCGTCGATATCCTGCTGTCTGGGCAGCACTTTCTTGATATCGACTTTGATCTCGCGGAAATTTTTCACCTGCATGATGGTCACGTCCTTGGGCACGTGGATATGCACCGGGCCGGGCCGGCCTTCATAAGCCAGATTGATCAATTCTTCCAGGATATCGCAGGTGGAATCCGGGTCTTCGATGACCATGGACTTCTTGGTGGTGGCGTTGAACATCGCCGGAGAATCCGGAGTGCGGGATTTACCGGTAGCTTCGTTCAACGCGCCCTTGCCGCGGTCGCGGGCCGAAGTATAGCCGGAAATCCCCAGAACAGGCAGTGAATCCGAATACGCCACGGCCAGGCCGGAGAACAAATTGAATTCCCCGGGACCGCCGGTAGCGAAACACACGCCCAGCTTGTCCGAGAACATGGAGTATCCGCAGGCCATGAACGAAGCCGCCTGCTCGTTACGGATGATCACGGTTTTGATCTGGGGGGATTTCTTGAGCGCGAGGAGCATCGAGCCGTTGACCTGGCCGGAACCGCCGAATACATGGTCCACGCCGATATGTTCGAGTGTTTTGACGATCGCTTCATTGACATCCATGGACGACTCCTTTATTTAGGCGGCTGATTGAACTTGCCTATTGCCAGTTTCGGCGGGTTTTCCGAGAACATCACCCCGTTGCAGGCGGCGTTGTCCAGGGTGTAGCCGTCGAAGAACAGATAAATGCGGTCTTTGGGAACTTTGGAAATTTCGGAAAAAATGGTGATGTATTTGTCGGCGAGGACTTTTTTCTGATCGTCGGTCAACTCTAAGGAATGGATGATGATTGCGGGCATATGCGCCTCCGAAAGTTTGTGCGGCTGGAACGAATGGGATTGCGCTTGCGGGCCGCCGCAATAAGCGGCAGCCCGCAGCACTCAACGACTGTATTAGCCTACTTTGATCTTCTTCAGGCCGGCTTTGCCTTCTTTGGCCAGGACATCGAGGACTTCCACGATCTTCTTGCCATACGCGATGGACGATTCGACCGATGTTCCGGTGACGAACGGCCAGTCAAAAGCTACGCGCGGATTGTCGCGGGAAGCTTTCTCTTCGGCGATGCATTTACCCTGCGGGCCGACCGCGTCGCGCACGATATGCTCCAGTGGCCACAAGAAACCGGGAGTATGCACGTCGGTGCCTTTATTATCCGGGCTGGCGCCGTAGAGATCATAGGTAAAGTCCCAATCCGGTCCGTAGAAATCCCAGGATGCCGGATGCGCGGTGATCTGCTTGCCGAAGATAACGCTGTTCTTGGTCTTGGGATTGCGGCAATAGACCAAAGTAGCCACAGAATAGCACAGCGCGCCTACCAGCTTGTCCTGCGCGATAGCGTCGATGATAAGCTTGTGCACGTTATAGTTATTGCACATATCGATCATTGCGCCCAGGCCGCCGGTCAAAACCAGCGCGTCGTAATTCTTCATATCCGCGTCTTTGAATTTGATCGGATTTGCCCATTCTTTACCGTCGGTCAACTCTTTGATGCGCTTGCAGACGTCCGGCGGATTGGTGTTGAATTTGATGATCGGATCGAAGAAGTTCGGATCGCAGCTCACTGCCAGGGGCAGCGGCTTCTTGCCGAACCAGGTGGTCAGAGTAACGTCATGGCCGGCCTTCTTGATGATATCCCACGGCGCCTGAAGTTCCTCTCCCCACGTCCCATAGTTTGTCGCACAGATCAATACCTTTGCCATATACTCCTCCTCGTGTTACCAATCCTCCATACTGGCTTAAACACCGACGCATCTACGAGCGGCGGCAGCCGGATTGGGTGCTGCGTTGATTGTTATTTCTTCGCTTTGATCCTCTTTCCCGCGTTGCCGCCCTTGGACATCCAGGGAAAGTCCTTCTTGACCGGGGTGAAAAGATCGATCGCCTCGGTCTGACCGACGGCCACGAACTCGTGCCAGACGTTCGGCGGGATGAAATAAGCGTCCCCCGCCTTGAGCACGGCTTTTTCTTTGCCGATGAGCATCTTGAAGCCGCCCTTGATCACGTAGCCGAACTGCTCCTGCTTGTGCTTGTGCCATTTGACCACGCTCTTATCGGCCATGTCCCAGTGCTGGGCATTGAGCTTGTTTCCTTCGCCCAGGTACTGGCGGATCACCCCTCCTCCCATGTCGAACTTGTCCAGCTTTTTCCTGTATACGTACATCCGGGACCTCGCTTTCTTTCAGGCTTTGTCGATCATCTCGATTATTTTCCTGGCGAATACGTTGCAATGGCCGCCGCTGCGGGCAGTCACCAGGTCGCCGTCAACCACCACATCCTCATTCACGTACACCGCGCCCATATTCTTAGCGTCGCCGAGCAGGTTGTTGTGCACCACCAGCTTCCGGCCGCGCACCAGTTCCGGCGCCGACGCCACCAGCCACAGGCCGTGGCAGATAATGCCTTTGATGATCTTCTTTTCGGTAAAAGCGCGCTTCAGGAATTCCGTAGCCGGAGAAAGTTTGGCGATATCTTCGGTGTAACGCAACCGGTCCGCGACCATGCCGGCCGGAACAATGATGGCGGAATAACTCTTCAGGGTAACGTCGTCCATATTCTCGAAACTTTCGCGAACCTCCATCGGCGCGCGGTATTCATGCCCCTGGAACGTCAATGAAGCGCAGCCCCAGAGCCGGGTCAGGAAATGCACGTCCAGGCCTTCTTCGGCAAAACGGAATTTATAATACCAGATTTCAGGCTCGTAATAATCGCCTTCCAGCAGAATGCCGATTTTCTTGCCTTTTAACATACTTCCTCCTCGAGTTCCTACGCAGGGGTGGTACCTTTGGGAACGTCCCCTTTGTATTTGACTGCAAGCATGGTGATGTCGTCGGATTGCGCCGCGCCCCTGGCAAAGGAATACACCGCGTCGCGCACTTTGCCGATCATCGTCTTCATATCGCTGCCGTTGAGCCCGGAGAGCGTGGCCTTCAACCTGGCGTCGGTGAATTGCTGGTGCTCGGGGTCCATCGCTTCGGTAACTCCGTCGGTATACAGCACGATGGATTCACCCGGCCGCATCACTATGCCGTTATTGCCGCACCTGGTCTGTTCCATCACCCCCATGACCATCCCCGCCGGCACTTTGATAAAATCAGCCGCCCCGCCGACCTTGATCAATAGCGGCGGGTTGTGCCCGGCGTTGCAGTATTGCAGATTCCCGTTCTCCATATTCAGGATGGCGCAGAACACGGTGACGAACAGACAGCTCTGGTTATCGGGATAGAGAATATTATTGACCCTGGACAGTATCTCGTTGGTAGGCAACCCTTCCTTGGCCTTGGTCTTGATCAACGTCTTGGTGATGGTCATGAACAGCGCGGCGGGCACGCCCTTGCCGGAAACGTCGCCGATAACGAAACACAGGCGTTTGTCGTCCACAAAAAAGAAATCGTAAAAATCGCCGCCGACCTCTTTAGCCGGGTCCATCATCGCGAAAATCTCGAATTCCTTACGCTGCGGGAACACCTGCGGCAGCATGCTCGCCTGGATCTCCTGGGCGATGCGCAATTCGCTTTCGATGCGCTCCCGTGACGCGGTTTCCGCTTTGAGATTCTCGATGAAACGTTTGATCGACATCTCGATCAGATCGAGAGCCATCGCCGGATCATGGGCGAAGAACTTGATCACCTCGTCCCGGCCCATGGTATAGGCTTCCAGGTCCTCCTCGCATACCGCGGAAGCGGTGCGCTGCTTGAAGGGAGAGAATATCCCCATCTCGCCGATAACTTCCCCCTCCGGGATAACCTTGTTGATCTCGACCAGCCGGATCGCGCCTTTCTTGATATAGAACATCCGGTCAGCTTTGTCTCCGGCCTTGAAAAGCGTATCGCCCTTCTTGAAACGCTCCAGTTTCATGAACGTGATCGGCCAGCGGCAACCGGCAGCTTCCCCGGGAACGATCGGGGTACTCCCGTTCTTCTTGATCAAGGTCAGAACATTGCGGTCGTTCTCCCTCTTATAACTGACCTGATCCATGAGCTTGCGTATCATGTAAATACCCAGGCCGCCGATCTTGCGTTCTTCCATCGGCGCGGTTATATCCGGCGCCGCCAGAGCAAGCGGATCGAACGGGATCCCGGAATCGCTGATCTGTATCTCCAAAGCGTCCGGTTTATTATCAAAAGCGATCTCCAGTTCGCCGTCTTTGTCCGGATAGGCGTAATTGATCACGTTCACCAGGGCTTCTTCGCAGGCGAGCTGAATCTTGTTGGCGGCTTCGTTATCGAAACCCTGCCTGGAGGCAGCGCCCCGGATAAAGGAGAACATGGCTTCCAAATGCTGGAGTTTTGCCGGTAGGACTAATCGTTCCATAATAGATCTGTTGCGAATTACTCGGTATAGGTAGCCTGAATGGTCATGAAGTTATCCAAACCGCTCATTTTGACGACGCTCAAGATGGCATCCTGCGCCCCGACCAGGAAAATTTGCGCGTCCACGCCGATCTTCTGTTTGGCGAAGATGATCACGCGCAGCCCCGCGCTGGAGATATATTCCAGTTCTCTGGCGTGAAACACCAGTCGCGCTATTTTCTGACCGGCGAATTTCTTCAGTTCGCCCTGCAAGCCTTCGGCATTGGTCGCGTCCAGGCGCCCGCAGAGATCGACTTTCACCACATCGTTGTTGCAGGTGACGGCATATTTTGATTCCATGGATTAAGACTCCTTTCGTGATTTCTTTTTCTTATCCCTGCCCACCAGGATCACCACTGACCTGGGACCGACTAAAAATTCTTTCTGGCTCGCCAGACCGACCTCTTTGCCGGGCACCCAGATATCGTGCGGGGGCGCGGCGTCGGTATTGGCAAACACCGCCCACTCCATATAATCGGGGAGCTGCGGCATTTCGAATCCGTGCATCTCCCAGTGCATATTCATTGCGACGTAGACGGAATTGTCGTCTACCGTGCCGCCTTTGGCGTGCATACCGCAGAGCATGAACGCCAGACAGCGGCTCTCCTCGGACCAATCCACGTTCCAGGCTTTCTGACCGTGCCAGGTAATATCGGCGAAACCCGATCCCATATAATCGCGGTTCTGGAAATGTCCGCGGTTGCGCAAAACCGGATGCGCCCGGCGGAAAGCGATCATGTTCTTGAAAAAATTGAAGAGTTCCTTATTCTTGTCCAGGAGCGACCAATCTATCCAGGAAATCTCATTATCCTGGCAATACGCGTTATTGTTGCCCCACTGGGTATTGGCCATTTCATCGCCGGCTAAGAGCATCGGCGTGCCCTGACTGACCAGCAGCATCGCCACCGCGTTCTTCATCTGTTTGATACGCAGACGATTAACCTGCGGGTCGGTGGATTCGCCTTCCCATCCGCAGTTCCAGCTGTAATTATCGTTGGACCCGTCGCCGTTGTTCTCGCCGTTGGCTTCGTTATGCTTGCCGTTATAAGCGACCATGTCATACAGGGTGAAACCGTCGTGAGCGGTGACAAAGTTGATCGAAGCGGTGGCGCCTCTGCCCGCCATCTGATACAGGTCGGGAGATCCCTGCAACCGCTGGGCCATGGCGCCGAGCATATTCGGCTCGCCCTTGAGGAACCTGCGCAGATCATCCCGGTATTTTCCGTTCCATTCCGCCCATCTGCCCCAGGCCGGGAAACAACCCACCTGATACAACCCGCCGGCGTCCCAGGCTTCGGCGATCAGTTTGCATTTTCCCAGGATAGGGTCGAAAGCCAGGGTTTCCAGAAGCGGCGGGCTGTGCATGGGCGCGCCGTTCTGATCGCGGCCCAGGATGGACGCGAGATCGAAACGGAAACCGTCCACATGGTAATCCGCGGCCCAGTAACGCAGGCAGTCCAGGATCATGTTGCGCACGATAGGATTATTACAGTTAAGCGTGTTGCCGCAACCCGAAAAATTGAAATAATACCCCTCGGGCGTGAGCAGATAATAGGTCTTGTTGTCGATACCCCGGTAGGAAATATACGGACCGCGCTCGTTCCCTTCGGCGGTATGGTTGAACACCACGTCGAGGATGACCTCGATGCCGTTCTTGTGCAATTCCCGGATCAGGGTTTTGCATTCATCCACCTGCATGCCGAATTTTCCGGTGGCCGCGAATCCGGCCTTAGGCGCGAAAAATCCGACGTTGCTGTACCCCCAGTAATTATAAAGCGTTTTGCCGGTGGTCGGGGAAATGCGGGAGTTCTCGAATTCATCGAATTCGTGAATAGGCATCAGCTCGATACAGTTGATCCCCAGCTCCTTGAGATAGGGGATTTTCTCGCGGATGCCGGAAAAAGTCCCGGGATGCTTGACCCCGGAAGAAGGATTCTGGGTAAACCCGCGCACGTGCGTTTCATAAAAGATCAGGTCTTCCACCGGCGTTTCCAGGGGATGGTCGTTCTCCCAGTCGAAATCGTCGAAGATGATGCGCGCGCGGTGCTGGTACATATCGTTCCAGTCCGGCTGCTTGCCCCAGACATCCCTGCCGCCGATGGCTTTGGCGTAGGGATCCATCAGCACCCTGGTCTTGTCGAAACGATGCCCTTCTCTGGCATCAAAAGGCCCCTCCATATAAAATCCGTATTCCAGATTTTCGTAGTCCAGGTCGAACACCACCATGGTAAATACATTACCAATGCGGAATTCGTCTTTAAAAGTAATGACGCTGAACGGTTTAGGCTCGTGCTTGTTAAACAGCGCGAGTTTGCAGGAAGTGGCTGACCGGGAATAAACCGAAAAATTCACTCCCCCGGGAACGATGGACGCGCCGAACGGCAACGGCTTGCCGACGCGCAAGCGGAACTTGCCGCAATCGGATACATGCGTGGGATGCAGATCGACCCTGAACATTAACCCTCCTTGGCCAGCGCCTCGACAGCAGAGGCAACGCAGTCAAACATCTTGAAGAAGTTGCTGAATCCCGTCATCTCCATCACGTCTTTAACTTCGTCGGAGAGACCACTCAACACCAGCACTCCGCCCTGGGTGGAAAGCTGTTTTGCCGCCAATAACAAAAGGCGCAAGCCTGCGCTGGAAACATACTTGCACTCTTTAAGGTCCAGCACCATGGAAATTTTCGAGGAGATCAACGGCATGATCTTATCCTGGGCGTCGCTCACCGTGCCGCCGTCAAGGCTGCCGGAAAAACTGGTAACAGTCACACCGTTCTGCGTAGTTGTACTGATCTCCATAGAACCTCCTTGCCCACGAGGGCAACCCTTGCGCAATTCTCCGCCACATGGCGGACACTGACGCAATGCCGATCTGCGTCAGGTGCGATCTGCGCAAGGGGGTGCCAAAGGGGATATTTTATTTTACACCGGCACGATCCTGACCTTGATCTTGGGCCGGTAATTCACGTTAGGGATCTGAACAGTCAGATTCGCCGCGTCGAAATTCTTCCAGGGATTGCCGTCTACCCAGACGTCGGAAATGCGAATGCTGCCCGCAGGCAGGATATCCGGCTGCACGCGTAACACGTCACCGGGGAATCCGTGCGGCAACGGCTTGAAATACAGATCCAGCGGTTGTTTGGTATACAACAGATTCTGATAGATCTGCGCCAGATAGCACAATTCAATGGAATGATAACAGGCCATGGAATGGCTGCCCTTCAGACGCTCCGTTCCCAGCAAAAACGGCAAGCCGTTGTTCAACACGTTGAAATAGACCGCGCCGTCGTCATGGTCCAGATAAAAAGCGTTGTAGAACGCCGCGGATTCCCGTCCCAGACGCAGATATTCGGGATCTTTGAGTACGCCGTACATGATATCGTACGCGAGTATCCCCTGCTCCTGCTGCCACCAGGCTTTGCGGTCATGCCAGACATGGCGGTAGCATTTCTCTCCGGGAGCCAGTTCGCGCTCCATCACGTCGTACCAGCCGCCGCGCTGCACGTCCATGCCCACGGTAGGCATGATCTGGGCGATCTTTCTGGCAAATTCGACGTATTCCTTTCGGGGAGTGAGACTGTTGATACGCAGCAGATTCCAGGCGATCTTGAGGTTATGGCCGATGACGCCGCGGTTCTGCTGCCATCCCCAGGTCTTGTCGTGGCTCCAATCTTCGTGGAATTTCTCCTGCACGAACGGCGAATGCGCGTAATCCTGAAAATGATCGGTAATGCAATCCGCGGTATACTTGAGAAAATCGCGGTACTTGGGATCGCCGGTAGCCAGCCAGAGATTGATCAGATACGCCGGAGCATGATCTCCTACCGAGTTCCAGTTCTTTCTGCCGCGGTTGCGGCCCAGGCTTTCGGCCCGGGGATTCAAGGCGATGGGGTCGACATGCGAAAAATAGCCGCCTTTTTCCTTATCCAGGAAGAAACGATCGAACAGATCGATGGTCATCTTGATATCTTTCATGATCGCCGGATCGCCGGTAATGCGGTAGGTCTGGGTAGGACCGGCCAGAGCATAGATCTGTTCGTACGCGGGAATAGCGTCGTAATCGTCGCCGAATTCCGAAGCGAATACTTTATGCTCCTGGGCATGCTTGACATCGATGCCGTGATACCAGTACACCACATTCTCGTCGGTATCGTAGAAACGCATGTGATCGCGCAGGTACTGCGTGCCTTTTTCCGCGGCTTCCAGGAAACGGTCTTCGCCGGTCAAAAGGAACGCCGACGCCATGCCGTAAACCATACGCGAGATAGTATCGGTTTCCTGACGGTGTTCCGGTTTGCGTTCGCCGGTCAAAGAGATCATGGTGCGGTAATTCTTGTAATCGATCGTATCGGGACTGCCGAATTCCGCTTTGATATAGAAATCCGCGATGCTCACCGCCTGCTTCACCCACCAGTCGGCTTCTTCGAAACGGTATTTACCCAGCCCTTCCCCGGGGAACACCAGCACTTTGGCGTCAAAATCAAATCCTTTATTTTCCGGGTAAAAGATCCCCAGGACAAACAAATACTGTCCCGGAACCATCAAAGAGTCGATTTTTCCGGTATAATCGCACCAGCCCTCATGAAGGTTACGCGGCCCCTTGGCATAGGCAGTAGGTGTCATCCGCGCGGAAAATTCACGCCCGTCCGTGGTTTTCATGGTAAATGTTTTTTTAGCAGAATCATAACTCGTTACGTAGCCAGCGATTGTATCAGAGAACTCAAAACGTATCTCATTCATCGATGTTCCCCCTTTGTATGGTTTGATGGTTATCAGGAAGAAAGGTTAGACAATAAAAAAGCCGAGACAGGATTGTCCCAGCATGAATTAGAGCATATTTTCCGGATAAACGTATTTCGTAAGGCCTGCATAATCCTCCTGCCAAGCGAGAACTGCGTTTTCCTACAATATACCTGCTTACCTAATTGTAACTTGCTATTATATCATTTTTCTTTGAATTGACAAGTATTTTGAAAGAAAAGACGATACAGCATTAATCATTCAAATAATAGTTGCCTTTTCCCGCCCCCATGCCGGTCATGCCGGAACCGCCTTTTCTTGTTCCCGGCTTGGCCCCGTGCTCGCGTAAATAAGCGGCGATTTCCGTATTCTGACGGAACACGGCCATGGACAGAGGCGTTGCTCCGGTATCGGTCCGGGCATTGACATCCGCGCCGCTCTCTACCAGGATCTTCAGCGCTGCAAAATGGCCGCTTTGACCTTTAAAAGCGGCGAAATGCAGCGGAGTCGAATCGTTCTGCGTACGGGCATTGACGTCCGCGCCGCGGTCGATCAGAATGCGGGCGCATTCAGGCTGCGCCTGGGAAGCCGCGACATGTAAAGGAGTGCCGCCGTTATTATTGCGGATATTGGGATCGGCTTTATAGGTGTCCAGCAACAGCTTCAGTACTTCGGGCTGTCCCCTGCCCACGGCCCAGTGCACCGGGGTTTTCCCGATATCATCTTTTAACGTCAGCAAAGTGATATTTTTATCCAATAACGCTTTTACCCTGGCGATATCCCCGCTCTTGGCAGCCTCATGGATCTCGGCTGCGCAGGCCGGAGAAACCGCTACACACCAGATAACCGCCGCTATAAGATACCGGACAGCCTGTCGCATGTCTTCCTCCTCTTTAATTGAACCGTAAAATGAGCATGGTGATATCGTCCGACTGCGGCGCGTTACGGACAAAAACGCTTACTTCTTCCCGCACGGTACGGATCATCTCCACCAGATACTTGTCCCGGCCCAGGCGGGAAAGCGCATCCTGCAACCGTTGTTCGGAGAACAACCGCTTTTCCGGATCCATAGCTTCAGTGACACCGTCCGTATACAGAAAGATCGTGTCGCCGTGCCCCAGGTTAAGTTTCCGGGAAGTAAATTTAAAATTCTGCATCGGGCCCAGGACAAACCCTTTATCCACGGTCAAGAACTCGAACGGCCGGCCGTCGAGACTGACCAGCGGCGGATTATGCCCGGCGTTGGCGAACTCCACCTCCCCGGTTGCGGTATCGAGTATCCCGCAAAAAACCGTGGCAAACATGGTCGCGGTATTGTCCAGAGCCAGAATATTGTTCACCTTGTAGAGTATCTCGTGCGCCGCCAACCCCTGCAACGCTTCGTTCTTGAGCAACGTTTTGGTGATCATCATGAACAGCGCCGCCGGCACGCCTTTGCCGGAAACATCGCCCATCACGAAGAACAAGCGTTTTTCATCGATCAGGCAGAAATCGTAGAAGTCCCCTCCGACTTCCTTGGCCGGCTCCATCATCGCGTAAATATCGAATTCCTTGCGGTCCGGAAAAGCCGGGAATATCCGCGGCAGGATGCCGGTCTGGATTTCGTGCGCGATCTTGAGCTCACTCTCAATGCGCTCTTTGGCGGCAGTGGTTTCGGTCAAGCGCTTGATGTACTCCTTGAGCGCGGACTGCATGTTCCCGAAAGCCCGGGATAACCTGCCCACTTCGTCCGCGGAATCAACCGCCGGCAGCTTGGCGTCGAAATTCCCCTCTCCGATACTGTGCGCTGCCCGCGAGATCAAACGCAACGGTTTGGTGATGGAATGCGCCAGCAACGCGATCACCAGCACGAGAAAAATGATGCCGGCTCCGGCCATCGCCCCGGTCAGGGCGGTTTGCCGGCGGATATCTTCAAAGAGCTCATCCTGCGGGAACACCACTGCCAGCGTCCAGCCGGTAGAGGGCACCGGCGCGTAATACATCCAGCTTTTCTTGTTCCTGGCCAGGGAAGTGAACGGCACAAACCCGCTTTCCCCGCGGACCATCCGTCTGCCGATCTCGCGCAAAGCCGGATCGTTCCGGCTTTCGGCTACGCTGAAAACAGTTTCATTCATGATCAATTCCTTCAACGGATGGGTAATGATCATGCCGTTGCGGGAAATAAGATACGCGTCGCCGGTTTTGAAGATCTTGACCGAAGAAACGATATCCGTAAGCCATTGCAGGGAAATATCGGCATTGACGATACCCTTGAGCTTGCGCCCCTGCGCCGAAGCCTGGTAAAACGGGACCGAATAGCTGGCCATCAGCACATCGTCAAAATAAGGTTCGGTCCAGACCGCTCTGCCCAGTTCCCGGGGTATTTGATACCAGTCAAGAGTAAAGTAACGGTACGCTTCGGCGCCCAGATTGTACAGAACCAATCCGGACTTTTCCTTGGCGTAATAGGGACAGAAATAAAGCGATTTCGGGTCGAAGGCATACGGTTCAAAAGCTATCCCCATACCGTAGAGCTCTTTATTATTGACCACCACCAGCTTGAGCAGCCTCTCGATACGTTCCTTGCTGACCGCGCCTTCCTCGAGATAATCCGCGACGGTATCCGCGGTTTTTTTCACCGAAGCCAGTTCGATCTCGATCTTATTCACCGTGCGCAGGGCAAGATTCTCGGCGTTCTCCCGGATCTTGGCCATGATAATACCTTCGGAAAAACGGTAATTGAAACCGATGATCGCCAGCAGGATCACGACGCAGCAGCCGGACACATACAGAATGAATTTAACCGCGAGGCTTCTTATTTTCATGGCTCGTCCTGAACCGGGATGGAAAAAGAGTCAAACGCAGGCGCCGCTTTGATCAAACCTTTCCGCGCAAGCTCGCCCGAGACGCGCAGGTAATCGTTCTGATTCAACCGTCCCAGCGCCGCTGCATCGTTGCCGGGCAGGATAAGATCTTTCATCCGTTCGAGCATCCAGCGCTGATGCACGCGATTGGCCGGCACGTGCGCCGTTTGCATGTACCGCAGCACGATATCCAGCGTTTCATCCGGATGTTCAAAAGCATACCGCCATCCCGCAAGCGAAGCCCGGACAAAAGCCGCGGCGGCCTGCGGCGCATCGCGCAGCGTTTCCTCCCGGCAATAAATTCCGTCTTCCGGGAAATTCAGCCCGTAATCGCTGAAGAAAAACGTGGAGAGCTCGTCGGAATTGAACCCGGCGTTGAGTAGAGTGTGATACTCGTTATACCACATCGCCGAGATCACATCCACGCCGCCCATCAGGAACAGATTGACGGTATACCCCTGCGGAACGATCTGCGCCTGCACCCCGTTATCGCGCAGGAATGCCTGCGGCTGCAACTGCAAATCGCCTTCCCACAGACTGACCTTTTTTCCGGCCATATCCTGTGGTTTGAGGATCCCGCTGGACTTCCTGGCCACCAGCATCAACGCCGAACGCTGGACGATCTGGCTGATGTTGACGATTTTCATTCCTTCGGCGCGACGGCGCAGCGCCGGCGAAAGCCACATCACGCCGAAATCCGCGGTGCCGGCAGCCAGCATTTCTTCGGGAGGATTCTCCGGGCCGCCTTCCAGGATGGTCACATCCAGACCGGCAGCTTTATACAGCCCTTTTTCATACGCGACGTAATAGCCGGCGAACTGGGCCTGCGGTTTCCACAGCGGGATGAACGAAACTTTTTTGAGCTGCGCCTGTTCGGCAGATACGGCGGGACAAAACGAGAGAGTAATAAGTAAGCAGAAAATACGCAGGAACATGCGGGATCTCATAGCCCCTCTATAAAAACGACATTGGTCTGTGCCGCCAGATGACGCAGCTTCCTGGCTGCGGTATATTCGGGAGAATCCCACCACTGCCGGGCCTGTTCCATGGAAGGAAACTCGATGATCACAACCCGTTGCGGTTGCCAGTCGCCTTCTTTAACTTCGGCCGCGCCTCCCCTGACCAGCGGTTTACCGCCGTAGGCGAGAATCGTCGGCGCACCCCGCTTCTTGTACTCTTCGTAACCGAGCGGATCCCTGACATCGATATCGAGGATGACGTAGGCAGACATGCGGCTATTATACACCAGCGCCCCGATTCGTGTAAAGAAGTTCCAAAACCGCTTGACCATACCCGCGACTTCCTATACAATACGCTTGTTATGGACAAAACCCTCGCGATCAAGAAAGTCGGAATCACCGGTTCCTCGGGCAACATCGGCTCTACCCTGCAACAAGGGCTCTGCGACAAATACGAGCTTTCACTTTTCGATATCAAAGAGGCCAAACTGCTCTGCAGCGCGCATTTCAAAAAAGTGGACTTCGCCGAACCCGGACAGGTTAACGGGATCTTCAACGGCCTGGACGCGCTGATACACCTTGCCGGCAATCCCCGTCCCGACGCTCCCCGGCAGCAAACGTACCGCAACAATTTCGCCGCCACCAGCTATGTGTTCGAAGAAGCCCGGCGCGCCGGCGTCAAAAAAATCGTTTACGCCAGCTCGAACTTCTATCATGAAGCGGCCATAGGCCAGATACTGCAGGGCGATGCCACCGAACGCATCACCCTGGATTTCCCGCCCAGCCCGATCTGCCTTTACGGGGAATCGAAAGTATTCGGCGAAAGCCTCGGCCGGCACCTGGCTTACCTGGGCATGCCGTTCGTAGCCCTGCGCATCGGCTGGACCGTGCCCCAGGACAACCCCGCGATGTACGGGGGCGATTATATGCGCGCGGTTTTCTGCAGTAAACGCGACCTGGTGCAGGCGTTCGACAAAGCGCTGGAGATCGACACGGAATTCCTGGCCGCGTTCGTCACCAGCAACAATACCCGCAACGTCTTTGATCTCGCCGAAACCCGCAAGAAACTGGGGTTCTCACCGCAAGACAACGCAGATACCTACTTTTAAACAATCAGGCTGTTTTTGCCGATAGCGAAACAACGGGCGTGTTTATTTTTCGAGGATAGAAACGGGTTATGGCCGGCTTTGCGCTCGACCGCCCCTCCTGTTTTCTTACTTCTCTTTGATGCGCTTCTGGATCTCGCCGAAATACCGGTCGGCTTCCGCGACACTCTCGAACATCTGAACGTTGGGCAAAGCGTGCACGATCTTGAAAACCTGTTCGATATGCGGCGGGACATTGGACATCATAAAGGTCGTTCCACGGGCCGTTGCGGCTTTATGCAATTCCAGAACCGCGCCGATGCCCATACTGCTGATATACTCGAGGGCTTTGAGATCCAGAGAAAGAGCCCTGGGAGATTTCTCCAGACAGATCATCGCTTTGGACTTGAAATCCTGATACGTCTCCGTATCCAGTGAACCGGTAAGCACGCACACCACGATTTGATCTTCATCGTTTCTAAGAATATTCACCTTAAGCGCCATACAAACCTCCTGCGATTAACCGGTCAACGATCATTTCTTCCGAATATTCTCGGCATCCTTTTCCAGAATAGTTGCATCGACTTTGGTCGGAACGATCATCAGTTTGCGGTATTGCGCAGCGCAACTGGTATACGCGGACAGGGTTTTATACGCGACATGACAGGCAACCATGGAATCACAGAGTTTTGCGTCATGCTGACGGATATTCAAGATCAACTGTACGGGAATGGCGATAAGCAGGAAAACCAGGACCGCGGAGAGCACTATCTGATTGACTTTGTTCATCCCACCTCCTCTATTGGGGTTTTCTTGATTATACCCTGTCGGAGGCCGGTTGTAAATTAAGAAAAAAGAAAACAAAAAAGGCGCCGGTTTCCCGGCGCCTTTTAGCGATCAAAAACAGCTATGCTGCCGCAGTGGCAATTTTAATATTGACTGCGCGCGGACCTTTCGGTGAATTTTCCACATCGAATTCCACAGCTTGTTCTTCATTCAAAGCTTCCATTCTGACTTCGACCAGGCTGGACTGATGGAAAAACACTTCCCTGCCGTCGGTATCGCTGATAAATCCGAAGCCTCTGTCACGAACAAGCTTCTTGATCTTTCCCGTATGCATAACTGCTCCTTCCGTTACTACTTCGTTGCTGCAAAAAAGAAGCCCGGCCCCTTACGAGGGGCCAGGCTGCGATACTCTAAAAACTAGAGTTTAGCTACGTTAGTAGCCTGTTCTCCTTTAGGACCCTTGGTGATTTCGAACTCCACCTCCTGTCCTTCTTCCAGCGATTTATATCCTTCGCCCAGAATAGCGCTATGATGCACGAAGACATCATTGCCGTTTTCCGGAGTGATAAATCCGTAACCTTTCTGATTAGAGAACCATTTTACTTTACCTTTTGCCATGTTCTTGTTACCTCCCTTCTTCGTTATTATAGTACCTCAAGGAAGAAACAAAAAAACCGCAAGGCGTCGTCATCTTCTGCCTATGCGGTCTTAAGATTTCTTTTCCTTTAGTAACTACAGTTAGTAGTATACCTGTTTTTCGGAATAAGTCAAGCTTTTTTTTGGCGATGTTTCCAGACCTCTATGACCGCGGGCAGGATGGAAATGAGGATGATAACGATGACCACAATGAGAAAATGCTCTTTGACCATGGGGACATTGCCGAAATAATAACCGCCCAGCACGAATGAACAGACCCAGAGCAACCCACCGGTCACATTATATAAGAGGAATTTACCGTAGTGCATCTTGCCGATACCCGCGACAAAAGGCGCGAACGTGCGTACGATGGGGATGAAACGAGCCAGAATGATGGTTTTACCGCCGTGTTTCTCGAAAAAAGCGTGCGTGCGGTCGATATGCTCTTTTTTAAAGAAGCGGTTGGCGCCTTTACGCACGATCCGCTCTCCCAGGAAATGGCCGACCGCGTAATTGACCGTATCGCCGGCGATCGCGGCTGCGGCCAGAATGCCCAGCAGCCAGACCAGATCGAACGACCCCTTGGCGGCAAACGCGCCCAGCACGAACAAAAGAGAATCCCCGGGCAAGAACGGCGTTACCACCAACCCGGTTTCCGCGAAAATGACCAGAAAGACCAACAGGTAGGCGCCCTGGCCGAACGTCCTGATGACCTGGTCCAGATGCCGGTCGAGATGGATAATAAAGTCGATAATGCTTCTGATGAATTCCATGTGAGCATTATCTCATTGAGCGAAAAAAAATCAACTGCTTTTCCAGCGCTTCAGCGTTTGAGGAAGGCTACCAGCGCCCGCAGTATGCTCAACGGGCTCGGTGGGCAGCCCGGGATATGCAGCGTTACCGGAAGGATCGCTTTAACCGCGCCTGCAACATAATAGGAATCCTTGAACACGCCGCCGTCCAGGGCGCAATCGCCGCAGGTAATCACGAATTTCGGCGCCGGCATGGCGTCATACGTGCTCTTCAACGCCGTGAGCATATTCCGGGACACCGGACCGGTCACCAGCAACGCGTCGGCATGGCGCGGCGAAGCCACAAATTGTATCCCGAAACGCTGCAGGTCATAGATGGGATTGTTTGCCGCGATTATTTCCGATTCGCACGCTCCGCAGGAACCGGTATCGACTTCGCGGATGGCTAAAGACCGGCGGAATCTTTTATGGATCAGCGATTCCAATTCCGCGCCCAGCGCCGCTATCTCCTGCGCCTGCGCCGGCTCGATAGTCCGCGTGACCACGCCTTTGATCAATCTGCTCTTGAGTATGTTAAGCATAGTTTAAAGGTCATTCCCCGAATAGGATAAATCGAAACTTTTATTGCACAGCGGAAAATCCGGAATAATATTGCCTAACACGGCGTAGGCCAGCCCCGGCCAGTTATGGAACGACGGGTCCACGATCTTGCAGCGCTCGATCAACCCGGCGGAATCAATTTTGAGCCAGTATAGAACCGGCCCCCTCCATCCTTCCACGTATCCCAGGCCGCTGCCCGCTTTCAACTGCGGCTCGACTCCGGTCGTCTGCCCATCGGCGAGCTTGCCGACAAACGTTTCGATCAAGCGGCAGGACTCTTCAAACTCAAAAACCCGCACCCGCAGCCGGGCCAGCACATCGCCGGATTCCTGCAGCGCCATTTTGAATTGAGCTTCCCGGTGCACTCCGGGAAAAACCCTTCTTAAATCCGTCGGAATGCCGGCAGCCCGTCCCACCAGCCCGACCACGCCCAGATCCCGGGCGGTTTTGCGGCGTAAAACGCCGGTGGTATCCACCCTGTCCATGAACGACGCGGATGCATACAGGCTCTTGACCAGTTCCTGAAAATCCGTTTTCAGGCGTTTGAGCGTCGCCAGGAGCAGCGCGCGTTTCGCCGCTGCCATATCCGCGGCCACCCCTCCTGCCGCATTAACTTTCTTGAGATACCGGCTGCCGGTCAATTGCTCGTTCAATTGCAGGATCGCTTCCTTGATCAGCGAAGCATGCGCCGCGGGAAAACTAAAGCCCACATCCAGAGCCATGCCGCCGATATCGCCGGCGTGATTATACATGCGCTCCAATTCCAGGAAGATCGCCCGCAGATACGCTGCTTGCGCAGGTATAGTCGCCCCGCAGATCTTCTCTGCCGCTTGCGCGAAGGCGAGACTATGCGCGAAGCAGGAATCGCCGGAAACGCATTCCGATAAACGCACGGCGTCCGCGCAGGTTTTACCTTCGAAGAGTTTCTCCACCCCGCGATGAGTGAAACCTAACCGCAACTCCAGGTTGATGATCGGCTCGCCCGCGACGCTGAAGCGGAAATGCCCCGGCCCGATGATCCCGGCATGCACCGGACCGACCGGAACCTCGAATATCCCATCGCCTTCCACTCTGGTGAAGATGTATCCGCTTAAAGCCCCGGGCTGCGGCTGCCGGAAATCTTTGCGCAAGGGGAAATTTCCCTGCGGCCAGACTTCGTCGTGTAAATGCAACCTGCGCAGATCCGGGTTGCCTCTGGGTTCGATGCCGAACATCTCCCGGATCTCCCGTTCAAAAAGACTGGCGGAATGAATGGTCGTGGACAGGGAATCAAAACCGGGAGCGCCTGGGGGGATATCGACAGTGACCGAGACCCATTGCGCGCTGCGGATGTGCACGAATACCGCGGTAACCGTGAAGCACCCCGCCGCGGCGCGTTCGTCGGAGCCGAATTGCATCATGATCGGCGACGGCAGGAACGTATGCAGCGCCAGGCACGTCTGCTTGAAATGCCGGGCCTCCACCTTGATCCGCAGTTCATCCGGATACGGCTGCGCTACCGACAGGAGCTCAACCCCGGGCAGCTTATTTTTTAATGTTGAAATAACATCCGTGCGATCCATACCACATCCTTCTTGATAAAAAACATCACCGGTCCTAACGCGCATACCGGTACAAACAGGAATAAAAACGCGATTTTCGCGCTTAACGGTTCGGCGCGCCGCGCCATTCCCTTCGGAAGATTACCAAAGAGCATCTTCCCGAAATGAAAAATAAACGCGCCGAAAATAATCGAAAGACCTGCCAGCAATGCGCCTGCCAGAAGATACGAACCGCTGGTAAAAGCGGCGATGATAATCATGATCTCGCTGACAAACAGAGAGAACGGAGGAAATCCGGTGAGCGCGAAACAACCCAAAAGGACCATGATGCCGGTAAAGGGCAACACCGAGATCACTCCCCGGATCGTATTCATGCTGTGGCGTTTGTACACGCTGACAATCGAGCCGGCGCCGAAGAACATCATCGACTTGACCGCCGCGTGATTGAGGATATGCAAAGCCGCGCCCGCAATGGCCAGCGGCGACCCCACGCCGAACCCGATAGCGATGATCCCCACATGTTCGATGCTGCTGTAGGCAAGCAGGCGTTTCAGATCTTTCTGCACCAGCACGAAACCGCAGGAGATCGCCAGGGAAAGCACTCCCAGAAGAAGCATCAAATGCGAGAAATAAGCGAATCCTGCGCCTTTGATGAGGATCATCCCGAACCTCAAAATGGCGTAGATGGCGGTTTTCAACAATACGCCGGAAAGCAGCGCGCTGATGGGCGCTATCGCCTGGCTGTGCGCGTCGGGCAACCAGGTATGCATGGGAGCCAGGCCGGCCTTGGTGCCGTATCCCACCAGGACAAAAATGAATGCCACTTTAAGGATCGTCGCGTCCATGCGGGCGGCGCCGGCGGTGATCGCCGACCAGTTCAGGCTTTTTACTCCCGCGGAGAGCGAAAAAGCGTAAGCGAAAAGGATAGTACCCAGCAGCGCGAAAATGATCCCTACCGAACAAATGATGATATACTTCCAGGCCGCTTCCACCGATTCCTTGGAATTATAGAATCCCACCAGGAACGCCGAAACCAGCGTGGTCATTTCAATGGCCACCCAGAGAATGCCCAGATTATTCACCGCCGGAACGACGAACATCGAACAGCAGAACAGATTGAACAACGCGTAATACACCCGGGCTTTGCTCTCCGAGAGCTTACCTTCCGCGATGTCATGCCGGATATATCCCACGGAGTACAACGCGACCGAAAAAGCCACCACGGAAATGACCAGGATGAAAAACGCGCTTAAAACATCGAGATAGATAAAATTCCCCAGCAGCGCGACGTTGCCGGAAAGCACCGTCTGCCGCAAAAGCAGAATACTGGCGCACAGCACCGCCAGATAGCCGGCGCAGTTGAGCATCCCGAACACCCGCTGCCGCTTGATCAAAAGCGCCGCTGCCGCGAGCGCAACCGGGATTCCCAGGATGACGACTATTCCCATACGTTTAACCTCTTAATCTCGAAAGCTTATTCACGTCGATATGCGTAAAAACCTTGTTGATCCGGTAGACAAAAAGCCCCATGATGATCACGCTGATCAATACGTCCAGGGATATGGCGATCTCCACCAGAAACGGCATCCCTCCGGAAAGGAACGAACCGAAAAGGAATATGCCGTTTTCCATCACCAGCAGCCCGGTTACCTGGGTAAATGCCTTCATCCGGGACACCATCAGAAAAGCGCCGATAAACACCACCGCGAACGCGACGGTGATCGCGACCGCCCTGAAATCCTGGTGGAAACCCAGGGTGCGGGAAAAGATCCGCGAGCAATACGTCAGCGCAAGCGCGATGAGCAGCGAAAGCTGGGAGTTGACCAGAAGCCCGAGGTTTTCGTCGACATTGATGCGCCGGGCGATCCGGTACATCGCGTAGGGTACGAACAGAACCTTCAAAATCAGGATCAACAGCGCCACCCAGTATAGATCCGCATGCCCCTCTTCGATAGCGGCGGCCAGAGTGATCAGGAACAAAAAGAACGATTGGTAACGAAAACTGCGGATCAGCGCCGGGACTCTTTTTGCGATGACCATCAGGTATGTCGCCGCTATGATCCCGAATAAAATCAGTTCACGCATATCAGACCCCCAATAAAGCGCAGAGTACCGCGACAATGCTCAAAACAAAAGCGTATCCCAGAAAATCCGCCACTCTGAACAGGCGCATTTTAGCCACGGAAACTTCCACCAGCGCCACCGCGATGGCGACGATCACCAGCCTGGCCGCGTACCACAGGAGCCAGAGCATAATCTCGCTGACGCCGCCGAAAACCGGCAAAGCGATGGGAAAGATTATCTGCGCGATCAGAAAGAACAGGATCATCTGTTTGATATACGCGGCCATCTCGATAAAAGCCAGCCTCCTGCCGGAATATTCCAGGACCATGGCTTCATGCACCATGGTCAATTCCAGATGGGTTTCCTGATTGTCGACGGGCACGCGGGCGGTTTCCGCCAGAGTCACCAGGAACAACGCGGTAGCCGCGATGATCGAAGCCACGGATACCGCATGCATCCCGCTTACTGCCGCGATATCGGTCGAGCCGAACTGCAAAGACAGGGTAAATACCACCAGACAGAATACCGGCTCGGCCAGGCTGGAGATGAACATCTCCCGCGATGACCCCATCCCGCCGAAAGAACTGCCCGTATCCAGCGCGGCCAGGGCCAGGAAAAACCTTCCCAGGGAGAAAATAAATATCAGCGCCAGCAGATCTCCGGCCTGGCGCAACGGACCCGCGACAATACACCAGGGCATCAGGACCGCGGCGGTCAGCATGGAAGCGATCACCACTAGCGGGGCGGCTTTGAATATCCAGGAAGCGGTCTCGGAGACGACTTCTTCTTTAGCGCACAGCTTGGCCAGATTATAATACGGCTGAAAAACGCTCTGGCCCCGGCGCATGCGCAGATTATTCTTGATCCCGGAGATCAACCCGCTTACCAGCGGGGCGCAGGCGACTAACAGGAGTATGTTCAGGATGGCTATCAGCATCGTCAGAATTGTCCCATGAATACGATCAACAACAAGAGCGTGACAAAAATATACCCTAAATACAGATGAATGCTGCCCGGCTGGATCCTGCGCATGGTCACGGCGGATTTGAAGATCAGCTTCAGCAGCGGGTCATAAATATATTTCCTGAATACCGGGGTGGTATGGGTTTCATAGGTAAATGATTTGACATGATAGAACGACTCCCAGATCTTCTGCGTCCGGCGATACGGCAGGAGGAAAAAGCTGAACGAGATGCGGAACGGCTTGGAAAAAGCGGTAGCGGTATATTCATTGCGCGCATCAAGCTTATAGTACCCGCAGTCCCAGGTCCTGTACGATACCGCCTTGCCTTTGCCCGCTACCGTGTATACGATAAAACCGGCCAGGCCGAACAGCGCCAGCGCCATGGCCAGCAGCGGCGCGGAAAGATAGACCCTCTGCCCGAGCTGCGGCTGGAGAATGAACGCGTTAAAAGAAAAACTCATGCCGCCGGTATCGATGCCGCAGGCAACGCCGGCAACCGCGGCCAGTATCCGGATAATTTTGACTGCGCCCAGGCTGCAGACCAGGGTCAACAGCGCCAGGAAGAACATCCCCAGCCGCATGGGCAGAGGAACTTCCTTCGCTTCTTTGGCGTAACGGCTTCTCGGCTGCGCCAGAAAAGTGATACCGAACGCTTTGACGAAACAGGCGGCAGCCAGCCCCCCGGTCAAAGCCAGCAGCGCGGCGCAGATCCCCAGAAAAAGCTTCACCCCTGCGGTGACGTTCAAAGCGCCCAGAAAAAACGCCTGCAACGTCATCCACTCGCTGACAAAACCGTTGAACGGCGGTAGAGCGGAAATGGCCATCGCTCCGACCAGAAAATAAACCGCGGTCCGGGGCATCGTTCTGATCAACCCTCCCAGTTTCTCCATATCGCGGGTTCCGGTCGCCTTATAGACGCTGCCGGCGCACAAGAACAATAACCCTTTGAAAACGGCGTGATTGATCAGATGGAACAATCCCGCGATCAGGGCGAAAACCGCGAGATACGGCTTATTCAAATAAAGGAAAAACATGGACAACCCCACGCCCAGCAGAATGATCCCGATATTCTCCACGCTCGAATACGCCAGCAGGCGTTTGATATCGCGTTCCATGAGCGCGTAAATAATTCCCACCAGACAGGTGATCGTCGCCAGGACCAGCACTACCGGGCCCCACCAGAAAGCCTGCACTCCCAGCGTCCAGAGCACGAAGCGCAGCAATCCGTAAACAGCGGTTTTGATCATCACTCCGGACATCAGGCTGGAAATATGGCTGGGCGCCTGGGGATGCGCGTAGGGCAACCAGATATGCAACGGCACAATACCCGCTTTAGTCCCGAACCCGGCCAGGAGCAGTACAAACACGATATTTTTGGTCTGCGCGGGCATGGTCAAACAGGCGTTCTTTATGCTCAAGAAGTCGAAGGAATGCGCATGAGTGTACATGAGCATGAATGCGGCGATGAGAAAGGCGGTGCCGACATGAGTCATGATAATATAAATCATGCCGGCCTGGATGGATTTTTCATGTTTGGTATCGAAAACCACCAGAAAATAGGAAACCAGGGACATGATCTCCCAGCACACCAGGAACACCAGCACGTTGCTGACGCTGACCACCAGGGCCATGGCAGCGATAAATGCAACCATCAAACAGCTGGCCAGGCGTGTTTTTCCGGCCGAATATTCGCCTTTGAGATAGCTGAAAGAATAGACCGCCGACGGCAGGGAAACGATACCGATAACCGCAAGGAAGAATAACGCCAGCGGATCGAAGAGAAAGTTGTGTTGTGTGAAAAACGCGAGCATGCGCACCGATAAACCTCTAAAAAAAAGAAACCCTTATAAGTTGATCATCCAACTGACAAAGGTTTCTCGTTGTTGCGCGTCCAGACCCACCTTCAAACTCGGAACTGCATTGTTATGGCAGATATACTACCACTTTTCCGGCCAAAATCAAGCAAATTTAAGGGGACAGGTCCACCCAAAACACCTCGACGGAGAAAATCGACAGATGTGTCCCCTTTGCAAAATGCTGTGTCCCCTTTAGCATCAATTAAGCATATGAACGTATCCGACGGCTTTGGGAGCGAATTTAGAATTTTAGTCCTGGCGCTTATACAAGCGCAAGGACGACCCGAAGGGAAAAATTCTACTAGCGAACAAAGCTGCCGGATACGCGCATATGCAGGATTAAGGTAAAAAGGGGACACAGGAAATTCTGAAGGGGACACATCTGTCGGTTTTTGTCGACGGAGTGTTTTGGGTGGACCTGTCCCCTAAAGGGCGAGTTCGGCGAGGTATTCCCAGCGCTCATAGGCTGTCTGCAACTCTGCGGACAACTCTTCCAGACGGGCCTTGGCGCGGCCGAGCTCTTCGGGATTTTTCTGATAAATGGAGATGTCGGAAAAACTTCGATACAATGCCTGCTGTTCCGTTTCCAGCTTCTCGATTTTCGCAGGCAAACCGTCCAATTCCCGCTGTTCCTTGAAAGTGAGCTTGCGCGGCGCCGGCGGTTTACACCCTTGTTTCGGCTCCTGCTTCTGCGGCTTGGGCGCTTTGGCTCGCAGCGGGCGCTGCTGCGCGGATTGTGGCCGCTGGCTCAACCAGTCGTCATAGCCGCCCGGGTATTCGTTGATCACTCCCCCGCCTTCCAGAGCGAACGTCGACGTGACCACGTTATTCAGGAAGGCCCGGTCATGGCTGACCAGAAGCAGCGTACCGGGATACTCCAAGAGGAGTTCTTCGAGTAACTCCAGGGTCTCGATATCCAGATCATTGGTCGGCTCATCCATCACCAGCACATTCGACGGCCGGGAGAACAGCCGCGCCAGGAACAGGCGATTACGCTCCCCGCCGGAAAGAACTTTTACCGGCGTGCGGCTGCGATCCGGAGAAAAAAGAAAATCCTGCAGGTATCCCAGAATATTCCTGGGCTTGCCGTTGACGATGATCGTCTCGCTGGAACCGTTGACATTCTCGGCTACGGTCTTCTCCTCATCCAATTCTTCGCGCAACTGGTCGTAATAAGCGATCTGCAGATTGGTCCCCAGGGTGACTTTTCCTTTGTTCGGCGCCAGTTTACCCAGCAGAATGCGCAGCAACGTGGTCTTGCCGCTGCCGTTCGGTCCGATCACCCCGATCTTATCCCCGCGCATCACCTGTGTGGAGAAATCCCGGATCAAACATCTGTCCCCGTAGCTGAATCCCAGCCGCGCGGCCTTGATCACCTTATGCCCGGAAAGAATCGCTTCCTGGGCCTGCATGCGCACCAGGCCTTCCTGCTTGCGCTGGGCTTTTTTCTCCAGGCGCAGCCGCTCCAGAGCCCTGACCCTGCCTTCATTGCGGCATCTGCGGGCCTCCACTCCCCGGCGGATCCAGACTTCTTCTTCGGCTAATTTTTTATCAAACCGCCCCCAGGAAGCTTCTTCGCTATCCAATGCCGCCTGCTTGCGTTCCAGAAACGTTTTATAATCGCAGGACCAGCTGTAGATCTTACCCCGATCCAGCTCTACGATCCGGGTAGCCAGATGGGTCATGAACATCCGGTCATGGGTAACGAAGAATACGGTACCGGGGTAATTGCCGAGGAACTCTTCCAGCCAGTTGATGGAATCGATGTCCAGATGATTGGTAGGCTCGTCCAGCAGCAGCACTTCGGGCTTGAGCACCAGGGCCCGGGCGAGAAGCACCCGGCGTTTCTGGCCGCCGGAGAGACTGTCGAAATCTCGTTCCGGATCAAGCTTCATCCGGGAAATAACCAGCTCGATCTGATTGTTCACATCCCAGCTTGCGGTATGGTCCAGTTCAGCCTGCAGGGCATCGAGCTGCCGGAGAAGTTCCGGAGTATGTTCGGTGTGCAACCGATGGGTAAGCTGATGATAGCGGCTCAAAAGCGTGGCGCGTTCGCCTAGACCGGAGAGGACAATATCATACACGCTTCCCTGCATGCCGGTCGGCACTTCCTGCGGCAGATGGGTGACCTGTATCCCTTTCTGGACGGTCACCATCCCCTGGTCGACCGTAAGTTCTCCGGTCATCACCTTCATCAACGTGGTTTTGCCGGCGCCGTTGCGGCCAAGGAGCGCGATGCGCTCGCCCGGTTCCACCTGAAGGCTTAATCCGTCGAAAAGCAGCGGTCCGCTGAACCTGAAACTGATTTCCTGAAGACTGATTAACGCCATGGGTTATTTGCGTTCTCCCGTCATTTCCTCGAGCCCGGGCGGCGCTTTTTTCCAGTTATATCCCTGGACGGCTTCTGCAAAACCCAGGTCAAAAAGCTTGCGCATCTCATTCGGGTCGAAGGTTTCCCGGGGCTGCGGAATGTGTGTGGCAGGAATATAGGCGAGGTTGAAATCTCCCTTGCTTAATTTGGTAAAAGCATAGACCTGGAACAGATCGCCCACGCTCTGGGCATTGGTCATGGTATCCACGGTGCGTTTGGCGATAGACACCAGATTATCCGGCACCTCCTGCCAGAGCGCATCTATATACCCGTTGCGGATAACGTAAATGCTGAACTTTATCCGGGAAAGATCGATGCTTTTCTCTTTGATCGCGCGTTCGAACCCCTGCATCACGTCGTACAGAAAAAACAGCTGTTTCGACACTCCGCCGTCGACATGCATTTCGTCGTACCACTTGCCGCCGGCTTCCACCTTCAGATACACCGGAGGCAGCGCGATGGGAATGGACGCCGACGCCAGAAGGATCTTGCGAAACAGCGCCAACGCCTCATCCGTGCCTAACGCGGCGATCCTGCCCATATCCCAGATCACCAGCCGCTGCGCGTCAAGATTGGTGGTGCCGACATACAACCTGCGGCCCTTGGCATATTCGGCGGCGATTTTGGCGAGCAATTCGCGGTCAAAATACCGCGCGATCAGCCGTCCCATCGGCCGGGAACTGGCGAACGAATTCCCCGGCGGAAAACGGCCGCGCATGATATCTTTAGTCGAATATCTGGTGTAGAATTCTTTGAGCGTCGCGTCGTACTCCCTGCCCAGGAAAGCGAACGGCGCGATCAGCGCGCCGGTGCTGATGCCGGTGACCACGGTAAACTCCGGACGGGAGCCGTGTTGAGACCATCCGTTGAGCAGCCCGGCGCCATACGCGCCGTTAGCCGCGCCGCCGGAGATCGCGATCATGGAATACGTGCGCGTGCCGGTGCTGCCAAAATCGAAAAAAGACGGTTTGCCCGGTTCCGCCTGCTCCAGCAACCTGACAAAATCCTTCTTAAAAGAATCGCTGGGGCTGCCGCCGAAGGCCCGGATATCCGACAGACCCAGAACGCGGGTATCGGACAACAGCGTTGCGGGAACGGCGTGCCGGCCGGTCGCGCAGCCGCAAACGATCAGGCAAAGAACCATCAGCCAGATATAACGCTTCATTAAAAACCTCTTTCTTTTCATACAATTATAGCGCCAGGCAGATATTATGCACCAACTATTTAGCCCGGGCCGATAATCTTTTCAGCAGGTCCCCGGCCACTTTTTCCCCGGCGAGAAGCATCCCGCCGAATATCGGGCCCATGCGCGGACCTCCGAATACCGCGTTGGCGCACATGCCGCAGGCATACAACCCGGGACAGATCTGCCGGGAATGCCGGACGATCGTCTCCTCCCCGACATCCGCCCACATCGACGCCTCGCCCAGGGTTTTGCCGGTGCGGGTATTAAGCCTGATGCCGGATTTTCGCTCGATAATGCGCGCCACTTCCGCAGGGTGGCCGGTAGCGTCGACCACGAACCGGCTGCGCATGGTGATGGGATCGACATGCAGATGCGCCATCTCCACGGCAGTCCAGTTCAGCACCAGACCGTTTACTCTTTTATCGCGCACCATCACATCCTCGACGGTCATAAGGTTGAATATCTTCAAACCCGCTTTTACCGCCCGGGAACAGATCGTGGAAACCGATTCGATGGAATCGGCCAGATAATACCCCGGGGCATACCGCCGGCTTCTGATCCCGAACTCGTCGAGCACGGTTTTGGCTTTGTCCTGCACCACTATTTCATTGAACATGATCCCGCCGCCCCACATGCCTCCGCCCACGGAAAGCTTGCGTTCGAACAGCACGACTTTCTTGCCTGCCCGGGCCAGATAATAGCCGCACACCATGCCCGCGGGCCCGGCGCCGACTATGGCCACGTCAACGTCCAGCGCCTCGACCAGCTTGTCCTTGTAGGATTCGATGATCGCTTTTGAGATCACCACCTCGTCCAGTTTCATAGCTTCCTCCTTGTGACGCACTACACCCGACGCAGATCGTCCCCACCGCTTGACAGGAATTGCGTTGGGGTGGGCATGTGCCCAAATTGCGTCGGTGTTCGTCCTGTGACGAAAAAACCCTTATGCACCGGCATAAGGGTCACACACACATTGCTCCCTCCCTACGCTGGCATTATCCAGATCAGGTTTAGCGGGTAATCCGCTGGTTACGCGGAACTCTCAGGCCGCACTACGGCCTCCCCGTTTTTTTACAGCTTGATTATATCGGCAAACAAATCCCGGCGGTTACTTTCTCCCGCCCAGTAACGAACCCAGCACGCCGCGGATGATCTGACGGCCGATGGCGCTGCCGATGGAACGCATCGCGCTCTTGGCCAGGGTTTGCCCCATGGTATCTCTCGGCCTGCCCGGGCCGCGCCGGGGCTGGGCCGGCTGGGGATAACGCTGCTGCGGCGGGCGGGACGTCTGCGACTGCCGGGCTAACTCTCCCTGCCAATTCCCCGGCTGCTCCTGCGGTTGGGCTTGCGCGACCCGCTGCTCGGCGCGTTTCTTGAGCACTTCGAACGCCGACTCTCTATCCACGACTTTCTCATAATTGCCGAAATGTATCGAATTCTGAATACACCGCTGCCGCTCTTCGGGCGTGATCGCGCCTACCCGGCTCTGCGGCGGACAGACAAACGCGCGGTCCACCATTGCCGGAGTGCCGTTCTCTTCCAGGAAAGAGATCAGTGCTTCTCCGACACCCAGTTCCGTGATCACCTGTTCGATGGCCAGCTGCGGATTCGGACGAAAGGTCTGGGCCATGATCTTGACCGCCTTTTGTTCCTGCGGAGTGAACGCGCGCAACGCGTGCTGCACCCGGTTACCCAGCTGGGCCAGCACTTTATCCGGAACATCTTTGGGATTCTGGGTGACGAAATACACCCCCACCCCTTTGGAACGGATCAGGCGCACTACCTGTTCGATCTTCTCCAGCAATGCTTCGGGCACGTCGTCAAAAAGCAGATGCGCCTCGTCGAAGAAAAAAACCATTTTCGGTTTTTCCAGGTCGCCCGCTTCCGGCAACCGCTCGAACAATTCGGCCAGCAGCCAGAGCAGGAATGTGGCGTAGACCTTGGGCCGGGTGATCAACTGGTCCGCGGCCAGGATATTGATCATACCTCTGCCGTCGGAATGCGTTTGAATAAGATCGGAAATGTCGAGCATCGGTTCGCCGAAGAACTGATCGCCCCCCTGCGTCTCCAGCTCCAGCAGCCCTCTCTGAATGGCGCCCACAGAAGCCCTGGAAACATTCCCGTACCGGGTGGTGAATTGCGCGGCGTTATCGCCGACATACTGCGCCATGGCGCGCAGATCTTTCAGATCCAGAAGCATCAGGCCGTTATCATCGGCGATCTTGAAGATCAAAGTCAGTACCCCGGTCTGCACTTCATTGAGACCGAAAAGCCGCCCCATCAGTAACGGCCCCATATCCGAAACCGTGGCCCGGACAGGATGGCCGCTTTTGCCGAACACATCCCAGAATGCCACCGGGAATTCCCGGTACGCGTGTCCGGAAAGCCCGAGCATTTCGACCCGCTGCGCGATCTTGGGATTCTCCGCGCCTTTCTGGCTCATCCCGGACAGATCGCCTTTGACGTCGGCCAGAAAGACCGGCACGCCGTTGTCGCTGAACGATTCGGCGATCCGCTGCAAAGTCACGGTTTTGCCGGTACCCGTAGCTCCGGCGACCAGGCCGTGTCGATTGGCCATACGCGCGAGCAAATAGAAATCTTTCTTCTGTGCATTTCTGGCAATAAGCATAGGACTAATCATGTGTGGATCCTCTCATGCTAACGTGGCGAGCAGATCTTTATTCGCGGGATATTTCTGCAGCAGTTCCAGCAACGTTTTCGCGCCGCCCACCGTTCCCTCGTCCAGCAGCAGCCGCCGGAGTTTATCCGTAGCCGCAAGCTCCGCGGCATCCATCAAAAGCTCTTTTTTGCGGGTATTGCTCCTGGCCACGTCGATAGCGGGAAAAATGCGGTAGTTGGCGACCTCCCGGGAAAGCACGATCTCCATATTCCCGGTACCTTTAAATTCCTCAAAAATCACTTCATCCATGCGGCTGCCGGTTTCCACCAGCACCGTGGCCAGAATGGACAACGACCCGCCGTTCTCGATCTTACGCGCGGCGCCGAATATCCTGCGCGGCACTTCCAGCGCCCTGGCGTCGACTCCGCCGGAAAGAGTGCGACCGCTGGAAGCCATGCGCGCGTTGTGCACCCGCGCCAGCCGGGTCAAAGAATCCACCACCACCATGACATTGCCGCCGGCCGCGGCTTCCTTGAACGCCTGGCGCATCACGCCTTCGGCGACCTTGACATGATGATCGTACTCATGATCCGAGGAAGAGGAATGCACCGACGCGGTAACGCTGCGGGTGATCGCAGTGATCTCTTCCGGGCGTTCATCGACCAGTAAACAGAATAATTTCATCGCCGGCTCGGCTTTAGCCACTGCCTGGCAGATATGTTTCAGGAAGGTGGTCTTCCCTGCGCCCGGAGGCGCCACGATCAAACCGCGCTGGCCCATCCCGACGGGACAGATCAGGTCCATCGCGCGCATGGTGGTCTCGCTGCTGCCGCTCTCCAGGCGAATGCGCGGGTGCGGATCGACCGCAGTGCCGGCGAGAAACGCGCGTTCGGCGTCATCCACCTGACGGGGAGATTGACTTGTCTGACGGGGAGGCTGACTTGCCTGACGGGGAGCACGACCTGTTTGACGGTGCGGATGACCTGTTTGATGCGGACGGTTGTACTGCATAAAAGTCCTTTCTCTATTCTTCAAAACCATTTCTTTCTTTTAAAATTGACGATCATCACGCAAGCCGTCGTGGCCATGATGCCGAGAGCAAAGAAATACCCGAACCGCCAGTTCAACTCCGGCATATTCACGCCCGAGGCGTGCGTATTGAAATTCATCCCGTAAATCCCGGCGATAAACGTCAGCGGCATGAAAATAGTGGCGATGATGGTCAAAACTTTCATTACCTCGTTGAGCCTATGGCTCAAGCTCGACAGGTAGATATCGAGCATGCCTGAAACCGTATCCCGGAACGCTTCGATGGTATCCACCACCTGGATGACATGGTCGTAGATGTCGCGGTAATACACCGCGGCGTTCTCGCTAAGCAGTCCTGACTCCATCTGGGTCAGCCCGTGCACCACCTCGCGCAGCGGCCAGACCGACTTGCGCAAAAAGATAAGATCCCTTTTCAGCTTATTGATCGCCTGAAGCACCGCCGGCTCGGGATTCAAAACCAGCGTCTCTTCCAAAGCCTCGATCTTTTCGCCGAGACGCTCAAGGAGCACGAAGTAACTGTCCACCATGGCGTCCAGGAGCGCGTACGCCAGGTAATCCGGCCCCATCTTGCGGATACGGCCTTTACCGGAGCGGATCCTCTGGCGTATACCGTCAAAAACATCTCCCTGCTTCTCTTCCTGGAAAGAAATGAGGAAATTCTTCCCCAGGATCATGCTTACCTGCTCTTCGGCGATATCGTCTTTCGCCGCGTCGAGTGTAAGCATTTTCGAGGCGATATAAACGTATTCCCCGAAATCCTCGACCTTGGGGCGCTGGTTGATATTCAGGATATCCTCCAGCACCAGATGATGGATCAGGTAACAGGCGGTCAGCTTTTCCAGAACATCGATGCGGTGCACCCCGTCCACATTGATCCAGGTAACGCTTTGCTTATTCCGGAAGGGAATGCACTCTTCTACGCTGCGCGCTTCCTGTTCGGTGAAATCCTTCTCATCGTAGTCAATAATGGTTATCCTGACCTGCTCGGACTTGGCTTTACCTTCGTATAAAAGCGTCTCCGGAGGCTGCCCGGTCAGTCTGGATTTTTTGATCAGCTTGCTCATGCGGACTCCTTTTAAAATACGAAATCTCCCCGCCCGACCCCTTCTCCGTACAGATGGTTTACATCCAAAAGCGGCGTGCCCCGGTCGTCTTTTCTGTCCGGGCCGACGCTGTACACTATCCAGCCCCGCGGGGCGCGGGAATACCGGAACGGCTTAAATGAATTATACGGGTCTAGAGGGATTTCCGTCAGGAATGAGGGAACCAGCGTGTCCAGCTGATCAGGCGGATTTCCCCGTTCTAATTCATAGAGCCGCAACGCGACACCTGCGGCGAGCAGATCTTCAGCTACCCTGCACAGATAATATTTCTGAATCATGAAAGAATATCCGGACCCGCCTGCCGCGGTCCAGACCTGCGCCACGTACAGAGGCTGCGGCGTTTTTTTTCCGGAATACAACGCCTGAAAGAACTGCGCGACCTGCATCAGATCGCCCTGCTTGCCCGCTGCTCCTGCGGTCAGGCGATCGATCTTTTGACGAACGTCATCGGGTTGATTATTCTTTGCCGCTTCGCCAACTACCACCGAGACCTTTTGCGCCAACCGGACATACTCGTCGCGGACGTTCTCGGCATACTCCGGGGAGGTTTTCTCGCGCAGCTCATCGAAAGACGGCCCCCCCAGGAACAGCTTCTCATGGTCAGCGATCTCATCGCGTACAAACTGTTCGACACTGCGGCGGCCCGCGTTCAAACGTTCGATACTCTCCAGCACCTGCCGGAGGTCTGCGGCGCTTACGTCAGGCCGGTTGACGAATCCTTTGATCGCAATGAACACCGGCTGCTCGGCGACGGCCTTAAACATGATACTGATAAGAAAACCCTGCCCCTGCTGCCGGCCCAGCTGCGCCAGACATTGCAGAGCGCTTAGATAATCCCGCACAGCTCCCCGGTGATCCCGGTCGAACTCTTTGCGTTTGGCGTCAAGGGCGAGCAGATAAAACAACTGAACCACATTCACCATTTCAGACGATTGCAAACCTTCTTTTTTCGCGCTGTCAAACGCGAAATCGCATTGGGCAAAGCCTGCGGCTTTCCTGAACTGATCTAAAGCGGGTTGATTCTGCGCCAGCAGCGCGCGAAGCTGATCATCCTGCTTTTGCCAGCCGCGGCTGAATATCTGCCGCGCCATGGCGTAAAAATCCGATACAAATTCGCCCGGCGGCACGCCCGTCACCTTGAAGCCGGCGTCAGTATACACCAGCGCGGCGTTTTCGGTAGTGTCCAATACGGCAGCGTATCGGTTAAGGAATTCCTGTCTCTTCTTCTCCCGGTTTTCCGCCTGCTGTATGTTGGTAAGCAACCTGTTCGCAAGTTTTTTGTTCTGTGCGGCAAGCGTCTCAAGCGTCCTGCGGGCGGAATCCAGATCCCCCTTAGCCAGATAGACGTGTCCTAAAATACCCAACCCTTTGTTCGAAGCAGGAAACTGCTTAACGCTTTCCCGGGCCATGTGTATAGCCTGATCAAAGTCGGCTTTGATCATGTATGCCCGGGCCAGACCGAAATAAGGATCGATTTGCGCAGCCGCAGCGCCGGGAGCGATAGTCAGCGCTTTGTGGAAAGCTGCGATCGCCTCGTCGAAACGGTCCAGATGCTCCAGGAAGGTAGTGCCGAGATTATTATACGCGATGATCTGATTGATCGGATCCAGCCCCGCAGCCAGGGCTTTTTCATATTCCTGCTGCGCTTCGCGGTAACGACGCTGATCGTTAAAAACCACGCCCAGCATCAGATGCGCCTTGCCCAGCGCGGGGTCTTTCTTGATCGCGAGCTTGAATGTATGTTCAGCTTGAGCGAATTTCTTTTGATTGTGTAAACTCTTGCCCCAATAATATAAAGATGCCGCCGATCTGAAGGGAAGCGGATAATTCGCCACATAAACGATAAGCGCGATCCCGATGATCATATAGGCCGTCAAACGCCCGAGCAATTTCAAATTCGCATGCATAGAAAACATTATACTGCCTCCCGGCCACGACCTCAACAAATAAAAAGGGGACAGGTCCACCCAAAACTCTCCGTCGACAAAAATCGATAGATGTGTCCCCTTCGGAATTTGCTGTGTCCCCTTTCAGAAGGATACGTACATGCGGGCTTTGCTGCGGGTTGTATGCCTGCGGCCCAGATCATCCAGAGAGCGGATCTTTATCCCCTCTTTGCGCATGCATAGTATCCGGCCAACCTGCACCTGGCCTAATCCCGGCACGCGCAACAGGCGGGACTCTTCATCTTTATTGATATTCACCGGGAAGAACTCCGGGTGCCGCCGCGCCCACATCTCTTTGGGATCGGTCTCCAGCGAGAGATTGCCGCTGGGATCGAACGGGATTTCCTCGGCTTTGAATCCGTATTTACGGATCAGCCAATCCACCTGATACAAGCGGTGCTCGCGGGTCAATAGCGCGTTATTGCTGACCGGTGAGCGCTCGCCCGGCAAGCCGGGAGAACCTGCCCCGCGCTGATAGGCGCTGAAATAGATCCGGTTCAATCCCAATTCCTTATACAATTTCCAGGATGAACCCACGATCTCCTTGTCCGTCTCGCGGGAAGCTCCCACCACGAATTGAGTGGTCTGTTTGATCCGGCTGTACGCAGACCCGCGCGCTCTCAAACGGCTGATGAATTCCAGCGGCTGCAGGATATCCCGCTGGTAATCTTTGCTGGTACTTAGATACTTGAAATTCTCGGCAGTGGGAGTTTCGATATTCAACGACACGGCGCTGGCCAAAGCCAGGCTTTGCCGGATAGCTCCTTGCGAAGCCCCGGGAATGATCTTCAAATGTATATATCCTTTGAATCGCGACCTGCGCAGGATAAGCGCGGTCTGGTTGATGCGCTCCATGGTCGCGTCGGGATCTTTGTTCACCCCGCTGCTCAAGAACAGGCCGCTTACCCGGCCGGCGCCATAATAGGAAAAGAACGTTCTGGCTAATTCCTCCGGGCTCAAAGAACAACGATCGGCCGGCGCGCCTGCGCGCAACGGGCAATACGTGCAGTTATTCACGCACTCATTGGAAAGCAGGGTTTTCAGCAGATACGTCGTGCCGCCGTTGGGAAGAACCACCGGATAGATCCATTTATTCTCCGGCGAGCGGCGGCGATGCTCGTCATCGCGGGTTGCGCAGGAGCAAGCCAGGTCGTACTGCGAATCGCGCGAGAGTATGGAAAGTTTCTCTGCGGTATCAGGGGCTTTACGGATCAGGACCATCGGGGACCTCCTTCGGCATAAATAAAAACCCTCGCGGGCCATCTACTGACCAACGAAGGTTTTACTTTTTTAACGTCCGGGATATCCCCCTTCGAACGCGGGACGGCTGCGGTTATTGAGTTTACTATATACCCTCGCAGGCGTTTCTGTCAAGCGAAAAGGATTGCCTTCCGGTTGCAAATACCTTATAATTGCTGTAGCTGCATATCATCCGGAGGCAGGCCATGATCAAAAAAACGCCGATCCTGTTGTTAACTCTGCTCTGCGGGATATTCTTATCCGACATAACCTACGGACAACCCCGAAATCTCAACCGCAGGTCGGAAAATACCCGTCAAGCCGGACAGCAAAAGCCTGCCCGCCGTTTCCAGGTCGCACGCGAGCCGGTGACATTGAACGAATCGGAAATAACGCTCGCCATCGGCGAAACGATCGGATCGATCAAACCGCTTCTGGGCGTCAACGCCGGCCCCGTTCCGTCGGGCGAACCGAATAACGCCGATGTTACCGCCGCCTACCGGAACTGCGGAGTAACGTTAGTCAGAACGCACGACTTTTACGGTCCCCTGGATTTAAGCGTTTCCTATCCCGATATCAATGCCGATCCCGCCAACCCGGCGTCGTACGATTTTTCGGCCGGCGACAAGGTATTCGCGGCGATAATCAACGCGGGCTTTGAACCATATATACGCCTGGGCGATTCATATAATAACGCGCGCATCCCCGCCAATGGACAGCAGCGAAAGAACCTCGAGCAGGCGGGCTGCGAGTTCATCCGCCATTACCGGTCCGGAGCAAACAACGGATTCACTTCCAATTTTCGCTACGTCGAGATCTGGAATGAGCCGGACAACAAGCAATTCTGGCCGGGGAACTACAAAGACTTCTTTCCCTACTTCGCGCAAACCTTTGCCGCGCTCAAGCAGCAATTCCCCGACCTCAAAGTCGGCGGTCCGGGATTCGTGGTAGCCAGCTACAAGATCCCGCAGGCGCGCGAGAACGTGAGAACGTTCCTCGCCTACCTGAAAGAGCGGAATCTCAAACCGGATTTCATATCATTCCATATCTATTCCAACGATCCCGGGGAATATTACGATGAGGTCCTTTTCTACCGCAGGGAAGCGCAAAATGCGGGATTCGCCGATTGCGAATTGCATATGACCGAATGGAACACCGAAGAGCGCAGAAATACAAACAGTTTCCGCACGGGCGACAAGGCGGCCGCGCACCTGACCGCGAGCTGGATCGCCATGCAGGAAGCGGCAATCGACGCGGCGTTCTTCTACCGCGGCACGGACACCAACATCAACCAGCCTCAATTTTACGGCATGTTTTATGCCGACGGCAGAGAAAAACCCGCGGCAAAAGCTTTCAAGTTGTGGGGTGAATTCAGCGCCTGCAGCCGCAAGCGCGCGGTCAAAACGGGGATACGCCTGCTCGACGACGCCCCGCAGATCGACGGGGAGCTAAAACCTTTGTGGATCCTCGCCGGCGAAGAATCGCCTAAAAAATTGTTCCTGCTTCTCTCGAATATCGGGAGTAAAGAGATCCACTACACGCTGCAGCTGCCCGGGCCGTCACGATCGATCTGGGTAACCGAGATCGGCCCTCCTAACGACACTAAAACCTCTTACACCGCGGACACGCCGACACTTCTGATCAAAAGCCTCGCCATACAACTGGTAAAGATCGAACTGGAATAAAACAGCGCTTCCGGCAGGCCTATCCTTTGGCTTTGAACGCGGCGTGGCTGACAATACGTTTCATGGCTTTTTTAAGCAATCCCTTGCCCGGTTCTTTGCGATGCCAGGGGGACGCGCCGGACGGATGCGGCAGCGGAATGACGTCGAACGCATGCCCGTCGCGGGTCACCGCAAACGCGCGGCCGATGATCCGGTCGAGTTTCTGCAACGGCAGGAATTGCTGGATCGCCAGCTTGCCCACGGGAATAACCAGTTGCGGCCGCAGAATCTCGATCTCGCGCGTCAGCCACGCGGAACAATTCAAAACTTCCTGCGGCGAAGGCACCCGGTCCCCTCCCGCGGGATTCTTGCCCGGGAAACACCGGCACACCGCGGCCATGTAGATCGAGGAGCGAAATTGGTCCTCGTTCATCCCGGCCGCTTCGAAGAACCAGCGGAATAACGTCTTGCCGGCAGTCCAGGCGAACGGCCTGCCCAGCCGGGGTTCCTTATCCCCCGGCGCCTGCCCCACCAGAAGCATCTTGCTGACCACCGGCCCGCCGCTGACTACCGGAGCGAACATCTGCGGGCACAACCGACACCGGCGCAGTTTTTCAACATGCCCGGCGAGTTTTTCTGCAATGCGCGGATCGATTTCTCTATTCAATCAGCTCATCCCCCCATCCGCCTGCGTAGCAATCGTCATGGCGGATCAATAAGTGAACAAATCTTCAATCCGATACCGGCTGTTCGCAGCTTTGTTCAATGCGTTAAGAACCTTTTGCTGGACGGCGGGAGTCAGTCGCCGGCCTTTAACCGCCCGGCTGACCATCTTATAGGTGAGTTGTTCCGTGGAATTGTTGACCAGGTCTGCGGGTTTGAACCCATGTTCAGCCATACGTTGGGCGAGAGGCTGCGGACCGAGATCATAAAGGATATTTTTATTCATTGCCAAGGCGCATGCGCACAGCGATCCGTGCCCTTTTAGCTTTTTTTCGACTTGATGCGTTGCGCCCCTTCGCTCTGATGAATATGGCAGAAGTCTTCATGATTATAAATGCTCAAAATATTTTTACAGTGCGGATACCGGCACTTTCTTCCCTTTTCGGACGTTTTCGCCTTTTGCATAGCAACCTTTCTCTATCAACGCTAGGTGCCTAAAGCCATTCGCGTATCGTTTACCAGCTCGGAGATCAATTGCTTCACCGATACGATAGTTTTGATACGATGCGCGTTGGACCCGCACATGGCGAAACCTTTATCCATCAGGCCCCGCGCGGCATTGATCAACGCTTTGGCAATACAATAATTCACTTTTTTCGGATCGCAGGTGGATAAACACTGATATTTGCAGCCGAAATCGATGCGTTCGCCCTGCGTTATCCGTTGAACGAAATCGTTGCGAATAACCCGGCCCGGCAAGCCCACCGGACTCTGGATGATCACGATGTCTTCCTCTTTAACGGTCAAATACGCCTGCTTGTATTGCTCCGACACGTCGCATTCCTCGGTGCATACGAACCGGGTGGCCATCTGGACCGCGCTGGCTCCCAGCTTGATAACGCGCGCGATATCTTTACCGTCGAATATGCCGCCGGCGGCGATAACCGGGATCTTCTTCACCTGCGTTTCGAACCCATGGATCACCGACAGCACCTTTTGTAAAATGTTATCCAGTGAAAAATTCTCCTTATCGGCGAGTTCCTCCCTGCTGTACCCCAGATGTCCTCCAGCAAGAGGTCCCTCCACCACGACCGCGTCAGGCAGCCGGTTATACTTACGCTGCCACATGGTACAGATAATGTTCGCCGCGCGCGCGGATGAAACGATAGGAACAAGCTTGGTCTTCGCGTTCTTGATCATAGCCGGAAGTTTAAGCGGCAAACCCGCCCCGGAAATGATCACATCCACGCCTTCATCCTGGGCGGCATCGACCAGATCATCGTAATTGGTCAACGCGCACATGATATTCACTCCAAAGGGATTGCCGGTACGCTCACGGGTCTGCCTGATGCTTTGCGTCAACGACGTGCGGGAACGCACCCGGTAGTCCTGCTCCTGTTCCTCGCCCTCTTCTCCCAGCGCCACCGCGGCGATCACGCCCAGCGCGCCCTCGTTCGAAACCGCGGACGCCAGTGACGCCGTCGAAACGCGCACACCCATGCCGCCCTGAACGATCGGCAGCCCGATGCGTACTTCCCCTAACTGAAAATCCTTGAATTCTGTATTCATAGTCTCCTAAAATAAAAAAACCGTAAAGAATAGTTTACTCTTTACGGTTTACCGGTTTGCTAGTCTTTTTTTCGCATCAACTTACAGTGACAGTATAGCACCGGTCCGGCTAATGTCAAGCGTTATCTTCCCCGGCGCTATTGCAGCGTGGACCCGGAAAGTAATTCCCGCGCTCCATGCTTATCCTGAATATACACTTCCGGGATGAATTCGACCGAATCGGGGATAAGCGCGGCGATGACTTTCTTGATGCGCGCCTGCTGCAACTGGTTGCGCTGATCGAAAATCGGATTCTGGCTAAGATCATTCAATAAAAGCACCACCGGGTCGTGCGCAAACGCGTAATCCTTCAGAAGCCTCTTGATCAGTAGATCCACAAATTCAGGTTTGTCCTTGAATACGTCCACCGCGGTCTTAAAAACGATCTTCCCCCAATCTTCGGCGATGGTCTTCTGCAGCAGCGCATAGACGGAAGAATACTTGATCATCTTTATCTGCCCGGGAGCCAGGGTGCCGGCCGTCTTCATAATGACCGTGGCGAGTTCGGCATGCTTGAACGTTTTGATCTCCCTGTGTATATCCATGGTCAGCAGATCGAAAATATACACGCCGCGCACGCCGCCGGTGGCGGTGAGCGTGCTGCGCTTCACAAAATCCTCTACCGCGTCCCAGAGGATCTTTTCATCCTGGCGGATGAAATTCAACGCCAGCAGATCGCAGGTCTGGCCTTCGCGCACCGTTTTATAATGGCGGACCTTATCTTCGTCATGCCCGACGTAGTTGATCTCGTCGAAAAGCGGCATGTGCCGGAAGAGATTGGAATGCTGGAATCCGTAATTGATAAGATCTATCTTCATAAGAAAAGTATCAGAACCTGTATACGACACCCATTACGTAGCGCATGCGCGTATCCTGACCGACTACCGGCGAATCTTCGGCCTCATCTCCCAGAAAAGCGCATTCTATATCGCCGAACAGCGCCCATTTCTTCCCCAGCGGAAGGCCGACGGTGATCCCGGCCGTATACTCAAAATCGGCATCCGCGCTGTACTCGACACGGCCAGCCCTCGCTTCGTTCGGCCTGACTCCATAATAATAATCCGCCAGATCGTCACTCTGCCATTTGATACTTGCCTTGGGCGTCAGGAATCCCTCAAAGAGCTCCTTGCAGACGGACAAACGGAGTTCCTGCCCCTGGTGCGCGCCGGATACGTCTGTCACGCCCTCAAGGATCATTTCGACGATCCTGTTCTTCCAGATCATTCTTAAACCTCCGTCTAAAGCCCCGTCTCTATCCTGCATCCCGTTGAGATCGCTGCTGTCATCCGCCTCATATCCCTGCAAGCGCACAGAACCGATCACCGCCCATCGCAGCGCATGCGATTTATCATTGAAATAATAACCCGCAACCGTCTTATCCACAAAAAACCGCTGCGACTCGAAGATCAAAACGGGCACCGGATAAACATCATCGTCAACTCCCTTGTACGGGCTCTCGATCATCATCACTCCCGCGCCCAGGAGCGAACCGTCATCCAGTTTCTCTTCCAGGTCGCATCCTAATGCCGGCGCGGCAAAAACGTACATGCCCACCATCACGCATACAAACACGCTCTTCATCTTCCCCTCTTTTCTTTACTGTATTTTAAGACCCCGAACCGTGCAGACTTTGACCGGGTCGACAAATCCTTTCAAGGGTATCTGGCGGGTATCGGCGATTTCGACCTTCTCCTTTACCATTTGATAGGTAGCGTCGGAAATCAGGACTTTCCCGGGTTCGCAGTTAGCTTCCAACCTCTGGGCGAGATTCACGTTCCTGCCGATCACCGTGTAATCGAGGTGTTCGGCCGAACCGATGTTTCCCACGTCCACCGCACCCGTATGCACGCCGATCCTGATCTGAAAATCGAATCCCAGTCTTTTTTGCAGATCGGGGATCCTCTGCTGCATTTCTATCGCCGCCCGGACAGCATCATAGGCGTGGGTATCCGCATCCGTGAAATCTCCGAAAAAAGCCAGTATCCCGTCACCGAGCAACTTATCGATTATGCCGTTGCGCTCGATGATAATTTTATTCATTTCGGCAAAGAACGCCTTCAGGAAGTTCAGCACTTCTTCCGGCCCGTGGGTATCCGAAAAAACAGTAAAACTTTTTATATCGGCAAAAAGCATGGTCAGCGTCTTCCTCTTGCCGCCCACCGACAGATCGATTTTTTTCGAGAGGATATCCTGTAAGACATGCGGTGAAATATAACTTTTGAAGGCAGCGGTGATCTTTCTTTTCTCGCGCTGGAAAACGATGAAATTATAAAGGAATGAAAACAGGTAGGATACGCTGCAGACCGTAACCAGATATAACAACGGCAGGACGATATCCTTCTTCAGGAACAGATAATAAAAAGAAAAACCGCACAGCCCGATGCACGCTGATACTACAGCGGCTCCTGCTCTATTGGAACGTAACGTAAGACCGCAGATAACCGCACTTAAACAGGCCGCGATCAGGAAAACAAAGAACGGAGGTAATCCATACAGGAAGTTCCTCCCCAGGATCATATCGATTATTTCTTTCCATAACTCGATCCCGGCCATTGGCAGCGTCTCGAATATCCTGCCTGCCGGCACCGGGGTATTCACAAAATCCTTGGAAGCCAGATCAGTCCTTCCCAGAAGCACGATCTTTCCCTTAAAGAAGAACCCGGGGTCGAAAAAAGGCTCTAAAACGTCGCTTGCGGAAAATGCGTCTACTTTCGCGCACTTGTAGTTAATCAGGGCGCGCTGATCACGCACGGGGATGTTGAAATCCTTTACGGGACCGTCGAGATATTCAAGGCACACCGCCAGAGCAAAAGACGGTATTGAGCCGTACAGGACTTTAAACTCCCGGGTTATCTTATCCGCGGGATCGGATTCGATATTCGCCGCTGCGGTCAGGGTGCGGCCGTTCAGAAAGATATCCAGCGGTTTAAAGAGCGTCTCTTGCGTGCGCCCGGCGGTTTGTTCTCTGACCACTACCGGCAGGACACATGGCGGAGCGACCGCGAGAACTTCGGCCAGTCTGCCGTCTTCCAGGTCGGCGTCCTTACCCCTGGCCGGCAAATCCAGCAATAAATCCACGCCGATGACTTTGGGAGCGCCCTGTTTGATCTTCTCGATCAACCCGGCAAGAACCGAGCGCTTCCACGGCCAGGCCCCTGTTTTTTGCAGACTTGCCTCATCTATAGCCACGATCACGACAGTCTTAGACGTATCCTGCAGCGGCCCCCGGAAATAGAAAAGCGAGTCATAGAATTTATTATCGAGAACGGAAAGAAAAGGTAACTGCAGTAACACGGAGGCAAAAAGAAGACCGGCAAAGGAAATGAGGAGGATTTTTCGGATCATTCTTCAGGGGATGAATAATTCGATCATGATCACCGGTTGAGAAGCAGCGCCTCTGCGAACCAGTTGTTTGATCAGGGCGATGGCGCGCTTTCTACCTTGATGATCCACGTTTGCGGATTCAAATGACCGGTACACGGGATCGCCGAACGGCCCGTAACCCGCGGCTGCCGCAGTACCGCCGCCCCCGGCAATATACAAAGGAAAAGAAACCGCCACAACATTGCCGGCAACCTGCGCAAGCTCGAATTTCAGCTCTACCCGGTACTCGGTCTGGACTTCGAGTTTCTGCGGCTGATAAACGCAGGCAGAACCATACTGCAGGCCGTCGAATTTCCGGGAATCCACCACCGCGCCGTTCTTTAAGATCTGCGCGGTTGCGCCGCCCAGGCCGATCTCCTCACCCGCGCCGCGCAGCAGAATAAACTCGATCACCGGCAGACTGTCGAGGATGACCGTTTCCCGGGGATAGAAAAATCCCGGAGACCGGGGCACCGCCGGGGGAAATACGTCGGACGCTTCCTCGGACATCCTTCCCCGGGTGGCGCCGAATAAAGGAACGCTCTGGCCGTACGCTTCCGTTTTGGGGAGCAGATCCGCGACCTTGTAAGACGACTGCGTATCCTTGCCCGGGATCTCTTTTCTGCCTCCGCTCTTGAAGTAGAGCGAGATCGAAGCGTTCTTCTCCAGGGTCAAAGCGTCATCGCTGCCCAGCAGACTTCCTTTCCTGACTTCCCTGCTCTTGCCGTCGGCAGCGCTTTTGAGCGTAGCTTTGCCCTGAACATCGAACACCTGCGCTACCGGCTCGGTCATACCGCACAAACCGGAAAACGCCGTTAAAAAAAACAGGCAGATAAGCACAACGCCGGTAAGGATGCTGCGCGTCAAACTGTCACCTCAAGATTATTTTTTGGAAGGAACCGTGAATACCACTTCCCCTTCTCCGTCAAGGCGGCCGTACTGCGGTGTCTGCAGATTGCCGGAGGCGCGCGAAACCTGGGGCATGAGGTAAGCGCCGAGCTCCGAAGCGGTAACCACTTTGTCGTTATCCCGGTCCGCTTCCCCGTCAAGGCCCCGTAAAAAATAGTGCGTAAAAAGACCGTGTCCCTGTGATTCGACTACCTGCTCCTTTTTTCCGCCCGCGGTGATCATCTGCACCGAACGCAGCGCGGTGATCTTCTGGAGATAGCCGTTAATCGACGGCTCAACGCCGAAGGCCCGGGTAAATCCCTGGCCCGAGTAACAGGCGTCCATCACGTAGAGAATGTGTTTAGCCGGGATCCGGCCGGAAATCTCGCGCATCTGCTGCATGGAGATGGCGGTGGTGAAATAGTTGGTGATGTCGCCGTCGACCGGAATGACGTAACCCTGCTCCCTCCCATCGGGAAGGGATTCGGTCTGGCCGTGGCCGGCAAAAAAGATCAATACCCGATCCTGCGATCCCACGCTTTTGGGCAGTTCAGACCCCAGCACGGTCAGGATACGTTCCCGGGTTGCTTCTTTATCCAGGATTTCGATAACCTTTTCGAAACCGATTTCTCTTAGCTTCTGCGCGACGGCCTGCGCGTCTCTGACCGCATACTCAAGCGGCGGCCAGACATTGTATCTGTTGATCCCGATCACGATGGCCCAGCTTTTGTTGTAGAAACTCCCGGCCTGAAGATCCACCACCTGCACGGAGGGCCCTTCTATTACGTTGCTGGGTGCCGGTAGGCTGCGATGTTCGGCAAAAGCCGCGATCAGGGAAGATTTGTCCAAGCTGCCGGTGAACTGCTCGAAGGCTGCGGCCAGGGCCTGATCGAAACCGTAGGTAAAAGAAACATACGTCGGAGAGGTGACGCCCCTGCCTTTGACCACGTCTATGATCCGCTCCTGCCGGTTCATGAATGTTGCGGCCATATCGATAGTCGTGTCTTCCCCGGGTTTTTGTATGACCTTGCAGCGATAATCGAACGCCAGAAGCAGGTCTACCTCGGACTTGGCCGCATCTTCAAGACTGTTGTACTGCGTAACGCGTTTGAAACGCGCCTGCAGGATCTTGTTCAGTCCTTCCTTGACCTTCTCCGGATCGACTCTTTCGAGGAACGGGACCAGCGGCCGGTGTCCGTGGCTCATATGCTGCTGCATGTATTTGAACGCCTGCTGCGTGTTCTCGGTATACACCAGGCCGAGATGGAGAGCACCTAAAGGCCCGCCCTGCCCGTACACCTCGCCCGGCACTGCGGCGCGCTCGACATATTCCGGCGTTCCCAGGCATCCGCATAAGAACAGGCAGGCAACGACGATGGACACAAACAATAAAGGAGACGTTCCAGTTTTTGTTTTCAAAAACATAACAACGCCTCCTTTCAGCCTTGCAACCGAACTAAAGTTTCTTCAAGAAAAGATCCTGCCTCCTCTTTATTATAGCCGATGCAATCGTATAATCAACGAAAATCCACGGACTGTTAAGGTCGCAGTATTTGAACCCTGTTTTACTAAAACAACTTTTTTATTGCAATAAACAGCAAGACAAGGATTAAAGAATAGACACAGGCGCGGACTTTCTTTGTGCTGATCGGCAGGTTTACCGGATATCCCGGCCGTACCTTCTTTATTTCAGCAGGATGGATATCCGGATCTCCCCCATGTTCAGAGCAAGCCCGATGAAACGTACCGGTAACTTCTACACTATCCTTTTTTTGACGATAATCCCCGGCATAGCAAATCTCACCGATCATTGTCTTGGGCGACCAGACACTTATCGCGATAATTCCGTCATTCACGTGCAGCCAGGCATGATCTTTGCGGATCATGATATCTCCTATACCCTCCAAGAATACCGGTTTATTAAGCCAGCTAGCCCGCTGTAAACACTGTGATAGATCGATGAGCTACACTTATTCTCTCAAAAGGGGTAATAGGAATTGCGCGGATTGGGCCAATTGGAGCGAGAAATAGACGAGATTATATACAGAAAAAGCCGCAGCAGAAAACTCAGAGTTACAGCAAATTAAATAATGCCCCAACTCCTAGGGACATCGACAGATAAAAAAGGCTACGATCATGGCTAATGATCATAGTCTTAAACCTATAACCTAGATGGTTATGAGGAGAATATTTGGGGTCGCTGGCTGTAACAAGTTAAAACCTGTTTAATTACTTCTTCCTCCCAATCATGAGAAACACCGGGAATTTACCCGACGGCTTCTCAACTTCCGCAGCTCTGCGGAAGCGGATATTCGCGAAATCCGCCTCCGCGAAGATTCCACTCAGGTGTTTGCGATCGAATCCATGATGAAAAACTCCCGCATGATCTTCATGAAACCTACCCTGTTCCTGCTCAAGATCCGCAATACAAATAAAACCACCCTTGCGCAGCGCCTTATAGAACTGCCTGGCCACACCCGAAATATCCTCAATATGATGCAACGCCATGGCGCTGACAATACGATCATAACTTCCCGTCAATTCCCCTCCCTTGGACACATCCACGAGTCGGGTTGTCACGCCGTTGATCCCGGCCTGGGCGACTTTGGACTTCAAAACATCAAGCATCCCCTGCGAATTATCCACGCAGGTCAAAGACCGTGCCTGCGGCCGCAGCAACATTCCCACCAAACCAGTGCCGCAACCAAAATCCAGGATATCCATTCCCGGCTCAAGAGTGACCACGCTTTTAATCGACTCAGCGATATCCCGCGCCAGCTTCACCCGGCGCGGCTCCACGTCCCAATGAGCCGCATCGTGGTCAAAATTTCTTTCTTGCATGGACTCGTTCCCGCTCAATGACACCCGTGATGCGCACAGGCATTGTGTACGGTTAATTCCTCGAGACCGCCTTTGGTAAACTGACCGGCAATGTCCGCAACTGTTCCCGGGATAGCACGATAAACCTTGACCCCGCCTTCATTGAGCATTTGAACAGCACGGGCGCCCATTCCGCCGGTAACCACCGCATCGATCTTCTTCCCGGTCAAAGCTGCCAGAGGCTGGCACATTCCATGAGCGTGATGCTGATTAGCATTATCGATAACCTCAACAGTATTGTCCTGCGTATTATAGATGGTGAAATACGGTGCACTGCCGAAATGCCCAAAAACTCGTGCGCTCGCGCCTTCATTTGTTTCAGTTGGAACACATATCTTCATTTTACTACTCCTCTCTTGACTATATTAAACTACCTTTTTTACAGTCCCGCCTTCTATCTTTAATGCCTTAGCATTTAAAAGAACATCTGCTATCTTTTTGTGCGCCCTCTCTATAATGTTACCGAAAGTCTGGCGTGAAATATCCATTTTCTTTGCCGCATCTTCCTGATATAATCCTTCCCAATCCGCAAGCCTGACCGCCTCCAGTTCATCCAGGGTAAGATTCACCTCTTCCAGCATATCCAAAGGAATACCACGGGGCTTAAAATAATTCGTATCGGGGCTGCATCGTATTCTTCTGCATCTACACGGCCTGGACATCTACGGTCCTTTTAGTTATTGGCATATGCTAATAATATACCTAAAAAGATCCCCTTTGTCAATACTTAATCAACAAAGGGGACGAAAAATTGGGGGCGCCGGATTAAGCAGGTTAGAAACGTTCTTCTTGCGGATCCAGCGCCCTTTAATCCGTTATTTTATCAAACAACCAAATAAAAAAACAGCTTTTTTACGCCGCGGCCGTTGATTAGTTAACACTTCCCCTAAATCTTAGGCTTGGACTTCTCGATTTCTTTTCCAAGCTCAATATCAATCAATTTTGATTTCTTAAACGCCAGAATTTGTGAAGGATAAACGCTTCTGTGGCCAGTCATAAGAAAACTGAGCACGCACACTAAAGCCGCATAGGGCGCTATCTGGGGCCCGAAAAGCTCGATCGCCATAATACTTGCGGCAATGGGTGTATTGGCCGCCCCCGCCAGAAGCCCCACAAACCCTAAAGCGGAAAACAACATAATATCTAACCGCATCAGTTGGGCGAAGATATTTCCGGCGGTTGAACCGACAAAGAATATCGGGGTCACTATGCCGCCGCTTCCGCCGAAATTGAGGGTCATACTGGTCGTAAAAGATTTGAGCATAAACGCATACCAAGGAAGCGGTTGTCCGTTTAAAGAAGATTCTATTGTGTAGAGCCCCAATCCCAAATAATCAGTAGAAAATAATAGAGCGATCACAATCAAAACTACCCCGCCTATTAAGCCTTTTAGCGGCTTCCAGATTTTAATCCTCTCCGAAACCTTCTTACCGATGTTCAGCATTTCAATCAAAAAGAAAGAACATAAACCAAAGAATACCCCGGCAAGAAGAATTTGATAGAAAAACACCGCTGAAAAATTAAGCGGAGTCGCAAGCGTGTGGTGAAAGTAGCGGATACCGAGCGCTGAGGAAACGTTATAACTGATCACACCGGCAATAAAAGAAGGCAACATGACATCGTAAAGAATAGTGCCCACAAACAGCACCTCTACCCCGAACAGAGCCCCCGCAATCGGTGTCCCGAATACAGAGGCAAAGCCTGCACTGATACCGCAGATAACCAGCTTTTTACGATCATGAGCGTCAAAACGAAATAACCTTGCAAATGCTGACGCAATTCCGGCTCCGATCTGAGCGCAGGGTCCCTCCTTACCGGCAGAACCACCTAAAGCGATTGTGATAATGGTCGAAACGAGCTTTACCGGCACAACAGCGACCTTAATAATCCCGTTATCCTTGTGAATCGCTTCGATAACCTTCTCCGTGCCGTGGCCTTCGGCGTCAGGCGCAAGAAACTTAATAATGAGTGCACTAAGAAATAAGGCGAGGGGCAGAAGGAAGAAATAATACTTATGCAGGCTGGCCGCATTCGACGACCAGCTTAAAGCCTTGAGAAATATTGCGGTAGATACTCCGACCATACATCCTACAATTACCGATAGGAATACCCACTTCGCCACACTGTAAAAGATAACGCTTTGCTCTTTGATTCGTCTTTTCATTTATGGGTAATCCGGGTTATTTTAGGCTTTCCGCACATACAGCGTCTGCGTAGGGTAAGCAAACTCTATTTTACGTTTATCAAATTCTTCCTTAATCGCAAAATTGATCTCCTGCTGAATATCCATATACTTGTTATAATCAGGGCTTAAAACAAAATACACAACCTCAAAGATAAGGCTAAAGTCCCCATAACTAAAAAAGTGCGCACGGTCAAAAGCCGTGTCCCTGGTTTCCTTAATCACTTTTTCAATAATCTGCGGGATTTCCTTTAGCTGGCTAAGCGAAGTCTGATACGTCACGCCTAAACTGAATACAACACGCCTTTTCTCCATACGTTTATAATTACGCACACGTGAATCCGTAAGATCCGTATTGGAAAATATCACCTGCTCACCTCCCAAACTGCGCAGGCGGGTCGTTTTAATCCCAATATACTCAACCGTACCCATGAAATCGCCGATAATGATAAAATCTCCCAACTTAAAGGGCCGGTCAAAAACTATTGAAAAATAGCTGAAGAAATCCTTGAGCAATGCCTGCGCGGCTATCGCAACAGCGATACCGCCGATTCCCAAACCGGCAATCATCGTGGTAACCTTGAAACCGATATTGTCTAAGAAGATTACTAACGCAAGCGCCCATACCAAAAATTTGGCCACATTTGACATTCCATCGAGACTACGCACTAACGCAGGATCTTCTTGCTTTTTAGTTAGATACGTATTCAAACTGTAACCTAACAATAAAATGATTATGCGTGCGGCAAAAAAAGTGATTACGGCCAACTCTATGACGTTAATCACCCCATCCATCCCAGAAGGTAGCTTTAATATTTTCAGGCCCAGATAAAAACAAGTAAGGTATAAAACCGGCAAAACGATCCGCTCCAGAATCGTTACCACCAAATCATCGATTGTCGTGGTTGTTTTTTCAGCAAATTTCTTAAGGCGTTTGATAATCATGCGGACAACTACTTTGACAAACACTAAACTGACTAATAACGTAGCTAAAGCGATTAGATAATCTAAAATACGATTACCCAAAAAAACTTGCTCTAAAATTGTTAAATTCATGTCGCCCCCCTATATACGCTCTTTAAAGGTTAAAAAAGCTATTCGAGAAATTCTGACCTGCCCCCACAAGTTGTACCAGTTATTAAGAGAGAGTAACCACGTTTTCTAGCTTGATAGCCTCTGGAGCAGGAGCCCGGTAATTCAATGAACTATGCGGCCTGACTGTATTATATTCTGCCTTCCAGCGATCTACAAGCACTTTTGCTTCAAGCAATGTGTCAAAGATTTCCCGATTCAACAATTCATCCCGTAATTTACCGTTAAATGACTCTATGTATCCGTTCTCCCAGGGACTTCCTGGTTCAATGTAAAGCGTTTGAACACAGCTGGCCTTAAGGCAGCGCCGTATCTACCGTATTGACAAGCCAGTTCAGTTATTCTTAAAGTTAACTTTACGCTGCTATCATGGACAACTAACTTGTACCGTTGTGTTGATCAATGATACTAATAATAAAAAAGGCAAGCTAGAACTGCTGAATCAAGCTTGCCTTCTTAAAATTTGGGGTGGTTTTTGGGATGATCTCCGTAGTTATTTTCAATCCCTGCCCCCGTGATCGATTATCAATGTCCCGCCCGCTTGGCCGCGGGCTTCGTTGTGCCCCGCGTCACCGCTTCGGCCTTGCTGGTCCCCTTCGGGGAGGCTTCGCACGGCAAGGCCTTCGCTGGGCGCTCGCTAGGCCGCTCGCTTCTTGCTAGTGCAGTGCGTGTGCGGCTCGGCCGGCTGGCGGCTGGGTGGGGGCAGCCGCCAGCCGTCGCGTCCAATTCAAGTATTAAAAAATGAGCGGTTGTCCGCTTAGCGCCTGCGCTACGGTAAATACTCTCTGGACGGCGCTAATGCCGCGCCTCTTACGCGCAGTCGTTGCAAAACCGCAGGCACAAAGGCAAATTTTGGTGCGGGCAAAATTTGCCTTTGTGATCAAATTGAGCCCCGCAAGATCAAAATCTTCAGTCTAGCTTTTCAAGATGATGCTTTATTACTTTGCCCTGAACCATATAAATCACATCTTCCGCGATATTGGTGGTATGATCGCAAATCCGTTCAAGATGACGAGCAATTAATAAAAGCGCCACAGCGCGAGGCGCAGTACTAGGATCTTTTGCCATATAATCATTGATTAATTCATCCTGAACCAGATCCCGCAGCTTATCCGCTTCTGAATCGGACAAAACAACTTTTTTTGCCAGATCTACGTCCTTTTTTACAAAGGCGTCAATAGCATCGTGAACCATATTTTGAGCGATCACCGAAAGCTTAGGTATATCAATGAGAGGCTTGAGAATAGGCTTATCCACCAACTCTAAAACGCGTTGCGATATATCTACAGCTAAGTCTGCAATGCGCTCCAGCTCAGCGTTTATCTTCATTCCGGTTGTAATAAACCGAAGATCTTTTGCCATAGGCTGGTGCCGGGCGATCAGATCAATACACTTTTCATCAATCAGCAACTCTAAATTATCGATCTTACTATCTGTATTTATGACTTCTTGTGCTCCATGCTTATCTCGGTTCTTGAGCGCCTCGATTGACTTAAAAATAGCCTCTTGAGCCATAACGCCCATTTTAAGAATATCCTTGTATAAAGTTTCTAATTCCTCATCAAAATGTCTTTCCATATCTCCTCCTTATCCATATCTTCCGGTAATGTAATCTTCTGTGCGCTTATCACGCGGCACAGTGAAAATTTCCTGTGTTCTGCCAAATTCTATCAATTCGCCTAAAAGCATAAATCCCGTATCATCTGAAACACGCGCCGCCTGCTGCATATTGTGCGTGACTATTATTATAGTATACTTATTCTTCAGTTCCCTCATTAATTCTTCGACTCTTGAGGTCGCCTGCGGATCCAAAGTAGAACAAGGCTCATCCATTAACAAAACATCGGGTTTAACCGCAATAAGCCTGGCAATACAAAGCCTTTGCTTCTGTTCCAGGGACAATCTCAAGGCTGATTCATTTAACTTATCTTTCAACTCGTCCCACAAAAGAACACTCTTAAGGCTTGTCTCGACTATTTCATCCAATTGATCTCTGCTTACGCGTTGCGCATGAATCTTCTGCCCGAAAACTATATTCTCATAAATCGATAAAGGGAACGGATTCGGCCGCTGAAAAACCATCCCCACTTTTTTTCGCAACACTACTAAATCTGCCTGAGGGCTAAGCATATTTGTATCATCAATTAAAACCTCGCCCTCCATGCGTACTCCATCAATCAAATCATTCATCCGGTTAAATACGCGCAGTAACGTTGATTTCCCACATCCCGAAGGCCCAATAATAGCGGTGATCCTGTTAGCCTCAAAACTCGAATTTACGCCTTTTAAGGCATGGAAACCGCTGTACCAGAGATTTAAATTCTTAGTGAGTATCTTTGCCATTATCCAAATTTACCTCTTATATAGCCATCGGTGCGCTTGTCTTGCGGTGTTGTAAATATCTTATCCGTCTTATCCAACTCAATAAGCTCGCCGCTTAAAAAGAAAGCTGTTCTGTCACCAACTCTCGCCGCCTGTTTTACGTTATTAGTTACCAGGACTATTGTGTATTTCTGCTTTAACTTGATCATCGCGTCTTCTACTTTGGCGGTAGAAATAGGATCAAGCCCGGAACATGGTTCATCGAATAAGATCACCTCCGGGCCTACCGCCAGTGTCCTTGCGATACAAAGTCTCTGCTGCTGGCCTCCGGACAATTTGAAAGCAGATTCATCAAGCCTGTCCTTTACTTCTTCCCACAGATAAGCCTGTTGTAAAGCCTCTTCTACTTTATCTTCTAATACTTTTTTCTTATTTTCTCCGTGCATTCTGATCCCGTAAGCCACATTCTCGAATATGGATAATGGCAGAGGCAAAGGCAATGCAAACACCATCCCGATCTTGCGGCGCAAAACCTCAACATCGATTCTTTTTATATCTTCCCTTTCCAGTTCTACCGCTCCTGTCATCTTAAAGCTTGTATTAAGATCGTTTAAGCGGTTGAGAGTGCGTAAAAAGGTGGTCTTCCCGCTATTGGAAGGCCCGATCACGCTTAAGATCTCATTGGATTGAATTTCCATATTCACCTGTTTCAAGGCATGAGTAGAATCAAACCAAATATTAAGATCGTGTATTTCAAACTTTACCATTTTTTCTTTTTCCTGAATTTATAGCGGATGATTATAGCTACTAAATTCATAAATAAAACCAGCGTTAATAGTACAAATGCGGTGCCGTATCTAATCTTTTCGTCGACATTGGGCACCTGAGTTGAAATAACATACAGATGATACGGCAGCGCCATTGCCTGATCGAAAATAGACTTAGGCAGGCGTGGAAGATAAAACGCGGCTACAGTAAATAAAATAGGCGCTGTCTCGCCTGCCGCTCTGCCTAACCCCAATATGGTGCCGGTTAATATACCCGGAATAGCATTCGGTAGAACTATGTGCCTAATGGTCTGCCACTTGCTTGCGCCTAATGACAGGCTTACTTCGCGAAATGATTGTGGCACGCTTTCCAGGGCCTCACGCGAAGTAGTAATAATGACTGGCAGGATCATGATCCCAAGCGTGAGTGAGCCGGCAAGAATTGATGCGCCGAATTTCAAGAAAACCACAAAAAGAGCAAGGCCGAATAGTCCGTAAACTACCGAAGGTACGCCTGCTAAATTCACAATTGCCAGTTTAATGATCCGTGTAAGCAAATTGTCTTTGGCATATTCGCTTAAATATATCGCAGCCAATAGCCCTATCGGCAACGCAAAAAGTATAGCGCCCGATACCAAATAAAGAGTTCCTACAATTGCCGGGAATATCCCTCCCGCGCGCATCCCTTGCCTTGGCATATCCGAAAGAAATTGCCAATTAATCGCGGGCAATCCTTTTTGAATAATGACCACGACTATCAGCCCAACCGGTATGACTATTAAAAGCGTGGCCAGCAATAAAAAGAAAAATGCAACCCTTTGTGTTCGGTAAGGATTTCTCATTGTTGTCTTTTATGTAAGAATAAATCAGCGGTTACGTTAATTGCAAAGCTGATAATAAAGAGAACTATACCTATAGCGAACAAAGCAAAATAATGCTCGCTCCCGACTACCGCCTCTCCCATCTCGGCGGCAATGGTAGCTGTTAGTGTTCTAACGGGCACCAGGATGTTATTTGGCATTACCGCAGCGTTTCCGGTAATCATCATCACAGCCATCGTCTCGCCGATCACTCTTCCGATTCCAAGCATAACCGCCGCAAGTATGCCGCTTGACGCGGCTGGAAGCATCACCCGCCAAATCGTCTGCCAATGTGTTGCCCCCAGCGCAAGAGCACCTTCTTTATATGTCTTGGGAATAGAATACAGCGCATCTTCCGCGATTGAAACTATTGTCGGCATAGCCATAAACGCCAGCATTATTGAACCGGATAAAGCGGTAAGGCCGGTCGGCAAGTGAAAAATGCTTTTTACTAAAGGCACAAGAGTTATCATACCGATAAATCCTAAAACAACGCTTGGGATCGCCGCCAGCAATTCTATTCCGGCTTTTAGGATCTCTTTAGTCTTTGCCGGCGCTATCTCGGCAATATAAACAGCGCAACCTACTCCAATAGGGATAGAAATAACCGCCGCACCCAGAGTAACTAAGAGAGACCCGAGAATTAACGGCAGAATCCCTAACTGAGCAGGCTCCGAGATAGGATACCAGCTCTTACCAAATAAAAACTTAAAGGGGCCTACAGTGTTAAACACCGCGAGCCCCTCTTTCAACAAAAATAAGAAAATCAGCGCTACAAAGAATATTGAAGCTAACCCGCAGATCACTATCAGCTTTTCGATAATAAACTCTTTAAACTTACGCACGAGCACCTTCTGTTTTTATCTAACGAAGTCCTATCTATTCACCGGCACAAAATCAGTTGCCAGGACGATCTCCTGGCCTTCTTTAGAAAGCGCGAAATCTATCAATTTCTTTACCAGGCCTTCCGGTGCGCCGTTAGTATAGAGAAAAAGCGGTCTTGAGATCGGATATGTGCCGCTGATGACATTCTCTATGGTGGGCGTTTCGTATCCCGATTTCTCATCTCTGGCGATAGACAAGGGTTTCTGCTTTTTAGAAATATACCCCATACCGTAATACCCGATAGCCGAAGGATTTCCCGCCACCTCATCAGCGATAGCCTGGGAAGACGAAAGCATTAACGCGTTCGGCGCAAATTCTTCTTTGCTAGTGGGATCGTTTTTCCTCAATACGTGTTCCTTAAAATAAACGTGGGTGCCGGAATTGACTTCGCGCGATAGCAGCACGATCTTCCCGTCTTTCCCGCCCAATTCCTTCCAGTTGGTGATCTTTCCGGTAAAAATCGCTGCCAGCTGATCCGTGGTAAGCGAACTTACCGGGTTATTCGGATTTACCACAACCACAAGCCCGTCTAATGCGACTTTTATTTCAGTGGGATTGATGCCTTTTTGCTTAGCGAGGGCGATTTCTTTCTCTTTGATATTCCTGGAACTCATGGCAATGTCGCAGGTGCCGCTTATGAGGCTTGATAGTCCGGTGCCTGATCCACCGCCTGTAACCGCCACGAAATTACTAGAATCTTTTTCCATATACTTTTCGGCCCAAGCCTGGCCCAGATTAACCATGGTATCCGAACCTTTAACCTGAATTGAGTTTTTATCTTTTGCGGCAAATACGGAAGTTGTAACCGCTGCCATGACCAGAACCAATAATACTCTTTTAAACATTTCTGCCTCCTTGTGTACGAACACAACACCGGCGCAATTCCGCTGAGCGCCGGGTGTTATCTTTGTTTACATGATATTTCAATTATATTACATCCGCGTGAAGGTAATGTTAAATCTATGTAAAATCTTAAAACGCTAATTTTAGCTTCGTACCCAAAACATTAGTATCTACCCACTTCCCCGAGCTTTTGCTGCGCTGCAGCATATAATACATCTCCGCCTTGAGATTCTTGGTTAGATTCATGGCAAAGCCGGAAGAAAACCTGTTTCGGTTTAATTCAGTAGCCCCATCAAAACCAATGAAGATTTCGTCCGATAGGTAGGGTTGAATTTCTAACTTGGTATACTTCCAAGGCAATTTTAGGTTAACCTTATTGCGATACCTCCAAGAATCATCCTGGTAATCAAAATTGCGGTATTCCATGCGATTACGCTCTTCAATCTTAAATCCTTTTATATCCCAAAGCATCGTTGCGGTTAGATAAGGTTCGTTTTCCAGGTTGAATTTTCCTCTCTTTAATTCGTAGATGTGCCGGTATCCGCCTCCTATATTTAACCATTTCTCTATGCTATAGAAGAACCCGACGTCGTAGTGATGATAGTAAAATTCATTAGCGTTATCTCCCCAACGGAATTCTTCCTCAAACGCTACTTTTGCATTCTTATTGATCTTGAACTCCTCAACGTCGGTATTCCATATTTGGAAATCACCATCATCGTAAGCATAGACTTTAGCTGTTAAAAGCACGAACACTCCCACTATTGCAAAAATCGTTTTCTTCATTTTTTCCCCTTTCAGAATTATTGTTTATTCTCAATGTAACTAACCCGCTAAACATCTCACCTCCTTTCTTTTAGTTTCTGAAAGAAGTATAGAATGAACCTATTAAATCCATTTCTAGGGGAAGTTAAATCCGGGTAAAATCTTATGCGGGTATTTTTGCTACTTGGGAAGGATAAACCAAAACTTTGAACCGAAACCTTCAGCGCTTTCTACGCCGACGCTGCCGCCATGCAATTCGACAATATGCTTTACGATAGAAAGCCCCAAACCGGTGCCGCCGAGTTCGCGCGAACGCGCTTTATCTACGCGGTAGAAACGTTCAAAGATTCGCGAAATATCTTTCTCGGGAATACCTATTCCTGAGTCGTCGACGATGACCTTTATTCCTCCATCTTCTTCTTGGGAATAGATCCGAATAGCGCCTCTTTCTTTATTGAATTTGATCGCATTATCAAGAAGATTAATGAATACATGTTCTAGTCTCTCTTTGTCGGCTACAACCGAAATACTATCAGGCAACTCGTTCTTGATCTCAATATTCTTCTTTTTTAATTGCGATTTGAAGCCTGAAATAACGCCTTCGAGCTGTTGCCTTAAATTAAAGCTTTTCTTATTAAGCGTTATTTCTTTTGACTCAAGATGCGACAAAGAGAGCAAATCATCGACTAAGCCATTAAGACGTTCGGCATGATCCTGGATGATTTTTAAGAAATTGAGATTATTTTCCTTATCCTCCAGTGCGCCCTCAAGGAGCGTTTCCACAAAACCCTTGATAGATGTAAGCGGAGTTTTCAACTCATGGGAAACGTTAGCCACAAAATCGCTGCGCACCGTTTCCAATCTTCTCATTTCGGTTATATCATGTATAACTATCAGGCATCCGCTGGCGCTATTATTATCAAAGATCGGCGTGGCATTAACTTCAAAGATTCGCTGCACAGGCAAAATGAGGCTGATCTCCGCGGATTGCGGTTTGCGTTCACTAAAAACTCTGTTTATGATATCAAAAATATCATTATTGCGTATTGCTTCAAGAAAAACTTTCCCTTCGGTTTCTTTTTTTGAAACGAGGAAGATTTTCTCTATTGCCGGGTTAATGGAGATTATGCAAGACGACCTATCAACAACAATGATTCCCTCGATCATACTGTTAAAGATAGCCGAAAGCTTCTGATTCTGCGATTTAATCTCCCTGATTTTATCCTCTATATCGGCTGCCATTTTATTCAGCGTAGCGGCAAGCTCTCCGATTTCATCTTTAGAGGCCTGGTTTATCTTACGGCTGAATTCTCCTTCGGAAAATTTCCGGGCAACCTGAATCATTCTGTTAATCGGCCCGATTGTACGGCCTGCCACTATAGAACCTAAAATAAACGCAAGAACTACTGCCAGGATCAAACCGATAAGAACAACTCTCCTGGTGGCGAACAATGTTTTTTGGACACTCTCTAAAGGGAGAGCTAACCTCACTACACCCACAACCTCATTTCTATCCGTGACCGGCAAAGCTACATAGAGCATATCCATTTTTAACGTCGATGAATAACGCGATTCTATTCCAATAGCGCCGGTTAACGCAGCTTTTATCTCCGCCCGGTAAAGATGAGTTTCCATCTGTGGAATTTCCGCCTGGGATTTGTCCGAATCGGCCAGAACTGTGCCTTTATTATTAATAATTGTAATACGACTACGCGTCCTGGCGCTTAACGCCTTTACCAAAGATTCCAAATAAGGGATGTCTTCTTGCTTAAGATACTCAAGAGGGATCTGATTTTCGATCAAATGTGCCTGGGTGACCAAAGAAGACTGGATATTCTGGAGGGAATTCTTTTCTAAGTTATTATCTAAAAAAAAGGCGATGAAACCAAAAGAAACAAGGATCACAAAAATATAGGAAAAAATGAGTTTAAGCCTGAAGCTAATCTTCATATTCGAATCTATATCCGTAATTTTTCACCGTCAGAATCCGTTCCGCTTCACTCTTCAGTTTCTTGCGCAGCGTTCTGATGTGCACATCTACAGTGCGCGTTTGGATCTCCATGGCGTTATCAAATCCCCAGATAGCATCTAAGAGATAATCCCGCGACAGAACCCTCCCTTTCGCGTTTATTAATGTCTTTAACAGTTCGAATTCTTTTGCGGTGAGCTCTATCGGCTTGCCTTTAATCGCTACGCATATCCTGGAAAAATCCAGGGTTAAATCTCCGATCTTTAGTACCTCCGGCAGCTTATCTTTCTCTTTTATGCGGCGCAACACCGCTTTTATCCGGGCAATTAATTCCCTCGGGCTAAATGGCTTGGTTACATAATCGTCCGCGCCTAACTCCAGGCCTACGACTTTATCCGATTCCTGGCTCTTAGCCGTAAGCATAATGATGGGGATAGAAGCGGTTGTGCGATTTCCTTTCAAGGTTTTGCAGACCTCAAGCCCATCCATCCCGGGCAGCATTAAATCCAGGATAATAAGATCCGGATGCTCCCGCCCTGCAGACTCCAGAGCGTCTTCTCCATCATGGGCAGACAAAGTTTTAAACCCTTCTTTCTTGAGATTATACTCAAGCATTTTCACGATATCTTTTTCGTCTTCTACGATTAATATGGCCTCTTTCATGGCGACTCCTTGATGAACTAGATGGATATATCGACACTTATTTTAACAAACAATCCATCCGAGGGCAATTATATTAATCCGTACAATAGGCATATAAGAAATAAAAAAGGCTATGATAAGGATTGCTGATCATAGCCTTGCGTTGTGAAGTTTGCCCTATGCTAGCATAGGGCAAGTTGGAGAAAGAGAAAAATGGGGTCGCACGGATTTCCAATGATCGCGGCCTGATCTTAATATCCAATAATCTATTATAATCCAAAGTTCACGAACCGCAATGAAATTGGCATTATAGATCGCTCAGCTTCCCCTATTACTGTCCATTTTGTCCGGAAATTCAAGGAAGGAACTGACACAACCTTCGATGACACCGGAGATTAGCGATGATAGCGGCTTAAAAGGCGGACATTAGCGGTATTCCCGCAAATACCGTCTTACGTCATCGTGATTCCCGACTAAAACCAAATAGTATACATCGCCTTCCAACTTCATCACCACGCGAAGCCGGATAGACGCTCTTAACTCGTATTTATCGTGATTGATTTTCTTGAATCCCAAACCCGAGGGACGATCGCCACTAAAGAGCATTTTGTTAAAATCTTCGAGGCTCTCGGCAATCTGCTTTCTTTCTAAAAGCGAGAGTTTCTTAAGAGATCTTTCAAAAGACGGCAATACCGCAATGCTTCTCATTACCCAACAGTCTTTTTAAGATACTGCGAAAATTCTTTGCCGGCTTGCAAAACTTTGCCAGAACCTTTTTCCTTCTCGACGATCGTATCGATTGTTTTCAGCTCATCAGCGGAGTACTTCGGCTCGACCTTCACCGGCACAAACTTGATAAAATTACCTTCGATCTCGACCGCAAAGAGTTCGTTGGGTTTCAAACGCAGCCGCTTCATAATAGCACTGGGGATCGTAACCTGGTTTTTTGCCTTCAATCTAGTTATAGTCATATCTCTTCCCTCCATTCAAAGCTTACCATATGTATGAAAGTATGTCAAGTTGGAATTTCTAACTTATATTTCGTCCGCAAACCAAGTCACGCATAGATATAAATCTTCTAATCTACGATTTGATATCGAAATCGTAGATTAGAAGAGAACTATCACGAACCATGTGAATCATCATATCCGGCGCATCCATCACCGCCGAAGAAAAATCACGGCCTTTAAAGAACGGCGGGGCCAATTATCACACATATTATCGATGCACAAGAAGGATCAAGCGGGACTGCTCCGAACCGCCTGTCCGTTTAGATGAACTGGAAGACCAGATCCGCGATGTCATCGGCAAAATAACGATCCCTCCGCAGTTCCGTGAATGGGCTATCAAACAGCTTAAGGAAGATCAGTCGCGGGAGATCGTTGACCGGGATGAGATCACCAAAGCGCATCGGCACAATCTGGATGCCTGCACGAAGAAACTGGATGCTCTTTTCAATATGCGCCTGAATGAGGAAATCGGCTCCGAGGAATATGCCAAGAAGAAAGACGAACTGATCAGAGAGAAGCAGAAATTCGAGGAATTAATCGGCGATACCCAGAAGCGGGTTGAAACATGGCTGGATCGTGCTGACAAGGCCTTTATTTTCGCCCAAACGGCTCAAGAACGGTTCAACACAGGCTCTTTGGACGACAAAAGGTATGTTCTCTCGTGTTTAGGTTCGAACCTCGTCCTATCGGGCAGAAAACTGCGATTTCAGTTCGATGATTGCCTTGCCCTGTTCGAACAGGTCGCCCCAGACATACAAAGCCTCCACAACCGGTTAGAACCAACGCAAGCCGTTGATTCTGTTACAGATTGGGAGGCTTTATACGCTCAAAATAAAATATGGGGTCGCTCCCATTATAACCCGGGGAGTGACCTATGTAAATCTGCAGCTATCCATTATAGCCCAAATACCCTTGTTATCAACGAAATTCGGCAATTCCTATAGGTCAGTCCCTATGCAAAATGTCCGATTTGTCAAGACATTATCGTCTTTAATAATCATAACCTCTGACAAAATATAGTGTTATAAATTGTCCCTATCACTAAACCGGACATGCGTCCCTATCTTTTCTCAAACTTGGCTCGTATTACATTCCGTATCTGTTCAGCAATCTTCTGCGCTTCTTTCATTTGGGCATGAAGCTCAGCACAATTCTTCCAATGTTGTGCCCATAGCTTATCGCCTACGATCTTTGCAAATTCAAGCGGCTTAACATCTCCCCATCTTTCATAAGCTTCGAGCCGCTTAATCTTATCCTCAAGATCAACTACCCCACGTTTCTTAGGCGAAAGTTTTGCATCACTTCTTATCCAATTCTTCCAGTATCTCCCGCCTTTAGATTGATTGCATTTACCACAAGCAGGAACTAGATTACGTATCTCAGAGATATAGCCTGTCGGTTTCTTACCAGCAACTATCGGTCGTAGATGATCCCACTCTGTGGCACGATCACCACAATACGCACAACGCAGATCATCTTTATTTAAGCTCAGAATCTTGAGAGATTCCTCCAGCTCTTTATCTGACGGGATTATAACAGGGATAATGCCATTAACGAAACTGTTCGTTACAGTAGATGTCCTACCAGCAATACCTACCGGCTTTGGCATCTTGAAAACTTTCCTAATACTCACAACCCACGCTCCTATTCCCTAGAAAACCCTTAAAACACTTTTCTTATTTATCGACATCCGATCATTATTTACTTAATCCCAAAAATCTTAGTATCAGACGCCCTATTTTTCTTTCTCTTCCACTCTTAGTTAAAGGAATACCTATGATTCTAGATATTTTCCCCTTTAAACCAGAAAGCCCACATGCTCGTCTCCAAGAAAACGAAAAGCCAAAATTTTTGCCCATCTCTCACCTACCTTAATGACACTAGTTATAATTTTATGGGAACATTAGCGCCAAGGATACACCGCACAAAAATCCACTCATTGAACGATTGAAGTTATTACTTAATCTCTTTAGAAAGTATTGCTGGTAAACATCGATAATAAATGGAATCAGTAACATTACCATTACAATAAAAGAAAACTTGTAATGTATAATTACTCCTTTTGTTATTAATAAATAAGAAAAGAAATAACCAATAACCAAACCAGAACATCTCCAACAAAGGAAAAAACATTTTCCGCCAATATGCGGAGCCCTATCGCGTTTCTTATTGCAGAGTGGGCCAGAATTTAAGATCATTTAAAAAACTGTTTTAATTTAGACAACTTTGTGTGCTTAAATTAGGACATTACGCGGATTCTCTGATAATATTTCAATAGTACCTCTAAATTGCTTAGCATCTTGTCCAACAAAACATTTTTGCTCTTGTCTGTAAGGATCAACAACTAACCCTATAGAATAGTCGTTCTTAAAAAAATGCCTCTGCGTCTCACGATCAGTACCGCTAAAAAAGGCCCCCAGGTTGGGATGACTGTGATACCAACCAACGACAATATGGTCCCGGGTAATTAAAGGCCCTGCTTTCGACCAAACATCCAATCCCATCTTCAATGACACCGCGGAATTTTCGCATATATCACAACGTACTGCCTCAGTTATAAATGTAATGTAGTTGTATCCCGTAGTAGATGCCATATCGCACTCAAAGACCTCACCCAACAAGATGCCACCTAACTCGTGCATATCAGAAGATAATTGCTCCGTTATTGACTCCAAACATTCCTTTTTCATAAATATTTGCCTACCCGTAAGGTAACAAGAAACCACCTTAATAGAATCAACAAGATTCCATTCACCAATAGAATCCCCAAGTTTACTTACTCTAATATCTGGCGCAACGCTATTCCATCGCAGCATTATTTTATTGATCTCCAAGTAATTGTTCTCTTTTGTTCTGACTTAAAAAGATTCTCTACCCGCAAAGTCGGAAACAAGGCTGGGTTTTTCCTATGCGCACTTGAATACCACTGTGCTGCTTCTCCATTTGCAGGACTTCCTACATTAATAATCGCAGGATCCAAAACAATAACTTGTATTATTCTCTTCACTAATAATTCGAGATTCTCGGTTATCGTCCATTTACCTATACAGAGTTTTCCACTCGGGTATACGTTGGGATTCCATATTGAGCTTCTGAAAGTCACCGCTGGCTCTTGAATTGGATAATTTGATGGCAATTGAATTGATATTGTACTAACATTGCTGACATTTTGAGGATAATTTTTATCAACTGCAGTAGGTAATTTTATTTTCAACTCAACCCTATTCGGAGGATTACCTTCTACGAGAAGAATTTCTAGTACTGTACTCATTTGCTTTTGAAGTTGCCTCAACTTTTCTATATCTTCCTGTTTACGGACTAACCTTGGATCTGGCATTTTAAACTCCAGCCACTAACACTGGTTGAATTTCTAAAGTATCCCCTTCAGCAACTCCTGCTTTTGCTAAATTCTGCGCCGGATCAAGTGTTTGCGGTGGGTCTTTTGTAACATTAACAAGAGTATATTCTGTATCCTTTGGTAGAGCCCAATTGTCAACTGAAGCTTGAATAACTTCAGATCCCGTTTGCACATCAGCCACAGTAATCTCCGCTTTTCTACTACGGTCCGCAGTTCTGATGACTAATTTCAAATCCGCCATACTACACCTCCCTTTCGATTAATAAGTTAACACCTTTCAGGCTAAATTTTATGAATTTGCCCGGATACTTTCTTTTCCCAAAAATCTCATGGAATTCACTAAATACCAATCTATCTTTAATATAAACGATATTTGATTGCATATTACATTTTGAACAATAGGTTATCGCATCATTTAGTTTATGAGCTGATTCAAACAATGGCGTTCTTTGTCCACAGCGCTTACACTCTAGATAAAAAACGATATCTTCGCTAAAGGTGATTTCAAAATCTTCGACAAAGGGTAAAGATTCTAATTTAGAGGGTATTTCGTTTCCACTACTACGATAATATTTGTAATCATGTAAAGTATTATAACACCCCGGGCAGCTATCATTACGTCTAATATCTGAAATGGTTGAATTTAAAGTAATTGTATCACAACAGAAACGCTTTGATCCTTTAAGAGATTGAGAATGATTGCATAATCTTTGAAGAATTATACCTACAGCAGTAGCACCAGCGATACTTGAAGTAATTGCAGTGGTTGGAATCTTTTTTTCTTCTAAAGCTACTTTTTTCAACCAACCACACGAGTAACGTTTTTTAACGGCTTCATATACTGACGACGGCAATGCGCACTCATAGCAAGCGCAATCAGGCTCTTTAGAATATGGAAAACTCTCTACACATACATATCTACTATCAATCCCCGTGTTGTAAAAATCAACCCCAGCCAACAAACATAATTGATTTAATTTTAACCTGGCCTCATAATTATCAACACAACAGACAACTGCAGCGGCCTTTTTTATTTCCTGCAAAGATAGGACATCCCAAAAATCGCCATTTGAAAAAGTAGCAATACAACTAGAATCAATTTTTTGACATTCTCTCGAGGCAACTTCCGCTTTATATAACCCAAGATCTTTAACAGAAAAAAGAATTGTCCTTGTTAGATTATGCTCCTCAATACGATCAAAATCAATAATGTGGATTTTCCCAACACCCAATAAACACAAATTCTTTAGCACTTCATTGCCTACTGCGCCAGCTCCAATAACAATGATGTACGATTGTTTGAGCTTCTCTTGGTCAAGCCAATCTATCATGGAATGACGTAAATATCGCTCAGTAACCATTAATTATTTATCTCCTATGATTTGACTATATGCCTCATTTATAATTTTCATAATTTCTTGGTTATACGACTTCAAAAAAGCATGACTTCTATCAGGATGATACACCAAGGCTAGCTCCCGATAGGCTTTTCTAATTTCAGATCGTGAAGCAGAATTACTCACCCCTAATATTTCCCACGGGCTCTTTTCTCTGAGCTTTGTAATAAAATCTTTTCTTTTTTTAGCAAGATCACGCCATATCATGATATAGACAAAATCATGCTTCTTTCGGCTACGATTATTTCATAACCAAAGCGGTGATGGTCAATTAACAATCCTCTTATTTTAACTCTTTTACCATAAAGATTAAGGATAAAAGAATCTCCTCCAACCCGCTGGACGTCTCTGCGAAAAACAACCATTTTCAATCCATCTTTCCAGCTACGATCTTCAAACATAACTGCATAATCACCGCCACGCCTACTTTGTTTAACGTTTAACACCGATCCTTCAAAAGTGATAACTCTACCCTCATATTGTCTATAGCTACTAAGGGTAATGACTCCAACCTCAGGATTTTTGCCCTTAACTTCAAACCTATTCCCAATAACAACGCCAATTGTGTGGGTCGAACTACATGACACACATCTCCCACTGTTCTCTTCTTGCAGAAGCTTAAAACTTTCTTCTTGATAGAAAACTTTACAGCGAGAACATTGAAAAATATTTCTGCTTTTATCCAGAAGTGCACCGGTAAAAGCATCAACAAGCCCTGATAAATCCTCATTTAATACCGCCTTCCCGCCTTTTGCTTCTGTAGTAACGAATTTGATTTTTTGACTTGAACTTGAAGAAGAACGTGGTTTATATCCATATCTATGCTTGGGACCTACTTTAGGGATATTGGTATCTGTGGGCGTCTGTCTTGTTTCAGATCTATTGTTATTATATCGTGAACTTATTGCACACCATATTATGAAAATGATTACTACAATCAAGCCAACCATAATATTCTTTCGTTAAATCCTAATAATGATAATAGCAAAAAACTCTATCCGCTTAAATAACAAAGACTTCTGAGAGATATTTCAACAAGTATAACTCGTGATTGCAGAAAAATCAAGATAAGCACAACAGATATCGCTCTTTTAACATTCAAAGTTAACATAACGAACATCTGTTAATTTGCATTTACTAAGTTCCACAGAAAGATTATTCCTTTTCTTTGGCCTTCTCGTAAAGTACCTGCAAACTTAAATCTTCGTTTCCTGGTTCTTGCGCTATCTGATATATTTCATACTTATACTCTTCGGAATCCTTGTTTTCCTTTACGAATTCCTCTATCTCATTTATCCTATCCGAGTCCAAAAACCATTCTTTTTCCTGATCTTTAACTTCCTCGATCTTCGGAGCCCAGAGCAACCATTTTCCGTTTATTTGCTGAACATCCCAATATCCCTCGAAATACTTATAAACAATTTCATCTTCAATTAAGTCTTTGGTAGACAGTTTAACGAGTATTCTATTCGGTATTTTCTTATCGCTTTTAATTGTAATGATAGAGGTGTCAAGCATAGGCCTGTAGCCTCGAGCCCAATAATCAAAACTGTAATCCATGACAAAATTCTCGGATAAAAGCTCAAATGCCTTTTCCATTTTTCTGGCTTTGAGATAATTATAAAAACACCTAACTGTTTCAAGAGGATTCTTGTTTGGATCAAAGGTCATTTTCTTAACGTCTTTTAATGATTCTTTGGACGTGGACATCTTCTGATATTTCTCAAATATAGAATCGGAGGATATGGCTATGCCCATTCCCCCTAGCACTAATCCAGCGGTATTAATTCCGACTACTTCCCCGCAGATATTTACCATTGGACCACCGCTTATTCCGGAAACCATAGTCATATCCGTAAGGAGATACTGTACCCCGTTTTTCTTATCTTTTGAGCTTCGCGAGAAAGCTCCGCGAACGACAAAAGATTCCCCAGATAATTCGCCCCCTAACGGATATCCTATAGCTAAAAGTTCTTCTGCCGGACAAATTGAGGCAAGGCGCGCAAATCTCAGCACCGGGAGGTCTTTCTTAATCTTGATTACTGCAAGATCTGCGTCCTTATCCGCCATGACAACTTCACCTGTCTCAAAAGTATTACCCGGCAATATAATTTTAGGAGCTGGTTCAGAGTCAATCACATGGAAGTTGGTCAAAATATAGCCATCCTTGTTAATAGCAAAACCAGAACCCTCGCCTTCTCCGCCGATAATGCGCACCACTGACTGACGCACTCTTTGAACGGTATCTTTTTCGTTACAAGATATCTTTTTTGATCCACCGAGTTTATTTTCTATTCTTTGGATTCGATCGGATAATATGAAAATCCGGTGACCTAAATAACCGAATGCCACTACAATAACAATGATGAAGAATATATTAGGAATTTTTTTCATTTATAATGTAAAAACAAAAAAACCGTCGCCGGGCGTTTTGGCCCAACGAAGGTTTTTCTTTTTTAACGTCCGGGATTTATCCCTTCCAACTCGGGACGATTATCGGCTGCTTATAGTTTTAATTTATCACAACCGCTTGATTTGTCAATGGGTTTCACGATTCGAAGCTAGAGATTCCATCCGAAACCTCTGCGATAATCGCTAATCCAATTCCTATCATCCCTGTCCTCTCCTAGAATCTTAGCGGTTACTACCCTCGGATTTTCTTCAGCAGCACGAACAGCCATTTCGAGAGCATCAAGCCCGTCATCGTGCTGGCCTCGCGGGAAATACATGCACTCCTCTAAAAGCCGCCGCAACGCTTTGCTGAACTTTATGGTGCCGTTTTTAGTCAATGGCTGGACCACCTGGATCCTCTTGATCTTATCCGAAGTGTTGATCACCTTCTCCGGGACAAAATACAGCCCCTGCTCTCTGGCCCTGTCTTCCAACATTTTGATCACGGCCGCTTGGAACTGATTTCCCTCGACTACAAATTTCTCGAACTTAAACCTGCGATAATACGCCAAGATATCACTCAGAAGATCATCTAGACTTCGACGCTTGATATCAGCTTCGATTATGTAGAGACAGTTGTCTCGCTTATCTTTTACCAAAATGATTATCGCCGAAAAATCCCCCTTAAACGAATGGTTACCCAATGACGGGTCACACGCGCCGTAAAACTCCGCATTGCTGCCCAAGGAATGCAACAACTCTTCCACCGAACTATAGTGATCACTCCAGTAATGCAGTTCCTCCAAGTTAAAAACCCTATCCCGCGGATCGAACGGCTCGTTCTGAAACTCGCTCATGAAACTAGCTTCGTCTTCTTCTTTTTGAAGCATGAGCTGGTAAAGTGAATGCTTCTCTTGCCACAACAGCCGCGCTCCGACATCCATAGTATCCTTATTCGCCAGATAAAACTTAAGCGCCGCTTCAGGGCCGCTTTCTCCGTTATACTTGGTGCGCGAATTATAGATATTGCGCCAGCTGTCCCATAATCCGGTATTGACTGGCCAATCAATGATGGCCTTGAAACGTTCCCGGGTCCATCCCGGCAACTGCAAGTACTCCGAAAGCAAAGAACACGGATGGTAAAGGTTGCCCAACAAGAGATAATTCGTATTAGCAGAGCCGACTTTCAATACACTTTTGGTCAGCCATTCCCGTATATTCTCCTGAGCCTTGGTCGAAAGTGCGCTTTCGGCATTCTCAAGATCATCTCCAATAACCAGCGTTGGTCGAAAAGTCCCATGACGTCTGCCCCTGACTTGCTGGCCGCTGCCAAACCCAACGATTTTAACATTATTCGCAAACACCACCTCGTTCTGCCGCCAAACAAGCGGTTTCTGCTTAAAAACTTCCGGGAAAGCCTCTATAAGCTTTTCATTTTCGGTTGCTTCTCTTTTAACATGTTCAAGCAGATTAACCGCTTGCCCTGCGGTGTTAGATAACAGCATGATATACTGTTCTACCTTGTAAACTATGCAGTAAAGCACATAAATAAGCGTAACAAGTGTACTTTTGCCGAAATCACGCGGCGCGGCAATAGCGATCTTTTGACCTCTTACCCTGGTTGCATCCTCCAAGATCGAGTAAATCTTTCGATGCGCCTCTGACGGAGCACACTGCAGGTGCTCGGAAAGGAATAACTTAGCGAACATAAGCAATGACTCCTGCCCGCTTTTACGCATCAATGCATACGTATCCTGCTTAAGACGGTCAAACATTTTTGTCCTCCTCTTGATTAATCTGCGCTTGTTTTTCGTTGAGTTTTGTCAATTCAACGGCTATTTCTGCCTTTTCAATGCGTTTTTTAATGTTTTCGATTTCAGGAGTCAAAGCCGCATTCGCCCCTTCTTCTTTAGCCACAATCTCCAGCTCAATCACCATCTTTTGTATCTCGGCTAACGACTCTTCATTGTTTTCGCCCATATGATGGAAGATATCGCCAACGATCTCCTGTGGCCTGCTAGGCAGATACCCCAGGGACTGGAGCTTCTCAACAAGCTCTTTGAGTATTTTCCAGGCAGCCGACTCGGCAAGGATCTTCTCCGAAGCAGACAGCTCTTTAGCTCTGGCCATCCGCACAAGAGAACTATGGTGATTGATCGCTTTCTTAACGACGTCTCCAACAAAACTCTTGGCGAACGATATGTCAGGAGAAAGCTCGTTATTCTTTTTAATTTCTTTGATATCACGATAGACTGTCTTCTCGGAACATTTCATGATCTGAGCGATATGCGCATGAACATAACCCTCTAGATCAAGGAAATCGATGCATCTCTGCCTGGTTGATTTATCGAGACCCGTAGGATCAATCGTTCCAGAATTGATCTCCTGCAAAAGTTGTATAACCGATTTATTAACCGCGTTTGTGTTGATATCACTCATTTTAGGCCTCCTTCAGGTATCTCGCCCTGATCTCTGCGGATACCTTATCCGGCCCAACATAATTGATGTAACGCATGACGATTGCATCGCAATACCGCGGATCAAGCTCCATACCAAAACACCGGCGATCAAGCGTCTCTGCCGCCAACAACGTGCTTCCGCTTCCCAGAAACATATCCAGAACTACTTCTCCCCGCTGGCTGCTGTTACGCATCGCACGTTGAGCCAGTTCAACCGGTTTTTGAGTCGGATGAACGTACTGACTGGTAGGATCGCGCTTAACCTCCCACAGACTCGATTCAGTAGCACCTCCGTACCACCTGTGCTTTACGCCTTCCTTCCAGCCATAGAGACAAAATTCGGTCTGGGGATTGTAGTCCGCATACGATATAGCGAAATTCGGCTTTGACCAGGTGATAACGCATCCGATATGGTACTTGAGCTCATTCAAAAGCCTGTGCATAAGCGCGAACTGATAATGCCCGTTCCAAATGTAGAACGAACGCCCCGGCATGAGAAACTTATCCATGTTACCAAAGACCTTCTTAAGTAGGTCCGCATACGCTTCGTCGCTTAAGTTATCGCTATAGATTCGATCCCAGTTATGCGATTTCTTCGGCCGGGCAGTCTGAGGATGCGGTCGATCACCTCCTAGATATGCCACGTTATACGGCGGATCACAATTCACTAGCTGCACGGATTCATCCCCTAGAAGTAGCTTCATATCGTCATATTCCGATGAATCGCCGCACATAATCACATGGCGGCCCAATACGACCCGATCGCCACGTTTGGTCTTGGGTTCTTTAACCGTTTCAAGAAGCGATCCGAAATCGCACTGGTCAGGATCGCTCTGATGGCCGTAGCGGTCAAAAAGTTGGCTGATCTCGGTTTTGTCGAAACCGGTGATCTCGGTATTGAAATCAGGCAGTTTGGAGAGCTCATCCAGCAATGCCGCGAGCTTCTCATTATCCCAGGCGCCTTGAATCTTATTGAGTGCCAAATTCAACGCCTTCTCCTGCTCTAACGGCAGGTCCACGACACTGGCCTGCACGCATAAGAGTCCCTGTTCAATGAGGATTTTCAGTCGTTGATGGCCGCCGACGAGATTGCCGGTCCTAGAATTCCAGACGATCGGCTCAACGTAACCGAACATGGTGATGCTCTGCTTGAGCTTCTGATACTCGGGATGTTCCGGGGTAAGATCGACTCGAGGGTTGTAAACTGCGGGGTTAATGCTGGAAATAGAGATTTCTCTAATATCCATAAAAGACCTCCTTTGTCAGGTTTAACCACAAACTCTTTACCGCTTCCCTGAATTAGGTCTTTTATGTCTATAAAAACAAAAAGACCTAAATCTTATTACCGACCATTTCCGTTCTAAGATTTAGGTCCGTTAAGACCTAGGTTTCCGACGATCTTTCGATCGTCTTCATTCTAGGCTGAGGAGTTACCCTCAGTTACATTCTTGCCAATTAAGGCTTGAATCCGATGCCGTTAAGCATCTTGGTGCAGGAACTTAATCCTGCACCGATTTTAGTTTAACGAATATTTTTGAAAAATCAAGTAGCTATCGTTTAATCTATCCATCCTGCTATTTCGCAACCCCCAATTCCTTACGCTGTACCCATCTGAAACCTTCCCTGTGAGTAATAACAGCAATATCAACATCGCCTCCGCAACCCGGAATGTCACCAGGATTCATAACAACACCATCGGAAAACCGCTGCATCTTAATAGTGCTATTAACCATCAACAAAGCGAAATCAACAGCATCTTGTAGTGTCATAGTTGCCCAGTTAATTACATACTGCAGGCCGCGGATTTGATCTACTGCTGAAGGCTGACCGGACAGAGGATTTGCAATTGCATGCTGAACAAAAGGCAAAAGCTCAATACGTGGATCAAAACCACAGACAAGTCTCGTGATAACATCAGTCTGACCATTCCAATTACAGCCAGCATTATTTGTATTCATAAGTAGCCGCGAATTTCCGGGCGGAATCTGAGATAAGTGTACCTCTCCAACGGTAGAATCCTTGTTATATCCAACCACCTGAAATCCTACAGCTAATCCTCCCTGTGGAGCTGGATTCCATTTTAAATCATTCACGTCATAATTATAAATATTTTGGAAATATCCAGCTAACTGATTTGCAGCATCGCTGACATTGATGTCTGGATCGAGTGTTGATCGGAAATCTTCAACTAACGCTCCAACGCTAATAAGGGCATTGGCAGTTTGCGGCTGCAAAAATGCCCAACCAAAAGTTGCAGCAGCAAGCCTAGGGGTCAATTGGAAAACCTTTGAGCCGAAATCAGACCCTATCCTTATAACACCTCTCCCATTGGTATAAGTCTGCCTACTATCCCCGGCCACAACTATTCCTTCAGGGACAGAAACTGATAGAACTATCGACATAATCTCCTCCTGCTAATTGCACCCCAGCCTATTTTGACATACCAGCTGAGGGTGGTACAAATTTTATTTTTAAATTATGGCTTTGCTTTAACTCGCCATTTATTCTTACCTCAATGCTGTAATCCCCCGCATCTTCAAATTTCAGGTTAACCAACTGTATAGGCATGGGCAGATGCTGTTCGCCGTCTTGTTGGTTTGGGACCTCCATATCGCCCTCAGCTTTAAAAATTGTGCCCTTCTCCCCAATCATACGAATATCAAACCGATTCCGACCAATATCTTGGCGAGTAACCTTAAACCGAACTAACAAAAACATTAGAGGGTGTATACAAGGCAACTTTGCTGCTGTAATCTCTGATATTCCGGCCCCGACTAGCGTAAATTTCCCCCTATCGTTAGCTGCAGCATAGTCCGCCAAGATCAAATCAGTCACTTCCATGCTATCCTCCATTGGTTGACATTTATCAACCTCTAGGGCAAAAAAAATTATTTTGCCTTAAGGTACCTTACCAATTCTTCCGAGTTAATAATATACTGCTCGCCGATTTTCTGCGCCCTTACTTTTCCAGAGGAAATCATCTTGACCACTGCTTGACGAGAAATCTTTGCCTCACTAGCAAACTCAGTTACCGACATTTCTCGTCGCAGCTCATTCTTATCTAGACGAAAATCAATTATATGGGTGACGGCATTTTTTAAAGGAACAGCACTTGCCCCAATGCCATCTATACATAGATTCACTATGGCCTTACTACTGCTACTGGAAGTATTTATATTGGAGACCTGGATCATGCTATCCTTATACCATGCAAGTTTACAGTTGTCAACTATATTTTTTTGAGTTCGATGACCTTCATAACCTCATCACCATAGTGATTAATGACTTTTACGGCGATTTTGCCGGTTTTTGGTGATGAGAACGGGCGAGAAACAGTAGAATAAAGATCATCCCAGGCGTCTTCTTTAATGTCTGCCTTGAGGGCCTTCTTCAGCTTTTCGTATGGCTTATCTGCTCCAAGAAAATATGCGTGCGTAACAAAAAATGCCTCACCGTTATAATTAGTATCTATAAACCAAGCGGCGATTTCGTGTTCTGGATCTCCGGAGCCACTTGAGCGAATTTCGCTTTTGACAGGATCATATATATCCACACCTAGTATCTCAACAATAATCCCCTCTTTTGTTTGCTTGACTTTCACATCCGGATCTCCAAAAGCAAGAAAAAGATTGGCTGAGCCAGTTTTCTTAAGGAGATCTCCCATTGAAAGGTCCGGATTGATTTTTACCTTCATTATGCGCAATTTATCTAACTCGGACGGTTCTGTAAATGCTGAGGCTTCAAATGAAGTAGCCGCTACTACGAGAAGATCGGCAAATTTCTTAGCAACTTTCGCTGCATCGCGAATAAAATCATCGTCAACGCTCCCAAATTCTGGACCAATAGCAACAGCGACTTTCTTTAATCCCTTGGCTGTTTTATATTCGCCTGAAGCCTGAATCTCAGGCCCACCAGGAAGAATATCTAAATTGACAAACTCCACTCTCGCACCTTTCTCACCAGTCTGCACACCAGCCTTAAGTAAATTAGCCACAATTGTCTCTACAAAACGGTCGGAAGAAACCACCTCTTGCGCATCAGAAACGCGATGTGGAGAAAGAGACTCAACTGTAAAAGGACCAGACACTCTAACAATATTCTTATCCTCTTTTGGCTGATCATATAAAACTTCCTGCTCGGATTCCACATTGTTTGCTACTGATTTCAATGTAATATGAGGAACTGTTCTATACTCAAAACCAATGTTAAGATTGTTTTTATCTTTAAGACTATAATAAGGAAACTGTGACGTCATTAGCCGCGTACGAGCTAAAGCAAGGGCTACTCGAGAAGTATCGGTCGTAATCCACCTCCTCCCCCATTTTTCAGCAACATAAGCAGTGGTTCCTGCGCCACAGGTTGGGTCAAAGACTAAATCACCGGGGTCGGTTGTCATCAATACACATCTCTCTATTATTTTATCGTGCGTTTGAACGACATAAACCATATCAGGTACTCTACCTCCCGTATCATCCCAGAAATTTGTTATTTCGATAACCGGAAAATCATCCATATAAAACTTATATCCTAAACCTTCCTTTGTTTTAACTAAACGCCCTGCCGATAACAACTGAGCCATCTGCTCAGGCGAGCCCCGCCAAACATATCCTTTCTTGGGCAATAATTTTTCTCCACCAAAATCAAATTTGAAATATCTTTCTGGATCGTCACCTCGTTCAATAACTTTATCCACACGAAAAACTCTTGCTTTTTCTCGAGTACTATAAATATCTCTCTTTTCTTCCGAAGTCAAAGTCCTTACCTCGCCATTGTGGAACTCTCCCCATAGGGCCAGTTTTTTCGGATCCTCTGTAGTGCCTTCTATACCACTGCGTTCTAGGAATAACTTCCTGACTTTCGGGGAATCAATATCTTTTGAGTACCAAAGTAAATAATTAAAGGCATTGCGAATTGCTTTGGCGTCTGGCGTACCCTTTTTCCAAACAATAGTAGCAACCTGATTATGCGGCAGAAAAACTTCATCAAGGACGGCCCTAACTAAATGAATATTCTCATCACTAATTTGCACAAAACAACTTCCACTCTCATTTAAAAGTTCTCTTGCAACAATTAGTCGGTCGCGTAGATAAGAAAGGTAAGAATGAATGCCTAATTCCCAAGTATCACGGAAAGCTTTAACCTGTTCCGGCTGTCGAATCCAGTCATCTATTTTGTTATCTTTGACATCGCGCTTGCGAGTTGAGACCTGCCAATTAGAACCAAATTTGATGCCATAAGGTGGATCGATATAAATCGTCTGCACCTTGCCTCGCATCCCTTCTTTTTCAAGCAGACTATTCATTACCAATAACGAGTCGCCTAATATCATACGATTCTGCCAATTATCCTCATGCTTATAAAATTCAACAGCCTTATCAAATTGCTGTTGGGTAGTTTCCCCAAAAAGGGTCAACTGCATTTCATCTTTGGCCCCCTGTTTTAATCGGGCGACGATGGCTTCTGGAGCGATTTTCTCTTGAACATAGATAGGAACCGTTGAGACAGAAAGCTCGCTTCCAGCTTCCTTTTTCCCAGACCACACTAATTGCGGATCAAGAGAAGGATCGTAATCGTATCTTTTCTTTACCGGTTGCTTCTCGCGGGCGGAAAGCTTAACGGATTCTTCTTGAGTAGGAATCCTCTTGCGCTTATCCCTATGTTTATATGACGCTACTGCGGCAGCATCGGTAGTGCGTGATTCTAACCTTTTTCGTCCCATAAATCATTTCCTATTTTATCAAATCCATTCTGTAAGCCAGCTCGTATTAAATTCTGTACTTCATGAATATCCTGTACTTCTAAAAAAGCCCACTTGCCAAATTTCCCATAATTATTTATAGCCGGAATCCATAGCTCACGAGCTGTCTTAACTTTTATTGTTTTCTTGTCATCTTTCTTACCTGTGACTTCAAGTATTAAACTTAGAATTGTTTTATCTTGCAATTCAAGTTTTACAATAAAATCTGGGTTATAAGAGTGCGCTGCGCCTTGGTGCTCATAAGGAATAGCAAAACCTAAATTCTGATTTTTTACATAGGATAAAACCTCAGGCATTTGTTCTAACCTTTTTGCGACTCCCTGCTCCCATTCTTGAGTATCAGCCACGACATAATTAACGTGACTCTTTACTGTGCTTTGCACTTCTTTAGTAGTTAAGAAATCCACGTACCGAGTTGAACCTAATGTATCATACGGAGCGAGCACAGGAAGCAGCTTCTTTTCTTTTTGCTCGGCTAAGTGGGCAGAGACAATCCCCTGCTGAATCTTAGTTAAAGCACCGGTGAAATATTCCCCTACAGATAGATAGCCAATTACCATGCGATCCTTTAAAACAACATACTCTTTTACATATTCTTCGCAAATCTTCTTAAGCTGTGGGAATAACCAGTATTTCTCCGTCCCATCAGCGTCCATATAGTAGCGTTTAAGTAGCGATTCAGCAAGTCGGATTATAACCTCACCATCTCTACGGCTCTTTATCTTTTCGAGTTTTTCTACGGTCGTTTCACCAATAATACCGCCAGATATAACCTCGGTAGGTTCATTTTCAATTATAGTTTTTGATTCATCAGTGAATTTTGCATTGAGTTTTGTTTCATCCAACTCATATCTATATCCCTCCAACCGTGGGAATGTAATTTCATATTGTTCACGTTCTTCCAATGAACGTACGCGATGGATAACTTTTGGTGGCTGAGGAGGCGTTGTTCCTTCAGCCTTTAAGAAATTGAAAGGGACTCCATATACTTCCGCATATTCTGGGGTCATGAGACCTGTTCCTTCATCAACGCTATAATCAACGCGCCTTAAGGCTCTTCCAACTACTTGCTCACATAATAGCTGCGTAGAGAAAGCTCTAATACCCAAAATATGAGTAACCGTGTTTACATCCCAGCCTTCAGTCAACATAGATACAGATACTACGCACTTAATGCTTTCCCCTAGCTTGCCCGGTTTTCCAACAGTGTTCATTACCTCACGCAAAAGCTCTTCATCGCTAGGCTCGGATCTTCCGGGGAATCGATGGCGATATTCCTTATGAAAATCATCAATTTCTTTGGCAAAAATCTTTTTAAAGTCATCGTTTATTTTTTCCCCGCTTTCCAGTTGAGCGCTATCGATAAGTAACGTATTAGGACGGTCAAGAAACTGCGCTCCATTTTCATTCCGGAAATGTTCTAAATTCCCCTTCTCTATCTTAATTCTTCCTGTCGGCGTTTCAACTTCATAGCCGGCTATCCAACGATAAACCAATTCTGAAACTGCCGTATTATTACAAACAACAATCATAACTGGTGGCATTACGGAAGAATTGGTCTTCTTAATGTCAGCAAAGCGTTTATGATATTGCTCATAATTACCGTATAAGGACTCCAGCGCCTCCTGCAACTTAGTGGGCAACACAAGCGTTGATAGATAATCCTTACCACCTGTTTTTAAGCCTTTCTTAGGTAAATTTTCGCGGACATACAGCCATAGATTACGAAATTCGGGCTCTTCTTCTTGTCTAATGGTGTCTGATTCGATCGGGAGGCGAGGGATTTTTACTACGCCACACTCTAATGCATCCAAGAGCGAAAAATCGTAAACAGTCCAAGGGAAAAGCGTGCCTTCTTGATATCCTGAACCGCTCAAGAAATACGGAGTAGCTGAAAGGTCAACCACTCCAGTAATAGCGTTCTTCTTTGATAGAGCTAATATTCCATTAAGCCATACTCTCGCTGCCTTATTATTTTCATCGGCTTCCTGGCGCTCATCACCAGATAATTTTTCCTCAGCTGGTTTTTCTTGGTAACAATGGTGAGCCTCATCATTAATTACAAGAATCCTTGGCTTGCCTAGCAAACTCTTAAAAGCTCTATTAACCATAGTCATCGGAGTCTCTTTAACAGCCTCATCTTTGATGATTTCTGCTGCCTTCATAACTGACCCGATTTGGAAACGAGGATTTTGACGAAGTTCCAACTGATGGAAATTGGTGATTAAGATAACTGCTTGTTGCAGTAGGTCAAAATCCTGATGGGAAACAATATCTCGTTTCCGATAATAGTTACTTACATCATTTGGCAATAAGACATTAAGTCGGTCCTTAATAGTAATCCCTGGCGTGATAATCGCAAACGCATCGGTAAATCGAGTATCCTGAGGATAACGAATTTTATTAAGTGTATGGTAAGCAATGATCATTGCCATGACAACAGTCTTACCTGAACCTGTTGCCATTTTAAAAGCCATACGATATAACCCGGGATTTGCATCAGTGCTAGCTTTTTTAAGCTCATTAATTATCCAACTCTCACCAGACTTCTCTGCAACTTCATTTATAAACATCAGCGTTTCAAGCGCTTCAATTTGACAGAAAAACAATTTATTTTCTCTTGTGTCATCGCACCAATATGCTAGTAAATCCCGAGAAGTTTTAGTAAGCCCCTGATATCCTGCATCTCTCCATGCTTTAATTTTGGCTCTAATTTTGTTAATAAACTCATTTTCTCTCTGCAGTTCACTACCAAAAGCGCCCTCAGCAAGATTTAACTCAAGCTGCTTATCTTTTGTCTTAGCGCGTGGAACAGGAATATAGAAACTGCTAGATCTACGAAATTCAAGGACCTCTTCAGTTATCCCACGATCGTCCGACTTAAAATGACGAGCAGGTTCCAAATATGGGGAATTTAGAATTGGCGATTTCATAAAGTTAAAAGCCGGGCTATTATCCCGGCTAGCTCGTAATTGAAACTACTTTCTATAACTCCTGATTTTACAGATAATTTCATTCCTTCTCCATAAACATTTCCACACTATTTGATCATTAATTATACTACTTTTAGAGCATTTTCACAATCAAAAACCCTGACCTTATAACTTGCTATATGCCGATTTGTATGCCTATATTGTAATGAGGTATGCTACCTATGGAAACGACCGTTGAAAACAAGATAACCGCCATTACCAAGCTGGATGCGGCAGAGCTGCAAAAAGCATATAAAAAGCTCTTTCCGGAAAAGAGCAAATTCTCGCATAACCGGCGCTATTTGATCAGAAAGATCTGCCACAGGCTTCAAGAGCTAGAATACGGGGGCATATCCGAAAGAGCGCTGCGCAGGATCAAGGAACTGATCGAGAAATACGACCCGATCAACAATAAAGCTGTCCGGCCTAATATGGATTCCTTGAACCAGAATTTCTCAAATAGGCCGTACAGGGATAAACGGCTCCCTATTCCGGGAAGCCGGATTATTAGGATGTATAAAGGCAGGAACCTTGAGATCAAGGTGCTAGAGAGCGGATTCGAATATGACGGTAAGATCTATAAATCATTGTCTGCGGTTACCCATATGATCACCGGGTCGAACTGGAACGCTTTTGATTTCTTTAAGCTATAACTATGGATGAAAAACTAACACAGACTAAGAAGCCTATCCCCTGCGCGATCTATACGCGCGTATCGACCAATGACGGCATGGAGCAAGAATTCACATCGCTCGATGCTCAGCGCGAGGCTGCGGAAAACTACATCGCCAGTCAGAAATCCGAAGGTTTCTTTGCATTAGCTGACAGATATGACGATGCTGGATTCTCTGGAGCTACCACTGAAAGACCAGCGCTTCAAAAGCTGATAACAGATATCAAGGGCGGGAAAATCGGCTGTGTGGTTGTATACAAGGTAGACCGGTTGTCGCGCTCACTGCTTGATTTCAGTAAACTACTGGAGTTCTTCGATCAGAATAATGTGGCTTTTATCTCGGTAACGCAGCATTTCAATACTAACTCCTCAATGGGGCGGCTTACGCTCAATATCCTCCTCTCTTTTGCGCAGTTCGAGCGCGAGATCATCTCTGAGCGCACACGCGATAAGATGGGCGCAGCGCGTAAAAAAGGCCAATGGATGGGCGGACGGCCGGCATTAGGCTATAATATCGACAAAGAAAACCATAGAATCGTGATAAACGAAGCCGAAGCCCGAATAATACGCGAGATGTTCGATCTTTATCTTAACAAGCGATCTCTTCTGGCCGTTGCTATAGCTCTGAATCATAAAGGATATCGAACCAAGCAACATCTCAGGAAAGGCAAACCATCAGGAGGACTGCCGTTTACAGCAATGGGTGTAAAATTGGTGCTGCGGAATATGCTTTATACCGGTAAGATCAACTATAAAGGCAAGCAGATTTACCAGGGCCAGCATGAAGCGATAATCAGCGAAGAGATTTTTAACGACGCCCAGCAGATATTAAGTGAGAATAGGCGCGAGGTAAAGAATAAACCACAGAAGAATATCGGTCTCTTAAGCCAGTTGATCCGCTGTAAGCACTGTGACAGCGCAATGATCTACTCGTATACAACCAAGAATCACAAGTGGAAATACTTCTACTATTATTGCTCGATTGCCCAGAAGCGCGGTTATGCGAATTGCCCGACTAAAACCATCAATGCGCAAAGACTAGAGAATCAGATACTGATATGCTTACGGGAGATCTGCAGCAATAAGAATATGCTGCCCGAAACGTGGGAGAACCTCACCTTTGCCCAGCAACGCGAGACTATGCTCGCTTTGGTCAAGATTATTTTGTTTGAAGCCGAAACCAGCACGGTTTTTGTAACGCTGCAAGGATCAACACAAGTGCATGAGTGCAAGATCGACATGGAAACCAGTCTCATCCGAGCAGTACCCCGGGCTATAGCGCTACAGAAAGAGCCGAAGCTGCGTCAATTCTTAATATTAGCCTATCAGGTGCAAGAACTACTCGATCAGGGCAAAGCTAAAAGCCCCAAACAAGTGGCGCAGTGGCTTAGCATGACCCGGACCAAGATGTATGTGCTGATGAATATGACCATGCTTGCGCCGAGCATCCAGGAAGAGATCCTCTTCTCGAATAACAACCTCATCCGACTGATCCCCGAATACAAGATGAATCAGATCACCAGAGAAATATCCTGGCACAAGCAAAAACAGATATGGCAGCAGCTCACCGCAGGCCTCGCCAAGCAGTCCTCTTAAACCTATATCTTTAAATACAGACTACGGCGCAGACACGGAAACTATGTCAAAATCTCTCATTAATTGCATAAAATACTAGCAATAGTGATTTTGAATCCACAAAATTAGTGTTGTTTTCCACCACACAATATTACGCCAGCTAAGAACCCTTTATAAATATCAAGTTTAAAAAAATTGGCATTAAGCACTTCAAAGCTTTGCCCTGTCAAAGATTGGTAGAATTTCTGGATGTTACTAATGCAATCTTTTTCTGCGCCTTTACGAACTATATATGCGTTCACATTAAGTATTTTCTTCCTTTGGATAATCTCAGGGTTAATGTAAACAACCGCAGTTGCATCTTTGCTTTTAACATAGTCACTCATTGCAAACTCATACCCAGCTTCTAATGGCACTCCGTAACTAGTAATACTTACAAACTTGTCAATTTCATTTATCGGGGTTGTTTTATACATGGGCAAATATTGGGCGCCGTGCTTTATATGCACATTGCCATCTTGATGATATGAAAAATGCATCCCCTGGGATTTCCCATAAAACCCTAAATATATTCCCGTAGCACATTCTTCAATCCACACTATTTTCTTAAAAATCCCATCGATTTCGCTTATTATAACTGCTCTCATAATTTATACCTAATATAAAAATCAGCCTCGAACCTTTTTGACTTGCCAACAATTATTCGTTGAACACCCAAAACAGGGATCCATTCCGAAAACTATGCCAATTGCTAACATTAGAGCACGTTCTTGGTCACCCTACATGAGGGGAAATTTGGACAGCCCCAAAATTCAGAACCCGCTCCTGCCCCCTTACGCGCCGTTCTCAGAATCATCGGTTTGCCACATTTGGGACAAATGGGATGCTCCATATTCTGCACAAGATTCTCCATATGGCTTTCCTCATTGTATGGGGCATGTTCTACATAATCGCTAAGTTTTCGTGAGAAATTATTGGTTTTTTCACTATCAAATAATATTTCAGCATGAGATTCGATATACGGGATAAGGTCATACAACCCAACAACGTTTTCTGGCATTTTCGTCATAAATTCACCATATCCAGCAAACACGATAAGATTAAATATAGATTTCGAATCAATACCTAAGAAGTCTTGAACTGCTTTCACGTGCTTATAATTCTGGTGGATCGGATTCTGAAATTGGTACTTAATAGAAGAGCGGTACGGGCCGAAAAGAGATTGGGTCCATCTCTTTTGATGTGCATCACCAAAAATCCATCCTTTAAAACTTTTAGTTTCAATTACAAAGACGCCATAAGGAGATATTAATATATGGTCAATCTGCGTAGTTCCATCTGGAGTTTTTAATATGATATTATTGAATGGGTGGTATTCTTTGTTTTTTCTTTGCAAAGACTCAAGCTTCCTGGCCACTCCCGCTTCACCGAATGTCCATCTAATGGTAAAAATCCTAAATAGAATCAGGCATAGAACACAAATAAATACTAGTGGTATTATAAATTCAGGCATTGAAATATTATAATAGTGGTCGCAATCAGAGATCTTTCTATGAATTCAAGCTAAGATTATGATAGCCCAAACAAAAAACCATTGCAAGAATATCCTTACAACGGCCTATGGAATTATCCACCATTTTTATTTACCGGGGAAGGTCCTATGGTTTTATATACAGACATTTTGGGATAGCAATACATGCGTAATACCCGCCTAAATGCCTGTATATACGCGCCTGTATATAAGATAGGTTTTGGCCGAATTTGGCCGCTGAAGACGCTGAAAAGGCAAGTTTATATACAGCTGAGGTTATGTCTAAAATCTTAGGGTTATCGAAAATTAAATAACGCCCCAACTCCTAGGGACTTCGAGAGATAAAAAAGGCTATGATCAGGGTTAATGATCATAGCCTTGAACCTCTCAACCTATCATTAAGAGGGGAATGATTGGGGTTCGGAGAGAGGATCGAACTTTACATAGGTCTAGCCCCGGGGCGCAATTGGCCACCTCTCCACTCTCTTTTCCAGCACAAGAATAATTCAATATCGCTTGTTTACAGGTTTACGCCCCGGACATCTCAGTTGGATTTGGGGTTTTAATGATTAAAAAACTGGCATCTTTATTAGAGCGGTTCATTATATTCATCGCGGTCTTAAAGACAACGGGAATTAATGCTCCTTCCTGAGCGCCATGTTCTGTTCCGTTCAAGTTAATAACTACTTCACCCCTGACAACAAGTATATGAACGTTGGAATTCGCATTGTGCGCAGGTATGCTCTGACCCGGCCTCAAAGCTGCCTGCATCAACAAGAGATATTTTTCATCGGCAAGTTTCCGGGTTCCCATCTTTTGTTCCTGAAACGGAATATTCTCCAGGACATTGATCATTTTCCCCTCCCCTGCAGCATAGCCGCCAAATCCTGATCTGGCGTTGAAATCAATTTCAGATCGAACTTGTCCTGTAGAACTTTGAGCACGTTCGCTGACACAAAGGCCGGCGGCATCGGGCCTATACGGATCCCTTTGACACCGAGAGCAAACAAAGTAAGCAGAATCGCCACGGCCTTCTGCTCGAACCACGATAACACTATAGACAACGGCAATTCATTAACCCCGCACTTAAATACTTGAGCCAAAGCAAGCGCTACCTGGATGGCAGAATACGCGTTATTGCACTGTCCTACATCAATCAGACGGGGGATTCCGTCGATCGCTCCGAAGTCAAGTTTATTGAAACGATACTTGCCACAAGCCACAGTAAGAATAACGCAATCCTGGGGAACTTTCTGGGCGAGTTCAGTGAAATAATTCCTTCCCGGCTTGGCCCCATCACAACCGCCGATCAGGAAAAAGCGCTTGATCTTTCCGGCCTTGACCGCAGCTACGATCTTATCCGCAATACCCAATATAGCCGTATGATGGAACCCGGTCATGATCTTCTTGCCCGGAGTTGCAGGCAACGGCGGCAAAGATTTGGCCTGCGCGATCAACTGGCTGAAATCGCGTTTAACCAAGTGTTTCGCTCCCGGGATCCCGGTAGTTCCAATGGTATATAAACGATCAAGATAAGTATTCGGCGGCGGGATCAAAACGCAGTTCGTCGTGGCTAGGACCGGACCGCTGAATGCGAGGAACTCTTTCTTCTGCTCCTGCCAGGCCCCGCCGTAATTACCGGCCAAATGCTTGAATTTCTTAAGTTCGGGATACCCATGCGCAGGCAGCATCTCACCATGAGTATACACATTTACCCCGGTCCCTTCAGTCTGTTTCAGAAGCTCATACAGATCGAGCAGGTCATGGCCGGTTATTAAGATTCCTGGACCGGCTTTGGTACCTGTTTCGACTTCAGTGGGAACAGGATTCCCGAACCTGCCGGTATTGGCTTTGTCCAAGAGTTCCATAACTTTAAGATTGATCTGTCCGCATTTGAGCACCATTGCCAGATATTGATCCAGATCAAAACTGACGTTGGTAATCGTTTCAAACAGCGCTTCGTGCATAAACGCGTCAACCTCTTCATCCCGCGCGCCCAACTGACGGGCGTGATAAGCATACGCAGCAATCCCTTTCAACCCGAATAACAGGGTATCCTGAAGGCTTTGAATATCCTCACTTTTGCCGCAAACTCCTGCTTTCGTGCACCCTGTACCGCCTGCCGTCTGTTCACATTGATAACAAAACATTATTATCCTCCTTGTATGCTGATGATTTCTTCGCGAAACGGAATTCCCGTTTTTCCGTTATCGGCTAAAACCTGCTTGATCACATTGACCAACCCAGCGCAACAGGGCACCTCCATACGCGCATAGACTATCGATTTGAAATCGTTCTGCGCGATGATCTGATTAAGCTTCTCTTTATACACCTGGGGATCGTCAAGCTTGGGACAAGCTACCAAAATCACTTTCCCCCGAAGGAACTTGGCATGAAAATCAGCGCAGGCAAAAGGCACACAGTCAGCGCAGATCAAAAGATCGCTCCCGTTTAGATACGGCGCCTGCGCAGGCACAAGCCTTAGCTGTACTGGCCACTGGCGTAACTGCGATTCCTGATGTGTGCACACCTTAACCGCTACACTCGGTTTTTCCTTGCGAAAATCCATAACCTTAGCGCCGGGGCACTCGCAAGGAGCTTTTTTCTGAACTGCGTGCGCCCGAACCGCCGCCTCATCGAACGCTACAGCCTCGCGCTCCTCCATAGTGATCGCTCCCTGGGGACAGTGTCCAAGACAGGCCCCTAACCCGTCGCACAAAACATCGCCGATCAACCTTGCTTTGCCGTCAATGATCTTGATCGCGCCTTCGCGGCAGTTTGGAATACATAATCCGCAACCATTACATTTAGCTTCATCGATCTTAATGATCTTTCTTTTCGCCACCGCGCTAACCCCCCTTTAATTGTTTCCACCGTTGCTCACCGACACACTCCCTGGCATGAGCACACCAATCCACGCACGAAGGCAGCCGCTGCCTGCAAACCTGTTCTTTACACATAGGGCAACGGACATTCATCTCGTCAGAAAACATCTCAACCTGATATCCGCAATGAGAGCAGGTTATGTTCTCAACTTTGATATTACGCCTATCCTGGCCTGGACATTCGGGAGCAATCCCCATACCGCCTCCTACTTACGCAAAAGCTTGGCTATCGTTATAGACCGCAACTTTGTTAAAGCAAAATCCTCTATTTCGCTAATCTCAGATCGCAAAGGACACGTCTTGCGATTAGGACAAATTTTTTTCTTAAATAAACATTCACTCAGCTGTACCGGACCTTGAAAAATAGCCATAAGATCAACCAGACTGATTTTGGCAGGTTCGCGTTTAAGAACAAACCCGCCTCCTTTACCTTTCAGTGACCCTAATACATCTGCCTTAGTCAACCGCTGCAGGATGCGCCGCAAAAAAGGTCGAGGGATCTTTAACTCTATAACCAGATCAGAAACGGCAACCATGGATTTCCTGGCTGCCATCGCCAGCAATGCCCTTACCGCATAATCAGTATCACGAGTCAACAATTTCACGATGTCTCCTTATATTACCCTCAGTAATGATACCATATTAGTATCATTTGTCAATAAAAAATAATTTCTTCCTGTAAATTGCCCGGGGAGTAACCTATGGTTTTATATACAGACAATATTACCATGCGTATGAATGCGATATATCCGCCAAAATGCCTGTATATACGCGCCTGTTTATAAGATAGGAATTCAACTTTCCCGACGGAGAATAACCTATATTATCGCCTATCTTATATACAGATATCTTTTTCTTAGAAAATGCGCAGATACAAAAATAAATTATTGCCCCATCTCCTAGGGACATCGACAGATAAAAAGTCCTCGACAGATATTCCCCGTCGAGGACTAATTGCAACTCATTGCAGCGCAATGAGATAGGATAATTGGGGTGGGTAACGGGGCTCGAACCCGCGACCACCTGAGCCACAGTCAAGTGCTCTAGCCAACTGAGCTATACCCACCATAAAATCTATGAATACCCGTCAATTATGCCACAAGCCGCGGGCTTTTT